>Ga0209643_1000010_pt1 | contig 832738 bp, 788 predicted proteins | sample AutmiccBRH37_all_FD_187383 | JGI IMG/M metagenome (GOLD analysis project Ga0209643, IMG submission 187383) | Deep subsurface microbial communities from Mt. Terri, Switzerland - Autotrophic microbial communities BRH/37_all (SPAdes) (version 2) | ecosystem: Environmental > Aquatic > Deep... | reverse complement strand
GGCGGTCGCCCGCGCGAACCAATGTATTTGGACGATCGCACAAAATGGCGAGGCCCTTATTCTCCCGCACTCATGATTGCCGGCGGTGATGGCTTTGCTCCCGCACCGGGCGACCGCCGGTCGCCCCTACAGGTGGAAGACCTTGCGATGATAAGGCAATGAGGGTTTGCGTAAAGCTGCAAAATTGGACAGGGCAGCGGCTATTTTAGCGAACCTTGTGTTCGCCCGGTGCGTCGATGTCGTTGGATCCCTGGGGCGAATGGACACCTTGATGACCACGGTGCCCGCTGTAGGGGCGACCGGCGGTCGCCCGCGCGAACCAATGTATTTGGACGATCGCACAAAAATGGCGAGGCCCTTATTCTCCCGCACTCATGATTGCCGGCGGTGATGGCTTTGCTCCCGCACCGGGCGACCGCCGGTCGCCCCTACAGGTGACTGCCCCTGCGAGAACAATTTCCAAATGCGGTTACCCTGCACCTCGGTCATCTCAGAACAAACTGAGCTGTTGCTGAACCGCATTGGCAGGCTGCGCGGCAACGACCTGCTTAAGACGCCGTTCAATGTCTTCGACGAAAGGTGACAGCCGCTGATCGGCAGTCGTTCCAAAGCGCGCGCGCCGGCGCGCCCACGATAAATACAGCCGCTCTTTGGCACGGGTCAAGGCCACGAAAAAAAGCCGCCTTTCTTCATCCAGATCGACGCCCGTTGCTCCCGGCCGGTGAAACGGGATCAATCCCTGCTCGCACCCGGCAATGAAAACGACTGGAAACTCCAATCCCTTGGAGGCGTGCAACGTCATCAGGGCGACCTTTTCCACGTCCGGACGGTGCAGGTCGGTATCGCGCTGCAACGCCTGCGCGGCCAGAAAAGCAGGCAGATCGGCACCCTGGTCGGCCGCTGCGATCAGCGTCTGCACATCGTCACTTTGAAGGTGATTTACCAGGGTGGTCCGCGCGATACAAAAGGCCACGATGTCCGGGATGGTGCGCCCGGTACAGTCGTTTTTCAGGCTGTGCACCAAATTGACCAACGCCGCCAGGCGTTGCTGACGGGCCGTGCTCATGCCGGGGATTGGGATGCGCACTGCCGCGCGCAGCGCCTGGGCCAGAGATAGCCCGGCGGCATAGGCCCATGCCTTGAACATATCCAGCGTTTTCAAGCTGATGCCTGGTGCGATCAAATCGATCAATGGGTTCAGATCCACATAACAAGCTTGATCGGCCATCACGCGCAGCAGGGACAACAGTTTGGCTGTACCGGGCGCCTGCCGCAGCACCTGGCGACTGACCTGGCGGCATGGAATGCCGGCCTGCTGCAACACATCGCCAAGCAGGCGGACCTGCTCGGTGGTGCGGCACAGGACCGCAAAATCGGCAAAACCACTCTCGTTAGAGACCTCCGATACTTTCCCGAAGTCAATCGCATGAAAACCGGTGCCGCCGACCATCTGCTCAATGGTTTTTCCGATAGCCACCGCCTCGGCACGCGCGGAGGCCGTTGTCAGAATCGTGATACTCCGCGGGCCCACAAGGGTGGAATAGGCGCCGGCGGGTGCATCCGACCGCGCCCGTATCACCTGGTAGGCCGCCTTGAGAATGGTTTCGGTCGAGCGATAATTCCGTTCCAGACGGACAACGCGCGCATTCGGATAATCGTCGTTGAAACGTTCGAAAAAGCGCACGTCCGAGCCGCGAAACCCGTAAATAGCCTGATCCGGGTCGCCGATCACACACAGGTCGGCGTCGCCGGGCGCCAGCAGACGGATCAAGCGGTATTGCCCGAAATTGATATCCTGAAACTCGTCCACAAAGATGTGCGCGAACCTTTGCCGGAGCGACTGACACCACAACGGGTCGCTTTCGATCTGCCGCACGCTCTCGGCAATCAAATCTTCGAAATCAAGCACATTCTGCAGTTGCAGCAACTGCTGATAACTCGCATACAGCGCCGCCAGCCGGCGAGGGTCGTGGGCGCCGCTGCAAAGTGCACTGAGGTCATCGTCCGGGGTCAGCAGGTGCTGTTTGGCCTGAACCACCCACGCGACAGCCGCTGCCGCGGATATTTTCAGGGGCCGGCCGGCGGCGGCGAGCTGCTGCAAGGCATCCGCCATGACCGCTTCGCGGGTGTCGTCATCCACCAGGGCGCCCTGGTAGCCGTCGAGGCGTTCGATCAGCAGTTGCCGGCCCAGGCCGTGAAATGTGGTCATGCTGGGCAACCGCGCCTGCGGCCCCAGATCGGCCGCCAGTCGCGCCTGCATTTCAGCGGCCGCCTTGTTGGTGAAAGTGACCGCCAGAATCGTGTCGGCCGGCACGCGCTGCCGGGTTATCAGGGCCGCCATGCGACAGGTAATGGTGCGGGTTTTGCCCGTACCCGGGCCGGCAATGATGAGCAGCGGTCCGCGCGTATGGTCAACCGCGCTCTGCTGCGCCGCATTGAGGGTATAGCGCCGTTCAAAAGGCTGTGGCCAGGCTTCGGAACATGCCGGCGCACGGAGGTCTTTGGGCGGTCGCGGCGGATCCTCGGGCAGTTGCACTTCAGGTTTCTTTGCAGTACACGACATGCTGAACAACGATTGTTGACCCATGAGTTTTCCGCGCTCGTCATCATCGAAAATGCGCACCCGGCCATATTCACCGTCATAACCGGGTTCAAAAAGAACCCGGCCCTGGCGCATGCGTTCGATCGCTTCGCCCAGCAAGGCGATGCCGCTTTGTTCCAAGTCACAGCGCGGCACATGGCGCAGGATATCCAATTCGGCGCCCCAGCGTTGCAGCAGGTGTGTGTAAGCGGTTGCCACGCGCTTGGTTTGGGCGCCGGTCTGAAAAACCTCCGCCAGAATCTCTTCGAGCGGAATCAGGCTTTTAAATGGCTTGGCGCCGGGCGGCGCTTGGTTCTCGGAGCGATCGGCCAACTCTTCGACCCGGTACAACACGCCCAGCACCATGGGTTTGCCGCACACCGGACAGCATTGCCCAAGGCTGCGGGTGCGGGCGGGCAGACAGCGAAACGCGCATTTGCTGTGGCCGTCGACATGGTATTTGCCTTCATCCGGAAAGAATTCGAGGGTGCCTTCGAACCCCTCGGCTTGTCCGGCCAGTGCAGCGCGGATGGCCGCGTAACTCAGGTCGGTATCGAAGCAGTTGGCTTCACGGCCCAGTTTGGCGGGCGAATGGGCGTCGGAGTTGGAGATCAACCGGAAACGGTCCAGGGACGAGACGCGCCAGTTCATGGGCGGATCTGAGGACAACCCGGTTTCCAGGGCAAAAATGTGCGCGGTCAGGTCTTCGAAACACGCGTCGACCGAATCGAATCCCGATTTGGATCCCAGCAGCGAAAACCACGGCGTCCAGATGTGCGCCGGCACTAGAAAGCCGGCCGGCGCCGTTTCCAGGGTGATTTCCAGCAGGTTGCGGGCGTCCAAGCCCAGGATAGGGCGACCGTCCGAGCGAATGTTGCCGATTTTATCCAGGCGTGTATTAAAGCGGCCGGCGGTGTCGAGGTCGGGCATAAAGACCAGGTTGTGGTTTTTGCGTGTCCGATCTTTCTTTTTATAGATATTGCTGATTTCTGTAACCAGCACAAAGCGCACCGGGCCACGGCAGGCCGGCGGCACCATGGCATCGCAGACACCGGCGATTTCCGGTTTCAGCGCCAAGAGCCCATCTTCGGCCGGAACGAGTTTTTGGGTAATCTCCTGCCACCAGGCTGGATGGGTGAAATCGCCGGTGCCTATGACCGTGATACCCTTGCGCTGGGCCGCCACATAAAGATTTTCCAAATCGGAATTCTTGGCTGTCGCCCGCGAGTATTTGGAATGGACATGGAAGTCGGCGATGAATTTCATCAGTAATAATACCAGATCGTTCGATAATCGGCCGGATTCTCGCCATCGGCTTTCAAGCGCCGGATATAGTCATAAATCGGCACGTCCTGATGGACATAGGTGCCGACCAGGGAAAGCTTTTTTTCCCAAGGATGAAATTCATACACTCTTTTGCCGTCCGGCAAAATAGAAATGACATCATGGTGCTGATTGGCTTTCAGGTAGTTTTTTCCCAGTCCGGGGACGTTGAACACGATTTCATCGGTGCGTACCGTGCCGGGCAGCAGCCGGGCCTCTTCTTTTTGCTCTTGCATCAGGCGGGCAATGGGAACCCGGAAATCATTGGTCTCCTCCTTGCCCTTGGTGTTGAACGTATAATAAGGCGTCACGCCGATCAGCCGCAGCTTCTGGCGCAACGCGGCCGCTTCGAACTTGCGGGAGTTAAAGTAGGTAAAAACCAGTTGATTGTACACCTCCATGCCCGAACGCCTGAATTTCTGGACCGCTTCCATCGACTGGGGGGTGATTTCGTAGGGATGTTCGAAGTGGGTCACAATCACCACCTCGCGGCGGCCAGGAATATGAAACCGGTTGATCCCCCGGACCAGCCCCTCGCTGATGCGTTGCGGCAGTGTCACCAGTGTACGCGTGCCGATGCGAATCCGCACAATATTCGGCATGGCGGCCAGCCGCGCCAGAATCTCTTCGATGCGTTTGTTGGACAACATCAACGGATCACCGCCGGTAATCAATATTTCGTTGATCTCCGGGGTATTTTCAATCCAGGCCAATGCGGCATCCAACTTGGTGCGCGCCAAAGCTGCCTGAGAAGAAAAAACATCTTCGATTTCCCAGTTGCGCTGGCAATAGACGCAAATCTGCGGGCAGGTCATCACCGGCTTTAAAATCGCAATGTTGGGATAGCGACGGGTAATGCCCTCGATCGGAGAGGTGTCCCGTTCGAGCATGAAATCCATACTGGTGTCTTTGCTTTGCCGGGCGGCGGCGATGCTCTGAACGTAATGCAAACTGGGAATGACTTGGGCGCGCACTGCTTGACCGCGCCGACTGGGTTCATGGTCCAACAAAGAAAGGTAATAGGGTGTGATGCCAAAGGGTATTTTCATCTGGCGCGCCAGCCGGACCGCTTCATATTCCGCATCGGTCACCCGCACCAGCGCCTTGAGATCATCCTCATTTTGAATGGTGTGGCGCAGATGCCACTGCCACTGATGCCATTCCAGTTCGGTGGCATTGAAGTGGTCCAATATCCTGATTTTGTTGCGGCTGCGGCGCCGGACCGCATCAGCGTCCAAACCGCTCGCGTATTTGTCCAGGTGCTGTGCCGCCGAGCGGGCCATGCGGGAAAGATCGGCCGAACGTTTGGCAGCGGCTTTGCTGCCATGATATTTGGCGAAAGCGGGTACTTTCTGGTCATAAATACCTGATTGGCCGGTAATCCCCTTGATCAGATGCTCCAGCTCCGCAAAGAAGGCACTATCGGGTTTTTGCGACGCGGGGAGCTGGGTGTCGGACAACCAGTCGCTGAGATAGGTCAACAAACTGAATCGGGCCAGTTTTTCATTGCGCCGCGAGAAAAACTTAAGGCAAACAAAAATGGCGTCGCGCTGTAAAATGTATTCCAGGGCTGGAACGTCCGGATTTTCCTCGTACATCTCGGACAACAGCCGCGACAGCCAGCTTTTCACGGCAGTCCTTTTATCTTCCAAGGGTGCCGCGGACATGAGAATTTCTTTCAACTCGGGTGCCATGCCCAGAATCGTCGTCAGTCTATCTTTTATGAGGTGTTGTTTCATATGTCTCCCGTTGTTAGGTGTTGACCACTCAGTCAGGTATCTGTGCCGAATGCGAACACCTGTCCACCTGGCTGTTCCTCATTCATCGGTTATTTCGCTGTGGTTTGGAACCAAAAAACCGCGGTTGGGCGTATTGAGGGGGTGCTCATATTTCTGTTACAGGCTAAAAAAAGATGGGTCATTTGTCAACCCCGGCGGTCGCCCAGGCAGGGTAACCGCATTTGCGTATGGGCCGCATTTCAGAAATGGACATCATTCTTCCTCGAGAGCGAACCTTGTGCTCGCCCGATGCGTAATGTCGGTCAATTCCGGGGCGAATGGACACCGTGATAGTCACAGTGCCCGTTGTAGGGGCGACCGGCGGTCGCCCGCGAACCACTGAATTCAGGTCATCGCACAAACTGGCGCGGCCTTTTTTCTCCCGCACCCATGATTGCCTGGCCTGCCGGCTTTGCACCCGCACCGGGCGACCGCCGGTCGCCCCTACAGGTGGGATCCCCTGCGAGAACAATTTTCAAATGCGGATACCCTGTCGCCCAGGGCAGGGTATCCGCATTTGCGTATGGGCCGCATTTCAGAAATGGAACATCGTTCTTCCTCGAGAGCGAACCTTGTGCTCGCCCGATGCGTAATCGGTCAATCCCTGTGCGAATGGACACCGTGATAGTCACGGTTCCCGTTGTAGGGGCGACCGGCGGTCGCCCGCGCGAACCACTGAATTCAGGTCATCGCACAAACTGGCGCGGCCTTTTTTCTCCCGCACCCATGATTGCCTGGCCTGCCGGCTTTGCACCCGCACCGGGCGACCGCCGGTCGCCCCTACAGGTGGGATCCTCTGCGATTGCACGGCGCCGAGGGTTCGCGCAAAGGCACAGACGATCTCGTCCGCGCCTATAGAGCGGCGATCTCACAGGCGTTGCCTGGAAGCATGCACGGTTTTGAAAAACCGCTTGTTTTATGAGTGGATTCTCGCTATATTTTGTCGGATTTATTAAATTAACTACATTATATAGTGTTGTGGGACGAATATGGGGCTGCTTTCAGCATCGACATCCGCCACGCGATACCGCGTCGACGGCCAATTGGAAAATCCGGTTATCGAAACCATTGCCAATGGTTTAAAGAAAAATGTCATTACCGACATCGACAACCAACCTTCGGAACAAACGGTTGGATGGACCAGTTTTCAAAAACCCTTTGAACCTGACTTCGAAAGCGTCGCGTTTCTGATTGGGACCTATATCGTATTTTCGTTGCGCATCGATAAAAAGACGATTCCTCCCAAACTGCTGCAAAAACAGTTCGCGGCCGAATCGGCCCTGCGGCTGCAGGCGCTTGAGCGCGACTTTTTGTCGAATGACGAAAAAAAGGCTTTGAAGGACCAAATCGTTCAGCGCCTCAATCAGAAACTGCCGGCCACACCCAATGTGTATGATGTTATCTGGCAGTACGAAAATGGCGAACTGTGGTTTTTTTCCAATCTGAAGAGCGCGAATGAGCAACTGGAAACGATTTTTTTCAAATCGTTCGGTCTGCATCTCATGCGCATGATCCCTTACACCATGGCTTTGTTCAACCCGGAAATGTCGGATCCCCAGCGCGACTTCCTGGAAAAACTGGCTTTTGTCGAAAACACCGATTGATGGACCATCATGCTTGATATTGCCGTTGCGTATAATCGCTACCGTTTTCTCGGAAATGAATTTTTAACCTGGCTATGGTATGCCATTGAAAATGATATGGAAACCATCCGCGGCTGTGATCCCGACATGCTGGACCTGGATGTGGGCAACCGCATGGTTCTGGAAAACCGCCTGGCCAACGGTAAAGAGAACATCACGATCAAGGGCGATGCTGCCGGGTGGGAAGAAGCGCTGCTCTCGCTGACCAAGGGCGCTTTGATCACTGATCTGCACCTGATTTACAAAAGCGGTTCAGTGCAGTGGCAGTTTGCCATCAAAGGCGAGGGGTTGACGTTTTCAGGGTTGAAGTTGCCGGAAACCGGCCCCATGGAAACCAGCGAGGACATGGAGGGGATCATTCTTGAAAAAATATATCTTTATGAGAAACCCTTTGAGTTGCTCGACAGCCTCTATAAGACGTTCATAAAGTTGAGGCTCTCCGACGACTGGAGCAGCCAGAGCATTCCGGCGATTAAAAATTGGCTCCAGAGTTTGAAAGGGTAACGCTTTCAGATGAGCGGCCTCTTGATGACGCAAAAACCTGTGAACATACCCGTGGCGATAGTGTGTCAATAAGTCGATGGTTGTCGACATGTTTTACAAAGATGTTGGTAAGAGAGTCTTTATAAACGATCGTTCAGCTGAGTTATCCACAGGCGCCGAATCGATTAATGATTGTCAAAACAGCGCATTAAAGAGCTTATCGACAGGTTGAACCGACCCTATTCATTTTATTAAATCTTTTTAAACATTTATTAATAGGGATAGAGCGATGAAATTTACGATTAAAAAAGGCGATTTGGTGGATGTTCTGTCAAAGGTTCAGGGGTTGACCGGCAGACGAAGCAGCCTGGCTATCACCGAATGTATTCGAATGCATGCATCGGATCGCCAGGTGCATTTGACGGCGACTGATCTGGAAACCTGTTTCGAGGGCAGCCTGGACGCAAGTGTCGAAATGCCAGGCACTATCGCCATCAGCGCCCGTAAATTGTATGAAATCGCCCGTGAGTTTCCCAGCAGCGACATCCTGATCGATGAAACCGAAAACCGCTGGATCAACATCAGCGATCAAAAAGTGCATTATCACCTGATGGGCATGAATACCGAGGATTTTCCGGAAACCCCCACCTTTGAAGAGGTCGCGCTTTTTGAGTTGCCCTCGGCCGATCTGAAAAAGATGATCGAAAAATCCATTATGATCAGCGGTGTCGGCGAAGATAAGAAACCCCATATCAATGGCGTTTTGTTCGAGCGCTTGACCGATCAGGAACCGCGCCGTGTGCGCATGGTCTCCACGGATGGCAGCCGCTTGTCCAAATACGATCTGTTTTGCCCGGATGAAGCCCAGGTACCCGCCGGTCCCAGCGTGCTCATTCCCAAAAAGGGCTTGCACGAAGTCAGTAAATTCATCGGGGGCAGCGGCACTGTTCGGGTCGGTATCCAGGAAAGCTATTTCATTATCAAAAACGATGCCGACACACTGGCCATTCGCATGCTCGAAGGCCAGTACCCGCAATATGGAGAGATTATTTTCAGAGAAGATGGGCATGCCATTCGAATGGAAAAAGAGCCTTTTCACAACATGCTCAAACGGATGTCGATCTTATGTACGGATAGTTACAGGGCCGCCATTTTCACTTTCGATGACGGCGTGCTCGCCATCAATGCCACCAATCCGGATATCGGGGAGTCCAGGGAAGATATGATCATCGATTACAGCGGTGAGAAGATCGAAGCGGCCTTCAACCCGAAATTTTTTATGGAAGCCCTTAACGGGGTTGAGGACGAATTTCTCGTCCTCAACATTGTCAGTGACAAAAAACCATGCCTCATCGATGGATCCGAAGACAAGTCCTACGTGAGCGCATTAATGCCGATGAGAGTTTAGGGAATATATGGAAAACGTTTACGATGCCAGCAGTATCGATGTTCTGGAAGGTTTAACGCCGGTTCGCTTGAGACCGTCGATGTATATAGGAAATGTGGATGTCGCCGGGCTCCACCACCTGGTGTATGAGGTGGTCGACAATAGCATCGATGAAGCCATGGCAGGCTACTGCGATACCATTGTCGTGAAGGTGCATTCCGACAACAGTGTCAGTGTGGTGGATAACGGGCGCGGCATTCCGACGGGCATTCATAAAACCGAAAAAGTACCGGCCGTGGAAGTGGTTTTGACCAAATTGCATGCCGGCGGCAAATTCAACAATGACAGTTATAAAGTGTCGGGCGGCCTTCACGGCGTCGGCGTTTCGGTGGTTAATGCGCTATCGACCCGGCTGGAAGTGGAAATCTACCAAAACGGCCAGATTTTTCATCAGATTTTCGAGTGCGGCATAAAACAAACCGAACTGACCGTCATCGGCCAGACGGACAAGCGCGGCACCAAGATTCATTTTATGCCCGACGCGACCATCTTCAACAGCGTCGATTTCACTTACGATATTCTGGCCCGGCGACTGCGCGAGCTGGCTTTTCTGAACAAGGGTATCCGGATTCTCTTAGAGGACGAACGCGCCGACAGAAATGATGAGTTTTTCTACGAAGGCGGCATCGTTTCCTTTGTCGAATATCTCAACAGACGCCACACCGGGTTGCACAAGCCGATCTTCATAGAAGGCGAGCGAAACGAAACCCAAATCGAGGTCGCCATTCAGTACAATGACACCTACAAAGAAAACCTCTTCTCCTTTGCCAACAATATCAATACGGTGGAAGGCGGTTTCCATCTGATCGGATTCAAGGCGGCATTGACGCGCGCCCTGAATCAATACAGTACCAACGGCAACATTCCCAAAAACATGATGGCCAAAATCAGCGGCGACGATGTACGCGAAGGGTTGACGGCCATTATCAGCGTACGCATCAAATCACCGCAGTTCGAAGGCCAGACCAAAACCAAATTGGGCAATAGCGAAGTCAAAGGGTTGGTCGAATCGCTGGTCAACGAAAAATTATCGTCCTATCTGGAAGAAAACCCGACCGTTGCCAAGAAGATCATCTCCAAAGCAGTGGATGCTGCGCGCGCCCGCGATGCCGCCAAGCGCGCCCGTGATATGGCGCGCAACAAAGGCTCTCTGATCGATGCTACCTTGCCGGGCAAACTGGCCGAGTGTCAGAGCTCGGATCCCAATTTGCGCGAGTTGTTTATCGTCGAGGGCGACTCCGCCGGCGGTTCCGCCAAACAGGGCCGCGATCGCAAGTTTCAAGCCATATTGCCGTTGAAGGGCAAAATCCTCAATGTCGAAAAGGCGCGCTTTGACAAGATATTGCGCAGCGAAGAAATCAAAAACATCATCACGGCGTTGGGCACGGGGGTCGGCCGTGAAGAGTATGAGATCGAAAAAATCCGCTATAAAAAAGTGATTATCATGACCGATGCCGATGTGGATGGCTCCCATATCCGCACATTGCTGCTGACCTTTTTTTATCGCCAAATGCCTGAGATTATAGAAAATGGATTTCTTTACATCGCCCAGCCACCTCTGTTTAAAATGGGCAAGGGAAAAAGCGAGCAATATTTAAAGGATGAATCCGAATTCAAAGATTTCATTCTGAAGAGAGTGTGCGAGAAAGTAAAAGTGCGCATCGGTGATGACACTGGCGATGGTGACAGAAAGCCCCATGTACTGGAAGACCATCACCTTTATCTATTCAGCGGCAACCTGACCGATTATGTCGAAGCTGCCGCAAGGCTGGAAAATCAAGGGGTGCCATTTCAATTGACTGAATTACTGGTCCAAAACGGGGTCGAAGACAAGAAGTTTCTTCAGGACCAGGAGCCGATGCGGCAGATGGCTGAAACATTGCGGCAGAAAGGCTACGAGGCCCAGGAGCCGGTTTGGAGTGCCGATAAGGAGGTTTTCGAAATAGAGATCCTGCAAACGGTCGGCGGCAAGGTCGCTCAGCCGATCAGAATAGGGCGGGGGTTGATCTACTCCAACGAATACCAGAAATGTGTTACGGCCGGCAAACACCTCATGGCGTACAACATGCCGCCGTTTACCGTCCTTGGCGCCGAAGCCGAAAAGAGCACAGCCGTTTTGCACGATCTGCGCAGCCTGCTCATCCATCTCATTGAAGAGGGGAAAAAAGGGCTCAGCATCCAGCGCTATAAAGGCTTGGGAGAAATGAATCCGGAACAGCTCTGGGAAACCACGATGAACCCGAGCAGGCGGATTCTTCTGCAGGTCAGTGTGGAAGACGCGGTCGAATCGGATGAGATCTTTACCATCCTGATGGGCGACGAGGTCGAACCGCGCCGCGAATTTATTCAGAACAATGCCTTGGAAGTGAGTATTCTCGATATATGAAAATTCATACCATTGTAGCCCGTGATCTGCCGGACCTGTGGTTTCAGGCCGTTCATGACATTCTGGATCATGGACGGCGATTCACCATCGATCGCGGCTCATACGCCGGCCAAACACGGCTGGAATATGACTATTTTACCGGGCACGTGAAGTTTCCCGGCGCCCTTCCCCTGTTGCCCGATATTCCGGCCAGCTGTGGCATCCCCAATCCGGTCGAAGAAGGCTATATCTATGGTGGCGAAGGCTACCAGCGGTCCTATATCGAGTATCTGATGACCGGGCATAAGGAACCGGGCGAGTCTTACACCTATGGTGAACGGCTGACGCGCGTCCCCTTACGGGGGGATAAATTGACCTGGTGGCAAAACGATCAGGACGAGATCATCGATCGCCGTGCGGTCGACGGTCGCATTGTCATTGAAGAGGATGGGACGCTTTTCCTGAATCAGATTGAATGGATCATCGATACCTACAAAAAACATGGTCACCGCAACAATCAAATGGTACTGCAAGTCGCCCACCCATCGGATGTCACGCTGATCGATCCGCCCTGCTTGAGGTCGATCGATACGCGCATCCAGGATGACACCCTGCATTTTTTCGTCTACTTCCGTTCATGGGATCTTTGGGGAGGACTTCCCGCCAATCTGGCCGGCATCCAAAATCTCAAAGAGTATATGGCCGGCGCCATCGGCGTTAAAGACGGCGAAATGATCGTGGAAAGCAAAGGGTTGCATCTATATGGCTATGCCGAGGATCTCGCCAAACTGAGGTGCCTGCGCGCGTAAGGGGCAGGGGTATTGCGGATTCTACCTATGCGGTCAGCCAGCCGTTATAGTCTCCTATAGAGTTCCGGATTGGTTTCTTTACGCGCTTCATGGCTTTATCTCTATCACACCTTGCAATTTCTACACTGGTCCAACCTGGTGGCAGCATTGCGCTGCGGCCCCTCAGCCGTGTGTAGCGCCACTGGATCTTGCCATCCTCGATCGATACCGTTGTCCATCGGATACTGTGCCACGCCCAACCAGAATAGGGCGATCACAAGGCCCCTATGGGTGAAAAGTGGCATTGTGCATCTATGAACATCGCCATGGCGATAGAATGTTCATAAATCGATGGTTATCGACAGGTTTGAAGAAGGTGTTTGTAAAGGGGTCTGTATGAACGATTTATCAGCTGTTTTATAGACAGGCACCTGATCGGTTTTGAATATGAGAATCAATACATTAAAGTGCTTATTGACAGTTTGAACAGACCCTAATCATTATAATAGTTTCTTTTAATATTTTATTACTAAAGATGGCCCGCTGGATTTTAGCCGGAATCGCACGCCAAGCTCAGCTGAGATCAAAATTCAATGTTTTTAGGTGTGCGCGGAAAAGGGATGACGTCGCGGATGTTGCTGATGCCGGTGACCATCATCACCAGGCGCTCGAAGCCCAGTCCAAATCCGCTGTGCGGCACGCTGCCGTATAAGCGTGATTCCAGGTACCACCAGTATTTCTCTTTGGACAACCCCATCTGATCCATGCGCGTGGCCAGCATATCATAACGCTCTTCGCGCTGGCTGCCGCCGATGATTTCGCCGATGCCCGCCACCAGAACATCCATGGACGCCACGGTTTGCCCATCATCGTTCATCCGCATATAGAACGGTTTGATCGTTTTTGGAAAATCGTAGACCATCACCGGTTTCTTAAAATGGTGCTCGGTCAGGAAACGCTCGTGTTCCGATTGCATGTCGGTCCCGTACGCCACGGGATATTCGAATGATGCGCCGCTTTTTTCGAGGATGCGGATCGCTTCTGCATAGGGAATGCGCTCGAAAGCCGATCCGGTCAAAACGCCCAGTTGGGCCATCAGGTTTTTGTCGACAAAGCGCGCGAACAGGTTCAGGTCATCGGCGCAATGGTCGATGACATGGTTGGCCAGATATTTGATCATCTCCTCTGCCAGGTCCATGTCCTCTTGCAGGTCGCAGAAGGCCATTTCCGGTTCGATCATCCAAAATTCGGCCGCATGCCGGCGCGTATTGGAGTTTTCAGCCCTGAAGGTGGGACCGAAGGTATAAACGTCGCCGAGAGCCGTGGCCAGCATTTCGGCTTCCAGTTGGCCTGAAACGGTCAAATTGGATTCGACTCCGAAAAAGTCGTTTTCAAGAAGGCGCTCACCGGGCGGCAAGGTGGTCACACGAAACAGTTCGCCCGCGCCTTCGCAATCGGATGCGGTGAGAATAGGGGTGTGAATGTAGCGAAAACCGCGCTCATGAAAAAAGCGATGCACGGCCAAAGCCAATTCGGAGCGAATGCGGAAGGCGGCACTATATTTGTTGGTGCGCGCCCGCAAATGGGCAATGCCGCGTAAAAATTCATCACTGTGCCGTTTCTTTTGCAATGGAAAGGATTCGGGTGCCGCCCCGACCAGGGTTACGACAGCCGCCTGAAGTTCCCATTGCTGCCCGCTGCCCTGTGACGGCACCACCGCGCCTTCGACAGCCACCGAGGCACCGGTGGTGAGCTTGCGGATTTCTTCATAGTTGGGCAACTTTTCATCGGCCACGACCTGCAAGTTGGCAAGACAGGACCCATCATTGATTTCCAGAAAAGAAAATGTTTTGGAATCTCTTTTGGTGCGTACCCACCCTTTGACGAGAATCCGCTCGGCGGGCACCTCAAATGCCATCAGTTGCTCAATTTTCGTACGTTTCATTTGGATAATCCTTGTTGGCGGTCTGATCGACGGCGATGAAGTTACCGCCTGCGGCAGACCGGCATGCCCTGCATCATCTCAGGTGCCCATGCGTACCGTCAGATAATAAACCTGATTATTGCGTTGGACCAGTAGCAGGACGGAAGATTTTAGCCTTGAATTGATCATGGCGGTCGTGAAATCGGATTCATTGACAATGGTTTTCTCGTCGATCTGCAACAACACATCGCCGGGCCTGACGCCGATGTTGGCCAGATAAGACCCTTTGCGTACGGCCGTGATCGCCACACCCTGTTCGGCCTTAAGTTTGTACCTCTCGCGCAATGCCGGGGCGATGGTTTTGATTTCAATTCCCAAACGCTGCCAGGCCAGTTGCGGAACGCGCTCCACGGGGAATGGTTTGGTGCGGATATCCAGTTCCTTGATGCCGCCGTCGCGCCACAAGGCTAAACGGATGCTTTGGCCCGGCGATACGCCGCGCGCCGCGGACAAATAGTCGCCAACCGATAGCAGTTTGCGGCGGCCCAGGGTCAAGATCAAGTCTCCGGGCGCAAGTCCGGCTTTTTGCGCCGGGCTGTCCTGCTCGACCTGCGTGACGACCACGCCCTGACTCTCTTTGAGGTCCAGGTAGGCGGCCATGCGCGGGTCCAGTTCCTGGACAGCCAGTCCGATCCAGGCCTGAATGACATGGCCGAACTGGATCAAATCGGAAACGATCCGTTGGGCCTTGTTGATCGGAATGGCAAACCCGATGCCTTGGGCTTTGGCATAGATGGCGGTGTTGATGCCGATCAACTCACCGTTGATATTCAGCAAGGGACCGCCGCTGTTGCCCGGATTGATGGACGCATCGGTCTGAATGAATTCGTGGAATACGCGTTCGTCGGTTTTGATGCTGCGGCCCATGGCGCTGACAACGCCGGTGGTGACGGTGTGCGAAAATCCAAAAGGGTTGCCAATGGCGATGATCGTTTCACCGATCATGATATCATCCGAATCTCCCATGTTCACCGAAGGCAGCGGCGTATCCGATTCGATTTGCAGCACGGCCAGATCCGAATCGGGGTCGGTGCCCACGATTCTCACATCGAACTGACGTTCATCCTGTAACACCACCTTGATGGCCGTGGCTCTTTCGATCACATGGGCATTGGTCAGAATGAAGCCGCGCGCGCCGTCGATGATGACGCCCGACCCGAGGCTGGTGCGTTTCTGGGAGCGGCGTTCGAAAAAGTCCTGGAAAAAATTGTCGAACAACGGGTTGGCGCCGAACGGATTGCCCCTGTTGTTGACGATGTATTCCGAACTGATATTGACAACCGCGGGACCCACTTTGCGGACAGCCTGCACGACCGGGGTCTGGCGGTCAAAAGCCTGGCACGGCAGCGCCAGCAGCAGAAAACAGGCTGTCCAGAAAATGGTTTTGAGCTTGCGCTGAAGGCCAAAGTCTGCCATGAGTACCCTTTTTTCTTAATCTTCTCGAATAATTAAAGTAACGGCACACACTGTGAATAAAGATTTTAACATGCAACCTAAAGGCATTCAAGCCATCTTGGCTGAGGTCGAAAAACCCAGTCGTTACCTCGGCACCGAAGTCAACCGGGTGATCAAAGATCCGTCCGCCTGCGCAGTGCGCATGGCCCTGGCGTTTCCTGATCTTTATGAAATAGGCACATCGCATTTCGGTATTCAGATTCTCTACCATTTGCTCAACCAGGAAAAAGAGATCGCAGCAGAGCGCGTGTTCGCTCCGGCCAAGGACATGGAAGCCGCTTTGCGGCGCACCGGCACACCGCTATGCAGCCTCGAAAGCCAGACGCCCTTGCGGCAATTCGACATCGTGGGTTTCAGCCTGCTGTATGAACTGAATTATACCAATGTGTTGAATATGTTGGACCTTGCGGATATCCCCTTGTACAGCGACCGGCGCGGCGATGGGGACCCGTTGATCATCGCCGGCGGTCCATGCGTCAGCAACCCGGAGCCCATGGCGCCCTTTTTCGATGCCATGGTGTTCGGTGATGGCGAAGAGGTCCTGCCGCGCATGGTCGCCACCTGGTTGGAATGGAAAAAGCAGGAGAGTGCATCGCGCGCGGATCTTTTGGCCCGGTGGGCGCGCCTGGAAGGGGTTTACATTCCCGCTTTTTTCGAAGCGACCTACAATGCGGATGGGTTTCAAATCCTGACTCCCATCCGCGCCGAGTATTCGCGTGTTACCCGGGCCGTCGTCGCCGACCTGGATCGTACCTTTTTTCCCGAGCGTCCCGTGGTTGCGTTCGGAAACCCGATCCATGACCGGCTGCGGCTTGAAATTTCGCGGGGCTGCAGCCGTGGATGCCGTTTTTGTCAGGCCGGCATGATCTATCGCCCGGTGCGCGAACGCGCCATGGGGACACTGCTTGATCTGTGCGACCGTTCGCTGGCCGCAACCGGCTATGAAGATCTGTCGCTGCTCTCGTTGAGCACCGGGGATTATACCTGCCTGTCGCCACTGATCGCGGCATTGATGCAGCGCTGCCAGTCCGATCGCGTCGCGGTATCGCTGCCCTCCATCCGCGCTGGCACACTCACGCCGGAATTGATGGCCCAGATCAAAAAGGTTCGCAAAACCGGGTTCACCATAGCCCCTGAAGCCGGCAGCCAACGCTTGCGCGACGTGATCAATAAAAACATCCGTTTCGAAGATGTTGAGGCGACTGTCACAGACGCTTTTGCCTTGGGATGGCAGGTGATCAAGCTCTACTTCATGCTGGGTTTGCCGACCGAGACCGACGAGGATGTAGAGGCAATCACGCAAATGGTGACCGCCCTGAAAAAGGTCAAGGGACCGGCCAGGCGGCGCGGGCAACTCAACGTCAGCGTTACCACGTTTATTCCCAAGGCCCATACGCCGTTCCAGTGGGCCGCGCAACTCAGCATGACCGAGGCTTTTTCCAAGATCGAATCGATCAAGTCCAGCCTGCGCATGTCAGGGGTTCAAGTCAAATGGCAGCATCCGGCCATGAGCCAGCTTGAAGGGGTCATGGCGCGCGGTGACCGCCGCCTGGCACTGGTCATCGAGCGCGCCTGGCGTTCGGGCTGCACATTCGACGGCTGGACCGAGCACTTCAATTTCAATGTCTGGCAGCAAGCCTTCGATGAATGCGCTATATCGATCGATTTTTTCACCACACGGGTGCGCGCGCTCGAAGAGCCGCTGCCTTGGGCGCACATGGACGCGCGCATCGATGCGGACTTCCTCAAAGCCCAATGGGCTGCGGCACAGGCGGGCCTCACGACCGACGACTGTCGGACGGGCGCCTGTCACCAATGCGGGGCATGCGATTTCCAAACTATTGCGCCACGGCGTTTCGCGCAGTCAGCCGATGACTCTGCACCGGTATCGATCTTGAAAAAAGATATCCCCATTCTGCTTTATCGACGCATGCAATTGCTCTACAGCAAACACGGTAATGCGCGCTTTTTCGGTCACTTGGAAGTGGCCAAACTTTTTGCGCGTGCGCTGCGCCGGGCACACATCGATGTGCTTTATTCCCAGGGCTACCATCCCATGCCCCGTATCTCATTCGACGATCCGCTGCCACTGGGGATGGAAAGCTGCGGTGAGCGCATGTGGATTCGCGTGGCGCCCCAGGTGAGTTGTGAGGAACTGGTCGATTGTCTGTGCCGCCAGATGCCTGAGGGCATCCAGGTGTCCGACTGCCGCGTGATACCCGCCAATACGCCCAAAAGCCCTATCATGGCGGATCGCTATCACATTGTGTGGGACCTGTCCGACGAGGACGCCGTCCTATTAGCGCAATTCTATCAGCAGGACGCCCATCCGTATACCCGCAACCGCAAGGGGAGTTCCCAGTCCATCGATTTGAAGCAAAGCGTTCAACTGATTGAGAGAATCGATGCGCACATGCTGAGAATGGTCATCCTGCGCAACACCTCCTTCGCAATCCGGCCGGCCGATGTGTTGCGCGGGGTGTTGCAAGCGGATGAAGAAAAATTGGCGCGGACGCGGATCATCAAACTGGCGCCGGAGTTCTGAAGGCGTCCGGGCCGTCTGCGTGGTTGACAGCCCTTTGCGATCAAGATACCTTAATCACAACTGAAATTTAAAGAAAAAGCGAATCATGGCCAACAAAAAAATTATTATCAACGACTTGCCCCACGAAACCCGGGTTGCCCTCCTTGAAGACGGTAACATCGTCGAATTGTTTATCGAAAGGCAAGGCGCCTCGGACAGCTCGGGCAATATCTATAAGGGCCGTGTTCAGCGCGTGCTGCCCGGCATGCAGGCCTCTTTTGTGGATATTGGTCTGCCGCAGGCAGCTTTTCTCTATGTCAATGATATCAAATCCGGAAACGATGATCTGGAGGCAATCTTCAATGACAACGCCGACAGCAGCACCAGCTTATCCAATCCTCTGCCGAATTCGGGTCTGCCGCGGGCAAGCGAAAAAAGCCCTGTCAATATTGTTGATTTGATCAGCGAGGGGCAGGAAATTCTTGTCCAGGTGGCAAAGTCCCCGATGGGGACCAAGGGCGCCCGCATCACCTCCTACATCTCCTTGCCAGGGCGCTTTCTTGTACTGATGCCTACGTCCAAGCACGTCGGCGTTTCACGTAGAATCGACGATGAGGCCGAACGCATCCGGCTTAAAGAACTGGTCTGCAATTTGCGCGGCGACGACACATCCGGCTACATCGTGCGCACGGTGGCCGAGGGCATCGGGCCAGAAAAACTTGCCCAGGAAATGACCTTTCTGAAAACACTCTGGGCCGGCATTCAGCGCAAATACCAGAGTGCACCGTCCGCCAGTCTGGTTCACCAGGAACTGGATATCAGTTTGCGGGCCGTACGGGACTTACTGGTGCACGAAGCAGAAAAACTGATTATCGATTCACGCAGCGGGTGTCAGGAGATCCTCTCGTTTCTCGATACGTTCATGCCGAATCTCAAGGATTCGGTGGAACTGTATGAAGGTCACGAGCCTATTTTTGACGCCTACAATCTCGAAGGCGATATATTCAGGGCTCTTAAGAAAAAGATATGGTTGAAATCGGGTGGTTACATCGTTATGGAGCACACCGAGGCCTTGATGGCCATCGATGTGAATACCGGACGTTACGTGGGTAAGCACAACCTGGAAGAGACCATTCTGAAAACCAATTTGGAAGCTGTCAAAGAGATCGCTTATCAAATCCGGTTGCGTGATGTCGGAGGCATCATCATCATCGATTTCATCGATATGGAAAAAAAGGCCAATCAGGAGAAAATACACCATGCATTGAGTGAGGCCTTTTTAAAAGACCGCAGCAAAACACATATTCTGCCCATGTCTGAAATGGGACTGATTCAGATGACGCGCAAGCGTATTCGCCAACCGTTGACACGCCAATTGTGTGAACCCTGCTTTTATTGCGAAGGCGAGGGCCACCTTCTTTCGGCCAAAACCATCTGTTATAACATCCACCGCGAAATTCTCCGCAATGTCAGGGATATGGCAGGTGAGGGCCTGACCCTCAAAGTCAACCCGGCCATCGCGGAGCAGTTGCTGGGGGATGAATCTCAAATTATAACGTCCCTTGAAAAATGCCTTGACCGACAGATTACCATTTACCCTGAAGGTCGTTTTCACATGGAAGAATTCGATGTTCTGGAAAATTATGGAACGTCGGGACGGTGACAGGTCGTGGATTGATGTTGACAATCATGAAGGCATATGATTATTTTCACGGGTTCATCATCCGTGTTAGCACTTAACAGGTTGATATTTTGGAAGATCGAGCATCTCCGGGATGCTAGTCGTCACTTGCGACCATAAGGATAAAAAAAAATGAAAAGAACGTACCAGCCGAGCAAGATTAAAAGAGCGAGAACCCACGGATTTCGTAAAAGAATGTCAACGAAAGCCGGAAGACTTGTCATCAACCGACGCCGCGCGAAAGGTCGCAAACGGCTGGCCCTATAATACCCCGACGGTGAATTGCAGAACAGGGGCCGGAAGATAGCAAGATAAGATAAGCAGCGGATTGGAACACACAGCGCCAACAATCAGGCACCGATTTAGCAAGGACGACAGACTGCTTGCACGAGCGGAATTCGTTCATTTGGCGACGAACGCCCCGAGGGTGAGCGATCGCTATTTTATCGCATTCTTCGCATCCGCTAAAAAGCAGAACAGTCGCATCGGAATCACAGTCAGCCGTAAAGTGGGCAATGCCGTCACGCGCAATCGGATCAAACGGCTTGCGCGTGAGTTTTTTCGACACCACAGGAACATGCTCACTCGCCCACTGGACGTCCATTTGATTGCCAAAAGAGAAGCGGCCGGCAGTGGCGGTCAGACCGTTTTCCTGAGCCTTGAAAATATTTTCAGGCGGATAGAATCGTTCAAGAAATGAGTCAGCAGCCCAGTGCGATTATCGCCAAGGTGCTCATTCGCGCCTATCAGCTAACTGTCTCACCAATATTGGGACAGTGCTGCCGTTTTGTGCCATCTTGCAGTCAATACGCGATCGAGGCGATCGAGCGCTATGGTCTGCTCAAAGGCGGCTGGTTGGCGTGCAGGCGTTTGCTGCGTTGCCACCCCTGGTGTGAAGGGGGCTTCGATCCGGTCCCTTAATACGTGCGGCTGCACGACTATGAACGATTACTGTTTGTCCAACCGGCTGAATTCCGTGTGTCCTGCCTGCAGCGTCACCCCGAAGCTTTTGCGTCTCGCCGATTCACGGCAACATAGAGGAGAATTGTATGGAACATATGCGCCTACTGATCGCCATTGGCTTGTCTTTTGCCGTCTTTTTGCTATGGAGCATCTTTTTTGGGCCGGAACCCGTTCAGAAACCCGTTGCTCAAACGGAGCAACGCACTGAAAGCAAGAGCGAAGCACCACCGGAAAGCGCTACTTTGCCCGCACCGACGGTCCAAGCGCCTCAGACGCCGGTAACCGATCAAGGCGAGGCGCAACCCTCACGTCCCGCCCGCAAGATTGTTGTCAACACCCCTTTGTATCGTATGACCCTCTCCGAACAGGGGGCGGCGGTCGTCAGCATGATTTTACAAAATTACCGGGAAACCGTTCAGGAGGATTCACCGCGCAAAGAGCTGATTCCGGCGGGGTTGGATGGCGGCACTGCGTTGCTCTCCATGAGCGGTATCAGCGAGCCTGGTTTGTCCCAGGGTCTTTACGACGCGGATAACCCGGCGGACGAGATCACGTTGCGCGGAAAACCTGCTGAGATCCGTTTCAGTTATACCACCGGGCAGAATGTGCGCATCGAAAAAATCTACCGTTTCACACCGGACAGCTACCTCGTCGATCTGGTCGTCACCGTGCGCAATGGCAGCGACAAACCTCTGTCAGGTACGCTTGGGCTTGGCTTGCGCGATCTCTTTGGCGATAAAGTCAATGCCTACGGGTTTGAGGGTCCCAGCGGGCTGATCAACGGATCCCTCGAGCAGGTCAAAGTCAATGATATCGAAGAAGAGAACATGTTCGAAGGAAACATCCGTTGGGTGGCGATCGAACGATTGTACTTTATGGATGGCCTCATCAGCAAAGCGCCCGTCGATGCCCGCATGGTTCTGGCCAAAGAAGACAAGCTGATTTCCAGCGAGTTGGTTGCGAGTATCGGGGAGATCAAACCCAGTGACCAACGTTCTTTCGAATTCGGTCTTTTTATGGGGCCGAAAAGCATTTCCGTATTACGACAGGTCGGCAGCGAACTGGATCGGGCCATCAATTTCGGTTGGGTCGACTTAATCGCAAAACCATGTCTGTGGTTCATGAACTTTATTTATCGCTTCATTCCCAACTATGGTATCGCCATTATTATTTTGACCATCGTCACACGGTTGCTTTTCTGGCCATTGGCTCAGAAGAGCTACAAATCCATGAACGATATGCGTAAATTGCAGCCGCTCATGCAAGAGATACGGGAAAAGTACAAAAATGATAAGGCCAAGATCAATCAAGAAACCATGGCTCTTTATCGAACTTATAAAATAAACCCCATGGGGGGGTGTCTGCCCATGTTGATCCAGCTACCGGTTTTCTTTGCGCTTTACCGCATGTTGTACCAGGCCATTGAACTGCGGCATGCACCATTTTTCGGCTGGATCAACGATCTTTCCGCTCCCGATAGATTGTTTCATTTCGGGTTTCAAATTCCGTTCATGGAAGCGCCCTACGGTGTTCCTGTCCTGACCCTGATCATGGGAGCTTCCATGCTTCTGCAGCAAAAAATGTCGCCGGCACCCGGCGATCCTACCCAGGCCAAAATGATGATGCTGATGCCCATCGTATTCACCTTTATTTTTATCAATTTTCCTTCCGGGTTGGTGCTCTATTGGTTCGTCAGCAATCTTGTATCTATCGCACAACAATATTACACACAAAAGAAGTTGGCCTAATGTGTGGAGGGTTTTAACAGTATGACCGAATATACAGAATTTGAAGGTAAAAACGTAGACAAAGCACTGGAAAAAGCCAGTCAGGAGTTAAATCAAACCATCGATCAGTTGCAGTACGATGTCGTTTCCTACGGGTCGTCAGGCATTTTTGGATTAGTTGGTGTCAAAAAGGCCAAGATCAGAGTCAGGACTCAAAACGGTGGCAACCCTGCCACCCTTCAAAATGAAGCCAAGGCTCAGGCAAAAGGACTGGTCAGCGACGCTTTTGATGATGAAAAAAACTCCGAAACACAGAAAACCGTCGAAAGGAAAGTTCAATCGCCGGACATTAACCCGGCCGACCTCGACCAAGCGGTCAAGGACGGCTGCGACGCCTTGCAACGGTTCGTGGATGTCATCTCTGAAGGGGCAACCATCGGAGCCGAGCATTCCGATGGACGCATCATTTTCAAAATTGAAAGCAGCAACAGTGCTCTCCTGATCGGAAAACGCGGACAGACCCTTGAAGCCATTCAATATCTTCTGGAAAAGATAATAAATAAGAAGAATGAAGCGCGTATCCGTGTATTGGTCGATGTCGAAGGCTATCTTGAGGCCCGCAAAACGAATCTGGAGCGATTGGCCACTAAAATGGCTGACAAGGCCCAGAAAGCCAGTAAACCTGTAAGTATCGGACAGATGAATGCGTATGACCGCAGGATCGTTCACCTGCATCTGAAAGACAATCATGCGGTACGCACCCAAAGCATCGGCGACGGCTATTATCGTAAACTGGTCATTTTCCCCAAAAAACGTCGGCGAAGTAAAACCTGACATGTATTCTTTGAATCGCGCTCTCGACCCTTCGAGGTCGATCATATCGACGATCTTATACACAAGGCATCATGGCCGACGGTCGGGGGCGCGGCTCATAAACACACCTCACTATGCTCTCTAAAAAAAGCCCTCCCAATAAGGGGCAGGATCGTTCGACCGCGCTTTCAGCAAGCGGAATGGCATCAGACACCATCGCCGCAATCGCAACTGCCGCTGGCAAAGGGGGAATCGGGATTGTCCGTATTTCCGGCCCCGGCGCTCAAGACATCGCGCATTTACTTTTCAGAAAGCGTTCCGGCCAACAGCCCGCGACGTTCCAACCGCAATTTCTCTATCACGGTTTTATTCAAGATCCGCGTACCGATCGAGTGCTCGACGAGGTGTTGCTCGTTCTTATGCGGGGCCCTCACTCCTATACGCGCGAGGATGTCGTCGAAATCCAATCCCACGGGGGTCCGCAGACCCTGAAAGCCATTTTGAGCGCTGTTCTGCACAACGGTGCCCGCCTGGCCGAACCCGGTGAGTTCACGCGGCGTGCTTTTTTGAACGGCCGCATCGATCTCAGTCAGGCCGAGGCTGTGGCCGATATCATCAACGCCCGTAGCGAAGAAGCCCTTCGGTTAGCGGTTGCGCAGTTACAGGGTGGTTTGACATCGAAGGTTCAGGATATCATCGACGCCATTACACATCTCATCGCTGAAATCGAAGCCGGGCTTGAATTTCCTGATGACGATCTGGAGATATTGGAGACAAGGTCCTTCCAGCAAGCGTTGGATGAAAAGATCATCCCTGCTGTCCAGCAATTGATCGACAGCTACCAAAAAGGGCACTTCTTACGCAACGGCATCCGGATCGTTCTCGCCGGGCGCCCCAATGTTGGAAAATCCAGTCTATTGAATCAGTTGGTCGGTGTGGAAAGAGTCATCGTTACGCCCATTCCTGGTACGACCCGCGATACGGTCGATGCCGCTTCGATGATCGGCCACTTAAGTGCCGTCTTTACGGATACGGCCGGAATTCATCAAACAGACGATCCCATTGAAATCATCGGCATCCGCCGGTCTGAAGAGAGTATTCAGGATGCCGACCTGGTTTTCTTCTTGGTCGATGCCACCCAACCGTTCAACCCAGAGGATTGCCTTGTTTTTCGCAAATTACAGCCCAAACGCGTCATTATCGTGGTAAACAAAATAGATCTTGTCGATAGCCCTTTGTCATTCAATGTTCCTCATATTTTCAAAGAAGTTCCCATTGTAAAGGTATGCGCCACAAGTGGGGAGGGCATTCAGGCCCTGAAAGGGTTTACGCTGGAAATGTTCTCGGACAATGGATTTGGCGCAACGAACGATATCCCCTTGTCGGATGCGCGCCACAAGCAGTGCCTTGACGAAACACTCGAACATCTGATACGCGCCAGGGAGGCGTTCGAAAAACGCGTTCCAGAGGACCTGATCAGTAGCGATTTGCAGCATGCGGCTGAGGCGCTGAAGAAAGTGACCGGAGCGCAGATAGCAACGGATGTGCTCGATGTTATTTTTGAAAAGTTCTGTATAGGCAAATAGCTACTATACACCCAACCAAGACCCGATCGATTGTTTCACGTGAAACAATGAGGAGAATTTCAAATGGATCTAAGTCCTTTTTTTGAACAATATGAAGCTCTGGTGAAGCAAGTAGATGCCGTTTTCGAGCTTGTTAAAAAAGACCACGCTGAGTGCGTACGATGTAAGGTTGGTTGCTCCGATTGCTGTAACGCACTCTTTGATTTGACACTGGTTGAAGCAATGTACGTCAAATCAAAATTTGATGCCCTCTATCAGGGGGAGGGGCGAGAGTTGTTGATAGACAGGGCCAATGAAGCCGATCGCAAAATTTACCGTCTCAAGCGCGAGGCTTTCAAGGATCATGAACAAGGAAAACCAGAGGCCGAAATATTGGAGAACATGGCAGCTCAGCGCGTACGTTGCCCTGCTTTGGGGGAGGACGACCGCTGCGCGATTTACGAGGCCAGGCCATTGACCTGTCGCATATACGGCGTTCCGACAGTCATCGGGGGAAAAGCCCACACCTGTGGTGTTAGTGGTTTTGAAGAAGGAAAGTCATACCCCACGGTCAAATTAGATGCCATCTATCAACGCCTCTATGATATTTCATTCCAGTTGGCACAAACAATTAAAAGCCGCTATCCACAGTTAGCTGAGATGCTTGTTCCGCTGTCAATGGCATTGCTGACCGACTATACCGAGGAATATTTAGGGGCTGCAGGGGCGCAAGCCTCCGAGCAAAAAGAATAGGGGAAAAAATGGAGCAGCCAAAAAATGAAACACAAGCGCGCAAACAGGCTATTTTCGACAGCATGTCCGAGCGCCGGCAAAAACATATTTTAAAGCGGGGATTCGATAAGTGGGATCCCTTTGAAGAGCCTAAGGATCCAATTGACATACGCAAGGATTCTACTCAGCGTACGACGCAACAACTTGTACGCGAGTTTTTGCAACAATGCGGGCAGGAAAAGTACAGCAATGCCTACAGCCGCGGTGTTCTCGAAATGGCACTGGGAATTATCAACGGGGATGATCGCTTCATTGGGATGTATGAATTTGCGAGCTGGTACACCGAACAATTGAAAAAATTCGATTCAGAAGCGTAGCAGCAGTCGCGACCTTCACTACAGACGACGCCCCGAATAAGGGGCGTACGTATTTTTGGACTATCCTTTTAAAGGGAAGAGCGATGATAGTGGAGACGTCACCCGAAAAATATGTCCGCTATCTTTTGCGGTCCACGCACGAGCGGTTAACACCGACCAGGATATTAAGGGCAGTTCAGGGGTACGTTCCCGGCACAAGCAGGGCTGAAGTGCGCGCGATAATACGCGCGATGGTGACCCGCGGAGATATCAAGTACACCAGTCATTTTTCATCAACCTACCTTGAATGGGTGGGCACCCATCAAATATCCGATCGAATTACTGTAAGTGACGTCATGCGCGCAGCGCCACCGAGTGAAGGCCCCGCCATCACAGTAGTGATTTCAGGCGGTGCATCATTTGGTGGTGGAGAACACCCGACCACGCGTATGGCGCTGCGCGGGATCGATCACGTGACGCAGATCTTGGATTGCAAGACCCCCTTGGCCCAGACCGTGGGCTTGGATATTGGGACGGGCAGTGGGGTCCTGGCGATTGCCGCCGCAATGCTGGGTATGGGGAAAGTGTGGGCGGTTGATACCGATCTTGTGGCATGTCACGAAGCAAGAATGAATGTATATCGCAATGGGGTGCAAGCAAAAGTAGATGTGGTTGGCGGGTCGCTGGAAAGTACTCCGGAGGGATCGTACGATTTGATCATGGCCAATTTGCGGTCGCCAACGCTGGTCAGTCTTTTCGATGTGATGGCGAAAAGGACGCGCTCGGGCGGTTTTTGGGTTCTATCCGGCTTTCGGCCGGAGGAGGGCAACACTCTATCGGGCTGTCTACCCGAAGGATCGCAAATCACCTGGCGCGATAGCGATAGGGCGTGGCAGGCCCTGCAGGTGCAGCTAAAGTGAAGCAAAGGTCATGCTGGGCAGGTTTAAAGAAGGATCGAAAAAGGCATGTTATGGTATTGGCAAGGTGACGATCGTCCCAATTTGGGGCTGTAATGCGGTCGCCCCCGCAAACCCTTATTTGACGTGGGTTTGCGGAGACGGTGCCGTTGGCGGGCAGGGTGAAAGCGACAAGTCTACTTGCGGAATACGAGTTTGCCGCCATACCAGCCCGCGACGCTCGCGGCCGCTAAGTTGACCAAGTGCAGAAGCAGAAAAAACCAGCTCGTGCTTAAGGCGGCGGTGTAAACTTCCGGTTGGACGATACCCCAAACTGTCAGCATGAAAGAAAGCAGTGTCACAATACCTGCGCAAACCATTTTTACTCGGAAGATATTCGTCAGGCGCCCCTTGAAACCGTTTATCCAATCCACAATGCCTGTACCGATAACAAGCGGCATGGATATGGCGACAAAACCGATATTGTACTGCGCTGCGATGGCCAGCGAACTGGAACTGAACAGTGCCGCCAAAAGCGTGAACAAAACGCTTATCGGAAGCACACCGTTGGGAATATGCACCGCGATGGGGTGCGCATGCCAACGCGTGAGTATCTGGGTGTATTTTGACGCCGCAATTTGTCTCTTGAAGGTGTCCATCGGACTTTCTTTTGAAGCAGATTCCGTCTGGGTCGATTCCTGGGTCGCGGAGGGGTCTTTTTTGAGCGGCGCCGTTTGTGCTGACGGCTCAGGCTCGTCAGGCGTAACGGTGTCATCGACGGGCACGAACTGACTGCGATCCGCGCCGCAGACGGGGCAGATTTCCGGTGGTTCGCTGCCTTGGTGAACATAGCCGCAAACAGTGCAGCGCCATTTTTTACTGCTATCGGCGTCGACCGAGGGTTCTATGGCGGGGGAAGATGTGGTATCGCCGCTCCCGGTTTCATCCAATAGGACAAAAAGACTCTTGTCGGCGCCGCACACTGGACATTCATCGGGAGGCTCTTCGCCTTCATGGACGTAACCGCAAACAGTACACTGCCATTTTTTCATGATCTCTCCTCGTAAAATAGGTGGATGGCTGAATCCCGGCTATTATCCCTTTTCGGCAGATAAACTCAAGTACGAACTGTTCGTGATTTCATCGATAAGAGACACTGGAGAGCATGCCGATGGACGCTTAAAACCAAGATAGTGATACACGCAACTGCCTCTTAACAATAGAATAAGCAGAGGAAAAAACAAGGCCTAATTTCATTGACATCCAAGGGTATGAACCGTATGCTCCGCCACGCATAAGTGCCCCATCTCATGGTGTTCGCAATTTCAGCCGCGCTCGGCGCACCAATAAGGCGGGTTGAGTAGAATAAAAAGTAGAGTGCAGGAGTTTGCATGCAAAGCAATATCGACCGAATTCTCGCCTATTTCGAGCAGATCAATGCCATTCCACGCTGTTCGAAAAGTGAACGCGCGCTCGGCGAGTGGTTACATCAATGGGCAAAAAGCCACGGTTTCGATGCGACCATGGATCCAGCCGGAAACCTGGTCGTGCGCGTACCGTCCAGTCCGGGAGGCAAGGTCCGGCCCACCGTCGTGCTGCAGGGGCATATGGACATGGTTTGCGAAAAGACGCCGGATTCGGCGCATGATTTTTCAAAAGATCCTATTCGTTCTCACAGAGATGGCGATTGGCTGATGGCTGACCGCACAACGTTGGGCGCAGATAACGGGATCGCCATCGCTTACGCCCTGGCTTTGGCTGAGGACGATACGATAACGCGGCCCCCATTGGAATTGCTGTTTACGGTGGATGAAGAAACCGGACTGAATGGCGTAAAAGCCATGGCGCCGGGCCTGATCAGCGGTACCATCATGATTAATCTGGATTCGGAAGACGAAGGTGTTTTTACCATTGGTTGTGCTGGTGGTGTGGACACCACGCTGATGATGGCGTTGCAAAGGGACCCGCTGCCTTCCGAGTGGCCGCAATTCACCTTAACGGTGGGAGGTTTGAAGGGGGGCCATTCGGGTATCGATATTCACAAGCACCGGGCAAACGCCAACAAACTTCTGGCGCGCACGCTATCACGCATTGGTCAGGACAACCGCTTCCGCCTGATTTCAATCGATGGCGGCAGTCGCCACAATGCCATTGCCCGCGATGCCGTGGCATCGTTCGCCGTGGCGCCGGGCGCCGCGGAAACGATAGCTACCGCCGTTTCAGCAATGGAGCGAATTCTGCGACAAGAATATGCCGCTTCCGACAGCGATATTTTCTTAAAACTCGAGACAAGCCCGGTCAACGCACTGTTGGGTGCGACTCTGGAAAGCAGTGAACGCGCCATATCCCTGTTGCGCGCCCTTCCGCACGGTGTGGCCGGAATGTCGCCCACCCTGGAAGGTTTGGTGGAGACCTCAAACAATGTGGCCTTGGTCTCCTTCAAAGAGGACCGCCTGAGTATTCTTTCCAGTCAACGCAGTTCGGTGGCTTCGCGTTTGTCCGAGATAACCGAAACCATTCATTCCGTGGCTGAATTGGCCGGGGCCCAGTTCAGGGATGAAAACAAATATCCCGCCTGGCAGCCTGATATGGCTGCCCCCCTGCTTGCCCAAGCGCAGACGATCTATCGTCGTTTGTTCTCCAAAGAGCCCGTTATCCAGGTGATTCATGCCGGTCTGGAGTGTGCGATCATCGCGGATCGTTATCCTGGAATGCAGATGATTTCCTTCGGCCCGACCATTCGAGACCCGCATTCGCCGACTGAGCGGATGCATATTCCTTCGGTCGCATTGGTAGGGCAGTTACTGGTAGGATTGCTCGAAGAACTGGGGCGATAATCTTATCGTGAAGCTTCGATAGGGTAGTTCAACCTGTATAGATTTGGATTTGTTGCGTTCAAGTGGTTTAACAGCTGAACTTCGTATAAAGGATAGAATGGACGGACTATGAAGGGTTCCTTGGACGATCTTTTGAAAAGACGCATTAAAACGCTGATTGTCGAAAATTGCGACCTGGACATTCAGATTGAAGACATCGACGACGAGGCGCCCTTGTTCGAAAGCGCTTCGATGTTGGAGCTCGATTCGATTGACGCATTGCAGATCTCGATTGCCATCCAAAATACTTTCGGTATTGCCATCAGAGACAGTAAACAGATGCGCCGCGTCATGAAATCGATCAACAGCTTTGCCGACTATATCCAGCCGGAATAGGGGTTCACGTGAAAGACAAGGTCCATATTCGCGGTAAAGCGGCGCATTGTGCACTGGGCGATGATATTGACGCTATAGTAACGGCGATGCGCGAGCAGCGCGTATCGCTGAGCGATATGCCTTTGACGCTGATCAATATGGATTACAGCCGTCCGTATTTCAGGCTGTCAGCAAGCAGCGCCGGCGCTTCAACGGATATGGAAACGCGCTTTTATGATGTGCTGTACCGGGTGATTGAAAAGGCCATTCGCGATGCAGGCCTGTCATCTCAGGAAACAGAGCGCATGGCCATTTTCTTTGGCAGCACATCGATTGATATTCCAATCTATGAAGAACATTACCGAAATGCGCAGCATGTCTTATCTCAAAGCGCTTCGGGGTACGGTAATATTGCCAGTGAAATAACCAAGCGCTTTCATACCGGCGCGGCCAGTTATACTTTTACCACGGCGTGTACCTCCAGCGCCAATGCGTTTTTATATGCGGCCGCCATGATTTCACAAGGCTTTATCGAGCGCGCTTTGGTTGTGGGCTACGATCTTTTCAGCCATATCGGATTCTGCGGCTTCGAAGCCTTGAAACTGATCACAGCGCCGCCTTATCGGCCCTTCGACAAAAACCGGCAGGGCATCATTATGGGAGAGGGGTGTGGCGCGGTCGTGCTTGACAAAGCGGGTGGGTCCCCGGATGATTTTTACTTTCTGGGAGGCGCCAATGCCTGTGATACCCACAGTGTCACCACCCATGATCCGCAGGGCGCAGCTATTGCCAAGGTGATGCGCGCGGCCTTGATGCAGGCCGGGGTAGATGCGCAAGCCATTGAAGCCGTCAAAGCACATGCCACTGGCAGTTATCACAACGATCTGACCGAATGCAACGGGCTGAAGCAGGTTTTCGGGAGCCAGATACCGCCGGTCACGGGCTTGAAGCCTTTCATCGGACACACCGTGGGGGCCTGCGGGGTGATCGAAATGATTCTTTTCAGCGAAGCGATCAAGGCTGGTTTTATTCCGCCTACGTTGGGCTATGAAATACACGACGAGGAGTTGGCCGTAGCCCCCTTGACCCAGGCACTGGCGATAAAAACCGGGACTTTTCTGCTCAACTATTTTGGTTTTGGCGGTAATTGCGTTTCCCTGGTCATTGCCAACCAAAAAAGCTTCGGAAACCCCTGACGGATTTTCACGTTTACTTTCAACCCCGGCATAGCCGGCTATAGGCAGGTCCGTTCCCCATGTATATCCACAGTTTCGGGCGTTTTGTCGGCCATCCCGTCGAAGATATCAAATACTACAAACAGGACGTCAGCCAATATACCCAGTTGCATTTCCGGCGGGCCAACCGATTTGTTTTGCTCTCGCTGGCTGGCGCTTGCCGCTGTGTTCATGGCCGCGGCATCGGGAAGGACACAGGTGTCTATCTGACCACGGAAAATGGGAACCTGGGCGACACGGAAGCCGTCCTCGACCAGATTTTTCATCAGCACCAATTCCCCATGCCTTATAATTTCATCAACACCATGAGCAACACGGCTTCTTTTTACGTGGCCCAGAGCCTGGAACTCTTCGGGCGCAACCTGACGCTATCAAGCAAGCAGTTTTCTTTTGAAAGAGGGCTTGAACTGCTGCGCAGCGACCAGCTTTGCGGGGCTGTCAAGGAGGCGTTGATCGGTGGTGTGGATGAGGCTTACTTTTCAGGTCAGCAGTTCGCAACCAAATTCGAGCGCAATGCAGATACCATCGATATGGTCGAAGGCAGTTGTTGGCTGTTGATCAAAGATCGGGAAGAAGGTGCGCTGGGTCGCGTTGCTGCGATAGAGACATTCGCAAATATGTCCCAGGTGCTCTCCTGGATGAAGGCGCGTGCTTTCCAGGGGCCGGTGCAGGCGGGTTTTGGCCTGTTGATGTCCGCACCCGAGAAACAAGCCATTATCGTTGCCTTGCCCCATTCAAGTCCGTTTGATTACATCTCGGATTATGGCTATTACGACTCGGCGACGGCCTGTGGTGTGACCGCTTTTCTGGAGCGCTACCAGGGCAATTGTCTGGTTCACGTCAACAAGGACTTCCTTGGACAATTCGTGGTGCTCGTCATCGAGCAACGATAGACCCTGCCGCATGGGCCGGGTGGATGCTGGCGCGGGCCACCACCCGGGCGCCGGTATGTGCTGGCGCACTTCAGACCTTTGGCCGACCCTGCTTACGGAGAGTATTTGAGTCGGCCAGTCGTCTTCCGCTCAGTGCGATCTATTCAACGACTTGAGCAAAGTATAGATCTGTCGCTCCGTTTCGCCGCACTGGCGCAGCAGGTTGGCGATGTGGTCCGGAGCGGCCGCGTCCGGATTCTTTTTGACGACCCTGGCGCACGCCAGAGCGAAAAGCCGCCACTGGTCGCCGGCTTCGGTCATGCGCGCCGAGGCCTCTTGCAGTACAGGCCAACCGGTTGCAGCAAATGCTTCCTGCAAAAAAGAAGCATACATGAAACGAAAACCACCGCCACCTGTGCCGATTTCTTCTTGCATACGCACCACGTTGCCCAGAAACAAACGCGTATAGCGTTCATCCGCCTTATTGGCAAGTTGGGCCACGCGTCGCGCCAGCAAAAGGATGCCTTTGATACCAATCCAGGGTAAAGGCGCGTACAGCATCATGCGCACAGTCTTTTTGATGGAAAGTTTGATCAGTCGCGGAAGATCGAGTCCTGCCGGCGGGCCAAGAGGATAGTGGGCCAGTCCCTTGGGTGCGCTCAGTCCCTTGGCGAAACGGGCCAGTTTTAAATCGGCGACTTTGATGCGTTCGATGTGATCGAAGACAGGATCGCTGACCAGGTAGTCGTCCGCATCCTTGCCGATGATGATAATGTTGTGCGCGTTGAAGTGAAAGCGCATCTCGGGAGGAAAATACGTGGTGTAATACGCCGAGGTCTGCAAGCCGACCAAACGGCCCTCGCGCACATGCGCGTCCAGTTCGTCCATGGCTTGAGCCTGGTTGCGGTAGGTTTTAAGACAGTAGGGCATGCCCAGACGTTTGGGGAATTTTTTGACGATATGGCCGGGAAACATGCGATAAGAAACCAGGGGCATGTTGCCGAACTTCATAAAAGGCAGATAGGCGAAGCACAACGTTCCGGAGAGGCCGAAAACCATGGGCTCGGAAAGTTCCACGCCTTGGTGCATCAACAGGGCCGACATGACACCACTTTCACAGTGGGCAAAGTGTTGGTGCTGGAAATCAGGAATCTGGGTCAATGGTAGTATTCTCCTTGAAGTTCTTGAGCGCAGCAAGCTGGATGCGGAACAGATCAGCATAACGTTGGAGCATGCGGTCATTGAGTTTTCTGAAGACCTTGGGGTTGAGATGACGCCGGACACGCCAGCGGGCGATCCCCATCGCCTGGGCCAATGCGGGGATATCCATCAGCCGCTTGTACACGAAGAATTCGATCGGCGAACTTTTTCCTTGCAGCACGCGTTGTTTGGCTTGCGCAGCCAGTACTTCAAAGTCGGCCAGCACATCCCGCAGGACCACCTCTTCGACTTCCCAGCCATTGGTGGCTGTTTTGGTATAGCGCCCCTTGGCGTCCACGGCATACACGGCTTTGGTGCCGTATCCTTTGAATGTCCGGATTTGATCCTGAGGGACATCGTCTATTTTCATCGTATCTCCTCGACAGCGCCTTGGGCACAGCGGCAATCGGGTGGATCGCTTTCGTGCTTTACAGCCTGATTCAGTTACCGTATAAACACATTATAATAGCTTGTATTTACATGGGGTTCAACCCAAAAGCGCAAAAACGCGTTCGCCCCAGGATAACCGCATTTGCGTATGGGTCCGCATTTCAGAAAAGGCACATCGTTCTTTTTTAGGGGCCAACCATGAGTACGCGCGGTGCAAGGAGATGTCGGTTGATCTCTGGGGCGAATGGACACCTTGATGGTCACGCGGCTTATGGTCAGCATGCTTATGGGCACGATGCGCGCTGTAGGGGCGACCGGCGGTCGCCCGCGCAAACCCTTTGTGTTCGGACATCGCACAGGCTGGCGCGGAAATATTCACCCGCACGCATGCTTGCCGTAGATGGTGGTTTTGCACCCGCACCGGGCGACCGCCGGTCGCCCCTACAGGTGGAACCCCTTGCGATAACCCCGCTGAAAAGGGCCTGCGCATGGTCCGCAGGAAAAAGGTGATAGCCGGTGATTATGAATATAGAAGATTTGCTACCCCATAGGGGGCGTATGCGCCTGATCGACACCATTCTGGAAGTGGACCAAGCGCATGCTGTCACCGAGGCGACGGTCGCAGCGCAGTGGCCGCTGACAACCGCACAAGGCGCGAGCCCGCTGGTGCTGATCGAACTGGCTGCTCAAACCGCTGGCGTGTGTTTCGGATGGCAGGAATTGCAAAAGCCGGTTGATCTCAGAGATGCGGCCCGAGGATGGCTTGTGGGGGTTAAAAAAGCCCTGTTCCACATCGACCGAATCAGCTTTCCGTCCTGCATTGTCACCCGCACGCAAACTTTTTTGCAGGTCGAACAGTACAAAGAAATTGTCGCTACGGCATCCCTTGGGGAGCGGACGATTGCAGAGATCCATCTGCAGGTGCTGCAGGCGGATCAAAGTGCTTTTCATGATCCGGCTGACTGAGACAATCATAGAGCGCGACACGTTTCTACTCGTCACCTCAGCAACCGGATACCCAGTAATCTCAGTATCTATCCAGCCAGGTAGGGTGGGCATCGCCCAGGGCATCGCCCACCATGGTCTTATGTCGGTCGCCTCTATGATCGGCTCTACTCAACGTTTCATTGCGATCCGGTGTCTATCCAGTCGCTCGGGCGAGATTCGTGTCAGAAACCGATGATATTGTTTTCGGGGAAGATTGGTGAGCAATGCCCACCCTACGTTCTACTCGTCACACAGCAACCGGATACCCATCTATCCAGCCAGGTAGGGTGGGCATCGCCCACCATGGTCTTATGTCGGACGCCTCTATGATCGGCTGTACTCAACGTTTCATTGCGATCCGGTGTCTATGCAATCGCTCGGGCGAGATCAGTGTCAGAAACCGATGATATTGTTTGCGGGAAGATTGGTGGGCAATGCCCCATTATGTAATTATCCAATTCGCTCCAGTGACAATTGGTGTGGGATACTTTATACTGTTGCCTGGATTACACTACGAGCCCCATATCTGAGCCTCGCCATTTTTGGTAAAATTAACTTGGTTTTTTTCTATATCAGGAGGATCCAATTAAGCGCCGTCTACGAAAATGGGCCGGTATTGCAACGGCAGCGGCAGCCTTGATCGTCGTTGCCTCCACGGTGTTACCTCTGATACGGTCGAACGAGTGGTGGATCAGGTGGTTTGATTTTCCGCGTCTTCAGATATTGGTGGTTGGATTTGCCGTGGTCGGTTTGCAGGTGCTGTTGGGAATGAAGATGGGTCGATTTCGAGCAGTTCTGCTTTCAGCACTGCTGCTATCGATCGGGTATCAGGCCTACCAAATATGTCCCTACACGCCACTGGCTGGTGTGCAGGTCAAGGACGCCATCGGACGCGACAATGACGTTGTCGTGCGTATCCTTACGGCGAATGTATTGATGGACAACCGCGATGCCGAAAGCTACTTGTCAGTATTGGCGGATGCGGACCCGGACATCATTCTGACCACCGAGACCGACGACTGGTGGGCGGAGCAATTGAAAGTACTTGATCGGCTCTACCCTTACAAGGTGACCTACCCGCTTGAGAATACCTATGGCATGATCCTCCATTCACGATTCCCGCTGATCGAGCCTTCCGTCCAGTTTCTCGTTGAACCCATGGTGCCGTCGATACACACCGGCATGCGGCTGCCAGGCGGTGATCGGCTTCAACTTATCGGGCTTCATCCGCGCCCTCCCGGCCCGACTGAAAACGAGGAGAGCACGCAGAGAGATGCCGAGTTGATCATTGCCGGCAGATCTGTGAAGAGATCGGACAGGCCGGTTATCGTTATTGGTGACCTCAACGATGTGGCGTGGTCCCATACGACTTCTCTTTTTCAAGAGATCAGCGGATTGCTCGATCCGCGGATCGGAAGAGGCATGTTCAATTCATACCATGCGGATTATTTGTTCATTCGATTCCCTCTGGACCATATATTTCATTCGGAGCATTTTAAACTTATCGAAATGCGGCGACTGCCCCATATCGGGTCCGATCATTTCCCTATTTATGCTGCCTTGAGTTATCATCCGCGCAAAGATGCTGCGCAGCAACCGGATTCGCCGGACCCCGATGAACAAGAAGAGGCTGACGAGACCGTTGAAGAAGCATTTGAAAAAAAGCATTAGCCTGTCAGAGATTCAGGTCACAAACCATCCATTGGCGGAGAACGTTTTCCATGGACATCTACAAGACCATTTTATTTACATCGAACCTATCTGAAAACAGTCGCTATACTTTTACACATGCCGCTCGATTGGCCAAATGTTTCGGTTCGAAGATCGTTTTGCTGTATGTCATAGATGCGACCACAGGACAGCTTCACTATAGAATATCAGGGCTTTTCGGCGAGAACAGATGGAGGGAAATGCTTAAAGATCATATGAAAGCGGCCAAGCGGGCGCTGACGGGTAAAGTGTCTTCAAAGCAGTTGATTCAGGTAGCCCTGGATGCTTTTTGTAATGATGAAGGGATATCGGGAGCAGAGGTTGGGGTTGCAGGACATGAAGTCATCATCAAAGAAGGTGACGTTGTTAAAACAATTTTGGCGCAAAGTGAGCTGAGCCATTGCGATTTGATCATCATGGGATCCAGTAAAGGCCTTTTAAGCGGAACAACTATAGGGAATACAATAAAGTCGGTGCTGAAAGGGTCGAAAGTTCCTGTGTTGGTGGTGCCGCCTGCACCAACAGAATAGGTCCGGTTCCACCTCCATCAATCGCATGTAGTAAATCACGCTGGCAGAATTTTTAAGGGGTATTTTTGATCCCAAACTGCTTTCAGGCGTTTGGTTTGTAAACCGCCTTTCAGGGATGCAGGTTACCGCCATGTGGCGTAGGATCCCGAAATTTTCCCTATCCAGGTAGGGTGGGCATCGCCCACCATTTATTTGCAACTGGTCATAGGTGATCAGTGGTGCGAATCCCTTCTATCCAGCGCCTATGGTGGTGGGCGATGCCCACCTACAACTCATAACAGCACGCAGCGTGCCAAGGTTTACATGCAATGGCCCTGGTTCCACCCCTTATACGACTTGAGAATGTCGAGAGGTTCGATTAGGGTGATCCCTCTGCCGCAATGCAATTCGATTGCAGACTATTACCAACCGCACCGTGAGCGGCTTTAGTTCACAAGGGTATCAACCGCTCTTACAAATTGATTCGCAGCTTCGATGTGCGGCAAGTGCCCGCACTCTTCGAAAACGATCATACGGCCATTGGGTATACGCGAAAAAGCGGCATGGGCATGTTGCAAGGGGACGACTCTATCTTTTTCCCCCCATAACACCGCTGTCGGAATTTTTAGCGCTTCCAACTCGTCCAGGATGATCTGTTGTTCCCGTTGCCCTTTCACGCTCCCAATCTGTTTGGCACTGGCGACGGTTGCTTCAAGGTACCCAGGCATCCGGGCCATTTTCTTGAGCCCGTATGACCATACTCGGGGTGCCCGTGTTGGATGCGCGAATAGAAGCACGGTCGTTAACATCGCCCACTGGTAGGCCCCGATGGCTGTTTTGTTCCATGCCGTCACCATTTTGCCGACCACAGGTAGGGTGAGCAGGCGAAGGACCAGGCTGACTTCAGATCCCAAACCGGCGCTGCTGACAAGCCCCAGGGCGTTTATCCGTTCCGGCTTGCGCATTGCCACGCGGAACGCTATCAGACCGCCCAATGAATTTCCGACTAAGGCAGTGGTGTCGATTCCCATGACATCCAGAAATGCGTCGGTAAATGCTGTAAAAAAATCAGGCGAGTAGGATGCCTGGGGTTTGGCGCTCCGTCCAAAACCCGGAAAACTGACAGCATACACGCGATGCTTGAGCGCCAAAGGTTCGATGACCCACTGCCAGGAATAGGCGCTATCGCCTAAGCCGTGCAATAAAACAATCGGCGAACCCTCACCGGCTGCGAGGTAATGCGTCGAGAGTTGCGATCCATTGACCGGAACGGTGACATTGCCGACGGATAATTCGGTATTTTGCATTTTAAACACTCCTTTATTAATAAAGATTTGAACACGGACGGGCCGCAACTCGCTGCGCTCAAACAGTGCGGCCCCAGGTCCTGCGCACCGCTTATGCCTCACTGAATCTCATGGCTTGACTGTGGCGGACCACCCGCCCGGCTCGCCTCACTTCGTGCCAAGCCCGAAAGTTGAATTATAGTCCACATTGGGGTTTGGTAAGATCGGGTGTGGTAGGTATTCGGCAGGCGTCCTTCATTTATAGTGGTACATGGCGCTAGCCGATTAGGAATATTGTCTCTTGTGGAGAGCGAGATAGAATGGTGAAGGTGACAGAAAGGTGTTGTGGTAGAAATAAAAAAGCACCGCATCGAAAAGGATATCGCTGCGGCGCTTCTGTTGCCAAGGGTTGCCGGTTTTACTTAACGCAAAATATCCTTGAATTGAACAGGATCGGTCGCATAGAGCACCGCCCGCTCCAGGGCCTGCTTACGCAATTCATGCACTTTCAGGTAGTCGGGGTCATTGGCCATCATGAGAAACGCTTTGCGGGACGGGTACTTAACGAGCATGACGATATCCCAACCCTCCGTACCGTTGAGCAGTTCATTGGCCTTTCCGAAATAGAGGACCTCTGCGCCGACACCCTTCACAAAAGGGCCTGATTCGGCGATATAACGCAGGTAAGCTTCCCGCCCGCCTTCCGATTTAAGTTTCAGCAGATTGAGCATGACGAAAGGCTCTTCGTTGGTGTTTGCTGCCAGGGCTTGAAACTGATCCGCGTTGGATTGAATGCCGCTCATTATGTGTGTTTCTCCTTTTGGAAAAAAACATTCATCAGCTGCGCCACTTCACGCGGTTTTTCTTCCTGGACGAAGTGGGCCGCTGTTATGGTTTCAACTTGAATCGAATCAAAACAATCTTCGATATGGTCCAAGTATTCCGGAATGATCACGGAATCCAGCGTGCCGTGGATATAGAGGGCCGGCATTGAAAACTTTGTTCCGCCCAGTGTGGCCCAGCGCCGGGCGTCATATTGCATGGCGCGGTAATAGGATGCGCCTGTGGCGGGGGTGTTTTCTATGCTGTAGCAGCGGATATACTCGGCGATGGCGTCGGGCGGGATGATGCCTTCCAGGCCGGCTTTGCCGAAGAAGTAGCGAATCCAGATCTCCTCGTTGCCTTTGATCATGGCTTCCGCCAGTCCGGGCTGCTGCTGGAAATACTGGTACCAGAGGGGAACTGAGCCGCGGCTGTTAATAATCTCCCGGGCTTTGAGCGATCCCGCGACGTTCGTGATCACGGGGATATTCATAAGCACCAGTTTTTTTACCCGTTGTGGTATCAGCAGGGCAACCTCCTGGGCCACTATGCCGCCCCAATCATGGCCGACCAGGAAAAAAACGTCGACGTCGAGCGCGTCAATGATCTCGATGACGTCCCGGGCCAGTTCCTGCTTTTGATAGGCTTTGACATCCAGGGTGCGATCGCTGTCGCCCAGGCCGCGCAAATCGGGAGCAATGACGCGCAACGATGGGTCGATATGCGTTGCGACCCCCACCCAGCAATAGGCGCTCTCGGGCCACCCATGCAGCATGACGACGGGAATGCCATCCGGATTTCCAGCCTCCCGGACGGTAAATAAGCCTCTTGGAACGTTAATTTTCCTTGGCTTCATGGACATGCCCCCTTTCTTGCCTGTCTCCCCATGTTGGCACACTGGCGCCGCCTTCGTTCTTCGGTCAGCGTCAGAATGCGATTGTGGCGCCGCCATCCACATGGATAATATGCTCTGTGATTTAGGCGCCGGCTCTGCTGGCCAGCAGGATGGTGCCGGCGATGTCTTCGGCTTGGCCCGATCGGTCCGCTTTATAATCGTACCCGTACTTGACACCCGCGCAACCGGCATCCGAGTACGAGTACGATTTATGTGAGCATCGGTGTTTTTCAACTGTTCCATAAGGTAATCGCATTGACTTTAAACGGTCAGCTATCTTGAAACAGGGTTACACATAGCGTTGAGGAAAGCCTTTGATAATGTTTTGGGTTTCGTCCACGATCTGCGCCACCAAGTCCTTGACGCAGGGCATGTCGTTGATGCGTTGGGCGCATTCGCCGCCGGCGTAAAGCGCACGGCTTTCGTCGCCCTCGAAAGTGGCATCGATAGCCTCTCTCTCAAAATCAATCAGTTCCCGGGCCCCTTCACTCATGCCGTCATCCGGAACACCCAGGAAAACTCCCGGCGCTTTTTTCAACGTGTTTTCCTGGTGCTTGAGGCTGACGGGCGTTTTGATCCAACGCGCCGGTCCCACAAAACCCCGGGCCACGAGGGTGCCCCGGTCGCCGGCTTTGACGATGCCCTGTTTCCACAATTCGGCAAAATCGCTCTCCTGGGTTGCCAGAAAGCGCGTGCCCATCTGGGCCCCAGCCGCGCCCAGCGCCAGAGCCGCTACCAGGGTCTTGCCATCGCAGAATCCGCCGGCGCCCACGACGGGTACGCCGTGCGGCGCCATCGCCTCAACCACCGCGGGCAGCAGGATCATGCTGTGCACCGGTTCCCAGGAGGTATGAAAGCCGCCTTCGTGGCCTGAGGCCACGATCACGTCCACGCCCGCCTTCTGGCAGCGCTGGGCGCCCTTGACCGACGGTACCACGTGCAGCCATTTGAAACCGGCGCTTTTGATCTTTTCGCCCCAGGGCATGGGGTCGCCGGCCGAAGTAAAAATCACCTTGAAGCGCTCACCCATTTCGGGATTTTCGCGTCGTTCCTGAATGGCCGTGTTGATGATCATTTCGGCAATGGGTTTGAGTTCGGCCGAGACCATCACGTTGATGCCGAAGATTCCGCCGCTTTCTTTGGTATTTTCAAAGGTTTGCCTGAAAATTTTGCGAAAGATGGTTTCGGGCGTATCGTCCGGCGAGGCGCCTCCCGTTTCAGCGAAATGCTTGTAGATGGCCGGTTGGTTTGTCCGGGTGGTGATGCCGCTGGTGGAGAGCAGGCCCAGGACGCCCGCGTTGGCCGTGGCGATACACAGTTTGTTGTTGCTGAACGGCCCCATACCGGCCTGAATAATGGGGTATTTGATGCCTAATGATTTGCAAAGCGCTGTATTGAGCATGTTTGGAATTCTCCTTTGATGTGCATCCGCGATGCGGTGCCCGGTCTTTATGCTGTGTAAAATGCGGCTCTGAACAATTGACTGTAACTTATCTTTAGTCAAAAAAGATAGGTGTTTGTCAATTATAAAAACGAAGCGGGTCAACGGCCGGTAAGTATATAACTATATGATATAATTGATAATAATGTGTTAGGTAAAACGCCGTTTTCCTTTTGACGTATAGGTAATCAGCCGAAATATGGATTCAAAACTGTACATGCCAATAAATTTACTCTATAGTTTTACTTTATAATACACACTTGATAGATGGGTGCCCCTCAGTTGGGCGTCCATCGCTATGGGGAGCCCGCAGCGATGAAGATCGGCGAATTGGAAAAGATAGCGGGCATACCGCGCTCGACGATTCACCACTATGTGAATTATGGGCTGTTGCACCGTCCGGCCAAATCAGGGCAGACCATGGCCGAATACGACCACGCCCATGTGAAACGGCTCGAGGCGATCCAAAAAATCAAACTCGACTATTTAAAGGCTGCGAAAACATCTCGAATTCCGTTGGATTTTATCAAACACCAATTGAGCGAAAGCTATTCCCTGGTCAAGCCGGAGGCAGCCAGAACCAGAAGCCACTCGGAAAAAAACAGTAAAAAAGGAGCGGCTAAAAAAGAAGCGATTATTGAAGAGACTCTCAAGCTCTATGCCAATCGCGGATACTATTTAACCAACATCCGGGACATCACCAAAGCCGTGGGGATCTCTTCGCCGACCTTTTACCGTTATTTCAAGGACAAGCGCGAGCTTTTCGTGGAAACGATCGAGTATGTGGTCAGGAAGTTTAAAAAAGAAATCCGGCAAGCGCTAAAAGGTGAAAAGGATCTGACCCGCAGATCAAAGATCATGTTCGAAACGTTTTATGCCAATTACCCCAAAATCGGTGAAATCCTGAACCAGTTGAGATCGGGGGTCATCATCGGCGATTCGTGGGCCAAGGACCGCTTGTACCGGCTCTATCGCGAAATGATGGAGAATCTGATCAAAGAGATTCAAGTCGCCATCAAAAACGGTATCATGCGGCCGGTGAATCCGGTTCTTCTGGCTTATTTGAATTTGGCGATCAACGAAGCCGCCATGCATCTGGCGTCCATGGATGACACTTACTCGATAGACGAGGTGATGTATTTTGTCGGGGATATGCTCAACAATGCCTTTTTAACGGGAAAAGGAAAAGAGATTTTCAATGTGTTCTACAAATCCAACCAAATGCCTGCAGATTAGCAGGGTAAGAAACAGGCGCGCGCAACATTCCCTTACAGTTCCGGCTTAAACGAAAAGCGCATTATCCGTATTGGGTTATCCAGTTCGCTCCAGTGATAATGAACGTTTTTTCGGAATTGGCACGGGGGGTGAGGCCGGGTGGGTTGTCCGCGCCACGTCAGCTTTTAAAGGGCAACCCGCCCGCGGTTTCATTCAGGGACCTGATAGAGATCCACACCTTCAGTGTTCTTCCATGCTGTACGGCGTAAGGGGCGGCATAAACAGCAAACTGAAATTTATTAGAAGCAAAAGTGTGATGCTGTAAGAATTGCTTCGGGATGTGGCGGCAATCATTTTTTAGATGTTCTTTCATCGATTTCAAGTGCTTCGTAATATTTCGAACGCACGCTATTCATGCGTTTTCGATTGACCCCCAGATCAGAGTACCCCAGACGGGACGCCGATCGGATATGTATGAGCTGTTCATCGTTCGCGAAGTAGAATTCCACATCATCCACAAATCCCAAGTATCTGCTTTTGAATTCAACATGCAGGTAGTTGTCGGATTGCGCAATAATGGTGGCCGGGTCCAGTTCGGCAAGCACGCGTTGCAGCGTTCGGAATGCTTGCTGCTTTTCCGATGAATAGATGAACGGTTCGATATAGTGCCTTTGGTCTTCTGACATGCTGGATACACAATTGGGGCGTTTGGGACATGGAAAAAATTTACCGTCTGTGACGCCGACCGAAGCTGGACGTTTGCCTGCGCAGCCTGACAGGATAACCGTTAAGATGATAGGAACACACACCAGCGTTATCGCCCATACCATTTTCATGATACCTCCTTGAGCAGTTGGATGCCCTTTGACGCTATGCCGGAAACCACTGCCGGTAAAGCGCCGCATGGGCCTTTTCATCCGGAAGAATAGTCCGGAGCACCTGCACCAGGCCACTGTCTGCGCCTTCGCCCCCGGTCAGGGCCTTCTCGATATCGGCAACGGCCTGGGCTTCCACGTGGCTGAGCTTTTTCATCTTGGCTTTCAGCGGCAAGACCCGCATCATCAGAGCCATGCCGCTGCCCATGAAGCGCCAGAAGAGGCCCCCGCCGATGCTTTTGCCAAAGGCCTTCTGGTGGCACCGGTCGAACAGCCGGCCATGCCGGTACTCCTGGCCGGCATAGGCCGTGAACTTGCCGCTCAATTTTGGCTGGCTTTGGCGATACTGCGCTGCCAAACTCCGGTAGACACCCGTTCCGATCATCTCCATGCGGAAGGATTTGGCGATAGCCTTTTTCAACGCGTCCATCTCATTCTCCCTGTATCGTTCGTTGATCATCGAGGTTGAAGATCTCCTTGAACGCATCGGTTTCAAGGAGCTTGCGCAACCAATCGGTCACGTCCGGCGAATCGTAAAAGGGCTGTTCGCGGAAGTTGGCCAGAAAGGGTGCATAATAGCTTTCCTGAAAATCCATGAGCCGTGCCCCGATCATCGCCTTCACCGGCCGCGTCATTGGCTGGTGATACCTGAGGCGTTGGGCGTCCATCATGCCCAGATCGAGAAACGACTTGACCTTGTGAGCGCAACGGCAGCGGTTGTCCGGATTGATTGCGCCGCACGTGCCGTGCATGTAATGGCGCACCTTTTTACGGGCGCGGGACAGTATCTGCCGGAAGTTTTCCCGGGAGATCGCCATGATCTCGGCGCCGACCGCATCCTGCACGCCGAACACGCCTCCCAGCAGAAAAACGATGCGCTCGGGTCGTTTCAGGCAAAGCAGCATGCCCAGCATGCACCCGGTCTTCACCTCTTCGGCCAGAAGCGCGGCCTCGGGATGAGAATAATCGCTGTGATCCGGCAACCGCTCGATGGCCGCCACGAAAGCATCAAAGTCGTTGATCCGGTGTTCGAACTTCTTTTTCTTCATGTTCAACACGTAATTGACCACGATGCGATAGACCCACGTCCGAAAGGCACCTTTTTGCGGATCATACAAGGCCAGGTTCGTGATAATTTTGATGAGTATCTCCTGGGTGATGTCGCTGGCATCGTCGTTGTCCATCACCATGCGAAACGCGATGTTGTAAATCCAGGGCTGGTGCACGACGATCAGTTGCTCCAGGGCAGCCTTGTCGCCGTCCCGTGCTGCTTCCACCAGCGGCCGGTCAGGGTCGCCGGTTTCGATCGCCTCATGATGTAAGGGGCTTCGCAATTTGTTCCTCCATGGTCCTGTTACGGTCAATGATACAACCGAAGCGGGCGGGTGTGACAAATTTTGTTGTCTGGTGATCCACTTCGGTCAAGTGGGATACTATTTGAGTGATGGAGGATCACCTCCTTCGTGGCAATCCCGAATACACTTCGCCAATTGTCACTGGAGCGAACTGGATAACCTGTTTTTGTTTGTTGAAGACCCGAAACAAGCCGTTGCCACAAGGTAGCGTTGCGCGCAACGCAACTCGCCTCAGAGAATTCACAGGGGTCTATATAGAATTGGTTACGGCGACAATTTGGTACTCGAACCGGCGGGCCCTTTAAAAGTATGCCTTGAAAAAGAGGCCGATCTTTGACATTGGACGACCTCAATTTCAATTTTCATTGGTACGGCAAGCACCGTTATTAAGGAAGTTATGGATCTCACAAAGCAACAAAATGAGGCGGTCAGGCATATGGGGAGCCCCGCCCTGGTCATCGCCGGGGCCGGGTCCGGAAAAACGCGCACGTTGACCGCCAAAATCTCCTATCTCATCGACAAGGGCTTTGATCCCGAGCGCATTCTGGCCATAACCTTTACCAATAAAGCGGCTGACGAAATGAAAAGCCGCCTGGTGCGGATCACCGGGCTTGCCCGGACCCGTTTTCCATGGGTACGCACCTATCATAGCGCCTGTCTGCAGATTTTGAAGGCCCATTATGCCCTGCTGGGGTTCAGCGCGACCCCTCAGATCTACCAGCCGCATCAGCAGGAAAAAATCGTCAAAGAGATTCTGATCCAGCACAACTTTGACAAAAAGCATACCCGTCCGGTGCTGTACCAGATCTCTCTGGCGAAGAACTCGGCCGACCCTTACGGCTATTTTCGCCTTAATCCGACCTGCGCCTTTCTCATTGATATGGCCGAAATTTACACGCGTTACGAAACGATCCTCAAAGAGCGAACAGCCGTGGATTTCGACAATATACTGTTGCTTACCCGGGACCTTTTGCGCGACCAAAAGGCGGTCCGCGAGGCTTACAAGGAACGTTTTGCCTTTGTCCTGGTAGATGAGTATCAAGATACCAACGACTTGCAGGAGCAGCTCACCGGGCTTTTAACGGCCAACGGCAATCTTTTCTGTGTGGGTGACGACTGGCAGGCGATTTATTCCTTCAGGGGCAGCAACGTCAACCACTTTCTGGCGTTTGAAAAAAGCTATCCGGGCGCTAAGCTCTTTCGGCTGGAACAAAATTTTCGATCTGTGGATGAAATCGTCCAGGTGGCCAACCGGGTTATTGCGCAAAATGAAACCCGGATGGACAAAACATGTTTTTCAAACAAAAAAGGCGGGGTGGTCGAGCTGCATAGCTTTCCCAATGAAGGCGATGAGGCCCGTTGGGTGGCATCCAAGGTAGGCGTGCTGCACCGGTCGGGCATCCCCTATGATAAGCTGGCGGTGCTCTACCGCACCAAATTCTGTTCACTCAGCTTTGAACAGACCTTCCGGGCGGCCCATATTCCCTACAAGATGATGGGCGGCAAAGGCTTTTTCGAGCGCAAGGAGATCATGGATCTGGTGAGCTATCTATCCCTGGCCCAGTTCGAAAAAGACGACGTTTCGCTGGAACGCGTCATCAATACACCCAAAAGGGGGGTCGGGCCGGGGACGCTCAAAAAATTCGCCGCACTGCGGATGGATGGCATGAGTCTTCTGGATGCATTGCGCCTGGCGATCTCCAACAAGATACTCTCCGCCAAACTCTACGATGGCCTCAAGGCTTTTGTGACCCTCATCGACGATATCAAGTGCATGACTCCCGATCAGGCCATTCGTGAAACCATCGTTCGGACGCGTTACATGGAACACCTGCAAGAGTATGCCAAAGGCGATTCGCGGGACATCACCGCCCGTCAGGAGAATATCGACCAGTTGATTTATTCGGCTTCCCAGAAAGCCACCCTGCAAGATTTTCTGGAGGAGGCCACCCTGTTCAGAGAAGATAAAGAAGAAGAACCCGAAGAAGATACCGGCGGCGTTCGGCTTTCAACCATACACGCCTCAAAAGGGTTGGAATACCACACCGTGTTCGTCATCGGCTGTGAAGAAAAACTTTTCCCGCACTGGAAATCCATGGACTACACCGCTGACATGGAAGAAGAGCGTCGCTTGATGTATGTCTCCATGACCCGGGCCGAACGCTGTTTGTATCTGAGCTCAGTCAGCTTTCGCCGCGGCCAGTACAATCCGCCCAGCCGGTTTCTTGGAGAAATCGAAGGCTATCTGCAGCAGTAAATTTCCGTAAAACATTGTGGTTTGGTCGTAAAGTTCGCTCAAGTGACTATTGGCGAAGTGTTAAGTGTAAAGTTTAAAGTGTAAAGGGAGGCATTCTGTCGATTTGATATGCTCACTTACCCATGCTGCATGCTTTTTGTTTAAAAATGACAACGTAACCTTTTTATGACACCCCATACCAGTGACAGTTGGCAAAGCAAGGTAGGGTGGGCACCGCCCACCATTTGTCTTGTGTTGATCGCGCCTGTGATTGGCCGTATTTAACGTTTCATCACTATGTTCGCTCCGGTGTCTATCCAATCACTTGGTCGGGATTAGTGTCAGAAACCGATGATGTTGTAACCGCGCGGTGGTGGGCAATGCCCACCCTACCATTGGCTATTGGCGAAGTGTAAAGTTTAAAGTGTAAAGTGTAAAGGGAGGCATTCTGTCGATTTGATATGCTCACTTCCCCATGTTGCATGCTTTTTGTTAAAGACTTTTAAAATGACCTTCTTATGACACCCCATACCAGTGACAGTTGGCAGAGCCAGGTAGGGTGGGCACCGCCCACCATTTGTCTTATGTTGATTGCGCCTGTGATTGGCCGTATTTAACGTTTCATCACTATGTTCGCTCCGGTGTCTATCCAATCACCTGGTCGGGATCAGTGTCAGAAACCGATGATGTTGTAACAGCGCGGTGGTGGGCAATGCCCACCGTACCATTGGCTGAGCTCAGCCGGCTTTCGCCGCGGCCAGTACAATCCGCCACCCGGATCACCGGGGTTTTTCTACGTCACCCCACACCCGTGGATAAACAGACATCGTAATTTTCTAAACGCAGGCAAGCACAAGGTCCCGCCCGATGTCCCCGTATTCCGGGAGCGGGCAGGGGCTCCGGCACCCCCTTTCAGTCGATGCCATACGTAGCCAATTTGCGCCGCAATGTATTCAACCCGATGTTCAGGACCTTGGCGGTTTGCGATTTGTTCTGGTTCAGCCGGTTGTAAACAGACATAATATACTCCTGCTCGACGTCGGCCAATGGTCGGAGAGCCGCGTTGTCCTCGGGGGCAACGGCGGCGGAGATGGCTCCGGGTTTGCTCTGCGCGGCCAGGTGCTCGGGCAGGTGGGGGACGTCGATGGCCTTGCCCTGGGCGAGATTGGCGGCCGACTGGATCACGGATCTAAGTTCGCGCACGTTGCCCGGCCACCCATACCCCAGCAAATGCGCCAGTGCGGCACTGGTCACGCGGCGGGAGGCCTGCGTAGGTTTGTCGTAGCGTTTCAGGAAAAGATCGGCGAGCAGGGCGATATCCTCTGGGCGTTCGCGCAGGGGCGGCAGGTGGAGCAGGCCGCCGCGTATGCGGTAAAACAGGTCTTTGCGGAAGGCTTTGCGGGCGATCATGCGGTCAAGGTCTTCGTTGGTGGCGGCGATAAAACGCAGATCCACCTTGACCCTTTCGCTACTGCCCACGCGTGAAAATTCGCCTTCCTGCAGTACCCGCAGCAGCTTTCCTTGTAATTCCAAGGGTAAGTCGCCGATTTCATCCAGAAAGAGGGTTCCCCGGTGGGTGTGCTCGAGAAAACCGGTGCGTGCAGCGTCCGCCCCGGTGAAGGCGCCGCGGGTGTGGCCGAAAAATTCCGCTTCGAAGAGGCCGGCGGACACGGAGGACATGTTGATGGGCGTAAAAGGAAACGGCGCGCGCGGGCTGGCCTGGTGAATGGCTCGCGCCAGCAGTTCTTTGCCGGTGCCGCTTTCTCCGGTGATAAGCACCGGCACATTGCTGGCGGCATGCAGTTCCGCCTCTTTGAGGATGCGCTGCATGGTCGGCGACTGGGTGACGATCGGCGCAAAGGGCAGGGGGTTGGACAAAGCCGGCAAGGTCTGGCCTTTTTCGAGGTCGAGAATATCCAGCAGCCGTTTGCGTTCCAATGCGCGCGGCAAGGTCAGCGCCAGAACATCCTTGGCAACCGGCTTTACAAGGTAATCATAGGCTCCTTTGCGCAGGCAATCCACGGCCGTGCGCGCTTCGTTGATGGCGGTCACCATGATGCATTCCGTGCCCGGACTGGTGTTTTTGATCAGTTCTAACAGCGCAAGGCCGTCCATGTCTGGCATGGTCATGTCGATCAGGGCCAGGTCAAAGAGGTCGCCGCGTTCAAAGGCCTCGACGGCTTCCAGGGGGTGGTCGGCCAGACGCAGGTTGTGGTAGCCCAGATCGCGCAGTTTGCCGGCCAGCAGTTCGAGGTAGTCCCGATCGTCATCGATCAAAATAATAGGGTTGCTCATGAAGCCTTGCTCCTGTCGCCGTATGCCATTTTGGAACAGTTCCCGGAATGTATTCCAATATGGACCATAGCTCATAGGGCCTTGTATTGACAACATTTATTGCCAAACATGGTCCATTTTGGAGTGATTCTGCTTTTCACACAGCCGATAGCGCCGGGCCGAGAAAATCCTCAAAAGAATCTCATCTATATGTTATATATGCAAATACTAACGTAGTCCCAAAATCTGTTCGTTTTGGCATAGCTATTGCTTTGAATGGGGATGCGCACGCGGCTCGGCGCTTTATTGAATGGCTCAGCGGACCCAGTGCTTTAACGGCCTGCTGAATTCAAGATAGCAACGAACTTAAATTTTTGAGCAGAGGGATTGTGATGCAATCAGAACAAGGGTCCGATACGAAAAAGAGTGTAATTGGCTCGGTCATGGTGGTGGGTGGCGGTATTGCAGGTATTCAGGCGTCACTGGATTTGGCCGACTCGGGGTACCTGGTTAAAATGGTGGAGAGCAAAACCGCAATCGGCGGCGTCATGGCTCAATTGGACAAGACTTTTCCGACCAACGACTGCGCCATGTGCGTGATTTCGCCCAAGCTTGTGGAAGCCGGACGCCACTTGAACATCGATCTGTTCACGACCACCGAGGTGGAGAAGGTTGAAGGCGAGCCTGGCAACTTCAAGGTGACCCTGCTCGAGCGGCCCCGTTATGTGGAACTGGACAAGTGCACGGCGTGCGGTGAGTGCGCCAAGGTGTGCCCGATCGATGTGCCCAATACCTTTGATCAAGGCTTGCGCGATCGCAAAGCCGCTTTCAAGCTTTACCCGCAAGGCATGCCCAGCGCTTTTGCCATCGAAAAGCGCGGCACGGCACCCTGCAAAGCCACCTGCCCGGCGCATGTGAGCATTCAAGGCTACATTGCCTTGATCAACGACGGCCGCTACAAGGAAGCTTTGAAACTGTTCAAGCAAGAGCATCCTTTTCCCGGCATATGCGGCCGCGTGTGCCATCACCCCTGCGAAGGCGAGTGCACGCGCAACGATGTGGACCAGCCTCTGGCCATTCGCGAACTGCATCGTTTTCTGGCCGATTACGAGCGCCAGAGCGGCGAGACCTACATTCCTAAAATCGAAGCGGAAAAACGTGACGAACGCATCGCCGTGATCGGCTCCGGTCCGGCCGGTTTGACTGCGGCCTATTATCTGGCGTTGAAAGGGTACTCGGTTACCATTTTCGAGAAATTGCCCGAACCGGGCGGCATGATGCGCGTGGGTATCCCCGAATACCGCCTGCCGCGAGATCTTCTGGCGGCCGAAGTGGATGTGATCCGTCAGATGGGCGTGCAGATCAAGTGTGGCGTGACATTCGGCCAGGACATCACCCTGGAAAGCCTGGAAAAAGAGGGTTTCAAGGCCTGCTTTATGGCTATCGGCCTGCATGGCGGGCGCCGATTGGGCGTGGAAAACGAAGATGCCGCCGGCGTTCTGCAGGGCGTTGAATTTCTGCGCGATGCCGCCATGGGCAAACCGGTTGAGATCGGCGAGGATGTGATCGTGGTCGGCGGCGGTAACGTAGCCATCGATGTGGCCCTGACCGCCAAGCGTAAGGGCGCCAAAAACGTTACCTTGATCTGCTTGGAAAAACGCGAAGAGATGCCGGCCTGGGAACACGAGATCCGTGAAGCCCTCGAAGGGGACATCGCTATCGTCAACAGCTTCGGCCCCAAAGCCTTTTTCATCGACAAGAATAAAAAAGTTTCAGGTCTCGAATTCAAAAGCTGCACGGCCGTGTTCGATGAAAACCGCCGTTTCAATCCGCAGTACGACGACAATGCCTGTCAGCCTTTCTTCGGCGACACAGTGATCATCGCCATCGGCCAGAGCACCGATCTGACCGGCATCAAGGAGCAGAACATCGCCCTGTCCCGTCCCGGCGGGCTGCAGGCCGATCCGGTCACGCTGCAGACCCCCATCGAGTGGGTTTTTGCCGGCGGTGATGCGTTCTACGGCCCCAAGTCGGTGGTCGATGCCGTGGCGTGCGGCAAGGAAGCGGCCGAGAGCATCCATCGCTATGTCAACGGTCTGGATCTGACCGAGGGCCGCGACAAGAAATGGGAATTTGTCAAACCCGACACTGCCAGGGAGCCCCAAAAAGAACGCGTGACCGTGCGCTGTCTGGATCCGGCTGCGCGCGAGTGCAACTTTCTGGAAGTCTCCTTTGGTTACGATGAAGCCGAAGCCAAGCACGAAGCCGAGCGCTGTCTGAAGTGCGGGATCTGCTCGGAGTGCTACCAGTGCGTGGATGCCTGCCTGGCCAAGGCGATCAATCACAACATGCAACCCAAGCGCACCGAGGTGCAAGTCGGTTCGATCATACTGGCGCCGGGATTTACACCCTACGATCCGAGCAAGCACGAGTATTACGGGTATGCCAGTCACCCCAACGTGGTCACGTCCATGGAGTTCGAGCGTGTGCTGTCCGCATCCGGGCCCTACCAGGGGCACCTGATGCGGCCCTCGGACCACAAGGAGCCTGAAAAGATCGCCTGGCTGCAGTGCATTGGTTCGCGCGACATCAACAAGTGCGATCACAGCTACTGCTCGGGCGTGTGCTGCATGTACGCGGCAAAGCAGACCGTCATCGCCAAAGAGCACAGCAGCAAGACTCTGGACACGGCTGTTTTCTTTATGGACATGCGCACCTACGGCAAGGATTTCGAACGCTACTACATGCGCTGCAAGAATGAAAAGGGCGTCCGTTTCGTGCGTTCGCGGGTGCACACCATCGATCCGGTCGATGGCGATAACCTGCGGTTGCGCTACGTCAGCGAAGACGGCGAGCTGGTCGAAGAGATCTTCGACATGGTGGTGCTGTCGGTGGGCCTGGCCCCCAATGACGAGGCCGTGCGGCTGGCCGGTACCATGGGCGTGGACCTCAACACGCACAAGTTCGCCCAGACCAGAGACCTGGCGCCGGTGGCCACCAACCGCGAGGGTATTTTCGTGTGCGGGGTTTTCCAGGGGCCCAAGGACATCCCCCAATCGGTGATGGAAGCCTCGGCGGCCGCCTCGTCCGCGGCCAGGAACCTGGCCTCCGCGCGCGGCACCCTGACGCGTACCAAGCAGCTGCCGCCGGAATTGGATGTCAGCGGGCAGGCGCCGCGCATCGGTGTGTTCGTGTGCAACTGCGGCATCAATATCGGCGGAGTGGCCGATGTGCCGGCCGTGCGCGAATATGCCAGGACCCTGCCGGACGTGGTGCACGTGGAAGACAATCTGTTCACCTGCTCGCAGGACACCCAGGACAAGATGAAAGAGGTCATCAAAGAAATGGGCATCAACCGCGTGGTGGTGGCCTCCTGTTCACCGCGCACCCATGAGCCGCTTTTCCAGGAGACCATCCGCGAAGCGGGGCTGAACAAATACTTGTTCGAGATGGCCAACATCCGCGACCAAAACACCTGGGTCCATATGAACAATCCCCAGAAAGCCACTGAAAAAGCCAAGGATCTGGTGCGCATGGCCGTGGCCAAGGCCGCCTATGTGGAGCCGCTGCACCAGGTCAGCCTGAATGTCAAGCAGACCGGGCTGGTGGTGGGCGGCGGCGTGGCCGGCATGGAAGCGGCCTTAGGCATCGCCGAGCAGGGTTTTCAGACCTATCTGGTCGAGCGTTCAGCCCAGCTGGGCGGCAACGCTCTATGGCTGCGCGCCACCTGGCAGGGTGAAAAAATTGCCCCCTATGTGGAAAATCTGATCGAACGGGTCCGCAATCACGACAAAATCAAAACCTTCCTCGATTCGGAAGTCATCGAAACGGCCGGCATCCTGGGCAATTTCACCAGCACTGTGGCCACCGGCGGCGAGACCATGATCACCACGGCCATCGAGCACGGGGTTACGATTCTGGCCACCGGCGGCCGGGAATATCAGCCCACTGAATTCAATTATGGCCAAAACCCCAACATTCTGACGCACAAGGAGCTGGACGAGGCCATGACGGCCGGCGATGCCCGCATTGCCGCGGCCGATACAGCCGTTTTCATCCAGTGTGTCGGTTCGCGTACCGAGCAGCGGCCCTCGTGCAGCCGCATCTGCTGCACCCACAGCGTAAAATCGGCGATCGTCCTCAAGGAACAGAAGCCTGATATGGATATCTTCATTCTGTATCGGGACATCCGCACCTACGGTTTCCGCGAGGATCTGTACCGCAAAGCCCGCGAAAAGGGCGTGATCTTCATCCGTTTCGACCTGGAGGCGCCGCCCCAGGTGACCAATGGCAGCGGCCAACTGAGCGTCACGGTCAAGGATCACATTTTGGGCCGGCCGATCGAATTGAATCCCGACTTATTGATACTGGCCACGGCCGTGCTGCCCAACGAGAACAAGGATCTGTTCGAACTGTTCAAGGTGCCGACCAACGCCGAAGGGTTCCTGGTTGAAGCCCACGCCAAACTGCGGCCGGTCGACTTTTCCTCCGAGGGCATTTTTATGGCCGGTCTGGCCCACGCCCCGAAATCGATCGATGAAACCATCGCCCAGGCCCAGGCTTCCGTATCGCGGGCATCGACCATCCTGAGCAAGGAGACCATCTGGGTCGGTGGGGTGACCGCGATCGTCGATCCCGATCGTTGCGCTGTCTGCCTGACCTGTGTCCGCACGTGCCCGTATCATGTCCCGTATATCGGCCAGGAGGGCTATGCCGTCATCGACCCGGCCGGTTGTCAAGGATGCGGGTGCTGCGTGTCTGAATGCCCGGGCAAGGCCATTACATTGAAGCATTTCACGGATGAGCAGATGATCGCCAAGACAGCGGCGCTGTTTGCGGTATGCCGGTCGTAAACGTTTGCCCGTCAACCCGCAAACAATGATACTATTAACGAGTCAAACGACAGAAGAAAGGAAAGGCCATGAGTGCTACGTTTGAACCCCAAATCGTCGCCTTCTGCTGCAAGTACTGCGCTTATGCAGCCGGTGATCTGGCTGGTTCCATGCGGCTGAACTATCCGTCCAATGTGAAAGTGATCCAGGTGCCCTGCACCGGCCGTGTGGATATCCTGCATTTACTGCGGGCTATCGAAGACGGGGCCGATGCTGTTTACGTGGCCGGCTGACTGGAGGGTGAATGCCATTTCCTGGAAGGAAATCTAAAAACCCGCCGCAAAGTCGAGTATGTAAAGCGCACCTTGAAAGAGATCTACATGGAGGAAGGCCGCGTAGAGATGTTCAATCTCTCTTCGGCCCAGGGGCCGCGGTTTGCCGAAATCGCAACCGAGATGACCGAACGGGCCCTGAAATTAGGCCCCAGTCCGCTGAATCCGTGTAATTAGAGCAGTGAAAAAAGGGAAAGTTTAGGTATGGGGTCGGTTGGACGCTTAATGACAACGCTCCATCCTCTTCGGCCGCGGGCCAACGGGCCAACGGGCAAACGGAAATGAGGTGAACCATGATAATTGCTGATCGAAAGCCCCTGCAGGAGATCCAGGAGATGATCAAGCCTTACGACAAGGTGATGCTGGTCGGCTGCAAGGGGTGTGTCACCGTCTGCAACGCAGGCGGATTGAAAGAGGTCCAGATTCTGGCCTCCACGCTGCGGATCGCCCGCAAGAAGGAAGGGCGGCCCCTGGTGGTCGAAGAACGGATGCTGGAGCGGCAGTGCGACCCGGAGTATATCGAGCAGCTGCGCGACAGCTACGATCAGTACGATGCCGTGCTCTCGATGGCGTGCGGGGTCGGACCGCAATTTTTGTCCGAAGCCTATCCCAGCCAGCGTTTTTTCCCGACCGTGAACACCAAGTTCATGGGAGGTGCCGTTCAGCACGGCATCTGGGAAGAACGCTGCGCCGGATGTGGCACCTGCATCATTCATCATTTTGACGGCATGTGCCCGATTGCGCGCTGTTCGAAAAGCCTGCAGCATGGCCCGTGCGGCGGCAGTGCCGGCGGCCTGTGCGAAGTGTCCAAAGAGATTGTCTGCATCTGGGATTTGATCGTGCGCAAGAAGATCGAACAAGGACGTTTGGACGACTTGCGAAAATACTGGGCTGCCAAGGATTGGCGCACAGCCCGTGATGGTGGACCGCGCAAGAGCATAAGGGAGGAGTTGGTAAAATGAGTGAAAACGGCTACAAATCGGGCAGCAACTTGGAAAAGGTGCTCAAAGCCGGTCATTTTGCCTTTACCGGCGAGTGTGGGCCCCCCAAGGGCGCCAACGTTGCGCACCTGAAGGAGAAGATGGAACCTTTGCGGGGCATGGTGGACGCCATCAATGTCACCGACAACCAGACCGCTGTCGTGCGCATGTCCAGCAAGGCGGCCAGCTGCCTGATGGTGCAGGCAGGCCTGGAACCCAATTTTCAGATGGTTTGCCGCGACCGCAACCGCATTGCGATGCAAAGCGATATTCTGGGGGCCTCCGCCTTGGGAATCCGCAACATGCTATGCCTGTCGGGCGACCATCAATCGTTTGGAAACCATCCCGAATCCAAAAATGTATTTGACATCGACAGCATGCAGCTCATCGCCTTGGTCAAGAAAATGCGCGATGAGGGCCGGTTTCTCAACGATGAGGAGATCGACGAGCCGCCCAAGCTGTTTATCGGGGCAGCCAGCAATCCCTTCGGTGATCCGGTGGATTTCCGTGTGTACCGGCTGGCCAACAAAATAGATGCCGGCGCGGATTTCATCCAGACCCAGTGCATTTACAACATGCCGCGTTTCCGCGAATTCATCAAACGCGCTGTCGATATGGGATTGACTGAGAAAACCTATATTCTGGCCGGCGTAACGCCCATGAAGAGCGCCGGTATGGCCAAGTACATGGCCCGCTCGGTACCCGGCATGGATGTGCCGGCCGACCTGATCAAGCGCATCGAAGGCGCCGGCAAAGGCAAGATGGCCGAGGAGGGCATCAAATTCGCCATCGAGCAGATCCAGGAGTTCAAGGAAATGAAGGGCGTCGCCGGCGTGCATCTGATGGCGATCGAATGGGAGCACAAAGTGCCCGAGATCGCAGAGAGGGCCGGCATGTTGCCGCGGCCCAAAGTCGATTAGCCGGCAGGGTTGCCCTTAACCGATGATCGCGTTCCGGCCGATGAATATGGCCGGAACGCGGGTTCCCACCCCAGCATGGACGAGTGTTTCCCATGAGTATAAAAAAAAGAATTCTGGTGGTGGATGACGAACCCGATCAGTGTGCCCTTGTGCAGCGAATACTGGAAAAAGCCGGATATGTCGTCGATGTGGCCTATGACGGTTGCGAGTGTTTGCAAAAAGTCCGCGCGCATCCGCCGGATGCGATTGTGTTAGATGTGGTCATGCCGGAAACCGATGGCTACACGGTGTGCCGGACGCTCAAAACCAATCGAAAATACTGTCACATTCCCATCATGATTCTAACGGCGGAAGTTTCCCCCCTGACCGCGACCCGCTTTTCGCGCGACCCCGATCTTTACGCGGATGCCGATGACTACCTGCCCAAACCGGCCTCGGCCGAAGAGATTACGCGCAGCCTGGATCACCTGCTGAATCGCTGATCGCTAAAATTTGTTATCCTGACCGCCGCGGCCGACGTGCGCCCCGCAGGTTCACGCTATTTGCCGGACTGAATTGCCGCCTCCGCGCAAAGCCTTATCTTTGCGCAAAGGTCTTTGTTACCCAAAAATGAAAACCGCAATCCACCATACCCGGGCGAAAGGGCGGCTGTCATGTCGGATTCCGTGAACAAACCGGTTGGCCAAACCGCGTATCCCCTCATCCATGTGGTGCGGTTTATCCTCACTGTCTCTTTTCTGCGCAACATGTTGCTGATCAACTTTGGATTGGCGGCATTGATTCCGCTTTATCTTTGGCTCAATCCACCGAGTGTGCTTGCGGTATGCCTGATCCCGGTCAGCATGATGGCAATCGCGATGCTCATCGTGTTCAAGGCCGCGCAAGCGATGCTTGCCCATAATATCACCTATGAAGCCTTGCTGGATGCCCGCAAGCAACTGGAGAAGCGCGTCGCGGAACGCACGGCCGACCTGATCTGTTCCAATGCAGAGCTGCAACAGGAGATCGGGGAACGCCGTCAGGCCGAGGCGGCCTTGCGCGCCAGCGAAGCCCGGTTACGGATGGTGATCGAGACAATTCCTTACGGAATTCGTGAAATCGATCGACAGGGCATCATCACCTTCGTCAACTTGGCGCATGTGAAGATGTATGGGTACAACGCGTCGGAAATCATAGGGAAATCGATGTTCGATCTGTGCGCCGACGTTAAGGAACGCAACGCGTCGCAGGCTTTTCTGGATTACATTATGGAGCAGATGCCGCAGGCCAACCCCTGGTTCGGCAAGGAGCGCACCAAGGATGGCCACATCATCGAGACCCAGGTGGATTGGAATTACAAGCGTGATGCCCGCGGGCAGGTGGTGGGATTGATAACCATCGTTTCGGATGTCTCCCACCGCAAGCAGGCCGAAAAAGCGCTGCTGGACAATATAAAATTCATGAACACCTTGATCGACACCATTCCCAACCCGGTTTTCTTCAAGGACCAGGCCGGCTTTTATCTTGGATGCAATACAGCCTATGCCGAAACGATCGGCCTTGCGAAAGAGGACATTCTGGGGCGCCGGGTCATCGATCTGACCGGCATCACGTTCCAGGATATGGCCGACCATTATCACCGCCAGGATATGAACATGATCCAATCACCCGGAATCCGGATCCATGAAGATCAGCAGATCTCGGCTGACGGCGAGCCGCGCGATTATATCCTGTTCAAAGCCACTTTTCGGGATGCCGAAGGCAAGGTGGCCGGACTGGTGGGCATTATGCTCGACATCACGGCCCGTAAAAAGGTGGAAAAGGAGCTCAAGGAGAGTAAAATCCTTTTTGAGGCGTTCATGCACCATCTGCCCGGCTTGGCGTTCATGAAAAACAGCCAGGGACAGTATATTTACGTCAACCGGGCCTTTTTGAATTTTACGGGCATGCTGGATACGCCCCTGGTAGGCCTGGGCGACGACCAGGTATGGGATGCGCCCACCGCGCAGCAGCTCCAGACCAATGATCAAACGGTGCTCCTGACACGCGCCGCTGCCAGTCTGATTGAAACGGTGCGCCTGCCCAATCGGCAGGAACGCCAGTTGCTCACGACGCGCTTTCCGGTATTCAAAGACGGTGAGCTGACAGGCCTGGGGGGCGTGGCCATCGACATCACCGAGCGCAGCGAAGCCGACCACCGGCAGCAACAGCTGGAGCGCCAACTGCAGCAAGCCCAGAAAATGGAAGCCCTGGGCACATTGGCCGGTGGTATCGCTCACGACTTCAATAACATACTGGCTGCCATTATCGGCTATACCCAAATCGCCTTGTCGGAAGTTCAAAAGGGATCCACGCTCCACGACTACTTGAAACGCGTGCTATCGGCTGGCGAGCGTGCCGGCGATCTGGTCCGACAGATCCTGACTTTCAGCCGCAAAAGCGAAATCGAGCCCATCCCCCTGCAAACCAAACCTATTATCAAAGAGGTGCTCAAACTGGTGCGGGCCACATTGCAGGTCACTATCGAAATGGTGCAGGAGATCGAAAGCGACGCCGTGATCATGGCCGATCCTGTCCAGATCCATCAGGTCATGATGAACTTGTGCGCCAATGCCGGTTATGCCATGCGCACCAAAGGCGGCCGGCTGACCATTCGCGTGAAGGACAAGCCGCTCGACGAATCCTTTACCTGCCACTACGTGGGCGCCAAACCCGGCGATTACCTGCAAATATCCGTGGCCGATACGGGGCAGGGGATAGCACCCGAGCATATCGAACGCATTTTCGATCCATTTTTCACCACCAAGCCCAAAGGTGAAGGCACCGGGATGGGCCTGGCGGTGGTGCATGGCATCGTCACCAGTCTGGGAGGATGGGTGACCGCGGAAAGTTTGCCCGGTCAAGGTGCGCGTTTCGACGTCTACTTGCCGGTAGTCAAAGGTCAAACCGCTCACATGAAAATGCGTTCGGTGGCCTTGCCCGAAGGCACGGAACAGCTTCTGCTGGTGGACGATGAAGTCTTTCAGACAGACATGCTCAAGCATATGCTGGGTCTGTTGGGCTATAAAGTTCAAACCTGCAACAGCGGCAGCGAGGCCCTGGATCTTTTTGCCAAAGACCCCTATGCCTTCGATATGGTGATCACCGACATGGCGATGCCTGGAATGACCGGCGATGATCTTTCCGAACACATGCTTCAGCTTCGTCCGGACTTGCCCATCATCTTATGCACCGGTTACAGCGAAAACATCACCGAAGAACGGGCACGGGCCATGGGCATTCGCGCATTTGCCCTCAAGCCGTTGACCATGGAGGATTTGTCCCGATTGATCCGGCAGGTGTTGGAGGAGGTGGAAAGTGGCAAGCGCAAAGTGGAAGGTTAACGTGCGCCGGCGTGTTGACCTCTTACAAAAAGGAGAAACGAATCTATGATGACGCCTGAACACTATGAGCAGAGTATGCAGGATCTGAACCTGGCCGTTTACATGTTCGGCAAACGCGTGAGCGATCTGGGGTCCGAGCCTCTCTTGCGGCCCTCCCGTAACGCCGTGGCCAAAACCTATGAAATGGCCCATCGCCCAGAGCATCAGGCCGTCATGACAGCCACGTCGCATTTGTCCGGCAAGCAGATCAACCGCTTTACCCATATCTTCCAGAATACACAGGATCTGGTTTTAAAAACCCGCATGGGGCGCCTGCTCGGAGCGCATACGGGGTGTTGCTTTCAGCGTTGCGTGGGCATGGATGCCCTGAATGTGCTTTCGATTATCACCCACGCCATCGACCAGGCCAAAGGAACCTCTTACACCGAGCGCTTTAACCGGTTTCTGGCCCATGTACAGGAAAACGACCTGGTGTGCGACGGCGCCATGACCGATCCCAAAGGCGACCGGTCGCTGGCGCCGCATGAGCAGGCCGATCCGGATTTGTACCTGCGCGTGGTCGAAGAACGCCGGAACGGCATCGTCGTGCGGGGCGCCAAGGCGCATCAGACCGGTGCGCTCAACTCGCACGAGGTGATCGTCATGCCCACAGCTACGCTGCGCGAAGCCGATCGGGAATATGCCGTTTCATTCGCCGTGCCGGCGAACACCAGCGGAATCACCTATATTCTCGGCCGGCAATCCTGTGATACCCGCAGGAGTGAAAACAGCCCCATGGATATGGGCAACCTCTATTTTGGCGGACATGAGGTCCTGATGGTCTTCGATGATGTCTTTGTGCCCTGGGAGCGCGTCTTCATGTACAAAGAATTCGAGTATACGGGCCCGCTGGTCGAAAAATTCACCGCCTACCATCGTCAGAGCTACGCCTGCAAAGTCGGTGTGGGCGATGTGCTGATCGGGGCCACGCAGACCGTTGCCGAATACAACGGGGTGGCCAAAGCCTCGCATGTCCGGGACAAGATCGTCGAAATGAATCATCTGAACGAGTCCCTTTTTTGCGCCACACTGGCCTGTGCCTATGAAGGTCATGCGGAACCCGGCGGCACGTACATTGTCGATTCCCTGCTGGCGAATGTGTTCAAACACAACATCGCACAATTTCCCTATGTGCTGGCCCGGATCGCCCAGGATATCGCCGGCGGACTGGTGGTGACATTGCCGTCGGAAGCCGACTTCAGAGCACCGGTGACCGGACCGTTGATGCAAAAATATTATCGAGGCGCCGCAAGCGCCTCGACTGAAAACCGCATGCGGATTTTGCGATTGATCGAGGCGATGACCATGGGCTCGCTGGCCGTGGGTTATCTGACCGAATCCCTGCATGGCGCCGGCTCTCCGCAAGCGCAACGCATTATGATCGCACGATTGGTAAATATGAAAGAAAAACAATCCTTTGCCAAGAAGCTCTGCGGCATTCAAGAGGACCTGCCCGCCGATTATCAGCCGTGACGCCATAAAAAAGCAGTTGCCCCCAAGCGCCCACTTGAATAATAGTTCCCAACCATACTCGAATGAAGAGGAACGCTATGAATTTGCCTCACCCATTATCGCTTGCGGACGAGCGCCCCCTGGTCGATTTGCTGGTGGACGCGGATCGGGCGGCCATATTGAAGGATCTTGCCACCCACCTGAGTAGCATCACATTGAACGATCATCAGCTTTGCGATATCGAATTGCTCGCCACCGGCGCTTTCTCACCTCTGAAAGGTTTCATGAACCGCCCCGATTATGAAAGTGTGCTGGACCGTATGCAGCTTCAGGATGGCACGCTCTGGCCACTGCCGATTTGCCTGGGCGTTTCCGAAAAGCAAGGTCGCCTGATTGAAAGTGGGCAATCGGTCGCCATACGGGATCCCGAAGGGTATCTGCTGGCGATTTTGCATGTCGAGGATGTCTGGCCGGTCGACAGAACCAAGGAAGCCCTTGCCGTATTAGGAACGGCGGACATGCAGCATCCTAGGGTGCGTTATCTCCACGAAAGAGAAGGCGCGTATTACGTGGGCGGCCCATTGGAGGTCGTGAGCCTGCCCCTGCACTACGATTTCAAGCAGTTGCGCCTTTCACCCAGCGAAGTTCGTGCTTTATACCGTAAATTCGGATGGAAACGGGTGGTCGGTCTGCAGACACGCCATCCCATTCACCGTCCGCAGTTCGAAATGACCCTCAAGGCCATGCAGGCGTCCAAAGCCAATCTTCTTATTCTGCCGATCGTCGGACTGACCATGCCCGATGATTTTGATTATTATACCCGCGTGCGCTGCTACCAGGAGGTTATTCGCCACTATCCTCCGAATTCGACATTGCTGAATCTGCTGCCCCTGTCGGCCCGCATGGCCGGACCCAAAGAAGGCTTGATGCACGCCATCATCGCCAAAAATTATGGCTGCTCACACTTTATCATCGGTCACAATCACGCCAATCCCGGCATCGACAGTTCCGGTCAACCCTATTATGAGAGCTGCGAAACCCGCCGTTTGGTGACCGAGTGGTCCGGGGCAATTGGCATTGACATTCTGCCGTTCGATGAATTGGTTTACCTGCCATTTGAAGATGAGTACCGAACACGCGATGATGTCGCGGAGGGTGTACAAACCATTTCGATGTCGGGAGACGATATTCGGCGTCGCATCCGATCAGGCCGGAGCATTCCCGAATGGGCTTCATTCCCCGAGGTGGTCACTCAGATCCGCAAAGCTTACCCAAGTCCCCGGCAGCAAGGGTTCACTGTCTTTCTGACCGGCTTGTCCGGGGCCGGCAAATCCACGATCGCCAAAGTGCTTTACGCGCAGATGCTGGAAATTGGGGAAAGGCCGGTGACGCTGCTTGATGGTGACATCGTGCGGACCAATTTATCGAGTGAACTGAGTTTTTCCAAGGAACACCGCGACATCAATGTGCGCCGGATCGGGTTTGTCGCCAGCGAAATCACCAAGAACCGTGGCATCGCTATCTGTGCCCCGATTGCCCCGTACGACAATACCCGCAAGGAGATCCGCAACGCCATCGAAGCCCACGGCGGATTTGTCGAGGTGCATGTCGCGACACCCCTGCAAGAATGCGAAAAACGCGATCGAAAGGGGATGTATGCCAAAGCCAAGGCCGGCTTGATCAAAGGTTTTACGGGGGTGGACGACCCCTATGAAATACCGCATGACGCTGAGTTGCGGATAGACACCAGTGGCATTTCGCCCGATGAAGCGGCCCAGGAAATCCTTTTGTTCTTGGGGCGGCGCGGCTACATTTGATGCTGGTCAAAGGATTCGCTGTCGGGTGGATTAAATGGGGGCTACTCTTGACAGGTACTTCGACATCCATATCTTTTTATAACTCGCGCCGGTCGGTTCCACTCAATAAAGGCCTCGCATTGCGAGACTGAATATGCACTGCATTAACGTAAATGAAATATTAAAAATGTGATGGCTCTCGCGGGTAGATTTACATGTGCGGACGTGCCGCCGTTTATAATGCCAGATAACAAGATAACAGGAGACGACGGTCGGCCATGCTCTTTTATGCACCGGGTCACTAACAAGGAAAAAGGAGCTCAATGATGACGGCAAATAGCGCATAACCATTAACCACTATATGATTCAAATGATTCAATGATTGTTTTTCTGCATTGCAATCTGAAACCCATCGTCCCATTTCGTTCATCTCGCTCTGCCCTTCCAATCTTCATAAGCCAAACGGCTTGATCTCCATCATGTGCACGTTCTTGCAGCAGGCGCCGGCTTTTCGCTTCCCAATGACGGCCGTAACCTTACCGGCCTATTTGGCGTTCTCCCTGAAGATCAGGGGAACTTGGTGGTTACCTGTCTATGTGTATTTGTTGACAGACGCGTAACCTATTGTTTTTGCGCTTACTTATTCAAAGGAGAGGTAAGTGACCATGCGGAGCTATGCAATGAAAATGAAATGGGTATGTGGCACAAGATCTCTACTGGCAATAATGATGGCGTTTGTTATTCTGCTGTTTTCAGGCGCCAACGACCGCCTGTATTGCGAAGGTCTGGAACTAGGGCGATTCAGAGTTTCCCCTAAGCTTTCCGTGATCGAGAGATACAGCGATAATATCTATCTCGAAGCCGACAATGAAGAAGATGACTGGTATACGGAAATTACTCCGGAGATTGCCTTCGATTTTGCCTTTGCCCCGCGCAATTATCTCTCACTGAAGTATATTGGAAATTTTTTCAAGTACAGTGACGCTGACAATTTTGACTCCCAACACCATTTGGGCGAATTGTCGTGGAATGTGGAAAGCGCCAAGGGCTCGACGTTGGTGGTGGGCGCGAGTTCTTCCGAGAATAGCATTCAACCTTATTCGCCAACCGAATCTTCCAAAGATTACAATCTGTCCCGTGCTTTTGCGGATGTTCTGCTCATGGCTGGCCAGGTGACGGCCGTGGGGGTCGCTTACGAACATCAGTCGCGGCGATTCGATGAAGATGTATTTGATATCGATGACTACGACCGTGACCAATTCGATGCCAGCATCATCTACGGTCGTTCGCAGATTCTTCCATGGCTGCTGCAATATCGTTACGTTAAACAGGATAACGAAAATATCTTGAGCGATGATGACATCATCAACAGGGATTTTGAAACACACTCTATCTTCACGGGTGCGCGCTGGTTGCCCTCGGGCAAAGTATCCGGGGCCTTCAGGGTCGGCTATACCTGGTCGGATTTCAAGGAATCCGGCATCGATGAGTTCAGCGGGTTCGGAATGGACACGAATGTGCGCTACATGTTCTCTCCGATCACGAACATCACCCTTATCGCACGCCGCGAAATCCGACCGACAACATTTACGGAAAGAGATACCGGTACCTATTATGTTCTGACCAGCGGCGGCGTTCGCTTGACCCATCATCGTTGGGAGCGCATCGAGACCGAACTGCGCTACTATTATAATCACAGAGATTTCGAAGGGGGCGCCTTCGGCGAGGAAGACCGGACCGACCGGGAACATGTGGCCGGGTTGACGGTTACCTATACCATGCGCAACTGGATCGCACTATCGTTGGGCTATCAATATAGAAATAACAACTCGGACGATGAAGGCGTGGATTTCAAGGAAAACCTGGTGCACGCCGGCGTGCTCTTGTCGATTTAGTTTATTCCATGGACATAGAGGACCTTGAAAGATGATCAGGAACTATAAAGTAAAATGGGTGTGGGTCAGCCTATTGCTTGGCCTTTTTACAGCCAACGCCATCGCGCAGAATGCCGAGAGCAAAGATTATATCGTCGGGCCGGGAGATGTATTGGAAATAGTGGTATGGGATCATGCAGATCTTTCCCGGACCTTGGAAGTTTCCCAGGAAGGCGACATCTCCTATCCTTTTATCGGGAAGGTGGCTGCAGCCAACAAATCGGTGTTCAGCCTGGAAAATCTCATAAGGGACAAATTGGCCGATGGCTACATCGTTTCTCCACAAATCAGTATCAAAGTGGCCGAATATATCAATCAGAAAATTTTTCTGTTCGGCGAAGTCAACCGACCGGGCAGCTTCACCCTGAAACGAAGAGTACACCTGCTGGAGCTGATTTCGGATGCGGGGGGCTTTACGGAAAACAGAGGATCTTTGGGAGTGATCGTGCGGCCTGCATCGGCCAAAAGCAAAGAAGGTCCTACAGCACTGGAAGCCGCCAAAAAAAACGAGATCATCGAATTGAACCTGGATGAATTGATCGCGGGCCAGCCAAATTCAAATAGCGCTTACGTTGTACCGGGTGACACAATCTACATCAAAGAGGCTGAAAGTGTTTACGTCATCGGTGAGGTTGGCCGTCCGGGTAAGTTCAAATGGGTGAAAGACCTGACCGTTTTGCAGGCAATATCGATGGCCGGTGGCGGAACGCCGCGCGCGGCCCTGAATCGGGTGAGCCTGGTCCGCAATGAAAACGGTGCGGAGAAAGAAGTTAAACCCAAGCTGAGCGAGAAACTGTTGCCCGATGACATCATAAAAGTACCCGAAAGCTATTTTTGATAAGAGCTGTACCGAAAGATCCGGTGCAACCGGCGGTAGAAATTCTAATTGGTTATCCACTTCGGTCAAGTGAGATACGGGTGCTGGGTGACGTGTGAAAACCCGGTGATCCGGGTGGGTGGTCCGCGACACCCACCCGGATCACCTTCTCCGTGCCAATGCCGAATGCACTTCGGTTATAGTTCACTGGAGCGAACTGGATAAACCGAATATTTTATCAAGTTGGGGTATATGAAACCACAAGAAGCCATTGCCTATGAAGAATATCGCGAAGACAATCGCGGCCCACAGCTTTTCGACTACCTGCAGGCCATCAACCGCCGCAAGTGGTACATATTGTTATTTTTCATGATTGTTGTGGGGCTGGTGGCAGCCTATTCATTCAAAGCCAAACCGACCTATCGCGCGACAGCCCTGCTGATGGTCGACAAAAAGCCTTCTCCGATGAATCCATTGGGCGAGGGCGAGGACCGATCGCCTCATGCACTTGTTCCATATTACAATACCCAAATCAATCTTCTGAGTCACCGTACATTGATAGAATCGGTCATCGATGAACTGGATCTGAAGAAGTACTATGCCGCGCAACAAACCGAAAATGAGTTATCGGAGAGTCCGTCGCCGCAAGCGATAGCCACAGCGGCAGATCTCGACCTATCTGAAAAGGATGACCCGGAAACTCTTGAATGGCGGATTCTGACACGCTATTATAAATCTTTGGAAGTCGAACCGGTGCGCGAAAGCAATCTTGTCAGGATCAGCTTTGTTGGGCCGGATCGCGAAATGATCACTCGAATCATCAATACTCACGCAGTCAAAGCCATAGAAAGCGCCGTGGCCTTGCACAGGGAACACGCCGAAACAGCGCTGAAATGGATCAGATCCCAAGTAGAAAAGCAAAAAGCCGATGTCGAAAACTATCAGCGCCGCATCTACGCTTTCAAAAAGCAAAACAACCTGGTTTCGTTAGACGATCCACGCAATATCTATTCCCAGGAACTGACCGAGTTGAATACGGCCCTTACCCGGGCGAAAGCTGAAAAAATTGCCAAGGAAACCGCCTATCTTCAGGCTGATAAAATTGCAGGCGACCAGGTGGATATCTTCCTGTCTCCTGAGCTGGCTGGAAATTCGGTCATTGCAACACTCAGAAATCAACTGGTCCAGCTCAAAAGCCGGCAGATCGAATTAGCGACCAAATATGGTTCCAGACACCCCAAAATGATGGAGCTGAAGTCGGCTATCGCCCAAACGCAGGCGGATATGAAATCCGAAATAAATAGTTTGAAAAAAGCTTACAAAACAGAATCCGTTAAAGCCGCCGCCGTGGTAACGTCAATCGAAAAAATGCTGGATGAGCGGCGCAATAAAGCCTTGTCGCTAGGTGAAAAAGTGATCGAATACGATGTCTTGCAGCAACAGGCAATCAGCGCAAAGGAAATTTACGACTTTTTGCTGCAGCAGGCTGAAGAGATCAATCTATCGAGTGTTATGAGCAGCAGCAACCTGCGCGTCATCGATCCGGCCAATGTTCCACTTCTACCGATTTCGCCGAAAGTGAAGTTGAATATACTCTTGGCTGCTTTTTTAAGTTTGGGATTCGGAATAGCGATGGCATTGTTTTTGGAGTATTTCGATAATTCATTAAAAACACCCTCGGATGTGGTCAGGCATCTGGGCATTCCGGTTCTGGGCACGGTTCCCTATTACAAAAGCCTCAAAGCCAATGGCCATCACAAAATATTGCCTTGGGCCGATATCAAGCAATTGGAGTATAAAGACCAGCTGGAAGATCCGATTTCGAGCATCTCTAGCCGTTTGCCTGCTGAATTGACCTCTCTGGGCGACGGCACACTGGGCAGGGTGATTGCTATTGAAAGCGTTACCATGGGAGAAGGCAAAACAATGACCATCACGAAGATCGCATCTTCTCTAAGCGAGGCGGGCCTGCGGGTTCTGCTGCTCGACTGCGATTTTCAACGATCCACGCTGAATAAAATTTTCGATAACGCGAATGGTGGCGGTCTTGAGAAAACCTTCACCCAGATCATGTCCCACCAGGTCACTTCAGGCAATCTGAAGGATTACAGCATGGACGATCTGTTTTTTCTCATTGGGCTGCACAAACTGAATGGAAGGCTGATCGTAAAGAATGAGGATCAGTTGCTGCATGCGCTGTTTCAGAACGGGAAGTTATTGCATATACAAAATAGCAACAACCCGCGATCGAATCGAATCGGCACAATGCTGATGCAAGGAAATTTCCTTACCAAGGAGCAGTTGGATGATGCGCTCGAACGTCATCGGCGCACCGGGCAGCCACTCGGTTACATTCTGGTTAACAGCGGTTACATCAGCGCGGATAAATTACGCGGCCCCTTACGTCTACAAATGGAAGAGCATATACAGCGTCTGTTCAGCTGGAAGTCCGGGCAATTTCATTTTAAACCTGAGGTGATCAGAATCTACGAAAACGAAAGGCTCTACTTCGGGGATAACTTCACCGCTATGATCCACGACTTGGGTAAAGTCTCCGGCAGTAAGCTGATTGAAAAGGAAATTCTCGCCAACGTCAAAAGCGGGTCGATGGAAAACCTGTTTTTTTTGCCAGCCAATTCATCGACCAAAAAGCCCATCGGGAGAATCAATCGGCATCTATTGAAAAAAGTGCTAGAGGTGGTCAAGGAGCGTTTCGACGTTGTTCTGATCGATACGCCGCCCCTGGATGCCCGTACGGGTGTCGAAACACTTTTCACATACGTGGACGGCGTGGTGTTGGTGATTGATGCGGGCAACCTGTCTTATCGGGTGATCAGCAACGCCGTAAACGATTTGCCCAAGGATAAAATTATTGGTGCGATTTTAAACAAGGTGAAAACCAAGGCCAGCAATTACGCCTACTATTAATCATACCGGTTTGGTTTGCTCTCGGCAGAACAGCTAATCAAAGGACTCTATAAATTAATCACATGAGAGAAAAAAGAGAAAAGCCCAATACATGCATTCACACACCGGTTTCGTTCAAAGTGTTAATTGAACAAGAGCGGGCGCGCGTGCACCGCAGCGGACATCATTTTACATTGCTTTTGTTCCGCCTTGCGAATAGCGACGCCCTTGAGGAGGATTTACATAAAATCCTTTTTCCCACCATAATGCGAAGAATCAGAAAGATCGATCAACTCGGCTTATACGACGAAAACCATATTGGCCTTTTGCTGCCGCACACTGCCGTCGAGGGGGCGCGTAAATTAGCGGATGAGCTTTACCGAATTGTACCGATAGGGGAACACGTCGAAACGAGCGAGTTTTACGTTTATCCTTAACCCGGGTCCATGGCGGCCGGCCCATTTTTTTGAAAGGTGAACCAATGTCTGTGTATCACGACTATGAGCCCGCACAGTTCAGGGCCCATGATAAAACGGATCTTCTCGCCGGTCCTTTCGACCGGCAAAATAAATCTTTGAGTGGCCTACTCTCAAAAAGGCCGGCTAGATGGAAGCGCCTCATTGATATAGCGGGCTCACTGGCCGGCCTTATTTGTCTGTTGCCATTGCTTCTCATTATTGGGGCTTACATAAAGGCCGTTTCGCCAGGCCCGGTATTATTCAGGCAGGTACGGGTTGGCCGGGGCGGCAAATCGTTCGAGTGCATTAAATTTCGGACAATGAAGCCGGATGCGGATGTCAGCCGGCATAAAACGTATCTGACCGATTTGATTAACGGCGGTGGTCAGACGCCGGATGGACAGCAGAAGATGACCAAATTGCACGATGATCCTCAGATTATTCCTTTCGGCAATGTTCTCAGAGAAATGGGGCTCGACGAATTGCCCCAATTGCTCAATGTCCTTCGCGGAGAAATGAGCCTGGTTGGACCCAGGCCACCAATTGCATACGAAGTAGAGCAATATAAACTCTGGTATAAAGATCGTTTCGATGTGGCGCCGGGTTTGACAGGTTTATGGCAGATCAGCGGAAAAAATCGCCTGACGTTTAATGAGATGATCCGTCTCGATATCCAGTACGCCAGAAATGTGAGCTTCTGGTTGGACATGAAAATTCTGATTTGCACCCCACACGCCGTCTACACGCAGGTTAAAGACCATATTCTCCGCAAAAGAAGTGCCCAAAAAACGTCTAGCATGCATACCGCCTGAAATACGAATTCACAGACATCCCCAATCAGCTGCCACTTTGGTAAGCCAGGTGGATGGGGGGCGTATTCAATGGCGGAAAAGGGAGATGCGTATATAGTCATCCTCCGATATGACTACCACAAAGGACCAAGGTATGAGCTTCAACAAAAAAGTGTCACCGATTAAAGCTTCTGAATCGTCCCCTAGGAAGATGGATCCGATGATTACAGTAGGCATCATCGGGTGTGGCTACTGGGGACCCAATCTGGCCCGCAATTTTATGTCGGCCCAGAACTGCCGTGTCAAGATACTATGTGATGTGCAACCCGAGCGCCTGGCGTATATGCAATCCTTGTATTGCGATATGGACATCGCAACGGATTACAAGCGACTGATCGAAGATCCCAGGATTGACGCGTTGGTCATAGCGACCCCTGTGCGGTATCATTTTGAAATGGCCCTTGAGGCCTTGAAGGCAGAGAAGCATATTTTTATCGAAAAACCGATGGCGACCAGCGCCCGCGAAGCACGAATCCTTATCGATACAGCCCAGGAACGTGATCTGACCCTCATGGTCGGACACACGTTCATTTACTCTTCGGCAGTGCGAAAGATAAAGGAATTGGTCACTTCCGGTGAATTGGGAGAAATTCAATATATTGCGGCACGACGATTGAACCTGGGCTTATTCCAGAAGGACATCAATGTGACATGGGATCTGGCCCCTCACGACATATCGATCATCCTTTACGTTCTCGATAAAATGCCGGATTCCATCAATTGCCAGGGCAAAGCCCATGTCAATCCCGACATTGAAGACATCACCAGCCTGGTGCTCAATTATCCCAATGGGGGCATAGCAACCATTCAGAACAGTTGGCTGGATCCTAACAAGGTCAGGGATATGACATTTGTCGGTAGTAAGAAAATGCTGGTCTACAATGATCTGGAGCCCATGGAAAAAATCAAGATATATGACAAGCGCGTTGAAATACCGCCGCACTACGATACGTTCGCAGAATTTCATTATGCCTATCACTACGGGGATATGCATGCCCCCTACATCAAGCAATACGAACCGCTTAAGGTGGAATGTCAGCACTTCATCGACAGCATCACCACCGGGCAAATACCGGTCACCAGCGGTGAGGAGGGTCTTAAGGTGATTCAAATATTGGAAGCGGCCTCGGAATCTCTGCGGAATGGGGGAGGGATGGTCAAGTTGTAGGCGGCGGCTGCCGGTTACAAAAAAGCTGAAAGTAGAAAGTGAAGGTATTCTGTCGATTGAATCCGCCTTGCCGGAAAATGGCTGTTACGGGCAGGGGCCTATTAACGGAAAGTACTCAAGGTACAGGCGTTGGAGGTCACATGAAGATTATTGCGGATGATGTGAAATTGGGTGAAAACGTCCATATTTGCGAGTTTGTCAATTTGTATGGATGCGACATCGGCGCGAACTCTAAAATTGGGCCGTTCGTGGAGGTCCAGAAGAACGCGACCATTGGAAAAAACTGTAAAATATCCAGCCATACCTTCATTTGCGAAGGCGTTCACATTCGGGACAATGTCTTCGTCGGGCACAATGTGACCTTTATCAACGATCTATACCCGCGCGCGGTCAATGCAGAGGGCCGCCTTCAGACGGAAGCCGACTGGTCTCCGATGCAAACCACGGTAGAAGCGGGTGCGTCGATCGGATCCAGCGCGACCATTCTGTGCGGCGTCACCATAGGCGCCAACGCCATCGTGGGTGCTGGCAGCATGGTCACCAAAGATGTCTTACCCGACAGCATCGTGGCCGGAAATCCGGCCAGACCTGTCAAAAGCGTCGACCAACCAGCAAAGGAAACGTGCAAATGAATGTTCCCTTCCTTGATTTGCGGGTGCAATATGCGGCGATCCGACCGGAAATCGAGCACGGCATCGCCCAGGTGATGGCCGAAGCGGCGTTCGCCGGCGGCCCATTTGTGGAAAAATTCGAACACGCCTTCGCCGAGTATTGCCAAACCGATCATGCCATCGGCGTGGCCAACGGCACCGAAGCCCTTTGGCTGGCATTGCTGGCCTTGGGTATCGGCGCGGGCGATGAAGTCATCACCGTTCCGAACACCTTTATCGCCACCGTCGAAGCCATTCATTTTTGTGGTGCCAAACCGGTGTTTGTCGATGTCGACGGAAAAACCTGCAACATGGACCCGTCGCACCTGGAGCGCGCGTTGACCTCACGCACAGCGGCGATCATGCCGGTGCACTTGTACGGGCAAACGGCAGACATGGATCCTATTATGGCCTTTGCGAAGAAGCATGGCCTGTTCGTCGTAGAGGACGCCTGCCAGGCGCACGGCGCCTTGTACAAAGGCCGCAAAGCCGGATCTATCGGAGACATCGGCTGTTTCAGTTTTTATCCGGGCAAAAACCTGGGCGCCTATGGCGATGCCGGTGCGGTTGTGACCAGCGATCGGCAACTTGCCGACCGGATCAAAATGCTGCGGGATCATGGACAAATTAAAAAATATCATCATGCCCTGATCGGTTGGAATGCCCGCATGGATGGGATCCAGGCGGCGGTGCTAAGTATCAAACTCAAATACTTGCCTGAGTGGAACGAGAAGCGGCGGACGCATGCCGCGCAATATAGTGACCTGCTCAAGGATGTGGCGGGGCTGACGACGCCGGGTGAGGCTGCCTACGGTACCCATGTTTACCATGTGTACGCCGTCCACTGCACGCAGCGCGAGGCCCTGCGCGAATATCTCGCCGATCGTGGGATCGGGCACGGCATTCATTATCCTGTCCCGCTTCACAAACAACCGGCGCCCGGATTGCAAAACGGCGAAGACTCTTTCCCTGTGGCCGAACGTTGTGCAGGGCAAACCCTTTCTCTTCCGATGTTCCCGGAGATGCGCCCGGAGCAGATCGCCTACGTCGCCGGGCACATCAAAGCCTACACCACCCAAAGCTGAATGCCAGGCCGGGCACGCCACTGGACGTTGCAAGCCGGCGCGCACGCTCTTGGCCAGAAAAGGTGCCGTTTGATGACTAAAATAGTGATGATCACGGAAAGTCCTTATCCGGAGGACACCCGCATCAAGAACGAGGCCACCACACTCGTCAAAGCAGGCTATTCTGTAACGGTTATCGCGTTGAATTTCAATGCGCGCCCCTTTCAGGAGACGCTGCACGGCGTCCGAGTCTATCGGTTGCCGATGATAACCCTTTTCGCAAAAAGCAGTTCCAAAAAGAACTGGCTGGATTTTCTTCTGTATCGAATAAAGTCGTCGCTTGGTTACATCCTCGAATATGTCTACTTCACGGTAACCGGTTTTTTCCTGAGTCACTATGTCAACCTGAAATACGGTGCGGATGTCGTTCACATCCACAACCCCCCCAATACACTGTTCGTGATCGGCCTTTCCTTCAAGCTGTTGGGCAAGAGGTATGTCTTCGACCATCATGATCTTGCGCCCGAGCTGTACCTTTCGAAATACCAGGTCTCGCAAGATCTGCTCTACAAGCTTCTGCTCATCGAGGAGAAAATGAGCCTGAAACTTGCGGATATGGTCGTTGCCACGAACCAATCCTACAAGGAAATTGACGCCCGGCGGGCCGGCATCGACCCGGAAAAAATCGTTATTGTGCGCAACGGTCCCGATCCGGCACGTTTTCAACCGGTTGCGCCCGACGTGCAGTTGAAATCCATGGGTAAAACGATCCTGGCATACCTGGGCATCATGGGACCGCAGGACGGGGTCGATTATATGCTGCGCGCCTTGCACCACTTGGCCTATGAACTGCACCGGCGCGACTTTTTCTGCGTCATTGTCGGCCCGGGAGACGCCCTGGACGATCTGCGCGGGTTGGCCACGTCGTTGGGCCTGGACGATTATGTTCGTTTCACCGGATTCATTCCCAAGGCCGATCTGCTCAGATATCTCTCCAGCGCGGACATTTGTCTTGACCCCAATCCATCGAGTCCCCTGAACGATGTTTCTACCTGGATCAAGGTGATGGAGTATATGGCCCTATCCAAACCTGTAATCAGTTTCGACCTGCGCGAAACGCGTTTTAGCGCGCAAGAAGCGGCTGTGTATGTTGTGCCCAATGACACGCATGCCTATGCACGGGCCATTGCCGACTTGATGGATGACCGTGAAAAACGGGAGCGCATGGGACGCTTCGGCCGTCAGCGCGTAGAACACGAACTGGCCTGGGAGTACTCTGCGCATCATCTGGTGCTGGCGTACGCAAAGCTTTTCGGCAAGGCCTTGGCTGCCCCGCCGGCTGTAGCCCGGGTCAACAGGGGCATTCAAACCAAAGGATGACCGATGCGCTTATCGCAATTGACAGAAAGCATCTCGCGGCTGGATGCGTGGATCGCCGCCAATGATTGGAAAGACTACGATCCTTTTGATGGACTGAGTATGCCCGGCGCCCGGCGGTTGACCGGCGACAATCATTACTTGCGGATAGTCCTGCAACAATCGGTGCGACGTTTTCCGCTGAACTTGCGTCCGGTATTAGGCATTGCCAAGGCCCGCGGCAGCAAGGGCATGGGGTTTTGTGCCTTGGGCTATTTGCGGTTATACCAGGCCAGCCAGCAGGATGTGTTTCGCGACAAGGCACGCTTCTGCCTCGACTGGTTGAAGCAAAATTACAGCCGGGGATATTCCGGGTACAGTTGGGGCAATCATTTCAGCTATGAGTCGCGCGCCGGTACGATTCCCAAAGGAATGCCCACGATCGTGTGGACCTCTTTGATCGCCGATGTTTTCCTGGAAGCCTACGAGATTTTGAAGCAGCCCGAATACCTCGACCTCGCACAAAGCTGTGGCCGGTTTATCGTCAATGATATCGGTCGGTTTCAGTTAGCGTCCGACCGTCTGTGTTTTATGTACACGCCTCCGCTGAACGGCAACCAACCGTCATGGGAAGGGTGCATTCATAATGCCAATGTGCTGGGCGCGCGCGTGTTAGCAAAGCTTCACAAGCACGGTGCCGATCCCGGCTGGCTGGACCTGGCGCGCCAGGCCATCCAATTTACGGTGGACTATCAACGCCCCGAAGGGGGCTGGTACTATGGCGAGCCCAGGAAGTTTCAATGGATCGATAGTTTCCACACGGGGTATGTCCTCGAATCGATCCACGGCTATATGCTCGCCAGCGGAGATACTTCTTTCGAGGCCCGTCTTCAAAAAGGATATGATTATTTCGTCGAGCGATTTTTTGAGAGCGATGGCACACCACGCTACTATCACAACAAAACCTACCCCATCGACATCCAATGCGCCTCTCAAGGCATACAAACGCTGGTGAATTTGAGGGCTTTACGATCGGATTCGCTTGCGGTGGCGGATGCGGTGGCCCAGTGGACCATCGCTCACATGCAGGACAGTAAAGGCTTTTTTTACTTCAGGAAGTATCCGGTAATAATCAACAAAACACCCACCTTCCATTGGGGACAGGCGACCATGCTTTCCGCACTGGCCCACCTGTATAACGCACACGCCACTTAGGCTATTCGACCCATGCCGTTGCTTTTCTTCTAAAAGGCTTCACGACGAAATGTCACGGGTGCCGTGTCGGGGTGCAAGGCGTTGTTTCGTTCCAAACAGAGGCCTCACCATGAAAAAATGATCAGCGGGGGTTCAAGAGAGGTATATTTCCATGAAGATCAGCATTATGGGATTAGGTTACGTCGGTTCGGTCAGTGCCGCCTGTCTGGCGCAAAAAGGTCATCGCGTCATTGGCGTCGATAAGGACGCGGCCAAGGTCAATATGATCAATGAAGGTTTTGCACCGGTCATCGAGGACGCACTGCCGCAGTTGATCGAAAGCAACGTGCGCGAAAAGCGTTTGACGGCCACAACGGACGCAGCGCAGGCCATCATGGAAACGGAGATCACACTGATCTGTGTTGGTACGCCGGACCATACCAATGGCAGCCTGGATGTCAGTCATATCGAACGGATCAGCCAGGAAATCGGCACAGCTTTAAGTGCCAAGGCGGAATATCATAGGATCGTCGTACGCTCTACGGTGCTCCCGGGAACAGTGTCCGATACCATCGTTCCGATTCTGGAGAAGTATTCCGGCAAACGCTGCGGGGAAGGCTTCGGGATCGCTTTTAACCCGGAATTTTTACGTGAAACAACGGCCGTGCGTGATTTTTACCATCCCCCCAAAACGGTGATCGGTGCAGCGATTCCCGCGGATGCCGATCATGTGGCGCGACTGTATGAAGGCATCGAGGCGCCTCTGTTCAAAACCGACCTTAAATTGGCGGAAATGGTCAAATATTGCGATAATGTTTTCCATGCCCTGAAAGTGGTTTTCGGAAATGAGATCGGATTGATCTGCAAGGCTTTAGGCATCGATTCCCATGCGGTGATGGACATTTTCTGCCAGGACCGTCAGCTGAATCTATCGGCGGCCTACCTTAAACCTGGCTTCGCCTTCGGCGGATCGTGTCTGCCCAAGGACATCAAAGCCCTGGCCTATATGGCCAAACACAAGGATCTGGACCTGCCTTTACTGAATGCCCTGATCCCCAGCAACCAGGCTTTGATCAATTATGCACTGGAGCGCATTCTGCACCGCAATCGCCGGCGCGTCGGGTTTTTGGGGTTGGCCTTCAAAGCCGGTACGGACGACCTGCGCAATTCACCGATCATCGCCTTAATCGAACAATTGCTGGGCAAAGGATTCGATATCCGTATTTACGATCACCATGTCAATTTGGGCCGACTGCGCGGGGCCAATAAAAAATTCATCGATGAACGTATCCCCCACATCTCCGGGCTGATGGAAGATCAGTTGGATAAAGTACTCCAGCATGCCCAGGTGGTGGTGGTCGGCAATCGCGACCGCGCTTTCAGCCGAATCTTCGACCGGCTGACGGCCGATCAATACGTCTTAGATCTGGTGCGGATTCAGGAGGAAGTTCAAACGGCGGCAGAATATGAAGGTATCAGTTGGTAGGATAGGGGTTGGTGGCCCGGAGGTTAGATGTAAATTTGGTTATCATCGCGCAAGGGACTACAAAGCGAAGTGTTAAGTGTGAAGTTTAAAGTGTAAAGGGAGGTATTCTGTCGATCTGATAGGTATCGTTCATCACCAGATGCACGGCTTTTACATGCATGCTTTTGAAATACCCCTTTCGGGATTTGCACTGACGTGGCGCGGACCACCCACCCGGATCACCGGCGTTTGAACACCCGAAGGTCGACTTGACGGCCACCGGCAACCAGTTAAACCCGTTGCCGGTGCCACCCCCGTGAAAAATGATGTTTGGCTGAGTCGCTACTAACAATCGATGAATGAGCCTTAACTTATGCAGCAAGTGAATGCAATCTCCTCTGGACCGGCGAAGCATAAGACAACCATGAACGTGTGCTTGTTTACCGATAGTTTTCTTCCGAAAATCGGTGGAATGGAGCTGGTGGTGCACAATTTGGCCAATGCCCTCCAGGCGCAAGGCTGCCGGGTCACCGTGATCGCCAAATACTTTAAAGGAACACTATCCTTTTCACGCCGCTATGCTATCCGTCGCTATGGCAACCGGATTCCTTTTTCCGGACGCAGCGGCTACGACGCGCTGGCAGGCATTGCGGCTCTGCTTCGGGCGCACCACCGCAATGCTTTCGATGTGATTCATTGCCACGGCGCTTCGTATGCCGCATCCCGGGTTTACCTGGCCAAGCGCAGCGGCCTGTTGCGTCAGCCGGTTATCATCACGCCGCATGGCGAGGACATCCAGATGGTTCCGGAGCTCGGATACGGATTGCGGCTGCAAAAAAAATGGGACCGCATCATTCGCCGCAATCTCACGGCGGCCGATCGCGTGACGGCGATCAGCACGACCATTTCGAACCAGCTGGATTTTATTCCTCCCGAAAAAATCGCCATGATTCCCAACGGAATTTTCATGTCTGACTTCGATACGCAGGCCAGGCACGACCTTCACAGGCGCCTGGGCCTTGCTCCCGAAGATAAAATCGTGCTTTCGGTCGGGCGGCATCATCGCGTCAAAGGCTACGCGTATGGTGTGCGCACTTTTAATATCCTGCGCCACCTGCCGGCAGCGCAGCATTTGAAGTACGTCATTATCGGCAAAGATGTCGAGCGACTGACGCCGGCGATCAGGGAGATGCATCTGCAAAGGACCGTGTTTGCGATACCCCAGATGGATCGGGAGGATATCGTGCGCGCCTACGCCAGCGCTTGGTGCTTCTTGTCGCCTTCGCTGAGCGAAGGCTTGAGTCTGGTTAGCCTGGAGGCCATGGCATGCGGTCTGCCCCTGATCGTCACGGATGTGCCGGGCAACGCCGATATTGTCTCGGACAACGGCTGTGGGATGATCGTCGCGGCCAAAGAACCGCGGCAGATCGCAGATGCCTTGCTGCATCTGATGGCGCACGCCGATGCGCATGAACAATTTCGGCAACGGGCCCTGCAACGCGCGCCAATCTATGATTGGGGCGTCATTGCAGCTCGGTACATTGCGCTTTACCGTCAAATTGCCCCTGAAAACGCCTCTGCCGGCGTACAGGCGCGCGTCGCCAGGCCGGGTGTGTAGCCGCGAGGTTCGAACATGATGAATGTATATCGCAAATATAACAGCGTGCTTGTGATTGCTTTTTTGATGCTGGCAGCGGTCGCGCAAGCCTATCTTATCGTATCGTCCGTTTATGTGGCCATCGTTTTAACGCTTGCTGCGCTCTTCTTTCTGGTGTTCCACAATGCACCGGTAGGATTGCTGATGATTTTACTGTTTTTGTTCCCATTCAGCGGCACCGAAGCATTTAGAACGGCCGTGGCTGAGATTCCCGGGTTTAAACCACTGCAGATCTTTTCAGTGGCGGTGTTGGCGGTAGCCATTTTGAACATCCGTAGCGCCATTCGGCTGCCGCGCTCAGCCGCGGTGTTTTTTGCAGTCATCATTTTGCTTTTTACGTTTAGCTTTCTGCGCTCGGTTCCTAATCTGGTATCCATCAACATGGTTTTACCAGAACCGTTGTCTGTGACGCGTTATTTTCTTTCTCAATATTTCAAACCCCTGATCTACTTCATACCAGCGATCATATTGACGCAATACGTCTACACTGGCCGTGATATCGACAGGGTCGCCCAAACCATCAGCTGGTCGATCACTTTCCTGTCGGTTTCGATCATCGGTTTTTTCTTCTTCAACCGCGACCTGATTCTCGATCCAGGTTCCACACGCACCTTTTATGCAACTTCATTCGGACTGCATACCAATTCGATCGCCAATTACTATATTATCGGTTTTCCCTTCGTACTCAGCGATCTGTTTCGCGGAAGATTCGTCATCGGAATTATCAAAATAACCCTATGTGCCGCCGGCATTGCACTGCTTTTTTCGCGTTCGGCCTATTTTATCGCTATTTTTGCTTTCATTGCGTACCTTTTTATCTCCAAGCGGGCCAAATGGCTGCCTGTCCTGCTGGTGGTCCTGCTGGCATCTGTGTTCGTTATTCCGCAAAGTGTGACCAAAAGAGCCACCAAGGGCATGGAAACCTGGGATCGTGAAGAGATTTCCGCCGGACGCGTGGATAACATCTGGCTGCCCCTTATCAAAGAGAATGCATGGGACCTGGAAAAACTGTTATTAGGCAACGGGCGCTTTGCAATGGTGTCGACGCAGGTGCATAAAAAGAAGCTTATTCTGCAAGCCATGCACCCTCATAACATGTATCTTGAAATGGTGTTGGATGCCGGATTGATTGGGTTGCTGATCATTTTGAGTCTTTTTGCCTTCCTGCTGAGAAAAGCATATATGAGTCTGAATTTTGCGGGGTCTTCGCATTATAAGGAGTATCAAGTCGCCGTCATCACAGCATTGATCTGCTTTCTCCTGTCCGGTCTGACCGACCGAACTTTTTTTCCGGATGAAATCAACGGCTATTTATGGATGATGGCGGCTATGGCCTTCATTCTGTACAGACATCTGGAGACGATCGCGCAAGCACACAAACGTGTGCGCTATGCTGATGCTGCCAACGGTGGTGGCGTGCGTTCTAATCCGGATACGCTCGCTGCAGATCTGATCATGAAAAAGGGGCCGTTCACATTCAAGCCATGAAAGTACTGCACATTATCGATGGCTTGGGCACTGGCGGCAAAGAGCGACGGCTGTTGGCGTTTTTAAAATACGCACATACCTATCCGGAAGTGCAAAACCGATTATTGCTTCTTTCCGACACCGTGCATTACGACGCTGCCGGCGAACTCGGCATACCCATCGATTACATTACGCGCAAGCGTCGTAAAGATTTCTCCGTATTCGGAAAAATAGTGGACGTGTGCCGCCGATTTCGTCCCGACATACTTCATAGCTGGGAATCCATGTGCTCGGTGTACACAGCGCCGGTGGCCGGTGCCCTTGGAATCAAATTCATCAATGCCATGATCACCAACGCGTCGCCTGTCCGCATTGCAAGCCGCAAATGGCTGCGCTCCAAGCTGACCTTTCCTTTTTCGGATGTGATCCTTGCCAATTCACGGGCCGGTTTGGAAGCCTACGGCGCTCCGCTGCACAAAAGTGCATACGTTCACAATGGTTTCGATTTCGAACGGACGCGTATGATCGAATCTGACGCTGACGTACGCCGGCGACATGGCATTCACACACCCCACGTGGTCGGAATGGTTGCCGCGGTAGATGACCGCAAAGAGTATGGCGTATTCGTGCAGGTGGCCAAACAGGTGTTGAAAGCGCGCAATGACGTCACTTTTATGGCCATCGGGGATGGTCCCTTGCTGAACCACTACCGGAAGATGAGCGCCGAAATCGAACCAGGGCGCCTGATTTTTGTAGGACGCCGGATGAACGTCGAAGCCTACATCAATATATTCACCATTGGTGTGCTGCTGACCCGCGGAGAGGGGATTTCCAATGCGATCATGGAGTACATGGCCTTTGCCAAGCCGGTGATCGCGACCACCGGCGGCGGGACGCCGGAGATCGTTGCCGATGGGCAGACTGGCTTTCTTGTCAATCCACAAGATACCGCCAGCGTGCGTCGCAAGCTGCGTTTTCTTTTGGACAATTCGACGATCGCCATCGCTATGGGGCAAGCCGGCAAGGCAAGAATCCATCGTGATTTTAACATAGAAAAAATGAGCGCGGAAATCGTGGCATTGTACCGCACTTGCCTCACGGTCACAAAGAGGCGGAGCGGGCGATACACAGGTCGCGCCCCTTCAGGTTCAGGCACTGTGCCATTCGCGCCGCACGACAAGCCAACGGTGGACTGAACGCTGTCAGTGTGACCCACATGCATATGCGATGAGGAGATTCAATTGGCTAACCTGCTTATTCTTTCCAAGGACCTGCCGTACCCGCTCGACAACGGCCACACCTTACGCGTTTTTCATCCCTGCTGCCAGCTCGCGAAACAGCACGCGTGCATTCTCGTCAGTTTTGGAGAAAAAACGCCGCACCTGGCTGAACTGGAACGAAAAAACATTTTCAAAAAAGTGTATCTCATCGAACCAGCCCCGCAAGTGAAATCCCTGCTCCGGCACTTTCGATGGAGCAATAAGGACTTCGTTAAACTCTCGGCGCCCCAATATCACAAGCAGGTCGTCACACTGCTTCAAACGCTGGTGCAACGTCATGCCATTGACGTCGTCATGACATTTCCCGCGATTCTGACGGAATTTGTCGACCCCTTGAAAAATGTACGCAAAATCGCGGATAGTTGCGACTGTATCACGTTAACCTATGAAAGGCTTTTTGCGCACCAAAAGAAAGACATGTCGGCACTGATGCGGATGTCCAGTTGGCTGAGCCTGCAAAGGTTTAAGAACTTCGAGAAAAAGCTTCCGGAAGCGCACGACAGCATCGTTTCCATTTCGCCGGCCGATCTCAATACTTTAAAGAAATTAAGCAAAGGTTCGGGTCATCACTTTGCGCTGATTCCCAATGGCGTGGACGCTGAATTGCTGGCGCATAACAGCCACGAATCGGAGATCGACAACGCCATTGTATTTTGGGGCAATTTGAATTTCGCTCCCAATTACTCGGCGGTCAATTACTTTTATTCGAAAATCTACCAACCCTTTTTGGCGGCTCACCATGTCAAGTGGTATATCGTGGGGAAACACGCCAACCAAAAAATTCTGCAAATGGCAACCGATAATAAGAACATTATCGTCACGGGTTTTATCGACAAACTCTATGATTTCGCCGCCCGCATACCCATCATGATCAATCCCATGCTTATCGGCAGCGGCCTGAAGAACAAGGTTCTGGAAGCATTCGCTCTCAAAAGGCTGGTCGTGTCCAATTCACTGGGCATGGAAGCCATTATCGGCGCGCAAGCCGGTGTTCACTATATCCAGGCGGAGCAGCCCAAGGCGTTTGCGGACGCCATTTTGTTGTATATGAATGATTCCTTAGGACGGAAGAGAATCGGCGAAAACGCCAGACAACTTGTGGAAGAACGCTATACGTGGGACAAAATCGGTCGGCAATGGAACCAATTGATCGAGGATAAGAAAGAATCACCCGCCGCTATCCAGTTCACTTCAGTCGGCAAAATTTTTTAAAAAACCTGCACGGGTGTCTGGACATATCTTTTCGAGAAGACTATGGCCGTGTTGGCAAAGACAATGCGCCGGAAAATTTGATCCCGCCCAAGCGATTGGGATAGACACCTGAGCGAACCTGTCGATGGAACGTTGAATACGGCCAATCACAGAGGCGATCGACTTAAGACAAATGGTGGGCAATGCCCACCCTACATGGCTCCCTTTATCAACAGCATGCACGTAAAAGCGCGCATCATGGTGGACGATACCATATCAGATCGGACAGGATCCTTCCCTTTACACGCAACACTTCGCCAACAGTAGGGTGGGCATTGCCCACCACCGCGCTGTTACAACATCAACGGTATCTGACACTGATCCCGCCCAAGCGATGGGATAGACATCTGAGCGAACCTGTCGATGGAACGTTGAATACGGCCAATCACAGAGGCGATCGACTTAAGACAAATGGTGGGCAATGCCCACCCTACATGGCTCCCTTTATCAACAGCATGCACGTAAAAGCGCGCATCATGGTGGACGATACCATATCAGATCGGACAGGATCCTTCCCTTTACACGCAACACTTCGCCAACAGTAGGGTGGGCATTGCCCACCACCGCGCTGTTACAACATCAACGGTATCTGACACTGATCCCGCCCAAGCGATGGGATAGACATCTGAGCGAACCTGTCGATGGAACGTTGAATACGGCCAATCACAGAGGCGATCGACTTAAGACAAATGGTGGGCAATGCCCACCCTACATGGCTGTATTCACTGCAATCCTGTGGCCGTTCTCTTTGAAATGAAAAAGGATGCTTTGGCGCGAGTCGCGTATCCGCGCAATTCGCCGGCCTTCCAAAGATGAACCCTTTAGCTTTAAAAAGATCGGCATAAAGTTCATGCGTACCAACATTTATTTTACCGTTACCGTGGATACCGAAGCCGATGATGCCTGGCGGGTCCAGGATCATATCGGCATGCGTAACCTATCTGTCATACCCCGCTTTCAGGCGCTGTGCGACGCCTACGATATTGTGCCGACCTATATGCTCACGTATGAATGCACCGCGCGCGAAGAGGCCTTGAGGGTTCTCAAGCCCATTTCGGATCAGGGCCGGTGCGAACTGGGGTACCATTTTCACAGTTGGACTACGCCGCCGCTCGAGCAGCCTTCTCCTGAAGGGGTCGATCTGAAGTGGCGCTATGCTTACCAATACGAACTTCCTGATAGCTTGTTTCAGGAGAAAGCGGAGTGTCTGCTCAAAGCTATTGAGGGTTCTTACGGGGTTCGACCCACGTCGCACAGGGCCGGCAGATGGGGCATCGATCAGCGCACGGTGGACTGGCTGATCGAGCACCACTTCATAGTGGATACCTCCGTGGTCCCTTTGTGGGATCTTTCAAAACTTCGTGGCCGGCGTTCAGGAGGACCCTCCTTTTGCGCTTCTCCGCGAACCCTGTTTATATGGCCGCATAGCATCATGGACATCGCGGGACCGCAATCCATCATGGAGGTTCCGGTGACCGTCCACCAATCGACGCATTTACTGCCAGCTTTGCTGGCGGCATACATTCAAAATGGGTGGGCCGGCCAAAGAACGGCAGCGCGGATTTATCAAAAGCTGATCGGCGGCAATGGTCTCCTGCGTCCCAATCCGGCCTATGTGGACGGGTACATGTTGAAGATTATTCGCAGCCATCTCCAAAGTCAGCCCACGATCATCAATATGATGATTCACTCTTCCGAACTGATGCTGGGGCAAAGTCCGTTTACGCGAACCCGCGAAGATCTTGAAAAGCTCTGGCATGGCTTGCGGGACGCTTTTGTTTTTGTTCACCGGAACAATCTCAAAAGCCTTGGTATCACCGCATCCGCCCGGATGCTGGAAGAAATGGTGACCATCTATGAAAGTCCTGATTTTACACCCGGATTTGAGAGACGCCGGAGGCGTGGCGGGATACTACAGGAAACTCGACGGCAAATTTTCGATCACAGTCGGGCACCTCATTATCGGAACACGGCCGGGTGAGCGCGGTGGTGTTGACACAGTGCGTCGCATGCTCAGTGATGTGCGCCTTTTCATCAGGAAAATACGCAAAGAAAACTATACCCTGGTGCATGTCAACCCTTCCCTGGATCCCAAGTCGCTGCTTCGGGATGGATTGTTTTTGATCATTGCAGGTCTCTGCCACAAGCGAACGCTTGTTTTCATAAGAGGCTGGAAAGACCGTTATGAAAATCTGATCCACAGGCACTGGCGCTGGCTTTTTCGAGGCGTGTTCGGCCGTGCGGATGCCTTCATCGTTCTTTCCCAGGCCTTTAAGCGTACGTTGGCTTCCTGGATTACCAATAAGCCGGTATACAGTGCGTTCACCGCCTTGGACGACGAGGCCTTAGCCGGGTTCGATATGCGCAGCGCCCTTGAAGCGCGTCTGAGCGCTCCCCGTTGGCGGGTGCTGTTCATATCGCGTCTGATCAAGGAGAAAGGGCTTTATGAAACCATCGACGCCGTGGGGATGGTGTCGCGGCATCTTCCGGGCGTGGACCTGCTCGTTGCCGGAGACGGCCCCGAACTCGCGCCTGCCAGGCAATATGTTCACCGGGCCGGTATACCCAACGTGCGCTTTTTAGGATATGTCCGAGGTGAAGAAAAGGCGTGGGTGCTGCGTCATGCGCATCTTTTGTGCTTTCCAACCTATGATGAGGGCATGCCCAACACGGTGATCGAATGCATGGGGTTCGGCCTGCCGGTGATCACGCGTCCGGTCGGTGGGCTGGTGGATTTTTTCCAAGATGGCATTCACGGGTATGTAACCGACAGCAAGGAACCAGCGGTTTTTGCCGGCTTGATCCGGAGGATTGTGGAAGATAAAGCACTATACCGCAAAATGGCTTTGGCCAATTATGCTTTTGCACAAAAAAACTTCAAACCTTGCCAGGCGGCACGTCGTCTGGAAAGCATTTACGAAGCGGTCTCTAATGGCAATCACCGGCTGTAAGTCTGCAACGATTCCAAGAGAGGATGGGTAATCGCTTCTTCGGCATGTTGCTGACGAGCGGCAGGCTTTTCGGAGCCGGCATGAAAACGGAAAGCAAAACGGCTGACCCGGCGGGCGGCTAATAGAACGGCGGGGTGCATTATGGCCCGTCCATATCCGAAGGTATGGACGGGCTTTTTTTCAGGCCGGCCGGTTATTGGACAACTTTCAAGGAAGGCGGGGGTAAAAGCGTTTTTACGGCTTCACCAGCGTAGAAGCTGTTGATATATTCTTCTATATTCGTGTACCCGTCGTTATTGCGGTCGCTATTGGCATCGCCACTGTAATTGGGATTCAATCCCCTGGAGGCTTCCCAGCTGTCCGGCATCCCGTCTCCGTCCGAATCGACCGGCGGTGTGCCCGCTGCCAAAACCGGCCAGCCGCCGACATCGGATACTTTGTCGATTCTGCGGCCCGTGCCGTTTCTGGTTTCTTTGATCACGCGGGCATCCACGGGATCCGGGTTTGCCGGGTTGGCACCGGCATTCGCGAGCACCCAGTCAAATACGGTGCTCGCGCTTTTAACGGGAACACCCGAAGAAGTAAAGGGGCTGCTGTTCACGAGGAAAGAGGGGGTGTCGCACAGGCTTCCGGACGTGTAACTGTTGCCGATATTGTCTTTGGCATAGACGCGCGTGCCGGCTACCGTGTAATTGCGCATCGAGATGGGAAACGCATTGGAGATATAACTTGGTCCCCTCTTGAAATGGTTGCCGACAACCACGATGTTTTGCGGTTTGGAGCCGCCGCCGATGTCGAGATCCCATTTGCCGCGGTTGTAAACCACGTTGTTGATCACTTCCGTATTGCTTCCCTGCAGACGTGGATTGCGTTCATTGTTATGGGCGAAAAGGTTTCCGAAAAAGGTCACATTGGAGATGTCCGGGCCGATGATGGCCCCCATCGAATGCGGTCCTTTGGGATGAATGGAGTTGTAGAGCGCTTCGGATATGATCGTATTGCTGATGGTGATATCGCGGATACCGCCGTGCCAGGTAGAAATATTTTCGTCCACCGCCCAACTGATCGAGCAATGATCGATCATGATCTTGCTGACGTCGCCATTCATGTTATCGATGTACAACGCGTCCCGGTTGTCCAATGCGGCGCCGACCGGATCATCGCCGACGCGGATGCGCATTCCGCGTATGATCACGTTGTGCGTCACGATGCAGATACCTGCGCCACGCAGGCTGATGCCGCCGCCCGGGGCGGTCTGGCCGGCAATGGTCAGGTAGGGATTGCGAATATTGATGTTGCTGGTCAATCGAATGGTTCCACCGGTGCGGAAAACAATGATGCGCGGGCCGGAAGCCTCGCAGGCCGCCCGAAAACTGCCGCTACCGCTGTTGTTGAGATTGGTGACTGCGATTACCTTGCCGCCCCGGCCTCCCTGGGAGCTGGCCCCGAATCCTGTCGCCCCCGGAAAGGCCGCGGCCCCAGCCGCAGAGACCAGCGGCGACAGACCGAAAAGCAGAAACAATACAGATACCCATACGCTGATGTAAAATCGATGCATAACACTTCCCTTTGGATCGGACATTATCGCAAAATAATGTCACTCTTGGTTTGAACAACAACTTTCGCTTCCGAAATTATTCAGGAACGAAGTCAACGCTTTTAGTGATGATGCGATTGTCGATTCAGGTGCCATCCTCCCTTGCACCCGGAATTTCCAGGCGTTTTTGGACTATCCGCAGAATCAAACAAAACGCAAAGACGATCGCAGTGCCTTGTGAATTCAGGCGCTGCCGTAAAAATTTTGTGTTTGGCCAATGCCCAAGCGCGTATTCGGCGTTTGGCCTGCCTCAAAGCCCGTTTTTAGAAGACGCGGCAAAGTATATGCAATCAGGATGCCATGGCAGAGAGAGCGTCAGGCGCAGCGGCCCTTTGATGTCCAGCTACCGTAAGCACCTCATATCTGGAATAAAAGCGCAAGGTGGCGAGTTTGCCTAAAGGATGGTTGCTGTCTGTTCGTTTCGGATCGTGATACGATAATTGCAAGTAGGCCTCAAAAGAGATACTCATGGGAAAAATTTGGTTCACGGAAAGGGCATTTATGAACGCAAACTGGATGACGACAGCGATTCAGGCCGCGCATCTGGCCGGACGCCGAATCCTGGAGATATATGCGACCGATTTTGATGTTGAACAAAAATCGGATCATTCCCCGGTGACCCTTGCCGACAAGCAGGCCCATGGCATTATACAATCGGCTTTGATGCCCTTGGGTTTGCCGGTCTTGAGCGAAGAGGGACGTGACATCGCCCACGAGCAAAGAAAAAGCTGGGAGCTGTTCTGGTTGGTCGATCCACTGGACGGGACCAAGGAGTTCATCAAGCGCAATGGCGAATTCACTGTCAATATCGCTTTGATGGCGGGCGATGCCCCCGTAGCCGGCGTGATCTATGTGCCGGTGCGCGATTGTCTCTATTTCGGCGAAAAAGGCATGGGCGCCTTCAAGCTTAACAAAGCGCATCCGTTTATCGCAAGTTGGGAATCGGATGCCGTCCGGCCCGAAACACTGCTTGAAACGTTGCTGGTGGTTGCGGTTCGTCTTCCGAACCAGACCTCATCCGGGGATTGCCGGATCGTCGGCAGCCGCTCGCATTCATCCCAGGCCATGCAAGACTATATGGCCCGCCTGCAAGCAGAAAAAAAAGCGGTGGCATTCATGTCGGCGGGCAGTTCTCTGAAATTCTGCCTGGTGGCCGAAGGGGCCGCGGATCTGTATCCGAGGCTGGCACCGACCATGGAGTGGGATACCGCCGCCGGGCACGCCATTGCCGAAGCGGCCGGCGCCCGTGTCCTGCAATTCGAAAGTGGGGAACCCCTGCATTACAACAAGGCGTCGTTGCTGAACCCCTGGTTTGTGGTCGACCGGGTGGGTTCAGCCGGGCTGCCGGACAAGAAGAACGGCCTCGGCGATCTGCCGGCTTAGCGCCGCCCATAGTCGGCTTTGCGCAGCCACCAGGTCGGAATAGTCGCTGCCGCCCGCCTTTTCTTGCAGATCGACCGTCCACGTCCGTGATTCTCCTCCGGCGCGCCGGTCGGTGAGTGTCACGGCTGTGACCAGGCGGACAAGCCCATCGGAAAAGCCTTCAAAACGATAAATCTGCAGGCTCACGAGTATCTCGGGTTGGAAACCTACATCCCACGGTTGCCGCGCAATTCGCACGGACCCGGTCAGGACCATCAGGTTTTCGGCCAGAACGCGTGGCAACGTTTCGCTCAAAGGGCCTGCCCATCGATGAAATTCATCGATGCGTAAGGCGTTGGGCGTCGTGCGCATGACCAGTTGCGGGCGGTCCAGATAATCGGGCAACATCACCGCGCCAATGCCAATGGCCGGCGCCGCCGCCGATGGCATTGGCGTCGTCTGTGCGGTCAGCGCATCAAGCGTATAGTAGGCCACGCCCGAAGAGGCCGAGCGGCACCCGGAGAGCACCGCAAGCGTTAAGATCACGGCGACCCAGCCGCGCATAGAAGGTGCTGATATCATGGTTGGGGGGCTCCTTTTCCAAAGACCAGGGCTTCCGGATGGCGTTGCAGGTAGTCGGCCAGCACGCTGACCGCACGGCCTGCTTTGGCCAGTTCACGCATCATTTGTTGGATATCGTAGCCCAGGGGGGCATTGCCGCTGACCATGCCTTCGGCTGCGGACAAGGTTTTTTCGGTCTGCTCCAGGGTTTGGCGCAACTGGTCGATTGCGCTGTTGATCTGCGGTCCGGTGTCCTTGTTGAGCGTTGTGGTGAACTGTTGCAACTGCGTCAGGCTTCGGTTCAAGGCTGTCATGGAAGATTTCAGATCATCGGAGCCGACCAAGCGGTTGATCTGCCTGAGACTGTCGCGCAATTCCGTGCCGATCTGCTCCATGGGCAGTTTTTCCAGCCGATTGACAAAACTGGCGATGCCTGCGGTAATCTCCTGAGTGGCGCCGGGAACAGTTGGTATCACGGTATACGGGCCGTGTTGGGAGACCTTTTGGATAGGCGCGTCCGGCTGCATGTTCAGGTTGATGTAGAGCAAACCGGTCAGCAGCACGCCGGTGCGCAACTGGGCGCGCAACCCTTTTTGGACGAGTTTGACGATCAAGGCTTCCTGGTCGGCTTTACCGTTTTCCCGGACGCTGATGCGTTCGGTTTCGATGGCCATCAAGACTGGAATGCGGAAATTGACCTTTTTTTCATCGAACTCAAGGCGCACATCCACCACTTCACCGACTTTGATCCCCCGGAACTCAATGGGTGCCCCCTTGTTCAATCCATGCACCGTCTCGTCGAAATAGGCCACGAAATAGGATTTGCGGGTATACACCGGTTCATCGATCTCATCCTTGTTGTTGTACAAAACAAACGACTGGCCATCCGAGGCGGGATCACCGGGCTCCAGATCGGTGGGCGTTTGAAAGGCGATACCGCCGATCAGCAGCGCCAGGACAGACTCGGTGTTGACCTTGACCCCTTCGGCATCCACGGAAACATCCAGGCCGCTGGCGATCCAGAAGCGCGTATTCTGGCGCACCCGATTGTTGTGAGGCGCTTGTATGAAGATTTGAATGAGTACGGCCGAGCCATCGGTGGTCATTTCATAACCGACCACCTGACCCACTTTGATCTGGCGATAGTAGATCGGTGAGCCGATATCCAGTGACCCCAATTGTTCCGAACGCAACATGAAGTAGCTGCCGGGGGTGTCCATGCTGACGGCGGGTGGCGTTTCCAGGCCCGTGTAGCTGTCGGAAGGCTTGCCTGGTTGGCCCGGATCCATGCCGATGTAGACGCCTGAAAAAAGGGTGCTCAAACCAGACACTTCGCCGCCGGCCACCCTTGCCCGGACCACCCAGAAGCGGGTGTTCTCAGTCAGATAATGGTCGATGTCCTTGACCATGGCCGCCGTGACGATCACGTGCGACAAATCCTCGCTCAAGTGAATCGATTCGACTTGCCCGACTTCCACATCCTTGTATTTGATCTTGGTTTTGCCGGCCGTGAGGCCTTCGGCCGATTTAAAGGTGATGGTAATGGTCGGCCCGGCCTGGACAATCGCCTGGACGGCCAGCCAGGCACCGACCAAGGCCGCCACCAGCGGAATAAGCCACACCAGTCCGAGCCGTCTGGAGTGGCGGACCACTGCCTGGGGGATTTCATCGAAACTGTGTTCGGATGTTTCGGTCATCTTTGATTCTCCATCTCATCCCAGATCAAGCGTGGATCGAAACTTCTGACCGCGAACATGGTAATCACCACGACGGCACCGAAGTAAAAGGCGCCCCAACCGGCCTCTACGGAGGCCAGTACGCCCAGGTTCATAAGGGCGACCATCACGGTCACCACGTAAATATCCACCATCGACCACCGGCCGATGGACTCGATGATGCGGTAAAAACGCGTGCGTTCCTCGCGGCGGCTGGTCGCGTGCTGTTTGACGGAAATCAGCAGATACGCCAGCACGATCAGCTTGAGGGCGGGGACAACGATGCTGGCCACGAAAATAATGATGGCGATATGCCAGCTGCCGGTGGTCATAAAGTAAATAACGCCGCTTAGAATGGTATCCGACTGTGTTTTTCCTAGATAGGTCGTGTGCATGATCGGCAGTACGTTGGCAGGCACGTACAAAATGATCGCGGTGATCAACAATACCAGGGAAAGGGTCATGCTGTCGGGCTTGCGCCAATGCAGCGGTGCGCCGCAGCGCGGACAGTGCGCATGCCCCTTTGGGTCGGCAATCATCCGTGCGAGCAAACGGCAATCGTGACAAGCCATAAGGCCGGCGCGGGCGGCCGTGGGTGCCGCCGTCCCAGATTTTAGTGATCGACCGTTAATTGTTCCCATACAATATCCGGATTGAGGGATGCACTTGTCGCGGCCACGACAAAGATCAGAATCAGAAAAGCATACAGCGCCAACCCGGGAACAAGGGTGGCCATGTCGGCCAGCTTGACGATGGATACCAGGATGCCCAGCAAAAAGACCTCGGTCATGCCCCAGGGTTGCAGGTTGCGGATGACCCTAAAAATCGGCGCCATGCCCCAGGGCTTGCGATTGTATTTCAAGGGCAGAAGAATATAGGTCAATCCGACCAGTTCCAACAAGGGAAAAAAAATGCCGGTTGCCAGCACCAGCAGCGCCAGCACGGGCATCCCCTGATGGTACAGCGCGATGATGCCGCTGATCAGGGTGGTTTCCTGCTCCTGGCCTTCGTAGGTAAGGGTCAGAAAAGGATACACGTTGGCGACGATGAATAGGATGACACCGCAGATGGCCATTGCCAAGGTGCGGTCCAGGCTGTTGCGCCGCGTGCGATACAATAAAGCACCGCATCGCGAACAGGTGGCCACGCCGTTGGGCGGTAAAGGCCGCCGGCGGTGCAGCAGGTCGCATTCAAGGCAGGCTATGTACGCATCCGGATTCATACATTCTAAACTGGGGCTAAGCCTGGTTGATTGTCAAATAAAAAACTGCCCCGCTTGGGCGGTAAGTTCTCAGGCATTCTTATCGCCGCGCATCCGATAACGCTGTTGTGCATTAAGGGCCGTCTTGCGCAAACGGATCGACTGGGGAGTGACTTCCACCATTTCGTCTTCTCGGATGAAATGGATGGCCCACTCCAGAGTCATGGGCTTTACCGGCGCCAGGATGACATTTTCATCATGGCCGGAGGCGCGCATATTGGTCAGTTTTTTCTCCTTGCACGGATTGGCGTTCAGGTCGGTGGCGCGGTTGTGTTCACCAAAGATCATGCCCTCGTAAACCGGCTCTCCAGGGCGTATGAACAGCAGGCCGCGCGGCTCCAGGTTGAACAGGGCGTAGGCCACGGCCGCGCCTTGGCGGTCTGAAACGATCGATCCTGAAAAGCGGCTGGGAAAGTCGCCCCGATAGGTGTCATACCCGGCAAAATAGGAGTTGAGCAGGCCGGTGCCCTTGGTGTCGGTCAAAAACTCGTCGCGATAGCCAATCAAACCGCGCGATGGGGTGCTGAATTCGATGCGCACCCGGCCGCTGCCGTGATTGATCAAGTTGGTCATCTGGGCCTTGCGCGAGGACAATTTTTCGGTCACCACGCCCAGGAAAGGCTCGTCGCAGTCAACGAACAGCCGTTCCATGGGTTCCATTTTTACGCCGTCCTGCATTTTATAGATGACTTCCGGGCGACTCACGGTCAGTTCAAAGCCCTCCCGGCGCATGGTTTCGATGAATATGGCCAATTGAAATTCGCCCCGGCCTTTGACCAGAAATATTTCGCGGTTATCGGTCTCTTCCACCTGAATGGCGACATTGCGCAGGGTTTCCTTGAACAAGCGCTCGCGCAAGTTGCGCGATTGCGAAAACCGTCCTTCACGGCCCGCAAAAGGCGAGGTGTTGACGGTAAAGCGCATGGCAACAGTGGGTTCGTCCACGCGGATACGTTTGAGTGCCTTCGTGCTGCCGCGCGTGCTGATGGTGTCGCCGATGCGCACCTCGTCGATGCCGGCCAGAACAATGATTTCGCCCGGATCGGCCGCTTCCACCTCTTTGAGGGTGGGGCCTTCGTAGGTTTGCAGACAGGCCACCTTGAGCGGCCGTTGGACCCCATCCACCCCGATGCATACCAGGGCGTCCTTGTTGTGCGCCCGGCCGTTGGCGACTTTACCCACGGCCAGACGGCCGAGGTAGTCGGAATAGCCCAGATCCGACACCAGCATTTGAAAAGGCTCTTCCGGTTGATGAGTCGGGGCGGGAATTCTTTCCAGGATCAGGTCCAGGAGCGGGTCCAGGTTTTTTCCGCGTTCTGCGAGAGTGGTCTGCGCAATGCCGTCACGCCCGATGGCGAACATGTAGGGGAAATCCAACTGCGCCTCGTTGGCGTCCAGATCGATGAACAGATCGTACACCTGATCGAGCACCTCCGCCGCGCGGGCATCCTTGCGGTCGATCTTGTTGATGACCACAATCACCTGCAGGCCGGCTGCCAGGGTTTTTTCCAGTACAAAGCGTGTTTGCGGCAGCGGCCCCTCAGAGGCATCCACCAGCAGGAGGGCGCCGTTGGCCATGGAGAGGGCGCGTTCCACTTCGCCGCCGAAATCGGCATGGCCAGGTGTGTCGATGATATTGATTTTGACCCCATGCCAATGCACGGAACAGTTCTTGGCGGCGATGGTGATCCCGCGTTCGCGTTCCAGGTCCATGTTGTCCATGAGCCGTTCATTGACTGCCTGGCCTTCGCGGAAAAGGCCGCTTTGTCGGAACATGGCATCCACCAGCGTGGTTTTGCCATGGTCAACATGGGCGATAATGGCCACATTGCGAATATTTTCGTTTGGGATACGGGTATTGCTCATCCTGCTATAAACTCCTTCAGCCCAACAATGGGCATTTTTAATCAATGGATTAAAAACAGTAAGCGGAAAATTTTAGGTATCAAGCTGGGGAATTGAAGGGAAAACTCTCCGATATGGTCATTTTGGTTATTCTCGCTCAATGCCGGATCAGGCTAACGGCGGCGGGAAACGTCCACATATAGAGCTATTAAACCGAAAAGTCCACATTTTTGTTATCTGGTTATGCACTTCGCTCCAGTAATACACAGGTATGAGGTGTCATAAGAAGTTAGGTTGTGATTTTTAGAACCTTTAATAAAAGCATGCACGTAAAAGCGGTAGGTGAGCATGTCAAATCGACAGAATGCCTCCCTTTACACTTTAAACTTTACACTTAACACTTCGCCCATAATCACTGGAGTTTCTTCGGCCGCATTTCACTTAAAAGGGCCAAAAATGCGGGATCAGAACAGTGCCTGCGATGACCACCATCAGATTGAGCGGAATGCCCAGCTTGAAATAGTCGCTGAACCGATAGCCGCCTGGGCCGTAGACGAGCAAATTGGTCTGGTATCCAATTGGCGACGCAAAGCAGGCACTGGCCCCAATACAAACGGCGACGATGAAGGGCTTGGGATGTACACCCAGTCCCAGTGCGGTTGAAATTGCAATGGGCAGCAGCAAAACAGCTGTGGCATTGTTGCTCAGCACGTGGGTGCAGATGCTGGTCAACAAGAGGATGCCTCCCAGCACCATGGCGGGCGACCAGCCCTGCAACATCCCGAGAAAAAGCTCGGCATAATAGCGACTGGCACCGGTTTTTTCCATGGCTGCACCCAATGCGATCGTTCCCACGATCAACAGCAGGACATTGCTCTGCAAGGCCCGGTACGCTTCGCGCAGGGGCAGACAGCCCGTGAGAACCATCAGGCATAAGGCGGCCAGGGCGCAGACCATGATATCGGCCAGTCCGCTGGTGGCGGCGATCACCATGGCGGCGAAAATCATGCCGGCCAGAGGCGCCTTGCGGGTGTGTACGATCTGATGATGCACATCTTCCACAACAATCCAGTCGCTGCGCCCACGGAATTTATCGACGCGGTCGGGTCGGCACCACACGAGCAAAATATCCCCGATGCGCAAGCGAATGTCCTTAATCTGTTTTTCGCTGTAATGCAGACCACTGCGTTCGATGGCCACAATATGCAGATCTTCGTCATTGGCGAGATCCGTCTCGCGCAAGGTCTGACCGAGCAATCGGGATTGCGGCGGAATGATCAGTTCGATGATCAAGGATTCGCCCGGAGTGTTGAAATTGAGGCCCTTTTCGGTCGCAGGCAGGTTCACCTCCTTGCCTTGCAGCAGGTGGGTCAACTCGTTGGGCGAGGCTTTGACCAGCAGCAGATCGTCCGGCGCAATCCGCACCGCATCACGGCAAGGGTGAAATATGTGGGAGGAGCGGATCAGTTCCAGAAACTCGAACCCTGGATATTTAGCCCTCAGATCGTTGCAGGGGTCCATGCCGATCCATGCGCTGCCGCGCGGAACGATCAGTTCGGCCAGGTAGCGGCGTTGGGCCTGGTTCTCCAACTCGCACGTCGGATGGACCAGTTCGGGCATCAGGCGCGGTGCCGCGATAATGATAAAAAGGATGCCCGCCACGGCCAGCGGCACGCCCACGCTGGACAATTCGAACATGCTCAACGGTGCGTAGCCGTAGCTGGCCGAAATGTTGCTGGCGATGATGTTGGTGGAGGTGCCGATGAGCGTGCAGGTGCCGGCCAGAATGGACGCATAGGAGATCGGGATCAGGTATTTGGATGGGCTGACGCCCAGACCGCAACCCATCCCCAGGATGACGGGAATAAAGATCACCACCACAGGGGTGTTGTTGATAAAAGCGGATGCCACCGAGACGATCAGGAGCACGACCAGCAGCGCCAACCAGGTGCGGCCGCGGGTGACGGCGATCACTTTTTGTCCGATGAAACCGACGATGCCGGTGCGGATCATGCCTTGGCTGATCAGGAACATGGCAGCCACGGTGATTACGGCCGGGTTGGCGAAACCGGCGACCGCCTGCTCCGGGGTGAGAATGCGCGTCACAATCAAGGCCACCATGATCCCGATGGCGGTCAGATCAATCGGAATCCGTTCGCTCATCAAAAGATACAGCGTGACCGCCAGGAGGACGGAAACAACGGCTATTTCCATCTGCTTCTTCCTTCTCCTGCTCAGCTTCCAGAATTCAGTCGTTCACGCAACGGAGTGCCGGCGGGTTGAACCTGTCGGGTCATCGTTGGCAATGCCCGATCGACCTTACAGCCGAACCAGGTCATAGGTCCGGGATCCCAAGCCCAGGTGTTGGGCATAATCGAGTTGAATGGCCCAGTCCACGTTGGGGTAAAGCCCTTTGAATTTGTCGCCGCCGGCTTCGGTATTGACCGACAACCGGCAGTTGCTCAAGGCCGGCTCGGCATTGACCAGATCCACCGACGCCTGGTCGAGGGCGACCGGATCGCGTGAAGCCACCACGCCGATGTTTTTGACGATCGGTGCATCGTTGGCCGGGTAACAATCGCAGGCGGGCGATACATCGGTGATGAAATTGACGAACAACGATTTGCCGGCTTTTTGGCGGAGCAGGGCGGCGCTGTACTCCACCATGCTTTCCAGAAAACGCGGGATTTCCCGATCCCATTTGATCTCGATGGCTTCGTTGGAACAGATCAGGATACACTCGCCGCAGCCGATGCAGCGCTCGTCATCGATGGTGGCTTTATCATTGTTGAGCGCCAGGGCATGCTGCGAGCAATGTTCCACGCACTCGCCGCAGCCGATGCAGTGCTCGGCGTTGACCTGCGGCGAGACGGTCGAATGCATGGCAAGCTTGCCTTTGCGCGACGCGCTGCCCATACCCACATTTTTGAGGGCCCCGCCGAAACCCGACAGCTCATGGCCCTTGAAGTGGGCCACCGATATAAAAACGTCGGCCTCGACGATCTCCTTGCCGATGTAGGCGCTTTCAAAATGCTTGCCGTAAACCGGCAGCGCCACCTCGCTTTTGCCGCGCAGCCCGTCGGCAATGACCAATGGGGCGTCGACCACCGCATAGGCGAACCCGTTTTGAATGGCGGTGGTCAAATGATGGGGCGCATCGCTGCGCGTGCCGGCGTAAAGCGTATTGGCGTCGGTCAGAAAAGGCACGCCTCCGCTTTTCTTTATGGTTTTTAAGATGGAACGCATGTAAATGGGTCGTATGAAAGCAGCATTGCCCAGTTCACCAAAATGGATTTTAACGGCGACCAGGTCGCGTTGTTTGATCACCTCCGGAAGGCCTGCGGTTTCGATCAAGTTTTCGAGTTTGGCCATGATGTTGGTTTGCACGTCGGCCCGAAAGTCGATAAAGTATACTTTGCTGGACATGAGTCGCCTCCCGGCATGTTGGTTGGGCAAAGGTTGATGCGGACGTTTTGTTTCCCGGCAAAAGAGATGTTTCACCCTAACGACAGATCGGTCTTTCGTCAAGGTGCGGTATCGCTCTGCGAGGAGGTAATCCATGCCTAAGGACGCGCGCGGCGACATCCTTCAAAATCTATACGCGTTATACGATCGCTTTTGTGCCGAGTTTGCGGCAGCGTGCCACAAAGGGTGCGCGCATTGCTGCACGGCCAACGTGACCTTGACGACCCTTGAAGCATCGTTGATTATTGATTACTGGTCCTGCCCGGGACAGCCGGGGGCGCCGCTGGACGCTTTGCGGGCGACTGTTGCGCGGCCGCATTTTCAACCCATCCTGACGATCAATCAAGTGGCGGAATACTGTGTCCGAGGCCTGGACATCCCCGATGAGGCTGCCGATCCGTCGGCAGGCCCCTGTCCGCTGCTCAAGGATCGTCTCTGTTCAATTTATTCCGTGCGGCCCTTCGGGTGTCGCGCCATGCACTCGCAGAGCGACTGCGCAGGCGAGGGGGCAGCCGAAATGCCGGAATGGCTGCTTGCCGCCAACAATCTCATGCTGCAATATGTCGAAGGCCTCGACGCCCAAGGGGTGACCGGCAACTTGAGCGCCCTGCTGCTGTTGCTGTCTCAGCCGCAGCCCGCGGCGGCCCCCGCTGGAATGCCGGCCAACCGATCCATCCCGGTCCTCATGATCCCGCCTGATCTGCGCCAGCGCCTGGACCCGTTGCTTCGCGGCATTCAGAGGATGTTTCGTTCGCCCTGTTAGCCGTGCCCGCTTTTAGCAAGATATCACACAAGTATGGTTATGCAGTTCGCTCAAGTGAACTATTGGCGAAGTGTTAAGTGCAAAGTTTAAAGTGTAAGGGAGGCATTCTGTCGATTTGATATGCTCACCTCAAGACGTGCCGATCCCGAGAGTTGAGGTAACCTTCTTATGCCATATATGTGTTTTACTGGAGCGAACTGGATAACAAAAACAGAAAAATGGACACATCAACGGTGGGCCAACAGGCCAAACGGCAAACGTCATTGGGGGTCGATGCGCTCGATGTAATAGAGGGTGGCGCCTACGGGGGCGAAGGCCAGCAGCACCAGATTAAGGCCGGGAACCAGGAAAAGAATGCCGAAACCCAGGTGAAAACCGAGATGACTGCGCAAAAATGCAAAGCGCTGACCGAACGGCACCATCCGCCGCGCCGGTACCAGATCGGTGTTGTCCCAGGCCAGAAAAAGCCCTGCGGCCAGTGACGCGACAATCGTCAGTACAGGGCCTGCCGGAGTAAACCACCCGAGGATCAGCAACAGCAAAGAGATGGTCACCGGCAGGATGGCGCGCGGAATCTCCTGGCGCAGCAGATGGAAAAAGTAGGTGAACCATGGCAGCGTGTTGGCGGTGCGTACCTTTCCGGAAGACAGGCGTTCGGTGATCTGGGACATGATGTCCATGATGACGATGCTGAACAGGAGCTGGGCCAGCACGAAGCCCATCACAGCCGACAACGCCACAAGGACCAGGGCCACCACCCATGACACCAGATGCCACAGCCAGACAACCCACATGCTTTCGGGCCGTTGCCACAGCAGCGCCAGAATCTCCTGGTACTTCATCAGGATAATTGTCGCGGCGGCCACGGCAATCACCGCCATGATCAAAAATCGCAACAGGCCCAGCAGCAGCAGCCGCGTAGAGCCCAACCCCATTTTCACGCCCCGGATATTATAAGCGATGCCCTGGAAAAAACCCTTCATATATTCTCTATTCTCCTTCAATTTTCGGGTTCCAAACGCCGGTGATCCGGGCGGGTGGTCCGCGCCACACCCCGTTGCGCTCGAGTGAGGCTAAAGGTGTGCGCAGGGTCGGGCGCGAACTCGCTGGCGCTCAAAATTCTCATTTGTTTTGATCTTTGTCGATTCATTTTTACTTTATTCGCTGGAAATAGAATTTACCATAGAGATCTTTGAGATCACAGGGTCAAACAAATTTTCGGGTTTGGTACGGACCACCCGCCCGGCTCACCTCACTGCGTGCCAATCCCGAAAGTTGAGATATAAAGGAGGTAAATTATGTTGGATAAACAGTATCCTTTATTCGTGGGCAATCGCCCGGAACGGCCCAATGCCGATCTGGCTGTCATCGACAAGTACACGGGCGAGGTGGCGACGCACGTGCCGCTGGCCGATCGCGCCACGATCGATCGCGCGATCGCGCTGGCGCAACAGGCCGCGCCTGCCATGGCCGCCCTGAAACCGTTCGAGCGCCAGCGCATTTTACAGCATTGCGTCGATGCCTTCACGCAACGCCGTGACGAGCTGGCTATGACCCTGTGCATCGAGGCCGGCAAACCCATTGCCGATGCCGAAGGAGAAGTGGCGCGCCTGATCGACACCTTTCGCGTGGCCGCCGGCGAAGCCCTTCGCATCGAGGGCCGGACCATACCCTTGGAAATCGGACCCAAATCGGCCGGATACCGCGGCATGACCCAGCGTGTGCCGCTGGGGCCATGCGTCTTCATCAGCCCATTCAATTTCCCTTTGAACCTGGTGGCCCACAAAATAGCGCCGGCCATTGCGGCCGGCTGCCCTTTTGTGCTCAAGCCGGCCAGTGCCACACCGCTGGGAGCCCTGATCATCGGCGAGGTATTGGCGGCTGCCGACCTGCCAGCGGGCGCTTTTTCCATAGTGCCGTGCCCGCGTGACGGCGCCGACCAGTTGATTACGGACGATCGTCTCAAGCTGCTCAGCTTCACCGGTTCGGACGCCGTTGGCTGGCGCCTCAAAGCCCAAGCCGGCAAAAAAAAGGTGATCCTGGAACTCGGCGGCAATGCGGCCTGCATCGTGGATGAAACAGCCGATCTGGAGGATGTGGTGCAACGTCTGGTGTTTGGGGCCTTTTATCAATCCGGCCAAAGCTGCATCAGTGTGCAGCGCATTCTGATCCATGCCGCGGTGTACGAAGACCTGCGCGCGCGACTGGTTGAAAAGGTCAAAGCACTGCGTGTCGGAGATCCCAAGGATCGCCGGACCTTCATCGGCCCGCTGATTGCCGAAAAAGAGGCGGTGCGTCTGCAGGAGTGGATTGACACGGCTGTTTCCGTCGGCGGACGGGTGTTGTGCGGCAACGAACGCCAGGGGGCCGTGCTTTCCGCCACGCTGCTGGAGAACGTGCCCGCCGACCAGAAAATCTGCCGGGAGGAAGCCTTCGGCCCGGTGGCGGTACTGTCTGAATTCGATGACTTCGACAGTGCTCTGCGGCAAGTCAATGATACGCGTTACGGCCTGCAAGCCGGCGTTTTTACGCGGGATCTGTATCGTGCCCAAATGGCCTGGGATCGGCTGGAGGTCGGCGCCGTGATCGTGGGAGACGTGCCTTCCTGGCGCGTGGACCACATGCCCTACGGCGGTGTGAAGGATTCCGGCCTGGGGCGCGAGGGTTTGCGCTACGCCATCGAAGACATGACCGAAATCCGTCTGCTGGTGGTCCGCACACCATCGACCCAATAGGCTGCAAGCATAGCGGCAAAGCGCAACACTGCCAACCGGGTTCAGCTCTTGTGCCCGGGATCCTGCGTGACAGTCCCGGCCACCTCCGGATCCTTGAAAATGCGCGCCGCGCGATCGATGTCGTCCGGGCAGAAAACCAACAGGCAGCGTTGGTCGGGGTCTGGCGCTGAACCGTAGACGTAATGGATGTTGATACCTTCCCGTCCCAGTCGACCGGCCACTTTGGCCAGTTCACCGGGCCGGTTGGCAAACGCAATGGCAATCACCGGCAGGATGTCGAACAGATACTCATGCTGCGATAAAAGGTCGATGGCCTGATTGATCATGCCGTTGCAGGGCAACAGGCGGATCAGGGCAAAATCAGCCGAATCCTTGCTCATGGAGTCGTAGCTGGCCGCCGAGGCGATCCGCTTGAGCGATTTTCCGCGCCCTTTGAATAGCTCCCGCACATAATTGGAAGCGTCCTGAATGGTGATGGCATCGATGTTGATGCCTGCCTGGGCAAAGAGCGCGGTCAATTTGCCGAGCTCGCCGGGGGCGTTCTTCAGAAAAAGAGAGATCTCGGTACGAACCATGGTAACTCCTGGCCGGCTGCGCCGGCGTTGAAAGTGAAATAAGTCACTGGCGCGAAGTGGATAACCTTTATTTTTTGCGCTGGTCTTTGAAGATGTGATTTGAAATCACGACCCGCTGAATCTCCGAAGTGCCCTCGTAAATTGTAAACACGCGCGCATCGCGATAATAGCGTTCCACTGGGTAATCCTTGGTATAGCCATAACCGCCGTGCAGCTGGATGGCTTGCGCGGTGACGCGGTTCACCATTTCCGATGCATACAGCTTGGCCATGGCCGCCTGCATGGTGAAATTTTCCCCGCGATCTTTCATCGCGGCGGCCGCCAGCATCAACTGGCGGGCGGCTGCGATATCGACCGCCATATCGGCAACCATCCAGCGCAATCCCTGGAACTTGGCGATGCTCTGCCCGAACTGCGTTCTTTTCTGAGTATACTTGACCGTGGCATCAAGGGCCGCCTGGGCCACGCCCACGCTCTGGGCCGCAATGCCGATGCGGCCGCTGTCCAGGCCCTGCATGGCGATCTGAAATCCCTGGCCCTCCGCGCCCAGGCGCTGCTCTGCGGGCACCCGGCAATTTTCGAAAATCAGGTCTGTGGTGTCCGAGGCCCGCAAACCCAATTTATCTTCCACATGGCCCACCTGGAAGCCGGGTGTGCCTTTTTGGACCACGAAAGCGGAGATGCCTTTATGGCGTTTGGCTTCATCCGTCTTGGCGGTGACGATGACCGTCTGGGCGTTTTTGCCGGACGTGATGAAGCGCTTGGTGCCGTTGAGGATGTAGCTGTCGCCATCACGTTCGGCCGTGGTCGTCTGGCTGACCGGGTCCGAGCCGGCGTCCGGCTCGGTCAATCCAAAGGCGCCGATGACCTCCCCGTTGGCCAGGGGCACCAGAAAACGCTGCTTTTGCTCGGGCGTGCCAAAGTGAAGCAGGCTTTCGCAGACAATTGAATTCTGGACCGACATCACCACTGCAGTGGCGGCGCAGGCATAGGCGATTTCCGACAAGGCGGACACGTAACTAATCGCATCGGCGCCGCTGCCGCCGTATTCGAGGGGCACCATCATGCCCATCAACCCCAGCTCGCCCATTTGTTTGAGCACATCGCCGGGAAACGATTTGGTACGGTCCCTATCGGCAGCCCCGGCAGCCACTACCCGGCGCGCGAACTCCCGGACCATGCTTTGAATCATGAGCTGTTCTTCGGTCAGTTTCGGCATCACGGCTCCTGTGAATAGATGGCATCAGGGATTGTAGACCACGACCAGCAGCTCGGCGTCCTCGTCGGCGGTGTTGCGCATGTGGTGCTGAACGCCGGAATTGAAATGCAGGGATTGGCCCGTTTCCAGGCGATTGACATGTTCGCCGACGGTTACTTCGATATGACCTTTGAGCACGTAGACGAACTCTTCACCTTCATGTTGATACCCCACGCCCTGGTGCTCCTGCAAGGCCTTGATCTGGATACGAAAGGCTTTCAGGTGCTTGTGCTCGGCGCCGGGTGTCAACGTGGTGTAGGCGTAATTCTGAGTGCGCTTGGCGTAGGCATCCGCGCGCTGATCGCGGGCGGTTTGCTGATCTTTCAGAAGATCGCCCGAATCGATATTCAAGGCACGTGAAAGTTGTAACAGGGTGCCGACAGGCGGCATCTCGTCACCGCTCTCAACCTGCTTAAGATAGTCGATGCTGTAACCGGTTTCATTGGCCAATTGCTCCAGGGTCAATTTTTTGCGGGTGCGGAAAGACTTGATGCGTTGACCGATGGGGACAGGAACTTTGGGCTTCTTCGGCATGCGGGCTCCTTTGGTCGGGGGTATCCATTCACCGAAAATCAGAATATCTGTAAAAACAGGTCTACCATAATCCAGAGATCGTCGCTGAATCAAGCCCCAATTCAAAAATAAATTTATTTTTGTGAATGCGGTTCATATCTATCCTGGACCCCGGGGTCATTCAATTGGCTGGTTCGCGGAAAAGGGTGCTTAAATGCGCGAGCGCGGCGCGCACGCGGTCAAGGACAGGAGCCCACTGGCCGCCTTGGGCCTGGCGGAACAAGCGCATGGTGGGGTACCACGGGCTGTGATCGATGCCCTCCATCCAACGCCAATCCGGATCGTGCTGCAACAGAGTCCAGGTTCGAATGCCGAGCGCCCCTGCAAGATGGGCGGCCATGGTATCGACCGAGATCATCAAGTCCATGGCCCCCATTGCCCTGGCCACATCCAGCAGATCGTCGGATTCGATCACATGTCCGATCGTTTCGCGCATGTCGTTCAAGCCGGGCCCATGCTGGAATATATACCAGTTCACGCTGGGCAATGACGTTAAAGGGCCTATCAGGTGGAAAGGCACCGAACGGCGCTCATCCCAATCACCGGACTGCCATACGAGGCCGACCCTGAGACGGTGGTCCCTGGGGAACGCGGCCGGGAGAACATGCAGATAGGGCACCTGGGCGGGAGTGGAAGCCAGTGTCGTGCGGAACACATGGGGCAGTTCCATGATTTCGACATCCAAATCGCGATCGACCGGCGGTGGGTCGTCCTGCAAGGGAAGCAGGCGGTCGATTCCGCGGGCGGTTTGCAAAAGGTTAAGGAGCGCTGGCTGGGCCCATACCGTTGTGTGGGCGGCGACACGTCTGACCATGGGCATGTAGCGGATGAACTGGATGGTGTCCCCCAGACCGTGCAGGCAGCGCCCCAGGACCCTTTTGCCAGCCAGCGGTGTGCCGTCCCAAAAGTACTGCAGGTGAGGCGGCAGATGCCGGCTCGAGGTTCCCGCCCGCTCACGTAAAACCGCGTCGCTGATACGCCAGGCCCGTTCGAAGCGGCCCTTTTTCATATGGATGACCCAGGGGTCCATCGCCGCGCATTCAGAAATTAAAGTCCTTTCCCCGAAAAGAAAACGACTTTTTCGCCCAAAAAGTTGATATTAATGTTTTTCTTGTCGCCGCCCCATGTGCAGTTCTTCATCCCGACCGCAGCATCACATTCATCCGGTGCGCCAAGAAATTCGGTCACCTCGGCATACCGCATGCCTATTTTCAACTTGGTATAATTCTCTTGACTGAGTTTACTGCCGCACCCCATGACTATCCATGCGGCTGCCAGCAAAAGACCGATCCACGTGTATTTGATTTTCTTGAATGCGAGGTCCATATCCGCTCCCGTAACGCAGCAGTGACGGCAGAGGGCTGCATGCCTCAATGCACACTGTACTGCAAGATTCGAATGAAGCAATACGGGCGATGCCGGCAAATGGTTGATTTGTCCGAACACCGCCCGTCCAAGTGCATCGCTAGTGAAAAGCGTCTGAAGGGTGGTTTCGTCTCATAGCGGCGTTCGTCCGCTACGTGTACTCATAGAACCCCCGGCCGGTCTTTCTTCCCAGCCAACCGGCTTCCACATATTTGCGCAGCAAGGGGCACGGCCGGTATTTGGGGTCTTTGAAACCGTCGTACAATGTTTCCATAATGGCCAGGCAGGTATCCAGGCCGATCAGGTCGGCCAGGGCCAGTGGCCCCATGGGATGGTTCATGCCCAGTTGCATGACGGTATCGATGGCTTCGCGGCTGCCCACGCTCTGATACAAGGCGAAAATCGCTTCGTTGATCATGGGCATGAGAATGCGGTTGGCGATAAAGCCGGGATAGTCATTGGCCTCGGCGGGTGTTTTGCCGAATTTTTCGGAAAGCTGCCAGGTGATCTGAAACGTCTCCTCGGAGGTGGCCAGACCGCGGATCACCTCGACCAGTTTCATCAGGGGCACCGGGTTCATGAAGTGCATGCCGATCACTTTATCCGGGCGTCGGGTCTGAGCGGCGATGCGGCCGATCGGAATGGAAGAGGTGTTGGAGCTCAAAATGACTTCCGGCCGGCAGATCTTGTCCAGGTTCTGGAAAATCTGGAATTTCAAATTCTCTTTTTCCGTGGCGGCTTCGACCACGAAGTCCGCGTCGGCCATATCCGCGATATCCGTGCTGGTCTTGATGCGTCCGAGAACGGCCTCTTTCTGCTCGGGGGTCAGTTTACCTTTTTCAATACCGCGGTCGAAGAATTTACCAATCGTGCGCAGCCCGTTCTGGACAAACTCCTCTTTGATGTCATTCATGATGACATCCAACCCGCTCATGGCCGCCACCTGGGCGATGCCGTTACCCATCTGGCCGGAGCCAATCACGCCGAACTTCTTAATTTCCATCGATGCACTCCTTTACCGTTACCCGTTTAAGAACCGCCAACCAATGCATTTTCAAAAACACGGTGGTCCGCGCCACCATCTATCGTTTGACAATCAGCGCCACTGCTTCCCCGCCGCCCAAGCACAGCGAGGCGAGACCGGTGCGGCTGTTACGGCGGATCATTTCGTGGAGCAGGGTGACCAGTACGCGGCAGCCGCTGGCGCCGATCGGATGACCCAGGGCCACGCTGCCGCCATTGACGTTGGTCTTGTCGGGGTCGATTTTCAATTCCTGCAAAACAGCGCAGGTCGATCCGGCAAAAGCTTCGTTGATTTCGAAGAGATCGACCTGGTCCAGCGAGAGCCCTTCCTTGGCCAGGCATTTGGGAATGGCCAGAATGGGTGCCACCAGCACGTATTTCATGTCGATGCCGGCGGAGGCTTGCGCACCGACCGTGGCCATGATGGTGCATCCGAGGGCTTCGGCTTTTTCGCGCGACATCACCACCACGGCGGCCGCCCCGTCGCTGATCACCGAGGCATTGCCGGCGGTGGTCACACCGCCTTTCTTAAAGGCACCCGGCATTTTGGCCAGGGCCTCCAGACTGGTCGGGCGCGGGCACTCGTCCTGAGCGAAAAGTTTGGGCTCGCCTTTGCGCTGGGGTACCGGCACGGGCATAATTTCGTCTGTGAAGCGGCCGTCGGCGATCGCCTGAAGGGCGCGTTGATAGGAACGATCCGTGTAGTAATCCTGGGCCTCGCGCGAAATGGCGTATTTATCCGAGCACAGCTCGTTGGAGATGCCCATGTGAAAATCGTTGACAATGTCCCACAAACCATCGTGCACCATGTGGTCCTGCAACTGACCCGGTCCCATGCGGTAGCCAAAGCGGGCCTTTTCCAGGTAATAGGGCGCCATGCTCATGGTTTCCATGCCGCCGGCGACCACCACCTCGGCATCGCCGACCTGAATGGCCTGCGCGGCCAGCATCACGGCTTTCAGCGCCGAGCCGCAGACTTTGTTGATCGTGACGCATTCGGTCTCCGATGGCATGCCGGCTTTGGTTGCGGCCTGTTTGGCCGGATTTTGTCCGTATCCGCAGGGCAGCACGTGGCCCATGATCACTTCATTGACGCTGACGGCATCGATTCCCGCTCGCTTCACGGCTTCGGCGATGATCAGTCCGCCCAATTCGGTAGCGCCCATGGTGCCCAGGCTGCCGTTGAAACTTCCCAGGGGTGTGCGTACCGCACTGACAATAACAGCTTCGCGCATAACTGGTTCTCCTTTTCGGATGGTCGCTTGCGGATGGTTCGAAGTATCGCACCCGCCGGTTGGTGTTTTCAAGGTACAAGGCCTTATTACGAACCAGACGGTTGCAATGCAAGCCTCTTTTTAAGGCTCTATCAACCCGTTCTGGATGGCATAGCGTGACAATTCGGCATTATTGCGCAGGTTGAGCTTTTTCAACAATCGAAAACGGTAGGTGTCCACGGTTTTAATGCTGATGTTGTAAGCTTCGGCGATTTCGCGGTTGGTGTGGCCCAACGCCAGGCGGCGCAGCACTTGCAATTCGCGTGTGGACAAATCGTCCAAGCCGGTGCCGCCACGGCTGCCTCTGGACACCCGCAGCGCCAGCGACTCTGTCGCATCATCGGTCAGGTAACGCGAGCCGCCGAGGACTTTGCGAATGGCTGTGACCAGCTGTTCCGGCGCGGATTGTTTGGTGATGTAGCCCATGGCGCCGGCTTCGATGGCCCTGACCACATATTGGTTTTCCGCATGCATGGTCAGCACGATGATCGGCAAGGCCGGATACTCAGGGTGGATGCGGGTGATCACCTCCAGGCCATCGACATGCGGCATGGAAAGATCGATAACGGCGACATCCGGATGCCGCTCACGGATGAGGCGAATGGCTTCGTTGCCGTCGGCCGCTTCGGCCACCACCTCCATGTCGCCGCTTTCTTCGACCAGCCGGCGCAGGCCGGCGCGCACGATACCATGGTCGTCGGCCAAAAGGACTCTGATCACAGCTTACCTCCAATGGGTTGCAGCGGTACGGTGAGCGCAACCTGGGTACCGCTGCCGGGCTGCGATGCAACTGTGAGCGTGCCGTCCACCAGCATGGCCCGCTCGCGCATGCCGGCCAGACCCAGCATCCTTGTTTCGGAAAGGGTTTGCGGATTAAATCCGCGTCCATCATCCCAGACGGTCAGCACCAGGGTCTCGCGGTCCAAGCGCAAACTCACTTCAGCACGGGAGGCCAGGGCATGGCGGGCGACATTGGTCAAGGCCTCCTGGGCGATTCGGTAAGCGGCCGTTGCGATGGTGCCTTCCACGATCGGTATCGTATCATGGGTGAAGATACAGGCAATTTCCGCGCGACGCTCGAATTCGGTCGTGTACCACTCCAGGGCATCGACCAAACCCAGATCGTCCAGAACCCCAGGCCGCAGCCGAATGGCCATGGCCCGGACCTCGTCGATCGTGGTGTCCACCAGGGCGCACACCGCACCGGCCCGAGCCGCGGCCAGGTCGTCGTTTTCCTTAAGGCGGTTCTGCAGCCAGACGGCATCCATGCGCAAGGCCGTGAGCAGTTGCCCAAGTTCATCGTGCAGCTCGCGGGCAATGGCCGCGCGTTCGTTTTCCTGGTTGGCCATAATGGAGGCGGACAGCCGTCGCAATTGCTCCTGCGCGTTTTTCAAGGCAGTGATGTCGGACGCAATACCGCAGACACCGAGAATGATGCCGGATTCATCGTAAATTGGAAATTTGACGGACAGAAACATTTGAAATCCGTCACCGGAGGGAATTTTCTCTTCGACGTGCAGCGATAACCCCTCGGACAAAACCTTTTGATCATTGGCACACATCTGGTCGGCCACGTGCGGCGGCAGCAGGTCGGCATCGCTTTTTCCGCGCACGGTTTCGGCGGGCACACCGAAGAGTTTTTCGAAGCGGGAGTTGACCAGCAGATAGCGGCCCTGTGCATCTTTCATGTAAATCACGGCCGGTGTGTACTTGAGGATGGCGGTGATTTCACTGGTGCGCTCGCGTACCTGGCGCTCCAGCTCCTTGGAGTAGCGGCTAAGCTCTTCTTTGGCGATGTGCAGGGCCGCCGTGGCCCGGTTGCGTTCGGTCACATCAATGGAAACTGCCAAGGAGCGCTGGATCGTGCCGCCCGCATCCCGGTCGGCAATGGCCGAAAGCAATACGTCGATGGTGTCGCTGTTTTTTTTGAGCAGGCGGTAAGGGATGTCCTTGACGTAACCACGGCTGAAAAATTGCGGAATTCCGATGCTCAGGGCATACTGCCGGGATTCGGGAGAGAGAAAGTCAGCCAGCGGGCGTCCCAGCACTTCGTCGCGGCCGTATCCCATCGTTTCTACCCAGAAATCACTGACACTGAGCAGGTTGCCCTGAATATCGATGGAATGCAGCATGGCCGGCGTGTGATGGTACAGCGAGCGGTAGCGGGTTTCGCTCTGGCGCAGGGCTTGTTCGGCATTGCGGCGGCGCAGGATGTCGCGGTTGGCTTTCTGGTAGAGCACGAAAACCGCCAAGCCGATCAGGATCGTCAGCAAGGCGGCCGCGGGCCGTACGATGCTCAGCAAGGGACCCGAGATGGTCTGGGCGATCATGTGGGTGTTGCGCAGGTAAAGGATCTGCCACTGTGGAAACCGGTCGACCGGAGCGCTGTGAAGCAAATAGCGCCGGCCTTGGGCGTCAAGCACTTGGCCCTTGCTGTTTTTATGAAAGCCGATCCAGTTCAGGGGACCGGAACCGAACTGGCGTGTCTGGCGGATCTGTTCGATCGTTTCGGCGGGCAGCGGCCAAACGAGTTGAAAGAGCCATTCGGGCCGATTGGACATAAAGATGACCCCTGATGGATCGGTAACAAAAACCATGTCTTCCGAAGGCAGACCCAGTTCGATACCGCTTTTTTCAACGGAGGATTTGATCACGGCAACACCTGCCGGACGATTTTCCGGGGTCGTGAGCACAGGGTAGCTTTGATAAATTCCCCGCTCTTCCGAGGTGATGCCCAATGCCAGATAGGCGCCGTGCAGTCCCTCCAGGGCCTGCTTAAAATAGGGGCGGAAGGCGAAGCTTTGGTTGACGAAGCTGTCGGGCGCATGGCGGTTGCTGGAGGCAATCGTGAGGCCATGGGCGTTCATCAGATAGCACACATCGGCGCTCAGAGAGGCTGCGAAATGGTCGAGCATCCGGTTGGCGTCTTCATGGGCCGCGGGCGATGGCGACAAGAGGGCTGTGCGCAGCTCAGCCATGCCGGCCAGCGTGACCACCGTATTGTGATGCTCGGACAGCAATGAGCCGATGCTGTTGTGAATCAGCTCGGTTTTGGCGGCAGCCTGGCGTTCGGCTTCCTGAAAAGCGGCTTGGCGCAGGGCGGAGTAATAAAGAATGCCACCGGCTGAGACCGAGAGGAAAGTCAATAACGACAATATGATCAGAATGTGGCGCAGACCCATCAGGTAACCTGTGTTGACCGCTGGCCCGTCTGCCCGGCCCGTGTAGAAACATTATCCGGGTGTCCGCACGTTGTCACTCTGCAGGGGCGAACCATTGTGTTCGCCCGGTGCAAGCGACAGCAATCCGTATTCGCACCGTGTGCGGTCTTCTCAAACGGGCAAACAGACCAACGCCCTCTCACATATCCAGCTTGAAAAATTGTTCAGGCTCTTCCACGCTTCCCGGCTTGGGCGTATAGCGCTCGGGCACGGTATTTTCCTTGAAACATTCAAAAACGGTTTCCTTGGATTCCGGGATGGGCAGAAGACCGGTTTTGGCATCGATTTTGGCGAAAACCACGCCCTCGGGCACCTGGAATATGCGCACCGGTTCGTTTTTCAAAGCTTCCTGCATGAAGCCGAGGAAAATGGGCGCGGCAGCGCGCGCGCCTGTCTCGCCCTCGCCCAGGGAACGTTCCTGGTCGAAGCCGACCCACACGCCGGTGATCAAATCCGGCGTATAACCGACAAACCAGGCATCGAAAAGGTTGTTTGTGGTGCCGGTCTTGGCCGCGACCGGCCGGCGCAGGGCCCGTAGGCGTTGTCCGGTGCCGAACTTGACGACGCCTTCAAGCAGGCTGGTCATGATATAGGCGGTGCTTTCGTCAATCACCTTCTGCCGCGTCGGATTCATCTCTTCCAGAATGTTTCCTTCACGGTCTTCGATTTTCGTGATGAACGCCGGTTCCACCAGATACCCTTGGTTGGCGAAAACCGAATAGGCCTTGACGATTTCCTGCAAAGACACGCCCGAGGCACCCAGGGCCAACGACAAGGTGCGCGTCAAATCGGATTCGATGCCCATTTTGTGCGCATAATCGATAGCATAATCGATCCCGATATCCTGAAGAATTTTGATGGTCACCACGTTGCGGGATTGCGCCAGGGCATCGCGCAGCAAAGTGGGGCCATGAAATGTTTTTCCATAGTTTTTGGGCTTCCAGGTGGTATCGTTGCTTTCATCCGCAAACACGACCGGGGCGTCGATAATTACGGTGGCCGGGGTATAGCCCTTGTCGAGGGCGGCTGCGTAAATGATGGGCTTAAATGCGGACCCCGGTTGCCGACGCGATTGTGTCGCACGGTTGAACTGGCTCTCTAAAAAATCCCGGCCGCCGACCATGACCTTGACCAGGCCGGTCCCCGCTTCGATGCACATCAAGGCGCCCTGCGCTTCGGGTGTCTGATCCAGGAACAGGGTCCAGTCGTTGGTTTTTTCATCTTTTTCAGCCAACGCTACCAGGATCACGTCGCCGACGGTCACGGCCTGACCCGGCCGGCGCAGATTGGCCAACGCCCCATCTTCATTCGGATTGAACTTGCGCGCCCAGCGCATCGTATCCATCTGAATGAGGCCCTGTTCATCGCCCATGCGGACGCTTACCGTCCCCTTCTTGTCGTCCACGGCAGTGACCACCCCCTGGACGCTATCGCCTTGCGCCGGCGGCTTGCTGGTAAAGGTTTGCCGCTGCTCCTCCAAAAAAAAATCGATTTGATCGCCGGATAAGTGTTGCAAGGGTCCCCGGTATCCCTGGCGGTGATCCAACTCCTTTAGTCCCTTTTGAATCTCCGCGACGGCCGCTTTTTGCATTTCGATATTGACCGCCGTGTGTATTTTTAAACCGTCGGTGTACAGAGCCTCTTCGCCATATTTTTTTTCCACATAGCGGCGGACATGTTCCGTATAAATCGGCACCTCTTCCATGTAGTAGTTGCGGCGCGGCTGAATGTCCAGCGGCATGCTGATCGCTTCGGAGGCTTCAGTCTGGCTGATGAATCCCTCATCGACCATGCGGGTGAGCACATAGATCTGGCGTTGTTTGGCCCGTTCCGGAAAGTGAAACGGTGAATACCGGCTGGGCGCTTGGGGCAACCCGGCCAATATCGCGCACTCGGACAAGTTCAGCTCGCTGACCGATTTGCCGAAATAGTTTTCCGCCGCGGCTTCCACTCCATACGCACCATGACCCAGATAGATCTGGTTCAAATACAGATAAAGGATTTCGTCTTTAGAAAAATCCTTATCGATCTGGTATGCCAGGATGGCTTCCTTGATTTTGCGATCGTAGCTGCGTTCGGGGGTCAACAGGAAGCTTTTGGTGACCTGCTGCGTGATGGTGCTGCCCCCCTGAACGATCGTCCCGGCCACGAGGTTTTTTGAGAACGCCCTCAGGATACTGACATAATCGATGCCCCCATGCGTATAGTAGCGGGCGTCCTCGGCGGCGATGAAAGCCTCGCGGAGTTTTAGCGGTATCTGGTCCAGCGGCACGACGATCCGGCGCTCTTTGTAAAATTCTGCGATTTTGCGATTATCGTCGGAGTAGACCGTGGTGATGATCGAAGGGCGGTAATCCTTGAGTGAGCTGATTTGGGGCAGATCACGGCTCAAGTAGTAAAAAAGACCCGCGGTGATGCCGGCGGCCAGCAGCACCACGGACAGCGTCAGCCACAAAGACCACTTGATGATCCGAGGCCACCTGCTGCGTTGTTGTTTGAGCGCGCGCTTCTTCAGGATTTGCGAGTTTGTAACGGGTTTTGCCATAGTTCCCAACCAAAGCCGGCTAGGCCGGAATGTAAGGTGTAACGTTTAAAATTAAGTGCACGCGGCGCGCGTGTCTGCGCTGCCCACAAAGAGTCGTCAATTTTATCTAATCCATCTCAACCTTTCTCGAGACGGCACGCTTTTGCGTGAATATGATGCGGTTTTCATCCCGGTTTTGGGGATGATGTTTTCATCAGCACCATAAAACCTATCAAAAACAGATCACGACAGCAAGAGAGGGTTCGTTGCGCCAGGGCAATCGCATGTAAACCTTGGCACACAGCGTGCTATTATGAGTTCTTTGCTTGGCTCCATATCGTGCTGAAATCCGGTGATCCGGGTGGGTGGTCCGCGCCACCCGGATCACCTCTTCCGTGCTAACCCCCGAAAAGGTTTTGCCGCGCAAGGGGCGGTGATAATCCCCGCCACGCAGATCTTCCGACACAGGCGGCGGGCTCGAGCGCGGGTCTATATCCCTGGGCCATCGAGAAATTATTTGACGTCATGGGCAAGAATCGTTAAGGGAATGAGTTTCTACAAAGTTCGCTGGCAAAGAGGAGCGATAAATGAAAGCGACACTTGATTTCGATAAATTGAATGGATTGGTCCCGGCCGTCGTGCAGGACCATGTGACCGGCGAAGTGTTGATGGTCGGTTTTATGAATCCCGAAGCATGGGAAACGACCCTGCGCACCGGCAAAGCGACCTTTTACAGCCGGACCCGTCAAACGCTGTGGACCAAAGGCTTGACCTCGGGCAATGTCCAACTGGTCAAGGAGATCCGGATCGACTGCGACGACGACACCGTCGTGCTCAAAGTCGCCCAGGTCGGCGGCGCGGCCTGCCACACCGGACATCGCAGCTGTTTTTACAAACGCGTGGACAATGACCGTAACATCGAAGTGGTCGGCCAGCCGATCTTCGATCCAAAGGAGGTTTACAAGAAATGAGTTTACCGTTGAAGTTGGGCATACCCAAGGGGAGCCTGCAAAATGCCACGATTGCATTGTTCAAGCGTTCGGGGTGGTCGATCGATGTCAATGGCCGCAGCTATTTTCCCGAAATAGACGATGATGAAGTGGAGTGCGCCATCTGCCGTGCGCAGGAGATGTCCCGCTACGTGGAAAACGGCACCCTGGATGCCGGCCTGACCGGCAAAGACTGGATTGCCGAGAACACGTCCGATGTGCATGTGGTCGAAGACCTGGTGTACTCCAAAGTCAGTTCGCGCCCGGCGCGCTGGGTTCTGGCGGTCCCTTTCGATTCGGACATCAAGAAACTGGAAGACCTGCGGGGTAAAAAAATCGCCACCGAACTGGTCGCCTTTACCAAGCGGTTCTTTGCCGAACGCAATATCGACGTGACGGTCGAATTTTCATGGGGCGCGACCGAAGCCAAAGTGGTCTCCGGGCTGGCCGACGCCATCGTGGAGGTCACCGAAACAGGCAGCACGATCAAGGCCCACGGCTTGCGCATCATCTACGATCTGATGCAGACCAACACGCAGCTGATCGCCAACCACGAGGCCTGGAAGGACCCGGCCAAGCGGGAAAAGATCGAACAGATCGCCCTTTTGCTGCAGGGGGCTTTGCGCGGCGAGAAGCTGGTCGGTTTGAAGATGAACGTTTCCAAAGAGAACCTGGAGGCGGTGGTGGGCTTGCTGCCGAGCCTGAATGCCCCCACGGTTTCCCCGCTGTACCAATCCAAATGGTTCGCAGTGGAAAGCGTGATCAACACCCATGTCGTGCGTGAACTGATTCCCAGGTTGCTCAAAGCCGGTGCTGAAGGAATCATCGAATATCCTTTGAATAAAGTAGTGTAGGAAACCGCGGCTTGGCAGTCTCGTAAACAGGCATCTCGAATGGATTACGACTGTTTACGAGATCATCCGGCTTAGTGAGGGAAAATTCAAAAATGACAACCCGCCGTTGCGAACAGATGACGTCGTTTATCGTCATGGATGTCCTGGAAAAAGCCTGCGAAATGGCCTGCCAGGGCATCGACGTGATTCATCTGGAGGTCGGCGAACCCGATTTCGATGCGCCGGCCTGCGTCACCGAGGCTGTCACCGGCGCGCTCAAGGCCGGCTTCACCCACTATACCCACAGTTTGGGAATTCGCGAACTGCGTGAAGCCATCAGTGCCTATTACCTGGACACCTACCAGGTCGCGGTCGACCCGGACCGGATTGTCGTGACCTCGGGCAGCTCTCCGGCGATCTTCATGGCCTGTGCGGTTTTGCTGGAGGCGGGCGATGAAGCGATTCTGCCGGATCCATACTATGCCTGCTATCCTAATTTTATCAATTTCGTCCAAGGCCGCTGCGTGACCGTGCCCGTTTACGAAGATGATGGTTTCCAATACCGCCCGGAGGCGATTGCGGAGAAGCTGACCGCGCGGACCAAGGTCATCTTCGTCAATTCGCCCGCCAATCCGACCGGCACATTATTATCGTCCGAACGCATGCAAACCATTGCCAATATGGGGCCTTATGTGCTTTCGGACGAGATTTACCATGGATTGGTCTATGAGGGCCGGGCGCATTCCATCCTGGAATTCACCGACAAGGCTTTCGTGGTCAACGGGTTTTCTAAATTATTCGCCATGACCGGTCTGCGTTTGGGGTACATGATCGCGCCTCCGCAATTCATGCGATCGATTCAGAAAATGCATCAAAACTTTTTCATTTCAGCCAATGCCGCGGTTCAGAAGGCCGGTATCGCGGCACTTACCCAATCCCAGGCGGACGTCGCGCGCATGACCGCGATTTATGACGAGCGGCGGCGTTACATGATCCAGCGCCTGCGGCAGCTCGGCTTCCGGATTGCCGTCGAACCCACCGGCGCATTTTATGTGTTCGTCAATGCCCGCCACTTGTCCAACGATTCGTATGCCCTGGCTTTCGATATCCTGGAAAATGCCCATGTCGGGGTCACCCCCGGGATCGACTTCGGTCCGAACGGCGAAGGTTATCTGCGTTTTTCCTATGCCAATTCCATTGAAAATATCAAAGAGGGGCTCGACAGGCTCGAGAGATATCTCCGCCTGCGCGTTAAATCCATCTGATGGCCTCGCGTTCGCTTGATTGAATCATATTTTTGCTTTTCGCCCAAAGGGAATGCAAAGTTTTTCCATGCGCTTTCTGAGCGTGGGCGGCTTGATGTCAAGCAGCCGGGCCGCCCCATGTTCTCCTTCCACACGACCGCCGCACAGCTGAAGAACCTGCTGAATGTGACGGGCCATGACGCTGTCCAGGGCCAGTGATTCAGACGATCGGAGCGTCACCGGAACCGGGCTTCCCACTGTTTTTCCCATGAGCCTGGTCCCAATCTCTTTGAAGTAAAGCCGGCTGCCCTGATTGAGAATCAAGGAGCGCTCAACGGCATTCTCCAACTCCCGCACGTTGCCGGGCCAATGGTAGGCCATCAGGCGATCGATGGCATCCGCGGCTGGGATGGGCACGGTCACACGCTTCATTTCACGCGATTTTTTTAATATAAAATGTTGCACCAGGGCCGGGATATCTCTTTTGCGCTCTCTGAGCGGGGGGATGGCAATGGGGAAAACCCTGAGCCGGAAATACAAATCCTGTCTGAATTTTCCCATGGCCATCATTTCCTCCAGGTTCCTGTGGGTCGCTGCAATGATCCGGATATCCACCTTGATGGCGTGGGTTCCGCCGATGCGGTCGATCTCTTTCTCCTGGAGCACGCGCAGCAGTCTCACTTGCGCCTCGGCCGGCAGCTCTCCGATTTCATCGAGAAACAGCGTTCCCCCATGGGCGCGCTCGATACGGCCGCGTTTTTGCGACATCGCACCGGTGAACGCCCCTTTTTCATATCCGAACAGTTCGCTGTCCAACAGCGTTTCGGGGATGGCCCCGCAGTTCACCGCAATGAATGGTTTGTCTCTGCGGGTGGAGAATTTATGGATGGCATTGGCGATCACCTCTTTGCCTGAACCGGTCTCTCCGAGCAATAATACCGGACTGTCCAGCGGCGCCACTTGGCGCACCAGTTCCATCACCCCCTTCAAACCAAAGTCCGCACCGACAACATCTTCGCCGGACAACCGGCGCAGTTCGTCCTGCAGGTAGCGGTTGTCATCTGCCAGATGGTCCCTGAGTGTCACAAGCTCCCGGTACCTGAGAAAATTGGTCAACGCCACAGCGCAGGGTTCGTTGAGCAGGCTCAAGAGCTGGACATGGTCAGCAGTGAACGTTTCCTTGCCATTGTTGAAAACGGAAAAGACCCCCAGCATTTTCTTTTCCAGCACCAGATCCATGATCACCGACGATAGATCAAGGGCATTGAATTTTTCAGCAACCGGGCGTGTCACCGGGTTATCCCTGAGTCGGTCGAACACGCGGACGCGAATAGAGCGCTGGGCCTCTATTTGTCGACGGGCTTTTTGGGAAAGCGGGGTTTTAAGGGACATGGCCTCGCCGGAAGCCAGCGTCGCATGGGCCACCGTTTCCACAATACCAAGGTCCCGGTGGTAGAAGTGCAAACTCATTTGGCCGGCCGGCATGAAATTGCGTATATACAGCAGGCTTTGCCACAAGGCCTTTTCAATCTCGAGGCTGCCGCAGATTCTCATGGTAAATTCACGGAAAAAATCTTTCTCATCCACCGCCATTATTCCTCCCGACGTAAGTCAAACGAGCTCCCTTTTCACCCCACATCGTTATGCGGTTCGCTTTCGAAGAAAAAGTGGAGAGTAGAAAGGTCCCCACGTCTAATCAGATGTTCGAGCCATTTTGAAAACTGTATTATGTTACAGATTCTGAATCAACTTGAAAATAATACAGTTTTTCCTTTGCTATAGGACAGAAATTATCGATCATTTGGGGTAAGGGTCCGTAACATTAGTCATAAAACTTATGGCATGGTTCATGTACATATAACGGCAGTCAATCAAAGAGGTTGCACATGGAATGGCTGGAAATCATAAAATTGCGGACGGGCGGGGCCGGTGACCGGGTCATCGATACCGAGTACCTGCAGCAGTTGAAGATGCGTTTGACAGCGCCTGCCCTGGTGAGCGCCAGAGTGTGTGCCAATGTCTCCATACCCAACGACCTGGTGATCATCCTGACATGGCTCAACGGGATTCCCGCACCCTGGGGAAGCGATCTGGCGGGTCGCCTCACCCAGGAGCTTAAACAGTACGGACTGGTGGATTACTCCGCCTGGTCGGACATGGCGTGACGGTCGGCAAAACGATTGGCACGGAAGAGGCGATCCGGGGGTTGGACCCCGGACTAAACAAGAAAACGGAGTAAAATCATCATGGCACAAGTCCTTGTAGACCGAAGAGATGTGGATTTTGTTCTTCACGAACAGTTAAAGATCGAAAAGATCAGCGAGCACGAGAAGTTTGCAGAGTTCACCCGCAAGACGGTGGACCTCATCCTTTCCGAAGCGCGCAACCTGGCCATCAAAGAAATGCTTCCTACGCTCAAACTGAGCGACGAGCAAGGATGCACCTTTGAAAAGGGCCAGGTAAAGGTTCCGGACTCGTTTCACAAGCTTTACCACCTTTTCAGGGAGGGCGAATGGATCGCCATGTGCGACACGCCTGAATTCGGCGGACAAGGAATGCCCACCACGGTGGCGATGGCTGCGATGAACTATTTCAATGCCGCCAATTTTCCTTTCACGCTGAATGCCATTCTTACCCACGGGGCCGGTAAATTGGTCGAAAAGTTCGGCACGGACGCGCAAAAAAAAGTTTTCCTCAAAAAAATGTACACCGGACAATGGGGCGGCACCATGCTGCTCACGGAACCGGAAGCCGGTTCGGATGTGGGCGCCCTGACCACCACGGCTGTCAAAAACGATGACGGCACCTATTCGATCAGCGGCAACAAGATTTTTATCTCCAGCGGTGACAGCGACCTGGTGGAAAACACCATCCATCCCGTCCTGGCACGGATTGAAGGCGCACCGGCCGGCACTTCGGGCATTTCCCTGTTTCTCGTGCCCAAGATACGGGTCAACGACGATGGCAGTCTGGGCGCAGCGAACGATGTCGTCTGCACCGGAATCGAAGAGAAAATGGGGCTGCATGGCAGCGCCACCTGTTCACTGACCCTCGGCGGAAAAGGGCAGTGCCGGGGGACCTTGCTGGGCGAGGTCAACAAAGGCATGCGCGCCATGTTCGTCATGATGAACGATGCGCGCCTGAACGTTGGGGCGCAGGCTATGGGGTGCGCATCGGCCTCCTTTATGAATGCGCTGAATTATGCCCGGGAAAGAGTTCAGGGAAGAAATCTGCAGGCCACGGGCAAAGACGCGCCCGGGGTGCCGATCATCCAGCACCCGGACGTGCGTCGCATGCTGTTGACCATGAAGGCCTACACCGAGGGGATCCGCAGCATCTTGTACTATACCGGCTATTGCGAAGACATGATCCGCATCAGCGCTGACGCCGGTGAAAAAGCCCGTTATCAGGGACTGATCGATGTGTTGATCCCCATTGCCAAAGGATATGCCTCGGACCGGGCTTTTGACGTCTGCAACATGGGGGTGCAGCTCTACGGCGGCTATGGCTACACCAAGGAATATCCCCAGGAGCAGCTTCTCCGGGATTGCAAGATCACGCACATCTACGAGGGCACCAACGGCATTCAGGCAATGGATCTTCTGGGAAGAAAATTGGGTCTGAACGGGGGCCAGGCGTTCAAAGATCTTCTGGACGAAATGACCCGCTGCGTCAGCGGCACCCAGGCAACCGGCGGCCTGGAAGGGGCGGCCTCTTCCCTGGCGCACGCGATCGGCATACTCAGTGAGGTGGCCCAGCACCTGGAAGCGGCGTCCAGGTCCGCGAAGATGATGGACGCCTTTGCCGCCGCCTATCCATTTATGGACGTCACCGGCGATACGATTCTGGCCTGGATGTTGTTGTGGCGGGCCTCTGTCGCCGCCCGCAAGCTGGAAGACGGTGCAAAGAAATCCGATGTGCCCTTTTATGAAGGTCAGATCAAGAGCGCCCGGTTTTTTATTAACGCCATGCTGCCTGTCACGGTCGGAAAAATGAGTGCGATTCTTACGGACGAGGGAACGGTCATGGACATCTCCGATGAGGCCTTCGGAGGAAAGTAACCGGCATCGCCGGTTTAGAGGGAAAAGGAGCTTATCATGAAAGAAGTTGTCATTGTGTCAGCCTGCAGAACAGCTATCGGAACGTTTGGCGGGACCTTAAAGGATATGAACGGTGCGGCCATTGCCAGTGTTGCTATGAAAGAGGCTGTGAAACGCGCCGGGATCGACCCGGTCATTATCGATGACGTGCGCTTCGGATGCTGCCTGGAACATCACGACACCCTTAACGTCAGTCGCGTGGCCGCGCTGCTGGCCGGGATACCGGACAGCGTGACCGCCGTCACCATCAATCGGGTATGCATCTCCGGTATGGAAGCGGCCCTTTCCGGTATGGCCATGATCCAGGCCGGCATGGCGGATGTTATCCTTGCGGGCGGCGTCGAACATATGTCCGGTGTGCCGTATTCTGTTCCCAATGCCCGGTGGGGATGCCGGCTTCAGGATCAAGTATTTGTCGATGCCATGATTCACGCGCTCGAATGCGGTTCCCGGATCATCCCGTTTGCCGCGGACGCCCCTGTCGACACGCAGGAAGCGCCGGCGCGTCATTTTCTGGGCAAACCTTACATCATGGGCCACACGGCCGAGTTTGTGGCCCAGCTTCTGAATATCAGCCGGGAAGAGATGGACGAGGTGGCGCTCAGAAGCCATAACAACGCCGAAAGAGCGACTCGGGACGGTTCTTTCAAGGAAGAGATCGTGCCGGTCGAGGTGCCCCAGCGGAAAAAAGCGCCCCTGATTTTCGATAAAGACGAACATTTTCGAGCGGGCATCACCTTGAAAGATTTGCAGGGCCTGCCGGCGGCCTTTATCCCCAAAACCGGCAAAGTCACGGCCGGCAATGCCAGTGGCCTCAATGACGGCGCATCGGCCATGGTGATCATGTCGGCGGAAAAAGCCAAAGAATTGAATCTTGCCCCCCTTGCCAGGATCAAAGCGATCGGAAAGGGCGCCTGCCATCCTGCCGTGATGGGACTCTCCCCCGTTCCGGCCGTAAAAGACCTGCTGAAACGAAGCGGTCTGGCGATCGCCGATTTTGAAATGGTCGAGGTCAACGAGGCCTTTGCGGCGCAGTACATCGGCTGTGAAAAAGAGCTCGGCCTGAAGCGGGAGATCACCAATGTCAACGGATCGGGCATTGGCTTGGGACACCCCGTCGGATCGACCGGCGCCAGAATCATGGTCACGCTGATGCATGCCATGAAAAAACAGGGTAAAACCCTGGGCTTGGCCACTCTTTGCGGCGGCGGCGGGGTTTCGATGGCCTGTGCCTTGGAGATGATTTAAGAAAGCAACCCGCACATAGCGATCTGTAAAGAAAGGAATTTTATGGAAATCCAGAAAGTTGGCGTTGCAGGCTGCGGACTGATGGGCGGTGGCATTGTACAAACATGCGCACAGGCAGGCTACCAGGTGGTTGCCTTGGAAGCTGAAGAGGCGTTTCTGAAAAAGGGACTTGGCGCGATTGAAGCCAATCTCTCCAAAGCCGTGGCCAAGGAAAAAATCCAACAGGGAGATATGGATGCGACATTGAGCCGTATCCAGGGAACCACAGCGCTCAAGGACCTTGCCGGTTGCGACATCATCGTGGAGGCAATCATTGAAGATCTGGACGTGAAGAAAAAACTCTTTTGCGACCTCGATGCGCTCTGCCCGGCACACACCATCTTTGCCTCCAATACCTCCTCGATTCCGATCATCGCGATGGCCGCGGCCACCCAGCGGCCGGATCGGTTTGTCGGACTTCACTTTTTCAATCCCGTGCCTGTAATGAAACTTGTGGAAGTGATCTCCACGATCCGTTCGAGCAAGGAGACCGCCCGTCAGGCGACAGTCTTCACCGAGTCACTGGGAAAGAGTGCGATCCAGGCCAAAGACCGGGCCGGTTTTATCGTCAACCTGCTGCTCGTACCGTATCTTTTGGACGCCATCCGGGCGCTTGAAATGGGACTGGCCACCAAGGAGGACATCGACACCGGCATGATGCTCGGGTGCGGTTATCCCATGGGACCGCTCACATTGCTCGATTTTGTCGGGTTGGATACGATTTACGCCATCACCAAGATCCTCTTCGAGGAGTTTAAAGATCCGAAGTACGCCTCGCCCCCGCTGCTCAAGCAGATGGTCACGGCCGGTTTTTACGGCAAGAAAAGTGGCAAAGGGTTTTATGATTACAGCGCGGCGTAGGCATCCGTATGTCAACCTGCCGCGACACTGTCCATGCTGGGAGCGCCCGGAAAGACGCGGGCGCTCCCGCAAACAGCCCCAGCGTTAAAGAAAAGTGGGCGGATTGGGCTCACTGGACCATATGGCTGATGCGGCGCAGACCACCCACCCGGAGCACCTCCGCCGTGCCAATCCCGAAATGGGTAACCGCACTTGCTATTATAACAAGGCCCATAGAATCCGATTTGCGCAGTGCGTCCACCTGTAGGGGCGACCGGCGGTCGCCCGCGGCAGCAAAAGATAAGTCGCTCCCCCGATGTGCGCGCCCCCGTGGATCCGCACGTTCGTGCCCGAGCCGGAAATGCCTTCAAATGCCCTCTATTTTTCTTTTCTGGGGATCCACTTCGGTCAAGTATGCGGGCGTGGGGTGACGTAGGTAAAACCCCGGCGCTCCGGGTGGGTGGTCCGTGCCAATCCCGAATACACTTCGCCCATAATCACTGGAGCGAACTGCATAACCCAATAATGTCTTTACCTTGCACCGTGCGATACAGGCGTAGAGGATTGACATTTGCGCCCTACTCATATAGGTCCATCGTGAGACGGTGAGACAGTCGTTCACTCTGCATGCCAACTGCTGAGTGGACGAAGATCTCGCGCCTGCAGGCGAATGCCTGATGTTGTCGATAGCAGTGATGGTGCCGATGTCCGATAGTACACTTGTCCATACGCTGGCCAGCCAGGAAAACCTGATCCGGATTCTGGATAATCTGAAAGAAGGCATCATTGCCCACGATCTTCAACGGCGCATTTTTTTCTTCAATGCCGAAGCCGAGCGGATCACCGGTTTTCGGCGCGGCGAGGTGCTGGGGCGCGATTGTCACGATGTCTTCGGCGCCCCTTTTTGTGGCCAGCACTGTTCATTCTGCAGCGGCGCCCCGATTGTTCAGGAACATATCGCGTATCCGCTCAATATCGTCACCAAGAATGGCGAACCGCGGCGGATCGAGTTCAAGGCCACCATGATGCGCGGCGATCAAGGTGATTGGGCCGGGGTTTTGGCGGCCTTCAGCGATGTGACCGAACTGGCCGAATTGCAGCGGCGCAGCGGCGACATGAACCGTTTTGCCAATATTATTGGCGGCGATCCACGGATGCGCAACGTTTACCAGCAGATCGTCGATGTGGCCCATTATGATTTTCCGGTGCACCTTTTCGGCGAAACCGGGACGGGCAAAGATTTGGTCGCCAATGCGATTCACAACGAAAGCCGCCGCGGCGGGGCGCCGTTTGTGCCGATCAATTGCGGGGCGCTGCCCGAAGGATTGATCGAGAGCGAGCTGTTCGGCCATGTCAAAGGCGCTTTTTCAGGGGCCATCCGCGACAAAAAAGGCCGTTTCGAGCTGGCGGATGGTGGCACCCTGTTCCTGGACGAGATTGGCGATTTGCCCAAGCCCTTGCAGGTCAAGCTGTTGCGTTTTCTGCAGGAGGGCACATTGGAGAAAGTCGGCGGCGAGCGGAGCATTTCGGTCAATGTCAGGGTGATCAGCGCCACCAACAAGGACTTGCGCAAAGAGGTGCAGCGCAACGCCTTTCGTGAAGACCTGTATTATCGCCTCAATGTGATTCCGATTCATATTCCCGCCTTGCGCGATCGGGCCACGGATATTCCTCTGCTGGTCGCCCATTTTTTGCAGCAAATCGCCGATCGCAGCCGCCAGGCGGTGCCGAGGGTTTCCGATGCGGCCATGTCCCTGCTGATGGACTATCCTTGGCCCGGCAATGTGCGGGAGTTGCAGAATGCGATTCAGTTCGCGATTGTGAAATGCAATAAAAAGATCATCACGCCCGCTGATTTTCCGATGGAATTGCGCCGGTTGGCCGGTATGCCGGTGCGGGTTGACCGCCTTAGAAGGCTGGACGCCGAGGCCGTGCGGGACGCGCTGGTCAAAACCGGCGGCAATAAAGCCGGTGCGGCGCGTATGCTGGGCGTGGGACGGGCGACGCTGTATCGTTTTCTAGGGGATCATTCGGATATTGCGGCGTCGGCATCCAATTAAAATATGCCTGCATCTTTGCGTTGGAAGAGAATCACGGGTCATGAATAACAAAGGGCGCCTTGCGGCGCCCTTTGTACGTATGGCGAAGTGATCAAGCAGCGTCGATGGCGCGCCGATCCTGCATATCCATCAGGACACGCTCGCGGCCCTTATCCAAGCCCAGCGCGGCGCGTTTTTTGTCAATGTGTGCAATCATCAGGCGGGCGATGTCATGGGGATGCACCGCAAAACCCCATTTACCGAAGCCCATGCTCTCATACTCTTCAAAAAGATGTTTGTGGAATTTGGTGCCTTCGACAATCGGGAAGGTGACCCCGAAAACGGTGTACACCCCAGACGCCACAAAGTACTGCCCAATACAGATCGCTTTTTCACTCATGTATTCAGGCGCGCACCCGGCCACCGGCAGATCGGCAATGCTGTCGCCCAGACCGCCGGTTCGCACCATCTCCGAAGCGGCGATAAGGATGCGGCTGTTGTCGACACACGAGCCGAGGCCCAGCACCGGCGGCATGCCAACGGTTTCGCAGACCTCCTTCAGGCCCGGCCCCGCAAGGTGAGCGGCTTCGGGGGTGGTCAGTCCGGCTTTGGCCAAGGCGATCTGGGCACAGCCGGTCTGAAGGACCAGAACGTCATTCTTGATCAGCTCTTTGACCAACTCCACGTGCACCCAGTCCTGTTTGATGCGTGCATTGGTGCACCCGACCACGCCGGCCACGCCACGAATGCGGCCATTGATAATGTTGTCGTTCAACGGAGTGTAAGAGCCGCGGAAAGAACCGCCCAGCATGTAGTTGATGTACTCGTGTGAAAAGCCGTGGACGCCGGTGTTGACGTTGCGCGGAATTTCGACTTTGGCGGTGCGGTTTTTGAAACGTGAAATGGCCTTGATCACGATCTCGTCCGTGCTTTTCTTGGGATCGTGATCGTGGAACTCGATATGCATGGCCCCTTCGATTTTGCAGCGCGGGTTGGTGGTGATCAAGTGCGTGCCATAGCATTGAGCGACTTTAACCAAACCCTGTTTGATGCATTGGACATCCACGGCCATGGCGTCGACAGCACCGGTGATAAGGATGGCTTCGGTCGACATGAAGCTGCCGGCGTGCGGAATGCCATGACGCACCAGCACTTCGGCGCCCGAGCAGCACATTCCGGCCAAGTTGATGCCTTTTGCGCCGGCCGCCTTCGCAGCCGCGATCAAGGTGGGTTCGTGGACCGATTCGATCATCGACTCAAACAGATTGGGCTCATGGCCATGGATGATGATATTGACCTGATCTTCCTTGAGCACGCCCATATTGACTTCGACACTGACCGGAGAAGGGGTGCCGAACAGAATGTCGGAGATTTCGGTGGCCACCATCGAGCCGCCCCATCCGTCGGCCAGGGCCGTGCGGCTGATCTGCCGGGTGATGTTGGTGTAATCCTGGTCGACACCCATGTGGGTGCGATGCATCAGATCCATGATTTCGCGCATCGCCCCGCGTGGCACAACTCCCTGTTTTCGCCAGGTTTCCAGTGTCTTGGGCGGAACGCGCTTGGCAAACGGGATTTCGCCATCCACCGCGGTGTAGGTGCGCTCCAGCGCCTCATACAGATCGATGGCGATTTCCTTGGTGGAACGTCCTTCGGTTTCGATGCCAATGGATTGCGCGACCGATTCCAGCTTTTGAACATCCTTGATGACGTAATCTTTAATATTGCCGTTGACCACTTCGCGGAACAGATCGAGCATGCTCATGCCATGGTCGGTGTGCGCGGCGCCGCCGGCAGCGACCATACGGGCAAAATTGCGGGCCATGATCGTGTCGATGGTTGCGCCGCAGACACCCACTTTGCCATAAGGGTCCTTGGCATTCAGGCGGCAGGGCCCCATGAAGCAATGTTTGCAACAGGCCGAATCGGCACCGATCGGGCATGCCTTCATGTTCACGGCGCGATCAAAGGCCGTTTCCACGCCATCACGCCGTCCTTTGGCGATCATTTGTTGGGTGGCGTCACAGGTGGTCAGGTCCCCCACCGGGACTTCTATTTTCTCTGCAACGATTTTTTTCTTGATGTCCATAAAGCCTCCTTATCAGGAATGATTACTAATATTTTTAAGATAGATCGTGCCTGTCTGTCAACATGTTTTCAGAGGCGCACTCAATTTAATCCTCGCCGGCGATCCGGAAAATGATACCCATATAACGCAACTGCCGGGTACCAACACCGGGGCCCCTCTTCAGTGCTGAATTCAGAATGTTGGGGGGTCTTTGTCCGCTCGGCGTTTGCAATCTCGACACACCTGTATTATTGAGAATGAAAGGCCCGCCCTTCCGACCGTGTTACCTGAAGAGTGGACCGCATACCTTACCTGCTGATGAAAGGACAGGACATATGACCGACGATCCGGTGAAAGTGTATAGTCTGAGCACATGCAGCCATTGCAAATCCACCAAGCGTTTACTCAACGAGTGCACAGTGAAATACGAGTTTGTAGATGTGGATCTGCTCGAAGGCGATGAGCGCAGAGCGATCCTGGAAGATGTCAAAAAGTTCAATCCGAAATGCTCCTTTCCCACGATCATCATCGGTGAAAAAGTCATCGTGGGATACAAGGAAAACGAAATCAAGGAGGCCCTGGGATTGTGATGGATGTACCCCAGCTTTACGAAAAGCTAAAAAAGATTCAGGAGCCCAAGGGCTATTACTTCAGCAATGACATGGAGCGCGTCACCGAGTTGCTGGAAGGCCTCTTGCGCAACAAAGAACGCTATGGCTACATGGTGTGCCCCTGCCGATTGGCTGCCGGCGACCGTGAGGCAGACAAGGACATCATTTGTCCCTGCGTGTACCGCGAACCGGACGTCAAGGCGTTTGGCAGTTGCTATTGCAATCTGTACGTGTCCAAAGCCTGGAATGATCGAACGATTCCGCATGAATACGTTCCGGAACGACGTCCGCCGGAGAAAATGGGTTTCTGATAGCCACGCCATTCCCACTGAACGGGTACTTTGTTGCGCACCTCGCAAGATTGGGGCTCAAGGGGGAGAACCGTTCCCCCTTGGTGCGTATGTTCTTTACTGACGCTGTGGTCCCATCACTGCACGACTGTGAGTTTTTCCGCCAGTGCTTTTCCATAATCCTGACATGCCTTAATGCCCTCCGGTGAGTCAATGATGTGTTCTTTCAGGTTGAGCGCCCCCAGATCGACCATGTCCATCTTGTAGACGTGCTGCATGGTGTCGTAAATCATCGGCCCGGATTCGCCACTGTGCGTGTAGGAGCAAAATGCGGCTCCCATTTTGCCGGTTAAATTGGCTTTCTGGGCCAGGAACAGGAAGTTCTTCATGCCGGTGGTCATATCACGGTGGTACGTGGGGCATCCGAATACAAAGCCATCATAGCCACTCAGTTCGCTCTCGCTGCTGATGTCGGCAATTTTGCGGATTTCGGTCTGCAATCCGGTCATTCGAATGCCCTCAGCGATGAAGTTGGCCATTTTCTCCGTCATACCGGTCCTGCTGATATACGCGACAAGAATCTTACTCATAAATGTTTCTCCCTTTGGATGGATGGTGAATGGAGAGACCAAATGACTGCTCCATACCGTGTGGGCTATCAATAAGTATGCCATCGTCTGTGCGCGGTCCAAAAGCCGGTGAGCTTCGCCGGGCGCATTTCATCAGGTGCGGTTAACCGCGGGGGCTCCGCGCGCAACCTGAAAAAGCAAAACTGGTTATCATCTTCGGTCAAGCGAGATACGGTTAGGGGTGACGTAGAAAAACCCCCGGTGATCCGGGTGGGTGGTCCGCGCCACCCACCCGGATCACCTCCTGCGTGCCAATCCCGAAAACGTTAATAGTCACTGAGCGAACTGGATAACCAAAAAGTCAAAATGACGAGACGGCTATGCCAAGTGTATCAGACGTTGTGCATCGTGAGACACAGCTGTCTCAGGTGAGTCGCACATTGGGAGACGGCATTCTTTTGAATACGCCGAGGATGCCGGCCCCTGGCGGATCGTGCAGGAGGTTCGAGGCGGTTTTAATATGGGCAAACCGAAATCGACCGGTTCGTCACCCGAACTTATCGTAGGCGACCATTTCCGGTTCCACGCCCAGGTCATACAGCATGCTTTCCACGGCGGCGATCATGGGCGGTGGGCCGCAAAGATAATATTCAATTTCAGTCGGGTCGGGGTGCTTGGCCAGATAGGTGTCCCTGGCCACCTGATGGATGAAGCCGACCGGCCCCTGCCAGTTGTCCTCGGGCAGTGGATCAGACAAGGCGACACAGTAGGTGAAGTGGGCGAATTTATTTTCGAGAGCCTGAAACTCTTCATGGTAAAACATCTCTTGGCGCGAGCGCGCGCCGTACCAGAAGCTGATGCGTCGGTGGGTGTTATCGGCCAGCAGTTGCTGGCGCACATGGCTGCGTAGCGGTGCCATGCCTGCGCCGCCGCCGATAAAGCACATTTCGCGCTCGGTCGGCCGGGCGAAAAAGTCACCATAAGGACCGCTGATGGTGATGCGGTCGCCCGGTTTGAGATTGAAGACATAGGAGGAGCCAACGCCGGGGGGCACATCCTTTTTGCCGGGCGGCGGCGTGGCAATGCGAATCGTGAATTTGAGCGTATCGGTTTCGATGGGTGGGTTGGCAAGAGAGTAAGCCCGGTTGACCGGCTGGTCCGATTTGGCTTTGAGGGTCAGCAGATTGAATTCTTTCCAGGCGGCCTTGTACTTTTCGGCCACGCTGAAGTCCCTGAAATCAGCTGCATATTCAGGGATGTCGATCTGGATATAGGCCCCGGCTTTAAAGTGAATGGTCTCGCCCGGATCAAGTTTGAGAACCAGTTCCTTGATGAAGGTGGCCACATTGTCGTTGGATACCACGGTGGCATGATATTTCTGGATGCTGAAGATGTCGTCGGGAATGCGGATGGCCATGTCCTGCTTGACCTTGACTTGGCAGGCCAAACGGATTTGCGCGGCGCGCTCCTTGCGGCTGACCAGCGCGAGTTCGGTGGGCAGGATGTCGCCGCCGCCGTCGAGTACCTTGCATTTGCAAGTCCCGCAGGTTCCTTTGCCGCCGCAGGCGCTGGGCAGATAGATCTGGTTATCGACAAGGGCGCCCAGCAGGGTTTTGCCGGCCGGGGTCGTGACTGCTTTGGCGTCATCCCCGTTGATCACGATGCGTCGGTCGCCTTTGACGGTCAGACGCGCCTCTACCAGCAGCAGGATGCCCACGAGCGTCAGGACGACGCTTAAAAACACAGCCAGACTGATCAGGAATATCATCGGCATACGCAGGTGCTCTTTTCTATGCGGTTGGGGTCCTTAAGGTTGTCATCCTATTTTGGTCGTCCAATTCGCTCAAACGCCAGTCGGCGAAGCGTCAAGTGTAAAGGTCGACGTTACAGCGTAATGCCCGAAAAGAGCATGAACGCCATGGCCATCAGGCCGGTTACGATCATGCGGATGCCAAATCCCTGCAGGCCGGTGGGGATGTCGGCATAGCGCAGTTTTTGCATTATGGTGGCCATGGCCACGATAGCCATCAGCCAGCCGACCCCCGATCCGAATCCATACACCACGGTTTCGACGAAAGTGTAGCGGCGTTCGACCATGAACAGGGCCGCGCCTAAAATAGCGCAGTTCACGGTGATGAGCGGTAGAAAAACCCCTAACGCATTGTAAAGCCCCTGTGAATAACGGTCGATGACCATTTCGACCACCTGCACAATGCCAGCGACCGTAGCGATAAACAGCACCAGCTTCAAAAAGCTCAGGTCGATCTGGGGCAGTCCGGCCCACGCCAGGGCGCCGGGCGCCAGCAGGTAATGGTACAGCAGCCAGTTGACCGGTGTGGTGATGGTCATGACAAAGGTGACCGCCAACCCCAATCCCAAGGATGTGCGCAGGTTGTTGGAAACCGACAGATACGAGCACATGCCTAAAAAGTAGGCCAGCAAAATGTTTCCGACAAAAACGGAGTTGACGAACAAACTGATCAGGTTTTCCATTTTATTTGTCCTTCAACAGAGCATGTTCGAGCCACACAAACAGACCGATCATAATGAAAGCGCCCGGAGCCAGCAGCAGCAGCCCCATGTTGTGATAGCCGGCCTGGTAGAAGCTTTCCGGGATAACCGGATAGCCGAACAGTTTGCCGGAACCCAGCAACTCCCGAAAAAAGGCCACGCCGCATAAGATGGCGCCATAGCCGATGCCATTGGCCAGGCCGTCCGCGAAACTGCGCCCGGGCGAATTGCTCATGGCAAATGTTTCCGCGCGGCCCATCACGATGCAGTTGGTGATGATCAATCCGACAAAAACCGACAGTTGTTTGCTGATGTCGTACATAAAGGCGCGCAGGAACTCATCGGCAAGGATCACCAGGGTGGCGATGACGGCCACTTCCACGATGATGCGGATATTGCGCGGAATATGATTGCGCAAAAGCGAAATGATCAGGTTTGAGAAGGCGACGACCAGGGTCAGCGCGATGCCCATGACCAGCGCCGTCCTCAGCTGGACCGTAACGGCCAGGGCCGAACAGATTCCCAGGATCTGCTTGGATATGGGATTGGATTGCCAAAGCGCTTCGGAAATGGCTTTGTACGTGAAACTTTTGCTGAGCATGCCCATTGCAGTCCGAACTCCCTTTGCTGAATTATCCTTAAAACGCCTGGCCGTAGCTTGGCGACTTGCCAATGATTCGATTCTCTGTGAGGTTCCTTCCTTAACGAAGCGGCCCCTTGACGGCGGCATTCACCTGCAGGGGCGACAGGCGGTCTCCCGTTGCGGCTATAACCCCACGTCCTTCTGACGGAACTGAACCGCTATCGGTTCATAGGCCTCGAGGATTTCTTGCATGCCTTCACTTAGAAATTTACCGGTCAATGTGGCGCCGCTGATGCCATCCACATAGTTGCTGCGGATGTCGGAAGGCATGCGATCGTCCACACTGCCTTTGGCGATGCGGACCGATACGAAATCACCTCCGGCGTTGACAATCTTTTTGCCTGCGAAATTCTTGCGAAACCAGCGGCTCTCTATCTCTCCGCCAAGTCCGGGCGTCTCCTGATGCTGGTATACCGTGAAGCCGCGAATGGTACTGCCGTCGTTTTCGATGGCCAGATACCCGTGGATGGTACCCCACAAGCCCCTGCTGTCGATGGGCACAACATACGCCTGTACTGTATCGTTTTTAGAAAAGATGTACAGCGGCAGCGCGCGGGGGCCGCGCAAATTTTCAGCGACGCTGCGCCCGCTCTCGTCGACCCAGACGCTGCGCACATTGTGACGATACAGCTGTTGTGTCTCGGCTGCCGATATGGTTTGCGCGTCATCGATGATGCCAAAGGCTTTGAGAATGTTTTTTTGGCGGTCCACTTCCATGTTTTGCTGCTGGCGCGCCTTGAGCCCAGTGCTGGCGGCCGTGAGCAGAAGGCTGCAGACCACGCATAAAAGGGTTGCAAAAAGCAGTGATTTCATTCTGTTGGGCATTTTACACCGATTCCGGGGTTGCCGGTGTTGAAAAGTAAAAGTGGAAACCATACTGACGAATGCGATGCCACCTTACACATTGGGTATTCTCTGGCGAATGCGCGTCGCGACCACCAGTTGATCGAGCAGCGGGGCAAAGACATTCAAGAACAATATGGCCAGCATGATCCCTTCGGGAAACGCCGGATTGAACACCCGTATCAGTACCGTCAGAATGCCGATCAGCAATCCATAGATCCAGCGCGCCGCATGGGTATGCGGGGCGGATACCGGATCGGTGGCCATGAAGACGATACCGAAGGCGGCCCCGCCGATCACCAGATGGTAAAATGGATTAAGGCTCAAGTAGGGCAGGGCGGTCGGTCCCGAGAATAACATGAGCAGGTATCCGGCAGCCAGCACACCCAAGGTGCCGCCGAGAATGATGCGATAACTGGCGATCCCCAGCAGGATCAATCCCATGGCGCCGATCAGGCACAGCAAGGCGGAGGAGGCGCCGATGCTGTCGGGATAAAAGCCCAAAAAAAGGGTCCGCCAATCATACCCGGCGGCAGCCAAGGTCTCTTCCACGGTGCCGGCGGTCGATGCAACCGAGGCGATCACCAGCGGTGTCGCGGCCGTGACAGCATCGACAGCTTGCGATCCGGCGTTCAGGACAGCCGTCCAGACGGCATCTCCCGACATCTGGATGGGATAGGCGAAGTATAAAAAGGCCCGCCCGGTCAGGGCCGGATTGAGGAAGTTGCGTCCGGTGCCGCCGAACACCTCCTTGCCGATGACAACGCCGAAAGAGATGCCCAACGCAGCCTGCCACCAGGGTGTGGTCGGTGGCAATGTCAGCGGAAAGAGCATGGCGGTGACAAAAACCCCTTCGCTGATCGGGTGCTTGCGAACGGCGGCAAAGACGATTTCCCACCCGAACCCGAAAACATAGGAGATGATCACCAGCGGCAAAACCGTTTGGGCACCATACAGGAACATGGGCCAGAACGAGGGCGGTTGGCCGCTGGCTTTGAACGCCTGCAAACCGACATTGTACATGCCGAAAAAGAGACACGGCAACAACATGACAATCACCAGCATCATGTAGCGCTGAAGGGTGATGCTGTCGCGCGCATGTGGCGCGAAGGCCGTTACTTGGTCCGTGCCGAAGAAAACCCTTTCCATTGCTTCGAAGAAGGAATCCAGTCGTGCCAGCCGGCCGCCGGGACGGAAATGCTTTTTCTGACTGTGAAAAAAATGTCGTATCGGATTCATGGTCCCATCATCATCGTGGCGAAAGGGTTATTCGGATCTTTTCATTTGTTCGCGGGCATAAGACGCCTTGGCATTGCCGAAAATACGGCTCAACTCGATTTTGGACGGACACACGTACGAACATAGTCCGCAATCCACGCAGTCCAGCAGTCCAAGCTGGAGATACTCTTCCACTTCCTCGACGGCGATGGCCTTGAACACCATATGGGGCAGCAGATCCACCGGGCAGACATCGGCACAGTGCATACAGGCAATGCAGGCGCGGGCATCGCCATGCAGATTACAGTCGTACAGCAGTGGTGCGGGGTTGAGTTTGGAAAGGAAGATGCGCGAATAACTGGGTTTGCGGAAACCGGGCGTGAACAGGGCCAGAAATTCAGCCTGCCCGCCCGCAGGCACCAGGTTCAAAGCGGTTTCGTACAGCCCCATGAAATCTTCCTGCGAAGCGGTGTGTCCGCGCAGCATGCCGCCCACGATCCAGCGCGCGGGCTGGATTATTTGGCTTGGATCGGCCAAGTGGGACAGTGGGGTTCCCAGGCGTGTCAGAAAATGTCCGGGTGCGGGCGCGGCGCTGCCGCCGACGGTCATAACCCGTTGGGTGGGATAGCGGCCGTCGCGCAACAGTTCGGCCAGTAGCATCAGATCCTGCCCGGCAACGTACCAGGCACGATTCTCGGAGGCTTGGGTCTTGATACTGTACAAGACGGCGCCCGGGTCGTCACTGGGGTAGGCCCCCTCGACGGTATGGGTCAGCCAGTCGCGGCCGCGCGCGATCAGGGCGTGATCGGCGGCATCGGCGAAAACAACCAGCTTGCCGCCGCATAATTTGGATAGAACCTTCAACCCAAACGCGAACAGATCTTCCCGGCCGTGAAGATAGACATCGGCCGCGGGCGAGAACGGTTCTTTGGCATCCAGTCCCACCAAGATAAGCGGCGGACTGTTTTCGGGTGCGGGCAGATCGCGAAAGGGCAACTCTCGAAAGACCCACCACAGGCCGCCGTCCAGAATGCGAGCGACCAGAGCCTTGCGATCGATCGTCGCCAGGGCGTCGTTGGAAAGGGCCTCGAACCCGACACGCGGCTCTTGTCCAGATTGCCGTTCGATAATGATGGCCTGGATTGTGCGGCGCGGACCGAACCGTATGCGGCGCACCGTGCCGCCCGCTGGGGACAGGAACTTGAAGCGCGGTTCGCGTTTGTCCTCGAACAAGACCGACCCGATGCGCACAGGATCTCCTTCGGCAACATGCAGGCGCGGTTTTATATGCGGAATCTTGTCCGGTAAAGCCGCCAGTTGTTCCGGGTCGGGGAGGCACTTCAGTGTGGTCGAGGGACGTCCGGCAATGTTGAACCGATAACCTCTTTTTACAATCACATTATCCATAGGTGCTCTGTTTCTCATTCAGATCATTGGCACAACAAGGCGTCGCAATCGTCGATTCAAGCCCTTTTCATACCTTTTGAAGCTTAAAACCGTTCAATCGTTCCGGTTCCGATTGGATTCAATTGTTTCTAATGTCTTCAGGAGCGGACTGCCGCACCTTTGGGATGACAGCTCGGTTAGCACTTTTAAGTTTTATTTTCAACTGACGCATGATAATCATTCCTAATTATGGTGTGCCTTAAAGGCATGAAACGGAACACAGGCTGCCCCTTGCGTACCCGGATCACAATGCTCATTTTCTAAAAGTAGTGTTCTTAGGAAATGCCGGTTTTTCTTTTGCACTTTTGCAGTTTGCATGCCAGTAAACCGCCGTCGGAGACATACCCGGGGTTCGGATGCGCTTTATAAAGTCGATTGACTGATTCACCCACGGGCCTGCAAGGCTGGCGCTGCCGGGCGGCCGCGTATGCGGATCACTCGAGCGCCGCGGTCGTACTTAATCCGTTTTATCGATGAAGACTAAAGGAGGCACTGATGGAAGATGATTGCAAACCGGCACTTAATACCGGTTTACGCGGTGTGACCGTTGCCAGCACCAAAGTCAGCGACGTGATTGGTGATCTGGGCAAATTGATCTACCGCGGCTATTTGGTATCCGACTTGGCCAACAAAGCGAGTTTTGAAGAGATCGTGCATCTGTTGCTGTTTGAGAAGTTGCCCAGCCACAGCGAACTGGATGATATGAAAGCACGCCTGGTGGCCGAACGGGACATCCCGCCCGCCATCATAGATGCGCTCAAGACGCGACCGGCGGATGCCCTGCCAATGGATATTTTGCAGGCAGCCGCGGCCATGCTGGCCAATCATGACAAGGACGTAAACGATCCTTCGCACGATTCGGTGATGCGCATGGCCATCCGTTTGATTGCCAAGCTGCCTACCGTTTTGGCTGCCTGGGAGAGAATCCGCAATGGCAAGGCGCCGATTGCACCGGACCCGGAGTTGGATCATGCGGCCAATTTTCTTTACATGTTGTTCGGCGAAAGACCTACCCCCGAACTGGTTCATTTCTTCGATGTCACCCTGCTCCTGCATGCCGAGCATTCGTTCAATGCATCGACTTTCGCCGCGCGGGAAGTCGCTTCAACACGGGCCCATATTTATGCGGCGGTATCGGCCGCCATCGGGTCGCTCTCAGGAGAGCTGCACGGCGGCGCCAATGTACGCGTCATGCGCATGCTGCTGGAAATCGGCAGTCCCGAAAACGCTGAAACCTATGTTGAACAGATCCTGAGTGAGGGCAAAAAAATCATGGGCTTAGGGCATGCGGTGTATAAAACTGATGATCCGCGGGCGCATATCCTGGCGCCGATGTCCAAGCGGGCCGGCGAATTGGCCGGCGATACACGCTGGTACGAGATCTCCAGGATTCTGGAAGAAAAGGGGAAAAAGGCTTTTAAGGAGCGCAAGGGCACCGATATTTTCGTGAACGTCGATTTTTACAGTGCTTCTCTTTACTACTCCATGGGGATACCGGTGGACCTGTATTCGCCCCTGTTTGCCATAGCGCGGGTGGCCGGCTGGACTGCGCATGTTCTTGAAGAGCAGTTTGCGGGGGCGGCGCCCAAACCCATGCTCTACCGGCCCGAATCCAGATACATTGGCGAATACTGCGGACCGGCCGAATGCAGTTTCGTTCCAATTGAAAAACGCTGATGTGACGTTGCCCACGCCCAGGGCGTGGGCAACGCACGCATATTACACAGCTGGTCAGGAAAAATAAGGTGCAGGATCTGAATCGAACGGACAAAGTGCGTATGACGCAACAGCGGCGCGTCATACTTGAGGCGTTGCGCAGGGACAACATTCATCCGACCGCTGATGCGATCTATGAAATGGTACGCAGGCGCCTGCCGCGCATCAGCCTGGGAACCGTCTATCGAAATCTCGAAATTCTGACGGCGCTAGGCGAAATCCAAACCCTTGAAATGAGCGGCAGTCAGAAGCGCTACGACGGCATTGCCCAAAAACACTATCATATCAGGTGCGTGCACTGCGGGCGCGTGGATGATGCCCCGATTGCGCCCTTGAACCGACTTGAAGACGAACTTTACGGTGCTACCGTGTATACGATCATGGGCCACCATCTCGAATTCGTGGGTTTGTGCCCTGAATGCTCTCAAAACGAAGAGGCGCAGCGCTTTGCCGAGCGGCACCTGTCCATGCCTTCGGAATCTCCATAATTATTGATAATGACTCAACTGTTGTTCAGTTCTTTGCGGAGCCACTCTTTCACAATGCCTTCAACTGCATACACGCCCTTCAGTTGTCCGTTTTCTTTTACGAATGCCTTCTTGATGGCCGCCGGCATTTCAATCTGGGCTAACTCCTTGGCACCTTCGGAATTGCGCCGGATCAGATAGATGATCGGCGATTCTTTCCATGTGCTGACGGCGAAATAGCAGGTTTCGTCATTCTTTGATCGAATCACATAGTTTCCGCGCGACCAGTTGTTTCCCCATTCCAGGTACAGGCGCACGGCTTCTTCCGGCGTCATCTCCCAGTCGATGGCGTTCAACAGGTCGGGATCTTGCTTAAGTTTCTCGAGAGTGCTCATATCATGTCCCTTCTGATTCTTTACATCTTTAATAGTAGGTGTGCCCAGGGGGTTGTGCAAGTAGTATGCCTCGCAACCGGCGCCCCCGGAGGGTGAGGGCTACCCGCCTCGCTGGCCAGACATATAGAAAGCCAAGGGGTAAAGGATATGTATCGAGAGACAGATGTGTATCGAGGCGCTCGCTTGTGTTGTGAGACAGATTGCAATCGCTGAAAACATGCGTTGACGCGGGTGACATCCTCTGATTGAATATCAGTCTACGCTACGGCTGAGGCCGATCCGGGCTTTTACGCTGATATGCCGGCACTGTTATGGGGCGCTCGTCTACACGCAACCGGGATGTTTTACTTGGCATGGCTTTTGAAACGGGAACGTTGACTATTGGGTCAAGTCCTCTTTCATCGGAGACAATTGCGTGCTGAAAGCGTGTGATCAGAACATCCAGAAAATGCTCCTGCTGACGCAGGAGATGATGCGTCTGGCGGATCAAGGCGACGCCGACCGCGAAGACACCGGCTGCGGCATTCTTTACGGAATGTTGCGCGATTCGGCATACAAGCTGTCGCGAATGGCGGAAGAAGAGAAAAAAAGACACCAGGAAAAAGGGTGGTGGCCAGCCGACGGACCGCAATGTCCGGGCGCCTCGGGCGCCCCCACAAGATAATTCAATGAGACAATCAACAAGCTCTTAACCCAAGGAGGAATCGAAGTGGCATCATTGGAAGGAACGCAAACCGCAAAGAATCTGTTGGCCTCTTTCGCAGGAGAATCACAAGCGCGCAACCGGTACACCTATTTCGCAGGCAAGGCCCGCAAAGAGGGATTCGTTCAGATTGCCGATATTTTCGAAGAAACCGCCAACCAGGAGAAGGAGCATGCCAAACGCTTTTTCAATTTTCTGGAGGGCGGTGATCTTCAGATCGTGGCCGCTTTTCCGGCCGGCATCATTGCCAGCACGCTGGACAACCTGAAATCGTCGGCTGACGGCGAACGTCACGAACACATCGAAATGTACCCTGAATTTGCAAAGATAGCCCGCCAAGAAGGGTTTGAAGCCATGGCAATGGTTTGGGAAGCTGTTTGCGTGGCGGAAAAGCAGCATGAAAAGCGTTTTCGTGATCTGGCGGCCAACATCGCCGCGGGAGCGGTTTTCAAACGCGCCCAACCGGTCGCATGGCGCTGTCGCAATTGCGGGTACGTGCACGAAGGCCAGGAAGCACCTCAGATGTGTCCGGCCTGCGCGCATCCTCAGGCCCATTTTGAATTGCTCGGAGAAAACTGGTAGATAGTATTAAAACCCTAAACACGAAGGAGGCATCAATGACCCAGAGATTGGAAGTGTACAAGTGTAATTTGTGCGGCAATATCGTCGAAGTGCTTCATGCCGGCCCCGGAGAATTGGTCTGCTGCGGGGCACCCATGGTCTGTATGCAAGAAAATACGGTCGACGCGGCCAAGGAAAAGCATGTACCGGTCATCGAGAAAATCGAGGGCGGGGTAAAGGTGAAAGTGGGCAGTGCCGCCCACCCCATGGAAGAAAAGCACTATATCGAATGGATCGAGATTGTTGCCGATGGCAAAGTGTATCGCCAATTTCTGAAGCCGGGCCAGGCACCCGAAGCGATCTTCATGGTCGCGGCGGACAACGTGACCGCCCGGGAGTATTGCAACATTCATGGTCATTGGAAGTCCTGATTCCCCTTGCAGGCAAACGATCGTTCTTTAGATGAGAAGAACATTCAACCGTCGGGGCGAATCACCGTTCGCCCCGACGGCAAACATTTGATTACAGAAGAGGTGATCCATGGCAAACTGGAAATGTGCGAATTGCGGCTACGAAATGGAAGCGGAAAAACCGCCGGAGCGCTGTCCTTCTTGTAAACAGGCATGCGAATTTCTGGATAATACCTGCTACACACCTGACTGCCAGGGTGGTGGCAAAGATCCCCGCATCAAATAAACAACCGGTTGGCTTCGATCCATTTCCCACGGTCCCACGGGGAAAAGCGTTGGGGTAAATCTATATCACCCCGTAAATTGCATAAAGCCATCATTGTCTGAGGAGGGTTTGATGGATCCCGTTTTTTTATCGCGACTGCAATTTGCCGCCGCCACCATGTTCCATTTTTTGTTCGTGCCGCTGACGCTCGGCCTTTCCGTCCTGGTCGCTTACATGGAAACCCGCTACGCGCGCAGCGGTGATGAAACCTATCTGCGCATGACCAAATTCTGGGGTAAGCTTTTTTTGATCAACTTCGCCTTGGGCGTGGTAACCGGGATCACCCTGGAATTTCAATTCGGCACCAACTGGTCGCGATACTCGGCCTTTGTCGGCGACATCTTCGGCTCACTGCTCGCCATCGAGGCAACCGTCGCCTTCTTTCTGGAGTCGATTCTGATCGGTGTTTGGGTTTTCGGATGGAAAAAACTCTCCCGCAAAGCGCATGCGGCTGTCATGTGGCTGGTCGCCGGTGCCGGAAACATTTCAGCTCTGTGGATTCTGATCGCCAATGGCTGGATGCAGCAGCCGGTCGGCTATGTGCTGCGCAACGGACGCGCCGAGCTCAACGACTTTGCCGCCGTGGCCTTGAATAAGTTCGCACTGCTGGAATTCTTCCATACGGTGCCGGCAGCATTCATCCTGGGCAGTTTCTTCGTGATGGGCATCAGCGCCTATCATCTGCTGAAAAAACAGAATATCGATTTTTTCACCCGCTCTTTTCGGATAGCCTTGGTATTGGGTTTCATCTCTTCCGTATGGGTCATTATCGAAGGCGATCAGCATGCTATCCACGTCACCCAGGTGCAACCGACCAAACTGGCCGCCATGGAAGCCCACTGGGAAACCAGCCGGGAGGCGCCCATGTTCCTGCTCACGCTGCCCGATGAAGCCAATGAGCGCAACTACTTTGAGTTCGGCCGTTTGCCCGGGCTGCTCAGTTTTCTGGGCTATCACGACGTCAATGCCGAGGTACGCGGCTTAAAAGATTTTGCGCGCGACGAGCGCCCGCCGGTATTGCTCACCTTTATAGCCTTTCGGACCATGGTGATTTTGGGGACGCTTTTCCCGTTGCTGACCCTGATCGGGTGGTTTTTACGACACCGGCTGATCGAAAACCGTTGGTATCTGATGATCATGGTGGCCGCCATACCCCTGCCTTACCTTGCCATTCAGGCCGGATGGGTCGTCGCGGAAGTCGGGCGCCAGCCGTGGATTGTCTACGGGCTGCTCAAGACCGCTCAGGCCGCGTCACCCGTGACCGGTGGCCAGGTGCTGTCTTCGCTGATCGCATTCATTCTGGTGTATGGCCTTTTAGGTCTGACGGGTTTTTTCCTCATTGCCCAAACAGCGATCAAGGGGCCAAAGGCTGTCCAGCCTGATGCACCCGAGATCCTGCGCGTGAGCGCACCCTGACGACCGAGATAACCCATACCAAATTACGGGGGCATGTATGGAACTGCAAGCAACATGGTTTTTTATCTGGGGATTATTGTGGGCGATCTTCTTCATGACGGATGGCTTCGATTTTGGTATCGGCGCACTCTATCCTTTCCTGGGCAAGCGCGAGCAGGACAAACGCATGATGATCAATGCCATGGGGCCGCTGTGGGACGGTAACGAAGTGTGGCTGATCACTGCCGGCGGGGTGACGTTCGCGGCGTTTCCCCTGGTCTATGCCGTTATGTTCTCTTCGCTGTACACCGCCTTGATGCTGATCTTGTTTGCCTTGATTCTGCGGGGTGTTTCCTTCGAATTTCGCGGCAAAGTGGATCACCCGGCCTGGCGCAACGTGTGGGACGTCTGTATTTTTATCGGCAGCACCACGCCGGCGCTGCTGTTCGGGGTGGCCTTTGCAAATATCTTCAAAGGATTGCCGTTGGACCAGGCGCATTTGTTCCAGGGCAATCTGCTGACGCTGCTTAACCCCTATGGGCTGTTGGGTGGGGTCCTTTTCATGCTTTTTTTTCTGGTGCACGGCGCTTTGTGGTTGGCGATCCGCACCTCTGAAGATCTGCACGAGCGGGCGGTCCGCGCTGCCGGCAGATTGTGGTTGCCCTTGCTGCTGACGGCGGTGGCCTTTCTGGCCTACAGTGCGGTGGCCACCGATCTGTATGCCAACTACCTTGAACGGCCCTATTTGTTCGTCGTCATTTTAGCGGCTGTGTCCGGTCTGGTCGGAATCAAATGGTTCCTGGCCAAAAAACAGTATTTCCGCGCATGGTTGGCCTCCGCCCTGGCCATTGCAGGCGCCACCTTTTTTGGCATCGTGGGCCTTTTCCCCAATATGCTGCTGTCCAGCATCAACGCCGATTACAGCCTGACGGCGCTGAACGCCTCCTCCAGCCCGATGACGTTGAAAATCATGCTGGTGGTCGTATTGTTGTTCGTACCGCTTGTGCTGGCCTACCAGATCTGGGCTTACCATCTCTTTCACACCAAGTTGGGGCAAGAGGATCTGGCCTTGGAGGATGCCTACTGAGAAGTGTTAAGTTTCGGGTTCCAAACGCCGGTGATCCGGGCGTGTTGTCCGCGCCACACGCCATTTCGCTCAAGTGAGACTGAAGGTGTGCGTAGGGCCGGGCCGCAAACTAAGCTGGCGCTCAAACAGTGCGGCCCAAAACACCCTACGCACACCGTTGTAGGGGCGACCGGCGGTCGCCGCAGAAAGCTCATGGCTGACTGTGGCGCGGACAACCCCCAGGCTCACCTCACTACGTGCCAAGCCCGAAAGTTGAGGTGTAAGGTGAGGGCAAATAGCCTTCCAGATCCGAAGTGGCAATGCACGCAATTGCCAAGCCAGCCATGGCTTCGCCGGGCATGAGTTGATCCGGTTTGGGAAAGATGCTAGAAAGAAATAGCGGACATAACCAGCAAGGAGAGATGATGCGCCCCATTTTTTTTGCCGTGCTAATCGTTCTGGTCACGATGACAGGATCGCTCGCTTTTGCCCAGGAAAACAAGGGGGCCGATCAGATGCGGCTGGAAGGCGGTGGGCAGGGCAGTGTGCCTTTTCCGCACCACCGTCATCAAACCGCGCTGGGAGACTGCCTGGTCTGCCACTCTTTCTTTGATCAGGAAAAAGGTGCCATCGCCGATGCCATTGCCGATGGGCGACTGGTCAAAAAGCAGGTCATGAACAAACTGTGCATCCAATGCCACCGTCGCCAGAAGCAGGACGGCAACCCCGGCGGTCCATTGACCTGCACCCAATGCCACAAGAAGGAGTCGTAACACCCATGTTCGCACTAGGCCTCCAAGGCAGCCCGCGTAAAAAGGGCAATACCGACATTCTGCTCGCCGAGTTCATGCAGGCGCTCGCGCAACTGGGCGTGGAGACCCGCACCATAGAGGTCTGCCAACAGCATATAGAGGCTTGCAAGGAGTATACGGTTTGTGAAAAAAAAGGGTACTGCCCGATCGATGACGATATGAGCCGCGAGATTTACGGGTTGATACGCCGGGCCGATATCGTCGTTGCTGCGTCACCGGTCTTCTTCTATAATGTTACCGCACAGCTCAAGGCCCTCATCGATCGTTGTCAGACGCTCTGGGCGCGCAAGTACAAACTCAAACTCAACGATCCTGGTCATCGCACGCGGCGCGGTTTCGTTCTGGCCGTCGGGGCCACCTCCGGCAAGCAGCTCTTCGACGGCATTCACCTGACCGCCAAGTATTTCTTTGATGGTATTTCCGCGCAACCATCCGGCCATCTGATATACCGGCGCATGGAAGGCCGGGGACAAATCAAAACCCACCCGACGTTGCAGGTGGAAGTGGTCCAGGCGGTTCGGGAATTGACCGACGGTTTGCTGCAACGCCCTAAAATCCTTTTCGCTTGCCGTGAAAATGCCTGTCGTAGCCAGATGGCGGCAGCTTTTGCCCGCCTGTACGCCGGCGACCGGCTGGATGTGATCAGTGCGGGCAGCCAACCGGCGGCCCAAGTCAATCCTGTGATGGTGGATGCCATGCAGGAAAAAGGTATCGACATGGGATTTCTTGCCACAACCGCCTTGGAAACCGCCATAGCGGTCCATGCGCCGGCGACGATCATTACCATGGGGTGCGGCGAACAATGCCCTGTTGTGCCCGGAGCCAGGATCGAAGTGTGGGATTTGCCCGACCCGGCCGGTCAATCCATCGATTTCATGCGCGGGGTACGCGATGATATCGAAGCAAGAATCAAAACGCTGATTGACGCTTATGCATAATTGGAGGCGCCCTTTGTATTTCAGTCACTGTTAAAATACAAAGGGCGTCTTCAATCCAACCCACCCCAACCAAGAAGGAGAAACAGATGGACCGATATGTTTGTACAGTTTGCGGGTATGTGTACGACCCTGCGCAGGGCGATCCGGACAATGGCGTGAAACTTGGCACCAAATTCGAAGATGTGCCCGAAGATTGGGAGTGCCCGGTCTGCGGTGCACCTAAATCCGATTTTGAAAAAGAGTAAAGAACAGTAGCTGGAACCGGATGCCCTTTTTGCCAAAGCGAAAAGGGCATTGTTATTCGAGCGGCAATGCAATCTCGTTCATCGCGCGGCAGCGCCAGGTTTAGTGTCTGGCTTCATTCAATCAAAATGGCATCTCATGCGGGGTGGGCGTGAGAGGCCTAAAGGCTGAGTCGGGTCTGTTTCCGGTGGTGCTTTCGCGTATTTCGTGTATATCGTGGTATCGCAACCGCGACCTAAACGAAATGCCCAAAACCAGTGGCACCTGAATCACACGGCAAGGCCCCCACTGGACAGATATTTACAGTAAAAAGAGGAAGTACGCATGAAACCAATACAAATTGCCAATGGTATTTACGACGTGGGTGTCAATGACTGGAACATCGATGATTTCCATGGCTATTCCACGCCTATGGGAAGCAGCTACAATGCCTTTTTGATTGTGGATGAAAAGGTGACCCTCATTGATGCCGTGAAAAGGGAATTTGCCGATCAGTTGATCGCCAAGATAGAGCAAATTGTCGATCCGCGCAAAATCGACTACGTGATCAGCAATCATACCGAAATGGATCATTCCGGCGGATTGGCGCGGGTCATGCACCGCATCGGTGAAGAAAAGCCTGTTTATTGCTCCAAACTGGGGGCCAAGAACCTGCCGTTGCATTTTGCCCGCAAACTGAACTATCAGCCGGTGACCGATGGGCAGACCCTGAGCCTGGGTGCCCGTTCCCTGACCTTCCTGGAAACCCGCATGATCCATTGGCCGGACAGTATGTTCAGTTACCTCAACGAAGACAAAATTCTCTTTTCCAGCGATGGCTTCGGGCAGCATTATGCCGGTTTCGAAAAATTCGACGACATCATCGGCGATGCGATCATGCCGCATGCCAAGAAGTACTTTGCCAACATTTTGCTGCTCTACGCGCCGTTGATCCTCAAGCTGATCGAAAAAGTAACCACCATGGGACTGGAGATCAAAATGATCTGCCCCGATCATGGCGTGCTGTGGCGTAGCGAACCGTCCAAAATCATCAATGCCTATCTCGAGTGGAGCCGTCAGACGGCCAAACGCAAAGCGGTACTGGTTTACGACACCATGTGGCACAGCACTGAAAAGATGGCCGATGCTATTGCCGGTGGGTTGTCCGACGAAGGCATCATCGTGCGACCTATGTATTTGCGCAAATGGCACCGCAGCGACGTGATGACCGAGGTGTTGGATGCCAAGGCCGTGATCGTCGGGTCGCCCACCCTCAACAATGGCCTGTTCCCGACGGTCAGTGATTTTTTAACCTACATGAAAGGCTTGAAGCCTCTCGGCAAGATCGGCGCTGCCTTTGGCTCTTATGGATGGAGCGGCGAAGCGACCAAGCTGATCACCCGGGAACTGGAAGGGATGAAGTTCGAGATGCTCGAACAGGTTCGGAGCCAATATGTGCCCAATGCCAGCAGCCTGGAAGAGAGCTATGCTTTTGGCCGCGCCATCGGACAGGCCATCAACGCCCAGGTGCCTGCATGAAACGGCCCTTAGTGGATATGGCCGCCTGCACCATGTGCATGGGGTGTGTGGCGGTCTGTCCTGAGGTGTTCAGTGAGAACGATGCGGGGTATATCACGGTGGCCGACCTGGACGCCTATCCGGAAGCGTGCGTCGCCGAAGCCATCAAATATTGCCCCGAAGATGCCATCGGCTGGGAAGAAGAGTGACGGGCAAAATGTCCTTTCGTCGGCTGAAAATAGAGGTGCTCAGCCTGTTGCGGCAAGCCGACCTGGCGCCCGCTTTGCAGACGATCGCCGCGATGCCGGCGCGCCAGGTGATCAACCCGTTGTTCGGTTTGCTTTATCACACCGACCTGCGCGTGCGCTGGCACACCATAACCGCCATGGGCACCGTTGTCGCCGGATTGGCCGACCACGACCTGGAAGCGGCCCGGGTGATCGTGCGCCGGCTGATGTGGAACCTGAACGACGAATCGGGCGGCATCGGATGGGGATCGCCTGAAGCCATGGGCGAAATTTTGGCCCGCCACACCCGCCTGGCCGAAGAGTATGCCCCCATCTTGATCTCGTACATCGATCCGCAAGGCAATTTTCTCGAGCACGCGACCCTTCAGCAGGGCGCCTTATGGGCGGTGGGCCGCTTGGCCAGAAGTCGGCCGCAACGGGTGCAGGCAGGCGCGCCCCTGCTGCTGCCATTTATAGGATCATCGGACAACGCCCTGCGCGGCTTGGCCGTGTGGGCGGCCATTCCGTTCGAAGATACGCCCCTGACGGAAGCCATTCGTCCGCTGCGCTCGGACCCTTCCATCATCACGCTTTTTTCAGAACGAAGGCTGGTGCAAACCACGATTGCGGAGTTGGCATCGGCTGCAGTGGATACCCCAAATTCTCTGGTTACCGGCGCGCCATCAGGCAAGCGTTGACCGGGTGCCGAAAAAGGTGCAGACGTTCACAAACCCTCTTTGATTCTCCGACTTTTGCATTATTGTTGAAAAGCCATTTTCCAGACCCGCTGAATCTCTCCGGGAAATTTTTGGCCAAGTGGCAAATGGATATGGCTCGAACGCGACCGGATCGTCCCGCTCCGAGACACCGGTATTTGAACGAACCTGTCGATAAATATACGGAAAGGGGTTATCGAGGAGGAGGAAGAGGGTGGTGGACCAGCCACCCGGATCGCCGGGGTTTGAAAACCCGAAATTGGACTTTCAACGAAAAACATACCACTCCGGCAAGGGCCGGTTTTATAAAGGTGGACCATGGCTAGAGAGAAAAAAGGGTCTCCCAAAGAGACTACTATCGTGGGTTTCATCGAAGAGATAGAGCTCGAGGATGATGAAACCGGACTCCAAATCGTGGACGAAGAACATGCCTACCGGGTAGAGATGGACCGGCAGGGTAGAAAACTACTCGATTATGTCGAGGAGGAGGTCGAAGCGACCGGTTTTGTCACCAAAGGCTCCGATGCGCGTGAGATAAAAATCACACGGTTTCGGCTGGTGGAAGGGTATGATGATGAGGAGGAAGAAGTCGATTTCGATGAGGATTTCCTTGATCATCGCGATGATGATTGATCCGCCTGCTTTGCAGACATAGCCAAAGGGGGTCGTGCAGCAGCCATCGCACTTGGCCGCTCACGGCCCGCTGTGCCCTGGCTAGCGGCTAGGATGCGGGATCGCCCGTGGGCAGGCCGTACAGTCGGCAGGTGTTGGCCCACGTGACCGCCGCTAAACTTTCAGGCGTCGATTGCCGCACCTCGGCCAGCTTCATCAGAACTGTACGCACGAAAGCCGGTTCGTTGCGGCGGTATTTGTTGCGTTCAGGGGTCGGTGTCAAATAGGGCGCGTCGGTTTCGACCAGCAGGCGCTCTGCCTGGATACGCCCGACCATGGCGCGCAGGTTTTGACCCCGGGATTGCACGGTCAGAATGCCCGTAATGCCGATATACAGTCCCAGGTCCAGATAGGCCGCCAGCTCCGCCGCATCGCCAGAAAAACAGTGCACCACGCCCAAGCGGTTTGAATTCCAATGGCCTTTGAGAATGTTTAGAAAACGCCCCTGACTGTCTCTTTCATGAAAAATCATGGGAAGGTTCAATTGCCCGCCGATTTCCAGTTGGCGGACGAACCAGCGTTCTTGGGCTGCTCGGGGCGAGTGCATGCGGTTAAAATCCAGCCCCGTTTCCCCCCAGGCTTTCACTTTGGGGTGACCTGCCATGCGCGTCATTTCTTGAAACAGGTCGTCAGTACCGCTCTGGGCATCGTGAGGATGCAAACCCACCGAAGCGTAAACGCCATCATGGCCCTCGGCGATGGCGATGGCCTTTCGTGAACTGTTCAGATCGATGCCCACCACCATCATGGCGGCCACCTCCGCTTGATGGGCGCGCAGTAGCACGGCATCCAAATCACCATCATAGCCGGCGTCGTCCAAATGGCAGTGGCTGTCGAAAATTTTCATGGGTGGCCGTCCAGGCCGGCGGGACCGGCAGTTTTAATAGTCTTTAATACCTCGAACCAATCCGTTTGCGGATATCATCGAAGCCGGTATGAAGCAAGTGCGATCCGCTTGCAACGCAGGGCAATCGCATGTAAACCTTGGCACGCAGCGTGCCTTTACTTGGTGCCATATCTATCGTGCTGAAAACCCGGTGATTCGGGTGGGTGGTCCGCGCCACCACCCACCCGAATCACCTCCTCCGTGCCAATCCCGTAAACGAATTCGGGTATCGAGAGAGTTTTTATGCGATTGCCCTGGCTTGCAACAAGCTTGCAACGGCGGTACGTAGAGTGAATAATTTAGATCGGTTCTCTATTGTAAACGCCTGCTTGCCTGCACCAGGCGAGCTGCGCAAAGAATTTGATTCGACTGCAATATCGGACTTTTATTTTGATTTCAAACGCGCTATGAACTCCAAAGGTTGTTAAAACGCAAGGAGAAGATATGTTTAAAATTGTCAAACGCACTGAAATGGCTCAAGGCACGGTGATCCTGAATGAAATCGAAGCACCCCTGATTGCTCGCAAAGCAAAGCCCGGGCAGTTCGTGATTCTCAAATCCCACGAAGAGGGCGAGCGGATTCCGCTGACCATGGCGGAAACCGACCCTGTCAAAGGCACGATCACGATCATCTACATGGTTGTCGGCAAGTCCACGGCATTGTTCAGGGACCTCAAAGAGGGCGACGGTTACCAAGATGTGATTGGACCACTGGGCCGGCCCACCCATGTCGAAAAAGTCGGCACCGTGTTGTGTGTGGGCGGCGGCACCGGGGTAGCCGTGCTGCACCCGATCACGCGCGCCATGAAGGAGGCCGGCAACAATGTTATCTGCGTTATCGGCGCCCGCAACAAGGATCTGCTGATCCTCGAGGATAAGATGAAAACTGCCTCTGATGATCTGCGTGTCTGTACCGATGATGGTTCTTACGGTCACCACGGATTTGTCACCGATATCGTGAAAAAGGTCTTGGCCGGAGAAAAGGTCGCCCAGGTGGTGGCCATTGGCCCGGTGCCGATGATGAAAGCCGTCAGCGCCGTGACCAAGGAATTTGGGGTGCCGACAATGGTCAGTCTCAACCCGATCATGATCGACGGCACCGGCATGTGCGGTGGCTGCCGCGTCAGCGTGGGCGGTGAAACCAAGTTCGCCTGCGTGGACGGTCCGGAATTCGATGGCCACAAAGTCAACTTCGATGAGTTGATGATGCGGTTGCGGGCCTATTGTGACGAGGAAAAGCAGTGTTATGAGGGCTACTGTCGGCTGAGCGACGGTTGACGCATTCCGCGCGGTATTCGTCTGAACCTCGTAAGTTATCGTGAATTCACGCACAGCTGATTGCTGTTGTTAATAGGAGGAAGTCATGGCTGAAAAACAAGCCAAACCCGGCCGCGTGCCGATGCCCGAGCAGGATCCGGCGGTTCGCAGGCGTAATTTTGAGGAAGTGCCCACCGGCTACACCGCTGCGATGGCACAGGAAGAAGCCGCACGCTGCCTGCAATGTAAAAAGCCAGGATGTGTCGAGGGGTGTCCGGTTCAGGTGGATATCCCCGGATTTATCCGCTTGCTTACCGAAGGCGACCTGACGGCTGCTATTCGGTCGATATGGCAGAAAAACGCCTTGCCGGCGGTCTGCGGGCGGGTTTGTCCCCAAGAGATTCAATGCGAAGGCAAATGCATCCTGGCCAAAAAAGGGACGCCGGTCGCCATCGGCAACTTGGAGCGATTCTGCGCGGATTACGAGCGCAATCATGGTACAGGGGCCCTGCCGCCCAAAGCGGATCCGACCGGCAAGCGCGTGGCCGTTGTGGGATCGGGACCATCAAGCCTCACCGTGGCCGGCGACCTGATTCTGAAAGGCCATGCCGTGACTGTCATGGAGGCTTTTCACAAGCCCGGAGGTGTGCTGGTCTACGGTATTCCCGAATTCCGCCTGCCCAAAGCGATCGTCGCCCAGGAGGTCAATTTCCTTGAGCGATTAGGGGCCACCGTGGAATGCAATATGGTGGTCGGACGTACGGTCACCTTGGATGAATTGTTCGAACAAGGCTATGATGCTGTTTATTTAGGCGTGGGCGCCGGTTTGCCCAGGTTCATGAATATTCCGGGGGAGAATTTGATTGGTATCTTATCGGCCAATGAATATCTTACGCGGGCCAACCTGATGAAAGCCTACAAGTTTCCGGAAGTGGACACCCCCGTGCCGATGGGCAAGAACGTGACCGTCTTGGGTGCCGGCAACGTGGCCATGGACTCGGCACGCACCGCCATGCGCCTGGGCGCGGAAAAAGTACGCATTGTCTATCGCCGCTCGCGCGAAGAAATGCCAGCGCGCTCAGCCGAGATCCATCACGCTGAGGAAGAGGGCATCGAGTTTATGCTGCTGACCAACCCGACGCGCTATATCGGGGACGAACGGGGGCGGTTGACCGGCATGCAGTGCCTGAAAATGGCCCTGGGTGAACCGGATGCCTCGGGACGCCGCCGGCCTGTCCCGATCGAAGGGTCGGAGTTCGAACTTAAAACCGACCTGGTGATTGTGGCCGTAGGCTCCGGTGCCAACCCCCTGCTGACCCAATCGACTCCCGAGCTGGCTCTGAACAAGTGGGGCTACCTGATCACCGATCCGGATACCGGCAAGACATCCAAAAAAGGGGTTTGGGCCGGCGGCGACATCGTCACGGGCGCTGCGACCGTGATTCTGGCCATGGGTGCCGGGCGCGCTGCGGCCGATAGTATCCATAAATATTTAAATTGGGGATGGTAACTCGGACGCGACACACCAGTCCATCATCCTATGCAGGTATTCCGGCCTCTCCAGTTTGGGAGGCCGATCTTATTTTGATTACTTAGAATACTTTTTATAGGATGGTTTGCTGAAGATTCAGGTTCCCAAGTCCGAAGCCAGAAAACCCAAACCGATCACGGTGCAGTAAGGATTTTTCATGGCACCCCTTTCGGCCGGTCGCGGGCATGCATGACCCCGGCCGGTCGTGACTCGCCCGCAGGGACTACGCCTCGTTGTCCTTTTCACCGTGTGATCGCAGGGGGTTCCATCCGTAGGGGCGACCGCCGGTGGCCCCTACAGCGGGCCTCGTGCCCATAAGCCTCGTGCTCCTCAAAGTGTCCATTCGCCCCTGAGAAAGAGCGACATTTCTGAAATGCGGCCCACACGCAAATGCGGTTACCCTGGAACTCTCCTGTAAAGCGCTTGAATTTTAAGGCTTATCGTAATACAATCCATTCCGGCTATGGCACGTAACTCCCGACGTATGAAACAAACGTGCGCAAAGCACATCAGCATATCTTTCTACTTTCACTTTAACCGTCACCTCCGGCAATGCCGGTTTGACAAACACCGTAACCGAAATGCTAAAAAGCGAATCGCAAACCTACGACGACTATATTAAAGCCCTCACCGATATCAGCCGGGCCATCACCTCCGACCTCTATCTTGAGGATCTGTTGAAGTTGATCGTCATGGTGACTGCCAAAGTAACGAGTGTGGCGATATGTTCCTTGTGGCTGATCGACGATAGCATTTCACCGCCTAAAATCCGCCTGAAGGCGACCCAGGCCATCGCCCCCGAGTATGTCAAAGATCGCAGTCTCGCGCTCGATGAGGGCGTGGTTGGTTATGTGGCCACTCACAAACGCCCTTTGATCATCAAAAACGTGCTGCGCAACCAACGTTTCAAGGAAAAAGAGATGGCCCGGCGCTTGGGACTTGTTTCCATGATCGGGGTGCCACTGCGCCTCAAAGACGATAAAGTCATCGGTGTGCTCAACTGTTTTACCAACGAACCGTATGATTTTACGGCAACCGAAGTGAATTTGCTCACCGCGGTGGCCAATCAGGCGGCCGTAGCGATTCTGAACACTGAATTGATGGTCAAGACCAAGGTGATTCAGGAGGAGTTGGAAACGCGCAAACTGGTCGAGCGGGCCAAAGAGATTCTCATGCAGCGCATGAACATCAATGGTGAGGCTGCTTACCACTGGTTGCGCAAGCACAGCATGGATTCGCGCAAATCCATTCGTCAGGTCGCCGACGCCGTCCTGCTGTCCCATGAAATAAACATGTCGTAAAGCACCTGTCTTTTCTTTCCTATGATGCGGTGAGCCGTTCAGCGCTACTGATGGTCTTCTCATTTAATTAGCGAAAATTAACTTTGAGGCCATCGCCATCATGCTTTTAGGTCCAGCGCAGGCAAATTGCAAAACATCCCTTGAACGCAATCGCATCGTGTAATGGCCTTCGATAGGGCCGGCACGCCCGATGTTGGTAAGTCTCTCATTTGCAGGGCGGGCAAATCTTCAGCAAACTGCCCAACCGCAATTTTAATCTTGACTAATAACATCAGTGCCACTAAATACATCACGAATAATTAAGAAAGCTTGTCAACGGCGACAGGTCGAAGCGTTTCGGCGCTCCAAATCCGCACAGAGATGTGTGCGGCCCCATATTCGTTAAAAAGACAAAGGCGTCTGCATTCCCCATGGGGGGCAGGTGCCTTTTTGCGTTTATACGCTCTGACGCCATTGATTGCGCGGGTGCAACCGGCACGATTAGTGCGGTGGAACACTTTTCAGTTAGGAAAAAATAAGGAGGAAAAATGATGCGTTTTGATAAAAGAAATGATGTTTTGGGGACAGTGAATCGCGGGAACCCCGCGGAATCAGGTCTTTGCACCCTTTGCCGCGCCGATTGCGAAGGCAAATGCGAAACCTGGCTGTCAGGCCTGGTCGGCCGCAAGTTGCTGTATCCTCGCGATTTCGGCCTCGTTACCGCCGGAGCAAATAACACGACGCATGTGGGGGTATCCTATAATGCCTTACGCATCCAGGGCTACGCATACGGCGCCCACGGGCTGAATGGCAATCTTTCCACCGACCCCGACGATTGCATTTTTCCCAATGTCGATCTGAGCACCGAGTTCGGCAACGAAGTTAAGACCAAAGCCCGTATTCCCCTGATGACCGGCGCTCTGGGATCCACCTTCATAGCGGCCAAGTACTGGGATTCTTTCGCGGTCGGCGGTGCCCTGGTGGGCATGCCCATCGTGATCGGTGAGAACGTGGTTGGCGTGGACCGCCAGTCGGAAATCAAGAACGGAAAAATCACCAAAGCCCCTGAGTTGGACCGGCGCATCGACACCTACTTGCGCTATTTTGACGGCTATGGCGGTATTTTCGTCCAGATGAATGTGGAAGATACCCGCAATGGTGTCGCCGAATATGTCGCCGGCAAATATGGCGATAAATGCATCATCGAATTGAAATGGGGGCAGGGCGCCAAGGATATCGGCGGTGAGATTCAGGTCACCAGCCTCGATTATGCGCTGTTTTTGAAGAAACGCGGGTATGTGGTCGATCCCAACCCCGAGTTGCCCGAGGTGCAGGAAGCCTTTGAAAAAGGCGCTATCCGATCCTTTGCCCGTCACAGTCGACTGGGCGGCACCAACCTGAGCAGTGTGGACCTGGTACGCGAGGATTTCATGAAGAGCGTTGATTACCTGCGCAGCCTGGGCTTCAAACGGATCTCGCTCAAAACCGGTTCCTATGGCATGGAAGAGTTGGCCATGGCTATCAAATTCGCCTCGGATGCCAAAATGGATCTGCTGACCATTGACGGCTCGGGCGGCGGCACCGGCATGAGTCCCTGGAACATGATGCAAAGCTGGGGCGTCCCCTCGATCAACCTGCACTCCAAGGCCCATGAATATGCCAGCATTCTGGCGGCCAAAGGCGAGCGCGTCGTGGACCTCTCTTTTGCCGGCGGGTTTGCGCTTGAAGACAGCATCTTCAAAGCATTGGCGCTGGGCGCACCTTACACCAAGATGGTGTGCATGGGGCGCGCCGTGATGGTCCCCGGCTATCTTGGCGCCAACATCGAAGGCGCGCTGCATCCCGAGCGCAGGGAAAAGGTATGCGGCAATTGGGACCGCCTGCCCAAAACGGTCACCGATATCGGTTCGACACCCGATGAAATCTTTGCCTCCTATTTTGATATTCAGAAAAAGATCGGCAAAGACGAAATGAAGAAAATTCCTTACGGTGCGATGGCTTTCTGGACAATGGCCGACAAGCTTTCCTGTGGTTTGCAGCAGTTGATGGCCGGCGCGCGCAAGTTCTCGATGAAGCAGGTCTCACGCAACGACATCTTCGCTGCCAATCGAGAGACTGCCGTCGAAACAGGTATCACGCATTGCGCGGATGTCAACGATGCCTTTGCCAAAAAGATTCTGAATAGTTAGATATTGCCTGCGCTGAATTCCAGCGCAGTCCGATGCCTCAATGAAAAGACCTTCCGGGTCCGAGACCGGAAGGTCTTTTTTTATGGCATCGATGCGTTCGTCAGATCTGCGCTATCGACACGAGCGTCATTATTGCAGGGTAATTCCGGTGATTATTCGATCTCCTCGAGTAAGGATTCTGATAGAATTTTCGAGGCGATTTTCTGAGGGTCAATCACGTAGGTTCCCTCCCGGATCTGGCTGCGGATCTTGTTGACTTTGTCCATGTCCACTGCCGGCATCCTACGAATAGCCTCCCGGGCAGCGTGCAGCGAACGCGCCTGGACAGACAGGGTGACTTGATCGCCCGCGGGGGAGGGCCGAGCGTGACCGCTGACGGCGTGGGAAGACCCGCTCCTGCGAATCTCTCTCAATGGGACGATAGGGGTCAGATTGTTGTTGATGTCCATGATTCCGCCTTTTTAAAACGTTGTACCGACACCCACCCCGAAATGGAACCGCGGATAGGTCGCATCCTGTTTAGGCCATTTTTTGATTTCTTCCAAGGCAACGACTGGATAGCGGTAGCTCATTTGACCAATGTGTCGCGCCTCGCTTTCCAGCAGGCGACCGGCCACCGTAACGAGTGTTCCGGGAGGATAAATGGCCGGGTCGATGAACTGATCGGATCGCACCAGGTAGCGGCCCTGGGACTGGTCATTATCGTCGGGTCGGTTCGATGCGTTCAATTCCAGATGGAGCACGATGATTTCCGTCCCATTTCCCAGCGCCTGCGTTTCGATGATCTTGCCTCCGAACATCACCATTTCGCCCCTGAAGCGCTCGGGGTTTTGCTGCAACTCCTTGAAAGGGCCGAAAAAAGTCACCTGTGATCTGACCTGCTTCGAGATCCCGCCGCCACAGCCGGCGATCCCAAGGATCAGGAGCAAGCTCCAAAAAGTACTATAGCGCCTTTTTCGCATTCGAACCTCGTTCTATCAGGGGTGTGCCATCGTGCATTTGGCGCCTGCGGCCCGATCCGGTGCAGATGTCTTGGCTCCCAGCGCTACCAGCCATATGGGTAACGCCAACCCCATGGGTAAGGATAGAAATGATAGTACCGATAGTCCCAGTATGGATCATACGGCATCTTTTTTTCCTCTGCCCACAGATGCATGTCACTCAATTCCAGGCGTACATATGGATAGGCGTTGGAGGATTGTTCGGTTGCCGAACTGCCGAGAAGCTTGCCTGCGACGGTGATCTTGCGATCTTTTGTATAAACTTCGGGGTCCAGAAACCCCTTGTACTCGACGATCAAGCGACCCTGGGAACGATCCTTGGATTTGGGTTCATGCCCCAATCCGAGAGGTGCCTGCACGGCGACGATGCGGGTCAGATCCTTTTCGTTGGAGATCTCAACGACATAGCCACCCAAAATGACAGTGCTTCCCACGTAATTAGGCGCATTTTGAACCAATTCTGGAAAAGGCACATCAGCCGCTTGATTTTCCACCTCAGCCGGCATCACCGAGCAGGCCATGATGAATAGAAGGGCGATTCCCAAACTCACCCGCTGAAGATGATTTTTCATAGGTCCACTCACACATTTATATATCAACGTAATGCGTGCCAACCCCAATTGCAATTGTATGCCAAGAATTTTACAGGAAGATTCGCTGCCGGCCCAAGCTCTTGGAGCGCTAGAATGCGTAAACGACACCGGCCATCAGGCTGTGCGAGTGCCAGTTCACCTCATTCAGGCGGGTGGTCAGGATGTTGCCGGTGGCGTGGTAAACAGTGTCCACACCATGGTCGGTCCACCACCTGGCATAATTGAAATTGAAACGCATTTTGAAATGCTCGCCAAAGGGGATGAGCCATTCGGCCCCGACGGAAATGCCTTGACCATCGGCTTCATGTTCGAAGCTGACCGGGTGTTGAAAATCGCTGCGCAGATTCCAGTTCGCTTGCGCAGTATAATCGACACTGAAATGGTAGGCCAGCGCAAGACCCCACGACATGGCCGGAAGCGATTGATGAAAAGCGGCCATTTCGTAGCGCAGGTCGCACCCAGCCCACAATCCAAACCACTCGGCATTGTATCGACTGTTGAGACCTGCGTCCAAAGGACCTGCGGGAGGGTTGCCCGTGCTGATGATTTGCTGGCCATCCGTGATCCGGAAATCCTGCGTGTGGATAGATACCCCCAACATGGGCGCCAAAAAGAAGCGGTCGTTCAAAAATGTAAACGGGTAACCGGCACCGGCCTCTACATCCCAGAGGTGATCGTTGTCGGTCTCGCTGATGGACCGGGAATATTCCAGGGTGCGGTTGTCTCCGCCATAATCGGAATCTCGGACTTCCCCGCTTTGAATCCAGGCATAATTGATGTGCCCGCGGGTATAAAAATGGCGCCCCACCGTTGCACGGCCGCCGAAGGAAAGTTGGTAACTTGTTACTTGCGACCACTCTAATTCCGAAAGAACATTCGGGTTGGAACCAGTGCCGGCAATGTTCCAGTCAAGCGCGTCGAACCGCACACCGCCGGAGATCCAAGCCGCCAGGTGGTACGTCTGGGCGTCATTGTGCCGCGGGCTGCTTTGCGTGCCGGTGACCGAGGTGTCTGCCGGACCAACCATCGGCGCGGTGCGGTCTTCAAACAGGTCGGCTGCATATGTTGGTGTGCCACCGACCATGGGGCCCATGAAAATGATGCAGCACCAGAATGAGGTCCACTTTACGAATCGAACCATCCGACTGACTCAGCTAAGTTTTGTCATTTAATCCGAAAGGAGTAGCAGAACGCACTCACCTTTTTGCCAAGCTGAGCCATTCGCATAATTTGGCATATAAAGCCAGCGATTTTTCTATTCGTTTTTTCCGGCAAGGTGCACGATTCATCGGCAAGGGCCGTCCCCTGCGAGTAAACGCCGTCAAAAATGGACCGTAGCCAAGGGCAAGCTGGTCCCCACCGCTCGATCCTCTTCGGCCACATGCTATACGTGTTTTTATTTGCGACTAATCGATTTTGGCAAAAGCCTTGGCCTTCGCCTTGCAAACCGGACAGGTATCGGGCGGCGCGCTTTCGCAGGTGTAACCGCATACCGAACAGACATAGTAATCGACTTCCGGCAGCGCGTTCAGATTGTCCAGGGCTTTTTGATAGAGTTGCGCATGGACTTTTTCGACAGCATTGGCGTAAGTGAAGGTTTGGACGGCTGCTTTGTTGCCTTCCGCCTCGGCGGTGGCGATCATCGGGGGATACATGGATTCGAATTCGTGGGTTTCGCCGGTGATGGCTGCCTTGAGGTTGGCGGCGGTATCGCCGACCTCGCCCAGAACACGCAAATGGCTATGCGCATGGATGGTCTCCGCGGCGGCGGCGGCGCGGAATAGTTTGGCCACCTGGGGATGTCCCTGGGTTTCGGCCTTTTTGGCAAAGGCGAGATACTTGCGGTTGGCCTGGGACTCGCCGGCGAAGGCTTCCTTCAGATTTTTTTCAGTTTGAGACAATGGTTGGACCTCCTTTGTGCAGGGACAGCATGCAGGCATATGCGCCGGAATCGGGCAGCGGCATACATCCCAAATGATCATACTGTCAGGTTAAAAAAGACAAGTGAACCGAAACTGGACGAAGATAATCCATAAAAGGTGGGGGTCAAGGTGCAGCATGCATGCCCCACTTGTCTTAAGATGGCTTGCAAGAAGGCCTGTTTTGTTTTGCTTGACGGATTGCCGGAGACTATCATAAAAGAACAAACTGATTTGCCCGTCCACAAACACCATCACAGCGCAATCAGGATTGTAAATGATTCGGATCAGTTAAAGTTGCAGCTGGCGGATGTCTCTTTCTTAAAAGTCGCGTGAGGGACCCCATTATTTCCAACGTCCAAATTGCCATTGTTGATCACGACCCACTGACGCGGGACTTTATCGCCAATGTGATGATGTACAGTGTCAACAGGGAGATTCTTGTTTTCGAGAATGTTCAGGAGGTCCTGGATGCATTGGTGGCCGGCAAAGGAATTCATCTGGTACTGGCCGAAGTGCGTATGCCTGGCCGCAGCGGTTTCGAACTGCTGTGCCTGTTGAAAAAAGAGCATCCCGAGATTTGCTTTGTAACCATGTCCGCCAATCCTGCCGACGAAATATCCGCCGTAGAACTGGGTGCGGACGCTTTCTTAGCCAAGCCCTTCGCACTGAAGGATCTCTTTGCGATCGTCCAGCACTTTGTCGTGGAGCGAACGGAAATGGTGCTGGGCAGGGGCGGCCGGCCGGCCGCCCTGCCCTGATATCCTATCTTTTATTTTAAACTTTCTGGGCATGCACTCCTCTCCAGTGATTATGGGTGAAGTGTTAAGTGTAAAGTTTAAAGTGTAAAGGGAGGCATTCTGTCGATTTGACATGCTCACCTGCCCATGTTGCACGCTTTTACGTGCATGCTTTTGTTGAAGGTTCTAAAAATTGCAACATAACCTTCTTGACACCCCATACTGTGTCTTTCTGGAGCGAAGTGCATAACCAGATTAAACTTTAATAGCGATAATGGTCCGGCTTGAAAGGACCTTGCGCGGGCACGCCAAGGTAATCCGACTGTTTGGCTGTCAGGCGGGTCAACTTAACGCCAAGGCGTTCGAGATGCAGCCGGGCTACTTCCTCGTCGAGCTGTTTGGGCAAGGTATACACTTTGTTCGCGTGCTTTTCCGTGGCCAAGGCGATTTGTGCCAGGCATTGATTGGTGAAGCTGTTGCTCATCACGAAACTCGGGTGCCCGGTGGCACATCCGAGATTGACCAGACGCCCTTCAGCCAGAACGATGATCGAGCGGCCTGACTTGAGGCGCCAGCGATCCACCTGTGGTTTGATGTTTTCACGCTGGCAGTCTCCGGTCTCCAGGTAGCGCATTTCGATTTCGGAATCGAAATGGCCAATATTGCAGATGATGGCTTCGTTTTTCATCATCTCCATGTGATCGCCGCGGATCACATCACAGCATCCGGTTGCGGTCACAAAGATGTCGCCGGTCGAAGCGGCCTCTTCCATGGTGGTGACTTCGTACCCTTCCATGGCGGCCTGCAGCGCGCAAATCGGATCAATCTCCGTAATGAGGACACGGGCACCGTACCCGCGCATCGACTGGGCGCATCCCTTGCCCACATCGCCGAAGCCGGCCACAACGACCACTTTGCCGGCCATCATGACGTCGGTTGCCCGTTTGATGCCGTCCGCCAGCGACTCCCGGCAGCCATACAGATTGTCGAACTTGGATTTCGTGACCGAATCGTTGACATTGAAGGCCGGGAAAAGCAGTTCATTGTTTTTCTGAAGCTGGTAGAGCCGGTGGACGCCGGTGGTGGTCTCTTCGGAGACGCCGCGCACCCGGGTCGCCACGCGCGACCAGAAGTTCGGATCGCGTCCATAGCTGACTTTCAGCCGCGCCATGAGCAGTTGCATATCCTCGCTGTCATATTCTTTCTCCAGCAAGGCGGGATTTTTCTCAACCGCCGCACCTTGATGAATGTAAATGGTAGCGTCACCGCCATCGTCGACGATCAGGTCGGGCCCGCTGCCATCCGGCCAGATTAAGGCCTGCTCGGTGCACCACCAGTACTCTGCGAGGGTTTCGCCCTTCCAGGCGAACACGGCCGCCGACCCGTTCTTGGCGATTGCCGCGGCGGCATGGTCCTGGGTACTGAAAATGTTGCATGAAGCCCAGCGCAGGTCGGCTCCGAGGATCTTCAATGTGTCAATGAGCATGGCCGTCTGGATGGTCATGTGCAGGCTGCCCATCACCTTCAAACCTTTGAGCGGTTGCTGTGGACCGTACTTCGCGCGAATGGCCATCAACCCGGGCATTTCATTTTCAGCCAGGGCCATCTCCTTGAGACCGAACTCCGCCAAACCAATATCGGCCACCTTGTAGGACAGCTTGGGGTCGACTTCGAGATACCCCTGGCGTGGGGTGTTTTTGGGTGCAACTGGCATTGGGAAAACCTCCTGGTATACAAAGAACGTGTCCTGACCGGCCACGGACTCTGACGATAGTGATGTACTAAGTGCTCCTGACCTCAGGGCACGTTCGAACTAAACTAAGGCATGTTCGGAAAATGTCATAAAGGGTGTGCGTATTGTGTTACAATCCGGCCTTTTCGCGGATCAGATCGGCCATATTGGTATTTTCCCAAGTAAATTCGGGTTCCTTGCGTCCAAAGTGGCCGTAGGCGGCCGTCTTTTTGTAAATGGGGCGCAACAGATCCAGATATTCGATAATGGCCGCCGGCCGTAAATCGAAAACCTCGGTCACGATCTGGCGGGCGCGACTTTCCGTTATCTTGCCGGTGCCCATAAAATCGACCATGATCGAAACCGGCTGGGCCACGCCGATGGCGTAGGCGACCTGGACCTCACACTTTTTGGCCAAACCGGCTGCAACCAGGTTTTTGGCGACATGCCGTCCCATATAGCTGGCGCTGCGATCCACTTTGGAAGGATCCTTACCGGAAAAACAGCCCCCGCCGTGGCTGCCCTGGCCGCCGTAAGTGTCCACGATGATTTTACGGCCGGTCAGCCCACAGTCGCCCATGGGGCCGCCCACAACGAATCGGCCGGTCGGATTGATGAAATAACGGGTGTCGCCGTCGACCATGTCGCGGGGAAGCACCTTTTTGATGACCTCTTCGATGATCGCTTCACGCAGATCCTCATGCGTGACATCCGGTTTGTGCTGCGCGGATATCACGACCGTATCCACCCGCAAAGGGGTGCCGTTTTCGTATTCGATCGTGACCTGGGATTTGCCATCCGGCCGCAGAAAATCAAGAGAGCCGTTCTTGCGTACCTGGCTTAACCGGCGGGTCAGCTTGTGCGCGTACATAATCGGCATGGGCATGAATTCGGGGGTTTCGTCGGTGGCAAAACCGAACATCAGACCCTGGTCGCCGGCGCCTTGTTCCTTCTGAAGGCCCGCATCGGAATTGACGCCCATGGCAATGTCGGGGGATTGGTGATCGATGCTGGTGATTACAGAGCAGGTTTGCCAGTCGAATCCCATCTGGGACGAGCTGTAGCCGATTTCGCGGATGGTATCACGGACGATCGCGGGAATCTCCACGTAGCATGATGTGGTGATTTCGCCGGCGATAAAGGCCAGGCCCGTAGTGACCAGCGTCTCGCAGGCCACGCGGCAGCTGCGGTCCTGAGCCATGATGGCATCCAGGATGGAATCGGAAATCGCATCGGCCACTTTATCAGGATGACCCTCCGTCACCGACTCGGAAGTAAAGAGAAAACGTTCCTTATTCATATCCATTGCTCCTTTAACTTTCGCACTATGAGCCCTCCGGCGCGTCGGGCGGCTGCGCATGGAAGCGGCCAGTCGATTTTTGGACCTTTTACTTTCAGGTGAAGTTTGATAATAGGGGTTTCAAAGGTGAAGCACCTTTTTAACCGGGCCAACGTACCGTAAGCAAAGGTGAAATGTCAATTCATTTGATAAACTGAAGGGGTCTGATTCAGTGTGCAAGGGAGCGGACGCAATTTCTATATGAAGATGTTGGATTCATTGGCCAAAGCACCCACCCGGATCACCGGATTTCAGCCACGATAGATATCGCGCCAAGTAAAGAATCTCTTAACAGCACGCTACGTGCCAAGGGTTACATGCGATGGCCCTGGGATACGCCCAAATTTCTCTTGACATTTTTTTTGAAAAGATTAATGTTTCGCATTTTTAAAGCGGGCGATACGCCTTTAGGAGGACGAAAATGTACGCTGTAGTAGCTGCAGGTGGCAAACAATATCGGGTCGAGACAGGCGAAATCCTGCGTGTGGAAAAGCTCGCAGGCGATGTGGGCGCCGAAGTGGCCTTCGACCAAGTGCTGATGTTCAGCGATGGTGAAAATGTTCAAATCGGCCGACCTGTGGTGCAAGGCGCCTCCGTCAAAGGCCATATTGTTGAACAGGGCAAACACAAGAAAATTCTCGTTTTTAAGTACAAACGCCGCAAACGGTATCGCCGCAAACAGGGCCATCGCCAACCTTTTACCGCGGTACTTATTGACACTATCGAGGCATAGCGTTGCTTTGCGCGCATTGTAAGGAGAAAGAGGACCATGGCACATAAAAAGGCGGGCGGAAGCTCAAAGAACGGTCGCGACAGTCAGGGGCAGCGCAGGGGCACCAAGCGCTACAGCGGTGAAGTCGTAAGGGCGGGCAATATTATTGTGCGCCAACTGGGCACCAAAATCCACCCCGGTGAAAATGTGGGATTGGGTCGGGATTATACTCTTTTTGCCAAGATCGACGGCGTTGTCACCTTTGAACGCAAAGGCCGCGCGGGCAAAAAGGTCAGTGTTTATGCCGCGTGAAATTCATTGATGAAGCCACCATCATCGTGCAGTCTGGCAACGGCGGACGCGGTTGCGTCAGTTTTCGACGTGAGCGTGCCGTGCCCAGAGGCGGACCGGACGGCGGTGACGGTGGCCTGGGCGGTGACGTCCTTCTGAAAGCCACATCCGGTAAGAGCACCCTTTATCATCTCCAATTCAAAAGAGAGTACAAGGCCTCCAACGGCGAATCCGGCCAGGGCAGACAGAGAAGCGGTCGCGGCGGCGAGGCCCTGCTGATCGAAGTGCCGGTAGGGACGCTGGTGATCAATGCCGAAACCGGTGAACTGCTGCACGACCTGGTCACCCCGGAGCAGTCGATCGTTGTGGCCCGCGGTGGCCGCGGTGGCCGCGGCAATTTGCATTTCAAGACCTCCACGCATCGCGCCCCCCATTTCGCGCAGCCCGGAGAACCGGGTGAACGCCTGACCCTTCGTTTGGAACTCAAACTGATGGCCGATGTGGGCATCATCGGTTTGCCCAATGCCGGCAAGTCGACCCTGATCAGTGCCATCTCTGCGGCGCGCCCAAAAATCGCCGATTATCCGTTTACAACTTTGACCCCCAATTTGGGTGTGGTGGCCGTGCCCGGCGGCGAGCCATACGTCATCGCGGACATTCCCGGCTTGATCCAGGGGGCGCATACGGGCACAGGCCTGGGCACCCGATTTCTCAAGCATATCGAGCGCACGCGGTTGCTGGTCCACTTGATCGACTGCAGCACCTTGGACGCTCAAGACCCCTTGGCATCGTACAGGACGATTTGCCGTGAACTGGCCATGTACAAGGACAGTCTTGCGGAGAAACCGCAATTGGTGGTATTAAACAAGCTCGATCTGACAGATTGTGACCGTTTGGCGGATAGCTTCTGCCAGGCGCTGCCCGATAGCGATGTACTTCGCATCAGCGCGGCCACGCGCAAGGGGCTGGACAGCTTGAAAACCCGCATCAGACGGCAATTAGATATTCTGGATGAAAGCTTGTGAGACCTGCCGGGACCGCTCCAGCCGGATCGGTCTTTTCGGCGGCACATTCAACCCCATTCATCGCGGCCACACGCAAGTGGCCCTGGATGTGTTGCGCCATTTCCAACTGGATTGCATCCACTTCATTCCCAGCGCCATGCCGCCGCACAAAAGCCGTGGCAAATTGGCCTCCGCCCAAGACCGGCTGCATATGGTGCGCTTGGCTTTGGGCGATCATGATCGCCTGCAGGCCTGCGACATCGAAGTAAAACGCAGCGGCCCTTCTTACAGCATCGATACCGTGCGGCAACTGAGGGCGGATTTGCCCGGGCAGACCCAATTCTTTTTTGTCTTGGGGGTGGACGCATTCCTGGAGATCCATACCTGGAAGAATTTTCACCAGCTATTTGAAGAAACCGCTTTTGTGGTCATGTCGCGACCGGGAACCGGACAATGGTCCGACACCCTGTGCCGGAAGGTCGGAGACTATGTCAGACGGCACATCGGCGCAACTTATGAATTGTCTGCCGATGGCACGTGTCTGTCCAATTCGAACCGGCCGACAATATGGCTGGCATCCGTCACGCCGGTGGACATCTCCTCCTCCCTGATCCGGACGATGCGCCAACAAGGAGCGTCTGTCAAAGCATGGGTTGCGCCAGCCGTAGCCGAGTATATTATATCAAGAGGGTTATACCGATGAGTATGGAAAATAATTTAGATTTATACGTGCAAGCGGTTCTGGAGAAAAAAGCCGAAGGCATCGTCGTTCTCGACGTGCGCAGCCTGACCTCTATTGCAGATACCTTTATCATCTGCAGCGGACGCTCCAACCGCCAGGTCAGCGCGATTGCCGACAGTGTTGAACGTTTCCTGAAGAAACAGGCAATCAAGCCGTTAAGTGTGGAAGGCAAGGCGGATGGCCACTGGGTGTTGTTGGATTATGGTGAGGTCATCATTCACATATTTTATGAAACCACCCGCGTTTTCTACGATCTGGAAGGACTGTGGAGCGATGCCACGCGCATCACCACCGAAAGCATGCAAAAAAGCCATGCCGCCGATGCCCGGGTTTTCGATGGCCAGGAAATCATCGTCGAATAGGATGACCACTGTGCTTTTCGAGTGCCAGAACCATGTGGTGGCTGTGGTCGGACGAGTGAGCTTCAGTCCGGATTCGTTATCGGGACGTAACGGCTAACCCCAAAAATGGAGAACGATCATGCCGAGACCCAAACCGGTCATGCTGATGATTCTTGACGGCTGGGGCGATTACCCGCCTGGGCCGGGCAACGCCGTCAGCCTGGCCCAAACCCCAGTGCTGGACCGTCTGCTGGCCAGCTATCCCCACTGCCACCTGAAGACATCCGGCAAATCCGTCGGTTTACCCGAAGGAATCATGGGCAACTCGGAGGTCGGACATCTGAACATTGGCGCGGGGCGTGTGGTTTACCAGGATTTGCTGCGGATCGACCTCGCCATCGAAGATGGCACCTTTTTTCAAAATGCCGCCCTTGATCGGGCCATGTCCCGCGTTGCGCAAAAAAGCAGGGCGTTGCATCTGATCGGCCTCGTTTCCGACGGCGGCGTTCACAGCCAGTTGACCCACGTGCTGGCCTTGCTGGATATGGCCAAAAAGAAGGGGCTCTCCAAAGTTTACGTGCACGCCATTCTGGACGGACGAGATACGTCCCCCGAGGGTGGACAGGATTACGTTGCCCAGGTGCAGCGGCACATTCAAGATATCGGCACGGGCGCCATCGCTACCATCTGCGGCCGCTATTATGCCATGGATCGCGATACCCGATGGGATCGTACTGAAAAAGCCTATCGCCTCCTGACGGCCGGCGAGGGCCTGCGGGGGCATGACCCGGTGGCGGCCATTCGCGCCGCTTACGAACGCGGCGAGACTGATGAATTCGTTAAGCCGATTGTAATCGCGACCGAAAGCGATAGCCCCCAGGCCATGGTGCAGGACCAGGATGCCATCATCTTTTTCAATTTTCGCGCCGATCGTGCGCGCCAACTGACGCGCGCCTTTAACGAAACCGATTTCAAGGGTTTTGAACGCTCGGTGTTGCCGCGCCTCAGCGACTATGTGTGCATGACCCTTTACGATGAATCCTTCGATCTGCCCACGGCATTTCCGCCTGAGCACCTGGAGGACATTTTAGGTGAGACGGTCGCCGCCAATGGCATGCACCAGCTGCGCATCGCTGAAACCGAAAAATACGCCCATGTGACCTATTTCTTCAACGGCGGGGAGGAAAAACCCTTTGAAAACGAGGATCGTTGCCTGATTCCGTCGCCGCGCGAAGTGCCTACGTACGATCATAAGCCGGAAATGAGCGCCGAAACGGTCACCGAGGAGGTGTTGAAGCGGATTGCCGCAGATACCTATGATATGATTGTGCTCAACTTTGCGAACATGGATATGGTTGGCCATACCGGGGTTATTTCAGCGGCCGTCAAAGCCTGTGAGACGGTTGACCGCTGTGTGGGCCGTATCGTGGATGCGGTTCAATCCAAGGGTGGCGCACTGCTGATCACCGCTGATCACGGCAATGCCGAAACCATGCTGACCGGCGAAGGCAAGGCGTTCACGGCACACACAACCAATCCGGTGCATCTGGTCCTGGTGGACGACTGCCGTAAGCACGTTCAATTGCGCGAAGGCGTTTTGGGAGATATTGCGCCGACGATTTTGCAGCTCCTGGGCGTTGCGCAGCCGCCCAAAATGACCGGCCGTTCACTGTTAACGACCTAAAAAGGCCGAACCAATGTCAACAGATGCCAATGGGGAGTGGGTGATCGATTACATCACCGGCCGCAAAGTGCCCAATGCAGGCGCGGAAGCCAATCGCCAAGCAGTCGAGCGCCATCTTGTCGAAATTAAAGGGTATGCCAAAACGGAAATCGAGGTGGATGCCTCCATTTGTTTTGACATGGGCCTCGAGCAGTATGCCTCATTTCTCGATTTGGTGGTGAGCGTCGCCGGGCGGCGTTGCATGGTCATCAAATGCGCGCCCGGGTCGCTCGCATCGCGTGAAAGAGAGGTCGTCGCAGCGGCGCGTCTTCTCGCCTCCTACCAGATACCCTTGGCCGTCGCGTCTGACGGCCAAACGGCCATTGTCTGGGAGACGATCAGCGGGAAGGAACGGGGCCAGGGCCTGAATGCCATTCCTTCCCGCCAACAGGCAGAACATCTTATCGATCCCCACCGGATAGCGCCGCTCAACGAAAAGCGGCGCATGCAGCAGCAATTGATCTTTCGTTCATACGACAGCATGAATGTTCACGGTTCGGCAAAAAAGTAGTTTTTTGCTTATACGCCGGCCACATCCTTGCCGCAGCTCTTGCAGATCTTTGCGCGTCGTTTGATGACTTCGGCGCAGAAAGGACATTCGCGCGTAAAATAGCGCTCATGGATCTTTTCGACGGCATTGCTGATCGATTCCTGCAATTTCTGGTTGGCTGCTTTCATGCAACGCAACGGCTCAATGGCTTCCAGTTCACCGAGATCGCCGATCATTTGGGCCGCCTTCAGGCGCACACGTACCGGCTCGCAACTATCGCTCAGCAGGCGCATGATCGTGACCCCATCCTTGTTGGTATAGCAATCCGCCAGGATTGAAAAACCCTTCTTGGTCTGTTCTTTGAGGATCTCCTCCTGTGCCAGGGCCTCGTCCTCGATAATCTGCCCCTGCCCGCCCATCGAGCTGAACACAGGCATGCATTCGAATTGTTCGGTGCCGGGATAGTTGAGACATCGCATTGAGGCACGCTGGGCGAAATTTTCTTCCATATCCTTCCACCCTTGCGTATACAGGGGGCATTCGTCATTGAAACACAGGAACAAAAAAGGTTCGCCCCAGCCCAATCCGTCGGAAACGTTAATTGGAGGGACCTCCCACAATTTCATTGTTTCGCCGCAATGGGGGCAGTTTGGTTTTTTCAACGCCAGCACTCGTTCGATATACTCTTGTTTGCTTTCTATAGCCATTATTTACTCCATAAGGATGTCGATGGATCAGCGGCACCCGATTGAATTTCCACATGCAGGGCAGGTGGCGGTATCCCCTAAGGGATGGGCGGAGCCTCGCCGGCCCAGCCTCTCGATTCGGCCGTTTTTCAACACACGCACGGCTGTTTAAACCATGACAATATTAAGGAGATTTACATTGATGTCAATTGAAACGATCGGTATCGTCCGCAGGCGAGCTGCTTTTTGGGCTCTCTAAATATGCTATCCTCAAGCGCCTTGACGTTTGAACCGATGATCCCGGTGTGCCGGTGCGGAGCATCGCCCGGGCCACCTTATGCGTTCTGACGTTATCCGCTTGACTTCAATGACAAAAGACCTAAAGATAGGCAACCTGCGGATGACGCGCTGCGCATGGCGGCAGACCTTTATCCGTGCAGATGCCGAAAATTGGATGCAAGCCTTGAAAGGAGGGGCGCCATGAGTATTGACCGAATCGTGATGGCATGGGCCGGAGGGATTGTTCTTCTCAGCGTTCTACTCTCATTCGCGCATTCATCTTACTGGCTTTTGTTGACAGCTTTTGTCGGCATCAATTTGCTTCAATCCGCATTCACCGGTTTTTGCCCAATGGCCATTCTGCTCAAAAAGCTCGGTGTCAAATCCGGAGCTGCCTTTGAGTGACCCAGAAGTGACGCTCCTCTGTGACGAATCCTATGAATGCACCCGCCCGGCTCACCGGCGTTTGGAACCCGAAAGTTGAACGAGGTCATGTGCCCGTGGCATCGAATTCCAGGAGGCCGTCGATAAAAATGGTTGCTGCTACCGGAGATGCTCGAAAGTGTCTCGATTCGGCATTACGGCTTCTGGGCGGCCGCGACCACGGTTGCGCGGAGCTTTCGCAAAAACTGAAACGGCGCGGGTTCGCGCCGCCAGATATATCGCAAGCCATCACGGAATGCAGGCGCCTGGGCTATCTGGATGATCGACGATTCTGTTCCCGGTTCATGGTTCAGAAGCGCCGCAAAGGCTACGGTCCGCTGCGCATCGCGCAAATGTTGCGGAGTAAGGGCGTATCGGCGGACCTGGTGGATGAAGCCATCGCGTCGAATGAGGAGGCGCAAATCGAAGATTGTCGTCGGGCCTTGGTTGGCAAAGTTAATCGCGATTCCAACGCGCGGGCCAGCGAGCTTAAGTTGTATCGCTTTCTTCTTCAGCGCGGGTTTGCGCCATCGATTGTCCGGCAGGTCCTCAAGGCCTCGATGCAGGGCATGTAGCTGCGAATCGTGTTCGGCACTGAAGGTGGGGAAATGGCCAGCAGCCAAGTTTTGAGCGAAAAAGACCCCTGAAACCGTCCCTCTTGAGAAAAGATGCAAGAGGGTGCGTAGGAAAAAACTAAAAAGGGCAGCCTTACCGAATGGTGGTAAGGCTGCCCCTCAAAGCACATGCTTGAACTAGATCGACTCTTTAAGTTTTTTTCCGGGCTTGAATTTCACGACGTTGGAAGCCTTTATTTTGATGACTTCGCCGGTCTGAGGATTTCTGCCTTTGCGGGCTTTACGGCGTGCCTTTTGGAAAGTACCAAACCCAACCAGGGTCACTTTACCATCTTTCTTCTTAAGTGCCTTGGTGACGCCGTCGACGAAAGATTCCAGAGCAGTCTGTGCCGCAGCCTTGGTAATACCTGCCTCATCGGCCATTTTCTCAACAATTTCCGCTTTAGTCATCTGAATTCCTCCTTTAATATATGTGAAAACCCGCCAAACGCATATACTCTGCATTTACAGTCTCGTACGGCCCTTGTCAACATAAAACACCTGTCAATAGCGGTTTTTTGCAGGGCTCCTGAATAATAACCGGCATGGGATGGTGCTTTGCGACTGGTGCATCTCTGATTAACCGCTGATGCCAACGGCAATGCGGCAGACCGTACTCCCAAACATGCGAATATCAGCCGGCGCAAGCGACGGTACGATCCGGTGTCCGGTATTGCAGAGACTCTCCGATATGGTGCGCTTCGATGCCTTCCGCCCCACTCAAATCGGCAATCGTGCGGGCAATCTTGAGAATTCTATTCAGGGCACGGGCTGAAAGACCCAGCTTGTCACCGGCTTCCTCCAGCAGGCACGTTGAATCCGCTGCAATCCGGCATTTTGCTTTAAGTTGCCGACTACTCATCTGCGCATTACAGAAAATCTGTGTTTTCCGAAATCTTTCTGTCTGAATGTGTCTGGCGGCTATCACGCGATGGCGAATGTCTTCCGACGATTCGGTCTGCGACACTGTCGTCAACTCACGGTACGGCACGGCCGGCACATCGATATGAATATCGATACGGTCCAGCAATGGACCGGAGAGTTTTGCCCGGTAACGCTGAATTTGCTGTTGCGTACAACTGCATACGTGCCTGGGATCGTCGAGATAGCCGCAGGGACAAGGATTCATGGCGGCAACCAGCATCACGCGGGCAGGATACGTGATCGCGGAACTGGCTCTTGAAAGGGTCACATGGCCATCTTCAAGGGGCTGGCGCAGTACTTCGAGAACGTGCTTTTTATACTCGGGCAGTTCGTCCAGAAAAAGAACACCATTGTGCGCCAGGCTGACCTCGCCCGGCCTGGGTTGGGCCCCGCCGCCGATCAGCCCGGCATCGGAAATGGTGTGGTGCGGTGCGCGGAAACAGCGGTGCGTAATCAAAGCCTGATTGCGGGCAAGCATGCCGGCGACACTATAGATTTTGGTTGTCTCAATGGCCTCTTCGAAGGACAGCGGCGGCAGAATGGACGGGAGTCTGCGCGCAAGCATGGTTTTGCCGGCACCAGGCGGGCCTACCATCAATAGATTATGGCCGCCGGCGGCGGCGATTTCCAAGGCCCGTTTGACGTGCGCCTGACCTTTAACATCACTGAAATTTTTCTGCGTACGGTCGGGCTGGTCGAACAAAGGTGCAAGATCGGCTTTTTTTTCCGCGGTGAGCTGAATGTCCCCGCGCACGAACGCCACAACCTGGGAGAGGTTTTGGGCGGCATACACATCAATATCCTGGACCACGGCGGCTTCGTTTCGATTTTCATGCGGTACGACAATGCCGCCGATGCCGGCTTGCCGCGCCTTTATGGCCATGGACAGCGAACCGACGACCGACTTGATCCGGCCGTCCAGGCTCAATTCTCCCAGAAAAAGAAACCCCTCCAAAGCAGTGGGCGGCAACATTCCGGTGGCGCCCAGAATGCCCAAGGCGATTGGCAAGTCGAAACCGGTGCCCACTTTTTTGATATGCGCCGGCGCCAGATTCACGGTAATGCGGTCGTCGGGGAAGGTGTATCCCGAGTTTTTAATGGCCGCGCGCACACGTTCGCGACTCTCTTTGACCGCGGTTTCCGGTAGTCCCACCGTCACGAAAGAGGGCAGACCGCGGGAAATATCTACTTCCACCTCCACCAGATAGGCATCCACCCCGATAACAGCGGTGCTCAATATCTTCGATAACACGATTCCTCCTAAGCGGCGACCCGGAGTGTAGCCATTCGCACATGGTGCCCAGGATCGGCAGGGGCCATAATTTAGTTGTCAAAAGGACGCACAATGCGCTATTAAGTGTGCTTAATTTTACACATGTCCCCTTGTTCGGGGGGCATGTAGAACGAATGGTTCTGGAATGCGTCTGAATGTGCATTCGGACATACGGCATACGGGCAAACGTATTGGGGATTGTCCGTCCGGTAAAAAGGATCCAGTGTAATCGTTGAACCGGGAAAACATTTGCAGTTCCCGGTCTTGCGGTGCAGGATCTTAAAAGTGATGGCAGCGTGAGAAGTGGCCGAACTAATCCGTGTCGGTGGCAGCAGCTTGGCCATTGCGCACCATCACCGATGATGACTATATTGGTTTAATCGCGATAGAGAAAGGTTCCATACCAGGGTTGCGACAGGGTCGCAAGGAAATATATGGCTATGAATAGTGCAGAATTTCTTCAAAAAACGATTGCCAAAGAGGTAGGCTGTTCAGGAATCGGCCTGCATTCAGGCAAAACCGTCCACATGCGTATCAAGCCGGCGCCCGTCAATCACGGCATCCGGTTCGCGCGAACCGATTTGCCCAACCGCCCGAGCGTGGCGGCACGTTTTAACAAGGTGGTGGATACAAGCTTGGCAACGGTCATTGGTGACGAAGGCTTTATCGTTTCCACCATCGAACATTTGATGGCGGCGTTTTCCGGTTTGGCCATCGATAATGCCATCGTAGAGGCAGATGCCTACGAATTGCCCATGATGGACGGCAGCGCTGGTCCATTCGTACACTTCATCAAATCGGCCGGCCTTCAAATTCAGTCGGCGCCGCGCATCTTTTTCGTCGTTAATGAGCCCATAGAACTGGAAGAGAACGACAAATTTGTCGGGATCTACCCGGCGCCTCATTATCGTGTGACCTGCACGATCGCGTTCGATCACAGCCCCGTAATTCAGACCCAGACCCATGATCTGATCGTCACCCCGCAGCGTTTTGAGAAGGAAGTCGCCAAAGCGCGCACTTTCTGCTTTTTGCAGGAAGTGGAATATATGCAAAAATTTGGCTTGGCCCAAGGCGGGTCGCTGGAAAATGCCATTGTCATCGACGGGGATCATATATTGAATGAGGAAGGCTTGCGGTTCAAAAACGAATTCGTGCGGCATAAATTGCTCGATTGCATCGGCGACTTTTCCTTGATCGGGCTGCCCATTATGGGGCATGTGGTTGCCAGGCGATCGGGACACGCGTTCAACCATGCTTTTCTCGAAAAATTTTTTCTTGAAAAAGGTTCTTGGCAAACCCGTACCGTGGAGACCCCGAACGGGTGGCCGACCGGCGCCGCCTTGAAACAACTTGCCAATTGAATCCCGTTCAACTATGATGTCCCGGTTTACACCTGTGCCGCATTTAACTTAACACTCTGACATCATGAAAAAAAGAGGCATGCGTTGTTTGGCATTGATTCTCGTCGGGCTGCTCGCGCTGCCACCGCTGAGCTTTGCGCAAAACGCGAAATTGACCAACATCATCGTCACCAATACACAGGATGATCTGCTTCTTTATCTATCCGTTAAAAACGCGTTTCCTCCCGAAATAGAGGAGACGATTAAAAGCGGCGTTCCAGCCGCTTTTTCATTTTATATCAATTTGTACCAAGTTCGCAGTTTCTGGCCGGATAAGGAAGTGGTCGAATTGGATGTGACGCACCTTATCAAGTATGACAATCTGAAAAAAGAGTACATGGTAACGCGATCCTGGGAGGGCGAGCGGCCGACGGCCGTCGAATCCTTCGAGGAAGCCCAAATGTTGATGACGGAAATTGATGCCATGGCCATTGCCTCGTTGCAACTGCTGGAAAAAAATAAACAGTACCAGATTCGCGCCAAAGCCAAGCTGAGCAAGTTGACCCTGCCGTTTTACCTGCATTATGTGCTGTTTTTTGTTTCATTGTGGGATTTCGAGACCGATTGGTATACGATTGATTTTATCTATTAATTGCCGGTACCCAAGCTATTCTTGCCGAGGATATGATCCGTTCAGAGCATAAAATCATGGCCACGCTTCCGGTCGAAGAGAAACGGCGAAGAAAAAGAGAAATCATTCTCATCGTCGCTATTATTCCGATAGTGATCTTTCTGGCTTGGATCCTCAATCGAAATTTATACCTGAGAGCCGATTTTCCGGTATCCAATCAGATATTGATGTTCATCCTGATCAATATCAATCTCCTGCTTTTGCTGCTGCTTATCTTCCTTGTGTTCCGCAACCTGGTCAAGCTCTTGTATGATCGAAAGCGCAAGGTCCTAGGCGCAAAACTGCGCACGCGGCTGGTCATTGCCTTCGTATCCCTGACCTTGCTGCCGACTACCGTCCTTTTCCTTTTTTCAATCAGCTTCATTACCAGCAGTATCGATTTCTGGTTCAATGTGCCCGTGGAACAGGCCCTGGAAAATTCTTTGCGCGTGGGACACACGATGTATGAGCGTCTTGAAAGGGAAAGCCGTTTTTTATTGGAACGCGTGGCCTATCAGATCGAAAAAAAAGATCTGCTCGCCCCCGGTAAAGAGCAGGCACTCGCGAACTATATTCAGGTGGTGCAGCGCGAGTTCAGCCTGGACGCCATTGAAGTGTATGCCGTCAATGCCGAAAGAGGCACCTACGCCCTGTCGCCAATACTAGAAGATAAGCCGCTTGAAAGGATTGCGGCAGCCGACCTGCTCAAAGTGCATTCCGGTAAAGGCGTTCATACTGTTTCCACCAATTTTAATGCCGGTGAATTGCTGCGCACGATCGGTTCGGTGCCATACGGCGCCGGTGCCGGACAGGCAAAGGCGTTCATCGCGATCACGGAATTTCTGCCAGCCGAACTTTCCGACAGCATGTCTTCGATTGTGCGCGGTTTTGAAGAGTACCGCCAAATTGTGCTGCTGAAGCGGCCGATTCAGACATTTTACTACATTACCCTTTCTGTGGTTGCGCTGCTGGTGGTTTTTTGCGCGGTGTGGCTTGGCTTTTATCTGGCGCGTACCATTACTATTCCGATCATGCGCCTGGCCGACGGGACACGCCGTGTGGCCGAAGGGGATTTGAGTTTTGCCCTAGATGTACAGGCCGACGATGAAATCGGCAGTCTGGTGTCTTCGTTCAACAAAATGACCCGCGATTTGCGGATCAGCCGGGAACAATTAGAGTTGTCCGCCCAGATGCTGCGTGAGCAGAATATAGAAATAGAAGCGCGCCGGCGATACATGGAAATCGTGCTCAAAAACGTTTCCGCAGGGGTAATCACCTTGGATGCCAAGGGGGTAATCCTGACCTTCAACACCTCTGCCGAGCGGATGCTGGATCTGAGCGCGGCCGACATTCTCAATAAAAATGTCACATCGCTGCTGACCGGCCCCCGCCTGAAGCTGGCCGAGGAGATCATTGAAAGGCTTAAGGGCAGCCAGCAAAGCGCCACGGAAATTCCTTTGCGTCTGGCCATTGCGGGCCGCCCGCGCAGTTTCATTGCGTATATCAATGCCCTCAAGGATGAAGCCGGTCAGCATGTCGGCATCGTGATGGTCATCGATGATCTCACGGAATTGGAAAAGGCCCAGCGAATGGCCGCCTGGCGCGAGGTGGCGCGACGCATCGCCCATGAGGTCAAGAACCCTCTGACGCCCATCAGTCTGTCCGCCCAGCGCCTGAAGCGCAAATACTCCCAGATTATCGATGAGCCGGTATTCGATGAATGTACCCAGATGATCATCAACCATGTGGAATTGATTCGCAACCTGGTCAATGAATTTTCCGCTTTTGCGCGATTTCCCACCGCGGATCCCAAACCTTGTGATTTGCCGCCGATCATCGAAGAAACCATTGCTTTGTATAAAGAGGGCCATCCGAATATTGACTTCCGGATACATATACAGGATGCTGTGCCCATGATGAATCTGGATCGCCAGCAGATCAAGCAAGCCATGATCAATCTGGTGGATAACGCTGTTTCGGCCATTCGCGTACAAGGCACGATCAGTATTTTGGTGTCGCACGACACCATTCTCAAAATGGTCCGCGTCGAAGTGGCCGATGATGGCATCGGGATCACCACCGAAGACAAAATCCGGCTGTTCGAACCGAATTTTTCAACCAAAAAAACCGGTATGGGACTTGGCCTGACAATCGTCAACAGTATTGTCAGCGACCATGGCGGCATGATCAGCGTGCGGGACAACCCTCCGCGTGGTGCCAAATTCGTCATCGAACTGCCGGTTTGACCCGCTCGCATGGGGTTGGCCTAGAATTCAAAGGAGTTGCCCAATGTTTCCGACTATCATGATCGTGGATGACGAACCCTCCATACTCAGATCCCTGGCGGGACTGCTGACCGATGAAGGCTTCGAGGTCACCACAGCTTCCAACGGCTATGAGGCCCTTCAGCGTATCGAGGGCGAAGCGCCGGATCTTATTTTGCTGGATATCTGGATGCCGGGCATCGACGGGCTGGAAACGCTCAAGGAGATCAAGAAGGATAATCCCCATATTCAGGTGATCATGATCACCGGACACGGCACCATCGAAACTGCCGTGCAGGCGACCAAGTTGGGCGCTTTTGATTTCATAGAAAAACCCCTGGCCATTGAAAGGGTCATCGTGGCCATCAACAATGCCTTGAATTTCCGGCGCCTGGAGGAAGAAAACCGCTATCTGCGCAGGAAAACCATCGAAAAGCACGCCATCACCGGCAACAGCCCCCAGATCATGGCACTGAAAGAGGCGATCGTCAAAGTGGCGCCCACTGAAAGCTGGGTGCTGATCAAGGGTGAAAACGGCACAGGTAAAGAGCTGGTCGCCCGCAATATCCACAATCTGAGCCAGCGCGCCGGTAAGCCGCTGATCGATGTCAATTGTGCCGCTATTCCTGAAGAACTGATTGAGAGCGAGCTTTTCGGCCATGAAAAAGGGGCCTTTACCGGGGCCAACAGTAAAAAGGTGGGCAAATTCCAGTTGGCGGACAAAGGGACGCTTTTTTTGGATGAAATCGGCGACATGAGCCTGAAAACCCAAGCCAAAATTTTACGCGTTCTGCAGGAAAAGCAATTTCAGAGCGTCGGCGGTAGTCGCACCATGCAGGTCGATGTGCGGGTGATTGCGGCCACCAACAAAAATCTGGAGGAAGAGATCGCCAAGGGGCTGTTCAGGGAAGATCTTTATTATCGCCTCAATGTGGTACCCATCGAAGTACCTTCACTTAAAAATCGTGGGCAGGACATTGCCATGCTTGTGGACATTTTTCTGGAAGAAGCCGCCCACAAGAGCAGAGCACCCAAAAAGAGCATGGCCCCCGAGGCGTTATCCTTATTGAGCCAATATACGTGGCCGGGCAATGTCCGGGAGTTGAAGAACCTTATCGAACGTCTGGTGATCATGATTTCGGACAAAGAGATTACGGCCGCACACCTGCCCAAGCCTTACAATCCCGGCCGCGTGTCGGAAGGCGTGCAGGCGTTTGAATCACTGTTCGCGCTTCAGGAACTCAAGACTGCGCGCCAGTTATTCGAACATTATTTCATTCGCCGCAAGTTGACTGAAAATGAAAACAACATCACCCATACCGCCAAATGCATCGGGGTCGAGCGCAGCTACCTGCACCGGCGCATCAAGCGGCTGGAAAAGGATAAGCTTTAGGCGCTCCGGCTGAAAGGAACTATAATTGCGCATTATCGGCGGCAGTCTCGGAGGGCGTAAACTGGCTTCGATTCGCGGCATGGCGATTCGCCCGACGGCAGACCGCGTTCGTGAAGCCGTATTCAATATCCTGGGATCCCAGTCGCGGGAGGCCGTAGTGCTGGATCTGTTTGCCGGCACCGGCGCCTTGGGGCTCGAAGCCCTGAGCCGGGGTGCACGCCGGACGGTGTTCGTCGACCACGCCGCGCAAGCGATAACGTTGATACGTAAGAATATCGTTTTGTGCCGCATTGAAGACAGTGCCCACGTGCTCCAATGGGATATCATTCAAAACCTGCACTGTTTACGGCCCTATCAGGGCGTTTTCGATCTGATCTTCATCGATCCGCCCTACAAGCGGCAAATGATCGCCTCTGCGCTGATCCATCTGACCGGAGCCTGTCTGGCATCACCGGGCGCAGTGGCCGTGGCCGAACATGATGCGTCGGAGACGATCCAGTTGCCGCCCGTGTGGCATCTTACCGATCAGCGTCGGTACGGACACACCGGAATCTCTTTTTTGACCTACCAGCCCTCAAATATTGAAACCTGAGCCATTCCATGCTAGAAAGTCGCAAAGCATCGGCCCCAACGCCGGGCTGTGCCGGAGTCGAAAGCAGACAGGGGCCTAATTCTACGCTTGGATGCCGAATTGATACGGAAGGAGCATATGCAAAAGATTGCTGTTTATCCCGGTTCTTTTGATCCTGTTACCTATGGGCATATCGATATCGTACAAAGAGGCAGCAGGCTTTTTGACACCATTATTGTCGCCATCCTGAACAATCCTGCCAAAAAATCGCTTTTTCCGGTTGAAGACCGGCTTGAAATGCTGCGTGACAGCATGAAGGATATTCCCAATCTGTCTTTTGATATCTTCAATGGCCTGTTGGTCGATTATGCCAAGAAAAGAGGTGCTCAGGCAATTTTGCGTGGCATGCGGGCCGTTTCCGATTTTGAATATGAATTCCAACTCGCTCTGATGAATCGTAAACTCAATCGGGATGTTGAAACGGTCTTCCTCATGACCGGAATGCGCTGGTTTTTCACGAGTTCATCCATCATCAAAGAGGCGGCTTTGTTTGGGGGCGATATTTCGGACATGGTGCCCCCCAAGGTGAATGAACGGGTCAAGGCAAGATTCAAGCAACTCAAACAGTAGCGCAATGTACACAGGTTGTGCTGCGTGTCCTTGAGTATGGCGCAAAACGTCCGGCATGTTTTGCGTCATTCTGCGTTTTTGGTCTCTGTGGGGTAGCGCGTGCGACAATTACGGGGGGTGTAAATAGGCAGTCCTGCTCTGCCCTGGCCGATGACTCGAGCGCAGATAGCACGCTTCAGCAAACGACTTGGTTGTTAGTACCCGATTTACCCGCGCGCAGTGTCGCGTTTACGTCGGGATTTCTGGTCGGTGCCCAATCGGCCCATGACCGCCCCGAGGACCGATTCCACAGCCGCCGCAACCGATAAGTGCCCAGTATTGATGATCATATCGTAATGCATCGGATCGCAGATATCGGCATTAAAGGATTGACGCACGAACGCGCGTCGCCGGTTATCACGGATAAGGACGCGGCGTTTGGCGATATCGCTGAAAACGCCGAAACGGCTGGCCACGTTTTCAATTCGCATCTCCAATGGCGCGATGACGCGTACCGCAAAACGATCCTTGGGAGGGATGATGAAATTGGCGCCCCGGCCGACAATCACGGCTCGGCCATGCTTACCGATGGTGCCGACCACCTTCATCAAGTATTCCAGGTAGATGTTCGGATGAATGTATTGTTCCTTGATCACCGAGGCAATGAAATCCTGAACGCCGGAAAGCCGCTCTTTTTCCAGCGATTCCACCACGGTTGTGCTGATATGGGCGCTTTCGGCGATCTTGTGAATCATATCGCGATGAAAAAAATCGAACCCAAGCCGCTGGGCGATCTGTTCGGCGATGAGACAGCCGCCGCTGCCTGGCTCCATGCACAACGTGATGACCGGAATATGCCCCTTTTTCTTGTATTCATCCGACTTAGAAAGGGTTTGCCACCGTTTGATCTGGTTTTCGACAAACGTTTCAACCGAAAATTGCTCGCGTTCTATCTCTTCCATGTTATTGAACCTTCTTCTTATTTGGCTGCAGCATCCAGCCACTGGGCAACCAGGTGCTCTTGATTCTGGGGCGTTATGCGCCGTTGAACGCTTACCGCGGCCATATCCGCGGCCATATCGATCATTTCCGTGCGAAACCGCTGTGTGAGTTCTTTGATTCCGATTTCGATCTTGAAGCGCGCGCTTTCCAACAAAATACGGCTCTCATTCTGCGCCTCGGCGATCAGTTCCTCCTTGCGGCGTTGACCCTGGGCAATGATTTTCTCTTTGATCACCTCCAACCGCTTCTGTCCGAGTGCGAGCTGGTGATGAATTTCCGAGATTTGCAGTTCCATCCCCCGCTTTTCTTCTTCCAGCTTGTGGATCGAACCCGCTACTTCTTCTTTTTTGTCTTTGAGAAACCCGACGATCGGCCGGCGCGCATACTTGATAATCAAACCCGCCAGAATACCAAAGTTGACCCATCGCATGATCGCGCTGAAATCGGCACGTGTAAAACCCGCTGGATCCTGGGCCAAAACATCGGAGACCATGAGGCAGGTGACGACCAACGCCGTGGCTAAAATTTTCGGAAACAGGGGAAAGCGGTTCATGTTTTTAACTCCAGCAAGCGTGCGGCCATGCGTTCTCCGATCGCCTCGGCTTCCGCTTTCATCTCTTCGCGAGCGGCGGCTAAACGGAGGGCAGCCTCTTCTTGAGCCTTGGTTTTAAGCCGATCGATTTCCGCGCGGGTTTGGTCAACGATCTCGGCCGCCGTTTGTTTTGCGGAGGCTTCGATATCCTCGCGAATCTTGTGGGCCGTCTCGCGGGCATGCGCATCGTCGGATTCGATTTGTTGCTGAATCTCCAAGTGCTCCTCACGCGCTTCGTCAATATCATCCTTGATCCGGGTGAGCAAGCGCTCTCTTTCCTCCATGATGCGCATCAGTGGGCGCAGCATGATCCGGTGCAGCAGCACCAGGAAAAGAAGAAACGAGAGCAACTGAAAAACCATGGTCGCATTGATACTGATCAAGGCTATGGATTCAATAATTCTCACGATGGACTCCAGTCAACCTTAAACGACGAACAACAACAACAGCGCAATAACCAACGAATAAATGCCGGTGGATTCGGATACGGCCTGCCCGACCAGCATCGTGCGCGTCAGCAAACCCGCTTCTTTCGGATTGCGGCCGATAGCCTCGCACGCTTTGGCCGCGGTGATGCCTTCGCCTACACCTGGGCCGATCGCACCCAGTCCCATGGCCAATCCCGCCCCCAGAAACGCCGCCGCTTTGACTAAATCTGCACCTTCGATTGCCATTTTTCCTCCTGACCGGCTTTGCCGGAGTTGAAAGTGGAACGTATCAAAAGATTATGGTTGAGGTTCATATTACAAATATCAAAATCAACGAAATGACCATTGCATAAATACCAGTGGATTCGGCTACTGCCATTCCGATGAGCATTGTCCGGGTCAAATCTCCTATGCTATCTTTTTCGCGGGCCATCCAGCGCACAGCCGCCTGGGCTGTAAAGCCTTCCCCGATACCGGGGCCGATGCCGCCGATCCCCATGCACAGGCCCGAACCAAGCAGCGCCATTGCAGGGGCGAGGCTCTCCGTGGCCGGGTGCGCCTTGAACAATAAAATGAATGATATCAACAACCCGTAAATGGCTGTGGTCTGGGTGATGGCTTGGCCCAGCAGCATGCTGTTGGTCATGACGGTGGCCGAGGTAGGCTGCCGGGAAATGCCTTCGCAGCTGGATGCGGCCACTAGGCCGCTGCCGAGCCCGGCGCCGATGGCGCTGAGTCCGGTGGCCAGCCCAGCGCCAAGTACCGCGGCCCAGGTCGGGGACAGGGGGTTGTTGTCCAAACCCGTAAACAGCAGGATGAATGCAATCACAAGGGCAAATATCGAGGGCGTCTGGCACACGGCCGAACCAATCAGCATATTGGTGGTCAGGCGACCGCTTATCCCCGGTTGGCGCCCAATGCCCTCACACGCCGCGGCAGCCGGAAAGCCGGCGCCGATGCCCGCGCCGATCGCGCCCAATCCCATGCACAGTCCGGACGCCAAAACCGCCCACACCATAATAAAGGAGTCGGACTGAAAAGTGGTAAATAACAGGACCATGGCAACCACCAGCGCAAAAATGGATGCCGATTCGGCAATGGCCTGGCCGACCAGCATCGATTTGAAAATTTCTCCGGAGCGGGCGGGATTGCGTGAAATGGCCGCGGTGGCTTGCGCGGCCGTATAGCCTTCGCCGATGGCAGCGCCGATGGCGCCCAAGCCGATGGCCAGGCCGCTGCCGGCATATGCACCTACTTTGATCCAGGTCGGGATATCAAATTCCATAGTGGGTTACTTTGCCTGCGTTGCAATGTAAACGATCGTCAACATCGTGAATACGAACGCCTGAATGGCGCCGACGAAAAAGCCGAAAAACGCGTTCAGAAACGGCGGAAACAGAATGTCGTACGTCAAATAGGAGACCACCAGAATAATGATCGATCCGCCCATGATGTTTCCGAACAAGCGGAAGGAGATGGAAACAACTTTGGCCAGTTCGCCGATCAGATTCAGCGGCATCATGAAAAACATGGGCTGAAAATATTCCTTGATATATGCTTTGAACCCCTTGGTTTTGATGCCGACATAATGGGCGATGGCAAAGCCCATCAGCCCCAGGCTCAAGGGGGTGTTCAGATCCTTGGTGGGTTCCTCAAGGTGCGGAATGATGCCGATCCAGTTGCACAGCAGAAGAAACATGAACAAGGCGCAGATCATCGGTGCATAGGTCCGGGCCAAGGTCTTGCCCATGGCGTCTTCGGTCAACTCGTACAGCTTGGACACCAGCAGCTCGCCCAGCACCTGGAAGCGGGTCGGCACCATGGCTCGCCGCGACGCGCAAGCCCATCCGAATAAGAGCAGTAAAAGAATGACAACCCAGGTCATCAACATGGCCTTCAAATTGAAAACAAGCTGATAGCCGGCAATATCGATTACCAACTGGCTTATCTTCCCTAAATCTTCCACTCGGGTTCCCCTTTCACGGCTCGGGTTGGGAGGGTTAAGGGAGGCGGCGCCTTCGAACCGATGCTACGGTTCTACTGGCGGTCCCACAGGAGCTTGCCGATATGATGCACTATCAGAACGCCTTGAACCATGAAAATGCCGGCGGCGGTGGCAAAAAAATCAAAGTTCTCCATCATGGCCGCAATGAACAGCGGGATGCTCAGTAGCAGATAGCGGCAGCCGATCCCACCGATACAGGTGAAAAAGGTTTTGCGTTGCCCCTTGTTGATCTGCATCGGCAGACTATGGGCGATCAGGACAAAATTCAGCACGCTGAACAGTGTGCCCAGGACCAGACCCCTGGCGATGGGCTTGGCGCCGGCGAGAAGAAAAATCAATGCGATGACAACGGCGGCCGCAAGGGCCCGCGAGCAGAACAACCGCTGAACGTCACGAACATCATTCATCGTTGCCTTCGTCTCCTGGTTTACGGTCATCGGCCAGTACGGTTTGAATTTGACGATAGGCGACAACGGCGCCTCCGACAATTCCAAGCAAAATGAACAGGGTCGTAAAAATTCCCCGGAGACCCAGAAGTTGATCGATATAGCGTCCCACAAAGAAGCAAAATACGACGGAGCCGGCAATGGTCAGTCCCAATTGCATGACGATGTGGAGATTCTGCCATAAGATACGATTTTTCATTTGGATGCAGTTGCCCTGTCGTGGCCGGAAATATGGCCTTCGGACGATGTTGGCCCGGAAGTGTTTTTGCAGGGTGCTTTCTATCGTGAAACAGGCAGTTCGTGGTGAAGCTCCTTACATTCCATTTCGATTCGCTTTCGATTGCTATTGACATCGGGCGTATGATTCACCTGAAAGAAATAATCGCTAACCTGGCGCTGGAACAGTGTGTCCCGGAACCGCACGAAAGAGAAGAATGCCAACGGAAAAACCAGTCGTGAATCATCGGAAAAACTGATCGTGAGTTGATGAATAGCAAAACTTTACAATTTATGTCAAGGATTGGTAGTGTCTCATTAAATAAATGTAAAGCAGACTATACGAGCAATTCATATTGACGCCGATGAGACCATTCAGTTAGGCTCAACGCATCGCGCAGGTAACGATTGAACATCATGCGCATAAATGGAAAATGGACAAAGGAGGCACCCATGGCGGTGATTACCATTTCCAGGCAATTCGGGGCCGGCGGTCTGACATTGGGGCAAAAAGTGGCCCAACTGCTCGGATATACATTCATCAGCGATGAAATTATTACGCTTGTGGCCAAAAAGGCGCGCGTGTCCTCCGATTGGGTCGAAGTGGTCGAAAAAGAGGCGGGCGGCAGGCTTCAAAAATTTCTCAATACCCTTGTTCCGCGTGCTTTCCTCGATCGCATCCTTGATCCACAGGCCGGCTATATTGATGAAGAGATTTTTATCGACCTGCTCGGACAGATTGTCACCCAGATCGCGGATGAAGGCAATTGCGTCATTCTTGGCCGTGGCGGGCAGTATATTCTGCAAAACCGGCCGGATGTCTTTCATGTTTTACTGATTGCCGAGCCACACCACCGCATCGAATTTATGCAACACAAATACAGACTATCGCCGGCGCAGGCCCTTCAGACCGTTTCGGCCGAAGATAAGCGGCGCACCAATTTCTACCATAAATTCCACAAAACCGATTACGATCGGCCCGAGCACTACCATCTCACCCTCAACACAGGCCGCATCGATCTGGATAGAGCGGCCGATATCATCCGCTTGCTGATTATGGGAAGATAGATCCCGACCTCCGCTGTAGGGGCGACCGGCGGTCGCCCGGTGCGGGAGCAAAGCCATCATTTCCGGCATCATGAGTGTGGGAGAATAAAGGCCTCGCCAGCCTGTGCGATGACCCGAAAAGGTTCGCGCGGGCGACCGCCTTGTCGCCCCGACAGCGCGCATCGTGCCCTTAAGCATGATGCCCCTAAGCCTCGTGACCATCAAGGTGTGCATTCGCCCCAGGTATCAACCGACATCCTCCGCATCGCGCATAACATGGTTCGCTCCTAATAAAGAACGATGTGCCATTTCTGAAATGCGGCCTTTTCGCAAATGCGGTTACCCTGGCGCGATTCATAATCCCCATATGGACACGGGGCCGGAAATATGTTCTAACAACTGGCTGAAAGTACGTTAAAAAGATCCGAAAAGGCCCTGAAAGGTGATCCCGTGAGCACGACCCAGCGCACCGTTTTGCTTTGGCAGAACACCCAAAAACAAAGCCTGCCGATGGCTATCCTCGATGAAGAGCCGCTTTCCATCCGCGTTCAGGGCAAGGGATATGCCGTGGTCATGCGGACGCCAGGAGACGAGCTGGCGCATGCCGCTGGATTCTGTCTCACCGAAGGCCTGATCGACACGCCGGACGATATTGTCAATCTGGCTGTTTGCGATGGCGGCGATACCAACGTCGTCACCGTGACCTTGACGCCGCAGCGCCTGAAAAAGGTTTCCGCCCACCTGGACCGGCGCAGTTATATCAGCCAAAGCAGTTGCGGGTTGTGTGGAAAAACCGTGATCGAGGAGCTCGTGCAAGAGTTGCGGCCGATACAGGCGCGGACCAGCGTGCCTCTGGATCTGGCCGAGCAGCGCTTGCGCACCCTGGATGTGCACCAGCCCATGCGCGATCGCAGCGCCGCCAGTCACGCGGCCGTGTTGTTCGATGCACACCTCGAACCCTTGGTCGCCGCCGAGGATGTCGGCCGCCACAATGCTCTCGATAAAGCCATTGGCCGGCTTTTCCTCGAACGCCGCCTGCCGCTGGCCAGGGTGGTTATGATGTCCTCGCGGATCAGCTACGAACTGGTGCAGAAGACGGCACGTGCGCGCATTCCCATCTTTTTGGCCCTTTCACGGCCCACCCGGCTGGCGGTCGACCTGGCCGCGCAATTGGGCATTTCCCTGGCCGGCACGGCCAAGCCAGCGGGTCTGTATCTTTATTGCCATGCCCAGCGGTTCGTGCAACCGGCTTCACCAGAGTCGAAAGTGGACCGTTGAAAGTATGATGAACGAAACGTTGACCTCTTTGCTCAATCGACCGCTACGGATAGGTCGTCGAACGATCGACTCTCGCCTGGTGCTGGCCCCGATGACTTGCCTGGGGCATGTGGCCTTCCGCCATCTTCTGGATGAACTGGGAGGATGCGGTCTGATGTTTTCAGAAATGTGCAGCGCCGCCCGCGTTCCGTATGAAAATAGACACTCTTCAGCCTATTTCCGTTGGCGTGACGCCGAAGCCGGACGGCTGGCAATACAGATTCTGGGTGGGGAACCTGAGCGCATGGCCGCCGCCGCGCGCAGGATCGAGCGCGAAGGGCTGTTCGGTGTTGATATCAATCTGGGCTGTTCGGTCAGAGAGATATGCAAGTTCAATCAGGGAGCGGCTTTGCTCAAAGACCCTGCGGCCACGGCCCGGATGGTACGGCATGTGCGGGAAGCGATCCATTGCCCCTTGATGGTCAAGTTCCGCACCGGCTGGGAAGACGATGCGCGTCTGCCGGTCGATCTGGCCCGCCGCTTGGAGGATGCCGGAGCCGATGCATTGACCTTTCACCCCCGCGTGGCCCCAGATGTGCGCACCCGGCCGGCGCGTTGGGAGTATATTGCGCGGGTCAAAGAGGCCGTTGCCATCCCGGTGTTCGGCAACGGCGATGTGTTCGAGCCCGAAGATTGCCTGAAAATGCTTCAGACCACCGGCTGTGACGGGGTGGCGTTGGGGCGCATCGCCATCGCGCGCCCCTGGGTTTTCAGCCAGTGGCGCCATGACGTGGCGTCTCCTGCTGAAAATTACGCGGCCACGGCCCTGCGCCTGGCCGATCTGATCGAGCGCTATTTCGAACCGGTACGCGCCCTGCGCCGCTTTAAACGCTACAGCGCTTACCTGTGCGCTAACTTGTCATTCGGAAATACGCTCTACAACTGCATCCGCAACGCCCCTGACATGACCGGTGTGCGCGCGGCGGTGCAAGCCTTTTTCAGCAACGAACCCCGCCTGCTGACGCGTCCCAATGTGAATTTGCTGCGCTGAAAATAAAAATCGCACAAAGCCATAGAGATACACTTCCTGGCCTTGTGCGAGCAAAGAGGAGGACGGACTGGGTGTTTCAGCGCCTCGCTGGGAGGGAAAGCGCACCCCGTCAGTCGCTCGTGTAAGGACAAGCCACTCAATATAAGGCGTGATCGCTTTAGAACGGTTGCATCAAGCCGCACTGGCCCTCGAGGACACAGCGTTTGATGAAAATTTTCTCTGCGTCCTTGAAATGCTCAGCGGAATAGTGGTCCGTATTTTCGGGGATCCGGAACAGCTGGCGCCCTTGCCGGATCATCTTGCGTAAACCATTTTCTTTGTCGGCTTTCGGAGTGTCCATAAGGCGAGTCCCTGTGTGTTCTATAAGGGTTGGTCTCAGAAGCAGGCGGGTGATCGCATACGTACCAGCCCCTCCTGCGATGAAAAGATACCCCAATATAAACGCACAAGGATGTTTATCAAGTCGAACAGGGTAAAAGGCACCTTTAGGTTTCGGTCCCATTCAAACCGTATAAAGGACCACCAGGCAGCGCGTGGGAAGGCTGGACAAGCTTTTCAGCTTGTGGGCGATGTCCGAGTTAAAATGGATCGATTCGCCGGGTTTGAGGACATGCTCCCGGGTTCCCAAGGTGAGTCCAAGATCCCCTTCCAGGACATAGATGAACTCTTCGCCATCATGTTTGTACGCCACGGGCTTGTGGTCGTTGTGGGCCTCGATGGTGATCATGAAAGCCCGCAGGTGGTTGTTGGCCGCTTCCGGGGTCAATGTGGCGTAGCTGTATGCCTGGGTGCGTTGATAGTAGGCCTGCGCGCGGCGGTCGCGGATTGCGGTCTGTTCTTCTTTGTGCAGAAAGGTGCTCGGATCGATCTGCATGGCCTGGGCCATACGTAAAATGAAGCTTACGGGGGGCGAGAGCTGATCGTTTTCCACCTGGGCGATGAATTCGGGGCTCTGGCCAGTGAGATGCGCCAACTCCTCCTGGCCCCAGTTGCGGGCCTGGCGCAGTTGGCAGACCATCGCGCCGAAACCGCCTTTGGGGGCAGGCGCCTCGGCGTTTATGGCGCAGGTGGCATCGGTCAGCCGGCGCATGGCCGCCTGCTGGGCGCGTTGATTCAACAACGGCAACAAGGTGCCGGCATCGGCGGCAATGCCGATATCGGCAATCTGAAAAATAGGTGCGGACGGATCGCGGTTGATGGCCACGATGGTCTCGGCCTCCATGATGCCGGCGGTATACTGGACCGCTCCCGACGTGCCGACCGATATCAGAAGGCGTGGATGCACCGTCTTTCCGGTTTGACCGATCAGACGATCTTCCTCCACCCAGTGATACAGCACGGGCGGACGGGTCGCGCCCACTTCGCCGCCCAGGGCCGCGGCCAGTTCCCTGGCCATTCCGAAACCGCGCATGTCGCCCAGCCCGGCACCGCCAACGACGACAACGTCCGCATCTTCCAGGCGGGCGGTTTCAGCCGTCTCCAGCGCGCGCGCCACTAGTCGCGCATTTGCGGGCCACGTCACCTGTTCGAGGGCGATGTTCTCAATATGCCCGCTGACCGGAGCGGTGCAAGGCAGCGCGCCGCCGTGCGGCTGAACCGTGACGAATGCAGTCGAAAAGCCATCGGCAAGGGTGATGTCGGCCATGATCTGACCACCCCAGGCCGGGCAGCGGCCGACGAAGCCGTCCGCCCCGACAACCAGTTCGACGCAATCGGCGATCAGTCCGGCCTGACAGCGTTGGGCGCCGATGGCGGCCGTTTCGCGGCCGAAATCATTCAGCGGCAACAGGACCAGCCAAGGTTGGCGCTGGTGCACGAAATCAGCTAAGGCCGCTGCATGGACATCGCAGCGTGGAACGGCAAGATGGGCGTGCCGCAGGCAGTGGACCGCCGCGACGCCCAACGAAAGCGCCTGGTCGGCAGCCTCTTCGCACGTCACGCAGGCCGATAGATCAAACGCGTGCGTTGCATCGGCCGCGGCCGGCGCACCCAACAACACCACGGCGATGTCCGCATTGGTGTGGGCGGTCATCTTCTGGGCCTTGGCAAGCACTTTCAGGCTATCGTGCCAGTGGCGCCGGGTCCTCAAATCACCATAAATCCAGATAAGGCCTTGGGTCATGATCCTAAAATACCTTTGGTCGTCAACTCTTCGATCAATGCATCGACCTGTTCGCGCGGTTCGCCTGTCAGCATGCGGCAGGTCCGGGGGCGTTTGATTTTACGGAGGTTCGAAACCCGTGTGGGCGATCCGGCAAGACCGACACTGTCCACCGACATGCCCACATCGGCCAACCCCCAGGTTTGTATATCCAGAGGCGCGTGGGCGGCAGCGATGCCGCCCAAGGCGATGGATCGGGCTTGATAGGCACGCGGGTGAATGGTGACCGCCATCGGCGATTGCACCTGCCATGACTCTTCCCAGCCATCGATGAGGCGCTGCAGACGCCAATGAGATGCGGTGGCCCCCGGGGCGGTTGGCGCGTCGGCCAGCGGGTCGGTGAGGGCGGGTTCGAGCTGTTTGACACCGCCGATAAAAGGAATGGCCAGCACCGTGGCCGATTGGGGGCCCACCTGTCCCGTGTCGCTGTCCGACGTGCGCGTGCCGAAAAAAACAATATCGTAGGGCATAAGGCGCGCAATGCCGGCGGCCAGCACCCGGGCCGTGACCAGTGTGTCCGAGCCGGCCAGGGCCGGACCGCAGATCAGCACGGCCCGGTCAACCCCCATGGCCTGCGCTTCGGCCAAAACCTCTGCACTGACGGGTGGCCCCATCGAGAGCGCTGTTACCGAGCCGCCCAGGGCCGCTTTCAAACGCAGGGCCGCTTCCAGGGCCGGTCGATCGAAGGGATTCAGCTCGCTGTTGTCGGGTGTCCGGCGTCCCACGCCATCCGGCGCGGTGCGCACCACCGACTTGATGCATACGATGCTATGAACAGGCATGTCGTTTCTCGCTTATCCATTGTCGTTTATCATTGATGGTCTCGATTTAACCCATCATCAAATCAGTTCCCCAACACGTCGCGTGCGATGACCATGCGATGGACTTCGGAGGTGCCTTCGTAAATACGGGTCACGCGCGCATCGCGGTAATATCGTTCGACGGCGTAGGCTTTGGAATAGCCATAACCGCCATGAATCTGCACCGCCAGGTCGGTCACCGTGCAAGCGGCCTCCGAGGCGAACAACTTGGCCTGGGCGGCCGCGCGACTGACTGCTGCCCCCTGGTCTTTGAGCAGCGCTGCACGATAGACCATCAGGCGCGCGGCTTCCACCTGGGTCGCCATATCGGCTATCATCATCTGAATCGCCTGATGTCGCCCCAGCGGCACGCCAAACTGCTGGCGCTGATTGGCATAACGCACGCCCTCGTCCAAGGCCGCCTGGGCGATGCCCAGGGCCTGTGCGGCAATGCCGATACGGCCGGTATCCAAGGCGGCCATGCCGATGGTCAGTCCCTGGCCTGCCCGTCCGAGCAGATGGTCGCGGGGAATTCGGCAGTCATAGAGGCGAATCGATGCAACCGGATTGGCGCGCATGCCGCAGAGATCTTCCAGATCGCCGACCACGAAACCCTGGGTGCCTCTTTCGGCCACCACCACACTGATGCCTTTTCGGCCGGCAGCCGGATCGGTGCGGGCGAAGATCAGGCAAATGTCGGCGATGCCGCCGTTGGTCACGAAAACCTTGTTGGCATTGACCAGCCAATGATCAGACGCGGGCAAGGCTGTGGCCGTGATAGCACCGGCATCCGAGCCCACATTGGGTTCGGTCAGGCAGAAAGCCCCAATTTTGCGTCCCTGAGCCAGTGCGGGCACCCAGCGTTGTTGCTGCTCGGGAGATCCGAAAGCAAGAATCGGGTAGAGCGCCACACTGTTATGAACGCTCAAGCATAAACCTACCGCGGCGCTGACCCGCGACACCTCTTCGATGATGATCACATAGCTGAGTGCATCCAGTCCGGCGCCGCCCAGTTCAGGGGGCGCCTGGATGCCAAAGTAACCCAGCCGGCCCATTTTCTCGACCACTTCCCACGGGAAACGTGCTTCCTGATCGATTTCGGCGGCAATGGGACGCAGTTCCTGGTCGCAGAAAGAGCGGACAGTCCTGCGTAGCAAACGATTTTTGGCGGTTATAAATGGTTCTGTCATGACAACCTTTTGGGTGAGCCTTAGACCGTTGGGCAAAATTGCCGCGACATTACCCCTTCCCGGCCCAGTTGTAAATATGTGGTCCGTTCGGATAGGTTTTTTTTCGCTCAGTTCGCTCACCGGCGTTTGTAACCCGAAAGTTGAAATAGAATATATAACTCGGACCCCTGAAGGGGCGAACCTTGTGTTCGCGCGCATGGCCTAAACGGCACCGTTGGGTGCAAATTGAGGTGACCAACCTGAAATAAAAAAGGCAGGAGCGCATCCTGCCTTTTGGGGTCTTTTTTGCGAGCGGGTCGCTACATGTCACGCCCCGGCCGAACCGGTATCCAGGGGGACGGATCAGTCCTTTGGTTTGAGTTTCAAAATGGCCTTGGCGCGGTCCAGGAGTTGGTCCCCCTTAAACGGCTTTACCACGTAATCGCGGACCCCCATTTTAACGATCTTCATGACATTTTCCTTGCCGGACTCAGCAGTGAGCATGATGACCGGTATGTCCTTGAGATCCTTTTCGGACTTGAGTTTAGCCAACATCTCGATGCCGGTCATAACCGGCATGGTGATATCCAGGATGATCAGATCAGGCTTTTCCTTATTGGCGATCGCCAGACCCTCCACACCATTTTCGCCCTCGAACAGGTCGCAATTGTAAGGTGCAAACGCCTTTTTCACGATCATGCGAATTGTTTTACTGTCGTCCACTGTCAATATCTTATAGGCCATGGATTTCCTCCTGAGTAGACACCATCGCGATAGTTGCGCTGAATTTCCGGGGCTTGGCATGCCTGGCCGTGGACACCCGGCCCCGAAAGCGCACGTATTGTTTAACGGCCATTTGCGGAAATTCTTTAGGGAATTCTCGGCAAATCCATAAAAACAGATTGGCGCCAGACAAGGCGACAGGGTCAGATCATCATGGTGCGCTGCGCGATGGCCATGATTTCTTCCTTTGAATAGCGTCGGCCGTGACCGATACCCGGGCATTGCGCCTGGATATGCAACCAATGCGATTGCGAACGCACATTATCGAACCAGAAAGGAAACGTGCTGCACTGCAGCGGACGAACCGGGTAAATGGTGCAGCCGTTATCGAAGAAAAGGCAATTGCCCTGGTCATCTTCCCGAACGCTATAGCTCGTTTGGTAGGGATAAAGGTAGCGCCCGATCAAATCCGCCACGCTCAGATTTAAAAAACCGGCCAGGGGATCTAATTCGTCGGGGCCGACATAAACGGTGCCAGGCGCGCCAGTGCAACATGCACCGCAGCGCCGGCACGCGAAAAGAAGCCCGTCGTCAAAAAAATAGGATTGCTCGCAAAACAAGATGGAAATAGCCTCCGCGTGGTTCAGAGATGGCCCAGGGCGGTCTCCCTCACAATCGTCTTGCCCAAGGCCGATTGAATGATACATAGCACAATCGCCGGTTCGCAACCATCTTTATGAATACACTCGCCTCTAACCATCCGTTTACAATACTATTAAATGGGTTATGTTAGATGCGGCGCAAGTCGCGATGGTTCCAGCCACATCCAATCACGCATTTTTCTGGATTTTAGCATTAAGGAGTGACCCGAAAGCTGTCTATTCACCCTATGCCACGAGGAACTAAGTATGAATACATCCATTATCGTGTGTCCCCATTGCGGCACTAAAAACCGGATTCTATTAGAAAAAAAAGATCAACACCCCAAATGCGGCCGTTGTCATCAACCCCTGCCCGAAGAACTGCTCAACCCTGTCCTGACGCTGCGCTGCAGCCAGTGTCGCGCCAAAAACCGGGTACCGCTTGCCAAACTCGCCGACCAGCCCAAATGCGGCCGATGCAAAGCATCTTTGCCGACCGAGCATGTCACCGACGGTCGGCCGGTTCTGGTCAGTGACGGCAATTTCGCCCAAACCGTGCTGCAATCCCCCCAGCCGGTGCTGCTGTATGCCTGGGCGTCCTGGTGCAGTGTATGCAGCGGGATCAATTCAACCGTGGATCAACTGGCCCAGGAAACCAAGGGCAAGCTGCGTGTCGGCAAATTGAATATCGAAGCCAATCCCGAGTTGGCGAACCGGTACAATATCCTCAGTGTCCCCGCCTTCTTCATCTTCGATGCCGGCCAGTTGAAAGAACACCTGCCCGGCGCGGTCCCCAAGTATGATTTAATGATGAAAATGGCGACTTACATCTAAACCGCACGTCGCCTGAGCGGCAGACCGTGACCGGTGGCGTCGTTCCTGCGAGCCACGCTTCCACGGGTAAACGGCCCAATGGATGTGTGTATGGATCGGTTCCGTGCAGCATTCAAAAGGGCCTGCCGTGGCGCGGCGCTAAAGTGATTTTCGCGGCAAGCCGATATACCCCTTCGACATGCGTCACGCAGATCCACGCACGTACATATCCATTGGCGGCGCACGCATCAGCTGGAGACTGTCTGAATGGCCCAAAAAGCGACTATCATAGAGCTCCTCAAACGTGTCCGGGTCCTTGAAGCCGAACAGGATAAAACGCGCCAGGCCCAAGCCGCGTTGAAGGAGAGCGAGGAGCGTTTCCGCCTAATATCCGAAACCATCCATTTTGGAGTTTTTGAAATCGATTCGTCCAGCAGCTGCCTATACACCAATACGCGCTACCAGGAGATTTTCGGAATCAGTCTGGTGGAAAGCCTGACCACACACTGGTACGATTATGTCGATGCGCGGGATAAAGACTGGATAATCCGGCAATGGCACGCCTCGGCCGGACAGGTAAAGACCTTCTCGGAAGATTGCCGCATCGTGAGCGCCTCCCAACAGATTCGATGGGTGCATGTGCATGCCTCTCCCGTGTTCTCCGATCAAGGCGCCCGCTACACCGGTACGGTCGAAGATATCACTGCGCGCAAAGAAAACGAACAGGAGCTGAAAACGGCCAAAGAGGCTGCCGAGTCCGCCAGCCGAGCCAAGAGCCAGTTCCTGGCCAACATGAGCCATGAGATCCGCACACCGATGAACGGCATTATAGGATTCACCGACTTGCTGACTGAAACCGTCTTGGATGAGGTTCAGTCCGACTACACGCAAACCATTAAGCGCAGTGGCGAATCATTGATGCTGTTGATCAACGATATTCTTGATTTTTCCAAGATCGAATCGGGCGAACTGGAAGTGGAATGCATTGATTTCGATCCCGAGTTGCTGGTCTACGATGTGTGCGAGCTGGTGCGGCCCAGGATCGCCGGCAAGCCCATCGAACTGTTGTGCCGCATCGCCGACGATGTGCCTGCCCTGGTCCAGGGCGATCCGCTGCGTTACCGCCAGGTGATCACCAATTTGCTCGGCAATGCCCCGAAATTCACTGACCAAGGCGAAATAGAAGTGTTCCTGGAAGTGGCGGCGGAAACCGAGGACCGGCTTCAACTGCACGCCGGCATCCGGGACAGTGGCATCGGCATTCCGCCCACGAAGCTGAAGGCTATATTCGAGCCGTTTCAGCAAGCCGATGGGTCCACAACGCGCAAGTACGGCGGTACCGGTCTGGGGCTCTCTATCTGCAAGCAATTGGCTGTCTTGATGTGCGGCGATACATGGGTGGAGAGCCGATTGGGCCATGGCAGCACGTTTCATTTTACGGCCTGGGTGAAAAAGGCGCATAGCCAACCTCCCGCCCGGGTGCCGTCGGCGGCATTGGCGAACAAGCACGTGTTGGTCGTCGATGATCACCCGGGTACACTCAAGATTTTGCAGCATATAGTGACGGCGGCGCGGATGAAAGTGGTCTGCCTGGGCGATGGTGCGCAGGTGATGTCCGCGCTGCGGCAGGCCGAAGCCGCGCAACAGCCTTTCGACATTTGCCTGATCGACCTGCATATGCCGGGTATGAATGGCTACCAGGTGGCTGAAGCCATATCGGCCAAAGTTGGGACGCGGCCGGCGCTGATTGCGCTCTCTTCGGCCCTGCAACGCGATGCCGCCCAGTGCGAAGCAGTGGGTTTCGACGGGTTTCAGGCCAAACCGGTCCGCCGCGTAAGACTGATCCAAATGATCGGACGTTTGCTGGGGGAGGGCGGCCAAAGCGATGCCGATGACACCAAGCGAAAAATGCACACCCAATATTCGGTGCGCGAAGCCATGAAGCATACCGTCAGCATCCTGCTGGCCGAGGACAATCCGGTGAATCAGAAGCTGGCCTCGATGATGCTGGGCAAAGCCGGCTACCGCATCGAAGTGGCCGGCAACGGACGGGAGGCGGTCGAGAAATACCATGCGGCCCCCGATGCCTTCGACTTGATCTTCATGGATGTTCAAATGCCCGAAATGGACGGCACGGAGGCCACTCTGAGGCTGCGCCGCATGGGCTATGCGGACGTTCCGATCGTGGCCATGACAGCCAATGCCATGAAGGGCGATCGCGAGAGGTGTATTAAAGCGGGCATGAACGACTACATCACCAAACCCATCAAACGGGATCGTGTTTTTGACATCATTGCACAATATGTATTCAACAGGAGAGCTGCGTGAATTTTAAAGAGCTCAGCGCTGATTTGGGATTGGAAGAAGACGAGTACCGTGAAATCCTCGAGCTGTTCATACTGTCCGGCGGTGCCGACTTTCAGAAGCTGCAGGGATCCCTGGATGCCGGCAATGCCGACCAGGTGATGCGTTGCGCGCACACCATTAAAGGCGCCGCCGGCAATCTGGGCTTGGAGGAGGTCAGCGCGCTGGCCGCAATCATCGAGGCGCGTGCCCTGCAAAACAGATTGCATGATCTGGGTGCGGCTGTGCTGGCATTGAAAGGGCATTTCGAAGCCATCCGGGCTGCGGCGCGGTAGGTGGTTCAACCGCGCAATGTCGGTAACCGGCTGACTCGCCAACCCGGTGTGGTCACGGCAGGGTTAATCTGATATACTTCGTACATGGATGCTTTTATAAAACACCAGGACCTTGCGCGCTGGTTGCGGCAGGTCTTGCAAGTCATTCCGCTCGAAGGCGCCCTTCTGGAATTCGCCGAAGCCACTTTCGGGACACACGACCTTGCCGCGCTACTGGCCGATGTTGATACCAGTGATGCCGCCTCTTTTCTGGAGTTGGCCTGCTCGCCGGACTGGCCCACCCGCCTGGACTATGAAATCCATTGGGGCGAGCAACTCATTTCAAAGACGCAATCCGACCACCTGCTGCAGGCGTTGCTGCGAAAACCGCTGGCCGCACGCATGCGCGCGTCCGGGCAACCACCGGTTCGTCTGCAGTTGCCGGATTTTGCCATCGCCGCCTTTGTAGCGCGCCTGAAGATCACCTGGCAGCCGCCGGACCCCCTGAATGCGCCCCTGCATGATCTGCCGGATGGGCCGTATTGGATGACAAGGGCGCGTTTGCGCCAGGCCCGGCTGGCTTGGCATGCCGGCCAAGTGCATTTGATGGCCCTGTTTTTGGCCCATTTGCCCGCAACCGATCCGGATTTCGAAGAGAGCCTGGATTTTCTGCTTGCGATTCTGGGCGATCTCGGGCCGATGCAAGCACCGTTTGCGTTTTTTAAAGCTCAAAAATTTTCATTTTTTCAAAGCCTGTGTCAGTATGAAAACTTTGAGCGGCGGCGCAGGGCCGGCAACATGGAAATTCTGATGTTGCAAGGTGCGCGGGCCGCTTTCGGCAGTGCCGATCACTGGCGGACCTGCATGCGCCGCGTGGATCACATCTGTACCGCCCTGTTTGGTCGTGCGCCTTTTTTTCAGCAGCCTTTGGACAGTTGCCTGGATGTTTCCGATCAGACACCGGAGGCGCGCATGCAAACCCTGTTTCGTGAGCTGAGTTAACGCGCTGAAGACCGTGCGTATAACGCGGGCGAACACAAGGGTCGCCCCTACGGGTTGAAACGGGGGGTTGGCCTTGGCGAAAGGTAAAAGAGTGTTTACAAAGCCGGGTAATTTCCATAAATAGAAGGATTTAGACTGCCACGCCACGTTATTGGCGATACGCAAGAGACAGACAGCGGCTCGCGGGGTTTCATCGGAAATCAGCGGCGGCTGCATGGAGAACCGAAATGTTGACGCTAAAACGCCTGCTCGTCTTTACCCTGATGGCTGCCTTCACCTGGGCTATGTCGGCCGCGGCGCAGGATCCGCCCAGCCTGGACAATATCCTTGCCGGTATCGAAAAGCGCTATGCCGGCAAAGGGTTTTCGGCTACCTTTTTCCAAGAGTCCATTCTCAAGGCCATGCAGATCACGGATACAGCGGAAGGCACCTTGACGGTCAAAAGTCCCGGAAAGATGCATTGGGCGTATACCATTCCCGAAGTTCAGAAGATCATCACCGATGGCAAAGAGATGTGGATTTACCGGCCAACGGACAATCAGGTCATGGTCGGTAAGGCGCCCAGCTATTTCGGCGGCGGCAAAGGGGCCGGCTTCTTGTCCGATATCCGCCAGATTCGCAAAAGCTTTCGCATCCAATTGCAGCCGGCACAAAACGACCATCACCGGCTGAAGATGGAGCCTCTGAAACCGACGCCGGAGTTGGCCGACATCGTGATCTCGGTATCCAAAAAGACGTTTCAGATCGATCAGGTAGTTACTCACAATGCTTACGGCGATGAAACCCGTTTCATTCTGGACAACTATCAATTCGACATCAACCCGGATGAGAACTTGTTCCATTTCACCATTCCCAAAGGCGTCGAAGTGATTAAACTGGAACAGTTCTAGACCCGGTATTGCCAAGGAAGCGAACGGAGAAGAAGATGAACGACGATCAGGCCCGAATGTACTCCCGTATTAAAGATGTGGCCAAAGCCCGCAACGCGATCATTCTGGCGCATAATTATCAGCCGGCCGAGATTCAGGATCTGGCCGATATGTGCGGCGACTCTCTGGAGCTCAGCCGCAAGGCCGCGCACACCGATGCGGACGTGATCGTTTTTTGCGGAGTGCATTTCATGGCTGAAACCGCCTCCATTCTCTGTCCGCACAAGACCGTTTTACTGCCGCGCATGGACGCCGGTTGCCTGATGGCCGACATGATTACGGCCGAGGCCCTGGCGGCGAAATTGGCCACTCTGCCGCCCATGCCGGTCGTGACCTATGTCAACTCCACTGCCGATGTTAAAGCGCTTTCCACGGTCTGCTGTACTTCAGCCAATGTGGTGCAGGTGGTCAATAGCCTGCCCGAGAATGAAATGCTTCTGACGCCCGATCGCAACCTGGCCATGTACGCCGCTTCGCGCACCGGCAAGAAGATTCACATCTGGGAAGGCTATTGTCCCACGCATGAATGGCTGCGGCCCGAAGATGTCGACCAGGCCCGGGCCGAGCATCCTGGCGCTGTTTTTATCGCGCACCCCGAATGCCGTCCGGAAATACTTCAGATGGCCGACGTGATCACCAGTACTTCGGGAATGCTGCGTCACGCCGCGCAGGCCGATGAAAAAGAGTTCATCATCGGCACCGAACAGGGTCTGCTTTATCCGTTGCGCAAAGCCAATCCGGACAAGCAGTTTTATCCGGCGTCCACACGCTTGATCTGCAAAAACATGAAGAAAATACAGGCGTCCGATGTGTTGCGCTGCCTGGAAACCATGACTGGCGAAGTAAAAGTGCCCGAAGCGATCCGGGTGCCGGCACTCAAGGCTGTTGAACTGATGATATCGCTGAAGGTGTAAATGGTAACTCAACTCCCCTCCAAAACGGCGGCTGTCCTTGTGTACAGTCGGCCAATTCTGGTCTTCGGCGGCATGGTCTGCGCGCTGGCCGTTATGTGGACGCGCGATCCAGCCGTTTACACGCTGGGCGTTTGCCTTTTGCTGTTATCCATGACCTTCGACCTGATCGACGGATGGTTCTCCACGCGCTATCGGCCGAACGCGCCGCTGGCGCACCTGGCGGATCGGATCATGGACAAATTGGTCTATTCGATCATTTTTCCAGTTGTGGCCGTGGGAACCATGTGGCGCTTGTCCGTGTTCGCGCCGGACCTCAGCCGCAATCAGCTGCTGCATGCCATCTTTGTGCTTCTGCTGTGCGTTACGGTGCTGATCCGCGACAACTTTGCCGCTTTCATGCGCAGTTTCGCGCTTCGTCAAGGTACGGAACCCGAATCGATCGAGTTCACCCGGCTGCGCACCATCGTGGCCGCGCCGGTTGCCGCCTTGCTCTACGCGCATGCCTTTTACGTGCCCCAGGTGTCGTCCGCCTGGATTTATCGCTGGACCGCCACAATGGGCTCGCTGTCGCTGCGCACGCTTTTTTTTATCGAGATCCTGTTTCTGATTATCAACTTGGGCTCGATCGCCGCCTACTGCCGCAAATACGGCACGGTCTGCCTGGATGAACTGTGCTTTGGCGATCAGGTACTGCGGCGCAAAATTCTCTCCGTACTGCCCAATGCCTTGACCATCATGAATGCCATGATGGGGCTGATCGCCGTGTTCTTCGCCTACCAGGGACGTTTCCGTGAGATGTACTTCATGATCATCGGCGCAGCCACCTTTGACAAACTGGACGGCTCGGTGGCCCGCAAGCTCGGATTGACCGAACCCCTGCCGGGTGCGCTGACCCAGAAGAAGGTCAACCTGGGCAACCTGATGGACGATTTTGCCGACGGCATCAGCTTTTGCATCGCCCCCGCCTGGATCTTCTATATCGCCATGACCCGCCTGGGCAACGACCGTTTCGCAGCCGTTCCCGTGGGCTGGATTGCGCTGCTGTATGCGATTGCCGGCATCGGCCGCCTCATCTACTTCACCCTGGACAAAAGTCCCATTCCGGGGTTCTTTAAAGGCCTGCCGTCACCGGCCGCGGCCCTGCTGGTGCTGGCACCCATCGTCATCTTCGATCAGGCCTTCGCAACGTTTCCGGGATGGATCGGCTTTTGGGGCTACTTCGTTATCGTCACGATAGTCTTTTCAGCGTTTATCATGAATTTTTATCCGCTGCGCTACATGCACATGGGAAGAGCCATGAGCCGCAATCCCTGGTTCGGTCGCATCACCGCGATCGTCTTGACCGTGACTGCTTTCACGCCTTTTCTGGGACAAGTCTGTTTAGGATTTATGATAGTGTACGTGCTCTCACCCCTGGTCACCGGACGGGTCGATCCCCATGTGGCGGCCCGCGAGAGCCGGGTAGAATAGTATTATGCGGCTGTGAATGTCACAGTATGTGAACCACTGATTCGAAAAAAATGAGGAGCTGATCAATAATGGAACCATGCCCTTGCGGTAGCGGCCAAACCTACGCGGAGTGCTGCCAGCCCATGATTCGCGGCGATCGCCCGGCCGGTACGGCCGAAGAATTGATGCGATCGCGCTACACGGCCCATGCCAAGACCGAAGTTGACTACGTATATGAGACCACCCACAGCAGCCAGCGTAAAAAGGTGAATCGTGAGCAGGTCGCGGCCTGGTCCAAAAACGCTGAGTGGTTGGGCTTGGAAATCGACGAAACCGAGGGCGGCGGGCCTGACGACGATGCCGGTTCGGTGACATTTACCGCGCGCTACCGGGAAAAAGGTAAAAAGGTCGAACACCGTGAAGTGGCCGAGTTCAAGAAAGAAGAAGGGCGCTGGTATTTCGTGGATGGCCGTGCGCCCAAGGCCGTGCAGGTGATCCGCCAGGGGCCCAAGATCGGCCGCAACGATCCGTGTACCTGCGGCAGCGGGAAGAAATTCAAGAAATGCTGCGGGGCGTGATTGCTGACGACCCTCCCACGCACAGCGTGGGAGGGAGAATAAAAAATGCGGATCAGCGGACCAGCGGCAGATCGCAACAGCCCTTGGTCGGCAGATCGGATGCGCCCATCAGGTAGATATCGACCGCGCGGGCGGCTTCGCGGCCTTCCGAAATGGCCCACACAATCAGCGATTGCCCGCGATGCGCGTCGCCGGCACAGAAGATGCCCGGCACATCGGTCATATAGCGGTCGTCGGCAGCAATGGCGCCGGTCGGCGATGTCTTGAAGCCCATCGCGGGCGCCAATCGATCCGTTTGCGGACCGGCGTAGCCGATGGCGATCAGCACCAGATCCGCCGGCCACCGGCGGGTCGTTCCCGGCAGTTCTTCGATGCGCGGCGGCCCACCCGGTTGGGGGATCATGCGGATGTCCACCGTGACCAGTTGCTGCACACGGCCTTCATCGCCCTCAAAAGCTTTGGTCAGAATGCCCCATTGGCGGTCGACGCCCTCTTCATGCGAAGCGCTGGTGCGCAGCCGCATCGGATAGTACGGCCAGGGCTGGTGTTGCGGCCGGCCCTCCGCGGGTTGGCCAACGGCCTCGAAATTGGTGATTGACAACGCCTTTTGGCGGTTGCTGGTGCCGATGCAGTCACTGCCCGTGTCCCCGCCGCCGATGACGATGACATGTTTGCCGGCGGCGCTGATGGGTTTGACGCCCGCAGCGGTCGGGACATCGCCGGCCACCACCCGGTTCTGCCGGGTCAAAAAATCCATCGCAAAATGGATACCCTCCAATGCCCGTCCGGGCAGGTTCAGATCGCGCGGCACGGTCGCGCCGATACAGAAGACGGCCGCATCGAACCCTTTGATCTCTTCGACCGGCACAGTGACGCCCACGTGGGCCCGGGTGCGAAAGCGGACGCCCTCGTGCGCCATGATGGTCAGCCGCCGATCGATGACCCATTTTTCCATTTTGAAATCGGGGATGCCGTAGCGCAGCAACCCGCCCAGGCGATCATCGCGCTCGTAAACCGTGACCCTGTGTCCGGCGCGGTTGAGTTGCTGGGCGCACGCCAGGCCGGACGGCCCGGACCCGATGACAGCCACCGTTTTGCCCGTGCGTTGTTGGGGTGGCCGCGGCTGAATCCAGCCTTGCGCGAAAGCATGTTCGATGATCTCTTTTTCGATCTGCTCGATTGTCACCGCCGGCGCGTTGATGGCCAGCACGCAAGCTTCTTCACACGGCGCCGGGCACAACCGGCCGGTAAATTCAGGGAAGTTGTTGGTGGCATGCAGGCGTTCGACCGCTTCCGGCCAAAGCTGCCGGTAGACCGCGTCGTTCCATTCGGGAATCAGATTGCCCAACGGGCATCCGGCAATACAGGTCGGCACCCCGCAGTCCATGCAGCGCGCCGCCTGCTGGATCTGCTTGTCCTTGGGAAAAGGGGTGTATATTTCGCGGAAATCATCGACCCGCACCGTGACCGGCCGCTTTTTAGGCAGCTCTCGAGGAAATTCTTTGAATCCGGTCGGTTTTCCCATCGTCTATCTTTCGTTCGTTAGTGGGATTGATTTGAAAAGATCCTACCATGATCTCCGATTTACCAATCGCCTATTTACCTGATTAACGCAACTTTCGGGATTGGCGTGTGGCGCGGACAACACGCCCGGATCACCGGCGTTTGGACCCGAGGTTTGAATGATTAACAAATTAACGACTCAACGACCTCTTGTATTCCACGGGCATCACCTTCACAAACAGGGGCAGCATGGCCTCCCAGCGCTTCAGAATGCGCTGCGCCACGGGACTTTCGGTGTAGGCCAAGTGGCGTTCGATCATCGTTTTCAGCTCGCGAATATCCTCGTCGTCGGTCACCGGATCCAGATCGACCATCTGCATGTTGCAGCGGTGCTGTTTGAAATCGCCCGCTTCGTCGAGCACGTAGGCAATGCCGCCGCTCATGCCCGCGGCCGTGTTGCGGCCGGTGCGGCCCAGGATCACCACGCGGCCGCCGGTCATATATTCGCAGGCATGATCGCCGGTGCCTTCGACCACCGCCTGCACGCCGCTGTTGCGCACGCAGAAGCGTTCGCCGGCCATGCCGCGAATGAAGGCCTCGCCGCTGGTGGCACCATAGAAGGCCACATTGCCGATGATCACGTTCGTTTCGGCCGCAAAACCGGCACCGGCCGGCGGACGGATCGTCAGTCGGGCCCCGGACAAGCCCTTGCCGAAATAGTCGTTGGCATCGCCGTGGATGACGGCGGTCACGCCCTTTGCGCCGAATGCCATGAAACTCTGTCCGGCCGAACCAGTGCAGCGCAAGGTGATGGTGTCATCGGGCAATCCGGCTTCACCATAGCGCAGGCAAATAGCGCTGCTCAGACGTGTGCCGAGCGTGCGGTGCACGTTGCGGATGGCAATATCCAGCGTCACGGCCTGCTGCCGTTCCAGGGCCGGTTCGCACAGCGCATGGATGTGCTTCTCAAGGGTGTCATCCACCTGGCGAGCCTGAATTGCACCGCAATGATCCTGGACATGCACCGGTACCTGCACCTGGCGCACCACTTTGGACAAGTCAACGCCATGGGCCTGCCAGTACTCGACCGCCGGCTGGAAATCGAGCCGATCGGCGCGGCCGACCATCTCGTCGATGCGCCGGAAGCCCAAACCGGCCATGATGTGACGCAGTTCTTCGGCCAGAAAGCGCATCATGGTGATGACGTGTTCGGGCTTGCCCGTGAATTTTTTGCGCAGTTCGGGATCCTGGGTCGCAATGCCAACCGGGCAGGTGTTCAAATGGCAGACCCGCACCAGGATGCAGCCCAGTGCCACCAGCGATAACGTGCCGAACCCGAACTCCTCGGCACCCAGCAGGCAGGCAATGGCCACATCGCGGCCGGTCTTCAATTGGCCGTCACACTCCAGCACCATGCGATCCCGCAGACCATTGAGAACCAGGGTTTGATGGGCCTCGGGCAGTCCCAGCTCCCACGGCGCGCCCGCATGGCGGATCGAGCCTTGCGGCGAGGCGCCTGTGCCGCCCGTATCGCCGCTGATCAGAACGCAGTCGGCACCGCCTTTGACCACACCGGCCGCAATCGTGCCCACCCCGACCGCCGAGACCAGTTTGACGCTGACGCGCGCCTCGGCATTGGCGCGTTTCAGATCGTAAATCAGCTGCGAAAGATCCTCGATCGAGTAGATGTCGTGGTGCGGCGGTGGCGAAATCAACCCCACATAGGGCGTGCTGCGGCGTGTTTTGGCGATCCAGGGATAGACCTTGAAGCCGGGCAACTGGCCGCCTTCACCGGGTTTGGCGCCCTGGGCCATTTTGATCTGCAGCTCGCGGGCGCTGGCCAGGTAGGTGCCGGTCACGCCGAATCGGCCCGAGGCCACCTGCTTGATGGCGCTGTTGCGCCAATCCCCATTGGGATCGGGCTGGAAGCGGTCCTCGTCTTCGCCGCCTTCGCCGCTGTTGCTGCGCCCACCGATGCGGTTCATGGCCACGGCCAAAGTTTCGTGGGCTTCCTTGCTGATCGAGCCGTAAGACATGGCGCCGGTTTTGAAGCGCTTGACGATCTCGGTCCAGGGTTCCACTTCGGCGAGCGGCACCGGCGTGTCCGCCGGTTTGAGGTCGATCAGGCCGCGCAGCAGCCCTTCGGTGCGGTTTTGTTCGTCCACGCCGGCGGCATAGGCTTGCCAGGCTTGCCAGTTGTCGTCGAAAACCGCCTGGCGGAAGCGCGCCAGCATGAGCGGGTTGTATTGATGCGCTTCGCCGTCACGACGCCACTTGTACTTGCCGCCCGAATTCAGCGCCGTCCGCTCGCCCGATGGGACCGGCGCGTAAGCGCGGCGATGGCGCTCGGCGATGCCTGTGGCCAAACGGTCCAGTCCGGCCCCACCGATGCGCGAGGCGGTGTCGGTGAAAAAGCGCGCGACCACGTCATCGGCCAACCCCAGGCATTCGAAAATCTGGGCGCCCTGATAGCTTTGCAGGGTGGAAATACCCACTTTGGACATCACCTTCAGAATGCCCGCTTCCAGCGCATGCACGTAATTGCGCACGGCCGCTTCGGGAGCCAGCGCGGCCATCTGACCGTTGGCGACCAAGTCCGCGATAGACGCATACGCGAGGTAAGGATAAACGGCGCCGGCCCCGTAGCCGAGCAGGCAGCAGAAATGATGCACTTCGCGCGGCTCGCCGCTTTCCACGACCAAGCCGCAGCCGGCACGCAGGCCCTGGCGGATCAGGTGATGATGCACGCCGGCCGTAGCCAGCAGGGCAGGGATCGGCATGCACGCCGCACCGGCCCGGCGGTCGGACAAGATGATCAGTGTGGCGCCACCGGCTACCGCGCGCGCGGCCGCTTCGCACAAATCGTTCAGCCCCTGGCCGAGCCCCTGCGCTCCCTGATCTGCGGGATACACCATATCCAGCGTGACCGTGCGGATGCCGGGCCGGTCGATCGCACGCAGCCAGGCCATGTGGTCGGAGGTCAAGATGGGGCTGTTCAGTTTGATCCGTCGGCAGTGCGCAGGCGATTCGTCGAGCAGGTTGCGCTCGGCGCCAAGATAGACATCCATGGCGGTCACCAGTGCCTCGCGGGTGGCATCCAGCGGCGGATTGGTGACCTGGGCGAACATCTGTTTGAAGTAGTCGTACAGCAGGCGCGGCCGTTTTGAGAGGATGGCCGGGGGGATATCGTCGCCCATCGATCCGACTGGCTCCTTGCCGTCGACGAGCATGGGCGGCAGAATGATCTTCAGATCCTCCAGGGTGTAGCCGAACAGATGATGCCGCTGGCGCAACGTCTCAGCGTTTTCACCGGCAGCGTCACGCGCCGTGACCGGCACCGTGATCAGGGTCTCCGGCGTAATCACATTGGCCGTGATCCAATGCCGGTAGGGGTGGCGCTGGACAATGCGCTCTTTGATCTCTTCGTCTTCGACAATGCGCCCGGCCTCGAGATCCGCCAGGAACATGCGCCCCGGCTGCAGGCGGCCCTTGCGTGCGATGCGGGCTGGGTCGATGTCGAGCACGCCGGTTTCGGAAGCCATGACCACCAGGCCGTCGTGTGTGATGGTGTAGCGCGAAGGGCGCAGCCCGTTGCGGTCCAGCACGGCGCCGATGTGCCGACCGTCGCTGAAGGGGATACTGGCCGGTCCGTCCCAGGGTTCCATGCAGCAGGCGTGGTATTCGTAAAATGCGCGGCGCGCGTCTGGCATGCTGTCATGGTGCTGCCAGGCTTCGGGAATCATCATCATGATGCAGTGCGGCAGCGAGCGGCCGGCATGGTAGAGCAGCTCCACCACGCTGTCCAGACAGGCCGAATCGCTGGAGCCCGGCCGGATCAGCGGCAGCACTTTGGCCAGATCGCTGCCGAAGCGATCGGATGCAAAATGGGCCTCGCGCGAGCGCAGCCAATTCAAGTTGCCCCGCAAGGTGTTGATCTCGCCGTTGTGCGCCAGAAAGCGGAAAGGATGCGCCAGGTCCCAGGCGGGAAAGGTGTTGGTGCTGTAACGTTGATGCACCATGGCCATGACGCTCTGCAAGGCCGGGTCACGCAGGTCCGCAAAGTATGGGCCCAACTGGGTAGCCACCAGCATGCCTTTGTAGATAAAGGTGCGGCTGGAAAGACTGGGGATATGGAAGCAGGCCCCCTGCGCGAGGCCGGCCTGGCCAACAGCCTTTTCGGCCTGGCGCCGGATCACATACAAGCTGCGCTCGAAAGCGTCCGGATCGGCGGCCGTGCGGGCGTCGCATCCGACAAATATCTGGAATATGGCCGGTTCGACATGCCGTGACAAAGGTCCCAGAACTTCGCTGCGCACGGGTACCTTGCGCCAGCCCAGCACCTTCTGACCTTCCTGGCCGATGGCTTTTTCCAGCTTTTGCCGGCAAAAAGCGTCTTGGGCCGCATCGCGCGGCAAAAAGACCAAGCCACTGGCGTATTGGCCGGGACCCGGCAAGGCGAACCCTTCTTCGCGGCACACGTCGCGCAGGAAGCCGTCCGGCATGCGCAGCATGATGCCGGCACCGTCGCCGGTATCGGCATCGCAGGCGCAGGCACCGCGATGGGCCAGGTTTTCAAGGACCTGCAACCCCTGAGCGACAATTTCGTGAGACGGGCCGCCGCGCAACCGGCAGACGAAACCGACTCCGCAAGCATCGTGTTCAAAGCGCGGGTCGTACAATCCCGTGGCTTGCGGTCTTCCGAAAGCCAGTGGCGGCACAGGTGTCATGCAATCTCCTGATCCGGCGTGGCCCGGAGTGGAAAGTGGCGTTTCCCTGGCATTCCTTTGAACTGGCGCTATCCCTGGCGCAGGATGTCGAGGGCGCGCAACGGGCGATCGGCGTGTGCTATTCGGTCATCAAATCATTGGGCAGATCGGCGTTGGTGTAGACCTTTTGCACATCGTCGCAATCTTCCAACGCATCGAGCAGCCGGATCAGCTTTTCGGCTGTCTCGCCTTCGACCGGCGCCAGATTCTGAGGCACCATGGTGACCTCGGCCACTTCGAGCTTGATGCCCTTTGCTTCGAGGGCCGCCTTGACCTCTTCGAACCCGTCGGGTTCACAGGTGATCTCGAAAGAATCGCCGTCATCGCGCACGTCCTCCGCGCCGGCTTCCAGGGCGATCTCCATCAAGGCATCCTCTTCGATTCCGTTTTTCTCAACGACCATGTAGCCTTTTTTATTGAACATCCAGGCCACGCAGCCGTTTTCACCCATATTTCCGCCATGCTTGGTCAGCGCATGCCGAATTTCGGAAACCGCGCGGTTTTTGTTATCGGCCAACGAATCGATCAAAATGGCCGTTCCGCCGGGGCCGTACCCCTCGTAGGTGGCCTCCTCGTACTGCACCCCTTCCAATTCACCGGTGCCTTTTTTGATGGCCCGCTCGATATTGTCCTTGGGCATGTTTTCCGCCTTGGCGGCCAGCACTGCGGCGCGCAGACGGGGGTTGGCGTTGGGATCGCCGCTGCCCGCACGTGCCGCCACGGTAATTTCCTTGATGATCTTGGTGAAGGTCTTTCCGCGCCTGGCATCGGCGGCGCCTTTTTTATGTTTGATATTGGCCCACTTACTGTGCCCTGACATAACTTCCTCCTACTTTTTGCCCAAGCCGATGATAAAGATTTCACGGCTGGCTTTACGACTGCTTTGAGGTTTAAATATATGCATTCTGTCGAACCGTGCTTTTACCTGCTCGCTGAACGACTTGAAATCCTCTCCTTGAAAAATCTTGCAAACGAACCGGCCGCCGGCGAGCAGCAAGCCATCGGCCACTGCCAGAGCAGTCTCGCACAACGCAAGCGAGCGCGCCGCATCGCCGAACCGGTCGCCGGTGGTCGCCGGCGCCATATCGCTCAATACGACATTATAACCTGTGCCCAAGGGCTGCTCCGCACTGGCGCGCAAGTCGTGAACGTCGGCCGTTAGAACCGTTACGTTTGCCGGCAACGCGATGGTTACTGGCGTCAGGTCCACCCCCAGCACCGATCCGCCCCCGCCAGCCTGCTCGGCGGCATACAACAGCCACGACCCAGGCGCACACCCCAAGTCCAGGACACGGTCGCCCTTGATGATGATGCGATGTTTTTTCTGGATTTCAGCCAGCTTGTAGACCGACCGGGCCGGATAGTGCTCCTTTTGGGCCTGCCGCGTATAGTGGTCCTGCCATTGGGGCGTTTTGCTTTTTTTGCGTGTCATAATATTATTGCCGGTGCCAAGTCAATAAGGGTTGCTTAATAAGCAGTTTACAGGGAATGTCCGATCAGAATAACGTCTCCAGCGCCTCGCCCACACTCCCCACCCCGACGACCGAAATACCGGCCGGCACCTCGACGCGCTTGAGGCTGCTACGCGGAGCCAGGCAACGGTGAAAACCCATTTTGGCGGCTTCGGTCAGCCGGGCTGTCAGATTGCCGATGGCGCGCACCTCGCCGGTCAAGCCGACCTCACCCAACACCAGCGTCTCGCCGGCCACCGGTTTATCGAGAAAGCTGGAGGCAATGGCTGCCAATACGGCCAAATCCACTGCCGGTTCATCGATTTTGACGCCACCGGCCACATTCATGAAAATGTCATGACCGATCATGTGCAAGCCCAGCTTTTTTTCCATTACCGCCACCAGCAAGGCCACCCGCTGAGGATCCAGACCCAAAATAGTGCGGCGCGCCGTGCCAAGATTCGAACTGCTGGCCAGGGCCTGCAATTCCACCAGGATCGGCCGCGTACCCTCCATGGTGGCCGTCACCACCGATCCAGCCGCATTGTCCGGACGTTCCGACAAAAAAACCGCCGACGGATTGGGCACCTCGATAAGACCGCCCGACTGCATTTCGAACACCCCGATCTCGTTGGTCGAGCCAAAACGGTTCTTGACCGCGCGCAGGATACGGAAAACGTGATTGCGGTCGCCCTCGAAATAGAGAACCGTGTCCACCATGTGCTCGAGCAGCTTCGGCCCCGCTATAGCACCATCTTTGGTGACATGACCAACCAGCAGGGTAGGGATGCCCGACTTTTTGGCGTTGAGCATCAGGCGCATGGCCGAATCACGCACCTGGCTGACACTGCCCGGCGCCGACGTCAGATCGCTGCTGTACATGGTCTGGATCGAGTCGATGACCAGCACGTCGGGCCGGTGCTCTGCAACCATCTGCAAAATAGCATCCAGATCGATCTCCGAGACCACCAGCAAATGCGGCGCGCTGGCCGCCAGGCGCCGGCTGCGCAGGCGCAACTGCTGCACCGACTCTTCGCCCGACACATACAACACCTTGTGCGCATTGGCCGCCATGCCATGCAGGGCCTGAAGCATCAAGGTAGACTTGCCGATGCCCGGGTCGCCGCCGATCAGCACCAACGACCCTTCGACCAGCCCGCCGCCCAGCACCCGGTCCAGTTCGGCGATGCGGGTCGAAAGCCGCTCCTTGTCCTCGACCGTCACCGCATCGATCGGCACCGGCGTGGCTTTGAGCGTGCCGGTGATGCCGCGCAAGGGGCCAGTCGCCCCCGGCGCAGCAACCATCTCTTCGGCAAAGCTGTCCCATTGGCCGCACTCCGGGCATTTGCCCAGCCATTTGGGCGACTGGAAGCCGCACGCCTGGCAGTTGAACAACGTTTTGGCAATTCGTTTGGCCATTGAATACTTATCCCTGGTATGCGCGGCAGCCGCAGATACATCGCGGCCCACAACGGTTTTCGAGCGCAGATCCTTGACAGCCCGCACCATACCATGTCATGGTGACCCTATCAAGCCAGCCGAGCTGTTCAATACAATAATAACAATGCCTTTGCAGGCATCCTGCGAGACGACATGATCAAAGTACCCTATGCAAACCCATGCCGGGCAATCCTGGCCCTCCTTCTGGTCGCGATTTTTTCCTCAGTCCAGCCAGCCCACGCGCAAGTAACCACCGAATCCTATTACGATGCCCTTCAGCAGCGTCTGATCGCCGACGGCTTCAATCCCAGCCGCGTCAAGCAGCTTTATGGCAGCGAATATGTTTTCTTCGAAGCCAAAGGCGTGACCGCCTATTTTCAGCACAACGAATCTAAACTCAATTACGACGCCTTTTCAAAAGACAACTACATCCGTGATGCCAAGGACTACATGCGCCAGCACGCCGAAGCCCTGTCGCGCGCCGAAAAACAGTTCGGCGTCGACCGGCGCGTCATTACGGCCATCATCCTGGTGGAGACCAAATTGGGCCGTTACCTGGGCAATCGTTCCATTCTCAATACGCTGTCCACCATGGCCTCGCTAACCGAAACCCAACCCCGCGAATACATATGGGAGCAGCTGCCCGTCGACCGCCGCTTCAGCCGCCCCGACTACGACCGCAAAGCCGACCAGAAAGCCCTTTGGGCCTACAAGGAACTCAAGGCCTTCCTGACCTACACCGACCTGCATCAAATCGACGCTCCCACGGTGATTGGATCCTATGCCGGCGCCCTGGGCATTGCCCAGTTCATGCCCAGCAACATCCTGGCCTACGGCCAAGACGGCGACGGCGATGGCCGTATCGATCTGTTTAAAGATGCCGACGCCATCTTCAGCATCGCCAGCTATCTGAAAAACTACGGCTGGAAACCCGGTATCAACCGCGAGCAGGCCTACAAAGCAGTTTACCATTACAACCACAGCTCATACTACGTGAACACCGTTCTCAAAATCGTCGACCTTCTGGAAGGATAATCACCATGAACACCGCCGAATGGATCATGCTGGGCGGCATCATCTTTTTTCTGCTCACCTGCTGGGCCCTCATCGACATCGCCGGCAAGGATTTCGGCGGCATCGAAAAAAAAGCCGCCTGGGCTTTCGTCACCATGGTGCCCTTCGTCGGGCCGATTCTCTATCTTGTCAAAGGCATGCACCAAGGCAAAAAGAAACCCGGCGCCGCGGGCAGCTGATGCCATTGATGGACGATTCGTGCAATCGTCACGACAGGAAACCGGGAAGGAAAACGGCAATTGGTATTGACAAACCCACCGCTTTTTTATATCTCACGCGCTACCAACTGATATGGTCCCATCGTCTAGCGGTTCAGGACACCGGCCTCTCACGCCGGTAACAGGGGTTCAAATCCCCTTGGGATCACCACTAAAAATCCAGTGACTTACATTTTTAATGTGAGTCCTTTTTTTTCCAAACATTATGATACCCAACACTATACCCAACATATGGAACCAATTTTACATTTAAGCCGCAGGCTTTTGATTTTATTTAGTACCATTTCCCGAATTATATTTAGATGAGAGCAGATGTTCTGAGGATTAGCTGAATCAGGTGTACCATTGTTAAGCTAAGATCAAGAAGCGGGGTATCATTCCAAGTATATAAATGATTGAGGGGGAGAAACACCAAAGCAGTCCTCAATAATCAGCGGCCTACTATAAATCCTATAGTTTTTGATTTTTATCGCATATCCCTTATTTGCATTAGAAAAATAATCAAAAAAATGTTTCTCGTCGATGCCGGCATGATTTCGGGTTTTATTCCATAAGCTTAATGGATCATCTGAGAGAATGGTATCAATTTCAAATTCGCCTATCAATCGTTTTACTGGTGACGATGCATAAACAAGGACCTTTTCAATACCAGGTCTTTTGAAAATGATACGACGGAATTCAAATTTTTTTGATCCATCAAAAATTTTAAGAGCAAATTTTGGTTTAATCGATAATAATACTTTCATTCGCCTTTGACTCCCGCAAAATATCTTTAAAATTTTGAACAGTGATACGCTCGAAACCTCTTGGCGCTGAATTTACATCAGTGATAACGCCCATATCAATAAGCTTTTTCATATTGATTCGCTTAGGAAATGAATAGGCGTATAAAAAGTTAACAATGAATGGTCTGTTATTTCTACGAAAATTCCAGTGTGAAGAAAGTTCCTCATCAGAAAAAACACTCCTTTTTCTGCATAGATTTACGAAATGACCCAAAGACCTAATGCCGTCGATCACATTTTCAACGATGCCAATAGTGGTGAGTACCCCTTTATAAAAGCCTCCCGTCCGATAAAAAAGTATCACATCACCAGAATATAAGTTCCTTTCAATTGATCTTGAAATATAAACTTTACTGATTGCATTTCTATGCGGTTGATTCTCCTTAAAATGCATCGGGGATTCATTATTCAATATCGAATCAGGGAAAAGCTCTGTATGATACTGTGGGTAAATTGGAACAATATAAATTTTACCGGATTTTGAAAAAAAAGGATAGGTGAGCCGAGGCGAGCTAAGTTTAGCTTGTCTTTGAAGTTGTTTTATATAAACAGATTCTATACCGTATTTGCTAGATTTATATCCGTGAAATGAAAAGCCGAAATCTTCAAGCAGATTAACCAATCTTTCTTGCTCTAAGGAATTTTTAAATATTGTCGTATATATTTCTTTAACAGCAAAAAGCAGAGCATGATCGAAAACGATCTTTAGGAACCTTTCGCCAAGGCGGAATCCGTTTAAAACAACTTTCAATGTGCCTATTTTTAGCCTTTTATTAGGTGGAAATGACGGCTCAATATTAAAGTAATTTTCTTTCGTATCTTCAATCTTCAAATAAAGAAATGCCATGAAACCCTGATCAGTGCGGCAAATATATGCAGTCTCATCAGCCTTTTTGTTAAACCATGTTTTAAAATCTGAATATGACGCCTTAAGAGAGTCAAAGAAAGGATCATCAACATTAATATTTCCAAAATATTCTTTATAAACTGATAACGTCTTATAGCTTAAGAATTCTGGATTTTCCGCAGTTACTTTTTCCAGAAAAGAATCGATTGTAAAAACTTTTTCGGAAACTCCAAGCGAATTGGCCTTCTGATATAACTTTTTATCTTCTGTAATAATCAGATCAACCCTGCCACAAAAAAGCTCGTTTAGTATTATAGAATCATTGATATCATTTTGGCATGTATCAACTTTATCTGAAAGTTTTTTTACCTGATCAGACATGGGTGCAGTGGTTTTTAGCACATTGTAGTTTTCTAATTTAGTAACAATTGTTTTTTTGCTTTGGAATTATTGTACTTTTCAAGTTCACTTATACTTATAGGATGTACACACTTTACGTAATGGAGGTTATCTATCCACCTAAATAGAATTCCTATCTCATCACGAATTACTGAAGAAGCTTCTCTGTGTATAATAATGTTTGTATCAAGTAATATTTTCATTCTTTAGTCTGCCCACTCTTAATTCCAAATAGCTTTTCAGGAAATTTTTGATTCTCCAAATACGCATAGAGAAAGGACGAAGAAATATTTATTAAAAGGGCAACTGTTGATATTAAAATAATATACCACATTATCGTAAGGAAATTTGCGCTACCGTACCGCAGTTTTACAAATGTATCCCACCCTTCGTTCGATGAGGGGGAACATGACCAATGGTTTGCACAATATTTTTTTCTGGTACCAGAAATGCCCTGCAAATATTTACCCCAAACATCGTTTTCAAGCAATCGAACTTTTTTGGGCTTTGTTGTTATGTAATCAAAGTCCTCGTCCTCATCATAGATCAGGAAGAAATGTAACTTTCGCAACCTGAGAAAGTTTACTTGATTTTCATCTAAAAGGGATACATCGAGGCTTCGCCGGCTGTTCAACCTGAAATCGACCGCTTCTACGCTGCTTCTAACGCTCTGATAAAATGATCCGCTTGGTGTGAATCTCTCCGAAAAAATAGACCTGGTGGTTGGCGGTGGACCCCATCGTGTGGACAACGGCACCCATCAGGTAAGCTCTAAATCGTCCTGGTTGTGGGGTAACGTTTCCCCTTGGTAGATGCTGAGGGCGTGTTCCGGGGGGTCCATCAAAATCCCCCCGGCGCGCACACCGATCCAGCATTGAAATGCTTTTAACTTCTAATTTCAAGCAGCCTTGGCAAGAATAGGATAGAAGCCGAAATAAACCTCATCCGGTGTCCTGTTGTCAAGGCCTTGGTGAAAACGATCTCTGTTGTAGAACGAAAACCACTGTCTTAAGCCTGTGCGCAGCTGCTGGCCAGTATCAAATGCATGCAGATAAATGTACTGATGCTTGAGCGTCCACCACAGTCGTTCGATGAAAATATTGTCCTGCGCTCGACCCCGGCCGTCCATGCTGATTTTGATATTGCTTTCTTGCAATGTAGCAATAAACTCTTTGCTGGTAAATTGGGCACCCTGATCGGTGTTAAAAATTTCGGGTGCTCCATAGTGGTCGATAGCTTCTTTGAGGGCCTCAACACAAAAGTCGGCATCAAGGGTGTTCGATACCCTCCAGGACAACACCTTGCGACTGTACCAGTCCATTATGGCCACAAGATACATATGGCCCCGCTCCATCGGAATGTAGGTGATATCGGTTGCCCACACCTGGCCGGGGCGATCTATGGTCATACCCCGCAGCAGATAAGGATAGATCGTATGCGCCGGATGCGGCCGACTGGTTTTTGGTTTGGGGTAGATCGCCTCCAGTCCCATTAGTCGCATCAGGCGCTGAACACGCTTGCGGTTGATTTTATAGCCCAATCGAAACAGGTAGGTGCGCATTGACCGGCTTCCCCAACAGGGCATTTTAAGATATTGCTCGTCAATCCGGCGTATTATCTTAAGGTCTTGTGCGTTGATCGGGCGGGGCCGGTAGTATATCGACGAGCGGCTGATATTAAGCAATTGGCATTGACGCGACAGGCTCGGCTTGCTGCCGCAACGCTCGATCATCTGCATTTTCTCTTTGCGATTTAGTAGCCGAGCTTGCGTGCCAAAAAATCGTTTTCCACTTTAAGTTGGCCTATTTGCCGGTGCAGTTCATCGATCTTGGGATCTATTTTTTTCTTAGATTTTTGCTGTTTGTCGAAAATTTCCGATGCACCTTCGAGCAAGGATCGTTTCCATGCCGAGATCATGGTGGGATGGACCCCGCAACGTTGGGCCAGTTCGGCGGTGGTCTCCTCATTTTTAATGGCAGCTAATGCCACTTTGGCCTTGAATTCGGCACCGTGTTTTTTGCGTTTGTCACTCATGTCGGCTCCTTTCAAATTGGGCCGATTTAGAGCTTAACACATTGTCCGAATTTTTGGGACCACCGCCCACTATAAATTGTTTATAGACGGAAAATTTGTCGAAGCAGCAAGCGGTGAGGTTTTTGAAACCATCGATCCGGGGACGGGATCCCCTTTTGCCACAGTGGCCAAGGCAGGCAAAGCCGATGCGGAAGCGGCCATCGCCGCAGCCAGAAAATCATTTGACAGCGGTATATGGAGCAATCTCAGCCCTGCCGCCAGGGCAGACATGATATATGATTTTGCCGATCAGGTCGCCCAGAAGACCATGCAACTGGCCATCACGGAATCACAGGATGCCGGACATGTCATCAGACTTTCCAAGTTCTGGGGTGGTTTGGGCGCTGCGATGCTCCGCAACCTGGCTTATTATGCCAGCCGTGATTTTCCCTGGCAGGAAGAAATTCCTTATTCGGGCAACGTCTTTGCCCCGGGAAGGGAATGGATTCGCCGGGAACCCATTGGCGTCTGTGTCGGTATTATCCCTTTTAACTACCCCGCAAGCAATGCTATCTGGAAGATAGGCATGTCCATTATTATGGGAAATAGCATTATTCTGAAACCGGCCACATCCACGCCGCTAACGGCGCTCATTATCGCTGAGGCGGCTCAGGCGGCGGGCATTCCCATGGGAGTCATCAATGTATTAACTGGCCCGGGAGGTGAACTCGGCAAGATTCTTTGCACTCATCCCGATGTAGACAAAATCGCCATTACGGGCAGCACAGAAGTCGGGCAGCAAATCATGAAAATGGCCGCCGATACAGTGAAAAAAGTTACGCTGGAGCTGGGAGGGAAATCGGCTAACATCATCCTGGATGATGCTGATATCGATCTGGCTGTGAACGGCGCCTGCTTCGGAACCTTTTTCCATCAGGGCCAGGTCTGTGTATCGGGAACCCGCGTCCTGGTTCCGGCAAAAATCTATGATGAATTCGTTGAAAAGATGAAGAAGAGAACGGAGGAGATTCGCGTTGGCTACCAACTTTTCCCAACAAGCCATATGGGTCCCCTGGCCAATGCTGCACAATTGGCCAATGTGGAACATTATGTCAAACTGGGGCAGAAAGAAGGAGCAAAACTTCTGACCGGCGGCAAGCGCGTTGAAATGGAAGGCCTGGAAGGAGGTTACTATTACGCTCCTACCATCTTTACGGATGTTAAAAACTCCATGCGGATCGCCCGGGAAGAAATCTTCGGACCGGTCTGCTGTGTCATCAAATACGACCGAGACGAAGAAGCCATTGCCAACGACTCTATCTACGGTCTGGGCGGGGGTGTCTTTTCACGCAGCAACACCCGGGCGGTACGCGTCGCCGAAAAGATCCAGACGGGCACCGTCTGGATCAACAACTATCATATCTTCGCCGATTTCTGTCCGTTTGGCGGCTACAAACAATCCGGTGTGGGAAGAGAGTTGGGCACTGTAGGACTTGCTGAATACACCCAGGTTAAGCGCATCCATCTCAACTCTTTTGCCGCTGTGGAAAGCAACATCACCATGTCTTGCTTCTCAGATGAAACTAAGGTCGCTTTAACCCAGTATCGCTGCCCAACGAATGTGATTTCCGGGCATGGCACGCTACACGCCATCTATAAAGATGTGGTGAACCTCGGTTGTCGGCGGGTCATGATCTTAACGGATCCCGGCGTTCGTAAGGCCGGTCTTGTCCAGCTTGTACAAGAGGCTTTGGTTCAATTCTGCGTGGGTATCTTTGATGATATTCCTCAGGATACGGATCTGGATGTTGTGGACGCAGCAACAGCCAAGGCTCGTGACCTCAACGCGGATTGCATCGTCAGCGTCGGCGGCGGGAGCGTCATCGACACGGCCAAAGCGGTTTGTGTCACTCTGAAAAACGGCGGCAAGTGCAATGATCACATTGCTATGAACCGCCTCCAGGAACCTCAGATGCCGCATATCGTCATTCCCACCACTTCGGGAACGGGAAGTGAAGTGACGAACGTGTCTGTAATCAAAAGTAAGAAGGCCGGCAGAAATGTTTTTCTGGTGGATCCCCGGATCATCCCCAATACGGCGATCCTCGATCCCCAATTCACGCTGACCTTGCCTCCGGGATTAACGGTAACCACCGCCATGGATGCCATGACCCACGCCATGGAAGCCCTGACCAGCATTATGGCCCAGCCCATTTGCGATGGCCAGGCACTACAAGCCATCCGTTTGATAAGGGAGTATCTGCCCAAGGTTGTCGCCAACCCAAAAGACGAAACGGCCAGAAACCAGCTTCAGATCGGTGCCACCATGGCCGGTTGGGCCTTTACTGTCGCCCAGGTCGGTCTGGCTCACGCCATGGCCCATACCCTTGGGTTTCTCTACAATGTGCCTCACGGCGCCGCCTGTGGAATTCTTCTGCCGGCGGTCATGCGTTTCAACATTGATTTTGCCGCTGATAAACTGGCCATGGCAGCTCAGGCATTGGGGATCAACACAGCAGAACTGGATGATAAAGCGGCCGCCTCGGCGGCGGCGGATACCATCGAGAAACTGATGAAAGAAACGGGCCATCCCATGCGACTGCGCGACGTCAAGGTACCCGAAGACGGATTGGATATGGCCGCCTTCCATGCTATTTGCGATTCAGCCGCCCTCTTTAATGCCCGTCCCGTTGGAGACCCGGGGGAAATCGCTGTTCTTTACAAACAGGTATTTTAAAATGCCATCCCCAAACTGTTTTGCGACAATAACGGACTATTGCTCCAAAACCGCAGGTCCTTTGACATGCCGGGTGTACTGCCACATGCGGGTGAATACCCGATTGCCAGCGATATGCCTTGCAAAGCCGTTCTGTTGCAGGATAGCGATCAGCAGGAAACCGGGTTTCCACAGGACCCCTTGAGGCGCCGAAGATGGTGTATTTTGAACTCGAGCACATCATTGATGGATCTCATCTGCATGCCCCTTGACCAACAGTGTGGTTTCCGTAATTTAATGCGGACTGGCAATTTCTTAATGGGTGCAGCTGCCACATCCGAGGCAGACATTACCATTGAAATGCTCACCCGAGGAAGGTATACAAGCTGGTCGGTAATCCTTGAATATACCGGGAGATAGCCTGATAACTGATGCAAAGTTGAAAGATAGAATTCAGGAGCTGCCAGCGGTAGGGTTTTCAGGTGCTGCTGTCTCCGTCGTTTTTGTTTAAACATAATAGAGGAGTATTAAAATGACAATCGAAACTGTGGTGCCTGAGTCGGGTCGATCGGCCTATCGGAACTTTCATTTTTCACAAGGAGTAAAAAGTGGTGGCTTTCTGGTGTGCTCCGGGCAGATCGGGACCAATCCGGATCATTCGGTACCATCAAGCGCTGAGGAAGAATTTAAGAACGCCTGGAAAGCCGTCGGTGTCGTCCTTGCAGAGGCCGGTGTGGGATTCGAGGATATCATTGAATATACAAGCTTCCATGTCGATCTGAGCAAGCATATACGGACGTTTATGAAGGTCCGTGACGAGGTGTTGCACGAACCTTGGCCGGCGTGGACCGCAATAGGAATCAGCGAATTGGCTGTTACGGGCGCCAGGGTTGAAATTCGAGTAATTGCCCGGCTCAGATGAGAATTCATCGGCAATAGATAGATTCAATATCGAATGAAGAACGGCAGCGGCAAAGGCCTTTGGTGGAACCGGATTAAAAGAAAAAGCTTGCCCACTGTGCTCCGCATAGCTTCAGATATCTGATGTAGATCACAACCTGACCTGAACTTGTGATATGAGAATAGTCTCTGGCACTTTTCATTCAATTACCAGTCGGCAGAATTGAAGGCAGCTAAAGGAGTGAATCCGGCGAGGACCTCTTTGTAAAAGGTCACATTTAAAGAAAAAGGCTGGCATGATTATGCATAGGGGTGATTGCCGCATGCGTTTTTTGGTCTCTCGTTTTGGTCTCTCGTAAAGAGGCTTCCTGCTAATCACCTAATATGGCGGCCATCAGTTTTTTTTGGGCGCTGCTCACGAGGTCCCAATCGATCGATTTGGATCGAAGGGACCTATATGAGAACTTATTGTACGAGGATGGTATCTGGGTGGAGCTCGATGATCTTATCAATACCGAACATGGTGCGAGCCATGGCATGCAAATCATCACAACCATCGGCGATCACACTGCCAACTCCTATAATGCCGTGAAGCTGATAATCCATATCATACACCGGGGTTCTTACAGAGTGAATCAGCATTGGCGGGTTTCCATGCACTTTCCCCAATTCTAAAAACGTCGAACGTTTCCGTGTTCGTAGGGTTTGATTGTCAGCGATAGACATGGTTTCCAAGAATGAACTGCAATCCTGGTCGCCACCTGAATATCCCGCCAGAATTTCCTCGTCGGTTTTGCCGAGGACATCATGTGAATCCCTGTCAGAAGGCTGTGGCACATTGCGCGGTTTGCAAGCAGATACCTGCCCGCCTGATCCTTGCGCCAAATAAAACTGCCGGCCTCATTGAGGGTGCTGATCATAAGGTCGTGGGTATTGGCAAACTTTTGATACTCAATGCGAGCCTTGTCAGTGTTGTCCTGGATAGTTTTAAGTAACTGCTCTGCGGCTTTGTTATAAGCGGATTGCGGTAATAAACATTTTAAAAACGAATAGGTCATAAGGTCCTCACATGATTGCCATTATGTGGCATCACCAGTAAAAAGTTAAACAGATTTCTACCCCAACATCAATGAGCCGATGCCGATTTTTCCAGCGCGCATGCGTCGCATATACAAAAGCTGGGTTATGAGGGCCTATTGATTGCCAATCAATCAAACTCTATAAATATTGGGTTAAATATACGGAGATTTTAAGGAAAGGCCTGACGCGATGTTGAATTATTTTGCGGTGAGCTCACATGATTGACAACTTGCTGTGTATGGTTTCAAAATGGCATTTGTGCGGCTTTACAAGGAAGTCCTATGCAGGATTGAAAGGCATCGTAAAGACTGCTGGCCGCTGGTTGCGGAATTAAAGGTTTCCACGAGTGGATAAGGCAATGGGCACCGGTGGCTGAATACTGCGGACGAGTAAGCCGGAGATGTTGCACATGGGTGGCACATGTGCTATGTTTGGGTAAACCCAATCAGGAGGTGTTTTATGCCACAGGCACAGCAAGAAGCTATGGTACGAAAGCCCATTTTAATGCCAAGGAGCCTGATCACCAAGGTGGATGGCATCGCCAAGTCTCGGAAGGTGTCCTTTGCTGAGGTGGTGCGAGATGCCGTCGATGTTTACGATCTTGATGTTACCCCCGAGGAATCGAAAATTCTAGAGGCCATGTTGGACACCGCAATTTCATCAATAAACAACTCGATTCATAAAATCGAAGCGCTGGAAAAGCGGTTGGATGAAACTCACAAAACTCTGGAGGCAAGACGTGGGCCTAGGGGATAAAATCTATGATCTGGCTAAGGCGAGCATAACTTTGAGCGATAGGGTGGATACTTTGTCTGCTCGCGTAACCCGAATGGATGATGACTTGCGCGATGTGGACAGACGGCTCGTTAAACTTGAAACCATAATTGAAATTTACACTCATGGCAGAGGGTACAGTGGTTCTCCTCAGAGCAAGCTCCCACGTGAAAATGGTACTCCGTAAATAGCGCTCTGTGGTGCTGGGACTCTTGTGCCTAAGGATCGTTTGGATCACAGCGACTTCATATCCAAGCTTGAACAAAATGGACGCTGAGAGGTGCCTGATGCCATGAAATCCAAAGACCTTTACCTCGGCTTTGCCACAAAGGCGCGACATCAAATGTAATCGATACTCGAATGGTTTGCCGTAATATTCCCGGCAAAATTCAGTTTGATCGAGGCACATGAAAACGTTTGGCTGGTTTTTGACCGGTCTATTTTCCCACCCTCACATCAGCGATTTGCGCAGCTCCGTGGTCATGGGCAACCAATCAAATTCAAAGCTGCCACCAGACCGTTTCCTGGTCCATAATCGAATTCTGCTATGTCCAAAGTCGATGTCATCCCAGGTGAGCCGAAAGACCTCACCGCGCCGGGCTGCAAGATGCAAAAATGTCAATATCATGACCTTGTCTTGCCCTTCGGCGACTTCGTATACCTTCCAGAAATCCTCCTCGGGGGGAACATAACGTGGTTGTCTTATTTCCGGCATTCTTTCAACCAGGCAAGGGTTCGGTCCATGCAGTGGTGGATCCATGTATTTCATGCCCCAGTTCCAAGCCGCTACCAGATTTTTTCGATCCTTGTTTGCAGCATATCCTGACCGGTTGTCTTTCTGGTCGGTGATGAATTTCATTACGCTGCCCGGTTTCAATTGTGATACTGGCGTCGCAGGGTCCACAGCCTTGAAAAAACGTTTGAACAGGGATTTTTTTTCGGCGCCGGTCTTGATGGCAAATGAAGATCGGCTAAAATCCATGTATGCTGGAGATATGATCGAAAGTTGTGTTTAGGAAAATAGGTGGTGTATCCTCCGGTTGATTGTTTCCCGACAGTCTACCGGCCACCGAAATGGAAAGGATACACACACCATGAGCAAAGATAACGTAATCGCGATTAAAAAACCAGACACCTTTGTTGACGACCCTATTTCTGAAATTTTGCGCCAAGGAGCCAGAAGCTTGATAACGCAGGCCCTGGAAATCGAACTCGAGATTTTTATTAATCAAAGACCTGAGGGATCAGATGGGGCTTCAAAGGATCGTTCGCAATGGCTATTTACCCGAACGTCAAATTCAAACTGGAATCGGGCCAGTTTCCGTTAAAGCGCCGCGAATAAGAGATCGGCACCAAAACGTATCAAAGAGAATACATTATAGTTCAGCCATCTTGCCACCGTACCTGCGTAAAACCCGGAGCATGGAACAGTTGCTGCCCTGGCTGTATCTGAAAGGCGTATCCACCGGTGATTTTAGTGATGCCTTGGTAGCACTGGTCGGCAAAGATGCACCGGGATTATCCGCTCCAACGATCGGCAGGCTCAAGACCGTTTGAGATTATAAAAGGAGTAAAGTTTGTCAATGGTATTGAAGAAAAACGGATCGCCGCCTAAATTCATTGACCATAACTCCGGCTGATACAGCCATTGACAAGAGATATTTTGCCAATTGACCGTCTGGTCACCCACAATCAACAAGGTTTATTGTATCCTTGACAGAAAGATCCTGAACCAGCGATGATGAGTGAATTTTGAAAACCAGTGAAATGGAGCATCGCCTATGGCCCTGAACAGACGCAACACACATCGTTCCTTCGTCAGCTACATAGACAAAAGCCGCATTTATTACGAAGCTCAGGGATACAAACAGCCATACACCTGGGCTGTTCATGACCGTGTACCCTTCACCCTACCTGCAAAACCCCTGTCACAGTGCAAGGTGGGCTTTGCCACCACCGCCTCGATAGTCGATTTCGGCGAAAGCGTGGAAAGCCTGATGAGAGAGAGGGAATGTTACTTTGCGCAGTGCGACCCTCCACCCGAGCGACTCTTCACGGGCCACCTTTTCTGGGACAAGGAGGCGACCCACACCGGCGACGTCGAATGTTTTCTCCCATTGAAAGGGTTGTCAGAATACGTCCGCATGGGACGTGTCGCGGCTGTATCACCCCGTTTTTACGGCGTTCCGACCGACTACAGCCAGGGCAGGACGATCAAAAAGCACGCTCCACAGATTCTGAAATGGGCCAGGGAAGACGGCGTGGATGCAATGCTTCTGTCAGCCCTCTGACCGGTATGCCACCAGACCGTGAGTCTGGTCGCCCGTGAACTGGAGGAGAACGGCATCGCTACAGTTGTCATTGGGTCGGCACGTGACATAGTCGAGGAATGCGGTGTCGCCCGTTTTTTATTCACTGATTTCCCCTTGGGCAATCCTTGTGGAAGGCCTGGGGATGTTGAAATGCAGCGTGCCATAATAGGGCTGGCACTCGACATGCTGGAGGGCGCTTGGTCGCCCTGCACCACCGTGCGGGCTCCGTTCCAATGGCCGGACCATCAATGGCGTCATAATTTCATGCGCGTCGATGACGACAACCGCGAGGAGTTGGCCCGCGCTGGAGAGGAGCGGCGGCGATTGCAGGAGAGCATGAAATATTGAAAGCCTTAACCGCACCCAGGCTGGTCAACCCAGTCGCCAGGGATGCTTTTATTATTCGAGTAAGCCTTCAGGGATCTCCATGCTTGTGTTTTTAGATCTATCATTCTGGCTCGATTAACCTAAAGGCTCAAGAGGGGTTATAATCGGGGTTAAGCGGCCTGCTGTTTTTTTGAGACAGCAGGCCTTAATTTTTTGAGGTTGGATGGCGTGACGGTGGAAGTGAAGTGGTATAGCCGAAATGGACACTCCGAAAAGCATGAGGTACAAACAACCATCTTTTTGGAGGTGAAACTGACGCAGAACCGGAGCCGTAGGGGTTTTACCAAGGAATTTTAAAGTTGACGCTGTTAAGCTGGCACCGAGCAAGGATACAAGCTTTCAGAGGCAGCCCGTAACCTTGGGATTGACCCAGCGTTTTAAGGCGCTGGAAGGACCAGATGGACAAGGATGCCGAGCAGGCATTCCCCGGTAAGGGGTTCATGTCGCCGGAAAAAGATGAGCTGCACCGGCTTCGTAAAGAGGTCAAGCGGCTGAAGTTGGTATTCAGGTAAACGGGTACTGTCTTGTTTGGCTAATAATACATCCACTGATGTGACCCAACCTACTAAAGGGTATGCCGGCACGAATCCAATGGGCTGAAACTCGGAGAATAATTATCTAATACGTAGCAATTTATGATAGCTGTGATCCAAAGCGTGTTGGATTTAACCGGTAGCAGTTCGCCTGTTATTGTTTATATAAACTACATCAAAGAAAGGGATAAGAAGATGCCAAGTGAACTGTATGACAAAGGCCTGAGGGTTCGACGGGATGTAATGGGAGCCGAGTACGTGGATGCAGCTATTTCTCAAGCTGATGATTTCAACCGGCCGCTTCAGGAGTTGGTAACTGAATACTGCTGGGGGGCGGTATGGACTCGGCCTGGACTGGAACGAAAAACAAGGAGCATGATCAACCTGGCCATGCTTACAGCCCTAAACCGGCCGCACGAGGTAAAGCTCCACCTCAAAGGAGCTTTGAAAAACGGATGCAGCAAAGAAGAAATCATGGAGGTGTTGCTTCAAACGGCCATCTATTGCGGTGTTCCGGCGGCGATCGACAGCTTTCGTTTGGCCCGGGAGGTCTTCAAGGAAGTCGAAGCCCTAAAATGAAACGTTAAAAAGAATCTGCTTTAGGTTTTTCTTACTACATCGGGTATCCTGTGCCCCGGTCCGCTGGGACGGGCTGGGGCTTTCACGATATTTTCCTGCCAATGAAACCCGTTCATTTTTTTATGGCAAATGCAAAACAAAACTTGTTGACAGTTGTTTATTGTATACAATAGTCTGAATTTCAGTTCTCGTTCAGGACCTTTACGTAAATCAGTCCTGCTCATAATCAGCAGATTGGATGCTGTTCCAAAACCAGGTACCCTTATACCCTATAGAGGTTCCCATGCAGATTGGATCTGTCGCTGACAGTGCCAGAAACCAAATACAGGAATGGATCGATACCGGAAAACTGAAACCTGGTGAACAGCTGAAGGAAGAGGAGATCGCAAAAAGGCTCAATATCAGCAGACCGCCGATACGAGAAGCCTTTAAGGAACTGGAGTCCATCGGCTTGGTCCTCCGAAAGCCCCGGCGAGGGGTCTATGTTGTCGAAATGACCAAAATAGATATGTGGGAAATCTACACCCTGAAAGCCAACCTGTATGAGTTGGCCGTTCAGCTCGCGATTCCTAATGTAACGGCTCCACATCTTACTCAAATATTTTTGATGTGTAGAGAAATGGAGGTTTGCGCAGGGCGCAATCCTCCGGATATCACCGGGTACCAGCGAGCCCATCACACCTACCACAAGATAATCCTGGAAGTGTCCGGTCACCGCCGCCTCATGCAATTTGCATCGACCCTTCATCAGCAAGTGAGAAGATACAGCTATTTGGCTTTTCAGGAAGCAGGCCACATCGAATCGTCCTTGAAGGCCCACCAGAAGATAGCGGCGGCGATAAGCGAGAAGCAGAAAAAGCGAGCTTGTAAGTTAATGCGTGATCATGTGCATGATGGGTTAGCCGTTTTATACCGGCGGTTTGCGCCGGATGCGGTATTTGTTGAAGATCCCAACTGCACAGAAGTAGGTAACGACGAAAAACGCTATCATGTGTACACGTATACATTACAAGGAGAAAGATAATGCCTGACCAATTTCCAATGGTACGAAAGATCTGGACATTTTTGGAAGAAACGCATGGCGACGGTTCCAAGCATCTGTCTAATCCAACCCGAAAGGCCGCAGCCGCTGCGGTATTTCAAAATCCGTATGCAGGTCAGTATCAGGAAGACCTTTCTCTGCTTTACCGATGGAGCGAGGAAATTGGTACGTTGCTGACACAAAAGGCTGTGGCGGCCCTGGGAATCGATCCTGGTCAGGTAGAAAGTTATGGCAAGGGGGCGATTGCCGGTGAAAAGGGCGAATTAGAACATTGCGCTGCATTAATGCATCCAAATCTTGGCAAGTCCATGCGGGCAAATGTGGGCGGTGGAAAAGCGCTGGTTCCTTCTGCGAAAAAACTCGGTTACCCCGGAGTAGCGCTGGATGTCCCGCTTGGTCATAAAGATGCGGCCTTTGTGCGATCCCATTTTGACGCGATGGAAATTCGAATTCCCGATGCCCCTCGTTCGGATGAACTTGTTCTCATTGTCGCAGTCACAGACTCAGGTCGCCCTTTGGCCAGGGTTGGTGGGCTAAAGAAGGAAGAAATCAAAGGAGAGGATGGTTTGAGATAATAAATTGGAGGTGGTTCGTGAAAGTCTTGTTGTTGAAAAACATTGGTACAATCATATCAGGCGACATCAAAGATCCCATTATCTTCCATAACGCCATCCGGGTGGAAGATGGAAAAATAGCCAAAGTCTTCACCTTCCAAGACGGCGATACGATAAGCGCAGATCAGGTGATCGATTGTGATGGTGCCACAGTCACCCCTGGGTTGATCGATTCCCACTGCCACAACGTCCTGATGGATTATTCTCCCCGGCAGCAGCAAATAGGGTTCTTGGAAAGCGCCGTCCATGGCGGAGTCACCACTTTCATTTCCGCTGGTGAGGTCCATCTGCCCGGGAGGCCCAAGGATCCAGCCGGTGTTAAAGCCCTTGCCATACTCGCATCCAAATCCTTCGAAAATTTTCGACCGGGTGGGGCCAAGGTCATTGGGGGTGCAGTAATTCTTGAAAAGGGACTCAGGGAAGAAGACTTTAAGGAAATGGCCCGTGAGGGCGTTCGACTGGTGGGGGAAATCGGCCTCGGATCGGTTAAAGATCCGGAGGACGCAGCGCCAATGGTGCGTTGGGCCAAGGCTTCAGGCATGCTGGTCATGATGCACACCGGCGGCACCTCCATCCCCGGGTCTACTACCGTAACTGCCGACATGGTCATGCGTACAGATCCGGATGTAGTATCCCATATCAACGGCGGTCCCACGGCCATATCTTATTCCGAAGCCGAAAAGCTAGTTTCAGAGACGAATCTGACCCTTGAGATTGTTCATTGCGGGAATCCGAAGATGGCTGTGAATGTGATGAACCTGTGCCTTCGGAAAAAGACGCTGGGCAGGATCATCATCGGAAACGACGCACCCTCCGGAACGGGTATTGTGCCGCTCGGTATCTTACGAACCGTCTGCCACCTGGCAAGTTTGACCGATCTATCTCCGGAATCGGCCATTTGCATGGCAACCGGGAACACCGGCAGGGCATTCAAATTGGAGTGTGGAAGGATTCTTCCCGGTAAACCTGCAGATTTAGTAGTAATGGACGCCCCCATGGGATCTGTTGGCACAAGTGCCCTGGAAGCAATCAAGGCGGGCGATGTCCCTGCTGTGGCCATGGTGCTGGTGGACGGGAAAATTGTTGTGAACAAAAGCCGAAATACCCCGCCAGCCGTGCGCAAACCCCAGGTGGTATGACATGGATATCGATCAGGAACGGTGTATAGGTTGTGGTTTTTGTGTCCGGGACTGCCCATTGTCGGCAGTTCGGATCACTAAGAAAAAGGCTGTCATCGACGCTATGGCTTGTGTTCAATGCGGCGTATGTGTGCGGGTTTGCGAGCAAGGAGCGGTTCGCCCTGGAGCATATAATGATGGAGAATTGATGATATGCGATGCTTGCCCCATTAAATGCCGGATTCAGTCCGGCTACGAAGGCGCCTGCCGGAGGTACTCAAACCGAAGCGGACAATTAATTCGCCACACCCCACTCCACTATTACCCAGACACCGCCGAAATCGTGGGAGAAGACCCCTCCGAAGCGATTCGCCGGCCATTGATAACGGCGATAGGTGCAGGGACTACCTATCCGGACTGCAAACCGGCCCCAAGGATCGTCAAAGGAAAGCAGCAGGGCGTTGAAGTGGTGACCGTGGTCACAGAGGTGCCTCTGAGCTACAGTTCGATCATTGTCAAAATCGATACGGACATCCCCATCGGCAAGGAGGGGGACGCGGTCTTGGTAGGCAATCGGGTAGTTGGCATGGTGGAGACCGAGCAGTATGGCTCCAAGATGCTCCATATCGGGGGCGTCAACCGGCTTACAGGCCCAAATGGTTTCATCGTGGCGCGCACGATAACGCGTATCGCCAACAGACAACCAGTTAAAATCAAAATCCAAGGCGGTCCGCGGCTAGAGCTGCAAGTGGGCACGCCCCCTGTAATCGACGGCGCCCAGATCGATAAAATGCGGGTGGGTTGCGGCAGCGCCACCATGGGACTTTTTGCCCAATTACTTGTTGACGTCGCTGACGAGGTGATAATCCTCGACTCCCATATCACAGGTCAGATGAGCCGCCACGTAGCCGGTGTGTTCGTCGGTGCTAAACATAGCGGCATATCGCTTGTCTTCAAAGAAAGTACGCCGGGACGCTGTTTTGGCGATCACGGCGAGGGATGGGGAGGAACATCCATTACTGATCCGGTTCGGGTTATCGCCGCGGTGGACATGACCGTGGCCCGCGAAGGGATGACAGTGTTTATAACCGAAACCACAGGCCAGAACGGCGCCATGTATCAAGTTAGCGCAAATGGGACGCTGCAAAAAACGGCACTCACCCATAAGGCAATGGAGGCGCTGGAAGTCATATCGTCAGCTTGCGAACCGTCACGTGTATCGGCTGTTTACACGGGAGGGGCGGGAGGGAGCGCCAGAGCGGGTGTCACGAGATATCCTGTCAAACTCACCAAGGCCGTGCATGACGGCAAGGCCCATCTGACCGTTGGAGGAGCTCCCGGGTTCATTTGGCCCGGTGGCGGTATTTCTTTTATGGTGGATGTGGAACGGGTCAAAGCCGGCGCATTTTACTGGACGCCGACCCCGGCCACCATTTGCCCGCTGGAATATACAATGGAAGCAAAAGACTATACGCTAATGGGAGGGCATGTTGAGGCGATGATACCGTTCAAGGCCTCGGAGCCTGGTGGTGAAGACCCTCGTGCATAAAGTAATCGTTCAATTTTTTCCCGTGTTTTCTGGAAAACATATCCCATCGATCAAAGGCATAGCGAAGCGGATTCGACACTGCAAGTCCCAAAGGATGCACAGGCATGGATCAACATAGAGTTACGATTACATTCACATTGAACGGCAAATCTGTAACTATGGATGTGCCGGGCGCAATGAACGCCCTTACTCTGATCAGGGAACGGCTGAAACTTAAGGGCACAAAGGAGGGATGCGGCATTGGTGAATGCGGCGCATGCACCATCCTCGTTGAAGGTCGTGCGGTGAATGCCTGTTTGATGTTGGCCGCTCAATTAGATGGTCGGGATGTTCAGACCGTCGAAGGCCTGGCGCATGAAGAAGGGCTGTCCCTGCTTCAGGAATCATTCGTTAAACACCATGCGGTTCAGTGCGGATTCTGTACTCCGGGACTTTTGATGAGCGCGAAAGCCCTTTTGGCTGAAAACCCTTGCCCGGACAAGGCGGCCATTGCCCAAGCAATAAGCGGAAACATATGCCGTTGTACTGGATATCAGCAGATTTTTGATTCTATCAGGCATGCAACCGGCGCACCCACGGGAGAAGAAAAGACATGAAGGATTTCGCTTATGTGCGGCCGAAAAACTTGGTAGAAGCATTATCCTTTCTGCATGAATATGGCCATGACACTAAGATCATCGCCGGTGGAACCGATGTTGTGGTTGACCTGCGCGCTGGAGTAATCAAGCCAGAATATCTGTTAGATGTCAGCCGATTGGCTGAGCTTAAGGGGATCCAGTTACGTAGCGACGGCCTTTGGGTGGGCGCGGGTGTGACGCTATCCGAAATATTCTCTTCCGAGGTGCTGGAATGTCATGCGCCGGCTTTAAAAAAGTGTGCGGCCACTTTTGCCAGCAAGCAAATTCGGAATGTCGCCACCATCGGTGGAAACGTCGCCCACTGTTCACCTTGTGCCGACACCATTCCTCCCTTGGTTATTCACGATGCCGATGTGGTCCTGGCGTCAATAAACGGAATCCGCCAACTCCCATTGGAACATGTCGTCTCGGGCCCTTACACGTGTGCGCTCCCTGATCAAGAAATCATCATGGGTTTCATCCTCAAGCCCGCCGCGGTGACCCATGCCGATTTTCAGAAGATCGGCCGGCGCAAGGCTCTGGCAACCGCTAGAATCAGCATGTCCTACATGGCGCGTAAAGATTTCCGCGGTAAGATCAGTTTTTTTCGTTTTTCTCTCGGAGCCTGTACCCCCACCCCTCGCCAATGGCCAATGGTCGAAGAACTGTTGGCTGGGAAAGTCCCTACAGAGAATTTGATTTGGAAGGCTGCCCGGCTGCTTTCTGAAAAAATGATCGAAATTACCGGCAGACGATCCTCGACCGTATATAAGGAGCCGGCGATTCAAGGATTGTTCGTCAAAATGCTCTACCCCATGGTGTAAAATGGATAAAGCTTACCGGACCATCGGCAAAAGTATCCTGAGAACCGACGCAGTGGATAAGGTAAAAGGCCTTGCAGCTTTCAGTGCTGACATAGACCTTTCCTCTCCGCCGCTTGTACTCAAGGTCTTCAGGAGCGGCATTCCGCATGCAAAAATCATAAAGATTCATACGGAAAAAGCGCTGGCGATCGAAGGGGTGCTCCGCGTATTCACAGCAAAAGACATTCCAGGCAAAAATCTTTTAGGGATCATCAATAAGGATCAGCCGTTGTTGGCCGCAGACAAGGTCCGCTCTGCGGCGGATGCCGTTGCGCTTGTTGCTGCTGAAACCGAAGAAGCGGCGCTAAAGGCATTGGATGCCATTTCGGTGGAATATGAAAAGCTGCCTGCCGTGTTTTCGCCTGAGGATGCCATGGCAGCCGATGCGCCCCTGATTCATCCCAAGGGGAACCAATTGGCTGCACGGTTTGTCAAGAAGGGCGATGTCGAGGCAATTTTCCAGCAATGCGCCAGCGTCATCGAAAGGACCTACAGAACATCCATGGTCGAGCACAATTATTTAGAGCCGGACGCCGGAATTGGCTATTTGGATGTGGACGGCACCCTGGTAATCTACGCTTCGACCCAAAATCCCCATTATGATCATAAGGAGATCGTGACGCTCTTGGGGGTTCCCGATGACAAAGTGCGGATCATTCAGGCAACCACTGGTGGGGGGTTCGGATCCAAGCTCGATTTGAACACCCAAGGATTTATAGGGTTGGCCTTGTATCATCTGAAACGAGCGGTCCGGTGTGTTTACACTCGGGAGGAGGCCTATTTGGCGACGGCCAAGAGGCATCCGCTCACAATACACATGAAAACCGGTGCCGATGCCACGGGCAGACTCCGAGCGCTTCGGGCCAAGATCATCTGCGATACGGGAGCCTATGGCTCTTACGGTATTGCCGTCATGTCCCGGGCAGCGGTCCACGCGACGGGGCCCTACGCGTTTGAAGCCATTGATGTGGAATCTCTTTGCATTTATACCAACAATCCTTTTTGCGGCGCCATGCGTGGATTTGGAACGCCCCAGATTGCTTTCGCTCACGAGAGCCAGATCGATCTGCACGCTGAGGATTTGAAAATTGATCCATTGCAGATACGACTTCTAAATGCTCTCAGACCCGGATCCGAAACGGCCACCGGCCAAGTCCTCACGCACAGCGTGGGAATCAGTCAATGCATAGAGGCGATCCGGCCCTACTACGAATCGGCCATTTCCCAGTGGGCAACGGCCGAGCATCACCCATACAAGAAAAGAGGTATAGGTGTTGGCGCCATGTGGTACGGAATTGGCAACACCGGTGTTCAGAACCCTTCTACGGCCAGGGTGGAAATGGATCTTTCCGGCGCAGTGACACTCTACACGGGCTGCGCCGACATTGGACAAGGTTCCACTACCATTTTGACCCAGATTCTGGCAGAAACTCTTGGGCTTTCTCCAGAACAGATAAACGTTGTGGCGGCAGACACCCAATTCACAACCAATGCAGGCGCCACCTCCGCCAGCCGCCAAACCTACATCTCAGGTAATGCGGTCAAAGATGCCGCCGACAAGCTATCCGACGTCCTGCGTACCGAGGCGGTTAACAAACTCCGAGTTTCAAAGAAATCCCTCGTATTTGCTGACGGCTGCGTCGCGGTGGCCACCAACCACGAAAAATGCGTCGACCTGGCTTCATTGGCGAAACGGATCCATGCCAAAGGTGCCCCCCTTGTCTGGCAAGGGTATTTCGATCCCGAGACAGTGCCCTTGTCTCCTACGGATGGTCAGGGAATCCCCTATGGGACATATGCCTTTGCCTGCCAAATGGCCCAAGTGGTGGTGGACGTTCTTACCGGGGAGATAACCGTGGAGCGTATTGTGGCTGCCCATGACGTAGGCAAAGCGATCCATCCGGAGAATGTCAAGGGGCAGATTTGCGGTGGGACGGCTATGGGCATAGGCTTTGCCCTGATGGAAGAATTCAAACCTGGTGAAACAAAATCCATGAAGGACTATGTTTTGCCTACCAGCATGGACATGCCGGAAGTTATTCCGATCATCATCGAAAGCCACGAGCCGTCCGGTCCCTTCGGCGCAAAAGGGGTAGGAGAACCTGCGCTCATCCCCACGGCACCAGCCATATTGAACGCAATCTCACGCGCGTTGAATCAAAGAATTTACACCTTGCCAGCCAATTTGGAGAGGGTTTTGGATGCCAGTATTCAAAGTGGGCATTTCGCCGGAAGAAAAAAATGAGTGCATACAGTCATACCATTGCAAAATTTTCGGACGGACGGATTCTAGTGGAATGCGGACCGATGCGGATGGTCATCGGAGCGTATAAGGATGGAATCTCCGGGATCGAGGACCCGCACACAGTTGCAGCCATCGCCATATCATTTTTCACTCGGGTGGCTGAAGGGAAAAGAAGACTGGCCATGCCGGCACAAAGAATTGACCGCCTTCCCGACGATGCAATTCTTGCGGAGATGATCCAAAGTACTTCCCGCGTCGGGGATCCGGACTTGACGCCAATGGCTGCGGTGGCTGGAACTTTGGCGGATGCAGTTGCCGACTGGCTTTTTGAAAGGGACATGACCAAAGTGGTAGTCGATAATGGAGGCGATATCGCGATTCGACTTGGCCCGGGCGAAAATGTCGTGGTCGGCGTATGCCCGCAGCCAGGCGCACGCCACCTCACGCGTCGGATCCTACTGGATGCGCGTTGTCCGAGTTGGGGGGTCGCCACAAGCGGGATGGGTGGCCGCAGCTTCACCCGCGGCATCGCCTCCGCCGTTACAACGGTGAGCCACCGGGCAAGTCTCGCTGATGCTGCGGCTACGGCAATCGCCAATGCCTGTTTTGTGCCGGATGAGGCGATTCGGCAGGCTCCGGCGGAACTGATAGATCCGGATACGGATATTCCCGGAGTCCCGATAACGGTTCAGGTGGGCCGCGTGTCATCCGAAAAACTACGACAGGCGGGTGAAAACACCCGCAAAAAAGCAGAGGAGATACAGAAAAGGGGTATTATTTCAGGAGCGTTGATTCAAGTCGGCCATACCATTGAGCAAACGGAGTTTACTCATGGCGTTTCTGTAATCGATGAGCTTCAGTACTGAAGCTAATAACGGTCTAAGAGAGAAGGAGAATTAAATGGCGGTCCTGCCAGAAGTGAAAAAACATTATGGTAAGCTTAAGCTTTTCATTGACGGTGAGTGGGTTGATTCAAAATCTTCAGTTTGGCATGAAACAACCAACCCGGCAACAGAAGAGGTTATCGCCGAGTTTCCTCAAGCGACAGAAGCAGAAGCTAGATCTGCAGTTGAAGCCGCCACCCGTGGTTTCAAAGCACTTGGGTCGATTGCTTTGCGTGAACGCGCAAAAATGCTTTTTGAGATGCGTCAGAAGTTTGAAGAAAATTTCGAAGAGATGTGCCGTGTCCTTACCCAGGATCATGGGAGGACGATCGGAGAAAGCAGAGGGTCAGTTCGTCGCGTTATTGAAAATATTGAGTCTGCGTGTTCAGCTGCCTATGGGATGGCTTCACGCAATGAACACCTTGATGAACTAGCCAATGGCATCGATATGTGGATGACTTGGGAGCCTGTCGGTCCCTGCCTCATTGTTACACCGAGTAATATTCCGATGCACGCCTGGTCATCTTTTGTGCCTTATGCTTTGGCCGCCGGCTGCTCTGTGGTGGTCAGCCCCTCACGGCAAGACCCAATAGCTGCGGAGTGGATTTGTCGTGTCGCAAACATGGTCGGTTGGCCCAAGGGCGCGATCAATATGATTCATGGAGGCCGTGAAATCAATCGCTTTATTATTAAGCAGCCGGAAATTCAAGCGCTTGGATTTATTGGGTCAACAACTGCTGGATGGGATCTGTTCCGCCAGTGCGCAGACGCGGGAATTAATTCATCAATCAATGGCAATGGGAAAAATACCGTTCTTATCATGCCGGATGCAGACATTGAGACCTGTTCTGTCTATCTGCGTCAAGGATGTTTCGGGATGACCGGGCAGCGTTGTTTGGGTTCTGATAACGTTGTCGTGATCGGGGATAATAAAAGATATGCCGAAGTCAAAGAGCGACTTGTTGCCCAGGCCCGGGGAATGAAACTTGGCTATGGCTTGGATGAATCGACCGGAATGGGCCCTTACACTACTTCTGGCGGTAGGCAGAAGGTCTCAAAATGGATCGAACAAGCCTTGTCTGAAGGGGCGAGCATGGTCTATGATGGTCGCCTTTCGGTTCCGGGAAAAGGATATTTTCTGGGACCGACTATCCTGGAAAACGTTCACCCCGATATGAATGTTGCTAAAGAAGAGGCCTTTGGCGCTGTAGCTGGGTTAATCCGGGCTGAGAGTCTTGAGCAAGTAATAGAATGGATTAATACAAAAACCGATTTAGGGCACTCGGCATGCATAATGACGTCTAGCGGCAAGCTGGCACGAAAGTTCACGCGCGAGGCAAACGTAGGAAATGTGGGTGTGAATGTGGGTGTGCCCCAGCCTTTTGCCTTTTTCCCCCTTGGATCAAAAAGAAAATCCTTCTTAGGGGGAGCAAAATCGCGCATGGCATCTATGCGGTTATTTCTGGACGAGAAAACTGTTACCGCAAGATGGATTTAACATTCCCCTTTTATTGTAATACGCTCGGCATGTATAGACGCGTAGACGCTCAAGAAAATGAGGTTTTAACAACCCATGGCGGGAGCAAAACCGAAGCAGTTCATCGTTTTTGTCAACTCTACTTTTTAGGAGGGGGGATTATGAAAGTGAGAAAAAGTTTTATCCCTAGTATGCTTATTCTTTTGTCTGTATCAATTTTCACAGGCCTCGGCTTTGCATCGGAAGCCAGCGCCGCTGAAAACAAGATGCATATCCGTTTCAGCACTTGGCATGTTCCCAACGGTGCAGATGTTCAGAACCTCTGGACCCCGATGCTGGAAGAGATGAAAACCCGGAGCAATGGGCGAATCACCTACTCGATGTTTGCAGGCGGTGCCTTGGGCACAGGCCCCGACCACTATGACATTGTTAAGAACGGCCTTTCCGATATGGGATATGCGACCCTTTCATGGACGCCCGGGCGGTTCCCACTGACGGATGTGCTCTCATCGCCGATCACATGTCCGGCCAAGTGGAAAGGCGTTGAGATTGGTATGGGCATGTATGAAAAGGGCCTCAGCAACGAGTTCAAGGATGTAAAGGTCCTGCACATAAACAACTGCGTCATGGCGCATCTGTGGACCACCAAAAAAGTCGAAAAGCTGGAAGACCTGAAGGGAATGAAAATCCGAAGCCCCGGCGGCATCCAGACATTAGCTGTCCAGTCGTTGGGTGCCACCCCGATATTTATGCCCATGGGGGATGTATATTTGTCGATGGAGACCGGCGTTCTTGATGGCGTCGTCACCTGTCCCGCACTGGTGAAAGCCTTTAAGATTCACGAGGTGGCCGATTTTGGGGTGCCCATCTCCTTTGGTTGTGTTTCCGAGGGCCTTTTCATGAACAAGAAAACATGGGAGCGGACCCCGGAGGACCTCAAGGTGATTATCGAGGAGGTTGCCCTGAAAGCATACAAATTGCACAACATGTTCGATGAGCAGTGGTATGACCAATCCATGAAGGCCTTTGGGGAAAAACTCCAAATCGTCGAGCTGAAACCCGAAGAGAAAGCCCGTTGGGAGAAGAAATTTCAGGAGGTAATGATCAACTGGGCTGCCGATCTTGAAAAGAAAGGCCTGCCCGCAAAGAAGACTCTGACGGATTTTCGGAACGTTGTCTCCAAACAGGGGGTAGCCACCGAGGTTTTACCATCTGAATAGTTCCAGAATCACAGTCGTATTTTTTCCGCCCCGCCGCGGTGGGGCGGAAAAAAATACTTGGATGATTTGTGGATCTTTGTTCAACTCTCCTTTGAAATAAATGGAAAAATCAAGATGATTTCAGAAAAGAACATAATTCACCGTTTGACTTACCTTACTTTTTCAGTCGGTATGATCTGGGTGTTGGTGATGATGGTTCTAACTTCCATAGACGTCACGACCCGTTATTTTTTTTCGTCGCCCGTGCGGGGTTCTTTTGAACTCAGCGAACTCATGCTGGCGGTCTTCGGGATGCTCGGGATGGCTTACACTGAAAAGATGGGGGCCAATGTCAAGGTTCGCATACTTGAAAATTTTTTGCCGTCTCGAGTAGTTTTGTTTTTAAATAGCCTTACCTACCTGCTGAGTTTAGGTATTGTTCTGATAATTGTATACCAGAGTTTTGTAATGGGAATCGAGGAATATCACTACAAGACATCCTCCGACAGTCTCGGAGTCCCGGTATACCCATTTTATTTCCTGCTTTCATTTGGAAGTTTCGTTCTGTCAGCCCAATTGGCATTATCTATGGTCAATTCCCTGCACATGTTCATTTCCAACAGGACGTCAGAATAAAAGGAAAGTCAATGGATCCTCTTTTTATTGGTTTAGCAGGCATCTGTGCGTTATTTGTTCTTCTGCTGATAGGCATGCCCATTACCTATACCTTAGCGCTTGTCGGATTTGCCGGCATCAGTCTAGTTACCTATCCGGAAGTCGCTATGGCGACACTGGTGAAATCGTTTTACTCCACTTTTACCCAATACTCTTTTACTGTGATCCCCTTGTTCATCCTCATGGGCGAACTCGCCACTATGTGCGGATTAAGTCAGGGGATATACAATGTGGCGGACAAATGGATGCGCCAGTTCCCAGGGGGGCTCTGTATTGCCACTATCGGCGCTTGTTCGGGGTTTGCTGCAATATGCGGCTCTTCGGTGGCAACTGCCGCCACGCTCGGGCGGGTGGCACTTCCGGAAATGGAACGATATGGTTACGATCGCAACCTTGCCACAGGCAGTGTGGCCGCCGGGGGAACCTTGGGTTTTTTGATTCCTCCCAGCATAGGATTTGTTGTCTTTGGGATTCTCACGGAGCAATCCATCGGTAAACTTCTGATTTCCGGTTTTCTGCCAGGTTCTCTGCTGGCGATCGCCTTCATTCTGATTATCGTGGTTTGGGTGAAAGTAAAACCAGAGGCCGCCCCGGTAAGCCCGGGAAAGGTGAGCTTCAAGGATAAACTCATCTCTTTGAAACAGATATGGGAGTTGATGGTTGGCTTCATTCTGGTAATGGGGGGCTTATATGCCGGGTTTTTTACCCCAACCGAGGCCGCCGGTGTCGGAGCCTTCTTTCTTTTCTGTGTAACCCTTCTGAAAAAAAGCCTGACCTGGACCAGACTTAAGACGGCACTGCAGGAAACCACCAAGATTTCCACCATGATTTTTATGATCTTAGCGGGGGCATATGTATTTACCTACTTTATGACGCTCACGATGATTCCCATGCGGTTGGCCGACTGGCTGACCAGCGTGGCGCTTTCACGCTATATCATCCTTGCCATCATCCTCATAGGCTACCTGGTAATGGGCTGCTTTCTGGACGCCACGTCGATGATGGTACTGACTTTGCCGGTTATTTTCCCCACGATACTCAAGCTTGGGTTTGATCCAATCTGGTTCGGGGTGATCTCTGTGCTGATGATGGAAGCGGGATTGATAACACCACCGCTCGGCCTCAATGTCTTTGTTATTTCTGGAGTCGCCAATGTCCCACTGGGTGTTGTATTCCGGGGCGCCAGTTTCTTTATAATAGCAATTTTCATAGTAGTAGCACTGATTACCATTTATCCACAAATAGCAACTTTCCTGCCCTCCATGATGCATTAGCAAATCATAAAGATTCAAGCGGAGATGAGTCCCATTGCTTTCCAATAGAAATAACTGAATAGCAGACCGGCTATCACTGAAAACGCGTAAAGCGCTCCGGCCAACGAGACATCACTATTGGTCCATCCCTTGGAGTTTGTAATGGCGTCCCCAATCAGAATGAAAGGCTGTTGATAGGGCAGGAAAAAAGAATTTCCAGCCGCAATGGCAACCATGCTGACGATTACGGGGTGTAATCCGTAGTGTTCATAAAGTGGGACAAAAATGGGCGCCAGCAGGGCTAATGTTATAAACCCCCATGGAATATCAATGAAGCGTATCAACCAGAGTATACCTGTGCCGCCCAACAAAAACATGAGGGGGGAAGCCGCCATGGAGAGAATCCCCGGCGCGATGATAGGTTGCAGCCATCCGGAAACACCTACCTGTGCGAACATGGCTGTCAAACTCATCACCATTGCGAAAAAAACAACCGTATCCCAATTCACGCCCGCTGAAATATCCGGCAGCTTGATGATCCCGAATATCATCAAGGCCGCGAATGCCAACAAGGCCGCTTCAGGCGTCCTGATGCCGGTCCATTGTTCGGTTGAAAAAAGGATCAGGGCTGCAGTCAAAATAAGACCACACGTTATTTCCTGTTTTGTAATCGATCCCAAACGCGCGTATTCCACCTTGAAAGCTTCCCGGCTGATTTGCAGGGGCAATTTTGGTTTAAAAAAAAGATAAAGTAGGGAAAGAAACAGCACTGTAATAAAAAACCATGGAAAGGCCATATACTGAAACCACACTCCGGGCGTTACCAGTGCTTTTATTTCGGCTGTCGGGTAAAAGCCCATCATGAAAATGCCCCAGAGAGAGCCTGTTTGCCACCCGGTGCCCGGCAAAAGGGCCGCACCCCATGCAGTAAAGCAAATGAGCGCCGCTCCCCTGGACCGATCCTCTAGTTGACAAGCTTTTGCAATGCTCACGGCAATAGGCATGACGATGGCGATTCGCACAGTTATGGAAGGCGTCAGAGCTGAAAGAACCACCCCGATAATGAACCAGCTTATGCAGATATTGATATAACTCGGTTTGAACGTTTTCAGAACAAAATAGGCAATACGTTGACCGAGTCCAGTGCGCTTAAGTGCATATCCAAAAAACAGTGCCGGTATCAGGACCCATACGGCAGAAGAAGTGAACCCGGCCATAACCACGCTTAAGGGGATTTGAATGAGCAGGCCACCGGCCGTTAAAAGCGCCCCACCTGCGAAATATGGCAGAGCGCCGGTCCTGAAGATCCAAAAGGCAAGACACAAGAGGGTGATGGCAATCACCCCATTTCCTTGCGGAGATAGCCCCATAAACGGTTGAACCTTGACCACAATGAAGGCTGCCAAGACAAAGACTATTATTCCAATTTTTCTTATATCCTTCATAAATACCGTCCCTGATGATGTTTCCTTCCATACAGATATTTTTTTTGCAACTCAAAAGAATAGTGGTTTCTTTGAAAAAGTTCCTTGTGTCATGGCAAAGGGTTGCAGGTCGTTTTCAGGTGGAACAGGATAGGCGCCAGTGTGTTATGAAAAAGGTATGCTGAAGAAGTTTCTTTTTTGAATGGATCCGTGCTATCTGTTCAGGGCAAAGATGATTGCGCCGCCCATGGGAACACTTTAATTTAAATTTATGGAGAAAGTGACAAAAGGGCTTATGAACAAGCTGATAAAAGCATTCAAGCTGGAATCAGGTCGGGCTCTTTTATCCCTTGTCGGAGGAGGCGGAAAAACTACGACCATGTTTACACTCGCAAAGATCCTTGCGTCGTCAGGGAAGAGCGTATTGATCACTACAACCACCGCCATAATTCTGCCACACCCGGATCAATATGATTGCCTCGAGATAAATGAAGCGTCTAAACCGGACTTCGGCGCCCCCTGGTCAATTGCAGTAATCGGCAATAGTGTAAACTTCCAGGGTAAGATGATGGGAATGCGGCCTGAGTGGGTGGATAAAATTTACATGGAACAAAAATTCGATTGCATCCTTGTAGAAGCAGACGGTTCCAAACAAAAGCCAATCAAAGCCCCCGATGACCACGAACCCGTAATCCCTTCCCTTACAACGCATCTGGTCGGGATAATAGGATTAGATGCTGTTGGAAAGCCTGCTACAGAAGAGACCGTGCACCGGATGGAACGCTTTTGTCATATAACAATGCTCATGCCGAAACAAACGATTGATGCTCTTGCCGTTTCCAGGCTTATTTTGTCCGATAAAGGCCTTTTCAAGGGAGCTCCGGGAACCGCGTCCAAATATCTCGTGCTGAACAAGGCGGAGAATGCTGACGATTTTTGCAAGGCAAGAGCTGTTACCCGCAGGGTTCAGCCACAAGGGTATGGGGGGCTCCGATGCCTGTCAGCAAGTATGCAAAATGGCAACATTTGGACAGATCTATTCTCTGAAGTCACCGGGGTAATCATGGCATCAGGTTTTTCCAGGCGAATGAATTCGCAAAAACTCCTCTTGGAACTTAATGGCATGCCGATTATAGAATATGTTATCCGGGAGTCTTTAAAATCACGACTCAAAGAGGTTCTGGTCGTTTATAGAGAGGATTCAATAAAGGCGATTGCAGCCAATTATCCTGTTAAGCTTATCCACAACCCGGATGCCGTAATTGGGCAAAGCGAATCCTTGAAACTGGGTGTATTGAATTCTCATAAATCAGCCAAAGGCGTCATGTTTATGGTTGGAGATCAGCCTTTTATGACCTACAGGGTCATCGACGGCATGATTGAAAAATTCGAGGCGGATCCCCAAAAAATCGTGATAACGAGTTACCAAGGTGAAAGGGGCAATCCTGTTCTTTTCCCCTGCAGATTAAAAGGGGCGCTACATTTAATAACAGGGGATAAGGGCGGAAAAGAAATCATCAAGCATAACGAAGACCTTGTAGCCGAGTACTTTATCGAAGATAAAAAAGCCGGTTTCGATGTCGATACCTGGGAAGACTATGAGAAAGCAAAGAAAACAGCGCAAGGGCAGGAATCCTGACCATTAAGAAAACCCAAGTTGTGTTCGTCATTACTTCCCAAACGGGCAAACCGGATATCGGCAGATGTCGCAATTCAGACACAAGCCGCCATGCCCCCCATTTCCGCGATTTCGTCGGGGGTAAGAATATCGCCGGCCAATAATCTAGAAATGTCAGATCGAATAGGTCACCGGATGGTAGTAGACGCAAGCCGGCAGGCCCAAATTTCAATCTCGCCTAATTGGGCATGCAAAAACATGGCGCCAGGAAGTATCGGTGCGCGTACACGCGGATTTCTGCACCGCTTTGTTCGATGCCTTTGCGAGTGACATCGTCCGGGTCCACTGACAAGCCGCCTGTCAGAAGAATAATGTTGCACCCTTGTGACGCAGCCTGCCGAACGGCATTGGCGATAGCGTCCGGATCGTCGGTGACTATCAGCTTGTTTATAATCTTTGCGCCGTAACCGGTCACCTTTTTTCCGATTTTCCGCAGGGCTTCATCGATTTTCGGTAATCCGGCCACTTTGCTGATGAGGTAGGTTTTGCCTTCATGCGGCGAGGTCCAATAAAGATTCGGATCGCAAAGGGCCTTGGCATTACGAATTGCGGCATCGTCTTCATGAATAAAATCCTCTGTAATTCAACACATAGATGTGGCGTTTTCCTATTTTGAGCAACTCGGGCACATCCGATTCGGTGATGACATGACCTTTCTTGAATGCAGGTCCCTTTTCCTTTCCCGGCACAATGCGGGTAATATCATGGCATAGCACCATACCGACACTTTGCTCGACTTTCACCATTTCTTTTACGGAACGTTTATTCATTGGCTGTCCATTGTAACTTCAGCCAGTACACACTCAAACCCGGCTGCATTTATCCAAGCGCTTTGTTTCGTTGCCCCAACACGGCGGTCCTCAAGCAAGGCGAGCCTTTTACTCGAACACCGGACATCTGCCCCCTATCTTTTGTCGTGTATCTTTCCCCGCCCTCACTGCAATCAATTCGGCGACAATACTCACCGCGATCTCCTGTGGGGTTTCCGCGCCTATGTCCAGACCAATCGGTGAAAAAATGCTATCCAGCTTTTGCCTTTCGAATCCTTCGGACTCTAAAGCATTAAGAACGATGTCCCGCTTGCGCAGCGATGAAATCATTCCGATGTAGGCGGTTTCCCTCTGCAAAGCTTGCGCGAGCACCTCTTTGTCATACCCATGTCCGCGGGTCATGATAATGACATAGGCATCGGGACCCAATTGAAATTCATCGATCGCGTTTGCAAAATCGATGACCCGAACTTCATCCGCATGCGGAAACCGTTGCCGATTGGCGAATTCCGGACGATCGTCGACAATGATCAGCCTGAAATCAATCATTGCAATTAGCCTTGAAAGGTAAAGTGATATGTGCCCTCCGCCGAAAATATATACGACAGGTTGCCGAATGATCGGTTCTACATAACAGTCAAGCTGGTTCGAACCGGAAAGCCTTTGTCCAACCATACTGTTTTCAGAAGAAGTGGAAAACCGGCCGGACAGTTCTTCTGCCAGAGGGCCGAATTCAGCTGTTGCACCGAAGGTGGGTGTAGATGTCGATGGAGCCAGCAGCAGTTTTCTTTTCATCATGTTACCTGCGGAGCCGGTCCGAATGAGCGTTGCCAGCAGTGCGGAACCACCTCTCTCCCGCACTTCTTCGATTTTTTCGAAAAAAGCCATGGCCGTCATATCTGTGGCAAAAATTGGCTCTATGTATACCTCAACAGCACCTCCGCATATCATCTCAGTACTCGCAATATCTTTTCCTTTCAAGTGAAAAGGAATCAGTAAAAGCCGACGGTCTTTCAGTGCGTCCAGAGCAGCAGAGATCACGTCACTTTCCAGCCGGCCGCCTCCGATCGTTCCGATGATGCTGCCATCAGATTTCACTATGAAATGGGTCCCGAGCTCGCGCGGTGCGGAACCCTTCTGCGAAACGATCGTCGCCAGGCATATATCATTTCCTTTTTTCAGTTCTTCGGCCGCTTGAGCATAAAATTCTTTCATCGATTTGTGTTCCTTGAGGGTATTGAATAATTGAACTCGGCCATTATTGCTTCGAGCACGGATCCACCGATAGCTCTTGCTTTGTCACTGATGGTACAAATGTATTCTTTACGTCCCCTCGGATCGATGTCTCCGACTTTCTGATGCCGAAAGACCAAGGTTCCATTCCGAATGAGCCCCCTCAAGACGCCCGATACTTCTGCATGCAGTTTCATTCCGGAAACGGAAGCGATCGCCTGCCCGGCTTCGATGGAATCACCCAAGCGACATAGGCCTGCAAAGATCCCATCCGCCGGTGCCCTAAGAACCCGCTTTATGCTGTGTCCGGCGATATCCACCGGAATTCCCGTATTGGCTTCCGGTTCTCCCTTGTAAATGAGCCGGCCCAGAGTGTGCCCGCGATTGGTCTCTACAGCCACGTGGACTGCGTCGGGTGCGCAAAAACCAGGGCCCAATCCGATGGTGAACAGCGCCATGCCGCGATACAGTCCGGTATTCCGTTTGGCTAAGAGTGCATCGACGATGACATGAGGCTTTACGACTGATCTAACAGACATTTCCGGGTCGATTAGAACCGGGATTTGCAATCGTCTCCATGCCGGCTCGATTTCTTCAGGCCCCTGCACAAGACAAGCAGTAACGCCCTCGATCGTTTGAATGCCCTCATGGACTGCTTCGCAAAAACTTACTCTTCTGCGCACCGCCATGGGTGTTTTGATGTCGGTCAAAACCAGTTTGAACCCCGCTCGGTGCAGGCGATGCGCAACTCCCGACGCCATCTCCCCCGCGCCTCGTATTAAAATGACAAGATCCAGCATATTCGTAATGATCTTTTTATTAAGACGTGAATCGTAAGCCATCGCGTTATTCGTCCAATTTATCCGAAATCACCGAAACTTCACTGGTTATGAGTGTTAAACGTTGACCTCTTCCCCCATGCGCCGGATTTTTGGCTTTCAGTGGGTTTAAACTCGGGGGGCGCCCGCCCTGGACCTGCGTAGAGCGCAAAGGACCGAGAGCGTTCGATCTCGCCACAACCAGATTCCCGTCAACATACGTTGTTCTTCATTAGTACAGAACTGTAAAAACTCCAAATCAAAATATCCATATAGCCATAATGGCTCGCGTGCAGGTTGAGGTCCCCACCTGTTGTTCCAGCCGTCGATCCAGAGTTTCATATGGAAGCGGATAGCAGTGAAGGTATATAACTCTTGCACATCCGGCGGAAAAGAGGAGCGGCAAAATCCGCCTGCTGCTGGTGGATGATCATTTGGTGATGCGCAAAGGGATGATGTCCCTGCTGTCCCGGCACGCCGACATCCACGTGGCCGGAAAGGCCGCCAACGGCGGACAGGCCATCTAACAGGCCCGGCGCATCAACCCGGACATCATCTTGATGGACATCAGCATGCCGGTCATGGACGGTATAGAGGCTACCCGCATCATCCGCGAGCAGATGCCTCACATCAAAGTCATCGCGCTTCCATTTACGACGACAACGAGCAGGCCGATGCGATGAAGAAAGCCGCAGCGGTCGACCTCGTCAGCAAAAGCGGCAGGCCCGATATCATCGTGTCTGTAATCCGACAAAACGGCGGCGGTTCATGGGGTCTGTTCTTGAAGTCGGCCGGACCTTCTCAGCACTGAAAAAGATTTTATACTTTACGCATGGTGTTTGACTTGTCCTCGTCCCTGCAGTCGATGGGGCGCCGGAAGGATACTGAATGGAAATTCCAGATAGAAATAAGTTGCGATTACATACCATATCCTGAAAAGGCCGATCGGTTTTTTTTAGGCAATACATGTTCAAACATGGTTTGGGATTACCACTGGATATCCCAGGTTCGGGCTAACCTGTGATATGAGAATAAAAACGCTAATTCAAGGCTGGCCTTTCAACGTCGATTTCGGTGAACTGTTGGTCCAGATTAATCGTCCTAATCACCACGAAGACCTTAGGTACAGATAGGGTGAAAGTACCTGCCGGTTTCGAAGTGCCTGATTACCGCTAGGCGGTGAATTTGTCACGAGAATTGCCCCATGTCGCCTCGCAGTGCGAGGCTTACCAGAGCATAAATATTACCGAGCAAGATGTCTCCCAAGCATTCTCGAATGTGGAGACCTTCTGCAGGATCTATTCCCCGTGGATCGCAATCGGGCTGTTGGTTGAAAAAATCGAGCTCCGCGAGACTGGGAATCGACATGGAGCTTCGGACCAACGGCTTGACCACCTTGATCGCTGACCTTGCCGGTCTGGCCTGCAAGGTCAATCAACGGAGGGCGAATCAATGAAGACAAGGCCGACCATCACCGTTGCCAGCAACGGCAACCTGCAAGTTCATATACCCATGATCATCCGGCGAATGAGGGGAAGAAAACAGGTCATCGCACCCCAAGCCCTGGACGGAGAAATTCCCGAAGCTGCCGAGCCGGTCCAAGCGGCAGTTATCCAGGCGCTGGCACGAGCCTTTGCATGGGCGCAAATTCTTGAGAACGGGCAGGTTAAATCAATCAGTGAACTTGCCCGCAATTTAGAGGTCGACGGCTCCTATGTGACCCGAATTCTGAAACTGACCACCTTGGCCCCGGATATTGTCGAAACCATCATTAACGGCGAGGAGCCAAATGGGTTGTCGCTGGCCAAATTGACGCGGTCCTTTCCGGAAGAATGGAGCGAGCAGCGCAGCTTGTTCGGGTTTGAGGGAATCAGGGCATGATTTTTTACTTCTAATGGTAGTGCTCTGGAATTTCAGTTTGTCTGAAAAGTTGTAGATAGATCAACCTAAAACGTAACATATCTGATTTTCCGATTTTTTAAACTATTTATTAAATCTTTTCCAATCCCTTCTGTTATTCTAATGCCAAGCTTAAGTCGGATAAAATTAATGCTATTCTGGAGATTTTTCATATTTTTTTGCATGTCGAAGGGTTATGCGGGAATACAAACCCTCACACCATTAACTTTTGAAGACCTGGAATTCGCCGCCTGCTTAGCAGGCTCTCCAGAACTGTATTAAGTATTTAACCGAAAGTTCGTTACGAAGAACCGATGAGCTGTGGTTACATACCACCTAAGTGAATATCGGGTTGCATGGATCGGTGATGGTTTGATAATTTTTATGCTTAAGTCAACAGCATTGCGGACCTCGCCCGCCCCGTTGGCCTCGATCCGCGAGGCGGGTCAATCCGGCTGCCTACCGCGTCACCCAGTAGTTGACAACGAGGAAGGTCCGATTCGCGACGCGCTGCGGGTAGGCGTAGATGCCGGCCCGGTATAGCATGCCGGGGTCATATTGGCTGGGCAGGATGGCGCAGATCTGCCCTTCGACAAAGAAGCCCTCGCTGGTCGCCTTGGTCAGGCTGATTTGCGTGCTGCTCTCCATCGAGGCGCTGCCGCCCGAGCCCATGAACGTCGCCGTGGCCTCGAGCTCCTCGGAATGCTCGAACTCGGACCCCACGCAACTTTGGTAGCCCTGCTCAATCCGCAATTCCCCGCACCACGAGCCGGAGGGGTTCGGGCCCACGGTCAGCAGCGCCGGGTTCAGCCACCCACCCCGGTTGGGAGCGTTCGAGCCGTCGGGCGCCAGGGTCAGGCCCTGCTCGACCGCCATTGCCAGGTGCTGCTCGCGTTCGGCCTCCGTCGGGTAGCTGAACGGATTGCCGACCCTGTGCGCCAGCACCTCGGAACCGATGTCCTGCCCGGGGCCGTTGTGCGCGTTGAAGAAGGTCCGGTCGCTGAACAGGGTGTAAGGCTCGCGCGGCAGGTTCACAGTGACGGTCGTTCCGACGAGGCTGGGATCCGCAGCGCCCACCACGTCGTAGTAGTAGATGTCGAAGGGCACGATGGTGAAGACGACCGCGTCGTCCTCCACGCCGGAAGTGAACGAGCTGGAGGTCCGGAACTCGCTCGTCGTGCTCGCCGTGTAGTTCATCGACTCCTTAACACTTCTTTTGACGCTGATCTCACCTCCGATGGGAAGTCCGGGGAGGTTGCCTTCCAAGCCGAGTTTGACCCCAAAGCCTGCGCTCGTGCCGATGGAGGTCGCCTGCTCGACGGTGCTTCCCACGGTCCTGCCGTAGGTGGTGCTGCCGTCCTGCCCCTTGTCCTGGTAGGTCGGCGGAGCGGCCAGCACGGCCAGGACCTGCGGGTCGGTAAAGCCGATCGCCGACTGGCCGGTATACTCGACGACCAGGCCGTCGTCGTCCAGGTTCGCCAGGACGAGCGAGCCCACAAAGTTTCCCGTCCGGGCCACGAATGTACGGGAATGCTTCAAGGAAGCCTCGCCCTGAGGTGTTTCCATCCTCTCCAGGGTGTACTGCCAGAGGTCGCTGTCGACCATGACGATCTCGTCCATCCCGTCCCCGTCGATGTCTCCGGCGACAGGCGGCACTCCGTAGGTGATGTCACCGAGGAGTGGGATGGTCACGGAGAATCTGTTCCATGTGAGCGCCCCCGTGGTGCCGTCGTATGCGAAAATTCCGAGCTCGTCGGTCCCCATCGAGCCGAAGACCTCCTTGAAGCCGTCGCCGTCCCAGTCCAGCACGATGCCGGCGTCCGCCTGGACCCACTTCCCGAACCCCCAGTCGCCCGCGGCGTTCCGCCGGAGCACCGCGACCGTGCTCGTGATCGTGCCGGTCGCGGTGCTCTTCCCGTCGTTGCTGAGAACGATCTCGTCCAGGCCGTCGGCATCGAGGTCGCCAGTGTCGAGAAGGTTGATCCATTTCGGGAGGAGGTATTCGTTCTGAGGGCCGATAATCTGCGCATGATAGGCCGAGTATTGGACGTCGAGCCGGGCGTCGTCGAAAATCCGGATCCAGACGCCGGAGTGGCTGTCGCCCAGGTGGCCTTCCCGGAAGTTATACGCCGCAACGAGCCGCTCCACCCCGTCCGCGTAAAACCTCCCGGCTGCGAGCCGGACCATGGCGACGGGCCACTGCGCGCCCGGGGGGCTGAGCTCTGCCCTGGCCAACTGAGCGTGGCCGTGCAGGGCGTCGTCGAAGACCCATATGTAGTTGAAGAGCGTAAAGGCGATCTCGTCCAGGCCGTCGTCGTCGAAGTCGCCGACAGCCAGCGACATCAGGTCGTCAGGAAACAACAAGTCGAAGCGCCGCCCGATGTTGGAAGCGAGCGGCGTCACTGTGGTCGTGTACCCGGCGGGCCCGTAGTCGACAACGGTGAGCCGGAGCTGGCCGCCGGCCAGCGAGGGGACCCACGCAACGACCACGATCTCGTCGCGGTCGTCGCCGTCGATGTCGCCCTTCCCAGCGCGATGGCCGCAATTGTCCCCGCACCAGAAGTATTCCCAGGTATTGCTGGTGTAGAGCGGCAGTTCATTTCCCCCCCCTGTCGCTGCGTCCTCGAAGACGCCACCCCACCCTTGCGCGCTGGCAGAGCTTACTCTGGTGGTCATGAAGATCTCTTGCATCGCCCCCACGGTGGCGCGCGCCCGTCTCAGCGGATGGAAGGTCTCCGGCAGTTCATTGCCGTCGGGGCCACTTCGCTGGCCGGGATCGGTCGGGATGCCGAACGCGGCCAGCACCTGGGCCGGTGCCAGGTCTGGATCGGGAGGATTGCCGCCGGCGTCGCTCCCGCCGGACCCGCCACCACCGCAACTGAATAAAAGTGTCAAAATGAACAGAAAAAACAGCTTCGAGTATCCAGAATTCCGCTTCATGTGAGCCTCCTGTCAACTGAGAGATAGCTCCCCTGCAAGATGAAGCCTACCAGTGGTATGATGTAGGAAATTTGAGGGGATGATCCAAGTTCATGGGACCTGTCTCCTGAAATGCGATGATTCTGGATCTTGATCTTGGGGTGGAAATTCGAATTGAATGGAATGAACGTATAAACCCCTGCAGCTCACAAAAGCAAGCTATATTTACAGCGGGTATTTGGTTCGGTATGCCATGATTGTCGTAGTGCAGAAGTGCAGAAAGGATGTCTTGGCGCCTCTCTGACTTCGATAATCCTGAATTTCTCACATTTCCAGCATACGCCTGGCACTTCGATTGCTACAGCAAGTATGAGAACTTGGCCCAGGCGGAAAGTGAGGCGAGGGGCAAGAAAGCTGGACTCTGGCGAAATCCGAATGTGATTACCGCCGTGGAAATTTCGGCGATTGGGTAAAGCCTCCGCAAAATACAGGTGAGTCAGAATATGCCCAGATCGTCTATCATGGGAACGCCAAAAGCAAGGTGTACCAACAGCCCCCGCTGCGAGCATTGCAACTGCAAGAACTGCACGGTTGTATTTGGATCAAAGAGTGGAGCATGTGATCCAAATGCCCCGAAAAGGTAGGAATGATAAAACCTTCCATACCTGCTCTCCAACCTTAGACATACCACATATTGTGTTTTCTTCTGTTAGGGATGATGAGCCAATAGAATAAATTCCCGGGAATTTGAAAAGCCGCCGAATCCTGTGATTACATACCATTACCACGGTTATTTAAAATTGCAGATAGCTCTTGCCCCTTTACGTATCAGTTCGGCCTATTGGTCCGGCGGGAAATCCGGATTGAATTACAATTCTTTCTCGATCGGAGCAAAGTGAGTTCGAAAAAGTTTGAAAAGCAAGTCCGATTCCAACACCGAACGCAGAATTAACACAACCAGCAAAAATGGCAATTTAGCGTAAGTCCTTGATGAGCAAGGATATAGCTTTCCGGACGCGTTTCGGACCAGGTCCGAATAGAACGGAGAATCAGCGGGCAAACAGAGAATGAACGACTGGAAAACTGAGAAAATAAGGTGAGTGGAGAGCGGTCAGAAAAATATCAAAACCGCTAAATCCCCTTGAATACAGGGCAAAAAAATCCCGCTCTCCTTGTGAATGGAGCTGGAGAAGCGGGTTGTTGATTTAATATTGGTGGAAGCATCGAGAGTCCAACCCGAGTCTTGATCATTCACTGATAATAGATTCACTGGGATCGCAACCAGCAGTTCTGATCTCGGTTAGGATTGATGACTGCATTCCTCGCGCTGAAAAATGTAGATTTCGGCAATACTACAATATTTGGTGGTTGATATAAGCGTCAATTGACCGACCGCTCACGGGGTGAATCATTCGGCTATTTCATTGTTTGAAAACCGGTCCCATATACCTGGGACTGGAATGGCAGTAACAGCTTTGATATTCAACTCATAATACAGGCCCGAGAAAACCTGTGATAAGAGAATAAAAACGCAAATTCGAGGCCAGCCTTATAATTGCCGATTCTGCTGAACTGGTTGTCCAGATTATATTGACTATATCACCACGAGACCTTAGGTGCAATAGGGTGAAGGTATCTGACGTTTCCGAAGTGCCTGATTAATTTAGATCACGTATTTATACCAACCAATCAATCCCGAACGATAACTGATCAGATGGCATGTAATCACAATTTCCTACAAGTAAATAAAAGTCTTTAAAAAATATAAAGCCCCCGTACAGTATCGTACAGTTATTATGGATGCTGATTAGGGTTTTGCCTGTATTCATTTCCTTTGAGCATATTAGTATGGATGGCCAGTCTGTTTTGCTCCACGAAAACTCTCTTATAAGGCTTTTTATCACTTAGCCTTAACCTATACGTAAAGGATTACTGCATATCACTTGGCATTGTCCTGCGAGATTAATCGGACTGAGTGAATGGGTACCAGTTTAGGTTTTTTCCAATTATCCAAAAAAAGCTCAATGGTAGTTATGAATCCTGTTCATATGGGGGACACCTTTGGAGAGGTCTGGAAGAAAAAGTGAGTTTTGCCTTTCCGAAGAATGGCCCTCCGATATGGATCATTCCAATCACCGGCGAGCGGAGCATTTCAAAGTGCTGCTCGTTGCGATGATTCTTCTACCGAAACTACATAGAATCGAATTTTGCGCTAAAATATAGCGAGCTTATCCAACCAGAAATCTGAAAACTAAAACTTGGCCGATATGCAATGGATTTAATGATGAAAGCATTGATTTCCTAAAGGGGGAAATACAGCCTTCATTTCACAACCACCTATTACTAATAGGAGGAGCATTTTGAATGAATCATGGAGACTGAACCGGGGTTTGAGCTTGTAGCTTGGGCACAAAAAAACAGTTCGACGAAAAGAATCAATATGGAATTTCTGATTACTTGTTGGTGCCTCAATCTGAAAAAAGTGAGATTCGGTATGGAAGGCATGCGAACAATTTAGCGCATGTAAAAATCGGTTCTAAAATCTGCAAAAGGGGAAAACTCATGTGGCGAACTTGTCTTCTATTGTTGTGGGCTGTTGGTCTGCTGCTGGGATGCGGTGGCGGAAGCGGCGGTGACACAGCCGATAACTCCTCCCCCCCGGATCAGGACCCATCGGCGACGGCACCGGTTGTGCTCGCCTTCAACGACCTGGGCATGCACTGCATGGACCGGGAATTTTCAATTTTTTCCATTCTGCCGCCATTCAACGTGGTGCATGCCCAGGTGGTGCTGCACGATACGGGTGGCCTGTACCTGGCCGAAGAGAGTCAGGCGCAGGTGAGCTATCAGGCGGTTGCCGACCCTGCCGGCTCGATCAACAGCTTCAGTGTGGGCAAGACGGATTTCTGGGACTACGCGGACCAGCTATTTGGGGCAAATCTTCAGCCCGGAGAGGGCCTGACCGGCAGTTTCATGCCCGACGACTATCCATTAAACCGGGGCTCCCAACCCATGGACTACAGCCTGCCCGGCAAGTGGTACTCGGCCGAGGGGATTCCGATTACCCCCTTTGATGATATGCAGCAAACCAATGCCTACCCACTGATGCGCATCAGCGCACGTTCCAATGACGAATCCGGCAGCCTGGATGTGGTTGTGCCGGTGGCCACTGAAACCAACTGCCGCAACTGCCATGCCACCGGACAAAAGGCGGCCGAAAATGCCAGCATAACCTGGTCCGATGCCGTTGATGTGGAGGTTCAGAGCAAAATCAATATTCTTCGCCTGCACGATGCCGAACACAGCACCAGCCTGGACGCAGTCAGGCCGGTGCTCTGCGCCGGCTGCCACTACTCGCCGGCACTGGACCTTGCCGGCAGCGGCCCTTCCGGAGAACAGGTCGGACGCTCCAATTTTTCCGCGGTCATGCACAACCACCACGGCAAACTGGTGGAAAACAATGCGCCCGTGTTCGACCCGGACGGCACAGTCGAATCCACCTGCTATCAGTGCCACCCGGGCAGCGCCACCCAATGCCAGCGCGGGGCCATGAAGACCGGCGGCATGCAATGCCAGGATTGTCACGGCGACATGCTGTCGGTGGGCGCCGAGTACCCCCTGATGGCAGGAGGCAGCATCGATGGCACCAACGACGGCATGCCGCGGCGGCCCTGGCAGGATTTGCCGCGATGCCAGTCCTGCCACACCGGCGACGCTGTATCCCACTTGAGCGGCAGCGATTTTATCCCAGCGGCTTCGGGCATTCGGCTGATCCAGGCATATCGAGCTAATGACCCGTCGGCTTCTCCGATATTAGCTGTCAACCAGCGCTTTGCGGAAAACAGCGCCACACTGTTCCGCAACAGCAAAGGCCACGGCGGTATCGGCTGCGAAGGCTGCCACGGCAGCACGCATGCCATCTGGCCCAACGCCGACCCGGATGCCAACGACAATATCGCATCCAAACAGTTGCAGGGATTTTCCGGGACACTGATCACCTGCACGGCCTGCCACGGACTGGAGGGACCGCCGCTTTCCACCCAAGGGCCCCATGGCCTTCATCCGGTCAATGACAGCCGCTGGCTGGACGAGGACGGGCACGGGGATTATTTTGAAGTCGATCCCGCCGGGTGTAGAGCCTGCCACGGATTGGACCTGGCTGGAACGGTCCTTTCGCGCATGCCGGTCGACAGGACTTTCAAGGTGGAAGGCCGCACTGTGAATTACGTCAAAGGCCAGGTTGTGCGCTGCGACCGCTGCCACGGCATGCCGGAAGCATGAGGTGCTGCGGAATTGTGTCTTAAAAAGAGGACTGGTACATCACATTGAAGATTACTGGCTGGATTTTATTTATCTCCGGGTTTCTTTTCAATAAGTCAGAGCATGAGGGTTGATTTGCATGCGTATGGCTTTCCATGGCGGGAACTATAGTGGCAACATAACGGCTATCATTCCTATATCGGATCAATTTGTGAATGGATTTAGCAGTCCTCAGTTTCAAATATTAGGGAACATAAAATCATGTGCAATTGCGATTCGATATAGCTGGTGATTTGTATCACAGTCGATGCTGAACCTGCGATATGAGAATACAGATGCGAATTCAAGGCCAGCCTTTTAATTGCCGATTCTGCTGAATTGGTTGGTCCAGATTAATCGACCTAATCAACTACTACCCATAAATTGATTTAAGCAGTTCTGCAGATGAAGCCGTTTTAGAGACGAAAGCTTCTGCGCCAGCATTTCTCATGAGCTGCAAAATGTGTTCATCAGTATGCATCGACAATCCGATCACCCGTATATCTGGCAGTTCTGATTTGATCCGTCTTGTAGCTTCAATACCGTCCATTTCCGGAATGGATATATCCATTAGAATCACATCGGGGCGAAGCTGCCGGGCAAGTACGACCGCCTCCTTGCCATTGGCGGCTTCTCCTGCAACCTGTATGTCCGGTTGGCTGGAAATTCAGCGAATCAAGCCCTGACGCATCACCTTGTGATCATCGACGAAATGGACCCGCAATCCTGCACCTCGAGAAGGAGTATTTTGTGCAACAGCATTGAAAGGCGCCTCTGATGGGCCAAGCACGCTTTCTCCGGCGGCGGGTTGAACGGGCACCGTCAAATGGAAGCGGCTTCCTTGACCCGGTTCACTTTCGATTATCAGGTTGCCCCCGATAAAGCTGGCACGCTCTCGAATCTTTAAAAGACCGAAACCAACACCCCTGCCTGATTCGCTAAGGATGCTGGAATCGAAACCCTTCCCATTATCGGTCACCTTGGTGATGATACTGCCATTGTTAATAGAAATAACTACACGAGCGTTCTTTACTCCTGAGTGTTTGACGCAATTAAATAATAGCTCCCGCACTGCACCGAATATAGAAATTTTCAAGGGCTCATTTTCAATCTCGTGATAGAAAGAGACTTCAGTCTCAATGGTAAAACCGAACTGCTTTTCCATATGCCTGGCCGCCAATTTAAGGCTGCGATTATTCCGGAGGTCTGCAGCACCGCAGGGTATAATTCATGTGACAGCTGACGCGATTTGGCAATAGATTCTTGTAGTATTTCGGTTACAAGCTCCAGTACAGGGTCATGCATAGTGTTTACTTGTAAACTTTGCAGCTGCATCTTAGCAGCGGCAAGCATCTGCTGAAGGTCGTCGTGGAGAAGATCGGCAATCCTCCGTCTCTCCTTTTGCTCCGCCTCGATCAACTCAACAGCAAGGGATTGAAGCTGCTTTGTACGCTTTACGGCTATTTCAGTGCGCTCGGCGATTCGCACCTCAAGGGTTTCATTTAGCTGACGCAGTTCTTTTTCCGACATGAGTCGTCGCATGGCTACAGCCACTTGGTCGCTGATCGATTTCATTAACGCTATTTCGTCTTCAGTAAAATTTGTCCGCGTCTTTGTCCCAAAGGACAAGGTTCCAATAGGTCTGCCCTGCGCCATCAATGTATGGCAGCAGTACGCCTGCACCCCAAATGTTTTGACAAGTCGGGTCTGCAGATCATGGTCATTCTGGATATTTTCTGCAATGATGCGTTCTCCATCCTTTTCCACGCACCCGCAAACCGAAACACCGAAGTCAATCAACCGGATAGCAGAGGCGGCTTCTGAGGGGATTCCGGCAAAAGCATTGAGATGCATCCGTTCTCCAGGCACTTCGACAAGGTAATTAAAGAAGAACTGACAATCTAAATGTTTCATTACAAGGCGACATAGATCCTCAATGATCATTTGGGGGTTTTCAGTATGCAGCAATCGTTCTGCGATAATGGCCGTCAGTTGTAAGCGTTCTTTTCTCGACCTCAGCTCAGCCGTTCTTTCAGCAACATGCTGCTCAAGTTCCTGGTTCAATTTCTGGAGTGCAGATTCGGCCTTCTTTCTTTCAGTAATGTCGATCCCCATCTCCATAATAAGCTGCGAACCATCAGTGTCAGTGAATGGAAAATCATAAATGTCATAATTTCGCCCGTCTGGTCCGACCCACTCCCAACGGTGTGGCTCATTGTTTTCGAGGACTTTAAAGCTCTCACAGTTCTCACAAGGCTCGGAGCGCTCGAACAAGTATTCGTAACAGCGACGCCCGTCAGATTTACCGAAGCGACCCTCAAAAAAGCTATTGGCAAATTGCACTCGGTTATCAGGTGACAACAAAATTAAATAGGCGGGTAGCATGTCGAGCACGTCCCTGAATCGTTTCCTCTCTTGCTCTACCGACAGCTTTGCGGACTCAAATTTTCCACTGATGTCCTTCAGCGCTGCATCTGATTGTTTTCGCTCCGTAATGTCTGTGAACATAACGGCAAACTGCCCAGGGGCAGTTCTGTAGCATACCCCTCGTACCAGCGGCCCAACGGGGCTGAATATCGTTCGAACCTGACAGGTGTTCCTTCAATCGCCGCGCGACCACAGATTTCAATCCAATAGGTCTCGATCTCTGGGATAACCTCCCGTACTGTTTTCCAGACAACTTCCTCGTATTTCAGGCCAGTGAGCTGTTCAAAGGCGGGGTTGATCTCTATAAACCGGTAATCAATGGGCTCATCGTCCCTATCAAGAATGATTTCATGAAGCGCGAACCCCTCTGACATGCTATTGAACAGCGCCTGAAAACGGGACTCCTTGCCCGATTGGCATGACTTCAGCCAAGCAATCTCTCGTTCTTTGGCATCAAGTTGGGTCTGAAGTTCCTGAATCAGCTGATCCCCGGATATGCTCGCATCGGCAATACGATTGGTGGTCATTTGAACCCCTTGAGCAATTTTGATTTCGATTTTAAGTGGTAAGCAATATATCGAAAAAAATCAAGACTTTATCGCAAATCTGAGAAACATTCTCTATGAGAATATCGCGGTTTCTTCATAGAAAGAAGCCGGTGATCCAAAAATCAAGATCGGGGGAGCGCTCAACTTACGATCTGACAGTCAAAGTTTTAGCCCAGCAGGGTACATTTATTGGAAGCACTACGTTTATTTGGAGGCTCCCACGTTGGGATAACATACCATAACCTGAAAAGGCCCGATCGGTTTTTTCAATACATATTCAAACATGGGTTTTGGATTACCAATGGATATCCCAGGTTCGGGCAAGCCTGCGATATGAGAATAAATACTGAACAAATTTAGTTTGGCCATTGATATTATGCTGCACCCTCACGGGTCCATACGAGATCATAATGAACCGTGTAGCGCGCCAGAAGCTCGCTGATGCGACGGCGTATGGGGTCGGATCGGATCCGGCCGCCTGCTGAATGCGAATGACGGCTTTGGTGCTCCAAAACCGCAGGTCCTTTGACATGCCGGGCGTACTGCTACATGCGGGTGAATACCCGATTGCCAGCGATATGCCTTGCAAAGCCGTTCTGTTGCAGGATAGCGATCAGCAGGAAACCGGGTTTCCACAGGACCCCTTGAGGCGCCGAAGATGGTGTATTTTGAACTCGAGCACATCATTGATGGATCTCATCTGCATGCCCCTTGGCCAGCAGTGTGGTTTCCGTAATTTAATGCGGACTGGCAATTTCTTAATGGGTGCAGCTGCCACATCCGAGGTAGACCTTACCATTGAAATGCTACACCGGGAAGACGAGAAACCGCCGGCAACACTGCGATTGGAGTATTGAAATGACGATGCGTCACCCAATTACCCCTGTTCTGGCAGCTCTTTATGTCGCGCTGTGTTGCGCGGCCGCCGTTTCCACGTCGCAGGCCGGAAATGGCGATGGGCTGGATGTCAGACAGGAAGCGATCGTCCCCATTGCAGCCTTTGCGCGGGCGGTGATCTGCACAAACTGAAAATGGCTCTCAACCAGGGGCTGGATGCCGGTTTAACCGTGAATGAAATCAAGGAGATCCTGGTTCAACTTTACGCGTACGCGGGATTCCCCCGCAGTCTGAACGCCATCGGCACCTTTATGGACGGGAAGAAAAAGGCATCCAGGATGAAATGGGCAAGGAGGCCAGTGCCTTTCCCGCTGCAAAGAGTCGTTTGGAGTTTGGAAAGCAAAGGATGTGGCCGGTCCCGTTCAGGATCTGATCGAGGAGGGGAAGGTCAAGCACTGGGGCTCTCCGAAGCGGGCGTCCAGACGATCCGCCGCGCACACGCGGTGGTGCCGGTCACGGCCATACAAAGCGAATACTCCATGATGTGGCGGCAGCCCGAAGAAGAACTGCTGCCCACGCTGGAAGAACTCGGGATCGGATTTGTTCCTTTCAGTCCATCTCCAACCGTATCTGCAAATTCGACCAAGTTGTGACAAGCGATGGTCCCCATCCTATCACCCCTGCCCAGTCTGAATAAGCCGCTGTGGAAAGATTAAAAAACAGTTGAACGAAAAAGCTATGGGATTGGATTTTCACGCCATCGGCGTCGACGCCGGATACGAGTTCCATGCCGAGCTGTTGGTGGTTCCAATAAGCGAGCGTGTTGCCGATAACCGTCAACGCAAAAGGGCGCGTTAACTCGAACGCATCGCTGTCGTGGCGCGCGTCCCCCTCCGTAAGGATAGGGCGGGGCGTTGCCAGCCATCGTGTCATTCAAAGCCATCCGCACCACAGATCACCTATGACCATTTGCAAATAAATGGTGGGCGATGCCCACCCTACCTGGCTGATCCTCCCAAGGGTTTGAGTTTTTTCTTAGAAGTTTACACGATTATCAAGTTTTGGTCCGAGATTCCCTTTGCCCGATAGGCTCACCGGGTGGCTCTATTTCACCGAAAATAGGATGGCTCTATTTCGGTGAAAATCAGGTGGCCTCATTTCGGTGAAAATCAAGTGCTCTATTTCGGTGACATGAAATGGCTCTATAATTCAACTGGTTACTGAGCAAATAATTTCTGATATCGAACAGAACATTGGTAATTGTAGGCCAAGGTAAATGCAATTTGCGTAAGGCGGCGTTTGCCATCTCGTTCAAAACTTGAACACTATTACACCGCCGAAGAACAATAGCTCTCTGGCGGTTTCCGCTTTTTTCGACTCAACATCGTCTATGGTGTAAAGAATATGTTTGACTCAAAAAAGTTTTTCGCTCATTTGCCTCAATGACAACCACGCCAAACCTATGTCATAGGTTGGGCTGGGACTATTGACAGTTACAAGGGGTCTGACTAAACTAAGTTAAACTATCTATTTGGAGGCCCTTATGTACGCTAGGAAGATCAACATCCATGAAGCCAAGACGAATCTTTCAGCTGTGCTGACCCAGATCGAGAAAACCGGTAACAAGGTCTTGATTTGTCGCAACGGTAAACCCGTCGCTGAACTGTCACCGATCAAAACCGGGGTCGGCGCCCGCCTGGGGAAACACCCTGTTATGAGCAAGATTAAATACAACTATGATCCAACTGAGGACATGACTGAAGAAGAGTGGGGGGATGTTGAATGATCCTTGATACTTGTGCTTTGCTCTGGTTGGCTGATGAGTCCTCAAACAGGATATCCGAATCGGTGCTGGAGCTAATCAACAACGAGGCAGTCGTATATATTTCCGCAATATCCGGATATGAAATTGTAACTAAAGTCGGGGTCGGAAAGCTGGAGCTGTTAGTCCCCCCAGCCAAGTGGTTTGAGTCCGTATTGGCGTTCCATCATATCGAACCAATCGAGCTTAGTCTTGAAATCTGTCAAAAGGCGGCGGGCCTACCCAGGATTCACAAAGATCCCTGTGATCGATTCATCATTGCTTCAGCACTCATGTTTGATTTGCCGGTTGTGACTTCAGACACCAGGTTTTGTGAGTACGGAGTGCAGGTGCTGTTGTGAAGCAATAGGCGCAACTATGAGCAATACATGCCAACAATGTCAGTGTAACTAATTGCGGTAATGACAAGTGCCCGTCGCCATGATGGATGTACGAACAATGAACCACTCGTATAGGCCACAAGAAAAATACCGTGGTCATAAGCAGTCACTTGTTTTTTCGAATTTTTCCGCGGAACTTCGTCTTTCCGAGTTAGAAGGAAGCGGCTCGGTCATCGGCTTTCGACGATCATGCCAAGACCTTCTATTTTCTTTGAACCGGCGTTCAGGAATATGAGCAAAATAGGATAGTTTGCGCCTATCAATACGGGAACGTCTTCCCCCATTATCATGTATTTGCATGCTCATCCAAATCTGCCTTGCTTCAAGCAATAGTTTTAAACGGACCTCAACACACTGGCGGCCTTTGGTAAAGCAGCGGTGCAATAATCGTGCTATGCTATCGAAAAGGCGGATTGCTTAAAATTCAGGTACTTGAATGTTTCAGCAAAGAAGTCGTATGAATAAGATTACATAGTAATTTAAGTAAACGTTTTCTGAATGATAAGAATATTACCTTTTTGATGGCAATGAATACATTTGATCGCCAACTGACCATCATCAGCTGCAAATACAAAGCCGCCGTTTATTCCATAGCCATCCGAGGTCTTGTCTATCTCGACCAAAACCTCACCGCCACACTCGCCACATTTGCCATTTAAGACCATGGGGCCGGCCTTGTCACCTACCTCATACAGTTGATCTAATTTCTCTAAGGTGCGGGAATCTTGGTTGGTCATGCGCATACCCGTATCCCGAAAACTGAAAGTTATTGGTATTATAGTGATAACCCGTTGTCTCCCTTATAAATATAGTATCCGGAAAATGACCGGTGGACCTCGTTCCGGTCCCGTTTTCCAAGTAGTGACAATGTCTATCTGTTTACGCTGATTGTGTTCATCCACCTGTCTACAATTGCATCATTTATTGGGGTTCAGGGTGCCCATCTGGAAGGGTTACACGCACTTTTAGCATCGAATATTCCTATTCTTAAAACGAATCTGAAATACAAGTAGCGGCTTAATATAGGATCAATTGAGTATTTCCTATGGGGTACATCACCTAATTTCTGATTTTGCTGCCGCCAGGCGTTTTTTTTCTGCAGTTATGATCAAGGCATTAAAGAAAGTTACCGGATCGTACGATATAAAAATTACAACCTGGTTATGCACTCCGCTCCAGTGATTATGGGCGGAGTGTAAAGTGTAAAGTTTAAAGTGTAAAGGGAGGCATTCTGTCGATTTGACATGCTCACCTCCCAATGTTGCACGCTTTACGTGCATGCTTTTGTTAAAGGTTTGTAAAAATGACAACGTGACTTTCTTATGACACCCCATACCTGTGTCTTACTGGAGCGAAGTGCATAACCAGAAATTACAATTTAGTTATCCATTTCGCTCCAGTGTCTATTGCGAAGTGTTTTCGGGATTGGCGCGGACCACCCAACCGGCTCACCGGGCTCTACGTCATCCCACGCCGTATCTCACTTGGCCCAAGTGGATAACCAGAAATTACAAAATACCCCCTATAATTTTAGTACAGGTGGAGAACGACTGAATAATGATGGTGGCGGCAATGCTGTTTTAACAGCATCTGCAAAACAATAGTTTTTGCAGGGCAACGGCTGTGATCATCATAAAACGTGGTTTAACAAAGTGACCATGCGGAATTTTTGAGGGTCTGCATACTTGTAAGAGGACAAATGCTGACATCCAAGCGGTATGACGTTACTGTTCGCAAGTTGATCGATCTGATTTTCAACATGACTCCGGATGAGCGGGGTTTGCTCCTCACAGAGGCGGAACAAATCAGAACAAAGTTGCGCGCCACAAGAAGAAATTGCATTCTCTCCATCGTTCTGTATTATGGGGATAAAGTTTATCCCGCTACCATTACAAACCTCAGCTTCACAGGTGCATTTGTGGAATGCTACATCCCGCTGAGGATCGGAGACCAGGTCTCGGTGGAATTTAAAAATGCCCCTGGCTCTGAGATCATCTTGAATGCCCATATAGTCCATGCGTCCAGTCTGGGAATTGGCATCCGTTTCTGTACCGTGCCATCCAGGGCAGCCCGTTTTTTGCAAAAGATCCTGGACGATAACAGACACGGCGTTTATGAAAGGTGACCTGCATGGCGGAAGCTTAAGCTTCTGGTCCGGATTGGGAACTGATCCACAGGTCTTTATCATTTCACAATAGGCAAAATTTTGCGGAATTCGTCTGTGTTGGCACGGCGCAACCACTGGAATATGATGGTCTCCGTTGAGCTGATCACCGCACCTGCGTCACGCAGCAAGGCGATAGCGGAGTCCCTGTTCTCGGTTTTCCGGGAGGCTACCGCATCGGCCGCCAGGTGCACCTGAAACCCGGCTTTGATCAGGTCAAGGCAGGTCTGCAGCACGCAAACATGCGTCTCCATGCCCACGGCCACTATCTTTGGGCGGTTAAAGCCCCACATCATGGGCAAGAATTCCGGCTCAATGCAGGCGCTGAAATGTTCCTTGGGAAAGACTTGTGGGGACGGGATCTCCCGCAGTACCTCGGGTATGGTGACACCCAATCCCTTGCTGTACTGCTCGGTCAGCAAGATCGGCACATTAAGGTGGGTGGCGGCCCCGGCGAGCTGCCTGACCTTGTGGGCGATGGGTTCCCACCCATTCATCACTTTGAGCATGGCCTGCTGAAAATCAATAATCAGCAACAGGCTCTCTTCACGCGTGGCGACAAATTCGTGGCGAATCATGAGGCCTCCCATATCTTATCTCCCTAACATCACAATTCATGATCATCCTGATCGGACTCGGTGTTTCAGGCGGAGGACGATCTGCGTCGTCTGTGTTCAGGCGCAGCTCGGATATTTTCCTCAATGTTAAGTCGTGCCTGGCCAAATAACAACCAAAGAAGGTCCCCGTTTCAGGGCAACCGCATTTGCGTGTGAGCGCATTTCGAAACTCGTAGGGGCGACCCTTGTGTTCTCCCGGTGCGTATAAAGTCCATTGGTCCACTTGATGGAGGCTGTGCGTCGAACGCGGGCGAACACAAGGTTCGCTCCTACAGGTGAAATGGATTAAGTGCCCATTTTAGGCCAGACGATGCCGGAAGATACTTATCATCGCTGGGCGAAAGAACTCATGGTAGTAATCAAGAATTAAAGGATTCTTATTTGGGCCATTGCCGACGACTTAGGCAGGCGTCTCGGAGCTCTTGCTTTCTTGCTTTAATGTGCCGCTTCAGGCGGTGCGTGTGAGATCGTGCGCCATGCCCGCTACCAGGGACTTGAGCGTGACCACAACGCGCTCATGGTCCTGGTACAGGGCCATGAGGGGCTCGCTCAGGCGCTCGACCATGCGCATCAGAATCTCATCATATGCGCGCCGGCCATCTACCCATTCACGTACGAGCCTTTGCATCCACTCAGTCGTCTCAATCGATGCGAGCAGGGCTGGGCGCGGATTAGAAAGGACTCCGAAGTGAGCAAATCCCAGCCTTTTGACGCCTGTTGCGGCGATGGCACGGATGGTGTCAAGATAGGTCTGCTGGCGGTACTCGGGAGCAAAGGCGGTGGGAACGATTAAAGGGTTATGGTGATCCGTGCGTCCACACAGGCCGCATGCGTCGCTGACGAAGACGAAGTCGCTTTGGGGGACTGAAAAGACGAGGTGGCCATTGGCGTGGCCCGGCGCGTTGAGGGCCTGGATCGAGATCCCGCCGAGATCGAGGATGTCTTCATGCTTAAGGACAAGCAGGTCCTGAGCATCAATGGGTTTCATCACCCCGGCGCGGTCACCCTCTGTGCTACGACCTGAGATGATAAGCTTGTCGAGGATGTCCTGCCGGCTGAGATACACTGATGGCTTTTCCCCGCACGCGACCTTGACGTCTGCGCTCACGCTTTTTAAACGCTGCAGAAGCTCATGGGCGCCGCCTGCATGATCGTAGTGCGCATGGGTGAGGCAAATATAAGCCACATCCTGAAAGCGGACCCCTGCCGCCGCGACTGCCGCCATCACGGTGTCGGCCGTCACCGATACTCCCGAGTCGAAAACCGCAGCCCGCTCGCCCTTCACCAGAAAAACCGAAGTAAACCCGGCCCGGCCGAACATTAGGGTGTCAATCTGAAAAAGCCGATCGTCTATCCGGTGGAGGACCGGTTTGTTGAGATCTGTCAATTGATCTTCCCCTTTTATAGAGTATCATCGACGCTCGGATGAACTTTCATTTTTAGGTCTCTTCCACTGGGTGTCAAGGCATTGGTTTCAGTTCAGCATTGGGCTGGTTGAATAAAGGATACGGATATCCGGTCGGTTCCCACATCATATCCTGTAGATGAATTACCATACTTGCTGTGTTCCTGTTCTTCGGGGAACTCCTTGCGTTTAAAACTGCCCAAACTCTCTTGGCGGGCGAGACTTGCGGTGAATATGGTTCTGAGCACAAGACATGCCCCGAGCTGGTCTGATCTATCGATCGTTTCGACGACTGACCGGGGCGCGAACGCTCTGATGTCGGCCTCGGTTTTGCGCAGCAAGGTCAGCCCTGTACGTAGCCCTTGCCCGGTGCGCACCACCCCGGCATGGCTCCAGGCAATGTCACGGATCTGTCTTCCAAGCTGTCGCAAAGATGCCCCGGTTGGAGATCGCCTGGATGACTGGCTGTTTGCGTGCGCCTCTGTTCCGACGCGGGGCAATGGGTGGGACAATCCCCATTGAGCGGCGTGCGTGCCGGCAATTTTCCCGAAAACGGTGCATTCGGCCAATGCATTGCCGCCCCGGCGGTTGGCGCCATGCAGCCCCCAGGCGACTTCACCGCACGCAAAAAGGCCAGGCAGTTGAGTTTGGGTGTCCGCGGTGGTTTGAATACCTCCCATGAAAAAGTGGACGGCTGGTGCCACGGCGAAGGGTTTGTTTTTAAAATCGAATTTTAATTTTGCAAGCATGGCCAGGGGAGGGCGCATCCAGCTTTCGGAGGGCACGCGCCGGTAATCCATGTAGACAGGCCCCGCGCGCATCGCTTCATGGAGCAGCACCGACAGATCGTCCCGTCTTTTGAGGATCATGTCATTGAGGTTTTCCAGTCCGTAGTATGCGGCGAGATCCTCCTCGGCGGCATTGATCAAGCGGGCGCTCTTGGGCACCGGCGGATAGAGCAGGATGGAAGGTATGCCGGGCTCGGCCTGCACAAATGGGTAGAACTGGACGAACTCCATGTCGCACAGGTTGAGTCCGGCCCTGAGGGCCATCGCGTATCCCTGACCCAAGGCACGTTTCTGGTTGTCGTTGCGACGATAAATGGCGCCCGCGCCGCCACTGGCTAATATGACGGCCGGTGCGTACAATTTCAGCAGGCGCCCCGCCTTATCCATTGCCGCTACGCCACACACCTGGCCGTCTTGGCTTAAAATATCGGTGACGTGAAAATCAACCTGCACCGTGAGCTTCTGCGATTCTTGCACGCTTGCGGCGAGCGTCTTCATCAGCGTCAAGCCAGGGATCACCTCCGGCCGCGCTGACTTGACCATGTAATTTTCGTGGCTTTCGACGATCGTGCACCCAGCGTCTCGCAGAAATGAAATGGCGGGGACGATCCCTTGCGCGACGGCCTCTATGTGCGGCAGGCTATTGAGCTTTTTGCCGATCAAAAGCGTGTCGCGTATATACGCATCCGGTCCGTAAGAGTTGGTGGGGCCTGCGAAGACCCCATTGGAAATGGCCGAATTGGATGCAAGACCTACCGTTTTGCGGGTCAGGAGCAGAACTTTTGCGCCTTGATCGCACGCCGCTCCGGCCGCCATAATCCCTGCAAGCCCGGCCCCTATGACAATGACATCGGCATCCATGATTTCCTCCCGTGTAGATCTCAGTCGTTAACGCGCGGTATATTGGCTATCGTGTGCAAAAAGTACCTAGTATTATTTATCTGGTTATGAACTTCGCTCAAGTGATTATGGTGAAGCGCGTTGCGAAAAGTCAGCGCTAAAAGTTGCGAAAACTCGCCGCGTAATTTTGCTTGACCATATCAATTTTAGTTTGATTTTTCGATATTGAATTTTGGATGGGAATTTTTGCCTGATCGGACAAACGGACCGATCAGGCTTTTTTTGTCCTTATATATATGAAGGCTACTTGGTTACAAGTAGCTCATGCGCTTTTGACACCTCTTTTCTGGAGGCGCTGTATGTCAAACTGACCGGCTTGAGTTTGAATTCTCGGAAAACATCGCGCATAACGGGATGGTCGCCGATGCTGAGGATAAAATCAGCATTCAGGTCCTTCAGTTTTTCTGCCATTTCTTCGAAATCAGCCAATCCGAAATTATGGTTGTAATGGGGCGCTTTGTAATAGGGTGGATCGAGAAAAAAGAACGTGCCAGGTTTATCATAGGTTTTAATGAACTGCTGCCAGGTCAAGTGTTCGATGGTGACGCCGGACAGTCGCAAGTGCACCTCTGACATTTCTTCCTCTATACGCAGCAGGTTTATTCTGGGTCTACTCATGGGCGATGCACCAAACGTGCGGCCCCTCACCCTGCCAGCGAAACACAGCCGTTGCAGGTAGTAATAGCGCGCGGCGCGCTGAATATCAGTAAGCCCGCCGGCGGCCTGCTGACGTTTCCAATCTTCAAACCACTCCCTTGAGGCGATCAGCCATTTAAACTGCCTTAAAAATTCCTCAAGATGATTTTGAATCACCCGATAAAAACATACAAGATCACCGTCAAGGTCATTGATGACCTCGTACTTGCTCGGCTCCTTGCGAAAAAATACCCAGGCCGCGCCGGCAAATACCTCGCAATAGGCGCGATGTTTCGGGATCATTGAAATGATGGTCTTTGAAAGCTTGGATTTTCCACCGATATAGGCCAGAGGGCTGTCCATTGCAAAACTCCTGTATGTATTGGACGGTTTTATTCGGCATTCTGCCTTTGGCCTAAGCAGTAAGGCCGTCCGTTCAGGATGTTGGGCTGTCCCTTCAGCTCTTCGCCCCGCAGGAGCTGCTAACTCCTGCGGGGTGGCCTTTCTCTATATTTCAAGGCTAACTAAGATGTTGGCCCGAATACAATGTGATGGCTGACTCAGCTGGCCAGCACGAGATTTACACTAATTGTCACGGTCAGGCCCAGTGATGGGCTATTTGATCGCCAGCGTGCCGGCGCCTGCGCCGATCTGAAAAGTACTGCCGCCTGCAATCGAAACGTTGGTCGGCGTGGTGGCCGACGACACCGTGTAGATGTGCAGGGTCCAGTCGTTGCTGTCGGGTGCCGTAAATGCCACCACCGATCCGCCCGTGACTTCTCCCTGGATCTGATACGCCCCGGTCAAAGGGTTGTACCAGGCGTAGGCCGCAAGGCCTGCGACATGCGACAGGTCCAGCTCGGCCGCCCCGCCGAACGGAAAGTAGGCCACGTATTCTTGTCCGGGATTGGCAGCCAGGGCGACCGCGTTGCCGGACACCACCAGGCCGACCTGCGGCACCAGGTCGCCCATGTTCGACACCCGGTTCCTGAAAAAGCGGGCTGCATGGCCGCAATCGGGTGCGGCCGTAAAATCGCTGGCATAGGTCGGCCCCAGATAGCCCGAGTTTTCGTTGCCGCTGACATAGGCGGCCGTGCCGGCCACCAGGGCCATTTCCCATACCGCGCGCCGGATCTGGGCGCGGGTGAAATTACCGCGTGTGACATAGTATTCGCGCCAGCGGTCGGTCATAGCCGTTGGCACCGCCCGGCTGGCCCAGGTAGCGGCAAAGGTGGCAAAATCCGGCGGGGCATCCGAGCCATCGCTGTAGTAAGGGGCGTTGGTCGGAAAAATGCCGCCGCTGCCGCCGCCGGTGCGACTGCTGACCGGGTGCTGCCAGGGATCGTTGGCCAAAAACCAGTCGGTGAACCAGTTGATCCAGTCGTTGGTGCGGTACTCGCTGATATCGATGCCGGTGTCCCAGATCACCATCGGATAGCAGCCCAGGCGGGCAACGGCATATTTGAACAGGCGGATCTCGGCTTCGGACTGGGCGGCGATGCCGTTGGCGCTGGGCGCTTCGGCATCGTCAGAAAAAAACATGATGTAATGGCCCATGCCGGCATCGCGGATGGCGTCGTAATGGTCATTTAAGCGGTCCCACATGGCCGTGTTGAACGTGACCCCTTCTTCACCGATCACATAGGGGATGGCCTCCTGGGCGTGGGTAAAGTACACCAATGTAGTGCCAATGATGCGCGCCCCGACCGTCTGGTCGGCCCAGGTGATAAAATCGCCAACACCGCCGGCCGTGGGCGTGCTTTTGAACCACTCGCGCACCGGCAGCATGATCGGCGCGTCGTACTTGCCCGCGTCGCTGAGCAGCCAGCGCTTGAAGGTGGGCATCAATTGACCGGGCAGGCCGGCATCGATGCAGATAAACGAACCGCTATGCGCGTTCAGATCGCTGTCCGGCGAGCTGGTCGTGTAGGTCCACGCACCGATCCGGTCCGGCATGAAAAAGATCTTCCAGGTGTTGGCGCCGGCGTAAAAGCCCAACTGGATGACCGTCCGGCCGGTGGCGGTGTGGACGAACGTGCCGGTCAATGCGACATCGAACGGATTACCCGACCAGGTCGCATCGGGCAGCGTCACTACAAACCGTTTCCATTTGCCCACATCTTCGCCGAACGCAGCTGAGCTGCAGGCAAAGACAAACGCGATGGTCAAAAGTATTTTCTTCATCGGGTGTACTCCAGGATAAAACCGTATTTATACGAGCTGACCTCCAAACCCGTGCTGATGTCGGCCATATCGTAGCCGGAGGCGTCCGGGCCGTCAGTGCGCAGGTATTCGAACGTGGATCCGCCGGTGCTTCTTGGAAAGATGAAGCTGCCGCCCTGCAGCGTGCCGCCGTAGCAAATTTCATCTCCAGGTGAAAAAGCCGCATTCAAATCGCCGTCCGACCACACCCAGCTGCTTGCTGCCGGGCTGATGCCGGCCTCGGCCACCTGAACCCGATTGACGTAAAAAACCGCCTTGGCCACGTTGGTCGCGTTGGTATCGTTGGAAGTGCCAAAATACCATCTGATACGGTTGGCCGTGCCGGCCTCTGATGCTGTGAAGCAATCCACCACCGTCACATACTGCGACGAAAGAATACTGAATGAGGAGCCGCTGGGGTAGCTTGTCTCCGCGCAGTCGGTCGACCAGTTGCCGGCGCAAACGCTCTGGCCGGTCGGTGGTTCGCCGCCGAACTGATAGGCATTGATCAGAAAAACGGTGTCGGCCTGCGCGGCCATGCAGATCAGGGAGATGGTCAGCAGTAAAATGGAGAGTCTTTTCTTCATAACAGCGTCCTTGTTCCGATGATCCAGATTTTAAGCCCCTTGCCGGCGACTGTGCTGCCGACCTGGTCGATGTCGATGGTGATCTCGGCATCGTTGGCAAGGCTCGTATCCGACAGCACCGCGGCCGTGGCCGCCGTGGCACTTGACTTTTCGGCCGCATCGATCGTGAGTTTGGTGGAAAGAATCGAAGCGCTGGCCTCGTTGACATCCACGGTTATGGTCGCACCGGCCGGGGCTGTGTTGACGCTGGCCCGCACGGCCGTCACCATCATGGCGTGTGGCATCCGGAAGGTGACCTTACCCGTGCCGGCGGTCAGATCGCTGCCTTCATCCGAACAGGCGATGCCCAATGCAACCGGAAAAACATTGCCCGCGCCGGTCAGGTCTTTATTAGATAAGGTCGCGGCGTTGTCGTTGGAAGCAAACGTTTCGGTGGCCGAACCGTTGCCCATGGTGATGTTGTGAGCGCCATCTCTGCCCATACGGCCCGAGACAAGCGCGGATTGCAGGCCCAGATCGATGTCCACGGAGACCGATGTTTTGGCCTCCGGTATGCCCGAAGAGTTCCACCCATACAGCGCATTGGCTACTGCGCCGGGGTTTAAAAGGTATGTATCGGAAATATCCGGGATGTTACCCGCGTGAATATCAATAGCCCCTTGGTCCACCGTCCAATCCAGACCGGCAGCTGATCCGAGCAGTTGCGAAAGCGTTACGCCCAAAGGGTTGTTGGGGTCGACAAAGGTCAGATCGTCGTTGACGCGCGAAATGCCATGATTCACCGTTCCGACTTTAATGGCGCCCGCCACGATGAGCCCGTCCGCTCCGTCCGGGGTCACACCCGGATAGCTTGCGCCACCGCCACCGTGAGTTTCGGCGGCAGTCTTAAGCTGCGCCGGGCTTATCAGACGCGGAGCGGTTTCGGTGCCGTCGAGGATCTCCTGGACCGTTGCCGCCGATACCGTATTTTGCTTTGCTCCCAGGGCGGCCAAGACCGGATCGGAGACCGGCAGCTCGCGTAAAAGAAACTTTTTGGTGCTGCCTGCCGAACCCATGGCTTTGTCGGACACGTCAACGCCGACCACCAAGTCGTCTCCGGCCGGCGTGGCTAAATTGTAGTCGCTGATCCGGGCCTCGGCCTGTTCGGCCTGTCGCAGCAGTTCGTAATCGGGCGCTTGCCGGCCCCAGCCCGCACAGCCGGTAAGCCAGGCGGTTGCAATCATGACAATCAGATACCGTGGCATTGGTCTTCTCCTACATAAAAAGAAAGTAAATATCGTCCGTATCGGACCGGGGCGTCCAGATGGCATGCGTCTGGGGCTCGATCATCAGCCAGCCCGCGCGGGTGCGGCAGATGTTGGCAAAATGGTTCATATCGCGCCCGTTAAAGCGCGTGCCGGCCACAAAGCCCAGCGGCCGGTTGAACCATTGGCTGGTCGGTATTTCGCCGCGCTGGGCCGCTTCGGCGCGGCGCTTGCGCACGGTCAGCACCAGATCGATGGCGTTCTCTTCACAGGCCCACAGATTCTCGATGAAAATCGGGCCCCGCGGACGCCGCGGGCACGCATCCAATTCGGCCTGCAGCTGAGCCTTGTCCGTCGGCAGCCAGGCCGGATCCGACAAGACGATGAACTGCAGATCAGGCCACATCAGGCCCAGTTCGGAGCGGATTTGATCGCTGGTGATGAGCATGGCCTATATCCTGTTATAGCCGTAGCCGGTCAATCTCAGCATCCCTTGGGAGATGATAGAAGATCCGGTTTCGCTGTGGTAGAATTGAAACATTCGGTTGCTGACAGGTATTTTTATGCCTGCGGTGAATACATTCCAGCGCACAACACCATTGGCATTCACAATCCCATCTCCACCGCAGGTAGTATCTGGGAACACTCCCGTTCCGTTTTTGCGGAATCGGTACTGCGTGTTGAGGATCGTATTAGGCGTCAACTCACTTAAATAGCCCTGCTCCCAGAAGTGAACCTCTATCCAGGCCGCGTCGACCGGGACACTGTCAAGCGGCGCCCAAATTCTCGCAGCGCCCGAACCAGTAGGACCCACGGTAATCCATGTATCTACCGGGGAAAGATGCATGCCAAGCCGAAGAGAGTCGATATAGGCGCCGCCATCAGCCGCATTGACGAACGTGCCAAGCTTGGCTGCCACCGCGGCTATGGCCGCCGTGCGCGCGGCCACCTCGGCCAAAAAGCCGGTGGCCAGCTGCGTCACATCGAGCTCGGCGGGCACCAGGCCCATGGCCGCGATCAGGTTGATGATTTCGTCGGTCACCGCACTGGCCCAATCGGCCGGATCGCGTGACGCCGGGATGCCCAGTTCGGGATCGCCGTCGGTGAATTTGCCGTTGTGCAAGTTGACATCTGAATTTGATGGATAGTCCATTTAAGGTCCCGCCTTTGCTTATGAATAGTCGAAATCGAGGTACACCTGCGCCGGGCGCAGGCGCGAAAACAGGCACTCCAAATAGATGCGATCCGCCACGGCCACGCCGGGCGCATGCACCGTGATCGTGTTGGCCCAGCCCTTGCCGCAGTACGTTGTGCCCAGCAGCGCCTGGCCATAACGGCGCGCGGCACGGTTGCTGATCGTGACCGCAAAGCCCAGCCGGGCCGCCATATCGATCAAATAGGGCACGGACAGTTGCCGGCGTTCGGCCCATTTGGCCGCCACCGCAGCGACACGCTGGGCCAGCGTGGCCGGCTCTCCGGCGCACGCATCGGGAAGCCCCAGCAGGCGCTCCCAATCCGGCAGCAAAGCGGCGTTGGTATCGGGAAACATTTCGGTGAGCAGCGTGCCGGCAGCGTCTTCGACCTGGTCCAGGTGACGGCCCTTGAGCGCCAGGTCGGCCTCATGGTTGGGGCCCAGCGCCAGCGGGCTCAACGCTTTTAAAACCCAGCGGTGCCGCTGGGGGCCGGTAGCCGGGTCGGACTCGTCGGCGATCCCCGTGATGCCGGTCTCGTCAAATATGGGTTGATCCGATTCGTCTAAAATCGTCATTTAGCCCACCGTTACCGTGATCACGCCGGGGCGGATCACCTGATACTCGGTCGTTGCCACGGGCGCCGCCGGCGTGGCCACCTCGGCGCTATCCTCGCCCGCAGCGATGGCAAACGCCGCCAGACGCGTGGGGTGCAGATCCTGGCCGGGCGTCATGCCTGCCAAATAGGCCGTAATATCCGCGGCCACCTCGGCCGGATCGGCCGCGGTGCCGGCGATGGTCATGGTCACATCCTGGATCACCACAAACGGTGCCATCACGCGCAAATCGTCGGCATGCATTTCGGCCGGGTTGCGCGCGTCGATGTAGGTGTGCACGGCATCCAGCAACGCCTGGTCCGGGATCTCGGACCCGGTGGCATCCGCCGCGGCCAAAATCAGCACATCGATCGTGCCGGGGCCGTTGCCCAACGGGATACACCAGGCCGCAGCCACGGTTGCCACCTCCAGGGCCCAGCGCACATAATCGGTTCGATTGCCGCCGGCCGCCGGCTCGCGGATGGCGATCAGATAGCGCGCCAACAAGCTGGCATCCGATTCGCCCGCATTGCGGTAGATCCCGCGTGTCCAGCACCAGTGCTCCAGATTGGCCGAATCGGCCGTATCGGCGAAAATCTGCCGGGCAATCCAGCTCTGATGGCGATGCAGACCCCATTTGGCCGAGGCCAGCACAGCGGCACTGATAAACACCAGCGACCCGATGGAGGTGTCCGGCGGGGCCAAGATCTGGCCGGTGTCCGGATCGATCCAGGACTGATTGCGGTAATCGGTCAGGATCTGCGCCAACTCCTCATCAAAAGACTTATCCCACGCCATTAAATCACCTCGACAAATCGTTCGAAAGGCACGCGCCGGCCATCGGCGGCCGTGACCGATCCTCTGAGCAGCATGCGGTTGGGATGGGCGATCGGGTCACGCTCGGCCGTCACATCGATGGCCGTGGCCCGGCCGATAGCGATCAGCCATTGCAAGGCCTCGCGCACGTATGCCTCAACGAGGCGGGCCGTCCTGGCCGTGTTCTTTTTCGGCAGCGGCCGCAAGCCGAAGTCCGGAGCCGCAAAAAACGATCCGCGCCGGATGTTCAGCGACAACCACACGTTGTTCTCGATGCTGGCGACCGGCCGCCAACTCATATCCGCCGCAAAGGCGTTGTATGCGATCGCAAAATCCATCTATCCTCCCTTACATAGGCTGATCTGGCACCCCGGTCGTGCCGCCCGAATCGCCAGGATGCCTGTGACCGGTGTAAATCGCGCGATCCTCGCTGATTTTGCGCGTGCCGTCGGCAATTTCACCCGGCGTTGCGATATCACCCGACCCCGATGCCCCCGTGCCGCTCATGCCGCCGCCAAACGAAATATTGCCAGCCACCGCCAGATTGCCGCCAATCAAAACATCCTGCGTGCAGGCCACCAGCGGTGTCTGCAAGGTTACCTGCGCGCTGGCAACGACCGTCACCTGCGGGCTGGTCACCGTGGTGCTGACGCTGGCGTTGACCACCGCGCGCTGCGTGTTGACCTCGGCTTCGTCGGCCACGTCGGCCGTCAGTTTGCCCGTGCAGGTCACCTGCATGGCGTTGCCGCGCTTCAAGTGCACCGCCTGGCCCTGATCGTCGTAGAGGGCCACCTCGCCGGCGTCCAGGGCGATGCGATAGCGCCGGTCATCCGATGCGATCGCCACGATGTGGTTGCCCTCGCGCACGAGGATCACCTCCGCGCCGCTCAGCGGCCGCGAGGTGAACCCGTAATGCTGCATATACTCCCGGTTGGCAAAGCGCTCGCCGGCCAAGCCGCTGGCCGCCAGGCGCTTGATCACGCCCTCGGCCACCGCCTGCACAATGCCCCGGATCATGCCCCTCATGCCATCACCCCCGGCAATCCCAGTCGGATCTCGGTCACCGGGCCGTCGGCCTTGGAAAGCGAAAAGGCGCGGCTGACGACCAGGTAGGTGCCGTCGATATTCCGCCGGCCATCGCGCACCCGGCACAGCTCGTTGATCGTCCAGTTGCGCCCGGCCTGGCTGTGTCCGCGCACGCTGTAGACCAACTGCAAGGCCTCGCTGCGCTGGATCTCCAGCAGCATGCGGGCATATTGCGCCGGGCTGACTGCATCGTCGTTGAGCAGGGCGACAAGCGGCTTGTAAAACGGCGCCTGCGGGTCACTGACCGTGGCCTGCACGTTGATCTGCTCGGCCCCCAACAGGTCGTCGCCCTGCTGCTGCCCCACCACCACGATCTTGCTATAGCGGCGGGATGTATTGCGCACCCGCGTTGAGCGGAAGGCATTGTTGCCGCGCCCGTCCGTGCGGTGGGTGACCGAAAAAAGCGCCGCTCCGGCCGCCTTGGGCCGCCCGAATACGAACGTGCCGTCGGGCAGGCCGTAAAACATAGCCCCGCGGCTCATGGCTGCTCGCTTGAGCACCTCGAACACTGTGGCGCCTGGCTCGATGTGGGTGTTTTTCTGGCCGGCCATCAATGCCGCCAGCGGATCGGCCGCCCGGCTCGATACCGCATTGGCCCTGGCGCCGGCCAGACCGGCCTGATAGCGCACATTGTTGCGGTTGATGAACGGCACCGTGGCCAGCAGCGTTTCGGCCAGCTCCTTGAGCGGCATGTTCTCTTCATCGACAAACGTTTCGACATAGCTGTCCACCAGCAGGCCCATCAGATCGCGGCCCTCGATCGCCAGTTGCGTGCCGCGCTTGTCATCGGCATCGGCAATCAAGTCGATGATGCCGGTCAGCGCGGGAATGCCGTTGATCGACAGCTGACAGCGCGCCGCCTCGGGGATCTCGAAGCCCGGATCGTGCAAATCGATACGGAAGTAGTTGTCGGCGCAATACAGGTCGGCCTGCACATGATAGCTGACGAATTTGTCCAGGCGGCGGTTGGCCACGTGCAAGGCGATGCTATCGGGCATAGACATCCACCTCGCCGGCCGCGAAATTGGGATGCGCGATATCGTTGATCGCCAAAATGCGCTCGGCATACGCATAGGGCAGCCCGCGCATCAGGCAAACCAGATGCAACGGCATGGGATTGTCCAGCAAAATGCGCGCAATGCGGTCCCGCTCCAGTTTTACGATCGCCACGTGGTCCAGCAGCGTGCGGGCCAATGTTTTAAGGCTCTGCTGCGAGCGATCGGCATCGATGGCCGCCTGGATGGCCGTGCGCGCCGCCGCCAGGCTCAGGTCGAGCTCGCGCACCGTCAGCACCTGGCCGACATCTGCAGCCGGAAAAAAGTTGCCCTCCATATCAAACGATGTTTGCGCAAGCTCGCGCTGGCGCACCCGGTTGCGCACCTGCTCGTCGGCCGCATAAATATCAGCCGCCTCCAGCGCCATGCGCTGGGCGCCGGCCGTGCGGGTCTGGCCCGCGAAATCCTGCGCCGCCGCAGCCAGCGCATCGATGTGGTTCTGCAAATTGGCCATGTAACGGTCAGGCGCGGCGCGCAGCGAATCGTTGAGGCGCGCATAGCGCTCAAAGACCATCGCCAGCGGCCCGATGACCCGGCCGGGCAGATTGGCCCCGTAGTCGATCATGGCCAGCAAGGCGTTGGCCGGATTGACCACATCCGTGGCCGCGGCCTGCAACGTGAGCACATAGCGCTCCACGCCCTTGAGCCAGTTGCGCGCGGCCGTGGTTACCCCGGAAAACTGCGCGACGATCCCCAGGGCGGGATCGAGCGCGCGGTTCAGGATATCCACCGCCTCGGCCCCTAATGTCTCGCGGGCCTGCGCGGCAAAACTCTCCATCAACTCGGTCTGGCCGGTGATGAACGCCTCGTCGGCCGCCGCGCCCACGTCCGGATAAAGGATCGGCTCCTCCTGGCTGAGCATATCCTCGACAAAGGCCAGATCGACCTCGGCGCACTCCTGGCGCTCGTCGTGGCGCACCACAACCGCCTCGATGCGCCCTTGGGCCAGACCGTATTTAGGATGGAAAAACTCGAACAGCTCACGGCTTTTCAGGTGCTCCAAAAATGCGACATGCTCGGCGTAGCGCTCTTCTAACCAGTAACAGCGGATGCGGATCCAGCGCGCGCGCAGGCCCATATCCTCGGTCTGGGCACCGTCGCGCCAGGGGTACTCGACCAGCGCGAGCGCCTTTTCAAAACCATCCTCTAACGTTTTGCAGTCGATGGCGTAGCCGTCGATCTCGGCGGCGTAAAGATCGGCCATTAGTTGAACCTCGCGCGCTTGAGTTCGGTAGTGACATGGGTGTTCATGTCACTGGTCTCGGAAGTCACCCGGTCGTTGCGGTCGATACTGATCTGGTTGTTGATCTCGATAGGCTGGCGCGTCTCGCCGGTATGCCAGTCACGCTGGCCGGAGAGCACTTCGAGCAAGCGGCCGTAGGATTCAGAAGACTGGTCGTAGTTTTGGCCTATACTTTCGATAGTGGAGTTTTTGAGGCCGAGCGCATGAAACCCTTCGTTCATGCCCCACATCATTGCCCCGCCGACTCCCAAGCGCCCCAATATTCCAAGTTTCCATCCATGCTTACGCACCGCGTTGCCAGCCTCCGCCGGCACCTTGCCTCCAATACCGCCTGCCGGCCAGTTGGTCACGAACACCGGCTGCACGCCCGTGGCCGCTTCTACCGCCAATCCCGCCGTGATCCCGGCCGCATCGGTGCCAAAGCGCTTGGCCAAGGCGCCGAGCGCCTTGGGGCCGTAGCGGGCCAGGGCAGCGCCGCCCAGCGCCAGCCCCGCGCCGCCGGCGATGATCTGCCCGCCGGACAGTTTCTTTTGATCGAGGCCGTACTTGATCCAATCGGCCAGCGTGTCGCGCATCGGCTTGGTAAAAGCGTCGGCCGCCTCGCGCAAGGTCTCGCGCAGCCGGCCGGCCTGGTCGATCAGGTTGTCGGTGGCGGCCGCAAAATCGCGGTCGAGCGTTCCCGCGGCTTGCCCGATACGCGCTTCGAAATCCTCGGTCGTTTCCAAAAACGCCCCGCCCAGCAGGGTGCGCATGCCCTTGATCGTATCCAGATCGGCCTCACCGAAGGCCTTTTGAATAAAGCCGGCGCGTTTGATCTCGGTGTCCAGTTTGCCATACTCGGTGCGGATGTCCTTGAGCACCGCCACCGGATCGCGCCGCTCGCCTGTTTTCTGGTCGAAAAAGGCCACGCCGGTGGCTTTCTGGGCATTGGCCATGTAACGCAGGTTGGTGAACAAGCGCAGAGTCGAATCCGCCAGGGTGGCCAGCCGTTCCGGGCTGCGCTCGACCAGTGACAGGGTTTCGATAAAGGCCATCGTCTTGTCAAAGCTCATGCCCGCCGAGGCGGCGTTGACCCCCACGCGCGAGAAAATGGCCGCCAGGTTCTCCAGCTCGGCATTGCCCAGCCGGCCGGCCACCACCATCTTGTCCAGCAGCTCCAGGGCCTTGCCCGGTTTTTCCAAATCGATATTGAACGCCGTGGCCCCGACCGTCAGACCGCCGGCCAGCACGCCGCCGCCCGCGCCGGTCACCGCCGAGGCGATATTGATGCCGCGCGTTGATTCCAGAGCCGCCTTGAAGGACTGGCCGCTTTGAATCAGGTTGTTAAACCCTTCAGTGAGCTGGTCGATCTGCTGGCCGCCCTGCCGGCCCATCCCGTAGAGCTCCTTGCGCAACTCGCGGACCTTTAGTTTGTCCACGTCGGCCGTCTGGCCGATCTGGATCAGTTTTTTGTCCAGCAAGGCGGCCTGTTTGGTGATCTGCACCGCCCCCAAGGAGATGCCGATCCCGGCCAGTTTGCCCTGCAGCGACGTGGCCAGGTTGCCCAAGGCGCGAAATTCGCTTTTGACCGCCCCGCCGAACTTGCGCACGCCGGACGATGAGCGGTCCAGCTCGCGCAGCAACCGGCCGGCGTTTCCGATCAACTCTATGGCAACATGGTGCTTGGGCATGGGCTACTTTCCGGGGCGACGGACCCTGTAGGTTTTAGACGTTTTCTTCTTCGGCGGCCGATTCAGATCCCGCCAGGCTTCGATCCATTCCAGTGCCTCCTTCGGGCCAGTTGTCCGGGCCAACTCCCAGGGCATCCCGATGCGTGCCAGCGCCAGAACCATCTGTTTTTGCGCATTGGCCTCGAAATCGCGCGATCTGTTCTTTCAGCCTCCCATCGGCCGCCATGAGCTCGTCCAGATCCTCGTCATAGAGCTCCAGCATCAGATCCAGCGTCATGGCCTCGGCCGGCACGCCCGTAATCTGCAAGCGGGCGGCATACGACAGCAGCCCCATCAGCTCATCATCGCCCTCGCAGCGGGCAAAATCGGGCGAACGGCGCGCGGTCAAAGTATCTTTGACCTTCATCGGGCGCAGCGTGTAGCCCGTGTGCATCGTTCCGGCGTGCAGCACGCCGATCGGCAAGATGCCTTTTTCTTCAAACATGTAAGCGTCTCCTCATTGTCAGTGACGGGTCAGGGTGCGGCGGTTACTCCACGCGCCGGCGTTCGGCCGAAAAGGTGACCTGGCGCACCAGCTCGTTGTCGCCGTCGACCGTCTCTTCGCCGATGGTCAAGGTGCGCACGCCGGTGAAGATTTTGCGCACGCCGTTTTCGTACTCCACCGTCAAGGTGGCGTCTTTGATCCCTTCAAAATCGAACTCGGGCGCATCCAGCGGCACCACGTAATCCAACTTGCAGCCGTGGCGCTGGGTGACCGAGCAGTGCCCGGTCTTGTTCATCAGGTTGACCGTGCGGGCCAGCTCGCGCTCGTTTTCAGTGAAGGTTTTGAAATCTTCGATGTTCTGCCCGTTGATGGCCAGAACGCAGCGATTGACGTATTCCATCGGTGTTTCCTCCGTGGCCGGGGCGCGGTCGCAGCCGCAGCCGGCCGGTTAAATGACGCTGCCTACAGGATCATGTCGATCACGCCGTAGATCTGCTGCAGACCGTTGACCACGTCGGCCGGGCAGCGGAAGCGAAAGCGCGTGGGCTCATTGGGATCCACAATCACCACCAGGCCGTCCTTGTTGGCCTCCACGTTCTCCCAGATCTCGGCCTCGTCCAGCTTCAGGGCCGTGGCGTAGATCTCCGAGCGCACGTTTTTCAGGGTGCGCGCCGTGGCTTTCTGGTTGGAAAACTTGGCGCTCAAGGTCTGGCGAATCGCCCGGCGGCCGTAGTCCAGGATGGCCAGCGTGTTGAAATCGAGCAGGGCCGGATCGTCCACCCCCTCGGCATTGACCGTGTAGGTGGAGATAAAGCGCTTGATCTGTACCGTCTCGCCCGGCCCCACCACCATGGGTGTCACGCCCGAATAGAGCAAAGAGTGCAGCTCCGAGTCGCTGAGCCGGTCGGCAATGGCCGGGGCGTGCAGCCCCTTGATGGTCATCTCGCGGCGCGGCACGGCCGGGTCCTCGAAGGCCGGAGCGCATTCGTAGGCCGCGCAACCGGCCGCGATCTCGTAGGCCGGCGAGCGCGTTCCGCGCAGGTAGCAGGCCGCCACGCGCCCGGCGTTGATGGCAGTCGCCAGGGAGACCGACTCGGCCAGGGTGCCGTCATAGCCGATCACGGCCCGCCCGGCACGCATCTCCATGCCGTGGGAGACGACGTTTAGATGATCGCGCAGGGCCTGGGCGCTGGTGGCGTCGTTCAGGTGCGTTGCGATCAGCTCGTAGGTTTCGCCCAGCACGGCGTCCAGAGCGGTCTGGATGTCCGGGTCGGTGACGCCCGGCGTGGTGGTGGCCACGGCCACGGTCACACCCGGCGCCGTGCACTCGTAGGTGATGTCCACCTGGTTGCCCACTGCGCCCTTGTGGCGGCAGGTCAGCGTGATCACGCCGTCGGCCACGGCCGCCGTGTAGAGCAGGTCGGGGTATTTGGCGATTTCGGCAGCCAGCGTGGCCGCGATGGCGCTGGCCGCATCGGCGTTGGCAATGGCCATGGCGATGCGCTGGTTGCCGATGTACAGGCGCAGCTCGCCAGGGCCGCTGGCCGGACCGCCGATGGTGACCGTCTTGACCGCCGCGGCGCCGGCGGCGGCGTCATCGAGCAGGCACACGGTCAAGTCCACGTAACGGTTGGCGGCGATGCACGCCTTGACCATCAGGTGGGCCACCGATCCCCGACCGGCATAGGCGGCCGCCTCGTCAGAAGAGTAAACCTGCGCAGGCGTGGCGGCGGCCAATGTGCCGGCGGCCAGTTTCTGGGCCACAATCAACAGGTGCTGCGGGTTGCCCGGCAGACCGCGCACGGCGTTGCGGGTGTACAGCTCGATGTAGGTGCCCGGCTTGCGCGAAGATGCCTGCAATTCGGCGAAAGTGATGGGGTCCATGGCTTATTTGCCTCCCTTTTTGGCGGCCGCAGGGGCCGGTTTGGCTGCATCCAGCAAGCTGCCCTCTCGAAGCAGCCGGCGGTAATAGGCCGTGTCGGGCACAGTGACGGCCTGCGAGTCGGTGATAATGCCGGCGGGCTTGCCGCCCTCTTTGGGGCAGATCAGTCCGGGCGGTGCGATGACGCTTAAATGCTTCATGGGGTAGCCTCCTAAAGGTCGATATTGTCTTGCGCGTCGGTGAGTTCATCGAGCGCGGGGGTCAGGTAGTATTCGATGTCGATGCCGGTCAGATCCTGCGCGGGCGCTTCTTCCGGCACCACGATCTCGACCACCTCGGGCAGCACGATCTCGGCCACGTGGCACAGCACGTGCCCGAAAACCATGGTCTTGATGGTCATCTCGGGCAGCTGCTCGCCCTGGGTGCCGGGCAATTTGGTCAGGGCAAAATCCAGCACGATGCGATCGACCAGGGCGTTGACCGTCTTTTCGGTGGCCGCCGCATCCTCTACGCCGTAGTAGCCCCGGATCACGTAGCGGTGGATCAGCTTGTAGCGGTGCATGGCCACTTTTTGCACCCGCAGGGCGCGCCGGGTGATCTCCCATCCGAAAATCTTGCGGGTTGCTGGGTCCTGGAACAGGGTCAAAAAGTTGTCCCCGCGCACCGTCCAGCGCTCGTAGTCGTGCACTCGTCCGATGGCCGGCCCCATGGCCGTCAAACGGGTTTTGATCAATGCGCGCATGCTGGCGTCGCTCATCGTGCAAGCTCCCGTGTGATCTCGACCCCGTAGCGGTCGAAGATCCCTTTAATGTCCGGCCACTCCTCATCGAGGGTGCGTTCGAACATATGCGCGCCCTCGGTCCCTTTTTTGGCGATCGACCAGCGCATGGCCGGCTCGATATCTAGCGCCTCTTCGGCCGACACGCCCAGCTTGACCTCGATCCAGCGCAGCAAAACGCCGGCCGGCGGCCGGCCGCGACCGGGCCGGCGTCCTTTTTCCACCACCAGCCCGTAGGGACTGGGCGTGCCCACGATACCGATCACATCATTGGAGCGCCTGCGCACCTCGGCCGTGATACCGCCCAGCAGGCCGCCCTGGGCGCCCATGACGCCCTGGGGCGTGCGCTCTTTGACGCCGCGGGCCACGAACTGCACGGCCTCGTGCATGGCGGCGCGCTGGTTTTTGAGCACCTCCGGCTTGGGGCGCCCTTTAAACAGCAGGCCGGTCAGAATCATGCGGGCATCGATGCGCATGCTATCGCCTCCAGTGCGTCAAGCGCGTGCGGTCGGCGGCGGGCGGCGAGGCGACCAGCGCGCTGGCCGGCGCGCCACCGTCGGCTTCCAGGCCGATGTGATCCAGATACAGTTGGCGCAAGCGCTTGGCGCGGGCGGCAAACTCGGCGCTTTTGGTGCGGTAATTGACCACATCGGCCGCGATCGTCGGGTCATTGGTCTGGGCAAACAGGTTGGCCAAGGTCTCGCAGCAGATCGATGCGGCCAGGTTGGCCACGGCGTCGGCGTCGCCGGCGATGATCTGCGCTTCGTTGCGCGGCACCGTGATGGTCACGCGCACCTGCTCGCCAGGCGCCGGGATATGGTCCAGCAGGCGCAGCACCGGCCCGGCCGGGGTGTGATAGATCGTGCAGCGATCGCGCGACAGCAGCGTGGCCGGCACCGCCCCCAGGGGGTACTCCACCCGGCGCACTTGCGAAAATTCGGTCACCCAGTTGGCCGGCAAGGCCAGATCGTGCGATCCGTCGCCGGTCAGGTCCACCACCACATCGGCCGGCCGCGCCTTGGAATAACGCTCAAGGGCTGCCACGATGGCCGGTTCGTAATCATCGATGTAAGTCAGCCGGCCGCTGTCATCTTTGGTCTTGCTTTCTACCTGGTCGATCAGCGCCATATCATCTCCGGGTCAATCGGGGCCGAGCCGTTGCGCACCCGGCCCGGCCCCTTCTCGCGTGGGGTTTATTGGATAATTTTTTGGCTTAAGGCACGACGTTGCCCTGGAACCCGCGATAATCGACCACCGCCCCGCCGTAGATGTGGCGGATCTTGTAGGTCAACTGGTCATTGGAGAACATCGAGCCCACGTTGGGCATGTCCTGCAAGAACAGCTCGGGATCCTCGCGGCCATCGAGAAAACCGATCTCGATGGTGGGAATGTCTTTGGGATCGGCCACCAGGTACCAGTTGTTGGCATCCACCCAGTAAGGATTGACGATCAGCTCCCAGGTCTGGCGGCGCACCGCGTCCGGGGCGGTCGGCACAAAAGCCCCGGCGTTGGGCTGCACGGTCAGCGTGTAGGCCGTATCTTCCAGGGCCGCCGGCACCACCAGGTATTTGGGCGGGATGCCCAGAAAATCATTGGCGCCCATGTCCTGTTGCTGGATCATCTGCAAACGCGCCGCCTGCAAGGCCGGCCCGGCCAGCGGCGCCACCAGCAAGTTGGCGTGGGCGGCGTTAAACAGGGCCACCGCATCGTAGATCACTGCGTTGCTGGCCATGAAGTTGAACACGAACCGGTACAGGGTGCGTGCGGCGGCCCGCGCCAGCTTGGTCGGAATGCGCCGGATAGAGCCCACATCGTCGTTTTTGATCATCTCCAGGGTGATCGTCTCGACCCCGCCGCGCTTGGATGGCGCATAGGTGGCCTCTTCATCGGCAGGGCTGACCAGGGGCACATACGGGCCGGCTTCGAGCACCCCCGGCAAATCGCCGTAACCGCCGAAGCGGGCGCGGCGCTGGGTGCGAAAATCGGCCAGCGGCACCACCTCCACGATCTTGCGCCAGTCGCTCAAGCCGGCCAGGTTGTACTCTTTGATCATGCGCCGGGTGATCGAATCGCCCAGCAGCAAGGCAAACGACCCCGAATTCAGCGCGGCCGTCAAGCGCATGGCCTGGCTCATCTGGCCGGATACGCGATCGTCGCCGGTGATATCGATGTAGGCCGCCTTGAAGCTGTGGGTTTTGCCATCGAAAAAATCATCCAGATGCTGCACGGCCTTTTCAGTCGAATCGACCGTCAGGCGCACGCCGCCGGCGCCCGACACGGCCCCCGAGGCCGTCAACTGGTCGAGCACCTCTTTTTCCTCCTTGATCGCGGCCTGCAACTGATCGGGCGCGAAAATCTGCCCCTCGAAGCGCCGCCGGACCTTGGCCTGCACCGGATCGGGCAGCTTGCTGGCGCCCAGCTCATCGCGCAGCACCAGCTTGCAGGCCAACAGCTGGGTGGCCTGCAACGCCTCGTTGGCCACAGTTCCTTGGCCTTGCCCGCCGGCCGGAGCCTGGCGGGCCATTTCAGCCGCCACCAGGGCCGCCACCGAGGCCTTTAAATCCTCGCCGGCGGTCACCGTCTGGCCGCCGTCCATGGCCGCCACGATCTGCGTCATGGCCGCCTCTTCGCCGAGGGTGCCATTGTTCATCTGGGCCTGAATCTGGGCATACAGATCCGGGCGCTTGGCCGCCAGGGCGGCTAGTAACTTTTTAAACATGGGATCCTCCTGTTCGCCCGCGGACACCGCCGCGGCCATTTGTTGTAAAAAACCACCGCCGGCTGCCGGATCGTAAACCACATCCACCTGCACGGCCTGGATCTGTTGCGGATAGAGCATTTTTTTGCCGCCCACGGCCACCGTGCCCGCCTTGGCCGAGATATCCACCGATAGCCCGTAGACATAGGGGATCTGGTTCTGCTCGCAGGCGACCAGATCCTCGGACAACCAGTGGGCCGACGGCATGATCACGATCTCGGCGTAGATGGCCCCGTCATCGGCCGTCGGAGCGGTCAGAGCGCCGACCAACTCGCGCGGGCTCTTGCCGAAGCGGTTGCGTTTGTCCTGGTGTTGGGAGGCATTGAGCGCGAACACCTTGGCCCCCTCGAACATCGGCAGCGCCGCTGTGAGCGCGGCCTTGTCCCAAAAGATCGACCCGGCCTTGTCCGGCCCGAATTCGATCACTTTGACCCGCCAGCGCAACCCGGCCGGGCTGTTTTCGGTTGCGGCCACAAAGCTGCAGGCCGCCTTGAGCGGGACGAATTCGACCCGGCGCTGCACGGCCGTGGCCTCTCCCAGGGTCACCTTGCCATCCACGATGGCGTAGGTGCGCTGGTAATAACCGGTCGCCGGCGCCGCTGGCGGCGTGGCCTCCACCTCGTAGACCACCTGGTCCGGGTACAGCTCCACGATGTAGGGGTAGCCATTGCCGCCCAGCGCTGCCTTGACGGCTTCGCGCACCAGCTTGGTAATCTGTTCGAAACTGAGTTTCATCCGTCCCCCCTTGGTTTATTCGGCGGTGGCTTTTTTGCCAGTCTGCTCGACGCTGACCTTCTGGCCATCGGCCAGCACCAGCACCACGCGGTCGCCGTAGTCGCGGAAGGCCAGCACGTCTTTTTCCTGGGCGGGCCGCTCCTGCGCCTCGTACTTGACTGTTTTGCGGCCCTCGTCATCGACGGTGCGCCGTTTGTGGGAGCGGAAACGCAGGCCCTTGAGCCAGGCCGGATTGATTTTGCTCGGATCGCTGTTTTTTGCCTCTGCCATGTCGTGTCTCCTCGTGTGCGTTCTTGTGGTTGCTGGGTTCGGTTTATAAACCGTTTACGCCGGTTTACGGCGCGGTCGATTTTCCTGGGCCGTATATCGGGGTGCATTTTCAGGCACCCCGCTCAAATCGCCTCTCAGGCGCTCACAGGGCCGGTCTGGGCGGCGGCCGTTTTGGCACCCCAGGACGGGTGCCAGGGCACCACCTCGCAGGCGCAGTTGATGGTCTCCTGGGGCGGCGAACTCGGCGCCCTGGGGTACTCGATGATCAGCCCGCCGTAATGGAAGGGCTTGTCCACCGGCTGGCGTTGGCCGTTCAGGCGCACATGGGTGAGGCGCGGCACCTTGGGATGCCCGGCGTGCCACCACTCCTTTTGCATCTGCGGCACGCTGTCGGCCGCCTGCTTGAGGCTCTCAACGGTGGCCGCCGACTGCGCCCGGCCCATCTCCACCTTGGCGATGGTCTCGGCGCGGGCCTCAAGGCTCTTGAACACGCCCGGCGAATCCAGGCTGCCGGCGATGGCCTGCACTACCTGCTGAGGGGTTTTGACACCCAGCAACCCCAGGGAGAGCTCGCCGCGCACTTTTGCAAAGGCGTCTTCGGCCAGGCCCGCGATGCGGAAAAACGAAAACTCTTTCAATGTCGCCAGCATCGGCCCCGGTATGTGTCCGAAGGCCACGAACAGCCCGCCTTGCCGCATGGCCGCCGGCACCAGATCGGCGCCCGCCTCCCAGGCCGCATCGAGCAAGGTGCCCATTTCGGCGCCGGCGCGGGTCTCAAAGGCCGACAGGTACAGCTCGATGCTGGCCAGATTGCTCTTGAGCATCTGGGCCGTGTAGGTCTCTGCGCGCACGAACGCCAGCTCTTCGGTCACCTGGCGCTTGACCTCAGCCATCAGACCGCCCAGGGCCTGCTGGCCGGACAGCTGCCTGGCATCCTTGGCTTTCAAAAGGCGTTTGATTTCGGCGGTGACGGTTGCCATCTATCGGGCATCCTTTGCGGGCTCGGGGTTCTTCTTGGGGTTCTTCTTGTAATCGTCATACTCCGGCGCGATCTCCTCGGCCTCCGGGTCGTACTCGTAGCCGATGAAGGCCAGGAAATAGGCGAAGGCTTTTTTGGCCTCCTCCTTGGGCATCCAGCCCTGGGTCTCGGCCACGGTCAGCGCGGCCGAGACCTGCGTCAACATGGTCGACAGCTTGGCCACGTCCTTGTCGGAGATCTCCGGGGTCTGAACGTCATAGCCGTACAGCTCATCTTCGGGCACGCCGGTCAGATAGCGCGCGTTGACCGCGCAGGAGATGACAAAATCAAAGATCATCTCCAGCATGTTCTTGGTCTTTTCCTGCCGCGCGCTGATGATCTTGCGCGCCGGGGCGTCCATCTCGGCCGCCGTGGCCCGGTTGACATCGCCGCCGCCGCCGAACCAGTGTTCGGGCAAGCCCAGCGATCCCAGGATATGGTTGCGGTGCAGGCGCGCCGCCTTTTCAGAGTCGCTGGCCTTCAGGTCCGGCGAGATCGCTTCCGATTTCACCTTCTCGTTGTGGATAAAGGCCCCGCCGGTCTTTGGCGGCTCGTAATTTTTGCGTTCATCGTTGAGCTTTTTTTCGTCCGCCCCGTCGACGGTGATGTCATAGTAAAACGAGTTAAAGCGCGCGTACTTATCCGAGCTGTCGAACAAAAACTGCTCATAGCCGTCCAGGTGGTCGGCCACGGTGAACAGATCGGAGCTGCCGCGCATCTCGTTGGTCAGCGCGTTGACGGTGAAGAAAAAGCATTGCCCGTCGGTGAAGGTCTCGCGCAGGGCGCGGCCAGGCTCGGATAAAAAGTCCTCGTTTTCGGCATCCAGCACGATCTTTAGCCGCCGGCCGCCGGAGGCCCCGTTTTCGGCCTTGACCGTCAGGCCCACTTTGATCTTGACGTTTTGCGGGTCGGGAAACACCTCATCGATCAAGGCCGGATCCAGATAGCCCAGGCGCACCCGGCCGGTCTGCTCGGCCACGAACACCGGCCAGCACTGCTCGCCGTAGATGCCCAGCTCGCGCACGAAGTTTTCCCAATGCATGTCCATGCGGTTGACCGAGTCCTGCCAGAAGTTTTTCAGAAGCTCTTGAACAGCATCGTTGATGCAGGTAAACGGCATGCCCTTGGCCGCCACGAAGGCGGTCACCACTTCGATGATCCACTTGGCCAGCGGGTTGGTCTTCCACAGCCAGTAGGCCACCTCGATGGCGCGTTCTTGCACCATCAAGGGCAGCTCGCGCGTGGGCGCGCCGGTCAGCCGGCGGAACCCGATCTCCTCTAAACTTTCTCCCACCGCTGCCGGCAGCCGCTCGGCCACCTGCCGCTCAACCTCGCTGCCCAGAAATTTCTTGACGATCGCCGCGCGCAAACCCATCTATGCCGCCCTCCTGTGCAGTCCATTCAAAATCCGCCCCAGCAGGCGGCCGCCCCTGGGGGCATGATAATCGTCGGTGCGCTCATCCTCGGCAGGCCGGGCCACGGCGGCCTTGACCGCGCCGGCCTCGACCAGGCTCTTGAGCATCTCAAGGGCGTCCGGTCCGTCGTCATGATCGCCCATCGGGTACTGGATCAGCTGTTGCACCAAAATGGCGTGGTGGCGTTTGATGCGGATCCAGCCGTTTTTGATCCACGGCTGCAGGGTCTGGATGCGCAGGTACTTGTCCGAGTGGCTCTTGATCTCCTGCACGTTCAAAGTCAGGTTGCGCTTGTGGGCCTCGCTTTCCAGCGTATCCTTGAAAAACTCCTGGAACTGCACGGTCTCCACGCCCATCGCGGTAAAGCGCTGCCGCTCGTGATAGGCCAGCACGTCCTCGATGATGCGCGACGGGTGGCGCTTTTCGATGTCGGCAATCTCCACCCACAAAATGCCGTGCTTGAAGTACCCGGCCAGCAGGGCGGACGGGTCGTGGCGTTTGCTCTTTTTACCCATTGACGGATCCAGGGCACCGTACAGCGGCTCGCCGGTCAGCTCCACGTCGCCGTCATCCCAGTACTGGATCTCGTCTTCGCGAAAGAGGCAGTCCTCCGGGTTGATCGGCTCGTTTTGCTTTTCGCTGTCGAAATAGGCCGCGCCCTCGGACACGCGCATCTTCATCAGGTAGTAGTACGGCTCGCGCTCGGGCCACAGCACCTCGGCGCCGGCCAACATATCGGCCTTGTGCTCTTCGAAATAATCGTCGGCCGCGCGCTCGGCCTCCTCTTTGCCGATGGTGATATCGGCAAAGATCTTCTGCCATTCGTCCCAGCGCCTGGAGGTGGCGTAGCGGATCACGGCCTTGAATTTTAAGCCCTTCCAGCCGGGCTTTTTCAGCAGGGCGGACAGCAGCGAATCGTAGTGCAAGATCGTGCCCACCACGATAAACACCGTGTCGGGCTGGCCGATCTTCATCAACGCCTTGAAAAACCATGCTTCGAGCTTCTTGCGCTGATCCGGGCTGCGCACGGCCTCGTCGTTTTCCAGGTCGTCGCAGATCACCAAATCCGGCCGCACGCTGCCGTGCCGGAAACCGCGCAGTTTTTGGCCGGCGCCGGCCGCATGCACCTTGACGCCGTTGCGCGTGATGATCATCATGGCCCGCCATACCGGCCCTTCGCCGCAGATCTCGGGAAAGTCCTGTTTCAAACGCTCGTTGCTCTCCAGCTCCAGCTTGATGAACGACAGAAAGCTCTCTGCCTGGGCGGCCGTTTCAGATACCGGTAGAATGTAGCGTCGGTGCCGGTAGGCGATGCTCCACAGGGGCAAACCGAAAGTGGTCCAGGTCGACTTGGCATTGCCGCGCGGGGCGGCATCGGCCTCGCGGTCGCCTTCGCCGGTCTCGATCGCCCGGAAGATCATGGCCGGGTAGCGCCTGGCAAAATACAGGTGCAGGGCCGAGGCAGCGGTCAGGAAATAGTGTGGAAAATAGGTCTGGCAAAAATAGGCCAGGTCCTTTTCAGCGCGCGCCTTGCGCTGCTTCTGGGCTTTTTTGTCCTCCGGAAAGGGGCGCGCGGCCGCCTGGATCATCTGGCGGATGTTCTCTACTTCCCGGTCGAACAGTTTTTGCTTGGCCGCAGTTGCCATTACACCCCGTATTTTTCGTGGCCCCAGGCAATGATGTCGTCAAAATTGCCTTCCAGGGCATTGAGCAGACCCTCATCGTGGCGCGCCGCATACGCGATCAAATCGCGCACGAATTCCAGAAACAGCGCCGAGCGCTGCGCCGCGTTCTTGAGCGCGGCGGCCTGCGCCATTTGCTCCCAGCGCTGCACCAGCGTGCCCAGCTTGGTGATCGCGTCCAGGCTCACATTGTTCAAGCTGCCGGCCGCCGACTCTTCCAGGGCCGTCAGCTCCCGATCGAACAAGTTGCGCAAACGCTGCACGTTGCTGCGCTTGACCTGGCGGGCGCGGTCCCACTCGTCGTATTCTTCTCCCGGCACCTTGGCATCGCCCTTCCACACGGCCAGCGTCTGGCGGCTCACGCCCAGGGCCGCCTCGATCTCGGTCAGGCTCTGGCCTTCGATGTACATGCGCATGGCCACATCGTAGAGCCGCGCCTTGTCGCCCTTGGCCGCCATGCTATGCCAGCTCCTTTTCCAGCCGGGCAATATCGGACACCACCGCCTGCAATTCGCCCCAGGCCGCGATCAGCTCATCCATCTGGCCGGCCATCATCGGCACCTCCAAATCATCCACCGGGGTCAGCGCCGTGTTGAGCCCGGTCCGGATCGCGCGGCAGTTGCCCTCGATGCGCAGCCGCAGGCGCGCGGCGCGCTCTTTTTCTTCAGCCAGCTTGCCGCGCATGGCGGCCCGTTCCATGTTCATTCGGCTTTTACTCCTGGCGCGCGGCCGGGCAGAATCGGTTGTGCTTGATCGAATCCACCAGGTGGGCCTGTGTCTGGGTGTTGAGGGATATGACCGAAATCGTTTCGCTGTAGAGCTGCTCTAACCGGGTGCAGGTCGTCTCGTAGTTTTTAACCAGGTAGACGTTGTTCTCGTACAGCCGTTTGATCTGCCCGATATCGTCGCGGTACTGGTTCAGTGTGAGCGCCAGCGACTTTTCGCGCTCGGCGATCTCTTTTTGGCGCAGTGCGTCCTTTTCGGCATTCTCTTTCTGGCGCAGCTCGTCTTTGCGCTGATCGCGCTTGTTGTCGAAGTGCCAGATGATGAACACCAGGCCGGGCAGCCCGAGGATCTGGATAATGATCGTTGCCAGTGGCAGTGAAATCGCTTCCATCAAAATCCTTTTTCAAATCGTGTTTGACACGCCACGCAGCGTTCGCAGGGCATGCCGTTGGCCGCCATGGCCGCGCGCCGTTCGGCCGGGATCGTTTCGCCGCAGTCGCTGCACGTCTGCGACAGGGAGCGCCGAAAACAAGCCCGTTTTCGGCGCATGTTCTTCATGAAGGCCGCTTCGTGCGCTTCGGTATCCGCGCCGGCCCGTTCCGCCTGATCCACACCATTAACCCTCTGTGACGCCCAGCAGCGCATTGAGCTCGGCCCGGCGTTCTCGGCGACTCTCCACGTACTGGCCGATGTTATCGGGCGTAATGGTCACGCCGGTGCGCGTGCGCACGCGTTCGATGATGTCGTAGATCAGGTTCAGGCCGACCGCGATCTCCACGATCGGCAGCTCTTTGATGTCCTCGATGATTTTGCTACCCATGCCCGTTTCTCCTGGCGTTAGCGGCTATAAGGTTTGCGCCGACTATTTGCTTTCGATGCGCTGCGCCACGCCGATCGTTATATCGCGCAGATACTGCCGGAATTTATCCTGGTCGGTGCGCGGCACATCCCCGTACATCTCCCAGTTGTTGAGGATCACGTTGGCCTTTCGGAAATAGGAGATGATTTCGGCATCCAAGTCTGGGTTGCTCTGTTTCAGCGCCGCCTGGTATGGCCGGTACAGCTCCTGGGCTTCGATGTAGGCGTCCTGGGCATCGGCGAACGTGCCCAGAGCGATGGTGCCGGGATCGCTGGTCCGCTGAAGCAACTGCTGGGTGGCGCTCTGGTTGGGCGCGCAGCCGGCCAGAGTGCCAAGGACGATGGCGCACCCCAGCGCAAAGACCAAAACGATCCCCATGGAGATCTGCCCGGACTGTCCAGCGCTATGCGTGGCCTTGCTGTTCTCGCGCAGCTTGCTGATCAGCATCATGGAGGCCGCGATCACCACATGCACATTGTCGATCAAATTGCCGATGATGTTGTTGGCGCCGTCCATCTGCTCCTGGGTCACATCCACGCCGCGGCCCTGCAAAATGGTACCGACGATCAGGACCACTGCCGCCCCGATGCGTCCCCATATGGCGCTCATCCAGAATTTATCCGTTTTCATAACCATCTCCTTGCGTGTGTTATTGTCGGGCCATTTCCTGCGCCGCCATTGGCGTCAGGAGCCTTTAAGCCAGATCGCTGCGGAATTGTGGCAGATTAAAGTATTTGCCGGGGCAGGTGCGCCCGTCGCGCGCGACCTCCCTGTGGCCGAACACGCGCTCCGTGGGAATGGCAAAGAGCTGCTGCAGCGAGCGCACCAGGCGCAAGCCCAGGGCCAGTTGGTCGAGCGGCGGTGGCGCCAAATCGAAGTTGCCGACGAACAAAATACCCAGCGCGCGGCGGTTCATGCCGCCAGCCGGACAGTGCGCGCCCGGCGCGTCCAGCATGCGCCCGATCAGGATCTCGTAATGCTGATCGACCAGCTCGATGCCGATGTGGTAGCCGATATCCGACCACGGGGGCGTAACCGGCGCGCCTTGTGCGATCAAGGCCGGCACCTGGTCCGGATCGACGCTATAGCCCTCGCACTTGTACGAGGTGTGGTATTTTCGAATGGCGGGCCAGGAGACGGTGGCGCCGTCCCTGGTCAGCGAGTGGTGCAGCACAATGGCATCCGGCATGGAAAAATCCTGTTCGCGTTTGAGAAGGGTGTGTCCTGAAGGCTGCGCGCCTTGCGGCGCACAACCTTCAGAACTTCTCCCAGCCCGTCAGGATTTACTAATAGCCGGCGCGGCGCGGAAAACGCCACCGAAGTACTGCAGTTTATCGCTTCTCTTTGGGGGATTGAAAATCAGGCAGGATAACAAACAGACGCTAAAACATTTTGATCTGCTTGTAAACAGATTCGTCGGCGTCGGCGCGGCGGCCGGCAGCCGTTTCGCCGGAGACGATCGCCCGGATCCAGCGCACGGTCAACCCGTACTGGATGGCCAAATCGCGGTAGTTGCGACCGTTGAACGCGCTCCGGATCGCCCGGTTGCGCGCTGCAACGGCCAACTTTTCGGGCAGCGGGATGTGGATGCGGTCGCCGCCCATCCGGGCGGACAATTCCAGCAGCTTGTCCAACCCGATAATCTCGGCGATCTGCCGCAAATCTTCGGGCAGATCTTCGTTAAGGATATCGTTTATGGGATCGGTCATTAACGTTTTGCCTATTCTTCTTCTGCCAGCTCTGTCAGGTACTTCAACGCCTTGCAAGCGGCCCATTGCGCTGGTGTGTCCGGTTCTTGGCTGTCCTCGTTTGGCAGAGCCGGGTCAAATGTCAGATTGATAGTAACGCCGCCGCCTTCTTCTTCATTGTCTGTCAGTGTAATCGTAGCTTTTGCCATTGGGTTTCCTCCCTTTATGATGTCCATACTACGGGCCTTATCTTAATGGGCAATCAAAACCGCATGTTTCACATTTTCTGCCTCCAACCATACATGGGGCCGGTGAACTCAGCGTCATAGCCTGTTGTTTTGGCGAAAAGTGTTTTTTGACAACCTCCATCGAACGCATCATCAGATCGTTTATGAGTTCGACCTCTCCATGCTTATGGGTTACAAAGTCAATTCCAGATGGGTGCGGCATGGTAAGTTGCGCCCTGGTAATGATTTCGTCGAAAATCGTGTAAAGATCGTTTTCGGCCTCAATAAATGCTTTCATTTAAAAACCTCCCTTATGGGGTCGCTACGAGCCTGCATACTCAGGCAGGTTCGACGGTATTAAATCATTCGCAATGTCTATCGGTCGGCCAAAATGCAGGATCCCGATCAACGCAATTGATAGGGCTGCATTTTGCAAAAGACGCTTTTTTAGTTCAACAATTGCATGTGGGTTGGCCGGATCGATCATCTCAATTTTTAGCGATTCCATCATCATCACACGATCCATCGCCGGTGATTTCGATTCCTATCGATTTAAGAAATTTTACAGCCGAAAGGGCTGGGCCTATAGGGTCGCGACGCAATCCACGCACCCATCCCCACCCACCATCAGCATTTGGCTTAGGCGCCCTGTTCTCGCGGAGATATAGGTGCCATCCCATATAAAACGGCCCTGGGCAGTATTCAGCTATTAAAAATTTCTTCATTGATAGTAATCCCTATCGGTCACTTCATTTTCTGCAATGAATAGATGGCCGGCATAAAGCCATCCGGGCCATGCCGCTGCGGCTTAAGCTGCGCGATCGGCAGATACAAGCTCAGCGCCGTCAGATACTGCCGGCCGTTCTTTTTGTTGATCTCCAGCTCCTCGGACAGATCCGCAATCGTCCAGGTGCGGTGCAGCTCGATAAAGCGGATGGCTTTGATGGCTCTTTCGATCACCGAGTAGCGCTTTTGCCTGCCGGAATCAGCCATGATGCCCATCGACTTTCAGGTCCGTGATGGTGATCTTGACCGTGACCGGCCGATCGCCGCGCCGGTAACACTCCGACCATGTCAGGCCCATTCTGGTCTGGCGCTGTGAGATGGCATTGGTGCGGCGGCTGGAGATGGTTCCCAGATCGATGCCGCCGCGTTCGTTGTAAATGGCATAGGCTGTTTCCGTTTTTGGCGTCATTTCTTCTCCCATTAATCAGCTCCTTTTCAGATATCGATCCGCTCCGGCCGCACAAGACCGGCCGCACAGCGTGCCCCGAACATGCGATCGGCATACTTTTGCGGGCAGTGTTCCTGGATAAATGTCTCGATACCCGGATCCGTCCAGATGCGCACCCACCAATCCTCGCCGTGCTCTTTTTTCATGTGGTTGGCGAACATCTTTTTCAAGCCCTCGATGACCCGGTAGGCATCGTTGCCCGTGCGGATCTTCTCGATGCCCAGACGCTTTTTCATCCACAGCTCAAGGCCGTTTTCCAGCCGCCAAGGGACCAACGCGGATAGCGCCGCGATCTTGGCGATCTCCACCTTGGAGACCATGGCCACCGTTTTGCCGTCTGCACGCGGAATCGTCTGGCGCGCCGGCCGCCTTCGCTGGCCCTTACCCTTGCGCACTACGCGAAATCCCCTGGCCCTGAGCTCTTTTAAAAAATGGTCCGCCTCGGCCTTGCTGATGTCGCACGTGCTCGCCTGCCCGTAGCGCGCCAGCAGCATATCCTCCTTGAGCGACTTATCGATACCCAGTTGGCTGCAGGCGATGCCGATCAATTGGCGCTGGGATTTGGTAGAGGGGATCATCGTTTTTCCCTTTCGCCATCAAGGCAGGCGGCCGCCTCTTCCAGATCGATCCAACCGAGCACGGCGGGTCCGGCCTCCGTGGCGTCGGCGTTTCGCCACACTTCTCCGTCGTGATAGCCCGGCCATACGGGAAACTCTTCGTCGTTGAGCCGCATCAGCACGGTCGAATCAGCGTCGGGCAGGTCATCTGGTTTGTTCCATTTTGGCATACCCACCTCCCCTTACAGTCGTTTACCCCAGCGCATGTCCACCGGCTCGGGCTCATCGGCGTGCGGTTCGTCGGCCAGCAGCCGGCAAGCGGCGTTGTAGGCCGCCTCAAACCCGTTGCCGACCTTGCTGTACAGCCCCCGGCGGGCATCTTCCGGAAGCTGCATCCAGCACCGGTAGCAAAACGCCATGCCGCGCTGCTTTTTACTGCCGCACTGGCACTCTGTGCTGCGCAGCTGGGTGACGCAAAACAGCTGGTCCTGTTGCGCCTGGCTCATACGCTTGTTGCTCAACATCGTTCGCCTCCTTGGTTGTGGCTGCTCATCAGGCCGCCCGCGCCACCGGGCGACGATCCCGCCACTGGGGCGGGATTTCGCATCAGGCTTTTTCGGTGATCTTCTCCTGGCTGGTCTCGTACCAGAAGGCATCTTTATCCACGCGCCGCGCGCCCACCAGATCGAGCCGCTCGGTCGGCCAGGTGGCCAGCTCCTCTTTATTGACCTCCTCTTTGGTGCGGATGGCGCTCCCAAATTTCATATCCTTTAGCAGGCCCAGGACCATCTCCCAGGTGTGCTTGACCTTGGGCTTGATCTGGCTCGATTTGCGGTAGCCGATCACGCCGTAATCCAGATCGCGGCTGCGTTTGTCGGCAAACAGGGTCTTTTTGTTGTACTCGGCAAACGCCTGCAAACCGCCCTCGATGACCGTGATGCGGGCCTGCAACGGCGCGGCCTGCGCCTCGCTTTGGGCCTTGACCTGATCGATGGCGGCATTCATATCCGCCTCGATGGCCGCGATCTGGCGCTTGATGCCGGCGATTTCGGCCAGGGCCTCGTTGGCCTGGCCAAGATCGGCGATCGGTTTAATGCTGTTGGGTTTACTTCTGGCCATTGATGACATCCTCCATTTTCTGTTTGATCAGGTACCCGGTGGCGGCCGCTTTCACGCAATCGGCCAGCACCAGAAGGTTTTGAGCGCGCGCGGGCGTTGTGTGCATGGAAAACGCCCGCGCCTCATCGTTGAGCAGTTCCGCCCACTGGCGCACCGTCTCCGGATTAACCGCCGACATGGGCGCACCTGCGGGCACACGCGTGCTGGATGCCCAGCGCGTCCATTTGGCTGCCTATGCTGCGCAGCCGATCAAAGAGCCGCTCCTTGAGCGCCTGGCTGTTTTTATCGCCCGGCGGCAAGCGAAGTTCGGTCAAATCGATGCTCGCCTGCGCCAGGTCGATGCGCAGATCGTTGATCGATTGTTGTTCGGCGTCGGTCGGGATCATGATGGGCATGGGGATTCTCCTTTTAGTGGGGGTGTGTTCGTTATGGTGCAGCACGGCGCAGTCGTTGCAGCGTGCCGAAGAAATCAAGCATCCGGCTAACAGGCCGATGGTTGCCGCGATGCAGGCTATTGCGATGATAACGGGCCACATGGTGTTGTTCTCCTCTATGGTTTGCGTTTAAATCCGAAGGCCGCGCGCAGCCGCCCAATGCGTTCGGACAATACCGATGGCTGCCGCGCGATAGTGCCGGAGGGCAGGCTGCGTTTGCGGTACAGATCGCGCGACAGCACGGTGACCGCCGCACGGTTGATCTCATCGATCTTCATGACCAGGTCCAACTCCGGGTGCCAGTAAATTGCCAGGATGCGGTACGGCGTGCCGTCCATGCGTATGAAATCCTGGCATTGCTGCACCCGGACCGATTGGGCGCAAAACTGCGCCACGCCCTCGGCCGTGGGCCAGTTGCCAACGCGTTCCAGCCAGCGCTCCTCAAAATGTCGGGTAAGGGTCAGGGCCTGCTGCATGGTCTCCTCCTACATGGCCGCGATGACATCTGCGGAAATTAAAGGTTCTCCCATCTCGCAGGCCATGTTCAGCGCGCGTGCCGTGTAGTTGTTGACCAACAGCGGGTAGGCATGGCTGATCTTGGATTTGCCGTCGCGCGACACCGATGTGAGGCGCTGTGACAGGGCCGCATAGGCATCGTTGGCGAAAATATCGTCCGCCGCCTTGCCTACGCGCTTGAATTTCAACGACAGATAGTCCTTCAGGTTGCCGTTGAGCCCACGGATCTCGGCCACCTGCACGCGGCGGATCACCTCGCGCATGTCCACGTTCTGGCCCTCGTTGAACATGTGCTTCAGCTCGCTCTGGCCGATCAGGACGATGCCCAACAATTTACGATAGCCGTCTTCCAACTCGTAAAACCGTTTCAGGTATTTGAGCGTGCGCACGTTCAGGTCATGGGCCTCTTCGATGATCAGCACGTGCCGGTAGCCGGATTTACTTCTGTCCATCAACAGGCGTTGCACCTGGCGCGTTTTATCTTCCAGCTTGCAACGGCAGCGCTCCGAGCTGATGTCCTGGATGATCGCATCGCAGATCGAAGCCGCCGTCAGCCGTGTTTTATCGATCATCTGGGGGTAGATCACCAGCACGCCGCCATCTTTTTTAAGCGTCTCCACCACCTTGCGGCGCATGACGCTTTTACCCGATCCCACCTCCCCGATCACGGCCAGGAAACCGCCGTGGCGCGCCGCATCCAACATGGCGGCCTCGATGTAGCGGTGCTCGTCGCTCATGTAGATGTCGGCGTCTTTTTGGATATCGTCGATGAACGGATTGCGAAAAATCTTGAAATGCCGCAGTGCTTCCTGAGAAATCATCTCCACCTCCCATGTGATCGTTAGTTGCATCGGATCGCCCGGCACCATTGCCGGTCCTCGGTTGACTAAACCACGGCGGCCGCGCGCCTGGCGCATGTCGCGCCCCAGCGGCTGCCACAAATCGAGCGCCGTCCAGCCTTGCGCGCCCATAAAGGCCGCTACATTCGGCCGCGCGCAAAGCGATTCGGCCAGGGCCTCGCGGAACCCGTCCGGCTTGGCCGGCAAATGCCCGCGGTTGATCGCCAGATTGATCGTTGCGCGGCTTACGCCCAGCTCGGCGGCCAGATCGGCCTGGCTGATGTTGCAGGCCGTGATCGCCGCTTTGATCCGCAGCGGCGCGAACGCATTGTCATACGCAGCATGCCTCGACATGAGTTCTCCTTTCGGTTGCCTATGTGAGCTTTTCTGTTTCCGGTGTTTTGCAATTTCAAAGCGCCTGCGCCGCGGCCTGCCCGCAGCGCCACTGCGCACCATCGCACAGCGCGGTCACCACTTCGTCGGCCCGGCCAACGGGCACCGACTCTCCCAGTTCGGCGCGCAGCTCGGCATTGAGCTCGCGCGTGAGCGTCACCCCGGCATCGCGCAGCCGCTTGAGCAGCACCATGATCGGTATTTCCTTGGCGGCCATGTCGCGTCCCACCTCGATCGGCGTGCCGCGGCGCGGCATAGGCATGGCGGCCACCTTGTCGGCGTGATTGCCGTGCACCTGCAGCGTGCCGCCAAAGGGCAGATCGCCCTTTTTCTTTTCCTCGCCGTAGGCCAGGTTGTCGTTGGCCTTGCGGGCCTTCATGGCCTGCGTGTCGGGCTGGGCCTTGTACTGCTCTCCGATGATGGCCGCATCGGCCGAAAAACCGCCCGCCAGCACGCCCACCGGTGAGACCAGGTATTCGGTCTCGTTGAACACCACGCCCACCTCCGGCCAGTGATAGGGCCGCAGGATCACCTGCACCTTTTTGCCTGGCCGGATGCCTTCGATGTGTTTGAGCCGATAGTTCTGGCTGCGAAACGATATGGTGTTGTCGGCAGCCACGGTGCGTTCGACCTGCGGCTCGGCGAACAAGTCGCGCAGAATCTCGTCACAGGGCAGGTCGATCAGCTGCTCCTGGCTGATAGTCAGCCAGCAGGCCGTGCGCGTCATGCCGTGCCGACTGTGGCGCCGCTTGCCGTTCCAACGCACCAGCCAGTCGGTCACCCAACAATTGAGCTCCTCGATGGTGGTGGCCGGCTCCAGGTGCAAGCGGGCCTCGAAGTGGGTTTCCACCAGGTTCTGCGCATTTTCGGCCGAGCCCTGGCGGCGTGGATTGTGCGGCATGTTCGCGGGGATTTCGATCTCCAGCCGCTTGAGCAGTTCCAAAACCCCCTTGGCAACGTTGGCGCTGCCCGCGTCCATCAGCACGAATTTAGGCACCCCGCGAAACGGGGCTTTTGCATGGTGGCCACCGCGCCAGGCGGACGATAGAAAATCGAACGTCATGCGGGCGTTTTCGCCGCTGGCCTGGTAGTATTTGACATACAGGTAGTGTGAAAAATGATCGGCCAGAACCAGGCGGAAGATGCGCTCCTTGATTTTGGCGAAATTGGCCGGCTTTTTCTCCCTAAAATCTCGCTCGTCCATGAACCCCAGCCCCTTGCCGCGTCGCAGGTAGTACTGGATGCAGATCGAGGCATCGAAAACATGCACGTGGTTGGGGTGCAAACTGGCCATGCGGATGCACGGCGCAGGCGCGTCTAGGGCTGCCCCGTTCATTTCACGTTCGCGCAGCAGAGCGGACAAGCGGCCTTCGGATATATCTCCGGGAGCGATCACGCCGTTGTCGATGGCGATATCCAGGGCCTCTGAAACAGGCAGTATACTGCCTTTAACCTGCCGGGCAGTGGCCTGCACGAGCGTGGACACGAACTGCAACTGCCCGTCGCTCAGGGTGCATGTACCGGCGTCGCAGCGGCGGCGGCGCCCGCTGTCAAAACCGTGTCGTTTGGCAATACGGTACAGGGTGGCCGGGCTTTTTCCGGTCAGATGCTGGTATTCGGCGACAATGCGGTCTTTTTCGCCGTTGACGGCCTGCGAGAGTCTGCGTGTCATTTCCTGCGCCCACTCCATGGCATTTACTCCTCCGCTTTGTTGGCCCGCAGGTGCGGCGGAACCCAGTCGTCATCGATTTCCGGCGTGCCATACAGGTCGGCCGCCGTGTCATAGGCGGCCAAAATCACGCGTTTGAAGTAATCCAGGGTGTGCATGTACTTGGCCTTCATGCGCACGGTGGCGTCTTCCGGCAGCGGGTTTTTCTCCGGGTCGTAGCGCATCAGATAGCCGTCCAGGATCGTGCGCGAGTTGTCCAGATCCTGCAGGAGGGCCTCCTCACCGGCCGTATAGCCCGCCTTTTCGGCACGCCCCTCGTATCTGGCGATCTCCTTTTCCTGATTGTTGATCAGCTGCTCTTTGGCCGATAGCAGCTTGTCCTTGGCCCGCATGGTGGCCTTTTGCTCATCGATGACGGCGTTTTTGGCCTCCACCAAGGCCTCGATGGCGGCCTGCAGGTCCTCGCTGTGATCCGGGGATAACGGGATGCGCTCTTCGCCGATCCTGACGCACTCGGCATCGATGACCACCGAGCCGTCATGGGTGAGCTGGCGCAGCTTGCGCAGTTCGCGGTAGCCGACCGATAATTGCTGACATGTCGTCAAAAATTCCTCACCGAACGCGGCCAGATTCGCAAGGTCTTCATCAACCTTCTGGCGAGACATCCCCACGGAATCACAGAACTTATCCCATGTTCCGATACCTGGAATATCCCTGTAGACCTTCGATGCCTTAACCTGCTGAAGCCAGACCAAACTGCTAACGGTCGCGAATTTCGCGAACATGTTCGAGGTCTGCACCTGGCCGATAGCTTTGTAACACTGGCCGATCATCTTCTCCCGGTGCTCCTGCTCGGCTATGCGCAATTCTTCCTGCTTCTTATCCATCTCCACCACAGAGAGCGCCGCTTCGGTGTCCGGGTCGACAACCGTTTTCTTGAACAGTTTCAAGTTCTTTTTAGCCATTGTCTTCCACTCCCAAATCTCTAAGGTTGCTCTTCATGCGATCGATGCCGCTTTCCAACTGCGCCTTACGGCGCGCCCAAAACAGTGCCAGGCCGTCGCCCAGTTCCCAGTGTTCGCCGATGCGCCGCACCAGGCGCTCATCTTCCAAGGTGACCAAGTGGCACATGGTCGTGCCGGTCGGGATATCCAGCGCTCGCGCGATGTGCGTGCCGGCCACCGGCGCTTTCTGATCGGCCAGAAAGCGCAGCACCCGGATAGTTGTCTCCACGGCGGCAATACGTTTGTAAGTCGTCATTAAAATTCCCCCCTAAGTCCGATTGAAAAATTATTGATCACGCAGGTTGCTTCTATGCCGATCGTGAATCCCTGCCACAACTGGCGCGGTCGTAAATCGGTATTGAACAGGGGAACGCGCCATTTTGCCGGCAACAGGTCTGTGATCAAATAGTGCCCGAGCAGAGTGACCCCCATATAGAGATCCACATCCCGTTTGCTCGGATGATCGCCGAGGATCGGGTTCGTTTCGTAATAACGATGGGGCGTGCCGGCAACTTCGCGAGTCTGTGCCCAGTCGGCCACGTGCAGCGCCGTGTATGCCACTTGCAACGCGGCGTCCTGCCGGCTCCAGCCTGCGCATCCAAACAAAACCGTCGAAATGATGACCGTTAACAGTGTTTTTCTCATGCCTGCCGACCCTTTCTTACGGATACAGTCCGTAGGCTTGCATGGCCCAGTAGTACCCGAAAAAGTTTCCCGCAGCCGATCAGACAAACCGGCAGTGTGGTCGTTGCGGGATTGAGCGCGTAGTTGTGATGGATTTTCATCAGCGTCTCCCCAGTTCGCGCTTGAGCCGGCGCATTTCGTTCATGGATTCTTCCAGTTTGCCCAGGGTCATCTGGCGCAGCTCGGCGCCCGTGGCCACCTTGGCGCCCTCGTAGGCCACGATGGTTTTCGAGGGGTACAAAAAGCCGGTCGCGTGCTGGATGGCCACCATCAGATAGGCCGGCAAAGGGTATTCAATTGGTTTGGACAAGTAGTTGTTGAGCATGTGGATCGTCAGCGGCTTGCGGCATTCTGGCGGATCGGCCAGAACGCCCTCTGGCGTGCGCCCGAAAAAGGCGTTGATCTCATCCACCAACTGTTCGCGCGATCCGCCCCACTCGCGGATCGCGCGCTTGACCGCCGCGGCGATCTCGATACCGATCTCGAATTCGTTTTCGAATTTTTGATTCGACGCTGACCCCTTTTCAATCGCTTCGGCGATCTGCTGGCGGGCCTCGACATAGCGTTCCACGCGCTCTGCGAAATCGAATTCGAATTCCATCTGGTTGGGGTCTATTTTTTTTACTCCCCTAGACATGGACAACCCCCTGGTTTTCGGGATAAGTGTTGACCATCAAAATTGATTTGATTATTAAAAGGAGGTTGGTTATGCGGTACGTCATGGTCTGCTCTTTGCCGGAATGTGAGTTTTCGAAAACCAACAGCTATGAACAAGGGGTGGATCAGTTCTGTCCAAAGTGCGGCAATGAAATGTACTGGAAGTGCCCCCATTGCGACCGCCCACTGCGCGATAAAGGCGCGGCCTTCTGTTCTGGGTGTGGCAAATCCATCAAGCCTCCAAAAAGCGCAGAGTCGAATTAGCGCCGCAAAAGGGGCAAAAGTTCCATCCGTCATGCGTGATCAACTGCGTCCGGCCACAGCACACCAAAGTAACCTGGCACGGGCGCAAATCGTTGCCGCAGCGGCCGCAAAAACTGTGATCCACCTCGATGTGCTCGTTTTCGCATTTGGGGCAATGTGAGATGACGATGGTAGTGGTCTTGCTGTATGTCATGGAGGTATCCCTATTTAATGGTTGAGGGACTTTCTCTCGTAATACGCTGGCCAAATTTGCTCCACCGGCCGGCCAATCACGCGGGCGATCTCCTCGCGCACATGCGTGGAAACAGCGCCGTGCCGGATCACCAAGTTCACTAGTGATCTTGAAACGCCCCGACGCCTGGCGATATCGCTCTGCGTAAGACCGGCCCGTTCAATGGCGTGTTTGATATCGATAGGCTCCACGATCTACCTCTTGTTATATTTTGTGGTTTACAGTTGTGCGGCGGCCTTTTTACTCGTTCAATCTGTCAAACTGTAATTGTCCAATAACAACAAATGTAATTAACTGTCAAACAGAAAAACAACAAATGGAAAATTTTAACAATAGGCTGAAGTGGCTTATAGATGAGGTATCAGGTGGGAATGTTACCGAATTTGCTAAGAAAACTAATATTAGGCAGGCTACTTTACATAATTACACTAAAGGCAGGATGCCGAATGCCGAAAGTTTAAATAACATTTGTAGTTATTTAAACGTCAACTTGAACTGGCTTTTAACCGGCAAGGGCGAACCATTTATCAAGTTCGCTGATTCTATTGAGCAAAGCGCTCCGGCAACACCAAAATCAGAAAACGTAATCGAAATTCGCCATATGGAACTTGTGAAGGGGTTTAAGGACAAATCCCGAGCCCTCAATATCAATAGCCATCTGATGGAGTTGGAGCGGCTGGATGCAGACGCTTTCAAACGCATTGAGTCCTATATAAAAGGGACGGTGGACACAATTCGCGAGTTGGCCGAAAAGCAATCACGCTATGGCCCGGATCGCCGCAAGGCCGAACGTCGAATACAACATAGGCCGGGCAAGATCCCAAACGGAATGGAAAGGCGCAGCGGCCAGGACCGGAGGAAGAATTACAAAGCTGCCGGCTCAGACGGGTAAGGGGACAGTGCATGTTTCAACCAATACCGCCATGCCTATACAAACAGCCGTGCGTAAGCGGCAAGGTCAAATGCGTCTGGTTAAATGTTTGCGATTGCGCCAATATTCACCCCTGACAACCAAACGGAATTGCCATCATGAAAATAGCTATCGGGCGGATCGCGATAACCCTCGCAGCCATACTGATAATTGCTTGCAATTCAAAGGTTGATCCCTTCCATGCCTTGGTCAAACAGGATGATCTGAAAGGCAAAATTGATCGAGTCAGCCTCTCCATAGATAAGAAAAGCCCCAAGGTAAGCAAGTGCGGCTATATGCTCCAAGGGACAGCCAATGTTCCTTATAATACCACGCGCGAAAAAACCCGGACAACCCTTCTCAGCCTCCTAACGCGTATTCACCAGCAAGACACAAATTGCGACTGGATCGACGTCTGGCTATATACCGAAGGTGGGATAAAAAACGGTTTCCAAATAGGGAAGGCTTCCTACAAGAATGGATCAATTGAACTGATGTTTTTCATTCCCTCTGACGAACAGCTGGCAGCGCCACATGGCAAGGGATATCCTCTTACACCTATTCGATTGCCGGCATTTGAAGAGTTCACGCTTGGTGCAAAAATCGAATCCGAATACCATAAAGTATATGGCGCCATAAGCGAAGGAGACCTTAAAACGGTCACAGCAAACAGCAGGCTTGATAGATCGCATGATGTTTTGTTGGATGAAACTAAGGGTGATCGGGCTTATAAAAAATTGGCTCTGGAATTAAAGATGGAGGTAACGGAAGTGCGCCGAATTCGCGAGCTTTGCAATTCCTATTACGATTTATGGGATACGGAGGTTTTGAATCCATAAAAGGAACAAGACCCATCCTAACCAGCTATTTTAGATAAAGTATCGTTCCGATTTTAATTTATAGTCTCAATACGCTTCAAGGTTCACTCATTAACAACAATTTGTGCTTTAAACAGGTGTTGCGGGCAAATTTTGCGTCCTAGATCCCGTAGCAAAAAGCCGCTATCCAAATAAGCTTGATGTTAGCCACCATCAAAGGAGAGTTTGTGGCAGGAATTCAATGGGGTTCTATAGCTGACTGGGTTTCTGACATTGGTTCTTTGTCGGCTGCTGTCGTAGCCCTTTATGTCTCGTTTTCTGCTCGGCGTAAAAGGCTACAAGGATACTGTGGAGAACAAATAATAGTAAGCCCTGGACAGCCGAAGGTCGACGTGCGAGTGTTTCGCAACGCCCCACAGTCATCAACAATATCGACTTTACTTTTGGAATCTGGCGCTGGAAACCAAAACTTTTCGTTTCGCTAAGGTATTTCCATCGGCGTTAGATAGGAGATAAACAATGCTAAAAGTACATTTCCTAAATGTTGGAAAGGGAAATTGTGTCATTGTAAAATTCCCTAGCGGTCGATTGTCAATAATTGATATAGACAACTCAAAAGTCGAAATCGGTAACCAACTACAAGATCCCATCGAGTTTTTAAATGAGAACTATCCAAACCAATCGATATTTCGCTTCATTCTAACCCATCCGGACATGGACCATTTTTCTGGCTTGAACTATTTGAATAGCCTCAGAACCATCGTAAACTTTTGGGATACGCAAAACAACAAAACAGCCGAGGAGTCAAAAATTCATCTCGGTGGATATGATGAGGCAGATTGGTATTTTTATCAAAAACTGCGAAAGCAATCAAATATCCCAAAAGTTATACATGTTAAACAAGGCGACGAACCAGTAAGTTACTGGAAAGAAGATAATATAACGGTGCTTGCTCCTTCCCAGGAAATGGTAACCAAGGCCAACACTTCAGGGGAGTACAATCATTGCAGTTACGTTTTAATGATTGAGCATGAAGGAATTAGAATCTTACTTGGTGGTGATGCCACAAAGGACTCATGGCGCCACATTTTGGCCAACTACGGTCCTGCCTTTTTGAAAGCTGACGTATTCTTGGCTCCACACCACGGTAGCGACCAAAATATAGAAAAGGATGTGTTTAATCATATTAAACCAGATTATGTTATTATTTCTGATCATTATGGCCACTCTTATGATTACGCGTATTATACTGGTCTGGCAAATAAACAGGTTTATTCAACTAAACACTTCGGGAATATTACCGTGGAAGTAAGCAGTTCACGACGAGTCATATTTCCAGAAAGAAACGGATAATCAAAGTGATTATTGATAAATATTCTTTGAAAGCACGGTATGCACCTGCCCTCCTTACTATTGTTCTGCCAATTATGATCTTTAATCATTTTTTTATAAGTCCGGAATTTGCCTCATTAGTCGGAAATGTAATCGGTGCTAAAATTGTTTCGAACCTAACGATATCTTCTATTTGCCTGTATTATTTTTCAGAGTTTGGACGCTTAGTTGGAAAAAACGTTTTCGAGAATTTCTATTACAAGGAAGAATCATACATGCCCACCACAAATTTTTTGATGGAATCAGATCCAACATTCACTTCAGAATACAAGGAGGTATTTCGTACACGTGTTCTAATTGAGTTTGGATTTGATTTGCCATCACCTGCGAACCAAAAATCAGATGAAATCACCGCTCGCAAACGAATCGTTGAGGTTATGGCCTTAATACGAAAGAAATTGGAGAAAAATAAATTTTTGTTCCAGCACAATATAGAATATGGGGCAATGCGAAATGCAGTTGGTGGGGCTACCATCGGTATTGCGCTCTGTTTTATAAACATTGGCTTTTTTTACTGGGCATTTCCTTCCACCCTCGCAATTTATATCAGCAGCGTTTTATTTGCACTGTATGTGTTATTGCTGTTATTGAGCAAAATAATTATAAATTTTTTCGGGCGGAATTACGCAAAAATACTATTTCGAGAGTTCATTGCAGGTACGAATAGCTAATAAAGGAAGGGACCATGAATGAACCAAGCTGAGCTTTTAAAACTTAACAATCCCGGCCATCGTCCAAAAATTCGTCCATCTCGAACTCCGTGAATAAATTGATAGTTTTTTTTAAAATGAGCCATGCACTGAACCTGACGGAAGGATAGCAGACGATGCGAGCAAAATTCAAAAGCACAGGTCCCATCCCAGTGTCTGAACTCTTGCTGGATCAAAACAATTACCGTCTTGGCCCTCTAGACAGCCAGATCGAATGTATCGAAATCATGTTCGAAGAATTCGGGTCCAAAATGACCAAGCTTGCGGAACATATTTCAAAAAACGGACTATCACCAAACCCCATCGTGGTTTTTAAAGAGGATCAGCGTTGGGTGGTATTAGATGGCAACCGGCGTATCACTGCTTTGAAATGTCTTAATAACCCGGCTGAAGCACCGGATCAATACAAACGTATATTTCAGGAATTAAGAAAAGCAGCAACAGATGTAAGTATTGTAAGCGAAGTAGAATGCTTAACGGCGGATAAAGCGACGATCGCAGAATACCGAAAACTTCAACATACCGGTTTACAGGACGGTGCCGGTCAGGTGCCGTGGGGACCGCGTGAAATTGAATATCTGAGGAAGGATGTGTCCGGAAAGTTGAAATACCCGATTGCAAAGGCTATTTGCGAATATTTGGAAAAGAAGGGAATACCAGAGGCCCGAAAGGTCAGCATTAGTAATATGCAGCGCCTGTTCCAAGATTCCATGATTGCCAAGCAATTGGGTTTCAAATGGGACGGCAACCAAGTCTATTTCACGTCAAAAGAAGATGAGGTGATCGCCGTTTTAACCAAAATAATAATGGATTTTACAAATAAAGATAAAACAAAAAGAAAAGTTGTTGGCCATATCTATACTCCTGAAGACCGTAAACAATATGTAGATGGCCTTTTTCAAAATAAAGACGTAAAAAAGCCGATGGCTATAAGTGATCCGGTTCCGCTCTCCGGAGAAGGTAGACTGAGTGAAAAACCAAATAATGCCCAAAAAACTCCTGCCAGACAAAAGCCGCCCTGGGACAGAAAACGCCTGATCGAACGCGGCAATGGTCTGCCCGTCCCCACAAAGGAGGTAAAGCTAAATACGATTCTTGCGGAACTTGCTTCAAAAATAGATATCCGCCAGGCAACCTCTGCAGGTAGCGTTTTAATAAGATTAGTTTTAGAACGAAGCGTCGATGCATATTTGAAGAATAAAGGGATAAATTGCGATAACGATAAGCTGCATATGAAGATCACTAAAGCCGCCATAGAGATGGAACGATCCGGATCGATAAACAACAAGCAGGTTCAGCATTTAAGAAAAATGAGTCAAAACGAAAATTTGATTTCTGCGCATACTCTAAATGCCTGGGTTCACAATCCGGATGCTATAGCAATGCCGCGAGAGGTTTGTACAATTTGGGATAATATTTATTTTTTCCTATTTAAATGTTGGGATAATGCTGGCCACCCCTGATTTGATCTGGTAATAGAAATTCGGAGGGGGTCATCAAAATGCGCTATTTCTCACCGCTTCGTTATCCTGGAGGCAAGGGCAAGCTTGCCGCATATATTAAGCAGCTTTTTAGACACAATAAATTGTGCGATGGCACATATGTTGAGCCATATGCAGGGGGGGCAGCCGTGGCCCTTTCTTTGTTGCTGGAAGGATACGCCTGGGAAATCGTGATCAATGATATCGATCCATTGGTTCATTCATTTTGGTGGGCGGTTTTGAATGATACCGAGTCGCTTTCCAGGAAAATACGTGACACAAATGTTAATATGAAAACTTGGCGGCAGCAAAAAAACGTCCACGAAAGCCCGGATCTCTATTCGAAAACAGAGGTCGGATTCGCCACTTTTTTCCTAAATAGGACAAACAGATCCGGTATTCTCACAGGAGGCGTAATAGGTGGAATAAAACAGACCGGGCCGTACAAGTTGAATGCCAGATATAATAAAGATGACCTCCTGATGAGAATCGATTTGATTTCCCGATACAAGGGGAGAATAAAACTGTTCAATCTGGATGCCGGCGATCTGATCAAAATGCTCAAGCCAGAGTTGCCGCAGAAGTGTCTTGTTTATTTCGATCCACCTTATTACAAGAAGGGAAAAATGCTATACAGCAATTTCTATAAACATGATGACCATGCCCATATGGCATTATTAATCAAATCGCTTCAGTGCCCCTGGATAGTAACCTACGATAATGTGCCTGAGATAAAAAACATGTATTCTGGAGAGCCATTCGAGGATTTTGATATTTCTTATTCAGCCCATTCAGGAAGGCCGCGAGGGTCAGAAATAATGTTTTACCACGACCTCAATTTGCCATCCGCCCCATATGCCCGCAAAGTCTAAAAACCTCCTCCCGAACCCCATTCAAACAGCTCATCAAAAAATGTTTGAAAACTATCCCCGAATAGATCATCGTAAGGCATGTGTAAAGGATTGGAAATCAGAGTTTTCTCAACGACGCGGGTTTCCGTTTCTCACCCCCCGTCATTATGGCGAAGTGTAAAGTGTAAAGTTTAAAGTGTAAAGGGAGGCATTCTGTCGATTCGATATGCTCACCTCTCCACGTTGAAGCTTTGGCGTGCATGCTTTTGTCAAAGGTTCTAAAAATTACAACGTAACCTTCTTAAGACACCCCATACCCGTGTCTTACTGGCGCGAACTGCATAACGGATTGCTAAATATCCCGAATGATGGCAGGCTAAGAGCAGGCACAGAATGCAAGGTACTCGGTTTATATCATTTTCGCACCCGAAAGGATTCACGGTGATAGACGAAACACAAGCAGACGAAACTGAGCAAATCGTTGTCAATATTCCTTGCCGGTTGGCGCAAAGAGCTCAAAAATACGCCAATGAACACGGCAACAGCATTACGGGCGTGGTCATCGAAGCCTTGGATGCACTACTGGGTGGACGGACAACCGATGGGTTCAACCATCGCTCTGGGTGACGGTACACAGCTTCCGGGAAAGCAGCTGTGTATGCTGCGTTACCTTAAAAGCCGTGACATCTTTAGCCAATGATGATCGTTGGGTGATACGCGTTGCGATTTGGTTGGCATGTGTAGCGGCCCGCTTGGCTGCTTTGTACAGAGGAGGAATAATGAGTTGGGTTACCATTGATAGCGACCGGTGCGACAATTGCGGTATCTGTGCCATTCGCTGTGCGCGCTGTTTTACCAAGGGCAAGGAAAAAATTTCCGTTCAGGCCGATGAAAACTGCTGTATCGTTTGCGGTCATTGCGTATCTTTGTGCCCCACTGGCGCCATAACACACAGCCGGATGGATCCGGACAACTTTGAATCCGTGGGAACCCCGGTTACTTACGAACCCGATAGCTTCATGCGGTTTATACGCCAACGCCGCAGCCACCGCCATTTTAAAGGCAAGGCCGTCTCCAAGGCGGTTATCCACCAACTGATCGAAGCCGCCCGGTATGCGCCCACCGGCAGCAATGTTCAAGGCGTTGAGATCATCGTTCTCGAAGACGATCAACGCAAAAAAGCGTTGTCGGATTTAACCATCGCCTTTTTTGCCGAGGCAGGCCTCGAGGCGGCTGAAAAGCTCAAAACGATGTCCGCCGACCTGCCCGCACCAACCCGGTTGCAGCTTGAGAAAATGGCGCGTTACCGAGACACCATGATGCAGGCCCAATCGGTGGGCTACGATCCTATTTTTCACCACGCACCGGTAGCGTTGCTGTTTCATTCGCTGCTTGAAACCAGCACACCCAAAGACAACTGTGTCATCGCCTCAACGACGGTCGGGCTGTTCGCGCGAACCCTGGGACTTGAATGCACCTATATCGGGCTGCTGGAAATTGCCGCACGGTCCTATCCGCCGTTGGCTGAAGCGCTCGGGCTGCCCGAAGGCCATCGCGTTCAGAGCGTGCTGATTGCCGGTTATCCGCGGCTTAACTATCTGCGCGTCGTTGACCGCAACCCCATCAAGGTGCGTTGGGAATAACGGCGGCTCAGGAGGAGACGATGGCCCTGTCGGTGGTGGATTTGTACAGCCGGGTTCTACCGCGGACCAATTGCGGCGACTGTGGCTATCCGACGTGCATTGCCTTTGCCAGCATGGTGGTTTCCAAGAAACTGCCGCTTTCGCTATGTCCGCATCTCTCCGCGGACACCCTGGCCCGCTATCAGCCGGAACTCGATGACCAACATGCCGCCGGCAAGTGGACGGAGCGCGATCTGGCCGCCGATGCACTTGCCTGGGCCCGCGAACGCGCCGCATCCATGGATCTGGCGGACATGCCCGCTCGTATTGGTGGCGAGTTGACCGACACCAGTGACGGTCCGGTTCTGGTGCTGCCCTACTTCAATGAGGTCATCCATGTCCGGCATGGCGGCATCCGGCGTACCGACGGCAGTCAGCTGGGACGTTGGGAACAGGTTTTTATTTTTAACCACATGGCCCAGGGCGGCTCGATAGCGCCCACCGGCCAGTGGAAGTCCCTTCAGGAAATCCCCAACACGGTTTCGAAGATCAAGTCGATGCGCGCTCACGTGGAAGTACCCCTGCGGGAGCACTTTGGCGGGCGGCAAGCCGAGTTGGCCGCTGCGGCGCTGTGCATGGGCGGCACCGATGTGACCGCCGTGACCGAATCGGCTGATCTGGCCTTTCGCTTCCAGCCCCTGCCGCAGGTGCCAGTCCTGCTGATGTATTGGGAAGGCGACCGCGACGGCGGATTCGATGCCGAGATCAAACTGGCCTTCGATGAAACCATTACCGCACACCTGGACATCGAGTCGATTCTGTTCTTAAGCGAACACCTTGCCCAATCTTTGATCGCCGCCAAAAGCCCTCAGTAGCGCGCCGAGTCGGTTGCCGCATCGACGGGAAGATGGATTTGCCGCCGCGCGGTGGCATGTCACCACTGCCGGCCAGCTTTTCCCGCAACGCCGATGCTCACGGGATAATAGGGCCATCGTTCTCGGTTTGACGCGCAAGGCAACCTTTGGTACATCAAGCGCAGGGAAGAAAAAGCGCTGTCCAGGAGCAAGAAAAAGTACCATCATGCGCGGGACAAAAAGAGCTGGCGGACAGTAGCGTGGTGAGGGAATCCAATGTGACGCTTCGAGAAAAAAGGAAAGAAGAAAGATGACCGTAAACAATGCCCCCATTCGTCCTGAGCTTGCCGATTTGATCAGGCGCACTTCTTTTGGTCTTGACGAAAACCGGCCGGATGTCGTTGTTCGCCGAGAGAAGAAAAACCAGCGAACTGCACGCACCAATGTGGAAGATCTTTGTGATCCCGGCAGCTTCATCGAGTACGGTGGCCTGGTAATAGCCGCGCAACGCACGCGCAGGACCGAAGAAGACCTCATGGTTAAAACGCCGGCCGATGGCCTCATCACCGGTCTCGGATCGGTCAATAGCGACCTGTTTGGCGAAGAGAATTCGCGCTGCCTGGTACTGGCCTACGACTACACGGTTCTGGCCGGCACGCAAGGCCATTTCAGCCACAAAAAACTGGATCGCATGTTAAAACTGGCCCATGAACAGGAGATTCCGCTGGTGTTATTCGCCGAAGGCGGCGGTGGCAGACCCGGTGATGTCGATGCCGGCGGGGTGGTCATAGCCGGTCTGGATTTGGCGACTTTCGCGATGTTCGGTGGATTCAGTGGCAAAGCGCCTTTGATAGGAGTTGTCTCCGGGCGCTGTTTTGCAGGCAATGCGGCTTTGTTGGGATGTTGTGATGTGATCATCGCCGCCCGGAACGCCAACATCGGGATGGGCGGTCCGGTGATGATCGAAGGCGGTGGTCTGGGCGTCTTCCAGCCCGAGGATGTCGGACCGATCGATGTTCAGACAAGCAATGGTGTTGTCGATATTGCCGTTGAAGATGATGTGGCGGCCGTGGCGGCAGCGAAAAAATACCTATCCTTTTTTCAGGGCCCTGTTACGAATTGGACAGCTCCCGACCCGCTGCCCCTGCGTACCATCATACCGGAAAACCGACGTCGGGCCTATGACATGCGGCTGGTGATCAAGGGCATCGCCGATGTCGATTCCTTCCTGGAGCTTCGCCCGGATTATGGCCCCGGTATTATTACGGGTTTTATGCGGATCGAAGGCAAGTCTTTCGGTGTCATCGCAAACAATTGCCAATACATGGCCGGCGCCATCGAAGCAGAGGATGCCGACAATGCCGTCCGCCTCATCCAGCTTTGCAATGTCCATGGGATCCCGATCCTGAGTCTGATCGATACGCCCGGATTCATGGTGGGGCCGGACATTGAGACGCGCGCCCAGGTGCGCCATGTCTGTCGTATGTTTGTCCACGGATCACATGTCTCGGTTCCTTATTTTTCGGTGGTGACCCGCAGGGGATATGGCCTCGGCGCCATGGCCATGGCAAGAGGCGGCTTTCACGAATCGGTATTTACCGCAGCGTGGCCAACCGGTGAGTTTGGTGGCATGGGGCTCGAAGGTGCGGTTAAAGCCGGTTTTAAAAAGGAACTCGAAGCCCAAAAGGACCCTCAGGCAAGGGAAGCGCTCTTCAATACATTGCTCGCCCAGCTTTACGAGCGCGGTAAAGCGGTCAATATGGCAGCTTACCTGGAAATCGACGCAGTCATTGATCCGATCGATACCCGCAGGTGGATCATGAAGGGATTAATGTCGGCCCCAAACAGATCCGCCAAGGAGGCCAATCTGCCCTTCATCGATCCGGTGTGAGCGAAGTAAAAGCCTTTTTTGCGCACAAACCGTCTTAATGCAATCAGTGAATCGAAGCGTTAACATCGAAAGGAGCCGTCATGAAAAAGGTCACTTCCACACGTATCAAGGGTGTGTTTGCCGGTGCGACTGCTTTCACGGGCAGGCGCTTGAGGGCCGGTGCGTCATTGTCTGCGCTGTTTTTCTTTTTGGGCATGGCCCCTGCCTGGGCCCAGGAGCCTGCGGGCAAGGACCTGAGGGTGTTCTATCAGCACAACTGCGCCAAGTGTCATGGACCGGACGGATCAGCTGTGAGCGCAGCGGGCGAAAAGCTTCGTGGCCGTGACTTGACTGATCCGGAATGGCAGCGGGAAACGCGTGACGATCAGATGGTCAAGACGATTTTGAAAGGCAAGTTCTTCGGGTTGGCCATGCCGGCGTTTAAAGACACGCTCACCGAGGACGAAGCCCAGCGCATGGTCACGGACATTATCCGCAAAAGTAAAAAGGGGCAGGCGATTGCGACGGAGGCGGACGCAGCGGTCAGAAAGAGGCAAGCAAAGTCACGGGAAGAATGAGAGAGAAATGAAAACATAAACCTAAAAGGGGAGTGGTTTGCCATGCTGAAAAGACAAATACTGGAAAAGATCTACTGGCTGGGGGCGATCGACTGGGACAGGCGCCTTTTCGATTCCCTCATTCCATTGCCCGACGGCACCACCTACAATGCATACGTGATCGAAGGCAGTGAAAAGACTGCCTTGCTGGACACCGTCGATGCGCACTTGGCCGGGCCATGGTTGGCTCAGCTGGAGGGGCTGGCCAAGATCGATTATATCGTCTCCCATCATGCTGAACAGGACCATTCCGGTACGATCGGGCAGGTGCTCCAGCGCTTTCCCCAGGCCAAGGTGGTCACCAGCCCCAAGGCCAAAAGCATGCTGATGGATTTGCTGCGGATCCCGGAAGAGGCCATTGTCACCGTGGCCGATGGCGAAACGCTCTCGCTCGGTGATAAAACCCTTAAGTTCATCCACACGCCCTGGGTGCACTGGCCCGAAACCATGGTCAGTTACCTCGAAGAGGATCGCATATTATTCAGTTGTGACTTCTTCGGTTCGCACATTGCCGCCGGCGATTTGTACGTGACCGACCCGTGCCGGGTGTACGAGGCGGCCAAGCGCTATTTCGCTGAAATCATGATGCCCTTTCGGAGCACCATCCAAAAGAACATGGACAAACTCAAGGGCTATGACATTCGGATGATCGCGCCCAGCCACGGGCAGATTTACGATCAGCCCGCATGGATTATGGACGCTTACCGGGAGTGGGTGGCTGCGCCGCCGCGCAACTTAGTGGTGCTGCCGTATGTCTCCATGCATGGCAGCACGCAAATCATGGTCGATCACCTCATTGCGGCGTTGCTGGAGCGGGGCGTCAGCGTCGAGCCTTTCAACCTGGTGGTCACCGATATCGGCAAACTGGCGATCAGTCTGGTGGATGCGGCGACTATCGTCGTGGGCACCCCCACCGTGCTGGCCGGACCGCACCCGCTGGCCGCATATGCTACTTTTCTAGCCAACGCCCTGCGGCCCAAGGCCCAATTTCTATCGATCATCGGCTCCTATGGCTGGGGCGGTAAAACCGTTGAAACCATGGCCGGCATGATCTCTAATCTCAAGGTTGAGGTGCTGACGCCGGTCTTGTGCAAAGGGTTGCCGACTCCGGATGTGTTAAAGGCATTGGACAACTTGGCTATCGCGATTGCAGCCAAACACAAGGAGCAGGGGTATACTTAAAAAAAACATCCCCGCACAATCCCGCGTTTACCTGTATGGGCGTTCACAAGGTTCGCCCATACAGGTAGAACGACGTTCCATTCTATCTTCATGTAGGGCCCTGCCGCTTCGTCGGCTGCTCAATAAGGTAATCACCCCATATCATCCTATTTGCACGCATGATAAATTCTCTACAACACTGCGGATTTATATCTGTCCTCGGTTCACTTTCTGAAAAGATAATCTTGTAGAGGAGAATTCTCATGGACCAGTTGATTAGTTTTATCGCTCAGCAGTTGGTTGATCGCCCTGATGATGTTATTGTGACCAAAGTTGAAGGCAGCCACACGACTGTCTTGGAGTTGCAAGTTTCCAAAGAGGACATCGGAAAGGTGATCGGCAAAGAGGGCCGGACCGCGCTCGCGATGCGCACCATCCTCAATGCTGTGTCCACCAAAGCCCGTAAACGGGCTGTCTTGGAAATCCTTGAATAGTTTCTGAACATCTTCTTACCCGGATAGCCCAACAGGCAAGGCAATAGCTTGTTGGCTATCTGATCTGTCTTGCGCGGACCGATCGGATTGGCATTGGCGGGCGGTGCTTTGCGCCAAGCGCGTTGCCGCGCGGTTGTAAGTCAATGGCGTGTCAGGAGGGCGACTGTAGAAAAGTCCGGATGGTTTCGACGGTTTGCGCCTGCGCGTCCGCGTGCAGCCAGTGGCCGGTTCCGTCAATCGTAACGATCCGGGCATTGGGGTAAAGGCGGTGAATAAGTTCGGCATCCTCTGCGGTGATGTATCCCGACGCGCTGCCGCTGATGAACAGGCTCGGGTTAAGGTACGGATTCTTCAGCGAAGGCCCCTGACTCAGCGCGTCAAGGTGGTGATCGATCGCATCGAGGTTGATTTGCCAGCGATAGCGGCCGTCGGATCCGCGTTTCATACTTTTGAGCAGAAACTGACGGATGGCCAATGACGGAATCGCCGCCGCCAGTGCGTCGAGCGCTTCCTTGCGGCTCTTTATGCGGCTCAGATCCAGATCGATCATGGCTTGCAGCAAGTCGCGGTGACTGGCTGGGTAGGGCTTGGGCGCGATGTCCACAATGATGAGGCGCTCGGCTTTTTGCGGGAACCGGTCTGCAAAGCTCATAACGATCTTGCCGCCCAGCGAATGGCCCATGAGAATGGCTTTTTCGATCCGTTCCTGCGCCATGAATGCGTTCAAATCTTCGACTATGGCCGCATAGCTGAAATCCGGATGGTGCGGAGAATCCCCATGATTGCGCAGGTCCAGTGCAATCACAGACCACTGTTCCGACAGTTGCAGGCCGATGGACTGCCAGTTTACCGTGGATCCGAAAAGCCCGTGCACGATGATCAGCGGTTTTCCCGATGATCCCCAGCGCCGGAAGTTCAGATTCAATGGTTGGGTTTTCATGCGTGCTCCTTTAGCTTGCGACCATGCCCGCGCGGGAAATGCGCAAAGACGTTTTTAAAAGAACATAATACTCATTCGGCCGCGTTCAGTGAGGCGAAGAAATTTTGCAGGGCACCCCAGAAAAGATCGGGTGCGAATGAGGCGATGTCGTTGTGGTGAGCGCCTTCGATAATGATCATCTGTTTGGGCTGGTTGGCTTTTTCGTAGAGCTGACGTCCCATCTCGACCGGGATTATTTCGTCGGCGGTGCCGTGAATGATCAGCAGGGGTGAGCGGATCCGATCGATCCGACTCAGGTTGTCAAACATGTTGCCGGCAAAAACGGATAGGACATCGTAGCCATTCGCTTTGGCCACGGCTTTGCCGGTGGTCAAAGGGGTTACCAGAACGACGGCGCCGACCGGCGTGTCTTCGGCGATCTCGACGGCCACGGTGCTGCCGATGGATATGCCCATCAGGATGATTTGGGAGGTGTGGAAGCCTTGCGCGTTCACAAGGTCGTCCAAAACCGCACGGCCATCCCGGTAAATTCCGCGCTCGCTGGGCCGCCCGGAACTCTTGCCGAAACCCCGATAGCCCACCCCCATGACATTGAAGCCCATGTCGGCCAGACGGGTCAGGTTGGGAATGCGATGCCCGATGTGGCCGGCGTTGCCATGAAAGTAGGCGATCGCGCGGGTGCTGGGCGGGCGCGGCAGCCAATAGCAGTAGAGCTGTTCGCCGTCCTCGGTGGCAATGAAGTGCTCCTGGATCCCGGCCGGCAATTGTTCCGCGGGGGGCATCGTGTGTCGCTCCGGATAAAATGCACATCGATCGATGACCCACGGGTAGGCCAATACTGACGCCGCAATCAGTGCTGCCGGCAAGGCAAACCGACTCGTCCCTTTTGCCTTCTTCATCGATCTTCTCCAATGGCGGATTCAGTGTCGAGTGCATCATGTGCATGATTCGAAAAAAATGTCCAGATGGGACCGGCATCTGCACAGGGTAACCGCATTTGCGTATGGGCCGCATTTCAGAAACATCGTTCTTTCGTAGGGATGAACCCTGTGTTCCCCGGTGCGGGGAGATGTCATTGGATCCCCGGGTCGAGTGGACACCTGGATTGATCACGATGCATATTGTGTCAAATGCTTGTGGGCACGATGCTTATGATCGCAATTCGTATTGGCACGCTGCTCGCTGTAGGGGCGGCCGGCGGTCACCCCTACAGGTGGAAACCCCTGCGATGCACGGCAATGAAGGTTCGCGTAAAGCCAAGGAAAAATGCTAACCGATCGCAACTCCCATGTGTTACCCTCAGGAACTCCTTTTGCTTTTCTGGATGAATGCTTCAAGTTCTCCGGCCTCAGCAGCACCCAAGTCCTTCAGGATCTTGAGGTGTTGATCAGCCAAGTCGAATCGGCCCGTTTCAGCATATGCCTCGCCGATATATTCATGTGCCGCTGCCAGCTTGGGATTGAGCGCGATGGCGCGCTGATAAGAGGCAATGGCCTTGTCGAACATTTTTTGTTTGCGATAGCAATAGCCCAGATTGCTGTGGGCTTCAGCGTAATCGGGATCAGCCGCGATGGCTTTTTCATATCCTTTGGCGGCATCCTTGAAATTTTCCTGATTCTGATAGGATTGCGCCTGGTTGAAATAATCATTGGCCTGTTCGCGGCGATTTTGCGCCGACCCGGGCTCCTTGACCGGTGAAGCGCCTGAACCGGCCGCAAAGGCCTGCCCGTTCATGGTCGCTATCAGGCTGATGATGCTTAATAGGATCAGCCCGGCTAACCCTGGTATATGATTTTGGGTGGCGGTTTGGGTGCGCATAATGCCCTCCGGGTATTCAGGTTTTCGGGTATCAAGATGGCTGGCCACGACAACTGTCCTATCGAATAATACGTGTCACCAGCCCACTTTTGTGAGTATAAGCACGTCTATCCTGTATGCATGCGTATAGGTATTTTTCTAGTGCCAGGCGTGCATGCAACCTATCTATGGAGTAGCAGGGGGCAGGGGCATTGAGCGCAGTGCATCTTAGGGGCGGCGCTCACAGGGGGGAAGGGTTAGGGGTCGCGATGGAAACCAAAGAGTGGACAGTGTATCTGCTTCGGTGCGCAGACGGATCATTGTATTGCGGGATTGCCAAAAACCTGGGAAACCGTCTATCCGCCCACAGGAAGGGTCGCGGCGCAAAGTATACGCGTTCCAGGCTGCCGGTGGCGTTGGTCGCGAGCAGCCCCAAAATGACCAAAAGCGATGCGTTAAAGTTGGAGTACCGGATAAAGCAGCGGCCCGCCGGCGAGAAAATTGTGGCGCTTTCGACGGTTGAATTACAGACCGTCAGCGCATGAAATACCCTCTCGTCCTTAGAGCGTTTTGGTCCCGGAGGAAATAGCATATTCGGTATATCATCAAAAAGGAGGAATACCTTATGAATGCTGAAGCCTTACGTGAGACATCAGCGCTGCGCGAGCGAGAGGAGCATGCTGAAGGGCCGGTCGCCCGCACGATCGAACAACAAACGGCGAAATTGCCCTCGGATGCCTTTCTTTGGGCGGCGCTTGGGTCGATTGGCGTGTCATTCTTTCTCGAAATTACGGGCCATGTTGAGAAAAGCCGGTTTGTCGGCCAGTGGGTGGCCCCATTTCTGCTGTTCGGTCTGTACAACAAGATCGTGAAAGTCGCCGGGTCCGACCGCACCTACGATTATTAATTGAACCAGAAGTCCCCCCGAATTTGACATGAAAGAGACGGTGTGCACGCCTACGGAAGCACACCGTCTCGCGTTTGCTCCAGATCCAAACCGGGCGCTCTATAGGCGGGTCTGCTTGCGATTGGACCGCATTCCGCGTTTCTGCCAGAAAAACATCACAAAATAGATACTGACGCCCAGAACCTGAACGCTGGTTGTGCCCAGTGGCAAATATTCTTGAATGATCGCCGCTTTGAAGGTCGATGCCGCGACCACGAAAAGTAAAAGACGCTCAAGGAGATTGCAGCGCCGGGCCAACTGGCCCTGCAGGAAAGAGGCAAAAGCGAACATGGCGATCAGCGCGGAGAAAAATACCCAGCCGATGCGCAGAGGGCTTTCCAGCCAGATAATGCGACCGGTATCGGTAACCCCACCGATCATGAGCAGTTCATTGTTGAAAATAAAAATGAACGGCAGAATCGCAGTGCGCAAATCGTAGGTAAAGCCCTGGATGCCGGTTTTTATGGGATCCGCGCGGGCGATGGCTGCGCCTGCGTAGGCCGCCAGCCCTACAGGCGGGGTGTCGTCAGCGAGAATGCCGAAGTAGAATACGAACAGGTGCGCCGCGATCAAGGGAAATACCAGGCCCGCGTCGGCGCCCAGTTGCACGATGACCGGGGCGGTCAGGGTGGCCATGATGATGTAGTTCGCCGTTGTGGGCATGCCCATGCCGAGCAGCAGGCTGGTCATGGCCGTGAAGATCAGCATCAGGACCACGTTGCCCATGCTGATGGTATCGATAAGGGTTATAAAGCGGCCGACCAGGCCGGTGATCGTCACCACGCCCACGATGATGCCCGCCGTGGCGGTGGCCACGCCCACGGAAATCATGTTGCGGGCCCCTCCGATCAGTCCGTGCCATACATCGCCGACCCCCGCCATAAATGCCTGACCGATCCGGGCTCCCATGATCCCGTCAGAACTCGGTCCGCCGGACCGCTGGGTCATCTTCAGCGAAAAGTACATGGCGATCGGTCGTTGCACGAGCATGATCACGATCAGGGACTCGATGGCCAGCAGCACGGAGGTGACCGGCGAGCGGCGCAGGACTACAAGATAGATGATCAGGATCGCCAGGGGGATGATGAAATGTACACCCCGGACAAATGTTTGTTTAAAAAGGGGCAGTTCTTCTCTTGGAATGGCCCTGAGGTTCAGCTTAAGCGCTTCCATGTGCACGACATAGAAAAGTGCCATGTAAGAGATCAGGGCTGGCAGCAGCGCGGCCCTGACCACGTCCAGGTAGGGGATGCCGAGGATTTCCGCCATGATAAAGGCGGCCGCGCCCATAATGGGCGGCATGAGTTGACCGTTGGTCGAAGCGGCCACCTCCACGGCGGCGGCCTTATAGGCCGGCAAGCCCACCCGTTTCATCAAGGGAATGGTGAAGGTGCCGGTGGTCACGGTATTGGCAATCGACGAGCCGGACACCAGGCCGGTCAGCCCGGAGGCCAGCACGGCAGCTTTGGCCGGGCCTCCGCGGAACGTTCCCAGGGCCGAAAAAGCCACATCGATGAAGTATTTGCCACCGCCGGCCTTATCCAGGAGTGCGCCGAAAAGCACAAAGAGAAACACGAAGTCGGTTGAAACGCCCAGGGGCACGCCGAAAATACCGGTGGTGGTCAGGTACATGTCGCTGATGATAAAATCCAAGGGCACGCCCCGGTGGCGCAATATTTCCGGAAGGTAAGGACCGGCCATCGTGTAGATCAAAAATGAGCTGGCCAGCACAGCCAAGGCCGGGCCCAGCGTCCGTCGGGCGGCTTCCAGCAGCAGAACGGTCAGCACGCAGCCCATGACGATATCCGTGGTGTTGGGCAGGCCCTGCCGCATGATCAGCTGATCATATTCCCACCAGATGTAGAGGGCCGCGCATGTGCCGGCCACCGCGAACAGCATGTCCGGAAAAGAGATGCGTGTGGTGATTCCGCGTCCGGGCCGCAGTCTGAAAGTTTTCCGCGTACCGCGCACCCAAAAAGGGGGGCTGTGCTCCCGGTACGCCGGATACAGCAGAAAGGCCAAACTCAGGGCGAAGGCCAGGTGCCAGGCCCTGGCCACGTGCGAGTCGATCGGTTGGTAGGCGATGAAAAGCTGATAAGCCGACCACCCTAAGCACAGGGCCGTGATGATCCAAAAGGCTACCCGGCTTGCCGGTTTGCGCGCCCCCGATTCGGCCTGAGCCGCAATCTCCTTGGCGATTTCGGCGCCCCGGGTGTCCGGCTCTTCGTTGTCCGGCCTGTTGTCACCCGTACTGTTGTCATTTTGAACCATGCTTCCCGCCTCCGCTTAAACCCAGGTGCAGGTGAAGGACCCTCGTGGGTCCTTCACTTCCGGTCAGGTGCTTTACTGCCAGCCTTTTTCTTTGTAATACTTGGCCGCGCCGGGGTGGAACGGTGCGGAGAGCCCCTCGAGCATCGATTTGGGGTCCAGATTCCGGAAAGCGGCATGCGAGGATTTTAAATCGTCCAGATTGTCGAAAACGGTTTTCACCATATCGTAAACGACATCATTCGGCACCTCTTCATGAGTGATGACCGTGGCGGTCACCGCATAGGTGGGCACATCGTAATCCACCCCCTTGTAGGTGCCCGCCGGAATGGTGGTAAAAACATAATAAGGCTTTTCTTCGGCAAGCTTTCGGATATCGGGGTGATCGAGTGGAACGATGGCGATATCCACGGACTGCGCGGGCTCTTCGATAGCGGCGCTGGGGTTGCCTACAGTGTAGAAGAAAGCATCGATCTTGCGGTCCACCAGGGCGCGCGAGGCCTCGTGCTGTTGCAAGCTTTCTGCGCGGATATCTTTATTCTGATCGATGCCGTAAATGCGCAGCACCTCCTCGGCGTTAAAGCGCTGTCCCGAACCGGGGTTGCCGATGTTGATGCGCTTGCCCTTGATATCTTCCACCTTTTTGATGCCCGTGTCCTTGCGAGTGACCAGCAGGACCGTCTCAGGGTGCATGCTGAAAACGCTGCGCAGATTCTTGACGGGTTTGCCTTTCCAGTCCTCCAGCCCCTCGTAGGCCTGGTAGTTGCGGTCCGACTGCGCCACGCCGAATTCAAAGCTTTTCTGGGACATGGCGTTGATGTTGAACACCGAGCCGCCGGTGGGACGGCCGATGTAATTGTACTGGTCGCCCATCTGCTTGTTCATGAGATTGCTGATCTGGAGCGCCACCTGGTAGTAAACCCCTACGATGGAAGCCCCTCCGAACAGGACATCCGTTTTAGCCATGGCATGGGCCGGCACGAGCAGGCCCAAAGTGACGGCGGCCGCGATTAGCGTTTTTCTCCATTGCATAAATTGCCTCCTGTGGGTTCGGGTTGATGTCTGGCAACCGGCGAGCCGGTAGCTTGCTGTGACTGATAAGGGGGTGCGTGACTACTTTTTGCGTTGCTGGAACTGCTCGAGTTGGGTTTTGCGATCCACCGTGGCCACCGTGGCCAGGCACGCCTCGATCTCGTAATCCATAAGGGCTTCCAGGCTGACTTCATGCGCCATGGCGAGCCCTTTTTTGATCAGGCGCATGGACAGCTGGGAGTTCACAGCGATCTTTTCGGCCAGGCGCAGGGCTTCCGTCATCAAACAATCATCGGCCACCACGCGGTTCACCAGGTTGATGCGTTGCGCTTCGTGGCCGTCAATATACTCACAGGTCAAGAGCAGTTCCCTGGCCTTGCCGGGCCCGACCAAGTCCTGAAGGAGCCGCAGAGCGCCGCCGGTGACCGAAGAAGAGACGCGTGCCTCGGGTGAACCCATTTTGGCATTTTCGGCCGCCAGGCGGATGTCGCAGGCCAGGGCCAGCTCGTATCCGCTGCCCAGTGCATAGCCGTTGATGGCGGCGATGGTCGGCTTAGGATAGCGGATGATTTCCCTGGAGATTTCCTGAAGGAGCTCCAGGTAATCGCGATAGGCGCCCGGCGATCGGCCCTTGGAATCCTTCAGATCCGCCCCCGTGGAAAAAGCCCGCCCATTACCGGTAATGATCACCACTTTGATCGCATCGTCGCTGCGGGCCCTTTGCAGGGCGGCCCGCAAGTCCAGCCAAAGCTGTTTGTTCATGGCATTGAGCACATCGGGCCGGTTGAGTGCGATCACGGCGGCGCTGCCCTTTTGTTCATAAACAATGCAGGCTTCATCCATTGTCTTGCTCCTTTGCCTGGCGCAGGATAGGGCGGTCGCCGGTGCGCGCTAAGAACGAATCGGCGAGACCCTTATCCCGTCGGATGAGCGGTTTTCAGGGTTTCTGGCGCAGAATAACCCGGGCATCTACGATCGAAGCCCCATTTTCGTGAACGATGACGGGGTTGATATCCACCTCCAGGATCTCGGGGAAATCGAGGCCCAATTGCCCGACGCGCACCAGGATCTCTTTCAGTATGCCGATATCCTTAGGCTTTTTCCCCCGGATACCCTGCAGCAGCGCAAACCCCTGGATCTCGCGAAGCATGCCGTCCACGTCACGGTCGGTCAGGGGCATGACCCGGAAGGCAACGTCTTTTAACACTTCCACAAAAATGCCCCCCAGCCCGAACATGACCACTGGCCCGAACTGGGGATTGCGGACCATGCCGACAATACACTCTTGCCCGAGAGGCGCCATGGGCGCGACCAGCACGCCTTCAATGTCTTCCGGCCCGGCCAGGCGCCCGGCACTGTCCATCACTGCATGGTAAGCCGTGCGCACGGCGTCGGCATCGTTCAGTTTCAGTTGCACGCCGCCGGCCTCCGACTTGTGGATGATTTTGGGCGACATGATTTTCAGTGCCACGGGATACCCAAGCCTTCCGGCTGCCTGTACGGCTTCGGCCGCGCTTTTAGTCGGGATGGCCGGTGGCAATGCAATCCCGTACAGCGCAAACAGGGCTCTGGCTTCGGTTTCCAGCAACAGGGTCCTGCCGCTTTTGCGGACATTGGCCAGCACTTGTCGCGCTGCGATGTCGTCGGTGGATGTGGCGCTGACGCCGGTCGCGGCTGCCAGTTGGTGGCGGTTTTCGGCAAAACGCGCCATATGCGCCAGGCATTCGGCCGCCCTTGCGGACGAACTGGTAACGAACATGCCGGCATTGTCTTTCAGCACTTGAATGGCTTGCAAGGGTTCGTTGGCAAAGGAACTGTGTACCGCCAGCGGCTTATGGTAGGTTTTCACCAGACGGACCAGTTCCCGGGCTGTCTTTTCCTCCAGTTCGCCGATGTGAGGCGCGATGATTTCCTTGAAACCACCGAAAAAGCCGGTGATGTAAATCGCATCCACCGTATCTTCCTGCATCAGCACTTCGGCCACCCGGTTGATGACATCCGGGTTTTCTTCGGCCGTGCCGCCATAATCGATGGGGTTGGCAGCCGGCATGCCGGGCAACAGGTAGGGTGTGATGCGGTCTTGGGTGGCCTGGGGCAGAATCGGCACCTCCAGCCCCCAGGTTTCCGCGTTGTCCGCGGCCACGGAGTTGTCACCGCCGCCTTCCGACATAATGGCCACCCGTTTACCGCGTGGCAATGGAAGGTGGGCAAAGCAGATGGCGGCATCGAACATCTCGTCCACATTGGAAACCCGCAAAATTCCGGCCTGCCGAAAGGCCGCATCCACAATGGCATCCACGCCGGCCAGCGATCCAGTGTGCGAGGCGGCCGCGCGGATACCGGCCTGGCTGCGACCGACTTTGAGGATAATCACCGGCTTGTGCTGGCACACCTGGCGCGCAATCCGCACCAGGCGGTCCCCTTCCGTAATGCCCTCCATGTACATCATGATGACGCGGGTCTCTGCGTCCTGGCCCAGGTACTCCAAATATTCGTGGAATTTGACCCCGATGGCATTGCCGGTCGAGATGATCGTGCTCAGTCCCACGCCCCGGAGGGCGCTGTAATGGGTCAGAGAGTCGATGATGTTGCCGCTTTGCGCGATGACCGCCAACGGGCCCGGGCTGATATGCGGGATGCCAAGCAGGTTCATCCTGCCGGGCGCGGAAAAAAGCCCTGAGCAGTTGGGTCCGATGAGTTTGGCGCCGCCAGTGGCAGCCATGGACAAGATGTCGGCTTCGATCTTTTTGCCTTCCGCGCTGCTTTCACCAAGCCCGGCGGTAATGATCACGATCCCCTTGGCCCCAGTGGCCACGCTGTCGGCAACCGCTTCGGGGACCCATCTGGGGGCCACGGCCACCATGACCAGGTCGACCGGACGGCCGATATCGCGGATGGACCGGTAGGCTTTGCGGCCGAAAAGCCTGTCGCGTCGGGGATTTATCAAGAAAAGGTCGCCGCTGAACCCGCCTTCGATAAGGCTGCGCGTGCGACGCTCCGCGGCTTTACCGGGGACCTCGGAGGCGCCGATGACCGCGATCGATTGTGGATAAAAAAGCGGGTAGAGGGGATGTGCCGTGAGCATACTCCCTTTCAGGGCCTATGGGTTTCAGGCCGACCCACCTTGGTCCCGGCCTGCAACAGGATCTTGGCGCGTGTGAAAACAAAATAAAGCGTAATACGTCTCCCACAATACCCGGCGGCAATGTGGGCGGTGAAATGATGATTTAATCGAGATCTGAATTCTCAAGAATCAGCGGCTGATCAGCGGATGAAGGAATTTTCTGTCATGCAGCCTGTTCCTGTCAAGTCTGGAATACAGGACATGGGTTCGAATCAGGAACAGGCGTCAGATAAACAGGTATTTGGTTATCCAGTTCGCTCCAGTACCATTGGCGAAGTGTATTAGGGATTGGCACGGAGGAGGTGATCCCGGTGGGTGGTCTGCGCCACGTCAGCCAACCCCCACCCGTATCTCACTTGACCGAAGTGGATCACCAGAAAGAGGTATTATCGAAGAGGGTAAGATCGGGGAGGGGCCGTCGCTTTCATGCCGCCCTGCCATTCACTTGAACTTGGAAAGGGTGCACTCATCGCCATCGCATTTGGGCTGTAGCTGATCAGAATCGCAGAGCTTCAGCAGGCTCTTCGAACTCATTTCGCAAAACTCCCGCAGCCGTTTCTCAGAAAGGAAAACCTTGTGATCGTATGTTTCGATGATCACTTCGGCTTTTAAGAGCAGATCGACTGCGGCCGGTTTGTAATCGCGCAATGTGCCGATGCGCAACAGGAATTCGGGAGGCTTCAAACCCATTGCTTCAGCGGGTTTCGCGCGGCGCGCCTCTGTGGCGCCATGGGCGCGAAAGATTTCGACCACCTTAATCATGGCCCTTTTGACCAATAGAGCCGGCAGTGCGAGCAACGCCAGAAAGTAGCATAGCACCAGGACGATCATTATAAAAACATCCATGTTCATAGGCTCAACCCCCTAATCGTATCATCCAAAATGGCACCTTTCCGATTGCTTTCGAATGCCTGTAAGATAGTATTTACCAACAATGAAACAGGTAATGGCCGCTAGCGACTGCCCCGTATGATAAAGGTGCCGTTATAAACGGTTTGACAAGTTTGCGTCGCTCGTGGAAAAGGGACCAGGCCCTGTCGGATCCGAAGGCGCATGTGCCTGGTTCCTGCCGGGCCCGGCATCGGTACCAAAATCGATGCTAACAGACCCACCTGCCCAAGGAGGAAGGCCCCATGATAAAAGTTGTCGCATTCAACGGCAGTCCGCGTAAAGATGGAAACACTTTTCGCCTGATCAACACGGTTCTGGATGAACTCGTCCAAGAAGGCATTGAAACCGAACTGGTACAGATTGGCGCAAAAAATATCCGCGGGTGTATTGCCTGCTATAAATGTTTCGAAAACAAAAACCAGCGTTGTGCGGTCACCAAGGACATGCTCAACGACTGCATTGAAAAGATGCTTGCCGCCGACGGCATCATCCTGGGGTCGCCCACCTATTTTGCCAACATGAGCACTGATCTCAAGGCTCTCATCGATCGCGCCGGCCTGGTTGCCAAAGCCAACGGCGATATCTACCGGCGCAAAGTCGGCGCCGCGGTGGTGGCCGTGCGCCGCGCCGGGTCCGTGCACACCTTCGACGGCATCAATCACTTTTTCACCATCAGCCAGATGATCATCCCCGGCGCCAGCTACTGGAACATGGGCATCGGGCTTGATAAAGGCGATGTGGAAAAGGATGACGAGGGCATGCAGACCATGCGGACCCTGGGCCAAAACATGGCCTGGCTGCTCAAGAAGATCGTGTGACGCGGGACCGTGTCGCGGCTCAGCGATGTTCGAAAAAAGTAACCACTTCCGCATTGAAGCGATCGGCAAATTCCATAAAAAAGCAGTGCCGGCCCTTGGGGAACACGGAAAGGCGCGCGGCGGGCAGGCGCTCTGCAAGAATGAATGAATTCTGCGCTGGTACCAGCGGATCGTCGTCGCCCGTCATGACCAAGGCGGGTTGAACAATGCGGTCGAGCCGCGCGGCGGTGTCGTGCCGTTGACATGCCGCATATTGCCTTAAAAAGGCCTCGGCCGGCTGGTAAAACCGCATGGAAATGTCGCTGAATGCCGCAATGGCCGCCGGATTTCCGGCGATGAAACCATCGGAAAAGTAGATATCCATGTCTTTTTGCAGAATCTGTTCAGGCGTCAGGCCTTTGTTGGCCATGAATTGCGCCAGCCGGTCAGGGTGCATCGGAACGGCTTGCTCGCCCCCGCAGCTGGTGCATCCCAACACCAGATCGGTCACTTTGTGCGGATGGTTGATGGTCAGCTCCTGGGCAATGTAGCCCCCCATGGAAATGCCCAGTATATGGGCCTTTTCGATACCCAATGCGTCCATCAAGGCCGCCGTGTCATCCGCGAACAGCCGGGTCGAATACGCCATGGCCGGCTTATCCGAGCGCCCGGCGCCGCGGTTGTCAAATGCAATCACCTGGAAGTGCTTCGCCAAAAACGGAATCTGAAGATGCCACCACGCAATATTGCGCCGCAATCCCATGATCATCACCAACGGGTCACCCTGTCCGTGGATTTCATAATATAGATCACAGCCGTTGACAGTCACTATGGACATGTTTTCTCCTTTGTGTGGGGGGAGGCGGCCCTTGGCTTCCTGGATAAAAGTATCGCGATGACCCGATGACACGAATGGACAGTCCGCCCTTTTCCGATGCTTAAGATTACCTCATCCATTCACACTTTATCAATGCCTAATGACGGATAGTTTCCAGCCGATCCAACAATTCTGTCCGGCAACGACGCCTATCGGATGCGGCTTTGAGGCAGGCGCCCTTGCATGAACGGGGCATCGACCGGCTTATAGGGCGAACATTGTGTTCGCCGGCGTGCTACGCATGCGCGCCGGAATAGAGCGATCAGCACATTTGTAATTAAATATCTATAGTAAGTATTTAGATACAAAATCTTATAGAAGACTATATTATCTTGAATTTTTCTAATTATGATTTAGTTTATGTTGACAAGCATAGTGGCTTCGTTTTATTTCAGCTTAGTTATTTCAACTTTCGGGTTCCAAACGCCGGGTGATCCGGGCGAGTGGTCCGCGCCACACGCCATTTCGCTGGCGCACCTCACTACGTGCCAATCCCGAAGTTGAGTTAGTTATCTTGATTCGGATACAGGTGAGCCAGGTCCTAAGATAAGCGATGGCTTTATGCTTTTATGAAGCCCCGTTGAACCGCAACAAAGGAGGGTTGGCATGGCTAAAGCGAAAAGAAAGGAAGCCCGAAGGGAACAGATCGTCAAAGCCGCGGAGAAAATTTTCGGCGAAAAAGGCTTCCATGAGACCACCATATCAGAAATTGCCAAGGGGGCCGGCCTGTCGGAACCAACGATCTATGAGTACTTTTCTTCCAAGGAAGACATCCTGTTCACTATTCCTGTCGAGACCGCGTGCAAGCTGGGCGAGCTGATCGATTTTCATCTGAAAATGGCCAAGGGGACGGTGAACAAACTAAGAGCGATGATTTACATCCTTTTCTGGATTCACCAGACCAATCCCAGTTACGCCGCCGTCAGCTACCTGATTCTCAAACAAAATAGCCGTTTCACGCAAACCGAGGGCTATCGAATTCTTCGCCAGAGGCTGCGTCCCCTTATTGAGGTGATCGAGGAAGGCATTGCCGCGGGCGAGATAAGGTCCGGATTGACGCCTTATTTCATCCGTTCGGTCCTGTTGGGCACCATCGAGCATTTGACCACCCGAAAAATCCTGATGGGGACCGACGACAATCTGCTCGATTATGTGGACCCCATGCTCGATCTTGTCATGAAGGGGATCCAGCCTGATGCGGCGCAAAGTCTGGCGTTCAAAGTGACCATTGAAAAAGAAGGCGCCCATTGCCAGGCGAGCAGTTCACCCGTACCGGTTGTCCCCGAAAAACGACCCACGCGAAAAAAGCCTTTGTCGTCAGGAGAAAAGGGGTAAACAAAATGATGCCGATTAGCCGCCTCTTGATCGCCAACCGGGGTGAAATTGCCATCCGCATCGCCCACGCTGCCGCCGATCTGGATATCCGCACTGTGGCGGTAAGCTCGGCAGATGATGCCGCATCCTTGCATACCAAGGCCGCGGACACGTTTTTGCTTTTCGATGCAAAGGGCAAAGCGGCCTATCTCGATGGGGCGCACCTGGTGGCGGCAGCCAAAGCCGAGGGGTGCGATGCGATCCATCCTGGCTACGGTTTTTTGAGCGAGAACGCCGATTTCGCGAGACTGTGTCAGCAGGCCGGCATCATTTTTGTGGGGCCATCGGCAGACCTGCTTGCACTGTTCGGCAAAAAGACCGATGCGCGCGCTTTGGCGCGAAGCTGTGACGTGCCGTTGCTTGAGGGAACATCCCATTCGGCCACCCTGGCGGAAGCCGAGACTTTTTTTGCAGCTCTCGGACCGGGAGCGGCGGTGATGATCAAAGCCGTTGCGGGTGGCGGCGGCCGGGGGATGCGGCCAGTGATGGATGCCGCCATGATACCGGAAGCATTTGAGCGCTGCCGGTCGGAGGCGCTCTCCGCTTTCGGAAACGGCGATCTATATGTAGAAAAGCTGATCAGGTGCCCGCGGCATATCGAAATCCAGGTGGTTGGCGATGGGCGGGATGTTATTCATTTAGGCGAACGCGACTGCACACTGCAGCGTCGCAATCAGAAACTCATCGAGGTGGCGCCGTGCCCCACACTATCTGCAACGCTGCGAGACAAGCTGACGGATGCCGCCTTGCGCATGGCCCGCAAGGTCGGCTATCAGAATCTTGGCACCTTTGAATTCCTCGTGGATGCGGATGCAAACGGTGATGACGCATTTGTGTTCCTCGAAGTCAATCCGCGCTTGCAGGTGGAGCATACGGTCACCGAGCAGGTTACGGGCATCGATCTGGTGCGAACACAGCTCGAGATCGCCGCAGGCCGCTCACTGGCAGATCTCGGTCTCCTGACGGGCGTTCAGTCGACCGGATTTGCCGTGCAACTGCGCATCAATATGGAAACCATGGATCCGGATGGATCGGTCATGCCGCAGTCAGGCGTGCTGAGCATCTATGAAGCCCCATCCGGCAAGGATATACGCGTCGATGGCTGCGGGTATGGCGGCTACCGGCCCCATTCAGGCTTCGATTCCCTGCTGGCAAAGCTGGTCGTGACAGCGCCTGGCTTTGAGGCGGCGATCCGTAAAGCATACCGTGCGTTGACCGAGTTTAAGATTGACGGCGTACCGACCAATATCCCCCTTTTGTTGAACTTGCTGCGGCGGACCGAGGTGCTGCGCAACGATTGCCACACACGTTTTATTGAAGAAAATGCGGCTGACCTGGCAACGCCCATGCCCCATCATCGGACCGGCTATTTTGCAGAGCCCGCGAATGATGTCATGGCATCACAGGTTCACGCGTGCCCGATTATTCCCGCCGGAATGGACGCGCTGCGTTGCGCCATGCAGGGCATCATCGTGGATATCGCCGTTCGAAAGGGAGATCCCGTTTGGCCTGGGCGAACTCTGGCGGTGATCGAAGCGATGAAGATGGAGCATGTGATCCTATCCGAGCACAGCGGGTATATCCACGATATCTGCGCGCAGGTCAACGCGTCAGTCTGCAAGGGCAGTGTCTTGTTTGTTGTCGCGCAGGCCGACGGGGTCGAAGGTGCCGCCATTGAGGCGCAGCATATCGATCTCAAGGCAATTCGGCCGGATTTGGAAGAAGTGATCGCACGCCATGCATTTACCCGCGACGATCACCGGCCGGACGCCATAGAACGCCGCAGGAAGAAAAACCAGCGCTCCGCCCGTGAAAACGTTGAGGACCTGTGCGATCACGGCAGCTTCGTCGAATACGGTGCGCTCATCGTTGCCGCCCAGCGTCAAAGGCGTTCATTGGACGATTTGATCCGCAAGACCCCTGCCGATGGGCTGATAGCCGGGATTGGTACCGTGAATGCAGCCTTGTTCGGAGAAGAAAAGGCCCGTTGCATGGTCCTTGCTTATGATTTCACTGTGCTGGCCGGCACGCAGGGGTTGATGAGTCATAAGAAAATGGATCGCATGCTGGGTCTGGCCAACGCGTGGCGGTTGCCGACCGTGCTCTTGGCCGAAGGCGGCGGCGGTCGTCCGGGCGATACCGATGTGGATGTGGTTGCGGGCCTGGATCTTTCGACCTTTAAACAATTTGCCGCTATCAGCGGCCGGACCCCTCTCATCGGCATCGTGGAAGGGCCCTGTTTTGCCGGCAACGCAGCCCTGCTGGGCTGTTGCGACGTGATTATCGCCACCGAACGGTCCAACATCGGCATGGGCGGGCCTGCCATGATCGAAGGCGGCGGACTCGGCACTGTTCGGGTTGAAGAAATCGGCCCGATCGATGTGCAGTGCCGCAATGGTGTGGTCGATATTGCCGTGGCCGACGAAGCGGCGGCCGTAGCGGCCGCAAAGATCTATCTTGCCTATTTTCAGGGGCCTACGTCCGTGTGGCAGGCGGCCGATCAACGCAATCTGCGCTTTTTGATCCCCGAAAACCGCTTGCGGGTTTATGATATCCGAAAGGGTATCGAAACGCTTGCAGATACGGGCTCAGTTCTTGAACTGCGCCGCCATTTCGGGGCCGGTCTGATTACAGCCCTGGTCCGCATCGAAGGCCACCCTTTCGGGCTGATTGCCAACGATCCGACCCACATGAGCGGCGCCATCGAAGCCGAAGGCGCGGATAAGGCCGCGCGGTTCATGCAGCTTTGCGACGCCCATGGGCTGCCGATGATCTCTTTGTGCGACACGCCGGGTTTCATGGTCGGGCCTGAGATCGAGGCCCGCGGCCACGTGCGGCATGTTTGCCGGATGTTCGTCGTGGGCGCCAAGATTCGTGTGCCATTCTTCACTGTCGTTTTACGCAAAGGCTATGGCCTGGGCGCTATGGCGATGTCGGCGGGCGGTTTTCACGAGGCTTTTTTTACAGCTGCCTGGCCTTCCGGGGAATTCGGCGGCATGGGCCTGGAAGGGGCTGTCAAACATGCCTTCAAAAAAGAACTGGCCGCCATCCAGGACCTTGAAGAGCGCGAGGAAACCTATCGCTCCATGGTGGCGATGGCCTATGCCCGTGGCAAGGCCATCAATATGGCCTCCCACATGGAAATCGATGCCGTCGTCGATCCGGCCGAAACGCGCCGCTGGATTATGCGTGGCTTGAAGTCGGTTCCTTCCCCATCCCGGGGCAAAAACAGTCACACGTACATCGATCCGTGGTAATCCAACCAACCCATTTTTTATTAGAAGGAGGTATGTACATGGAGCGCATCTGGATGAAGAACTGGCCCGCTTTTATCCCTCAAGAGGTAACCTATCCAAAAGGCCGCAAGCCTGTCTTCGAGTACCTTCGCGACAATGCACGCGAATTTCCCGAACGCACGGCCATTGTCTTTTACGGCCAAGAGGTGACCTATGGCGAACTGGACCGCAAGTCGGAACAGTTCGCCCGTTTTTTGATCGATACCGGCTTCAAAAAGGGAGATCGCATCGCGCTTTTTCTGCCCAGTTGCCCGCAGTACCACATTGCGCATTATGGTATCTGCAAAATGGGCGGTGTGATCGTGCCCTGCAGCCCGCTTTTCAAGCAATGGGAACTCGCTTATCAGTTGCGTGATACGGGCGCCAAAGCGATCGTGGCCCTTGATCTCTTCTTCCCCGTCGCCGACGGTGCCAGTAAAGAGTGCGGTTTGAAAACGGTCGTGACCACAAGCCTGCACGATTTTCTTCCCAGCACGCCGACCATGAATTTGCTTCCCATGATGGGGGCTCCAAAAGCGACCTGTCCGGGAACGACTGACTTCATGGAGATCTTTGAGCGCTATCCTGCCGAATCAGTCAACGTCGCGATCGGACTGGAGGATATCGTCCAGCTTCAGTTTACCGGGGGCACCACCGGGCTTCCCAAGGGTGCGATTCTGACCCACGGTTGCAAGCTCTTCAAGGTTGGCGCACTGATGAACATTTTAAGCGCCAATCTGACTTACCTGGGGGCTTCGGATGATCACACGACCAGTTTAGCCATTCTGCCCACTTTCCACATCGCCGGAATGCTTGGCGCCGTGGATGTGATGATCGCGCAAGGCGCCACGCAGGTCCAGATGGTCATGTTCGATCCTGTGGCGGCCATGCAGGCCATCGACCGTTACAAGGTCCAATTCTTCCAAGCCGCCGTGCCCATGAACATTGCCATCATGGGTCACCCTGATCGTCTCAAATATGATCTTTCTTCGCTCAAGCTCTGTCTGACGACCAGTTTCGGCGTCCAGCTTACCGAAGATATCGTAAAAAAGTGGCAAGAGGACACCGGCGGCTGCATGTTGGCCGAAGCCGCTTACGGCCTGACCGAAACGCATACTTTTGACACCTTTATGCCTTTGGACAGACCTAAATACAGTGCCGGGTGCCAGGGGATCCCTATTCCCGGGCAGCAGATCAAAATCGTCTCCTGGGAAGACCGCTCTCGTGAAGTGCCGGCTGGCGAGATGGGAGAAATCGTACTCAACAATCCCGCTGTTTTGAAAGGCTATTGGAACAAGCCCGAGGAAACCGCGAATTCATTGGTGGATGGATGGGTTTATACCGGGGACATGGGCAAGTTCGACTCGGATGGATACCTCTATTTTCTGGGACGCAAAAAGGAAATGATCAAGGTGTCCGGCTTCAGCGTTTTCCCCGAAGAGGTGGAGACTTTCCTGCTGCAGCATCCAGCAGTGGAAAAAGCGGCCGTGATCGGCGCCCCGGATCCCATGAAGGGTGAAGTCATCAAGGCTTACATCATTCTCAAACCGGCGTTCAAGGATACTACCAAACCCGAAGAAATCATCGCTTGGGCCAAAGAGGGGATTTCTTCTTACAAAGTGCCCCAGGCGATCGATTTTCGAGAAGAACTACCCATGAGTGGCGTCGGCAAATTATTGCGCAGGGTGCTTGTCGAAGAAGCCTTGAATAAAAAAGCCTGATGCCGGTAGCCGCGACAGCTCAGCCGATCCAGCCCTTGAAGGCCGCCACCACATACAGCCCATATCCGATGATCAGAACGAGGCCGAAAGGTCGCCCGGCTCTGAATTTCTGCAGGACGAGAAGGCCGAGCACCATCAGCAGCGTCGCCAGGAGCAAAATCGTTGTGGTGGTGATGTTGGCGCTGCCGATGTTCTCCACCGGTCCGTAAATCAGGGTGGTGAGCAGTACCGGCAGGCCGAGACTGATGCAGATATCGAAGGTATTGCTGCCCAGGGCATTGGCGATCGCCATGTCGCCTTTTCCCTTTCGGGCCACGATAGCGGATGCGACCAGTTCCGGGACAGAGCTGCCGCCGGCGATGATCGTCAATGCGATGATCGTGGCATCGATGCCCAGATAGGCCGCGATGGCTTCACCGGATCGCAGGAAGATGTAAGTTCCCGCGCCGATAAAGCCAAGCGACAGCAAAAACACCGGGATCGTCCAACCCGGTTTCTCCCGGGGGTCGGGAAGCGGCCGGCGCAAGCGGTCCAGCAGACGTCTTACGGACGAGCGGGGAACTTTTTGGCTGGGCGCACGGTCGGAAGTATTCTTGGCCTCTGATTTTTTGATCGGTTTGCGGGTGCGGACAAAACGCGGCCAGACCAGCAAAAGGCCCAGGTAAAGTCCGTAGGCGCCGACGAGCGCAACACCATCCCAGGCGGTAAATACGCCGTCGCGCATGAGATAATAAAGGAGCACGACAGACAATGCATATACGCTGCCGTCGCGGAGCACCGGACGCCATTGCAGGTGGGCGCGTTTGATCAAGGCAGCAAACCCGATGACCACGAGAACCTGAAAGAGGGCCGATCCAACGACATTGCCGACGCCGAATGACGGCCGTGAACGAAAGACGAGAAGCGTCAAAAGTGCCGTGAACAGCTCGGGAGCGCTGCTGCCGAACGCCAGGAGTGTGGCTCCGGCGACATCTTCGGGCATTTTGAGCCAGCCGGCGATCGTCTCCAGGCTGGGGATGAAGTATTTATCGATAATGATGCCGATCAAAAGAAATGACAACAAAAGAAGGATAACCGCCAGATAGATGTTCATTTCGGCATATCGTTCCGGTTGCCCGGCGGCCGCCACAGAGGCATCGGGGTCGGCTTTGGTCCAGGCGAATTCAGCCTGATCCGGGATACGAAGCGCGCTTTGCGCATGGCGGGTCATCTCCTTTCCGGGTTGGCGGCATGACGCTGTCGCGGCGTGTTCAGCGTCGTTGCCCAACAAGGTATTTAGACGAAATCAATTGTCAATACGCCTCGCGGGCGGAAACGGTACCGCTGCGTATCTCAATGCGCAGCGGCTTGTTTCGGGGCGGCTTTGGCCGCCTCCGCGGCCGTGTCACCAGCGGCACAATTTCGTTTGACCGCTAATCATTGCGGACAATGTAAATGGGACCCTTTATCTTTTGGGCGCCGGACCTGATTGTAACCGAAAGTACTTCTTTCTTTTCCTCCACAATGTCACCCGCGATATGCCTAATTCCTCAGCAACAGCGCCCAGGTTGCCTTCATGCCTGGAAAGGGCGTCCGTGATGGCTCGGCACTCCCGCTCCCGTCGTTTTGTTTGCCCGTCAACGGCGGACGCAAGGTCGGCTTGATGAGCTGCGACCGATACTATCGTATCCGGATATAAGAGTTGCAGGGGCAGGTGCGCGGGGGTGATTTCGTTTTCCCGGCTCATTGCGAGAGCGTGTTCAATGGCGTTCTCGAGCTCACGAATATTGCCTGGCCAGTGGTATTGCTGCAGCAGCTGTTGGGCTGCTATGCTGAGCGTCTTCAGATGACGGCGATTTTTCTTCTGGTGCTTGTCGATGAAGTGGCCCGCCAGCCGAAGGATGTCCTGAAGCCTTTCCCGCAACGGGGGAATGGCCAAGGGAATTACCGCTATCCGATAGTACAGGTCCAACCGGAATTTCCCCTGCTGTGCGTTGGCCGAAAGATTCCGGTTGGTGGCGCAGATGAAGCGTACGTCCACCGGATAAAAGCGATCTGACCCCACGGGGCGCACTTTGCGTTCCTGCAGCACCCTGAGCAGCTTGACCTGCATGCTCATGTTCAGCTCTCCGATTTCGTCCAAAAAAAGCGTGCCTTCATGGGCTTCCCGGAAAAGCCCGGCTCGGTCCGAGATGGCGCCGGTAAAGGCGCCCTTCACATGGCCGAACAATTCCGACTCAAGCAGCGCTTCCGGCAGGGCGCCGCAATTCACGGCCACGAAAGGTTTGTCTTTGCGGTGGCTCTGGCTGTGGATGGCCCGGGCGGCCACCTCCTTGCCGACCCCTGTCTCACCAGTGATCAGAACGTTAGAATCCACCTCCGCACAGCGTACCACGGTTTCGAAGACGCCCTGCATGCTTCGGTCGCCGCCGATCATCTCGGTTTGCAGTTCGCTGCGCCGCATCTCCCGCTTGAAGTGAAATAACTCCCGCTCCTTTTCGGCTAGGCGCACGTTGTCGGTGACGTCCGTGAGGGTTTCGGCATGCGCGAACAGCCGGCCCTGGTGGTCGTAAATCGGGCGAATCTCGCCGATGAACTGGCGAAGCTGGCCCTCCACGGGGAGCGCCAGTTCGACAGGCCCCTGTGCGCCCAGCGGCAGCAGTGGTACTGTTCGGCCGCAGTGCAGGCTCGCACTTTCGGGGCTGCCGAACATGTAGCGCCCGTCGGCATCGAAGATCGAAACGCAGTCGCGGATGCCGAAAAGGATGCTCTGGAGCATGCGTTTTTCCTTCTCCAGCTCGTCGCGCATCCGTTTCTGCTGGCTGATATCCACCAGAAGTATGTTGACTGATACGGGGCGTCCTTTGACGTCGCTGTTGGACGAAAGATGAAACAACACCGGGATCTTCTCCCGGTTGCGCGACCCGTAGACGTAAAGTTCGAACTGGACCGATTGGCGCCCTTCGCGGAGAAGTCCGACATTGTGCTCCACCATTTGAATCTCTTCCGTGCTGATCAGCGTGCGCACGTCGCGGCCGATCAGGTTGGTGCGACTGGCGCCGGCGAATTCGAGGAAAGTGGTATTGACATCCAGAAGGATGAAGTCGAGATCGGTCAGCCAATAGCTGATCTTCAGGTCGTCCAGGATACGCTTCAGATTGACACTGTCGGACGATGCAGGAACACTGGCGTGCATGCGGTCGCTCCTCGGGAACTTCTTTCGGATGTTGCATTCGTGTTGCTTGAAGGTTTCACATGTTTCACATATGTTAATCATAATTTGAAACATATCCCGGTGTCAATGCAGTGATGCGCTCCGAATTTCTTTATAAATCAAGTCGTAAAACCTTACCGCTAGACTTGGCATCAATCTTGAATAAGCTGTCGCGAAGGATGCTTTTCTAAAGGAGGCAGACGATAGCCATGCATGTCATCGAATCCCGCATCGACACTGAATCGGAGGCGTACCGGAAGAATTACGATACCATGGCGGCCCGCGTGGCGGAGCTGAATACGGAATTGAACCGGGCGTCGAACGAACGGTCGGATAAAGCCCTGAAGCGGCTATCCGAAAGCGGCAAACTGCCGACCCCGAAAAAGCTGGAACTGCTGCTCGATCCCAACACGCCCTTTCTCGAAATCGCGCCTTTGGCGGCCAAGGGGATGTACGGCGGCAAGATTCACAAAGCCGGCATCATCATCGGGATCGGCATGGTATCGGGCCGGGAGGTGCTCATATCGGTCAACGACGCCAGCATCAAGGGGGGCTCCTCCTATCCCATGACTGTGAAGAAAACCCTGCGCAGCCATACGATCGCCATGGAAAACCGGCTACCCGTGGTGAACCTGCTGGATTCGGCGGGCGCCTTTCTGCCTTTGCAGTCGGAGATCTTTCCGGATGTGGATGACGGGGGGCGCGTCTTCTACAATCAGGCGATCCTGAGCAAGATGGGTATTGCCCAGATCACGGCGGTGATGGGCTTGTGCACCGCCGGCGGCGCTTACGTGCCAGCCATGAGCGACGAGGTGGTTCACGTCAAGGGTCACGGCGCGATCTTCCTGGGCGGACCGCCGCTGGTCAAAGCCGCCACCGGCGAAGAGGTCACGGCCGACGAACTGGGCGGTGCGGAGGTGCATTGCGCCGAGTCCGGGGTGTCGGATTATTTTGCCGAAGACGACGCCCACGCCATCGAGATCGTGCGCAGGCTGGTGGCTAACCTGCCGGCCCCGCCTAAAGCCTGCCTGACCACCCGGGACTTCCGGCCCACGCTCTACGACCCCAAGGAGCTCTACGGCATCGTGCCTGGGGACATCTCCGAGCCCTACGATATCCGCGAGGTCATCGCCCGGATCGTGGACGGCAGCGAGTTCATCGAGTTCAAGGAGATGTACGGTTCGACCCTGGTGTGCGGCTTCGCCCACATTCACGGCTACCCGGTGGGCATCCTGGGCAACAACGGCATCCTGTTTTCGGAAAGCGCCTTGAAGGGCACCCAGTTCATCCAATTGTGCGACAAGCGAAAGATCCCGCTGGTGTTCCTGCAGAACATCACGGGCTTTATCATCGGCCGCGACTACGAACGCGGCGGCATCACCAAGAACGGGCAAAAGATGGTCAATGCCGTGGCGACGGCCACCGTTCCCAAATTCACGGTCATGGTGGGGGCCTCCTTCGGCGCCGGCAACTACGCCATGTGCGGAAGGGCTTACAGCCCCCGCTTTTTGTGGACTTGGCCCAATCACCAGATCGGCGTCATGGGCGGGCGACAGGCGGCCGACGTGCTCATCACCCTGCAGAACGACCAGCGGGCCCGGGCCGGGCAGCCTCCCATGGACGAGGCGGAAGCCGCCGCCATCCGCGAGCCGGTGATCGCCGCGGCTCTTAAAGAGGGAAACGCCTACTACAGCACCGCCAACCTGTGGGACGACGGCATCATCGATCCAGCCAAGACCCGCGATGTGCTGGGCCTGTGCATCAGCACGGCGCTCAACGCGCCATTGCGCAGCGATGTGCACGGCTACGGCATTTTCCGCATGTAACGCCAAATCCATGGGGAATCGCATGTTCAAGAAAATTCTGATCGCCAACCGTGGGGAGATCGCGGTGCGCATCATGCGCACCTGCAAAGAGATGGGCATCGCCACCGTGGCCGTTTACTCCGATGCCGACAAACATGCCCTGCACACGCTCGAGGGCGACGAGGCGGTGCCACTCGGCCCCGCCGAGCCTTCCCAAAGCTACCTGGCCATCGACCGCATCATTGCTGCGGTCCAACAGACCGGTGCCGAGGCCGTTCACCCGGGCTACGGTTTTCTGGCCGAAAATGCCGACTTCGCCGAGCGCTGCGAGCGGGAAGGGATCGTCTTTATCGGTCCGCCGGCCCAGGTGATTCGGGACCTGGGTAACAAGATCACGGCACGCCGGATCATGTTGCAGGGCAGGGTGCCCATCATTCCGGGCATGCTTGCAGCGGCGGATGATCCCGCCGTATGGGCCGCGCATGCCGAACAGATCGGCTTCCCGCTGCTGATCAAGGCTTCGGCAGGCGGCGGCGGCAAAGGCATGCGCATCGTCCATGACCCTGCCGAACTGGCCGAGGCCCGCCGGGGCGCTTCCCGGGAGGCCACCGCGGCTTTCGGGGATGGGACGGTTTACCTTGAAAAGTTTCTACCCAAATGCCGGCATGTGGAGATCCAGATTCTGGCCGACCAGAAGGGGCATGCCATCCACCTCTTCGAGCGCGAGTGCTCCATCCAGCGTCGGCACCAGAAGATCATCGAGGAGACCCCCAGCCCGGCCCTGACCCCGTCCCTGCGCGCCGCCATGGGCCAGGCGGCGGTGACCGCCGCCCAGGCCGCCGGCTATGTCAATGCGGGCACGGTGGAGTTCATCCTGGACCCGGACGGCAACTTCTACTTTCTGGAAGTCAACACGCGCCTGCAGGTGGAACACCCCATCACGGAGATGATCACCGGCCTGGACCTGGTGCGCCACCAGATCGAGATCGCCGCCGGCCGGCCGCTGGCCCTGACCCAGGATGAGCTGTCCAGCCGGGGGCACGCCATCGAATGCCGTATCTACGCCGAAGATCCGGAGCAGAATTTCATGCCGTCGCCGGGACGCATCGCCTTTTTTAAAGAACCGACCGGTCCGGGGGTCCGCAATGATAGCGGTGTCTATGCCGGCTTCGAGGTCCCGGTGGCGTACGATCCGATTCTATCCAAGCTGGTGGTCCACGCCGAAACCCGGGAGCAGGCCATCCGGCGCATGATCCGGGCACTCCAATCGTATGCGGTATTGGGGGTGAGGACTCCCATTGATTTTCTGCTGGACGTGCTTGCGTCGGCGCCGTTTCAAGCCGGAGAGACCTATACTGACTTTATCGCCCGGCACTTTACCAAATGGTCCCCGGATCGCGACACGCTGGACCTAGCCGCCATCGCCTATGTGGCGGACACCATGGCGCCCAAAGCGCGGCCGGCCGGACGCGCTGCGCAGCCGCCGGCCCACCCGGACCCTTGGCATACGTTGAATCATTGGCGGCTGTAGGCCAAGCGCAACCGACCGCATCACCGGACTATAGGAGATCTGCTGCATGGACTACAAGCTCAAATACAACGAAGAAATTATCACCCTGGCGGTCGAGGCGGTCGGTGACGGCCTCCTGTCGGCCACCATGGGATATAAAAAAATGGAAGTGGCCTTCGAGCGCATTTCCGAAAACCTGCTGAGCCTGCGTGTGGACGGCCGAAAGCACCTGGCCTACGTGGCCGAACTCCCCGACGGCAAGGCAGTGATGGTCGACGGTCGCACCTTTCTGCTCGCCGACGATCGCGCAACCGGGACGCGGCCCCGGTCCGGGGGTGCCAACGGCCCGAAGGCGGTCACGGCCCCCATGCCGGCGGTGGTGACCCAGATCCTGGTCGCCCAGGGCCAGCCGGTCGAAAAGGGGCAGGGGCTGGTAGTGGTGTCGGCCATGAAGATGGACACGGTTCTCGCCGCGCCTTATGCCGGCAGGGTCACGCGCATCAACGTGGCCGAAGGGCAGAAAGTGTCCCCCAGGCAGGTGCTGGTGGATATCGAACCCGCGGTGGTCGATGCGGCCGAAGGCCGAAAGGAGGCGATCCATGGCTGAAAAGGATCTGATCTACCAAGTTGACGGGCATGTGGCCACCGTGACCATCAACCGGGCGCCCGCGCGCAATGCCATCACCTTCGAGACCGTCGGCTTGTTCCACGCGGCGCTGAACCAGGCCCAGGCCGATCCGCTCGTGCGCGTGATTTGCGTTACCGGCGCCGGCGACAAGGCCTTCTGCTCGGGGGCCGACCTGGGCGGTGGCATGCAGGACGACGCCGGCCGCCGCAGCCACTTCGACAACTATGCCCGGCTCATCAGCCGACTTTCGGAATTTCCCAAGCCCACTGTGGCGCGGGTCAACGGCCACTGCCTGGCCGGCGGCACCGGCTTCATGTTGGCCTGCGACATCGTCATCGCCAAGGCCTCGGCCCAGTTCGGCACCCCCGAGGTCAACGTCGGGCTGTTCCCCATGATGATCGGGGCGCTGATCTTCCGCAACGTGCCCCGCAAGAAGGCCATGGAGATGATCCTGCTGGGGGAGCGGCTGACGGCGGCACAAGCCCTTGAAATGGGCATGGTGACGCGAGTGGTGCCGGACGCCGATTTCGACGCCGAGTTGGCCCGGGTGCTCGCCGCCCTTTCGGCCAAAAGCCCTATCGGCCTGCGCATGGGCAAAGAAGCCTTCGCAGCTGTCGAACAGATGCCCCAGGCCGAAGCCGTACGCCTCCTGGCCGGCAAACTGGTTGAGGTATCCGGCACCCGGGACGCCCGGGAAGGCATCACCGCTTTTCTGGAAAAACGCGCACCGCACTTCAAAGGAGAATGAACCGCATGCTCTACCGTTTCCATGGCCGCACGCCCTCCATCGGCAAAGAGACGTATGTCAGCGACCTGGCCCAGGTCATCGGCGAGGTGGTCATCGGCGACCACTGCTACATCGGACACGGCGCCATTCTGCGCGGCGATTACGGCCGCATCGAAATCGGCGACGGCACAGCCGTGGAGGAGGGGGTTATCATTCACGCGCCGCCCGATCACCTCAACCGCATCGGTCGGCGCGTCACCCTGGGCCACGGCGCGATCCTGCACGGCAGCAGCATCGGCGACGGGGCCGTCATCGGTATGGGCGCGATTCTGAGCATCCTCAGCGAGATCGGCGAGGGCGCCATCGTGGCCGAAGGCGCGCTGGTCAAATGGGGCCAGAAGATCCCGGCGCGCATGGTGGCCGTCGGCAATCCGGCTGAAGTCAAACGCGCAGTGAGCCCCAAAGACCTGGAGATCTGGAAATTCGGCAAGCAGCTCTACGTGGATCTGGCCAAGCGCTACTTGGCCTCGGACCTGGAACCACTGGGTATCGATAATGCCGGCGCAGCGGCGAACCCGGCCGGTGACGCAACCCAAGGGAGGTAGATCCATGCGCGATCCTGAAAAACTTATCATCGCCAACTGCAGCGGCTTTTTCGGCGACCGCCTCTCGGCCGCCAGGGAAATGGTTCAAGGCGGCCCCGTCGACGTGCTCACCGGGGATTACCTGGCGGAGCTGACCATGGCGATCCTCTTCCAGAAAAAGCTCAAGTCGCCCGAGGGCGGCTACGTTCCGACCTTCCTCAAGCAGATGGAAGCCGTCATGGGTGAATGCCTTGAAAAAGGCATCCGCGTGGTGACCAATGCCGGCGGGTTGAACCCGGCGGGCATGGCTCGGGCGCTCAAGGCCGCAGCCCAAACGCTGGGCCTGTCTCCCCGGATCGTCTACATCGAAGGCGACGATCTGATGCCGCGCCTGTTGGAACTGCAGCAGGCCGGGGAAAGCTTCATCCATCTGGACAAGGGTGTTCGCCTGGCCGATGCCGAGGCGATACCCATCTCCGCCAACGCCTATCTGGGAGGCTGGGGCATCACTGCGGCCCTGGAACACGGGGCGGACATCGTGGTCTGCGGCCGGGTGGCCGACGCCGCCCTGGTCGCCGGCCCCTGCGCCTGGCGCTTCGGCTGGCAGTCCACCGACTGGGACCAACTGGCCGGGGCCTACACCGCCGGACACATCATCGAATGTGGCGCCCAGGCCACAGGCGGCAACTATTCGTTCATCCACGAGGTGCCCTCCTATCGCAACGTGGGCTTTCCCATAGCCGAGATGCATGCCGACGGCAGCTTCGTGATCACCAAGCATCCCGGCACCGGCGGTCTGGTGTCGGTGGGAACGGTCACGGCGCAACTGCTTTATGAGATCGCCTCGCCGACCTACCTGACCCCGGACGTGGCAGTGCGCTTCGACACCCTTTCGCTGATCCAGGAGGGACCGGACCGGGTGCGTGGCACCGGCACCCGGGGCGAGCCGCCCCCGGAAACCACCAAAGTGTGCATCAATACCCTGGGCGGACACAAGAATGCCATGACCGTGATTCTCACCGGGCTGGACATCGACCGCAAAGCCGAGATCGTCACCCGAACCCTGTTCGAGAACCTGGGGGGCCGCGAGCGGTTCCGCACGGTGGATGTACAGCTGGTGCATTCCGAAAAGATCGATCCGGCCACCAACGACGAGGCTTTCGCCTACCTGCGCATCACGGTGATGGACCCGGATGCCGACAAGGTGGGCAAACGCTTTTCGGCCAAAGTGGTGGAGATGGCCCTGGCCAGCATTCCGGGATTCACCTTGACCTCGCCGCCCACCAACGGGGCGCCGGCCGTGGTGCACTGGCCCGCGCTGGTCTCCAATCGGCACATCCATCAGACGGTGTGCATCGACGACCGTCCGGCCGTGGTGATCGAAGCCGCCGGGGACTACGAACCTTTTGCGCTGGCGCCCCCCATGCCGGAGATTCCCGCGGTTCCGAAGGGCAAGACCGTCCGGGCGCCCTTAGGGCGGGCTTTCGCCACCCGCTCGGGCGACAAGGGCGGCAATGCCAACCTCGGCATCTGGGGCCGCACGCCGGAAGCCTATGCGTTCCTGCGAAGCTTTCTGACCACCGAGCGCCTCAAGGCGCTGCTGCCAGATTGCGCGCCTTTGGCCATCGAGCGCTATGAACTGCCCAACCTTCTGGCGGTCAATTTCTACATCCGCGGGCTGCTCGGCGACGGCGTGGCGGCCTCGGTGCGCAGCGACCCTCAGGCCAAGACGCTGGGAGAATACTTGCGCGCGAAAATCGTGGAGATGCCGGCATCGATCCTGGTGACCGATCCGGAAGCAAAGGAGGTCCGATGAAAGCGTTGTGCGCCGACCTTGCCTGGGAGCAAGAGACCCTGGACGCCCTGGTGAGCGGCTTTACCCCCGCTGCGTGGCAAACCCTGGCGCCCTGCGGCAACTGGACCGTCAAGGACGAGATCTGCCACCTGGCCTATTTCGACCATACGGCCCGCTTGTCGGCCACGGATCCCGAGGCTTTTCAGCACCACATGGTCGCGGACCTGGGCCGGATCAAAAACATGGACGAAGTCACCGGGATCACCCTGGCCAAGGGCCGTGCCATGGCCACCGGCGATCTGCTCGCCTGGTGGCGCCAGGAGCGACGGCAACTGGTCGACGCCCTTGTACGGATTTCCCCCAAGCAGCGCCTGCCTTGGTACGGACCGCCCATGAGCGCGCGTTCGTTCGCCAGCGCCCGGCTCATGGAGACCTGGGCCCACGGCCAGGACATTTATGATGTTCTGGGCCTTGAGCGGCCTGCCAGCCCGGGGTTGCGCCACATCGCCCACCTGGGGGTCACCACCTTCGGCTGGAGTTTCGCCAACCGGGGGATGCAGGTTCCCGAAACCCCGGTGCACGTCGAACTGACCGCGCCCTCGGGCGAGATCTGGAGCTGGGGCGACGAGACCGCGGCCGAGCGCATCAGCGGGCCGGCCGTGGATTTCTGCCTGGTGGCGATTCAGCGGCGGCACGTGGATGACACCGCTCTGGTGGTCGTCGGCGAGGTGGCCCGCAAGTGGATGGAGGTGGCCCAGTGCTTCGCCGGGCCGCCCACCCCGGGACCGGCCCCGGCAACGCGGTTGCCCCGCAGATGACGGGGGCGTCCGGAGAATTCGACCAGGTCATCGTGGCCTCGGGACCGCGCCCGGTAAACGCCCTGGCCGAGCCTCTGGCGGCCCTGGGCATCCCTTTTACGGCGGTGGGCGATTGCACCGGACCGCGCAAGATCCAGGACGCCGTCCACGGCGGTTTCCTGGCCGCTCTCAACTGCGACCAGCATCAACACGGAGACGCCGCATGAGCCAGAATCTATATTTCACCAAAGAACACGAGCAGGTGCGCACCGCGTTGCGGGACTTCGTGAACAAGCGCATCAACCCCTTCGTCGACGAATGGGAAGAAAAGGGCGCTGCGCCGCTGCATGCGCTGTTCAAGGAGATGGGGGAGCTGGGATTTCTGGGCATCCGCTACGATGAGCAGTACGGCGGCGAAGGTCTTGACTATTGGTACGAAACAGTGATGCTTGAGGAGATCGCCCGTGCGCATTGCGGCGGTGTGCCCATGGCCATCGCAGTCCAGACCAACATGGCCACCCCGGCCATCGCCGAGTTCGGCAGTGAATATCTGAAGGAGAAGTATCTGCGCGCCGCCATCCGCGGGGAGATGGTGGGCGCTATCGCCGTCACCGAACCGGACGCCGGCTCGGACGTGGCCGCCCTGAGAACTTTTGCCCGCAAAGAGGGCGACGTTTACGTGCTCAACGGCTCGAAGACCTATATCACCAACGGCACCCAGGCCGACTTTCTAACGCTTCTGGCGCGCACCAGCGAGGCGCCGGGATATCACTCCTTCAGCCTCTTCGTGGTGCCCACCGATCTGCCCGGATTCAAGATCAGCAAAAAACTCGACAAGCTGGGCATGCGCAGCAGCGACACGGCCGAGTTGTATTTCGACGACCTGCGCATTCCGGTCGAGAACCTCATCGGCCAAGAGGGCGAAGGCTTCATATATCAGATGCGGCAGTTCCAGCACGAGCGCTTCTCGGCTCTGCCCATCTGCTACATCGGCGCCGAAGAGATGATCCGCGAAACCGTGGCCTACATCAAAGGGCGCATCGTTTTCGGCAAGCCCCTGATCACCAAACAGGTGCTGCGCCACCGGCTGGTGGATTGGCTCAGCGGGATTGAGTGCCTGCGGCAGCTCACCTATCACATCGTGCGCCTGAAGATGGCCGGCCAGGATGCCACCCGGGAGATCTCCATGGGCAAACTGGTGGGCGGGCGCCTGCTCAACCAGGTGGCCGATGGCTGCCTGCAGATGCACGGCGGCATGGGGTTCATGAACGAGATGCGGGTCTCCCGGTTCTTCCGCGACGCCCGGCTGATCGCCATCGGCGCGGGCGCCAGCGAAGTGATGAGCGACATTATCGCCAAGCTCGAAGGGTTTTGATGCCGAAAACCCGTCGGGAGGTCCATCATCGAGCGTTCCATAAAGGTGCGGAGGGTCCAGTGTAAACATCAACCATTTAAAAAGGAGCTGGGGTCATGAAGATCAACATTGGTTATCTGCTCTATAAGCGGGCCATGCTGAGTCCCAAACTGGAGGCCCTCGTGGTGGGAGAGGTGCGGCGTTCCTATCCGGAATTGAACGAGGGCGCCAACCGGGTCGCCAACGCCATGCGCAAGCTGGGGGTTCAGCGGGGGGATCGGGTGGCGGTGCTGGCCCTGAACGACCCCGAATACTTGGAACTCTACTTCGGGCTGGCCAAGATCGGAGTGGTGCTGGTGCCGCTCAACTATCGCCTGGCGCCGCCCGAGGTGGCCTACATCGCCAATGATTGCGGACCGCAGACCTTCATCTTCGGCAAGGAGTTCCTGCCGGTGGCCGAAGCCATCCGCGGCCAGATCTTGGCCAAGACCTTCATCGGCATCATGGACGAACCCCCGACCTGGGCCAGCTCCTATCGGGCCGTCATGGGGGCCGCCCCGACCGACGAGCCCGAATATGTCGGTGGGGACGATGACACCTTGACCATCCTCTACACCTCGGGCACCACCGGGCGGCCCAAAGGGGCCGAGTTGACTCACAACGGCTACTATCATACCTCGGTGGACCTCAAGGCCACCCTCGCCGATGTCGGCACCCGCATGCTGATGCCGCTGCCCCTGTTCCACATCGGCGCCCTTGCCCCGGTGCCCATGTGCGCGCATTTCGGCTCGACCATGATCTTCCAGCGCGCCTTCGAGCCCGCCGAATTCCTCAAGCTGATCCAGACCGAGCGCATCTCCTGGTTCGGCTCGGTGCCCCAGGTGCTGATGTTCCTGCGCTCGGTACCGCAGTTCGAGACCTTCGACTGGTCCACCATCAAGCTGGCGCTGGTTTACGCGGCGCCCGTGCCGGTGACCCTGATCAAAGCCTTTGCCGAGAAGGGCATGGGGGTGCGCCAGCTCTACGGCCTGACCGAGTGCACCGGCCCCGCCTCGGTCATCGACGCCGAATGGGCGATCCAGAAAGCCGGCTCCTGCGGGCCTCCCTTCTTTCACACCGATATCCGGGTGGTGGATGCCGATGGGAAGAATTGCCCCCCCGACACGCCCGGTGAGTTGCTCCTGCGCACTACCCACCTCATGAAGGGCTACTACAACAATCCCAAAGCGACGGCCCAGACCATCATCGACGACTGGCTACACACCGGCGACATCGCCCGCATGGACGCCGAAGGCTTCCTGTACATCCTGGACCGCAAGAAGGACATGATCATCTCCGGCGGAGAGAACGTCTATCCGGCCGAAGTGGAGAATTGCCTCATGGGGCACCTGGCCATCGCCGATGTCGGCGTGATCGGCATCCCGGACGAGAAGTGGGGCGAGGCCGTCAAGGCCGTCGTGGTGCTCAAAAAGGGAGAAAGCCTCAGCCAGGAGGCCCTCATCGACTGGTGCCGCGACAAGCTGGCGCGGTACAAGACCCCCAAGCAGGTGGTCTTCACCGATCAGCTCCCACGCACCCCCACGGGCAAAATTCTTAAACGGGTGCTGCGGGATCAGTTCAAATAGAAGCGGTGGGCGGCAGCGGCGGCGTTCTGTTCGCCCAGATCGCTTTGAACGAAGAGCTGATGCGAACCAGCTCCGGCGGGTTCGCCGCCGGCATCGGCTCCTTGAATATCGCCCTGCCGCCCATTGAGGATCTGCCGGATCGGTATCCAAGCCCATCAACTTGCTGGCGGCGCTTACGCTTATGGGAAGACCAAGGTGTCTGGGTTGATGTTTGGCGAAATTTTTTATCCATGCTTGATGAAAAAGGATTGCTGGACTGGAAAGAAGCCTTCATAGACGGCAGCTTTGCACCAGCAAAAAAGGGCCATCTTGCGCCGGTAAGTAAAATCCATAGCTGCCCAGGTCGGCCTCGCCGGAGCTTGTTCGGGGCGTCTTTGGCCGCCTCCGCGGCCATGTCCCCAGCAGCACAATTTCGTTTGACCGCTCGAACTTACGTCGTCTATGATGGCGTAGGACGCGGATCGCAGCCCGGTTCACTGGCCTTTATCACTTGACATTGCGCGTTATCAGGCAATCCGGGCCTGGGAGGATTCAAACAAAATTGATGAAGGAGGTTCCGGATGAAAGTGCTTGCGCTTAATTCCAGCCCGCGCGCTCAGGACCAGAGCAAAACCGAATTGATGCTGTCGCACCTGGTGCGCGGCATGACCGAGGCCGGCGCGCAGGTGGAGATCGTGCACCTGCGTGAGAAGAAGATCAACGTGTGCTGCGGCTGCTTTACCTGCTGGACCAAAACGCCCGGCGTCTGCATCCATAAGGATGACATGCGCGCCGAGCTGTTTGACAAATACCGCGCGGCCGAACTGGTCGTCTACGCCAGTCCGCTCTATCACTATATGGTGAATGCCACCATGAAAGCGTTCATCGAACGCACGCTGCCCATGATCCAGCCTTTTTTCGTGCCGGAAGGAGATCGCCTGGTCCATCCGGTGCGCTATCCGATTCCCAAGGCCGTGATGCTTTCGGTGGCCGGATTCCACGAGGAGGAGATTTTCGGCCCACTGTCCACGTGGGCCAAATACCTGTTCGGTGAACGGCTGGTGGCTGAAATATATCGGCCCGGCGCAGAATCGATAGGCGCTTCCCGGCACGGGCGCCATCGCGACGAAAGGATCCTGGCGGCGACCGTTCAGGCGGGAAGGGAACTGATCGCCACCGGCCGCATCAGCGTGGCGACCCTGCAAGGGGTCAAAGAGCAAAGTGTCAAGGATCTGAAAACCTGGAGCACGGTCGGCAACCTGATGTGGCAAACCTGTATCGCCGAAGGCGTCACCCCCAAAATATTCAAGGAGCGGGGGCTGGTCCCGCGTCCGGATAGTATTGACAGCTTCATGTTGATGATGGCGATTGCCTTCAACGCCAAGGCGGCTGGCGACACACAAGCGTGCATTCAGTTTGCTTTCACCGGCGAGAAAACGGGGGAGTGCTACTTCGATATCGCCAACGGCGCCATTCAGGGACACCTCGGGTGCGCCGAACACCCCAGCATGCGCATCGAGGCTCCTTTCGAACTCTGGATGGACATTCTCACCGGCAAGGCCGACGGGCAGAAGCTGTTCATGGAGCAAAAGTATACGGTCACTGGGGATTTTGATCTGCTGATGCGCTTCGATCAGCTGTTCGGGTAACCCCACTGCCGTACGTGACGTGTTGGGCTCCGAAACGCTCGGAATGCGCCCGGGGCAACTTGCGTTGCCCCGGCGCTGACGATGTCGGTTCAAGGCTACCCCATGTCGCGGATAGTGGCTTCACCCAGTTCGTTGAGCGAGAAGTTGTTGAAAATGTGATGGCCATCGTAATCCAGCACCCGCACATCATCGGTTTGCTTCAAGTCGCCCAGCACAACATTGAAATGCTGGCCGTAACGCTGTTTGACCTTATGCATATCGATTTCGTAGGCGATGAACTTCTTGATCCCCTTGGACGCCAGTTTTTCCACAAGATAGGGATCGGAAAACGATTCATAGCTGGTCAGCAATAAGATCGGACCCGTGCCGGTAAAAAAGATTCCGGACTTCATAATGCACCTCCTTAATGTCGCTTGCTGTCGATTGCGGGCCTGATATCTGCCCCAAGCCTGGGGAAAGGTGTGGCCGGAGGAAGCCTCTTGGGAAGATGCGAAACAGCGTGCGCGCACGCCCAATGAATCGTTGGGCGAAACCCTGAGCAAGGTTGCCGGAGCGCGGGCAAGGCCCGGATGATTCTATCAAACAATCATCCCTCCCGCGGTCGCTGTCAACCCAATCACCTGCACGGATCGCCGGCGTTTGGAACCCGAAAGTTTAATAAATATCCATATCAAAGATTTCGATTCAAATCATTTAATGAATTATGTTCGGGCGGCTGATTTTCTGGTACGGTGTGAACGGCAATGGCGATCTTTGCGGCATGCGGCGCGACCCGCTTTGATCACTGTTCCAATGACTTGGGCAAACCCATGACCACACATCAAGGAGGATCTAATGGCCGAAACAATTCTTGTCGATGTCCTGGATAACTACATTGGCGAAATCACCCTTAATCGCCCCGAAAGCCTCAATACCTTCTCACGGACCCTGGCCTCGGAACTCACCGCGGCGTTGCAGGCCTTAGATGCCGATCCCGCGGTGCGGGTCATTATCCTTAAGGGTGCCGGCAGGGCCTTTTGCGTCGGCATTGATGTGGGCGATTTTTTTGGCAAGAGCACCCTGGAATACCGGGAGTGGATCGAGCGCATGGAGACCCCCCTGGTGACCATCAGCCGCATGAAAAAGCCGGTGATCGCCCAGGTGCACGGCGTGGCTGCCGCCAATGGCGCCGGACTGGTGGCGGCCGCTGATCTGGCCGTGATGGCCGACAATGCCCGGATCGGGCTGACCGCCATCAACGTGGGGCTTAACTGTGTGGGACCGGTCGTGCCGGTGACCCGCTCGGTGGGGCGCAAACGCGCGATGGAAATGCTTTTGTTTGGTGATTTGATCAAGCCGCAGGCAGCCCTGGAGATGGGCTTGATCAACAAAGTGGTGCCGGCGCAGGACCTGGAGGTCGAAACCCGGCGTTGGGCTGCCGTGTTGGCTGCCAAAAGCCCGGTGGCCCTCCAGAATGCCAAGTCGGCCTTTTACGCGTCCGCCGACTTGGAGTACGATAAAGCCTTCGGGTACATGAATGAGGCCTTTGCCCGGTTATGCTCGAGTGAAGACGCCAAGGAGGGGGTCACGGCTTTTCTGGAAAAACGTCCACCGAAGTGGAAGGAAAAATAGGGGGCAGTATGGAAACAATGCATGCATTCATCGATCTGGTCAGAGCGCGGCGAAGCATTCGTAAATACGCGCAACGACCGGTCGAACAAAAGAAGATCGACCTGCTGGTCGAAGCTGCCCTGCGCGCGCCCACCTCGCATGGCAGCCAACCCTGGGAATTCGTCGTGGTCACTGGACCGGAGCGCATCGCACGCTTGAGCGAAGCCAAGCCGCACGGCAGCGCATTTTTGAAAAATGCGCCCCTGGCATTCGTGGTCTGCGCGGACTCGGCCAAGTCCGATATCTGGGTGGAGGATGCGAGTATTGCAGCCGCCTTTCTGCAACTGGCCGCCGCAAGCCTCGGGCTGGGCAGCTGCTGGATCCAGATCCGCCTGCGCGATCACGATCAGCAGCATAGCGCCGGCGCCTATGTGGCTGACGTGCTCGGGCTGCGCGAAGGCTTGGAAGTCGAAACGATCATTGCCATGGGCTACCCGGCCGAGGAGAAAGCGCCGCGTCCGGCGGATGCCTTGCCGTATGCCAAAATCAGCCGCGAACGTTACGGCGCGTCATTATCCAAGGCGTAGGTCCGCCCCTGCAGTTCGACGGGCAGCGTGCGGGCAAGAAGCATCAAGATCATACGCATCGGGCTTTATACGAAAGAACAGGAAAGGACTTGCGACATGTCAGTTTCTCAACCCAAGGATCGCATCGACGATCTTTCCAAAGACGAACTGCTTAAGGTGTTGCCCGATTTCATGCATCGGATTGTCATTCACTACGCGTTGTGGTTCACCGAGGTGCGCCACCAGATGGGCATGCCCAAAGCCTTGGAGATGCTCTCTGCGGTTTTCGAGAAAAACATGGGTCTTCAGATGAAACGCCTCGGCAAAACACTCGGGTTCGAGGTGGTCGACGGATTACCGGCGGCGCTGACCAACCTGGATAAAACCGCTTTGCTGAACCTGATCGATGAGGTGGCCAAGAATTGGCTGGCCAACGACGGCCTCTGGTTTCAGGCCGTGGAGTTCAGCCATGGCATGAACGACGCCAAACGCTGCAACGACAGCTGCTGGGCACATTTCAGCCCCTTCGAAGCCTGGAGTGTCAAACGTCTGCTCGGGTTGGGCGAAGCGCCCGGCCTGCAAGGCCTTGCGCGTGCATTGAATTTCAGGGTCTACGCCCGTCTCAACACGCAATCGGTGTCTTTCGAAGAGGACAACGCCCTGGTCTTCAAAATGAATGTGTGCCGCGTGCAGGCAGCCCGCAAGGCCAAGGGCCTGGTGGATTATCCGTGTAAATCGGCCGGCCTGGTGGAATACACCTATTTCGCGCGCGGCATCGATGCGCGCATCGTCACCGAATGCATTGGCTGTCCGCCGGATGCACATCCCGAAGATTGGTTTTGTGCCTGGCGGTTTAAGATCTAATCTGGTTATCCAGTTCGCTCCAGCGACAATTGGAGAATTGTTTTCGGGATTGGCACAGAGGAGGTGATCCGGGTGGGTGGTCCGCGCCACGTCAGCCATGAGATTTAGTGAGGCATAAGGCCTGCGCAGGACATGGGGCCGCACTGTTTGAGCGCAGCGAGTTTGCGGCCCGTCCGGAGCATGCCTTATAGCCTCACTTAATCGAATGGATGGTGGCGCGGACCACCCACCCGGATCACCGGGGCTTTCCTACGTCACCCCATTCTCACCTGCCAAAGTGGATGATCAGAAAATACAAATTTGCACCCTTCGCGTCAACCGCCATTGGTTCCAGCATTCGCCCACAGTGACCCCTGTATCTGCAGCAGCAATCGCCTTCGGATAGCCCAACGCAAAATGGATCTCACAGAGCTCTTCAGAAGCCAAGATGATGCTCCGAGAACGCTGTCCAAGCATTCAGGCAATCCTGCTTTTGGTTCTATTGATTAACGAAGTCCTCAAAAAAAGGATGGAACCATGCAAGACAAGACAAATGCCGTCAGGAAACTGCGGATACCGGGGATAGTGCATGTCGACGATCTACAACGCCCGGAAATTGAGGCGCCAAAGACATTAGGGATTCAAAAAAGCGCATCTTACGTGGTTTCCGCAATGCGCTCCGGAGATGCGGATTCGCCAACCCACGACTATGATCCCGATGAGGTCGTGATCATCGCGCTGGAAAATGGCACCCGTCTGATCACTACCAGCGAGCGCCTCTGTGCAGCCATTCTCAAGTCCGGTGCAAAGCGCGAAGCGGATGGGGTGTATGACCTGTCGCCAACGCTGCCGTTGTACGGTGCCGCACGCGGCATGATCGGGTCGCTGGTGATCAAGACGCTTAAGTTCTTCCAGATCGATGTGCCTGGTCAGGCGGCCATGACCCTCGCCGAACTGTGGGAAAACCACACCCTGGGGAAATCGGAGAGGGGACCCGGACCCGGCCTGCGCCGATGCGCAACCGGCGACCGATTTGAGCTGGGCGACCTTGTTGCGCCATCTGACATAGCGCCCGATCGCCCCCTTTTGCTTTTCCTGCATGGTATGGCATCCACCACTGAAGGCAGCTTCGGCAAGCTGTGGGATCCGCAGGCCGAAAAAAAGGCGATTCGGGAAGCGCTTTTTGCGCCTTACCAGAACCATGTGTTCGGCTTCGAACACCACTCTCTGTCACAAAGCCCTGTGCACAATGCGATTGCCCTGCTCAAGCAACTCCCGGCCGGCGCACGTTTGCATCTGGTTTCCCATTCTCGCGGCGGGCTGATCGGAGAACTTCTCTGCCGTGCTCAGATGTCGGAAGGCCGCGATCCTTTCGATGAACTCGATTTCGCGCTCTTCAAAAAAGACGACCCCAAGGCCGACCGCGGGTCTCTTGAGGTGCTGAACAGTCTGCTCAAGGAGAAACGGATCCAGGTGGCGCGTTTTGTGCGCGTGGCCTGTCCGGCTTGGGGGACGACCCTCGCATCGGAGCGCTTTGACATCTATCTTTCCCTCGTTTTCAGCCTGATTGAAAAAATACCGGTCTTTCAGGCGGGGCCGGGGAAAGTGGCCTTCGATATTTTCACCGAGCTCCTGATGGCGATCGCCAGAGAACGCGCCAATCCTGCTGTTCTGCCCGGCATCGAGGCGATGATCCCCGGTTCCGCGCTGGTCCGCATGTTGAACCGCCCCGATCGCCTGGTGGACGGAGAATTGCGGATCATCGCCGGAGATATCGCGGGCGCAAACACCTGGAGCCTGTTGGGCACGTTGTTGACCGACCCGCTCTATCTCGACGATCACGACCTGGTGGTCAACACATCCGCCATGTTTGGTGGGGCAGAACGCAAGGGCGGTGCTGCCTTTCGTTTTTACCAGGGCAAAGAGGTCACGCATTTTCACTATTTCGAGAATGCGGACAACCTCCGGGATCTGGCCCAGGCCATTACACGGCCTGCGGGAAAAAAAGATGATTTTACCCCGTACATAGTGCGTAAAACCGATGCCGGCGAGCCGCCCTACCGACGCGAGGGCGGTCCGCCAAAGCCGATCGTTTTTCTCGTGCCGGGCATCATGGGCAGTCACCTGGAGGTGGGCCGGAATCGGATCTGGCTGGATTTTGTGGATCTGGCCTTCGGCGGTATGTCCAAGTTGAAAATGACGGCACAGGCGGTGCGTGCGGAGTGCCCCGTGTGGACGGTCTATGCGGATATCACCCGCTTTTTGGCCAGAACCCACGAGGTGGTCCCCTTCGCTTTCGACTGGCGTCTTTCCCTTGAGATCGAGGCGTTGCGCCTGGCGGAGGCCATCACGCGCAAGCTCGACGAATCGGAAAAACACGACCAGCCTGTCAGCATCCTGGCCCACTCCATGGGCGGGTTGGTGGCGCGGGCCATGATCGCCACACCCGAGGGCGGCACCGTCTGGGAGCGCATGTGCAGGCATCCCGAGGCCCGGTTGATCATGTTGGGGACCCCCAACGGCGGCGCCTACTGTGTCCCCCTGGTTCTGACCGGTCGCGACACGTTGATCAAAAAACTCGCTTTGCTCGACTTTGTCAACAATAAGAAAGAGCTGTTGGAAATCGTTTCGGAATTCCCCGGTTTTCTGGAAATGATGCCGGTTCACGGCACGCTGGATCTGTTTTCAGCGGAAGGATGGGAACAGATTCGAAAAAGCGATCAGGATGCCGGTGCCTGGCCGCTTCCGAAGAAACAAAGGCTGGCGGCCGCCAAAAAAGTGCGTGACACTATTTTTAAGAATGAGAAAACGGTCGACCCCCAACGGATGCTCTATGTGGCCGGGCATGCCCCGGCGACGCCGGTGGACATCGTCATTTCCCAGGGGAAAAAGAGCACGCGGGATATCGCCTTTCTTGCGACCTCTCAAGGGGACGGCCGGGTTCCCTGGGCGACCGGCATGCTGCCAGGCGTCAAGACCTGGTACATGGACGCGGCCCATGGCGATCTGCCCAATCACAGGGAGGCCTTCGATGCCATTCTCGACCTGCTCGAAAAGGGTGCCACGAACCGGCTGCCTATAACGCCCCCGGTGACCCGCGGCCTTCCCGAGTTGTTCGAGATGCCGGTGGAGAAAACCCCGCTATTCCCGGACCAGGAGGACTTAGCCCGCATCGCCCTCGGCGCCAAAAAGGCCGTGCAAAAAGAAAAAGCCCACCGGGCGGAGGTCACTGTGGCGCATGGCAATCTGGCTTACGCCAACCATCCGATCATGGTCGGCCACTACGCGGGCGACACCATCGTCAGCGCTGAGGCCCATCTGAACAGGGTTCTGGGGGGGCGCTTGGCCGACCTGCACAGCCTGGGGCTTTATCCGGGAAAAGAAGACACGGCCGAAGTTTTTCTCAATCCACACAAAAAACCGGCCGGCGCCGTTGTCATAGGCCTGGGAGAAGTGGGCAGCCTGTCTCCCGGGCGCCTGATGCAGGCTGTTTCGCGCGGGACCCGGATGTATGCCAAAACACAATGGGATCAAGCCATCCGGGAAAAAGCGGGCGGCAGCACGCGGGTGTCCGCCAAAATGGCTTGCCTGCTTGTCGGCACCGGCGCCGGGGGCATCGGCGTGGGCGATGCGCTTACGGCTATTCTGCGGGGGATCGCCCACGCCAATCAGAATCTGGAAGAAAATAAGTTTGCCGACCGGGTGCGGATCGATGCGGTCGAATTTCTGGAACTCTACGAAGATCGTGCCATCCTGGCTGCCCAGGCCCTCGCCCGCATCAGCCGAAATACGGATATCGCCAGCAGTTTCAACATCGATCCGGAACTTGAAATCAGATGCCTGCCCGGAGGATGCAAGCGGGCCTGTTTTGCGGAAGAACCGCCCTGGTGGCAGCGTCTGGAGATCGTGGAGGACAAGCAGGAACGTCTCAGGTTTAATCTATTGACCGATCGGGCCAGGGCGGAAGTGCATCTGCAACCGACGCAGCGCCAGTTGGTCGACCTGTTCATCGATGACGCCATCGTTCGTGCCACGGCCTTCGAGGATGAGGTCGCTGTCACCTTGTTTGAAATGCTGGTTCCCAATGAACTGAAAGAATATGCGCCCGAACGTCGGGACATTGTACTGGTGCTGAACGACGGTTCGGCCCGCTATCCTTGGGAACTGATGAAGGAGCGGCCGGCCGGCGCCCGCATGGCCAGCGGTTGGGCGCCCAAGCCCCTTGCGATTCAAGCGGGAATGGTGCGCCAGCTGCAAACCGGTGACTACCGGGAGCGTGTGGTGATGGCGCTGGGGGAGACGGCCCTGGTGGTGGGCGATCCGCCCAGCAATTTTCCCCCGCTTTCCGGGGCCGAAAAAGAAGCCGGCGAAGTTGTCCGGACCCTTGAAGGCAGGGGCTACCAGGTGACGGCGCTCATTGGAAAAAGTGCCAAGGACATTCTCAGAGAGGTGTATGTTCGGGACTACCGCATTCTTCATCTTGCGGGCCACGGCGTCTATAACTACGACCCTGAAAAGAAAAAGGTCATCTGCGATGTCTGCGGATCGGAGACCCGCGGCAAAGGCATCTCGGGAATGGTGATCGGCAAAAATCAATTTCTCACACCGGCCCTGATCCGTCAGATGCGCGCTGTTCCAGAGATGGTGTTTGTCAACTGTTGTCATCTTGGAAAAATTGAAAAAGAGGACGACCGCCCGCCCAATCATCCGCCCAAACTGGCAGCCAATCTTGGCAAAGAGCTTATCAATATGGGCGTGCGGGCCGTGGTTGCCGCAGGCTGGGCCGTCGATGACGCGGCCGCGCAAACCTTTGCCAGTGAGTTCTACAGCAAAATGCTGTCGGGCATTCCCTTTGGGGCCGCGGTTCTGCATGCGCGCCAGGTCATATACGCCAACTATCCCCACGTGAACACCTGGGGGGCCTACCAGTGTTATGGCGATCCGGCCTTCAGTCTTGTGCGAAAGGGTGCCGTCCCCATGCACCAAGAGGCCAAACTGTCTTTTAACGCACCGGCAGAGGCGGTCGTCGCCTTGGGAAATATCGCGGGGCAAGCCGCTTCGGCTTCGGACAGCGAGATTGCCGCACTGAGGGAAAGTGTGCAGCGCATCGTGCAGATTCTGCCCAAAAAATGGCTGGGCGCGGGTGAGGTGCGGGCTGCCCTGGGGCATGCCTGCGGCGAACTAGACCTGTTTGCCGAGGCGGTGACGCACTACCGTTATCTCCTGCAAATCGAAAAAGCGCAGTTCCCCTTTTTGGCAATCGAACAGCTTTTTGATCTGCAGACACGCTGGGCGGTCGCACAAGAGGACGTGCGGACGTCCAAAGCTTTGATCAAGGAGTCCGAGAAGAAGATTCAACAGATGATCGACACGTTAGGCCCGACCGCGGAACGTGAAAGCCTGCTGGGAAGCGCTGCCAAGCGAAGCGCAATGATCGCCGAAAGCCTCGATGAAAAAAAAGTTGCGCTTGGCCGCATGGCTGAAAAATATAAAGCCGCCTGTGGCATTCAAGGAGAAAAGGGTAAGTCCGGATTTTACGCTTTGCTCAACTGGCTTACCGCAGGGGTTTTGCTGGAACTGCTCGGCGATACGTCCCACAAACCGGACGATTTTAAGGTCCTTTTGGAAAAAGCCGCCGAAGGCGCAACGGCCAGCCATCGCGAGGCCCCGGATTTCTGGAGCGCCATTACCGCGGTCGATTGCCGGCTCCTGGAGCACCTGGAGAAAAGGGATCTGGCCTTGTACACAGAGCAGATCGCCGCGGCGTACCTGGAAATCAAGCAGAGGATCGGTTCGCCACGCGAGTTCCGTTCAGTCCTGGAGCATATTGAATTTCTAAAAAACATCGTCGACGCGCCTCCGGAAGCGACCCTTGAGTCGGAAATGGGAAATGCCCTTCTGGAAATACGGCGAAGAGTAGACGGCTGACGACCGGCAGGCCGGCACGTCTTCGATAGCGACGCAATGCTTCCATCTTTTTTCATCACGAGATGTTTGTATCCACATCCCATGGAGTTTGCTTCAGACCTGGCGCCCGGATCACCTCGTTGTGTGCGAATCGATCGCATGCTATCCATATTCAGCAAATCGCGATCGTGTCGCACGCCAGAATCTCGGGCGCCAGGAGGGAGAAAATCCGAAGCGGCGCCGCGATGCCTTTAAGCGTGACCGTGCCGCGGTCGTGGACCGGCCATAGGTTCCCGATCATGTGCATCGTGGTTTCGCCCAGAAGAATATCTCCGCCATTGGCATGCTGGGCCAGGCGCGCGGCCAGGTTGGTGACCGCGCCGCTGGCAGTGTAGGTCATGCGGGTGCTCAGGGTGCCTTTCAGGCGCGTCATGCCGAGCAGCGCCTCACCGGTGTTGATGCCCATGTTCACGTTGACGGGCGCGACATCCGAGCCGAGCGCGCGGCTGACTTCCAGGCTCCTGGCCCGGATGTCGAGAGCAGCCTTGACGGCATTGATCGCATTGGCGCGGGCGTCATCTTCCTTGAAAATGATCATCAATCCATCGCCTGCGGTTTCGTTGATGTCCCCGTGGGAGCGGTGGATGGGGTCGACGAAGCTGGAGAAGATTTTCTCCACCAGGCTGTTGACCTCGACCTCGGGCCTGTCGAGGGTGAGTTTGGTATAGCCCTCCAGGTCCAGAAACAGCACACTGACATTCTTCTTTTCTTTTTCGCGATCGATCAGTTCGGGGTGGTTCTCCACCATCTGGCGCACCGATTGCGGCACGAAAGGCGACAAATGGGTCAACATCTGGTTGATGCGGATTTTCTCCTGGGTGATCGACCAGTGCTTCTTGGCGCTCACCAGCAGATTGCCGACCGTTTCGGCAAAATCCTGCAGCAGGAAAAACTCTTTGCGCGAAAAAAGAGTATTGGGCGGCACCACCGCACTGACCACCGCCAGCAGTTCGTCGTGATCGTATACCGGAATGGCCACTTCGGGACCGATATCGATCTGTGTGCCGTCGGGCCGCACAACCGGGTCGCCGCCGGGCGCCACGACCGTTTTGCGTTTGGCGATGGCTTTCTGGACGGCGGGGCGCCGGCGCTTGCATTGCAGGCAGTTGACCGGCCGGTCGTACAGGGCGCACTGCAGCGGCCGGGTGTAGTCGCCGGCCTCGGGATCGATCAGCAGAATGCAGGTCTCCATGGCCATGGGAATGATATCCTTGAGTTCGGAACGCATTTTTTCAAGGATTTCATTGGCCTCCATGATCGGGGCGACTTTTCTGGCGATCCGCCGCTGGGCTTCGAATCTCTCTTTGTAGTATTTCTCTTTGAGGTCCACTTTGGTCGTTTCCATTGTGCATCCGCCCCCTACTTCTTTTCCAGCTCCGACGAGACCGGATCAGGGCATCCGATCGGTTCCATCACATAGTCTGCTGCGCCAAGCGCCCGGATGATTTCCTGGATATGATCCGCGTTGCGGGTCTCCAGTTCCAGTTCGACGCTGGTTTTGTCGATGGCCTGCCGTTCTACGCTGCGGTCATGGCGGATATGCAGGATGTTGGCCTGCAGATCCGCGATTGTGGCCAGCAGGCAGGCCAGGGTTCCCGGCTTGTCGTTCAAGGTGAGCCGGACACGCATGATGCGGCCGTTTTTGAGCAATCCCTGGTGAAGGATACGGCCCAGCAGGGGGGTGTCCACATTGCCGCCTGAAATGAGGAGCACGATTTTTTCGCCGCTGTGCGTCCGAACCGTCCCATTGAGCAAGGCCGCCAGGGGAGCGGCGCCTGCGCCCTCGGCCAATACCCGTTTGCGCTCCAGCAGGATCTGGATCGCTGCGGCGATATACGCCTCCTGCACGGTTACCACATCATCGACCCATCGGCGAATGATCTCAAAGGGCACCCGGCCCAGTTGTTTGACGTTAATACCGTCCGCGATCGACGGTCCGGTCGCAACCGACACGCAGCGGCCGGCAAGCAGCGAGGCCTGGCCCGATGGACAGGCGGCGGCTTCGACGCCGACCACACGCGTGCGCGGGTGCCTGGTTTTGAGCGCACTGGCGATGCCGGCGATTAGTCCGCCGCCGCCCACCGGCACCAGCACGGTGTCGACCTCCGGCAGTGCGGACAGAATTTCAAGGCCGATGGTGGCCTGCCCGGCGATAATGTCGGCATCATCGAAGGGATGAATGAAGGTCAGGCCCTGCGCGGCGATCTGCCGGGCGTGGGCCACACTCTCTTCGACTGTGGCGCCGTGAATGAGGACCCGGCCGCCGTACTTGCGGGTGGCCTCCTGCTTGCCTATCGAGGCCCATTGCGGCATGACGATCGTGGCGGCCAGACCGGCCTTGCTGGCGGCCAGGGCGACCCCCTGGGCATGATTGCCGGCCGACGCGGCCACGACCCCTTTGGCTGAAATGGTGCCGTGGCCGCGGCCGTGAATGATCTTGTAGGCGGCCCCGCGAATTTTGAACGAGCCGGTCCGCTGCAGATTTTCGAGCTTCAGATAGATGTGAGCGTCGAAACGTGCGCTGAGTGCGGGCGAGTAGATCAAAGGCGTTTGCAGTATGTGGCCTTCGATCACGCGCGCGGCCTGCACGATCGTTTCCAAAGCGATCATGGGGGTGGTGCCTCCGGTTGTCTTGCGCAAGCGCGGTCCTGAACGGCTATCTGGCTATCCACTTCGGTCAAGTGAGATACGGGTGGGTGCCCCGGTGATCCGGGAGGGTGGTCCACCCGGATCACCTCCTCCGTGCCAATCCCGAATACACTTCTTCAATAGTCACTGGAGCGAACTGGATAACCATAAACAGCTATTTTGATGGCCCTGCTTCCGACCGCGTTTTTTCCTGTATCTGCCGCCAGAGGATTTTTCCGGTGCCGCTTTTCGGCAGCGCATCGACAAAGATCACCTGCCGCGGGTATTTGTAGGCGGCCATCTGTTCCTTGGACCAGCGGATGATATCCTCCGGTGTCACTTTGTTGCACGAATCATCCTGTAAAACAATATAAGCACGCACCTCCTCGACGCGCACCGGGTCCGGTACGCCCACCACGCACGCTTCTTTCACGGCCGGGTGGCTGTAGAGCGTGTTTTCCACTTCCGCCGGCCACACCTTGAACCCGGCGGCATTGATCATGCGCTTGGTACGATCCACGAGGAAGAAGTAGCCCTCTTCATCCATGCGGCAGATATCGCCGGTGCGGAAAAACCGCTTGCCGTCCAGCTGCATAAAGGCCTTGGCAGTTTCCTCGGGGCGGTTCCAGTACTCTTTGAGCACTTCGGGTCCGTTGATCACCAGTTCCCCCGGCGTGCCGGGCGGTACTTCCGCCAGGGTTTCCACATTGACGATGCGTGCATCCACGCCGAAATCGGGAATGCCGATGCACTGCAGCTTGGCCCGGTCCGGTGGGTTGAAATGCGTTTGGGAGATCGTTTCCGTCAGTCCGTAGCCTTCCACGTAGGAAAGGCCGGTCAGATCGTGCAGCCGACGGCCCAGGGCTTCGGGCAGCGGGGCGCCGCCACCGCCGATGGCGACCAGCGAGCCCAAATCGTGCTCGGCGATATCCGGTGCGCTCAGCAGGTCCACGACCATGGTGGAAATGTTGATCCAATGGGTGACTTTGTACTTTTCGATGGCGTCCAGGGCGGTGCTGCGGTCCCAGCGGGTCAGCAGCACCAGGGCCGCCCCGGCATACAGCGGCGCCAGCATGCTGTGTACCAGGCCGGTGACATGGAAAAACGGCAGGACTGACAGGTGTACGGCCGAGGCGGTGTTGCTCAGCCAGTGGTAGGCGCTGACGACATTGGACATGACGGTCTGGTTGGTGTGCACGCACCCCTTGGGCCTGCCGGTGGAGCCGGAGGTGTAGGGCAGCAGGCACATGTCTTGCGGCCCGACCTGCACCGCGGGCGGCGGCGTCTGGCAGCTGAGCAGAGCATTCCACGCCAGACAGGTGTCAGGGCAGGCGGGCGCTTGCAGCATGGCCGGCGGTACGTTCAGGGCGGGCTCGGCCGGCAGATAATCCTGGTAGGCGCCGGCAATCAGAAATTTCAAACCGGCGGCATCGCGCACCTTTTCTGCCACGCCAAGCAGGTCGGTCGTGGTGATCAGGGCTGCGGCCCCGCTGTCCTTTAGAATGAAGGCCAGCTCTTTGTCGTTGTTCATGGGATTGACCGGCACCACCACGGCATTGGCCCGCATGATCGCGTAAAAGGCGATCACATAGAGCGGGGAGTTCTGCATGTACACGGCAACCCGGTCTCCTTTGGCAATGCCGCGTTCGGCCAGGGCGCCGGCCAGGTGTTGAATGTCGTGGTTCAGCCGCGCATAGCTGATCGCCTGGCCGTAGTAGTTGAGGGCGGCTTTTTGAGGGTAATACTCAGCGGCCACCTCAACCAGGCGGAAAATCGGCACTGCCGGGTATTCCAGTGTTTGGGGCAATCTTTTGGGCCAGAAAGGGGTGTGGCGTGGTGTCAATCAGGGCCTCCTTGGGTAATGGGAAGTGTATATTCGAGTTCATCAGGTTTTGCATTCACATTGTGAATCTGCTTTGGAGCCCCTGTCAACATGAAAACCGAACGTTCGTTTTAAATGTTGCGTGTTTTTCGGGCGATCTTTTTTGTTTTGCGATCAGATCATCCCTGGTTTATGGTGTCCGCAAAGACCGGAAGCGGTCATTGACGGGCCCGGTTCGAAATGTGACTTTTTACGCGTTCATCAAAGAAAGGATAGCGACAATGGGCATCATTTCATGGATCATCATGGGCTTGATCGTCGGCGCCGTGGCAAAATTGATCATGCCTGGCAAAGATCCCGGCGGGTTTATCATCACCATTCTCATTGGCATCGCAGGAGCATTCGTTGGCGGCTTCATCGGTTCGGCGCTGGGCTTCGGCAAGGTGACGGGCTTCAATATCGGCAGCCTCGTTCTGGCCGTGGGCGGCGCGGTCCTGCTGCTGGTGATCTATCGCGCTTTGAAGCGGCGTTGACAACCGGCCCCGGTTTGATACGTCTGATAGCAGAGGAGCCACTATGGCACCGCTCGTCATTTTTCTGTTGTTTTTCCTCTTCGTCGCCGTCGCCTCGCTGATCGGTATCTACAATCGTTTCGTCAAATACAAAAACGGCATCGAGGAGGCCTGGAGCGGCATCGATGTTGCCTTGAAGCGTCGATCCAGTCTGATCCCCAATCTGATCCGCACCATTGAAGGTTACAGCCAGCATGAGGCGAGCCTTTTCAGAACCAAGGGTGACTACTTGACCGGCGCGGCGAACATCCCCAATCGTGTCGAAGAGGAAAGCCGGATCTCAGAAACGCTGCGCGGTCTTCTGGGACTGGCCGAAGCCTATCCGGATCTGAAAGCCAGCGCCAATTTCATCGCGCTTCACAACACGCTCGACGAAGTCGAAGAAGATATTCAAAAGGCCAGAAACCGGTACAACCGCTTTGTGGGTAGATTCAACACGCTGGTCGAGTCTTTCCCCGCCGTTTTCATCGCCAGACGATTCGGATTTGAAAAGCAAAGCTATTTTGCACTGGAACTGGCGACCCAACGAGAGCTGCCGGAGATCGAATTTTCCGGCGTCCAGGATGCTTTGAAGGGGGCCGCGGAGACGACTGGCGCGACGCAACGGCGTGCGGGTCGCGATGACCAGGGCGGTGAGGGGTAGCGCGCTCAAGCGCAAGCCTTTGGGCTCACAGACGGGCCGACGCACCGCGTTGGAACTGTCGCCGAAGAGATCGGCCGGGTTCCCCCAACCCGGCCGGTTTATATCTGGCCTTGAGCGCCCGGACCAACAGATTACACGACTTTGATATCAAAAGTCCGATTATTGTCGGTGTCGATGACATGCACCCCACAGGCGACACACGGGTCGAAGGAGTGGATCACGCGCAGGATCTCCAAAGGGTTGTCCGGGTCGGCCACCGGTACGCCCACCAGCGCCTGTTCCAACGCGCCGGGCGTGCCGGCCGCACAGCGCGGACCCAGGTTCCAAGTCGTGGGGACCACCATCTGATAGCGCCGGATCGCACTGTTTTCAAAATCGATCCAATGCCCCAGGGCGCCGCGCGGCGCTTCGAGCAGGCCTCTCCCGGTTCCGGACGCCATGTTGTACGCCGTAAAAATCTCCTTGTCGCCTCCCGCCAGGTTGCTTTCCAGTTGAGCGAGCCATTGAACCATGCCGTCCCCGATGATGGCGGTTTCGATCGCCCGGGCCGCCGTGCGGCCCAGGGTGGAGGCCAGATCGGTCTCCGACAGGCCGGTTTCGATCAAAAAATCATGCACGGCGCGGACGAACTCGGGTTTGCCCAAACCGTAACCGACCAGGACCCGCGCCAGAGGGCCGACCTCCATGGCGGCTCCGTCGTAGCGCGGTGCCTTGAACCATGAGTAGCGGTCGTCGAGGTCCAGGCCCGTGTAGGCCGGCTGGGTTTCGCCTACCAGAGGATGCCGGTCGGTGGTGCCAGTATACCATGAGCGTGCCACATGTTCCGTAATCGCGGATTCGTCCAGCGGCTGGACATTGAAGATGTCGCCGTTCAGAATGACGCCGCGCGGCATGAACAGGTCGTCGGGTGCGGCGCTTTGCGGAAATTCGCCCACAGCCAGGAAGTTGTTGAAGCCGCCGACCGATTTCCAGTCTGGATAGCGCTCCGCGATCACCCTCAGGTCAGGCAGGTAGACATTGGCCACATAGCGGCGGGTCCGCTCGAGGTGGTCGCGGAACGTGTGCAGCCGATCGGGCGTCAATTCGCCGCCGCAGGTGACGCCGCCGACAATGGTGGATTGGGGGTGCGGATTCTTGCCGCCCAGAATGGCCATCATTTTGGCCGCCGTGACCTGCAGCTCGAGGGCCGTCAGGTAGTGGGCCGTGACCAGAAGATTCTCCTCCGGCGCCAGGCGGTATTCGGCGTGTCCCCAGTAGGCATTGGCAAAGGGACCCAGGTTGCCGGTGTTTACCAGGCCCTGCAACCGCTGCTGGACCGCGCTGAAATCAATGGCGTCCGCTTCGGGGCTGACGCTCGCGGCCAGACGCGCGGTCGCCGCCGGATCGGCGCGCAGCGCACTGGTGATGTCCACCCAGTCCAGCCCGTGCAGATGGAAGAAATGCACGATGTGATCGTGCATGAACTGCGCTCCCAGGGTCAGGTTGCGCACCAGCCGGGCGTTGTCCGGAACGATCGTGCCCGACGCATCTTCGATAGCCCGGACCGAGCAGAGCTGATGCACATAGGTGCACACGCCGCACAGGCGTTGGGTGATGATTGGCGCATCGCGCGGGTCGCGGCCGCCCAGGATGGTTTCGATGCCTCTGAAAAGGGTGGCCGTGGTCCAGGCGTGCGTGATCTTGCCGCCGCTGATCGCCACCTCTACCCGCAGATGACCCTCGATTCTGGATACCGGATCGATCACCACCCGTCCAGGCTTGCTGCCGCCCTCGCCGCCGGCATCCTGTTCGATCGCCGTGACGAGAACAGTCGTCGCGCCTTCGGCTGCCAGGGCGAACGTGGCCTGCCCGTTGGTCGTGTCCTGATCGGCCGCGGCCTGCAGGGTTACCGGCTGGTAGATCTCCCAGTTGGTGCTGTCGAAGTAGCGGGTGGCACCCGAGGCGACGGAGATGTCGGCATCCCCGTCCCGGAAGCCGACCGTGACCGCCACCGTCCGGGCGGGATCGGCGCTCAGTTTGACGTTGAACACACCGGTGGCGCCCTCGGCTACCGTAACGGCGCTGAAATCGGTCAGGATCTCAAAGGCCGGCGCCGGCTGATCGCGGTCGATTTCGACAGCCGTTACGGTGGCCTCCTGCAGCTTGTTACCGGAAAGGCGGAAGACGGCCTGTCCGCAGAGCGTGTCGGCGTCCTTGGCGGCTGTCAGCGTCACAGTCTGCCACTGGTTGTAATTGGTCCGCGTGAAAGTCAATTGCGTCGCACCGGTCACCGCAATGTCCTGGTCGCCGGAGACCGGACTGATATCGACTTTTGCAAACTGCGCGATCGGTCGGGTAGCGAGTTTTACATTGAATGAGGCTTGTCCGCCTTCAGGCACCTGGAGGGTGGCGACACTGGTCACAATGCCGGTAATGCTCGGTTTGGAAGCCATGGTATATCCATTTCCTTTCATATCGATCCTGCGGCGCTCCACGCATCATTGCGTTCCGCGGCAGAACGGATGTCAGTCGTCGATCCGTTCGTTGGTTGCGCCCGGCGCTTCGGGATGGCAGCTGGCGCAGGAGCGATTGGTCATGAGGCTGATTTCGTGTTCGCGGTGCATGGCGAGTTGGAATTTGCGCGGATTGCTCTGGCGGGCCTCTTCTTTTTCGAAGATATCGCCGCCATGGCATGGGGTGCAGCTGGCGGTGGTCTGCTCTTCGTGAGGGGTGGCCGTGGCGCGGTAGGTAGCGAACATCGACATCCACATTGGATTGTAAAAGGGCTGGTTCAGATCCCAGAAGTTGGGTTCGGAGCAGCCGATACACTGGTGCTCGGCCTGCACGCACCAGGATTCCTGGTTGTAGTGCAGGCTGGCGCAGTTGTTGTAGGTGCGCGGTCCCTTGCAGTTGTAGCCCTGCATACAGCCGTGCGGGACCGTGCACGCAGCATGAACTGTGCTGCCATGGCAAAATTCGGGCCGTCCGTCCGGGCGCAGGGAGGGCATGCGGCCGTTGAGCAGGTAGCTGGTGATGCAGGCCACCAGGTTCATGGGATGCGGCGGACAGCCGGTGATGTTGATGGTATCGACGCCGATCGCGTCTTTGACCCCTTTGGCGCCGGTGGGGTTGGGCTGTGCTGCGGGCAGTCCGCCATAGGCAGCGCAGGTGCCCAGGGCGATGGTGTGCCTGGCCTGCGGAATCACCGCGCGGGCGATATCCAGCATGGTGCGGCCCCCGATCATGCCGTAAATGCCGTTGTCCGCAGTGGGAATGGCGCCTTCCACAATACATATGAATTCCCCGGCATGATCGGCCACTGCTTGATCCCTGTTGTATTCGGCCTTCTGGCCGCAGGCGACCTGGATGGTTTCATGATAGGTGACATTGAGGACATCCAGAAGAATGTCGGCCACGCCAGGGTCGGTGGCGCGCAGAAATGCCTCGCTGCAGCCCGTGCACTCGGCAAAATGGAGCCAGATCACCGGAGGCCTGGCATCGGTGGTGAGCGCCTTGACAATACGAGGCACCATCGTTGAACTAAGGCCCAGCGTTGCCGCGATCGTGCCGCAGTATTTAAGAAACGATCTTCTGTCGATCAATCTTTGCTTCATTGTCCCTCCACTGTCGTTCGAGGCGATTTCAGCGTCCTTTGCTGCCATTCGTCTATTCGGAATCGGTGTGCGCCATCGGCGCCGTGCCTCTTTAAGCAATTCTCATGCCCGTAAAAATGGGCCCGGCACGCCCCCGGACGGATCTTACCTATAACCGACTGACTTAATTGGATAGTAGCGGTGGCGGCAGGCCGCACCCGTCGGTTGGATCTGTAAGGCCGGATGCGCAATTGTGAGTCAATTGCGTAACTGGGGGCCATTTGGTTCCACGGCCAGGGGCTGTCCGTTGATCTGTCAGATCGTGAGCCTGGCCCCGGCGGCCTGCTGGCCACGATTGCCGCTTTATCTTGACAAAGTATCCGTCTTGAGGAATATAACGTTAACGTTAAGATTAATGTGCTCGTAAAAAGTCGCTTTTAAATCTTCAAAAGGATCGCATGAACGACGAAACCACCTGGACCATCAGCCGCTTGGCAAGTGAATTCGACATCAGCACCCGGACCATTCGTTTTTACGAAGAAAAGGGATTGCTGGCGCCGACGCGTACCAGCGGCGGCCACCGTTATTATACTCGCAGGGACCGCTCCCGCCTGAAACTGATTCTGCGGGGCAAACGTTTTGGGTACTCCCTTGAAGACATAGCCGACATGATCGGTCTGGCCACGGACGACATCGACGAGCAGGAACAGATTCGCCGTACATTCCGCTACGCCGAAAAGAGCCTGGGCACGATCCGGCAACAAATTGAAGAGTTGACAATGTTCGAGTCGGAGATCCTCGAAATGCAGGAAAAACTGAACACTCGGCTGAAACTGCTCAAAAAGGAGGGGGACTAGTGAACCTGTCGGAGATGGTCGATCTGAATGCGAGAAAACTGGGAAGTCAGGCTTGCCTGCGTTACAACGGGCGGACCATAACGTTTTCCATGTTAAAGGAAAACGCGGAAAAAGCTGCGGCGCTGCTGCAGTCCTGGGGGGTAGGCCGAGGCGACAAGGTGGCTTTGATGAGCCTGAATACCCCAGCCTATGTCATTGGCTTTTTCGGTGCGGCGAAAGCAGGCGCGTCCGTTGTGCCGGTCAACCACAAACTGATGGCCCCTGAAGTTGAATACATCCTCGAGCACAGCGGCGCAAAAATTTTTCTTTTTGACGGGGCTTTGGCGGCGGTGGCTGCGCAACTGACTTCTTCGATCAAGAAGGTCTCCCTGGACTCGGACGTCTCCGGGTATGCGCGTTTCGAAACGGAAATGGAAGCAGCACCCCTGCTTACCCCAATGGAAATCCGGGACGACGACCCGGCGGAAATCCTGTACACCTCCGGAACCACGGGGAAACCCAAGGGCTGCGTGCACACGCATGCCAACGTGATCTTTGCCGGGATCACCGGTGCTTTGGTGACGAAAATGGACGACCAGGACCGGTTGCTCATGGCCATGCCTATCTGGCATTCATCCCCTCTCAACAACTGGTTCATGGCCGCTCAATTTGTGGGGGCGTGCACCGTGCTGCTGCGCGAATATCACCCGCTGCATTTTCTACAGACGGTACAGGATGAACGCTGCACGGTCTACTTTGGCGCACCCATCAGCTACATCATGCCGGTGCAGATGCTGCCCCACTTCGATTCGTTCGACCTTACATCGATGCGCTGTTGGATTTATGGCGGCGGTCCGATTTCCAGCGATGTCGCCCGTATGCTCGCTGCAAAATATAAAAGTGACAACTTTTACCAGGTTTACGGCATGACGGAATCGGGGCCCACCGGCACCGTGCTGCTGCCCCGCGAGCAGTTGGTCAAAGCCGGCTCGATCGGATCCAAAGCCCTGCCCGGGGCGGACCTCAAGGTCATGAAGACGCCCGAGGAGGAAGCCGCTCCCGGCGAAACCGGCGAAATCTGGCTCAAAGCGGACAGCATGATGAAAGGCTACTATAACAATCCGCAAGCCACTGCAGACGCCCTGCACCAAGGGTGGTACAAGACCGGTGACGTGGCCAGGGTCGATCAGGACGGCTACTTGTTTATCGTCGACCGCTTGAAGGACATGATCGTGACCGGCGGTGAAAATGTCTACTCCAAGGAAGTGGAAGATGCGATCGTGGCCCACGCCGGCATCATGGAGGCGGCTGTCATCGGAAAACCTCATCCGCAGTGGGGTGAAACAATCCTGGCGATTGTGGTGCCAAAGCCCGAAGGCGCTCCGGATGAAGAGGCCCTGAAAGCCTTTCTGGCCGAACGGCTGGCCAAATACAAAATCCCCAGGGAGATCGTTTTTGCTGAAGCCCTACCACATACGCCGACCGGCAAGGTGACCAAGTTCACCTTGAGAAAGCAATACCGTTAGAAGATACAGCGACCCTGCGAGGAGTAGATGACGATTTGTAAATAGACTCGAGATAGGCGGTTCCGCATGGAACTGCCAGGTTGGGGGATGATATGTTCGATTGCATGATGTCGGATGCGCAGAAGCAATTGCGCGAGGAAGCCCGGGACCTGGTGCGCTGGGTGCCGCGCCAGATGATCCTGGATATGGATCAGGACAAGATCCAGTTTCCCAAGGAATTTCTGCAGGAAGCCGGCCGCCGGAACCTGCTGGGCTGCCGTTATCCCAAGCAGTGGGGCGGGCGCGGCATGGACTGGGTGTCGACCTGTATGGTGATGGAAGAAATGGGCACCATCGGCTACATCTTCGCCTGTACTTTCGGTGTGGGCGCTGAACTGGTCTGTGACGCCATTATCCTGCACGGCACGGATGCGCAGAAGGAGCAGTACGTCAAGCCGTTGCTGCGCGGCGATATATTCGCCGCCGAATGCCTGACCGAACCACGCGGCGGCTCGGATTTTTTCGGCACGACCACACTGGCCGAAGACAAAGGCGCGTATTTCGTGCTCAACGGTCAGAAGCGCTTTATCGTGGGCGCGGAAGGTGCGGACTACTTCCTTGTCTACGCCAAAACCGACCCGCAGGCCGAACCGCACAAAGCCTTGACATGCTTCATCGTGGACCGCGGCCCGGGCGTCAGCGTGGATTATATCTATGGTCTGATGGGCAGTCGCGGCGGAGGTGCGGGACGGGTGGTATTCAAAGATGTGAAGGTGCCCAAGCAAAATATCGTCGGGCAGTTGAATAACGCCTATGCCGTTTTCACCACCATGATGATCCCTGAACGGCTGGGGACCGCGGCCATGACCATCGGCGCGGCGCGGCCGGCGCTGGACGTGGCCACTGGCTATACCAGCCGGCGCAAGGCTTTTGGGCAGGCGATCGCGCAGTTTCAGGGCGTCAGCTTTCAGATTGCGGAAGCGGCGATGCTGCTGGATGCGGCCCGCAGCCTGGTTTTCACCACAGCCAAAACCGTGGATTCCGGCCTGCCGGCCAAAGCGACGCGGCGCATGGTGAGCCAGACCAAAAAATTCGTCACCGAATCGTGCCAGAAAGTGGCCCACAATGCGATGCAGGTCATGGGCGGCATCGGCTACACCAATGTCTTTCCGGTCGAGCGCATCGCCAGGGACTTACGCCTGGCATCGATCTGGACCGGCTCCAATGAAGTCATGAGCATGATCATCGCCCACGAGTGGTACAAAGAGTACTTCGCCCGCAAGGCGAAGAAGACCGAGCGCGATTTCGAGAACGACGCCGCCGAAGCCTTTGCCGAGGGGGAAAAGATATACGAATGAAGCCGGCTGCGCCGGGTTTTAAGTGAACTTGTTCTTCCAGGCCTTCATCTTTTCGACCGGCCACTGAACGCAAAACGCCGGGCGGCCCTTCATGACCATCTGCATGCAAGCATCGCCGCACTCCGGGGTGCAGTGAATGATGTCGGCTTCCCGGCCGTCGCGGACTTTTTGCGGCCACTGCGGATCGGTCCAGAGCACGCGTGCCAGGCCGATGAGATCGGTTTGGCCATCGGCGACAGCCTGGTTCGCAAAGGCGCCATCGGCAAAACGGCCGGCGGCGATGACCGGCACGGAAACTTCTGCGCGGATGGCGGCGGCCAGGCCGAGCATGTAACCCTGCTGGCGGGATTTTTCGATGATTTCAGGCAGCGCGAACGACTCATAGGTGCCACCCATGACGGAAAGGTAAGCGATGCCTTTGGCGGAGAGCGTTTTGGCAAAGCGGCGCGCCTCATCCAGTTGCAATCCATCGGGAAGCCATTCGTCGGCCAGAAACCGATAGCCGACCGGAAAGTCGCCGACCGCCGACTTGACCCGCTCCACAACCTGCAAGGCGAAGCGCTGGCGGTTTTCCAAACCGCCGCCATAGTCATCGTCGCGCCGGTTGGTCCGTGGCGAGAGAAACTGGGCCAGCAGATAGCCGGTGCCGCCATGCAGTTCCAGCATGTCGAATCCGGCGGCTTTTGCCCTGGCCGCGGCATGGCCGAAGCAGTCGATGATGCGCGCAATGTCATCCTTTGACATTGCTTTCGGCATCCGTCCGAATGTCTGAACGGCCGACGGCGCCAGCGGTTCGCCGGCGGCGTGTGCGAAGCGGCCGGCGTGATTGATCTGCAGGCAGGCCAACGCGCCTTCCTGTTTGATCACCGCAGCCAATTGCGTCAGTCCGTCCAGGTTGTCGTCCGTGTCCGCGCGCAAGGTGCGGTTGGAGCCGCTGCCGCTGGGGTGGTCCACGGTCGCGTTTTCGACCACCACCATGGCCACACCGCTTTGGGCCATAAGCCGGTAATGTTCGAGCAGCATCGGGCTGACCGTGCCGCCTTCGCCGGCATAGCCCAGGTACAGCGGAGCCATGGTGAGACGATTTTTCAAGGTCAGGCCGGCCATGGTGATCTCGGAAAAAAGGTGGGAATACATGCGGGGTACTCCTTTCCGGGTTGGTGGTAAGAGGTGTTGTTCAACGCACACTGTGGTGCTTGCGTGATGAGGCAGTAGAGCGTATTTCCGGGCACAGGTCAATAGCAGCAATTCAAACAGACAGGGCAATCGTATGTAAACCTTGGCACGCAGCATGTTGTTATGAGTTCTTTGTTTGGCTCCATATCTATCGTGCTGCAAAACCCGGTGATTCGGGTGGGTGGTCCGCGCACTGTCCGGTGCGACTATGCATTGCTGTGCGACTCGCATGCGCTGGTGGCCAGTTGGCTGGCCTGACGTGCAATCATGCGTTCTTCGTCGGTTGGAATGATCAACACCTGGATGCGACTATGATCGGCGCTGATTCGGCCGGCGCGGCCGTTCACTGTTTGTCGGTTGGCGCCGTCGTCCAGGATCAGGCCCATCTCTTCCAGGCCGTCCAGGACCCATTCGCGTATCTCGAAGGCATTCTCGCCCACACCGCCGGTGAATACCACAGCGTGGACGCCTCGCAGGGCAAAGGCGTAGGCCCCCACATATTTGCGCAACGTGTGGACGTACATCTCTACGGCCAGGGCCGCGTCGGCATGACCTTCAGCGCGCGCGGCCATGATCGTGCGCAGATCGCGGCTCAATCCGCTGATGGCCGCAAGGCCGCTGCGGGTGTTGAGTATCTCTATCATCTCCTCCAGGCTCAGTCCGGTGCGGCGCTGTACGTGGGCCAGCACCGCAGGGTCCAGATAGCCGGCCCGTGTGCCCATGATCAATCCTTCCAGGGGCGTAAAACCCATCGAGGTGTCGAGCACCCGTCCACGTTCGAAGGCCGTGATGCTGGCGCCGTTGCCCAGATGGGCGGTTATCAGTTTGAGCTCTTCCAGGGGGATGCCGAGTCTTTGCGAGGCGCACACAGTGACATAGTGGTGCGACAGACCGTGAAACCCGAAGCGCCGCACACCATGATCGCTGTACCACTCTTGTGGCACGGCATAGCGGTAGGTATGCGCGGGCATGCTCAGATGAAAGGTCGTGTCGAAGCAGGCCACCTGTAAAGCGCGCGGCAGCATGGCCATGGAAGCGCGCACAACATCCAGCGCCGGCGGCATGTGCAGGGGGGCCAGGTCCTGGATGGCGGCCATGCGTGCGAGCGCGCGCGTGTCGATCAAGGTCGGGCCTGTGAACAGGTCCTTGCCGTGGACCAGGCGGTGGCCTGCCAGGCGGATGTCATCGCAGCGGTGGGGGGTGTGCGCGAGACCTTCGAGGATCAAACGCAAGGCTTGGGTGTGATCGGCGCAGGTCACTTCCCGGGCGCAGTGTTCGTGCGGCGTGTTGCAGACGAGCCGCGCCCGGTTGCGCCTTTCGCCGATGCGTTCGACCATGCCCCAGGCCAGCTCACGCTCGGCGGGCATATCGAACAGCTTGAACTTCAGCGAAGAACTGCCGCTGTTGAGTATCAGGGTCATACCTGGCATTGGTTGCGTCGTTTTTTGGCTGGCCACGCTAATGTTCACCCATTCAAGTGCTTGTACTTTTCCAGATACCGCACGGGCATTTTGAGCGCGTCGCGGCGGAACGGTTCGGCCAGTACTTCGGCGCCGCCCTGGATCATGGCATTGATGACGCAGGGTTGCCCGCAGGCCACGGCTTCGCGAACCGTTTCGGCGACCTGCCGGTGATCGGTGACCCGAAAGCCCCTGGCGCCCATGTCTTCGGCGAGCTTGGCGTAATCGGGATTCTCGCGCAGGTTGGCGCCGACAAACCGGTTGGCGTAGTAGTCGATCTGGTTCTTCTTCTCGGCTCCCCACTCCAGATTGTTGGCCACGATGGCGATCACTGGGATCTTCTCGCGCACGGCCGTCATCACCTCCTGGATGCCGCTGATGCCATAGGCGCCGTCTCCCTGGAAGGCGAAGACGGGTGTGTCCGGCGCCCCGATTTTGGCTCCCATGGCCGCGCCATAGGCAAAGCCGCAGTTGCCCCAACTCAGGGCCGCCAGATGCTGGCGCGCCCCGCTGAATTTGAAATAGGCATTGCACATGGAGGCGTTGTTGCCGATGTCGGTCGTGATGATCGAACCGCTTGGCATGGCCGCGGCCAGTTCGGCCAGAAATCGGCGCGGGTGCATGGGGGTGGTTTCGGGCGACGACCACCGGGCCAGTTCTTCGGCCCATTCGCGGTTTTCGGCAGCGATCTCCTGCAGGCGGGCATGATCGGGCTGGCGATCTGGTTTGAGCGTTCGGATGCGTGCCAGAAGTTCGGTGCTGAAGCTTTTGGCATCGCCGCATGAGGCCACATCGACCCGTTTGCTCAGGCCCAGCACGGCGACATCCACATCCACCTGAATGATCTTGGCATTGCCGGGCCAATAAGCCATGTCGTATTGGGGCAAGGTGCCGAAGGGCCCCAGCCGCGATCCCAGGGCCAGCACCACGTCGGCTTTGGCGATGGTGCGCATGGCGGCCTTGGACCCGCAATAGCCGATCGGGCCGACCGCCAGGGGGTGAGCGGCCGGAAAGGTGTCGTTGTGCAGATACGAGTTGACCACCGGCGCGCTCAGGTATTCGGCCAGGGCGGTCACTTCGGCCAGGGCGTCGGCCTGGCAGATACCGCCGCCAGCCAGAATAACCGGGTAAGCCGCCCGGGCCAGCAGGTCGGCCGCCTGGGCCAGCGCGGCCGGGTCGCCGGGGCCACGGCCGATCGCCGCGGTGGGGTAGATCTCGTCTTCGCACACGCCGTAGAAATGATCGCGCGGGATGTTGAGCTGGGTGGGGCCGTTGTAGTTTTTGGCCATATAAAAGGCGCGCCGGGCCAGTTCGGCCATGCGTTCGGGACGGTTGACGCGCACTTGGTAAACGGTCTGCCGTTCAAACATGGGCATCTGGTCCAGTTCCTGGAAGCCGCCCGTGCCGATGCCCATGCTGCCGGTTTCGGGTGTGATCGCCACCACCGGCGAATGGGCCCAATAGGCGGCCGCCATGGCCGAAACAAAGTTGGCGGCGCCGGGTCCGTTCTGGGCGATGCACGCCTGGGGACGGCCGGTCACGCGTGCCAGGCCGTCGGCGGCATGGCAGGCGGCCTGTTCGTGTGCCACGGGTACGAAGCGAATTCCGGCGGCCGGAAAAAGATCCAGGGCATCCATGTAGGCGCTGCCCACGATGCCGAATACGGTATCGACTTTTTCAGCCACCAATGTTTCCACCAATGCTTCGGAAGGCGTCATTTTCATAGGTTTTCTCCTTTGTATCGAAAAGTGTGTTTCATTGATGTCAGCGTGCCAATTCCTTGCGCATCGAACGCACCATCAGCCACTCGTACAAGGCCGGCGACAGCTTGTTGATGGCTCGCCCTGCTCGCCCGATCGGGCTCAACACCAGCAGGCGACGGTTTGCGGCCGCAGCCCGGAACACCTGTTCGGCGACTGCCTGCGGTGTGGCCGGTGTGCCGGCAGTCGATTGGGGGTGGCGCGTGATCGTGCCGTCGCCGTCCAGGGCGGCCGTGCCGATGCCGGTGGCGGTAAAGCCCGGACAGACGACCAGCACGTTCACTCCGCTGCCGCGCAGCTCGCTGCGCAGTGAATCGAACAGCCCGTGCAGGGCGTGTTTGCTGGCCGCATAGGCCGTGCGTCCGAACAGCGGTGTGAAGCCGGCCAGCGAGCTGATCGTGATGATCAATCCACGCCGTCGCCGCAAAGATCCCATTGCGGCCTTGGTGCCGTACAGGGCGCCGAAGAAATTGACGGCCATCACCTTGTGAAAAACGCCCAGGCGGGTCTGGTCAAATGCGGCGCGCGCGCTGATGCCGGCATTGTTGATGAGCACATCGATACCGCCAAAGCGGTCTATAATTTGTTCGATGGCCGCAATTACCTCGGGCGCCTCGGACACGTCGCAGGCCAGCGCCATGGTCTCGATGCCCTCAGCACCCAGGTGCTGCGCGGTTTTGGCCACGGCCGCCGGGTTCACGTCCAGCAGGGCCAGCCTGGCGCCGGCCATCCCGAAACGCCGGGCGAAAGCTGCGCCCATGCCGCCCGCTGCGCCGGTGATCACCACGGTTTTATCCCTGAAATCACGTTTGCCGCGCATGCCCACGATTCTCCAGATAGTATTCGAAAACTTCACGGCTGGTCTTGCGGGGGACATAGCCGAACGCCTCTTTCAAACGGCGGTTGGCGAGCACCGGCCGGTAACGCAGAAAGCGCACCTGCTCGGGGCCATATTGCGTCAGCCCCAGGCGCTTGCCTGCCCACAGTCCGGCCTTCACCAGCCAGGCCGGCAGCGGCAGATAAGATTTGCCCAGCAGATCGGCCATCTCGCGCAAAGTGACGCTGCCGTCGCCGGCCATATTGTAGATGCCCTGACCGCCTTTGAATATGCCTTGCAGGATGGCGCCGACCACATCCTGGTCCCATATGATCACAAAGGGACTGTCGGCGCCGCGAATGCCCAAGATGCGCGGCTGATCAAAAAGGTTGGTGATCTGGTTGCGCGTGCCGGCCCCTAGGATGGTGCCCGGCCGGAAGATCAGTTGGGCCAATTCGGGATGATCGCTGCGATAGCGCGCCAGCATCTCTTCGACCAGTCGCTTGTGATAGGAATAGGCGAATTCCTGGTTGCCGCGGATCGGGTCGGCCTCGTCCAGCCAGGTCGGATTATCGGCATAATAGCCGTAGGCGGCGCCGCTGGAGGTGTAGATCAGCTTGCGGACGCGGGCCTCGGTGCAGGCCCACAGCACGTTCTGGGTGCCCAGCACATCGACTTTATACTCCAGCCAGCGGTCGGAGCGCTTGCCCGGTGTCACCACGGCCGCCAGGTGCACGACCACATCCACATGGTACTGCGCGAAGGCCCTGACCAGATCCGGCGAGCAGATGTCCGTTGCCACGTATGCGACGCCGGTCAACTGCTCGGCCGGGGGCACGGGTTTCAAATCGCTGGCCACGATCGTGGTCAGCTGCCGGCGGTCCGCGGCCAAGGCCGCGACCACCTGGCGTCCGATATAGCCGCCGGCGCCGGTGACCAGGACCGAACGGTAAGGCGTCGTTTGGGTGTTCATGCGCAATGCTCCTCAACGGGTGCGGCGATCGGCCGGCGCGACCAGAACCAGACCATGCTCAGCCCCGAGATGATGTGCCAGACGCCCCACCAGCCGGCGATGATGGCCATGCCGCCCAGTCCGCCGAAAAACTGGAATATCAGAACCAGCGCCAGGGCCGAATTCTGGATGCCGACCTCGATGGCGACGGCCCGCCGGTCGGCTTCGCGCAGCCGGAAAGCGCGGGCCGAAAAGTAGCCGATACTCAGGGCGAGCGCGTTATGGACGAACACGCCGAACGCCACCAGGCCGATGGCTCGCAGGAAATTGTGCCAGTTGGCCCCCAGTGCGGCAGCTACGAACAACGAAAAGATGATGATGGACAACGTTTTGAACGGTTTGCGGATGCGTTCGACCAGGCGCGGATACAAGCGTGAGGTGAGAATCCCCAGAACCAGCGGGATGCCCAGGATGAGCACGATGGTCTGGAAAACATCGACGGGGTTCAGCGACACTTCGCGCAGAATGGTATGCGTGGCCGGGTTAAGGCTGCCCCACAGGGACAGGTTCAACGGGGTCATGAAAATCGCCACCACCGTTGAAACAGCCGTCATGCTGACCGACAAGGCGGTGGTGCCGCCGGCCAGGTAGGTCATGATGTTGGACAGGTTGCCGCCGGGACACGATGCGACCAGCAGCATGCCCAGAGCCATGGAAGGGGTCACGGGCAGGATCAGGGTCAGCAGGAAAGTAAAGGCCGGCAGCAGGAGGAACTGGGCTCCCAGGCCGATCAACGGTCCTCTGGGCGAACGGATGACCCGCTTGAAGTCATCCAGGCGCATATCCAGGGACATACCGTACATCATCAGACCGATGACGCAGTTAAGAGCGAACAATCCGTTCTGATTGAAATTGAGATGGATTTGGTCCACGGCTGAAGCGTCCATAGATCTGCTCCCTTCACTCAAAGGTTTTGGCCCCTTGGCCCATTGGCGCGTTGACCTGTCGGTGTGTCGCTCACGGCCAACGGTCCCATGGGCAAACGTGGCCAACGCTCCCAAGGCTATCCCTCTGGTTCCTGGTGCATGGCTTTGAAGTGCATCAAGCCCGGCGCCATCATGTGGGCATCGGGGTTGACCTGGCAGTGGATGACGGCGCAGGTACCCGCCTGGCTTGCCTGTTCCAAAGCGCTGCGCAAGGTTTCCGGGCTGTCCGCGCGCGCGCCAAAGGCGCCCATCGATTGAGCCAGGCGATCCCAGGCGATCTCGCCCAGTTCCGTGTTGATGGTGCCGTTGCGGTCGGGACCCAGAGCGGTTTGAAATGCTTCTTTGACGGGCGCCAGAGCGAACATCTGGTTGATTTTGACCATGCCCCAGGCTTTGTCGGCGAACACCAGGAAGACGACTTTATAATTGTGGCGGACGGCTGTTTCGACCTCCTGCATGTTAAAGCCCATGGCGCCATCGCCGATCAGGCAGTAGACCTGCTTGTCGGGCCGGGCCGCCGCGGCGCCCAGCGCCTGGCCTACGCCGGCGCCCAGATGGCCCATGTGCGGCGTGCTCAACTGCGTGTTGGGGCTTAGAATCGGGGTGTAGAAATTGCCCCAGACAGCCGTGTTGCCACCATCGAAGATCACCACGGCATCGTCGGCGAAGAAATCCCGGCAGATTTTGGGCACGTGGCACGAGATCATCGGCGTACCGGGCATGGTCAGCATTTCATCCAAGGTGGCGCGGTCGCTTTTCTTGAGATCGGCCAGCTTTGCCACGGCCGCCTTGCGCGCATCCAGTGAGATCCGGGTGCTTTGGCCGCGCAGGGTCTCGATCAGCATCCGCAGGAAAAGACGCGCATCGCCGATTATCGCCAGATCCGCGGCCCTGTTGCGTGCCAGGCGCTCTTCGTCGATATCCACCTGGATAAAGGTTTGATCGCCTGGCTTGGCCCAGTAGGGCGACTTGCCCCACCAATCGGTTTCGCCAATATCCGAGCCGATGCACAGGCAAAGGTCGGCTGCATTGCGCAACGCGTTGTTGGCATCGATATGCACCATGGGCCATGCCAGCGCATGGCGCTCGTCAATGACGCCGCGGCCGGCCCAGGAGGTCGTGACCGGCGCGTGCAGCAGTTCGGCCAGTTGTTGCAGTTCCGCGAAGGCCTGGGCGTGGATCACGCCGCTACCGGCGTGCAGGACGACCAGCTTGGCCCGTACCAGCAGGTCGGCCGCCTGGGCGATCTGTTCGGCGGCCGGCGCGATGGGGCGCGTGCGTCGATACTGGGCGGGCGCCAGAACGGGCGTTTCAGCGCACGGTCCGTTGATCAGGTTTTCAGGGACATCCAGATGCACGACGCCTGGGCGGCCCTGGTAACATTTGCGCAGGGCCTGGCGCAACAATTCGGGAATGCGTTCGGCATAGGCGCAGGTGGCCGACCATTTGGCCATGTTCTTGATGACACCGACATGGTCGAAGCACTGGTAGGCTCCGCCACGGTCCGGGTAGGCAATGCCGGTGCGCCGTGAGCTGGTGATCAGCAGAACCCGGTTGCCTTCGGTGTTTTCGACCGCCACGCCGGCCAGCATGTTGGCCACTCCCGGGCCGTTGCTGGCGATGCAGACGCCCAGCGTGCCGGTCAGACGCGCATAAGCGCCGGCCATGTGGGCTGCCACGGCTTCGTGGCGCGGGGTGATCATTTGCAGCCCCTCTTCCACGCAGTGGGCGAACAACTGCAGGTAAGTGCCGTCGATAATGCCGAAGAATTTTTGCACGCCTTCGGCTTTGAGCATTTTGGCGATGATTTGACCGCCGGTGGTATGGGTCATCTTGAGCCTCCTGTTATTAGAGGTGAGTAATGCGGGTCTCGGCGGAGCTTGGAACAAGATGCGGAACAGGCGCAGCGAGCGGGTTATTTAGTGCAAACCGGGCGGAGCATGCGATCGACCATGACCGTCATGCTGTGCAGCTGTTTTTCGATGACCGCGTCATCGATGTCCCCCTCGATTTCCAGGTATTCGCGCATGCGGATCTTGAAATGGGTGGAAACCAGCGAGGTCAGAAAAACGATGTACAGGCTGTTGATGGCAAACGCCGCCAGGTTGGCGTCCACGTCATTGCGGACAATGCCCATCTGAATATCGTGCCGGAGGACACGCTTGAGGTGGTCGGCCGTGAATTTTTCGACTTCAAGGGACATCTGCTCGGCAAAACGTTCCATGCCGGCCGAGGAGATGTTGCCGTACAGGATGAGGTATTCGGGAAAGGTTCGGACGAAAGACGCGCCCTGCCTGAAAATATGGTCGACTTGGCGGAAAACGTCCCATGCCGGATTCAAATCGCCATAGACCGCTAGGCGGGAACGTTCGATGCCGTCGCGGCACACGAACAGGTAGAGATCTTCCTTGCTGCTGAAATAATTGTATATGGAGCCTTTGGCGATCCCGGCCCGGTGGGCCAGTTCGGCCACATCGGTTTGGTTGAAGCCGCGTTCGGCAAACAGACAGGCGGCTTCGCGCAGGAGACGTTCGCGTTTGTCTTCGTTGATTTTGAAGAACGTATCTTTGGGCATGAACCCTCCATGACTGACCGGACAGTCATTATGTAAAACAAAAAGCTTTCTTTTGTCAACGGCTTTTTCGGCATGGCCAGCCGCGGACACCTCCGCTGTCCGATGCACTTCTGCCCAAATGCAGCCCTTTTCGACTAACGCCTATACATATCCATCGGTCACCAAATAAGAGATGCCCTTTATTGATTGATTCTTTATAGAGGACCTATTGTTGTGAAAAGTTTCCAAGAACTTTTCAGGAGGATAGATATCATGAGCAAAGTTGCTGTCATTATCGATGACCTTTTCGAAGATGTGGAGTACACGGAACCGGCCGAAGCATTCCGCTCGGCAGGACACGAAATTGTGCACGTCGGAATCGAAAACGGCAAGACTGTCAAAGGAAAAAAGAAGGGCACCGAAGTACGGATCGACCGCGCGGTAGACGAGGTGCGGGTCGATGATTTCGATGCGCTGCTGATCCCCGGCGGATACTCCCCCGATAAATTGCGCGTGCATGACAGCGCCGTTGGATTTGTGCGCTCTTTCGTGAATAGCGGCAAGCCCGTCTTTTCGATCTGCCATGCGCCGCAGATATTGATCACGGCCGATGTGATCCGGGGCAGGATGATCACCGGGTATAAATCGGTCATCCAGGATATCAAAAATGCCGGGGCCGAGTTTGTTGACCAGGAGGTGGTCGAAGATGGCAATCTGATTTCCAGCCGCAATCCCGACGACATCCCGGCGTTCACCAAGGCCGCGCTGGCCCGTTTAGATTGATCGATGTATTATCAAGCAAACCTGACATCGAGATCCGGGACAAGGTAGGTGGCGGGTTGTGCAACATTAAACAGAAAGGACGCTTATGGGGATGGTGTCAAAACCATTGGCGCGTCTGCGCCGACTGGTGCGCGTGATCTCCCTTCCGGCCAAACAGAAGGTCGATCCGAAAGGAATCCTCATTCAGCCGTATCGTGGCTATGGGTCCCGCAGTGAAATCTTTTTGATGGGACGGGTCTTCCGCCAGCATCATCGTTCGACGTCTTCAAAAGAAACATTGCGGGATGACTTGGCGTACATCGCCCGGCGATTGTTCAGGCATGGTCTTGCAGGTGTGCGGCTCGAAGCGCGTTTGAATGGCACGCGGCGGCAAGTGGTCAGCGACCGCGATGGCTATTTCCGCATTCACATGCGTTTGGACCGGCCCTTCTCGGCGAGCCCGACAGCCATGTGGCACAATGTGCCGATCTCGTTGGTGCGCCCCGGGCATGCGCCCATTACCGCGCGTGGAGAAATCCTGGTGCCGCCCGTCACGGCTCGCTTTCTGGTCATCAGCGATATTGACGATACAATCATTTTTACCGGCGTTGCCAATAAGTTGAAAATGCTGGTGCGTCTCTTTCTGCACGGTGCGCGCAGCCGGGTCGCGTTCCCCGGGGCCGCGGCCCTGTATCGCGCGCTGCACCACGGCGCATCACAAACGGAAATGAACCCGCTGCTGTACGTGTCGCGAGGCCCCTGGGGGATTTATGAGATCCTGGATGAATTCTTCAATATGCACCAGATCCCCATCGGGCCGATTCTCTTCCTGCGCGAGTGGGGCTTGCGTTTGCGAAGGCCTTTTCCCCGTCGCTCCAAGGGACACAAAATCACATTGATCCGCAAGATGCTGAGCCTGTATCATGATCTGCCCTGTGTGCTGATCGGCGATAGCGGCCAGCATGATCCGGAAATCTACGCGCGCATGGTGCGCGAGTACCCGGGACGCATCCGGGCGGTGTATATCCGCAATGTCAGCCATTCCACAGAGCGTTTGGATGCGATCGAAGCACTGGCCGGAGAAATCGCGGCCCAGGGCAGTGCCTTGGTTCTGGCTGCCGATAGCTTCGCTATGGCCGAGCACATGGCGCAAGACGGTTTAATATCAGGGCAAGCGCTTGGCGAGGTTCTGGCGGAACGCATGGCTCAGGAGAATGAGACCAACCGCCGGCAGACGCGCTACGTCACCGGGTCGAGCCCCAACCAGACACGTAGGGCCGTCGAACAAGGCGCGCTGAAAAGGAAACTGGAAGACATGGCGTCAGAGGGCGATAGTCCGCCGAATGTGGTGGTCGAAAGCGAGTCGGGGAAAGAACCCCTATAACCAGTAGTCGAAAAGGCTGGCGAAGGTTTCCAGGAGATGTCGGTACAGGGGCCGTTCGCGCCACTCGGATAACTTGATTTCAATGTTCTGGGCCTGGTCGTTGAGAAAAAGGACATCCATTTTGTGGCCGAATTCCCGCCCCCAGATGACCAAATTGGCCTCGTTGGCATGCAGGAAGCTGCGGTGATCCAGATTGGCTGAACCGACCATGGACCATAGGCTGTCGATCACGACGGTCTTGGCGTGCTGCAAAACATCGTGGCGTTCGAATATCCGTACGCCTTCGCGCAGCAACTCCTCATAATGGGCCCTGGAAGAACTGATCGTGATCCAGGAGTCGGTGACGCCCGGCAGCAGCAGGCGCACATCCACCCCGCGTTGCGAAGCCGCTTTCAACGCCTCCAGAAAGGTGCGATCCGGCGAAAAATAACCCTGGGTAATCCATATGGTTCGTTTGGCGAAGTAAAACCCAGCCAGGTACAGACGGTAGATCTCATGGGCTTGGTCCGCGGCCATGTTGTTGACGGCCCGGATCATGTCGCCGCCAGCCATGGGCAGGACCGGGAAGTACTCTGGACCACTCAGTTGCGGGCTGGCGTGCAATTGGGCCCACAGCGCCACGAAGAGTTCCTGCAAGTCGGCGACAATCGGCCCTTCCACCCTGACATGCGTGTCGCGCCAGGCCTCGTCCGGTGCTTTTTTGCGATCCGGATCATGAAACGAACTGTCGGCATACACACCACTGATATTGAGCCCGCCCAAAAAGCCGGTGCGGCCATCGACAATCAGCATTTTGCGGTGATGGCGCGTGTTGATGCGCCAGAAGCGTAGATCTTCAGTTGGATTGATCGGGTGATACTTATGAATTTCAATACCGGCTGCGCGCAGATTGTTCAGAAAACCTTCAGTGGCATCCAATGCGCCGAAAGCATCGACGATCACGCGCACTTCCACACCGGCGCGGCGCCGTTCCAGCAGGATGTCGGCCAGTTGTTGGCCTATTTCATCATCGCTGAGGATAAAAGTTTCAAGATGGATGTGGTGTTCGGCGGAACGCATTGCGGAGAACATCACATCGAAGGTCATCGGGCCATCGATGAGGACTTGCACCTCGTTGCCGGCGACCAGTGGGCGGCCGGCAATGTGCTGTTCGACATGCAGCCACTGCGCCACCCGTTCGATCTCTTCGGGTGGGGCATCGGCACGGGCGAACATGGCCGGCCAAACCTCGGCGGTGTCAAGGCCTTGTACGCGTATTGGCGCCAGCGCGTCCGGGGCCGGCAGTCGAAAACTGTCGGGCAAGGACCGCATGCATGCGGTGAACGGGATGACCGTGATAATGATGAGCATCCACCGGACATACGAAAAAGGGCGGTTCATGGACCACCTCCATTCGATGGAGCGCGCTCGGCGTGATTTTCGGGACGTATGCGTGAGCCGAAAGTTCTCGCGTAAACGTGAGTGAATTCGGCGCCAAAAAAACAGATCAGGGCCGAGTAGTAAATCCAGATCAACAGTATAACGAAAGAGCCCGCCGCGCCATAGGCACTTCCCATGGCGACTTTCCCCAGGTAAAATCCGATCAGGAACTTGCCGACCGAGAAGAGCAACGAGGTGATTAGCGCCCCGGTCAGCACATCTGCCCAGGCAATGCGCACATCCGGCAGGTAGCGGTAGATCATGGCAAACAGCAGTGTGGCAATACCAAAGGAGATAAGCAGGTTGAGTATGCGCCACAATAGCGGGATGCCACCGAGGCGATCAGACAGGATCGTTTGCATGCCGTTGAGCAGGGCACCGATCACCATGGATACCAGGAGCAGAAAACCGACCGCTATCACGATCCCGAAGGACCGGAGACGGACACGCAGCACATCTTTCCAGGCACTGCGGTCCGATTTAGGCCGCACTTGCCATATTCTGTTCAGGAATGCTTGCAGGTTCGCGAAGACCGCGGTCGATCCAATGACGATGGCAAAGAGGCCAAAGATAAGCGCTCTGGGGCTCTGGCGCATGTCGGCCATGTTGTTGAACACTTGGTCGGCCACTGTGGCGCCTTCGGTGCCGGTCAGATTTTCAATCTCCTGGACGAGCTGCCGTTTGGCTTGTTCCTCGCTGAAGACGAGACCGGCGATGCTGACTGAAATGAGAAGAATCGGCGCCAGTGAAAAGATCATGTAAAAGGCGATCGAAGCCGAGTATTGGAAGACATCGTCCTCCCACCAGGCTTTGAAGGTGGATGCTATGATCGCCCAAGTGGTCTCCAGCATTGCCGGCCTTTTTTAGTGAATGTTTGCGATGGGTTTGGTTCTGTTCCGGGAACTGTCGGAAACGTGATCCTGTATCCGACAAAAGTGGGCCGGTCGAGCGACCGCCGGATGGTAAGCCCCGGCGGTCGTAGGTTTAGCTCGCATTTACAATGTGGATTCGAATTTTTTGACCTGATTTTCGGCCTCGTCCTTGGCAATGCCGTAGCGTTCTTGTATTTTGCCCACCAACTGCTCGCGGTTGCCGGCGATGACATCCAGCTCATCGTCGGTGAGTTTGCCCCATTTTACGCGGGCTTTGCCCTTGAGTTGCTTCCAATTGCCTGAAATTTTGTCCCAGTTCATAGGTTGCTCCTTGGTTGGATTATTTTTGTCAGGCGATATGTACGCCTGTCATGTATAGTAAGAAAATAAAACCGGGTGACGATAATGCCATTGGGTGAAAACTTTAAATTGCATGCGAACGTACCCGAATTTCCGACCTTTAGAGTGTCAACTCCGACGACGGATTCAATTTTGCCCTTCCCTGCTGCGGGATTTTTTGCGCCATCGAAGCCATGTGCGAACTACGTACCCGGCTGCAAGCAGGGCGAACAGGATCGATATCAAACCATAATGTCGGTTGCCCAAGACCTCGCCCGCAATCACGAGGGGAATGCTCATCACTGCCTGAATCAGCCAGGAGATCGGAAAGAAATAGCGAAACGGCACACCCGACAAGGCAAAAATATAGTTCTTCACGGTATACGACAATCCAGGCAGGGCGATGAAAGCGACGCTCGGCCAGACAAATCCTTTTTTGGGAAACTGCGGCAGGTGCGTTTTTCTTTTGGCCAACTGCCTCTCGATGAAGGGCCGCAACAGGTAGTTGCCGGCTAAGTAGGTCAAAACCTGGTGGATGGCCATCCCACCGAACGTGATCAGCAAGGCCGGTCCGGTGTCGAATAGTGTACCCAGCAGGAGCAAAAAAACGCTGATCGGAAAACCCACCAGAGGTAGCGCCAGGAACAGAAGCACAAAGGGGAATGCCTGCAGATCCTGGTTTATCCAGCGGCCGATCAGGTCACCTGCGCCTCCCGTGACCGCAAAATAGAGCAGGGCGGCCGTGGCCGTAAGCGCCGGCACCGCGATCAGCACCCGCTGGCAGGTGATGTGCGGCCGGAATCTCATGGCCGGTTCCAGGGTGGCGGCCAACAACGCATAAAGTGCGCCGTTTCAGCACAGGAACAAAAAGACGAGCGTCTTTCCAATGCCGCTGTTTTGATTGGAGAGTGGCGGGTGGAAAGTGGATAGTGGAAAGTGGATAGTGACTGTTTTCTGTTAATTATAGCTGTCATAATCTTATTATAAGAATTTGTAAGTGTGATCGGCTCAAAAGCTGTGTGTTCCAAAACGCCGGCGAGCCGGGCGGGTGGTCCGCGCCACGCGCCATTTCGATCGAGTGAGGCTAAAAGGTGTGTTCCGGGTAGGGCCGCAAACGCGCTGGCGCTCAAACAGTGCGGCCCAGAACACCCTGCACACACCTTAAGCCTTACTCATCTCATGGCTGAATGTGGCGCGGACCACCCGCCCGGCTCGCCTCCCAATGTGCCAATCCCGGTTTGTGTTAAACCATCATCTCCGCATTCATTCCAACATCGGCGAGGTGGGGAGCGGTGGCCGCGCTATGCGCTGCGAGGGCCGAATGTTTACTATAATGCTGAGCGGCTCTTTTGGCCATACATCCCCATCGATGACCCAGGGCAATCGCATGTAAACCTTGGCACCAGCGTGCTGTTAGGAGTTCTTTACTTGGCGCCATATCTATCGTGCTGAAAACCCGGTGATTCGGGTGGGTGGTCCACGCCACCATGGTCCAAGCCCAGCGTGCCGCCCGGGTTCATGATATGGTGCGGGTCGAAGTGGCGTTTGAGGGCGCGCAGGACGGCCATCTGCTCGCGGCCGAGGTGGCGTTCCATCCAGGGGGCGAGCAGTTTGCCTGTGCCGTGGTGATGGCTGAGCGATCCGCCGCATGCCAGGATCGTTTCGATGATGCCGTTTTGGAAACGGCGGTAGGTCTCCACCTCGGTCATGGGCATCATGAAGATGACGTACAGGTTGGTGCCTTGCGGGTAGAAGTGCGAGGCGTGGATCAGGCAGAGCGTGCGGGGATGGGCTTTGATGAAGGCGCGCACGCCGGTGTGCACCGTTTCCAAATGGTCCCAGGTGACGGCGGTTTCCAGCGTATCGATCAGGATGCCTTGATCGTACAGGTCGTCGCGCATGTACGGGTCGCTAAAGCGGCCTTGCGCCCAACGGCGGACGGGATAGCCGCTGAGCCACAAACCGCCCAGCCGGCGGCAGATGCGCCGGCTCTGGCGGGCGATGTTGGCGGCAAAGTGCTTTTGGCCGTCGCTTTGGCCGAGCAGCAGGCAGCGTTGCCTCGGTTTTAGCCCGCGCCAGCGCAAGAAGGCATCGACCGCCCGGTTTTGCAACCCATACATGTGCAGGGCGGCCGTGGTTTCTTCGGCATCGGAGATGCGCAGCATGGACGGCAGGCCGAACTCGCCCTGGGCAATGCGTCGGGCGGCCTGTACGGCGGCTGTCCAGGAGGGCATTATGAAAGCGAAGCGCCGGCTGTTTTCGGGCATCGCCTGAAATATCTTCAGGGTGATGGCGGTCAGAACGCCGAAAGCGCCTTCGCTGCCTTTGAGCATGTCGTTGACCTTGGGTCCGGTGGCAGTTGCCGGAAAATCGGCGGTAGTGAAGTCGCCGGTCGGCGTCACGATCTCCTGGCTGATCACCAGGTCGTACATGTCGCCGTAGTAGCTCGATTGTTGTCCGGAGCCCAGCGCGGCGATCCACCCCCCCACGGTCGAAAATTCGAAAGATTGCGGGAAGTGACCACCGGTGTAGGCGTGGCGCGCATGGAAGAAATGCGGCGCGCGCTGCAGATAATTTTCGTAGGCCGGGCCTAAGATGCCGGGCTGCACGGTGATCGTGCGGTTGGTTTCGTTAAAAGCCAGCACCCGGTTCATGTGCGTGCTCATCACCAGGGTGACGCCGCCGGCGGCGGGCCGGACGCCCAGGGTCACCGACGAACCGCCGCCGAACACGGTGATGGGGATGCGCCGGGCATGGCAATAGCGCACGATGGCGCTCACGTCCTGCCGGTGGCGCGGGTGCAGGACCAGGTCGGCGGCGGCCGCCGCGGTGCCGCGGCGCAGGCGCAAGATCTCTTCGGCCGACTGACCGTGGGCATACCGCACGCGCGCAAAGTCGTCGGTATGCGCATTGTCCGGGCCGACGATGGCGGTCAGGTGGGCCGCATCGGCGGGTGCCAGGGTCATAGGCCGCAGGGGGGCTACCGGCGCAATGCCGATGTGCTGCGGTGCTGGCGGCCTGGAGAGGTCTATCTGTAAATGGCTTTGGATGAAGCGCAGCAGCGTTTCTTTAGGCGGATGGAAGCGGTCGGGCGCGCCCCATTTGAAAATCGTGCGGTAACTGCCTTGCGGTGGCACCTGATGAACCCAGTCCGGACGGATAGACTTTGGGGCCATTTTGCAACCTCCTGTGTCAGCCTGGACGCAAATATATCATCAACGGGGGAACGCCGGCGATGCAAACATCCCAGCCAGCTTTTCACGGCTGATGCGCAGGTAGTCCCGATCCTTGGAAAATACTTCGAGCGTGATCGTATCGTCATAGCCGACGTTGCGCAATGCCTTTACCACCGCCGGAAAATCGATTGCGCCCGCGCCGATCGGCAGATGGTCATCGTTGCGCCCGAAGTTGTCGCTGGCGTGAATGTGGCCGATACGGTCGCCAAAGCGGTCTATGAACCCTAAAATCCTTTGCATTCGACCGTTGATATGGGCATGTCCGATGTCCAGGGTCATCTGGAGGTTGGAATAGGTATGCAAAATGTCGTCGAAGTCTTCCGGCCGAACCAGCGATTGGGAGTTTGGCATCAAGTTTTCCAGGCACATCGTCAGGTTCAGGCGTTCGGCCTCTTTGACCAGGCGTGCCAGGGTTGTCCTGGCATGTCGGTCGGCCAGGTCGCGCAGCATGGCGCCGAGCCCGCGGATGATGCTGGGATGTACGACCACCTTGAGCGGCTGCAGGTCGGCCGCGCAGCGCATGGACGCGAGGGTTTCCTGAATCGACGCCTCCCGCAGGCTGTCGGTCAGATCCGCGGTGGACACAAAAGTGGGCAGATGGCAGGTCAGGGCCATGCCGTGGCGGTTCAAGGCCGTCAAGATAGCATCCTTTTGCTCCCGGATCACCGTGTGATGCGCAAAAGGCGCATCCATGGTGATTTCCAGGTAATCGAAGCCGAGCGCGCCGAGCACTTCGATTTCCTGAAGAAGCGGATGCAGAGGAGAATTCATGAGGCCGTAACGCATTTCGATTACCTCCTTTCCCGCCGCCGGGATACGCCACCGCAGGGGGATCTTCGATTCGGTATTTTTACAGTATGGCACTTATGTATAAAGTCGATGGCATACTCTCGTCAACTTCGATGATCTCTTAAAAAGCCGACATCTGCCATTCGACTGGTTCTGTTCAAAAACCCTTAAATATCATTTGAATCGCTTAACACCCAAAGCTGCTATTGTTAAAAAGCTGCTTTTTTGATCAATAGTAATAATTACGATAGTGAACTTTAGAGATTGGCACGGAAGAGGTGATCCGGGAGGATGGCGCGGACCACCCTTCCGGGTTGCCGGAGTTGGCAAGCTCCGAAAGGCGCCTTGCGCAACCAAACCATTTCGATCCATCGATTCGAGGCAATCATGATCGATCTTCCCGAAAACTGCGATCTCGTGATCATCGGCGGGGGCATCACCGGCGCGGGCATTTTTCACGAGACCGCCCGCATGGGTCTGAAGGTCGTGCTGTTGGAACAGCACGATTTCGCCTGGGGCACATCCAGCCGATCGTCTAAACTGATTCACGGCGGGTTGCGCTATCTCAAGGAAGGCCATGTCCTGTTGACCCGCGATGCGGTCAAGGAGCGCGAGCGTCTGCTGCGCGAAGCGCCCGGCCTTGTCCGGCCGATACCATTCGTGTTGCCCATTTACAAAGATCGCGGTCCGGGACGCTGGACTTTGCAGGCTGGGTTGTCGGTCTATGATCTGTTGGCGCAAAAAAGACGGCATCGCCGCCTGGCTCCCGAGGAGGTGGTCGCCCAGGTGCCGTTTATCGAGCGCAAGGACCTGCTGGGTGGCTACGAGTTTTGGGATGCCCAGGTGGATGATGCGCGGCTGGTGCTGCGTCTGATCCGCGAGGGACGCCAGGCCGGTGGCATGGCACGCAACTATACGGTAGTGCAGACGATTGAGCGCGATGCGCAAGGCATGGTGCGCGGCGTCGCCCTGCAGGATGTGGAAACCCAGGCGTGTGCGGACATTGAGGCGTCAGCGGTGATCAATGCAACGGGTTGCTGGGCCGAATGCCTGCACCCCCAGGTGCACGCGCAGCGGCATATGCGTCCCTTGCGCGGCAGCCATTTGTTTTTTCCGCACACCGTGCTGCCGGTACAGTGTGCGGTGTCGTTCACGCATCCTGAGGATCAGCGGCCGGTGTTCGTGATTCCCTGGGAGGCGGCTGTCCTGGTCGGCACCACCGATTTGGATCACACGCCCGATCTGGCCCTCGAGCCGACGATCACCCGCGCGGAGGCCGATTATCTGTTGGCTGGCGCACGCGCCTTGTTTCCCTCGCTGGGCCTTTCGTTGAACCAGTGCTTGGCCGCGCAGGCCGGTCTGCGGCCGGTGATCAGCAGTAACAGCGAGCGCGCGCCTTCGGAGGAATCGCGCGAGCACGATATCTGGGTGGACAACGGTCTGGTGACGATTGCCGGCGGCAAGTTGACCACCTATCGCCGCGTGGCCCTGGATGCGTTGAAGGCGGCCCAGCCATTCCTGCCGGGGTTAGAAAAGATACAGCCGGATGCGCCCGGGTTCGAGACGGCTGAGTTGGCACCGCCGGTCGGCGCTCCGGAGGCCGAGACCTGGCAGCGGCTGACCGGTCGATACGGCCAAGGCGCCTATGCGATTGTGGCTGGCGCGAAGGACGAAGATCTGCAATGTATTCCGGGCACGCGCACGTTGTGGGCCGAACTGCCGTTTGTGGCCGGGGAATCGGTACGCCACCTGTCCGATCTGATGCTGCGCAGGGTGCGTATCGGGTTGCTGCTGCCCGAGGGCGGCAAGGCCCAGCTGAATCGTATCGGGCGCTTGATCCGACCGGTGCTCGGCTGGAACCGGCGCCATTGGCGCAGGGAAGTCAAAGCGTACCGAAACCACTGGCACCAGGCCCATGGGTTTTCCTGGCAGACACCGGTCGCTGGTAGGCTGCGTCGTTGTTTTCAATGGTTGAAAACCCATTTTGGCCGGCGGGTCAGTGGGCCTGTCGCTTGAACGCGCCGTTCCTCTCTGAACACTCACGTAAAGGCAGCATATGACCGTTCGCGATCGCATCCTGTCCATCGACAACGGGACCCAAAGTCTGAAAGCCATGATTTTCGATCTGAACGGTCACATGCTCGCCAAGGCGCAGGTGGCGTTCAAACCCTATGTATCGGTTCAACCCGGCTGGGCGGAGCAAGATCCTGATATCTTCTGGAAAGCCTTGTGCGAGGCCTGCGGCCGATTGTGGGCCGCAGGGGCGGTTGCGCGCGAAGACCTGGCCGGCGTCGCCCTGACCACCCAACGCGCCACCGTGGTAAACGTGGGTGTCGATGGCAAGCCGCTGCGGCCGGCCATTGTCTGGCTCGATCAGCGCAAGACGCGCGGGCTGCCGCCATTGGGCGGTGCGTGGGGCTGGATCTTCCGCCTGGCTGGCTTGCGTGGCACCCTCGACTACATCCGGGCCGAGGCCGAGGCCAACTGGCTGGTGCAGCACGATGCCGACGTGTGGCGGCGTACGCACAAATACCTGCTCTTGTCGGGGTATCTGACCTACCGGATGACGGGACGGTTTGTGGATTCGGTCGGCTGTCAGGTGGGCTACATCCCGTTTGATTACAAACGCCTGCGCTGGGCGCGCACGTGGGATTGGCACTGGCGCTGTCTGCCGCTTCGTCCGGCCATGCTACCAGAATTGTATCCGCCCGGCACCCTTTTGGGGCAGGTCAGCCGCCAGGCGGCCAAGGAGACATGCCTGCCCGAAGGGTTGCCCGTGATTGCAGCTGCGGCCGACAAGGCCTGCGAGGTGATCGGCTCGGGCGCCCTGGCCGGTCACATCGGTTGCCTGAGCTACGGCACCACGGCGACGATCAATGTGATCCACAGGCGCTACGTGGAGCCGATCAAGCTGCTGCCAGCCTATCCCGCGGCGGTTGCCGATCACTACAATGTCGAGGTCGAGGTGTATCGCGGGTACTGGATGGTCGAATGGTTCAAGGAGCAGTTCGGGCATCTGGAACAGCAGGAAGCGCAGCGCCAGGGGGGCAGCGCCGAAGCACTGTTCGAACGGCTGCTCGAGCAGGTGCCGCCGGGCGCCATGGGCTTGATGCTGCAACCCTACTGGAGCCCGGGGCTCAAGTTTCCCGGTCCGGAAGCCAAAGGCGCGGTCATCGGGTTCGGCGACGTGCATACGCGCGCCCATTTGTACCGCGCCATGCTTGAGGGGTTGGCCTATGCCCTGCGCGAGGGGCTCGAGCGTTTAGAGCGGCGCACCCACACAGCGATCACATCGCTGCGGGTCTCGGGCGGCGGTTCGCAAAGCGACCAGGCCCTGCAGCTGACCGCGGACATCTTCGGCCTGCCCACCTGCCGGCCGCACCTGTATGAAACCGCCGGGCTTGGCGCGGCCATCGATGCAGCCGTAGGGCTGGGGCTGCACACCGGTTTTACGTCGGCGGTTCAAGCCATGACGCACACCGGCCGCTTGTTCGAGCCCGACCCGATCCACCAGCACCAGTACGAACGGCTTTACCAGGAGGTGTACAAGCGCATGTACAAGCGATTGAGGCCGCTTTATGAGCGGATTCGGGAGATTACGGGGTATCCGTAGGCTTTTGTCGTTTGCCCGTTGGCCCATTGGCGGGCAAACGAATTGCTCACCGGCGCCCGGCTGTTTATTATGAACGAAGCTTTCCAAGAACCCGTCGCAATCAAGAGGATGTGCAATGACCCATGCGGATGAACGATTCGATCTTTGCGTGATAGGGGCCGGTCCGGGTGGATTTGCCGGCGCCATGCGCGCCATTGACGCCGGTCGCAAGGTGTGCCTTATCGAGGGCGATGAAATCGGCGGCACGGGGGTCAAGTGGGGTGCGCTGGCTTCGAAAACGATGTGGGAGTTGTCCAAGGATTACGCCATTGCGTCCAAGACGGATCGCGGCTACCGCTGCCCGGATCTGAAAGTCGATTACCAGGCCGTGCGCGACACCGTGATTTCAGCGGTCAAGGAAAAGCAGTATCAGCTGCTGTCGCAATTGGAGACGTTTGCGCCTGGCTTTTGGAAAGGTTCCGGCAGCATCACCTACCTGCGGGGGTGGGCCGGCTTTATCGATACCCAACACGTGCGCGTCGATCTGCTTTCGGGCGCGCGCAAGGAGATTGCTGCCGATCATTTTCTGCTGAGCACAGGCTCCAAACCGCGCCACTTCAGCCATGTGGCTGTCGATCAGGAGCGCATTCTCGATTCGGACGGTATTTTGGGGCTGGCACAGTTCCCGCGGCGCCTGATGATCATCGGAGCTGGTGTCACAGGCTGCGAATATGCCACCATTTTCTCCAACTTCGGCCAGACGCAGGTGTTTCTGGTCGATCACCAGGAGCGGGTACTGCCCTATGAGGATGAGGATGTGAGCGATTTTGTCAGCCGCAGCCTCGAGCTCAACGGGGTGAAAATCTTCCACTCCACCCAGCTGCGCCAGATTGTGCGTACGCCCGACCATCTTGAAGTCATTCTCAACTTCGATGATGGGCATGCGCTGGTCGTGGAAGTGGATACCGTGCTGATTTCCATTGGCCGCGATCCGAGTTTCCGGCACCTGAATCTGGCGGCGGTCGGCATTGCGCCGGATGACGCCGGATACCTGGACTGCGATCCGGACGGGCGGGTGAAAGAAACGATCTATGCCGCCGGCGATGTGACGCACCGGCCGGCCTTGGTCAACATGGCGGTCATGGAGAGCCGGCATGCGGTCAAGCACATGTTCAAGCTGCCGGCCTCACCGCTCAACTTTCCGAACATGTCGACCGTGATGTTCTTCTATCCAGCCGTCGCCGCCGTCGGATTGAACGAAAAGGCGTGTCGGAAAAAGGGCATCGCTTACCGTGTGGGCACCTATGCCAATGCATTGGTGCCGCGCGCCATTGCCATGCGGTCGATCGGCGGATTTGTCAAAATCATAGTCAGCGATGATGCCGAGCAGAAAATTCTAGGCATGCGCGCGGCCGGCCCGGAAGTTTCCAGTACGATCATGGCCGTCGCGCTGCTCATCGATCAGGGCAAAAACGCCGCCGACGTGCTGGGCGCCATGTTTCCCCACCCGACAATGTCTGAAGGCATCCAGGAGTGCCTGCGCTTGCTGATGGCCAAATCGGTCTACAAGCCTGAAGCGTTTCCCGAACTGTTGCACATCCGCCGCTGGTGTCCGGGTAAGGGGTTTATTACACCGGCTTCGCCAAAAAGGTAAAAAACGGCCTTTAATCCAGCGTTTCCAGCTCAAGAGGCGCATCGGTCGTATCGGTCGCATCTTTCGGCGCCGGCGGCAGGTTTTCGATCGGGCCGAACAGTTCGACATCGTCTTTCACCGGCGGTGTTTCGCGCGGTGCCACGATTTCGCGGGTTGTGGGCGGTGGTGGTTGTTTCTTTTCACCCGACCCGGCGCTTGCAGGCGGTGTTTTCTTCCGGAGAACCGGCTGCACGGTGCGCGGCATGGGTTCGCGCCGGATCAAAAGGTCTCGCGGAATATGGATCTGTTCGCCGATCCGCATGCGTTGCGGTTCAATGGCTGGATTGACCTGGGCCAGGCGCCGCCAATTGTCTTCCTTTCCGGTGTACCAGCGTGCGATCGCGCTCAATGTTTCACCCCCGTTGACCCGATGGATGAAGGTCGGTGGGACAGTCGCGGTCTTGGGTTGCACCGCCTTTGCCGGGGGCGCAGGCCGCGGGACAACGGCAGGTACGCGGGTTGCGGCGACAGGGCGCTCCGGTGGGGGTGGCATTCTGCTGCAGGCGGTTACCAACGTGAGCGTTGCGGCTATCGCCCAGAGGACTATCATTGTTTGCGATTTTTTCAAAACGTGCACTCCATGCGCTGTCAGTTGTTGTGGGCTTGTCGGAATTGGTCGAGATAGGCCTGAACTTTCGGGTTGTCCGGACGAATTGCCAAAGCGTGTTCCAGATTGGCCACACTTTGTTGGTTTTTGCCGCGCTTTTGCTGTACGACGGCCAGGTTGAAGAGCGCTTTGTCCAGGTAGTCCGGTTTCATCTGCACAACGTGCGTGAACATTTCTTCGGCAGATGCATACTTGCCTGTGGTTGCATAGATAAAACCTAGATTGAAATAGGCTTCCGGCAAGCTGGGATCCAGTCGCAGAACGTTCCGGTAGGCATCGATGGCCTGCGGATACTCTTTTTGATGGCTGTATACTTTGCCTAATCCGAAATAAGCCAACGCATTGGCGGGATCGACCGCGACGGCCTGGTCCAACATGGCCTGGGCTTTTGCGGGGGATTTGGACATGACCTGCTCGGCTACTCCGACCAGCGCCTGCGAGTACAATGTGGCGGTGCGCGCGGTCGCCGGGTTATTTTGCCGGGCCCCTTCAAGTAAATCGAGGGCGGCCTGGAATCGTTTTTCGCTGATGGCTTTTTCCGCCAGGACCGTGTTGTCGATCTTAGGGGCACTCTCTTGTGAGGGCCTTTGACCGTCTGGAGGCGTTGGATCAAGGGCAGATGTCGCCGGCGCTGCTTGCTGTGGGTCGGCCGGGACAACTGCGGCCACGGCTTTCTTTTCGGCGGCGGCTTTCGGCTCGGTAACAATAATGGGTTGCGGGCTGGTACCGGAACGGGTTGCGACGATCAAAATGACAGCCGCAATGACCGGAAGAGAGGCCAATACCAATGGTAAGGCCTTGCGACGGGATACCGTGGCGGCCAGACGCGTGGCCGTCCGGAGGGTTTCCCGGCCCATATGCAGCACCAGGGACGCTCCTGCGGGGATCCATGCGGCTGCAGAAACAGCGGCCTTGTGCGCAAGGGCGGTCAGTGAAGCAGCGGTCGGTGCCGACGACATGCGCCGGATCCCTTTGGGGTTGATGCTGATTTCTGCCATGCACTCTGCAATGATCGCATCATCGAGGGTGTCGCACTCCTTGACATACCCGGTCAACAAAGCCCGATCGCACAGAATATTGATCGCTCGCGGATAGCCCCCCGAAAAACGTTGGATGGCGCGCAGCGCCCGTGGCGTGAATAAAAGCTGTTCAGTGCCGGCAATTTTCAGGCGATGACGCACGTAGTGCGCTGTCTGTTGTTCGGAAAACGGGTTAAGTTCGTAATACAAGGTGATACGCTGGCGCAAGGCCGCGCTGTTTTGCGAGGACAACATGGTCTTCAATTCGGATTGTCCAACGAAAAAGATGTTGAGCAAACGCTGGCCGTTCAGTTCCATGTTGGACAGGAGGCGGATTTCTTCCAGTAATGTCGTGGATAGCCGGTGCGCTTCGTCGACCACCAGCAAAACCGTCTGGCCGCGGGCATGCGCCGCTTGCAGAAAGGCTTTGAAAAAGAGCAAAATATCGGCTTTGTTGTCAGCGGTGACTTGCGGATCGTAGGTTTTTGCGATCAGGCGCAAGAAATCAAGGGTGTCAAGGGTCGGATGGTTGATCGTCGCAACCTGAACGCTTTTATCCAGCATTTCCAGCAAAGCGTTGACCAGTGTTGTTTTGCCTGTTCCTACCGCTCCGGTCAGCACGACGAATCCGTTTTGCTGTAAAAGGCCGTACTTGAGCGTGGCCAAGGCTTCCTTATGATTTTCACTAAGCCATAAAAAACGGGTGTCCGTGCTGATTTGAAACGGCTTGTCCTTCAAGTGGTAATACGAAAGATACATAGGCCCCCTATTCGAATGACAGATGTTCCCCCGCGCGGGGGCATAAGATCCCAATCCAAATGAGCCGCGGCAGAAAATGGGTGAGGGGTCCACGGAGCGGCGGCTGAGACAGTTTGCACATGCGAGCGGGGTAGTATGGAAGGCAGTGCCGTCGGACGATCTCTCCTGCTTACTATGCCTTCGGGTAACGGGTCTGTCAACAGGCTTGTCAGCGGATTTGACCGCAAGAGGTAATGGTTGGGGGCACGGGCAGGTGCCGACGTCTGAATCGATTCAGCAGCAGGCGCAACGTGGCTGTAGAAGCCAGATTGCCCAGGCTCAATCCGGCAGCACCGATAAGATTGCCCGGGACGCCCAGCCATAGCGTCAGCCCGGCTGTGGTCATAACCGTGGTCAGAAAAGCGGCCTGTCCGGAGATGACGGTCATCGGCTTCCTTGCCAGGGCGGCCAGACCCTCACCCTGGGCACGCAGAGCGACACACAAAGGGAACAATACCAACCCCAGGGCCGTGATACGAACGATCGGCAAATCGGCGGGCGCCAGATTCTGCAATCCAACGTAATAGACCTCCGCCAGTCCGGGAAGAATAAAGAGCAGCGGCAAAATTCCCATCACGGTGCCGGCCGCAAGGGCAAAATAGAAAATGCGGGGTTCCTTGCCCTGCTTAGGATGGAAGGTCAGCACAACCTCCTGCAGGCGGGTTGCGCCGAAGGCGACAGGTGTCGCCAGGCCCAAAGCCAGGTAGTAAGCAGGCAACATGCGTTCAGGAAATTCGGCGCGTGCAATGAAGGCACCCAGCAAGATTCCGGACAGCGACAGCAGGTAGCCGCCCACGGACAGCGGCAGGTTGAAGAGCAGCAACTCTTTTTTAGTGGGCGGAGCGGCGCCCGAAGAGTGCAGTGCCTTGATGAACGGTGCCGCAAGGATGGCGGAGGCGATCACTTCCAAGCCCACGGGCAGCGTCAGGCAGACCACTGCCCATACGGGACCCACGGCGCCCATATAGACGAAAAGCGGCGACAGCAAGGCGGTGATGACAATGCGCATCAAGGTGGCCACGCTGGCGCGTCCCGCTGCCAGGCCGTTGTACATACTTACTTGATAGGGTATGCGCAGGAAAAACAGAAATTGCAGCGGCGCGCTGGCCAAAAGGGTGATGTGGGCCGGTTGTGCGATTGAGGGCGGCAGTCCGATCAGGGTTTCGAAGAGCAAGCGCGCCGGTCCGGGAAGGCACAAGAGCAATTGAACCACGACCACCGACAGCGCCAAAAGCAGCGTCACCGACCGAAATCGGCTGAATCCTTCGCGGTCCTTTCCGAAAACCATCCCCGTGGTGATCAGGCCGAAACCCAAGGTGCCGAGCAAAAACAGCAAGGTATTGGATTGGGCCAACCCCGCCAGGTTCAAGGTGCCGCCTTGCCCGCGCGAGGCCACCATGGCAACCAGGGGATAGGTTAAGCCTTGTGAGGCCGACTGCAGGGCCAAGGGTGCGAAGAAGCGGGTGAGCTTCGCATAGTAAGGACCCGCCGGGGATGTTGATGTCATAGGTGATCGATTTCAATTAGATGCCTTGCCTTGCGATTCAAAAAAGCAAAGCTGAATGCGAGAATATAACAGCATGCCCATAGCGGGTCAATGGGAGGAGGTCCCCAAAAAAAAACCGTCCAGGATCCGCATGAAGTCCTGGAAGACTTAGATCACGTGCTTGTCCTTGAACAGGGGCAGGCTGTCGTTGGTCTGGCTGAGGCCAAATTGGTCGATCTTGCGGTAGATTGTGCGCCGACTGATTCCGAGCAGGCGCGCTGCTTTGGATTTGTTGCCGCCGGCCCGGTTCAATGCATCGGTCATTTCAGGAATGCCCGTGACCGGTCGGCCGCTGCCGCGCTGCGCGTAAGAATCGTCCGCTTCGTAGTGGCGGATGTCGGCCGGCAGATGCGTCAACGTAATCGCACCGCCCTGGCATACGACAAAAGCATGTTCCATGACATGTTCGAGTTCGCGCACATTGCCGGGCCAGGAATAGTTCATGAATGTGCTGAGCACGTCGTTCGAGAGGCCTTCGATCGTCTTTTCAAAGCGGTTATTGAAGATGCCGCGGAAGTGCTCGACCAGAAGCGGTAAGTCTTCAAGTCGCCGGCGCAGGGGCGGCAGCGCGACCTCGACGACCTTGAGGCGGTAGTACAGATCGTGGCGGAACTCCCCACACCTGACCTTTTCCTTCAGGTCCGTGTTGGTGCAGGCAATCACGCGGACATCGACTTTGTGGGGGGTGGTCTCTCCGACCCGCTCGAATTCTTTTTCTTGCAACACGCGCAGCAGTTTCATCTGCACTTTGTGGGAAATATCACCAATCTCGTCGAGCAGAAGCGTGCCGCCGTCGGCAGCCTGAAAACGGCCTTGTTTATCTTTGACCGCACCCGTAAAAGCCCCCTTGATATGTCCGAACAGTTCACTTTCGAGCAGGTTCTCGGTCAGTGCCGAGCAGTTGACGGTGACAAAGGGCTTGAATGCGCTGCCAGTTGGACATCGACATCATTGAGGATGGTTTCATATCTTTTAAGTGAATCACGCAACTCTTCGATGTCATTTCGAGTTCGCGCCGCTCGCAGCGCCCGTCCAAGGGTTCAATGGGTTTCCGAATGCCTGACCGGTTCCTGGTCAAGGATATTTTTCGGTTCAGGGATCCTGTTCGACAGGGCAATTTCATTTTCACGTGGGCTCTCTCATCAGGCGGCGCTCCTGGACTGGGGAAGGGATGGTTTGGCCTGGGCCTCAAAGCGCGGCAGGTAGATCAGGACGCGGGTGCCTTTTTTCGGTTCCGACTGGACCATGATCATGCCGTCATGGTTCTTTATGATGCCGAAGGCGGCCGCCATGCCCAGTCCGCGGCCGACGAATTTAGTGGTAAAAAAAGGTTCGAAAATGCGCCGGCAGGTGGCTTCATCCATGCCGACGCCTGTATCCTGGATGCTGATGACTGCGTATTCCCCAGGTGCCGGAAGAACACCGCCCACCGGTTCGGCGCCTTCCTTGAAGAATTGATTGGCGGTGGAAACGGTCACTTCTCCGCCGGCGTTCATCGATTCGGCCGCATTGGACAACACGGCTTCAAGGACTGTTTTGATCTGGGTGATATCGCCATTGGTCAGACAGATGTCTTCATCGAGCTGCAGACGGACCGTGATGGAAGGCGGAAGTGCCAGTCGTTCCGATTTCATCACCTCCTGAATCAGGTTGTTGGCGGAAAAGGGTTGCGGCTGGTACTTGCCTCCCCTGGCATAGGCCAGCAACTGGTCGGTCAGGCGGCACATTCGATCAGTGGAGGTGCGCAGCGAGCTGAGGTAAGTTTCGTTTTGAAGGTTGTTGGCCTTGGCCAGTCTCAGCAGGTCCAGGTTGCCCAATATGATCGCCAGCGCGTTATTGAACTGGTGGGCGATGCCGCCGGCCAGCGTGGCGATCGCCTGTATCTGACGGCCGTGCTGAAGCTGATGGTCCACCCGTTTTCTCTCTTCTTCCATGGCCACCCGGTCGGTGAGATCGGACACGGAAGTGAACACGCGCTGCCAGGACTCTTCGAAACCCGCCGGTACGGTGCTGCTGATCAGCAGGCTGAGGTGGCGTCCGCGCAATGTGCAACCAACCCCTTCGGCCGAATAACGATTGTTTTTATATAGCCCTATGATGCGATTGATAAAATAGTCGTCCCGATCGACCGGCAGGATCGCGGATAGGTTTTTCATCAGGGCTGTAGTATTTTGCGCTTCAAACAGATGGAGCGTTGAACGATTGACCGCGGTCACCTGCATCAGGTCGATACATTCATCAAGGACGGCAGGATGGGCTTTGAAATAGCCGGGAAGGTCATCCGCGACTTCCGGCGGCAGTTCGTCGAGAAACATTTTCAGTCGCGACCAATCTTCTTCCCAGAGCGACACGGCCGATTCCTCGAACAGAGCGCGATAGCGCAGTTCGCTTTGGGCCAACTCCTTTTCGGATTGGCTGCGCAGTTCGATTTCACGCTGCAATTCCATATTGGCCTGCCGCTGCCTTTTTTCGGCAAGCAGCGCCTCATTTTGGGCACCTACCAACTGGTTCTGAACCCGCACCCGGGTTCTTTCGGAGATCAAGGCAGTGGCCAGGGTAAGCAGCAGAGCCAACGAATTGTTCAAGCGGAACATGCGCTGATCCCATTCACTTAACAATGGCAGATCAAGCGTGATGAGGATGGCCACCATGATTGTACTGAACAGGAGGGCACAGATGAAGCCGGCCTTGTGGCCGAAAAACAACATAACCGCGATAGGATAGCAATATATCCACGGCGTGAATATGTAGATATCGCCAGCGAGCATGCCGCAAAAGAAACTGGCCGCCATCAATCCGAATGCAAGCGACGACGTGATGCGCTTCAGCAGAACGAGCCGGTGCAGCTCGGAAATCCGCAATCCCCACAGCACCGCCCCGATCGCATTGAGCGATAATAAAAGGAAAAAAAGCGCCTGGAGAAGATTACCGTGATGATAGTGAAACAGGGCAAAAAAAATGAATGGGGGGCTGCCTAACAGGGCCATCCATCGGTTGAGTCTGCGGTGATATTCGATTTCGGTCAGGCGTGCGTCGTCCGTTTGCGCTGAAAGGTGAATGGGGGTGAGATATCCCGTCGGCATAATGCAATCCTCGTGAAACTGATTTTCCACAAGCGCCGGTCTCATCTCGGCCGGACGCGTCATCCGCTGCGCGGTATCAGTTAGGGCACTGCAAGTGGCGCCCTGATCCACATGCAAATAACATACCGGCAGCCCTGGTTTGGCGCTCCTCGAGCGATCATAGCATTGGGTATCCAAAAGAATCAAAAGGTTTAAAACTGCGTACCGTTCCCCACGGATAGAACGCGGCCCCGTTTTTAGATAGGCCCGGCGTAAAGCGGTTACGCATCGTCCATTATGCAATGGCTCCAATCAGACGCTTTTCGGTCGGCCGGCTGCGACGTGCTTTGTGTGATGACTTTCGGGCAGGATCCGGGCGCGTGGGTGAGCCTGACCATCGGGCCGATCCACCAGGAACCGGATCCGGTCGAGATCATGTCTATGATTTTCTCAATAACAGCGAAAAAAGTTGGATTGCTTTCAATGATTGGGCGGGTGCTATAAAATTCATAAAGGGGCTAAAGGGACGCAGACCTGGAACCGATAAGGTAATAAGATTCATGGCAGCAGATCTATGGCTATCGGCGTCGGCTGCCGGAAGAGCCGGTGCACTAACCAGAAATGACGATTCGGCATGAGTGATCCGGGAAACGTTCGAACCAAAAAATTTTTCGAGCTGTTCAGCTATCTGGTCGAGAAACGCGTGATCATCTCAATGTATGTGGTGGGCGGCGATTTCGAACGCCTGACGTGTATCACCGGCATTAAAGAGGATGTTGCCGGGCATCAACTGCTGGTCGATATGCCTGACGGCTTCGAAGCCGTAGCCAAAAAGTTCGACCCCCTGCACCTGCGTTTCAATTTCAATGGTCCCGATCAGCTCGAGTACATCTTTACAACCCGCGGCGGTTGCATCGCCGGGCGCGAGTTGGCGATGCCCTTTCCCGATGTCGTTGAAAGGATTCAGCGACGCAAAAATTTCCGGATGGAAACGCCCGTCGGGACGAAGATGCTTTTTAAAATCAATAACAGCCCGGTCGTATTCGCACTGATTAACATCAGCCTGGGAGGGGCCTTCGGTGCGCTGATCAAACACGGTTTCAAGGATCTGAAAGGGTCGCTTCTAACGGTGTCGCAGAAAATATACAATGCGGGTATCGTGGTGCCCGCCGCCAACGAGCGCGCGGGAGAGACCATTATCATCAAACGATCCGAAGTCCGGCGTATCGAACACGACAGAGACCGCAACCTTTACCGGTACGCACTCGAATTCATCGATATCGATCCTGTCGAAAAAAGAAAACTCACCCAAGCCATCTATCATTTCCAACGGATATTCCTGCAGCGGCGGTAGAGCGCCGGTATCCTGAAGGGTAATTTGTTGCTTGACCGCTGGCGCGATTTCACTTAAGAATCGTTTTACAATAAGATTGCAGGTCAGGCCATGCGGCCTGATGCGTTGAGTTATGAAACAGGCGCAAGCCACCCAGACTCATGTCCGGGCGGCTTTTTTTTGTGCCGTTCGGACCTGCGGAAGGGCACCGCAAGGGACGAAGCGTGCACACCATTCTCGTGATCGACAATTACGATTCTTTTACCTACAACCTGGTGCAGATGTTGCGCTGCTATCCGCTGGTGGTGCGCGTTTTCCGCGCTGATGGCATCGACCTGCAACAGGTAGACGCACTTGCGCCGGACTATATCCTGATCAGCCCGGGACCCAAGGATCCGGCCCATGCGGGAATATCGATGCCCCTGATCCGGACCTGGCACCCGCGCGTACCGATTTTGGGCGTGTGCCTGGGCATGCAGTGCCTTAACGAAGTGTTCGGCGGTCAAACGGTCCGTTCGCCGCAGCCCCTGCATGGGCGGACCAGCCCGGTGCTGCATGCGGGCCGCTATCTGTTCGCAGGATTGCCGTCGCCGTTTTTGGCGGCCCGCTACCACAGTCTGGCAGTGGTGCCGCACGAAAAGGCCTTGCGCGAAGATCTGGAAGTCACTGCCCACTCGGAAGACGGCACCATCATGGGACTGAGCCATCGGCGCCATCCCTTGTGCGGTGTGCAGTTTCATCCGGAAAGTTTTCTGACCGAACACGGATTTACCCTGATGGAAAATTTTTTGCGACTCGGGCCCCTGGAGATACCGTCATGAACGAGCCCCTTGCGTCTTGCCCGCCTCTGGCATTGCCTGGGCTGACCGGCGTGCGCGTCCGGTCCTTCGATCTGACTGAACCTTTTATCGACCTGGCCGGCCGATTCGCCCATCTGCCCGGAACGGTCGTGCTGCTGAGCGGCGGCGATCTGGATTGCGCCCGCTATCACATTATGGGGATATGGCCCTGGCTGACGCTGCGTGGACGTTCCGGTCGCCTTGCCGTGACGGTCGACAATCACGCGGCCGAGTGGGACAGTGTCTGCCTGGACGCGCTCGGTCATGTCATCCATGCCATGCGGCTGCCATCCCAAAGCCGGACACAGCCGTTGGCTGCAGGGCTGATGGGGTATCTGGCCTATGATTTGAAAGATGACCTGGAAGTGTTGCCGCGCACCAGCGTGGATGACTGGCAGCTGCCCCATGTCCTGCTGCATGCGCCCGCATTGCTGGTGGTGCACGATAAAGCTGACGGTGCAACGCAGATGATCGTGCCCGACCGGGATGTGCCCGGCTGGGATCCTGAGCATCTTTTCCAAACATTCGCTGCCGCCGCTGCCTTCGGGCCGCCCTGCGAGGGCGGCTTTGCCGTTGACCCCGCGGCATTGGCGTCCAACTTTGATCAAGCCCACTATAAGGAGGCCGTCCGGCGCATCGTTGACTACATTGCCGCCGGCGATGTTTACCAGGTCAACTTGTCCCAGCGGTTTCAGGTGCCTTTTAGGGGAGAGCCCTTCACGCTCTTCCGGCACCTGTTCGAGCGCAATCCGGCGCCGTTTTTCGCATTTGTGCAGGGCGGCGATCATCAGATCGTCTCGACCTCCCCCGAGCGGTTTTTGTGCCGGCACGGCGACCGTGTGGAAACGCGGCCGATCAAGGGCACGCGCCCGCGCGGCGCAACGCCCGCCCAGGATGCACTTTTGCGCCGGGAGTTGGCCGCAAGTCCCAAGGACGATGCCGAACTTGCCATGATCGTCGATTTGCTGCGTAATGACATCGGTAAGGTGTGCCGGGCCGGTTCGGTGCGCGTGACCGCCCACAAGCGCCTGGAAACCTATCGCAACGTGCATCACCTGGTATCGGATGTGGCAGGCCGGCTGGAAGCCAATAGCGGCAGTGTGGATCTGATCGCGGCTGCGTTTCCGGGCGGCTCGATCACCGGTTGCCCCAAGGTGCGTGCCATGGAGATCATCGACGAACTGGAGACCTGCCGGCGTCACGTATACTGCGGCAGCATAGGCTACATCGGCTTTGACGATACCCTGGACCTGTCGGTGGCCATTCGTACGGCCACAGTGGCCAATGGCATGCTGTGTTTTTCGGTGGGAGGTGGCATTGTGTTCGACTCCGATCCCCAGGCCGAGTACGAAGAGACGCTGCACAAAGGACATACCCTGCTGGGCGCCTGCCGCGAGGGGGGCGGTGCGACCGACCGCACAGCCCAAGCGATGGTGTGGTGCAACGGCCGTTTGCAACCGGCGGTTGCGGCATCGGTCCCCATCACCGATCAAGGTGTGTTGTATGGGTTTGGCTTTTTTGAAACCATACGGGTCGACCAGGGCAGCGCGCCGTTGCTCGACGGTCACCTGGCCCGTTTTAACCGGACCTGGCAGGCCCTCATGCCCTCTGCGCCGCCCGACCTGAGCTGGTCGGCGATCATTGCCGCGGTCGTCGCAGCCAATGGTCTTGCAAGCGGATGCGCGGCCGTCAAACTGCTGGCCACGCGCGGCAGCCGCGGTATGCCGCCTTGGGATCACACCTTGTTGGTAAGCGCACGGCCGTACACCCACCGCCTATCGGGCCGAAAAGACGCCGGCCTCGCATTGGGCGTCTATCCCCATGCGCGCGCCACGCCGCTGGCGGCGCATAAGACCCTCAACTATCTGTACTACTTGCAAGCCGGACACTGGGCCCAAGCCAACGGCCACGACGAAGCCTTGATTCTCAATCCGGACGGAAGCGTGTCCGAAACCAACACGGCCAACCTTCTCATCGTCAACGGGCGCGACATCATCCGTCCCGAATCGCAGGCCGTGCTGCCGGGCGTCCTGGCCGAAGCTGCCTGCAGGCAATTGCGGGCTTGGGGGTATCGGATCATCCGGCAGTCGCTGACGGTCGCAACACTGCAGGGCGCCGAACAGGTGCTGGCCACCAATGCGCTGATGGGCGCCGTGCCGGTCACCCACATCGCTGGCAGCCCGCGGCCGGCGGGCGACGACTTGTGGCGACGGATCAACGATGCGCTGATTCCCGGTTGGGCTCAGTAATTTTGCAGTGATCCATCGCTCTCGAGTTGGGTCATCTATTGGCAACGACATTCAGGTAAAAACCATCGGGTGTTTCGATGCAGTCATAATCGATGACCATACGATTAATCTCCGAAAAAAACGCTTTTTTGCGCGCAATCAGAAAAGCGAGGATCTCGTCAATCGTGTCGGGAAAGCTGAACATCTTCTTCATTTCGGCCACATACGCCACGCGTTTGACATCCGGCAATAAAGCTGCATTCCAAGCCAGGACCGCGAACAGGATCGCCTTTGTCTGGTCCTCGAACGTTTTGGCACCTTCCAGCATGGGGTGGCCAAAATCGATGATATACTCCGACATTTTCTCGGATGGCGCGATGAGGGCCATATCTTCGGGATCCAGATTTTCTTGCTGCAGGACGCGGTTGATAAGCTTGTTTCGGCTGGCTTCGATCGCGTTTTTTGCACGCTGCCGTTCCTTGAACCGCTTGCGCATGCTTCTGGGTATCGTCGATTGAACTCTTTTGGCCATGGATTACTCCCGCATTTCGGTTGTACTGCTCAAGGCTATCCGGTTATGCCCCAAGGGCATATTCTTTATGCAATAGTGATAACGATTTTGCCATGGGTGTGCTTGGTTTCTTGTTGCCGGTGTGCGGCAGCGATTTGATCCATCGGATAGACGGCGTGGATAATCGGTTCAATGCGGCCATCTTCGGCCCACCGGGCAACGTGCGCCAGATCGTCGGCATCCGCGCGCACCACGATCAGGCGCGCTTTTTGTCCGCTGGCGGTCCTGGTCTGTTCGACGGCCGCAAAGACCTCCGGTTTCAGGACGGTGGAAATCCAGGTGCCGGTGGGTGTGAGAATCGGCTGCACGGCAGCAAATGGCTGATTGCCGAATACGTCGAAGAAGATATCGAACAGGCGCCCGCTTCGGGTAATATCCGTCTGGCGATAGTCGATGCAGGCATCCGCGCCCAGGCGTTTGACCCGGGCATGCGACTCGGCGCCGCAGACGGCTGTCACCGAAGCGCCAAGGCATTTGGCGATCTGTACGGCCATGGTGCCCACGCCACCGGAAGCACCGTTGATGCAGACCCGCCATCCGGGCTGGATAGCGCCTTCGTCACGCAGGGCTTGCAGCGCCGTAAGAGATACCAGCGGCAAGGCGGCGGCCTGCTCCCAAGAGAGGGTCGCCGGTTTGGCGGCCAGTTGGTGGCGCTTGACCGCAACGAATTGCGCACACGTTTTCCCTTTCCAGCCATCGAGCATCCCGATGACCGGTTCGCCCACTTGGAAGGTGCCGCGATCGTTCACGGCGGCAACCTCGCCGGCAAAGTCAAAGCCGGTCTGCTGGGGGAAACTGTCACCCGTGAAATCCTTGAATCGTCCTTTGCGGATGAAGGTATCCTTCGGATTGACTGCCGCCGCGCGCACCCGGACCACGATGTCCTCCGGTCCGGGGGCGGGGTCTTGCAGGTCATCGATCCGCAGCACATCAGCTGGGCCATAAGCTTCAAATACGACCGCTTTCATAGCACCTCCAGGCCATCACTTGCTTTTATCGACAAGGGCATCGTGTCGGCGCAGCAGCGCTCTGAGATAACGCAGGCTGGAAAGAACGAGCGCCAGACCGATGGCGATATATACGGTCGCCAGATAGGGTTTGGGAAGGGGCGAGTGGCGCAGCGCCACGCCCATGGCGATCATTAGCGCGACCATAAGATAGCTTTTCCAACTCATGAAGGAAAAAAAGCAGCGCTTGCCCTCCATCGGCAGAATACGCGCCAGATTTTTATCCACGACTTTCAAGAACCCGAAATGGTGGATGGCCAGGGCCATAAGAATGCCCGGCCCGGCAAACGCGACCGCGTGAACTGCCCCGCGCTGCAGCCATCCGTAAGCCAGCGACAGCATCATGGCGCCCACGGCGATCCACATAAACGCCGCTGTAAACAGCAGCGCCGATTTGTCGACCCCTGGTCTGATGCGGCTGAAGGTTTTCATCATGCTTCCATTTTGCTTATTCATCCTGCCACGCCTCGAGACGGTGCCCTTCCGGATCGTGGAAGTAAAACACGCGTGCGCCCCATTTTGCCTGCATAGGGCCGGGCCGGCCGTCTGCTTCGGCCAGGTGGCGGTGCAATCCGTCCAAATCATCGACCTGCAGGGAAAGCGTGATGCCGGCGCCTTCGGCACTGGCGATCGTCGTGCGTGCGGCTTCGGCAATGCTGACGAAGCTGTCGGCCGTCAATCGGAATTCCACCAGCCAGTCGGTGGTGTGCGCGACGGTCAACCCAAGCACATCGCGATAAAAAGCGACTGTCTCGCGCCAATGCCGGCAGTACAGTATGGTGTTGGTGCGTCGAACCGTGACCATCATGCCCTCCCGCGAATCATTACAATACAATAGCGCCTTTTTAGCCGGATTGCAAAGAGGCTCGATTTGGCGCGGTTCGGGCTGAAAACCCGGCGGGTCATGGTATCGACCGGCGCAGCCCATCGTTCCGGTTCGTGCGGGGTCAGATGCCGCTTCCCTTGAACCGACCGAACCGGGCCTTACCATGAGGGTACTATCACAAACGATACTACGGAAGCGATCTGGCACAACATCGCTGAGGACTGCATCGAAATGCCTGGTAGCAGTCCGCTTTGAAAGGAAACACCATGAATCCGATTGAAGAATTAAAGGCCGAACACCGGGGCATTGAAAGCGCCCTGACGATTTTGACGGAAATTGCCGACCAAATGGGAACCAGTACGGAAACAGCCTTGGTGCAGGATGCTGAAGACCTGCTTGATTTTTTCAGGACATTTGTCGATACGTGCCATCATGGCAAGGAGGAGCAGGGGCTCTTTCCGGCCCTTGAACGCGCCGGTGTGCAGCGTCAAGGCGGTCCGGTGGGCGTGATGCTTGGTGAGCACGAACAAGGTCGCACCCATATTCGCGAAATGGGGCGCGCACTCCAGGATTATCAGGCAGGAATGCCGCAGGCGGATGAGCGTTTCCGCAGGCACGCAGACGCCTATCGTCAATTGCTCGAGCAGCACATTGCCAAGGAGGATCAGGTGTTGTTTGAGATGGCAGCCCAGCGGCTTCCCCAGGACCAGCAGCGTCGTTTGGAGGAACAGTTCGCGCAGATCGAACGAGAGGTGGTCGGCGTCGGCCGGCATGAGCAGTATCACGCCATGCTGGATGCGTTCACTAAAAAGTACGGCGGCTGAACGTGCGCGTTAGCGTTCCATTTCGCCATTCAGGGCATTGCTTGCCCGGTCGGCTTGATGATCACGTCGATGCGCCGGTTACGGGCGCGGCCGGCGGCGCTGGCGTTGGAGACTACCGGGCGCGTCGACCCATGGCCGATGGCGGAGACCTTGGTGGTAGGCAGCGTGTACCGGTCGACCAGGAATTTTTTGACCGATTCGGCACGGCGCTGAGATAATGCCCGGTTCATCTCCTGCGAACCGCTGCTGTCGGAATGTCCCTCGACGATCACATCCGGCTGCCCGAAAAATTGAATGACCTGCTGTACTTTGCTCAGCAGCCCATGGCTGTCGGGTGGGATGTCCGCACTGCCCACCCGAAATCGGATGCCCGTAAGCCGGAGGATCAACTGGTCCGCTTCTTTGATGACTTCGGCTTCCTCGGGTTCAAAACCTTGCCTGACGGTTTCGAACAGGGCGTGATAGCGGTTTTCGGCCGCCAGTCGTTGTTTGTCTTGCCTGATTTGTTGGTGCGTGCCCTCCAATTCGGCCAGACGCTCGCCGAGTTTTTCGATCAACACACTTTTTTCGTCAGCCGACCGGCGTGCCAGGGTCCGTTCGGCCTGCAACGTGTCCACGCTGGAAAGGATGGCGCCCAACTGCTCTTCGAACGAGAGATTGCGGCGATCCGCGGATTGTAAGTGGGTCGTGGTCTGGAACAGAAAGCTTTCCATCCACAAGGCAATGTCCTCGGGCGTCATCTGGGCGAGCATGCGGCTGGTACCGGCAATGACCACCGCACGCTGAACGAGAAAGCGGGCCTGGTCCGATTTTTGGAGGATTGTGGCCTGATCGTAGCGCTGCTCGGCAATATAGGTTTCGGCTTGCGTGAGCGACTCCCGGGCTTGTTCAAACGCTTTGGGCGCCATCTCGGGCACCTTGGCCTCGAGGGCATTTTGCAGCAGGTGACGGACATCCCCGGTCGCGGCCAGGGTGATGGCGCGCAGTTCGAGCTCACGGTAGCGTTCGCTGACCTTTCGACTGCCACGGCGCGCACGTTCGAAGTCGCTGTTCTCCACGGATCGGGTCAAACCCAGGAAGGCGTTTTCGATGGCGGCATATTCCTCGGCAAATTGTTGGGCATTGACGGCGCGCGCCGCGGCACGGCTGCGGATGGCCTGTTCGAGCTGATCGCGCGACCGGATGGCGATCACTTCGGCCTGTTTCAGTTCGGCCTGACCCAGGGCCGCCGTTTCAAGAATGCGTTCGGCGGGCGCGTTTCCATCCAAGGCCTGTTTGGCGGCTGCGTGAGAAGCTTCAGCCTTTTTGAACCAGTTTGGCGACAGAACGTCCACTTGGTCGGTGCGTGCCTGCGCCAAGCCTTCTGCCAACTGGCCAACTGCTTCGGCGGGGTCCTGATTGCGATCGATGGGATCCACTTTCAAGGGGGCGCCGCCGCACGCAACCAACAGTGCCAAGCCGGCGATCAAGGCGATTGCCAGGGGCCATCGCGCGCATCGTTCAACCATGATCCCTCCGTCTGGGTTCGGTGATTTCCATTCGTCGATTCGTTGATTCGGATTGGTTCTTCGACGTTGGTTATTGTATGTACGTTTGCACTGTCGAACCACCCGTCGATCAACTTTTTTCGATTAAACGAATCAACAACCCCTATCCAAGGTATTGTCGCCTGAGGATAGTGTCCTTTTGCCAGCGCAGGTCGTCACGTTGCGGGTATTGCAGGTTATAGTGCAGGCCGCGGCTCTCTTTGCGGTGACGGGCACACTTGATGATCAGTTCGGCGACGGTGGCGATGTTGCGCAGCTCAATAAGATCGGGCACCACTTTGAAATGCCAGTAATAATCCTGGATCTCGGTCTGTATGATGTCGATGCGGCGTTGGGCGCGCTCCAGCCGCTTGTCCGAGCGCACAATGCCCACATAGTTCCACATCAAACGGCGGATTTCATCCCAGTTGTGGGTGATGACGATCGATTCGTCGCTGTCGCTGGTGCTCACGTCATCCCAGGCCGGTGGATGGGGCAGGGGGTTGAACGCGTTTTCGCGCAGTTCGGTGATCACCTCCCGGGCGGCCGCATCGGCGTAGACCAGGGCTTCCAGAAGTGAGTTGCTGGCCAGGCGGTTGGCGCCGTGCAGCCCTGTGCAGGCGGTTTCGCCCACGGCATACAGGTGCCGGATATCGGTGCGGCCCTGAACGTCCGTGACCACGCCGCCGCACATGTAATGGGCAGCCGGGACCACCGGTATGGGCATGCAGGTCATATCGATGCCCAGGCTCATGCATTTGGCGTAGATGTTGGGGAAGCGTTCACGCACCACGTCAGCCGGCACATGCGTAATATCCAGAAATACCGATTCAGCGCCGCTTTTCTTCAGTTCGCTGTCAATGGCGCGGGCCACTACGTCGCGGCAGGCCAAGTCTTTGCTAGGATCGTAATCCTGCATGAAAGGCCGGCCATCGGCATCGATCAGGATGCCGCCCTCGCCGCGCACCGCTTCGGAAATCAGGAAATTTTTGGCCTGCGGGTGGTAGAGGCAGGTGGGATGAAACTGCACGAATTCCAGGTTGGCCACGGTAGCCCCCGCCCGATACGCCATGGCGATGCCGTCGCCCGTGGCGATGTCCGGGTTGCTGGTGTAAAGATACACTTTGCCGGTGCCGCCCGTGGCCAGCAAGGTGATGTTGGCGGCAAAGGTTTTTACCTGGTGGCTGCTGCGTTCGAGTACATAGGCCCCGCAGCAGAAATCTTCGTGGGTGGTGGTGACCTGCCCTCTTTTAATGCGGGTGGACTGGGTGATCAGGTCAATGGCGATATGGTTTTCATACAAGTGAATGTGAGGGTGATTGCGCACCAGATTCAGCAGCACCTGTTCCACTTCGCGGCCGGTCATGTCGTGGGCATGCACAATGCGATTGTGGGAGTGGCCGCCCTCCCGCCCCAGGTCGAACGCGTCGTCTGGGACACTAATGCCGTTTTCCCGGCGCAAATTGAAATGGACGCCCAGTTGGATGAGTTCCCTGATGCGGGCCGGTCCGTCTTTGACGACCCTTTCCACCACATCGAGGTTGCACAGGCCATCGCCTGAACTCAAGGTGTCCTGGATGTGCAGATCGAAGGTGTCTGTTTCTCCGAAGACCGTGGCAATGCCCCCCTGGGCCAGGTTGGTGTTGCTGTCCATGGCCTCTTTCTTGGTGACCAGGGCCACGCTGCCGTGTTCGGCCACCTTGAGTGCAAACAACAAACCGGCAACACCGCTGCCGATCACCAGGATATCGGTTTTAACATCGCTCATGACAGTGCGCTTTCAATTGGCAGCTTACATCAAAGGTGATCTGCGTCTGGGCCGTTTCATGATAAAACCGGCCACGAAGCCGAAAATGATCAGGCCGCCGCCGTACAACATGCCCTCATACAGCTGATTGTTCGTGATTCGATTGAGCTGACTTTCGTACTGATCGGCTTTTTGGGTGATTTCATCGAGTGTTTTGCGGTTGTTTTCGTAATCGGTTCTCAATTTGATCGTGTCTGCAGCATCTTTTTTGAGCGCCGCGTAAGAGGCTTCGACTTGGGTCAAGGCTTCTTTGGTTTGGTTTAATTCTTGGGTCAAGGTACCGTTTTTCTGCGTCAGATCGGATATGGTCTGATGAACATCCTTGTTCTGGTTGATAAATTCGGCGTGCTTTTTTTCCAAGCGCGCCAGCTTAATGGCGCTCGGCGGTTCTTCCGTGAGATAGCGGGTCAGCACCCAGCCTTCCTTGCCGCTGGGCAGGCGCACCTCGGACCATTCTGTGCCCCTGTTGATCATTTCCAGGGTTCGCCCGGACGGGACCATGGCCAAGATCTTGCGGTCTGTTCCCGGTCCGGTCCGAAACGTAATTTCGAAGGCCTCCGAGACGTAAAAGGTCTGGGCGGCTCCGATCGCCACGTTGAGCAGCAACAACAATACAACAATAACGCCGGTTCTCATCGATTTTTTCATCTGGTAATTTTACTCCTCGGGATCTTTTGGGTGAGCTCAACGATGAGCTCTTTGTTGCGTGGCAGGATGTTGCTTTCACGCCAAACGCAACGGCCGGATAGCGCTTTTGCTGAATGAAGGCGGTTATCCATGAATACACGATGCGCGGAACGCCAGCTCCGCCGAACGAGGCGTATTCTTTGATGAAAAAGGGCCATCTGTCAATAATTTCTTTGAAATTGAAGGCGCCTGTGTTATTTTTCCCATTATTCGATACAAAAGGGTGAACCTGCATGATTGTTTACGATTTGCAATGCCGGTACGAACACCGTTTCGAAGGTTGGTTTGAAGACGCCACAACCTTTGAGCGGCAGCGCAAGCAGGGTCTGGTCGCATGTCCTGTCTGCAACGATACCGAAGTCAACCGAATCCCTTCCACTTTTGCCATCAAAGGCTTGAAAGGCGCACCCCCGCCGAACCCCAAGGGATTGTCCGAGGCGGAAGCGGCTGTTGTGGCCCGGGCCGTCATGCAGTTCGTGGAAAGCAATTTCGACAATGTGGGGACCGATTTTGCCAAGGAGGCCCTGAAGATCCATTACGGCGTCACCGGGCCGCGCAATATCCGCGGCGTAAGCACCACCCAGGAAGAAGAGACCCTGCGCCAGGAAGGGGTCGAATTTTTCAAATTCTCCCCACCCGATGATCCCTCCACATCTAACCCGCCGCCCTCAGATGCGTAGATCCGTTTGCCCGTGGGGCCCGATGGGTCTGTTTGGGCGATGGTGATATGGCGCGTGGCTGTCCGCTGCGCACTTTCGTCCCCTGTATGTCCGGTTCTCTGACAGGCCGGGCTGGTAACAAAAGCCACGAACCATCCCCCACGGGCAAACAGGCCAACCGTTAGGGGTCCAACGGCCCAACCGACAAACGCCACCCCAGCCAGGATTGACGCCGGCAGGGTTGGTCGGCTTGGACCGCCACGCGAACGGCTTTGGGGGAACCGATCAGGATCACCATCCGGCGCGCGCGCGTCAGGGCGGTATAAAGCAGGTTGCGTTGCAGCATGATGTAGTGCTGGGTGACCATGGGCAGGATGATCACGGGGTATTCCGAACCTTGCGACTTGTGCACCGAAATGGCGTAGGCCAGGGAGAGTTCGTCCAGATCGGCTTCGTCATAAATCACGCTGCGGCCTTCGTAATCGACGGTCAAGCGGTGTTCGGCCGCATCCAGCGCGCAAATGGTGCCGATCTCGCCATTGAACACTTCCTTCTGATAGTTGTTGCGCAGGTGCATGACCTTGTCGCCGGTGAAGAACCTTCCAGCCAGCGGCTTTGCATCGTGCGCAGCGGGATTGAGGGCTTGCTGCAACAGCGGATTGAGATGCAGGGTGCCTACCGCGCTTTTGTGCATGGGTGTGAGCACCTGCACATGGCGCACGGGGTCGATGCCCAACTCGTCCGGGATGCGCCGGGTGCATAAATCCACGATGGCATGCGCCACGTGCGCGAGGCTGCCCTGTTCGATGAACGTGAATGGTTTCAGGCTCTCGTTTTCGGTCAGCGGGACGATATCGGGTAATTCACCATGGCGCACCTTGTGGGCGTTGATGATAATCGGGCTTTGGGCGGCCTGGCGGAAGACCTCCTTCAGTTCGAAAGTGCGCACCGTTTCGGCCGTGATCAGATCGGACAGGACTGACCCCGGTCCCACGGAGGGCAACTGAAACACGTCACCGACCAAAATCAGGTTGGCTTGCAGCGGCAGGGCCTTGATCAGGTTTCCCATCAAGAGGGTGTCGATCATGGAGGCTTCATCGACAATCAACGCTTGCGTGTCCAGGGGGTCGTCCTGGTCATGTTCGAAACTGCCTTCGGACAGGTTGTATCCCAGCAGCTTGTGCAGGGTGCCGGCCGGCCGGCCGGTCACTTCGGCAATGCGGCGTGCCGCGCGTCCGGTTGGGGCGGCCAGCAGATAGTCGCGCCCGATGGCTTCGAAGACCGCGGTGATGGCGCGGATCAAGGTGGTTTTGCCCGTGCCGGGGCCACCCGTGATGATCACCACGCGCTGGTCGAAAACGCTTTCCAGCACGTCCAGCTGGGCTTCGGAAAGCGCGATGGCCAGTCGCCGGACCACGGTTTCCAGAATCCGGCGGGCGTTTACGGGTGCGGGTGGCACGGGAATGTCGAGCATGGCCTGAATGCGTCGTGCGATGACGTTTTCGGCCTCGTACAGCGCAGTCGGATAAACCGGTCGGTCTGGGGCCCGTTGGCAAATCGTGACACACGCTTCGGCCGCCATATGATCCAGCGCGTCAGTTACACAGGAATGATCAAGATCAAAAGCCGTACAGCAGCGCTCGAGCAGATCCTGGCGCGCGACGCACGTGTGGCCGTCATCGCAGGCCTCCTCGAGCAGATACCGCAAGCAGGCCTGCGCCCGTTGGCCGGCATCGATGGTCAGGTCCGATTGGCGTACGATCGTATCGGCAATATAAAAACCAATGCGCGGGATGTCGGCAGCCAGGCGATAGGGGTCATTGCGGAGCACATCGAGCGCATCGGCGCCGTATTGTTTAAAAATGCGTGCCCCGTGAGCCGGCTTCACACCGTGGGCCTGCAGGAATGTCATCAAGGCGCGTACCTGGTGGTGGGCCTGCCAGGCATCGCTGATGCGCCGGGCGCTTTCCGGACCGATGCCGCGCACCTCGGCCAGGCGCTCGGGCTGTTCTTCGATGATTTTCAGGGTTTCCGCTTGAAAGTGGCGAAGCAGCCGTTCGGCCGTTTTGAGGCCGATGCCCTTGACCAATCCGGAACACAGATATTGGCGGATCTCTTCGATGCCGGCCGGCAAAAGGACTTCGAAGTGCGACACCGAGAACTGCTGGCCGTAGCGCGGGTGGTTCTGCCAACTGCCGTTCAGGCGCAGGATGTCGCCCGGCCGTGGCTCGGGAATGTGCCCGAGGACGGTGATCAGGGCAGCCTGACCGGCCGGGCGGAACTTGGCAATCATGAAATGGGAGTCGCCATTGCGAAAGGTCACGCGTTCTATTTGACCTTCGATGCAGCTCATGGCGTTTTCCGGCAGGGCAGTGCACGACCGGCTTCGCTGCGGTTTATCCATTCGAACGCCCGCCATTCATCGCCAAGATAATCCGGGCGGCTTCGAGCAGATCGGTTGTGACCAGGTCGGGGAGGGCATTCTGCCCGGCCAGGGTTTGTTCGGCGGACAACCCATTGCCGGTGCGCACCAGGATCGTCGTTGCGCAGCCGGCCTGTTGTCCGCAGAGGATGTCCCGTGCGCTGTCGCCGATCATGACACTGTTGGCCAAATCGATATTGTATCGGCGCTGGGCCTGCAAAATCAGGCCTGGTTTGGGTTTGCGGCAGGCGCAGGCCTCTTCGGGACGATGCGGGCAGACGAAAATATCCAGGAAGTGTCCGCCGGCCGCTTCGACGGCGGTACACATGCTGCGATGGGTGTGTTCCAAGACGGTCGGTGGCACCATCCCCCGACCGACCGAGGACTGATTGGTGATCAGGATCAGTGCGCATCCATGCCGGCTCAAGAGCGCGAGCGCTTCCAGGCTGCCGGGCAGAAACTCGAATTCATTCCAATTTTTTATGTAAGAGGCCGAGTCGCGGTTGATCGTGCCATCGCGATCCAGAAATATGACTTTATTGGACATCACCTGACATTTTCCTTTCGCGGCGAACACAAGGGGACCAAAAGTTACTCCGCCACGATGAAAACGCCGGGGTAGCCGTTTTGGGCCAACATGCGCTCATACTGCTCGGCCGCTTCCAGGCTGGCGGAGCGCCCGACGCGTACGCGGTAAAAAGTCTGGTTGCCATCGAAGTAGGGCACCGTGTGGGCGTTTTCGTACTGTTGGCTCAATTTCTGGACCAGCCGTTGTGCATTGGCGTGTTCGGTGAATGCGCCGACTTGAAAGGTAAAGTTACCCGTGTAGTAATCCAGGGGCATGTATTGGGTCGGCTGCCCCGGCGCCTTCGGGTCGACCGGCGCTCCCAGGGCCGCTATTTTGACCGGTGCCGTGCCCGGGCCCAATACGCCGAGTGCCTTGGCGGCCGAATAGGAGAGATCGATGATCCGGCCGTTGACGAATGGGCCGCGGTCATTGATGCGCAGGTCCAGGGTGCGGTCGTTGGCAAGATTGTGCACGCGAACGTAGGTCCCCAGCGGCAGGGTCTTATGCGCCGCGCTGATGCCGTACATGTCATAAGTTTCGCCATTGGATGTTTTGCGTCCGTGAAACTGCTCCCCATACCAGGAAGCAATGCCCTCTTCTTCAAAGCCACGGGCATCGCTTATTGGATAGTACCAGGCGCCTAAAACTTTGTACGGCTTGGGTTGACCGATTGCTTTGGCTGCCGGTGCGGGCGCGGGCGTTCGGGGGGGTGCTTGCTGGACAGTGGCGCAGGCTTGCAGCCACAGTCCGATCAGCACCCCGAGCGCCGCGAACCAGCCGACTTTGTTCCTCTTTGAACGTAATGGGCGTGTCATAATGCTCTTTTCATTTCAGGCAGGCAATGGGGTCGGTCCGCTCCTGGCTCGGAAGCGCACGCGCATACCAGCTTTCATGGCGTGCGTTTTCACGCACTGTTTCCCTATTTTTCGATCGCGATCTTCAACACGTCCATCATGCGGTCGACGAAGTGAAACGTGATATCTTTTTTGACCTTGTCGCCGATATCCTGAAGGTCTTTTTCGTTCTGTTTGCACATGATGATGGTCTTGATGCCGGCTCTGTGGGCGGCCAGAACCTTTTCCTTGATGCCGCCGACCGGCAGCACCTGGCCGCGCAAAGTGATTTCGCCGGTCATGGCCAGATCCTTGCGGATCTTCTTGCGTGTCAGCTGCGAAACCAGGGCCGTGAGCATTGTGACACCTGCCGAGGGGCCGTCTTTGGGGATGGCCCCCGCCGGCACATGGATGTGGATGTCGTGCTGGTCGAAGTAGTCCTCGTCGATGTTCAGTTCCTTGGCATGCGAGCGGATGAAGCTCAAGGCCGCCGTGGCGGATTCTTTCATCACGTCTCCCAGCTGACCGGTCAGGGTCAAGCCTTTCTTGCCTTTCATGGCAGTGGCTTCAATGAAGAGCAGGTCGCCGCCGACCGGGGTCCAGGCCAATCCCATGGCCACGCCGGGGGTGGTCATGCGCGTTTTGGCCTCCGAGGTAAAACGGATCGGGCCAAGGTAATCGGCTACATCCTCGACTTTAATGGTGGCTTTTTTGATGCTGCCTTCGGCGACTTTGGTGGCTACGCCGCGGCATATCGTGGCGATTTCACGTTCCAGATTGCGCAGTCCGGCTTCGCGGGTGTAGCCAGAGATTATTCTGCGGATGGCCGCGGTGGCGAATTTGATCTCGTTGGCCTTCAGGCCGTTTTCTTTGCGCTGACGCGGCACGAGATAGCGTTCGGCGATTTTGACCTTCTCGTCTTCGGTGTATCCGAGCAGCTGAATCACTTCCATGCGGTCGCGCAGGGCCGACGGTATTGTGTCCAGCATATTGGCTGTGCATATGAACATCACTTTGGACAGGTCGAACGGGACGTCCAGGTAGTGATCGGAGAAACTGTTGTTTTGTTCCGGGTCCAGCACTTCCAGAAGGGCCGAACTGGGGTCGCCGCGGAAATCGCTGCCCACCTTGTCGATTTCATCGAGCATGAAGATGGGATTGTTGGAGCCCACGCGCCGCAATCCCTGGATGATGCGTCCGGGCATTGCGCCCACATACGTGCGGCGATGGCCGCGGATTTCGGCTTCATCGCGCACGCCGCCCAGCGAGATGCGGTGGAACTTGCGGCCCAGGGCACGGGCGATGGATGCCCCCAGGGAGGTCTTGCCGGTGCCTGGCGGGCCGAACAGGCACAGGATCGGCCCCTTGGAATCGGGCTTGAGTTTGCGCACGGCCAGATACTCGATGATGCGCCGTTTGGGTTTTTCCAGGCCGAAGTGATCGTCGTCGAGCACCTTGCGGGCTTTCTGGATGTCCAGATTGTCGACGGTGCCGGTATCCCAGGGCAGTTCGGTGATCCAGTCCAGATAGGTCGACGCTACCGTATACTCCGCGGACGAGGGATGCATCTTGGCAAGGCGGTCCAATTCGCGTTCGGCTTCCTTGACAGCCACTTCGGGCAGCCCGCGCTCCTTGATTTTGGCGCGGTACTCTTCGACTTCAACCCCGGTTTCTTCGGTTTCGCCCAACTCGTCCTTGATGGCTTTGAGTTGCTGGCGCAGGTAGTACTCGCGCTGGCGTTTGTCCATGTCGCCCTTGACCTGCGATTGGATTTTGTTGCCCAACTCGAGAATGCTCAGCTGATGGTTGACCAATTTGGTGACCAGCTTCAGCCGCTTGGTGGCATCCTGGGTTTCCAGGACCTGCTGCTTTTCTTCCGGACTGGAGTTGATCGTCGAAGCAATCATGTCGGCCAGGGTGCCCGGTTCCTTGATGGTATTGGCCATTTGGCCGATTTCAGGGGGCAGGCCCGGCGACAGCTCGATGATGCGGTTGAACTGCTTGACCACATTGGCCATCAGGGCGGCGGTTTCGTCGTTCTGATGTTCAATATCCTCGTAATGCGCAACCTGGGCCTGCAGGTAGGGTTTGCCGTCGACAAAGGATTCGATTTTAAAGCGGCTCAATCCCTGCACGAGCATTTGAGCGCGGTTGTCCTCGGTTTTGGCCATTTTGAGGATCAGGGCGGCACAGCCGATTTTGGCCAGATCTTTTTGCGGATCAGGTTTGGCGCTTTCGCTTTTCCGGGAGGCAACCAGGCCGATGATCCGGTTGCGGGCCATGGCTTCGTCGACCAGTTTGATGGAATCGCCCTGCATCACCACCAGGGGCAATACCATTTTAGGATAAAGGGCTGCATCGTATAACGGCAAAATGGGCAGTGCGGTGGGCAGATTGTCGGTCGAATAATCCACCGCAGGCTTGTCTTCTGGCATCAAGACCTCCTTGTTGTGAGGACGCTCTTCAATAATGATCTTTTCCGGTTTGTTGTCCGCATCGGTTGTAAAGTGTTTCGCGAACGGTTAACCATCACTGATCGGAATTTTATGCACCTCGTTGCTGTGAAGTTTCACCATGCGTATGGAAAGAAAGCCATTGTTGAAATTGGAGGTGACCACTTCGGTGTCTACGGGGGAGGGAAGATATACGACCCGTTCGAATCTGCCGTAACGGATTTCGGCTAATCGGTAACCGCCTTCAGAGGGTTTCGGCAATTCTTTTCGCAATCCATGTACGCGGACCGCCTTGCTGTGGATTTCGACCTGCAGATCTTCTTTGTCCACACCGGCCAGTTCAGCCCAGATAAAGACCTCTTTATCTGTTTCGTAAATATCCATCTGCGGAACCCAGCCGCAATCTTTACAGGCGAACATAGGATTGATCGGCCGCGGTCTGAATATTTCCTGAAGCGTCCTCTCCAGGTGGGACCCGAGTCGGTCGAATTCATTTCCGAACCGGATTTTGATGTAGTCCATGACGACTCCTGCGGTTATGCCGGTTATCTTTCGCTCTTCGGGGTAACGGCTTCGACGGCTGCCGTATCGTCCCGGGCGAAATAACGCGACTTGCATAAGACATGCGAATCAGTAAAAGTGGCTGCAAAATAACATCGCCAACTGTGTTTGTAAAGCTGTCAAGCGCTGCTTAAACAGGATAAGTATGTGAAAATCCGGTAATCACCAGAGGTTCACTATGTCGCTGGTGCCGTTTGTGCCGGATTTATCCCTGCCGCCAAACGCCGATCCGCCCCAGGCGCATCGGGACGTGGTTGTGTGCACGGTACCGTTTTATCCGTAGGGGCGAACCACCCACCCGGGTCACCGGATTTCAGCACGATAGATATTGAGCCAAGTGAAGAATCTCATTATAGCACGCTACGTGCCAAGGTTTACATGCGATGGCCCCTGGCGGTTGCGTGCGAACGCATTGACAAAAATGCCGCTGTGATTAAAATGGCACATTGATTTTACGGTGGGCAAAGAAAAAACGTGGAGGTGGTTCATGTCTGTGGTCAGATGGGATCCGTTTAAAAATATCGTCGCGCTTCAGGACCGAATCAACCGTCTGTTCGATGATGCATTCCCCAGCAGAGCTGATGAAGAGGACCTTTCGGCCTGTGCTTGGCGGCCATTGGTTGATATTTACGATGGCGATAATGGCATTGTGGTTCAGGTCGATCTGCCCGGCGTGAAAAAAGAAGATGTCGCCGTCGAAGTGAAAAACAATATTCTTGTCATACAAGGTCAGCGCCAGGTCGATATGGCCGTCGGCGAAGACCGTTATTACCGGCGGGAACGCAGCTGCGGGACCTTTCAGCGATCGTTTTCCCTGCGCTCGGCGATCGCCCCCGACAACATCAAAGCGTCCTTCAAAAATGGCGTGCTGACCATCGAGCTCCCCAAGCCGGAAGAAGAACGTCCCAAGAAGATTTCCGTTTCCATTGACTGATACGGTTTTCGAGGGCGACCCTTGAGGTCGCCCCCACGGGCTGCACGGCACTGCCACCCTTCATTTTCTGCCGTTCTTCAGATCTTCGATCGTTCGGCAGACCGCTTCGTAGTGCTCAGGGGTCTGCGTGGCGTGATGGAAGACGAGGGCTTCGTAGTCCAAAACCTGCTCTACGGTCGAATGGCTGCCGTGACGCAGCAATTGTTTGGCGGCGCGGATCGCCCCGGCTGGCCACTGCGCAATGTCGGCGGCCATTTTTTCGGCTGTGGGCAACAGGTCATCCGGTGCCACGACCTGGTTGACCAACCCGATCTGCAGCGCTTCCGCTGCATCGACCATCCTTGCGGTAAAGACGAGTTCAGCTGCTTTGCCGTAACCGATCAGCCGCGGTAGAAAATAGGAACTGCAAAACTCGGGCGTCACGCCCAGGCGCGCGAAGGCAAACCTGAATTTGGCCTGCGTGGACGCGATCCGTATGTCGCAGTCCAGAGGCATAGTGGCGCCAAAGCCGACCGCCGGCCCGTTGATGGCCGCGATGATCGGTTTGGGAAAGCGGATAAACGCTCTGGGCAGAATCGCACGCTGCCCGGCATCCGCTTGGCCCTCTTTGCGGTAGGTTTCGTACTGGGCCTTGAACATATTCAAATCGGCCCCAGCGCTGAAAGCCCGTCCTTTGCCGCTGACCACCAGCACGCGCAACCCATCGTCCTTGGCCGCCAGGCTCAGGAAATGGCGCAGTTCCACGCGCATGTCAGCGGACAGCGCGTTGAGTACTTCGGGTCGGTTCAGATAGAGCACCCCGACTGGTCCCTTTCTTTCGACAAGTATCGTTTTATAGTCCATATTTTCCTTTCTGGTTCTCCACTTCGGTCAAGTGAGATACGGGCGTGGGGTGACGTAGGAAAGGCGCGGACCACCACCCGGATCACCTCCTCCGTGCCAATCCCGAATACACTTCGCCAATAGTCACTGGAGCGAACTGCGTAACCAAATTTCCCTTTCCCCGTTTTCCCCGTCATGCATCGGCCCAGGTTGCCGACGGCGGCTCGTTTGCCTGTTACGGTTGGTTGTTCACGTATGTCGTTCTTGTATACTTGAAAATGCGTACGCGGGCAACGGGCACGGGACGCCCCAAGTGGATTTCAACTGGATTTCAACCAGGGTAACCGCGCATTCGCATATGGATCGCATTTCAGAAATGTAGGGTGGCACCGCCCACCATGTGTCTTATGTTTGCCCGCCTCTGTGATTGGCCGCATTCAACGGTTCATCGCTATGTTCGCTCCGGTGCTATCCAATCGCTTGGGCGGGATCGGTGTCAAAAACCGATGTTGTTGTAATAGCGCGGTGGTGGGCAATGCCCACCCTACTATTTGCTACAGGTGCAATTCCCTGCGATTGCACGCCAACGAGGTTTCGCTGAAGCCGAGGAAAGCCAGGTAGGGTGGGCACCGCCCACCAATTGTCTTATAAGGATCAGGAGCTACGTGCGATTGCCCTGGACGCTCAAGGGCCAACGCCCTTGCGCTTTTTCACCGTGTTGCTTAATATAGCGCAATGACATCGAACAGTAAGGCTCGCGGAACACTGGGCGCCCAGTATTTTTTGTACTTCGGCGTAATGGGCATGCATCTGCCCTTTTTCAACCTGTATTGCTATGAAATCGGCTTTACCGGGTGGCAGATCGGGTCCTTGCAGGCCGCCCGTTCGATGGTCCTGATTTTTTTCTCGTTATTCTGGGGTCTGTTGGCCGACCATTATCACTCCCGGCGCCCGATCTACATTGTCTGCAATTTTTTCAGCGCCGCTGCGTGGGCCTTCTTCCTGTTCACCACCGATTTTGCCTGGATGATGCTCATCACGATTCTTTACGGCATCTTTTATGCCCCTTTGATCGCGTTTCTGGAAGCCTTTGCCATGGATGTCCTCGGCCGCGACAAAAAACGCTACGGCCGCATGCGTGCCTGGGGATCGGCGGCTTTTATCATCATCGTTTTGCTGCTGGGACGTGTCATCGATGCCTATGGGGTCAAGATCATCCTCAGCCTGATTCTGGCCCTTTCATGGCTGCAGGCCCTGGTGTCCCTCGGGTTTCCCCGGCCTGCGGCGCAACGCGACGTGGCCGCGCCCGGTCAGTGGCGCACCCTTTTCAGCCCCCGGGTCATCCTCTTTCTGGTATGCGCTTTTCTGATGCTTCTGAGCCATGGCGCGTACTATACTTTTTTTTCGATCCACCTTTCCAATCTGGGTTACAGCAGTATGTTCATCGGCCTGAGCTGGGCGGTGGCCTCGTGCGCGGAGATTGTGGCCATGTTCTATTCGGAGAAGATCTTCAAACGGTTTCGCTATGAAAACGTGTTGATTTTCTCTTTTGCCGCGGCCGTGCTGCGCTGGGCCGTTCTGGGATATGCCGAATCTGCCCCGGCCATACTGGCGCTGCAGGTGGTGCACGCATTTACCTACGGCACCTTTCACATGACCAGCATCCTCTACATCGATATGCTGGCGCCCGACGCAACCAAAACCCTGGGGCAGGCGGTCAACAATGCCGTCACCTATGGCCTCGGCCTGATGGCCGGCGCCTTTCTCAGTGGCGCATTGTATCAGCATCTCGGCGCGCCCGGCCTGTTTGCCGTCAGCGCCTGGATCGCCTTGGCGGGCGGGGTTATCTTCGCGGGTTATTTCCGGTCTCAAACGACCACCAAAAGTTTCCACACGGACTAGGTCATCCGGTTTTGCCGGATGTTCATGCTAAAGCAAGGAGGTAACGGATGATCGTGGTCATCGGCGAAATTCTCTTTGACATCATCGGGGATCGCAAGCGCATCGGTGGCGCGCCCTTCAACTTTGCATTTCATCTGCGCCAAATAGGGCATTCGGTTCGTTTGATCACGCGTGTCGGAGACGATCCCAATGGCCGGGAAATTTTGGATATCCTGCGCGCGCATCATTTTGATGTGGACGATATCCAGATCGACAAAGCGCATCCTACCGGAGTGGTCAACGTGGTGTTGGACCACCAGGGTGTGCCGCAGTTTGACATTTTGTCCGATGCTGCCTACGATCACCTCGACTTGACGTCGAAGCCGCACATCGAAGACCGCGCCCCGCAAATGGTTTATTTCGGGACGCTGGTGCAACGGACCGCGGCGGGTTTCGATCAGGTCCAACGCTTTCTGGCCCAGGCAGGACCAGCGGCGATATGCTTCTGTGATCTCAATCTGCGGCCACCTCATGTGCAGGATCACGTGGTCGCCGCGTCGCTGCGCCACGCCGATATCCTGAAGCTCAATACCGACGAACTGGCGTTCATCAAAGCCCAATGGGACGGGCCGGAGCCCATTGCGGAGCTGATGGCCTGGGTCATGCAGACATTTAAGGTCAACACCCTGGCGTTGACCCGCGGCGATCGTGGCAGTTGCGTGGTTCACGCCGGACAGGTGGTGGAGATTCCGTTGGCCGCCACCGAAGGCGTCGTGGATACGGTGGGTGCCGGCGATGCCTATGCTGCCGTATTGGCAGCCGGGATGCTCAGGGGGCTGCCTCTGCAGCGCACGGTGGCCATGGCCGCTGCTTTCGCCGCACGGATCTGCACTATCCCGGGGGCGATACCAAGTGATCCCCATTTCTATGATGCATTACGCTAAAGCGAAGGGTGCGGCATGTCGAAAAATCCGTTATACATCCAGCTGTACAGTCTGCATGGATTGATCAGAGGTAAAAATATCGAACTGGGGCGTGACGCCGACACCGGCGGACAAATCAATTATGTTCTTGAACTTGCCCGCAACCTGTGCGACCGGCCGGAGGTCGGGCGTGTGGATCTGTTCACGCGGCTGATCACGGATAAAAGCGTATCTTCAGACTATGCAGAGCCCATTGAAATTCTCAACGAAAAGTGCCGGATTATAAGGATCCAATGCGGCGGCCGCCGGTATTTTCGCAAGGAGTTGCTTTGGCCCCACCTGGATGAATATATCGATAAAACCATCCGCTTCATCAAACGTGAGCAACAGATCCCCGATATCGTGCATGGTCACTATCCGGATGCCGGCTACGTCGCTTTGCAGCTATCGAGCATTTTCGGCATTCCGTTCGTGTACACGGGACACTCTCTGGGCCGCTCCAAAAAAGCCAGCATGATCGAACAGGGGATGCGTCCGGCGGAAATGAACAGGGTCTACAAAATCGATCACCGCATCAACATGGAAGAAAAAATCCTGGCCGGCGCAGACCTGGTGGTCGCGTCCACCCGTCATGAAGTGGACACGCAATATGGCTTGTACCAGAATAAGGATGTGCCGGAGTACCGGGTGATTCCACCGGGTATCGATGTGGACAAGTTCTACCCGTTTTATCATGATCTGCCGGAAGAGAACGCGGATTCGGAGAATATTCGCTTTGCGCAGGCCTCGATCGTCAAGGAGCTCGAGCGGTTTTTCATGCAGCCGGAGAAACCCCTGATCCTGGCCCTGTGCCGGGCCGACAAACGCAAGAATATTTCCGGACTGGTGCGGGCCTATGGCGAGGATCTCGATTTGCAGGCGATGGCCAATCTGGCTGTGTTTGCCGGCTTGCGCAAAGATATCGATGCCATGGAGGATAATGAGCGCGACGTGCTCACGGAGATGCTGCTCTTGCTCGACAAATACGATTTGTACGGCAAGATGGCCATCCCCAAAAAGCACGATTTTGAATACGAAGTACCTGCCTTGTACCGTGTGGCCGCGCAAAAGCATGGCGTTTTCGTCAACCCGGCCCTGACCGAGCCTTTTGGATTGACATTGCTGGAGGCGTCGGCCACCGGCTTGCCCATTGTGGCTACCAACGATGGCGGTCCGAACGACATCGTGCACAATTGCCAAAACGGTCTGCTGGTCGATCCCACAGACCCCAAAGTCATTTCCGCCGCCTTGCGCAAGATCATCACCCAGAACGAGCAGTGGGAGCAGTACTCCAGAAACGGCATTCTCAATGTGCGCAAGCACTACACGTGGCAGAGCCATGCCGGCATCTATGCCGAAGTCATCACCGAATTGACCACTTCGGCGCGCCGGCTGCAACCGGATGCCGTCCGACCGGCGGACAGGATCGGACGGCGCCTGCTGGGGCTCAAAAATTTTGTGGTGACCGATATCGACAACACCTTGATCGGCGATGACAATAGTCAGTTGGAAGCGTTGTTGGCCTTGCTGGCCCAACATCGCGGGCAGGTGGGCTTCGGTATTGCCACCGGCCGTCATTTCGATTCGGCCGTGAAAATTTTGAAAAAGCATAAAGTGCCCACCCCGGATGTCATGATCTGTTCGGTCGGCAGTGAAATTTACTACGGCAGTCATGGTCGCTACGGGCAGGAATGGGCCACGCACATCAGTCATCGCTGGGACCGTGAAAAGATCGTCGATATTCTCAAAGGGCTCGACTTCTTAACCTACCAGGAGCCCGAGGCCCAGCGCGCCTTCAAGGTCAGCTACTACATGGCGCCGGGCAAAGACCGTTTGCCCAAAATCCATGATCTGCTGCTGCGCCATAAGTGCCGTTACAACCTGATTTATTCCCATGAAGAATTTCTGGATATTCTGCCGTATCGGGCTTCCAAAGGCAAAGCGATCCGCTACCTGAGCTATCAGTGGGAAATAGCCCTGAAAAATTTCGTGGTGTGCGGCGACTCGGGTAACGACGAGGAAATGTTGCGCGGCGAGCCGCTGGCGGTGGTTGTCGGCAATTACAGTCCGGAATTGGCGCATCTTAAGGGCAATCGCCATGTGTACTTCGCGCAAGCGCCCTGCGCAGGCGGCATCATCGAAGGCCTCGACCATTATGAATTCTTTTCGCGCAGGCCCGGTTGACGCGAAAAAACACGCCCGGCACAGAAGCGATTAAGGGTTTGGAACACGACGAGACGTTCCATCCTCCGTTATGATAGTGCGTGCGCCAGCGTGGGGAACACAAGGCCCGCTCATACCGGGGAAGCAGTTCCATACTACATTACCATTTATGCTCAGCAAGAAAGCGATAGACCATGCACTTACAAAACAAAGTCCAATTGATTACCTACCCGGACAGTCTCGGGGTTAACCTGGTGGAGCTGCACTATGTGCTGCGACGCTACTTCAGCCGTGCTTTGGGCGGCGTTCACCTGTTGCCGTTTTATCCATCGTCGGCCGATCGTGGTTTTTCGCCGCTGACCTACGATCAGGTGGATCCCGCCTTCGGGACTTGGGACGATGTCGACATGCTCGGACGCGATTTCGATCTGATCATCGATTTCATGGTCAACCACATTTCCCGGCAGTCGGTGTTTTTTCAGGACTATATCGAAAAAGGAGCGGCCTCCGAGTATGCGGATATGTTCCTGTCTTTCAACAAGCTGAGCCCTGACGGCGAGCTCAGCGAAGAGGAACTGAGCAAGGTGTACACGCGCAAGCCCCGCCCGCCCTACACGGTGATTCAGCGGGCAGACGGTTCCAAGGAAAAGCTCTGGTGCACCTTCGAATATGAGCAGATCGATCTGGATCTCAATTCTCCCAAAACCCGTCAGGTCATGCGTAATTTTCTGATCCGTCTGGCCAGGGGCCCGGTCAAGATGATTCGCATGGACGCGTTTGCTTACACGACCGTTCAGTTGGGCACCAACTGCTTTTTTCTCGAACCGCAGGTGTGGGAGATTTTGAAGTGGCTCAATGCGTATGTGTCGCCTTTCGAGGCTGAAATGCTGCTCGAAGTACACGAGCATTACAGCTACCACCTGAAAATTGCGGAACACGGCTATTGGACTTATGATTTCGCCTTGCCCATGTTGATGCTGCATGCTTTATACTATCATACCAGCGCTCGGCTGCGCGAGTGGTTAAAGATATGTCCGCGCAAACAAATCACCACGTTGGATACCCACGATGGCATCGGGGTGGTGGATGTGGCCGACCTGCTGTCGCCCGAAGAAATCGAGCGCACGCTCAACAGCCTGGACGAAAAGGGCGCCAGTACCCGCAAAATATTCTCAGGACCTGAATATCAGAATCTGGATATCTATCAGGTCAACTGCACCTATTATTCGGCCCTTGAGGGCAATGATGATTCCTACATGGCCGCGCGCACGATTCAATTCTTCGCGCCGGGCATTCCCCAAGTCTATTATGTGGGGCTGCTTGCCGGCGAGAATGACTTTGAGCTGGTCGAGCGCACCAAAAACGGCCGCGATATCAACCGCCATAATTTTACTTTGGAAGAGATTGACCAGCATATCCAAAAGCCGGTGGTCCAACGCCTCTTGGACCTGATGACGTTCCGATCGAACTACCCTGCCTTCGATGGTGACTTCCTCATTGAAGAGACCCCGGACGACCGGATCAGGCTGACCTGGTCCAAAGCGCCTTTTTTCGCCACCGCGGATGTGCAACTGAAAAACTATGCCAGTCAGATCACCTATTATGATGTGCAGAGCCAAAGCGTTCACACTTACGTCGTGTGAGTATTGCCTCCATCGGATAGTAAGGCGTGCGGAGAGGGAAACCCGTTCTGGTCTTTAAACTGGAGTCTGAACGAGGTGCCTTGCGTGCTGCGGTCGATGTCAATTTGTCCACCCAATTGTTGAACCGCCAGGCCGCTGACCAGTTTGAGGCCCAAGGTGCTGGCATGATGCAGATCGACATCGTCCGGCAATCCGACGCCATTATCCTGGACCACCACGACGTAGCGGTCGCGTTCGCAGGGAAAGGCTTCGATTCGAATGTGACCCGAAAGGCCTCGAAAGGCATGTTTCAAAGAGTTCGAAATCAGCTCGTTCAGAATCAGCCCGCAGGGGATCGCCTGGTCCATGCTGAGATGGCAGCCGTCGGCCTTAATGCTGATCTGAACACCGGGGGCATTGTATATCCGTAGCAGGCTGTCGGCCAGCCGCTTAAAGTAGTCACTCAGCCGGACTTCGGCTATTGAGTTTGATTCGTACAGGATGTTGTGAATCAGGGCCATCGCGTTGACTCGGCTGCTGGCTTCCTTGAAACACAAAGTGAGTTTGACATCCTTAAGTTGCGATGCCTGCAGGTGCATCAGGCTGATAATCACCTGCATGTTGTTTTTCACCCGGTGGTGGATTTCCTGAAGCAGCATGGTTTTTTCCTGGAGCGCTTTTTCGATTCGCGCTTCACTGGTCTGAAGGGCCGCTTCGGTCTTCTTGCGCTCGTTGATCTCCTCTTTATACTGCGCATTGAGCCTTTGCAGTTCCGCCGTGCGGTGGGCGAGCTGATCGGAAAAGGTCTCCTTCAGCGTGACCAGTTCTCGGGTGCCTTCGTTGATGTGTTTGGCCGTGGCAAAGGTCAGGAGGGCAAACAACACCGTCATGAAAGCCATGGCCAGGTGCACCGTGTCACCGATCAGCATGAAGCGGATGGCAACCGGCAGCAAAGCGGGAATGCTGAAAGCCAGAAAGGCAGCCATGATGGCGGAGAATACCCCCACTGCGCCGGCCACCATGCCGGCGATCGAAAAAGCGATGAATGCCTGATGCGCGGTCGAATCGAGGGGAAATAGGAAAATCGCGCTGGCGCCCCATAAAAAGCCCGAGAACCCCAGCCCAATGACCAACCATCGCTCCCAACGATCGATATTGCGGGTTGGATCGGCGGTCTGCTGAAATCTTTTAATGAAAATATAGCGTAAGGCCGTGGTCACCAACGTGAGTGCCAGCCATGTCGCCAGGGCATTGTGTGCAGTGCGGCCCCATAAAACAAAAGTGAGAATCACTGCATTGATCATCGTCCCGATGACCGCAATGCTGGCTCTGCCGAATACCTGTGAAACAATTTCAAGGCGAATGCGGTGTTGTGTTTGAGCGTTACGACATTCATCCATGCTTTCCTGCCTTGTCGCGCGATTTCCCTGTTTCTCGTGAATACGATTTCCGATGCATCCGGTCAGCTGTCCGGGTCATCATTGGCAAGAGGCGGAAGCCGTGTTGCCAGGGTTCACGACAGGTGCGCGCGCGGAGCTGAACGTTTCACATTAAACGTCAACTTTCGGGTTCCAAACGCCCGGATCACCTCACTACGTGCCAATCCCGAAGTTGAGTTAGTTATTAATAGTGCGCATGTTATAGTATGTAGACAAGTTGTACACCCGCTACCGGCGGCCGGAAGAGTATCCGGACTTGCGGTTTTTGCCGGCGTCAAAAATTCACCGTCGTGAGGCCTTACGGCCACGCGTGCTTCGTAGAAGCCAGCGATTTGACGCCCTTACGCATTGGGTTTCGGGAACAGGCAGTGGCGCAGCCAGCCGAAGAAGGTGTTGCCTTTGAGCACGGCTTGTTCCCAGCGGATGAACTCGCGGGCCAGGCGGGCAGGGTCGGCATACCAGTGCGCGCGGGTGGTGAAGGTTTCATTGGGATCGAGGTGTTTAACGACGCGGGCCGGGTTGCCCACGGCGACGCAGTTGGCCGGGATCGGCGCGACCACGATGGCGCCGGCACCGATAATGCTGTTTTCGCCGATCGTCACGCCTTTGCAGACAATGGCGCTGTCACCGACCCACACGTTCTTGCATAACCGAACCGGCTCGGCGCGTCCCATCGATACGCGGTCGTAGATGCCGTGCCAGTCGCTGTCGGTAATGTAGACCCCATTGGCCAGCATGCAGTTGTCTTCGATGACGATCTCTTCGGCGGCACTGATGCGCACGCCGGGGCACACCAGGGTGTAATCGCCGATCCGGATACGGCCCCTGTCCGGCGTTTCCGGCCACACGGACAATCGTATTTTCTTATCGGCTGTGGCGATAAACGTGGTGTATTGCCCGATGTCGATGGGGCCTCCGAACAACTGGACGTGCCAGGGGCCCAGGAACAGAAAGCCCTTACCCAGGGAATGGAGTTGCGGCGCCAGAAAATGGCGGGTGTAGAATCTCTGGAATTTGAACCAGCCTCTTTTGATGGCATAGGGGCGATGATCTTTGCGCACAGGCTATATTCCCAAACGTTGCCAGTAATCGTGGCGGAATAGTTGGCTGGCCGGCGAAAGGGTGAAAAGCGCATCAGCGGCCATGAGAACGGCGGCATTGGTCCAGGTTATTTTTTCTTCGGGCCATACCACCATGTCGGGAAAAGTAAAACCGCACCAGTAAGTGTTGTCCTCGAAGGTGCGGTCGCAAATCCAACGGAAAAGAATGTTGGCTTTCTGATCGTTGCCCGAGGCCGACAGGGCCAGAATCAGTTCGCAGGATTCGGCGATGGTGACCCAGGGATTGTCGGAGACGCAACGCACACCCATATCCTGCACGACGAACTTTTTCCAGTAATGGTCCAGGCGCTGTTGGGCGCGGGGTCCGGTGAGAACGCCGCACAGGATCGGATAAAACCAGTCCATGGAAAAACGCGCCTTGGTGGTGTTGAAGCGGTGCGGTTTGTTGATGAGGCATGCGCTCAGCAGCGTCAGGGCCCGGCGCCACCTGGCGCACTCCTGGTCCAGCAGGCGGCTCATGGCCAGCGCGCATTTCAGGCTGAAGCAGATCGAACTGCACCCGGTGATCAAGGCCATGCGGTCGATCCGGCCTTGCGGGCTCACGGCCCAGAAAATTTCGCCGGAAACGTTTTGATGGCGGATGACGAATTCGATGGCGCGCGACACCACGGGCCACATGCGTTTCACAAAATCGAGATCGCTGGTGCACAGATAATAATGATAGATCCCAGCGGCGATATACGCCGCATGGTTTGTTTCGCGCGTGCGGTCGGTGGGCCTGCCGTTGGTGTAGGCCGCGTACCAGCTGCCGTCGGCAAGCTGCTCATTCTGCAGCCACTCATAGGCGCGGCGCGCTTCGGTGTAGGCCCCGCCGGTGGCCAGCCCGATCGCCGACTCCACATGATCCCAAGGGTCGGTCTTGTGCCCCGGCCACCACGGAATAGCCCCATCCGCTTGTTGTGCGGAGATGATCAGGTTCAGAGGAGCTCGAACATCGATGGCCACGTCTGGCTGTTCAAAGACCGGTTGGAATCGAGGTGTCACGGCACGCAGGCTCCTTGCAAGATGTAAGTGGCGGTGACTAATCAAAATTCAGAGATCCGAAAAAGTCACAATACTGATTGATGCCCGTGAGTACAAGCAAAAAATGCCGGAAGGCGCCAAGCAGGTGCGAACGTTTTTGAGAGACAGCTTGGCCGAAGGCAGTGCAAAACGGCATTATGCCCAGTATTGACACACCCATTGGATATTGTTATGTCAATGCCCTTGGTGCCGTTCCAAATCGATTCCTCCACAGCATGAACGCCGGGCCACCTGATTGTACGGCGCTGTCGGACAAACTGGATCCCAAACGCGCGGAGTGTTCCTAACTTGCCGTTTAAACCTTATCTGAAATCTTTAAAAGGAAATCGCATGAAAGAAGTGGTCATTATCAGTGGCGTGAGAACACCTGTAGGCAAATACATGGGTGCGCTCAAAACGGTCGAAGCTTACGATCTGGCGGCTCTCGTGATGAATGCCGCGGTCAAGAAAGCCGGCATCTCCCCCTCGGATGTAAATGAAGTGATCTTCGGTCAGGCCTACCAGAACGGCGAATACGTCAATATCGCGCGTATGGGGCTGCTTACGGCCGGTTGGCCGGAAACGATTCCCGGCATCACCATCGATCAGCGCTGCTGCACCGGTTTGCATACCGTGCGCATGGCCGCTGCCCTGGTTCAGTCCGGACAGGCCGACATCGTGGTGGCCGGCGGTGCCGAAAGCATGAGTCATGCCGAGTTTTATCTGCCCGGCGACATCAAGTGGGGCGTGGGTGGCGTCAAAGGCATGCCGCGCGGTCATGGCGACCTGGGCATTTGGGGCCTGCGCTTTTATGACCGTATCCAGCGCGCGCGCGTGATGTCGCAGCCGGAGCAGCGCTATGGCATTCTGCCGGCCATGATGTCGTGGGCTGAAACCGCGGCTCAGGTTGAGCAGATCTCGCGCGAGGCGTGCGATCAGTGGGCGCTGGAAAGTCATCGCAAGGCCGTGGCCGCCATCGAAGCAGGCAAGTTCGATGACGAGATGGTGCCGGTGCCGGTGCCCCAGGCCAAAGGCGATCCGATTATGGTGACGCGCGATGAAAATCCGCGCGGCGACACAACCATCGAAAAGCTCGCCAAGCTCAAGCCGGTGCTCAAAGGAGTCTGCACGGCCGGCAACTCTTCCACCGAAAACGATGGCGCCGCCGCCGTGGTGGTCACCTCCGCTGAAAAAGCCAGGGAACTGGGCATCGAACCGCTGGCCTCATTTAAATCCTGCGCCGTGGCCGGCGACGACCCGCGTCACACCTACCGCACGGTAGCGACCGCTGTGAACAAGGCCTTGACCATGGCGGGCAGGAGCATCGGCGACATGGAGCTGATCGAAGTACAGGAAGCGTTCGCTGCGCAGGTCCTGGCAGATTTGAAAGAGATGGGCGTCGGTCCTGCCGATTACGCCAAGGTCAACGTCAACGGTTCGGGCATTTCACTGGGGCATCCGATCGCTTGCACCGGCACGCGCGTGCTGGTTTCCTTGCTGCACGAGATGCGGCGACGCAATACGCGCCTGGCCCTGGAGTGCATTTGCGGTGGCGGTGGACTGGGCATCGCTGCGGTATTGGAGCGCAAATAGAGCAGGCTCACGATGGTGCCAGCGTTCGATTGAATGACCGTATACTTTGGTTTAACTTTACATTTTCACTTCAATCTCCGGCAAAGCCGGTTTCGGGAGAGGGAACACAGCATGGATTTTAAATTATCTAAAGAACACGAGATGCTCCGCAAAGCGGTCCAGGATTTTGCGAAAAAGAAAATTGCACCCTTTGTCGACGAATGGGATGCAAATCACTATCTGCCGGTCGAAGAGGTCATCAGGCCCATGGGCGACCTGGGTTTCTTCGGGGCCGTGATTCCCGAAGAGTACGGTGGAGAGGACATGGGCTGGTTGGCCACCTCGATCATCACCGAAGAGATTGCGCGGGTTTCCAGCTCATTGCGCGTGCAGTACAATCTGTCGGCCATCGGGTGCGCCTTTCCCATTTACAAGTACGGCACTGAGGCGGCCAAACAAAAATATGTCAGTAAACTGTGCAAGGGCGAGTACCTGGGTGGTTTTGCCATTACCGAACCCAACGCCGGCTCGGACATCATGTCCATCGAAACCCTGGCCGAGGAGAAGGACGACCACTTTGTCATCAATGGCTCTAAAACCTGGATCTCCAACGCCAATCAGGCCGATGTGGTGATCTGCTACTGCTTCACCGACAAATCCAAAGGCGGCAAAGGACTTTCCGCTTTTATTGTCGAACTGAAAAACTTCAATGGCATCAAAACCACCGATCTGGACAAAATGGGATCGTACTCCTCGCCGACCGGCGAAATTTTTTTCGACAACACCCGGGTACCGCGCGAGAACCTGCTGGGCGAAGTGGGGGACGGGGCCAAAATCGTTTTCGGATCGCTGAACAACACCCGCCTGTCGGCCGCCGCCGGTGCGGTGGGGTGTGCCCAGGCGTGCCTGGATATCGCCACCAAATATTGCAACGAGCGCAAACAGTTCGGCCAGCAGATTGGCAAGTTCCAGATGAACCAGGACCTGATCGCCCAAATGGTTTGCGATGTGGAAGCGGCCCGCCTGCTCGTCTACAGGGCCTCGCTGCAAAAGGACGATGGTTTCCTGGGCAACGGCATGGAAGTGGCCCAGGCCAAATACTTTGCCGGTGAAGCGGCCATGAAGTGTGCCAACTATGCCTTGCGTATCATGGGCGCCTATGGCTACTCTTCCGAATACCCGATCGCCCGTTACTATCGCGACATCCCGACCTACGTGATGGTGGAAGGCTCGGCCAACATCTGCAAGACCATTATTTCCCAGGATCAGCTAGGCTATCGCAAAGCCAACCGCTAGCCCGAACCGGATCAAAACTGAAGCTGTCGTTTCGCGAAAGCGATACGACAGCTTTTTGCATTTTCGGTTATCCAGTTCGCTCCAGTGACAGTTGCAAAGTGTATTCGGGATTGGCTCGAAGGAGGTGATCCGGGTTATAGCCTCATTTAATCGAATGGATGGTGGCGCGGACCACCCACCCGGAATCACCGGGGTTTTCCTACGTCACCCCACACCCGCATCTCACTTGACCGAAGTGGATGACCAGAGCAGCCGAAAAACGCCTCCGCCTCTGGCGTCGGCATAAACGATGATTAGCATTTCGGGCTACACCGGTTCGCATGAATTGAACACCATGAAAGCAACAGGAGCGGTCATGCCTTTACCATTGGGACATACGGCCATAGGATGGGCGGCTTTTGAAAGCGCCCACAAAGCGGGTGGGTGCAGGTCCCGCATCGCCGCGTTTGTATATGTCGCCGTTCTGGCGAATCTGCCCGATCTGGATATCCTCTTCGGACTTATCGTGAACGGCAACGGGAGCTCTTTTCACCGCGGGCCCACCCACAGTCTGCTTTTTGCCTTACTGGCAGGGTACCTGGCGTCGCAGGCCAGCCGGATGTGGCATCGCATACCGCAGTTGGGTTTCGGCCTTTGCGTGCTTCTGGTCTTTTCGCATGTGGCGGCCGACATGCTGTTGACCGCCTCACCGGTATCGCTTCTCTGGCCGTTCGAAATTCATTGGGCCGCGGATCGGAGCGGCTGGGGCGGCGTCATCCGCCTGGCCCTTTTGCAAAGTGTGCAGGATTTCGTGATCGCCGCCGTTATGATGGTCTACCTTTTTGGATTGCGGCTGTTCAGACGCGATGTGTGCCTCGATGGCGGCGGGTTCGCGTTGGCCAGAAAGCGCACCAAATAACTGCGCGGCGGTCGTGCGTCTGACCGCATCTACGTATGGGCCCGCATTTCAGAAATGGCACATCGTTCTTTTCAGGGGCGAGCGGCGGTCGCCCCTACAGGTGGAATCCCCTGCGAGAACAATTTCCCAAGCGGTTACCCTGGAGGCAAACCGACCCGGGTTTGCAATTCTAATGGATTGATTTTATACTGGCGCCGGTTTAAACACCGTGTTGCCCCTTTTTTATATATACTTGTACTTGCTGACACTCAGCAGCAGCACCCAGCCAACAGGCGTAGCACAATTCTTTGGTGGATCACTTAGGAGGTTCAATCACGTGAGTAACGACGTTAATAAAATCATTTATTCGATGATCAAGGTGAGTAAATTCTACGATCAGAAGCCGGTCTTGAAAGATATTTCCCTTTCTTATTTTTATGGCGCCAAGATCGGTGTGCTGGGGCTCAACGGCAGCGGCAAGAGCTCACTGCTGCGCATTCTGGCAGGTGTGGATACCCATTTCAATGGGGAGACCGTTCTGGCACCCGGCCACACGGTGGGCTACCTGGAGCAGGAACCATTGGTGGACGTCGACAAAACCGTTCGCGCGGTGGTCGAAGAGGGCGTGCAGGAGACAGTGGACCTGCTCAAGGCTTTCGAAGAGATCAACAACAAGTTTGCCGAACCGATGAGCGACGACGAGATGGATAAATTGATCCAGCGCCAGGGCGAGGTCCAGGAAAAGTTGGATGCCCTGGATGCCTGGGATCTGGACTCCAGGTTGGAAATGGCCATGGACGCCCTGCGCTGCCCGCCAGGCGACATGCCGGTCAATGTATTGTCCGGAGGTGAAAAGCGCCGGGTTGCGCTGTGCCGGCTATTGTTGCAGAAACCCGACATCCTTTTGCTCGACGAACCGACCAATCACCTGGACGCCGAAAGCGTGGCCTGGCTCGAGCATCACCTCAAGGCTTACGCGGGCACGGTCATCGCCGTCACGCATGACCGCTACTTTCTGGACAACGTAGCCGGCTGGATTCTGGAATTGGACCGCGGCCACGGCATTCCCTGGAAAGGCAACTACTCCAGTTGGCTGGAGCAGAAACAGGAGCGTCTGCGTCGCGAGGAAAAGAGCGAGGGGGCCCGCCAGAAAACACTGGCGCGCGAACTGGAATGGATCCGCATGTCTCCCAAGGGCCGTCATGCCAAGAGCCAGGCGCGCATCAACGCCTATGAAAAACTGCTCACACAGGAAACCCAGAAATCGGAAAAGGAGCTGGAACTTTTCATTCCACCCGGACCACGTCTGGGCGATGTGGTGATCGAGGCCGACGCTGTGACCAAGGCGTTTGGCGATCGCCTGCTCGTGGACGGCATGAGCTTCCGGTTGCCGCCCGGTGGCATTGTTGGTGTGATCGGCCCCAACGGCGCCGGAAAATCCACTTTGTTTAAAATGATTGTCGGTCAGGAACAGCCGGACAACGGCACCATCCGCGTGGGTGAAACGGTCAAACTTTCTTACGTCGATCAGGACCGCGAACTGGACCCGCAGAAAAGCATTTGGGAAGAGATCACCGGCGGCAACGAACAGATCGAGCTGGGCAGTCGCCTGATCAACTCCCGGGCCTATGTCGCACGCTTCAATTTCTCGGGGGCCGATCAGCAGAAAAAAGTGGGTGCGCTTTCGGGCGGTCAGCGCAACCGGGTTCATCTGGCCAAAATGCTGCGCGAAGGGGCCAATGTGATTCTTTTGGACGAACCGACCAATGATCTGGATGTCAATACCTTGCGTGCCTTGGAAGAAGCGCTGGAGAATTTCGGCGGCTGCGCTGTGGTGATCAGCCATGATCGCTGGTTTCTGGACCGCATCGCCACCCACATCCTGGCCTTTGAAGGCGACAGCCAGGTGGTTTTCTATCCTGGCAACTGGAGCGAGTATGACGACGATCGCAAACGGCGCCTGGGGGCCGATGCCGAACGGCCGCACCGCATCAAGTACCGTCAACTGACGCGCTAATGCGCTAAACATTGGATCTGAATGCGGGAGCGGTTAATGCGCCGCTCCTGCAGCCCTTCGGGCAGTTATAGAAGGCCCCCAAGAGGGTAAGCGCGCTATCCGAAAAGCGTATAGTGCACTTGGTCGTCCACTTTGCAGGCACGGGCCAGTTCCAGGTGCCTCAAGGTGGCGAAATCGGATTGAAACGCATCCTCCCCGATGCCCAGCGCGCTGCAGATTTGCTCCTTTCGCAAGGGGCCTTCGCTTTTGATCAGGTCGATGATCTTTCGCTGGTCGACTGTGAGCTCCAGCCCCTGTGCGGCCGTATTCTTCGCGCTGTAAGTTGCCCAGGGGTCGCATGTTTTGGGCGCCGCCATAACAGCCATATAACAATCCTCGCACAATATCTGACCGGCATGCTGACGGTCATCGCCCACCGCGATATTGGCCCCGCATTTTTCGCATTTCATCTGGTGCCTCCTTCCGTGCAGTTCCTCAAAAAGTGACTTGATAATAATGCCTTTTGCCGCTGGCGCCAATCATGCGGCGGCAAGTTCTGGAATCGTCGTACATGCTGTAGGGGTGAAACATGGCGTTTTAGGGCTGCGCTCTGCTTTTTTACCCGTGTAACAGGTCTCAATCCAAGCATAATAAAATATGTTCAAAACCTTGCTTTGGATGAAACGCGACTTTTTACAATGCCGTCAAGTTTTGGCCGCAATTTCTCCCGGATACATCCTCACCATCGCCAACGGTTCCGTTTGCTAAACCCTCGTTTTGTGGTTTAATGCCGCCATGAAGTCGGCAGAAAAAATCAGATGTCGAGGTAACCGCATGAATGTCCGCACCAAAGAAGAGTTGATTGCCGAAATAGTGCGCCTGCACGCCAAAATAACCATGCTCGAGCAATTTGTAGGCCGGCACGAAAAAGAGCGCGAATCTTTCCAGGATAGTGAAAAACGCTACCGCACCATGTTTGAAAATACCGGCGCCGGCACCTTCATCAAGGAAGCTGACATGACCATCTCCATGGTCAATCAAGGATTCGAGCTTCTAACCGGGTATGCCAAAGCCGACATCGAAGGGCGTATGCGCTGGGCCGATTTTATACATCCGTCCGACCAGGCACGGATGGTCGGTTACCACACCGACCGGCAGCAAGACAAACCAGCGCCCACTGAAATCGAATGCCGCATTGTGGACCGGCAGGGTCAGGCCAGGGATGTCTTTTTGAAGATCGACAGGATTCCGGACACCCAGCGCACGATCGGCTCCATGATCGATCTGACCCAGCTCAAACGGATGCGCCGGCAGATGCTGGAAAGCCAAGCCATGTTCCAGGCCATCGTCGAAGGATTCGAGGGATTCCTGTACGTCATCGATCCCGATTATCGTCTGGCCTATTTGAATCCCCAGGCCAGGCGGCATGTGGGCCGCAATGCCGTCGGCGAAATATGCTATCAGGCCATCCACCGCAGGTTGTCCCCCTGTCTGTTTTGTGTCCGTGACCAGGTCCGGCAGGGGCAGTCGGTACGCTTCGAAATGCTCAATCCCAAGGATCAGCGTTGGTATCTGAGCACCAACAGCCCCATCCGCCATAGCGATGGCGCCATCTCTTTGATGGCCATGGTCACCGACATCAATGACTGCAAACAGGCCACGGCCGCTTTGCGAGCCGCTGAAATCAGTTCCCGCCGCGAAAATCTTTTCGCGCACGACCAGATTGCCGAGCGGCACCAATTCGGCAGCATTGTCGGCCGCAGCCCGGCTATGCAGCAGGTGTACGCGCAGATTCTCACCGCCGCGGCCAGCGACGCGACCGTGGTCATCTATGGCGAGCCTGGCACGGGCAAGGAGTTGGTGGCCAAGGCCATCCACGATATGGGCGAGCGGCGCGCCCAGCATTTCGTGCCGGTGCACTGCGGCGCTATTCCCGAGAACCTGATTGAAAGCGAATTTTTCGGCTACATGAAAGGGGCCTTCTCGGGGGCCGACACCGACAAGGTGGGCTATATAGAATTCGCTAACGACGGCACGGTGTTTCTCGACGAAGTGGGGGAAATCTCGTTGCTCATGCAGATCAAGCTGCTGCGTGTTATCGAGGGGGCCGGCTTCACGCCCGTGGGCAGCAACCAGGTCCGGCAATCCAATATCCGTATCATTGCCGCCACCAACCGCGACCTGCGCGAACGCATCAGCAAACGGTTGATGCGCGAAGATTTTTATTACCGCATTCATATTCTGCCGATTCATCTGCCGCCCCTGCGCGAACGTAAGGAAGACCTGCCTTTGCTGATCGAGCACTTTCTCAAGTTGTATGCCGGCAAACAGGGGCCGCCGCCCATGACCGGTAAGATGATGGATTTGATGCTCACGCATGATTGGCCCGGCAATGTACGCGAATTGCAGAACGTCCTTATTCGATACTGTTCCTTGCAAGTACTGGCATTGGATGCGCAAGCCCCGGTCAGGCGCGCCCCATCCGGTCCGTTTGCAGTTCATTTCCAGCCGGATGCGAAAAACAATCTGAAAACCATGGTGGCGGAATGCGAAAAACGCTTCATCCTGTATGCGCTGGAGGAGAACCAGTGGCGCAGAGGCGAGGTGGCGCGGCAGTTGGGCGTGGACCGCAAGACCCTCTTTGCCAAAATGGTGCGCTATGGGTTGTGAGGGCTTTTATGTTTTCCTATCTGGTTATGCAGTTCGCTCAAGAGGACTATCGGCGAAGTGTTAAGTGTAAAGCTTAAAGTGTAAAGGGAGGCATTCTGTCGATTGATATGCTCACTTCCCATGTTGGAAGCTTTTACGTGCATGTTTTTGTTAAAGGTTCTTATTACAACGTAACCTTCTTATGACACCCCACACATGTATCTTACTGGAGCGAACTGCATAACCATATTCTCCTATTCCGTTCCTAGGGTCAGGCTACATTGACGGGGAGAAAAATCCCCATTATGGGGGCGCAAGTACCTATTTATATAAATAATTGTATCCACACATTTAACCCACCTGTCTAAATTCTAATGGGGAAATATCGCCCCATTTGGGTATCGTCCCGCCTGAAACCGCTTGGATGAATTTAATTCATTCAGAATAGCGGGTTATCGCTTTCTTGCCCACATGGCACGTATTTTGGATACTTAGCCAAGTATTCTGTAAGCACAATTTGCAACTTTGGCACAATTGGAACAATTATGTTTGAAATTGGTTCTCACTTATCCAAACGCTGTCTGGTATTCGGGTGCGGCAATCCGCTCTTCGGGGATGATGGGTTCGGTGCTCACGTGATCGCGCATCTGAGCGCCCATTTCACGTTGCCGGAAGATGTGGCCTGCCTGGATGCCGGCACGGCCGTGCGCGATCTGTTGTTCGATATGCTGCTTTCGCCCCAAAAACCCGAGCGCATCATCATCGTGGACGCCATGGATGTCAGCGGCGGTGTGCCGGGCCGGATATACGAAATTGACGTGGAACAAATCAATCCGGCCAAGATCGTCGATTTTTCGCTGCACCAGTTTCCCACCACCAACATGCTCAAGGAGATCCGGGAGGGCACGCCGATCGACGTGCGCATCCTGGTCGTGCAAATCACCGAACTGCCTGAAGCGATTCAGCCCGGTCTGTCCACGGCCGTGGCGGCCGCCGTGGCGCCCATGTGCCGGCGCATCATGCAAGCCATTTCCGGCCCATCGATCCGCAAAGACCCCAGGGAGGATTTAACGTGATAGACATTCGCATCGGTCAATTGGCCCAGACCTTTGACGTTCATCGCAACACGATCGGCAACTGGATCAAAAGCGGCCGACTGAGGGCCGTGTCCACGGTTGGCAAGCGCTATCTTATCGAAAAAGAAGAAATGATACGTTTCTGCATGTCTGCAGGCATTCCCCTGCAACGCATCGCCGCACTGACAGGATCGGATGTTCCCCCGTCGCCGTCCGAAAGGCCGATCATCCCCTCACCCATCAAAAGAGAGGTTCGCATGTCCGCTAAACCCATCGGAGCCGTCATGGTCGTCGGCGGCGGTATCGCCGGCATTCAAGCCAGCCTGGACCTGGCCAATTCGGGCTACGCCGTTCACCTGGTCGAACGCAGTGCCGGGATCGGCGGCGCCATGGCCCAACTCGACAAAACCTATCCCACCAACGACTGTGCCATGTGAATTATCTCGCCCAAGTTGGTCGAGTGCGGTCGGCACTTGAATATTCAGCTCCACACGTTGTCCGAAGTCACTGGTTTTAATGGCCGGCCAGGCCACTTTACAGTTACCGTCCAAAAGCATCCGCGCTATATCGATATGGACAAATGCATCGCCTGCGGCCTATGCGCGGAAAAATGTCCCAAAAAAGTTCCGGATGAATTCAATATGGGACTGAACAAGCGCAAGGCGGCCTATATAAAATACGGCCAGGCCGTGCCGCTCAAATATGTCATCGACGGCCAGGCCTGCATTTATCTGACGCGCGGTAAATGCCGGGCCTGCGAAAAGTTCTGTCCGACGGGTGCCATCAACTTCGAAGACAAGGGCGAAACCGTTCAGCTGCAGGTCGGTTCGGTGATCCTGGCGCCGGGCTACAAACCCTTCGATCCCACCGGCTGGGATTTTTACGGGTATGGCCAGATCAGCGATGTGGTCACAAGCCTCGAATACGAACGTCTGCTGTCGGCCGGTGGCCCCCACATGGGGCACCTGGTGCGCCCCTCGGATGAAACCGAACCCCGTTCGGTCGCCTGGATCCAATGTGTGGGGTCGCGCAACACCAACAACTGCGACAACGGCTACTGTTCAAGCGTCTGCTGTATGTATGCCATCAAGCAGACGCTGATCACCGCAGAGCACGCTGGCGCACACAGTATTCAACAAACCGTCTTCTACATGGATATGCGCAGCCCCGGCAAAGAGTTCGAACGCTATTACGAAAATGCCAAGACGCGTGGCATCCGTTTTCTGCGCAGCCGCCCCCATACCATCCTGCCGGGCCCCGGGGGCAATGGCGTATGCATGCGTTACGTCACCGAAGACGGCGCAGTGCATGACGAAAATTTCGACATGGCCGTGCTCTCGGTGGGTTTGGCACCCGCTCCGGAAAGCCGCCAGTTGGCCGCCACCTTCGGGATCGATCTGGACCCCTACGGGTTTGCCCAATCCGCCAACCTTTCGCCGGTGAACAGCAGTCGCGCGGGCGTGTTCGTGACCGGCGCCTTTCAAGCCCCCAAAGCCATTCCGCGCTCGGTCACCCAGGCCTCCGCGGCGGCTGCGGCCGCAGCCGAAGCCTTGCATGCGGTGCGCGGCACCCTGACCCGGCGCAAAAGCTATCCGGTCGAAATCAATGTTCACGGACAAGCCCCGCGCATCGGCGTTTTTGTCTGTTCGTGCGGCATCAACATCGCCGGTGTCGTCGATGTAAAAGCCGTGGCCGAACACGCCCGCACCTTGCCCCACGTCGTGCTGGTCGAGAACAACCTGTTCACCTGCTCGGTCGACACCCAGGATCAGATCGCGGCCCGCGTGCGCGAGCATCAACTGAACCGCATCGTGATCGCCGCCTGCACACCGCGTACGCATGAGCCGCTATTTCAGGATACACTACGGGAGGCCGGCCTGAACGGCTACCTGATAGAAATGGCCAACATCCGCAACCAGAACTCCTGGGTCCACCAGCGCGAACCCGCGGCAGCCACCGCCAAGGCCAAGGATCAGGTGCGCATGGCCGTCGCCAAAGCGGCTCTGGCCGATCCCTTGGAAACGCTCACCGTTCAGGTCGACCCCAAAGCCCTCGTTATCGGCGGCGGCGTGGCAGGCTTGACCGCCGCCCTGGGATTGGCCGAGCAGGGCTATGCGACCGTTCTGTTGGAAAAAAGTGCCCAACTGGGCGGCAACGCCCGCCGGATTGCCTTCACAGCCAAGGGAGAGGCTGTGCAACCCTGGCTCGAACATCTGGTGGCGCAGGTCCGCAACCATCCTGCAATCGAGGTCCTGACCGAAGCGCGTATGAAAACAGCGCAAGGGTCGGTGGGCCATTTCGTCAGCGATATCGACGTCAACGGCCACGTGCGGACTATCCACTATGGCGCCGCAGTGCTGGCCACGGGCGCTGCCGAAAGCTGTCCGAACGAGTATCTGTATGGCCAGGATGAACGCGTGCTGACCCAGCTGGCGCTCGACCGGCGCTTCGACACCGACCCGGATGCCTTTGCCGGTGACGGCAGCATCGCTTTCATCCAGTGCGTGGGATCGCGCGATGCACAACGCCCCTACTGCTCGCGCATTTGCTGCACGCATACCATGCGCAGCGCCATCGCACTCAGGGAGCGGCATCCGCACATCAACGTCTATGTGCTTTTCCGCGACATTCGCACCTATGGCAAACGCGAAGCACTGTACCAACGCGCCCGCGAACTGGGCGTGGTATTCATCCGCTACACGCGCGACCGCAAGCCCCACGTCACGGCCGACGCCGACAGTCTGTCGGTGGCCTGCACGGACCCGATTCTGCAAATGCCGCTGGTGTTAAAAGTCGACCACCTGGTCCTGGCCGCCGCTATCGAACCCAATGCGACCGAGGAACTGGTATCGATATACAAATGCGGGATCAATGCGGATGGTTTCTTGAACGAAGCCCATCCCAAGTTGCGACCGGTGGATTTGGCCGTCGATGGGTTGTTCGTATGCGGCATGGCCAATTATCCCCAACCGATCGAAGAGAGTCTGGCTCAGGCCCAAGCCGCCGTGGCGCGTGCGTGCGTGCTGCTCTCGCAACAGGAAATGCAGTTGGATGCCATTAAATCGATGGTCACCGATCGATGCGACGGCTGCGCGCTATGCCTGGATGTATGCCCTTACCGGGCTATCCGGTTGGTCGAAGCGGTCGGCCAAAATGGATCGACAACACGGCGGGTCGCAACCGATCCGGCCTTGTGCAAAGGATGCGGTCTGTGTGCCGCCACCTGTCCCAAGGGGGGTATCTTCGTGCAAGGTTTTACCCCGGATCAATTGCGCGCCCAGGTCACGGCCGCGTTGCAGGTTGTCAATGAGTGACCGGCTTCGCCGGGAGTATTTGGCGTTCCGAGTTTTGCAAGGTGCAGGTGAGCCGGGTGGGTGGTGGTCCGCGCCACATCAGCCATGAGATTTAGTGAGGCTCAGGTGTGGGTAGGGTAGTGGGCCGTTTTCAAATGCAAGCATTTTGGAATTTAAAAGGAGAAGCGTATGTCAAGCACCTTCGAACCGGTCATCCTGGGTTTTCTGTGCAATTGGTGCGCCTATGCCGGCGGCGATCTGGCCGGCGTGTCCCGGCTGCAGTATCCGACCAACATGCGTGCGGTGCGGGTCATGTGCTCGGGCATGGTCCATCCCGACCTGGTCATCGACGCTTTCGGCCAGGGCGCCGACGGCGTCATCATCATGGGCTGACATCTGGGCGAATGCCATTACCTGGAAGGTAATCACAAAGCTCAAGCGCGCGCCCAAGTCATCCAGATCGTCCTGCAGGATCTGGGCATCGACCCGCAGCGGTTTGCCATCGAATGGGTGTCCTCGGCCGAGGCACCCCGTTTTGCCGAAGTGGTGACCCGCTTCACCGAAAAAATCAGAGCACTCGGCCCGAATGAACGCAAACGGTCACAGGCCGTCGGCCTTGGCAGCCCCGCGTGAATCCGCCCAAACAGCAAAAGGAGCGGTTATGAAAACTTTTTTCCACTTGATCCAGGAGGTTCAGAAGCCCGGTCTATGCCACCGCTGCGGCGGTTGCGTGACGTTCTGCACCGCCGTCAATTACGGGGCGCTCAAGATCGATGCGGACGGCAAACCCTGTTATGACGAAATCGAAAAATGCATCGAATGCGGGCTGTGCCATGCGATCTGCCCTGAAATCGGCGAACTTGAGGAAGAGATCCGGCGACGGGCCGCCTGGAGCGAGCCGATCGGACGCGTCATCGAAACCGCGGTCGCGCGTGCCACCGATGAGGCCGTTCGGCGCAGGGCCACCGATGGCGGGGTGGTCACCGCGTTGCTGCTGCATCTGTTCGACCGCGGCCGTATCGACGGCGCCATTGTCACCCAACAGGTCGGCCCCTTTCAACGCGCACCCTTTCTGGCCACCTGCCGCGAAGAGATCATCGCCGCGGCCGGTTTTTTCTTCGACACCTCGCATGGTATGCGCCAGTTCAGCGAGCAGTACATGACCTACTCCTCCATCGAGGAGTTCGACCCGATGATCAAACGCGGGCTCAAGCGTGTGGCACTGGTCGGCACCCCTTGCCAGATCAACTCGGTGCGGCGCATGCAGGCCATGGACCTGGTGCCCTCCGATGCCATCAAACTGTGCCTGGGCCTTTTTTGTTCGGGTAATTTCGTTTTCGGCGAGAGCGAACGCGCCCATCTGGCCGAACTGGGCGGATTTGACTGGCAGGATGTGCGCAAGGTCAACATCAAGGAGCAGCTTTTGCTACACCTGACCTCCGGCGAGGTCAAGACCATCGCGCTAGACGATTTGTATGCCGTTCGCAGGTACGCCTGCCAGTTTTGCGCCGATTACGCGGCCGAATTCGCCGATATCGCTTTCGGCGGTATTGGCGCCGCCGAGGGCTGGACCACCGTGCTGGCGCGTACCCCGCTGGGCCGAGCCAGCCTGGCCGATGCGCGCGGCGCCGGTATGATCGAAGAATTCAATTATAAAGACAATGCCAGCTATGTCACCGATGCCCTCAACACCGTGCGCGCCTGGTCGGCCAAAAAGAAAAAACAGGCCCGCCATATCCGCCGTGAATTGGCCAACCACCCGGTCTTATTTAAAATGTGATCCCGGGTTAGAAAGTGGACCATGAAGGATTCTATCGATTTTAGCCGAAGGCGGTTCGAAGAAAGCCTGGAGGAAATTCAATGACTGTGAAAGTTGCAAGCGATTGGCTCAATTCGTGTTCCGGGTGTGAAATCTCCATCGTGGACATGGGCGAGCGGCTGCTGGAGGTGCTCAAGGTGGCCACTTTCGTCCATTTGCCGGCCCTGATGGACCACAAATACTTCGGCCAGTGCGGCGACGGCCGGCATATCGAGATCCCCGAGGCCGATGTGGGTATTCTCAGCGGCAGCCTGCGCAACCAGGAGCATGTGGAGGTGGCCGAGGCCTTCCGTAAAAGCTGCAAGATCATTATCGCCTTGGGCACCTGCGCCACGCATGGCGGTATTCCGTCTTTGGCCAATAGCTACACCAATGCGCAGATGTTCGAGCGTTACTATCACACCGAAACCACCGATCCGGTGGCGGCCTATCCCAGCGAAGGCTTGCCGGCGTTGCTGCCCGCCTGCCAGGCGTTGGACGAACGCATTGCCGTCGATATTTATATGCCGGGCTGCCCGCCCCATCCGGACCATATCTACGCTGCCCTCGTGGCGTTGGTCGAAGGACGGACGCCGGTTCTGCCCGAAAAAAGCGTCTGCGACACCTGCCCCACCCGTCGGGAGGGCAAAGGGCAATTGAAGCAGCTGCGCCGGTTCTTGCAGGCGCCCCACTATGGCGGCCCGGGAGAACCCCTGGACCAGATGCGCTGTCTGCTCGAACAGGGTTTTCTGTGCATGGGGCCGGTGACGCGGGCCGGCTGCGGCGGCGATGCGATCGCGCCGCGCTGCATTTCGGCGCGCGTCCCCTGCCGCGGCTGCTATGGCCCGGTGCGCCCCAACGGCAACCAACGCCTGGACATGCTCAACGCCCTGGCATCCAACGGGATCGATATCCAGTCGCTGCCCGAGAGCGTTTCGATGCTGCGGTTTTCAGGCGCACACGGCTTGCTTTCGGCAATCCGGTAATGGGGTTATTGGTTATCTGGGTATGCGGCTCGCTCAAGTGAGATTGGCGAAGTGTAAAGTGTAAAGTGTAAAGTGTAAAGGGAGGCATTCTGTCGATTTGATATGCTCGCCTCCCCAAGTTGTGCGCTTTTTACGTCCATGCTTTTGTCCTGTGTCTTACTGGAGCGAACTGCATAGACGTCATTTGTTAATTGGTCGATGTGTTATCCGTTAGTAGATTGTCGATTGGTTCATTGTTTTTCAACGAATCAACGAACAAAAGGGAGGCCCAATGTCCAAGGTCATCACGATTCAACCCATCACGCGCATCGAAGGCCACGCCTCGATCGGCATCACCCTCGATGACGACGGTAATGTGGCCGATGCCCGGCTCAGCTACATGTCTCTGCGCGGTTTCGAAAAGTTCATCGAGGGCAAACCCGCCGAGGAAGTCCCACGCATTGTCAGCCGCATCTGCGGCATCTGTCCCTGGATGCATCATCTGGCTGCCAACAAGGCTGTGGATGCCTGCTTTGGCGTCACACCCACCCCGGCCGGCAGCAAACTGCGCGAACTGATGCAGACCATCGCCCATGCCGAAGACAAGCTGCTGCATTTCTTTTTTCTTGCGGCGGCCGATTTTGTCATCGGCCCAACGGCCGATTATGCCGTGCGCAATGTCATCGGTATCGCCCAGGCCAATCCGGAACTGGCCACGCGCGTGGTTCGCACACGCCAGATGGCCAAAATGATCCTGGATAAATATTCGCACAAAACCATCCACCCGGTGGCCGGGGTGACCGGCGGATTTGCCAAGCCGCTGCTCGAAGAAGAGCGCAAGGATATCCTGAGCAAAATGCGGGAGATCCTGGATTTCGCCCTTTTTACCATCGAGTTCGCTAAAAAAGGGGTGTTCCCCCAGTACATGGAAGCGATCCAAACCCTGGGGGTCATTAAAACCGGGTTCATCGGCACGGTTGATGGTCAGGGCGCCCTGAATCTTTACGATGGCCGGTTGCGCATGATGAAAGCCGATGGCAGCTATACCGATTTTGATGCCGAGAAGTATATCGATTACATCGGCGAGCACGTCGAGCCCAATTCATTCGGCAAATACCCGTATGCACGCTTTTGGAACGAGGGCTTTTCCATGGATCTCGACAATCCCAAAGGAGTCTATCGTTCCAATACGCTGGCGCGCATCAACGTGGCCGACCGCATGGCCACCCCACGCGCGCAGGCCGAACTGGAGGAGTTCCGTGCCCTGTTCGGCCGGCCGGCGCAAGCCACGCTTCTGTACCACTACGCCCGTTTGATCGAAGAGGTGTATGCCTGCGAGCGGGCCATCGAAATTCTCGAGGATCCCGAGACCACCGATCCCAACGTGCGCGCCATGGTGGAACCCAAAGCCGGGCGCGGGGTAGGCTGCGTGGAGGCGCCGCGCGGCACGCTGATCCACGACTACACCACCGACCAGAATGGCTTGATTACGCATGCGAATATGATCGTGGGAACGACCCACAATCTTGGCCCCATGAACATGAGCGTCAATCAGGCCGCACGCAGTCTGATCAAAGACGGCCACGTGGACGAAGGCATCCTCAACCAGATCGAAATGGCGGTGCGCGCCTACGACCCATGAATCAGCTGCGCAACCCATCGCCTGGATGGCGATGCAGGAATCGTTGTGACGGTTAAAGATGCGCGTGGAGAGGTCGTCGGGCCGTTGGCCCGCGAGTTATCTCGTTAATCCGTTGGGCCTGTTGGCCCGCTTGGCGAACAGGTCAGGCGGGCCTACTTGCCTTTGATTTCTTCGAAAGGCTTGCCTTCATCTTTGCCCACGTATTTCACTACGCCGGTGGTCGTATCGATGACGAAAATGTCTGTGAAATTTCCTCTCGTGATGACCGACATCCGGTAGCGGCCATTGGTGTTTTCATACGTGGCACCCAACAAGAACAATGCCGAAACAAGCAACAGTCCCAACAAAAGATAAAACGCTTTTTGGCTTGATCTGTTCGAATCCATGCGAATATCTCCTTTGTCCTTTTTGATAAATACCCTTTTTAACCGCGTTGAGCTTCAGCGCCACCGCTTTCTCTCAAGTTAGACGATCAAGATGCCGATACCCCTTCGAATTGTCAGCATCACAGGGGGGAGAATGTACACACACAACCATAAGGTGGCCGGTAGGACATGTTTGCTGGTCTTCCTTTTTTTTTCGATGCTAACGTCTTGCACCGATATGATGGAAGAATCCGAGTCCGTCCAGCGGAACGGACTGGTCTATGCCAAAGGATCGGAAAAGCCGTTTACAGGCGTTCTGACCGGAACCAGCCGCAACGAAGGGTATCGCAACCATCCTTGCCGTTTTGAAAAAGAATACAAAGAGGGCAAGTTGCACGGGCGCAGCACCTACTACTATCTCAATGGCAAAACCGAGAGCATCGAACCCTATCAGAACGGCATTCTGCATGGCGTGGCCACGCGCTATTATGAGAGCGGACAGATCAAAGCCCGGATTCATTTCGAAGACGGTTTTCGCGGTGGACCCAAAGGGGAGATGTTCTGGAACGCGGACGGCAGCAAGGCAAGAGGTTAATCAGGCGGTGTCATGCCGGCCCGAGCATACAGGTCGTAAAAATGGTGGGTCGGGCCGTGGCCTTTGCCGATGTTCAAGGCATGCGCGATCGCCCCGGACACATAGCGTTTAGCGAGCCGGACCGCTTCGAAAAAAGTTTCCCCTCGGGCCATAAAAGCGGCGATCGCCGATGAAAACGTGCATCCCGTGCCGTGGGTGTTGCGGGTGGCCATGCGCGGGCTGCTCACGGTCTGAAACAGCTTTCCGTCGAACACGACATCGACAGCCTCGATCGTGTTCAAATGCCCCCCTTTGAGCACGACGTTGCCGCCGCCCATACTGTGGATGCGTTCGGCAGCCGAGCGCATCTGGTTTTCATTTTCGATCGTGGCGCCGATTAGAATCTCAGCTTCGGGAATATTGGGCGTCACAACCGCGGCCAGTGGAAAGAGCCGGGAGGCCAAGGCCTGGCGGGCATCCTGATTGAGCAGGGCGTAACCGCTCTTGGAAACCATGACCGGATCGAGTACCACCGGCGGGCAAGTCACTTCGCGCAAGGCCGCCGCGATCGCTTCGATGAGCGGTACGCTGGCCACCATACCGATTTTGACGGCTTGAATCGATATATCCGCGAAGAGGCACACGATCTGATCGTGCACGATGTCCGGCCGCATTTCCTGTATGGCGTAGACCTTTTGGGTATTCTGCACGGTCACGGCCGTTATGGCGCTCATGCCGAATACGCCGAGGGCCTGAAACGTTTTCAGATCGGCCTGGATCCCGGCGCCGCCCGAACTGTCTGATCCGGCAATGGTCAGGGCCACCGGCAGGGTGGGCAAATGCGGCTGGTTCATGGCAATCGATTCCTCTATTTTTAAGGTGTTCTCGCCGGGTCATCAGACCCTTATCATACCCATGCACGCATAAGGGCCGGTTGGAAAAAGGTTTTCCACTTTTACATGGGCGCAGCCAGCTTAGCCGAACAGCGCGTGCCAGTCCAGGAACGTGCGGACTTTGTCCTGGCCATGCCGGGCCAGTCCGGCAACGATGCGCTCCACAGGCAGTTCCTGGCCGTCATGCATCTTTGAAAAAAACTTGTCCGCATAACAGACGATGATCTCTTCCAGCGTCTGAGGGGTCATGTCGCGCAGGGGCAGCCCCATGGGTCGGTGCTGGATGTCCGCCAAGGTGATCCCGGTACCGACATGCCGCTCACATACGAGAGCATGTCGCGCCAATCCGCACGCTTCCAGCATTCGCCGCCCGATGATGCCATGATGGACGTACGGCTGACTGCCATGGCAATGAATGGCCGGCGCCGCGGTGTGGCAGATGCCGATGTCGTGCAACAGCGCTGCCTCGGCCACAAATGCCAGGTCCGGGCTGGCATCTTTGATGCGTTCGGCCACGGCCACGGCTTTGTCGCGTACCCGCCGGCTGTGATCCAGCAACAGTTCGGTCAGGGGGGCGCCCGGGGGGTAATAGCGATTGAAAACAGCTTCAGGGGTCATGGTTTTCAAGTAGATCCAATTCCGTTCGAGATGGCCTGCTAAGCGATTCCCGAAAGCAGCACGCCTTCGATCAGCGGATCGAGCTGGCCGTCGAGCACGCTGTTTACGTTGCCGATTTCCATGTTGGTGCGGTGGTCTTTGACCAACTGGTACGGATGCAGCACGTAGGAGCGGATCTGACTGCCCCAGGAGATTTCGTCCTTGTTGTCGTGTATCTGCTGCAGTTCGGCATCCTTTTTCTGCTTTTCCTGCTGGTACAACCGCGCGCGCAGCACTTTCATGGCCATATCCTTGTTGCGGTGCTGCGACTTTTCCTGCTGGCACTGGACCACGATGCCGCTGGGCATATGGGTGATGCGGATGGCGCTGGAGGTCTTGTTGACATGCTGCCCTCCGGCCCCGCTGGCCCTGAACGTATCGATGCGCAGATCTTTGTCTTCGATCTGGATGACGATTTCATTGTCTACCTCCGGGTAGACAAAGAGCGAGGCGAAAGAGGTCTGGCGCTTGCCGCTGGCATTGAAGGGTGAGATACGCACCAGTCGGTGCACGCCGGTTTCCGACCGCAGATAGCCATAGGCGTAATCCCCCTTCACCGTGAAAGTGACGCTTTTGATGCCGGCTTCGTCACCAGGCTGCAGGTCGATCGTTTCGGTTTTGTAGCCGCGCTGTTCGCACCAGCGCAAGTACATGCGCAGCATCATTTCGGCCCAATCCTGCGCATCCGTGCCGCCGGCACCGGCATTGATCGACACGATGGCGTTATTGGCGTCCAATTCACCGTCGAGCATCATGTCCAGGGAAAAGGCATGCATGCGTTGCGCCAGTGATGCAATTTGCGTATCGACCTCGGCCAGCGTCTGCCCATCATCCTCTTCCATGGCCATGGCCGTCAGCAGTTCATTTTCTTCGAGTTCGTCGTGCAGGGCCTGGTAGGCTTCCAGGCGCTCGAAAAGGAAAGTGCGCTCCTTAAGCAGCGGGGTGGCAGCTTCCGGGTTGTCCCAGAAACCCTCCCGCGACATGATGGCTTCCAGCTCCTTCAGGCGGTTCTGTTTGGCCTCACGGTCAAAGACAGTCTCCAAGATGGGTCATTTTCGATCGCAGGGTCTTCAGGGTCTGTTTGGTATCCAATGCCATGGTATCCTCCTTCGGCAGGCGGGCCGGCCGTGTTGGTTAAGTGCGCAATGCATTCGTTTGTGAAATGGGTAAGATTGGTGAGTTTTTTGGTTTTTGTCAATAGAAGCTGTTCGCCATCTCAGGGTAACCGCATGTAAACCTTGGCATGCAGCGTGCTGTAATGCGTTTCTTTACTTGGCGCCATATCTATCGCTGAAAATCCGGTGATCCGGGTGGGTGGTCCGCGCCACCATCCATTCGGATCACCTCCTCCGTGCCAATCCGAAAACAAATTCGGGTATCCTGAGAGAGTTTTTTACATGCGATTGCCTGACGCGCCCAGGTCAGCGTCCTTTGAACCATCGCCTTTTGTTCGCCTGGCGCGGGCCATCTTCGCTGCGCAGTCGCCACTGCGCCCCTGCGATGAGGGCCGTCAGTAAAAAGCAAGCGCCCACCAGCGGCCAGTCCCCCCAGCGGCTGTAAAGGGTTCGGGTCGTCATCATCGAAATGCCGGCTGTCAATGTGTCGTCTTCGTACAGTTCCGACGTTGCCAGCACACGGCCGCCGGGATCGATGAAACCGCTGATGCCCGTGTTGGCGGCGCGTACCAAAAAACGTCGGTTTTCCACGCTGCGCAGAACGGCCATTGAAAAGTGCTGGTAGGCGGCGCTGGTGCGTCCGAACCAGGCGTCATTGGTGATGTTGATCAGCAGTTGGGCGCCATTGCGCACGCTGGCGCGGGCCAGGTCGGGGAAAATGATTTCGTAGCAGATGAGCATGCCCAGTGGGCGCTCCTTCCAAACCAGCGTGTCGCCGCGGCGGCCCGCTTTGAAATCGCCCACCTGGGCCACCAGTTTATCCACGAAAGGCAGCCAGCGTTTAAAAGGGACATATTCGCCAAACGGCACGAGGTGAACTTTGTCATACTGGCCGGCTATTTTCCCATCGGAGGACAGGAGGTAAGCCCGGTTGTAGTTGATGAACGCATCGCCGTCGGTTCGGGCGGCCGGGCTGCCGATGATGAAATCTTTTTGGGAATCGGTGACGCCCTGCAGAACCATGTCCGTGAGCAGTTTATCGTGGAACATGTAGAAGGGGGTGGCGGTTTCAGGCCAGACGATCAGGTCGGCGCCCTGTTCGGCCGCTTGCAGGGATAACGTGCGGTATTTGACCGCGGTCATGACCTGAAAGGTGGCATCCCATTTGATGGCCTGGTCGATGTTGCCTTGAACGACGGCGATTCGGGCGCGATCTCCCGCGGCGGCTTGTTTGTCGATGGCATGCAGCCGGAGAATGCCGTAGCCAGTAGCGGCCAGCAGCAGCACGCCTGCAATGATCCCGGTGCGCAGCGGGAGTTTCCTGGAAACCAGGTGCCCTTGCCAGCGTTTTTCGGCCCACCCCAGAATGGCCAGGGCCAGGGCGACATTCGTAAAAACGATCAGGGCCGATATGCCCGGCACCCCAAACAGGTCGGCCATCTGAATGAGCCATAGGTGATCGTATTGGCTGTAGCCCAGCAATTCCCAGGGAAAGCCCGTAAACAGCCACGTGCGCAGCCATTCCAGCAGCACCCAGACGGCCGGTGCCAGCAGGGCCAACTGCCAGGGTTTGCGGCACAGGCGGCATACGATCAGAGGAAACAAGGCGGTATAGACTGCCAGGACGGCGACAAACAGCAACAGCACCAGGACCGATTGCACCAGCGGCACATTGCCATAGGCGTTCATGGTATAGGCTGTCCAGTACATCAGGCCGAGATAGTGGACGGAACCGGTCACCCACCCCAGGATGAAACCGGCGCGCGGGTCGGCATGCCTGATCGCAAGCACCAAAGGCACCAGGGCAAACCAGGCCATCCAGCCCTGATCGAGCTTGGGGAAGGCCAGAACCAGCAACAGACCGCTGGCCAGAGCCAGCAGCCACTGGCTGCGCTGAATGGGTGTGTGGGTCTGCATGGGTGCCGTATGATGTGTTTCTGTAAATTTTTTTTTGGTTATGCAGTTCGCTCCAGTGATTATGGGCGAAGTGTTAAGTGTAAAGTTTAAAGTGTAAAGGGAGGCATTCTGTCGATTTGACATGCTCACCTTCCGCTTTTACGTGCATGCTTTTGTTAAAGGTTCTAAAAATCACAGCGTAACCTTCTTATGATACCCCATACCTGTGATCACTGGAGCGAAGTGCATAACCAGAAATTTTTTAATGTCATCAGGCTGCACCCTATATCATTGCGGCCGCGTGAAATGAAGTGCAAATGATGCGCGACACTGTATTGTGGCCTTGTTCAAATAAAAACCTTCTGGATCTTGATTTCGCAAAACGGGGTCCGCGATTCCCCGGGCCTACTCAGACGCATCTATAACATATAAAGCCATTACGAAGAAAAGCGGGGTCAAACCCATATTGGTGACATAGAGCGGACACAATACCGGTTGCCTCTTCCTGGGAAGAAGGTTCTGAAGCGCTTATATGTCGCAACTGCTTTTCTATGCTTGTGCCGATATGACGGCAGATTTGCCGCTATTTCAGCAAAACCCGTCGCTGAAGATTCCGGAGATAGTTCATCGATCCGCATTTTATCTCATGTTACTGGTGGATAAGGCAACTTTCGATGGGCATAAGGTAGTTGGTACGCTTATCGCAAGGTATTGCAGTCAGGTCAGACCGGATTAATGAAAGGCCTGGGCCTTCAGGGCACCAACATCTTACATTTTAAAGTAAACCGTTTTAAGGACGCTCCATGCAATCGAGAACATGTGCCGTTTTGTTATGTATGCTGTGTGCGGCACCTTTTCTTGTGATAAACGGCTGTGCCGGCATTGGCGACAAGTCGGCCGAGTCTATAGAGGTACCCATTTTACAGCAGTGGTCCGGTGATTATCCTGTCGATCATTTGGGCAGGCTTTCCCAGGCGGGCCAAAGAAGGGCTGTCGGCTATATCGTCGAGGCTTCGGCCTTTGCCGCCGTCTGGCAGGTCTTCAAACCTATAGAGGCAATTCCCACAGTGAATTTTGGCAAGCACCTCATCGTTTATTATCGGAATGTGGAGTTTTACAACCGGATATCCATCGCCAAGATCATCCTGAAAGGTGACGACATTGAAATCCTCGCCAGGGAGACTCTGTCGTCCCGTCCCATCGAAGACAAAGTGGCCCTATCGATGGCTGTCGTCCCGCGCTCCGGCATCCCGCGGTCTTTGCAGCGGGCAAAGAGCGGATTGCCGTTCCGCTTTGCCTCCATTGGGCGTTGACGGTTCGGCCGATTCAGAAATTCCAGCGGCAACCGCCAAGGACCCGTTGAACGACATTTAAAAGGGTCTCATGAGGCAATCCTGTGCCCGGAATGTGGGCGATCAGGCGGTGGATCAGAAACCAGCCGCGACGTCCGGTGCATGTGAAAGCTAACTCAAGGAAAAATCGATATGAAAGCAAAACGATACTTTTTCATTCCGTTCCTGTTGGTTTGTAGTGTGGCTGCCTTTATTTCCGGTGTCCCGAGTGAATCCCATGCGCAGGAAAACGAAGCGGTCAGTTTGCTAAAGACCATGTCGGATTATCTCAGCAGTCAATCGAACATCGAACTTGAATTCGACAGCGATATTGAAGTCATCACGCCTCAGTTGGAGAAACTTCAATTCGCAAGTTCAGGCGTGATCCTGTTGAGACGCCCGGACAAGCTGCGTGCCCATCGGGTAGCCGGCCATGCGGATGCATGGCTGTTTTTCGACGGAAAGATTGCCAGCGTCTACTCAAGGAGTCTCAACGGTTACGCACGGTTTGAAGTCCCGGGCAGCGTGGATCAGTTGATCGAAACGCTGAGAAAGGGACATGGTGTGGCGCTGCCGGGCGCCGACCTTCTCCTGTCCAATTCATTTGATGCCTTGATGACCGATGTCCTGGAAGCCAAGCATATCGGCAGAGGTGTTATCGATGGCGTGCAATGCGAGCACCTTGCCTTCCGCAACTTCGATACCGATTGGCAGGTCTGGGTGGAGGTGGGACAAAAACCCATCCCGCGAAAGCTGGTGATCACCAGCAAAACTATTAACGGTGCTCCACAATACACATTGCGGGTCAGGAAATGGAATACGGCGAGCATGCCGGGCAGGGATTCTTTTGCGTTCACGCCGCCGGATGGCGCTCGCGAGCTCGATCCCAATGCCCTGATTGAACTCGATGAGCTGCCGCAAGGTGCGGCCCCAGGAGGAAAGCAATGATTGGCACAACGATCAGGATTGTTCTTACATTGCCGCTGTTTTTTACCGGATTTTTCTGGGATGGGGCAATGCAGCCTAAAGGGGGAGAGTGGGTGGCCGCTGCGCATGGAGATGTGGGCCATCCGGCCACCCCGGTCAGCTATGCCGGTGTGGCCCGACGTTCCACCGTTGGCGTCGGGGCGCCCGGTGTGGGCGTCGCACCCGGGGTGGGCGTCGGTGCCCCGGGTGTGGGAGTCGCTCCTGGGGTGGGTGTCGGTGCCCCGGGGGTGGGAGTCGCTCCTGGGGTCGGCGTCGGTGCGCCAGGTGCAGGGGTTACTCCCGGGGTGGGCGTCGGCGCGCCCGGGGCAGGTGCCGTGCCCGGAAATTTGGGCGGGCCAGTAAATAGGGTTGGGGTGCGTTAGGTAAGCTATATGAGTGTACGCCGCTGATGGGTTGGAGCGTTCTATGACCGCTGAACTGACGGTGCCTGCGGGTCGAAAATCACTGGGGTCGGTTCGGAATCGGCGCGATAGCATCAGCGGGCTTAGCCTGTGGCGCAAAAAGGAGGATGAGTTATGTTCATTATCAGGCACCAGTACCGCAGCTGCGCTGCGGCCGTGATCGCCGCGATGATCGTGGCATTTCTGCCCTGGCAGGCCTTTGGCCAGTCGATGACCATCGAACCGCAGGCCCAAAACCTGCTAAAGGCCGCCGCCACTTTTCTGGCAAGTCAGAAGCGCTTCAGTGTCAACACGCACAGCACCATCGAAGTGGTGCTCGTGTCGGGACAAAAAATTCAGTTCGACAGCGCAGCAGTGCTCGCGGTGCAACGGCCGGACAAACTGCAGGCCATGCGCCGAGGCGATCTGGTGAACCAGGAGTTCTTCTACGATGGCAAGTCCCTCACTTTGTATAACCCGGGCGAAAATTACTACGCAACCGTCGCGGCACCCGGCACCCTTGAAGCAATGCTCGATTTCGCCAGGGACACGCTCGATATCATCGCCCCCGCCGGAGATCTTATTTACGTCAACGCATTCGAGATGCTAATGCGCAATGCCACCTCGGGCTTCATGGTGGGCAAGGGGGCCGTTGAAGGCACCATCTGTGATCATCTGGCTTTTCGAGGGCCGGACGTCGATTGGCAGATATGGATCCAGGAAGGCGAGCGGCCGCTGCCGCGCAAACTCGTCATTACTTCGACCGACATTTACGCGGCCCCCCAGTTTACGGTTGTCATGTCTCAGTGGGATCTTGCGCCGAAGTTCGCCGACGGGTTGTTCGACTTCAGGCCCCCGAAGCATTCGAAGAGGGTCGATTTCCTGCCCATGAGCATGGGTGGTCCCCAACCCCGTAAGCGATAAGGAGTTCGCTATGCATCATCATATTAGCCATAAAATTGTGTACGGGATCATACTGTCCCTGTTGCTGGTCATCGGCCCCGCTATGACGTCGCCGACCAGTATTGCCCTGATACGGGAAGCGGCCGCCGTCGTGGGCGCACCCAGGACGCCGTTGTCAGTAGCCGGCGTGGCCCGGCGCACGACCTATCGCGCCGTGGTGGTGGGCACCACTGCAGGCGCGGCAGCGGCAACTTCGGCCGCCGCAGCGCAGCCCCCTCCGGCAACTGCACCCGCTCCAGCTCCACCCCCAGCTCCGGCTCCTGCTCCGGCTGCTCCAGCACCAGTACCTGCACCTGCTCCTGCTTCACCACCGGCCGCCGCGCCGGAAGCTGCCGCAAAGCCGGCTCCGGCTTCTGCCGCCCCGGCCGGCGCCCCGCCGCCCGTCGGGACCACCGTGGCGGTATTGCCGTCCGGCTGCGTTACGGAAACCAAGGAGGGGATCGAATACCATAACTGTGGTGGCGTGTACTATCGTGCGGCTTTTCAGGGCAACAACCTGGTGTACGTAGTGCAAAATCCTTGAAGGGAGCGTTCACGTGGCTCATCCACCATGCAAATGACGGCTTCCAGCGGTCAATCTGGGTGTCGAAACGGCCTCTGAGCTGTTTGGTCATGTGATGGACGAACTTCTGGATCGGTGCTGGCCTTTTTCGATTCATCCGGAGGACCGTGACCGGTTGCAGCGCGATCCAGGTTGCAACACAAACAATGTATTTCGCCTTTCATGTCATGTTACGCCTCGTTGCGGCGACAAGTTCTGCTACTCACCGTCTAATGAGTTAACCCATTCAGGTTGATGACCTGGGGGAGGTTTTCGATGACCCAAAAACACCCGCATCGTATCCGGTCTACCATCAGGATGTTGGTGCCGTTAATCATGCAAAGCGAAGCACTCCAAATCCTGGAGTCGGTCAGAGCGCAGACCCAAAGCGATTCAGGCTGCATCCACTGTGTTCTTTACCGCGGAGTGGATGATGTGCGGGCGATCATGCTCGACGAGCTCTGGGCAGAAGAAGATAACCTCATCCGTCATTTGCGGTCGGAGCTCTTCAAGCGGGTTCTGCTGGCGATCGAGATGGCTGAAGAACCTCCGGAAGTCCGTTTTGAAAAGATAAAGCAAACGAGCGGTATCGAGATCATTAAAAAGGCGCGGATGCCGCATTGATCCGGAAATTGCCAGTCAGCGACCGGTCCGGCGGTCCCTGCCTTGGGATGCGAAATAAACTGACAAGGCAGGAGTAGCGCGACTTAAAATGCCCAGCCCACACCCAGAATCACCCCATGCAGCACGCCATCAAATTCGCCGCTGTCGCCCTCGATGTCATTATACAAGTGACGGTAGCCAATCCGCCCAACCAACCAATCCGTGATTTTATACGCGAGCTGCGGTTGCAATTCGTAGATGAGGTCTGAAGCGCCGGTACCTATTTATGTAACGCCAGCGGAATAAGGCGTCTGTTTAAGCAACTTTGGTCTCTATTTTCCGGCATTTGGTCAGGGTGGAACAAGTTCTATTGCCGATATCCGGGCTGAATGCCTTCATTTCGCCATCGCCATTTTGGTAAGTGTCAAACTTGCTTCATTTTCGGCTGGGTCAGGCCTGTTGGCCAGTGGCATTCCCTTGTCGAGATCGATCGTCCTGCCCATCAACCAAATCCAGTCCTCTCTCGACCGTCACAAGCTGCGCGCGGCCGATGATCTTCTCTGCCTGGTGCAGGCGTTCCCCGAATTTTCTTGTTTTTATTTTCGGAAATGTACAAAATTGCATTCAGATTCCTGTTCTCGTGTGCCCCGGGTTTAGACAAAAGGTCAATGGCGAAGGTTGCGGTTTGAACGATAGTCCCCAGGGGAGTGTTGCGTGACAAAATTAACTCCGAATACTCAATTGGAAGAAAGCCTGCGTTTCGAATCGCTGCTGAACGAAATCTCCGTTCGCTTTGTCAATCTGCCTGCCGAACGGATCGATGCTGCAATCGAAGATGTTCAACGGCTCATCTGCGAATGCCTGTCGTTGGACTTATCTACACTTTGGCAGTGGTCGGACAAGGCACCGCATTTTTTGACAATAACCCACCTCTATAGCCCGTGGGGCTGGCCACCGCGTACGCAAGGGATTGACGCTCAAAAAGAGCTTCCTTGGCTTTTTGAGCAGATTACGCGCGGCGAAGCGCTCACGATCATCACCGAGGAAATGCCGCCAGAAGCTGCAATCGACCGGGATTTCCGGCGAAAGCACAATCTCAAATCGTCAGTGGTCATCCCGCTTTCGGCAGGGAGGGGGCCGCTCATCGGTATTTTGGGCTTCCATTGCGTGAAAAGTGAACGCACCTGGCCGGACCTTATCGTAAAAAGATTTCATCTGGTCGCCCAAATATTCGCCAATGCACTCTTCCGCAAGCGCAAAGATCAGGAACTGCTTGAAAGCGAAGCCCGGCTGAATCTGGCGACTGAGGCCGCGGGAGTGGGGTTGTGGATCATGGAGATCGACACCGGTTTCATCTGGGTTACTCCTCAAGCCAAGGATATCTTCCATCTCGCAGCGGATGAAAAACTGAACTATGAACGCTTCAACCGGGCGATTCACCCGGACGATCGCCAACGGGTGTATCAGGCTATACAGGCCTCCATCCAATCCGATGCGGATCTCGACGTGGAATACCGAATCGTGCTTCCCGACGGAAGTATTCGATGGATTCTTTCCAAAGGCAAACGGCGATTAAGACCAACGGGAGAAGCGGCGCAGCTGACAGGTGCCTCGATCGATATCAGCCAACGCAAGCAAATGGAGGAACGGCTGCGCCTGCAGGTGGAAGAAATTGAAGGCCTCAAACGCAAGCTCGAAAGGGAAAACATCTATCTGCGGCAGGAAATCGAACTTCAGCACGTTCACGATGAGATCGTCGGCAGAAGTGCCCCGATGCGTCAGACCCTGGCCAAGGTCGAACAAGTAGCCCGCACGGACGCCACTGTACTCATCGAAGGCGAAACCGGCACCGGCAAGGAGCTTCTGGCCAAGTCGGTGCATCGACTGAGCGCCCGCACGCAGCGCCCCATGGTGACGGTCAACTGCGCGTCGCTGCCGCCCACCCTGATCGAGAGCGAGCTGTTCGGACGCGAGAAGGGGGCCTATACCGGCGCGCTGACCCGCATGACAGGACGGTTCGAGTTGGCGGACCGGGGCACCCTGTTTCTGGACGAGATCGGCGAGCTGCCGCTCGACGTGCAGGCCAAATTGCTGCGGGTGCTGGAACAGGGGCGTTTTGAACGCTTGGGGTCCAACCAAACGCTGCAGGTGGATGTCCGCATCATCGCTGCCACCAATCAAGACCTGTCACAGCAGGTCGTGGCCGGTAAATTCAGAAAAGACCTTTTTTACCGTTTGAATGTCTTCCCCATCACGCTGCCGCCGCTTCGCGAACGCCCCGAGGATATTCCCTCGCTCGTCTGGGCCTTTGTGCGGCAGTATGAAAAAAAAATGGGTAAACGGGTCGATCAGATTCCGCGCAAGTCCATGGACAAACTGCAACAGTACGCCTGGCCCGGGAACGTCCGGGAGTTGAGAAACGTGATCGAGCGCGCCCTGATCGAGTGCACGGGCAGAACCCTGGATCTGCACTTGCCCCAGGCCTCTTTTACCGAAGCTCCCGAGGGCCGCAACCTGGAGGATATCGAGCGCAGGCACATATTAAGCGTTCTGAAACAGACCGGCGGGCGCCTTTCGGGACCAGGCGGTGCAGCCGATATATTAGGACTCAAACGTACCACACTGCATTCCAAAATGAAAAAGCTGGGCATCCGGCGTTCGCCACAAGTGATGCCTTAATATCAACTGAACGTCGAAATAAAGTCAGAACGCCACCGTCTCATCTTGCTCCTCCTTCTCGTCACATCCCAGCAATGTCAGTAATTAGAAATGTTTATGCTCAATAAACCTTTCTTTTTCAGTTTGGCCCACATTTCGCTAATTCCATCGGCACCTGAGTATCACAGGGGGTAGCCGTATTAGTATGCGTCACCCATGGAGAGGTCGGAGGCAGTTGCATGGTTCGCTTCCAAGAAGGCCGCATAAGCGAGGGCATGTTTCGTTCGACCATAAGGATGCTGATTCCGCTCGACAAGCAAAGTGAAGCACTCGAAATCCTGGAGTCGGTCAGTGTGCAAACGCGATGCAATCCGAACTGTATCAGTTCGAGACTTTACCGGGGCGTCGAGGAGGTGCGCGCCATCATGGTCGAGGAACTCTGGACCAGCAAAGAGGAGACGCTGCGCCATTTGCAGTCCGAGGAATACCGGCGGGTTCTCCTGGTGGTCGAGATGGCTGAAGAATGCCCGGAGATTCGATTCGATACCATCATGCAATCCAGAGCAGTCGAGCTCATAGCGTCGGCGAGAAGTCAACCTTAAGCAAACCAATGATAAAAAAAGATCAATATGACCCGACACCACGTCTTACTGAGTTTACTGTTGTCCATGCTGATGAGTGGTTTCTTGTCTTTAACAGCCGCATCTCTGAAACTGGTGCTGATGCGCAAGCTGTCGTTGGGCGCTGGCTTCGGCCGGACAATAATACCTTCCGCATTTTGGTAGAATTGCGCGACGTCAACTATCCCGGCTCGACCTATTCTCTGCAATACGAACAAAGCACCGACCGGCTGATCGGGACCTACTTCCAGTCCGTCGAGAAAGCAACGTTTTCCATCGAATTCGTGAGGGCCAAATAGGAAAGGAGATCAAGATGAAAAGTAAGGCCGTACACAGCATGCTCGGCCTCGCCATAGGAACAGCATGCGCGGCAACCGCCGGTGCACAAGCGCCTTTGGATCGCACCACGCTGCCGCTCCAGGAACCCGCACGGACGAAGTTCACGGAACTGGATGTCCGTGATGCAACCGCCCCGCCGCGCTTCGAGGTCGAGGCACCGCAAGTGGCACCCAACGTCCTGATCGTCCTCGTGGACGATCTCGGTTTTGCGGGAACAGGCACGTACGGCGGGCCCATCTCGACGCCAACCTTCGATCGCCTGGCCCGACAGGGATTAATATACAACAACTTCCACACGACTGCCGTCTCCTCGCCCACGCGCGCGGCGATCAAAAGCGGGCGCAACCACCACGTCAACAACATGGGCGGAATCATCGAGACGGGCACCCAGTTTCCCGGGAACACCGGGCAGATTCCCAACGATGTCGCTCCGCTCGCCGAGATATTGCGCCTGAACGGTTACAGCACCGGGGCGTTTGGAAAGTGGCACGAGACGGCGGCCTGGGAGGCGAGCATCGCGGGGCCGTTCGATCGCTGGCCGACCCATCAGGGCTTCGACAAGTTCTACGGCTTTCTGGGCGGCGAGACCAACCAGTGGGCGCCGTTCATCTACGACGGGGTGCACCCGGTCGAGCTGCCGGACGACCCGAGCTACCACTTCATGACCGACATGACTGACCAGGCGGTGGCCTGGATCCGGCACCAAAAGGCGCTCACGCCGGAAAAACCCTTCTTCGCATACTTCGCGCCGGGCGCCGTGCATGCGCCGCACCATGTCCCGCAGGAGTGGATCGCCAAGCAGAAGGGCAAGTTCGATCAGGGCTGGGACGCGCTGCGCAAGCAGACCCTGGCACGCCAGATCAAGCTGGGCATCGTGCCCAAGGGCACGAAGCTCGCGCCCAAGCCTGAAGCCATCCCGAACTGGGACGACCTCTCGGCGGACGAAAAGCGTCTGTTCACGCGCCAGGCCGAAGTCTTCGCGGGCTTCCTCGAGATGACGGATCACGAGATCGGGCGGGTGATCGAAGCCATCGAAAAGAGCGGCCAGCTCGACAACACGCTGATCTTCCTCGTATACGGCGACAACGGCACCAGCGCCGAGGGCGGCCGCAGCGGCATGTTCAGCGAGATGACCTACTTCAACGGCGTGCAGGAGAAAGTCGAGGACATGTTAAAGCTTGTGGACAAGTGGGGCGGGCCCGAGACCTACCCGCACATGGCTGCGGGCTGGGCCGTGATGCTCGACACCCCTTACCAATGGACCAAGCAGGTGGCGTCGGACCACGGCGGCACCAAGGTCGGCACGGTCATCCACTGGCCCAATGGCATCAAGGCCAAGGGCGAAATTCGCAGCCAGTTCCACCACGTGATCGACGTGGCCCCCACCATCCTCGAAGCCGCCGGCTTGCCGCATCCGAAAACGGTTAACGGCACGTTGCAACGTCCGATGGATGGCGTGAGCATGGCCTACACCTTTGACGACGCCAAGGCCAAGGAGCGGCACCTCACCCAGTACTTCGAGATGTTCGGCAACCGGGCCATCTACCATGAGGGCTGGTTCGCGAGGACGATCCACAGGGCCCCGTGGGAGCCCAAACCGCGCCGGCCCCTGGCCGAGGACATCTGGGAACTGTACGACACGCGCAACGACTTCAGCCTGGTGAAAGACCTGGCGGCGAAGCACCCGCAAAAGCTCGCCGCGTTGCAGGCCCTGTTCATGCAGGAAGCCGAGAAAAATCAGGCGCTCCCGATCGACGACCGGGTATTCGAACGCGTCAACGCGGAGTTGGTCGGCCGCCCCGACCTGATGGCGGGCCGCACCTCGATCACGCTGGCCCAAGGCATGACGGGCATGACCGAAAACGTCTTCCTGAACATCAAGAACAAGTCCAAGACCATTACGGCCGAAGTGCAGATCCCCGACAAGGGAGATGCCAATGGCATCGTGATCGCCCAAGGCGGGCGCTTTGGCGGTTGGGCGCTCTATGTGAAAGACGGCGTTCCGGCCTATGACTACAATTTCCTAGGCTTGAATCGCACGACCGTCGCGGGCACGGAGAAACTCAAGAGCGGCAAAGCCACGCTCAAATTCGAGTTTGCCTACGACGGCGGCGGCGTAGGCAAGGGCGGCCAGGGGACGCTTTACGTCAATGACCAGCGCGTCGGGGAAGGACGCATCGAGCACACCCAGCCGATGATCTTCTCGGCGGACGAAACCGCTGACGTCGGAATCGACCTGGCCACGCCGGTGGTCGAAACCATCGGCGCCGAAGCCAGATCCAGGTTCACCGGAACGATCGACAAGGTGATCGTCGAAGTCAAGTAAGAACCCAAGCAAAGCAACCGTAAAGCGCGGGCCTTCACCAATGGGGCGGTCCGCGCAAATCCGGGCATGAAGGGGCCGACCATGATGACAACCGCTCGATATACGCTTTTCGTGGTGACGATAGCCGTCAGCCTTGCGCTGCCGTGCGGGGCGGAATCGCCCAAGATGAAGATGACCACCGACATCCCGCCGGGCATCGCCATGCCGCAAACCGTTGAAACCTGTCTCGGAACCCTGAAATTTTTCGACGGTTTACCGGACACGCCCACCGTCGAGAAAATTTACGACAACCTCGACTTTCAGCGTGCAGTCCAGGCCTATCTGCTGGCATTGGCGCCGGTGAACATGGTCGGTCTGCGCGAGGGGTTGCTGGAAGTCGGCCCCGCCAATGTCACCATCCCGACGTTCGAGGCCAATCTGAATGCCCGTTCGATCTTTCTCACGCCCAACGCCACCACGCCCTACACATGGGTCTGGATCGACCTGCGTGGCGGCCCAATGGTGGCCGAAGTGCCCCCAATGACGCTGGGCATGATCGACGACTTCTGGTTCCGCTATGTCACCGACATCGGTATCGTCGGCCCGGACAAAGGCAAGGGGGGCAAGTATCTGCTGCTGCCCCCAGGATACAAAGGCAGACTGCCGACGGGATACTTGGTCGTGCGGGTTCCCACGTTCGAGTCGATCCTCGTCTGGCGCAATATGCCGGTAAATGGGGACATAAATCCAGCCATCCAGAATCTCAAAAAGCTCACGCGCATCTATCCGATGTCGCAAGCCGCCCATCCGCCGGCCAACCAATTCGTGAATGTGTCCGACCGGGAGTTCTGCACGGTGGCCCCGGCCGACTACAAGTTCTGGGAGTATCTCAACGAGGTCGTGCAAAACGAACCCGTCGAGTCGTGCGATCCGGTAACCTTGGGATTCTTCGCCGCCATCGGCATCGAGAAGGGCAAGCCCTTCGCCCCAGATGCCCGCATGAAGAAGATCCTGACCGAGGCGGCCGCCGTGGGCGATGCCACCGCGCGCACGTTGACTTATCAAAGCCGGATTCCGGAAGCCTTCTACTATCCCAACAGCACCTGGCGCCAGTGGCTGGGCGGCTACAAGTTCGAATCCCAACCCGGCGTGAGTTACCTTGATGCGGCCGCTTTCTTCTATTTCTATGCGACCGGCGTAACCCCGGCCATGGAAGCGAAGATGGTCGGCAAGGGCTCGCAATATGCGGTGGGGATCGTGGATTCCAACGGCAATCCTTTGGACGGCGGCCAGAACTACAGGCTGCACCTGCCCCCCAACATCCCGGTAAAGGATTTCTGGTCGGTGATCGTATATGACAACCAGACCCGTTCCATGCTCCAAACGGACCAGCCGTTTCCCCAGGTGAGCAGTCAGGATAAGAAGCTGCTCGTCAACGCCGACGGCTCGGTAGACGTGTACTTCGGCCCCAAAGCCCCCTCCGGCAAAGAGCATAACTGGGTGCAAACCATCCCCGGCAAGGGGTGGAACACGCTCTTCCGGCTTTACGGCCCCTTGGCACCATGGTTCGACAAGACCTGGCGCCTGGGCGAAATCGAAGAAGTGAAACGATAATGGATCACACTCCCCATGGCATCCATGTTGTGGCTAAGCCCATCGGGCCGGTGTGCAACCTGGCCTGCGAGTACTGCTTCTATCTTGAGAAGAAGGCCCTCTTCGGTCCGGGGGAGCAGTACCGCATGTCCGATGAGGTCCTACGCGCGTTCGTCACCAACTACATTGCCTCCCAGCCCACGCCGGTGGTCGAATTCGTCTGGCAGGGCGGGGAGCCGACCCTTTTGGGCCTCGATTTTTTCAAGCGAGTGATCGCCTTCCAGCGGCCCTTGGTCGGTCTCAAGACAATCAACAATGTGCTTCAGACCAACGGGACGTTGCTGACCGACGCCTGGTGCCTGTTCCTGAAAAAGCATAATTTCATGGTCGGCATCAGCCTCGACGGCCCCCAGGCGATCCATGACCGTTACCGCCGCGACCGCAAGGGGGGCGGCTCCTTTGAACGCGCGCTGCGCGGGCTGCGGCTGCTGCAAAAACACCAGGTGCCCTATAATGTGCTGGCCTGCGTGGCCCGGGAGACGGCCCAAAATCCCCTGGAGGTCTACCGCTTTTTAAAATGCCAAGAGGTCGAATACATCCAGTTCGCCCCCATCGTCGAACGCCTGCCGGACGATCCGTCAGGCCCAAGCCATGGTCTTCGTCTCGCCGGCCCGGCGTCGCTGGGCCGCAAGGAAGATCAGACCCGGATCACGCCCTGGACGGTGGAAAGCGAGGCCTACGGCGATTTTCTCGTCGCCGTGTATGAGGAGTGGGTGCGCCACGACGTGGGCAAGGTGTTCGTTATGAACTTCGAGTGGGCGCTCAACGCCTGGATCGGCAATCCCTCGCCGGTCTGCATCCATGCGCAGCAATGCGGCCGGTCGCTGGTGCTGGAGCATAACGGCGATATCTATGCCTGCGATCACTGCGTGTATCCCCAATACCGGCTGGGCAACATCCTTGGGGCATCATTGCCGGATCTGGCCGAACGCTCCCGGCAGTCGGGCTTCGGTGTTTGCAAAGAAAGCGCTCTTCCCCGGGGGTGCCTGGAATGCGACGTCCTGGCGGCCTGCCGCGGGGGGTGCCCCAAGCAACGATTTAAAAAGACATATTATGGTGAGCCGGGGCTGCACTATCTGTGCAAAGGGTATAAAAAGTTTTTTCGTCATATTCGAAAATACCTGCATGCAATGACCCAATTGCTGGAAAACGGCCTGCCAGCATCTCATATCATGGATGCGGTCAAGGGTCCCCTTTTGATAAAGCGGCAATAATTAACGACTTTGTTTCAGCTAATCACCTAAATGCAAGGAGGACAAAATGAAGTTTCGTAAGGTTATGATGGCGATTATCATCGGAGTAACAATGGCAGCGTTCATGGGGTGTGCGACCACGCCATCCAAAAAAGGAAACTCCGGTTTTCTCGGGGCTTATCCTCAGTTTGAAAAGGGCAAAGAAGGCATTGACCAGCGCTATGTGAAGCAAGGCGTTAATTTCAAAAACTACAAGAAAATCATGATGGATGAAGTTGTGTTCTTCTTCAAAAACGAAGCGGACTACAAGGGCATACAGCCAAGTGAGATCAGTGCGCTGGGCGAAGAATTCCACAAGACCTTCGTCGCGGAACTGGGCGATTACCTGACGGACAAACCCGGGCCGGGGGTGGCCCGAATGCGGTTGGCGGTCACCAATATCGATACGAGCAATCCGGTCGCCGGCACGGTGACCACCGTTGTTCCGGTTGGATTGGCCGTGAGTTTGGTAAAAAGAGGGGCAACCGGCCAGTATACGGGCATCGGCAGTGCCTCCATGGAAGTCGAATTCCTCGATTCGCTCAGCAATGAACGCATTGCCGCAGGCGTTGACAAGGCGCCCGGGGGAAAATTCGACGTCGGCAAGCTATCGCCGGCAAAGGCGGCATTCGAATTCTGGGCCAAAAGGCTTCGGGCCTTTATGGACCAAACGCAACTGGCTAAATAGCACAGTAGACACATTCCAAAGATTTGATCTGAAGCAGATGAATTCGATAACGGGTGCACCATCGGTAGATTTGACCCGATGGTGCTGGGGGGATCGATCCTGAAAAAGGGGGCCATGATTGGCCGCCGCCTGCTTATAGCCTCGAATACTATGAAGACTAAAACAAACACTTTTTCGTCATATCGAATGCTGGCAGTCATCCTGCTTTTTTTGCTCTGCTCAGGGCATGGGGCGGCGCACGCAGGTCCTCCGGACGAAGCGTCCGAGGAGCAGGCTGCCGCGGTCGAAATGGACGGTAAAATTCTTTTTTATGTTGCCGGCATACGGGTCTACCCCGCCGAAAGGCGCGCTCAAGAAATCGGTGACCGCATAAAGGCCCTGGCCAGGGAAACCGCGTTCGATCCATCCACCCTGCAAGTCCGCGAAGAGGATGGTGTGCATGTTATTTTCACGGCAGACCAGAAACTGGTGTTGACCGTCCTGCCGGCAGATCTGAAATCCAACGGTCTCATGACCACTCATCCGGGCTTTGCGGCGCGGGAAATTTACCTCAAGAAAATAGCGGAGGCGGTTCAATCATACCGCAGCGCGCGTACATCCGGAAATCTCCTCAAGTCCGGCCTGCACGCCCTTCTGCGAACAGTGTGTCTGGTTCTGCTGATGTTCGTGGTGTTTTGGTGCTTTCGAAAACTGGAGGCGTTGCTCGAAAGGCACGTGAGGCGAAAAATTGAGAATCTTGAGGCGAAATCCCATTTCCTCCTGCGTTCGCAGCAAATATGGTCTGCTCTGAAAGGTGCGCTGCGGATCGCCCGCGCCCTGTTTGCAATTGCTTTAGTCTACGTGTTTCTCAATTTTGTGCTGAGCCTGTTTCCCTGGACCCATTATGCGGCTCAGACCCTGCTGGACTACGTGACCAATCCGCTGCTCATCATGTGGCGCGCGCTGGTCGATTACCTGCCCAACATCTTTTTCCTGGTCGTGCTCACTTTTATCGTACGCTATCTGCTTAAGCTGATGCGGATCTTTTTTGACGGTGTCGACCGCGGCCAGTTGAGCTTCACCGGCTTCGACGCCGATTGGGCCTGGCCCACGTATCGCATCGTGAGAGGGCTGGTCATTCTACTCTCGATGGTGGTGGCGTATCCATACGTTCCCGGGTCGCAGTCCGAGGCCTTCAAGGGCATTTCGCTGATGGTCGGGGTACTGCTGTCACTGGGTTCGACCTCCATGACATCCAATATCCTGGCAGGCTATTCCCTCACCTACCGTCGGGCGTTCAAGGTCGGCGACAGGGTGAAAGTAGGTAGCAACATCGGCGATGTCGAACAGATCCGTCTTCTGGTGACGAATCTGCGGTCACTGAAGAACGAGATGATTGTGATTCCGAATTCTTTTATTCTCAACAACGAAATCATAAATTTCAGCGCTCTGGCCGCCAAACAAGGGCTGATCCTGCACACCACGGTGGGTATTGGTTATGAAGTGCCCTGGCGCCAGGTAGCGTCCATGCTGTTGTTGGCCGCTGTACGCACGCCGGGTCTTTTACCGACGCCGAAGCCATTTGTGTTGCAAACCGGCTTGGGGGACTTTGCGATCACGTATGAACTGAATGTCTATTGCGCCGAACCGAAAGAAATGCTGGCGTTATACTCATTGCTTCACAGCAACATTCAGGATGTTTTCAACGAGCACAACGTTCAGATCATGACACCGCATTACGTGCAGGATACACAGGAGCCAAAGGTGGTGCCACGTGAGAGATGGCACATCCCGCCGGCGCCGGCGCCCCAAGATCCGGGCAAAACCGCGCCCTACAGTGCGAAGGTTGAAACAGTCTGACTGCGCCAAAGCCGTGTGGCCGACCCCTAGCCCTGCGGACAAATATAAACGTAAGTGTGCGGATCTTCGGGATTTTTCAAATGGCCGGATCTGAATGGACAAGCCACTTTCTGTATACTATCCGTTCCAGGACCGCGCGATTCATCCTGCAATATTCCCGGGAGACGGGGTGTTTTGGACCATTGGCGTTCGTCATAGCGCTCTGGTTCATGACCGCGCAAGCAGGTGCCGGCGAAATCGAGCCACGGTCATATACGAATACGCCGGTGGGAATCAACTTTCTGATCGCGGGCTATTCCTATTCGGACGGTGGCTTGTCAACCGCCGCGTCGTCACCGATCAAGGATGCCGATCTCAAGATTCATACCGGCATTTTGGCTTATGCCCGGTCAATGGACGTATGGGGCAAATCGGGAAAGCTCGACGTCATTGTGCCTTATTCGGACCTTTCGGGAAGCGCTATGGTCGCGGGGAATCAGAGAGAGCGCCAAGTTTCCGGACTGCACGACCCGCGCTTTCGCTTGTCAGTTAATTTCTATGGCGCCCCTGCGCTGACACTGAAAGAGTTTGCAAAATATCACCAAAATTTGATCATTGGAGCGAGCATTCAGGTATCTGCGCCACTGGGTCAATATGATCGAGACAAACTAGTCAATCTTGGCAATAATCGATGGTTCGTCAAACCCGAAATCGGAATCTCCAAAGGTTTGGGGGCAATCACGATAGAGCTTTCCACCGGTGTGACTTTCTTCAGCGATAACGATGAATTCTTCGGCGGAAATAAGCTTGAGCAGGATCCTGTCTACTCTGCGCAGGCACACGTTACCTATAATTTCGGCCGCGGTATTTGGGCTGCCTTGAGTGGAACTTGCGATTATGGCGGTCGCACTACAATCGAAGGCGTGCAAAGCGATGATTTGCAGAGCAATTGGCGCGTGGGTGCCACATTTGCGGTGCCCTTAAACCGGAATAATTCGATCAAGTTTTTCATCAGTAGTGATGTTTATACCACTGCAGGGGGCGACTATGAACTTGGGGGGATTATCTGGCAGTATCGCTGGGGGCGTGGGCTTTGACATTGAAGGGAAAGGACACTGGCAATCCGAGGAAACTATAAACAATAGAGCGGAGAAAAGCTATGAAGAAAACCCTTACCACGTGCAAGGGAAATCGGGTGTTGATTTTCTGCTTGGTAATCTTTTTATCAGGCTGTGGTACCTTCAGGGATTTAAAAAAAGAAAGTGCCGAAATTGAACAGACCTATGGCCTGGCGGGTAAAATCAACATACCTGCACCTCCCATGGGAGCCATTGTGGTCATGCTGTATTCCCAAAAGGAAGGAAAGAATGAAATCGTTGCATGCACGATAGCAACAGAGACGGGACATTTTACATTTTATAGGTCGTACGGCACCTATTTTATTGCAGCCTTTGAGGACCTGAACGACAATTTTTCTCATGATCCGGGAGAGAAGGTCGGATATTACGGCGCACCGGATGCGATTGTTATGTCGCCAAAAGAAGGGGCGACAACCACTAAAAATACTTTTCTGAACCTCGATTTTCGCCTTGCGAGTGCAGAACAGTTTTTACCAGGCTTTTCCGCAACGGTCGATGCGGGGAAAATCAGCCGATCGAATTTTGTAAAGATCGGACAGATCTGCAGCCTGGATGACAAAATATTTGCCCCTGCAAATGGTTCCATCGGTTACTGGAAGCCGCTGACCTTTCTGCGGGATTTCGGCGTCGGTGTCTACTTTCTGGATCCATACGATCCCAAAAAAATTCCGGTTATATTCATACATGGCGCATTAGGGTCACCTGAGGGCTGGAAAAAAATGATCGCGCAGATGGATCGAAAAAAGTTTCAGCCGTGGTTCTACTACTATCCTTCGGGAGTTCGCCTGGATAAAACCGGATTTGTATTGAATGAAATAATTAAAAGAATCCACCAGGAATATCGGTTTAAAACGCTTTATGTAACCGCCCAAAGCATGGGGGGTCTGGTAGCCCGCTCCTTTATAATGAAAAATATCTATGACGACAAGCAAAATTACATAAGATTGTTTGTTTCCATTTCTACCCCCTGGAACGGCCACCGGCTTACGGCAAAGGGCGCCGAGAGAGCCCCTGCCGCCATTCCCAGCTGGCATGACATGGTGCCGGAGAGCCCATTCATTCGAAATATTTTCGATAATAAATTTCCTGATTATTTAAAATACCATCTCCTGTTCAGCTACCGCGGAGACTGCCAGCTCCTGCTAAAGAACAACGACGGCACGGTCGAGCTTTCAAGCGAGCTTGATTACCGGGCTCAAGACGATGCGACCCAGGTGTATGGGTTTGATGAAGATCACGGCAGCATTATCTTCAGTCAAACATTTATAGATTACTACAACCGGATATTGAAAGAGAGTTTTAGCAAACAATAACAAGAGGAGAAAATCCGGGCGACATCGATGTCATCGAGGCAGTTAATGGACGCGAAGCGTTCGATTGAACTTGGCGTTGTCATCCGGCTGTATCGGGCAAAGGTGCGCTACTTTAGCATCGAAATGCAATGACGCTGATTCAGGGCAACCTGCCAATGATGACGATAGAACGTCGGGTTGCCGCTATTTCGACAATCATTTTCTTCCAGACCCTCACGGTCCGCGGCATAATTCGTCTATTTACCCTTATTCCAAGACTATACGCCCGATAAGCAGGCTCCGAGGTATCCTGGTACGATTCTCGCTACCTGGTATTTCATTCGGAATCGAATGGCAAAGACACCAACGGAAAGATTGCAGAAACGGCAGCTTAGTTTATGAGAACAATCAAGATCACAGTGTTTTCCGTCTTGGTTGCAGCCTTGGTGGCCTGGGGCTCGATGGCGATTTACTATTCCTGTGATACCGCCTTGCTGCGAATCCCGGGGGCGGTGCTTTTTCCACTGGCCTGCGCCGGCGCGCTGCTGCTGGTTCGCTCCAAGAAAATGGGGGCACTGATCTTCACCGCGCTGTTTGCCATCGTAATTTTAGTGTGGAATTCCAATTTACCGTCCAACGATCGCAGCTGGCAACCGGATGTTGCACGCCTGCCTCATGCAACCATGCAGAATGGAAAAACAACCATTCATAACGTCCGCAATATCGAGTACCGCAGTGAAGCAGATTACGAAGTCCGATATTATGACAAAGTGGTTGATGTGTCCAAACTGCGCAGCATCGATCTTTTCCTGTCCGACTGGGGTTTTAAGGCTATCGTGCATACCCTGATCAGTTTCGGATTCGATGATGGCAGCTACCTTTGCATCTCAATCGAAACACGCAAAGAAATCGGGGAATCTTATTCGAGCATCAAAGGGCTTTTCCGTCAGTATGAACTGATTTACGTGGTCGCAGACGAGCGCGACCTCGTGCGGCTCCGCACCAACTACAGGCAGGGGGAGACCGTTTACCTTTACCGGGTACAGGGATTAACGTCGGAAACCGCCCGCCTGATTCTTCAGGACTACATACAGTACATTAACAATCTTGCAGCAGAGCCCCAGTGGTACAACGCTTTGACCGGCAACTGCACCACGCAGATCCGCGGCCACACTCGTCCATATGTCGGAAAAGTAATATGGGACTGGCGCATTTTGGCCAACGGATACATTGATGAGCTCGCCTATGAAGTGGGCTCTCTTGACAATTCACTGCCGTTTGAGCAGCTCAAGCATAATAGCATCATCAACATCCGGGCGCTGGCAGCTGGGCAGGATCCCGACTTCTCCAAGCGCATACGGGAGGGGCTTGCAGGTATGGACTATCAATTTCAAGAATGAGGAAGCACAAAGGGTGAAAGGCCATGGCTCATTACAGGCATTATAGAATATTTAATAAAGGCAACACTGCTTCCGTTGTGTGCATTTACAAACTTATACCATCAGTCTTGTTACTCGCACTGATCATGACGGGCTGCGCCACGCCGATCGGAACACGCGAGGCAGGGATACGGGGGACTTACGAGAAGATAAATGTGTCTGTGCTGAAGGAGGACACATACAGCGATGCGTCGGCGATCGTGCTGAACCGCTATTTTTTGAAAGAACGATTCGAGCAGAATCCTGACGAAGTCCTGTCATTCCTCCACAATATAGCCTGTAAAGACGAGCGCAGGGATCTTCTGTATGCCCTTTCCGAATTGTCCTATCTCATTGGAGAAAAAAAGCGCACCGGCTTCGATTATGATTACCCCGAACAAGCGGCCCGGCCCTACTATCTATCCAGCGCTGTTTACGCTTATTTCTTTCTGCTCGGTGACCGCGGCGAGCTTCCAAGCCCCTATGACCGGCGATTTCGGGTGGCTTGCGATCTGTACAACACTGCGCTGGCGCATGGATTGGACATCAGCGAAAACAAGCCTGAAGAGTTTGAACCCGGCGTGCGACAGCTTCCGGTGGGCGCCATATCGATTGCAATCGACAATTCAAATTTTCCTTATGAATTGAAAACAATTCAAAAATTTGTAGCAGCCGACGAACTGGATGTCACGGGACTGAGCGTCAGGGACCGGCGGCCGGGACTAGGTGCGCCGTTCATCGCCGTTGAACGGCGCGCTGAGAACGCACCGGTGGGCCGGGAGTACCCCGGCACCCTGTTTTTGAGAGTGAGCGGGGATATCCGTGATATTCAAGAAGGCACATGCCTTGCTCGGATGGAACTGTACTCCTCTTATGATCAAAATGAAATCACCGTCAACGGCCTGAAAATTCCCCTTGAGGAGGATCTGACCGCCCAGCTTGCACATTCTCTCAATCAGCCGTTTATCTGGAAGTTGGGAAAACTCCAATTTTTGACGGGCCGCGAATTTTTAGAAAACGGGGTATACCCGCTGCAGCCCTACAGTCCGGGCAGAATCCCCGTTGTCTTCGTGCACGGGACATTCAGCAGCCCTGTATGGTGGGCCGAAATGTTCAACACCCTGCGGTCGGACAGTGACTTGCGCAAACGCTATCAATTCTGGTTCTACATTTATGACAGCGGTAAACCCATCCCCTTTTCCGCTGTTCACTTGCGTGAATCTCTGTCCGAGACACTGACGAATCTTGATCCGGAATCAAAGGACCCGGCACTTCAACAGATGGTTATCGTCGGGCACAGCCAGGGGGGCCTTTTGACGAAGCTGACGGCGGTCAACACAAGCGATGGCATCGTGCAGGCGGCAACACACAAAAGGATGCAAGAGCTTGAACTGACCCAGGCCGAAAGGGAGACGATAAACCGATACCTGGTCTATGAGGCGTTGCCTTTCGTAAAACGTGTGGTTTTTATTTCCACGCCTCACAGGGGCAGTTATCTTGCCAAAGATTATGTCGTCCGTCTCGTGAAAAAGATTGTCACTCTGCCGCTCAACCTGTTGCAGGCAACCACCCAGTTCTTTACCCTGACGGCCAAGTTCGGCAAAGGCAAAGGCATGCCTGGAGAAGAGGGCCACATCCGTACCAGCCTCGACAGCATGTCTCCGAAAAATCCGGGATTGCTTGCACTGGCGGAAATGCCTCTGGCGCCGGGAATCAAGGGGCATTCCATCATTGCCATCAAAGGAGATGAAACGCCGCCGGAAGGCCATGACGGGGTCGTGGCCTACAAGAGCGCCCATGTGACGTATTTGGCATCGGAGTTCATCGTGCGCAGCGAACACTCCTGTCAGGGGCACCCGCTGGCAATCGAGGAAGTGCGCCGGATATTGATGGTACATCTGAACGAAAACGCGGAGCAGGATAATGAGTCGACAAGCCGGGACTGAGACAGCCATCGCTTGTGGGCGGCAAAAAGGATCCCGCGCCGCATTGATGGCTGTAAATATGCATAACCCAGAGTGAACATAACTCATCATCTCATTTTACCATAGCCTTTGCAGCATGGCTTTAAATCCACACTTTAGTTGAGGAAAGGATGCGAAAAATGAAAAAATTAGCAGTTGTCGTAATGGTCTCTTTGATTGGTCTTGGTTCTCTTCTGGGTGGTTGCGGCAGCACCACGCAAGTCAAGCAGGCGCCTCAAACTACGCTAGGTCAGGAATTGATGGATTTGGACAAGGCCCGCCAAGATGGAATCATCACAGAAGATGAATATAAAAAATTGAAGAAGCAAATTGTAGAAAATCATACAGATTAAGAGGAATTTTGGGTTTTGACCTGGAAGGTATCGCCTTTTGTCTGCCTCAAAATATCTTGCACCTCAACTATCCAGAAAGGTTGACATGCCAATCGATGAAGAAGGTCGGCCAGTTAAATGAACACAACTTCTAATATAGACAAGGGTAAATGTATCATGAAGAGATATTATCCCAAAATGCAAAAAATTTTACCCTGTGCAGTATTTATAGCAGTAATGCTCATTGCCATTACCTCCTTGGCGGGCAATCATGAGGACAGGTGGAGCTTCATGATCCAACCGTACATTTGGTTCCCGACCATCGACAGCGAACTGAGATATACTGCGCTTCCGAATGGGTCGAGCGGAAGCCCCGAGATCAAAGTATATCCAGATGATTGGCTTGAAAACCTGGATCTGGCCGTGCTGTTGACCGCTGGGGTCCGCAAAGGAGAATGGTCTTTCGTGGCTGATTTTACCTATCTGGACCTCTCCTCCTCGGAAAGTGCGGTAAAAAACATCAATTTCGGTGGGGATCTTGTGAGCACCTCCCTGGATGCCGGGACAGAGGTGGGGATGAAGGGCTTTGTAACGACCTTTGCAGGGGGCTACCGGGTCATCGATGGACAAATTCTGAAAACCGATCTTGTCGCCGGGGCACGCTATTTGTGGCTGGAAGCCGATACGGATTGGAAACTCTCCGCCGACGTTGCAGGCCCTGGGGGGGGACAAACTTTCGACCGTCGAGGCAACATTACCGAAGATGAGGATGTATGGAATGGGATCGTAGGCGTCAGGGGGCAGATCATGCTGGGCAAGAGCCACTGGTTCATTCCGTACTATGCCGATATCGGCGCAGGGGATTGCGAACTCACCTGGCAGGTTTTTTCGGCCCTGGCCTATGCTTTCAATTCCTGGGACATCGCCGTGGGCTACCGCCACCTGGAATTCGATGCCGACGATGATGACGCGTTCATTCAGAAGTTGAGCTTCACGGGCCCGGTGGTCGGAGCGGTATTCAGGTTCTAAGGCGTAAGCCGAATCGAAAGAACGCCGCCGGAATTGACCTTACGTTCAAAATCTATTCAACTCGCAACAACTTTTTCCATTGAGTTCGTGAAAATCCAATAAGGAAGTATTTTATTATGAGAAGTAAAGTCGTACACAGCCTGCTCAGCATCGCGGTAGGCGCTGGCGCGCCGATATGCGCAGGGCAAGGTCACCGGGACGGTGAAGATGGTAAAGGGGTCCATCGGCATTCAGATCGGCGGTCAGGCATTCAGTCAGATGATTTTCTTCGAGGACAAACGCGCCTATGATGAATTCACCAGGGGCGGCTTCGCGTTCCGGTGTGTCTGCCGTTGCCATCACCGCCGGTGCTCAGGCGAAAGCCGGCACCGAAGGGATTACAGCCGGAGTCAGCGCCGGCCCGGCAACGGGCGCTCAAGCCAGAACGAGTTACCATAAGGGCATGGCCGTGTTCGTTCACGCTTTGGGCGGCCTTATGGCTGAAGCAAGCGCGTGCGGCCAGAAGTTCCATTTTGAACCCATCAAATAGGGCGGGGTAGATCGCCCCGATGCGTTTTTCAACTGTCGATGTCTTTGCTCATGGTGTGTGTGCCCGGACTTGAATACACTCAAGCGCTTTGTCATTGGGGACTATGAATGACCATCAAAATGAAAATAGCTTCAATTTTTTCCGGCGTGTGCTTGCTTATTGCAATCCCAATGTTCGCTGATGCGGGAAAGGAATCCTCTTACGCCGGTTCCGCAAGCTGCCGTGAGTGCCATGAGAGGTTCCATCAGCTTTGGTCCACGTCAATGCATGGCCTGGCCATGCAGCCGTATTCGGCGAGCTTCGCAATGGAAAATCTTACGCCTCATCAGAGAGATATTCCGATTGGAAAGGCGAAGTATCGCGCCGTAATTCATGAAGGCGTCGTGCTCAAGACGGATCGGATGGAGAGGAAAAAATTCAAGATCGAGCAAGTTCTCGGCGGGAAGAACGTCTATTACTTCCTCACGCCTTTCAGCAAGGGAAGGCTCCAGACCCTTCCTATAGCGTATGATGTCAACAAGAAGGAGTGGTTCGACACCGCTGCCAGCGGCATACGACACTTTCCGGGCGCAGAACAGGTCGAGGCGGTGGACTGGCGGGAATATCCTTACACGTTCAACACTGCCTGCTACGGCTGTCATGTGAGTCAGCTCTCGACCAACTACAATTTGGAAACCTTCACCTACCAGACGACCTGGAACGAGCCCGGCATCAACTGCGAGACCTGCCACGGCCCCTCGGCCGAGCATAACCGGATTGCAAAGTCGACGCCCAAGGGTCAACCACTGCTGGAACTTCACATCATCAGCACCAGGACGATGACGAAAACGCAACGGAACGATCTATGTTCCGGTTGCCACGCCAAGGCCAGCCCGCTGACCCTCCAATACGGACCCGAAGATCGGTTCTATGACCACTTCGACCTCATGACCCTGGAGGACCCCGACTATTATCCCGATGGACGTGACCTGGGCGAGAACTACACGCTCACCTCGTGGGCCATGAGCCCCTGCGTAAAGTCCGGCCAGCTCGACTGCATGCATTGCCACACCTCCAGCGGTCGCTACCGGTTCAAGAAGGAGATGTTCAACAACGCCTGCATGCCCTGCCACGAAGACAAGGTAAAAAATCCGGCCGTGCACACGCACCATCCGGCGCAGAGCGAGGGCAGCAAGTGCATCTCCTGCCACATGCCCATGACCGCTTTTGCACGGATGAACCGGAGCGACCATTCGATGCTGCCGCCGACGCCGGCAGCGACCATGGCCTTCAACTCGCCCAATGCCTGTAACCTCTGCCATCAGGACAAGGATGCTCACTGGGCCGACACGTTCGTACGGCAATGGCGTACCCGGGACTATCAGGCGCCGGTGCTCAAACGCGCGGCGCTCATCGACGCCGCCCGCAAACGCGATTGGACGAAACTGACCGAGATGATCGCCTACATCGCCGATCCCAAGCACGACGAGATATTTGCCACCTCGCTCATCAGGCTCATTCCGCCATCGCAGGACGGGAAGGTCCAGGATGCCCTGATCGGCGCGGCTCATGACCCGTCGCCGCTTGTACGAGGCGCCGCTGTGCAGGCGCTGGGGAGCATACCGACGCCTGGAAGCCTTCAGACGCTGGTCATGGCAACGGCAGACGAGTTCCGGCTGGTCAGGGTCCGGGCCGCTGCAGGGATCGCCGCTTTTCCAAATCTGGCTGTGCCGCCGGCCTATCAGGCGCAGCTCAGGACGGCCAACGATGAGTATCTTGCTTCAATAACGGCTCGGCCCGACCAGTGGACATCCCATTACAACTTGGGGAACCACCTGCTCGGTCAAAGAGAGTTGAAGAACGCCGTGACATCCTATCAGATGGCCCTGGTCCTGAACCCGCAGGCCATCATGCCGATGGTGAACACTTCCGTTGCCTATGCCCGGCTGGGCGAGAACGAAAAGGCGGAGGGCGCCCTGGGCAAAGCGCTCGCGCAGGCTCCCGACAACGTCGCGGTGAACTTCAACATGGGACTTCTGAAGGCGGCGAAGAACGAACTTGCGGCGGCGGAGATGCATCTCAAAAAAGCGTTCAAAACCGATCCCCAGATGGCGCAGGCAGCCTACAATCTCTGCATCATCACCGCCAAGGACCGCATTGGCGAAGCGGTGGCCTGGTGCAGGATAGCCGCTGATATCAGCCCTCAGGAGCCGAAGTATGCCTATACCCTGGCCTTCTATCTGAACCAGAAGGGCGACAAGGATGCGGCCATCACAACCCTGGAAGCGCTGCTCGTGAAGTCCCCGCAGCACAAAGATGCCGAGAGGCTGCTCAAGGAAATATCAAGGTAAAAGCCACGTAACGAAAGGGGCAGGGAATATTCGGGCCGGCCCCCGGAGGTCAAGTTTTCCGAAATAAAACGGCGTTGATGGCCTGAACACGGGTGCGGACAGGCCAGAACGTCCTGTAGAGGAAATAAACCGAACGAGGAGATGCAAAGGAGCTGCAAATGACAATGAAATGCTGCGGATGGATGCTTTTTCTGGCGATGGTGGTCTCGACGCTGGCGACTCCGGCCCGGGCACAGGACGATGAGGCGGCGGAATTGGCCAAGAAGCTGGCGAACCCGATTGCTTCCTTAATCAGCGTGCCGGTGCAGTATAATTACGACGAATATGGCGGGGCAAACGATGGCGCAGCGGTCAGCCGTCTGAACATCCAACCGGTCATTCCGTTCTCTCTGAACGCAAACTGGAACCTGATCACGCGAACCATTGTGCCGCTCATCGATCAACAGGATTTCCCACTTGCCGCGATGAACGAGTCGGGCCTCGGCGACATTGTTGCCAGTCAGTTCTTTTCACCCAAATCGACAGCAGGCGGCTGGATCTGGGGCGCGGGGCCCGTCGAATTGCTGCCGACGGCCACCGACGACGTGCTCGGCAGCGAACGGTGGGGCCTCGGGCCGACGGCCGTGGCGCTGAAGCAGTCGGGACCGTGGACGGTCGGCTTTCTGGCCAACCATATCTGGTCCGTGGCCGGCGACGACGACCGAAACGATATCAACGCCACCTTCCTGCAGCCCTTCGTGAGCTATATCACCAAAACGAAAACAACCATCGGCTTGGTCTCGGAATCCACCTACGACTGGGAAAGCGATCAGTGGTCGGTCCCGGTGATTGCCCAGGTGGCGCAGCTGTTCAAGATTGGCCCGCAGATCCTCCAACTCGCCGTGGGCGCAAGATATTGGGCCGAATCCCCGGATAACGGACCCGAGGATTGGGGTTTGAGGGTACAACTGACATTTCTGTTCCCCAAATAGGGCGGACGCCCCGGTCTTTTGATCCGCCCGTCCACGCTTATGCCAGCCAGGCCGGTGACCTGAATGGGTAGATAAATTCAAGACACTCTAAAGGAGCAATTCGATGGGACAAAGCTTGATTCAATTTAAAAGGCGCAGCCCAGGGGTAACGTCATGCCAGCCAGATCGCAGCGGCGACGGAGACATGGACAGCCCGCGCATGAGGCGGCCTATCAACAACCTGAAGCACTTGTCTCTGGCTTTCCTGGCTGTCGCCGCTATGTTTGCGGCGTTTGTCCTGTCCGCCGATACCCTGGCGGCGGAAACGTCACGCCGGCCGAATATCGTCGTCATCCTCGGCGACGACCTGGGGTTTGCCGACATGGGATCATACGGCAGCGAGATCAAAACACCGAATCTCGACTCGCTGGCGAACGACGGCGTGCGCTTTACCAACTTTTACACGCACGCGAGCTGTTCACCGACGCGCTCATTGCTGCTGAGCGGCGTCGATACGCATCAAAACGGTTTAGGCAACATGGACGAGTGGACCGCTCCCAACCAGCAAGGCGTGTCCGGCTACGAAGGCTATCTCAACGACCAGGTGGTCACGCTCCCTCAGTTGCTCAAGGATGCCGGCTATCACACTTACATGGTCGGCAAGTGGCACCTGGGCAAGGCGCCCGAGCAGATACCGGCCGCACGAGGATTCGAGCGCGACTTCTCGCTGCTCGACGGGGCGGGCAGCTACTGGGACATGACCAATTTTACTGCCGCGTCGCCACGGTCCGTCTTCACCGAGGACGGGCGATATCTGACGCAGCTTCCCAAGGATTACTACGCGACGAAGACCTACACCGACAAACTGATCGAATTCATCGACGCCAATCAGGGCGACGGCAAACCCTTCTTCGCCTACGTCGCCCACCAGGCGCCGCATGATCCCTATCATCTGCCGCAGGAGTGGCGCAATCGCCATGTCGGCGAGTACGACAAGGGCTGGGACGCATTGCGGCAGGAGCGGCTGAGGCGCCAGATCGAGCTCGGCATTCTGCCTTCGGACACGCAGCTCGCCGAGCGCATGTGGTTCCTGCCCGACCCGATCGTGCTGGCCCCGGCGCCCAGGGCCCTCCTCGGCAAGAAGATGGAGCTTTACGCCGGAATGGTGGAGAATCTCGACTTCCACGTCGGCCGGCTCATCGACCATCTGAAGAAGATCGGCGAGTACGACAACACGATCTTCATCGTGTTCGGCGACAACGGGGCAGAGGGCACCGATCTCTTCAAGATGATCGCGGGGTCGCCCGGTTCGCGCGACTACCTCTTTGCGGCGATCAACTGGTCGCAGACCCATCCTAATGCGTGGGGCGATCCGGGCTCGTACGTCGGCTACGGCCCGATGTGGGCCCAAGCGTCGATGACGCCTTTCAGCCAGTACAAGGGCTGGCTCGCCGAAGGCGGCATCCGCAACGCACTGATCGTCAGCGGTCCGGCGGTCAAGCGCGCCAAGGGCAGCATCAACCACGGACTGCTGCACGTGGCTGACATCATGCCGACACTGCTCGAGATTGCAGGCGCCAGCTATCCGAAGTCCCAGCAGGGGAGTAAATTGCCTGCGCTGATGGGCAAGTCATGGGGCCCGTTGCTAGCCGGACAGGCGGACGCCGTGCGGACCGAACAGGATTATCTCGCGTGGGAGCTCTTCGGCAACCGCGCGGTTCGGCAGGGTGAGTGGAAGCTGCGCTGGCAATTCAAGCCGTACGGCAAGGGCGGCTGGGAACTGTTCAATGTCGCGAAGGATCCGGCCGAGCGCGAGGATGTCGCCGCGCGGAATCCCGAAAAGGTCAAGGCCTTGATGGCGCTCTGGGACGACTATGTCGCGACCAACAACGTGATCCTGCCGAGTCGCTCGGTATTCGAGACCCTGGAAGACCAGCTGCCGATGAGGGTCCCGGTCGAGTCGGGCTACCCGCCGCTGATCTACAAGCGCCAGTTCGTGCCCCCCCAGGAGATGATGGCTGATCCCAAACCCTGAACGTTGCCGACCCACCATTTGATTTGAAAATCACCCTCTGCTTGCTGCAGGGAGATCCATTCAAAAAGGAGTGATATCCCATGAGAATCGACACATACCACATGAAACCGTTCCCATGGTTGGGAATGATCGTCGCGACGATGCTCGTCGTCGGCACGCTCTGCCCGTCGCAGGCCCAGGCCCAGGTCCCGGCGCGTTTCTATTGGAAGACGCTGTCGGGCACCAATGCGGTGCCGCTCATCGTCGAGTCGCTGACCGGCAACACGAATCCGTTCGATCCAGCCCATAACGTATCGGCAGATGCGGATATCGATGCCACATTGACCCTGATGGGATATGCGAAATTTTTTCCTCTGCTCGACCGTGCGGCCATGGCTGCGGTCCTCCTGCCCATGGGGCGAATCTCGGGCGATGTCACGGTGGTCGGCAGGGCGTTCAGCGAATCGGTCAACGGGTTCGGCGATCCGATGCTCGAGTTCGTCGTCAATGTTATCGGCCCGCCGGCGCAAATGAACATCCCCGACGCCCTGCGTTATGCCCCGGGCTTTTCTGTCGACCTGCTCGTCGATCTGGCGCTGCCGATTGGCGAGTATGATGATGACCAAGCCCTCAATATCGGGCAGAACCGCTGGTATGGCCGTCTGGGTTTGCCTATCATCTGGCAGCTCGGCCCGTGGGTGCCGGGTCGGCGCACGACATTGGAACTTCTGCCCGCCGTGTGGTTGTTCGGAGACAACGACGACTATGTCGGGCAGACGATGGAGACCGATCCATTGTTCCAACTGGATGCGCACTTGACCCGCGACCTCACCGAGCACTTCTGGGGGTCGCTCGACGGTGCCTGGTACAGCGGCGGAGAAGCGACCATCAACGGCGTCTCGGGGGAGAAGCTCGACAACATAGGCCTCGGACTCACCTTCGGATATCAGATCAACGACAACCTTAACCTCACGGTCAGCTACAAGTCTACTATCAATGACGACGCTCCCGATGACCTTCGCATGGACAATCTCATGGTCTCGTTCGTGTATGGCTGGCACAAACTCATAGAAGGCTCACGGCGGCTGAAGGACGAAGAGTAGGGCAACCATTCGGATGGTTGCTTTGTTCCTGGTACACTTTTAGCTATCTATTTCATTCATTGCGAACATAAGCGCCCCGTAACCGTAATCAGGTTCGATTAAGATCATCTGGCTGTCCGGCCAGGCGTGGAAGGCGCTGCTCGCGGTGCAAGCGGCGCTTCATAAAAGAAAAATCCAGACATCACAAAAGGAGGCGGAGACAGGAAAGCAGCGTAGAATGCGGATGTTCAACTACATCGAAAATAACAACAAGGAGGGCGTATGAAAAAACAATTCAATTTAATTTTGTTCTCGGTTTGTATGATTACTTTGTCATTTACGAATAGCCTCTGGGCATTGGAACTAATCACGCGGGAGGTCATGGAAGAAAAAGTCATCACCGAAGTCGATTTGGTCCGAAAGGCAGACAACTTTATCATTCTCTTCGATGGCTCCAGTCACACAAACAAACTGGTGCCTGGCACCAATAAATCCCAAATCGCTGTTGCCAAAGAACTGCTGAAGCAGCGAAATCAATGGTTCCCCGAACTAGGCTATAGTGGCGGCCTCTACTTGCTTTCCGGGTGGACTTCTTTCAAAACGCTATACCCTGTTCAGCGGTATGAACGCGAGGCTTTTGGGCGTGCCATAGATCAACTGCCCGATGAAGGCGAGGGCAACAATCTTCTACAACTGGCCCTGTTCGAACTTGAAAAAGTGCTGTCAAGCCTCTCAGGTCGCACCGTGGTGTTTTTGTACACCGACGGTACCTTCACTGGTGTATCACATCCTAAAACTCCCGTCGAAATTGCAAAAGATATCGTTCAGAAACACGACGTGAGTTTTTATATCATCAGTAGTGCTGACGACAGTATCGCCAAAAAAGATATGTTGAAACGCGTGGCGTCGATCAGCCCAGGCTCGCGGGTTATCCCGATTGACACCTTCCTGAAACGGCCCGAGTACTTGTCCGGGGCACTTTTCACCGTCAAGGTGTCCTCGTATGTCAAATTGACGCCCAAAACCGAGATGGCCGGATTTACGACGGAGAATATGCTGTTCGATTTCAACGGTCACGCCATCCGGACGGATTATGAACAAAAGCTGGCTTTGTTGGGCCGTTTTCTTCAGGAAAACACGCAGGCATACGTGGTGCTCAATGGCTATACCGATGGCATCGGATCAAAAGCCTACAACTTGAGCTTATCCGAAGCGCGTGCGATGAGTGTCACCGATTACCTGATAAAAAATTTTGGCATCGCACCCGACAGGATCGTTCCCTTATGGCATGGGGACCTCAACCCTGCCGCAGACAATGGGTCCGCGGAAGGCCGACAGCTCAACCGCCGCGTTGAAATTGCGGTGGGAGGTCTGTAGACCTCGCGGCCCCTGCGTGTATAGGGCCGGGACGATACCCGGGGGTGCCTGTGATCTTGTGGCGCAATTGCACGTGCTTCATAGGCAATGCGGTTGCGCCACACCCCCCTATCCACACAATCGAATCAGCCAAAGCGGTTCTCAGCGTCTGGTCAATCTAAAAACGTCGACGATTTCCTTCGAAGCTCAGGACTCCCATCATGAAAAAGCGATCCCTTTTTGCTGGGATATTCCAGTCTCAATAAACCTGCAATCAAAGAACGGCAGCTCGACACCCTGCGTCGGTCTTCCCGGAGCAAACGATCGTTATGATCTTTTGAACTTTGGGACAGTATTTTTGACGGGTTGGTATCAAGGCGCGTAGGGCGGCCCGGCATGCCACCAGCGCGTCATTCCCCCGAAACTAGAGCAGGCCCTCGCACGGCTTTAGCCGGTAACCTTTCAGCGACCATCGCAAGCGGCCCTTGATGGCGAAAACACGACATCTCTTTACACTTTTCATTTTACACTTTACACTGTGCGAATATTTTCCGTCCTTCGAGAGGATCGCGCTGATGTATCTGAACGATGAGCAAGCCGATAAGCTGAAAGCTATGGTCCGACAACTCGAACAGCGTACCGGCGTGCGTCTGATGACCGCGGTCGTCGGCAAATCGGGACTTTACCCCGAGATTCCTTGGAAAGCCTTCGCCTGCGGCGTGATCGCCAACGCCTGCATGCATCTGATCGGGACCGTCTGGAATCCTGACGCGCATCTAAACTGGAGTGTCCAGCACACGCTTGGTTTCGTGCTGGGAACCAGCGCCGGTATTGCCTTGTTGACCTTCTTCTGGCCGTCATTCGGGCGTCTCTTCCTGTCCGCACTCAGCCGCGAGACCGCAACGGGCCATTATGCCCGCAGCCTTTTTACGCAATATGAAATGTTTAAAACGCCGGCCCGTAACGGCATTCTGCTGCTAATCAGCTTGTTCGAACAGCGCGCCGTCCTATTGCCCGACAGCGGCATTGCCGGGCAGTTGGGCGAACGATCCCGGCGGGGTCTCGTCAGTAGAATGAATGCCCATCTGCGCCGTGAAAATGGTTTTCAAGCGTTGGCTGAAGGGATTCGGCATCTTGAAACGGCTTTGGGAGCCGGTCCGTCCGATGCCCTGGCGGATCGTGTCTGCCCGGAGGGTGACATGCTGATCGAGCTTGAGGGGATTTCTTAACGGAACGTGATCTTTAACGCCGGTGCGGCCGGATCAGGGCAAGGACCACTATGAAACAGGCTAAAATACTTCTCGACCACGGTAGCGGCGGCAAAATGGCCCATCAATTGACCACCGAGTTGCTTCTGCCATTGTTCTGCAATCCATTTCTGGAGCAGTTGCACGACGGCGCCATTGTGGACATGCCTGGCGGCCGCATAGCCTTTTCCACCGACAGTTTCGTGGTGGATCCCATTTTTTTTCCCGGTGGCAACATCGGTGATTTGGCGGTCAATGGGACCCTCAACGATTTGGCGATGTGCGGCGCGCTACCGCTTTATATGAGCATGGGGCTGATCCTGGAAGAAGGCTTGCCGATCAGCGAGCTGAAGTGCATCCTGACCAGCATGCGCGATGCCCTGGCGGTCGCTGGTATACAGCTTGTCACCGGTGACACCAAGGTTGTCCCGCGGGGTGCGGCAGATAAGATCTTCATCAATACCACCGGCATCGGAAGGGTTGCGCCTGGTGTGCGCATCAGCGCGGATGGCGCCCGTCCCGGCGACCGGATCATTCTAAGCGGCACCATGGCCGATCATGGCATTGCAGTGCTCACACAGCGCGAGGGTTTGCGCTTCGAATCGGATGTGGTCAGCGATACCGCGCCCCTGCACACCATGGTACAGGCCATACTCGCCTGTACCCAGGATGTGCATGTGCTGCGCGATCCCACCCGCGGAGGGGTGGGTACCGCGTTGAACGAAATTGCCGTCCAATCCGGGGTGGGCATGCTGATCGAGGAGCAACGTTTGCCGGTAGCGCAGGCCGTGGCCGGCATCTGCGAGTTGCTGGGGTTCGATCCGCTCTACCTGGCCAACGAGGGCAAATTGCTCTGCCTGGTGCCCGCGGAACAAGCCGATGCGGTGCTGGCGACGATCCGCAAAGATCAGTATGGCGCCAATGCCTGCATCATCGGGCAGGTGACGGCCGACCATCCCGGCCGGGTCGTGATGACGACGGGTATCGGCGGACAGCGCATCGTCGATATGCTCAGCGGCGAGCAGCTCCCGAGGATTTGTTGAACTTTTTTATAGGTCATTGGGATGCGAAAAAGATATTTCTTTGTGGGTTTGTGGGCAGCCCTGGTCTGCTGGGTCTGGCTGAGCGGGTGCGGCGGTCCCAAGGAATATCCGCTGGCCGGCCAGACGATGGGGACCACCTATCATATTAAGGTGATTTCCGAATCCAAAGTCGATGTGGCGGCCGTTCAGACCCGGATCGATCAGCGCCTGGAAGAGATCAACCAGAGCATGTCCACTTTCCGCCAGGACAGCGAAATCAGCCGTTTCAATGCCTTTTCGGAAACCGGACATCCTTTCCAGGTGTCGGCCGATTTTCTGCGGGTCATGCTCGCGGCCAGGGAGATTCACCAGTTGACCGCGGGCGCCTGGGATGGCACCGTCAATCCCCTGGTGGATGTGTGGGGGTTCGGCAAAGCCGGGCCGTTGCAAGCCCTGCCGTCACCCGAGGCGGTGGCGCAGGCACGGAAAAAGGTGGGTTTCGATCGCATTGCGATATCCGAGGACGGGTATCTGACCAAAAAAGCGGGTGATTTGACAGTCGACCTGGCCGCCATTGCCAAGGGGTATGGCGTGGATCAGGTGGCCCTGCTGATCAAAGGGATGGGGTTCAAAGACTATCTGGTCGAGATCGGCGGCGAGATTTACGCGGCCGGGCGCCGGCTCGATGGAAAACCTTGGCGGGTAGGCATCAACCGCCCGCAGGCGGATGCCCCGATGGACGCGGTTTACAAGGTGTTGCAACTGGCCGATGCAGCCATGGCCACCAGCGGGGATTACCGCAACTTTTATCGAATCGAAGGCCGGGTCTATTCGCACATCCTCGACCCGCGCACCGGCTACCCACTGCAAAACGGCGTCGTCAGCGCAACGGTGGTCGCCGCTAACTGTACCTTTGCCGATGGTCTGGCCACGGCCCTGATGGTCATGGGGCCGCAGGCTGGTACGGCGCTGCTCGATCAGCTTCCCGATGTGGAAGGTTTGATCGTGGTGCGCACCCCTTCGGGTGATTTCGAAAACCACCCGTCGCGGGGATTCGCCGGTATTGCCCTGGAGTAGCTAGGGTTGCGCGAAAGGATAAAATCCGGTGCTGCCGGCTTAGGCGTTGACATTAAATGCCTAGTCTTATAAAAATTCTCGCAAGTAAATTTCTAATTCAATGATATAGGCTACTTATATGAAACTTCAGCTTTGGCTGAGGAAAAGGGCTAGTGAAAGGAAGGAGCTAAACGGTGGAAATTCTGGTTTTACTCAAGCAAGTGCCGGCGACCGAGTCGTTGATCGCGATCGCCAATGACCGCGTGTCGATCAAACCCGACGGGCTCAAATATGTCATGAATCCGTATGATGAACTGGCGGTCGAAGAGGCCCTGCGCATCCGCGAATCCCAAGGCGGAACGGTCACGATCCTCTCCGTCGGTCCGGCCAAAGCCGCCGAGGCCATCCGCACCGGGCTGGCCATGGGCGCCGACAAGGGCATCCTGATCGATCCGGGCAATCTGACCTGCGATGGGCTGGCCACGGCAAAGCTGCTGGCAGCCGCCATCAAACCAATGACCTACGACATCATTATCGCCGGGCATCGCGCGGTGGACGACGATAACTTCCAGGTGGCCACGGCTTTGGCGGAACTGCTGGGCATTCCCAACATCTCCATGGTGGTCAAACAAACCCTGGCCGACGGCAAGATCCGCTGCCTGTGCACGGTCGAAGGCGGCACAAAGGAGGTTGAAGCGACCCTGCCGGCCCTGATCGCTACCCAGCGCGGGCTCAACGATCCGCGATACGCCAGTTTGCCCGGCATCATGAAAGCCAAAAAGAAGCCCCTGGAAACCAGGAGCATTGCCGATTTAGGGCTCGATGCCGCCGGGCTGCAGCCCCTGGTGACGATCAAAGCCCTCAAAATGCCGGTCGAGCGCAAGGGTGGGCGCGTGATCGAGGGGGATTCGGTAGCGGTGAAAGTGGCGGCGCTGGTCAAAGCCCTGCATGAAGAAGCCAAAGTGATTTAAAAAGATACGAGGATATAAAGGAGCGATCATGACGCACAATGTTCTGGTGGTTGCAGAGCAGATTCAAGGGGTTTTCCGCAAAGTGACCTTCGAAGCGCTGAGCGCGGGTTTGAAACTGGCCGCGCAGACCGGCGGAGAGTTGCAGGCCCTGGTCCTGGGCAGCGGCATCGATGGGCTGGCGGCTGACCTGAAGGCCTACGGCGCGGCCAAAATTATGGTGGCCGACGATGCGGCCCTGGCCGATTTCACGACCGAAGCCTATACCCAAGTCCTGGCGGGTGTTATTGAACAGGTTCAACCCGGTATCGTATTGCTGGGCGCGACCACACAAGGCAAGGACCTGGCCGCGCGCCTGTCGGCCCGTTTGAATGTCGCCCTGGCCACCGATTGCGTGGCCCTGGCCGTGGAAGCGGGGCAGGTGGTGGCCACACGCCCCATGTACGGCGGCAAGATCCTGGCGGACGTGGCCCTGTCCGGAACACCGGTGATCGTGTCGTTGCGGCCCAACACCCAGACGATTGCCCCGTCGGCCGGTGCCGGCACTATCGAAAAGGTGGCCGTGACCCTTGGCGCGGTGCGCTCGCAGGTCGTGGCCAAGCAGTTCGAGAGCGGCAAGGTCGATTTGACTGAAGCCGACATCGTGGTCACCGGCGGTCGCGGCATGGGCGGACCGGATTTTTCCGCCATCGAAGCGCTGGCCGAGGCACTGGGTGCGGCAGTGGGCGCCTCACGCTCGGCCGTTGATGAAGGCTGGCGGTCGGCGGCCGATCAGGTGGGGCAGACCGGCAAGACCGTTTCGCCCAATTTGTATGTCGCCTGCGGTGTGTCGGGCGCCATTCAGCATCTGGCTGGCATGTCCTCCTCCAAAGTCATTGTCGCCGTCAACAAAGACCCTGAAGCGCCCATCATCGGCAAGGCGGACTATGCCCTTGTGGATGACCTGTTCGAAGTCGTGCCGGCCCTGACCGCGGAGATCAAGAAGTTGAAAAAGTAGCCGATGCAAATTTATCTCGAAAGCCTGGGGTGCGCACGCAACCAGGTCGACAGCGAGACCATGCTGGCCCAACTGGCAGCGGCCGGGATCGGCGTCACCGAAGACCCCGCCCTGGCCGATGCCATCGTGGTCAACACCTGCAGCTTCATCGAAGCCGCCGCCGACGAATCCATCGACACCATCCTGGCGCTGGCCCGGTACAAGCGCGAAGGGCGTTGCCGGCGGCTGATCGTCACCGGCTGTCTGCCCGAGCGTTATCGTGGTCAGATTGTCGAGGCGCTGCCCGAAGTGGATCTGTTTCTGGGTACCGGCGCCTACGACCGGGTGGTCACGGCGGTGCGCGGCGGACTGGCGGCCGGGGGCTGCCTGCTGCCCGACCCGGATTCTGTGGATGGCGCGCAGGTGATCCTGCGCAAGCCGTTGCAGGCGCACAGCGCCTATTTGAAAATTGCCGAAGGGTGCAGCCGCAAGTGTACTTACTGCATCATTCCCAAGTTGCGCGGACGGCGTAAAAGCCGGCCGGCCGGCACGATCCTGCAGGAGGCCCGAGCCCTGATCGCGGGCGGCGTGCGTGAACTGACCCTGGTGTCCCAGGAAACCACCGACTATGGGCTGGATCTGAGCCCGCCGCACAACCTGGCCGATTTGCTGGTCGAGTTAGCCCGTCTGGACCCTGCGGTCTGGATCCGCATGATGTACGGCCATCCGCAAAGCATCACGCCCGCCATGATCCAGGCCATGGCCGCGCATGCCAACATCTGTTCCTACATCGATTTGCCCATTCAGCACGCCAGCCCCGACGTGCTGCGGCGCATGGGGCGTCATTATAGCGACTGCGATCTGCGCGAAGGGATCGCCGCCATCCGCGCGCAGGTGCCGGATGTGGCGCTGCGCACCACTGTGCTGGTCGGTTTTCCCGGCGAGCGTGAATCCGATTTTGAACACCTGAAAGCGTTTATCACCGAGATGCGCTTTGACCATCTGGGCGTGTTTACCTATTCGGATGCGGAGGATTTGCCGGCGCACAGCCTGAAAGGACATGTGGCCGCCCAACTGGCCCAGGATCGCATGGATGCGCTGATGGCTGTGCAGCAGGATCTGTCGGCCGAAAACCTGTCGCGCTACCTGGGGAGGCAAATGACGGTGCTGGTCGATAAAGGCCCGGACGAAGACGGGCGCTTGACCGCGCGTACCCAGTACCAGGCCCCGGAGGTGGACGGTGTGACCTACGTCCATCCGGCGCCGGACCAGCCGACGCCTGTTCCTGGCACCTTCCTGGGCGTGCGCGTGGTAGATACATTGGACTACGATCTCATCGCAGAGGTATTATGATCGATCTGAAGCAGAAGATCCTGGCAGCGGTCGGCGACGATCTGGCGCTGATCGAAACGGCGCTGGCGGACAACCTCAATCCGCATTTCGATTTGGTGCGCCAGGTGGCCGGTCACCTGCTCTTCGCCGGTGGCAAACGGTTGCGGCCTTTGCTGATGATCCTGTCGGCACGCCTGTGCGGGTATGCGGATCGTGCATCTGCAGCCGAGTATTCCGTTATTTTCGAGTACCTGCACGCCGCCACCCTGATCCACGACGATGTCGTGGACGGCGCCGACTTGCGCCGGGGTCAAATGGCCGCCCACCACAAGTGGGATCCGCCCACGGCCGTGCTCACCGGTGATTTTTTGCTGGCACGCTCCTTGTCGCTGGCCGCCCGGACGCGACTGCCCGATGTGATTGCCGTGATCGCCGGCATTACCGAGCAGATGTCCCAGGGAGAGATCCGCCAGTTGACCTACAAAGGGGATGTGCGTTTGACCGAAGAGATCTACATGGATGTCATCCGGTGCAAGACAGCCGTGCTCTTCCAGGGCGCCTGCCGGGTCGGCGCCTTGATCGCCGGCGCTCTCCCTGACACGGTGGCGGCTTTGGATGATTTCGGCCATCACCTGGGCCTGGCCTTTCAAATGGCCGATGATCTCCTGGATTACACTCAGGATACGGCCGTTTTGGGAAAAAATGCCGGTGCCGACCTGCGTGAAGGCAAATTGACCCTGCCGGTCATTCGCACACTGCAGCAGGTCGACGCGCAAGACAAGGCATGGATAGCGTCGATCATTCAATCGGCGTCGTTTACGCCATCGGATGTCGATCGCCTGATCGCGTTGATGGAAACATGCGGCGGCATCGCCTATACCCGCGATCTGGCCGCCGCACATATCCAAAGCGCCAAAAAGGCGTTGGCGGCATTCAGTCCAACCGCGGAGCGCGCGATCCTGATGGATGTCGTCGACTATGCCTGGTCGAGAGCCTCGTAACCATTACGGAAAGGGCACGCTTTAGTCCGTGGCACGGTAACGGTGTATTGCCGGTACGCGACCCGTGTGTCTGTTCCCCCGCGCGTCCGACGCACGGCCCTTGTGAACGACGAATCTGGATTGCACGCACCGGGTGAGCGATGAGGTTCGCCCCTACGACCATCGGAGCACAGAGGCATGACGGCCAAGCCGGTTAGGAGAAGGATCATGAAGAAGAGATGTGGGTGCAGAATGTTGCTGATCGTATCGCTTGCGATCCTGCTGGCCATACCGGCTGCCTGGGCGCAACCCAACGGTGACGAAACGACCGTGGTTGCGGTCGGTAGCAGCCGTATTCGCGCCAAGGATATGCCGGCCGCTCGCGAAGAGGCCATCAACGCCGCACTGGTCATGGCCGTGAGCCGGGCGCTGGCCGATCTGCTGCCTGTGGAAACGATGGTCAGCAACTTCCAGATCATCAACCAATCCATGTTCAACCAGCCTGATCGTTACTTGCGCGACTACAAAGTGCTGACGGAATCGCAGGTCGGCGACATCTATCGGGTTATGCTGCAGGCGACGGTGTCGGTGACGCCCCTGAAAAAAAGCCTGGCCACTTCCGGGGTCACCGTGCAGAAGATCACCTACCCGCGCGTCCTGCTGTGCGTGGCCCAGAAACGGGCCTATGATTTGTCGCCACACTATTGGTGGCGCGGGGGTGCGGACACCGACAATGATGCCGCAACAATTCTGTCGCAGGCTCTTGACCAGTCAGGATTCATCCTGGTTCGGCCGGGAGGGGAGGATAGTCTTTCCAATTATCCACCCGATTTGAGCGCTGCGGAAGCCGTGGCCCTGGGGCAGCGGTTCGACGCCGAGGTGGTGGTGGTCGGGCTTGCCGAGGCGGAAGAATCGGGCGGGTCCATGTCCGGAAGCGCCTATCGCGGGACGCTGTTCGCACGGGCATTTCGCGTGGCGGACGGCCAGTTGATCGCTCAAGTTCGGCACACCCTGATGGCCGCCCGCATCGAACCCAACTCGGGCGGGATTGAAGCCTTGCGCGGCGTGGCCGCCTCTGCGGGCGAAGAGTTGTCCGCCAGATTGGCCGAAGTCTGGACCAAAGAGGCTGCCAGCGGTACCCTGCTGGAGGTGGTTGTCCAGGGGGTCAGTGGGCGCATGGCCCAATTCGTCAAATTGCGTGGCGCGCTCAGTGGCATATCGGGAGTGGATTCGTTGCAGATGAAAGAGATGATGCCTGGCGCAGCGGTCCTGACAGTCCGTTATCAAGGGCGGGCGCGTTCACTGGCCGAAGCCCTTGAGAAGCATGCCTTTGACACTTTCAGCATCCGGATTATTCGGGTGGAAACCGGCACGATCGCGCTGGAACTGCTGCCGCGTTAACCACGGAGGAAGCGTTTGGACCGATCAACCTCACCGATCAGCATTCCTAATATATTAACATTGCTGCGCATTTTGCTGACGCCGCTTTTCCTGATATTGCTGCTGCGCGGAATGTATTCACATGCCCTGGCCGTTTTTGTGGTCGCCGGCGTGAGCGACGGTCTGGATGGGTTGATTGCGCGCCTCTTCAATCAGCGCACTGTGCTGGGGGCCTACCTGGATCCCATGGCGGATAAACTGCTGTTGGTGTCCTCCTTTGTCGCGCTGGCCATTTTGGAGGTGATTCCCGGATGGCTGGCCGTGATCGTGATCGCTCGCGATGTTATCATCGTGCTGGGCATCGCGATCCTCACATTGACTGCAAAACCCTATGAGATTAAACCCACCATCGTCAGCAAATGCACCACAACGGCCCAGTTGCTACTGATCATCGCCGTGCTTTTCGATCCGGCGGGTATCAAGCTGGTGATGCTGCATCCGATCCTGATATGGACCGCGGCCATTTTGACCATTCTGTCCGGGCTGCACTACATCTACATCGGGATGACGATTTTGCAGGACGTCAGCGAAAAATAGCCGTGCCTGAAGGCACATCATCTTAGAGATAAACCGTCTGGCCATGCCTCAGATCGACCCAGCGGTTCAGCAAGCCCTCCTCTTGCATGATTTTCTGCAAATCCATGGGTGGGAAATGGACCGGTTCGTCGCCCAGGCGAAAAGTACCCCAATGCGCGATCATCAGTTGTTTTGCCCTGAGCTGCTTGAACGCCTCGACCGTTTCGCGCGGGTTCATATGGCTCGGGGCCATGAACCAGCGCGGTTCATACGCGCCTAAGTTGATAATGGCCAGATCGATGTCGAACTGGCGGCCGATTTCATGAAAGCCATCGAAAAAAGCCGTGTCCCCGGAGACGTAGATCGTTTTGCCGGCAGCCGTCTTGATGACATAAGAACCCCACAAGGAGCGATTAGGCCCGGTGAGCGGGTTGCGCATGGTCCAGTGATTGCTGGGCAAAAAGGTGATTTCCCGGCGGCCGTCGGTATAGACATCGTACCAGTCCAGATGGGTGCGGCGATGCATGTTCAGACCGGCGAAGAGGTTGTCGTACCCCAACGGCGAAATGACATGGGTTTTGCGATCGAAAGACGCCAGCGACCGCTTATCCAGGTGATCGTAATGACCATGGGTGATCAGAATGTGATCCACCTTGGGCATTTGGTCGAGATCGAAGGCCAGCGGTGAATAATCCTTGATAAACCATAGTACATCATTGAAAACCGGATCGACGATCAGATATTGGTCGACATCCTTGATGAGAACGGTGGCATGCTTGAGAAAAGTCACCGACAGGCCCTGGCTGTTTTTTACGCTTGGCCAGTCGACCTGCACCGGTGTGACCGGCTGTTCATCCAGATACGGACTGAAGGAATTTTCGCTGAACAGTTTCCAGTACAGCAATTCTCCGAATTTGCGCCGGCGGCGCACGTGTCCCAGCGGGTTCAAAAAGCGGCCATTCGTGCCATGGTGCGCCTTGCCGGCCGCCAACTGCCTGAGACTGACGCCATTCAGAGGCGTGTAATGCGGTTTTTCAAGTTCCGCAACACGGGCCGCCGTGGCCATCGATGCGGGTATAAAATGAAACAGGGCCACCGATTTCAGCCCGGTTGATAAGGAACGAAAAAAATTTCTGCGATTCATTGTGATCTGCTTCCCAGTACAACGCAAGCGCTGCTGTGTGAATTTTAAGACAAAATAACACCCAATAGGGAGTGGTCAATGTCTTCAAAGTGTTAAGTGTAAAGCATAAAGTGTAAAGAGCTCGAGCGCCAAGTGCCTGCGCTGTTCGGCTTCCCGGTGGCATCGCACCACAGTAATGGCGTTGCGCCCGGCTCACCGGCGTTTGGAACCGGAAAGAATGTAGGGTGGGCATTGCCCACCACTGTTCATCGCAAACAACATCATTGTCTCTTCTGACGCTGATCCCGCCCAAACAAATTCACAAATATACCAAATTAACGGATGCGACCTCTTGACAGAAATCGGTGCCGATGCTAACACAGCCTTACTTTCAGGCACGTAGCTCAGGGGGAGAGCGCTACCCTGACACGGTAGAAGTCCGCGGTTCAAATCCGCGCGTGCCTACCATAAACGAAAAGGGGTTGCGATCTTCGTAACCCTTTTCTATTTAGGGTGATCCGTGTCGCTCAAAGGAGGTCGCATGCGCAAAACAAAATCTGCGCTATTGTGCGCGGTGCTTTTCATAGGACTGTGGCTGACCGCTTGCGCCGGACCCCAGATGGCTCCGGTAACCGCTCCGGCAACCGCTCCGGAAGACCGCTGGGAAGAGCAGCCGACCGTTGCCACCGGCGGCGCCCGCATGGCTGAAAACCGCAGGATTTTTTACGGCACGGGCGAAGCCTCCGGTATGCGCAACACCACGCTTTTGCGCGTCACGGCCGACAATCTGGCCCAATCGGAAATGGCCGGGCTGATCGACAATTACATCCAGACCCTGGCTCGGGAGGCCGGTCTCAGCCAAATTGAAGACCCCGATCAGGAGATGCTCAACGCATTAACCCGGACGATCCTCAAGCAAGCCCGTGTCGGCGGGCATCAGTACAACGATGCGGACCGCTCTCTCGTGTCCCAGTGCAGCCTGGAATTGAGCACGGTCAAGCGGGTCATCGCAACCCATCCGTGGGTCGACGCGCAACTTCGAAAAAACATGCTGACGCACGCCGATGCGGTTTATGACGCGCTCACAGCCCGCCAGCGCTAAACCGCCAGCGCCGGTCCGCCCATTTGATATGCCACCGCGCCAGTAGGGCGAACCTTGTGTTCGCCCGGCCTCCGGCACAAATAATGAATCCACGCGTACACCGGGCGAACGCTGTGTTGGCCCCCTGGGGTAGCGCGATCATCCAAGGTGTTCGAGATATGCCAATAGCGCGATCACCAGGGCCATGGCAATCGCCAGGACGAAATTCCAGGGCGTCGGCGCATAGCTGTCAAGTGAATGGAAGCGTCCGTTGAACCCACGGCAGCGCATGGCCTGGTGAACGCGGCGGGCACGCTCGGTGGCGCGCACAAAGAGCATACCCACCATGTAGGCATATGTCTGATAGGTGTGCAGATTGGTGGTGGGCCGGAAATTGCGTATTTTGGCCGCGCGCGAGAGGCGCTGGTATTCATGTTCGATCACAAAGATATAGCGATAGGCCAGCAGCAGGAGTTGCACCAGCTTGGAGGGAACCCCGATCCGGTGTAAAGTGTGGCCCAGGGTGGATAAATGCATGCTGGCCACCAGCACAACAAAGCCCATGAGAATCGTCAGGGTTTTGCAGGTTATGATCAGAGCGATCCAGACGCCTTGACGGCTGAGCGTCAGCGGTCCAAAGCGCAGCAATGCATCGCCGGGATAGCTCCAGGGCAGCACCAGCCACAGGAGCAGCAGCAGACCGCCGGCGGCTGTCAGGCGGCGGAACAGCGGCCCGGCCGGCAATCGCGCGACGATCACGAGCAGGATGGAAAAGATCAGGGCTGCCAACACGCCAGTCAGGCTGTCCATCAAGGCCACAGTAAACGAATACGCCGTGGCCGCCACCACGCGCAGGGCAGGATCGGTACGATGAACCGCCGACGACCCCTCGGCAAAGACTTCTTCCATCACACATCGCTTTCTTTTGGGTCTCTCGCGCAAATATCTAAATGATTCAACCCTAAGTGCCAATCCCGAAAGTTGAGAAAATGACGGACAATTTTTACTTCCTGCTTTTCATATAGGCCACCACCCCAAATATCCCGACAATATACCCGATTCCCCCGATGATATCCTGAAAGCGCCAGCGTTGCTCGACCAGGCGGGCCTCTATGGGCGCCAGCTTTTTTTCCAGGGCCAACGTGACGATCTGGCGGACTGTTTGGGCATCCAGGCAATCGGCGGTCGCCGAGGCTTCGGTCGGCCGGGCCGGGGCGGCTCCGGTGTGACCCGCTTCAGAGGGTGTCTGCTTAGGCGTGGGTGCGCGGCTATCCGCCCCGTCATCGATTTCCTGCGCGCGGACCAGCCATTGGTTGCCATGCCCCATGCCGGCCTGAAGCTCGATTTTCAAATCACTTTTCTGGGGTATCGGAAAGGAGAAGCGGCCGCGATCATCGGTGACGCCTTCCAGCAGTTTGTTGCCCTGAGGATCGAACACGGCGATTTTACCATCTTGTACAAGCTTGCCGGCGCTGAATTTGCTTTCGGTGTGAATCGTGTCTCCTTCGACCCATGCAAAGACAATGACTTTGTGCGCATGGGCCGGCGCTATCGACAAAACCATGCATGCCACCGTCAGGCCTGCAATCAGAACCCCCCATTGCCACAGCTTCGTGGTCATCGTACAACCCTTTCGTTGTCAGTTTCCCGTTTTTAGCCGCTCAGCATCTCGGGCTTTACCTTTTTCAAAAAGCCCACGCAAAAAGCGGTGATCACACCTTCGATCCCCATAATGGGCAGGTGCACCACGATGGCCGTTCCGGCGACGGCCATGAATTTTTCATCGGTAAAAAAAAGGCTGGCCGCCATGACGATGGCCGCCAATGCAATTGCACCCGCGCCACTGGCGAAGGCGGCGGCCGTTCCCACCCAACCGGACCGGCCAATCCATGGGCCGAACACATAGGCGACGATAACCGCGGGGCCGGCCATAATCAGCCCGTTGACCCCCAGGGTGGTGATGCCGCCGAATTGAAAAAAAACCGCCTGCAGCAATAGCGCCACCAGAATGACCGGAAAAGCGGCCCAGCCCAGCAGCAGGCCGATAATGCCGTTCATGATCAAGTGGGCATTGGAAGGGCCGATGGGTACGTGAACCAGGGAGGCGACGAAAAAAGCGGAGGCCAGAATCCCCCCCTGGGCGATTTGGTCATAATCCAGCCGTTTCAATCCCACAGCCGTTCCGATTGCGGTCAGCGCCGCACCGGACAGCAGCACCGGACCGGACAGATATCCTTCGGAAATATGCATTCGCGTGTCCTGTTTGCCGGCTGCGTGATGGAGATCACCTTTTTCAGACAGCCGGCGCTTTGTTTCCGGCTTCTGCCGAACGGCAAACCTTCGCGGTTTGGATGGGAATTGGTCTGATTATTCAATTTTGATCTAAGGGGCGGTTGAATGCGGACTTCGGTCCGCGTTGCGCAAAGTGTTATCCAAAATAAATCCAAATGTCAAAATCCAAATGGCTATTTCAGATCGCCTCAAACAAACCACCTCGATGGCTCACGATGCTTAATTCGTTTTTGGGATTGGCACGGAGTAGGTGATTCGGGTGGGTGGTTCGCGCCACGTCAGCCATGAGATTTAGTGAGGCATTAGGTGTGCGTAGGACATGGGGCCGCACTGTTTGAGCGCAGCGAGTTTGCGGCCCGTCCGGAGCGCACCTTATAGCCTCACTTAATCAGCACGATAGATATGGCGCCAAGTAAAGAAACGCATAACAGCACGCTGTGTGCCAAGGTTTACATGCGATTGCCCGTACGACTCGACGACCGATCTTGACTTGCCTTTGAAAACTATTTATGAGACTCAGTTTCATTGACAGGTACGATCCACAAGGGTCCGCCGGAAAGAGCATCCTGAATGAAAAACAGCCTTAAAGAACTGATCGCGAACGCTGCCCGCAAAGCCCATGCCGCCGGTGTCCTGACAACCGCCGAATTTCCGGCCGTGGAGATCGAGGAGCCCAAAAACGATACGCATGGCGATTTTGCCACCAACTTTGCCATGCTTTCCGCAAAAGCCCAGCGTATGGCGCCACGCAAGATCGCCCAGGCGTTGCTGGATCACATGGAAGACCCGCAGGCGATGATCCTGCGCATGGAGATCGCCGGACCGGGTTTCGTCAATTTTTTCCTCAAACCGACGGCCTGGCCGCCGGTCGTCCAGCAGGTGCTCGCGCAGGATCAGACTTACGGCGCATCCGCCATCGGCGCGGGGGTCAGGATACAGGTCGAGTTCGTCAGCGCCAACCCCACCGGCCCCCTGCATGTCGGTCACGGGCGCGGCGCGGCAGTGGGCGACAGCGTGGCCAATTTGTTGCAATTGTGCGGCTTCGATGTTCAGCGCGAGTACTACATCAACGATTCCGGCCGGCAAATTCAAACGCTGGGGCGCTCGGTCCTGCTGCGCTGCCGTGAACTGTTGGGCGAGACGGTTGTTTTTCCCGAAGAGTGCTACCAGGGCGATTATATCCGCGACCTGGCGCGGGCTCTGATCGATGCCCAGGGTGAAGCCTTGGTACGGCGGTCCGACGACCAAGCCGTCCTGGAGTGCGCCCGGTTCGCCGCCCAGGCGATCATCGCCGGCATTCGCCAGGATCTGGAAACCTTCGGCATCTCTTTCGATCGCTGGTACAGCGAACAGAGCCTTTACGACAACGGCCGGATCGAACGCTCCTTGGAAGAACTCAAAAGCCGTCAGGTGCTTTACCTTCAAGACGGGGCCTGGTGGTTCAAGACCACCGATTTCGGCGATGAAAAAGATCGCGTGGTCGTCCGTCAGAATGGTCTGACCACCTATTTTGCTTCGGATATTGCCTACCACCGCGACAAATTCGAGCGCGGCTTCGATCGGGTGATCGACGTGTGGGGGGCGGACCATCACGGCTACATCCCGCGCATGCGGGCCGCTGTCGAAGCGTCGGGATATGCGCCGGAACGCTTCGAGGTGGTTCTGGTGCAGTTGGTCAATTTGCTGCGCGACGGGTTGCCGGTCGCCATGGGCAAACGTTCCGGGGATTTTGTCACCCTGCGCGAGGTCATGGAAGAGGTCGGCAGCGACGCGGCGCGCTTCATTTTTCTGACCCGCGATCACGAAAGCCCCCTGGATTTCGATCTGACTGTCGCCAAGCAGAAAACCAACGACAACCCGGTCTACTACGTACAGTACGTCCATGCCCGGATTGCCAGCATCCTGCGCAAAGCAGCCGAGCAGGGCCTGAGCGACCTGTGCTGGGACGACGCCGCCGGTGCGCGATTGGTCGAAGTCGAGGAGATCCAGCTGATCAAAGCCCTTGCGCGCTATCCCGAAGCCGTGCAAGCCGCCACTCTGGCCCTGGCGCCTCATCGCATCACCTTTTTCCTGATGCAGCTTGCAGCCCTCTTTCACGCCTATTACAACAAACACCGGGTGTTGGGCGAGGATCCCGTTCTGAGCAGGGGCCGGCTTTGCCTGGTGGCGGCCGTGCAGAAAGTGATCCGCAACGGGCTGACGGTGCTGGGCGTGGGCGCGCCGGATCAGATGTAGGTATGCGGCTTCATTGCGTGAACCATTTGGAAATGCGATTTTGGCAAAGGAACCGAAGAAAACCAGTTTTCAAGTGACCCGCATGGGAGCGGTAGGGTGGTCTGTCGTCGTTTTTTGTGCCATGGGCTGGATGTTCGTACTGGGGGTTCTGGTAGGCCGCGGCTCAGTGCCCTTACCCTTTCAAAGCGCGTCTTTGGAAGATGAACTCAGCGCGCTGAAAACGGCTGAATTGCAAAACGACATGGCGCTGGTCGACGGACCGGACCAGCCGGTGCAAACGACCGAGTTGGGCTTTTATGAAGCTTTGAAGAAACCGCCGCCAAAGGAAACCCGCAGGGTCAGTGCACTGCCCGCGGTCGCCAAAAAGCCTGCTGCGGTCGTCGCGGCACGGCCTGCGGCAAAAGCACCGATTACGGCCGCACCGGCACAGAAAGTAGAACCCAAGCCCAAACCGACAGCGCCGCCCCCAAACCCGTCCGAGCCGTTGCCCAAGCCAGCCCCGCCCCCCAAAGCGGCAGCGGAACCCAAAAACGACAAGCCGGCGGCAACGCCCGCGCCATCGGCCCCGGTGCCCCTACCGGCTGCGCAGGCAGCGGTTTCGACGTCGCAAGGAGGGCGCTTCACGGTGCAGGTCGCAGCCTTCAAAGACTCCAGCAGTGCGGATCAACTGGTCGGTCGGCTGCGTGCCAAAGGGTACCCCGTCTATGCCCTGCGCAGCGATACGCCAGACGGTCCCGCGCTTTACCGGGTGCGGGTGGGCGCTTTCGCGAACCGTGCGGCAGCCGAAAAGGTGCTCAAAAAGTTGGGCAGCGATCAGATCAAGGGAATGGTGGTCGCGACGCCTTAGCGCCGCGCCAGGGTAGGGCGTTCTCGCGCGGCGAACGGGAACGCGGCGTTCGGAACGGCGGATGGCAGTAAAACGGCGTACCATCGGGACCCACGCTTTGCGTGTGCGCTTGCGGCGGTCGTCACTTTCAGGTCTTGGCGTCACGCGCGCCGCACGTGTATACCGAGATACATTATCAAGAGGTTACGCATGAAAATTACACCCGAAGAGGTCGCCCACGTCGCCCACCTGGCGCGCCTGCAAATCGCTCCCGAGGCCGTGGGCAAAATCTGTGAGCAGGTTGCGACCATACTGGCGTATGTGGATACCCTGGGACAGGTCGATACGCACGATGTGCCGCCCACCACGCACGCCATCGCACTGACCAATGCGTTTCGCGACGATATACCGCACGCACATCTATCCCGAGAAGACGCTTTGGCCAATGCCCCCTCTTCCGAAGACGGTTTTTTTGTGGTACCCAAAGTTATTTGATGGCGGCCCCAGCGAATGATTTTCAAACAATGTACCAAATGCGGCTATCATTGGCAGTCGCGCGATCAGTGGCTGCGTGATCCTTCCGTGACACTGGTGGGCTATCAGGTGAATTTCAAGCGCCTGGAAACCGGGATCTTGCTGTTCAACCACACTTGCCGAACGACGTTGGCCCTGCCCGTCCTGGTTTTCGAAGACCTGTATGATGGCCCGGTGTTTGTCGAACGGGCCGCCGGCAGCGAGGCATGTCCCGGCCACTGTTTGCACGAAAGCAATCTAAAACCGTGCCCGGAGCGCTGCGAGTGTGCCTACGTCCGTTACATTCTGCACCTGATCCAGCAGTGGCCCAAGCAAACGGATGCCGCGTAAACCAGAATCAACCCACGACCAACGCATGATAACATTTCAGGAACCGACCATGACACTGCATTCCCTGACCATTGCCCAAGCCCACGATCTGCTCAAGCGCAGGCAGATTTCTTCGGTCGAACTGACCCGCGCCGTTCTGGATCGCATTGCCGCCGTCGAGCCGCAAATCAAGGCTTTTTTGACTGTCACGGCCGAGCAGGCCCTGGCCGCGGCGCGCAAAGCCGATGCAACCATTGCCCAGGGCCGCATCGCGCCACTCACCGGCATCCCCATCGCCTTGAAAGACGTGCTTTGCACGCAGGGCGTGCGCACCACCTGCGGGTCGCGGATCCTGGAAAATTTCATTCCGCCCTTTGACGCCTTTGTCGTGCAGCGCCTCAACGCCCAGCAGGCGGTCAGCGTGGGCAAACTGAACATGGACGAGTTCGCCATGGGCTCGACGACCGAACATTCGGCGTTTCAGACGACCTGCAATCCGTGGGACACCACATGCATTCCCGGCGGCTCCAGCGGTGGGTCGGCCGCAGCCGTGGCGGCGGACATGTGCCTGGCCACATTGGGATCGGATACGGGCGGCTCGATCCGTCAACCCGCATCGCACTGCGGTGTCGTGGGGCTCAAGCCCACCTATGGCCGCGTGTCGCGCTTCGGCCTGGTGGCGTTCGCCTCGTCTCTCGATCAAATCGGACCCTTGGGCAAGTGTGTGGCCGATTGTGCCTGGCTGCTGCAGGTCATCGCCGGCCACGATCCGGCCGACGCGACCTGCGCGCCATGTGAGGTTCCCGACTACAGCGCTGCCCTGACGGCCGGTGTTCAGGGCCTGCGGATCGGCATTCCCAGATCATATTTCGAGGTCGACGGCCTGCATCCCGATGTGGCCAAGGCGGTTCTCGCGGCCATTGCCACGCTGGAAAGCCTTGGCGCCCGCACGGTGGACATCGAACTGCCGTATACGAAGTACGGGGTGGCTGCCTATTACGTAATCGCACCGTCCGAAGCCAGTTCCAACCTGGCGCGCTACGACGGTGTCAAATATGGCCGGCGCGACGCGGAGACCGCTGAACTGTTGGAGATGTACCGTGCCACACGCAGCCAGGGCTTCGGACCGGAAGTGCAGCGCCGCATCCTGCTCGGCACCTATGCCTTGTCAGCCGGGTATTATGACGCGTATTACCGCAAGGCGTCCCAGGTGCGCACCCTGATCATGCGCGATTTCGCCCAGGCCTTTGAAAAGTGCGACCTGATAGCCGCGCCGGTGACCCCTGCGCCTGCCACGCTGATCGGCGCCCACACGGATGATCCGCTGGCCATGTACCTCTCCGATATCTATACACTGCCTGCCAACCTGGCCGGCATTCCCGGCATCTCCGTACCGTGCGGGCTTTCCGCAGACGGCCTGCCCATCGGCCTGCAGCTGATGGCCGGCCATTTCGAGGAAGCGCGCCTGCTGGCGGCCGCACAGGCCTTCGAGCAGGCCACCCCCTTTCACCAAGCCAAACCGAGGATTAATCCATGAGTATGTCACCCGAAGGCGAAAGCCTGCGCCAGGCCGTCAAGTGGATCAGCGCCGAACGCCAGGACCACCCCCACACACCGCTGCAGACCCTGATCGACCAAGCCTGCCTGCGGTTCAATCTCACGCCGTCCGAAGCCGCCTATCTCGAACGGTTATTGAAGAAAGAGGGCGGGGTTTAGAGGGGCCAAACGGACCACATGCGCATCCGCATTCTACCTGATATCCTGGCCAACAAGATCGCCGCCGGCGAGGTGGTCGAACGTCCGGCGTCGGTGGTCAAGGAACTGGTTGAAAACGCGCTGGATGCCGGCAGCGACCGGATCACCATCGAGATAGAAAACGGCGGTCGGACGGCGATCCAGGTGGCCGACAACGGCTGCGGCATGGGGCCCGACGACGCGCTGCTGGCCATCGAGCGGTTTGCCACCAGCAAACTGCACAGTGACGCCGACCTGTCCGACATCCGCACCTTGGGTTTCCGCGGCGAGGCCCTGCCCAGCATCGCAGCCGTTTCCAAGCTGACCCTGGTCACCCGCGAGCCGGGCGCCGCCAGCGGCCTGCAGGTGTGCATCGAAGGCGGAAAGATCCTGCGCGTAACCGAAACCGGCGCCGCGCAGGGCACCCTGATCCGTGTGGCCCAGCTCTTTTTCAATACCCCGGCGCGGCGTAAATTCCTCAAAAGCATCGGTACGGAGATGGGGCACGTGGCCGACACGGTGGCCGGCATGGCCCTTGGCTATCCGCAGGTTCATTTCAAGCTGCTGCACAACGCCAAGCCCGTCAAGCAGTGGCCGCGCGTCAACGACCCGGTCGAGCGCGCTGCCGACGTCTTGGGCCAGATGGCGGCCGGGGACCTGATCGGCGTCGCTGGCACCGCCGGTGGCATTGCCCTCAGCGGGCATGTGGCCCCGGCGCGCCTGGCGCGCGCGACCTCGCGCGGCACCTATTTTTTCGTTAACGGCCGGCGCGTGCGCGACCGCGTGATTCAGCACGCTTTGTTCGAAGGCTTTCACGGCCGGCTCATGAAGGGTCAGTTCCCGTTGGCCGCTCTGTTCTTGCAAGTGCCGTTCGACCAGGTGGATGTCAACGTGCATCCCACCAAACACGAGGTCCGTTTTGCAGATCAACGCAAAGTGCACGGGCTGGTCGCGCAGGCCCTGGCCGAGGCCCTGGCGCAGGCCGAACGCCACGTGTGGGACACTGCGCGCCACACGTTTCAGCAAGGCGCCGAGGTTGCCGAACCGCGCCGGGCGTATACGCCGGCACCGCGTACCGACCGCTTTACGGCAGGTAAAACGCTGCCGGCCGAGCGCCTGCCGGCGCCGCCGATGCCGTCTTATGAAAGGGCGCCAGCCACCGTTCTGCCCGGCATTGTTTCCAGCCAGCCCACGCTGGCGGCCCCCGACCAGCAGCCCTTGTGGGCGGCGCGCGGCGTAGCCGACCTGACTGTGCTGGGCCAGTTCCGCGGTACGTATATTCTTTGCCAGGACGGGGACGATCTTATTCTGATCGACCAGCACGCGGCCCACGAGCGCATCGTCTACGAACGCCTGGGGCAAAGTTCCGGACGCGTCGAAGCGCAGCAATTGCTGATGCCCGAAACCATTGAGCTGGGGTTCAGCGAGGCCCATGTGCTCGAAAAGATGCTGCCAGGCCTTGCCGCCCTGGGCTTGGACATCGAGCCCTTCGGCGGCACGACTTTCGCCGTCAAGGCGGTGCCCAGCCTGCTGGGCGACCGCGACATCGCCAGTCTGGTGCGCGAGCTGGCCGAACAGGCGGTGGAGATCGGCCTCGGCGCCGGTCCGGAGCGGATCATGGACGCCTGCCGCATGGTCATGGCCTGCCACCGCGCCGTGCGCGCCCATCAGCACCTGACCGAAGCGGAGATCCGCCGCTTGCTATCCGACCTGGACCAGTGCCAGACCCCGGCCCATTGCCCGCACGGACGCCCCACCTGGATCCGTTGGACCCTGCGCGACATCGAAAAAGCCTTCGGCCGAATTGGCTGAATCGCGCTTGAGCGGCAGGGGGACTAACCCCCGATCCACGCAAAAGGTGCTTCCAAAAAGGTCATCTTCGGGCGTGTTTGCATGCCGAAACGGCTGCCGCCATGACTTCGGCGCGCATGCTGGGGGAAAGGCTTCGCCGGAGCCGATTGGCGCTGCAACATCTTCCGCGAAGGCCAATGGAACTGAAAACCGGCCGCCGGAGGCCTCCAATCCCCCTCCAGATCTGAAATATCGAGGTGAAAAGCTCTTGACACAGCTACTCACCCTTGGTAAAACACCCTATACTGTGAGTGGCCGAGTATAACTAACGACCTGCCAATAACGTATTCAACCCATTAATCCAATTGAAACGAACGAATGCAACCATGCTGCAGAACGTCTCGAAAGGAAAGAAGCTGGGAGTCATTGGCCGGTAGCTTTAGCTATTTCGGCTTTTTTTGTTTGTAGGTTTGGTTTGGCGTTCCATTAACCCGTTCTTTAGGAGGACAACAGATGAAGAAACTATTGGTAGTACTTTTAGTGCTGGGCTTGGCAGCCCCGGCAATTGCCGCCGACTTTAATTTTTACGGCAGCCTGCGGACCCGGTTGGGCTATTATGAAGTCGATGAAGCCTATATCGGCGGTCCGGCCATGGATGGCACGATCGCCGCGAATGGCGATGATGATTATGGTACCATGTTGAGCCTTAGCGGCCAGAGCCGCTTCGGCGTCAAAGCGATCGCTTCCGATAGCCTTGCTGCCGTTGTGGAGTTCGGTTTGCGCGAAGGGAGCCGGAAGGCGGTCGCTGGCGTGGCAGAGGAAGATAATGCCGTCTACCTGCGTTTGGCCTACGGCGTCTGGAACTTCGGAGCTGGTAAATTGACCGTGGGTAAAAATTATACCCCCGGCACCTTCCTGGGGTACTCCAACCAGGGTGGCGACACCGGCGCCCAGGGCGAAGCCGTCATGCTGGTGAATGGTCTGGCCTACATTGGCCGTCAACCATTGGTTCAGTTGACCTTTGGCACCTTTGAATTTGCTTTGATTCAGCCGAACACCGATGCAGCCAACTATGCCGCTGACGGATATGGCGACAAGGACTTCACGTTTCCGCGCATCGAGGCCGCTTATGTCTTCCGGACGCCCGTCGTCGCGATCCGCCCTGTCGTCGGTTTCCAGACCTATGATGTGGAAAGCGCAGGCGGTGTTGCCGATGAGAGTATCGACAGCTACATGGCTGGCCTGGGTGTCAGCCTGACCCTGGGGCCGGCCTATGTCAAGGCAACCGCCTCTTACCTGCAGAACCCCGGCAACTATGGCCAGACCAACGTTCTTTCTCCCACCTTCATGAATGCTGCAATTGACGCCACGGGTGATGTTGAAGACGCCACCTTGCTCCAGGGCACCTTCGTGGTCGGCATGAAGATCAATGATTTGCTGGGTGTGGAAGCCGGTGTGGGCTATGGGAAAAGTGAAAGAGACAACGTTGTTACCCCTTTAGGTACATTTGACGGCGAGCAGGAAGGTTTTCTGTACTACATTCAGCTCCCCATCACCATGGCCAAGGGGTTCAAGATTACTCCTGAAATCGGTTACCTGGACCGTAAAGAAGCAAAAATTGGACCTATCGAAACCGATTTAGGCTCCTTGACGTATTTCGATATCGCTTTCCAGATCGATTTCTGATCCCTTCCGAAATTTAGCTTAATTTAGAAAGCCGGGGCCTTGTGCCCCGGCTTTTGCTTTTGTGTGACCACCACAACTGTTCCGCGCTTCATCCCGTCGACCTTGCGGCATACGACCAGCCAGGTAGGGTGGGCACCGCCCACCATTGTCTTATGTGGATCACCTCTGTGATCGGCCGTATTCAACATTTCATCTTTATGTTCGATTGTGTCTATCCAAATCGCTTGGGCGAGACCAGTGTCAGAAACCGATGAGTTGTTTGCGGGGAAATTGGTGGGCAATGCCCACCCTACAATCGGGATTGGCACGGAGGAGGTGATCCGGGCGGCGCCACCCACCCGGATCACCGGGGCTTTGACTTTCGTACGTCACCCACATCCGTATCTCACTTGGCCGAAGCCTGGTAGGGTGGGCATCGCCCACCATTGTCTTATGTGGATCATCTCTGCGATTGGCCGTATTCAACATTTCATCTTTATGTTCGATTCGTGTCTATCCAAATCGCTTGGGCGAGACCAGTGTCAGAAACCGATGAGTTGTTTGGGGGAAAATGGTGGGCAATGCCCACCCTCGGGATTGGCACGGAGGAGGTGATCCGGGCGGCGCGGATCACCCACCCGGATCACCGGGGCTTTGACTTTCGTACGTCACCCACACCCGTATCTCCCTTGGCCGAAGCCTGGTAGCCTGGTAGGTGGGCATCGCCCACCATTGTCTTATGCCGATCCTCTGAGATTAGCCGTATTCAGAAACCGATGATGTTGTTTGCGGGCAATGGTGGTGGGCGGTGCCCAGGGCGGTGCCCACCCTACATTCTACATTCGGGATAGGCACCGATTTAGGCACAATGACTTACATTGACGTTAACTTCCGGATCGATTCCAGTCCGATTTAGAAGGTAACATTTTCCAATAAAAAGCAGGGGTAAATGCCCCGGCTTTTTTTATAGTCCGGCAAGAAACATTTGGAGCCCCGTCCGATCGCCAGAAATCAACAAATTCCGCGGCTATTTCTTAAGCGGCGACTTGGCTCACATCTCAGAACAAGAAAGTTCCCGTATGCTTTCGCGTCCCTGATTAATACAGCTTTCTAATAAAATTCATCAAGGTTGCTTCAATTCGAAAGCGATCAGGCTACTCTGGGCGTCGGTGAAGATGATGGCACCTTCCTTGGAGATGACAGCCGCCAGCAGCTCTTCGGCGCCGTCGTTGTCATAATCAGCGACGACAAAGTCTTGAATGCGGCCGGCCAGTTCGCGGGTTTTCCAGAGCGGCGTCAAGCCCAGGCCGTCCCAACTCAAGGCTTCCAGCGTGCTTTTACTGAACGAGCGCCGCACACCCAATTTGCGGCCGGTGCCGCCGGTGTTGCGCGAGACGAGCACCTCGAACTTGCCGTCCTTGTTCAGATCGGCGGCACGGATACGCACGGGCAGATAGAAAGGTGTTTCACTGTCTCCCGCAGCGGCGGACGGCATGGCAAAGTAGAGCGTTGTGCCGCCATAAGCCTCCTCATCCTTCCATTCGATCTTGCCATTGGTCGTCATGACACGCAAATGATCGCTCGGATCGAAAGCCACAACGCTGTCGTTGCCGTCGTTCATGATGTCGCCGTAGGCCAGGCCCAGCAGGTTGGCCTTTCCGCCGGGCAAAATGCGGCGGTCCTCTGCATAATCGCGCCCCTTCCACTTCAGTTCGACCACGGAACCGTTGTTGGGGCTGTTGCCGCTGTTCTGGTGCTGGCCGAGAAGCAGGAGGCCTAAAGTGGGATGCTGGACGACGCTGTAGTAGTAGCGGCTCTTTTCGACGATCGGTTTGAAGCCGCTGCCGTTGTATTCGAGTACCGAGGATTCCATGACGTTCAAGGTGGAGGTCAGCGCCGTCACGAAAATCTCGGCCGTGCCATTGCCGTTGATGTCGCCGACACTGACGCTGATGTTGCGGCGGTACTTGCCCGTTTCGATTTCGGCCACGGTCTGCTGGCGCTGGTTGGCAAAGCGGTAGATGATGATTTTCTGCGGTGTGGCCACCACCGTTTCCAACTGGCCGTCCTTGTCCACATCGCCCACGTCAACACCATTGATCATGTGCGCGTAATTGGCGCTTTTCCAGAATCCGGCCGTTTCCGTAGACTCCGCAGCGCGCGTCGACTGAAAAGCCGGGTTGAGCGGATTGGTCGGGGCTGACGCATTGCCGCCGTCCAAGAGCGGCGCGGATTGGGGCGCCGGCGCTACCAGCGGATTGTCCCGCAGCAGTTTTTCAGGGTGCATGTGAATGTCCGCCTGCGCTGGCGGAGCCGGTTGGGGCGTGGGCGCCTGCACAGCGGGGCCGGTCTCGGGTGTCGCGGCGGCCGCCGAACCGGAGGTCCGGATGCCGAACACCTGGCTGTTGATCTCGCCCGCCATCAGGTTGATCTGGGGGATGACCCCGCCCAGTCCCTGGGTCTGTTTATAAAAGGGCAGAGGCGCGCGTTGACCGGTCACATCCAGTGTTTTGGCATCGATGCTGACGCTGTCGCCCAGCACCGTGATGCTGCCATGAATGGCATAATCGGCATTGAGTTTCGCGCCCGCGGCCAATGCCAGGGCATCGCCGCTCTGACCGCGCAAACCCTCCAGCGCCTGTGCGGTGGCCAGCGGATCGATCACTTCCACCTTTTCGGGCGTGGAAAGGCGCGACGTCAGCATCTCCACCACGCCTTTTTGCAAAAAAGCATAATCTTTGTCAGCATGAATGCTGAACGGCAGAATGGCGACCTTGGCCGGCGCCGCCATCGCACACACCGGCACCACCAAAACACCCACCAGAATCAGAATCCATTTTTTATTCAAAGCTGATAATTTCAAAGCAATACTCCTGTTGAAGGAACGCGATACGTTTCGCCGGCAACGCATCATCATACATTGGCACCAGCGGCAAAATCAGAATGACGGCACACCATCCACTTTCCAATTTCTTCTTTCCATTTACCTGAACGACTTATCTGGTTATGCACTTCGCTCCAGTAAGACACAGGTATGGGGTGTCATAAGAAGGTTACGTTGTCATTTTTAGAACCTTTAAAACAAAAACATGCACGTAAAAGCGTGCAACATGGGGAGATGAGCATTTCAAATCGACAGAATACCTCCCTTTACACTTTAAACTTTACACTTAACACTTCGCCCATAATCACTGGAGTATAACCAGACTGCCTTATCTTAACACGAACCCTATTTTTTAACCCAATCTCTCCTTTAATATCGCATTCACCATCCCCGGATTGGCCTTGCCCTTGGTGGCCTTCATCACCTGGCCCACGAAGAATCCCATCAGCTTGACCTGGCCGGCCTTGTAGCGCGTCACCTCGTCGGCAGACTGCGCCAGAACGGCGTCCACGGCGGTTTCCAGGGCGCTGCTGTCGGAGACTTGGGCCAATCCCTGCGCTTCGATAATGTCAGCGGCCGGCCGGCGGCTGACCGCCATCTCATCAAAAACGGTTTTGGCAATCTTGCCGCTGATGACGCCTGCGCCCAGTCGTTTGAGCAGGTCGGCCAGATCGGCGGCACTGACCGGCGACTGCTCGATGGGTTTTTCCTGGGCGTTGAGCAGTCCCAGCAAAGGGCCCATGATCCAGTTGCTGACGGTTTTGGGGTGATCGTACAACACAAGGCAGGCTTCGAAATAATCGGCCAACTCGCGGCTGGCGGTCAGGACAGCGGCATCGTAGCCGGGCAGTTGGTAGTCGGCGACGAAGCGGGCGCGGCGTTCGTCGGGCAGTTCGGGCAGTTCGCTGCGCACGCGCTGGATCCACGCATCGTCGATGACGATCGGCAACAGGTCCGGGTCAGGAAAATAGCGGTAATCGTGGGCTTCTTCCTTGCCGCGCATCGAAACGGTGGCGTTTTTGTCCGGGTCCCACAGGCGGGTTTCCTGCACGATCGTGCCGCCGTCGAGGAGAATTTCGGTCTGGCGGGCGATTTCGTGGCGCAGGGCCTTTTCCACATGCCGGAAAGAGTTGAGGTTTTTGACCTCGGTGCGCGTGCCCAGCGTCGTGGTTCCGGCCGGCCGGATGGAGACGTTGGCATCGCAGCGGAAGCTGCCTTCCTCCATGTTGCCGTCGCCGACGTCGATCCAGCGGATGATCGAACGCAGGATGCGCAGATAGGCGCCGGCTTCTTCGGCCGAACGCATGTCGGGCTCGCTGACGATCTCGATCAGCGGCACGCCGGTGCGGTTCAGGTCCACGAAGCTGATCGGCCGGTCGGGGGCGTGTACCAGTTTGCCGGCATCCTCTTCCATGTGAATGCGGGTCAGCCCGATGCGCCGCTCTTGTCCGTCCACCTGAATATCGACATGGCCCTTGACGGCGATGGGCAGTTCATACTGGGAAATCTGATAGCCCTTGGGCAGGTCGGGATAAAAGTAGTTTTTACGGGCGAAGCGGCTCGGCCCCGGGACCGTGCAGTGCGTGGCCAGGGCCATGCGCAAGGCGTATTCCACCACCTTGCGGTTGAGCACCGGCAGCACGCCCGGCATACCCAGACAGACCGGGCAGGTGTGGGTGTTGGGCGGCGCGCCGAACCGGGTCGAGCATCCGCAGAATATTTTGGTGTCGGTTTTCAGTTGGGCATGCACTTCCAGACCGATCACGGGTTCGAATGTCAGCATGAAACGCCATCCTCTTCTTTGAGCCGAAAAGGCTGAACCGGCATGGCCGGCGTGTTAAATGTGAAACCACGCATGGCGCAGGCGTTTGCGGTGTATGAAGGTCGTCCGTCGATTAAATCCCTCATGGTATGTCGCCAATGCGCGTAATGCGTGAAGGTGATGCTAAAAGCGTCTGAAAACCCTTAATAAACCTGGTAACTTTGACCAATTATAGGTGCGAAGTCAAGGATTTTCCCCTTTACAACCGGGCGTCGAGCCGGTAGTAGCTTGTTCCCAGCGTGTGGCGCGGACAACACGCCCGGATCACCGGCGTTTAAAACTCGGAAGTGGACGTGCTTAAGTGAAGGTATTCTGTCGATTTTGATTCAATCAAATAGGTTGGGTGGTGTTTTCTTTTTGTGGTTTGAGATTCCAAAGGGGTCGTAAAAATGCAGTTTCTGATATGTGTTCTGGGTATGGTGATGATTCTGGAAGGGGTGCCGTATTTCGCCTTTCCCGAAAAAATTAAGCCGTGGCTGCAGAAGTTGATGGATGCGCCCGATCGCACTTTGCGCGGTCTGGGGTTTGGGCTGATGTTGGGCGGGTTGGCATTGGTGTATCTGGGGCGGCTGGGATAGCATTCAGGCACGCGGCCTCATGCGGGTGATCACTACCCCAGGTAATCATTCGTGCCGACCAAACAGGGCGCTCGCCGTTTCGTGCCATGCCCCCGATCGGTTGCGACGCGTGGGCGACCGCCGGTCGCCCCTACAAGTGGACCTGCTGCGATAATACCACAAAGGTGCGCATCGGGTCCGATGACTGAGGGCATGCCGTGCTCGGGAGACGCGGGCGGCAGGCTTCCGCATGACGGCCGGTTGCTGATTAAGGAACAATTGCGTGTATACGCTTGACGATTATGATTTCAACCTGCCGGAGGCTGCGATTGCCCAGCAGCCCGCGGCGGTCCGCGATCACTCCCGGCTGCTGCACCTGGAGCGGACTTCCGGGCGCTTGGCGCATCATCGTTTTGGGGATGTCGGGGGATTGCTGCGTGCGGGCGATGTGCTGGTGCTCAATAATACCGAGGTGATCCCAGGACGACTCCTGGGCTGCAAGCACAGTGGCGGCAAAGTGGAAGCGCTGATTCTGGACTATGCCCAAGGCGCGGCGCAAAAAAAATTCACATGCCTGGTTAAAGCCTCCAAGCGGCCGCGGCCCGGCGCCCGGCTGATTTTTGGGGAGGCATTGGAGGCCACTGTGGTTGCCGTGCAGGAGCGCACCTGCACCCTGGCATTTGAATGCGACCAGGATTTCTCTCAGGTCCTGCAGCGCATCGGTCACGTGCCGCTGCCGCCCTACATCCGGCGCAGCGACACCCTGGAGGATCAACACACCTATCAAACGGTGTACGCGGCGCACAAAGGGGCCATTGCCGCGCCTACGGCCGGCCTGCACTTCACCCGCCCTCTGCTCGCACAACTTGCCGAGCAAGGTGTGCAGATCGTTTATCTGACCCTGCATGTGGGCTATGGCACTTTTTTGCCCGTGGAGAGCGATGACATCCGGCAGCATCGCATGCACAGCGAGTGGTTCACGGTGCCCGAGCAAACCAGCGCCGTCGTGAATGCCGCCAAGGCCAACGGCGGCCGCGTGGTGGCCGTGGGGACCACCAGTGTGCGGACCCTGGAATATTGTACCGGCGCCGATGGTCGACTGACCCCCCAAAGCGGTCAATGCGACCTCTTTATGTATCCCGGCTACACGTTCAAACTGGTGGATGGTATGGTCACCAACTTTCATCTGCCCAAATCCACGCTCCTGATGCTGGTCTCCGCCTTCGCCGGACGCGAGAAAATTCTTGAAGCCTATGCGGAAGCGATTCGAAAGGGCTACCGGTTTTATAGTTATGGGGATGCAATGATAATTATCAATGAAGTGTGAAGTGTTAAGTGTAAAGTGTAAAGAGGAAGGCATTCTTTCATTTATACGCGCGGGGAAAGCGATGGCTTATGCATCATTCGAGGATCTGGAGGTTTGGAGAAGGAGTTGCCGGTTGGCTGTTGAGGTATACCGCCTTCTGAAAGACTACACTGACTATGGCTTGAAAGATCAAATGACAAGAGCCGCGATTTCGATTGCAAGCAATATAGCTGAAGGTGCCGAAAGAGGCACCACTGCAGAATTTATTAGGTTTTTACGAATTGCCAAAGGTTCAGCCGCTGAATTACGCACCCAACTTTACATTGCCACTGAAGTTGGCACGATCTCCAAAGAAAAAGCGATGGCGCTGATTGCAGAGTGAAAGAGCTGTCGCGTATGCTTCAAGGTCTTGTAAAATCAAAATCAAACGAGAAGCTCCCTTCTCTTAACACTTAACACTTTACACTTTTATGACTTTTTTACTAGAAAATCAAAGCACCTCAGCTCCCCGTGCCGGCCTCCTGCAAACCCCCCACGGCACTATCCATACCCCGATTTTCATGCCCGTCGGAACCCAGGCGACGGTGAAGGCCCTGAGTCCCGAGGAGTTGGTGGGGTTGGGGGCGCAGATCATTCTGGGCAATACCTACCACCTTTATCTGCGTCCGGGCACGGAGGTGATTGGCCGGTTCGGCGGGTTGCACGGGTTCATGCACTGGCACGGCCCTGTTTTGACCGACAGCGGCGGATTCCAGATTTTCTCCTTGGCCGGCCTGTCCAAACTGTCCGAAGAGGGCTACGCGTTTCAATCCCATTTGGACGGGGGCGCCAGGCATATGTTGACGCCGGAAAGGGCCATCGAAGTGCAATTGGCCTTGAACAGCGACATCATGATGTGCCTGGACCAGTGCATCGCCTATCCGGCCGGCCACGACGAAGCCTTGCGCGCGTTGGCGTTGACCACCCGCTGGGCGCGGCGCTGCAAGGCGCGCTGGCAGGCCGAACCCGAATGCCCCAACAGCCTGTTCGGCATCGTGCAGGGCGGCATGTTCAAGGACCTGCGCAGCCGCTCGGCCGAAGAGATTGTGGCCATCGGTTTTCCGGGGTATGCGGTCGGTGGCTTGAGCGTGGGCGAGCCCAAGGCATTGATGCTGGAAATGGCGGCCCACACGCTGAAATTGCTGCCCACGGATGCCCCCCGCTATGTGATGGGCGTGGGCACGCCGTCGGATCTGGTGGAGATGATCGGCCTGGGGGCGGATATGTTTGACTGCGTCATGCCGACGCGCAATGCGCGCAACGGTCAGCTGTTTACGTCGCAAGGGATCCTCAACATTGCCAATGCCCGGCACCGCGACGACACTGCGCCCATCGACGCCGCCTGCGGCTGCTACGCCTGCCGTCACTATTCGCGCGCCTATGTGCGCCATTTGTATCAGGCCAAGGAGATTTTAGCCCACCGCCTGACCACCATCCACAACCTGCATTTTTATCTGAATCTTGTCAAAGAGGCCCGTATGGCTATATTGGAAGGTGATTTTGAACGGTTCCGGCGGGATTTCCGCAGCCAGCAGCAAAACGGCGCCGAAAATGATTGCCAATGAAGGGTGTCTATTACGGAAAAAAGTCATCGATGTTATCATGGACACAATATCCTTCTGGACACTTAAAAACGTCACACTTCAGTAAAGGTGCACGCAGGGCCTGAAATTCCAGTGAAAGGAAAAAAAATGAAAGAAAAAGTCGAAGCAGCCATTGAAAAGATACGCCCGATGCTCAAAGCCGACGGCGGTAATGTCGAACTGGTCGACGTCAGCCCGGAAGGCGTCGTCCAGGTCCGCTTGCAGGGCGCCTGCCGCGGATGCCCCATGTCCCAGATGACCTTGAAAAACGGCATCGAACGCATCATCAAGCAGGAAGTGCCCGAAGTGAAGAAGGTCGAGGCGGTCTGAACGGTGTGGGGACCCCCAAGGGGAACCGCTAACGCCATCCAATGCCCGCGCCGCATGCAGGGCAATCGCATGTAAAAACTCTCTCAGGATACCCGAATTCGTAAACAGGGTTGGCACGGAAGAGGTGATCCGGGTGGGTGGTGGCGCGGACCACCCACCCGGATCACCGGGGTTTTCAGCACGATAGATATGGCGCCAAGTAAAGAACTCATAACAGCACGCTGCGTGCCAAGGTTTACATGCGATTGCCCTGGCGCCGCATGTCACGCCTGTTGCCAAGTCCGCCGTTGGCGTGTTAGGCTTCTATCACCTTCCGGCGGCAGCGGGTAAAATGTGGCGGCGCAGCAGTCGCAAATACAGATCAATCTGAAAAGTCGGCGTCGGGAGCTATTTCCCGGCGCTTTTTTTTTGCGCGTTTGATGTACGCCGCGGTCCGTCCAACCTCTGGATAGCGACGCAGCAGAGGTTGGCACGTGCCGATGAGGTCACACATGCACCTTTTCCGGCCATTTTCCGATTTGCGCATCCGTTACAAGCTGCTGCTGGCCTATTCGGCTGTGTTCATCCTGTCGCTGATGGTCGGCAACAGCATCATCTATCATTTTGTGCGTCAGACTATCCAATCCAACATCGAAAGCGAATTGCAGAACACGACCACCACGATCCTGAACATGGTGCGCAATGCCGTCAACCTGAGTATCAAAAATTACCTGCGGGCCGTTGCCGAAAAAAACCGCGATGTGGCCGCTTATTATTACGATTTGTATCTGAACGGGATGATGACCGAGGCCGAGGCGCAGCAGCGCGCCCGTAAGGTGCTGCTCAGCCAACCGATCGGGAAAACCGGGTATATTTACTGCCTTAGCAGCGATGGCATCATCGTCAACCATCCGCACGAAGCATTGATGTTAACGGATCTGTCCGGCCATCCGTTCATCCAGGATCAGAAGCAGCGCAAGGTGGGTTATCTGGAGTACGACTGGAAAAACCCGGACGAGGTCCGCACGCGCCCCAAAGCGCTTTACATGACCTACTTCAGTCCTTGGGATTGGATTATTTCAGCCTCTTCCTACCGGGAGGAGTTCAGGGAACTGGTCAATGTCAGCGATTTCCGCGAGAGCATCCTGTCGCTGCAGTTCGGACATACCGGGTATTCGTACGTGCTGGATACCCATGGCAAGTTGATCATCCATCCCAAGCTGGAAGGATCGTTGCTCATCGACGAGCAGGATGCCTTCGGCCGTTTTTTCATTCGCGACATGATCCGTCAGCGCAGCGGCAAGATCGTTTATGCCTGGAAAAACCCGGATGAAACCGATCGGCGCGAAAAACTCGTTATCTTCAACCACTTGCCCGAATTTGACTGGATTGTGGCGTCGTCGAGCTACCTGGATGAGTTCTATGCGCCGCTGGCTGTGATCGAGCGTATTTTTGTCTTCAACATCGCCGCGTCGATGCTGCTGGTCCTGCCGCTGACGATGTGGATCAGTTCGACCATTACCAACCCCCTGCGCGAGTTGATGCAGCGTTTTTCGGAAGGTGCCCGGGGGGATATTTCGGTGCGCATGCACCGCGGCTCCAACGACGAAATGGGAATCCTGGCCGCCTATTTCAATTCGTTCATGCAGCGGCTCGAGCACTCCAGCGCCACGTTGAAAGCCGAAATCGAGGTACGCCGCAAGGCCGAAGAGGCTATTAGTAAAAGTGAGGCCAAGTACCGCGAACTGGTGCAAAATGCCAACAGCATCATCCTGCGCGTGGACACGCAGGGCAGAATCACGTTTTTTAACGAATTCGCCCAGAGTTTTTTCCATTACAGCGAAGCGGAGATTATCGGACACAACAGCCTGGGCACCATCATGCCGCTGCACGACGCGAACGGCCGCAGCATGCGCGCCATGATGGAACAGATCGCCCGGTTTCCGGAAGATCATGGCTATTATGAAATGGAGAACATGCGCCGCGACGGCGAGCGGGTCTGGGTGGCCTGGACCAACAAGGCCGTGCGCGATGCCGCCGGCCGCATTGTCGAATACTTGTGCATCGGCCACGACATCACCGAGGCGCGCAGCGCCGAACAGGAGATGGCGCGTATGCGCCGCTACCTGCAGAAAATCATCGACTCCATGCCCTCCATGCTGATCGGCGTGGATCTCGAGGGTCGTATCACCCAATGGAACCAGGAGGCGCGCAAGCGCACCGGCATATCCCAGCAGCAGGCCGAGGGCAACGCGGTGATCGGGGTCATGCCGCGCTTTGCGCCCCACATGGACATGGTGCGCCATGCCGTGGAAAAGCGGACCAGCATGAAGATCGAGCGGGTCGCCCATCCGGCCCAGGACGACTTGCGCCATGCCGATATCATGGTCTATCCCATCGTGGCCGACCAGGTTGAAGGCGTGGTGATCCGCATCGACGATGTCAGCGCCCGCGTGAGAATGGAAGATGTCATGGTGCAGACTGAAAAGATGATGTCGGTGGGCGGTCTGGCGGCCGGCATGGCCCATGAAATAAACAATCCGCTGGGGGCCATGGTGCAGAGCGCTCAGAATATTTTAAGGCGTATCTCCCCAGACCTGAAAGAAAACATCACCGTCGCCCGGCAGTGTGGGGTGACGCTGGCGGCCGTGCGCGACTACCTGGAACAGCGCAAGATTGTCACCTTCCTGGAGGGGATTCGTGCGTCAGGCCAAAAAGCGTCCGCCATCGTCGACAACATGCTCAATTTCAGCCGCAAGAGCGAATCGCACAAACGTGTGGTGGCCTTGGCGGAGTTGCTCGACAAGACCGTGTCGCTGGCTGCGCATGATTATGATTTGAAAAAGAAATACGATTTCCGGCGCATCCGGATCCGGCGTGAATTCAGCGATGGGTTGCGCCCGGTGCCGTGCGTCGATACCGAGATCGAACAGGTCGTGTTGAACCTGCTGCGCAATGCGGCCCAGGCCATGGCGGAGAACGAACCGGGCATACAGGAATCCGCCATCGTGCTGCGGTTGTACGCCCGCGACGGGATGGCCCTCATCGAGGTCGAAGACAATGGGCCGGGCATGCCGGCGCATATTCTCAAGCGGATCTTTGAGCCGTTTTTCACCACCAAAGATATCGGCATCGGCACGGGGCTGGGTTTATCGGTCTCCTACTTTATCATCACCAACAATCACAACGGCAGCATGGAAGCCCATTCCGAACCGGGGCGCGGCACACGCTTCATCATCCGCCTGCCGTTTTCGGAAGAGGCCGTATCCGTGGCCCAGGCGATGTAGGGGGCATGGGGCCTTTGGTATGGGAGAGGGGCAACGTTTTATCTGTAGGGTGAACCTTGTGTTCGCCCGCCTTTGACGCACGGGTTCCAGTGTGAACGACGACTGCGCGAACGCACTGGCGACCACAAGGTTCGCAGGGGGTAGTGGCGCCTGGACACCCGCCGGCGAGGCTGGATCAAGAAGGAGTGCGCGTGCACGACTACGATAACAGCGGGTCTGTTCTGGTCATCGATGACGATGCCCTGATCCGCGAAAGCATCGCGACCTATTTGAGCGACAGTGGGTTCGACGTGGCCCAGGCCGACGACGGGCCCAGCGGCCTGGTGGCCGTAGCCCAGCATCCGCCCGAAGTGGTGCTGCTGGACCTGCGCATGCCCGAGATGGATGGGCTCGAGGTGCTGGGCGCTATGACCGAACGTCACCCGGACACCCCCGTGATTGTGGTGACCGGCGCGGGCGGGCTCAAGGATGCCATTGAAGCCTTGCGCCTGGGCGCTTTCGACTTCATCAGCAAACCCATTATCGATATGGCCATTCTGGAGCATGCGGTGCGCAAAGCAACCGAGCGCTCGCGTCTGCAGCAGGAAAATCGCCGCTATCGGGAGCATCTGGAAAGCGAAATCCGCAAACGCACGCATGAACTGGAACAGCGTACCCGTGATCTTTCAAAGACCAACCAGGACCTGCGCAACGAAATGCACGAGCGCCAGCGCACCGAAAAGGCCCTGCAGCAAAGCCAATCCAGCTTGACTGATATTATCAGCCTCTTCGAAGGCATTATATATACCGTTGGTCCCGATTACCGCCTGCGTTTTATGAATCCGAAGCTGCTCGCGCTGATCGGGCCGACCGATGTTGGCACCGTTTGTCATCGTGCCATCTATGGGACCGACGCGCCCTGCGCCTGGTGTCCCTTGCCGGCTGTGCGAACCGGACAGACCGTGCGCAGCGAGCTGCAAAACCCGCGCGACGGACGGTGGTATTACGGCATCTATTCACCCCAGGTAGCGGCCGACGGCCGCATCGAAGGCTGCCAGGCGGTCATCATCGACATCCAGGAGCGCAAGATGGCCGAAGAGTCCTTGCGCCACAGTGAAGCGCAATTGCGCGAACAGAACCTGCGCCTGCTGTCATCCTTCCAGGGCATGGTGCGTTTCGGCGAGATCATTGGCAAAAGCGCCGCAATGCACACTGTCTACAGGACCTTGCTCAAGGCCGCCGAATCGGATGCCAATGCAATCATTTACGGGGAATCTGGCACGGGCAAAGAGTTGGTGGCCCGCACGATTCATTCCCTGAGCGCACGCGGCGGACATCCCTTCGTGGTTGTCAACTGCGGTGCCATACCCGACAACCTGATCGAGAGCGAGTTTTTCGGTTATAAAAAAGGCGCCTTTACCGGGGCGGACCGTGACAAGGCCGGTTTTTTAAGTGCGGCCGACGGCGGTACACTCTTTTTGGATGAAGTGGGTGAAATTCCCACCCGCATGCAGGTGAAGCTCCTGCGCGCGGTGGAAGGCGGGGGCTTCAGCCCTCTGGGCGGCAGCGAAGAGGTCAAACCCGATATCCGCATCGTGGCCGCCACGCACCGTGATCTGCGCCAGGAGCTGGCCACTGGCCAGTTCCGCAAGGATTTTTATTACCGCATTCACGTGGTGCCCATTTTTTTGCCGCCCCTGCGCGAACGGCGTGAGGATATCGCCTTGCTCATCCATCATTTTCTGCAGATTTATGGGGATGAGGCCAAGGTGCAATCGATTCCCGAAGCGATCATGCAAGCCATGCAGCGCTATCATTGGCCCGGCAACGTGCGTGAACTGCAAAATGCCGTGCGTCAGTATCTAGCGTTGCAGGAGGTGGATGTGCTCGGGGCGCCGGCGGTCGGCACTGCCGCGATGTCCCTTGAGGCGAAAGCCATGGGGCCGGAACCCGGCGCACAACTCTCCCTCGAGGCCGCCGTGCGGCAATTCGAGCGGGACTATATCGAAGCGCTGCTCAAGGCCAACCAGTGGCACCGGATGCGGGTGGCCGCCATTCTGGGAATCGACCGGCGCACCCTTTTCAGAAAACTGAAGCGGCTCTGCATTCAATAGCACGCCAAATAAAGGTATTCGATCGGCACGGTGCCCGGACATAATGATCACGGATTGGGACTTTTTTGGCCCTATCAAAAATATCTATTATTTAAGTTGATTGCATAAGGAATGGGCGAAGCAGGGTCTAAAATGTCCCAATTATGAATATAATTCATTCTACGAACTATATAAATCTAATGTCAAACCATCATCAAATCATACCTTTTGTAGTTATTTAATAAGCCTATATTTCCCGGCACACAAATTGCTCTTCTTTATCCCGGAATATCTATCTGGGCAACCCGGGGGCGCTGCAAGGCGCCCGCAAAGGCCAGGCAGGCCTCCGGGACTTTGATCTAAACGATCATCAAAGAGGAGGGCGGTCATGGGCGGTGTGACCTGGGTTTACATCATGCTCGCGTTGTATGTCGGGTACTGTTTCTGGATGGGGTTGCGAGGCTATTTCAGCTCGAAGACGTCGGCCGATTATGCCGTGGCCGGCCGGTCTATTCCGTTTATCGCATTTTTGATGGCTGCCTCGGCGGCCTCGTTCAGCGGTTGGACTTTCATCGGCCATCCCGGCGCCATCTGGGCGGCCGGTTTGGTCTATGCGTTTTGCTCTATGTACGTGGTCATGATTCCCCTCACCGGTACTTTTTTCGCCAAGCGCAACTGGTTGATGGGCAAGCGCTATGGGTTCATCACGCCTGGTGATATGTACGCGTACTATTATAACAGCGAGGCGCTGCGCTGGATCACCGTCCTCACGGCCGTGCTCTATTCGGTCTTTTACTCGGCCGTCCAGTTGATGGCCGCCGCGGCGCTGTTCAACGTGGTCTGCGGGGTGCCGGTTGTTCTGGGCGGGCTGTTCATGGCCTTCATCTGCTGGTTCTATGTCGTGGCCGGCGGTATGAAAGCCAGCACCTGGGTGGGCGTGATTCAGTTCATCCTGATGATTGCCGGCATCATCATCCTGGGTATCTATGTCTTGAACCATTTCGGCGGTTTTAGCGCGTTCATGGCGGAAACCCAAAAAATGGATGCCAAGTTCTTCGAGGTGCCCGGACTGATCCAGTTCGAGCAAAAGGGCGTCTGGACCGCCATGTACATCCTGACCTACATGTGGGCCTTGATGGGCATCCAGAGTTCTCCGGCTTTCACGATGTGGAACTTCGGCCTCAAATCCCCCAAAGTGCTGGCGTGGCAGCAGGCCTTCATGACCGTTTTCGTGGTCGGCTTCGCCCTGTTTTTCTTTGCCGCTTTCCAGGGGATCGGCGCCAAAATACTGCAACTGCAGGGCGTCGAAGGGTTCAAGGATCTGGTCAAGGATTCGGCCGTCGTGCCGCTGCTGATGAAAACATACCTGGGGCCGGTCATGCTGGGCCTGGTCTTCATGGGCGCCATCTCGGCCATCCATTCCACCGCGGCGCCCTATCTTAATACCGGTGGGTCCATTCTGCTGCGCGATGTTTACTGGCGCTATTTCCGCAAAAAACAAGCCAGTGATAGCGAGCAGATCTGGGTCAACCGCCTTTTCGCCACTGTGATCACCGGGCTGGCGCTTTTCGTGGCAATGAAATCCACCGCCATGCTGGTTATCCTGGGTGCTTTTGCGACTTCCTTCGGGGTGCTCATGTTCATCGTCCAGTTGGGCGTGTTGTGGGGCTGGAAATTTCCGCGCATGGGCGCGGTCTTTGGTCTCGTGGTGGGCATGATCACTGTCGTCATCACTTACCATTATAAGATCCTGTTCATCCACCCGGCCGCCTCGGGCGCAGGTCTGGGCTTTCTGGTGGCGTATCTGTTCCGTGGCCTGGGGGTCAAGGATGATCAGGAAACGCAGGATCGCCAAGCCGAAGTGCGCGCATGGCTGGATAGCATCGACGCGCCCAGCGAAACCGGTCGCAAATGGCGCAGCGCCTGCAAGGTACTGGTGCCGTTGTGGGTCTTCTTCGCCATCGGGCCGGGCATCCTGCTCTCTTCGAGCGCGTTTTCTTTCTCCGGCTTCAGTCCCATTTGGTCCTGGCAGATCGCCTGGTGGATTTATGCCATCTTTATGATGTGGGCCTTGTGCTTCAAAGCTGAGTTTTCCACCGAAACGCCTTCCATGGTCGAACGGGCCGACAAGGAACAAATGCTGGTCATCGAACAGTGATGCCCGCGTCTATCGTTTGATCGATTTCGCTTACATTCGAGATTTCTGCGCTGCGCCATCTCGGCGCGGCGCGGCCTGACAGGAGTATAGCCAATGAAAAAAGAAGATCTGGTTATGATTATACTTGTGGGGTTTTCGATCCTGTGGACCGCCTCGTTCGGTTGGGGGCTCTTCGGATAGTCTTTTTCAATATGCATGTGGGCGGGGGCGCCGGCAACAACGGGCGTTCCCGCCCTTCATCCAACAACGGGAGATCGTCATGACCAACGCTTATGATGACAGCTACAATCGTTCGATCAACGATCCGGAAGCTTTTTGGGGCGAAGCGGCCGAACAGATCGTCTGGACCCGCCGCTGGGACAAGGTGCTGGACGGGAGCCGCGCACCGTTTTACCGCTGGTTCGTTGGCGGCGAGCTCAATACCTGCTACAACGCCTTGGATGTGCACGTCGAGCAGGGCCGTGCGACACAGGCCGCCCTGATTTACGACAGCCCGGTTACCGGAACGATCCGAACCTACACGTATGGAGAATTGCGCGACATCGTAGCGCGCTTTGCCGGCGTGCTTGCCGCCCAGGGGGTCGAAAAAGGCGACCGGGTGATCATCTATATGCCCATGGTGCCCGAGGCGGCTATCGCCATGCTGGCCTGCGCCCGCATCGGGGCGGTGCATTCGGTGGTGTTCGGCGGTTTTGCGGCCAAGGAACTGGCCACGCGCATCGACGATGCCAAACCCAAAGTGATCGTGACGGCCTCGTGCGGTGTAGAGGTCAAAAAAATTATCGCCTATAAGCCGCTGCTGGATATGGCCATCGATCTGGCCCGCAGCAAACCGCAGAAATGCATCATCTTTCAGCGGCCCATGGTCGCTGCCGAAATGATTGCGGGCCGGGATGTCGACTGGGACGCGGCCATGCAGACCGCGCAGCCGGCCGATTGCGTGCCGGTCAAGGCCACCGACCCTTTGTATATCCTCTATACCTCGGGCACCACTGGCGAGCCCAAGGGGGTCGTGCGCGATCATGGCGGACACGCCGTGGCGCTCAAATGGAGCATGAAGGCCATCTACGGCATGGAGGCCGGCGATGTCTACTGGGCCGCTTCGGACGTGGGCTGGGTCGTGGGCCATTCTTATATCGTTTATGCCCCGCTGCTCAAAGGGTGCACCACGATCCTGTTCGAAGGCAAGCCGGTCGGCACGCCGGATGCCGGTGTCTTCTGGCGGGTGATCGCCCAGCACAAGGTCAAAGCCATGTTTACGGCGCCCACCGCCTTTCGGGCCATCAAGCGCGAAGATCCCCAAGGCGCGCTGATGAAGCAGCATGACCTGTCCCAATTCAAGACCTTGTTTCTGGCGGGGGAACGGTTGGACCCGGACACGCTGCGCTGGGCGCGCAATCTGCTGGGAGTGCCGGTGATCGATCACTGGTGGCAGACCGAAACCGGTTGGGCGATCTGCGCGAACTGTATGGGCCTGCACGCTTTCGAGGTCAAGGAGGGCTCGCCGACCAAGCCGGCGCCGGGCTGGCACCTCAAAGTGCTCGATCCGGAAAGCAAAACAGTCAACCCGCCCGGCCAAATCGGCGCCCTCGTGGTTCAGCTGCCCTTGCCGCCGGGCGCCTTGCCCACATTGTGGAACAATGACGACCGCTTTATCGCTTCCTACCTGGAGGAGTTTCCGGGGTACTACAAGACCGCCGATGCGGGTTTTATCGATGAGGACGGCTATGCCTACATCATGAGCCGCACCGACGACATCATCAATGTGGCCGGGCACCGGCTGTCCACCGGCGCCATGGAAGAGGTGCTGTCCGATCATCCCGATGTGGCCGAATGTGCCGTGTTGGGCGTGGACGATGAGCTCAAAGGCCAGGTGCCGGTTGGTTTTATCGTGCTCAAAGCCGGTGTGGCCAAGTCCGAGGCGGATATCGTGCGCGAGGTAGTCCAGATGGTGCGCGAGCGTATCGGGCCGGTGGCATTTTTCAAAAAGGCCACCGTGGTCAAGCGGTTGCCCAAAACCCGTTCTGGCAAAATCCTGCGCGGCACCATCCAGAAAATCGCCGATAACAAGCCGTGGAATATGCCGGCCACTATCGATGATCCGGTCATTCTGGACGAGATCACGGATGCACTGCAAGTTATCGGACTGGCCCGCGCGCGCAATTAACGCACGAACCTTGAATCATCACAGGGGTGGGTATCATACCCACCCCTGTTCGTTTTATGGAGGTCGAAAGTGGAACGTTGAAAGTTGTCGGATTGCAGAAACAGAACATCGTTCTGACTGTAGGGGCGAACCTTGTGTTTCGCCCGTTACGTGTGACGGCAGTTGTTCTTCTCGCCGTAAATTTATTGTGAAACCTGGGCGAAACAAGGTTCGCCCTTACAAAATTCCCCAAAATCCGGCACAGAGCTGATGCTGAAATCCACCGTGCCAGAAGTCATGAAAAGGTTGAATCTCAAAATTCGGTTACCTGTATTAATGCCTGTTATGGACATTGAGGCGGTTTTTGTGTATGAATGCCATTCAGTGGGTTCGCAAATAGGCGAAGTCTTGACTTGAATTTTAGCCAACGAATGCCTAAAACATAAAAGTTTTTCTGATGTATTTGTCTGCTATCTATCAAGGAGATGATCATGACCGTCGCCCGTAAAATCAGCAGTGCCATGCAGCAATCGTCCTGGATCCGCAGGATGTTCGAAGAAGGCGCCCTGCTGAAGGCCAAACATGGCGCTGACAAGGTATTCGACTTCAGCCTGGGAAACCCCAATCTGCCACCGCCTGAAATATTTCACGAAACATTGCGCGATGCGGTCACCGCCTGCGGTATGGGGGATCATTGTTACATGCCGCAAGCCGGTTATCCGCAGGTGTGCAAATCGGTGGCCGATTATGTGGGGGCCGAACAGGGTGTGGCTGTCGAGTCCGCCGACATCATTATGACCTGTGGCGCCGCGGGCGCGCTGAACGTGGTTTTCAAAGCACTGCTCGACCCGGGCGATGAGGTGATTGTGCCCACGCCCTGTTTTGTAGAATATCGTTTCTACGTGGACAATCATGGCGGCGCGATTCGCATGGTCCCGACCCAGCCCGATTTTACGCTGGATATCGCGGCGATTGCGGCGGCCATCAACGAACGCACCAAGGTGGTCCTGATCAATTCGCCCAACAATCCGACAGGCCAGATCTATTCAGCCGACAGCCTTGCGCAGCTGGGCGCGCTGCTGCGCGCCAAAAGCAGTGAGACCGGCCGCACCATTTATCTTGTCTCCGATGAACCCTATCGTAAAATCGTGTTCGACGGGCTTACCGTTCCGAGCATCTTTCAAGCTTACAGTGAGAGTCTGATTGCCACCTCCTATTCCAAGGATCTGTCGATTCCCGGCGAACGCATCGGCTTTGCGGCCATCAATCCCGGCGCTGCCTGCAGATTCGATCTTCGCGGCGGACTGACCCTGGCCAACCGGATCCTGGGATTTGTCAATGCGCCGGCCTTGATGCAGCGTGTCGTGGCCTGCCTGCAGGGGACCAGCGTGGACATGGCGCAATACCGAAAAAAGCGTGACCTGCTCTGCGACGGCCTGGCCGACGCGGGGTACACGTTCGTCAAGCCCTCAGGGGCCTTCTATCTTTTTCCGCGCACGCCGATCGCCGACGATGTGGCCTTTGTGGGCGAACTGCAACGGGAGCTGATTCTGGCGGTGCCCGGCAGCGGGTTCGAGGGTCCCGGCCATTTCCGGATCGCCTTCTGCGTCGACGACAGCACGATCATCGGAGCACTGCCGGGGTTTCGCAGGGTGATGGCGAAATTTCGTTAGGGAACGTGCGGACCATCGGTTCGCCCTCACAGAAAAATGGCGCTGCGATAGGCAGGGATGGGCGCCCTATTCGGCAACTATGGACAACAGGGCCACGGCCCACGGAAAGGAAAACACCATGAAAATCCTTAAGATCGATCACCTTGGCATCGCCGTGAACAGCATCGACCAGGCCCGTTCTTTCTGGAGCGATGTGTTGGGCTTGCCTTTCGAGGGCGATGAAACCGTTGCCGAACAGAAGGTTACCACGGCCTTTTTCCCGGTGGGCGAAAGCGAAGTGGAACTGCTTGAATCCACCGCGCCGGACGGCCCCGTGGCCAAATATATCGACAAGCGCGGCCAGGGCATACAGCATGTAGCCTTTCGCGTAGAGAACATCGATGGGGCCCTGGCCGAGCTGAAGGCCAAAGGCGTCCGTCTGATTGATGAAACCCCGCGCATAGGCGCCGGCGGCGCCCGCATCGCCTTTTTGCATCCCAAGGACACCCAGGGGGTGCTGGTGGAATTGTGCGAGCGACAGTGATTTCGTTGACTCGTTGATTTGAGCGATCTGTTAAGTTCGATGCGTCGTACGTGTTCGCTGATTGACGAATGGCCGATTTATCTATTCAACGATTCGACATTTAATTTAACAAATGAATCGCAATCATGTTTCCTATTGACACCCTTTATTACCTACGATTATACTCTCGTAAGTAACAATGTTACTGAATTTCAGCAGTTTCATTGGGACAGTTTAAATTGAACTGACATTGCAATGGTTTGAGGAGCTTTTTCCAGGTAATTTCTGTATTCAGCTGCTCGAATCGCCTACCAGCCGGTTGCCGGATCATCCATGATCAAGCCGGTGGATTGATTTCTTTGCAGAAACCCCGCGCTCGCCGCACATTGTATGTGGCCGGTGCACCTGAAAAGAGGCTGTTCGCGATGGTTACAGAAAACCACTCCGCCCTTCAGGCCCACAGGGGCACCGCTGCCGCTGTGGGGGTTCATTGCGATGCCCTCGCGGAAGACAGGATAACAATGTTACCTCCTTTGCGTCCCGAAGTTCAGGCCCGTTTGGAACAAGCGGTCCTGGATATCTTTTCTCATTCAGATTTTCATAAAGCCAACATCCGCGACGTGGCCAAAAAGGCGGGCGTCAGTTTCAGCACCATTTACAAATACTACGGCAGCAAGGAGCGCCTGGTCTTCGCGTTTGTGGATGTCTGGCTGGGCAACTTGACCGAAAGGATCGTCGATCACCTTCAAGGCATCGAGGACATGAAGGAAAAGTTACGCAAGGTGCTCTGGCTGCAGCTCGATTACTACGAGCGCAACCCGCACCTGGGCTGCATCTTGTTCATGACCTTGCCGATGGCCACCTGGATGGCTGACGAGACATTTCAACAAAAACGGATGATCCATCTATATCTGGATGTGCTCAAAAAAGGACAAGCGCAAGGCATTCTCAATCCCAAGGTGCGCGCGGGCGTGCTGCTCGATTTCATGTTGGGATTGGTGCAACGGACCTTTGTGATGTGGACCTGCCGGGGCCGCCGGGAGGGGTTGGCCGCCCAGGCCAATGTGCTGTTCGACATGGTGTGGCGGGGCATGACGACCGGTTCTTGCAATGAAGATAAATAACTAAAAAGGAGCACCGCATGGCTCAAAAATCAAATCTGGATGCATGGAAGGCGATCGCCGCCAAGCAACTCAAGGGACAACCCCTGGAAAAGCTCGACTGGCATACTCCCGACGGCATCACCGTCAAGCCGCTCTATACCGAACAGGATCTTGAAAACCTTGAACATGTGGGTTCCATGCCGGGGCTTGCGCCTTTCGTGCGCGGGCCGATGGCCACCATGTACGCCGGCCGGCCCTGGACCATCCGTCAGTATGCCGGTTTTTCCACGGCCACCGAATCCAACGCCTTTTACCGGCGCAACCTGGCCGCCGGTCAGAAAGGGTTGTCAGTGGCTTTTGATCTGGCCACGCACCGCGGCTATGACTCGGATCATCCCAGAGTCTTGGGCGACGTGGGCAAAGCCGGCGTCGCCATTGATTCCGTCGAGGACATGAAGATTCTGTTCGACCAGATTCCGCTTGACCAGATGTCGGTCTCCATGACCATGAATGGCGCGGTGCTGCCGATTCTGGCCATGTACATCGTGGCGGCCGAAGAGCAGGGCGTCAAACAGGAACAGCTTACCGGCACGATTCAGAATGACATTCTCAAAGAGTACCTGACGCGCAACACCTACATTTATCCACCCGTTCCCTCGATGCGCATCGTGGCCGACATTATTGCCCATTGTTCGGAGCACATGCCGCGGTTCAACACGGTCAGCATCAGCGGCTATCACATGATGGAGGCGGGTGCCACATCGGTGCTGCAGCTGGCCTTCACTCTGGCCGACGGTCTGGAGTATGTGCGCGCGGCCCTCAAGGCCGGGCTGGCTATCGATGCCTTTGCCCCGCGCCTGTCGTTCTTTTTCGGGGTGGGCATGAATTTTTTCATGGAGATTGCCATGCTGCGCGCAGCGCGCCTGCTGTGGCACGAACTGGTCAGCCGCTTTGATCCGAAAGACTCGCGTTCGACCATGCTGCGCACGCATGTGCAGACCTCCGGTTGGAGCCTGACGGCGCAAGATCCTTATAACAACGTGATTCGAACCACCTTGGAGGCGCTGGCCGCAGTGCTGGGCGGCACCCAATCGCTGCATACCAACGCTTTCGATGAAGCGATCGGATTGCCGACCGACTTTTCGGCGCGCATCGCCCGCAACACCCAGTTGATCATTCAAGAGGAATCCGAGATCACCCATGTGATCGATCCGCTGGGCGGCTCTTACTATGTCGAGGCGCTGACGGCCGCCATGGCCGATGCCGCGCGCGAGATCATCGCCGAGGTGGAAGCACTGGGTGGCATGGCCAAGGCCATCGAAACCGGCATGCCCAAAATGCGCATCGAAGAATCGGCCGCGCGCAAGCAGGCGCGCATCGATCAGGGCCAGGATGTCATCTTGGGGGTCAACAAATATCAGGTCAAGGAAGAACCGCTGATGGATGTCCTGGAAGTGCCCGAAGCGGTGCGCCAGGAGCAGGTTCAGCGTCTCCAGGAGATCAAGGCCGGACGCAACCAGGAAGCCGTGCGTGAGGCGCTGGCGGCCGTGACGCAGGCGGCCGAAAACGGCGGGAATCTGTTGGCGGCCTGTATTCCGGCGGCTCGCGCCAGGGCCACGGTCGGGGAAATCTCCGATGCCATGGAAAAGGTGTTCGGCCGTTTTGTGGCCACCACTCAAGTCATCTCCGGGGTGTATGCCGCGGAGTATAAGGATCCCGCCGTGATCGACAGTTTACGCAAGCGCACTGATGATTTCATGCGCCGCGAAGGACGGCGCCCGCGCATTTTGCTGGCCAAGATGGGCCAGGACGGCCATGACCGGGGCATCAAGGTGGTCGCGACCGCTTTTGCCGACTTCGGCTTTGACGTGGATATCAGTCCCATGTTCCAGACTCCGGAAGAAGTGGCCAAAATGGCGCTGGAAAACGACGTGCACGTGGTGGGGGTGTCGACCCTGGCCGCGGGCCACAAAGCCCTGGTGCCGCAGTTGGTCTCGGCCCTGAAAGAGCAGGGGGCCGCGGAGATCCGGGTGGTCGTCGGCGGTGTGATTCCTCCGGCCGATTATGAATTTCTCCGCAAGGCGGGCGCAGTGGGCATATTCGGCCCCGGTACCTCCCTGATTCAATCGGCCAATGACGTGCTGAATGCATTAGAAAAAGAAGCGTAGCCCGAGCGGTGAAACGGCGTGGTTGTAATAGGATTCGACTTGCGCCGCACTTTTTTAAACTTGTAAACTGCAAACTTTATGATGCCTATCCAGTCCCTGAATTTCTACCTGGACGGCCTTGCCCAAGGCAATCGTCGCATTTTGGCGAAAGCCATCACGCTGGTCGAAAGCCGTCTGCCCGCGCATCGCGATCTGGCGCAGCAATTAATCGACACGGTGCTGCCCCTGACCGGCGAAGCCGTTCGGCTGGGGATTTCGGGTGTCCCGGGCGTGGGTAAGAGCACCTTCATCGAAAGTTTCGGCATGCACCTGGTCGAGCGGGGGCACCGCCTGGCGGTACTGGCGATCGATCCCAGTTCGCAGCGCTCGGGGGGCAGCATCCTGGCCGACAAGACGCGTATGCAACGGCTGGCCTCGGCCGACGGGGCTTTCATCCGGCCATCGCCTTCGGGTGGCACCCTGGGCGGGGTGGCGCGGATGACCCGCGAAAGTATGCTGCTGTGCGAGGCTGCCGGGTTCGACGTGATCATTGTAGAAACGGTGGGCGTCGGCCAAAGCGAGGCGGCCGTGGCCTCGATGGTGGATTTTTTCCTGCTGCTGATGATTACGGGCGCGGGCGACGCCCTGCAGGGGATCAAGAAGGGCATCCTCGAACTGGCCCATGCTGTTGCGATCAACAAGGCGGACGGCGACAATCTGCAGCCTGCCGAGCACACGCGCAACGAATTGGCAAAGGCCCTGCACCTGATGCAGCCGACCAACGGTGCCTGGATACCCCCAGTGGTGACATGCAGTGCCAAATCCTTTTCGGGACTGGATCAGATATGGGAGCTGGTCTTGGCCCATCGTCGGGTGCTGGCGGACAGCGGAGAGTTGCCCGAGCGCCGTAAAGAGCAGGCGCTGCAGTGGATGTGGGATATGATCGAGGAAGGCTTGAGGGAGCGCTTCCACAGTGATCCGGATGTACAAGAACTCTTGCCGCGCATGATCAGACAGGTTCGCCAGGCCGAGGTGGCCCCGACCCATGCGGCGCGCAAGCTGCTTTTTTTGCTTGACAAAGCGGGCGCGGATAATCGACAGATGTGAATTTTTGATCCAACCGCAAAAAGCCCCTTGTCGAGGGAAAACAGCCGGTCCGCGCCGGGGCGGGCGCTTTCCCGGCTTCAACGTAGAACGATACGGCCATCCGCTCAACATAGAGAGAAAGGAAGCCAGCATGGGTAGTGTGGAAGAAAAAATCAAGGAGCTCAACGCGCGCGAAGCCAAAATGCGAGCCTTGGGCGGCGACAAGGCCATTGCCAAGCAGAAGGAAAACGGCCGTCTAACGGCCCGTGAACGGCTCGACCGGTTGTTCGACCCGGGCACGTTTCGCGAAATCGACATGTTCGTCAAACATCGCAGCGTCAACTTCGATATGCAGACGGTGGAGATCCCCTCGGACGGCGTCATCACCGGCCACGGGCAGGTCGAAGGACGGCCGGTGTTCGCCTTTGCCCAGGACTTCACATCACGCGCCGGCAGTCTGGGCGAAATGCATGCCCAGAAGATCTGCAAAGTAATGGATCTGGCCATCAAGGCCGGTGTGCCTTTTGTGGGACTCAACGATTCGGGCGGGGCCCGCATCCAGGAAGGCGTGGACGCCCTGTGCGGCTATGGCAATATTTTCTTCCGCAACTCACTGGCCTCAGGTGTCATCCCGCAGATTTCGGCCATCATGGGACCCACCGCCGGCGGCGCGGTTTACTCCCCGGCCATGACCGACTATGTCTTCATGGTGAAGAATTCCAGCTACATGTTCATTACCGGACCGGAAGTCATCAAGGCGGTCACCGGTGAAGCGATCAGCTTCGAGGACCTGGGCGGCGCCATGGCGCACAATGAAAAAAGCGGCGTAGCCCAGTTCGCCTGCGACAGCGATGCCGAAGCGCTCGACCGCATCCGCGCGTTGCTCTCCTATTTGCCTTCCAACAATATGGAAGATGCACCGCGCAAGGAAACCGGCGACGATCCGCGGCGCACCGATGCGGCCCTGGATGCCATCATTCCTGAAAATCCCAATATGGGATACGACATCAAGGACGTGATCCGCTCGATCGTGGACAATGGCGAGATACTGGAGCCGCACGAATATTTCGCCAAGAATATCGTCGTATGTTTTGCGCGCCTCAACGGCCGCACCATCGGCATCATCGCCAATCAGCCCAATTTTCTGGCCGGCTGCCTGGACATCGACGCCTCGGACAAGGCCACCCGCTTCATTCGTTTCTGCGATGCCTTCAACATCCCCTTGCTGACCATCGCCGACGTGCCCGGCTATTTGCCCGGCAGTCAGCAGGAGTGGGGCGGCATCATTCGCCACGGCGCCAAGTTGCTGTGGTGCTACAGCGAGGCCACCGTGCCCAAATTGCTGTTGATCACGCGCAAGGACTACGGCGGGGCGTACATCGCCATGTCCTCGCGCCATCTGGGCGCCGATATGGTTTTCGCGTGGCCGTCGGCCGAAATTGCTGTCATGGGCGCTGAAGGCGCTGCCAACATCATCCACCGCAAAGAGATTCAGTCGGCCGGGGATCCGCAGGCCAAACGCAAGGAGAAGATCGCCGAGTACCGTGATCTTTTCGCCAATCCCTACGTCGCGGCCGGCCGTGGGTATGTCGATGCCGTCATCCGGCCCAGCGAAACCCGGCCGCGCTTGATCGACGCCCTGGAGATCATGTGCACCAAGCGGGAACTGCGGCCGCCCAAGAAGCATGGTAATATACCGCTTTGATCCGGCGTCGCCGGGTTTTAGGTGTGCCGTGTCAAGTTGCAAGTGAAGGTATTTCTGTCGATTGGATGAGGTGGCTGCATCATCATACCGTGATTTGATTTTGGGTGTGATGAAGTCTTTGAGCCTCAATGGGTTTCAATCCAATGAAAGCGGATAGGTAAAATATGGCTGACAAAGAAAAGCAAATGGCTGCCGCGCTTGCCGCTGTGGCGGCGTACATGCAGCAGGAAGAAGAAGTATTTCACCAACAGCTGGCCGCCGCTATGGCGCCTCCCCCGGCACCGATGTCGACTGTGATGAATCTGTGGGGACAGAGCGGACGCCAGAGCATGATGCAGATGCGCAACCTGATGCAGGTCAAGGCCTTCCATCGCATATAAGGTCTGCATCGGTTTAAACGCCTTACCAGGAGGAGACGCAAAGATGAGCGACCACGATCAAGTTAAAATGACCCCCATGAATTATGCCAAAGATCGGCCGAAGGCCAAAAACCCGGTCAAGATTGAAGATCTCAGTATTCGCGACGGCCACCAGTCGCTGTTTGCCACCCGCGGTCGCACCGAAGACATGATTCCGGTGGCCGAAATGATGGACGAAGTGGGGTTCTGGGCGATCGAGACCTGGGGCGGCGCCACTTTCGACACCATGCACCGCTTTTTGAACGAAGATCCCTGGGAGCGCATCCGCACCCTGAAGCGCTATATCAAAAAGACGCCTTTTTCGATGTTGTTGCGCGCCCAAAACCTGGTCGGCTACCGCAACTACGCCGATGACACCGCCCAAGCCTTCGTGGAACGCGCGGCAGAAAACGGCATGGACATCTTCCGCACCTTCGACGCCTTGAACGACTACCGCAACTTCGAAACGGTGGTCAAACAGATCAAGGCCAGCGGCAAACATTTTCAGGGCTGCATGTGCTACAGCATGACCGAACCGCGTATGGGCGGCGATGTATACAATATTGAGTACTACGTCAAAAAGGCCAAGGACCTTGAATCCATGGGCGCCGATTCGGTCTGCGTCAAGGACATGGCCGGCCTGCTGGCGCCCTACGACGCCTATGCGCTGATCAAGGCCCTCAAAGCGGCCGTCAAAGTGCCCGTCCACCTGCACAGCCACTTTACCTCGGGCATGTCGCCCATGACGCATCTCAAAGCGATCGAAGCCGGCGTAGACATCATCGACACCTGCATGACGCCCTATGCCTACCGCACCTCGCATGCGGCCATCGAACCGCTGGTGATGGCCTTGTTGGGCACCAGTCGCGATACGGGCTTCGACATCCAATTGCTGGCCAAGATCAACGAAAAGCTCGAAAAAGAGGTCATGCCCAAATACAAACACCTGCTCGACGACTCCAAGGTGTCGGTCATCGACATTAACGTGCTGCTGCATCAGACGCCGGGCGGCATGCTGTCAAACCTGGTCAATCAGTTGCGCGAGATGGATGCTCTGGACAAGATCGGCGAAGTGTACAAAGAGCTGCCGCGCGTGCGCAAAGAGCTGGGTCAGATTCCTTTGGTGACGCCGACCAGCCAGATCGTCGGCATCCAGACAGTCAACAATGTGTTGTTTGACACCAAGGAAGAGCGATACAAGATGATCACCGATCAGGTCAAGGACCTGTGCTACGGTTTGTACGGCAAAACCGCCGTGCCCATCGACGCCGAAGTGCAGAAGAAAGCCCTGAAAGGCTACTCGCGCGGTGAGAAACCGATCACCTGCCGGCCGGCCGAAGTCATCGCGCCCGAATTGGAGAAAGCCAGGAAGGAGATCGGCGACCTGGCCGTGGATACCGATGACATGCTCGTCTACGCGCTCTATCCGGTCACCGGCAAGAAATTTCTGCAATGGAAGTACGGCAAGGAAGAGCCGCCCGCCAGCGTACGCCCCACCACCCTGGAGCAGGTCAAAAAGCGCGAAGCGTTGGTCAAGAAAGCGCTGGCCGGCGAACTGGTGGAAAAGAAGAAAGAGGCGCCGGCCAAGAGCGACAATGCCCGGGCGTTCAATGTCTTTGTCGATAACGAATACTTCGAAGTCAACGTCGATCCGCAGGGCGGCCCGCCGGTGATCAACCTGGCCCAGGCCGGCTTCGCCATGCCGGCAGCTACGGCTGCGCCGGTCGCGCCCAACGTATCCGCTGCGCCGGTTGCGTCCGCGCCGGCCGCCAAGCCCGCGCCGGTTGCCAAACCCGAGGCGCCCAAAGCGGCCCCGGCAGCCGTCAACGGTACCCCGTTGGTGGCCCCTATGCCGGGCATGATCGTGAGTTACGCCAAAAAAGTGGGCGATCAGGTCAGCCAGGGCGAAACGGTGGTGATCCTGGAAGCCATGAAAATGGAAAACGCCTTGCCAGCCCCGGTAAGCGGCACGATTACCGCCATTCTTACCAAAAGCGGCGATACCGTCGCCAAGGGCGCTATACTATGCAGTATCGCGTAATGCAATGATGTCCAGAGAGCATGGGATCGATCAGGTGGTCCCGTGCTCTTTTATTTTATAACGCGACTTTGTGGGTTTCAAACACCGGTGAACCCGGGCAGGAGGGCCCCGCGCCAAGTGCCATGACCCAGCCCGGCGTCTGCCTGCACGCTGGCGCTGGCATCGACGCGCGGCCACTTCCCTGCGCACACGTGCGTCCCGCACTCCCATGGCCCTGCGCGACAGGAACCACCCCCCGGTGTTTATTGTCGGCGAAAGCCCGTAAAGGTGGCGGAAATCATTAACCTACTAGGACGAGGCAGTTATGAAAATTCATGAGTACCAAGCAAAGACGCTTTTCGAGCGCTATGACGTACCGATCCCCAAGGGATCGGTGGCGTTTTCGCCCGAAGAGGCCCGCACCATCGCCGCTGATCTGGGAGGGTTTCCGGTCGTGGTCAAAGCCCAGATCCATGCTGGCGGCCGCGGCAAGGGTGGCGGCGTCAAACTGGCGCACACGATGGATGAGGTTAGCGCGGTGGCATCCGAGATTCTCGGCATGACTCTGGTGACCCACCAGACCGGTCCCGAAGGGCGCCTGGTCAAAAAGGTGCTGGTCGAACAGGGGCTCAACATCGCCAAGGAACTTTATCTGAGCATCGTCGCCGATCGCGCCAGCGCCAAGATCGTCATCATGGCCAGCGAAGCCGGCGGCATGGATATCGAAGCCGTGGCCGAACAGACCCCGGAGAAGATTATCAAGGTCTATATCAATCCGTTGACCGGCATTCAATCCTACCATTGTCTGCAAGTCGCTTACGGGTTGCATCTGGAGGCCCCCACGGTCAAGCCGTTCGTGCAACTGCTCAACAATCTCTACCGGCTGTTCGTGGCGTACGATGCGTCGCTGGTGGAGATCAATCCGCTGGTGATTACCGCCGAACAAACCGTGCTGGCCCTGGATGCCAAAGTCAATTTTGACGACAATGCCCTGTTCCGCCACAAGGATATCGTCGAATTCCGCGATCTGGACGAGGAAGATCCTCTGGAAATCGAAGCCTCCAATTTCAACCTGAATTACATCAACCTGGACGGCAACGTGGGCAACATGGTCAACGGCGCCGGACTGGCCATGGCCACCATGGATATCATCAAATTGGCCGGCGCGCGGCCGGCCAACTTCCTGGATGTGGGCGGCGGCGCCAATGCCGAAATGGTGGAGAACGGTTTTCGCATCATTCTCAGTGATCCCAATGTCAAAGGCATCCTGATCAACATATTCGGCGGCATTCTGCGTTGCGACGTGCTGGCCGAAGGGGTGGTCAACGCGGCCAAGAAAACCGGCATTCAAGTGCCTGTGGTGGTACGCATGGAAGGCACCAACGTCGAACAGGGCCGCAAGATCCTGGCCGATTCGGGCCTGAACCTCACCCCGGCCGTGGACCTCAAGGATGCCGCCGCCAAGGTGGCGCAGATCGTTACCCGTTAGCCTGTATGTCCGTTACCCGTTGGATGTATCCAACGCCGGCAAACGGGCAAACGGGTCTACGGGCCAACGGACCAATGGAGCATACGCAAATGAGCATATTCGTCAATAAAGATACGAAAGTCGTAGTACAGGGCATCACGGGCCGCGAAGGACAGTTCCATGCCCGTCAGTGCGTGGCCTATGGCACGCAAGTGGTGGCCGGGGTGACGCCCGGCAAGGGCGGCCAGAAGATGGATGACATTCCGGTCTTTCATACTGTGGCCGAAGCGCGGCAGGCCACCGCCGCGAACTGCAGCCTGATCTTTGTGCCGCCGCCCTTTGCCGCCGCGGCGATCATGGAGGCCATCGATGCGGAGATTGAATTGATCGTGGCTATCACGGAAGGCATCCCCGTGCTGGACATGATGAAGGTCAAAAACTACCTGAGCCAGAGCCGCTCGCGGTTGATCGGGCCCAACTGCCCGGGTATCATCACGCCCGGCGAGTGCAAGGTAGGCATCATGCCGGCCCCCACGCATAAGCCCGGCGGACCGATCGGCGTGGTGTCGCGTTCCGGGACCCTGACCTACGAAGTGGTGCATCAACTCACCGGCAAGGGTATCGGGCAGACCACCTGCATCGGCATCGGCGGCGATCCGGTCAACGGCACCAATTTTATCGACTGCCTGGCGGCCTTCCAAGCCGATCCTCAGACCAAGGGCATTGTGATGGTCGGTGAAATCGGCGGCAGCGCCGAAGAAGAAGCGGCCGAGTTCATCGCTCAGAACATGAGCAAGCCGGTGATCGGTTTTATCGCCGGTCTGACGGCGCCTCCCGGCCGCCGCATGGGCCATGCAGGCGCCATCATCAGCGGCAACAGCGGCACCGCGCAAGGCAAGATAGACGCCATGAACGCTGCCGGAATCCATATCTGCAAAGATCTTGGCCGGTTGGGTGAGTTGTGCACAGAGGTTTTTAAAGGATTATATTGATTTTGAACTCTTCGCGTTCCCACGCTGCGGCGTGGGAACGCGTCGCGAAAAGAGATAGAAGAAAACTATGCATGAAATGAGTCTGGCCATGGAGATTCTCAAGATCGTCCAGGACTCCATACCGGCCGACCTGATCGACGCCCGGGTCCAACGTGTCAATTTGAAGGTAGGCCGCATGTCGGCCGTGGTCCCCGACAGCTTGCGATTCTGTTTTACGGTCGTGTCCGACAAGACCAATGTGGCCGGCGCCGAATTGGCCATCGAAGAAGTGGCGGTGGAAGTGCGCTGTGGTGACTGCGGTCACCAATGGCTCATCGATGCGCCGGTCTTTGTCTGTCCCCAATGCAGCAGCGGTCGGGTGGAGATGCTTTCCGGCCGCGAACTGGATATCGTTTCGATCGAAATCGAAGATGAGGAGGGCTCCGATGCTCACGCCGGATAAACGTTTGATTTACCGCCATCACAAGGACGGCCACAACCACACCCATCCCCATCCTTTTTCGCCGGAGTTGGAAACCCAGCGCAGCGGGGGCCGGGAGATCAAGGTGGTGCGGCGCGTGCTGGATGCCAACGACATGATGGCCGCGCGCAATCGGGAGTTCTTTGCCTCTAAAGGCATCTTTGTCCTCAATGTGATGAGTTCGCCCGGGTCGGGTAAAACCACCATCCTGCAGCGGAGTCTGGCGCATTTGATGCCCGAATTGCGCTGCGCGGTTATCGTGGGTGACATCTGTACGACCCAGGATGCCGATCGTCTGTCTTTGTCCGGCGCACCCGTCGTGCAGGTCAACACCGACCAGTTCGGCGGGGATTGCCACCTGGCCGCCCACGTGATCGAACGCGCGATGGCCGGTATTGACATGGATGCAGTCGATCTGCTCATCGTCGAAAACATCGGCAACCTGGTCTGTCCGGCCGAGTTCGATATCGGCGAAGACCAGCGGGTGGTCGTGCTTTCGGTCACCGAAGGCGAAGACAAACCGGCCAAGTATCCCCTGATGTTCCGTGAATGCGATGCCATGCTGCTCAACAAGATCGATCTGCTGCCCTATCTGGAGTATGATGTGGAGACGACCCTGCAAAGCGTGGCCCAGATTCATCCGGGCATGCCCGTGTTTCAGATCTCCGCCAAGAGCGGGCAGGGCATGGATGCCTGGCTGGATTGGCTGCGCGAACAGGTGCGGTCCAAGCGGACCTGATTCCGGGCGTTCGAGTACGACCCGCAGCGTGCCATGCTGACGGCACCCGTGTTACAACCAAAGCGCAAAGAAAAGCATTGTACGGATAGCCTGCCATCGATCCATGATCGTTGTGTCTGTTGCGCGTAAAGACTCACCTTCATCCCTCGCCTGAGACCGTCTCCGGGGCGAACCTTGGTTCGCCCCACGTTTGCCGCGGACGACGCATGGTCGTCGCACACCATCCTGAACGCCGAAACAGCCGAACACAAGGCTCGCCTGCCAAGAGAATACCCCATGCTTGTAAAAGGGTATCCACACCGCAGCACGGGTGTACCTGCCACATGGCAACCGGAATAAAGGATTGCATGCATTTACAGGATTCGCGCGGTGGTGTGTGATCAGGCCACAACCTTGAGCATTTCACCGGCAACCGGAAAAGGAGTAAACGGCATGCAATTTCAAAACCGATTGGACGCGGGGCGTCGCCTGGTTGAGCGGTTGGCGCATTATCGCAATCATCCTCAGGCCATCGTGCTTGCTTTGCCGCGCGGCGGTGTGCCGGTTGGATGGGAGGTGTGCCGGGTTCTGAACATCCCGCTCGACATCTTCGTCGTGCGCAAGATCGGGGTCCCCGGGCACGAAGAAACCGCCATGGGGGCTATCGCTTCGGGAGGTGTTCGGGTGTTCAACAAAGACGTGATCCGCACGCTGGGTATTCGCGACGAGGCCATTGCGGCCGCGGCGGCCGTGGCGCAAGTGGAACTGGAACGGCGCGAGACGCTATATCGGGGCGAGCGTTTTCTGCCCGACCTGAACGGCCGCATCGTCATCCTGGTCGACGATGGCATGGCCACCGGTGCCAGCATGACCGCTGCGGTGCAGGCCATCAAGGCGTTCAACCTGCAGCGCCTCGTGGTGGCCGTCCCCGTGGCCTCGCCCGAGGCATGCGCGCTTTTGGGGCAAGCTGTGGACGAGATTGTTTGTGTGGATACGCCGGAGAATTTCAAGGCGGTCGGCTGGTGGTATCAAGATTTCTCGCAAACCAGCGACGACGAAGTGCGTATGTATCTGAATCCCTCACACGGGTGTGTCCTGGGCGTGGAGACCATGGCCGACAGTTGTTGATGCGTTATTCGTCGATTCGTTGTAGCCATAACGAACAACGAATCGACGAAATAACGATTCAACACGCAACGACTCAACCAACCTGACAAACGGTGGCGGCTTTCTCGGCCCAAAAGGGCGACATCTTGCGCAGGCGGTCGATGATCGGGGGCAATTTCTCGATCACCAAATCGATTTGCGCATCCGTGGTGTACGTACTCAGGCTGAAGCGGATCGAGCCGTGTGCCGCAGTAAACGGCACGTCCATGGCTCGCAGAACATGCGACGGCTCGAGCGATCCCGAGGTGCAGGCCGATCCGGACGAGGCGCAAATGTTGTGTTCATCCATCAGTAGCAAAATCGATTCACCTTCGACAAACTCGAAAGCGATGCTGGTCGTGTTGGGCAGTCGGTGTTCGCGGTCGCCATTGACAAGGGCGTTGGGAATTTTTGCGAGCAAAGCGTTTTCCAGACGGTCGCGCAATGCCCGGACCCGGGTGTTTTCTTCTTCGATGCGGGCGCCGGCCAGTTCGGCCGCTTTGCCCAAGCCCACGATGCCGGCCACGTTTTCGGTGCCGCCGCGCCGGCCGTGCTCCTGGTGGCCGCCGAGCAGAAAGGGCGCGAATTTTGTGCCCTTACGGATATAGAGGGCGCCCACGCCTTTGGGGGCATGCAGCTTGTGCCCTGAAAGTGCAAGCATATCGATGGCGTTGTCGGCCAGGTTGATAGGAATTTTGCCTACAGCCTGCACAGCGTCGGTATGGAAGAGAGCGCCTTGCTTGTGCACCTGGGCCGCGATCTCTTCGACCGGAAAGATCACGCCGGTTTCATTGTTGGCCCACATGAGGCTGACGATGGCCGTATCGTCGTTCAACTGCGCATAGAGATAGTCCGTGTCCAGGCGCCCCTGCTTGTCGACCGGCACAAAAGTGACGCGATACCCGTTGCGCCCCAGGTATTCGGCGAGATTCTTGACGGCCGGATGTTCTACCTTGGAGGTGATCACATGTCTTTTCGAAGGATTGGAGCGCAGGGCGGCCCAGATGGCGGTGCTGTCGCTCTCCGTTCCGCATGCCGTAAAGACGATTTCTTCAGGCTGCGCGCCGAGCAGTTCGGCCATTCGGGCGCGGGCCTCTTTGATTTTTTTAGCGACATTGCCGCCGAAAGTATACATGCTGGAAGGATTACCGTAGTAGGTGGAAAAGTACGGCAGCATCTCATCCAGAACTTCGGGCGCTACCTGCGTGGTGGCGTTGTTGTCCAGGTAGATGGGTTTCATGCATCCACCTCCTCGACCACCAGGTCCTTGGCGACCAGTTCTTTCAGCTTGGATTCGACATAATCTTTCAAAGTGATTTCAGACATGGCGCAAGAGGCGCAACGGCCTTTGAGTTTGACGATGACGCGGTTGCCGTCCACATCCACCAGTTGGATATCACCACCGTCCTGGTTGAGAGCAGGCTTGATTTCACGTTCCAGGGTTTCTTCGATCAGTTTGATCTTCTGGATGTTGGTCAGGCGCTTGGGTTGGGCCGGCCGCTCGGTTTGCGCACCGTTGACGCGGTCGATGATCTCCTGGATGTTGTCATGGCATTTGCCGCATCCGCCGCCCGCCTTGATATAGTTGGTGATGTCCTCGATGGTGGCCAGACGGTTGTCGGTGACGGCACGTTCGATCTGCACATCGGTGACACCGAAGCATTCGCACACGACATTGCCAACCTGCTTTTTATCGGGGTCGCCGCGGTAGCAGGCGATGGCTTTTTCCAGGGCTTCCTGCCCCATGACCGAACAGTGCATTTTTTCTTTGGGCAGGCCGCCCAAATACTCGGCAATGTGGTCGTTGGTAATCTGTTCGGCCTCTTCGACGGTCTTGCCGATGAGCAGTTCGGTCAGGGCCGACGCCGATGCGATGGCGCTGGCACAGCCGAAAGTTTTGAATTTGGCATCCACGATGAGGTTGTTTTCATCGACCTTAAAAGTCAGTTTCAAGGCATCGCCGCAGGCCATGGACCCGACTTCGCCCACGCCATCGGCATTTTCGACTTCCCCCACATTGCGCGGGTTAAGGAAGTGTTCTTTCACTTTATCGGTATATTCCCACATGCTGTCCTCCAGAGTATTGAATTTGCAATATCACCTGAGACCCCACTATCGCTGCGGCACATGGTGCATTATAATCATAAATAAAGGCTTCGCCAGGGTAGAAACGGGAAAGCGGCAAGAAGGGGAAAGTGGAAAAGCGAGGGGACGGATCAGCGGCCTAATGCAACGGGCCACGGATTAACGGGCCTGCGGAACAAGGAGGCCAAAATGGCAGTGCGCAAAGCCGTCTTTGCCGGCAGCTGGTATCCGAAGCAGGCTGCGGCCTGCGATCAGGAAATCGCGCAATTTTTATCCGAAGCGGACGCTCCGGGCGCTGAAAGCTCAGGATGGGTGGCGGGTATCGTGCCGCACGCGGGCTGGTATTACAGTGGGAAGATCGCCTGTCAGGTCATCAACTGTCTGCGGTCGTCCGAGCCGCTCGATCTGGTCGTCGTTTTCGGCATGCACCTGCACCATGCCTCCGCAAACCACCTTATGGCCGAGGGGGCATGGGAGACGCCTTTCGGAGAACTGCCGGTCGCGACTGCGCTGGCTGAAACGCTCATGAAGCAGTTTTCATTCGAGATAGAAACGCCGCGGCGTTTCGTTCAGGATAACACTATTGAGTTGCAGTTGCCTTTCATCAAGCGCCTGCTTGATCCAAGAGCGTTTTTGGGGATAGGGGTGCCGCCGGCTGTTCAGTCGTTTGAAATCGGTCGGGCGGTGGTCGATTGGGCCCGCGAAAATGGCAAGCGCCTGAAGCTGGTCGGCTCGACGGATTTGACCCACTACGGCCCCAACTACGGTCTGACCGCGCACGGCAGCGGAGAACCGGCCCTGGCATGGGTGCGCGAGCGCAATGACCGGCGGGTGATCGATGCCATGCTGGCCATGGCCCCCGAACAGGTGCTCGCGGAAGGCATCAGTCATCAGAACGCCTGCTGCTCCGGAGCCGCCGCAACCACCATTGTCGCTGCCAGGCATGCCGGCGCCTCCCGCTCGCACCCCATCGCGTATGCGACCAGCTATGAAAAAAGCCCAGGCACGAGTTTCGTGGGCTATACAGGCATCGTTTTCGGCCGTTAGCCCCGATGCCGCACCTGCCGGACTGAATCCTTACGGGCACAAGGGCTTGGCGTTCATCCACGCATGCCTGTACCGCTCTTTTTGCAAACGCAGTTGATTCGGCGCAAAAGATATTTAACCTTAGAGACACCTTGCCGATATCGAGTGATCGGTAAGCATTTGGCTTGCGACAGTGCTGTGGATGCATGGCGCTGCAGGCGATTCGTGTGATATCCGTATTGAGGTAGTCGCTATGACATTCATGAAGTATGTGCGCAGGTTGTTGATCAAAAAAGGTGAAAACCACCTTGAGTATGTAAAAGAAACCATTTGCGAAGGCCTCGAACCGGTTTCGCCGCCGAAAGCGGCCGCCGCTCAGCCGGTGGCGGCTATTCCGGCGGAAGTCGGGCATGAAAACGACATCGCCTTTTCCTCCCAGGCGGACTTGGAAGATTATGTCCGCAAACTTTCCGTGCCTAAAGAGGTCATCGAAAGTTGGATTTCCGCGGGAGTGCTGCTGCCCGAAGAGACGAAAGTGGCGACGAAAATGATCCGAATCATGAGCAAGGACCCTAAAAAGTTCAATGCCTGAGGACTGGACGACCGCAGGCCAATAAAGAAGCGTTGAAGTCGCTTGCGACTTCTTGTTCGGATAGGCATCCATGTGTTGCACCCTAAAATTTTCATACCCATCCTGTTTCAATTCTCTTTTCTGAAACTGATCGTACTCATCATCATAACGGTCTTCTGTCTTGGCATGGGATCGCGCAAGGGGCAATCCCCTCTGTCCATAGAAGATCTCTATGAGCATTGTGGTCTGCCGCGGCCTTGCAACGGCGCGGTGGCCTGGGAAGGGCAAGAGGTGCGCGTATGGGGCTGGCTGGATGCGGCCAACGTATTCGACCGGCAGCGTTATCCGCACCTGGCCTATGAAAAATTTCTTCTGCGCGACGACCAGGGACGCTCGTTGGAAATCTGGAGCGCCGGCGAGGACAACCGCTCCGTATTTGCAAAACTTAACCGACGTGCCTCCGATCGGATCGTGGTCGCGGGACGCTTGGTATCGGTAAAAATGCCGCTCGGCACCACGTGTCGATTAGGCGTAAAGGTAGTGATTCACCATGGGGACCAAATCCAAATCACCCAATAAACGAATGAGCCTGACGGCTGCCTTTAAACCGGCCGTGCTCGGTTGCCTGCTGCTGCTGGCCCTTATTCCCCAGGCCTGGAGCCTACCGGTCGATCAGGCGACCGCCCGGCAGGTGGCCGAGAGCATGCTCGAGCGCCATGTTGCGCTTTACGGCACTTGGAACGGCAGTCCGGCGCCCACCATCCACGAGGGCCATGCGGTTGCGCATAAAGGGTTGCTGGTGGCATACAATTTTCAGGTGGCCCCCACGGGTCATGTCCTGGTGGCCGTGGATGACGTTTTCAGCCCGGTTCAGCTCTATTCAGCGCGGGCTTTTTTCGATCCTGCCCGGGCCGACCGTGTCGGCTCGCTCGAATCGTGGATCGTTCCCGCCTTGCACCAGGAGGTTGGCGCCTTGGCCACTGACCCGGCCACCGCGCGTGGGATGGTGGCTGGCGCGGCCCGCGACGAGGCAGGCCAAGCGCGTATACAAAATGCCTGGCGCGACATGACCGCACCAGCGCCGGCCGGCGGGTCGCGCAATCTGGCGCAGGACACGCTCTCCGACGAACGTGCCGGGGAGGCCTATTCGGTCGGTCCCCTGCTGAGTACGGCGTGGAATCAGGACACGCCGTATAACCTTTTTACGCCGGGCACTGCTGCGTGCGCCAATACCCTGACCGGCTGCGTGGCCACGGCCTGGGCCCAGCTGATGCACTACTGGCGCTGGCCGATCCAGGGAGAGGGCAGTCATAGCTATGAGTGGAATGGCCAGACCCTGTCGGTCGCATTCGATGTGGCCTACGACTGGGACAATATGCCGGATACACTTACGCCCACAAGTTCCCAGGACGAGAAAGAGGCTGTTGCGCAGCTGATGTACCACTTGGGCGTGGCCGCCGAGATGGATTTCGGGTGTGTGACTTCAGGGAGTTGGATCTGGGCCGACGACGTCCTGGATACCTACTTCCGGTACAAGTCCTCGATGCACAGGTACAGTCGCGCCGCTTTCACATCGGCCGAGTGGCTGGCCCTGATCGCCAATGAGATCAACGGCCAACCGCCTCGTCCGGTGATTTTGTCCATCTACAGCCCGGCAAGCGGCCATGAAGTGGTTGTGGACGGGTACCAGGTTGGCCCCACGGATATGGTGCACATCAATTTCGGTTGGTCGGGTTTCTACGATGGCTGGTTGAACATCACCAGTGCTTTCACCACGACGCCTTACACCTGGTCGGCCGAGCGCCAAAACATCATTGTCGGTATCGAACCCGACTACGCCTCAGACACCCCGGCGGTCACGCCAAGCCTTGCGGCCGAAGCGGATGCAGGCAGGGGCAGCGGCGGAGGCGGGTGTTTTATCACGTCACTCGGCAATTCCCGCTAAATCGCGGGCGGTGAAGCAATCTTCCTCAATATGGTTGTGCAGTCCGCTCCAGTAGGACACAAATATGGAGTGTCATGAGAGGTAACAAAACAGCATGTACGTCAAAGCGTGCATCATGGGGCGATGCGCATATCACATCGACAAAATGCCTTTCTTTTCACTTCAAACTTTACACTTAACACTTCGCCATGCAGGAGGTCTGGATCCGCAGCGCCTGTGACGCACACCAGACCTCGGACAAGTTCGAAGAATGCCATTGAATTGCACTGTCGCGCATGCCATAAAAAGAATATGGTCAAAACGACGCTGCCCATAGGCTTGGAAGAGGCATTGGCACTCACCTTGTCGCACATCCGCCCGCTGACCGCGGAAACCATTGCACTGGTCGATGCGGCCGATCGCATTGCGGCTGAAGATCTGCGTGCCTTGGTGAATTCCCCCTCCGTTGACGCTTCCCTCAAGGATGGCTATGCTGTAAGGTCTGCGTTGGCGGTCGATGCTGCCGATGAACGCCCGGTACGTCTGAGGGCTACGGGGCATGCGGCGGCCGGCGGGACGGGCACGGCGCGGGTGACGCCGACAACGACCGTGCGTGTGCTTACCGGCGCGGGCCTGCCCGCTGGCGCCGATGCAGTGGTTGCCGAAGAGTTCACGAGGCGTGAAGGGTCGGAGATCATTTTTACGCGCTGGGCCGAGCCTGGGCGCAATGTCATGCGTAAGGGCAGCGACGTGGCCCAAGGCGATCGCATCGTCAGTGCCGGGCAACCGCTGACGCCGGGACGCCTGGGACTGCTGGCGGCCGCCGGACACAGCCGTGTGCGCGTGCTGAGGCAGCCTGCGGTCGGCATCGTAGCCACCGGCGACGAGGTGGTTGCGCCCGGCCTTGCACTGCCCGATGGCAAACTCTACGCCAGCAACATGATCACCTTGGGTGCATGGTGCCGCCGCTATGGCCTGCCGGTCCGGACACGGATTGTGCCCGACGAAGCCGCCGCGCTTGCCGCCACCTTGCAGTCCCTGGCGCCCGACGTGGATGCCCTAATCACCAGCGGCGGCGCCTGGACCGGCGACCGCGATCTGGTTGCCCTGGTGCTGGGCGAGTTGGGGTGGCGGCGCGTATTTCATCGTATTCGCATGGGGCCGGGCAAGGCGGTGGGATTCGGTCTTCTGGGAGACAAACCGGTTTTTATTCTGCCGGGCGGCCCGCCGTCCAATCTGACCGGTTTTTTGCAGATTGCCTTGCCCGGACTGCTGAAGCTGAGCGGATGTTCCCATGCGGGTCTGCCCAAGGTCCGGGTGCGCCTGGCCTCCGATGTGGTCAGCCGCGCAAGCAGTTGGACCCATTTCGTTTTCGGCACCCTGGAAGCACAGACCGACCTGCCGCTGTTCACGCCCTTGCGGCAGCGCAGCCGCTTGCATGAGATCGCCGCGGCCGGGGCCATGCTGGCCGTTCCGGAAGGATGCGCGCAGCTCGCCGCCGGTGACTTGGTGTGGGCGCAACGCCTGGAGTGACAAGACAAGTGAAAGTGACAAAGGAAAAGACATGAGTACGGACGTTCCCCGACAACGCCTGATGGATGCTTTTAAGAGACAGGTCAGCTACCTGCGCGTCTCGGTGACCGATCGCTGTAATCTGCGTTGCCGCTATTGCATGACCGGCCGCACCGAGTGGCTGCCCAAGGGGGCGATTCTGACACTGGAAGAGATTCACCGCATGGTGCGCATCGCCGTCAAACTGGGCATGACCAAAATTCGTCTGACCGGCGGAGAGCCCTTGTGCCGCAAGGGCATCATAGACTTGATCGCGCGGGTGAGCCGGCTGGAGGGTCTGGAAGATCTGGCGTTGACCACCAACGGCACCTTGCTGGCCCAAAAGGCGAAGCAACTCAAGCAGGCCGGATTGCATCGCGTCAACGTCAGCCTGGATACCATGGATGCCGAAGAGTATCGCCGCATCACCAGCATGGACCTGCTGCACGTGGTCTGGCAAGGCATCCATGCGGCGGCCGAGGCCGGGTTGACCCCCGTCAAAATCAACAATGTGGTCATGCGCGGCTGCAATGACGATCAGATCGAGATGCTGGCCGACTTGGCGCTGCACCATCCATTCCATATCCGATTTATCGAATACATGCCGCTGGGCATCGATCCTCAGGACGCCGGCCGACATTTCGTCTCGATTGCCGAAATCGAGAGCCGATTGCAGCGCATGGGGCGTCTGATCCCCATCACGTCCCAAAATGGGGACGGGCCGGCCGCGCGCTATCGTTTCGAAGGCGCGCCGGGTGAAATCGGCCTGATCGGGTCGATGAGCAACCATTTCTGCAATCGTTGCAACCGCATGCGCCTGATGGCCGACGGTCATTTGCGCGCCTGCCTGCTTTCCGACGATCAGGTCGATATTATTACCCCCTTGCGCGCAGGCGCCTCGGACGCCGACCTGGAAACGCTTTTTGGCCAGGCGTTGTCCAAAAAACGCGGAGAACATCAGCTGCGCTTCGACGGCGACTGCCGGTTGCGGACAAGAATGGTCAACATCGGAGGATAAGACAGGTGACCGATCTGCAGGCCAAGCCGACCTGCGGCGCCGTGATCCTGGCCGGCGGCCTGAACACGCGCATGCAGGGACGCAACAAAGCTTTTCTGGAGGTGGGCGGCCAAGCCATTCTGGACCGGCTCATCGGTACCTTGCAAACTTTTTTCAATGAAATTCTGCTCGTCACGCGCCAGCCCGAACTTTATGCCGGCCGGCCGGTGCGGGTGGTTGAAGATATCTATGAAGCCCGTGCCTCTCTTACCGGCATTCACGCCGGCCTGTACCATGCCCGCTCCGATTTTGCCTTCGTAACCCCCTGCGATGCCCCCTTCATCGCCCCAGCCCTTGTCAAGCTCCTGCTGGCCGAGATCGATCCGCGCGCCGATGTGATCGTCCCCATGGTCGACGGGCACTACGAGCCGTTGTGCGCCATCTATTCCAAACGCTGCCTGGCCCCCATTGAAGCGCAGCTCGGCCGCGGGGATTTCAAGATCACCCGTTTTTTCGCCCGCATCCGGCTCAAAACCCTGTCCATCGAAAAAATCGTGCAGGCCGATGCGCGCCTGATCTCTTTTCTCAATGTCAACACCCCGACCGCTCTGGCGGCCGCTACTCAGGCAGCCGTCGACAAGCCGGACGATGCGAAAAACAAGTGACTTGGGCCGCGTTCCCAGCCGAGCATATATATTAGATCAATCTGGTTATCCACTTCGGTCAAGGGTTATCCACTTAGGTCAAGTAAGATACGGGCGTGGGCTGCCGTAGAGGCCAAAGCCCCGGTGATCCGGGTGGGTGGTCCGCGCCACCATCCATTCGATTAAGTGAGGCTATAAGGCATGCTCCGGACGGGCCGCAAACTTAGCTGCGCTCAAACAGTGCGGCCCTATGTCCTGAAGCGCGGTGACAAAACTTTAGGCCAAAAAGCGACAAAACTCGCCGCGCCATTTCGTTTGACCCTCTCAAATCACATTTGATTTTGCAAGCCGAAAGGCACAAAAAAGGCCCTGAACAGCACTCACTGGCCAGGGCCTTTTTGCCTACCTTATATATAAGAAGGAGTGAACATATTGTACTCGGATTGGACCCTCTGTGGCCTGCTCTTGATATAAATCATCGTGGTGTCAATGAACGCATGCCCGAGCTGCTCTTTGATGGTGAGTAAATTGGCGCCCCTCGCCAGCATGTTGGTCGCCAGAGAATGGCGAAACAGGTGCGGATGCACGCGCTTCTTACACCCAGTTCGGGCCACTACGCGCTTGACCAGGCGACGCAGCGCCCAGGTCGAATACTGGGAGTTGGCCCGGATCGTGGTGAACATATAGGCATCTGCGGATCTCGGGTACTTGGCCAGGTACTGCAACAGCACCTGCGTGCAGTCTCCGGACATGCTCACTGACCTGCTTTTTGAACCCTTGCCGCAGCTCACGTGCACCAAATTATGCGCCAAATCGATGTCCTGGACGCGCAGATCGCACAGCTCCTGGTTGCGCAACCCAGTGTAGGCCAGCAGTGCGAGCATGGCTTTTTCGCGGATCTGGCGGGCCGCGGCGATGATCACGGAGACCTCGGCTTCGGTCAGCGCATCCTTGACGATCGTTTTCGGCTTTCTGGGCCGGCCAAACCGGATCGGGTTGCCGATAAACTCCATGTAGGCCTCGATCGAGCGCATGTTGTTGGTGATGTGGTAGTACGAATACTCCCGGCCGAACAGGCGCGCGATGTACTGCTGGGCCTGGCTGTGGCTGGGATCCAGCGTCCCGAGTTGCCTGAGCGCTTTGGCCACAATCTTGCGGTAGGTGTCGATCGTGGCCGGGCCGATGCCTTTCATGACCAGTAAATGGGCGCAAAACGCCTGCATCTGATCGCGCAGCTGGGCGCAAAAGGCGGGGTCTACCAGGGTTAATGGACATTGGGTTTGACTGTCGGAAACGATCGGTGATAGAGCGGATAAAGTCATGGCATGCCTCCGTACAAGGTATGGTGTGATTAGGCCTGCCGGGATGTTCCCGCATCCTGGTGGGCCGACATAAAAAAGACTCGGGCCCCAGGGTAAGTACCTCCCTGCGGCCCGTCAAGTTTTTAATATCTTTAAGCCACGTTCACACCGTCTTTACGGGCCTACTGCTGCATCAGGTTTTCATAGGTAATAACTTCAAGTGTTCCGGCGTCTACCTGTGTTTTTACATAATCTACGATGGCACGAAACTGCGCTATCGTAGGATTGGTCCCCGTGGTGAGATTGTGGAAGTATAAAGCCGCAACATCTTTGTTTGCGATTGCCTCATCTATCTTTGTTTGGGCGGTCGCATTTGTGGCGGCATAGCCCCATCCCCATCTGTTATCTCGTTGCAAATATGGCTGGTTATTAGCAGAGCCGCAGTAGGTCGCGCCCCTGCTTGCATTTTGCCACCAAGGATGTGTCCCCCTGATATGTAAAAAATATTCGCGCAGCGTGTCTATTATTTCCTGTTCAGATAACGCCGCCCCATCAAAAGCGGCCCCTTGCCCTTGTGGGATTGCAAAGTAATCCGCACCTATTCCGTAGCCACGCTCTACAAGCATGGCTTTATGAGTTACGATCCATTCGCGCAACTCAGCTTTAGTGCTTACCGGCAAACTGCTTTGTGCGTGGGTCGCTATCAATGCTCCACAAGTTTGGGCAGCCCAAATTTCCTCCCAGTTGCAAAAGTCCCCATACGCTGTTGATAGCCGTGTTTCGCCAACTTCAACTACGTAGTCCGGGGAAATATAAAAAACCGAAGGGAACCCATATTTAGCAAGATACCGTATGCCTTCTGTGTATGATGACTGAACCCCATCATCAAACTGAAAAATAACAGCCCCTTTTGTCCTGCCGTGCGCCCACCCAGAAAACTCATCAAGCACAAAATACCCCCCACCAGTTGGGAAGTCATGTATGACGAGCACTCTTTCAACAGCAGACCAATCGGCCATAGTTCCAGTGAACAGCCCCATCGAGGGTGTAAAGCTGATCTCGTTCCACCCCGCAGCTTGAGGCAGATTCCCCATCGTCCATCTGTTATCTGTTCCTGAGTCCGCGTAGAAGATTATATAAGAGTTGGTGTACGTCATATTGGGAGACATAGCAGGGTCAATGTAGTAGCGCATAAAAAGGGTCATCCCAGAAAAATCATATTCCGCGCCAGTCCCATAAGTGCGCACCGCCCCCCTGTTCCCGGCACTGGCATTAGAATAGCGAGCCGCACCCGTGCCACAGCGGACAAGGGTTGTCTCGTCTGCGCCGATTGTGGAATAGACAGCCCAATCTGATAACGCTATCGGGTCAACAAAAGATGACGACGGCAAAACGGGCTGGCTGCCGCCGCTTGACAATCGGTAAAGGCTTTTCCGCACATCCGTATTGTCTATAGCTACGGGCCCTGCAAAATTGGCCCCGCCGGCAACATCGATGCCGTCGGCGCCGTCGGATGTCACTCCGGGCAGGGCGGCCTGCTTGGTGGCAAGGGCGCCGGCGACCTGATCACTGGCGGGCAGGTCGCGCAAACGGAAGATTTTGGTGGTCCCGTTGGGGCCCATAGACAGATCGCTGCGGTCCAGGCCGATGGCCACGTCATCTCCGTCAGGATTGTTCGCTAAGGCATAATCGCTGATCCGCGCCTCGGCGCGTTCGGCCTGACGCAGCAGTGTGTAATCGGGCACGTCCTGGCCCCACCATGCGCAGCCGGAAAGCCATGTGACTGCAATGACACCGATAAAATACCGTAACATGATCTTCTCTCCTACATAAAAAGAAAGTAAATGTGATCCGCGGAGGCCCGCGGCGTCCAGATGGCGTGTGTCTGGGGCTCGATCATCAGCCAGCCCGCGCGGGTGCGGCAGACGTTGGCAAAATGATTCATGTCCCGCCCGTTAAATCTCGTGCCGGCTACAAAGCCCAGGGGCCGATTCAGCCACTGGCTGGTCGGTATCTCGCCGCGCTGGGCCATTTCGGCGCGACCTCTGCGCACCGACATCATCAGATCGACGGCGTGCTCTTCACAGGCATACAGATTTTCGTAGTAAAGCGGATGCCGCGTGCACGCATCCAGTTCAGCCTGCAGCTGGTCCTGCGTCGGCAGCAGCCACGCCGGGTCCGATAAAAGGATGAATTTCAGTTCAGGCCACATAGAGGCCAGTTCGGCGCGGATCTGGTCGCTGGTTATGATCATGCGGGCCACCCGGCGGCGATATCATAGGCGTCGATCGCAGCTATAGTGTCAAGCACGGTCAGCGCATCGGCGTGAGCCTTTTCGCATGTAAAACAGGCCTGAACGTGCGAGCCAACGGCATCGGCGATGGCTTCCACAGTGGCGCGATCGATCTTGACCCAGCCGCTGTCCGCCTTCCAGTCGATCAGCACATCCGGGTGCTGCTGGCAGCGCACCCAGGCGCCGGTAATCAGCGACTGACTTTCACGATCGGTGGCGATCGCGGCACCGTCGATCGTGATGCCGCCGGTCTCTTTTTCCCAGCGTATCCTGGCCAGATCTGCAAGTCGCAGGGCCAGAGCGTCGGCCAGCGTTCGCATGTCTACCCATTGTTCCAGATGATTGTCCCACGTCATATGAGGCGCGGGCGGATTTAGAATGCGTTGTTGCCGCTCTTTGGCTGCCTCATAGACGGGCAGATATTGGTTGATCAAAACAGACAATTGGGCCGTGCCGATGATTTCATTTTGGGTGCCATTGTTGTACTCGATTTCAGCGTGCGCATCGTAGATCTGAATGGCATGTATGTTTTCCTGAAATGGAAAATCGACTTGCAGAAAAGCCCCATCCACACCGATCACTTTGTCGCTCGGGATGATTGTCATTCTCATAAATGTATCTCCTGAAAAAGTTATTATGTCGAAAGTGGGCTATTCGCTAGGCGAGCCCTCGATTGCCAAAGCTCGTTCACCGTGCTCGATGCCTGGAGCGAGTCGTTTTGCTGCAATTGCGTTGAGCAACGCCGGGATGATGTTCGCATTCTGATTCGTTACGGATTGGTTAAAACTCTGTACTGCATGATGTAAAGCCGCAATCGCGTTGTTCCCGGGCGTCGCCATTTCATTTCTAAACGATTCCACGGCCGCCCCGGTCTGCCGTGATTGCTGGGCGTTTTCAATTAACAAGACCGGCATCCAGGCAATTGCACACCCATAGTCGTCAATTTCTTTATCGCTTTGAGGATCTTTGCCGCGTATCCGGGTAAACCATCCGCAATCTAAGCGGCGGCAAGGCTTGAAACTGTCCAATGGGCAATTGTTTTGGGGCTCCATTCGCATATGTATTTCCTAATCCTTTGTGGCGATGATGACATCGACGTACTGGACACTCATGTTTAAGCCGTGGCTATGGATATATCCGGTAAATGTATGCCCATGAGCTTGGCCACCGGATGAATTCTCGATATAAGGCAGTCCTGTTGCAGGCGCCAAATTTATGTAATCCCTGTAATAATCACGTCCGGTGAGAGCCCCGCAAACGGCATTGTCCAGCCGATATATACCTCCGCCCGAGCCGTCAGCCACTCTATGGCCGTGGACCGCACCTTGGGCAGAATTCAGGGTTGCATTGCTCACCGCCCCGCTTGCCGCAGCACCATCGACCACCCGCGAAGCAAATGCAGATGTAAATGCATTCGTTCCGCCAGACCCTGCCGTGCCCGAAACAACACGTAATGCTTTATCGTTGTGCGCTATTTTTTTCGTCCAGCCGACGGGCGCCGCCGATTGCACGAACAGCATCTGCGTGCCGGAAGGTATATCGCCGGCCGCGCGCGCCTGCGCCTCGGCAGAGATCATATCGGTTATGGCCTGTAGGGCTTGGCCGTCGTCGGCGTCGTTGAGTACGAGGCCCGCCGCTTCGACGATGGCGACCAGCTCGCGCTGCACGGTGTTGTGCCACTTGGCCACAAGTTCTGTCGCGATCACGCCGGTAGAAGGATCACCATCGGTGAACTCACCGGATGCGGTGGCGTTGGGTGCATCTATTTTGTGCATGGGCAAACTCCCCTTTTATAAGTATGCGAACAGCACGGTCAGGTGAGCCGGATTGACCTCCAAAATCGTGCATTCGAGCAATTCATTACCCCAGCTTCTGATGCGTTCTCCGGCGCGGCTCTGGCCAGCGCGCGCCCAGCGCACGGTTGTGGCCGCGGCGTTGACGCGCCACACGGTGGGATCTCCGCCCACGTTTTCGTCGACGGTGATCGTGTAGCCGATCGAGGCCGCCAGGCGGATAAAAAAGCCCGGCGTCTGGGCGCCGACGGCCGTCACGCGCGCCAGCAGGGCCGCACGGCGCGCGCCCAGGGTGGCCAGCGGCCCGGTGCAGGCCGATGGCAGGCCCCACACGGCCTCCCATTCAGTGAGCAACTCGGTGCAGCGGCCCGGATCCATTTCGGCGCGCAGGTCGTCTGCGCGATCGTGGATGCGCGCGGCCTCGACCGCCACGCCTTCCAGGAAACGGTGCAAATTACTGCCTATATCGCGTGTCCAGGCACTGCCCAGCGGCAGCAACGCCTTTAACTGCGCGACGTAGCGCTCGGTCAGGATCAGGCCCATGTGATGACTCCCATCGTGGCGATCGTGCCGTCCGAGCAAACGACGTTGGCCGCTGGCGCAGTGAGCGTGTAGTCGTTTTCGCCGGCTGAAATGCTGATGGCCTCGCGGATGTGTGAAAGCAGGATCGTTCCGCCCGGCACGCTGTCGCGGCGCAGCATGTCGGCCAACTCGGCGGCAATGGCGGCGCGCACGGCTGCGGTATTGGGGCTGGGCAGAATCGTGAAATCAATGGCTTGAGCGGCTGGAGCTGCGACAATCAAGGTGGCGTTGACCGGACGGCCGATAAGATACCCCGTGAGCGGGTCGAAGTGTTCTTCCAAATAGTCGGCCACCTCGGTGATTTTGGCCGCATCCGGGATAATGACAGGCAAGTCATCGCACACGAACAGCACGGTCACGGATCCGGCGGCCGGAGTCTGCTCGTAGACCCAGGCGCGCGTGACGGCGCTGACCTCTGTGGCCCACTGGCGGTATACGGCCGCGTTGGCGCCGGTAATGTTGGTTCCGGTGCGCGTAAGCACACGCTGGCGATAGGCGTCGAGCGACTCGATATCCAGACCGCCCGTCAAGCCGCCGGCAGCGACCGCAGATTGCAGATTGACGCCGTCGATAGGCGACACCAGCGCCAGGGACGTGCCGGCGTCCGTGTTGGCGATAACCCCGGCCTCTGCGGCCGTGACCGTCACCGAGGCGGTCCCGGCGACGATGGTGACATCTGCGCCGGTAGCATACTCGATGCCGTCAGAGCGCTGCAGCACGGTGCCAGATGAGATGATCTGGCCGTCGACGCCGCTGAATGTGATGGTTCCGGCCGCGCGGGCCTGCCCCTTGCGGGTGACCCCGAGCATGGCGCCGAATCGCAGCAGCGCCTCCTCGTCTTGCGTGTCGGGCAGGATCTGGCGCGATGTCCAGTCGATGTAACCGTACAGTCCATGAGCCAGGCCGGCTAATACGCGGGCGAACACGGCCGTCGCCCGGCGGCGCAACGTGTTGTAGGTACCCGCAAAGCGGCTGTCGATATCGGTGGTGGTTCGCGCAATCAGTGTTTTTAGGTCAGGGCGGTCAAATGCCATTTACTTTTCCTCCTGGGTCACTCCAGCAACGCGGCGCCGGATTCGTCGAGGATGATGCCGCCAGCCTCGTCAATGAGTTCGGAACCCTGCGCGGGCACCAAAACCGTCAGCGCCATCGCGTTCTCGTAGGTCGTGGCGATGCGGATGTGCAGGCTCAACGCGCCGCTTTGAACGAAACTTGCGGTCACGGTCACGGCGCTGGCCACATTGTCTTCTATCAGCCACTGCAACGCTTGCCGGGCGTACGTTTCGGCACGGCGTAACACTTGCGGCATCTGCTTTTCGCGCGCCAAAAGCCACAGACGCGAGCCGATGCGATCGCCCTCGGCTTCGGGGTAGATATCGCCCCACCAGCCGCGCCGGTCGTCGCCGCTATCGGGCAGCGGGTCATCTGGTTCGGCGCGCCGGTCGGAAAACAAGCTGATGATCGCGGCCGTGCGCAGCGTGTTGTCAATTGCCGTACCGCCGTCGCCCAGGTCCAGATCGATACTGCCGTTACTGTATGTCAGTGCCAAATCGCCCATGAATCACATCTGCTGGTTGGGGGTGCCGGTCGTGCCGCCCGAGTCACCCGGATGGTCGTGTCCGTTAAAGACCGTGCGCGCATTGGCCATCGTGGCACCGCCGCTGGCCGAACGGTCCTTGATGTCGCCGGTGGCCAGTAGTTGCGGCGTGGCGGCCGTTACGCCGGCGCTGGCGTTGATCTGCATGTTGGCCGTGTTGATCTCGCATAGCGTGGCCGCGTTGATGCGCAGCGTGTCAGTGCTGATATCGATGATTTTGCCGCGCTTGAACACGATCGTGTCTCCCTCATCGGTATAGAGGGCGACTTCACCGGCAGCCAGGGCGGTCAGACGGTAGCGGCGATCATCGACCTTGATGGCCACCGAATGATCGGAACTGCCGCCCAGGGCCAGCACGATGGCCTCGGCGCCCGTGTGCGGGTGAGAAGTGAAACCATAGTCCTGGAAGCGTTCCACGCGGTCACGCACCTCGCCGGCAAAGATGGCCAGCTGCAGATCCTGCATTTTGGGGTCATCGTAGACCAGCTTGACCACCGCCCGGCGAGCAAGAAGGCGCACGCGGCGCGTAATGGGCGCGGTGACCTTGGATATCAGACGGGTCATGCTCAAAATCCGAACCCTCCCTCTTTTTCGGGCACCGGCAGCAGTTTGAAGGCCTCCGGCCGGCACAGCTCGATCTCGGCCTGCGTGCCGCGCTCGTTGATCGTATAGGTGACCGACACAATCAGCATGTCCTGATCCAGATACAGATACGGACAACGCACGGGCACGATAAAGTTGGGCAGCCACAACCCATCGGCATGCTGCCAGCCCTGCACTGTGAGGACCGGCCGGGCGCTGCGGCCCATGCGCACGGCGGCCTCCCACACGGCGCGCTCTTTGAGACCCTGGGTATCGCCGATATCCTCGGCGATGATCACCAGCGGACGGTAGCGCGTCACGCCTGCGTCCGCGGCCTTGCCCTGGGGCCCGGCATTGTGCTCGGGGGTGCTGGTGTCAAAACCTACGTTTTGTCCCTTGCAGATATAGTCCCGGTAGCGGTTGCGCATCGAGAACGTGCCGCGGCCGCCCTTGACATTATCGCCTTGCACCAGGGCCGTTTTGATGCGTTGCGCGCCGGCGCGGGCGATGACCAGGTCGCCGTGCGCATCGGAAAGAAGTAAAACGCCACGCATGCGGGCCGCGCGTTCCAGGGCTTCAAAGGCCGTTTCGCCTTCCTGGAGCGCCGCGCTTTTAAAGGCCGGACCGACTGCTGTCTCGGCGCGTACGGAGATATCAAACGGCCGGGCGATGTCCTGTGCCACCTGCAACAAGGTGCGGTTGCGCCACTCGCCGCTTTGCACAATGGCGCTGCAATCAACCAGATCACCTGTTTTATCGCGGCCCACGACCGTTACCGCGTGCTGGTTGGCATCGAACATCGGCAGCACATCATCGACGTAGCCCTTGATCAGCACGGCGCCGTCGGCCGTCAGGGTGCACTGCTCGCCATGTCTGATCGGCCACATGCGGCTTTGCCCGGCCCAGCGGTTGGTCACGGTCAGCTCAAACGTGCCGGCGACCTGCTCGATGCCGCGCCGGATCAGAACTTCTTGCCAGCCGCCATATACCGCATCATTTACTGTCAGGCGCACATCAGGCATCGGTCAGCACCTCCAGGCCGCTGCCGCCGGTGATCTCGCCGGGGTGGCGGATGCGGTTGCGGGTCACGATTTCGTCAGCGCGGCCAGGATCGTCATACAGCCTGTGCGCCAGCACCAGGGCCGGAAGCGTCGCCGTGGGCGTAAAACGCACCACGCGCGCCAGATTGGCGCCACGCGCGGCCATGTCGCGCACCAGGGCCGCGCGCAAATCGGTCAGCACGCGGTAGGTGTCATCGTCGGCCGTGTCGGAGGCAACGTCCAGGCGATCGGCCAGTTCATCGCGCAGGGCTGTGGCATCGTCGGCACTGTCGAACGTCAGCGTCGATGCGGTGCGCACGGCCTCAACGGTGGCCGCACGCCGCACCAAGTCGGTAATGGCCTGCTGATTGTCTGCCTGGCGGGTGCGGCTTGCGGTCGTGCGCGCAATGGCCGGTGATCCGGACAGCGCGTCCCACAACTGACGGTAGGCGGCGATGGCGCGCGAGGGGCGATCGGGCAGCAGGGCCACATCGGCGATCAGGCCGTATATTTGCGCGCCCAGATCGGCCGGGGTGCGAATCAAGGATTCAACCGTGGCCGATATTTTTTGCAAATCGACCACAAAGGCATCGATTTGAGCCGGCACGCCGGGGGCCAGTTTGCGCACGGCATCCAGTTTGTCGGCGACCTGACCGACCAGGGTTTGGGCAGCGACGGCGATAAATTCCGGCCGACCGGTGGCATCAAAGCTACGCGCGAACTGAGCCTTGATCATTTCGGCCGAAAGATCGGCCTTGCCGGCGACGATCGCGGCCGTGTCGGTAGCCGCGCTGGGAAATACGGCCTCTCCGGACTCGACAAAAGTCACCGAAAAGCGCGCCATGCCCCCTTCGCGGGTGCTTTCGCGCGGGCCGCGCGCCTCTAAAACCGTGACTGTCATCGGCCCCAGGTAGGGATGGTCCAGGATCCCAGGTCCGGGTGCTTCCAGCGCGCCGATCATCCGATCGCGCTGAGTCATGTAATCGGCGCCCAGAACGAAGATATCCAATGAATAGCGCCGGCTTTTGCGGCCCATATCTTCGGCATAGGGCTTGTCGCGCTGGGGATATTCGTGCAGGGCCACGCGCCGGCCGATCTCGCCGTCGGCTGATTCGATGACAAAGGGCACATTGCGAAACGCGCCGGGCAGTACTTTTTCCTTCCAGGTCATGGGGTCACCATTGTGCGGCCTGCATCGACATCCATATCCAGATTGCTGCCCGGCTTCATGCTCGTTACGCGGGGGCGGCCGTCGCTTTCGATGGCGATTTTCAACTCGGCCGGTTCGTTTTTCTTGTTCAACAGAGCCTCCATCAGGGCCTCCACGCGCCAGCGGCCATCATCGGTGTGGGTGAAATCGAACATCGCATCGCCCATCCAGCCGGCGCCCGAGTAACGCCCGCCGGTGATCTTATCGACGATGGCGCCGTTGATTTCTTGCAGTATCGTGCCGACCGCGTATGCGGCCGGAGCGACCACGGTCGCGGTGCCCACCTTCCTGGCGGCGCCGGCGATCGCAGCGCCGCTTTTTTTGATGGGTTGGTTGCCGCCGCCCAGGCCGGTGCCAAACCCTGAGCCATCGTTGAGCATCGACATCTGCTTGTTGACGACATACACGGGCACCACGCCGGCGCCGCCCATTCCCGGGACGCCCGCGCCGCCTTTGCCGCCCTTGCCGAACATGCCCATCACAGCTTGGCCGCCGGTAAACATCTTGCGGGCAACGATCAGCCCGCCGGTGATCATGGCGATGTTCTTGCCCATTTCCAGCCAGCGCTCGACCGTGCCAGGCTTGAGGCCATCAAGGTACTCGGTCAGGCGCTTGATCGGCTCGGTCAGCTCATTGTCGGCGAACTGCTGCCAAACGGTGTAAAGGTTTGTTAAAGCGGCATTGAAAGTCTTTGCCCCGCGAATCGAATCGCGCGTGATCGTGCTGCCATCGGCCTGAACCTGATAAAAGCGTTGCAGGCTTTCGACCTTGCCGGTGCGTTGGAACTCGCCGGCGGCCGCGTTGAACGCTCGGATGGCCTCGGCGTCGAATACTTTGGACAGCGCAATCTTGCTGCCGTTTGTTTTTTTGATGATATCTTCCATGATGGCCGGCAGCGCTCGCATGGTCGTCGTCGATCCGGGCTCAAAAACAGTTATGCCGCCTCTTTGCAGCAACTTTAACTTGTCCGCATCGCCCAGGGTGCGCAGCAAAGCCTCGAATGCGGTGGCCGCCATTTCAGACGATCCGGTGCCCTGGCGGATAACCTGCAGGGCCGCACCCATTTCGCGGATGGCCGGCACGCCCGTGCGGCCCATCGCCGTGTAGGCGGTGACCACGCGCGGGCCTAAAGCGGCCAGATTCTGCAGCGTAAAGGCCCCTTCCTTGCCCTGCACGGTCAGTATGTCCAGCGCCTCAAAAGCCTGGCGGCCGCTTAAGCCCATTTTCTGGAATTCGGCTAAGATGCCGCCGATCGCAGCGCCATCGGCGCCGGTGGCCTGCAGGGCCAATCCGATATTGCGGATATTGGCTTCGGCAAACTTCAAATCACCTGTCTTTTCGATGATCTCCTCGATCGCCGACGTGATCTGGCCAGGATCGACGCGGATTTCAGGCGCCTTGGCCGTCTCGAAGATCTTCTTTTTCAGCGCATCCATATCTTCGGTGCTGCGGTTGGCCTGAATACCCAAGCGGGTGAAGCGGTTTTCCAGGTTGGCCACTTGCCGGGCGGCCCCCACGCCGGCGGCGCCGGTAATCAGGGCCATGTAGCGATTGCCCATGCGATCCAACCCTCTGCCGGCAAGGGCCACGCCCCTGCCCAGCAGTCGCATGCTGGCAGAGCCCTGGCGGCCCAGTTGGTTCAAGCTGCCGGTCATCTGGCGGGCCCTGTTTTGCAGGTTGCCGGACAGGTCCAGGATGATGGAGGTTTTCAAATCGCCCATTTAACTATCTTTCGGTAAAAAGGCCCGCACGTTGGCAATAAAACGGCTGAAAGGCAGGCCGAGTATTTCCGTGCAGGTAAATCCGGTTCGGGTGGCCATCACCAGCAGGCCGTTGGCCACGGCTTCTTTGGCGACCTGCTTAATCACACCCCCGCGCGGCAAGTCCCGCCAGGCTGGCCGTTTCCAGTTGCTCGGCCGATTCCTGCAGCAAAGACAGATCGGCGGACGACAGTTTTTTAAGCTCGGCGATGCTCAGCGGGCCCGCGTAGTCGCCCACGCGCACGATCTGGCGGCGCAGCACATTGAGCCCGACTAGGGTCGGGCTTGCAATCAACTGATAGCCGTCGGGCGTTTTGATGACCTTTTCCGATTCGTCGGTGGCCTCGATCAGGTCGCCGGCGCTGGCCTCGCGGATCTCGGCCTCCAGATGCACGGCCTCGCCGATCGTCAGGCCTGTTTTCAAAACAACTTTGACGGTGGCCATTTAGATCATCTCCTCGGCTGGGGGTCCTTCCAGGACCAACGGCACGCGTCCGCCTTCGCTGGCGGTCATTTCGGGCGTATTGGTGAGCCAGGCGCCCTGCACCACGTATTGCTGGCCGGTGTCGCATTCAAACGAGACAGTGACATTGTCCCAACCGCGCATCTCGGCCAGGCGCGTGGCCTTGCCCACGGTGACCTCGCATTCGGTTTTGCTGGGCTTGGGCGTTTCGAAATAGCCCTGCACGCTATTGGCGCCGACAACCGTGGTGCGTTCATCGCCGCCGATGTCCAACTTGGCGCCGGGTAAGGTTTCGAGCACCTTGCCGTCCACTTTGATGATGGCCTTGCCTAATTTTTTAGCCATGATGGTTTGCTCCCCTAAAAGTCGATAAGGGGCACGGCGAACCGTGCCCGGAAATTACAGTATGAACTGCATCTGGGCGGCCATGATTCGCAACTGGTTGACCAGATCGGGCGGTACCAAAAAGTCGACGCGGTTGCGGTCATTGGCATTGCGTTCGACGATCAGATCCTGTTTGAACTGCTCCAGATTTTCCACCAGTCCGGCCTGCTCCCACTCCCTGGCCAGAGCGATGGTCTCGGCGCGCAGAGTGGAAGGGGTGACAATGGCCTGGCCGGGTCCGAATTTGGTGCCGTCATCGGCCAGCTTGTGGCGGGGAAACTTCTGGGCCATGCGTGCCCGCCAGGCGTAACGCAGGTACATCAGAGTCGCCGGCGTAGTGGCATCCAGAAAACTGGGGTCTTCCACGCCGAAAGCGTTGGTTTGGTACATGGTGATTTCGTGCTCGATGCGCACCTGGCCGCCGTCATCGACAAAATGTGTGGCGATGCCGTCAAATAAAAGCAGGTTGCGCTCTTCCAGGGTCCAGCGCACACTTTCGGACGGCGGCAGGATCCCGGGCATGACCAGGGTCTGCAGCGGCCGGGCCGGATCGATGCTAAAGGATGCGGCTGCCTGGGCGCCGTAAGCGGCGGCCCACAGGTAGGCCGGCATGGGGCTGATGCCCGTGCCCATGCAGGTGACGTGCGGAGAATTGCGCGTGTCGCTGTAGGTTCCGGTGACGCTGTGCGTGCCGCGGTATGCCGCGTAGGCAATTCCGTCGATATGACGCATGCCTGCGAAGCGGTCGGCCAGTTCGGTCTCCAGGGCGGTCATGTTGGCCCCGTCGGTCCAGGGCATGATGATGGCCTGATACCATTCATCGCCCATCGCCGCGATCGCATCTGAAACGTCCGGATTGGCTGCGCCAGTGGCCATCGCCACGATGGTGACGGTCAGCCCGGTAGGCAGCACTTCGCCCTGGTAGTAATTGACCCGCACATCGATGTCGTTGCCGCACTCGCCCTTGTTGCGGGCAGTCAGGGTCACTACCCCCAGGGCGGCGACGGCCGTGACCGGCAGGCTGGTATCGGCGTTGATGGCGGCGGCCAGGGCCGTGGCGATGTCGGCCAAGGCCTGAGCGGCGGTTACAGTGATGCGCACACGCTTGCCGGCGATGTAGAGATTGAGCACGCCAGCCCAGGTAGGCACGCCGGTTAAAGTGATGGTGCCGGTGGCGGCCACGCCGGCGACAGCGTCGGCCAAGGGGATGGCCCAGCTTTCGGTATACCGGTTGCCGGCCTTGAGCACTGCGAACATGGCGGCCAACATCGAGCCGCGGCCGAAAAGCTGCTCGGCCTGGCCGGATGATGTCACCTGCACCGGCACGGCAGCGGCGGCTGATCCGGCCGCAAGCATCTGTCCCAGGACCAAAATTTTATAGGGCATGCCCGGGGTTCCGACCACGGCGCGCGTGTTGTCAAATTCCATATAGGCCAGTGGCACGCGCAGATTGCTCGGTATCGTGTTGAAAGACATCATCGGTCATCACCGCCTTTCTGGACGCACAGCACGTCGCCATCGCGCAGGCGGCGGCGCCAGTACGAGTTGTCGGGTTTAACTTCGCCGTCGGGCGACAGCGGCGCGCGGGTGTGCGGGTCGCGCACCTGGCGGCCGTCGGCCGGCTTCAGGAACAAGGTGGCAATGGTCATAGGGTGTCTCCTTCAAGTTCGATTGTATCGGTAGGCGCAGGCGGCCGCGAGGGCGCCTCATCCTGTAGCGGTTCGCCGGCGGTATCTTCCAGTGGCAGGGATTGCTCGTCCTGCGGCCCGTCTGATCCACCAGCGAGGGTCCAAGTGGCCACCGCGCGTAAAAAGTCATCCAAGGTGGCAATATCCACCGGGTTCAGGTCGACCGTATGGCGCCAGGTCAGCGCCCACATCGCGACACCCTGTCGATCGATGGCGCGCGAAAACAGATTGTCGCCGCGCACGTCGCGGGCGCTGTCGACCTGATCGTCCAGCCCGAAGCTGTTAAGGGCGATGATCGGCGCCAATGCGGCCACAATGCCCAGCACGGCCGCATCGCGGGTCAGTTGGATCTGGTCTGCGGCAATCACGAATGCGCCCCAGCTCACGGTGGCCTGCACGCAGCTGGCCCCCGGTTCGATACGCGACAGGCCCAGGCAGGCCACGCGCACCGAAGGGCTGCGCGCGGCGGCGCTTTTAAGCTCTTCCAGGGAAAAGCGCCCGCCGTGCGGCTTGACTTCTTTGAGCGCCGGGGCTGCGGTCTGGATGGCGGCGATAATGGCATCACGCAAATCGATCAGGATCACGGCAGCACCTCGCGCAAAAAGTCGTCGACCACCGCTTCGAGCTCGGCCTCGTCGTCAGCGGAGGTCCCCAGATAGGGACGTTCGGGAATGTTTTGCGAAAAAGAGTAGGGCCCGACATTGGCCCATACCGGGAAAGAGAGAACTCGTCCGAAGGCTTGTTTGATACGGCGCTGATGGGCGGGCACCTTTACCGGGTCGCTTGATCCAAACTGGTGAATGCCGGCATAGACCAGATTTGAGCCCACTTCGACCTGGTCGTCGGATACTACATAGTTGATGCTATCGAGCAGGTCGCCTTCGCCTTCGAGCAGCTTGTGGCCGCCGTGACGGCTGTCTTTGTACCGCGACGACCATTCCTGCCAGGCGCTGCCGTCCGGTGCGGCCTTGTCCTCTTCGATGCGCCGGCGCGTCTGGGACTCGACCGTGGCGCCGACAACCTCCAGCAGCTGGCGGCGGTCGACATCGGCCAGCGCATCGATGCGATCTCTCAGGCGGTCGATGACGGACAGATCGTAGGTCAGGCCGACGCTCATCGCAGCCCTCCCATGCCAGCGCGCGTGAAAAGGCGGCCATCGGCGCTGAAACTGGCCCCGCTGCCGCCTTGCGGGGCGTTGGGGTCATCTGAAAACAGCTGGATTTCGCCTTTGGCCACGCGCGTCAAAAATGCGATCGCATCCTTGTAGCGCGTGCGCCGCTCCTCGGTGACCGTGGTTTCGACGCTGCCTTTGTACAAGGCAATGTCCACGGCCATGAAGGTCAGGATGCGCGGCGGTACCGCCAGCGGCAGACGATATCTCCCGGACAGATAGCCGTCGATTTCGTCGGAGGCATCGGCCAGGGCGCGCGCGACCGCATCCGGATCCACGGCGCCGGAGGCGTCGCGATCGAAGGTGATCAGCAGCTGCTCGGCGCTGTAGCGGTCAATGATGTCCTGCTCGGTGGCGTACATAGGCCTATGCCTCGTCAGGTGCTTGTGCGGTGACGGCCATGATCAGATCGATCAGGTCGGCCTTTTTGGCGCCGTCGGGGATCGGCACATCCATCTTGCCCAGCTCCTCGCGCAGTTTGGCGACCGTCATGGTGCGCTCGATGTCGCTGCGCATCTGATCCGCGGCCGCATCGGCGGCATCTTCGTTTTTTGTGGCCGGCGCTGCGCTGGTGACCACCAGGTTCGGATCGGCTTTCAGGATCTGAAGCTGGCGCGGGTCGAAATGGCCGTCAGGGTACACGGCGGGCGCGGTGGCAAACACGGTGTTGCAGCGGCAGTAACCGGCTTGTCGGGCGGCGATACGAATCGGCATGATCTCTTATCCCTTCACTTTCAGTTGGTTGGTTAAAACCCCTGGGGTCCTTGGCAGAGGGCCCCAGGGGAGGAGCACGTGACCGATACCTGTTTAGACTATTTTTTAGGGTAGCCAGGGTACGACCAGCAGATCGACCGCCTTGTAGTTGATGTTCGAGCCGCCGCCGATCAGGTACTCGGCGTTCAGCACGGCCTTGGCGGCCGCCTCGTTGGACGGTCCGCACACCAGCAAGTTGGGCTGCACGCCCAGCGGCTGGCCGTAGTCTTTGGTCATCGAGGACAGGGCCAATTTGGCCGCGGCAAAACCGGGCGCATCCAAGGCCGCCTGGCTGCGCAACGCCATCTGCCAGAATCCAAAACCCACGTTGCAGCGCATGTCCACGCCGTAGATGTACTCTTTGCGGAAAAACACGTTCTCGTCTTTTTCGTCCTGCAGCGATACGAAATTGGCCGCCTTGCGGTCCTGGAAGATCAGCGGCTTGAGCGGCCGGCGGGTGTCGAGCAGGTACCAGGCGGTGTTGGCCCCGGCGATCATGTTGGCCACGTTGGCCACGGCGCCGGCGGCATTGATCACCGGATGGGTCAGGCTGAAAAAGGGCTGGCCGTCATAGCACAACGTGGTGCCGCCGGCGGCCAGCAGGCCGAAGACCAGAATGTCCGGATGCTCTCTGGCCGTTTGGCCGAGCATTTCGAACATGGGCGCGTAAATGCCGTACTGGTCGTCATCGATCTTGTCGCGATCCACGCCGACCGTGTTTTCAAACGAGCGGTTGCGGATGCTGTAGTCGTGCTGGCTCAGGTTGTTGATGAACCGGTCGCCGATCCACTCGCGCATGCCCGGGATCTGGCCCAGCCAGCCGTAATCGTTGACCGATGTGGTCGAAGGCACGCGCGTGGCGATTCTGGCCCACTGCGAGGGCGCAGCGTCAAAGGCGCGCTGGAAACTGGCCTTGAAAGCGCGGAACAAAATGGCAAGATTGCCGCTATTGATAATCATGGGTCACTCCTGTTGGTTGGTTAAGTGATGGTAAGCGCTTGTCCATGCAAGGGGGATAGGCCTGCTAAGGGCAGCGCACGCTATGTGCTCGGTTGAATTTTGACCCACACGCCCAGGGCGTCGACGTCCATGACGACGCCGGCGCGGCTGCGCGTGGCGCCGCCGTTGGTGCGCGCGACATCTTCATCATCGACGATGAAGCAATCGGCGCCCACATCGGCCAGGGTGACCAGATCGGCCGCCAGGTTGCCGTAGCGGAACGTGCCGTGTTCGACCGTGACGTTGATCGCGCCGGCCAGGCCGGCGGTATTGTCGGCCTCTTCGCTGGCGCGGCCCACGGCCATGTCGCCAACGGCGGTGCGCGCCGGACGGGCAAAGCCGGTGGCCGGATCGATGACGACCAGGGCGCCGGCAAAAATCCGCACGCCGACTTCCACCGGGTAGCTGGTGAGCTGGCCGGCGCGTTTGATGGTGTCTCTGTCTGCTGTTAAAGCCATTTGGTTTTCTCCTGCTGCTTAAATTTTGATGAAAGTGGATCCCGAATTGTTTTGCCGCCCGGCCGGTGGGGCCCTACTGCGCCGGGTTGTACTTTTTGTATTCGTCGACGGTCAGGCCCAGCATCGCGATCACCTGGGTCTCCTCGGCATTTAAGGCGCTGCCCTCGGCGGGGCGTTTGCCGTCCAGGCCCGAGGCATCGCCCACGACCGGCGCTGCGGCCACAAAGGCGCGGAAGCGATCCAGACCGCCCTCGGCGCGGCAGTTGGCCTTGTGGTATTCGGCGGTGGCCGGGGTGATCTTGCCCGCGGCCAGGGCGGCGGACACTTCGCTGTCGATGGCGCTGTCCAGCTCGGCGGCGGTTTTGGTTTGCAGCACGGTCTCGGCGTTGGTGGCGCGCGCTACGGCGGCGTCGTAATCGGCGCGCGGCACGAACTTGTCGAGGCTGGGCGTGTCGGCGCGGTTGAGGGCCGTTTGCAGATCGCCCTGCAGCTTTTTGACGGCGTTGATCGCCTGCGCTTCGGTGTCCGTTTCGGCCAGGCCCAGCAGGGCCAGCAGCTCTTTCCATGTCATGGCGTGTTCTCCTTGATCGGGTGATTGTTGATGGTTCAGGGCTTTGATCTTCAAATTGGGTTTGTTGGTCAGGGCCACCGAACTGATGCGCCGGATGCGGCCGGTGGCGGTTTCGTAGATAAACACCGGGCTGATGTAGCGGTATTCGCGGTTGGCCACCGAGGCGCGGCCGCGCTCGGTCCATTCAAACTGGCCCCAGATGGCGCCGCCGTCGCGCAGCTGCAAGGCCTTGCCCCAGGCCGCGGCCGGGGCGGGGTGCCCCTTGGGCGCCAGCAGTTCGGTGGCGTGCTCCCAGTCCAGGGGGATATCGCGCCCATCGCTGTTAAAGGCGGCCAGGACGCTGTCGGGCGCATCGTTGAGCCAGGCGCGCCCGTCGCGTCCGGCCACCGTCTGGCCGGCCGGGATCAGTTCGAGCCATTCGGGCACCGAGCCGTCGGCGGGCAGCGCGAAGTTCAGCGCGGCCAGCAGGCAGCCCTCGGGCAGGCCGGCGGCGTTCAAGGCGGCCTGCAAGGCATCATCTACACGCCCGCAATCGGGGCTGAGAAGCTGTTTTTGGAGCGATCGGACTGTTTCGCGGGTACTTACATGTACCAGGGCTATGATCCCGGCCTTAAAAGGCCTCTCAGTCGTTTTCATGCATCGGCTCCTTTGCGGTAGCGTTCAAGGTCGCGCCGGGCCACTTGGGCGACCTGCGGATCGGCGGCGGCCAGTTTGCCCTCGGTCATGGCCTGCAGGTTTAACTGGCGCGTTTTGCCCGGGTTGGTGTCCCAGCCCGGATCGATGCCGTCGGGCAACAACTCGGTCTGGCCGGTGCGGCGGTTGACCCAGGTGGTGTGGCGCACCAGCGGGCTGGGGCTCTGGCGCCACTGGCGCCGGTTCATTTCCACGCGGCTGATCTGGCGCACGCGGCACTTGCAGCCCCAGCCGTTGGGCGGATAGTGCGTGTTCCAGAACGGATGGTCGACCGGCAGGATCAGCCCGTTCCAGGACGCGTGTTGGGGACGGTGGCGCTCGCTGGGCCCTAAGCCATAGCGCAGGTACGGCAAAGCCGTTTTGGTGCGCTGGGCGCGCTCCCACTGGCCGGCAGCGCGTGCGGTGCGCAAGTTGGCGGTGTAGATCGTGCGCAGCCGGCGCGGGCTGCCCAGCTGGGCCTCGACCGTTTCGCCGGTCAGCGGGTCGACCATCGCCCGGCGACCCCACCAACCCAGGCGCTGCAAGGTGGGTGTCAAATCGTCTTTGAACTGGCGCAGGGTCGTGCCGGCCGCGATGGCTCTTTCCACCTCGGCGCGGATCGCGGCCAGCACATCGACCTGCATGGCCTTGGCCACGGTAAAGGCGTGGGCGTGCTCGGTGCGCCAGACATCGCGGTAATCAAAGCCGACATGCCAGCCCTTGTTCGTTAAAAAGGCCAGCGCGTCTTTGGGTACCGGTCCGGGGAAAAAGATGGCGGCCATTTGCTATACCTCGTCCGTGGCATTGCCCATCGCGCGGGCCTTGAGCATGGCGGCCGCCAGGGCATCGACCAAAGCGGCCGGGTCCTGGGTCTCCATCAGTTCGGCCAGGCGGTCGCGCACATCGGCCAGGCTCTGGCCGCGGGCGAGGGCATCGTCGAGCAGATCGGCCAGCGGATCGACCAGCGGCGCCATCACCGGCTCCCAGTCGGCCAGGGCCTCTTCGGCCAGGGCATCGATCGCATCGGCAGCAGGCGGGAGATGACCGCCCTCGGCGTTAAGCGCTGTCCCGCAGCCCGGGCACAGCCCGGTGCGGTTCGGCGCCCTGTCGGTGGGCGCCGCGGCCGGGGCGCCCAGCAGGTCCTCGGGCTTGGCGTCGGGGCCCGGATCGGGCAGCCCGAACTTGTCACGGATCACGCTTTGTTCGACGCGCAGTCCCAGCGGCACCAGGCTGGCCAGGGCCGTGGACAGGGCCGTGATATTTTCCGGCTTTGCGGCGCGCAGCTGCACGACCGGATAGTTTTCCTGGGGGCCGTAATTCAGATCGATGTAGGCCCGCACCAAATCCCGATTGATCGTCTCTTCGAGCTGCTCGGCATCGTCGTCGCGGATGTCCTCGCGGACTTCCTTTTGGGCCTCTTCGTTGCCCAGCTTGCCGGGCGTGCCCTGCGTGGTGGCGGTCTGGCCCAGGATGCCGCGCGAGACCTGCGCGTCCAGATAATCGGCCAGGCGCTGGAAAAAGTCGGTCGATCCGGACTTGCCCGCTTCGACCAGTTCGACGTCCATCGACTTGGGAAACACGGCGGCCGCGTCCGAGCCCAGGTTGGCCACGGCCATGCGCAGCACGGCTTTGTCGGGTTCGCTGGCGCCGGATTCGTATTTGCCCAGGCGCAGCGGCATGCCGAACACCTCGGCAAAAGCCAGCCAGTCCTTGATCGTGTAGCCCTTGCACATCCAGGCCCAGGCCGCCAGGCGGGCGATGCCGCCGCGGATGGGGATGCCGGTTTTGATGCGCGGCAGATGTCGCAGGAATTTATACCCGGGCAGAGCGACCCCTTCGGCCAGATCGGCTTCGTCGCGCAGGCGGATCTGGGTGCGGCTGACGCGGTCGAAGGTGAAAAAGTGCGGGTCGCGCCAGGTGTACTGGGCCGGGGCCCAGCGCTTGCCACTTCTGTCCCAGATGATTTCGACGACCGAAAAGCCCTTGCCCAGCGCATCGAGCAGGTCCTTGAGCAGGTTGCGCATGCCGGGCCGGCGCACCAGGTCGCGCACGGCGTCGGCCAGCTCGATATCGCGGGCGGCATCGGAGTAGGATTCAACGCTGATCGGCAGGCGCGATACGGCCAGCTTGCGCTTGGAAAGCTCGCAGGCGTAGTGCAGGTCGCGCTCTTCCATCTCCTCGGCCAGGGTCAAAAAAGCGTCGTGATCGCCGTCGGCCGCATCGCGCAGCACCCGTGACAGACGCGTGGGGGTCAGGTCGCCGGCAACGGTTTCGTTCCAGATCGTGCGGATGCCGGTCAAGCTGGGCGCGGCGTGTTCGCGGGTCAATTCGGCGGTGCGAATAGGCAGGCCGTAGGCGTCAAACAGGGTCATGACCATAATCCTTTCCCTTGGCCGAATCCGGCGGTGGTCTTTATGGGGCGCTGGATCTGCTCGCGCCGGTTGCGCCCGACCGACTCGTATTCGTAGAGGCTGTATTCGGAAAACGTGCGCGCAGCAAAAATGGCCAGGCATTTGGCGATGGCCGCATCGCCGTGGCGCTTGCCGCCCATCTTGCTCAGCGTGCGTTCATCGGTGGGGATACGCGGCACGCCGCGCACGCGCTTGATGGCCCGAAAGTCGTCGATGATGTCGCTGTCTTTGGGGATCGACGTGCTCTTATCTTCAAAAGCGGCCTTCATCGGCGGCATGTTCTCGATGTACCAGCCGGCCGAAAAGGCCACCTGCTCGACCCGGTCCGGTCCCAGTTTCTGGGCGGCGCGCTCGGCCAGAAAGGCGCCGTTGCCGCCTTTGTCCAGGGCCGCGCCGGCCAGCTTGGGCAAACGATCGAATAGATAAAACAGCACTTGTTCCTGCTGGGCGAAGGGGCAGTCGCGCAGATCGATCAGCGCCGGGGTGTAGTAGGCCAGCGCCGGCAGCTGCTGCAGCGGCCACATGTCGGTCAAATCGCAGGTGCGCCCGAAATCCTCGCCCACCCAGGACAGGCGCCCGGGCAGGATGCGCGCAGACAGCACCGGTCCAACTTCGTCATCGAGCCAGGCGGCCATCTCGCGATAGCGCGTATCATCGGCCCAGTAGGCGAAATCCTTGGACGGCGGGCTCCAGCGCAGCACGGGAATGGTCTCGTCGGCGCAGGCCTCGATCAGCTGTCGCGTCATGTAGGCCCCGCCGCCTTTGGCCGGGATGCACAAAAGCTCTTCGTCGGCATCGTCGCGGTAACGGTCGAACAGATCCTGGCGCCACTGGGCTTCGGCCGCGGCGCTCCAGTCGCGGCCCAGGCGCAGGCAGATGCGCTGGTACAGGCCTTGTTTCAGGGCGTCATCGATCGTCACGCGGTGCAGGCTGTAAGGCACGCGCCCGGCGCGGATGTCGTTGATCAGCTCGTTAAAAGGGTTGTCGTCGCCGTTGTGCGTGGAGATGATCACCACGCGCCCGCCCCACATCAGCATGGCCATTGCCGCCTTGAGCAGCTCGGCCAGGTCAGCGTGGAAGGCGGCTTCGTCGATGACGATTTTTCCCTGCTTGCCGCGCAAGTTGCTGGGCCGCGATGACAGGGCTGTGATCTTGAAACCGGAGGGGTAGCGGATGCGAAAGGCCTGGATGTCTTTTTTCTCGGCGCCGTCGTCGGCCCATATAAAGGCCTCGATCTCGCCGGCGGCTTCGTTGAAAAAACGGCTCCAGTCGGCGCAATCTTCGATAAACTCGGTGGCCATGTCCTTGTTGTAGCCGATATAGAAAACGTCCATGCCGCTGTCGGAGGCGGCCAGCAGGGCGTCTTCGCCGGCCTCGCCCCAGGACAGGCCGATGCGGCGGCTTTTCTCCATGACCTTGACCGGGCTGTCGTCGGCCGACCAGCGCTGCTGGTAGGGCAAGAAGACATCCGGGGCCCCCGCAGGGGCCACCGGCGCGCGCATGTCGCGGTTCTCTTTTTGCCAGGTGCTGGTCATCGTTTGACAATTCCTAAAATCTTGGTGCGGATCGCATCGGCGGCCGCATCGGATAGCCCGCTCTTTTTAACCATCGTGTGCACGTCGGCGGCGGTTTTGGCGGCGCGGTTTTCCAGATCGATCTTGAACTTGTTGCGCTGCACCTGCGCGCTTTGCAGCTTGGCGAAATCGGACAGCAAGCGGCTGTTTTCGGTGATGTCGGCCGAGCCGTCGAGCAGCGCGGCCATGACCTTTTGCAGCAGCATTTTACCCACGGCCTCTTCCATCGGCATGCCGTCGTCGACGGCGCTGGTCAGCGCGCGGCTCTGGTCTTCAAACTGCATGATGTTCTGGTAGGCTTCGAAAAAGGTCTTGCCGTAGCGGCCGATCGACGACTTGCTGATGTCGTGGCCGTGGGCCTTGCACCAGGCCTCGCCTTCGACGTAGGTCATGCCCTCGATCAGCAGCCGGTTGAACTGCTCGCGCAGCTCGGCCGGCAGCTCGGTTTCGATCTTGGTGCGGTGGCGGGTGCGGGCCATGATCAGGCAAGCTCCTGTTCAATTTTAGCGATGTCGGCCAGCACTTTGGCGCGCTCGGTTTTTAAGGCCACGGCCTCTTGCAGGTTGACCACGGCGCCCTCCACGTCGATCATGTCGATCGGGCGGATCGACGATGCGGCCAGCAACGATTTGGCGGCCTTGATGTTGGCGTCGATCTTCAGGTCCAGATCCATCTTGCGCATCTTCAGATCGCTCAGATAACCTTTCAGCGCGGCGATTTCGGTATTCATAAGGCGGGCCCTCTTTCCCGTACCAGCGGACAGAACATGTTATTTTTGATTTTTTCGACCAACTGCGTCTGCGCCTGGGTGTTGAGGTGGATGATGGCACTCAGATCGTCTGCCAGGCGCTGGTAGTTTTTTACCAGCAGAACATTGTCCTCATAAAAACGGGTGACGGCGCGCACGTCCTCGCGGTAGGCGGCCAGGATCGCGCGCGTTTCGGCCTTGAGCGTGTCCAGCAGGGCGGCCTGTTCGATGTCGCGTTTGCGATCGCTGACCAGGCGCTCTTCGTCGCGTTTTTTTTCAAGGCGCGTATCGCGCATCAGGTTGACGAGCCAGATCACGAAGATCACCCCCGGCAATCCCAGCACATAGACAACCCCGATCAGCATGGATACGGGCAGACCTTCGATTAACCCCATTGGCGGTGGCTCCTTTCAAAGCGGCTTTGACACGCGACGCAGCGTTCGCACTTCATGTTCTCTTTCTCCATCGCCTCGCGGCGTTCAGCGGGTATCTGCGCACCGCAGTCAGCACATTCGCTGGCCGGCGGCTGGTCGGCCCTGATGCGGCGCAGGTGGTTTTGCAGGGCAATGCCGTCATGAAACGCATTGTCGGCTGCGCATCGGTCGACATCATCCATTCGGGTGCTGCTCGCGCACGGCGCGTTCCACGCGGCTGGCGATGAACGCGGTCAGATCGGCCACGCCCTGGCGGGCCACGTCCAGCACCTGCGGCGCCAGCTGCAACTGCACCATCGCGACCGCGCGGTCTTTTAAAGCCTGGGCTTCGTCGGCGGTGATCTTGCCGTCTGAGGCCGCTGCTTTCAGCCCGTCGACCGCGCGCTGATTCAGATCGGCGACCACGGTTTCGGTCATGTGGCAGATGCGCGCGATCGCGTTGTTGATCGCCTCGTTTTTGGTGCGGCTGCGCACGTAGCGCGTCAGTTCGGCCAGCGCCCAGGAGAGCAGGGCCAAAAGCAAGCCGCCTATGGCGGGCCCTAAAATACTGATTATCTCTGCTATCAGTTGATCATTCATGGATTACTCTCCTTGCGGGGCGACGATGACCGTCACAGTCAGCGACACCGGGGTTTTGACATCGGCGTAGGGGATCGTAAAATCCCAGCGCACCTGGTTGGAATGCCCGCACTCGGTGCCGTTTTTGCTCGTAGCCGTCACCGTAAAAAAGCGGCTCACGACGCTGCCGGGCGCACCCGTGACGGTAAACGTCTGCTCGGAGGAGAACTCCGGCCCCTCGCCGCCCGCATAGGGCATGTCGATGGTGGTCAACGCGGCGCCGTCGGCGCTGCCGCGCACATACAGCGTCCAGTGGTCCAGAGAGATCAAACTTTCGCTGTCCTGCTCCCAGATAAATACGAGCGGCTGGGTTGTTTCGCCCTGGGCCTGGGCCACGGTGATGCTGGCCATCGCCACAATCAGTGCGATCAAGGCGATCAGGATCGATTTTTTAGAAAAGAGGCTGTCTATCATGAGCGGATTTCCTCCTGTTTAGGGTAAGCCATTGGCCGGGCCACGATCGGCCCGGCCGGCTCTATCACTTCTCGCGACCCTCGCTTGAGTGTTCGAAGTAATCGGCCGCAGGCTGCAGGCCTGTATCTTTGAGCGCGCGCAGGTCATCGATCGTGGCGCGCTCGGCGTTGAGCGTCTGGATCAGACGGATGGCAGCCGGAATGCCTCGGCTGACGATCAGGTCTCCAATGGTCACGATGGCGACCGCTTTTTCCATGTCGGACATAGTTTGTTTCCCCCTTCTATCGGGCCAAGGCCTTGATCAGGTACGGCCGCGCGGCGGTGCGGAACTCCGCATAGGCGGCCGCAAAAAGGACCATCTGGCCTTCCAGGTTGGCCCGGTCGAGCGCGTCGGACTGGGCGCTGGCGTACAGCACCGCCACCGCAGCGCGCCAGGCCGCGTTGAAATCGTCGCCGGCGGCGATCACATCGTCGCGCTGGCCGTCATCGATCAGGCCCAGCTGGTGCAGTTCGGCCGCGGCCGTCAGCGCTTCGTCGTAAAGGATCGCGGCCGACTTGAGTGTCTTGTAAGATTGGGTGAGCGGGTCGTCGTTGGCGGCCGTTTCAAGCAGCCCGGCGCAGCCGGACATCAGCGCCGCAAGGGCGCCTGCGCTGATAACGATGGCCAGCAGCGCGGCAAAGAAAAAGTGTGGCTTGCCTTTGTGCATCTTCGATTACCTCCCAATGGTGGCGTACAGCAGATCGTTGCGAAATAGCGCCAGGTCGAAGCGGCGGCCCGGGCAGCTTTTGTAGGGGGCCGGCTCGCTGTGGCCGAACACGCGCCCGGTGGTGACGTCCAGGATCTCCATCAGCGAGCGCACCAGACGCAGGGCCAGGGCCCATTGCGCGGGCGGCGGTGGGGCCAGGTCGAAATTACCGATCAGACAAATGCCAAGTGACCGCCTGTTCATTGATTTTTCCCGGCAATGGGCGCCCTGCTCGTTGAGCATACGCCCGATCAGGATCTCGTAGTGATCGCCCACCAGCTCGATGCCGAAGTGATAGCCGATATCGTTCCAGGGCTTCTCGACCGGTGCGCCCTGAGCGATGATCGCCGGCACCTGGGCCGGATCGAGCGCGACCCCTTCGCATTTCCAACTCATGTGATACTTGCGGATGGCGTTCCAGGAGACAGTTGCGCCGTCTTTGGTCAGCGAGTGATGCAGCACAATGGCGTCGGGTCGCATGCGTATTGCCCTTTGGTTGGTTTGAAAAGGCGGGGCTTGCCTCCGGCTGGATGCACAAGCCCCCCTATCCCCGTGAATGAACCGTAACCTTATGGGCGTTTATGACATGGCGGGCGTGGGTGAATCTACCGAAGTACTGCAGGGGTTTGCTTCTCTTTCAGGCAGGAAAAAAGGCAGGATAATGCGATGCTTAGAACAGTTTTTGCTGTTTGTAAAGGCTGCGCTCATCGTGACTGTCGACCGCGCCGTTTTCGCCGGCCACGATCGCGCGCACCCAGCGCACGGTCAGGCGGTATTTGATGGCCAGGTCGCGATAGTTGCGCCCGTTGAACTCGGCCCGGATCCGGCGATTGCGCGCGGCCGACGCCAGGCGCTCTGGCAGCGGGATATAAATGCGCTCGCCGCCCATGCTGGCCGACAGGGCCAGCAGGGCATCGAGGCCGATGACCTCGGCGATCTGCCGGCACTCCTCGGGCAGATCGTCGGGAAGGATATCGTTTATGGGATCGGTCATGGCGTTACAGATACTCAAATTCGATGCGGTTGACGATGGCGTCGGCAGCACACCGGTTAACTCGGGCATACAGATCGACAAACTCTTCGGGGCTCAGGAGTTCAAAGCCTTCCAGGAGGACATCCGCATCAGTGATGCCATCCAGCCGTTCGGGCCGGGTGGCAACGATGCGGATCTGGCAGATGCGCGCGATCTTTTCGCCCTTACGCAGGCCCATTGCCTTTTCTACCGCATTGACAATTTCGCCGGGCTTTAAAAACCACCAGCCGCAGCGGCGCGTGACGTGCTTTTTGCGGTCTCTGACCTGCTCGGTTGTCAGTGCGAAACTCATGTTTCTCGGCATTGTTGCCCCCTCATTTCATGTTGAAAAAACGGAAGTACAGTCGCTACTGACCCTAAAAAAGCTCCGCTTGTTCATACTTTACATAAGCCTGACGATTGAATTTTTTGGAAACTGACCGGTCGGGGCAATGGTCGCGCATGTAGTCAATGACATCGCCCAGGCCGAGTTTATCCATGCAAAAATTATAAAGATGGGGATGGCTTTCTTGCATCATTTGGAAACGATTTGGAGATCCTTCCATATGCAGACCGAAGCAGCAGTAAATACACCCCGTTGAACTGACTCCTGAAAAATGCAGCTTTCCGGATCGGTCTGTTTTTATGTCCCCATAAACTGCCGCATATGGGATTTTGTGCGTTTTAATGCAGTTGATAACATCCTGCTCTGTCCAAAACCCCATCGGCATAGAACGTGGATGTTTCGCATCGTAGGCGTTGCACCCGGTTTGAAGGTATGTCTTTTGTCTTATCTTTGAATCCGTGGCCATCATCCCGACGATCTGAGCGCGGCCAGTTGTTTTTTCGTAGCGGGCCATTGGTGCTTTTTTCATTAGATGGCAGCATTTATCGCTGATCTTGAACGGGGCCTGCACGAGGAAGCGCCACCTGGCCGGCACCTTGAACCCGTTGACCGGCTCTCCAAAGCGGTTTATTCCCTGATCGTACAGGCGCCAAATATTTTGATTGCATCCTGTAGGGTTGCGCAGGATGTTAATGCCCCTGGCAACCTTTTTACTAATGACCGGCCACCCGAAATCACGGATGATGTGATGGAATGGGATTTTCGGCCGCATTACAGTTACATTTGCGGTCTGTTTAACCATGTTCAAAATCTCAGGATACTCAAGCCCTGTATTGCAAAAAACTGCCGGTATATCGGGATAAATTTGACGAACCAGCCAAAGCAAAACCGACGAATCCTTACCGCCTGAAAAGCTAACTGCGATATTCCCATCGAACGCCTCGTACCATTCGCGGATGCGTTGTAAGCTCAGCTCAATCTTGCCCGATAGCGGCATGGCCTGCCGTTCGTTGAGCATCTGAAAGCGCTCCGCGAGTTGCCCGCTGTCGATGTTATCACGCCACTTGCGCTCATGGTCGGTCAGTTCGTGTGGTACTTTCCCGGCTGCATCAAGCACGGTTCGTTCTCCCTATCGTTGCGGCTCTATCGGTTTTTTTATCGTGAACTGAAACATCGGATAATCATCCGGAAAAAGAACCGAACGCATGAATCCTTCGATATAGTGAAAAAGAATCATAAGATAATCGAACGGACGCCATTTGGCACAACATAGACAATCCGGTCTTTCTGGTGCAATCCAGACAGGAATGCCGTAATATGAACCATGATGTGTCATGCCTGCCTTGACCGCTTCTGATTTTGTCATATACCCAAGCATAAATCCCTCCTCCCCCATCGTTATAACTTCTTCGCAACCCCTTTAGCGGCCTGGCGCAGCCGCGCAAAATCGTCCGCGCTGGGCTGCCAGCGTTCTTCTTCGCTGTCCTTTTCGCGCTGCACGGTGCCGGCCCGCTCGGCCGCATTGTGTTTGACTTCGACGCGCCGGTCACTGTCGTTGGCCACCTCGTAGGCGATCGCGTGCAGATAGCCGTGCGAGGCCAGCGGCAAGCGCCGGGGCGGCTTCTGAATGACTTGCTCCAGCGCCTGACCCCAGGCATAGGCGCTGTTGGGCCGGGCCGGTTTGGCATCCCACTGGATCTGGGCATCGATCACCAACTGGCGCAGTTCGTACAGCAGGCGCAACGCCTTGGTCCAGATCAGCCCGCGGCCCGACAACGGGCGAAACAGGGCCAGGTAGGGCACCACGCGCCGGGAGACGTCGGTCGGCAGCTCGGCCACGATCAGCAGGCACTGGCGCGCCTGCGCATCGTTGCTCCAGGCCTCGGCGCTGTGTACGGCGCCGCATGACGGGCAGCTCAGTTTCATTACTTAATCCCTTCCGCCCAGTAACATGGCGTGCAGTTGCAGGTAGGTGTTTTTCATCGCGCATGCTCCATAATAAAGCGCACGATATCCGGATCCTGATAGGCGCGTCGCTCCCAGCCGGGGCCGTATTGGGCCTTCATCTGGTTTTCGAACATGGCCTTGAGGCCCTCGATCACGCGCCAGGCCTCGGATGCGGTGCGCACGCGCGCAATGGTAAAGCGCTTTTCCAGCCAGCGGGTAAAGCCGTCTTTGATTCGCCAACTAATTAGGTTGGACAGGGCCGTGATCTTGGCGTGCTGCTCGGCCGAGGCCAGGTTGACCACATTGGCACCCCTGGCGCGCGGCGGTCGCGGCGCGGATCGCGGCGAGCGCTGCAGGCGAAAACCCCGGGCGCGCAGCTCCTTTAAAAAATCGTCGGCCTGAAAGCTGTTGAGTAAGGTGGACGATTCGACCCCGAAGCGAGCCTGCAGCATTTCGTGGCGCAGATCGGCGCTGATGCCCAGTTTTGAGCATCCGATGGCGATCATCTGTCGCTGTTTTTTACTGCTGGGGATCATGTCTTTTTCTCCTTTTTGAAAATTCGCTACTGACCAAAAATCACTTTACCGATTCCGCAAACATTCGGATGGTGACACCACTGGCAAAAAAACTCCCACCGAGACATAAGAGAGTGCTCGCAATGCCGCTGGTTTTTCGCTGTGCAAATATATTTATCATCGATTTGCTTACAGAAGTTCATTGGTTATGCCCCTCTTTTCTCCCCCGTTAAGTGTCCTCATCCTATGCCGAATATCCGCGGTAGTGGTTCTTTTTGGGCGCATCTTCCAGGCGCCGCTTTTCAAGCGTTCGCCGGCGGCGTGTGGCCAGGCGTTTCAGGTAGCGGCGGTAACCGGGTGCTTTTTCGTGGCGGCAGATCTGCTCCATACCCACCCCTCCTATTTGCTGTTGCCCCAGCGCATGTCCACCGGGGTCGGTTCGCACTCTTGCGGTTCGTCGGCCAGGATGCGGCAGGCCTGGTCGTAGGCCGCCTCGAAGCCGTTGCCGACTTTGCTATACAGCCCCTGGCGGGCGGAGGGCGGTAATTTCATCCAGCAGCGGTAGCAAAACGCCATGCCCTTTTGCTTGCCGCAGCCGCACTGACACTCGCGGCTGCGCAGCTGCGTCAGGCAAAACAGTTGGTCTTTTTGTTTCTGGCTCATGCGTTCGATACCCAACATGGTCATCCTCCTATGGCTGCCACCAGGCGCTGCAGCTCGGCGGCTTTTTCCTGCAAGGCTTCCACGCTGCCCTTGGGCAGCAGCACGGAGCCGAATTTTTGACCCAGACGGCGCAGATCGGCGGCAAACTGTTCGGGATCGGCGGTCATCTTCTCCAGCAGGGCGTCGACCACCTCGATCGGCGCGCTGCGCTCGGACACGCCCGGCTCCAACTGCCCGCTGACATCGACCAGACTTTCAAACTCGAAGGTCAACTGCTGGACGATGTCGGCCAGCACGGCCTTTTTGCCCCGGCTGGCCTTGACCAGGCCGGTCATGCCGCGCCGCCGGAACGTGTAGTAAAACGCTTCGGCCTCGCTGGCGGTTTCGGCCACCCAGTAGCCACCGCCATCGCCGGCCGCCGACAGGATCGGGATGTTGTCGTGGCGAATGACCAGATGGTTCTGCAAAAAGCGCACGACGCGCTTGGCACGGGCCAGTTCGCCCGCGCAGCGTTCGCGGAACTGCGCCAGGGCGTTTTCGGCCTCGGCCGGTGACAGGTCCACATCGCGCATGGCGTACAGCCAGCGAATGGCCAGTGCGTCGGCGCTGATGCGGTTGGCCTTGCCCATGTGGTCGGTCCACAGAAGGCCCACAAAGCGGGTTTCGGTGTGCGTCAAGGTGCGGTCGTGACGCTTGGTTTTCGGGTCGATGCCCAGATCTATGAATTTCATCGGTTTACTCCTTGTGCGCTGCGCAGCGGCCGGCAGTGCCGGTAGTAGCGGCCGCGCTTGAGGTGGCTGGGATGGGCGGTGTGGGCCGGCAACCCGGCGAAGATCGCCTCCTTGCGGTGCTTGCGTGCGCGTTTGCTTTTCTGTGAAACGGCCATCGTTAGAGTTCCCTTTCTGCAGGAGTTTTACAGGCCCAGCACCACTTCGGCGGACACGATGGGCTCACCCATATCGGCGGCCATATTCATCGCCCGAGTCAGTAAATTATTGACCGTCAGTGGATAGGCTTTGCTGATCACGCGCCGGCCGTCTTTGGTCTGCAGGCGCGATGCAATGGCCGCATAGGCGTCGTCGGCGACGATGTCCATGATCTTGGCGCCGATGCGCTTGAATTTATGCTCCAGATAGCGCTGAACGTCCTCGGCCAGGCCGCTGATCTCGGCTATGGTCACGCGCCGGGATACTTCGCGCAGCTCGGGGTGGCGGCTCTCGTCGAGCAAAAAGCGCAGCTCGGGCTGGCCGATCAGGATGATGCCGATCAGCTTGGAAAAGCCCTCCTCGAACTCGTAGATCTGTTTTAAGGCCTTCATGGCCGGCACGGTCAAAAGGTGCGCCTCTTCGACGATCAGCACCTGCTTGAGGCCGCCGGCTGCGCGGTTGCGCAGCAGGCGCAGGGCTTGGCGCGTTTTGGCCTCCAGGGTGCGCCGCGGGGTCTCTTCACTGATATCCATGATGATGGCATCGATCAGCGAGGAGGGCGTGATGCGCGCCTTGTCCACGATGATCGGGAAGATCACGCGAATGTCTTCGGCGGTCAGTTCCTGGACAACCGCCTTGCGCATGATCGATTTACCCGATCCTACTTCGCCGTTGACGGCTGTGAACCCATTGTGCCGGGCGGTGTCGAGCATCATCATCTTTAAAAACAGGTGGTCTTCACTCATGTAGATGTCGCGGGCATCGGAGATGTCGTTGATGAACGGGCTACGGAACAACTTGAAGTGCTTCATCGCTTTGGGCGTGATCATGTCAGCCTCCTCGTGTTGGGGTTTGATGTACAAAGGATCGCCGGCGACGATGGCCGGTTGGGTTTTCAGTCGGTTGCGCAGCTGGGCGTAGTAGGCGACATTGGGCACCACGTCCCAGATCGCGTCGATGGTTAACGCTTGCTCCGTCAGGTATTGCAGGGCGCCGGGCAGCTGCTCGGCAACGTCGATGATGCGCGCGCGGGTTTGCTCCAGGCATGCTACCGGTGCCCTAGCGTTTAAAATCATGCCCAGATGGGGCACCGACAGCCCACAGCGCGCGGCGAAGTCCTCCTGGCGCGTGCGGCATTTAAATAGCAACTCTTTGAGCCGTAACATGGCCGTCCTCCTCTATGTCCTGGGGGGTCAGGGTGCCGCGATCGGCGGCCAGGTCCAGCAGTCGCTGGGTTTCACGACCGCCGATGGTGGTACCGTAAGCGTTGCGCACGGCCATGTTGAGGTCGGCGTCGATGGTGACGCCGGCGGCGCGCAGCTTGGCGAAAAAGGTCATGATCGGGATGTGCTGATCAAAGTCCGTGCTGCCCACCTCGATCGGCCGGCCCAGGCGCGGGATGTAGGTGCGCTGCACATCGTCGGCGTGATGGCCGAACATGCGCAGGCCGTCAAACGGCACAGCGTCACGGCCTTTGGTTTCGCCATAGGCCAGGTTGTCGGCGCTCTTTTTGGCGGTCTGGGCCGGGCTGTCGGGCATCCGCTTGAACTCCTGGCCGATGACGGCCGCGTCGGCCGAAAAGCCGCCGGATACCGTACCGACCGGGCTGACCAGGTACTCTTTCTCAGCAAAGACGACGCCCAGATCGGGGCGCTGGTAGGGTCGCAGGATAACTGACACTTTGCTGTGGTTGGGCAAAAGGCCTTCGATGTGCTTGAGGTTGTAGTCGGCGCCGCGGAAGGTGATCGTGTAGTCGCCGCGCACCAGGCGCTCTTCGGCAGGGTTGGCATACATGTACTGCATGACGTCGCGTTCGGGCATGTCGCGGATATGCTCGGCGCGGATGAACTTGAGCCAGCAGTCGGTGCGCGTCATGCCGTGGCGGCTGTGGATCTTGGCGGCGTTGTACCAGGCGCACCAGTCCAGGGCCCACTCGTTGAGCTGCTCGACGGTATGGGCCGGCTCGATGCGCAGCCCGGATTCGAACCAGCGCTCGATCAGGTTCTGGGCCACTTCGGCCGAACCCTGGCGTCGCGGGTTGTGCGGCAGGGCGTCCGGGGTCTGGATCTCCAGACGGCTGAAAAACGCTTTCATGGCGCGGGCCGTGTTGGCCGCGCCGGCGTCCCACAACACGAAAAAAGGCACGCCGCGCAAGGGGAACTTTTCGGCGATCGGCCCTTTGGGACCCCAGGCGGACAGGATGAAATCAAACAGGTTCTCCTGGGATTCGCCGCCGGTATAGTAGTATTTGACGAACAGGCAGTGCGAAAAATGATCGGCCAGCACGTAGCGGATCAGCTTTTCTTTGACCTTGCCGAAGTTCTCCCACTTGTTTTTGTAGAATTTGTCTTCACGCATCATTCGCAGGCCCTTGCGGCCTTTGAGGTAATACTGGATACACACCGAGGCGTCGATCACATGCACATGGTTCGGATGCAGGCTGCGCATGTGAATGTGCGGTTCGGGCGCCTTGAGCGCCGCGGCGCTTTTGCCGCGTTCGCGCAAGATAGCCGTCACGCGCTCGGCCGAAATGCTGCCCGGCGCGATGATGCCGTTTTTCTCGGCGTCGCGCAGGGCCTTGGCCACCGGCGTGATGGGCCCTTTCAGTTCCCGGCCGGTGGTGTGGATCTGGGCGCAGATAAAATCGATCTGCATGTCGGTCAGGGTGCACTCTCCGGCGTCCCTGCGGCGGGAGCGTCCGGAACAATAGCCGTTTTTCCTGGCGATTCGGTATAAGGTGGCCACTGTCTTGCCGGTCAACTGCGCATAGGCGTCAATGATCGTTTTGCAGTCTCCGTCGCCGTTTTTAGCTGCCGAAAGGCGTTCCACCAGTTCGTGTTCCCACATATTCAGTTCCTGTCAATGATGGAGATCAATAAGGAGGTACCAACAAAGGAACAAGGCACCCGCTCCAGGGGCGCTACTGGCCGGAATCTTCCAGGCCGGGCTGCGTCCAGCCGCCGTCCACCTTCGGATCGCCATGCACCTCGATGGCGTAGTCGTAGTAATCGGAGAACACGCGCACGGCGATGCCCAGGGTCTCGATGTATGCAGCCTTCATCAAGGGCGTGAACTCGTCGTTGGCCGGGGTGTTACGTGGATCCAGCTTGAGCTGCATGGCGGTCAGATAGCCCTTTTGCTTTTCCATTTCGCGGATGAAGTTTTCTTCGCCGGGCAGGTAACCGCGCGCGGCGACCTCTTTTTCGTATTTGGAAAGGTCTTTTTCCTGTTTCTGGATAACCTTTTCTTTTTCCTTCAAAATCCGGTCCTTGGCGCGCAGGGTGATCTGGTTTTCCTCGATCGTGCGGTCTTTGGATTCAACCAGGCTTTCGATGGCCGCCTGCAGGTCTTCGGCGTGATCCGGATTGAGCGGGATGCGTTCGCCGGCGATTTCAACGGCGCCGTCCTCGATCAGCAACTGGCCCTCGGCGGTGGCCTTGCGCAGTTTGCGCAGTTCTTTGTATCCAACCGACAACTGGCGACACGTCGCCAAAAAATCTTCACCGAAGGACGCCAGATTTTGCAGGTCCTCGTCAACCTTGCGTCTTGATAAGCCTATGTATTCACAAAACTTATCCCATGTTCCGATGCTCGGAAGGTCCCTATAAATCTTTGAATCTTTGACCTGCTGCAGGTACACTAAACTGGCGACGTTGCCGAATTTCGTCATCAAGGTGTTCGCCTGAACCCGGCCGATCACCTCATGGCATTGCGCGATCAACGCCTCCCTGTTTTGTTGTTCGGCTTTGGCATTTTCATCTGACAGGCGCTCCATTTCGACCACCGACAAGGCCGCTTCGGTGGACGCCTCGACATGCTGTTTACTGGTCAGCACGCTGATTACTTTTCTCTTCCCCATCTTATTTTCCCTCCAGTTCGTCCAGCTCATTGGTTAGATTGGCAATTTTGCTACTTAAAGCGGCTTTCTTGCGCGCCCAGATGGCGGCAAGCGCCTGACCTGTTTCAAAGTATTCCCCTACGCGGCGCACCCAGTTGGCATCCTCGAAGGTGGCCAAATGGCTCATGACCGTGCCGTGCGGCAAATTAAGCGCGTCGGCCAGGTCCTTTCCGGAAATGGGTTCGCGCTGATCGGCCAGCATGCCGATGATGTCGATGGCCGTTTTTACTGCGCCGATGCGTCGATATGTCGTCATTTAGATCTCCTTTTACGGTAGCAGCCCGTAAGCATGCGCCATCCACAGGTACCCGAAGCCGGTTCCGGCCAAAAAGGCCAGAAAAGCGGTGGCCAACCTGTCCCCGATTCGGCTTTTTTCCTTATGGATTGAGTATTGAATGCTGTATTTCATTATGTTTCTCCTCTTTTTTAAGTTTCTCGATGGCCGCCTGAGCCTCCGCGCGCCATACGATCAGGCACTCCGGGCAGATCCCGTGGCTCACGTCGTCGTTACCCGGTTCACCGGCATCGAGGACCAGGCCGCACCAGGCGCAAATGCGCTTCATTGGTGCCTCCCCAGTTCGCGCTTGAGGCGCCGCATTTCCGATATGTTTTCTTCCAATTTACCAAGGGTCATCTGCCGCAATTCAGCGCCGGTGGCCACCTGTGCGCCTTCGTAGGCAACGATGGCCCGTGCTGGGTAAAGTTGGCCGGTCACGCGCTGGATCGCTACCAATAGGTAGGCCGGTATGGGATACTCGGCCGGCTTGGAAAGATAGTTGTTGAGCATGTGGATGGTTAGCGGGTTGCGGCAGGTGGGCGGGTCCTCTTTTGTGCCCTCTGCCGTGCGGCCAAAGAACACGTTGATTTCATCAACGAGCTGCTCGCGCGATCCGCCCCATTCACGTATCGCGCGTTTGGCCGCGGCGGCGATATCGATACACACTTCGAATTCGCTCTCAAACGCTTGCGATAGTGGGCCCTGCTCAATCGATTCCTGGATCTGGATTCGCGCTTCCACGTAGCGCGCGACCTGCTCGCCATATGAGAATTCAAATTCCATTTGATCGGTATCTATTTTTTTTGAGCCTTTAGACATGGACAACCCCTTGAGATTCAGGATAGATATTGACCATCAAACTTAATTTGATTATGACCCTTACAGGTTGGAGGAACACGATGCGGTACATCATGATCTGTTCGAACCCGGAATGCGGATTCTTAAAGTCCAACCCTCAAAAACACGGCATCGAACCATCATGCCCCGACTGCGGACAGTCGCTGTGGTGGAAATGCCCGCATTGCGATCAACCGTTTCTGAACAAAGGTGCTCAATATTGCTCTCTGTGTGGCGAGAAGATTTTACCGGCCGCCCAGAAAGACACGGCGCCTCAAAATTGATTGGGTCACATGCGATATCCAGGACGATCATTGATTAACCGCCCGTTTGGTGTAGTACTCTGGCCAGATCTCAGCCACGTCGCGGCCGATGAGGACCGCGATCTCTCTATGGATGTGATGGGCGACAGCAAGACCTCGGATAACCTTATTGACCATCGATGGCGTCACATTGCGGCGCCTGGCGATCTTTGTCTGGTTGCTGCCAGCCAATTCGATGGCGCATTTAATTTCAATCGGGTGCATTCTTGGCTCCTATTGAATCTTATTTGTGAACGAAAAATTATGAACTCATATGGATTCTTTTAACCGCGATTGGATTATATGTCAATAGAAACAACCCAAAAAGATATAGGAAAACGCCTACGGCAGATGCGCGCAGTGATGGGTTTGTCGCAAAAGCAGATGGCTGAAAAGTTAGGGATCGCCGTTAGCACCTATCAGCACTACGAACGCGCCGAACGTGAGGCCCCCGTTTCGATCATCGCCAAAGTAACCGCTATTGGATTTTCATTAGAATGGTTTCTAACCGGATCCGGTCAACAGCAAGAACAACATATGGCCGCTGATGACAGCAAGGCCTGCCAAATAGATGAGACCAACCCCAAACCGCCACAATCCAATGTTGTGGAGATGAAGCACACTGATGTCGTCAAGCGCTTTAAGGATAAGGCCTACGCGCTCGCCCTGAATATGGAACTGCTGGAGCTTGAGCAAATCAATCCGGATGCATACCGCAAGGTTGGATCGTACATAAAAGGGGTGGTCGAAGGCGTTCGCATTGCATCGACGAACGACCGTCGTCGTCACGAACGACGCGAAGACAACCAAGACCCTCACAATGGCCAGAACCGCCGATCAGGCAACGATCGCAGGAAGGTTTCTGGAAGTGCAAAGTAATGAGCTGCGCTAAAAGCGGGCCCTGGCCATGCAAAAAGAAAAGGCGGTGCGCGGGCGGAAATATGCAATGTTTATGGTATGATATTTGTTACTGCAGAATTTTCCATTCAGATATTAAGCAAACGGAAAACGGGAATTAAGGAAGACATGCTATGAGTACAGCCCCATGCAAACAGTGCAGCCATTTTGTTGACTCCGATGCAAAGCGATGCCCCACTTGCGGATCCCGTTTTTTTTCGACCGCGAGCACATTTTTTAATCTGGGCTTCGATGGCATCAAGGTGATCCTGGTTCTGTTTTTCATGTATCAAATTTGGCGCTGCAGTGGTTGACCTATTATATAAGGAGTGCTTTGTCGATCAACTGGTCGACCGAGTCCTTGAAGGGGCCAAAATATAAGGATGATCAGATCATGATGGACCTAAAAATAGCGCCCGATCGTTGCCGTCGGAATAGCTCCGTTTGGGTTCATCAAATTACGTTTGACAGAAGGCCCAAAAATCACCTTTTCCCATTGCATCCCGTCTAATCCCGCGGCCACTTTTGTCATTCATTCCTATTTATTTATATCATCCCTGTTCAATGTCCTGCGCACACCTTAAGCCTCACTAAATCTCATAGCTGACGTGGCGCGGACCACCCACCCGGATCACCTCGTCCGTGCAAATCCCGAAGTTGAATTATATTAATTATACTAGAAATGTTTTCTCGATGAAGTCGGCGATCGCAGCCACATCGTCGATATCCAAGCGCGGCACGCCTATGTCCACAGGCACATCCGAGGCAATCGCCACCAACGTGCCGGGAGCCTCTTTGCTGTGCAGCGGCTCTGTGTGGGCCGCCTTGCGAAAGACTTCGATCTGGGGCTTGCCGCCTTTTTTGTACCCCTCTGTGATGACCAGGTCCATGTCCGCAAAGAACTGTTCGACGATGCGGTCCAGGTCGAGTTCCACGGCGACATCTTTGATCAAAGCCATCTTGCGCGGTGACGAGATGACCACCGTACTGGCGCCGGCCTGTTTGTGGCGCCAGGTGTCCTTGCCCTCGCGGTCGATCTCGAATCCATGATGGTCGTGTTTGACAGTGCCCACCCGATAGCCCTTGCGGCACAACGCCGGAATCAGACGCTCCAGCAAGGTGGTCTTGCCTGAATTCTTTTTGCTGACAATAGAGACGATGGCGGGCATATTCGATCCTTGCGTTTTATAGTCGTTTCAACGCCGGCAAGCCGGCTACGCAACCCGTTCAATCGGATCATCGATCCGAATCGGTCCGCCCGTCAGTACTTTGGCGAAAATGCCCTCGCGGGGCATGATGCAGTCACCGGCGGCATAGTATATGGCGCATTTCTTGCGGCACTCCTTACCGATCTGAGTGATTTCGACGATCGCTTCGGGGCCCAGGCGCAGACGAGTGCCGACCGGCAGTTGCAACCAGTCAATGCCCTCCGTGGCGATATTTTCGGCGAAATCGCCGAAATCCACCTCCAGGCCGCCCTCCCGGGCGCGTTGAATGCTTTCCGATGCCAGGAAGCTGACCTGCCGGTGCCAATCGCCGGCATGCGCATCGCCCTGCATCCCATGCGCTTCGATCAGCAACGCTTCCTGCACTTGCGTCTTGCGCGTGCCCTTTTTTTTACTTATGGCAATCGAAACAATTTTCATCATGATGCTGAATCCTTCCTCCGTGCTGATGCCGGCCACCATACCCTGAAACATGCCATTTGCCAACATGCTGCTCCGGCATCTGACTATTCCAAAAGGCTGTACGTTTCCTTTACCGGCGGCAACAGTGTTCGACGGCCTTCTTCTCTTCACCGTGGTCGATGCGGCCGGCCGTATAGATGCCGTCGAAGATGGAGGTTTCGAAGCCTTGGGCCTGGTCGTTGCCATCCGCGGCGCTGGCGACCAGGTCCGCAAGGTCCTGATAGAACAGCCGGTCGGCTCCGATCAGCGTGGCCACTTCCGCTTCGCTGCGATCGTGGGCGATGAGATCCGCGGCACAGGGCATGTCGATGCCGTAGTAATTAGGAAAACGCACCGGAGGCGCCGCCGAGGCGAAGTAGACCTTGCGGGCGCCCGCCTCACGGGCCAGGCGAATAATCTGCCGGCTGGTGGTGCCGCGCACGATGGAGTCATCGATCAGCAGTACATTGCGGTCCTTGAACACCCGGTCGATCGGATTGAGCTTGCGCCGGACTGACTTCTCGCGCTGGGATTGGTCGGGCATGATGAAGGTGCGGCTGATGTAGCGGTTCTTTACAAAGCCCTCCCGATAGCGCACGCCCATTGCGCCGGCCAGCTCAAAAGCCGATGTCAGGCTGGTGTCCGGAATCGGGATGACCACATCGATATCGTTTTCAGGCCATTGCCGCAAAATCTTTCCCGCCAACTTGCGGCCCATGCGGCGGCGCGCCCGGTACACCGATGTGCCGTCGATGATCGAATCCGGCCGGGCCAGATACACATATTCGAACAGACAAGGCGTGCGCCGCACCGGCTCCCAGCAGGTGCGCTGCCGCATCCGGCCCTGCAGGTCGATGAACACCGCCTCACCGGGACCGAAGTCGCGCATGCGCCGGTATCCCAGCACATCCAAGGCGCAACTCTCTGAAGCGATCATGTACTCGCTGCCTGTCGGGGTATCCCGCTCACCCAGGACGATCGGCCGGATGGCGCTGGGGTCGCGAAACCCGACCAGCCCATGGCCGTTGATCATCGCCACCACCGCATACCCGCCCCGGCAGCGGTGGTGAACCCCGCGCACCGCATTGAAGATGCCCTCGGCCGTCAGACGCGGCCGGCTGTTTTTATGCAGTTCATGGGCGAAAACATTGAGCAGGACTTCGGAATCCGATTCGGTATTGATGTGCCGGCGGTCCACTTCGAACAACTCTCTTTTGAGCTGTACGGCATTGGTCAGCGTGCCATTGTGCGCCAGGGCGATGCCGTAAGGCGAGTTGACATATAACGGCTGCGCTTCATCGGCCGCGCGGCACCCGGCGGTGGGATAGCGAACGTGGCCGATCCCCATAGGTCCCAACGCCGCTGACAAATCCTCAGGTCTGAACACATCCCTGACCAGCCCGGCAGCTTTGCGGGAAAACAGCTTGCCGTCGGCGCTGGTCGTTATGCCGGCGGCATCCTGGCCGCGATGCTGCAGCAGACTCAAAGCTTCGAACAACTCCAATGCGACCGGTGTTTTGCCCGCAATGCCAACAATACCGCACATGGCTCATCCTCCAGTGTATTCATATCATCGTATTGACACCCAGCCGATTCCCTGAGCCCCAATCGGATGAAACACAAACCATATGCCTTTTGGCGTTATAATCAACCGTGGCGTGGCCAACCCGCATTTGCACAGGGCATCGTTTTATTCATGGGCGTACATTGTGTTGGCCGGGTACGTAGATGTCATTGGATTCGCCTGGGGCGAATGGCGGCTTTGATGATCACGATGCTTAGGGCACGATGCTCGCTGTAGGGGCGACCGGCGGTCGCCCACGCGAACCACTGCATTCAGGCCATCGCCCAAAATGGCGAGGTCTTATTCTCCCGCACCCCTGATTGCTTGGAATGTTGGCTTTACACCCGCACCGGGCGACCGCCGGTCGCCCCTACAGGTGGAAGTCCTTGCGATAACACGGCGAGAATGGTTCGCGCAAGGTCCGCAGAAGGGTGCGGCCTTACGGCACAGGTCAACGTTTATTTGTGGGCGTACCTTATGTTGGCCGGGTACGTAGATGTCATTGGATTCGCCTGGGGCGAATGGCGGCTTTGATGATCACGATGCTTAGGGCACGATGCTCGCTGTAGGGGCGACCGGCGGTCGCCCACGCGAACCACTGCATAACCTGTGGGGTGTTTTTACTTCGTGCCGCGTGCTTTAAAGAAAGTATAGCAGAAAACGCCATCCGCTTCGGTTGTCCTGTACAAAGCCCGGATCCCCGCATCAAAGGTATGTTCGTCGATGAGACAGGCTTTGATGGAAGCGTCACGAACACCTTCGATCATTGCCGTGAACGTGTTCTTTGTGAAACCCTCCACAAAGTGGGGTTTGCTTGCATCGACGTAAACCATCCGCGGGGAGACACGAACAGCATTGAAGCCGGCCGCGTTCAAAAGAGGATAAAGTTCTCTGCCGATATTGGCATTTCCACCGGCTCGCTTTTGCAGTTCGACCTGGCAGCGAATGGCGTTGTGGGCCGCATCATTGTCGGGATAAAAACAGGTCGATCCATGATCGCCTTCGATAACGGTAATGGTCCCACCGGGCTTGAGCAGCGTCTTCAGGCTTTTCAGTGCCGCGTCCGGACGCGGAAGGTGTTCCAGCACAAAACAGACAAAAATATGATCGAATGAGCCCGGTTCGAAAGGCAAATCGAAGATGTCCCCCCTTTCGAAGGTGACGTTGGTGAAACCAGCCATCTCGATGTTTTTTCTGGCTTCGGCCAGCGACCGATCAGATATGTCCACTGCGGTGATATGCGCGTGAGGGTTGTTGTGGGCCAGCGTAATGGTTTGCGCACCAACCCCGCAGCCTGCTTCAAGGACGCGGCTCCCTGCCGGATAACGTGTATCGGAATGCAGCAATTCGACTAGTGTCGAAGCCTGATCCTGCAGCCGGCTGTTTTCTCGCTGTTGATACCCATGCACATATGTCATTGCTTGACCTCATCTTTCATTGGCGGATTCCAAATGGACAGAAAAAACTCGTAACATCTTGGGCGTATATTCTCAATAACTTAACTTTCGGGATTGGCACGTAGTGAGGTGATCCGGGCGTGTTGTCCGCGCCACAGTCAGCCATGAGCTTTAGTGAGACTTAGGTGTGCGGAGGGTGTTTTGGGCCGCACTGTTTGAGCGCCAGCGAGTTTGCGGCCCGGCCCTACGCACACCTTTAGTCTCACTTGAGCGAAATGGCGTGTGGCGCGGACAACACGCCCGGATCACCGGCGTTTGAAACCCGAAAATTGAATCAATAAATGATCCCCCTGTATCATCATCTTGGGTTGCTGACATCTTATGGCCGATACTCATCGATGCGGCGTTCACGATCGGCAACCGGATCGCGGTATCCGTCTGCACACAGTTTATAGCTACGATATGCGGTCAGGCTGCTTATCTTGCGCTGAAACCAAAACAGGAGGTGCGACAATGGCGCAAAGCGTTCAATCGGTTCAGAGGGTCATCCAACATGGCCCTGTGGCGGTGCCCACGTTCATTTACGGGACGGCCTGGAAAGAAGAAAACACGCAGGTTCTGGTGGAGACGGCCCTCGCGGCCGGCTTTCGCGGAATCGATACGGCCAATCAGCGGCGGCATTACGTCGAGGCCGCTGTGGGGGATGCCCTGAACGCCGTTATCGAGCAGGGCAGTCTGACGCGCGAGGATCTGTTTGTGCAGACCAAGTTCACGGATGTGGCGGCACAGGATCACCGTCTGCCGTACGACCCGCGTGCCGACTATGCCGACCAAGTCGTGCAGTCGCTGCAAAGTTCGTTGGATCATCTGCGAACATCCTATGTCGATGCGTACATTCTGCATGGTCCTTCCACGCTGCGCGGGCTGACGGCCGCCGACTGGGAAATATGGCGGGCCATGGAGCAGTTGCAGAACCAGGGGGTGGTGCGGTCGATCGGCATCTCCAATATCACCTCCGAGCAACTGACGGCGCTGCTTGAAGAGGCCTCGATCAAACCAAGCTTCGTTCAGAACCGTTGTTTTGCGCGCACCCGTTGGGATGCGGCGACGCGTGCGCTCTGCAGGGACAACGACATCTGCTATCAGGGGTTCTCACTGCTGACCGCCAATGCGGCAGAGCTGAATCGGGCCCAAGTGCATGCCATCGCCCGGCGTTTAGGCTGTACGCTGGCGCAGGTGGTTTTCCGGTTCTGTCTGCAAGCCGGCATGATCGTCTTGACGGGCACGACCCGTAAGCAGCACATGCGCGAAGATCTGGGTGCTTATGACATCGAAGAATTGACGCCGCAGGAGATGGACGTGATTGAAAACGTCGCTCGCCTGTAACGTCCTTATTCGCACGTGAATGGGTCTTTCATGAAGTCGGTGTCGGCTTCGGGGGGAAGTTTAACGAGCAGCAGGCTGGAAGACGTGCGTTCCAGGACCTGCATGGGCAGGCTGCCGCGCATGCGGCGGTAAACGTCATGGCGCAGGCTGGCGCCCATGGTGATGACAGCCTCGCTGCCGGCGGACTCGAGGATCATATCGGTATACCGGCTGCCTTCGCGGAACTGGACAGTGGCGACCTTGCCGCAGCGGGTCAACCATTCGTGGGCGCGCTGCAAGCACGCTTGAGACTCGCGGCGCACTTCGGCATCGTCGTCGGTTTTGTGCAGACAGAGCAAGGCAATCGGCGGGACGATGGACGGCAGCAGTTGGCGCAGCAGGGGGAACTGGCGGCGGGCCGAGGGCGAACCGTCGGTGCATACCAGGTAGCGGCTGTCGGGGCCGCCGCCGCGCACCACCAGTACGGAGGTGTGCAGGTCAAGAGCCAATTTGCGCGTGGTGCTGCCAACGACCATGCGCCCGAGTTTGCTGCGGTGGTGGGGGGCGACGATCAGCAGGTGGTATCCATGCTCATCCACCTCCCGATTGAGGATTTCGACAAAGTCGCCGAAGGATTCGTAAAAGGGGACGCGCTCGTTGGCCGTGTCCTTGCAGGCAAACATATGCCCCCGTGGATTGTCGCGGATCACGAGGGAATCGGGCGGGGCCAGAATTTGCGCTTCGACCAGGGCGGCAGCGGCATCGAGCAGGATACGCAGGCCAGGCGGCAGATCGGCACGCTGAGCGGCGGTCAAGGGGACGCCGATGGGTGGCGGTTCTTCAGCACCATGCGTGGCGGGACGGATGGTTATGACGGCCAGTTCGGCCCGCAGCCTTTTTTTCAGTTCAGCCGCAAAGTGCAGGGCCCGCGCGGCTTCGGGTTTACCATCGGTATAGACGAGCAGTTTGATCATGGGGCCGGCTTTCCTTTGACGGATGGCAGATCGGTGCCGCGCGCACGCTTTTGCGCAGCAGCTGCCGCAGTTTTGGTCTCGGCTTTGCCCCGCACCGCCGCAGTCGGCGGATCGCAGGGGCGCGGCTGGACACCCTCGCCGAATATCTCCCAGTTGCCGCGTTTGAGCTCAGGGCATTCGCGGAATACAGAAAAGCTGCAGGCAGCGCAGATACTCGGGCAGAAGTTTTCACGCATGGCCTGGCGGATCGCCGCGCCCGTGCTGGAGCGGACGTGCCCGGCGTCGAGGTCCGTCAGAAAGCCGGAGTTCTTCAGCACTTCGAAGACGCGGTGGCTGGTGCCGGCTAAAAAGAGCCCTCCGCCGCGCAGGCGGATGTCGTCGAGCAGTAGTTCCAGTATATACACGCCGCTGGCGTCCAGTGTGTTGACCTTGTGCATGCGGACCACGAGATTGGCCACCTCCGGTCGATTGCGCAGGCGCCGCTGTAGATCATCGAACACAAAATCGGCCGAACCGAAGAAGATCGACCCTTCGATAAAGACAATCTCCAACTGGCAGCAGGTTTCGCCGTTCGCCGATCCGACCATCTTGCCGGTGACTGGATCGGGTACCATGGCGCGGATGCGCGGATGGGATGTGGCGGCCAGGTGCAGCCCGATCGACAGCAACACGCCTACGTAGATGGCGAACTCGATGCTCAACAGCAACGTGGAGAGGAAAGTAATCACCAGCACGGCGGCATCGGCCCGCGTCGTTTTAATGGTGCGGACAATGTCGCGATGCTGGATCATATCATAGGCCACCAGGATCAGCACTGCCGCCAGGGCCGACATGGGCAGCTTGCCCGCCAGCGGCCCGGCCACAACAATGACGGCGGCGACCGCCACACCGGAGATGATGCCGCTCAAGGGGGTACGGCCGCCGGCGCGGAAATCGACTGCCGAGCGGGTGAACGAACCGCTTCCGGGATACCCGCTGAAAATTCCCGCGGAGATATTGGCCAATCCCTGGCCAATGAATTCACGGTTGATATTGAGGCGCTGCCGGCTTTTGGCGGCAATGGACTTGGCGATGGAGATCGCTTCAACCAGGCCCAGGAGGGCAATGGCCAGTGCGCCGGGGGCCAGTTGGCGGATTTGAAGGAGCCCGTCCATTGCGGGCAGACGCGGGAGCGGCAGGCTGCGCGGAATGTTGCCGATCACGGCCACGCCACGCCGGTCGAGATCGAAAAGTGCGACGATAAGGCCCATCAGCACTAGCGCGATCAGTGTGCCCGGCCAGTTCGCCCGGATCTTTCGAAGACCGATAATCACCACCATGGTTGCAAGGCCCAGCCCCAGCGTCATCCATTCGACCTGGTGCAGGTGACGGTAAATGGTGAACAGGTGTTCGTAGAAAATTGCCGCTTGTTCTTCTATCCGTAGACCGAGCAGGCTGGGAATTTGCTTGAAGGCGATCAGAGCGGCTGCGCCGGCCATGAAGCCGATCAGCACCGCATGCGAGACAAAGTTCAGCAAATTGCCCATACGGGCCAAGCCCATGGCTATTTTGATCGCGCCGACCAGCAAGGAGAGGAACAGGGCCAATTCGATGTAGCCGATGCTGTTCGGCTCGGCTATCGGGCGCAACGTGCTGAACACGACCAGCGAAACGGTGGTGGTGGGACCGCTGACCAGGTGGGCTGAACTTCCCCACAGGCAGCCGACGATCGTGGGCACGATAGAGGCATACAGACCGTACTGCACAGGCAGGCCGGCAATGAGGGCGTAAGCCATTGATTGGGGCACTGCAACGACCGCCACGGTCAGGCCGGCCAGCAGGTCGGCCCGCAGAAAGCGACGTTTGTAGCCGCGCAGCCAGGAAACAAAAGGCACTAAGTTTTCGGCTTGAAAATGCACGCTGTGTCCCTGATCATGGATGTTTGAAGTCGGTCGTAGAACGCACCATGATGTTATCGAAAATCAGGCCTGGGATCAAACATCTTTGTACGAGAGCGCCTTATTTATAGTGCGACCATGATCCGCGGTCGTCCGGCCCCACATCTTTCATGAAATCGTCGAGCTCGGACTTAAGCTTCTGCCAGGTGCTTTCGTCCGATTGCCGCAACGCGTCCAGGCGGCTCTGCGCATCATTTCTTTTCCGGATCAGCCGCTCCAGGGCCTGTTCCGCTGCTGGGTCTTTTGCCGTTCGTTCCCGCCAATGGGATTCGAACTCGGCAATCGCCTTGTTGTACTCGCTGATGCGTGATTCTATTTGCATACTCATTTTCTCTTTGTCGTTCATCATAACCTCCATGCAGGATTTGCTTCCATGAATTGGTATTTTTTTAAAATAGCGTCGCGTCATTTCATTCAAATGGGTTGAATCGGATATTCCAGCTTGGAGGAACATGTAATCCGGAACCGCATCTGAGCGCCAAAACCAAACTTGAAGCGATTTCTCATAATCGCATTCTCCGCAAGCGCGGTACCTTGTGCCACGGTCGGTTCATCATTATCTTGGCTTCACTGTCCTTTAACATCAGGGAGACGTTCATGGGATCCGAGAGATACGCAATCGGTGTGGATTTAGGCGGCACCAAGATCGCGGCGGCAGCGGTGGATGAAACAGGTAAAATCCAAAACAGTATTTTGCAACCGACGGATGCGGACGGCGGCCCCTTGGTCGTGATTCGGCAAATTGTGGAAATGGTGCGTCATTTATGCCAGGACCAACCCGCCGCCCCTTTGGGGGTGGGTGTGGGTGTCGCCGGTCAGGTGGCGCCCCAGACGGGGTTGGTGCGCTTTGCACCCAACTTGGTCTGGCATGAGGTGCCCTTGCAAACCAATCTGGATGAGGCCCTGGGTATACCCGTGCGCGTGGCCAACGATGTGCGCATGGCTGCTTGGGGCGAGTGGCTGTTCGGCGCCGGCCAGGGGTGCGAGGACCTGATTTGCATCTATGTGGGCACAGGTGTGGGCGGGGGCATTGTCTCCGGCGGGCATATGCTGACCGGTCATGGCAACACTGCCGGAGAGGTCGGCCATATCACTGTCGATATGAATGGCCCGGTTTGCACCTGTGGCAATCAGGGCTGCCTGGAGGCCTTCTCCGGTGGGTGGGCTATCGCCCGCAAGGCCCAGGACGCCGCTTTGCACCATCCCTTGGTCGGCGCGTCGATTCTCAAGCTGGCGGGTAATCGCCTCGCCGACATATCGGCTGAAACAGTGGCGCGCGCCTACAATCAGAAGGACCCTCTATCGCAGCGCATCATGAGCGGGGTGGTCGAGGCACTGGTCGCGGGCACTGTGACGATGATCAACATGGTCGGCCCGCGGCGTGTCATCATGGGGGGCGGTGTGATCGAAGGCTTGCCCGAGTTGGTCGGACGCGTGGAAAACGGCGTCCGCCGACGCGCGCTCAAAGCGGCTACGGAATCGATTCAGTTTATGCCGGCCCAGTTGGGAACATCCGCCGGCATGATTGGCGCGGCGGCTTTGGTCCTGCGAACCTTGTCCACGGAAGCGCTGTCATGAGTGTCCCGACAACGGGTTCGAGTTAAACCGCCAACCCGTTGCCCCACACTGTTCAAAAGCCGATATATACGGCGTATGTCCTGGGAAAATACCGCGTCGATCTTATTTTGTTCGGCAGCGTCGCTCGCTATTGTCGATGAATTACTACTTCTTTTTTCCGATCCAAAGTAACAGCACCTCCCGGCATCGGCACCATTATTCCCGCGACCCACGATCGCGGCCGGCTGCTAAAACAAGTCCAATGTACATCCATCGAACAAAGGAGGCATTATGTCCAACCAAGAAAAGATCGCTCATTTGGAACAGATTGCCCGCTTGGTGCGTTCTCATATACTGACTTCGACCACCCGGGCAGGTTCCGGCCATCCTTCTTCCGCCTTGTCGGCCACCGACCTGATGACCGGCCTGGTATTCGGCGGCACCTTCCGTTTCAATTCCGAGGAGCCGCGCCATCCCAACAATGACCGCCTGATATTCTCCAAGGGGCACGCATCGCCATTGCTGTATGCCTTATGGGCGGCCGCGGGCGCCGTCAGCGAAGCCGATCTGGAAACCTACCGTCAATTCGGCAGCCCCTTGGAAGGCCATCCCACAGTACGCTTCAAATTTTCCGACGCGGCCACCGGGTCGCTCGGCCAAGGACTTTCCATCGGGGTGGGTATGGCGATAAACGCCCGCTATATCGATCACCTGCCCTATACGACCTACGTATTGATCGGCGACAGCGAAATGGCGGAAGGGTCTCAGTGGGAAGCGGCCCAATTGGCCGCGCATTACAAACTCGACAACCTGGTGGGCGTTTTGGATGTCAACCGTCTCGGGCAGGCCGGAGAGACTATGCACGGCTACAATCTGAACGCCTATGCCAACCGCATGGCCGCCTTCGGTTGGGAAACGATCCAGATCGACGGCCACGCTCTTGCCGACATTCTGAAAGCATTCGAGCAGACCGAAGAGGTGCGTGAACGACCGGTGATGATCATCGCCAAAACCATCAAAGGCAAAGGCGTCTCACTGCTTGAAAACAAGGAGGACTGGCACGGCCGAACGCTCGATGAAGAACAGTTGGCCCGCGCGCTCGAGGAGCTGGGCAACGTGGACCGTTCGCTGCGAGGTCATATCGGTATGCCCCAGGATCTGCGTGCGCGGATCTTGTTTCCCAGGGATTACGAGACTGCGACCGGCTATGCGTCCGAAGAGAACGTTCCCACGCGCAAGGCCTACGGCAATGCCTTGAAACGGATCTACCCGGCCTACCCGCAGATGGTGGTGCTTGATGGCGAAGTGAGCAACTCCACCTACACCAACATCTTCAAAGACTTCTGTTCGGAACGCTTTTTCGAGATGTTCCTGGCCGAACAGAACATGGTGGGCACGGCCCTCGGACTGTCCCAAAGAGGTCAATTACCCTTTGTATCAACCTTCGGGGCCTTTTTCAGCCGGGCGTTCGATCAGATCCGCATGAGCCAGTATTCCAATGCCAATATCAAGTTCATGGGATCGCACGCCGGGGTCGCGATCGGCCCCGATGGGCCCTCCCAGATGGCTCTGGAGGATATCGCCCTGTTCCGTTCCATTCCCGACAGCGTGGTGCTTTACCCGGCCGATGCGGTGGCCACCGAACGGCTGGTGGAAGCGGCCGCCAAGCACCATGGCATGGTCTACATCCGGGCGGCGCGCGGTGCAACGCCGGTTCTGTATGATGACGACGATACCTTCGTCATCGGCGGATCGCGAGTGCTGTGCAACACCAAGGCCGATGTCGCCACGATCGTAGCGGCCGGGGTGACATTATATGAAGCCTTGAGCGCTTACGAAACACTCAAAAACGATGGCATCTACCTGCGCGTCATCGATCTGTACAGCGTGCAGCCGCCGGACACCCAGACCTTGCGCCTGGCTGCCGAGCAGACCCGTTTTATCATCACCGTGGAAGATCACTACCCGGCCGGCGGCATTGGCGAAACGGTGCAAAGTGTGCTTTCGGAGATGGGGGTGCCGGTCTATTCTATGGCCGTCCGCAAACGGCCGATGAGCGGCAAACCCGAAGAACTTCTGGCGTACGAAGAGATTTCGAGAACCGCCATTGTTCAGAAGGTGCTGCAGTGTTTGGAGAAAAATGGGTAGGGCCGGGCGGTTATACCGGAGAATAAAAAATAAAGAAGAATAAAGTTGAAAGCACGTAGGGTGGGCATCGCCCACCCTTTAAATTTCCAAATACCCATTCATGATCTATGGTTCGGATGGCTTTGAACGCACACGAATGGCGGGCAATGCTCGCCTACCCACTGACTTCAAAGACCACTCCCGGCGCCGACTACCGACAGCCGCGGCAACATTCTTACGGCCACAAATGAGAATTTATTGGGCTGCTTGTCCATTCATGGATGTTTGCTTTGAAAAATCAGGTATTTATGTTTGATTTCATTCAGTTGTACATTTTGTCAGTACTGAATCTGGACGGGAATTGAGCATTTTCTCCATGAATAAGAAGTTGGCAGGCTTCTTGCTATACTTTTGATAGAGTTTATTGCGTGAATAGATTGATATGGTTTGCGATCGCATGAAAATAGTGGTTGAAAAGCATACCCGGCATTGATAACTATTTTAGTTGTCAAACTTCGATGAAGTTGTAAAAAGTTTCCTTTCGGGCGGCGCCGTCAAAAGTTCAAGATCAAGGCGTCGCGCTAATCCCGTGTACTGAGGCGTACTGGTCGTACGCCGATAGGACCGGCGGGATGATGTGCAACGCGGGTATTGGACTTATTACAGCGTCGTCAATATTTCGGGTTTTCAAATCCTCCTGACCCGTTTCAACGTCAATGGTTTGCGTGATTTCGGTGACGTGATCTCTCCAAAATCGTAACACGGATGACCAAAAATGAAACTGTAATTGGCGGACTGAGCCCCAAGATCCATTCTTAAGCCCTCCATACATCCAATAATCGTCAATTTTGCGGCAAAATACGCTTGAAACGACAAATCCCATGGAAAAAGAAATGACTGCGCCGATCAGAATAATGATCGTCGAAGACGATATGAATGTAGCCACTGTTTTGGAGGCCCGCCTGCAGTCTTTCGGCTATCAAGTCTGTGGCATTGCGCGTACCGGTTCCGAAGCCATGCGCAGCACACTTGAGCATAGGCCCGACTTGGTGCTGATGGACATTTTGCTGTCGGGCGATATGAACGGTATTGAAGCTGCTGAATTGATTCAAAAACAACAGATCGCTGTGCCTATTGTTTTCGTTACTTGTCTGAGCGACCAGCACATGCTCGATCGCGCTGTCCAAACAAATGCTTACGGGTATATTCTCAAGCCGTATGACAACGCGGAATTAAAGTATACCATTCAGATTGCATTGATCAAATTTAATGCGGCTAAAGAGCGTGAAATCCTCATCAAAAAATTGGTGAAGGCTCTTGCTGATCGTAAGCGTGCAACGGAGGCGCTGCTCGCAGCCAATGAGACCCTGGAACAGAAAGTGAACGAGCGAACGAGGGAAGAGAAGGCCCGGTCAAAGCAGCTCCAGGCTTTAGCGGTGGAACTCATTGAGGCTGAAGAACGCGAAAGGCGCAGAATATCGGAGCTGCTGCACGACGATCTCCAGCAGATTTTGGCTGCGGCCCGGCTTCAATTGGAATGCGTTTGCGCTAACCTGCCGCATGCTCCCGGATTATCTGAAGTAGAGCGTATGCTGTCCGAATCCATTTGCAAAGCGCGTCAATTATCGCATGAGATAAGTCCGGCGGTGTTGCAGCATTCAGACCTTGTCAGCGCCATGAGGTGGTTATGCCAAAATGTGAGCGAACAGTTCAAGGTAAACGTCAAACTGAATTTAGTTAAGGCAGATCAGCTACAAGATCTCGCCCCCAACATTTTCGTTTTCAGAGCCGTCCAGGAGTTATTGTTCAATATCTTCAAGCACGCCGGGGTAAAAAGCGCTTGTGTCGATATGGGCCACTTTGAAGACGGTATTATCGTTACCGTCAGCGACGAAGGAAAAGGTTTCGATCCTGACATCTTGGACGCCAACCCCGAAAAAGCCGGTTTAGGTTTGCTCAGCTTGAGGGAACGCGCCAGTTACATAGGGGGCAGCCTCACTATAGAAAGCGCCAAGGGAAGGGGCAGCAGGTTTACACTCACTTGTCCCATGCAATTGTATGAGGCGGATAGCCTTCAAATAGCCGAAGGGTATCCGGCACCCACGCCTGTCAAAGCGATAATAACAGATAGTGCATGTGCAACTCGCGTTCTATTCGTCGATGATCACAAAGTCATGCGCCAGGGGCTTATCCGGCTGATCTCCGAGCAGCCTGACATCCAGGTCGTGGGTGAAGCGGCCAATGGCCTGGAAGCATTTGAAATTGCCCGGCAGTTGCAGCCGGATGTAATCGTGATGGACATCTCCATGCCGGAAATGGACGGCATTGAAGCGACACGGCGCATCAAGGCCGAGTTGCCGGATGTGCGTGTGATTGGCCTTTCAATGCACGACAATCACTATCTGTCCAGAACCCTGCGCGAAGCAGGAATAGAAGCATTTGTGAGCAAAGCAGCGTCGTCATCGGCTTTGCTTAAGGCAATCTACGGAATCAAGGGGTAGTAATAGAAATAACAATCGATTTTTAAGTGAAGCAATCGGGTCCAATCGTATACGCCCGATGATTATGTCCGACAGTGTCCGCGTTATCGTTTCTATCGCAGGGGCAAACCTCGTGTTCATTCTGTTCGGGTTACCGTCCTGTGCAAATTCGGCCGGAGCGAATGCGGTACGACTACGCAGACTCGTCTTTAGACGATAGAGCCGCATTTCTACGCTCCCAACAGAGTCCCCTTCAGATTCCCTACCTTTCAGTCAGGGTTATGACGACCCCAAATAGAGTGATTCAGGTATTCTCAATTTTTCTTCGGTATGCAATAAAAAACGTATTTTCGCCAGTAGTCGATGAGCACAGTGCTTTCATCGAGTCATAAGAAAGTGGTTTCGAATTCCAATGCCTGAGGGGAGGGAGCAACATGTTCGCCAGGGATGTCATGGATACACGGTATCACACCCTGCATGCTGAACAAAACATCGCCGAGGCTGTCGCGGCCTTCCAAAAGGCTTCGAAAAGCGAAGACAAAAAAATCTTCGGCATGATGGTGACCGACCACGAAGACCGGCTGGTCGGCATGCTCTCCATGTACGACATCCTGAACTACGTGCAGCCCAAACATGTGGCAATTTTCGGGGAAATGGAAGACCTGGACCCCACTCAGACGTATCGCGATCGGTTGAAAACAACGCGGTCCATTCTCGTTGGCGACCTCATGACCACCGACGTCGTCACCGTCCGCCCGGATACGCACGTCATGGTCATTGCCGAAATCATGATCAAGAAGCACATCCGAAGGCTGCCGGTGGTCAATGGGCAGACCGTGGTGGGCATCGTTTACGTTTCGGATGTGTTTCATCGATTGATGACCCTGTTCTCTGCCGAAAATGATTGACGGCACCGTAAAAAGTCCAATATCAGCGTTGCGGTTTATCCCGCTGTCCATGCGGCGTGCGACAAGTACGCCTCAGGACACGGCGCCGTCCGAAACGCGACTTTTTACGAGTTCATCAATGATTTGACCGGACAGCTTTTCGGCTGTCCCGTAAGTTTGCTGTGGAGGACCACACCCATGCCTGTCGTTGAAATCCGCAGTGTACTGAGCGGCATCACCGTGGCGGAAGCCATGCGCCGGCAGGTCATTGCCCTTCCCACGTCGGCCGACATTGGACAGGGCATCCGTATGATGATCCGATACAAAGTCAATGCCGTGCTGCTCACCGAGGAGTCCATACCAAGCGGTGTGGTGTCGAAAACCGACCTTATAAGCGCGTTCTATGTGGAACTCCCTGCGGAAACGCCATTGGGCGACGTGATGGGCAGCCAACCGATCGCCTGCTTCCCGGACGATCCTCTGGAAGACGTCCTCGAGATCATGGAGGCTGCGGGGGTGCATCGGCTTTACGTCACGGGCGCCCACCGGCAGGAGGTCATCGGAACCGTCGGCTATTGGGATATTGTGGGATTGCTCTACCGCTTCTGCCGGGCCTGTGAACGCGGAACCGCCAAAAGGGATGCCAAGCGAACCGGGGAGCGCTCGACCCGCTTTACCGTCAAGGAAGTGATGACCTCTGACGTGCACGCCTGTCTTCAGAACGATCCTGTCTCCGCAATCATCGATACGCTGTCCACCTGCCGGGTGGGCGCCGTGCTCATCCAGGACGAGTCGCAATCCCCCGTCGGGGTCATATCCAAGACCGATCTCATCATCGCTTATCGCCATGGTGTGTCTCCGCAAACCGCAGCACGGGAAATCATGAGCACTCCGGTCCGTTCCGTTTCATCCGGGGAACTTCTGTCCACGGCCATTCAACAGATGTTGATCGGCGACATCCAACGCTTGTTCGTCCGTAGCGATGTGCCTCCGGAAGCGATCACCGGTGTGTTGGCGCTTTCGGATGCCGCCCGCTTTCGATCAGGTTCCTGCCGCGCCTGCACCGCCGGTCGCATTCTGATCCGATAGCAGCGTAGGGGTCGCATCTCAATTGTTAACTATTCAGCTGTTCTGCAACTATTTTTGGGCTTCAACTTCAATATCTTGGGTTTCAAATCGCAATGTCAGTCAAGGCGCCCTAATCACTAAACTGGTAGCACTTATAGACTTCTACGAGTACTTTGGTCTTCTTTCGACCAAGCGCATCATCAACCCATTCTTCCATAATGAGCATGTCTAACGCCAATGGGTCACGTGCTATAGACCTCAAGCAGGTAGGGTGGGCATCGCCCACCATTTAAAATTCCAAATGTCCATTTATGATCTATGTTCAGATGGGTTTGAATGCACACGATGGCGGGCAATGCCCGTCCTAACCCCCGGACAGCATCGTTGCCATTTCCTATGCTACCTTTTCAAATCTTGCACGGCTCGTCTGCCGTTCCGGTAAGACGGGTACCGATTCGTCAATAACCGCTGCCCACGATCATTCCTTCACCTGCTTTGCGGACATAGGCGTTTTTTTCATTGCCTTTCCATTTATACTGAACCCATGTCCCATCCCCAGTCGCTTGACTTACGGCCTCATAAGCCGGCAAGGCGGCTTCCTTAAGGTTTTTCCCTTCCAAAGAGGGATGGACCAGCAGTTCGCCATCCTCCTTCATTATGTAGACATAATGAGGTTCTTTTTTGGCGGCATCCTTAAAATCGCTGGCCGATTTGCCGCTGTTGATAGCTTGGACAATTTCGTCGACCTGGCTTTTTATAGCCTCCTTGTCTGCTGCGAAAACTGAAGTTGTCAATGCAATCCCCATGACCATTACCGCTAAAATCAATGCCACTTTTTTCATTTTACGCCGCCTTTCGGTAGTTATTATTGATCCCAAAACCGTTGCGGCCCGCTGCCGCAAGAGTATGGTTTTCCGCGTCTGGGAAACGACTGTAGAGACCCGATCAAGAAATCACAGGCCAAGTAGCTGCAAATCTGAGATTGAATATGAACGCGGGTGAAGTTGAAAAGAAGTGGAGGCAATCGGATCAGAAGAAAGATATACGCCTTGCTGACACCATCCTGCCTGAAAGAACCGGGCAATGCTCGTATATAAACATCACATTTGAATCTAACATAATTTCTTTGCTTTCTGTCAACAGAAAAATGAGCCGCAGACATTGTTTCCCCCGCACAGGCGGGGATCTGCCTTTTTTCAGCTTCAAGACTTTTGCTGGACTCCGAGTGTTTTCTTGATGATCGGGAGAACCCCATGGCGGACATCGGATGGGTGTAATTTACACCAGAACTTCTGAAGGGGTGCTTTTGCGAGATGTTCCGCAGTAGGGAGCGGCAGCAAGTAGATTGGGCATCGCCAACCAGTTAAATGTCCATTACCCACTGATCAGGATGGCAGTAGTGGCGGGAAACAGGTGTGGTTATTCCTTCGTCATTGCGTGATGCGGCCGATGAGATCGATCAGTGGCCCCGGCGCGCTGCCCACCCAGATCAGCAGCACGGTCATGACGGTTAGCACCAGGCCGCCGGAGTAGGAGATGCCGGCGGCGGGTGGCTGGGTCTTGTTTTCGAGCGGCGGGCTGAACATGGCCACCACGATGCGCAGGTAGTAAAACAGGCTGGCCGCGCTGGTCAGGACCAGGGTGATGATCAACCACCATATGCCGCCTTGTGCGCCGGCGGTGATGGCGTAGAATTTGCCAATGAACCCGGCGGTCAGGGGGATGCCGGCCAAAGAGAGCAGCATGGCCATGAAAACTCCGGCCAACCAGGGGTGGCTGAAAAACAGGCCTTGGAAATCCGACATGCTGTCCGCATCCGCGTCGGTGCGCGATAGCACGGTCACCACCCCGAATGCGCCCAATACCGTGATGGTGTATGCGGTGATGTAAAACACGGTCGCCGCGATGGCCGCTGGGCCGCCCGACAGAAATGCTACCAACAGGTAGCCCATGTGAGCGATCGACGAGTAGGCCAGAATGCGCTTGACGCTGTCCTGGCGCAGGGCCAGTATATTGCCGACGATCATCGAGGCAAAAGCCAGAATGGCCAGCGTCCAGAACAGGGCGGGCTCGGCTGTAAAGTCAACCGGCGCGAACAGGCGCAGCAGCAGGGCCACCATGGCGCTTTTGGAGACGGTCGCCACAAAAGCCGTCGTCGGCGCGGGCGCGCCCTGGTAAATGTCGGCGGTCCACATGTGAAAGGGCACTAAGGCCAGCTTGAAGCCCACCCCGATGACGGTCATGCCCATGCCGATCAGCAGCAGGGGTGAAACCGTCTCTCCCGCTGCCTGCAGCCGGGCTGTCCAAATCGGGAACGCCAGCGATCCGACATCGGCATAGATCAAGGCGATGCCGAACAGCAAAAAAGCCGATGATATTCCCGCCAGCACCAAATACTTCAGTCCGGCTTCCACACTTGCCATTCTGCGCCGGGCGAAGGCCATCAAGGTGAACAAGGATATGGAGAGAATCTCCAGGCCGATGAAGAATGCCGCGAAATGGTGTGCGGCCGCCAGCACGCAAGCGCCCAAGGCGGCGACGAGCAACAACAGGTAATACTCTTCGCATTGTCCGACCGCATGCTCCCAATAGCGGCAGCCGAGCAGGGCGGTTGCCGCCGTGGCCGTCAGGATCAATCCGATGAAGAAAAAGGCCAAACGGTCCATGGTGACCAAAGGCGTGACCTGGCGCGCGGGCATATCGCCGACCGCCAGCACGCCGAGCATGGCGGCGATTAGGCCGGCCAGGGTCAAGACGATGGTCAGTATGTGGCTGCGTTTGAGGGCGATTTGCAGCATGACAGCCGCGATGGCGGCGGCCAGCAGCAGCAAGGGGGTCAGGGCGGTAAAATCAGCGGTCTGCATGCCAGTCTCCTTCCACAGGGCCTGCGGCACGCGCTGTCGCTGCGGGAGCGAGGGTGATTTTCAATGGGGTTGCCGGGGCGCTGCGGGCCGTTTGCAGCATGCGGTCCAGAACCGGACGGGTCAGCGTGAACACCGGCTGCGGGTAAAGCCCCAACCAGACGATGGCCAACACCAATGCGCCCAGGATTGTCCCTTCGCGGCCGGTCAGGTCAGTCAGACGGTGCCGCGTTTCACGCGCGCGGCCGTGAAAGGCCTGTTGCACGATCCACAAGGAATAGATCGAGGCGGCCACCAGTCCCAGTGCGGCCAGGATGGTCAGTGTGCGGTGCACGGGATAGACCCCGATCAGAATCAAAAACTCGCCCACGAAGTTGCCCAGGCCCGGCAGGCCCAGCGAGGCCAGGGCGAACAGCAGGGCCATGCCGCCCATGCGCGGCATCTGGTCCCACAACCCGCCCATGCGGCGCAGATCGCGGGTGTGCAGACGTTCCTGCAGCATGCCGACGATGATGAACAGTGCGCCCGTGCTGATGCCGTGACAGACGATCTGAATGACGGCGCCCTGCAGGGCCAGTTCGTTCCAGGCAAAAATGGCAAGCATGACAAAACCCATGTGGCTGATGCTGGTGTAGGCCACCAGGCGTTTCAGGTCGGTTTGCGAAAAGGCCAGCAAGGCGCCGTAGAGAATGGCGATCACCGCCAGCAGCATGCCAAATGGTGCAAAAGTACGCGCGGCCTCGGGAAACAGGGGTATGACGAAGCGCAGCAGCCCATAGGCGCCGGTTTTGAGCAGCAGGCCGGCCAGGATCACGCTGCCGGCGGTGGGCGCTTCGGTGTGCGCGTCGGGCAGCCAGCTGTGCACCGGGAAGGCCGGCAGCTTAACCGCGAATGCGATCAGGAAGCCGAGCATCAGCCACATGGCCGTGGGGGGCGCCATGGCCGTGCCGAGCAGTGCGTTGTAGTCGAAGGTGTATATCCCAGTGGCCCGCCCGTGGACGATATAGAGGCCGATGATCGCGGCCAGCATGAGCAGGCCGCCGATCTGGGTGAACAGAAAGAATTTGACCGCCGCGTAGATCCGGTTTTCATGCCCCCAGATAGCGATCAGGAAAAACATGGGCACCATCATCAGTTCCCAGAAGAAGTAGAAAAGAAACAGATCCAGGGCGCTGAAGACGCCGATGATGCCGGCCAGTACCCACAGCAGGTTGAAGAAGAAAAAGCCGCGCCGGCGGTCGATTTCGTGCCATGAGCAGGCCACCGCAATCATACCTAGACCATTGGTGAGCGTGATCAGCACGGCGCTCAGGCCATCGATCGCCAGGTGAAAACGGATGCCGAAAGCATCGATCCAGGGCACATCGATCGCTACCAGCCAGGGACCTTCGGCCGGCGCCAGCAGGCGCAGTCCTATGAGCAGGTTGAGCAGCATGGCAACCAGCGCCGTCCAGCGCGGAGCGCCCGGCGCCCATTTGTCGAGCAGCCAGGCCGCCAGGCCACCCGCCACGGGTATTGCAATCAACCAGATCAGGATCATGACCACACCGCCAAAGCAATGACCAGCGCCGCGCCCAGGGCCATGCTGGCGGCATAGGTACGCAGCCTGCCGGTCTGCGTGGCGCTCGCGGTCCGATAGAGTGTTTGGGCTCCCCGGGCAATCTGATCGATGCCGCTGTCGATGACATCGTTGCGGTTGATACGCGCCAGAAAGATATAAGGGCGCACGAACAGCCGATCGTAGAGCCAATCGAATCCCCAGCCGGCCAGCCACCAGCGTTGCAGGGCCGCTTTCAGCGGCGAATCGGCGCCTGCCGCCCTGTGTGCGATGGGGCGCCGGAACAGCCGCCAGCTGACCAGCAGGGCCAGCAGCACCAACCCGGCGGAGAGTACTTGGAAAAACCATTCATGGCCTTCGCGGGCTGGGTCGAGTTGTACCATGGGCAGCGCGCCGGCCATGAAAGTCGAAAAAAGATGCACTCCGCCCAATGTTCGCGGCATTTCCACAAAGCCGGCGGTCAGCGACAGCACGGCCAGTACGACCAGCGGCAGCGTCATCGACACGCCTGGTGCGTGGTGTACGCGGGTTTGCAACGGCCCCTCGAAGACTCGGAAGAACATGCGGAAAGTGTACACGACCGTGAGCAGCGCCCCGCCAAGGGCGGCGAACCACCAGATCAGACTGCCGCGCGCGGCGGCGTACGCTTCCCAGATGATCATGTCCTTGCTGTAAAAACCGGCCGTGATCAGGGGCAGTGCGGCCAGCGAGGCTGCACCGGCCAGGAAGGTGAGAAAGGTCAGGGGCAGCTCGCGGCGCAATCCGCCCATCCTGGACAGCTCCTGTTCGCCATCCAGGGCGTGGATCACGGCGCCTGCACCCAGAAAAAGCAGGGCTTTGAAAAACGCGTGGGTCACCAGGTGAAAAATGGCCGCCGACCAGGCGCCGACACCCAAGGCCAAAAACATATAGCCGATCTGGCTGATGGTCGAATAGGCCAGTACGCGTTTGATGTCGGTCTGACACAAGGCGCTGAAACCGGCCAGCAGCAAGGTAAGGGCGCCGATCGCCGCCACGGCCGTCAGCGCGGCCGGGGCCAGCTCAAACAACACATGCGTGCGGGCGATCAGGTACACGCCGGCGGTCACCATGGTGGCTGCATGGATCAGGGCGCTGACCGGCGTAGGGCCGGCCATGGCGTCGGGCAGCCAGGTCTGCAGCGGCAACTGGGCCGATTTGCCCACCGCGCCGCCAAGCAGCAGCAGAGCGGCGATGGTCGGCATAGCCGATGCGGCCGGCCAGGTGTCGACGGCGCGCTGCATCAACTCCTGGATGTGCAAGGTTCCCAATCGGTCGAAGAGCAGGAACAAGCCGATCGCCATGGCCGTGTCGCCTGCGCGCGTCACCACGAACGCTTTGCGCGCGGCATAGCCGTTGGCCGGATCACGGTACCAGAAGCCGATCAGCAGATAGCTGCACAGCCCGACACCTTCCCAGCCCAGGTAGAGCAGCAGCAGGTTGTCGGCCATCACCAGGATCAGCATGGCGCTTACAAACAGGTTCATATAAGCGAAAAAACGCGCGTAGCCCGTCTCGCCGGCCATGTAGCCCACAGAATAGAGGTGGATGAAAAAACCCACGCCGGTGATCACGCCCATCATGGTCAGGGTCAGGGCGTCCACGTGGAAAGCGATGGCCGGGGTCAGGTCCGCCACGGCAATCCATTGCCAGACGTTCTGCGTGAACGCACCCTGCTCGGGTCGTGCCGCAAGAAAGGCGAAGACCGCCCAAAATGTCAGGACCGCGGACAGGCCGACACTGCCGACGCCCACTACAGCGGCGGCCCCGCGCGACAAGCGGCCGCCGCCCAGGGCCAGGATCAGAAAGCCGGCCAGAGGCAGGGCTGGGATCAGCCAAAAGGATTGCATGATCTTATCCTCGCAATGTTGAGGCCTGGTCGGCATCCAGTGTGTGCAGGCCATGGAAAAACTGCAGCATCAGGGCCAGGCCGACCGATACTTCGGCTGCCGCTACGGCCAGGATAAACACAAACATGATCTGGCCGTCAGGCTGGCCCCAGCGGGAACCAGCCACGACAAAGGCCAGTCCTGCGGCATTGAGCATGATCTCCAGGCCGAGCAGCATGAAAATGATATTGCGGCGCACCATCACGCCGCTCAGGCCCAGCAGGAACAGAATGCCGGCCAACAGCAGGCCGTGGGTGCCGGGAACGGTCACCATTACACACCTCCCTCGGTTATCTTGGGTGCATAGGGCCGCGCGATGTGGTAGGCGCCCACCAGGCCGGCCAGCAGCATGATCGAGGCCAGTTCCACGCCCAGCACATAAGGGCCGAACAAGGTCTGCCCGAGGGCGTGCACCCCCACTTCGCCGGGGCCGGCCGGGGCCTCGGCACCGGACAGCACCACGATCAACTCGATCAGCAGAATGCCCGACAAGAGACCGGGGCCGATCCACATGCGCGGGGAAAGCCAGCGCTTCTGGTGTTCGGTCGCCTGCGGACCCAGATTGAGGATCATCACGACGAAGACAAACAGCACCATGATTGCGCCCGCGTAGATGATCACCTCCAAGGCGGCCGCGAACGGCGCGCCCAGCAGCAGGAAAAGCATGGCCACCGCCAGCAGCGAAACGATCAGGTACAGCAATGCATGCACGGCATTGACGCGCGTGATCACCATTGCCGTGCACAGTACGGCAACGGCGCCGGCAAGATAGAATAAAAAGTTCAGCATATAGCCTCCATAACCGGATGCCCCGGAGTGGAAAGCAGAACCGGGCACCCAGGCCTACGGGTTCACGGCAGCAAACTGCGCACGTCCACCGGCGGCGATTCATTGCGTGCCGCGCCTTTGTCCTTGCCGCCGATGGCCCGGCCGGCTACGCGGTAGAAGTTATACTCGTGGTACTTGCCCGGGCCGGCGATCAGCAGATCCTCTTTTTCATAGACCATGTCCGCACGCCGGTATTCGCTCATCTCGAAATCCGGCGTGAGCTGGATGGCCAGCGTGGGGCAGGCTTCTTCACAGAAACCGCACATGATGCAGCGCGAAAAGTTAATCCTGAAAAAGGCCGGGTAGCGGCGGCCCGTCTCGTCCTGGGTCGCCTGCAAGGCGATGCAGTCCACCGGACAGGCGGCCGCGCACAGGTAACAGGCCACGCAGCGTTCGGCGCCGTCCGGATCGCGCGAAAGAATGATCCGGCCGCGGTAACGCGGTGGCAGATAGGGTTGCTGTTCTGGGTACTGGATGGTTTCTCGCGGCCGGAACGTATGCCGCAGAACGGTACCGATGGCGCGTAGAATGCTTAGCACTTTTTCTCCTTTTTCAACTCCGGCGCTGCCGGTTTAGAACCTTCTGGAACATGCACGCAAAGCGAGTGTTCCTGAATAAGAGCATGAAAGCGATAATCGGCAGAATACCTTCACTTTCCACGTTTACTTCTACTCCGGTGAAGCCGGTGTAAGTGATATTTCCATCAGCTCTTAGACATCACCTAATCGAATGCCAGCACGATGGCGCCGGTGACCATGACGTTCAGCAGGGCAAGCGGCAGCAGTACTTTCCAGGCAAAATGCATTAATTGGTCGTAGCGCGGCCGGGCCAAAGAGGCCCGCATCAGGATGAAGACACAGATGAGCACGAAGGTTTTGAGGGCAAACCACACGACTGGCGGCAGCAGGGGACCCATCCACCCGCCGAAAAAAAGAATGACGGTCATCATCGAAATCAGTGTGATGCCCATGTATTCGCCCACGAAAAAGAGACCGAATTTGATGCCGGAGTATTCGGTATGAAAGCCGGCGATCAGTTCGCTTTCGGCTTCGGGCAGATCGAACGGCAGGCGGTGCGATTCGGCAAACCCGGCGATCAGGAAGATCACCAGTCCGGCAAATTGGGGTATGCAGAACCACATTCCCTCCTGGGCGCGCACGATTTGCTGAAGGTTGAACGATCCGCTCAAAATGACCACGCCCATGACCGCCAGCCCCATGAACACTTCGTAGCTCAACATCTGAGCGGTGGCGCGAATGGCGCCGAGCAGGGCGTATTTGTTGTTGGACGACCAACCGCCCAGGGCCAGGCCGTAAACGCCCAGTGACACCATGGCCAGGAAGAACAGCAGGCCCACATTGAGGTCGGCAACCACGATGCCGGGCGCGAAGGGCACCACGGCATAGGACATCAGCACGGATACGACCAGCAAGGCCGGTGCGATCACGAAAACCGGCCGGTCGGCAAACGGTGGAATCCAATCCTCTTTGAAGAAGATCTTGATCATGTCGGCCACGACCTGCAGCAGCCCGAACGGACCGACGCGGTTGGGCCCCAGGCGATCTTGCCAGACTGCCAGCAGACGCCGCTCCAGCCAGATCAAACCGGCGGCGGTGGTCAGGGCTGTGCCCATGGCCGCGGCGATGATGAGCAAAGGACGCACAATCGTTTCGATCATGAGGACACCTTTTGAATGACGGCCATCGCCGGCAGGGCTGACGGCACCACCGGCAGATCCGGCAGACCGACCGGCAGGCCGGCCGAGTGGGCCGGCAGTCCTGGTATGAAGCGCACGGGCAGTTCCAGGGCTGTATCCTGAAGCGCGATGCGCACGCGGTTGCCCTCGCTGGCGATGGGATTGTCCGGAGAGAGTGCCAGGTAGGGTTCGGGCGCGCGTTGGGCGATGGCCGGCGCGGCCATACTCAAGGCATCGCTGCCGAAGATATGGTGAATGGGCACGAGCCAGAACATGTTTTCATTGAGATGCGCCGGGGGCGTCGCTGGTTCGAAGAAGGGCACGGTGTCGGCGGCCGGCGTGATCAGACGGCGCCCGGGGTCGCCGCCCTGCAGCGGTCCGCCGACTTCGTGCTGAAATTTATGCAGGGCCTGTACCGAATTCCAGCCAGGCGCCCAGATGCGCGGGATCAACGCCGCGGCCGGGGGCCCCTGCAGACCTTCCATGGAATAGGTCAGCGGTGAATCGGGATCCGCGGGCGGTTGGGGCTCGTGCACATCGATCTGCGCCGTGACCGCCGTCCGGCCGCTGTAGCGGTGCGGCTGCCGCGCAATAGGCGGCGTCGCTGTCCGGTCCAATTCGGTGGCCGGGTGAAACACCGGTTGCGTTTGGGCCAGGTCGGCCATGACCGCGCCCACGTCCGCCCAGACCGGTGCGTTGGGCCGGCCAGCCGCCTGGGCCAGGGCTTGCAGCCGTCGCCAGCCGGCCTGCATGGCATCGGCCGGCGGCATGACCGCGTAGTGGCGCTGGGCGCGTCCTTCGTTGTTGACCAGCGTGCCGGCCGCTTCAGCGAAGGTGGTGGTCGGCAAAACGATATCCGCGGCAGCGGTGGTGCGATGGGGTAAATAGTCCAGAACGATCACGCGGCGGGCCTTTAGCAAAAAGGCATCGACCGTTGCGGCATCGGCCCGGCGGTACAGATCGTTCTCCAGGATCACGACCGTATCGGCGTCGCCCTCGGCCACGGCCTGGAAAGCATCGGTCAACACACGGCCATCCAGCAATGTGCTCCCCATGCTGTTGCACTCGGGCACGCAGAGAAAAAGGGATGCGGCGCGGCCCTTGCGCTTCAGGCGCCAGGCGATGTCGGCGGCGGCTTCGATCAGGGCCGGACCGCAGGTGGTTCCGGCGATGATAACCGGGTTCTGCGCCGTGAGTAGCGCCGCAGCCGCTTGTTCAACCAGCGCGCCGGCAGCCGCGTCGAGCGCCTTGGCAGGCTCCGGATTGTCCCCCAGGGCGGCCCAGATAGCCGTACCCAGGTGCACCAATGCATCGGGCGTGGCTTGCACGCTGAGAAAGGCTTCCGGGTCCAGGCGGGTGGGGGCGGGCGTGGCGATGAACAGATTGGGCCGATGCAGGTGCAGCAGTTTGCGCACGGCCCCGTCATTCCAGGCGGGCAACTGGAACCCGCTGGCAGCCGCGGCGGTCTTGCGATAGCGCAGGCGGCGCAGGTTGAGTGCAACCAGCGGTGCCGTCTGGGTAACATCCTCGCCCAGCACCAGCACGGCATCGGCCAGGCCGAGGGCCTGCAAGGTGGCCGAGGGCACCGCTCCCTGGCGCAAGACACTCTCAATGGCCTGGAGCGCAAGGCGCTCGCCAGAGGCGACACCGTCGTAAAAATGCTCGGCCCCCACCAGCTGCCGCAGGGCAACGTTGCCCTCCAACGAGGCGCGCGGTGACCCGATGCCCACAATACCCTTGCTTTCCGACAAAAACGCGGTGACCCGCGCAAGCGCATCCGCTTCTGCGATGACCTGCGCCTCCACCGTCCGGTTCTCACGAATCCGCGGCTGCCGGATGCGGCGCGCACTGTTGACGAATTCGTATCCGTAGCGGCCACGGTCGCATAGAAAATAGCCGTTGATTTCATGGTGGTAGCGGTTGCGCACACGCCGCAGCAGGCCATAGCGCTCGCCCGGCAGGATGTTGCAGCCCAGACCGCAATGCACGCACAGGCTGGGCGCCGTCTGCAGGTCCCACTTGCGCGTGTAGTGCGACGCCTGGGTGCGGTCGGTGAAAACGCCTGTGGGGCATACTTCGACCAGGTTGCCGCTGAATTCGCTCTCCAGAGCGCCGTCCTCGAAACGTCCGAAATAGACCCGGTTGCGGCTGGCGAACGCTTCCAGATCGCGGCCGCCCGCATAATCCCGGTAGAAACGCACGCAGCGGTAGCACTGGATGCAGCGGTTCATTTCATGCGCGATGAAGGGCCCGAGATCCTGGTTGCGGTAGGTGCGCTTGTTGAACCGATAGGTGCGGTAGGTGTGGCCGGTCATGACCGTCATGTCCTGCAGGTGGCATTCGCCGCCCTCATCGCAGACCGGACAGTCATGCGGATGATTGATCATCAGCCACTCGATCACCGAGGCCCGGAACTGCACGGCTTCCGGGTCGTCGATGGCGATGCGTGTGCCTTCGGCGGCCGGGGTCATGCAGGCCATGATCAGCTCGCCGCGCTGGTCTTTCTCGTCGCGGAATTGCTTCACGGCGCACTGCCGGCAGGCGCCGACCGATCCCAGGGCCGGGTGCCAGCAAAAGTAAGGCAAGTCGAAGCCCAGCGAGAGACAGGCTTGCAGCAGATTTTGCCCCCCGGCAACGCTATACGCCTGTCCGTTGACGTAAATGGTCAGCATGGTCACTTCCATGGGCAGCGCTGTTCGCGGATGTGGCGTTCAAAATCCTCCTCGAAGTACTTCAAGGCACTCTGCAGCGGCTCGACCGCCCCCGGTGCCAGAGCGCAGAACGTGTTGCCCGGCCCCAGCAGGTGCGTATGTTGCCGCAGGATCTCGATGTCGCCCGGTTCGCCGCGGCCCTTTTCGATGGCGGCCAGAATATCGGTCAGCCAGGGCAGCCCTTCCCGGCAAGGGGTGCACCAACCGCAGGATTCCTGAGCGAAAAAGCGGATCAGGTTATGGACCAGGCCCACGATGCAGGTACGGTCGTCGACCACGACCATGGTGCCGGTGCCCAGGCGGCTGCCGGCTTCCTGGACAGCGTTGAAATCCATGGGCACATCCAGGTGGTCGGCGGTCAGCAGATCGGTCGAGGCCCCGCCGGGCAATACGGCCCGGAAGCTGACCCCATCGCGCATACCGCCGGCATGCTCTTCGAGAATTTCACGGATGGTCACTCCCAGCGGCAGTTCCCAAGCCCCGGGCCGGCGCACTTTGCCGCTGGCGCCGTAGATCTTGGTGCCACCGTCGGCGCTGCGGCTCAGCGACCGGAACCATTCCGCCCCGTGAAAAATGATGTGGGGCACATTGCACAACGTTTCAACATTATTGGCGATGGTGGGTTTGCCCCACAATCCCACGACCGGTGGAAACGGCGGCTTGGAGCGCGGTATGGCGCGCTTGCCTTCCAGGGCGTTCAACAGGGCGGTCTCCTCGCCGCAGATGTAGCGGCCGGCGCTTTCGTGCAGCAGCAGGGTCAGACCGAACCCCGATCCGAGGATGTTTTCTCCCAGATAGCCCTTGGCCTGGGCTTCAGCCAGAGCGACTTGCAGGCCACGGTAGGCTACATCGTAATTGGCGCGCAGGAAAATGTAGGCCACGCTTGCTTGAATGGCATAGGCGCTGATAATAATGCCTTCGATCATCTGGTGCGGATCACCTTCGAGCAAAAAGCGGTCCTTGAAGGTGCCCGGTTCCATCTCGTCGGCATTGACCACCAGGTATTTGGGCTGGGGCGCATCTTCGCCCATGGGCACGAAGCTCCATTTGCGGCCGGTATAAAAGCCGGCACCGCCGCGTCCGCGCAGGTTGGACTGCTGCACGGTCTCGGTGACCTCGCTCGGACTCATGGTCGTCAGTGCCTTGCGCAGTGCCTGATAACCGCCGGCTTTCTCATATTCGGCCAGGCTGAAGGGTCCGCGGCCGGGGAGCATGTTGCGGGTCAGGGGTTTTTCCATGGTTTCCTTCCGATTGGTTAGCCCATGAGCCCATTGCCGGGGCCCGCTGGTCCGTTTTCTTTTGTTGGGGCGACCACTCTATCCGCCCCTGCAGAGTGCACGTGACCGCGTGCGGCTGCACGAAGATGGCGCTTTTGGGCTACTCGTACTGCGCCAAAATCGCATCGATCTTGTCGGCATCCAACTCACCGTAAAGCCGATCGTCGATCATCATCACGGGCGCGCGGTCACAGGCGCCCAGGCAGACATGCGGCAGCAGTGTGAAGCGGCCGTCGGCGGTGGTGTGCCCAAACCCCGCGATGTTCAAGCGGCGCTTCAATATTTCCAGAATGTTGTCGTAGCCCATGATCCAGCAGCTGACGCTGTCGCAGAGCAGGATGACATGGCGGCCGACCGGTTGCCGGAATATCAGGTTGTAGAAGGTGGCTACCGAATCCAGTTCGGTGGTGGTCATGGCCAATGCTTCGGCCACGTCGCGCAGGCTGTCGTCCGATATCCAGCCGCGGTGGCGCTGCACGATTTTCAGTGCTTCGATGGCGGCGCCGTCCAGGGACGCGTAATGCTCCGCGACGAATTTGATCTCTTCTTCCTCCAGGGGTGTCAGCATGACGATTTGGCTTCCTTTCGCATTTTCCCAGGTTCTGTCTTCAGCGGTCCACGTCGGACATGACGTAATCGATATTCCCCAGTATGGCCAGCAGATCGGGAAGCATCAGGCCGCGGCACAGGTGGGGCACAATTTGCAGATGCGGAAAAGAGGGCGTGCGGATCCTTACGCGGTAAGCATGGATGTTGCCATCGCTGATCAAGTAGTAGCTGTTGTTGCCTTTGGTGCCTTCGACGCTCGCGCAGGCTTCGCCGGCCGGGATGACCGGTCCCCAGGTCACCCCCAGAAAGTGGGTGATCAGGGTTTCAATATCCTGCAATGTGCGGTGCTTGAGCGGCGGCGTGGTCAGCGGATGATCGGCCTTGTAAGGCCCGGCCGGCATCTGCGTCAGGCACTGCTCGACAATGCGCAGGCTCTGACGGATCTCTTCGACACGCACCAGCGTCCGGTCGTAGCAATCGCCTCCGACGGCGGTGGGGATATCGAAATCGAACTGGTCGTACCCGCTGTAGGGTCGCTTTTTGCGCAGATCCCAATCGATGCCGCAGGCCCTCAGATTGGGACCGGTGACGCCCTTTTCCAGGGCCTCGTCAAGGGTCAGCCGGCCGATCCCGATGGTGCGCATTTTAAAAATACGATTGCGCAGGATGATCTGCTCGTATTCCTTGAGGCGCGGCCGCATGTAGTCCAGAAAGGCGCGCACAAGCGTGTCCCACCCCTTGGGCAAATCCTGGGCCACCCCGCCGATGCGGAACCAGCTCGGGTGCATGCGCCCGCCGGTGATGGCCGTAATGATTTGATAAAAATGCTCGCGATCGTTGAACATGTAGAACACTGGCGATAACCCGCCCAGATCCTGGAAAAAGGTGCCATACCAGACCAGGTGACTGCCGATGCGGAACAGTTCGGCCAGCATGATGCGGATCACTTTAACGCGGTCGGGCACCTGGATGCCGGCCAGTTTTTCTACGGCCATCACATAGGGCAGATTGTTCATTACGCCCCCCAGGTATTCGACCCGGTCGGTGTAGGGAATATAGGTGTGCCAGGTCTGGCGTTCGCCCATTTTTTCGGCCGCGCGGTGATGGAAGCCGATTTCGGGCATGGCATTGACGATCTCTTCGCCGTCCAGTTGCAAGGCGATGCGAAAGACGCCATGCGTGCCGGGATGCTGAGGGCCAAGATTGAGGAACATCGACTCGGTCCCATCCTGCCGGGGGGTCAGCCCGTGATTTTCCGGCTTGAAGCGCAAAGCCTCCTCTTCTCTGATCTGTTGTTCGACCGGTAGCTCGTAGCGGCCCATCTCGGTCGCGCGCGCGGGATGCTCCTTGCGCAAGGGGTGGCCCTGCCAGTAACTTGGCATCAATATGCGGCGCAGATCGGGATGTCCGTTAAAGGTGATCCCGAACATGTCCCACACCTCGCGTTCGTACCAATCGGCGGTCGGCCAGATGCCAGTGACCGACGCCATGTGCGGGTGATCGCCAGTCAGCGGCACTTTGATGCGCATGTCGGCATTGCGCTCGCAGGAGAGCAGATGGTACACCAGGCTGAAATCGCTGGCGGGCTGCGTGGCCCGGTGAATGCGCCGGCGCTCGTCGATGGCTGTCAGGTCGTATAGTGTGCGGAACGCATGCGCAGCGTCGTTCTTGAGAAAACGCAATATTTCAGGGGTCTGTTCCGCGGCGCACCATACGGTGGGGATGCCGTCGGCGGTCGTCTGTCGCTGGCCGACGGCGTCGCCGAAGCGATCCCGCAGTGCATTCAGGGTAATATCCGGCTGATCCATAAGCGCCATGTTATACGCTGTCCGGACAACGCAAGGTTGTGGTTTTCAACCATTCGGCCCGGCGACTGGCGCGCGTGGAGGGCATCGGTTGTCGGTACACGCCCTGCGGTCCGGCGGTCCAGCTCAGTGGGCGCCGTTCCGCGCCAATACCGGCCTGCAGCAAGGTCAGGCCATGCATGAAGCTCATCGGGCTTGGCGGACACCCCTGGATGTAGACATCCACGGGCAGAAACGAATCCACCCCCTGGACCACGCTGTAGACATCGTACATGCCGCCGGAATTGGCGCACGATCCCATCGAAATCACCCAGCGCGGTTCCATCATCTGTTCATAAAGGCGCTGAATCATGGGCGCCACTTTTTTAAAGACCGTGCCGGCGATGATCATTAAATCCGCCTCGCGCGGCGTGCCGCGGATGACCTCCGCGCCAAAGCGCGCGATATCGAACCGGCTGGTGAGACTGGTGGCCATCTCCACGTAACAGCAGGACAGGCCGAAATTGAATGGCCAGACTGAATGCTTGCGACCCCAGGCTACCAGGGATTGCAGTTTGGTAAAAACGATGTTGCGGCTGAGCGCATCTTCCAGGGATGCGGCACCGATGCTGTGGGGCGTTGATTTGGGGTTGCTTCGTTGCAAGTGGCTGCCTTTCTATGCGAAGAGGGTTGTCAGCGATTCGTTCCCGTTAATGACCAGGGTGGCATGCCATCAGCACCAGCATTTGTTTGTGAGCCGGTGCAGGGAACGAAAATAGAAAACCGGACAGGTGTTGAGTGACTCTCTCACGTCAGCGTCGGCCTTTGATATAATTTTCAAGTTGATGGATGATTTCTTCCTTGTGTTCGATGATCGCCTTGACGATGTCGCCCACCGATATGAGCCCGATGAGCCGATCTTTTTCAAATACCGGCAGATGACGGACTCTCTCGTAAGTCATCAGCTGCATGCATCTTTCAATATCTTCTTCCGGCCCAACGCTGACCACTTCTACGGTCATGATTTCGTTAACGGGCACATCCTTGGAGAATTTGCCTTTCAGAACGATTTTGCGGGCATAGTCGCGTTCCGAAATCAATCCTATGACCTTATCGTTCTCCATCACTACCAAGGCCCCGACATTTTTTTCGGCCATTTTCTGCAAGGCCGTATAAACCGTCTCCTCCGGCGTAATGGTGTAAACTTCGGATCCTTTACCCTGTAGTATATCGTGGACGGTGCGCATTTTTTTATCTCCACGTTTGAATTGGAAGCAATCTTCGAGCGTCTGCAAGAGTTGACAAGGATGGCATTTAAGCGATTACTTCATCCCCTCATCTCTTGGTTCCCCATTCCAGGGCTCCGACCCGCCATAGGTAAAAAAGGGCCAGCAGCAGGAAGCCGACAAAGATGAGCATTTCGATGTAGCCGAACCAACCCAGCTGACGGACGCTGGCGGCCCAGGCGAAGATGAAAATGGCTTCCAGATCGAATATGACGAAGAACATCGCCATCAGGTAGAATTTGACATCAAAGCGGATGCGGGCCGTGCCAGTGGGCAGCATGCCAGATTCGAACGGTTCCCCGGTCGTTCTTTGCCAATGGCGCTGTCCGAGCAGTGCGGACAACCCAATCATGACAATCACCAGGCCCGTGGCCGCCAGAAGAAATACCATCAAGGGCCAGATGGTGGCTATAGATGTCACGGGATCATTCACATCCAATTGCTTCCTGCTTCATTTTTGGTGCTGTGGCGCCTGTCAGACGGCGTTTATGGTCTTAGGCCAAGGCATGAGTCACTTGAATACACAGCTTTGTAGCGCAATCAAATACGGTTTTGAACCCATATAACCCATAAAAAGAATGTAAGCCTTTATAAAGAATGTAAGCCTTGTCGGCCTTTGTCTGACGGCGTTAACCGGGCAACAGGATAACGGACTAACCGTCCGACGGGAACGCACCCGATCCACATTTCGGCGCTTTGCTGGTCGGCACTGTCGAAAAAACGGACCTGGGCTCTGGTGAAAAGCGATTTCAGGGCAGTCAGCCCACGTTCCCATGGCAATCCGCGCCCGATTACGGCCAACTTGCCGATATCGGAGTAGTGCTTGGCCGCAAATAGGATTTCCTCCCACACGGCGCCCAAGGTAAAGCCTTGGAAAGAAGCCAGTTCGATCAAGAGATGGATGCGGCCTGTTGTGGCGATCTGCCATTCCAGTTGGGGTACCATCTCATCATAGTCTTGCTTGTACAATTTTCCGTTAATGACAATCCGAAAAACACTGCCACCAGGCGTTTTATCCAATTCGAGCCGCTCTAAGCCGATCGTCATCGTCACCCCTTTTCCTTTGAATTCTTGTCGAACAATCTTCACCCTGCGCGCGCAGCAGCGCAATGGGTTAAAAACCCCATTTGAATGCCACCATACAGTGGGGCCGGCGGCTACGTGATCGAAGAAAATACATCTCCCGCCGTATTGTTAGTGGGCCGGCCATTACCTATTTTTTGACAAGATATCTGCAAACAGGACGAGGTTTATGAATATCTGCATGTTCACCAACACCTATCTCCCGCATGTGGGCGGTGTCGCCCGATCGGTGGACTCTTTTGCCGAGGATCTGCGCGGGATGGGACATCGCGTTCTGATCGTTGCGCCTCACTTTCAAAAAAATGCGGTTCACGATGATCCCTGGACAGTGCGCCTCACCGCCATCCAGCACTTCAATGGCAGTGATTTTGCCGTGCGCATTCCCCTGCCTTTCGTCGTTGAGCGGGAAATCGAAGCATTCGCCCCCGACATCATTCATAGCCATCATCCCTTTTTGCTCGGCGATACGGCTTTGCGGGTGGCCCGTCAGAAGGGATTGCCACTGGTTTTCACCCACCACACCCTTTATGAAAAATATATCCACTATATTCCGCTCGAGTCGGACAGGCTCGAATCTTTTGTCCTCAGTCTTACGACCTTGTATGCCAACTTTTGCGATAGAGTTATCGCCCCCAGCCGGAGTCTGGCCCGCCTGATTCGTCAACGCGGTGTGCGCACGCCCATCTCGGTAATACCCACGGGTGTGAATGTCGATATGTTTGCGCGCGGCAGCGGGCACGGGTTTCGCAAGAAGCATGGCATACCGACGGACGCCCTGGTTGTCGGGCACATAGGACGCCTGGCCGCTGAAAAGAATCTCGATTACCTGGTCGAAGCCGTGCGGTTGTTTATAGGTGATCATCCCCACGCCGTTTTTTTGGTGGTCGGAGACGGTCCGCGTGGGGAGGCGGTCAACGGCGCCTTCGACCGGGCCGGATTGCGGGACAAGCTGTTTATGCCCGGTTGCCAGACCGGTGATGCGCTTGCAGACGCTTATCGTGCGATGGATCTTTTTGTGTTCGCATCCCTTTCAGAAACCCAGGGCCTGGTTTTGGCCGAAGCCATGGCGGCCGGGTTGCCTGTGATCGCCTTGGATGCTTCGGGCGCGCGCGACATTGTCAAGGAAGGCGTCAATGGGCGTCTGCTGCCACGGACCGCACCATCGGGCGCATTTGCCGCCGCCATCGAAACGGCCATCGCGGATGACCGAATGATGCAAAGATGGCGCGCTGAAGCCGTAAAAACGGCGCATAGACATGCCCGGCAAGTAAGCGCGCAAAAGTTGTCCGATCTTTATGCAAAGATCCTGAAACGGGACAACCCGCAAAAGGGCAGGGAAGAACTAAGTGCTTTGGACAGCCTGACCTCGCGCATCAAATTAGAATGGGCGCTGCTTTCCGGTAAAATCAAGTCGGTGGTCGAAGCCGTCCCCGCCGCGTCCTCCGATGAAATCATCTGAGCCGATGCCCCTTTCGGCATCACACGCCCGGTGAGCCGGGCGGGTGTACGTCACCGGGGGGCACACGCCCGGTACACGGATGCATGGCGCGAAGCGGCGTTCAGTGGCTAATTGGCGCTTTCTGTCCGGTTCAATCGGATTTTCTGAGAGTCATCCACCAGGCGCTCGGGCTCGAATCCAGGGACCCTGATATCGACCACCGGCACCGCGCCATCGCGCCAGTCACATGTCAACTGCAGCGTCACCTCGCCGTCTGAACAGTTCAGGGACATCGCGACACTGCCATGCGGGGTCAGGGTAGGGCCATACCCGATCGTATGCCGGCCTTGAACCCATTGGGGCAACACGCCTGAGCCAATGATCAAACGGTCGCCTTCTTCGCGCACGAACATGTTGCGGATCATCATCACCCATTCGGCCGCAGCCCAGCCATGCTGACCGTCGCCCATGCATCCGCCGCCGCTGAAAGGATGGCAGGCTTCGGGCCAGTTGCCGGTCGGCGAGGCGATAGCGGCGACAGCCTGCAACAGGTCGGCAAATCGGCCGTCCTGCCCGCGCAAAAGCGTTTGAGCCAGGGCCAGGGTCAAGTAAGGGTTGATCCCTGAGTGGATCATGTCTTGGAAAAAGCCGCCACCCACAAAATGGTGGGTCATCAAATGCTCCAGCGTCGTCCAGATGCGCGTGTCGCCAGGGGGCGTAAGCTGCAGTGGATAGTCCGCTGCCATGGAGCCGATCGCTCCGGCATCCATGCGGCGGTAAGGGGAAGCAGGAATGCCGCCCCAGCTTTGATGGTCGTCGATTTTTGCGATGCACTCTTCGATGCATGCATAAAATGCGTCTGCTGCTGTCGCCAGTTCGCCGGCGAGGGTTGGCCAGGCGCTTGCGGCAACGACTTGTGAGGCGGCGCGCAAGCCGGCAACAGCCCAGAAATCGTCCCAGAAATAATAATCGTTGGGCCCCAGATGCTCCGCGCTGAAACCGGCCGGCAACAGGCCGGCATGGGGCTCGGCAACTGTGACCGGTATGCGTTTGGTCATGATCCAGCGGGCACCCCGGAGCATGGCCTGGCGCCAGGCGTCGGGTACCTTGCTGCCGGTCAATTGCTGGTAGCGGCCAATGATCCAGAGCACCTGCCCATTGGAATCCCATTCGCCTTCCTGAGACAGAAAATAGCCGTCGCGCCGTTGTTTTTCGATGAAGCGTTGCAAGTGCCGGCGGGCCCGCGTCACCATTCCCAGACAAAGCAAAGGGTGCAGCATCAGGCAGCCATCTCTGAACCAAAAACGCTTGTATGTGAAAGGACCTGGGTATATCTCACCGGCCGACAGCATCGCCAGTGTATGTACGGCGTTGTCGTAGAGCATCTGCAGATGCGGATCCGGCAGCGTGGCTTTGCATGGAATGGCCGAGTCGTCGCTCTGTATGTCGTGGCGCCATTTACGGGTTTCGCGTCGGAAATCCTTGGTGAGCGGCACCGTCAGCCCCACCGTCTGAGGCACTCCGGCGGCCACTTTGAACACGGCCGCCGATGTGGCCAGGCCCAATGGGCAATGCACATGGTGCATCCGCGCTTTTTCCCAGGCAAACAGCATGTTGGCTACATCGCCATGTTCGTAATCGGAAAAAAGGACCTGCCAGGGCGTCCGGTCCATGGCGACACGCGTGGATTTGTTGACCACGAAAGCGACCTGGCTGGTATCAAAGGCGATATTCTCTATGAAGCTGATCCCTTCCGGGTTGTACGGACGGACCGACACAATCAGCCGGCCCCCTTTTTTGGAGCGGGCTTCGATGCGAGTATGCAAGACGGGCGAGCCCCCCTCGCGTTTGAGCCACGCTTTGCTGACCAGGCTGCCGCCGGCATTTTCGGCTTGGGTACGAATGCAAAACCGAGGCTGAAATGTTACTTGCTGATCCACATGGCGCAACTTGGAGGGCACAATATCCGGCCCATCCGATTGCAGCAGCCAGAAGTCCAGTGACCACCCGTTATATAATGGCGTCATCAGGCCATGCGGATCAACGATCGGATAGACCGGAAGATCGGGTCGACCGACTGCGGTCCAGCTGCGCTGGGTTAAATTGACATGACCGAAGGAGAAAGCGCGCGGAACAAACGAGGGGTCTTGCGGGTTGAACTGTTTTTCGATCCAGTAGGGCCAGATCCAATCCAGGTTGTACTGGATCACGCGGGCATTGATCAGGCCGCGCGCCTGAAAGATGATCCCGGCGCGCAGCAATTCAATCGGTTCCTGCACCTCGGAGGGTTGTGAAAATCCCCGCAGCCTGGCAAGCAGCCGGACGGGGTCGAGGATGTTATAGGCACGGGCCGCCCGCCCGATCAGAAATTTCCATGGGATCCAACGCAATAACATTGATATCGCTCCTAACCGGCTACGCCGGCGGCTTTAGTGTGTAACGCAACCTTCGCGATGCGCACCTGGGGATGTGAGCCGGACGGGTGGTTAGCGATACCTTCAGCCGATTTATCCCCCGATACCTTTTTTCCGTGGTACACGCTTCATGCATGCGTGATAAAGCGTTTACGCCGGGCTTTGCGGAGTTGACCTTTAGAATCTGATGCTCTTTGATGGTGCCGGAAATAGAAAGCAGCGTACCATATGGGGGTGGGGGCGGCATCCGGCCCAGCCCGTATTTTACTAAAAAAGATCGCGTATCCTTTTCTGTTTACGATTGCGCGTGCTGGATTTATAATCCAGCCATAAATGGTCCGGCGATCGTTGGAGTCGAGGGTTCGCATGGTTGACAACATAGTTCTAATTCATTTCTCAAAGACAGGAGATACAGTCATGTCAAAATCAAAGGATAGCCGCAAGGAAACCAAAAAAAAACCCGCCCAGACGCCCAAGGAAAAAAAGCGCGCCAAGCAGGACAAAAAGAAGGAATAGTCGGGCATCCGGCCATTCTCGGTGGGGCATGCGCATTGCTGCCCGGTCAATCCTGGAATCCACCGGGGATCGCCGTGTCCGGAATATACGTGGAAAGTGCGTTCAAATTCCCAGATAGGCCCGGCGCACCGTTTCGTCGGCCAACAGGTCGGCGGCCGGCGCGCTCAGAACGATGCGTCCGTTTTCCATCACATAGCCCGATGGGCCACGCGCAAAGCCAGGGTTGGCATTTTGTTCGACCAACAGGACGGGCGTGCGATGTTCGGTAGTACATAATCCAAGTCTTGTTTGATCCGGCGCGTGTCGGTGCGTAGAAAAGCGCCCATATCGCCCTCAAAAAGGATGTCGCCGGCGCGCGGCGGCACCAGCCCGCAAACAGACATCGGCGTCGTGCTCTTGCCCGCCCCGTTTGCGCCGATCAAGGTCACGAGGTCGTTCTGCGCTACGGTCAGTGACACCCCATCGAGCGCGCGGATGTTGCCGTAATATGTGTGAACGTCCCGCAATTCCAGCATGAGCGATTCCTGTCCTTGCCGACAACATCCCCCCTTGCTGTTTTCTACTCTCATGCTCCCGACCGATACGCCTTGATCACGCTCGGGTTGGTACTTACTTCGGCCGGCGTTCCCTCGGCGATTTTTTTGCCGTAGTCAACGACATAGATGCAGCAGCAAAACCGGTTCAGTGTGACTGTGTCCCAGACAAGATCGACCGATAGCGCTAAGCACCCAGAAATATCCTTGATGCCTGGCGACCGGCTGTATATAGAACGGGGCGAACGTTGGCGATGCATGAGAGAGCAGGACGCAAACAGCAGGAGGAGTCATGGTCAGAAAGATTGGATTGCTTGTCAAGCCGGACCCCGATGCCCGCAGGCATGCCGACGCACTGGAAGCGTGGTTACAGGAAAAAGGGTGCGTTGTCGTGCGCAAGCCGAGCGTGTTACCGCTTTCGTCCGCGCCGTCGACGCACGTCAGCGCGCCGCCGGACCTTTTTTGCGTGATGGTCTTGGGGGGCGACGGCACTTTTCTGAGTGCCGTGCGCTGGATGGGCAACAACCAGGTGCCCATTATCGGGATCAAATTCGGCCAGGTCGGTTTTCTGGCGGAAGCGGCCGAAGAGCAGATCTTTTCGGTGGCGGCGCTGATCGTCGACGAGAACTTTACGACGCGTCCGCGCATGCGCCTGGATGTTGAGGTCTGGCGAGGGGCCGAGCGTGTCAAACATGAGACCGTTTTTAATGATGTCGTTATCAATAAAGGGGCATTGGCGCGGTTGGCGCTGATCAGGACCCTGGTGGACGATCGGTATCTTACCGATTACCGGGCCGATGGTTTGATCGTGGCCACCCCGACCGGTTCCACGGCGTATTCGCTGGCGGCCGGCGGCCCGATCATGCACCCGGCCTTGTCCGGCATCCTGATCACCCCCATCTGTCCATTCACCTTGACCAATCGGCCTTTGATTGTGCCGGACACGGCCTGCATCGAAATTCAGCTTGCGGAAAAGTCGGCCGACATCATGCTCACCTTCGATGGCCAAGTCGGTCTGCCCCTCGACCATCAGCACCGGATCCTGGTTCGCAAAGCGGCCGTGCCGGTGAATCTGATCACCCTTCCGGAGCGCAACTTCTTCGACGTGCTGCGGACAAAATTGCGCTGGAGCGGTAGCCGCCAGTAGAAAAGGCCTCCCTTAACAGGGTAACCGCATTCGGAAATTCAGCTCTTTAAGACTTCTCACCCTATTGTTTCGAAAAAAAGCTGCCGTACACCACAGGTGCGGACCCGAGGGGAGCAGCCCCATGCGGCACTTTGTAGGGGCGAACCTTGTGTTCGCCCGCGTTCGACGCTCAGCCTTGATCAAGTGGATCGATGGTCGTACGCACCTGGGCGAACACAAGGTTTGCTCCTACGAGTAGAACGATGTTCCGTATCGGTGATCAAGCCACACGCAAATGCGGTTACCCTGCCCCTTTAACCACGCTTGTTGACTTCGCACGGTTCTTAAAATATAAAAAGAGGCATGCCTGAAGGGGTCTTGAAAGTGCCTGAAATCCTGATGTTCGCTCCCACTGCGGCCGTGCGTCATATGTGCATGTACCGGGTTGTGGGTGGGCTGAGGGAATTACGAGGTCACACCATGCTGAAGCCTCGCCATATTCTGATGTTTTTTCTCTGGGTGTTGATTGGCTGCGGTCCCGAGACAATCTTCGTGCGGCCGGGTCTGGATACGCCGGCTTTGCATGTTTCCAATGGGAACCAGCTGCTCGATCAGGGCAAATGGCAAGATGCCTGCAGAGAATTCGAACGCGCCAGGGATTTGGACCCTTTTTACACGGATGCCTATATCGGCCTCGGTATTGCCGTGGGTGGCCAGGGCGATATGGCCGGCGGCTTGAAAGTCTTGGATTACGCCAGGGAACTGGCGCAAAACGAAGATGATCTGGCCAGAGTGCAATACGGCTACGACCGGCTGCGTGGCATGACCCCGCCTTAGGCGCGCTGACGCGACAGGCCCAGGGCCGGTCGCGCCTGAGATGCCGGGCGCACCCGATCCATCTTTATACTTAGCGAAAAAGTGATCCGCGCACGCCTCAACGAGATCCCATCTCCGCCCGCAACTGTCCGCAAGCCGCCATGATCTCCAACCCTTTGCTGTAGCGCACCATACTGGTGAAGTGCTTGTCAATCAGGTACGCTTGAAATGCTTGAATCCGCTCTTCGGAAGGTCTTTCAAACGCGCTGCCCGGATATGCATTGAATGGGATCAGATTGATCTTGGCTTTCACCGGGCCGAGCAGTTTTGCCAGGCTGCGGGCGTGTGCGATTGAATCATTTACATCCTTGAACAAAATATATTCAAAGGTGATCTTGCGGCCTTTGGGCAACGGATAGTGCCGGCAGGCCGCCAGTAGTTGGGCGATGGGATATTTGCGGTTAATGGGCATCAACTGGCTGCGGCTTTCGTCATCGACTGCATTGAACGACACGGCCAGATTGACCCGCGTGTCGCGTCCCAAGTCGGCTATCCGCGGAACCAGGCCGGCAGTGGAAACGGTGATGCGGCGTGAAGCGAATTTCATGCCCCAATCGCTGTTGGTCAGAATCTGGATGGTCTCTACCAGGTTGGCGTAGTTGGCCAGCGGTTCGCCCATGCCCATGAAAACCAGGTTGGTCAATCGGGCGGGATCCGCCATCTGCTTGCGCACCTCCCATACCTGGCCGACAATTTCGGCCACCGTCAGGTTGCGGGCAAACCCGCCTTGACCGGTCAGGCAAAACCGGCAGCCTTGAGCGCAGCCGACCTGGCTGGAAATACACAGCGTATGATGGTCGCGTTCGGGAATCAGCACTGTCTCCACCGTTTGCCCGTCGGCCAGGCCGAAGAGGAATTTGCGCGTGCCGTCGTCGGCCGACCGGATCTGCGTGACCGGCAAGCGGCCGTACACAAAATGCGCCATCAGCAGATCCCGAAAGGGTTTGCTCAGGTCGGTCATCTGCTCGAAGCCATCGGCCAGGCGCATATAAATCCATTTAAGAATCTGGTCCGCGCGGAAAGGGCGCTCGCCGTGAGCCTCAAGCCATTCTAAAAGTGTTTTTTTATTGTAAGTTTTAATATCCTGGTGCATGTGAGGCCTGATTGTTGTATTGGACGGGGGAATTCGCGTCGTATCGTCAATTGTCTTGTTGCTCCCCCTAATTATTGATGTTATAGCTCGCCCGCCGGGTCATCCTCGGAGTGCGTTTTCTTTTGCTTGACTTATCATCTAAATCAATTTATTTTCAAGGTTTTATTGGTATGATAAGAGTGTGAATGGGCCATGTTTGACAACCTGAGTGAAAAACTGGAAGCCGCCTTCAAGCGCCTCAAGGGCCATGGGACGCTGACGGAAAGTAACATTTCCGATGGTTTGCGAGAAGTGCGCATGGCCCTGCTGGAAGCGGACGTGCATTTCAAGGTCGTCAAACAGTTCGTGGCCGACATCAAAGAACGCGCGCTTGGCAAGGATGTCATGACCAGCCTGACCCCTGGTCAGCAGGTCATCAAGATCGTCAACGAGGAGTTGGCGCGTTTGATGGGCGGGCAGCACGAGGGATTGAACCTGGGCGGGACCCATCCGGTGCCCATTATGCTGGTCGGGTTGCAAGGTTCGGGCAAGACCACCACGACCGGCAAACTGGCCGTGATGCTGCGCAAGCAGGGGCGCAAGCCGTACTTGGTGCCGGCCGACGTGTACCGCCCGGCGGCTATCGACCAGCTGCAGAAACTGGGCGGCCAACTCGACATGCCCGTGTTCGATTCGCGCACCGACATGGATCCGGTGGTTATTTGTCAGAAAGCGCACGTGGCGGCGCACAAGGCCGGTTGCGACATCGTTTTGCTCGATACGGCGGGCAGGCTGCATGTCGATGAAGACCTGATGGGGGAGTTGAAGGCCATCAAGGCGGCCGTTAAGCCGGCGGATATCTTGTTGGTGGCCGATGCCATGACCGGTCAGGATGCCGTCAACATGGCCAAGGCTTTCGACGATGCTCTGGATATCGGCGGCGTGGTCCTGACCAAAATGGACGGTGATGCCCGCGGCGGTGCGGCATTGTCGATCAAGTCGATTACCGGCAAAGCCATCAAGTTCATCGGTGTCGGCGAAAAGCTCAACGATCTGGAAGCCTTCCATCCGGATCGCATGGCCTCGCGCATACTTGGCATGGGCGATGTCCTGACCATGATCGAAAAAGCGCAGTCAGTGGTCGATGCCAAGGAAGCCGCCGAAATTGAAAAAAAGCTGCGTAAAAACCAGTTTACCCTCGAAGATTTCCGAAATCAGATGGTCCAGGTGCGCAAGATGGGCTCTTTGACCGATCTGATGGGTATGATTCCGGGAATGGGCAAGCTCAAGCAAATGAAAAATTTCGAGGTCGATGAGTCGGAACTGGTTCATATAGAAGCCATCATTAATTCGATGACGCCCCAGGAGCGACGCCAATACAACATCATCAATGGCAGCCGGCGCCGCCGCATCGCCATGGGCAGCGGGACAACGGTGCAGGATGTCAACCGCCTGTTGAAAAATTATGCGCAGGTCATGAAAATGATGAAAAAATTCAACAAGGGCGGCATGCGCAGTTTGGGGCGTGGCATGATGCCTTTTTAAGCTTATGATTCAAAGGAGAATGAGTTAATGGCAGTAAAAATCAGATTGGCCAGACACGGTGCCAAAAAGAGACCTTATTATCGTATTGTCGTGGCGGACAGCGAAAGCCCGCGAGACGGCCGTTTTCTGGAAAACGTCGGCACCTACAATCCGTTGCGTGAACCGGCGGAAGTGACCTTGAAAACTGATCGGGTGCAGTATTGGTTGCAGCAGGGTGCTATACCTACGGACACCGTTAAAAGCATACTGAAGACCCAGGGTGTTACCGCGCAGGCGGCCCAGCCGGCTCAGTAGGCTCAGTAGGAAAGCGCAGCTGTGTGAGCCACATCGCCGATCCGGGAGGGAGTGCTATGAAAGACCTGGTCAAGTTTATTGCGCAGGCTCTGGTGGACCATCCGGAACAGGTTTCGGTGAACGAGATCGAGGGCAACCAAACGTCGGTATTGGAGCTGAAAGTGGCCAAAGATGACCTGGGTAAGGTTATCGGCAAGCAGGGACGCACCGCTCAGGCGATTCGAACCTTATTGAGCGCCGCATCAGCCAAATTAAAAAAACGCACGGTCCTTGAAATCATTGAATAGCACCAACGCCCCGGACGACCTCATTCACATAGGCAAGATCATTGGTGTCCACGGCGTCAATGGTGCGGTGCGAATGTACCCCTATGCGGAATCGAAAGAGTGTTTCGCGCCCGGCAACACGCTGGTGATTGTGGATGCGCACGGCGCTTCGATCCCTTACGAGATCATCCGGTCCCAGGCGTACAAAACCATAATGCGCATGACGCTGGCCCGCGTAACCACGCGCGAGCTTGCCGAAGCTTTGGTCGGATCGGATGTGTTCATTGCGAAAAGCGCGCTGCCGCCGCTGGAGCCGGACACCTATTACTGGAGCGACCTGATCGGCATCCGTGTTTACACCGCGGCCGGCGAACATCTGGGAGAGATTGCGCAGATCATTCCCACGGGGGCCAATGATGTTTACGTGGTGAAAACGCCCGCGGGGTATCCGGTTGGCGAAATACTGATACCAGCCATCGCCTCGGTGGTGCTCGATACCGATGTCGAACAACGTCGCATGACGGTCGAACTGCCGGAAGGGCTACTGTAATTTCGCCATGAAGTTTGTTGTATTGACCATTTTCCCGGAACTGATGCAGGCTTTTTGGGACAATGGGATCATGCGCCGGGCGGTCGACGCGGGTGCCATCGCGGCGGAAGCCGTCAACATCCGGGATTTTGCCGAAGGTCGCCACAAGGTCACTGATGACCGGCCATACGGCGGTGGATGCGGGATGGTGATGAAGCCCGAACCGCTGGCGGCGGCTGTGCGGGCCGCGCGGCACAAGGCACCTGCAGCACCTGTTGTGCTGCTCACGCCGCAAGGGCGGCGTTTCGATCAGGAAATGGCGCAGCAATTGGCCGCCCATCCCGCATTGATCGTCGTCTGCGGACGCTATGAAGGCATCGATGAGCGGGTTGGCGAACAGTTTGTCGATATTGAAATTTCGATCGGCGACTTCGTGTTGACGGGCGGCGAAGTGGCTGCCATGGCTGTGATGGATGCCGTCACGCGGCTGCTGCCCGGTGTGTTGGGCAATGAGGATTCGGCCGAGCAGGACTCGTTTTGTCACCAACGACTGGATCACGCACACTACACCCGGCCGCCGGAATTCGAGGGGCGCACCGTGCCCGAAGTGCTGCTTTCCGGTCATCACGACCGGATCATTCAATGGCGGCGAGCGGATGCCTTGTTGCGTACTTTCGCCAAACGGCCGGACCTGTTGCGCGCGGGAACGTTGAGCGCCGAGGAGATGGCGCTGTTACGAACATGGCATCGTGAAATTGAACGCATCATACGAAGCGCGCCTGGCAGTGGCGCTGGTTCACCATCCGGTGGTGGATAAGAACGGGCAGACCATAGCGGCAGCCGTTACGTCGCTCGATTTACACGACATTGCCCGGGCGGCCAGAACCTATGGAGCGGATCGTTTTTATGTAACGACCCCTCTGATGGATCAACAGGCCCTGGTGGCCAGCATCATCGATCACTGGGTGCGCGGGGCGGGGGCGCACTACAATCCGGACCGGCGGGTCGCGCTGGACCTGATTCGCCTGCAACCGTCATTGCAGGCCGTGCGCGACGATATGGCATCCCTGTATGGTCGACCGCCGCAAACGGTGGTCACCAGTGCCCGCATGGCAGACAGTGATATCGATGATGCCGGACTGCGTACCCTGGTCCGCAAGGGTGGCCCGTTGCTGCTTATTTTTGGAACCGCATGGGGGCTGGCACCCGAGCTGATCGCGCAGGCCGACTTCAGGCTGGCGCCCATCGAAGGCCGCGGCGATTACAACCATCTGTCCGTTCGGTCGGCGGTGTCGATCATTCTGGATCGCGTGTGCCGATGACTATGATTGGACAACAACGCATTCGACCACTTAAGATTTAACGTATCAACGAAATAAGGGAGACACGAAATGGAAGCGATCAGACAACTGGAACTGGAGCAAATGCGGATGGATCTGCCCGATTTTTTACCGGGTGACACCGTACGCGTGCACGTCAAAATCAAGGAAGGGGACAAAGAGCGTATCCAGGTGTTCCAGGGCGTTGTGATCTCCAAACGCAAAGGCGGCATCGGGTCTTCTTTCACTGTACGTAAAGTGTCCTACGGTGTGGGTGTGGAGCGTGTCTTCCCCTTTCATTCGCCGATCATCGACCATGTCGAAATCGTCACCCGGGGCCGCGTGCGCCGCGCCAAGATCTACTATCTGCGTAAACTGCGCGGCAAAGCGGCGCGTATTCGTGAAAAACGGTTTAATTAGTCCGCTGTCCGGGGCTATGGTGTGGGACACCCGGCCGGTATCACCGGCCGTGCGTCTGGGCGTCCTTGACCGGACCCAAGTCCGGTCCGGATAGCTGCGGCTGAAGGCACCTCCGGCCAACGCCGCTGACGAAAACCCTTTCACCCCTACATGCGCGGCAGATGACAGCGGACTTTTGGGCATTTGAAAAAGGCGCGATCGCCAAAGGCTATGCCAGGATCGCCGGTGTGGATGAAGCCGGTCGCGGTCCCTTGGCAGGGCCGGTGATCTCGGCGGCTGTGATTCTGCCCCCGGCTTTCGACACTGCAGGTGTCAACGATTCCAAGCAGTTGACCGCGCTTCAGCGGGAACGCATCTATTCGCGCATTTACGCGGATGCCGAAGCGATTGGAATCGGCATCGTGGATGCGTTTGAAATTGATCGCATCAATATCCTGCAAGCCAGCTTGCTGTCGATGGTCATGGCGGTCGAAAATCTTCGACCCCGGCCCGAATACCTTCTCATCGACGGGATTTACACCATTTCGGCCGAGTTCCCCCAGCAAGCCATTCCCAAGGGGGACGCCCGCTCAGTTTCCGTGGCGGCCGCTTCGATTGTGGCCAAAGTCACCCGCGATCGCCTCATGCAGCGTTACCATGAGGAGTATCCCGAATTTGGCTTCGACTGTCACAAGGGCTATGCCACCCAGGTCCATCGCGATGCCATCGCCTGCCATGGTCCCTGCGCCATACACCGCCGCAGCTTCAGAGGCGTCTGCGAATACTTGCCCTGCAACGGTCCCACAGACGGGGCGCCGGATGTCTAAAAACCAACTCCAGTACGGCCACAGTGGTGAAGATCTGGCCGTGCAGTTCCTGGAGGGGCAGGGCTATCGTATTCTTGCCCGCAACTACCGAACCCGTATGGGCGAAATCGATATCGTGGCCAGGCATAAAGACGTTATCGTTTTTGTCGAGGTCAAGTCTCGGCGTTCCCTGGCGTATGGAGATCCCAAATGGGCAATCACCCCGGCCAAACAGCGCAAAATTTCCATGACGGCCCTGGCCTATCTTAAAGCCCGGGGCACCACCCAAACCAAAGCCCGATTCGATGTTGTCACCGTGCAGCCCAAAGACGGCCGTCCGCACATCGAGGTGATTCGCAATGCCTTTGAACTCGCCTATCCATAAACGCTGCGCTCCCGGGCTCTACATCGTCACCACGCCGATCGGCAACCTGGCTGATATTACGTTGCGTGCTGTGTCCGTATTAGGCGGCGTAGATCTGATTGCCGCCGAAGATACACGTCACACGCGGCGTCTTTTGGCCGCTCACGGGATCGACAACCGCCTGGTCTCTTATCATGAGCACAATGAGGTGCGGCGCACCGCCGACTTGGTCGAGCGCCTTGCGCAAGGCGCCGCGATCGCAATCGTTTCCAATGCAGGTACACCCACGGTGTCCGATCCCGGTTACCGCCTGGTCCAGGCCGCTGTTGCGCGCAATATCACGGTCGTCCCCATTCCGGGTGTATCGGCCGCCATCACCGCCTTATCGGTCTCGGGGCTGCCCACCGATCAGTTCATCTTTGTTGGATTTCCGCCGCGCGGGCAGAGCAAACGGCTTGAACAGCTCAAAAACCTGGCGCCCTTGCCGCTGACCCTGATATTCTATCAATCTCCGCAACGGCTGCTATCGTTTCTGCGTGAGTTGCAGCAGATAGTGGGTGACCGTTATGCCGTGTTGGCCCGTGAAATGACCAAACTCCACGAAGAGTTTCTGCGCGGTCCGCTATCGCATATCATCTCAGAACTGGACCAGCGCGAGACGGTCAAAGGCGAATGCACGCTGTTGATATCTGGCGCAGCCCCCGCTGCCGCCGCCGCACCGCAGGATATCGATGCCGCTATCGATGCGTTCCTCTCCGATCAAGACCGTCCGCTGAGTGAAATTGCGCGCGAACTGGCGACGAAATTAAACGTCAGCCGTAAGCAGGTGTATGAACGGGCATTGGAAATCAAAAAATTGAAATAGTAATAAAAAAATGCGTTATGCAGTTCGCTCCAATAAGACGCAGGTATTAGGTGTCATAAGAAGGTTACGTTATAATTTTTAGAACCTTTTAACAAAAGCATGCGCGTAAAAGCGTCCAACATGGGGAGGTGGCATATCAAATCGACAGAATGCCTCCCTTTACACTTTAAACTTTACACTTAACACATCGCTCATAATCACTTGAGCGAACATAGACACACATTGAATGAACCTACGCGTCGATCAAACCCCGACTCTGCACCCTGTCGTCCTGGCGGTCCCATTGGCTGACCAGCGCCTGACCGGACGGGATAAAGTCGCGGCTTTGCGCATGCACGCCCGGCGCGCGGCTGTTTTGTCGGCCCGCTATGCGGGTTTGCCGTTGGGCGTTCTCGAAAAAGATGGAGATGGGGTGCCTCTGCCAAGCAACGGTATGTACTGGTCTCTGAGCCATAAATCGGCCTTCGTGGCGGCGGCCGTTTCCCCGCGGCCAGTGGGTATCGACCTGGAAAAAATCAAACCCGTCGGTCAAGGTCTCTATGAACGGTTGGCCGGTGACGCCGAGTGGGCCTTGGCTTCGACCAGGGATCCGGCCATTTTTTTTCGCTACTGGACAGCCAAGGAGGCAGTGCTCAAAGCCGTGGGCAAGGGCCTGGCCGGTTTGTCGCGATGCCGGGTGGCCTGCATCATCGATGCGCACCATTTGCGGCTATGCTATGAAAACACGCCATGGACGGTCGTTCACCGCCATGTTCCACCGGACCACCTGGTGACCCTGACGTGTGATCATGTCCGGCTCGTCTGGCACATTGAAGAGGCGTTGTAGGCTGAAGCTGAAGATAATTCGACACTCTTAACTGAAAGGAAATGGCGATGCACGTTACCTTCTATGGCGCGGTTCGTGAAGTCACCGGGTCCATGCATTTGATTGGAACCGAGGATGAGTGCGTCCTGCTCGATTGTGGTCTGTACCAGGGACGGCGTAAGGACGCCGCTGAAAAAAACAGGGTGTTGCCCCTGGATGCGGCCATGGTTGGTAGTCTGGTGCTCAGCCATGCCCATATCGACCATTCGGGGCGGATTCCGCTGCTGGTAAAAAATGGCTTCGCCGGGCGCATAGCGTGCACCCGCGTCACCGCGGACGCCTGCCGTTATCTGCTGCTCGATTCGGCCCATATCCAGGAACAGGATGCCGAGTACCTCAATTACAAGACGGTGCGCGGTGCGTTGTCTCAGGGGCCCAGTGTCAATGGCAAGCCCATGGGCCCGCGCCAATACGAGCGTCTGAAAAAACTTCTCAAAAAGAATCGCAACCATCTGGACACTGTAAAAATCGCCGAACTGGCCGCCAAGTACCGCCTGCAGATGGTCGAGCCATTGTACAGCGCAGCCGACGCTGAACAGGCCTTGGGCCATTTCGACGGTGTTCCTTATCGCACACCGGTTTCCATTGGCAAATCGATGACCTGTACTTTTTACGAAGCCGGTCACATCCTCGGATCGGCGATCAGTATTATTCGGCACACGGCCAATGGCCGGACCCGCACAATCGGTTTCACCGGTGATCTGGGGCGTTTTGATAAACCCATCCTGCGCGATCCGACTTTCCGCTTCGAAGAAGCCGACCGCCAGATCGATTTGCTGATCATGGAAAGCACCTATGGCGACCGCGATCACGATCCGGTGGTCGATCTGAAACCGCAGTTGAAAAAAGCGCTTAATGACACGTTCAACCGCGGCGGCAGCGTTTTGATACCCTCGTTTGCCTACGGGCGTACCCAGGAACTGCTTTACCTTATCCACGAACTCTACGCCGAAGGGGCGGTGGCGCGCATGCCGGTCTATGTGGACAGCCCCCTTGCCGCCAATATGACCACGGTCTTCGGCGAACATCCTGAAGTGTATGATCGCGAAACCCATGAAACCTTTCTGCAGCGGGGTCTCAATCCCTTTGACTTCAAACAGGTGCATTTCACCCAATCCGTCGAAGAATCCATGACATTGATGCGCGAAACCAAGCCCCACATTGTCATTTCGGCATCGGGCATGTGCGAGGCCGGCCGCATTCTGCACCACCTGCGTTACAAAATCCACGATCCTAAAAATTCGGTTTTAATCGTAGGGTTCATGGCGCAGCACACACTCGGCCGTCGCATTCTGGAACTGGGGGAGGCCTATCACGCCAATGGCCGCAGCGGCCAAGCGCCAGTCGTTCGGATTTTGAACAAAGAGTATCCTTTAAGGGCGCGGGTTTTAAAGCTGGGCGGTTTTTCAGCGCATGCCGATCGTGGCGAGATGCTGCGTTTCCTTAAAAATTCAAATCTGCAGGTCAAGAAGATTGCCGTGGTTCACGGTGAAGAGAACCAGAGCACCGCTTTTGCCGGTTTGCTGCGCGAAAACGGGTATGACGCAACGGTGCCGATGGTCGGGCAGACATGGGAGATCGAATAGCGCAACGCGGGCTCAATAAGAAGTGCAGGCACTGCCTGCACTTCCGGGCTTTTTCAGCGGTCGCATCAACCCTTCACGCCAGCGTTTCCCCCATACGCCATTGGGCCGGTAAGGCAGTGCAAAATAAACGATACTTTAGGCTCTTGCGATTCGGTTAAGATTTGCGCAACAGGCGTCGCAGGACAGGGATGCCGAATCTTCCACCGCGGGGCGGGGTATCGGGTTTGCGCGTATCAGTTGAACCGTTATCGGACGGGATGGCGCCCTTTGAGCATCGGTTCAGTCCGGCAATGCGTTGTTTCATGCTGTCGGCCAAAGCTGGTTCGCTGGACAGGTGTTGATAAAAAGCCAGGGCATGATCGGCATGATGCGCGAATGCCATGTGTTTGGCCAACGCCACCATAATGGCGAGAATGGCCTTGGGCGACGGCGATAGCGCGCGCGCCAGCTTTTCGGCGGCACCGACCGCTGCTTCGGGTGCATACAGGCGCACGAGGCAGTCGGCTACCCCGTCGAGGTACTTTTTTTTGCGCGTGCCATTCAGGATCTTGAAATATTCCTGCAAGGCTTCGCTGTAGGCGCCCACCCGGAAAAAGGATTGGGCACAGACCAGCGTGTCTGTTTCGGTCGCCTTGTCTCCCCAGCCATCGCGGATGCGCATGACTTCATCCGCTGTCAAAGACCGCATTTTCCGGGCATCGATGGTGTTCATTTCTTCGTTGATACCCACGATTTGGGTCTGGATGGCCGATCGTAAGGCGGGATCGATGGTTTGAGACGTGAGAAGACCTTCGTAGAGTCGGATCGCCTCCTCATGCAGACCCTGCGAACGGTAGGTTTCGGCTTCCTTCTTGGTCAATACGGTTGTAAGTTTACCCACCATCACAACCTTTCTCAAAAATGGGGCCGAGCGCCGCGGCATTGTGTCCAGGAGGGCGCTCATCGCAGATTGGAGCGAAATTAATAGTGAATCTTGGTGGTTATGTCAATAGATGATGAAATCAGACGTTTTTTCCGCTAAGTGCAAACCTGCCCCGTTCCCCGTTGGGGCGAACCTTGTGTTCGCCTGCGTCCGACGCACGGGCATCCTGAGCAAAAACGCACCCTCATAAAACACCCCGGGCGCACACAAGGTTCGCCCCTACAGCCTGAACGACGTTCCTGATCTATTCGAATGGCAGATGTCGACTTTCAAACGGGCAACCGGTAATCACACGGGCCAAGCGCGTCGTGTGTCCCGGATCCCATAGGTCTTTTGTCATTATTGGGAAGGTTTGGTAATTTTCAGTCAGTTGTAATTATTCGCGTTGACTTGAGTTCCCAATCCTTCTACACCATCGAGAGTTTTCGGGGGGAGGAGCGCACGATGAGTAAATTGATGACGACAAAGGAAGTGGCCCAGCACCTGGGCATCAACGAGAAGATGGTCTACACCCTGATTTCCGAAAAGGGGTTGCCAGCCTCCAAGGTGACCGGCAAATGGGTGTTTCCGCAACATCTGGTGGACCAGTGGGTCGAGGCGCATACGATCAACCTTCCAGCGAGGACCGGCGTGATGCCGTCCAACGAGGGGTTGCTGATTATTGCAGGCAGCAACGATCCGCTGCTCGATAAGACCATCGGGCTTTTCAACGGACAATATACGGACCGCCTGGCGGTTTTCGGCAATCTGGGCAGCTTGGGCGGTATTCGTTCCCTTAAACAGGACTTGTGTCACATGGCGGCCAGCCACCTGCTGCAGGAGAACGGCAGCGACTACAATTTCGAAGTCGCCGGCCAGATACTCAATCCAATGCCGGTGGTCGTCAACTTTTGCCGTCGGCGTCAGGGGCTTATTGTGGCCAAGGGAAACCGATTGGGTATCCGCTGCACTGCGGACCTCGCGCAACCCGGACTGCGGGTGATCAATCGCAAACTGGGGACCGGAACGCGGCATTTGTTTGATCGCGAACTCGAAATGGCCGGGATAAAAGGTGCGCAGATAGAGGGTTACCAGAACGAAGTGCAACGCCACATGGACGTGGGGTTGGCCGTGCTGATGGGAAAGGCCGATAGCGGTCCCGGCATTCAGCCCGTAGCCGAGACGTTGGGGTTGGATTTTGTGGCGTGGCGCTGGGAGCGATACGACCTGTTGATCCAAAGAGAGCATTTTTTCGATCAGAGTGTGCAGTTTTTTCTGGGGTTGCTGCATGAGGAGCGATTTGGTCAGCTTGCCGCCGGGTTTCAGGGATACGATACAAGCGTCAGCGGAAAAATGATCTTTTCCTCTTCGGGCCAGAAACAGGAGATTAAATCGCGTTCTGGACCTGGCAGCGCGCCTGGCCCTGCGCCCGCAGGTGCCCCCGCTGGACGCGCCGACCACGAGCGTTGATGCCGCTAGTGCGCAGCTCATGAAAGAATAGGCCTTGTTCGCCCATGCGCAATGGGGCCCAGTCTGATTTTTATCCCTTCGCAAGGCTGGCGTTTACCCGAGTACCGGTCATGTTTCGGCAGAGGGGCTATTTAACAATATGCACCGGCACCGGGGATTTGCGTAAAACTTTCTCAGCAACCTGCCCCAGTTCCTGATCGGATGCCCCTAGTTGGCCCTGTCCCCGGCTGTTCATCACGATCAGATCGGCCTTGACCTGATCGGCCATCTTGAGTATTTCGCGGGCCGGATCGCCCATGACCAATCGTAATTTTAAGAATGGACAGGCTTTAAGTTCTTCTTCGCAGATCCTTTCAAGCTGTTTGCGTGCTTTTTCGATCTCCCAATCTCTAAAATTATTCAGATGATCGGCACTTGGATAGTTGCCGTAAGCCGGAAAGTAATTGCACAAATCCACGGCTACGTACATGAGGACCACTTCGGCATTGTACTTCTGGGCCAATGAAATCACGTGCCGGCCCGCTTTCAATGAAGTCGCCGATAAGTCGGTGGGCCATAAAATAATGTTGACCGGCATTGTTCACCTCATTTCTGTGGAAGGATTACAGGTTCAGTCCAAACATGGGACAGCTGGTAAGTTCTGTCAAAGCGACTATGCCTCGAGGAACCAATAGAAACGGCGCCCATACAGGTCCGGGCGCCGTTGTTTTGCAGGATGAGAGCCGGGGTGCTACTTCACGCGACCTTCGCGCCAGGCTTGAATGAGACTATCGTAATCCACGGTTTCACCTTTGGGTTTTTCGTTTTCCAGTTTCGGTTTGGGGGAGCCGGGTTGTTTCAGCCAATAGGATTCATCCTTCTTCTCATTGAGTTTAGGCCCGCACTCACCTTGGGTCTTGGAACGGGCGATACGCTCCATCACCCTGTCCATCTCTTCGGCCAGGTTGTTCATGGCCGTATCCACGGTCACTTCACCGGAAACCGCTTCGCCGATATTCTGCCACCACAACTGGGCCAACTTTGGGTAATCGGGCACGTTGGTGCCGGTCGGGGTCCAGGCCACGCGCGCCGGGCTGCGGTAGAATTCCACCAGTCCGCCCAGCTTCGGCGCACGGTCGGTGAAGGATTGGTGCCGGATGTCGCTGTCGCGAATGGGTGTCAGGCCCACATGCGATTTTTTCAGCGAGGTGGTTTTGGCCACACAGAATTGGGCAAAAAGCCAGGCGGCCTTGCGGCGTTCCAGCGGGGTACTCTTCATGAAGGTCCAGGAACCGCAATCTTGATAGCCCAGTTTCATGCCTTCTTCCCAATAGGGGCCGTGGGGCGATGGGGCCATGCGCCATTTGGGCGTGCCGTCTTCATTGACCGTGGGTCCGGGTTCGACCATGCTGGGTAGAAAAGCCGTGTACCAGAAGATCTGCTGGGCGACCGTTCCATTGGAAAGGAACGGCAGGTAGGTGTAGAAGTCCATGCCCAGGGCGCCCGGAGGAGCGTACTTGCGCAGCCATTCCATATATTTGCGCAGCGCGTACTTGGCTGCCGGGCCGTTGGCCGCGCCGCCGCGCGCAACGGTTGCACCGACCGGACGGCAGCCTTCGACGCGGAGGCCCCACTCATCGACTGGTTTGCCGTTGGGAATGCCTTTGTCGCCGGCGCCGGCCATCGAGAGCCACGCATCGGTGAACCGCCAGCCCAGATCGGGAGCCTTCTTGCCGTAATCATTATGGCCGAAAATGGCTTTGCCGTCGATTTCGCCAACATGTTCGCTGAAGAACTCGGCGATGTCCTCATAGGCCGACCAGTTGACAGGAACGCCCAGGTCGTACCCGTAAATTTCTTTGAACTGCTTTTTGAAATCATCCCGCTTGAACCAGTCGTAGCGGAACCAGTAAAGGTTGGCGAACTGCTGGTCGGGCAGTTGGTACAGCTTGCCATCCGGGCCGGTCGTGAAGGATTTTCCCATGAAATCATCCACATCCAAAGTAGGCAAGGTGACGTCCTTGCCTTCGCCCGCCATGAAGTCGGACAAGGCTACCACATACCCATAGCGGGAGTGGGTGCCGATCAGATCGGAGTCGTTGACCCAGCCATCGTAGATATTCCGGCCCGAGGCCCACTGCGTCTGCAGCTTTTCGATCACGTCGCCTTCCTGAATCAGGTCGTGAGTGACTTTGATGCCGGTGATTTCTTCGAAAGCCTTGGTCAGGACCTTGGATTCATACTCGTGTGTCGGAATGGTCTCGGAAACGACCTTGATGTGCATGCCCTTGAAGGGCTTGGCCGCGTTGATGAACCACTCCATCTCTTTGAGCTGTTGCTCCTGGGTCAGCGTGGATGGCTGGAATTCTTTATCGATCCATTTTTTGGCTGCAGCCATGTCCGCACCGGCCGGCGTGACAACCAGCGCTAACAACCCTGCTGCAACCCCTCCCAGAAGCAGATTGCGGGCCGCGCGTTTTTTTACTTTGCTAAGCATAGCTCTCCTCCTTTGGCCTTCAATAGTTGGCGGGCAACGATAGTGCCATCGCAGGCGTGAAAGCCGTTTGGCGCCTGGCGATATGCCTCATTTCTACTTTTACCCCCATCTCATCGCCACGAAAATCCAGACAGCGGATATCGGCAGCGCCATCCATAACGATAAATCGGTCAGCCCAAGCCAGGCCAGGTGGATGTAGCCTGTGCCAAGCAATCCGATGAAAAAGCGCGTGCCGCGGGTGGTCGGAAAGCCCAAAAACCCCTTGCGTTCCACCGTGGGTGACACAAGTTCCCACACCAGCATGCCGCAGATCATCAGCAAAATGATCAGGAAGAAAAGAGCGGTCGGCAGTGTCCACGCCATCCAGTCCAGGCTCATGGCGCCTCCCTTACACGCGGCCCAGGGCAAAGCCCTTGGCCATATGATTGCGTACGAACCAGATCACCAGCGCCCCCGGCACGATGGTCAAGGTGCCGGCGGCCGCCATAAGGCCCCAATCAAGTCCTGTGGCACTGATTGTACGGGTCATGGTGGCCACGATCGGCTTGGCATTGGTGACAGTCAGTGTCCGCGCAAACAGCAGTTCGACCCAGCTGAACATGAAACAGAAGAAAGCGGTTACACCCACGCCGGCGCGGATAAGGGGGATGAAGAGGGTGATAAAAAAACGCGGGAAGGAATACCCGTCGATAAAAGCGGTTTCATCGATTTCGCGCGGGATGCCTGACATGAATCCCTCGAGGATCCAGACCGCCAGCGGCACATTGAACAAGCAGTGGGCCAAGGCCACGGCAATATGGGTGTCGATCAGGCCGACGGTGGAGTAAAGTTGGAAATAGGGCAGCAGAAAGACGGCGGCCGGCGCCATGCGGTTGGTCAGCAGCCAGAAGAACATCTGGCCGTCGCCCAGAAACTTGAACCGCGAAAAAGCATAAGCGGCCGGCAAAGCGAAGGACAAGGAGATCACGGTATTCATGGTCACGTAGATCAGTGAATTGATATAGCCGGAGTACCATGCGCGATCGGTAAAAATTTTGATGTAATTCGTAAAGGTCAGGTTCTTCGGATAATACGAAAAAGAGCTGAGAATGTCCGCATTGGTCCTCAGCGACATGGTGAGCATCCAGTAGATCGGCAGCATCAGCAATACGAAATAGACCGCCAATGCGATATATCGCTTGCGGTTTTTCATCGTTTTTCTCCTTTGCCGACGTTCAGCAGTACCTGGTAGAAAATAAAACTGAGCAGCAGAACGATCAGAAAGTATATCAATGAAAAAGCGGCTGCCGGCCCGAGGTCGAACTGACCCACGGCGATTTTGACAAGGTAAATGGACAGGAAAGTGGTCGTGTTGCCGGGGCCGCCACCGGTCAGCGCAAACGGTTCGGCATAAATCAGGAAGCTGTCCATGAAGCGCAGCAGTACGGCAATCGTGAGGACGCCGCGCATTTTAGGCAATTGGATGTAGCGGAAAACGGCCAGGGCCGAGGCGCCGTCGATTTTGGCGGCTTGGTAATACGCCTCGGGAATGGCTCGCAGCCCGGCATAGCACAGCAGCGCCACCAATGGCGTCCAATGCCATACTTCCATGGCCATCAGGGTTATCCAGGCATAGATCGGTCGCGCAGTATGGTCGAAGGGCACCGAGAGAAGATCCAGGCCATTGACAGCCACCCCGAACAGGCCGATGTCCGGCCGCGTGAAGATAATCCAAATGGTGCCGATCACATTCCAGGGGATCAGCAGGGGCAGGGCCAAGGTTATCAAACTGGCCGAAACGCCCCAGCCGCGCTTGGGCATGGCCAGCGCAACGAGGATGCCCAGCGGGATTTCGATCAGCAGAACGAGTCCCGAGAAGAGAAACTGACGCCCCAAAGCATCATGCAGGCGCGTGTCGCGCAGGACCTCCTCGAACCATTCCGTGCCGACAAATACGGCATTTCCCGGCCCGAAAATATCCTGGACGGAGTAATTGACCACGGTCATCAGCGGGATGATGGCGCTGAAGGCCACGATCAAAAAGACCGGCAGTACCAGGAACCAGGCTTTGTTGTTCTCCCATTTTTCCATTTTGCTTCCTTCGCGCCTGCCTTATTCCACCAGGCGGCCATCGGCAAATAGCCGCGTTTTTTCCGGTGGAAAACGAAGCCAGGCCTTCTGTTGGGGCACAAGGTGCTCTTCGGGCACGCGGGCCCGGACCATCTGGCCATTGAGGGCCAGGGTCACGATTCTCGAGGCGCCCTGATCTTCGACGGTCAGGATTCCCACCGGGAAAGCGTCCGCCACGGCTTGGGCATGCAGTTCCAGGTGCATGGGCCGGATACCCAGTTCCAATTTGCCGCTGGCCCTGCGCGCCAGGTTGGCTGTGCGTTCGTCCAGCGGTATCATGGTGCCGTTTACCCGTGCGAACAGTCCTTCGAGCGTGCATGGCAGAAAATTCATGCCGGGACTGCCGATGAAGTAACCGACAAATTTATGCTTGGGCATTTCGTACAGTTCTTCGGGGGTACCGACCTGGACCACTTCGCCCTCGTACATCACCACGATGGTGTCGGCAAAGGTCATGGCCTCGACCTGGTCGTGGGTGACATAAATCATGGTCAAATGGAAACGTTCGTGAATTTCTTTCAGCTTGCGGCGCAACTGCCACTTCAAATGGGGATCGATCACGGTCAGCGGTTCGTCGAACAGGATCGCGGCCACATCGCTGCGGACCAGGCCGCGGCCCAGTGAAATCTTCTGTTTGGCATCGGCGCTCAGGCCGGCCGCCTTTTTATTGAGCACGCTGTCCAGATCGAGCATCTCGGCCACTTCCCGCACCCGCTGGCGAATCCGGTCGGCGGTAACGCCTCGATTTCGCAAAGGAAAGGCCAGATTATCGAAAACGCTCATCGTGTCATACAACACCGGAAACTGGAAAACCTGGGCAATGTTGCGTTGTTCGGGAGGCAGGCCGGTGACATCGCCGCCATCGTACAGCACCTTGCCTTGGCTGGGTTTAAGAAGGCCCGAGATGATGTTGAGCAGGGTGGTCTTGCCGCATCCGGAAGGGCCCAGCAAAGCATACGCACCCCCATCCTCCCAGGTCATGTGGATGCGTTTGAGGGCATACTCATGCAGCGTCTGGGTTTTGGGCCGATAGCTGTGGGCGACTTCCTGCATATCGATACGCGCCATGGGGTATTGCTCCTGAGTAAGGCATCATGCGCGGCCTGTGTGATCCGGTGCGGCCGCCAATTGGCCTTCTGCATCGTAAACGAACAGGTGACAAGGATGGACGTAAACCGTGATCGAGCTTCCGATTTTGAAGTGATGCACGCCGGTTTTCTGGACCACCAGACGCGTATCGCCGTAACGAACATGGATGAATGTTTCGGATCCGTTTATTTCACAAAGATCGACGCGCGCACCGATAGCCACGGCTTCCGGCGACGTGCTTTGCAGTGAAAGGTGGTTACAGCGCACGCCGAAGGTGTATGGACCGGCGGGCAGATGGGCCATGTGGCTGCTGAATGGCAGCCGGATAGCAGGGCCGAGCAGCGCCTGGCCGGCTTCTGCCCGCCCTTGGATAAAGTTGATCGGCGGATCGGAAAAGATTTCGGCCACACGGGTAGTGGCCGGATGCCGGAAGACTTCCGGCGTGGGTCCGGCCTGCAGCACGCGACCTTCATCCATGATGACGATATTGCCGCCCAGCATCAGCGCTTCGGCCGGTTCGGTGGTCGTATAAACGACAATGGTAGCCTTGCGCAGCGCGAAAATCTGCTGCAATTCCACACGCAGTTCTTCGCGCAATTTGTAATCCAGATTGACCAGCGGTTCGTCGAGCAGCAGCAATTGACTCTCTTTGACCAGCGCGCGTGCGATGGCCGTTCGCTGCTGCTGACCTCCGGAGAGTTCCGCGGGCAGGCGAAAGAGCAGGTCGTCGATATGCAGCATGGCGGCAGTGTCGCGCACGCGTCGATCGATCTCACTTTTGTTCAGGCCGGCCAGTTTGAGCGGAGAGGCGATATTGTCGTAGATCGTCAAGGACGGATAATTGATAAACTGCTGGTACACCATTGCCAGACTGCGTTTGCGGACCGACATACCGATCACATCCCGGCCATCGACCAGGAGGCGTCCCTGGGTGGGACGGTCCAGGCCGGCCATGATACGCAGCAACGATGTTTTACCGGCCAGGGTACGGCCGAGGATCACATTGCGCGAGCCGGGAGCGAAATGCAGATCGATATCCTTGAGATGGACTTCCCGACCGACGATCTTGTCAACATGTTGGAGCATCAACCCCATGGCGTGCTCTCCGGTTCATGTGGCCGAATTCCGGCGCCGTCTTGATGACTGTCGACCCGACGAGGTTTGAGGCGTCAGCCTTGTCATGGAAATGTGAACGGTGGCACTTCGATGAACGCGTAAAAAGTCCGATTGCCCGTTTTCCGTATTCCGGCGAGGGGCTTCTGTGGATGTCGGATCACGGACCTTTAATGAGCTATGGCATTTATAGCAGTGCCCAAATCGTTTCGCAAGTGAAAATATTTTCGTAGTAATGATAACAAGTGATCGGCTATTGATCGATTGCGAACGTCTGTCGGACTCAACCGGCCACGAACAACTGCACATCGGCATGGCTCAGCACTTCGGTCATGGATGCACTAGGCTGCTGATCGGTGAAAAGCGCATCAATTTCATTCATATCCCCGAGACGTACCATGGCATTGCGGCCGAATTTGGTGTGGTCCGCCGCCAGGAAAACTTTGCGCGAGTTGTCGATAATGGCCCGCGCAGCACGCACTTCACGGTAATCGAAGTCGAGCAAGGCCCCGTCGTGGTCGATGCCGCTGATGCCGATGATACCGATATCCACCCGGAACTGCTGGATGAAGTCGATGGTCGCCTCGCCAATCAGGCCGCCGTCGCGGTGACGCACCAATCCGCCGGCCACGATCACCTCGAAATTTCGATTGGACGAGAGAATGGTGGCCACATTCAAATTATTCGTGATCACGCGCAAGCGCTTGTGGTCGACCAGCGCTTGCGCAACGGCCTCGGTCGTCGTGCCGATATTGATAAACAGGGAGGCATGATCAGGGATCTGTTCGGCCACCATGCGCGCAATTTTACGTTTTTCGTGGAAGCAAATAATTTTGCGCTCGGTGTACGCCACATTTTCGGTGCTCGAAGATACGCCCGCCCCGCCATGGAAGCGCTGGATGAGCCCGGCCTTGCTGAGAGAATTGATGTCGCGCCGGATGGTTTGGGGCGTGACGCCGAATTCGCGAGCCAGGTGTTCGATGGTGACAAAGCCCTTGGACTTGAGCATCTGCTGAATCCGGGCATGCCGGTTGGATAAGCCGGTTTTATCGCCGGCCGATACGCTCTGTGCGGATTCCGGGTCGGGTTTGGGCATTTGTCCCTCAGTGAAAACCTTCATGGACCTCCTGACCAACGGTGCAGGCATAAAGTTGAAATATGATCAGAAAATGTTCGAATTCGAAAGAACTCAGGTGACAGCTCCATTCCTATATGGTATTAACCAAATGAATCATTTCTTTCGTGTTTGACTTTCGGAAACGGTCAAGAACGTTCTGACCATGAAGATGATTGTACATTGTATCTTCAAAAATTGAAATGTCAAATGGGGCGAACGACGATCAAACCTCCCTGAGAAAAGAAAACAGATAGGCGGCGTTCGTTTGTCCTGCGGGGGAATTGCATGCAAACCCAAGTGCTCATAATCGGCGCCGGCATTACCGGCGCGGGCGTGGCCAGGGATCTGGCCTTGCGGGGCGTGCACTGTATCATCGTCGAAAAACAGGATGTCAATGCGGGTGCATCGGGTGGCAATCATGGCCTGCTTCACAGCGGTGCCCGCTACATTGCTTCTGATCCTGCCTCCGCTGTCGAGTGCCAACGCGAGAATCATCTGCTCAAACATCTTGCTGCCCACTGCATCGAGGCCACTGGGGGGCTGTTCGTTGCCGTGGCGGGTGATGACGAAAACTACATCGCCGATTTTCCCTCGACCAGCCGCAGGTGCGGGATCACTGCCCATGAAATAGACCTCAAAGAGGTGCATGAGCTGGAACCGGCATTGTCCAACCGGCTTATCGCGGCCTACGCCGTGAACGATGCCACCATCGATCCGTTCAAATTGTCGCTGGATACAATTGCCGATGCCCAATTGCACGGCAGCCGTCTTCTGCGGTACAGCCGCGTGGTCGGTTTCGAAATTGTCCATGGCCGGATTCGCGCAACCCGGGTCAAAGATGAATTGACCGGCCGTGTCCTATCGATTGCAGCCGACATCGTGGTCAATGCCGCTGGGGCCTGGGCGGGGGTGGTGGCCGCTCAAGCTGGTGCGCCGATCCGGATGCGTTACTCCAAAGGCACGCTGCTGGTCACGCAGAATCGCATCGCTTACCGGGTCATCAATCGGCTGCGCAAAGCCACCGACGGGGATATTCTGGTGCCGGGCGGCACTGTATCTATATTGGGCACGACCAGTGAACGCGTTGCGTCACCCGATGTCATTTACCCGGAGATTCACGAGGTGGATGCCATTATCGATGAGGGAGCGGTCATGCTGCCCCAATTGGCCGAGACCCGCTTCATCAGGGCCTATTGCGGTGTGCGGCCGCTGTTGGAAGAAGCGGGCAAACGCGGCACCGATGATCCGGACGATCGTGCCGTGAGCCGCGGGTTCGCATTGATCGACCACTTGGCAGGTCCTGAAAAATTAGCCAATTTTGTCACCATTACCGGCGGCAAGCTGACCACCTATCGGTTAATGGCCGAAAGAACAGCCGATTGGGTGTGCCGGCGCTTAGGGATCCAACAGCCCTGCCGTACCCATCGTGTGCCGCTGCCCAACACTGTGGACGCGCGCTGGACCGAGCCCGGACTGGCGCCCAATACCTGGTTGCGCAGCCACGCGCCGAACGATGCGCTGCTTTGCGAATGTGAAATGGTGCCCCGCAGTGTTGTCGAGCAGATCGTGACGACCATTCGCAAACAGGATGGCCGGCCGAGCCTGAAGGCAATCAGCTTGCGCAGCCGCATCGGCAAAGGCCCGTGCCAAGGAACCTTTTGCAGCCAGCGACTGGCCGCTTACCTGTACGATCGCAACTATCTGGCGGGCAGCCAGGGTATTGTCGAGTTGCGCGCCTTTTTGCGTGAGCGTTGGCGCGGGCAGCAGCCGCTGCTGTGGGATACGCCTCTGGCGCAGGCCGAATTGCTCGAAGCCATGCATTGCGGCCTTTTCTGCCTGGAACTAGCCGCTGAAGGCGGGGTAATCGAAGGATTAGACCATGCCTGACAAAGAAGAAACCTTATGTGATCTGATCGTTATCGGCACCGGATTGGCCGGTTTATCGGCCGCGCTGTTTGCAGCCCGGCGCGGGATTGATACGGTGCTGGTGGGACTTACCGGCGAAATCGGGTTCGCAAGTGGCCTGTTGGATCTTCTGGGAGTGCATCCTGTGGCCGATGGGCGGATGGTCAAGGACCCATGGCGAGCGCTCGAACGCCTGCGCCGGGAAGAGCCGGGGCACCCCTATGGTAAAATAGACAACGATGTCATCCGCAAATCCATCGCCGATATGCTGGCCTTTCTGGCCGAAAGCGGCTACCCCTATTGGTGTGATTCGCAGGCGAATCTGCGGATGGTGACGCCGGTCGGAACATGCAAGCCCACCTATGCCGTTCCCCATACCATGCAGTACGGCCCTGTCGCCCTGGCGCAAAAAACACCATGTCTGCTGGTGGATTTCGAAGGCCTCAAGGGCTATAGCGCGATCCAGATCGCCGCGAAACTGAGCGCCTGCCACCCCCACTTGAGAACGTTGCGCATCGCCTTCCCGGAAGGCCGCGGGGAACTGTACACCGAGCATATGGCCCGAGCCCTGGAAACGACAGCCGTGCGCGCCACGCTGATCGAGGCCATCCGGCCGCACATCGGTGACGTCCTGTGTATCGGCCTGCCGGCAATTCTGGGTATTTATGATACGGTTCGCGTTCTGGAAGATCTGACACAAGGGCTTGGGCGGCCGGTTTTTGAAATTCCCACCATGGTGCCGGGCGTCACCGGCGTGCGCCTGCAGGAGCTGTTTGGCCGCCGGTTACCGGCATTGGGCGTGCGCTGCCTGATGCAGCAAAGGGTTTGGAATACCTGGCGGCGTACAGACGGCCGCTGGTCGTTGGCGGTTGGTCAGAATACGGCCGAACGAACCGTCCGGGCGCGCAGCGTCATGCTGTGCAGCGGCCGTTTTTTCGGAAAAGGTTTGTGCGCCGACCGGCACGGGATCCGTGAAACTATTTTTGATGTGCCCGTGGTGCAGCCCTTTGATCGGACCCTCTGGCACAACAAGGATCTGCTGCATGCCCCAGGGCATCCCATCAATCGCGCCGGGCTGGCAGTCGACCACCGGTTTCGCCCAACGGGCGATCAGGGGCGGGTTGTTTTCCCCAATCTTTTTGCCGCGGGTACAATTCTGGCCTATCAGGATTGGGTCCGTCAGAAATGCGGCAGCGGTTTGGCGATCGCCACCGCGTACGCGGCGGTTGCAGCATGTCACGAGTATTTAAAGGAAGTGGAAAGTGCAAAGTAGAAAGTGGGTGGTATGTTGGCGGTTGGGTTCGCGTACCGAAACAACCCTATTTTAATTGTGTCCTATTTGTCATATGCATGCATTATTAACTTTTTGTTGGTTATCCATTTCGCGCCAGTGACTAATTGCGTTTTTGGCACGGAGGAGGTGATCCGGGTGGGTGGTCCGCACCACGTAGGTGGCGCGGACCACCTACCCGGATCACCGGGGTATTTCTACGCCACCCCATGCTGTATCTCTCTTGACCGAAGTGAAGACTTTTTTCAAGGATAGTATTTCTTAACTTTTCTCTTTCAATTGTCTCTACTTCCCCAGCCTGGGAAAAGGAGGATGCGATGGGCAACTACATCGGCTCCCTGGATCTTGGCACCACCAGCAATCGTTTCATCATTTTCGACACACGCGGCCGCATTGTCGGACTGGACCAAAAAGAGCATCGACAGATCTTTCCCCAACCCGGTTGGGTCGAGCACGATCCCATGGAAATCTGGCATAATACGGGCCATGTCATCCGCGGTGCGTTGGCCAAGACCGGTTTGAGCGGTCGTGACATCGCGGCCATCGGCATCACCAACCAACGCGAAACGACAGTCGTTTGGGACCGGCGCACTGGACAACCGTTCATGAATGCCATTGTCTGGCAGGACACGCGCACCGACGATATTTGCCACCGGTTGATGGAAGAGGGCGGTCAGGATCGCTTCCGCGACACGACTGGGCTGCCCATTTCGACCTACTTCGCCGGTCCTAAGGTGCGTTGGATTCTGGATCATGTGGATGCCGCCGTCCAGGGTGCGCATCGGGGCGAAGCGCTGTTTGGTACCGTTGAATCGTGGATCATCTGGTGGCTCACCGGCGGTCCGGACGGTGGTGCGCATGTCACCGACGTCACCAATGCCAGCCGCACGCTGCTGATGGATCTGCGAACGCTGGCTTGGGACGCGTCGATTCTAGATATTATCGGTATCCCGCCGGAGATGCTGCCACGCATTGTACCATCGATCGATCCGGACACCTGGGGCACGACGCGCAAGGATGGGCCGCTCGGCGATGAGGTGCCGGTGTGTGGCGCTCTGGGCGACCAGCAGGCCGCCCTGGTCGGGCAAACCTGCTTTGCGGTCGGCGAAGCCAAAAACACCTATGGCACAGGCTGTTTTTTGTTGCTCAACACCGGCACCGAGCCGGTTGCCAGCCGCCATGGCATGCTCACCACGGTAGCGTATCAAATGCGCGGCCAGAAGCCGGTCTACTGCCTGGAAGGGGCCATCGCCATCGCCGGCGCACTGGTGCAGTGGCTGCGCGACAATCTGGGCTTCATCCAGCATGCCGCTGAAATCGAGCCGCTGGCACGCAATGTGGCGGACAATGGCGGTGCCTATATCGTCCCGGCCTTTTCAGGCTTGTTCGCGCCTTACTGGCGTTCGGACGCCCGCGGCGTCATTGTTGGATTGACCCGTTACATCAACCGCAACCATATCGCCCGGGCCGTTCTGGAGGCGGTGGCTTACCAGACCCTGGATGTGGTCGAGGCCATGCGCAAGGATTCCGGCGTTACCCTGAGCACGCTGCGTGTGGATGGCGGCATGGTGGCCAACGAATTGCTCATGCAGTTTCAGGCCGATATCCTCGGTGTGCCGGTAATCCGTCCCAGGATCACCGAGACCACGGCCTTGGGAGCAGCGTCGGCGGCCGCTTTGGCCAGCGGTCGTGTCAGGGGGCTGGATGAGCTGAAAGAAAACTGGGCCATGGACAAGACCTGGCAGCCGCAAATGGCGCCCGAGCAGCGCGACCGCGGCATCGTAGGGTGGAAAAAGGCGGTCGAACGCACATTGAACTGGATCGATTGAGCCTATGCAATTTTCCTTTGCCACGGCGCAAAACATTCTTTTCGGGTGCGGCAGCCTCTCCCAGGTTGCCGTGCATGTCGCCCGACTGGGGCAGCGCGCCCTGCTGGTCACCGGCCGCGATGCGGCGCGGACCGCGAGCCTGTCCCGGTATCTCTCGGCAGCCGGGATCGATTGGATACCTTACAGTGTGACGCGCGAACCGGAGATCACGCACGCGGTCGCAGGCGCCGAGCGGGCACGCCGCGAACGATGCGCGCTGGTCATCGGTATGGGCGGCGGCAGCGTCATGGACACCGCCAAAGCCATCGCGGCCCTGGCCACCAATACCGAGCCGGTCGAAACATACATAGAGGTCATCGGCCGTGGGCAACCGTTGGTACACGCCCCGCTGCCCTGCATTGCTGTTCCCACCACCGCTGGTACGGGCAGTGAGGTGACCCGCAATGCCGTGCTCAAAAGCGCGCGCCACCAAATTAAAGTAAGCCTGCGCGATTCACGCATGCTGCCTGTCTTGGCCCTGGTGGATCCGGAATTGACCTTGTCCGTGCCGGCGGCCGTTACAGCCGCTACAGGTTGCGATGCCTTGACCCAACTGCTCGAAGCGTTTGTGTCGGCCAAAGCCAACCCCATGACCGACGCCTTGTGCCGCGAAGCGCTGCCGCGCGCCGCCCGGGCGCTTCCCCAAGCGGTCATGCATGGCCAGGACCTGCAGGCGCGCAGCGCAATGGCCCTGGCCAGCCTGTTCAGTGGCATGGCCCTGGCCAATGCCGGTCTGGGGGCCGTGCACGGCATCGCTGGTCCGCTGGGAGGCATGATCGACGCACCCCACGGCGCCATTTGTGCGCGTCTGCTGCCCTATGTGGTCGAAGCCAATGTGGCTGCCATCAAACGGCAGACGCCTGACAGTGCCGCGCTGGAACGCTTTCGAGAGGTGGCGTGCATGCTTACCGGATCGCCGGCGGCCGATGTTGCAGATGGGATCGCATGGCTGTATGGCCTGATCGCCCGATTAAACATCCCCGATTTAGCTCACTGGGGACTGGTCACGGGAAAAATTCCTGATTTGGTGCTCAAAGCGCAACAGGCCAGCAGCATGCGCGGCAATCCCATCGCGTTAACGGATCAGGAGTTGGGGGATGTTGTAGAAAGGGCCTTGGGGCGCTAATTTCGTCAGCCCCTTTGACCTGGTTGGCCGCTGGTTTTTCAAACCGGGCGATTCAGTATCGATGCGATCACGGAGGCACAGTAAAATGCCTGTTTTCTTCTGTCGGGCGATGATTCGCGCAGGCTTGATCCTTTTGCTCATTGGGGCTGGGGGCCACTGCGCACATGGGTCTGAGCCCACGCAAACCGTGCGCAACTCCCTTGGCATGACATTCGTGCTGATTCCGGCCGGTTCCTTCATGATGGGCAGCCCTTCTGACGAGCCTTTTCGGGACCAAAGCGAAAAATACCACAAGGTGCATCTGACGCGACCTTTTTACATGCAAACCACTGAGGTCACCTTCGGCCAATGGCGGGCGCTGATGAGAAGCTTTTTCGGACTGCGATGGTCGGGTCCTGAAAAGATGCCGGTCACGAAAGTTTCATGGCACGATATCCAGAAATTTTTGAAGAAATTAAACAGGATAGGGGAAGGCCATTATCGGCTGCCGACGGAAGCCGAATGGGAATATACGGCGCGTGCGGGCAGTACCACAGCCTACGCCTGGGGGGATAGCATCGATTGCTCCATGGCCATGTTTGCCAACAGTCGGTTCGGAGCGCAAAACTGCATCGGAAAACACACGGAACTGGCGCCGGACGGCCCGGCAACGATCCAAAGCTTTGCTCCCAATAAGTGGGGATTGCACGACATGCACGGCAACGTCTGGGAATTGGTTGCAGACTGGTTCGGGCCCTACCCTGCCGTGGAGGTAAGCGATCCGCTGGGGCCTTCCAAAGGCACCAACCGTGTTCGGCGCGGGGGTAGTTGGTACGGTGCCGGATATTTATGCCGCTCTGCCAATCGGGCCTACTCTCATCCAGGCACTCGCGAAGTCACCATCGGTTTTCGCGTCGTGCGCGAACCGTGAAAACGGCGCCCACTCTGAAGGCGCCTTTTCCTGGCAGACACATCCAGACGATCCCTGATTGTTAAGCTTGGGGATTGCTTTGTTTGAACAACAGCCCTTTCAGCCAGTCGATGCCGAATGTGAGCAGGGCGACGTCATCTGTTTTGAGCTTTTCGACAGTGGCTTCGTCGACTGGCATGCGTTTGAGAAAACTGCTTTCAAAGACGAACTGCCGGAATGGATCGATGTTGTAGCTGACCATGAAGAACATTTTTTTGGCCTGCTCAGTCAACTGAATATTGGGCGGAAAAGAACGCTTGCGTACCACCAGGTCGGTCCAGGCGGCATTGATCTGGTCGCGCAGGTCCACGCCCTGATCCTGCCGCCATTCGGCTACGCTCCATTCGTTGTTTTCTTCGAAACCTTTGCAATGGGGTTCATGGATAAAGAAAAAGAAACCCTCGTCATCGGCCCCTTCCTTGTGCTGAAGGGCGGCTACGCCCAGCGGATAGTAACGGCAGGCCGTCGGACGGTCCTCGTAGATGATACAGCCTTCACCATCGCGTACAAAGGGGCAAGAGCTTTGTTCATCGTCCAATTGCTTGAGCGTGACCATGGGCAGGTCGGTTTTTTCCAGGAGATGAGGCTCGGTGTAAATGGCCAAAAACTCATCCGATGGTAGCCCCAGACGGGTTTTCAGGCGTATGATGTCATAGGGGGTCAAGATGATGTTGATGCCCCGGCAGCATTGTGTAAAGCAGGAGACACCGGGGTGGCATTTAAATTGAAATCGGCTATTGTTACCGAGCCGCATCGGGTTGATACGGGCATCGGATGGTAGATTGGCAGCGCTCATGATCGATTCCTCTCGTTGGATGATGTGGCCAGTGCCTCTGCGGTACTGCGCCTTTGCAAATGCCCGAGATCATAGCCGAGCCGCGGGTCGATGTCAAATTCAACGTCTCGGTCTTCGCTCGGTCTTCCGGTTTTTTGGCGCTATAAAAAGTTTATTGGTTATGCAGTTCGCTCAAGTGACTATCGGCGAAGTGTTAGGTGTAATGGTTGATCAACATAAGACAATGGTGGGCGGTGCCCACCCTACCTGGCTATTGGCGAAGTGTTAAGTGTAAAGTTTAAAGTGTAAAGGGAGGCATTCTGTCGATTTGATACGCTCACCTCCTGATGTTGGACGCTTTTACGTGCATGCTTGTGAAAAGCAACGGACAGAATGTAGGGTGGGCATTGCCCACCACTATCCCCGCAAACAACATCATCGGTTCCTGACCCTGACCCCGCCCAAGCGATTGGATAGACCCCGGATTGAACATGGCAATAAACGTTGAACGAGCCAATCACAGAGGTTGATCAACATAAGACAATGGTGGGCGGTGCCCTGGGCGGTGCCCACCCTACCTGGCTATTGGCGAAGTGTTAAGTGTAAAGTTTAAAGTGTAAAGGGAGGCATTCTGTCGATTTGATACGCTCACCTCCCGATGTTGGACGCTTTTACGTGCATGCTTTTGAAAAGCAACGGACAGAATGTAGGGTGGGCATTGCCCACCACTATCCCCGCAAACAACATCATCGGTTCCTGACCCCTGACCCCGCCCAACCGATTGGTAGACACCGGATTGAACATGGCACTAAAAACGTTGAACGAGCCAATCACAGAGGTTGATCCACATAAGACAACGGTGGGCGGTGTCCACCCCGGATCACTGGGGCTTTGACTTTTCACGTCACCCACACCCGTATCTCCCTTGACCGAAGCGGAAACCAGATAAGTTTATTTTCAGGTGTCCAGACCCCTGCGCGCCGGGTCAGTGGTCCCCGCCACCATCCATTCACTTTGCGTTGCCAATCCCGAAGGCAGATATAATTATTTTGTGCGGGCGCTCAGCAGTGCCTGAACACGGTCCAACTCCGCCAGGGTAAGGGCGTCAATGGCAACGGCCGGTCGCAGAAAAGAGCCTGGGCTCATGAACTTCAGCATTAGGGCGATGAAATGAAGTTCATCCTCGAAATCGTTTTTGGAATAGGCTTTCAGCCGCCTGAAGCGGCCGTTGCGAGTAAATTGAAAAAAGAGGTACTCGTCCTCATCGACCGTACAACCGCGATACCCACCGGTGTAGGCCCGCAGGGCCATAATGTGCATGGGACATTCTTTCAGTGTGGCGTGATACGCAACTTTCGGTTCCACCCGCCGGCACACCGCACCGTGCGGGATTCCCGAAGTTGAGTGTTCTTAAACATCATATCGTCGGCAACCGGACAGCTTCCGGCAACATGCCGCTGTTAAACTCATTTTGATATTGAAGCACCTTTTTAATGTAAAGTCGAGTGGCGCGGTAGGGGGGCACGCCACCGTATTGCCGCACCCGCAGAAGGCCGGCATTGTATGCAGCCAACGCCAGGCGCACATCCCCGGCATATCGGTCGAGCAGCAGGCGCAGATAGCGTACGCCGGCATCAATGTTCTGACCGGGGTCGAAAATATCCGTAACGCCCAGTGATTTGGCCGTATCAGGCATCAGCTGCATCAAGCCCCGGGCGCCGCGATGCGATACAGCCAGTGGATTGAAGTTCGATTCTGCTGCAATGATTGCCCGGATCAATCCCGGATCCACCTCATAATCGACAGCGGCTTTCAGGATAGGGGTATTGAACGGGCCTGCCGTTTCCCAGAAAAAGCCCTTATCGGTCAAAAGTGTCATCGCCGCGGCATTCGATTCCAGCGGCCCCCTGTCGACGATCCATTGAATGTAAGCGCCTGACCTGTTAGCGAGGGCGGAAAATGAGTCGATGACCAAGCGATGCTGCTGACTACAGAGAACCGACGGTATGCTCAGGATGATTGCAAGGGTGTAGAACAGGATGCCATGTGTGATGCTCTGGCAAATAGGGTTGGTTTCGGGTAGCGCAAACACCCGCATCCTGAAAAAGGTTTTTTTGTTAGATGATTTTTTCATTTTTTTCCTCCCACGAGTCGTACCGTGTCGCCGTGCCTTAACAACGTGAGGGCCAACGATCGAAAAGCGAAGGGAAGGGGGGATGCCGCTATCATCAGAACCGTTATGAAAGGGGGCCGGCAGCGAGCGAGAGAAGTTGCAGGTGATGGTTCGTGAGTTACGGGGCGTCAGAACAACGGAGCGCTCATCAAATGAATTTCCGAATGGACCTGAACGGGGTCAGTTCGCAAAAGAAATACCTTCTGCGAGGGCGCCATCCCTGGACAGTAGGTCCGGACAGCAGTTAACGGGTCATCGGCTGTACCGTCCCGGAACGGCATGATCGCCCTCTTTGAATTGAAAATCCACATAATGGATTCCGGGCAATGAGGTAAGGGTATAGGTGACCGCCTGAATGTATCCTGTAGCGCCGGTCGAACCCATTTGCTGCGTGAGCTGTTCATCCTGGCTGATGTCAACGAAGGCGGTATCGCCGAGCACCTTGAGAAGGATCACCTCGGGTAATTGCGCCTGTCGGAACAGGTCGTTCAGTGACTGTACCAACTTTTCAGCCGTGGCCCTTTCAATAATTTTGCGCGGCAACGGCCTCTCATAGGGCCCCGGATACCATACGGCCGGTCCCAATTGCTCGGCCAGTTGCCGTGACCACTGTTGCAGTTCGGTCTCGCTGATCTTCAGGTTGCTGTTTTCGTTCTGCAGGTCGTTGAACTCGGTCTGCAGGCGGCTGATCTGTTCTTTGAGTTGGCTGTTTTCGTCACTAATCGCCTGGATGGTGGCCTTGCTCTTCTCGAGGGCCGCGTTCAGTTGTTTGGTTTTACCGTCCCCACAACCTGCATGGATGACCAAAACCAACACCAGCCCAAGCCACAGGCGGTACATTGATCGCATGCCATCAGCCGTTTCTTCCGGTTGATTCAGTTGCCGAATTGGCTGGGCGCCGCTTGCGGCTTACTGACCGGATGCCCGTCGTTTTATGTAGTTTGCTGCGTCCTGGCTGCCCATTTCAGCCGCTTTCGAAAAATATGCCTGAGCCTCTTCCGTGCGACCGGAGCGCATCATCAGCCATGCGCGTCCATAGTGGTAGCGGCCTTCATTCGGGCGCAGGGAAATGGCCTTGTCAATGCTGGTCAACCCCTGATCATACGCGCCCATTTCTCCCTGCGCCAAGCCGGTATCAAAATAGGCTTCCGCGTTTTGCGGGTCAAGGTTCAAGGCTTTGCCATATGCCTGAACGGCAGCAGGGAAATTGCCGTAAGTAGACAACATGCCGCCGCGATCCATCCAATACGCGACCGTGCCTTTCTCCGTTACCGAAGGATTGTTGTATTCGGCCTGGCCTGTTTGCGCGACGGCAAGTATGATCAAGAGTCCAAACAGTACAATAAGACCGTTTCTGAAAAAAGCATTCAATGGCCGCATAGGGTGCTCCTTTGTCATGTCCCGCGCGCGAGAGTCGCAGTCGTCCGCCTAGTGTCGCCTATCATTTTGCAAGTGGTCATCTATGATCTATATTCAACACAAACCAGTGGGCTTTGACAATAACATTTTAGAGGCAACCGACTTTCGGCCATTGAGAGGATTGCACTTTCAATGGGCGCATGCTTTCATACAGCGCGATGCCAACGGCGGTCGACAAATTCAGGCTGCGAATATCCGCACGGATGGGGATCTGAAACGTAACATCCTTGAAGAGCTCAGTAATTTTTTCGGGCAAGCCGCGTGACTCCGAGCCGAAAACCAGGAAGAGACGCTGCAGACGGGGGATCTGCCAGTACGTATGCAGGCCGCACTTGGTCAACAGCGCCATTTCCTTGTCAAGCGGCTGCATCTGCCCCATAAAGGCCTCGAAACTGTCCCATACTTTCAGCGGTACTTTGGGCCAGTAGTCCAGGCCGGCCCGTTTGACCTGGCGGCTGTCCAACGAAAAGCCGAGTGGACGAATCAAGTGCAGTGTCGCGCCGGCGCCCAGGCAAGTGCGACCGATATTCCCGGTGTTCCAATGCACCTCAGGGGCAACCAGCACAACGTGGCGTTCAAACATGTGCTCATCGTTCGCGAAAGAAGGAATGGCGTTCATTGCCGGTTGCCGCAATGTGGACAATACAAGAAATGGTCATTCACGTCGGCACCGCATGCACCGCACTTTTTGCCAGACGGTGGCTGGATTGCCGGGTGTTGCGGTAGATCGCCCACGGGCTGTCGGCAGTGGCGGCAATACAGAAAAGGTTTGCCCTGCTTGATGCGGATCAGAGGAATGAAAAACAGACTGATATAGTAATCTACCTGCTGCCTGACCGCCTGGTGTAAGCCACACTGCGGACAACGCCTTGGCGCGGAATCGATGGTCTTCGTTTTGGGTTGGGTTCCTGCGATTAAAAAAAACATGGTTGTTGCGTGCCCTGCATAGCCATTTATATATCTGAAGTTTCGGGGCGCACCCGTACGTTCACCTCGTGATGCTCGATCCCGAAAGTTGAGTAAGTGTTCTTTATGGTTGAAAACCTATGCACAGTCAATAGTCCCGAAAGTTACCGCATCCTGGCAGGGCCGTTTACGGGAAGCGCAAGGCAATTCTCCTTGGCAGTGCGGGATTGTCGGATTCTGCTGTGAGAATCATTTTTTCAATGGGCAAGGCTGGTTTCTGGATCAGGATATTAAAGTTTCTGACGATATGGCCGATTTTTTCGTTTGAATCTTTGTCGATGGGCCTTATGAAATGTCTAAGCGCTTTCGCCGCTGCCATATTGTCATTTTTTTCCATATCCTTATGTTTAAAGGCGTTTAGCAATTCTATCCTATTTATGGGCAAAGGAGCGTGCGATGGTTCCACAAAAATTGGCTCAGGCAATCAATGAACAAATTAAGAACGAAATGGAATCGGCCTATTTGTACCTTTCGGCGGCTGCTTATTTTCACTCTGTCAGCCTCGATGGCATGGCGCATTGGATGCGTTGCCAGGCCCACGAGGAGACGATCCATGCCATGAAATTCATGGATCACCTCATCGATCGAAATGCACCGGTCGCCTTGCTGGACATGGTTCAGCACAAGACCCAGTGGGCCAAACCGCTCGAAGTGTGGCGCGACGCGTATGCGCATGAACAGTTCATTACCTCTAAAATCAATGAATTGACGACCATTGCCCGGGAGGTGAAAGATTACCAGTCCGAACCGATTTTGGCCTGGTTTACCGCCGAGCAGATCGAAGAAGAGGCGACCAGTGCCAAGATCGTCGGTGAGATGGAGATGGTGGAAGGGAGTAAAAGTGCCTTGCTGATGCTCGATCGCGAAATGGGTGTGCGTGTTTTCCCGCCCGGATCGCCTTTCGACCCCTCCGCATATGCGCAAGGCACCTGATATAGACCCCGACAGGGGCGGGGTAACCCGCCCCCTGAAACTGCACGGCCAATCCTATCGAAACTAATCAACGGCGGTAGGTCTATTTTGGCCGTTCCCACCCGCCGCCCCAGCACAATGCCCCGTTCCCCGTAGGGGCGAACCTTGTTCGCCCGCGTCCGAGCGGGGACATCCTGAACAAAACGGGCCTATAAAATGCACCGGGCACCGGGCGAATACAAGGTTCACTCCGACAGCTTTGAACGACGATTTCAGATCTATTCGAATGGCGGATGTCGATTTTATACGAATATGGTTATGCAGTTCGCTCCAGTAAGACACAGGTATGGGGTGTCATTTAGGCCGTTCTAAAGTATTTTAATAAAGACGGCGATATTCATGACAGCCTACGGAATTGAGGATGGAGCATGTCCGATCTTACTGACCAGGATCAAATTTTCGCCGAAATAGCATTGCAAAAGCATATGATTGCCCAGGACAAACTTGAACGTGCCTTGCTGATTCAGCGTTGCATTGCCAACCGGACCCAAGTTTATATGCCGATCGGATCCGTGCTCGAGAAAATGGGCCTTCTCGGTAAATCAGAGATCGATCAGATTCTGGCGTTTCAAAACGTGAATTCCTGCGAATCGGCGGACGCTGTTCCCATTGATAATGTTTTGGATACGAGTTGCATGGACGCGGTCATCGATGTCGTGGTCTCTCCCGACAAGATGTCGGCTGACATTATTCCGACCCAGGAAAATCAACCCGGCCCGCCCCTGGAGGTTGTCAAGGAACTGCTCGTCGCCTACGGGATCGCTTTCGGTATGGTGAGCGATACGGAGTTGGATGAATACTTGAAAAAAAGTCCTTTGCCCATGACGCCTTTCACAGTGGCGCGCGGTGTACCGCCCGAGCAGGCCCAACCGCCGGAAATCCGCTACTACTTCGATACCGACCCATTGCGCATCGGCACGTTGCTCGAAGACGGCACCATGGACTGGAAAAATCGCGGAGATATTCCGCAGGTGCAGCCGGGAGACTTGCTGGCTGAAAAGGTCGGCGGGCATCCGGGACGCTCCGGGACCAATGTGCTGGACGTGGAATTGCTGCCGGCGCGGGTCAAGGCGCCGCAACTCAAATTCAGCAAAGGCGCCGAGCGGTCTGAAGACGGCCGCCAGATACTGGCCAAAGTCGCCGGAAGACCCAACATAGGCCCCGACGGCCGTATCGGCGTGTGCGCTGTATTGCCGATTGAAACCGACGTCGGCATTGAAACCGGCAATATTGAATTCGACGGCAACATCGAAGTGAATGGTGGCATTGCTGATGGGTATACGGTCAAAGGCCGGAGTCTGAGTACGCGCGAGATTCAGAACGCCGGCATCGAACTCACTGAGAATCTGGTATGCCTTGGCGGCATCTATGGTTCCAAGATCATCGTCGGCGGTCATCTGAAAGCAAGCCACATTCACAACAGCACCATTGAAGTAATTGGCGATTTGGTCGTGGAAAAGGAAATCTTCGGATGCACCATCACGGTGAACGGCTGTTGCATGATTGCGGGCGGCAAGATCATCGCTTCCCAAATTGCCGCTAAAAAGGGCATCCAGGTCAAAGATATCGGCACGCCCGCCGCGCGCCCGAGCAATCTTACGGTTGGCGTCGATTTCAAATTCGAACGCGACATGCTGGCATGCAAGGGGGCGTTGGCTGAATTCGAGGATCGCCGGGCGCAAGCCACTGAGGCGTTAATGGCGCTGAAAAAGCGCATGGACCAACTGGATGCTGAATTGGGCCAGGTGGCCCAAGCGCAAGATGGCAGCATGGTCCAAAAAAGGCAGCTTGAGGAGAAACTGAAAAGTGCCGCCAAGACGCTCACTTCTGAAAATCGTGCCCGGGTCGAAGGGCTGATCGCTGATCTGGCTGCCAAGTATGATGCCCTTGACGCACGGGTAAAGGCGATTATGGCAGAGGATGACTTTATCCGCGTGCAAGTGGCCGAGCAGTACAACAATGCCAAAAATATGGCCGAGAAGATCGAGGAAGTCAATGCACAGATCAGTGTCTTGGAAGAGGCCGCTAAAATAGACACGGGCATTCCGGTGGTCAAGGTTTCTGGGGTGATCTATTCGAAAACGACGGTCAGCGGGCCGCATAAAAAAGTGATTATACCCCAGGAAATGTATGGGGTGCGCATTGCCGAAGTCCAGGAAGACACCAAACTGTTCCAAATGACCATCTCCAGTCTCAAGTAGCCGGCAATCTGATGCCCGCAGCGTCCACTGCGAAAATCCGGGTTTGGCCATCTCGTACGGTGGCGGTGGCGTTTCGATAGCCTGTGCTTTGGAGGTGGGATAGTCCGTTCGCCCTTACGATAAAAAACGCCCGCTCCATAGAAGGGAGCGGGCGTTTCAGTGACGGCAAACTTCAATTCACCCGCAGGCCTGCGTTCCACCCTCACCGGGCGAGCGGGCCAACGGGTGAACGCCTAATACATATCATCCATGTCTTCCTCAGGCATGCCAGCGCCTTTTTTCTTCTTAGCCGGTTTGTCGGTGATCATGGCTTCGGTGGTCAGCATCAGGCCGGCCACGGAAGCGGCGTTCTGCAGGGCAAAACGAACCACCTTGGTCGGGTCGATGACACCGGCGGCAATCAGGTTTTCATAGGTGTCGGTCGCGGCGTTGAAGCCATAGTCGTCCGTGCCTTCCAAGACCTTGTTGAGCACGACTGCCCCCTCAAATCCAGCGTTGACGGCCAGTTGACGCAGGGGCTCGGACAGCGCGCGCTTGAGCAGGCGCAGTCCCAGTTTCTCTTCACCTTTGACATCCACATTATCCAGGACGGCCGCGCAGCGCACCAGTGCCACGCCGCCACCCGGCACGATGCCTTCTTCGACAGCGGCCCGGGTCGCGTTCAAGGCATCTTCGACACGTGCTTTCTTTTCTTTCATTTCAGTCTCGGTAGCGGCGCCGATATTGATCACGGCCACACCGCCGACCAGCTTGGCCAGACGTTCCTGCAGTTTTTCGCGGTCGTAATCAGAAGTGGTGTCCTCGATTTCGGCACGGATCTGTTTCAAACGACCTTCGATGGCTTCTCGTTTGCCGGCGCCGTCCACGATGGTGGTGTTGTCCTTATCGATGCGCACCGTTTTGGCGCGGCCCAGATTTTCGACGGTGATGCTTTCCAGTTTAATGCCCAGGTCTTCGGAAACGACCTGGCCGCCGGTCAGAATGGCAATATCCTGCAGCATGGCCTTGCGACGATCGCCAAAGCCGGGTGCTTTGACGGCCGCCACTTTAAGGGTGCCGCGCAGCTTGTTGATGATCAGGGTGGCCAAAGCCTCGCCGTCCACATCCTCGGACAGAATCATCAAGGGTTTGCCCATGCGCGCGACCTGCTCGAGCAAGGGCACCATATCCTGCATATTGGAGATTTTCTTTTCACTCAGAAGAATGTAGACGTCCTCGAGAACGGCGATCATTTTCTCGGAGTTGGTCACGAAATAAGGGGAGATGTAGCCGCGGTCGAATTGCATGCCTTCGACCACTTCAAGCGTGGTTTCCATGCCTTTGGCTTCTTCGACGGTGATGACACCTTCTTTGCCCACTTTCTCCATGGCGTCACTGATCAGCTGCCCGATGACTTCATCGTTGTTGGCTGAAATGGAGCCCACCTGCTTGATCTCGTTTTTGTCCTTGGTGGGCTTGGACATTTTCTTCAGTTCGGCAATCACGGCCGCGGCGCCGCGTTCAATGCCGCGCTTCAATGCCATGGGATTGGTTCCCGCAGCGACCAATTTCTGGCCTTCGTTGTAGATGGCCTGGGCCAGAACCGTCGCAGTAGTGGTTCCGTCGCCCGCGGTATCGCTGGTTTTGCTGGCTACTTCCTTGACCATGCGCGCGCCCATGTTCTCGAATTTTCCCTCGAGTTCGATCTCCTTGGCCACGGTGACACCGTCTTTGGTCACCAGGGGGGCCCCATACGATTTCTCCAGGACAACATTGTTACCCTTGGGTCCCAAGGTGACTTTAACCGCATTCGCGAGAGCATTGACCCCGTTGAGCATCTTTTCACGAGCCTCATGCCCATAACAAATCATTTTCGCTGGCATTCTTTCCAACCTCCTCTTTGGTTTCGCGAACTATTCCAGAATTCCCAGAATGTCATCTTCGCGCATAAAAATATGTTCCACGCCGTCTATTTTGATCTCGCTGCCGGCATATTTTGAAAACAGCACCCGATCGCCTGCCTTGACTTCCAGCGCCGTGCGTTTGCCGTCATCGCCCATCTTGCCCGAGCCCACGGAAATCACTTTGCCTTCCTGGGGTTTTTCTTTGGCTGTGTCAGGAATGATGATGCCGCCGGCCGTTTTTTGTTCTTCCGCCACGCGCAACACCAGAACCCGGTCGTTCATCGGTTTGATCTTCATTTTTCTTCACCTCCTGGGGACTGCCTCCGGTTCAGTGGCGTGCCATCCGGATATATGGCAGAGCACTCTACCCGAAGGCCATTTTAAGTTTCGGTCAATCTGCATAAGGAAAAAGGCCAAGAATGTGAGTGGCCGCGTCTGACATCCCTTTTCCAGCCGCATAGCGTGTCCGTGAAACGTGAAGCTATTCGGCCGTTCATTCGCGGCGTGATTTTAAGCACCGTTTAAGCCTTGTCAAGAAACCCCATTACGGATTAGATAAGGAAAATTATGTTCTGGAATCAGGTGCGTAGAGAGGTATAGAATCGCCGCCTTAAAATCAGTGCCCGATCGGCCTCAATGAAGAATGGGTTTGCAAGGATTAAAAACATGACCCGGGGGGCACCGTGGACGGCGCTCCCTCGATACGCCAGGGTATTTATCTGAATTTTGGCAGTCAATGAATCGGTGTGGGATCCAAATGCGCGACCGATGTAATTGTACAGGAGATTTTATGATCGTAGGTATTCTCAAAGAGATCAAAACGGAAGAGAACCGGGTCGCTATGACGCCGGCAGGCGTCGAAATGGTAAAACAGAGCGGCCACACGGTTCTGGTCGAAAGTAATGCCGGCACGGCCAGCGGGTTTGTCGATGAAGACTACCTGCAGTCCGGTGCCGAGATGGTCGGCGCGGCCGCCGCTATCTACAAGCGCGCCGACATGGTCATGCATGTCAAAGAGCCGCTGCCCGAGGAATATGATCTGATCCGACGCGATCAGATCGTGTTCACGTATCTGCACCTGGCGGCCAACGAGACCCTGACAAGCGCCCTGATCAAGGCCGGTTCGGTCAACATTGCCTATGAGACGATCCAAAAGCCGGACGGGAGCTTGCCGTTGCTGACGCCCATGAGCGAAGTGGCCGGACGGATGTCTGTGCAGCAGGCCGCCAAATATCTGGAAATGGCATACGGCGGCCGTGGTGTGCTGCTGGGTGGCGTGCCGGGTGTGGCGCCCGCCACGGTGCTGGTGATCGGTGGCGGCGTCGTTGGGATGCACGCGGCCAAAATGGCCTGCGGTCTGGGAGCCCAAGTCTATCTGCTGGAAAAAAGCCTTCAGCGGCTGCGCTATCTCTCCGATATCATGCCGGCCAACTGCTTTTTGCTGGCGCCCAACCCGGCCACCTTGCGGCAATTGGTGCAAGCGGCGGATGTCGTCATTGGCGCGGTCTTGATTCCTGGCGCCAAGGCGCCCCACCTGATCACGCGTGACATGCTCAAAACCATGAAAAAGGGTTCGGTTCTGGTGGATGTGGCCATCGACCAGGGCGGCTGCTTCGAGTCGTCCCGGCCGACCACGCATGCCGATCCCATCTACATCGAAGAGGGCATTGTTCATTATACGGTGGCCAACATGCCCGGTGCGCTGGCTAAAACCAGTACCCTGGCCCTGACCAACGCCACCTTGCCGTATGCCCTGGAGTTGGCTGACAAGGGCTGGCGGCGGGCCTTTCAGGAGAACCCCAGTATGCAGTTGGGTGCCAATGTCGTTCAGGGGCAGGTGACCTGTAGGGGTGTGGCCGAAGCTTTCGGTTTGGCGTATACGCCCGTGGATCAGATGCTATGAATGGATTCCCGCTATGGGCCGAGATCGATTTGGCCGCGATCGCCCACAATGTCCGGGAACTGCGCCGCATCACCCGGCCATCGGCGCGCCTGCTGGTGGCGGTCAAGGCCAACGGCTATGGCCACGGGGCCGAACAGGTGGCCCGCACCGCCTTGCGGCATGGCGCCACCGATCTGGGTGTTGCCCGCATCTCGGAAGGCATCGCTCTGCGCCGGGCCGGAATATCGGCCCCGATTCTTATTTTTGGCTACACACCGGCCGATTGCGTAAGCGACTTGTTGGTCCACCAACTCGTCCCGACCGTCTCTTGCCTGCAAAACGCGCGTGACCTGAACGCCGCCGCGGCCCAAGGCGGCCGCCGGCTGCCGGTCCATATCAAGATTGATACGGGCATGGGCCGCCTGGGGTTTGCCTGCGATGGGCTGGGTGGTCAAGAACCCGGACAGGCGCAGCAGGCAATCCGGGAAATGGCCCGCATGCCGCACTTGACCCTGGAGGGCATTTTTACCCATTTCGCCGGGGCGGACCAGGCCGATCTGCGCCACGCCGCCCGACAATACGCGCTTTTCACGCACCTGACGGCCACGCTGGCGGCTGACGGTTTCCATTTCGCCCTGCGGCATGCCGCCAACAGCGGCGCCATCCTGCAGATGCCCGACACGCACCTGGATATGGTCCGCGCCGGTATTGCCGTGTATGGCCTTTATCCTTCACCGGAAGTGGATCGCGCCATTATCGCCCTGAAACCCGCTTTGGCCCTCAAAGCCAATATTGTCCATCTCAAACAGGTGCCTGCTGAAACCTGCATCAGCTATGGCTGCACATATCGGACGTCTCGGCCGACCACCATTGCCACGGTGCCGGTGGGGTATGCCGACGGCTACCGCCGCGGCCTCTCTAACATCGGTTATATGCTGGTGGCCGGACGGCCGGCACGGATCGTCGGCCGTGTCTGCATGGATCTGACCATGATCGACGTAGGCATCGATTCGCAGGCCCGCGTTGGCGACGAAGTGGTCCTGATCGGGAGCCAGCAGGGGACCGTGATCAGCGCCGAGGAGATGGCCGCCACGTTGGGGACCATCCACTACGAAGTGGTCGCGGCGCTCACTGAACGGGTGCCCAGGGTATTTCTGAATGAATCAGCGTAAGGTTAATTACAAATCTGGTTATCCACTTCGGTCAAGTGAGTACGGGCGTGGGGTGCTGTAGGGAAACCCCGGCTCACCTCATCCGTGCCATCTGGAAAGTGGTATCAAAAGAATGCACGTAAAAGCGTTCATCGTGGGAATGGACGATACCAGCTCCCCGTTTCACGCTACAGCTTGAATGAATATTCTTGAACGATTCGAACGGCAGATGTCGATTTTTACGGATTAAGTGAGGCTAAAGGCAGGCGGGACAGGCCGCTAAATCGCTTTATGGCCCGCCCCGCTGCGGGGGCGGGCCATGTGAATGGTTTTATTGGGTGAGCGGGATGATCTGCAAGGTGACGCGCCGGTTTTGAGCACGGCCCTCGGGCGTGTTGTTGGAGGCAATCGGTTGGTTTTTTCCATAGCCGGCAATGAGCAGTCGCGCGGGCAGAACGCCTTGACCTGCCAAATACTCGGCCACACTGCGGGCACGGCGTTCGGATAGCTGTTGATTGTACGAATCCGATCCCACGCTGTCGGTATGGCCGATAATGTCAATGGAGGTTTTCTTGTACTCGTTGAGAACGAGAACGACCGAATCGAGTGCTGAGTAAAAACTGGCATTGATGTCGGACGAATCGGTTTTGAAGGTGACATTGCCGGGCATATTGAGGATGATCTGATCGCCCGAGCGTGTGACGCTCACGCCCGAATTGCTCAGACGCTCGCGTAACTTGGCTTCCTGGACATCCATGTAATAACCTACGCCGCCGCCGGCCAGGGCGCCGACGCCCGCGCCAATCAGGGCATTGCGCTGCCGATGTTTGTGATTGGTCGTGATCATGCCGATGGCCGCCCCACCTAGCGCCCCGATGCCGGTGCCAATGGCCGCTTTGCTGACTTGCTTTTCCTGTGTGTATGGATTGACTGTGCTGCATGCGGAGAAGACAAATAGCGCCAATGTCAACAGGATGATGGGTTTCAAGTTTCTTCGAATCATGAAAAAGTGCCTCCTTTAAGGTCATTTTCAGCGCGTCGTGTTGCGCCGAAGCGTTGTACCAGATCACCGTATCGCAAACCTTTGCCGCCGAATATATCCAGGGCGCTGCCCACGGTGAAGTCTATATTTCCTTTGCCCAGGCCGGCAATGGCCTGGATATCCTGCTCTGAATGAACGCCGCCGGCATAGGTGATGGGCAGGCCGGTCCACCGCCCTAACAGAGCCACCAAATCGGTTTCGATACCCCGGCAGCGGCCTTCCACATCGACCGCATGAATAAGGTATTCGGAACAGAAAGGCGCCAGCCGATCCAGCAGGCGATGAGAGATCGTTTCGCGGGTAAATCTCTGCCATCGGTCGGTAACGACGACATAGGCGTTGCCGCGGCGCCGGCAGCTCAAATCAAGCACCAGGCGCGCGGGGCCGATGTGCCGGCTCAATGCCTTCAATCGGGCTTCATCCACATTGCCATCGTGAAACACCCAGGAGGTCACGATAACGGCCGCCGCCCCGGCATCCAGCCAGTCGGCCGCGGTGTCCAACGTCACGCCGCCACCCAATTGCAGACCACCCGGCCACGCCTTCAGGGCCGCTTGCGCGGCTGATTGGTTTCCGGGGCCGAGTTGAATGACATGGCCGCCGGGCAGACCATCCGCGCGGTAGCGCTGAGCGAACCACTCGGCCGGTTTGCCGGTGGTGAAGTTGGTCTGAACGGCCGCTTCATCGACATCCGACAACGTGCCGCCGACAATTTGCTTGACCTTGCCCTGGTGAAGGTCGATGCAGGGGCGAAATTTCATGACCGGTGATTCCTTTCGCGGGCGGATCGAGAATCGGTAAAGAAGATCCGTCGGCAAACGATGCCAATTGACACAACCCGGTATAATGCATGGATGCCCGCGATCCTGCAAGGCAAAAGATAGGAACTTCGTATCCACACGGGATGAAGGGGTCGTAACCGCCGATGGGCATTGGTGCGTGCCCGCACGACCCAGGGCAGCCATCGCACAGCCGTTATGCGTTTGCCGTGGCGATCATTCCGCAAACCTTGAATTCACTTTCGGGTTCCAAACGCCGGTGAGCAGGGCGTGTTGCCCGCGCCACACGCCATTGCGCTCAAGTGAGGCTAAAGCGTGGGGTTGGGCCGCAAAACCGCTGGCGCTCAAAACAGTGCGGCCCAAAACACACTACGCGCACCTTTGTAGGGGCGACCGGCGGTCGCCGCAGAAAAGCCCATGGCTGACTGTGGCGCGGAAAACACGTCCTGCTCACCTCATTACGTGCCAATCCCGAAAGTTGCGTTGAAGATTTTGTCGGAGACCCTATCATTTTGGTTGAAGACAGAATTGTTGCCGATGAAAAGGATGTAAACATGAAAACCATTCTCAATACGGCCGTGATCGTTGCGGCGGTTATGATTGCTGGCTGCGGCCCCACGTATCAGGCGCAACCGCTTCCCTTCAAAGCGCCGGCCGCTTATAGCAACATGGTCGAACATGACGGATTGCAGGTGGGCGGGCAGGCCTACGCCGATTCCAAGCAGGCCCAAGCGGCATTCGGGTTCGATATTCGCGCGGCCGGCATGCTGCCGATTCAGCTGGTATTCGACCATAGGGGCGATGCAGATCTGACGATCAATCCCGGCCAGACCTTCCTGCAAGACACTGAAGGCAATCTGTGGCCCATCCTGACCGACCGGTTCGCCTACGAGCGAGCCACCAAGTATTCTCAAACCAAAGAGACTTTCCAGGCTGGTGCTTACAAAGGGTTCCTGGGCGCGACGGCCGGTGGGTTGATCGGCGCTGCCGTGGGTATCGTATCAGGCCAGGATGTGGCCTCCGCAGCTGGCAAGGGGGCAGCGGTAGGCGGCGCGGCCGGCGCAACCATCGGGGGGGCGGCCGGGTATGCCGCCAATGACGCACGGTCCGTCATCATCAGCGATCTGCGTGAAAAATCGTTGCAGAACAAGTCCATTAAGCCTGGCGATCTATCGCACGGCATCATCTTTTTTCCGGGCGAAGCCAAATCAGCGAAACAGCTGCGCCTCCAGCTTCAGGATGAGCAAACCGGCCTAGCCACCACGCTGTATCTGGATTTTCAATGACGCCCGTTGGCCTGTTAGCCATCGATGAGCCGGGGGGCAATAATATGCGAATGGGCAAACGCATCCGTAGGATCACGAGACTATGCGGTCTTGGGCCACCATCTCTTGTACCACATCTCGCAGCGCGGGGGGCAATGGCCGCCATTTGGGATGTAGGGCTTTGTCCTCGAACCATGTAAAATCCACGGCATCGTATTTGGCTTCGATGACGAATTGATCGCGGTCGCCGTAGGTAGACGCGGGATAGTATTCCACGTAGGTCATGCGCAGGGGATCGATTTGGAATCGGGCGGCCACGGTGGTGGCGATATGGCTGGCGCAACTGCGCACCGAGATATTTCTGAATTGCGGGGTGGCCACCGGCAGATCCGAGACAACGACCATAATGGGTTTTAAATGGGCCACTTTGCGATGGTCGCCCTTGCTTAAATCCAGGATGCGCAAACGGCATTTACCGGCCGCGAGTTGATACACCCCGCCGAATCCTTCCCAAGCAAAAATATCGTCATACATCATCATCGATACCGTCCTTGTGGGTGTTTTGGGATGCGGCGCCGTGCACCGGTTTGATTCATTTTAAACATGGTGCGCGGAAAGTCGAGGGTGTGGAGAGGCTTGACCGATGGGGCGCAAGAGCAGCCTGAATCAATGCCTGAGCGCTTCGACGCATCGCTGCCGGTTACAAGCGTCGTGTCAGCGTTCCATAAAGGCGCAACAGTTTGTCCGGCAGTTCGCGCACCTCGGCAATGACATGGTGGTGAAAACGGCCATAGAGATCGTCTAAGCGCGCATCGCTGCCGATGTTGACGGTTATGGCTTTGACATGCACGTTGCGGGTGCGGGCTTCCTGGGCCGCGCGGCGCGTATCGGCAATGGCATAGTCCGCTTTATAGCCGATGTCGTTGGGAAATCCGTCGCTGACCACAATCAGCAGCCGCACGCGTGTGGGAACGGTTTCCAATTGCGCGGCAGCATGACGAATGGCGGCTCCCATGCGCGTGCTGCGTTGCGGCCGTAAGGCCGAAATTCTCATGCGGACGGCAGCGCTTAACGGTTCATCGAAATCTTTAATGCGGAAGTAATCCACCGAGTGTCGGCCGGTACCGGAAAATCCTGCAATGGCATATGTGTCGCCCACAACCTGCAGGGCCTCGCAAAAAAGCACCAGGGCCTGCTTGGCGACGGTCAATACGGTGTCTTCGCCACCCGCCACCGGATTGGCTGTTGAGCGAGACAGATCCACCAGCAGCAAGACCGCCACATCGCGCTCCTGCTTGAGTCGTTTTATGAACAGCCGGTCCGAGGGAATGCGGCCGGCGCGTTTATCGATGGCATAATCGATCAGCGCACGATAGTCGAAAGCATCACCTTCGGGCCATTGGCGCAATATGAGCAAGCCTTCGGGCTTGAGAAACGCGAATGCGTGCCGCATGCGCGCCACCAGTCCGTGATGCCTGCGTACCGTGGCACGATAGAAGCCATCACTGCTTTCGGCTGGTACCGTGCTTTCCTGGACCCGTGCGTGATCGCGCAGGTAGTCGCGTAGCTGTTCATCCCATTCGGGATAGAAAACGCCCGGGCGGCCGTTGTCACCGGCTTGCGGCGCCTCCAGACCGGCCTCTTTGAAGAGCGCAGCCATGGCGGCCGCATTCACAATGAGGGCGCCCGCGGCAGCGGAGGATGACGTTCTGGACAGTACCAGGGTTCGGATATCTTCGACCGACAGGTGTCCGTTGTGTTCGCTCAATGTTTTTTGCAGGTCGGCCTGGTAAACTTTCACGTCATGCTCGGCCAGTGTGACCTTGATCCGATAGGCTGTGGCCGCCTGCTGCGCAAAAGCCGCACGCACCAGATCCCAGCGCAGCCGTCTTCCAAAAGGCGGGACCAGACGATGGTAATCGTGTGTGGATGGTTTTAGATGCGCTGCAAGCAGACTGTAGGCGGCGCACAGGCAATGGGCGCTGACTTCCACCCGGCTGGCGACGGTCACGCAGTTTTCAAAGAGACGCACAGCCGCCGCTACTGGAAGCGGGCCGTGGTCAGCCGAGTGCGGCATGTGCAGCACGAGCCGGCCGTACAGCGGCGCTAACGGATGGTCCCACGTCTTTTGCATCTGTCTTGCGTCGGTTTCGGCACGCAAAATCGACAGGGCTTGCTGCGCCAGACCCGGATAACGATATGCCATGCAGCGGACCAGCCGGGCATGCTCGAACAGCATGAAAAGATCTTCGGCCAGATCGGCATGCTCAAAACAGCGGAACAGGTGCAGTGCCTGACATGATTCGTGGGCTGTATCGCCGGATTGTCCGGCAATACGCCCGGCCACTTGCGGATACTGATCGGCGGCCCGCTCCAGATCCAATGTGAACGTGCCGTGTTCGAAATAGCCTGCTTCCAGGCGTACCAGAAGTTTGCCCAGATGGCGGTTTTTGGCCTGCGTGGCGTAATGGTCGATTTCGTCTGACAAATAGATGGTGCGTCCATCGGAGCAGATCCAGCACCTCGTGTCGCCATCGGCTGAGGACAGGTCAGACACCGGCCGGATCGCAATAGCCCGTCCCAGGCGCGCAGTGAGATAGCTGCTAAGCGCCCCTTTGAGGTCGGATAGGGGAACGGCAATCTGCAGACGCGCGCAGGCCTCCTGCGCTTCTTGCGAGGAGAGACTGATAAAGGCTGCGCCGGACTCTCGGCAATGGTCTCTTTTTTCAAGCGCTGTGTCGATGAAAGCGTTCAGGTCGGCCGCGCCCAGCATTGCCAAGCCTTTTTGCATGCCTTCCAGGAACAGGTCCACCCACTGGAGATCGGCGCGGACGACACGGATGAGAGCGCAGATTTGAAATGCCCGCCGATGTGGTGCCAATTCGCGCACGGCCTTCGGCAAGAGGTAGACCAGGCGGACGCTGTGATTGTAGCTGATGGGTTGGGCGAAGGTTGCCGCCAGCAGTTCCAGGTAGAAATCGGTCGCGGCCTGTTCTTGGTTGGCGAGCAGCTCGGACAGTACATCCAGCGGTTCGTTGAGGGTGTAGGTGCCTTTTGCGAGCATGATGGTCACGGTGGCGTCGAAACGTGCCAGCAGGGCCGGACCACCGATCAGAATCGCCACCAGGTGTGTCGCCAGCAGCCGCGCCAGTGTTGGCCCCTTTTGGGCTGCCTGATGCACCCGCTCGATAAAGAGCGGTACTTGCGTTTCCGCATCGGCGGCGATCAGGCGCAGCAGGCCGTCGGCCATCGCTCGGCCCAAGCCCGGTTCCTGGGACAGCGCCCAGATGGTTTCCGTGACCAGCCGATCGAGCGTCGCACCGGTCGGAAGAGGGGTCAGCGTGGCGACCCGTCCCCTGACCCATTCATATGTGTCCGGATCGGCAATGCGCAGCTGTTCCAAGGGTGCCATTGTGCTCATCATGTGTATCGTGTTTCCGCTCCCGCCGGGAGCGTAATCTCCCCGTAGGACTATCTACAATCTGATTATCCACCTCGGTTAATTGAGATACTGCGTGGAGGTGACACAGAAAAACCCCGGTGCGCAGGGTGGGTGGTCCGCGCCACCATCCATTCGATTAAGTGAGGCTATAAGGTGCGCTCCGGACGGGCCGCAAACTCGCTGCGCTCAAACAGTGCGGCCCCATGTCCTGCGCACACCTTATGCCTCACTAAATCTCATGGCTGACGTGGCGCGGACCACCCACCCTGCGCACCTCCTCCGTGCCAATCCCGAAAACGCCAAAAGCCGCTGGAGTGAACTGCATAACCAGATACTCAAAAAAGATCTTCGATCAGATCATGCAATGTTTCCTGCAGCCGGTCGTCGTCCGTCAGCGGCAGGCACACCGCCGCACGGCAGGCCTGGTCCGGCGCAATACCGCCGCGGATCAGGTGGGCCGCATAGATCAGCAAGCGCGTACTGGCGCCCTCGGTCAAACCTTGTTCGCGGATGTTGCGGATTTTTCCAGCCAGCGTCACCAACCGTTCGGCCATATCCGCGGCAACCCCACCTTCCTCGGCAACGATGCGCGCCTCCAGTTCGGGCGCTGGATAATCAAACTGCATGGCCACGAATCGTTGGCGTGTACTTTGTTTGAGATCCTTGAGCACCGACTGGTAGCCCGGGTTGTAGGAAATGACCAGCATGAAGTCCGGATGGGCCACGAGCACCTCGCCTTTTTTATCGATGCTGAGCATGCGCCGGTCGTCGGTGAGTGGGTGAATCACCACGGTGGTGTCCTTGCGCGCTTCGACGACTTCATCCAGATAGCAAATGGCGCCCATGCGGACCGCGCTTGTCAAGGGGCCGTCCACCCAGACGGTTTCATCGTGTTGGAGCAGGTAGCGGCCGAGCAAATCCGAGGCAAAAAGGTCCTCATGGCAGGCGACAGTGACCAGCGGGCGTTGCAGGCGCCAGGCCATATGCTGCACAAAACGGGTTTTGCCGCAGCCGGTCGGCCCCTTGAGCATTACCGGCAGTTTGGCCTGCCAGGCCGTCTGAAAAAGCCCGACTTCGTTGCCGGAACTTAAATAGAAAGGTTCTTCAAGGATACTGTAAGGTGAAGAGGATGTCATTTTCTCTTTCCTGTCGCTGCCCGAATCCAACCATGGCAGCCCTGAATTGAGATTTTTCTTAACACACAGCGGAACGCATGGGATCAAAGAGGTAAGTGCGGCGATTCCCTCATCCGTGCCAATCGCGTTCCACGCCAACATTGACATTCCGATTGAAGCGTATAATATGAGGCAGTTTTGCCCGCCGCCCGCCGGATCCGCATGCGACCCCAGTGGCGTCCATTTAAAATCGAAAAGGTCACCATAATCTCGATGGATTCTAAAAACAACTCCGATCCCATCCACCGCCTGACATACGAAGATAAAGAGATTCTTCTGGTCGGCACCGCCCATGTGTCCAAACAGAGCGTCGAACTGGTCAAATCCACCATCGAAGCGGAAACGCCGGATACGGTGAGCGTTGAACTGTGCGCCGGCCGTTTCCAGACGCTGCGCCAGAAGGATACATGGCAGCAGATGGATATCGTCAAGGTCATCAAGGAGAAGAAAGCCTTTTTGCTGCTTGCGAATCTGTTGCTGGCCGCGTTTCAGAAACGCATTGCCGCTAAGCTGGATATCCGCCCCGGGCAGGAAATGATCCAGGCTATCGATTCGGCCGAGGCGCAGGGTGCTGCCGTGCATTTGGCTGATCGCGATGTGCGGGTGACCCTGTCGCGCACCTGGCGCCAGATGAGCTGGTGGGCGCGCACCAAGTTGTTGTTTCAGCTGGTGCTTTCATTCGGGGATGCGGACGAGATCAGCAGTGAGGAGGTCGAGCGCCTTAAACAGGAGGATATGCTCGAGTCGATTCTGGCCGAGGTCGGCCGGTCGCTGCCCGCGATTCGCAAGACGTTGATCGACGAGCGGGATCAATACCTGGCCGCCAAAATTCGCACAGCCCCGGGCCGCAAAATCGTGGCCGTCGTGGGGGCTGGTCATGTGCCCGGTATCCTTCGATATTGGGATCAGCCGATTGCGTTGGAGCAGTTGGAACAACTGCCACCCAAGGGGCGCATGAGCGGCGTGATCCAATGGTTGATCCCCGCGCTCATCGTGTGCCTGATGGTGTTCGGATTCTATAAAGGCGGTCTGAATGTGGGCGCCGGAATGGTGATCTGGTGGGTAGGTGCCACGGGCTTGCTGGCCGGGCTGGGGGCGATCGCCGCGCTGGCGCACCCGCTGACCGTGCTTTCGTCGATTGTGGCGGCGCCGTTTACCACACTGCATCCGTTGCTCGCAGCGGGCTGGGTATCGGGCCTGGTTGAGGCCCTCTCACGCAAACCCCAGGTGAAGGATTTTGAGAACCTGTCTGTAGATATTCAGACTTTTCGCGGTTTCTGGAACAACAAAGTCACCCGCATTCTGCTGGTGGTGGCTTTTACCAACCTGGGCGCCGCCATTGGCACCTTCGTTGCTTTTCCGATGATGATGAGAGCGCTCTAATGTTTCCCGCCTTGCCAAGCGGCTGGCCGAGCAATTTTTACCACGCGCCGCTGGGTAACCCGCCCATGGTCCGTATAGGTCATCATGATCGTGTGCAGGCGATGTTCGGCGAACAGCTGGATGCACGCCGGGTAAAGCTGCCATTCCAGCGCCAGTCCCTTTGCCTTGATGCTGTCCAGAGTATCCTCTTCTGAGATGGGGAAACATTTCTGACCGATGATAGGCCCCGAATCCTCGCCATAATCGATGAAGTGCACTGTACACCCCCCAATTTTGCATCCATAGCGAAATGTATCGCCGTAGCCGTCCACGCCGGGAAAGGCGGGCAGCAGAGCAGGATGGATGTTCATGATGCGGGGATGGGCAGGGTCGGTGTTGAAACGATCAATGAAATAGGGCGTCAGGTTGCGCATGAAGCCGGCCAGCACGATCAGGTCCGGCGTATAGTTTGCTATTTTTTCCAGCAATTGGGCTTCGGCAACGGCGCGGGTGAGAAGAAAACCATCCACCTTGGCGCGAGACGTTTCAGGCCCGAACAGGTGCTGTTTGTGTCGGATTTCGTCCGGATCGAAATCGTCCGGCGCCACCGAGGCAGCCGCCGCGTGGCTGCGGATAATTGCGCCATAGTCGATCACAAAAGAGGCGATGCCTTGGCGCTGCGCGCGGGCAAGCCCTCCGGCACCAGGGTTGTCCGATCCGACAAAAACGACTTCGCCGTCGATGCGATTGGATTGGCAGGCATCGATGATCGCCTGCAAATTGGTGCCGCCGCCTGAAACAAGCGCGCCTATACGTATCTTGGGGGCCATCCCGATGCTCCTTCAATGGGGGATTGCGATGGATTGTCGCTGTTGTCTGAGCAACGGCTATCAAACCTCTGGCAAAGATGAAAGCGCAAAGTGACATGATGCGAGAACGGCGCGTCTATTCCCGATCGCCTAAAGTCTGCCGGTATGAGGGCGATAGTTGTGTAGACCCTTTCATCAGGTGGGAATGAATTTTCATGGATGCTTATGTGGCCCGACAGCCGATTTTCAATCGTCGCAAAGCAATATTCGGTTATGAATTGCTGTTTCGCGATTCGCAAGCCAAATTTAACGAGGGAATTGACGGTGACGAGGCGACTTCCACGGTGCTGGGCAACAGCCTGTTCGGCATTGGCATGGAAAATTTGGTTGACGGGAAAAAGTCTTTCATCAATTTTACCCAGAACCTGCTGATCAAAAAAATTCCGCTGCTGCTGTCCAAGTCCGCCATTGTGGTCGAAATTCTGGAAGATGTAAAGCCGACGCCGGAAGTGCTCGAGGCCTGCCGCGAAATGTCTCGAAAAGGCTACACGCTGGCCCTGGATGACTTTACCTATGCGCCGGAACTCGCGCCTTTGCTCGAAATCGCCAATATCCTCAAATTGGATTTCCAGGCGTCAACCCTTGCGGAAATCCGGACGCTTGTGGGGCTGGTTCAAAAATACAGCCATCTGCGATTGCTGGCCGAAAAAGTTGAAACGTACACGCAATTTCAAGGTGCCAAAGAGTTGGGTTTTGATTATTTTCAGGGATACTTTTTCTGCAAACCGGAGATCGTCAAGGGCAAAGAGATTGCCGGTTCGCAGATGAGTCTTCTGCAGATCATGGCCGTGGTGAATCAACCGGATTTTGATTTTGGCAGCATTGAAAGACTGATCGCGCGGGATGTGAACCTCTCATACAAATTGCTGCGCTACATCAACTCGGCTTTTTTTGCCACAGCCCGCGAAATCGCCTCGATCCAGCAGGCTCTGGTGTATATGGGCGAAGTGGAAATCCGGCGGTTTGTATCGTTGGTGACCATGTCCCACCTGGCGCAGGGCAAGCCGGATGAATTGATTCGCATGTCCTGCATTCGCGGCAAATTCTGCGAGTTGCTGGGCAGCATGACCCGCACGTCGGTTCCTCCTGATGGCCTTTTTACGCTGGGTATATTTTCCCTGATCGATGCCATCGTGGATCAACCCATGGAGCGTGTGATGCGGGAATTGCCGCTCGCCGATAACATCAAAAGCGCTCTCGTCCATCGCAAAGGCGAGTTGATCGGGTATCTGGGACTGATCGAGTACTATGAAAAAGGCCAGTGGGCCATGATGGGTCGCGTGGCCGACGCCCTTCACCTGCCACAGGCGCAATTGCCGGAACTATACCGGCAAGCCTGCCAGTGGTCTGCTTCATTTTCCTCTGTGGGATGAACAAAGCCTTGATTGCCGTGGGTTGAGGTTTTAAACTGCGCGCCCAAGTGTCAAAACTGTCAAAACTGCCATTTGGTTGACAAGCGGGAAGCTTCATATTATTTTGGCGGAACGTTTCAAATCCTCCTCAGAAAGGAAGAAATATTATGGCAAAAGGGATCCTGGATGTCGGCGACAACAGCTTTGACAGCGAAATCCTGCAAGCAGAAACACCAGCGGTAGTCGATTTTTGGGCACCATGGTGCGGACCGTGCAAAGCGATCGGGCCTATTGTTGAAGATCTGGCCGGTACTTACGGGGATCAGGTCAAATTCGCCAAATGCAACGTGGACGATAACCCGGTCACGCCAGGTAAATACGGTATTAAAGCCATACCCACGCTCATCTTTTTCAAGGATGGCAAAGTGGTCAATCAGATCACGGGTATGGTGGCCAAATCCAAGCTGGAAGACACACTCAAGGGAATCCTCTAACCCAAAGTCCCGCCTTTGATTCCATAAGCAAGCAGCAGCGGCCGCTTCGGGACCCGGCCCCTGCCGCCATTTTGTCCAACAGGCTACTGGCACGCGCCGGTCGGCTTGGCCCCTATACGAGCAAAATTCTATGAACCTTGTAAATCGCGTAGTACCTTTTCTGGCTGTCCTGTTACTTTTATCAGGATGCGCCTGGTTCGGAAAAGACGGCAATGAAAAACAGGCGCCCGAATTGGTCCAGGAAGGGATAGCGTCCTACGACCGCGGCAATTATAAAGACGCACTGGCAGCCTTCGGGCAATTGAAGGATTGGTATCCTTTCAGCAAATATGCCATATTGGCAGAGCTTAAAATCGCCGATTCCCATTACCATCTGCAAGACTATCCTGAAGCGATCGCTGCCTATGAAGAGTTCGAGCGCCTGCACCCGCTCAATGAAGCCACACCCTATGTCGTTTATCAGATCGGGCTGTGCTATTATGAACAGATCGACAGCATCGACCGGGACCAAACCGCCGCCCGCAAGGCCCTGGATACTTTTCGGCGTCTGTCGCGCCAATATCCGAACGATTCTTTTGCCAGGCGGGCGGAGGGCCATATCGTGCCCTGTTTGCAGAACTTGGCCGGCCATGAATTTTATGTCGGGCAATTTTACTTTAAACAGAAATTTTATGGTGCTGCTTTGCAACGCTTCCGGGCCGTGGTCAATCAATATCCGGATGTTGGCTATCACGCCCGTGCCCTCCAGTACATAGCCGAATGTGAAGCCTATAAACCGCTGAATAATCTGGTCGCCCAATAAAAATGTTTACAGATGACCCAAAAGGATGTATCAGACTCTTTTTCATTCTACTAGCATCCGTGCCCGGCGCGGAATATGATGGAAGCGGAGAACATAACCATGGCAAAAATATGTGAGATCTGTGGAAAGAGGCCGATGGTGGGCTGTAACGTAAGTCACGCTCACAATGTTACCAAGCGCCGTTTTAAGCCCAATCTGCAAAGCGTACGCGCTGTTGTGGAGGGTAGGGCCCAAAAAATGGTGGTCTGCACCAGCTGCATCAAAGCCGGCCGTGTGGTAAAGGCAGCCTGAACCACGCTCCGCACTGTTTGCGCATCGTTTAAATGGATCGGCGGTTTTGCTGTCGGTCCATAGTCATTTCCGGCCTGTTGAAAAAGCTCTTGGCCCGTACTCACTACCCTCGTTATCATGCCGGTGAAGCCGGTTTGGTCAGCGGGCCGTGGCGCGTGGATTGGGCCAAGCCAGCTCTATCCCGAGACCTTCTTTCAGTGTACGCTGAAATTCGCTCAAGTGACGCGAGGTGTTGCGGACCTGACGCGGCACCAGATCTTTGCGCAGGCAGAAAGCAGCCAGCGCGCCTGCAACTTCTCCAATATTCCATTCAACCGGATGCAGACGATAGCACCCGTTGGTGATGTGGGTGGTGCCGATATTCTTACATGCCGGCAGAAGGTTTTCCATGCGAATCGGAATCAGGGCGCCCAGAGGTATCTGGAAGGGCCAGCTGCTGATATCCACGTATGCCCGTTGGCGTGTACTCGGGTGTAGATCGATCCGATAGCTGCCGATTCCGACACTGTCGTAAAACTCTTCGGCGCCCTGCAGTGATTGGCGGGCCTCGACGCCCACATGCTGCTCGAGCACTGTGAACTCGGCGCGAATGCGTCGGCTTTCGCGTACATAGACATGCTTGGCCAGACCGTCCGTCGTTTCGACCACATCCCCGCGCAGACGCAGTCCGTGGTAGCCGTAGCCCCCGTCATGACGCGGCGCTTCGGTCTGCATCCAGTAAAGCAGCGACAGGCTCAACTGGCGCGCACCATCCAGGTGGCGGCGGCGTTCCTCATCGGGAACCCCGACGATTGGGCCGAGCCAATAATCATTCTGCGGCCAGTTCACCAGGGTGATGTCGCTGGAATACATGCCGGCCGGATAGTGCCCCTTGTAAAAAATACGCCGGAAATGCCAAAGATCGTTGACGTCCAGATCGGTCGGTCCCTCGAAGATCGACTGGCGGCGGACATCCAGTGTGGTGGGATCGACAAATACCCATCCGAGTTGTTTTTCCGGCCAGAAATCGGCTTGATAACTGCTCCAGAAATCGTAATCGCGCGGCCTGTGGATGGTGAAATCGCCATCCGGCAGATAATCCATGGCAAAACACCAGGTGATCGATTGCTGATCGAGCGGGTCTGGTCCATCGGGGAGCGCATGCGGTTCACCGGTCTGGGCCTGGCTTTCGGAGCCGATGACGTGTTCGACGTCCGCCAAAGCCAGCAGATCCCCCAGTTCGGTCGCATCCAGAACGTAAGCGGCCCGTATGACCACATTGTCCTGGGTATAAGTATCGAGCATGTGGACCACCCGCACATGATCGCCATCCGTCTCGACCGCGATAGGTTTGTGACGCAGCAGGACATCCAGCATCTTGCCGGATTGATAGGGGGCTAGCAACGCGTTTAATGCGGCAAGCGCTACGCGCGGTTCGTGGCACAGGGGGCCGACATTGCCCTTGCCTGGATTGAAGCGCGCATCAAAACGCGCTTCGGGCAGCAGGGGGTAGTATCGGCGGTAATACGCGCGGATGTTTTTGCGCAGAAGATGGTAGGTTGCCGTGCGTCCGGTGCCCTCGATCCAGGGGTGCTCGTCGGGGGGGACGGCTTGGGTGGTCAATTGTCCGCCAATCCAGTCGGTCTGCTCGGTGATGATGACTTTTTTGCCCAGGCGCATGGCGGCGAGTGCGGCCGCGATCCCGCCAAGCCCGCCGCCCACGATGAGGATGTCGGTCTCTCGTTCCCGATTCATGTAATTGTCCTTCCATTGGGGGTTGTAGAGGATGCCTGCCAACGGTGGCTTGCAGGGGCGCGTCTACTCTGAAAGCAGCCGCAATACGGCCTCATTGTTCATGCGCGCGCGGGCTTTCATCTCCTGCAGGGCGGCATCGATATGCGCGCGCAACTCCTTGCGGCTGCCCCATGCCCGGTCGATGTGGGCGATGAACATTCCGGCGCTAATGTTCTCCAAACCCAGCGCTTCGAGGCGAAGTTCTTCGAGGAATCCGGTGATTTTGGTGGCATATGGCAGCCCCATGAAGGGAATATTGGCCAATGCCGAAAAAATTAGAAAATGCAGGCGCATGCCGACGGCGAATTCAAAATATTTGAGCAGGGAAATATACTGACCGGGCGTATACTCGCCCTTGAGCACAGTGGCGCGCTGGGCATGGCGCATCTGGGCCACCACGCCGTGGCTGTGCTGCACGTCGAAAGAGCGCAATTCGAGGGGGAAAAACACCACCTCGGTGTCAAAGCGGTCGATTAGAAAGTCTGCCGCATTGGCGACCAGCCGATGGTAATGGGCGATATCGATGTCCGGCGCTGCAGGCCCCAATTCGCGTACCGACAAACCTATCAGCCGGCCTTGCAGGTCGAACGCTTCGGTGCGCTGCAGGTCGTCCTGGTTGATCGGTTCGGCCTCCAGAAGCACGGCCGGGTCCGCGGTCAGCAAAACTTCCTGTTGGACGCCGATTTCATCGAACAGGTGCAGGCTTTGCCGGTCGCGCACCGTGATAACCGCGACCTGGTTCAATGCATCGCGCACTTTTTCACGCACCGAGCGACTGGCCAGAGGCCCTGCACTCACTGCATAGATCATCACCGGTACGCCGACTTCATGCGCCAGAAGCACTTCGCGCAGGTATACTTCCGCCTCGGCGTCGTAAAAAATGCCCCCCCCGCCCAGGATCAACAAGTCGAGCTGCTTGAGCACTTCGATGGTTTCCCGGCGCGAGCGTTCTCGGGACTGCACCGTATGTTCCACGGCGTGACTGCGCAGGGTGTGCTCGGCATTCCGTGAAAAGACGGTAATTTCGGCTGGTAACGAACGCCGTATCTGCATGATGATGGAGGTCAGAATGGCCTCGTCTCCAAGGTTTATGCCACCATACGATCCTGATATGCCAATTTTTTTTGTTGCCATAAGGGAGCCCTCTCCAAGTTTCTTTTTCCATGAACGCAACGATAGACCGGTGGCCGATAGAGAAAAATGGAAGCCAGCGTGTATTTGGCGTGTGCGGATACAGTAAATACCTTGCCCGCTGGACGTGGTGGTACGGGCCTCGTCCTTGAGGCCATTGTGGACCCTTGCAGATCACGCCGCACGGTTCCATTTTATTCGATTGACTTAATCAATCGATTGACTATATTTTATCCCTAAACAAAGGATACATGGTGATGGGTGCAGAGGGAAAAAAGAGCAAGGACAATGCCCGCGAACGATTGCTGGAAGCGGGCTTGGACGTTTTTGGGCGATTCGGGTACGAACAGGCCACCACGCGGCGTATCACCCGGCAAGCCGGCGTCAACATCGCTGCCATCCCATACTATTTCGGCGGTAAGCAAGGGTTGTATGGTGAGGTGGTGTCCTACGTGATCGGGGCAATCGTGTCTCATCTCGAAAGCACTATACAGGAGATCGACCTGCAAAAGGCCGCCGGTCCACCCAATGCCTCCCAGGCGTTGGCGTTGTTGTTGAACTTGTTGGCGGTGATCATTGAATTTATGATCGGTTCGCCGCAGGCGCAGCGTTTTGCGCGTATTATCCTGCGCGAACAGCTCGATCCATCAGATGCCTATGACATCATTTTCAAGCGTTTGATGTCGCCGGTCCTTGATACGCTGGCGGGTTTGATCGCCGCTGCCACACAGACCCCTCTTTCGGACGCATCGAAATTGCGCGCGCTTGCGCTGATGGGGCAGATCATGGCTTTTCGTTTCGCCCGCGAGACGGTTGTGCGTGCGCTCCATGCCGAAGGCTACAGCGCCAAAGAGACTGAGACGATCCGTCAGATTATTCTGGAGCAGACCGAAGCCGCCATTTTGGGGATAAAAAAATAGAAAATAGAAGAAAGTAGAAAGTTCAAACGGGAAAGTGACGGAATGCTGTCATTTGGTTTCATTGCCGAAAAATATGGGCATGTGGGATGGAGTGGGGTGCCATGCGACGCGCGGTGAAAATTATTCTGGCAGGAGGCGTGATCATTGCCATCGGCATTGCCGGCATGCGCTGGTGGACCCAGATGCGGGAGGATGGGGACAGCGATATTGTCCGGCTCTACGGCAATATCGATATGCGCGATGCGCAGTTGGCATTCAATGAACAAGAGCGCGTGGCCGAGGTTCTGGTCGAAGAGGGTGACCGCGTGGAAGCCGGACAGGTTCTGGCGCGTTTGCACACCGATCGGATGAACGCTGCCTATCGTGAAGCCGAGGCCCAGTTCGCCGCCCAGCAGGAAGTTCTCAATCGCCTGCAAGCTGGCACACGCCCCCAGGAGATCGCACAGGCGCGGGCTGAAGTGGCGGCGGCGCAGGTGCGCGTCGGCAACGCGCAGCGCAGCTTCGAGCGTATACGGAAAACGGCCAGTGCGGGCGCTTCGAGTGAACAGGCCCTGGACAACGCGCGATCACAACTCGAAACGGACACGGCCCAACTCAGGATCCGCGAAAAGGCGTTGCAGTTGGCTGTGGAAGGACCGCGGCCGGAGGATATCGCCGAGGCGCGCAACCGTCTGGCCGCTGGAAAAGCTGCCCTGGATCTGCTTGATATCCGGCTGGCGGACATGGTTCTCAAATCGCCAGCGCCGGGCGTGGTACGCAGCCGGATTCTGGAACCCGGCGAAATGGCCGATCCCAGCCGTCCGGCGCTGACCTTGGCCTTGACCGATCCTAAGTGGGTGCGCGCGTATGTGCCCGAACCCGATCTGGGCCGCATCCGGCCGGGCATGTCGGCGCGTGTCATCAGCGATTCTTTTCCGGAGCGGCCCTTCGATGGCTGGGTCGGCTTTATTTCGCCCGAAGCCGAGTTCACCCCCAAGGCCGTCGAGACCACCGATTTGCGCACCAAGCTGGTGTATGAAGTGCGGGTCTATCTGCACGATCCGCAAGACGAACTGCGTCTGGGCATGCCGGTCAGCGTTTTTGTGGCGCGCAACCCTGCCGCGGGTGGGAATCCGACCCGGACCACGGCCCAGCCCGCCACATTCGAAAGCCGTGAACGATGGCGACGCATTCTGCCGTAGCGCAACATACCGATCATCCCGGCGGCAATGCGGTGTTGGTCGTCGAGCACCTGGAAATGGCCTTTGCGATGAAAAAGGGCACCTCGTTACAGGCGCTTAAGGATGTGTCCCTGCAAGCTCGCGCCGGGCAGGTGACCGGCCTGGTCGGTGCCGACGGCGCCGGCAAAACAACCTTGATCCGAATCGCAGCCGGCTTGCTGGTGCCCACAGCCGGATCGGTCACGGTGTTGGGTCTGGATAGCGCACGCGACAGTATAGCGATTCAGAGCCGCGTGGGCTACATGCCCCAGCGCTTCGGATTGTATGAGGATCTGAGTGTGCGGGAGAATATGGACCTGTACGCCGATCTGCAGGGGGTGCCAATGTCCGCGCGCGGCGAACGCTATCGTCGGCTGCTCGACATGACCGGTTTGGTTCGTTTTACGCAGCGCATGGCCGGCGATCTTTCCGGGGGCATGAAGCAGAAGCTCGGCTTGGCTTGTGCGTTAATCAAATCGCCTGAAATGCTGCTGCTGGATGAACCCACCGTCGGCGTGGACCCGGTGTCCCGGCGCGACTTGTGGAAAATCGTTTACGCGCTCGTGGCGGAAGAGGGCATCGGCGTGCTGCTCTCCACGGCCTATCTGGATGAAGCCGAACGTTGCCACTTTGTGGTCGTGCTGCACGAAGGCGAAAAGATCGCCGACGGTGCGCCACATGAATTCCAGAAGGACGCGCGTGGGCGTGTTTTTCTGATCGATCCGCCGTCCGATGTGAAGCCCCGTCGCATCCAATCGCTGTTATCCGGTCGCCCCGGCATTCTGGACGCCACCATTCGTTCCGGACGGGTGCGCGTGGTGACCGCCACAGGGGGCCGGATGGCGCTCGACGCGCATCTGCCCGCACTGTGGCGCACCCGAATCCAGCAGCCGTCACCGTCGTTCGAGGATGCCTTCATGGCGCTGATTCCGCGTGCACAGCAGCCCTTGGATGCCATTGCGGCCGCATCCGAAGTACCGTCGCCGCGCAGCGATGAGGTGGTGGTGCGTGCGCGCGGCCTGCGCAAGTTATTCGGTGATTTCGAAGCGGTCAAAGCCTTGAGCTTCGATGTGTATCGCGGGGAAATTTTTGGCCTGCTCGGTCCCAACGGCGCGGGCAAGAGCACGACCTTCCGCATGTTGTGCGGTCTATCCAGCGTCAGTGCCGGTGAAATCAGCGTGGCCGGCAAAGATTTGCGCCGTTCGCGTTCGCCGGCGCGCGCCCGGTTGGGATACATGGCGCAACGGTTTTCATTGTACGGTCAGCTCAGCGTGCAGGAAAACCTGCTTTTTTACGGCCGCGCTTACGGTCTGGCCGGCCGGCCGTTGCAGCAGCGATTGGCATGGGCCTACGCGGAATTCGGACTGACGCGTTGGCGCGATCAGACCGCCGCGGAACTGCCCGGCGGCTACAAGCAGAGATTGGCCATGGCCGCTGCCCTGTTGCATGCGCCGGAGATTCTCTTTCTGGATGAACCCACTTCCGGTGTGGATCCGCTGGCGCGCCGCGAGTTCTGGCTGCGCATCAACGGGTTCGCCGAGCAGGGTGTCACCGTGGTGGTCACGACCCATTTCATGGAAGAGTCCGAGTACTGCGACCGCGTGCTGATCATGTCCCAGGGGGAGAGCCTGGCCATGGGTACGCCTGCTCAGATACGGGCGCTTGCCCGGTCTGAAGCAACCCCCGAGCCGTCCATGGAAGATGCTTTTATCGCCCTGGCCGAGGGGGCGATTACACCCACCCCACCTATCGGAGATATCGTATCGTGACTTCCGGCGCCCTTTTCCGCATGCGCATGCGCGGCATTTTGCGCAAAGAGATCCTGCAGATCCGGCGCGATCCCAGCAGCATCGCCCTGGCAATCTTTCTTCCCATGGTGCTGCTGTTTCTCTTCGGGTACGGGGTGTCGCTGGATGCTGAAAACGTGCCCCTGGCCGTGGTGCTCGACGACCACGCAGGTCCTGCCCGCGATGTGGCCGCGCGTTTCAGCGGCTCGCGTTACTTCGACATCCATCTGGCCACTTCCCTGGACGAAGCGCAGCGCTGGTTGGATGCGCGCCAAGTGGAGGGTATCGTGCACCTGCAAGACGATTTTTCAGCGAGGCTGGCCACCGGACAGGTGGCGCCGGTGCAGGTGATCGTCAATGGCGTGGATGCCAACCGCGCCCGTTTGATCCAGGGATATGCCCGCGGTGTGCTGCAAAAATGGGGCGCGCTGCGCCAGGCCCGTGGGGAAGCGGCTGCTGCCCCGGGTGTACGGGTGGTGCAGCGCATTTGGTTCAACGAAGGGGCGGTCAGCCGGAATTTCCTGGTGCCTGGACTGATCACCCTGATCATGACCTTGATCGGCATCTTGCTGACGGCACTGGTCGTGGCACGCGAGTGGGAGCGCGGCACCATGGAAGCATTGCTGGTCACGCCCGTCCGGCGTATCGACCTGTTGTTGGGCAAGGTGCTGCCCTATTTTATTCTGGGCATGCTGGGCATGGGGCTTTCGGTGGGCGTGGGCGTCACATTGTTCGAAGTGCCCTTTCGCGGCTCGATCGGAGCCTTGCTCCTGCTCAGTTCAATTTTCATGATGGCATCCCTGGGCTTCGGATTGCTGATCTCAGCGGCTATCCGCATCCAGTTCGTGGCCGCCCAGATCTCAATCGTGGCTGGCTTCCTGCCGGCCATTTTCCTGTCGGGTCTGCTGTTCGATCTCGAAAGTACGCCGCGGCCCATCCAGATTATGAGCCACATCGTGCCCGCCCGCTATTTCGTTGAAATCAGCCACACCCTGTTCATGGCCGGCGATGTCTGGCCGGTCCTGCTGCCCAATGCGGCGGCTTTGACTGGCATGGCAGCCTTGTTCATGACGTTGGCGTATCGCAAGATCAGCAAAAGACTGTAGGGTGAGGTGCCGGGACGCAGGCTTCTATGAAGTTCAAATGGATTTCATACAGTCGCCTGAAACGCAAAACCTAAAACGCCTGAGAGTGGATTTTTTTTCGATAAGAAATGGGACCTTTAATCCATGAGTGCTTTGCGCCGCATTGCGGCCTTGATCGTCAAAGAATTTGTGATGATCCTCAAGGACAAAAAAAGCCGTTTCGTGATCATCGGCCCGCCGTTGATCCAGTTCTTTGTCTTTGGGTATGCGGCCACGTATGATCTGAAAAATGTGCGCTATGCGGTTTTCGATGAAGCGCGCACCGCCGAATCGCGCGACCTGTTGGCGCGGCTGGATGGCTCTGACAGTTTCGAACGGGTTGCGACGCTTTCTGCTGCGCACCAGATCGATACCATGATCGATCATCAGAAAGCCCGCCTGGTCGTCCACATCGGACCGCGCTTCAGCCGCGACTTGTACAATGGGCATCCAGCTTCCGTGCAAGTGATCGTGGACGGCCGTAACTCCAATGTGGCGTTGATTGCGATGGGCTACATTGGCACCATCGTGGAGGATTACAACCGGAGTCTGGTCGAACGCGGGGTGCTCGAAAGGGGCCGCGCACCCGGCGTGACACTAATCGAGCGCGCCTGGTTCAATGCCAACCTGCAGAGCCGCTGGTATATCGTGTCGGCCCTGGGCGGCATCATCAGCATGGTGGTGGTCATGATCCTGACCAGCCTGTCGGTGGCCCGTGAGCGCGAGTTCGGCACTTTCGATCAGCTTCTGGTAGCGCCCTTCACCCCCGGCGAAATCCTTGTCGGCAAAGCCTTGCCCGGTATGTTTTTCGGCCTCATGGACGCGCTGCTATTTTCGGTGGGTGCGGTGTTCTGGTTCGGCGTGCCGTTGCGCGGCAGCATCATCGCATTGCTTCTGACCTTCATCTGCTTTATCATCGCTGTTGTGGGGGTGGGGTTGCTGGTCTCCTCGCTGGCCAAAAACATGCAGCAGGCCCTGCTGGGGTCATTCGTTTTTATGATGCCTGCCGTCATCCTGGCAGGTTTCACGACGCCCATTGAAAACATGCCCGACTGGCTTCAGACAGGCACCCTGATCAATCCTTTGCGCTACGTCATTGTGGCATTGCGCATGATTTTCCTCCAGGGTGCCGATACGGCCGCGGTTTGGCCGCAGCTGTGGCCCTTGATGACCATGGCCATTTTAATGCTGCCGCTGGCCGGGTGGCTTTTTCGACATCGTGCGCAATGATGAAGACTGGGTTTGTCGGAAGGTATTCAGTCGATTGTATTTGGTATGATGCACATTTCTGCATAGATTATGGAAGATAAGTAAAGGAGCAACAATGAAAATCGCGTTCCTGATGGATAAACTGCAATCGATCGATCCGGCATTCGAAACCACCAGCCATTTGATGTACGAATGCAACCAGCGTGGCCACAATGTCTATTTTCTGGAACCGCACGATATTTACATCCGCCGCAATGCGGTGGTGGCCCGCATGTACAACATCACCGTCTCTGCCGGTATGGCCATGCCGGAGTATTGGCAGGCCTTGATCGAATGCCTCAAGAAAGAGGATCGTATTTTCGAGACGGTCACCGAGTTGGATGCGCTTTTTCTGCGCAAAGATCCTCCCCTGAATTACCAGAGTCTGGAGTTCCTTGCCCCGGTGGGCCACAAAGTCTTCATGATCAACCGCACGGATGGGCAGATCATCGCCAACAGCAAGTTGTATGCGCTCAACTTTCCGAATAGTATTCCAGAAACGCATGTTTCGCGCGATCCCAAACGCCTGATCCGCATCATCGAAGGGTTCGGCGGCGCGATGGTCGTCAAGCCGCTGCAGGGTTTCGGTGGGGAAGGGATCATCAAAGTCAGTACACGCGATCGCGAAAACCTGATATCGCTGATTCATTACTACACCCGAGCCAGTCATCCTTACGAGGAGCGCGTACCGATCATGGTACAGGAATATCTCGAAGCTGCGCGCGAGGGCGATGTGCGCATTCTCATGCTCGATGGAGAGATCCTGGGGGCAATGCGGCGGGTACCCAAAGAGGGTGAGTTCCGCGCCAACGTCAAAGCCGGCGGCACCGTCATGCCGCATACGATTACCCCGCAGCAGCAGTTCATTTGCGCGACGATCAAGGATCGTCTGAGCCAGGACGGCTTGCATTTTGTGGGGATCGATGTGATCGGCGACAAGCTGATCGAAATCAATTGCGTGTCTCCGGGCGGCATTCCCCGCATCAACATGCTCGATGGGGTGAAACTGGAAACCAAGGTGATCGATTTCGTCGAGCGCAAAGTTCGTGAACGCGCCGCTGAACTCGACGCATCGACCGGCGAGGCACGCGCTCAGAACGTCCCCTGAATTGTCAAAGAGGTTTTCTATGACCGAGTTCGAACGTCACACCAGCGCTTTGCTTGAGAAAATCAGGCAAAACGCGCCCTTGATCCACAACATCACCAACTGGGTCGTCATGAACAGTTCGGCCAATATTCTGCTGGCGCTCGGCGCCTCGCCGGTGATGGCGCACAGCCCGCAAGAGGTCGAGGAGATGACCGGCATGGCCGGTGCGCTGGTCCTCAATATCGGAACGCTGCAGGCCGATTGGGTAGAAACCATGATCCTGGCCGGCCGGACTGCCAACCAGCGCGGCATTCCGGTCGTCCTCGATCCGGTAGGGGCGGGCGCCACGGCCTTGCGCACAGCTTCGGTCAAAAAGATCATGCAGGCCTGTTCGGTGGCGGTCGTGCGCGGCAATGTCTCGGAGATCCTCGCGATCGGGTCCTCGGCGGTCAAAACCAAGGGGGTGGACTCCGCGCTGGGAATGTCCGATGCCATCGTCGACGCTGCCCGGCAGATGGCCCTTGATCACCGTTGCATCATTGCCGTTTCGGGAGCGCAGGATTGCATCACCGACGGCCAGCGGGTCTTCCGGGTCCACAATGGTCAGGCGTTGATGACCAAGGTAACCGGTGGGGGATGTGGATTGTCGGCCGTGACGGCCGCCTTCTGCGCGGTGGCTGACGGGGACTATGCGGCCGCGACAACCGCGGCCTTCGCATTTTACGGGCTCTGCGCGGATATGGCCATTCGCACGAGCGACAAGCCCGGCAGCTTTTTTGTGGCTTTTCTGGATTGCCTTTATTCAGCCGGCGCGGACGAGATTCGAAAATATCTCAAGGTCAGCGGGAATGGCTGAGACGGCTTCGCCGAAGTTGCGCAGATCCCCAGTTCAGGACAGGGTGCATCGCCCCTGCAAATGCAATTGCAATATCTCTTCCAGTGCTTTCAGCGCCGTGCGCGATTCATGGGCCAGTGCCGGATCGGCCAGATCTGCTGGCGACAGTGTCTCGCGGTAGTGGGCATGCACCCACGCCACCAGCGCGGCGTGTAACTGCTCGTCAAACAGGACGTGCGGATGGACGGCCGCCAGCTCCTCCGTCGTCAACACCACGCGCAGACGCAGGCAGGCGGGGCCGCCGCCGTTTTGCATGCTCTCGCGCACATCGAAGTAGTGGACAGCGGTCACGGGGGCGTCATCCGCCGTCAGCAGTGAATCCAGATAGGCTTTCACCGCAGCATTGCGCCGGCATTCCAGGGGCGCGATCAGAGCCATGCCGCCAGCCGGCAAAGTCACCAATTGCGCGTTGAACAGGTAGCTTTCAACCGCTTGCGCCACACTCACCTGCGTGCGTTTTACGCACATCCGCTGCAGGTTGCGCCCCAGCATCCGCTCCAAGCGCGCGATCACCGCAGGCGTATCCACAAACGCATCCTCATGATAAAGAAAGGCGGTTTCATTGGCCACCGATATCACGTCATTGTGAAACACGCCCTGGTCTATCACCGCCGGGTTTTGCTGCACCAGAAGGACTTTTTCAGGGGCGAGCCGATGGCGGCGGCAAGTGGCCTCGCAGGCTTCTTTGGTCTGCCTGGCCGGATACCTGGCGGGCAGCCGGCCATCTTGCGCTGTGCGTCCATAGACCAGCATCTCCACTCCGGCCTCGCCGTGGCCGGGTGCAAAGCGCACATGATTGGCAGCCCCCTCGTCGGCGAATAGGGCCTGCCGCGGCAAGGGGCGGTGATGCACGAACCGCCTCGGATTGGCAAAAATCTGCCGCAGCACCTGTGCGGTACCAGCCGGCTCCAGTGAACGGTGCAGCGTGGTGGCCAGATTGGCCGGCGTAAAATGCACTCTGCCGTCCTGGGAATCCGCACTGGGCGTGACGGTGGCCGCATTGGCCGCCCACATGGCCGACGCCGAATACGCATTGGCCAGCAGTTGCGGGTGGGCGGCGGCCTGATCAATGATTTGCTCTTCAGAGCCGTCAAAGCCAATCTGTCGCAGAAAGGAAAAATCCGGTCGCGGTTGCGGCGGCAGTACGCCCTGCTTCACACCCATCGCATGCAGCCGGTGCATCTTGGCCAGACCCTGCAGGGCGGCCGCTTTGGGTGAAGAGACGCTGCCGCGGTTTTTCTCCGAGGCCAGGTTGCCGAACGACAACCCGGCATAATTATGCGTTGGTCCGATAATCCCGTCAAAGTTGACCTCATAAGCGTTCATTGTTTTCCTTCACTGATGTCCTGCTTAGCCCACAACCGTATTCCGTTTAACCCTCCAACCCCGGACTGGCCGTCTGAGGCATGCGCACCCTGTCGATTTCCATTGACGCCACCGGATAGGCGCAGTAGTCGGCCGCATAGTAAGCGCTCGGCCGGTGGTTGCCCGACAGGCCGATGCCGCCGAATGGCGCTGTACTAGCCGCGCCGGTCGTCTGCCGGTTCCAGTTCACCAACCCGGCGCGTACCTGCCGGCGGAATCGTTCATACAGGTCTGCATGGTCGGTGAAAATGGCTGAGGTCAAGCCATAGGCCGTGCGATTGGCTTCGCTGATTGCCTGGTGAAAATCGGGCACGCGAATGATTTGCAGCAGCGGTCCGAAATGTTCCTTGTCCGGCCGCTGATCCGCGTGGGTCATATCGATGATGCCGGGCGAAAGAAAGGGCCGTTTTTCCTTCAACTGTGTCATCGCCAGCAGGATGTCTCCACCTGCTGCTCTCATGTCCTGCTGGGCCTTGAGCAGTTTCTGCGCCTCGGGCATGCTGATGAGCGGCCCCATGAACGGTTGGGGGTGTTCGGTGTAGGCGCCTATGCGTATCCGGCGGGTCATTTCCAACAGCCTTTGCAAAAATGCATCGCCTTTTTCATCGTCGCAAACGATCACCCGGCGCGCGCAGGTGCAGCGCTGGCCGGTGGTGATGAAGGCCGACTGGACGGTCAGGTATGCCGCCGCTTTCAGATCTTCCACCGCCCACACCAGCAGCGGGTTGTTGCCGCCCATTTCCAAGGCCAGGATCTTTTCGGGCCGGCCGCCGAATTGTGCATGCAATCTTTGGCCGGTCTCGGAACTGCCGGTGAAAAACAGGCCGTCCACCTGCGGATCGGCCACCAGGGCGGCGCCGACCTCTCCGGCGCCCTGCACCACGTTCAACACACCTTCGGGCAGGCCTGCCGCCTGCCAGCACCGTACGGTCTCCTCGGCCACCAGGGGGGTCAGTTCACTGGGTTTGAACACGACCGTGTTGCCCGCCAACAGGGCCGGAACGATATGCCCGTTGGGCAAGTGGCCGGGAAAATTATAGGGCCCGAGCACGGCCACGACGCCATGCGGGCGGTGCCGCACCACACTGCGTACACCGCCGACCATGTCTTCGCGTCTGCCCGTGCGTTCAGCATAGGCCTTGGCCGAAATCGTTGTTTTGGCGATCATGGCCGCTACTTCCGTGCGCGCATCCCAGAGCACCTTGCCGGTTTCCCTGGCAATGGTCACGGCTATACGTTCTTTGTTCTTCTCCAGGAGGTCGCCGAATCGAGCGATCACCTCCAGACGGTTCATCACCGTTTTGGTGCCCCAGTCGAAAAATGCGCGGCGCGCGTTGCGTACGGCCGCCGCCACCTCGGTGGGGCTGGCCGCAGGGCCTTCCCAGATCACCTCTCCGCTGGCCGGATCGGTCGATCGGATTGTCTTGGCGATTGTCTTTGGCATCACTCATCTTTCACACACGCCGGCCTGCACCGGCACTTTGGGGGGTGGGAACTGGGGTGCAAAGCGGACGTGAGCGCCTTTTTCTACGCGCAGGCGCTGCGCTGTTTCCGGCGACAGGGCCACGCTGCCGTCCGTATTCTGCTGCAATTCGTCGAGCACGAATCGAAGGTCATGCAGGATCGTGTTGCCGATCATGAAACGTTCATCCGACTGCACTTGCCCCACGGCGGCCACTTCGGCCCTTTGGCTGCCGCACACGGTGGCGATGCGCATACGTTCGGCTTGCAGGGTCGGCCCCGCATCGAACACATCCACATAATCCTCGTGATAAAAGCCTTCTTCTATCAATATGCGCGCCGCTGGTTCAGACGGCGGATAAATCCGGCCGATAACGGCCTGTGCCGCCGGCGGCAACAAGGTCACGTAAATGGGGTAGCGGGGCATCAGATCGGAGATGAACTGGTTGCCCTTGGTGGCATTGATATAATCGGCCTGGTGGTATGGCATCTGGAAAAAATGCCGCGCCAGGTTGTTGTAAAACGGGGAATCTCCGCCAGGCTCCTGTACGCCGCGTATTTCGGAAATCACAGTCTCGGAGAACAGGTCGGGAAACTCCGCCATCATGAGGAAACGGCAACGCGACAGAAACCGCCCCAGAGCACTGCGGCGATACTCCGCGTGCAGAAACAGCGAGCCGATCTCGGTTGCACCGGTGAAGTCGTTGACCATGTGCAGTACCTTCTGGCGCGAATAGATGCCAAGATCGGCGTTGGCCTGCACGAGGGTCGACAGCTTGTAGCTGTAGAACGGATTGAACAACCCCACATGGGCCTTGATGCCGGTGGTCCCCACGATACGGCCTGAGCCCAGGTCTTCGAGCACGAACAGAAAAGTATGCTCGTCGGGCCGCGGCGGCGTGCCGGCGAAACTATCCACCGCGTGCGCGATCTTGCGGTGCATGACCTTGTCATCCTGGGGCAGCGACGTCATCCCGAAACCCGCCAGCTTGGCCAGCTCCATCAAGGGGGCATGGTCATTCAACGTGACCGGGCGTAATACCAGTGTCTTCATTTTACAATCGCTCCTCTCCGCTGGCCAACCGCATCAGCAGCAGCGCACTGATTTTGGCACGTTCGGCCAGACTGTCGAGCAGGGCATATTCGCGATCGCTGTGCAGATTGCCGCCGCGCACACCCAGTGTGTCCACATTGGGCAGGCCTGCCGCGGCCAGATTATTGCCATCGCAGCACCCGCCCGTCGCCTGCCAGGTCAGCGGAACCCCCAGCATGTGCCCGCATGCCGCCACCGCCGCGAACAACTTTTCATTCGCAGGGCTGATCGGTTTGGGCGGGCGCGCAAAACGGCCGTGTCGCTGCAGGGTGATGCCGTCCCGCTCGAGAAACAGGTGGTCCAGCCGGTCCAGTTTTTCTTCGAGCCATTGCTGGTCTGTCACTGTCGATACGCGCACGTTGAAGCGCAGAATCGCCAGATCGGGCACCATGTTCACTGCCCCGCCGCCCGCCACCTGGCCGGGATTGATGGTAACCCCCTCGCGCAAATGGTTCAGTGCAAACAGCGCTTGCGTATATTCTGCCAGCGCGACGATGGCGTTGCGTCCAGCATGGAAATCGCGACCGGCGTGCGCCGCCCGCCCGCGCAGCACGACCGTAAAGTTGCCACTGCCCTTGCGTGCGCCGGCGAGTGTGCCGTCGGCCAGCGCCGGTTCATACAGCAAGCCCACCTGGTTCCGCCGGGCACACGCTGCCAGCAACCGCGCCGAACCGGGCGATCCGATTTCCTCATCCGGGTTGATCACGACTTCCCATCCGATCCCCGCCGCGTAAGGGCTGCGCTCGAGGGCCTGCAAAGCCGTCAGCATGACCACCAGCCCGCCTTTGAGGTCTGCCGCGCCGGGGCCGTTCAAGCGGCCGTTTTGACGGCGTGGTTCCTGGAAAGGGTGATCCTTGCCGAATACCGTATCCATATGGCCTCCGAGAAACACTTTCAGGGAGGCCTCCGGCCGTTTGACCAGGTGCAATACTTTGCCGAGCTGAAGTGCCTGCAGGTTACCGGCCTCATCGACATGGTCCACAGGATCGCATTCGAGTACTTCCATCGTGCCCCCGAGCACGGAGAACGCCTCCTGCAGCGCCGATAGCATGCGCGCCAATCCCTCCCGATGGGTAGTGCCTGAATTGATGCGCGACCAGGCCGCCAGGCGCTGCGCCATTGGCGACTGTTGCTGCTCGATCCAATCGAGATATGGGTGATAACGGTTCATAAGCCGTCTCTTCCCGGATCATCGGCTTATGAAAGCCGAAAGGTGACTTAAATCTATGTATTGCGCACAAACTCCGCAATGGCCGACCGCAGACGCGTCATTCCCTCTGCGAGATCGTCGGCAGTGATGGTGAGCGGCGGTAGAAAGCGAACCACGTCAGGGCCGGCCTGCAGCACAAGGACGCCATGTTTGCGGGCGATTTCCATCAGGTCGCCGGAGCGCCCCTGGTAAAAATCGTCGAGCACAGCGCCGATCATGAGCCCGCGCCCGCGCACTTGTGCGAAGATCGCATGGTCATCGTTGATCCTTTTCAGGGCGCTGTGTAATTGGAGGCCTCGGGCGTGCACATTGGCCATTACTGCCGGGTCGCACACGTGCCGCAAGACCACCCGTGCTGCCGCGCAGGCCATGGGATTGCCGCCGAAGGTCGATCCGTGGGAGCCGAACTGCAGCACCTCCGCGACTTTAGCGCCGGCCAGCATCGCACCGATCGGAAATCCGCCGCCCAGGCCCTTGGCGCTTGTCAGAATGTCGGGCTTTACGCCCTCTTCCCACATATGGCACCACAGCTTGCCCGTGCGGCCCATGCCGCATTGGACCTCGTCCACTACCAAAAGGGCATCACGGCGGTCGCAAAGCGCTCGCACGAATTTCAAAAATCCCGGTTTGGCGGGTATCACGCCACCTTCGCCCTGTACCGGTTCGAGCATCACTGCCGCGGTTTTGGGTGACATCCGATTTTCCAGGGCGGCTTCGTCGTTGAAAGCCTCGCAATGCACGAATCCCTCTGGCAAGGGTTCGAAACCATCCTGGTATTTCGGTTGTGCCGTGGCCGTCACCGTGGCCAGGGTCCGGCCGTGGAACGCCCCCTTGAAGGTGATGATTTCGCGTTCCCGTGGACTTTTGCCGCGCTGCGCCGCCCATTTGCGGACCAGCTTGATGGCTGCTTCGTTGGCCTCGCTGCCGGAATTGCAAAAGAACACCCGGGTGGCAAACGCTGATGACGTTACCAGTTCCTGGGCCAGTTTTACCGCGGGTTCGGTGAAGTAAATGTTGCTGGTATGCCACAAGCGGCGCGCCTGCGCGGTCAGTGCGTCGACCAGGGCCGGATGCTGATGCCCCAGCGTATTGACGCCGATGCCCGCGCCAAGGTCTATGTGATCATGGCCTTCAAGATCGAACAGCTTTGAACCTTTCCCGTGAGCGATGATGGCATGCCGGGGTTTGTAGTTGGGTACATAATAGCGATACCCGGCCGCGACCAGCGCTTTGGTTCGTGAATTGGTGCGATCATCGTCATTGCGGTCCATGCGTCCTCCTATGGCTACGATTTCGCCAGGCTGCGATCCACACATAAGATAAGCTTTGTACGCGTCTTTTCATTGTCCGCAAGGCCACAAAGAAGATAGGCGGCGATGTCACGCAAGCGTTCGCGATTTCATGCGCATGACGGATGCTTTAGGCGGGGGGGCAAGGGGCACACACAGATGTGAGGAAAGGGAAAACCCCGCGCGGCCCAAAGGCCGCACGACTCATTGACGCAGGTTAGCCGATCGTGCGTTTGACGATGCCGAGCACTTTGTCGGGGTCGAACGGCTTGGGGATAAACCCGACCGCGTCCTTGATGGCATGATCGCCATCGATGCCGCTGATGACCAGCACCGGCGTGTCGCGCAGGTCCTTATCCTGACGCAGTTTGCGATAGAAGCGCGGCCCCCAGTCGCCCGGCATTTGCAGATCCAGCGTGATCAGGTCCGGCTTTTCTGATCGTACCCGCTGCAGTCCTTCCATGCTGCTCGAGGCGGTGCAGACCGCATACCCGTTGTCTTCCAACAGCGCCTGCAGATATCTGACAATGACCGGATCGTCATCGATGACCAATATTTTCTTTGTCATGGAGATCCCTCCACTTTCATTTTTTGACATGGCACTCCCCGCATGTCACAGGCCCTGTCCGCTGCTGCAGGTGGCACCCCTTGCAGTTCCAGTGAAAGGCCTTGCGTAAGCCGGGCACGGTGCCCTTGTCTTCCTGTGCGTGGCAATCGGCGCAGCTTTGATCTTCGGATGATTCGTCTTCTATTTTACGGCCGTTGTCATCGAATAGATGGTGACAGCGGGCACAATCGTCGATGCCGGCGGTGTCATTGTGATCGTCGTGGGCAAACACGGCCGGCGGGCGTATAGGGCAGTCGAAGGCGCTGCTGTCCACCGCACGCATATCCTCCTGCGAGTAGACATTCATTGCCGGCAAAACCATGACCGTCAGCAGCAGCAAAACGAAGACACCTGTTTTTACCATCTTGCTCACCCCGTGTTGTTCCTTCTATTCGGACCCGTCCGGTTTTTCCATGCATTCATAGATGATATCGCTGAAGAATTTGATCTCCAGATCGATGCCATGATGATGGACGATGTCATGTAGACCGCTGTGGCAATTATGACAGGGCGCGATCAATGTGTGGGCGCCACGGCTTTTGGCATCGAAGAGTTGTTCGGCCTTGACGCGGTTGCCGGCCACGCGCGCGTTTTTATACGGAGGTCCGCAGTTGATGACGCCACCGCCGGCCCCGCAGCAATAATTGTGTTCGCGGTTGGGGTGCATTTCGATCAAATTATCGCAAAGTTGATGGACCACGTAGCGCGCTTTTTCATGTAAGCCGCCGCCGCGCACCACATTGCAGGGATCGTGCAGGGTTACCGGATGGCTGTATTTGCGTGCGATTCTGAGTTTGCCGGTTTTGAGCAAATCGTAGTAGAACGCAATGGCGTGGACAATCGGCACCGGCGGTTGCGCCCAGCCCAGCCAGCGGTTGCCGGTGTCGTACACCGAACGGAAGGCATGGCCGCACTCGCCCATCACGATCTTTTTGACTCTCAACCGTGTAGCGGCTTCGAAATGGGTTCGCTTGATGCGTCCCATGATTTCATAGTCACCGGTGAACATGGCCATATCGCTGTTGTCCCAGCCGATGTCGGAGGGCATGGTCCAGTCGACGCCCGCCACGTGCATGATGGCGGCGGCCTGGTAAATCAGCTGTGCCTGGAATTTGGGTTCGGGAGCGATAACCGAATACATGATCTCGGCCCCCTCCTTATCCAAGGGGATGCGCAGCGAGGGAATTTCGGCGCGCGCCTCGTCTTCCTGCCATTGCAGGGTGTCGATCCATTCGTCCTCTTTGACCCACATCTGGTTCATGGTGCTTGCATGGCTGTGGGCGGTATCCTGCAGGTAAAGCGGCGTGGCGCCCAACTTATGGATGATGCGGCGCACCACGGTCATGAGATAGGCGATATCGATGCCGAACGGGCAGAAGGCAACACAGCGCTTGCACAGGTTGCACTCGGTATGCGCAATGCGGACGGCCCTGCGGATGAAATCCGTATCCACTCGGCCTTTGTTTTTGACCATTGGCCAAACGGTCTGCTTTACTTTGCCGACCGGCGAATAGTGGGGGTCTCTGTCTCTGGAAAGAAAAAATTGGCAGGCTTCCGAGCAGAGTCCGCAATGGATGCAGGTGTCCATATAGGCCTTGAAGCGCGCGCCGGTTTCGCCTTTTAAAACGCTGTTGATGACCGCCTGGATCTTCTCCGGCGTGAGTCGGGACAGAGCCGCCTCGACCCCGTCATCCATAATTTCGGAAGGTTCTTTATGGCGTTCGTTCATGGTTTTTCCTGACGATTGCTTCGCATATTGGATATCTTTTCACTGATTTTATTCGAGGCTACCAGTCGCGGGCATGTCTTACGGCTCCGAATTCCGATCCGATATATGCCCTGGTCAACCATCCGGATAGCATATGGCGCAGTCGTGTAAAGGGAATCAACGCCAGCAGGAGCTCGCCGCTGACCATGTGCGCAATGGTCATCCACGGTCCCGCCGGCCATTGATGATAGGCCAAAAAGCCGGTGACGAATGGCGCGGCCGTCAAGACCAGCAGCAGATAATCGGATGCGTCGCTGACAAAACGCACTTCAGGGCGCAGCACGCGTCGCAATGCGAAAAAGAGGCAGGCGGCCACGACAACCAGCGTCATGACGTCCACCACCGCGTCGGGCAATGTCCACCAGCTCAGGTTCCAGGCTTCATCCCAGAGCACCACGTGGGATACGATAAACACGGGGGCTGCGATCAGGCTGATGTGAAAAATGAAAGTAACCCCGGTCAAAATCGGATTGCGCCGCCACCCCATGGCGAAAAAGGGAATCAGCCAGTGCAGGATCGAACGCAGGCTGTAGCGCAGGCTCATGTAGGAGAAGATAAAAGGTTCGCTTTGGCGCACCTGCCGCAGCATGCTCAGCAACCGATAACATAATCCGCCAAAGAAGAAAAGGAAAGCCGCCCAAGCCAGTGGTCCGGCCACAAAGGCGTATAAACTAGTCATAGGGATCGTCCTCCCTCCGCAGCATGACGCTTATAAGAAGATCCGAATACCGCCGCAATTTAGAGCCGGCTTTGCTGGAGGTGATACGCGCTTTCTCATGCATATTCCATAAAGGGTTAACGTTCAGAACTTTTCGACAACTTTCCGGCAATACCCGTTCTGATTCATTGTGGGCAGCAGGAGGCGCCGTCCGTCCGGACTGAAAAACGGCTCCCAGTTCCGTTCAAACGCATGCGGCCAGATGCGGTCGTCGACCGCGAACGTGAAGGCGCCGTCCATTTCCACCTTGACGGCGACGCTGCCGCTGCCATCCGGCGCAAATACCGGCGGCCATGCACGCTCGAAGCGGTGCTGCCAGGGTTTGCCGTCGACCACGACCGTCCAGTGATCTTTTTCTTTGGCCAGGGCGGCGATGTGCCGGCCATCCGGGCTGAAGGTCAGATCGCTGACCATGCCTGCGAAGGTCACCGGCCAGGGATGGCCGTCCACAACCACGGTCCAGCGTCCGAAGGCGGTGGCCGCGATGGCTGCCAGGCGCGAACCGTCGGGACTGAAACGCTGCTGCCATAGTTGTGCGAAGGGCCGCTGCCACAGCAGTTCACCATCTTGAGCCATTTTCCAGTGGCCGTCCTTACGCACCGGCGCCACCACGTGACCGGTAACCGGATCAAAACTGGGGGCCCATACACACGTGTATTGTTGCGGCCAGGGTTTGCCATCGACCACAATGGTATAGTCGTACAGGCTTTGGCGCACTTCGGCTGCCAGGTGCTGCCCGTCGGGGCTGAATACCAGGTGCCACACATTGACAAAGGTGCTGCCCCAGGCGGTGCCATCGACCGCGGCGCTGAAAGTGCCTTCCTGAAAGGCCTCTAACTGTCCTGAATCGGCAACCTTGACCTGGACGGCGCCGGCGGTGCGGTCGCCTGAGGGACTGAGTGCAGAATAAGCGATGGTACCGAAATCGTTCGGCCATACTTCGCCGTCAAGGGCCATGGCATAGCGGCCCCCTTGCTGAATGGCGGCCGCGATATGCTGCCCGTTTTCACTGACCAATGGGTGCCAGATGTAGTCGAAACTTTCCGGCCAGGTTTGTCCGTTCACGGCCAGCGTCCATTGGCCGTCCGCCGACACCAGGGCTGTCGCACGGCTGTCCGGTGTGAAGCGCAACCGCCAGATTTTATCGAAAGGGGTATCCCAAAGGGCACCGTTTACACAGACATTGAAGGCTTGGTCATCTAAAGCAACGATTGCGGCAACGGATTCTCCGTCCGCACTGACCTGATATTCTTGTACCTGCAGGAAGCGCTCGGTCCAAGATTTCGTATCAACGCGCTTTTCACCGATAGACCAGTCCCACGCCGAGCTGACGACCATTATGCCTCCTTGGATGGGCTGGATTCATCGTCTGCAGCGATCGTTTACGCTGCCTGGGCAAGGACGTTAAGGAGGGCGATGAATACCATTCATGTCTCAGGGTGGATTAAGAATGGGGAGATGTCAAGGCCAAAATCAGAAGGAACTTTCATTGTTGAAAGGGTGCACTCCCGCGGGCGGCGTGCTGATTGACCGGGGCAGTCGAATGGTGAAAAGCGCGCCATTGCCGGGACTGGACACGGCGCTGATGCTACCCCTGTTTTTCTCCAGGATGCGGCTGGCAATAAATAGCCCCAGTCCGCTGCCTTCTTTTTTGCGGCTAATGAAATAAGGCGTGAAAATCTTGTCCAGGGTGTCGCTGTCCATGCCGACGCCATTGTCGCCAACCGTGAAAAAAAGGTGATCCGGATCGACATGGGCTTCCAACGTGATCACATGGCGTTTGCGACCATCCGGGTCGGTTGTGCACGCCTCGACGGCGTTGTCCAGCAGATTGGCCAATATGGCCTGCAGCATGCCGGGGTCGATTTCGGTTTCTTTCAGATCGTCGACGGCAGTGGCGATCAACGCGATGCCGTGGCGCTCGATTTTAGGTCGGATCTGGTCGGCTACATCGCGTATAAAGGTGCCTACATCGATGCGCTGCCATTTCAGATCCTTTTCCTTGGCATAAAAAAGGATGTCGTTGACCATGTTGCGGATGCGGCTCATGACCACGCGCACAGTATCCCAACCTTCTTTGATCTGGGCCTGATCGTCTTTGGCAAAACCGCGATCCACCAGGTACATGCCGCCATCCAGCCCGGTCAGCAGCCCCTTGATGGCGTGAGAAACCGAGCCGACCATCAACCCGAGAGACGCCAACTGTTCCTGCAGCCGGCGGATTTGGGTGACATCCGTGGACATTTCGATGACATGAGTGATCGTGCCGCTACTGTCTTGCAGGGGCGCGGTCTGAACGAGCATGCGACGGATGGCATCCTGGGGGCCGGAGGCCTCCTTTTCGCAATGGTGGGGCAGGCCATCTGCGAAGGTTTCGGCCACTGGGCATTGCGGGCAGGCGCTGTCACGTTGCTGGTAAACTTGATAGCAGTGTGCCCCGGACGTGCTGCTGAAATCCTCCCGGAAGCGCCGATTGGCTTCGATGATGCGCAAATCGCGGTCCTGAACGGTGATATAGCAGGGCGCTTCATTGAAGAGTTGTTGATAGCGTTGCTGTGCCGAACGCAGGGCGTCCTGCAGGCGGCGGATTTCAGCGACATCGGCCGCGATTTCCACCACCAGTTCGACCCGCCCGGCGGCATTGCGAATGGGTGCGGTGTGGACGACCACCGGCGACTCGCTGCCGTCCGGGTAGGTGAGCGTCGTACTGATCCGCTGGCCCTGGCCGCTGCTGAAAGTCGCCTCGGCCGGACAGGGTGTCTCTCCGATGTACAGGTCAGCACTGGCGCGGTTCGCGGGGGGGCCCATCTTGTCGATGAAGCGTTGATTGGCCGCGATGATTTTTAGATCCGGCGAATGGATCGAAACCATGCAGGGCAAGTCGTTGAAACAGGCGATGCCGCCATCCAGGTCGCCGGTGATGTTCTGCAAGGCGGAAGTCAGTCCTTCCAGGGTCTGGCCGACCGCGGCGCGCCGTTCGGCGGCAATCAGCTGGGCCGACTTTTCTTCGACCAGTTTTTCAAGATCTTCGGTGTAGTCCCGTAATTGGCGGCGCATCCGGATTCTATCATTGGCGCGTTTGAGGGCGATCTCCAGCGCATCATCGTTGATCGGTTTGGTGACGAAGTCGGTCGCTTCCAGCTTCAGGCAGCGGATGGCCAGATCCATGTCCCCATGGCCGGTCAGGACGATGACCTCCGTGTCGGGTGATTCGTGTTTGATCCGTTGCAGCAGTTCGATGCCGTCCATCACCGGCATTTTGATGTCAGTGATCACGATAGGCGGCCGCAGTTCGTGGAAGATTCGCAGACCCTGCCGACCATCCGCAGCAGCCCGGACAAGGTACCCCAGATCGGCCAGAGCGATCCCCAGCACCGTGCGAATGCCTTCTTCATCGTCGACCAGCAGGAGTGTGGTGTCCATGGTATCGAGGACTCTATAGCCGTCGTATCGGAAACGGTCGCGGATTGCCCGACCCATTCGGCCTGTATCCGTAAGACCCCGGTTTCCAGTCTCGCGTGATGTTTTTGGACTTAGCTTTCTTGAACGATACCACTAAAATGATAAAATAGACAAGTGGGTCGTTGCCTCCCTTGCCTCCCCTGATCTACCGGGCGTATTGCCAGCCGGTACCTATCATACAGGTGGCTGCAGGAGACGGGTGCGGCAGCGGCTGCAATTGACATCGAAAGTGGAAATCGGTTGCCCCTGGCACACAGCCAAAATGATTTAAATTGCCGCGGGGGTATGCTAAGGATGAATCCTTGGTAGCTGTAAGATGGTGCCGGGTTTGGTTTAATGGTAATAGTATGCAGCGAGGAGGATTCCATGTCGGAAGATGGCATTTATGCGGCGGCTCAGAAGATTCGGTTGGACCTGGTCACCCTGTTTCACAAAGCGATCGAGAGCAGTATCGCGCCATTGAATCTCAAAATGGACCCCGAGATCGGACAGGAAATTCGGGAGAGAATTGCTGTATTGATGTTTGACGAGATGGTCAACGACATGCCGATGGTGCCATATCTGTCCGTGTGGGAGGATGGCGCCAAAGAGATCGCGCATGCCTACATGAGCCCCAAAATTGTGGAAATCAGCGGCTATTCGCCGCAGGAACTGCTCAGTGTCGGCTATGTGAACATCGTCCAAGGCGATATCATCAGCTTTTACCGGGAGCAAGTCAGTGCGGAGGAAAAAGTGAATCCACTACCTGAAGCCCGGAATAAACGGATGGGCGGGTTTCTCGAGAACCGCCATTGGGAGGGGTGCTACAAACTGGAGACCAAAGATGGTCGGCAGATCTGGGTCATCGATCGATCCACCATCACTCGTTTCCGGAACACCGCCAAGGGCAATGTCATTTGTCTTTCGTGTGGCGTTTTGCTGGAAAGCACCGAACTGCTCGAAAGAAAAAAGTAAGTTTCAGCCCAGCACCTGTCCGACCACAGCCAGAAGGCGGTCGGGATCGGGTGGTTTTTCCATGTAAGCCTGGGGAGGCGGCAACGGTGTATCGCATTGCGCATTGAGCATGGTGATGTAATGCCTGAAGGCGCTCTCCGTCACGGCCGATAGCATGATCACCGGAATGCACGCCAGTTGCGGATCCTCCTTGAGCGCTTTGTACAGCCAAGCGCCCCCGTCGCCGGGCATCATTACATCCAGCAGAATCAGGTCCGGGTTCAACTGGCGGACTTGGGCCAAGCCTTCGCGACCGTTGCGCGCGACCACGGCATGGAAGCCGCTGGTCTCAAATAGCGTCGACATGAAAATGCGCATGTCCAATTCATCATCCACGATCACAACGGTGCGTTTAACCGGGGCGTTTTCTGCCATATCTTCGTTTCGGCTCTCTTCACCTTCTACGCTGAGGTGTCGACCGTTTTGTCCAATCGATTGACAGATGCGACCGGGCAGGCCGACCGCAGAACGACCTGTTCGACGGTGCTGCCCAGCAGTGCTTGCTCTGGATCGATTTCGCGTGTGTGATGGGCCATGACGATCAGATCGGCTTGGCGCTCGCGGGCCTGCTTCAGAATTTCCACATAGGGAACGCCTTCCCGCACCATGACCGTAACCTTTTCATACCCCTTGAGTTGAGGCAAATAGAGGTTTTCAATCTTGCCGCGGACGGTCGCGATGTGGGCTTCGATCTCTTCCTGAGATTTGATTTGTCCGACTTCCGTGCCAGCCAGATCTACAGCATGAAAGATATGCAGATTGGCGTCGACCTCCCTGGCCAGTCGGGCCGCCCACAGGAACGCGGCTCCCGAAGCCTTTGATAAATCGATGCCCACGACGATGTTCGAAAAGAGTTTCCAACAGGTGGTGCAGGGCCGGCTGATGATCACCACCGGGCAGCGCGCGCCCTTGGCGACTTTCTGCATCGTGCTGCCCACCACATTGCGAAAGCGTGAAGCGCCGATATCTTCCGGTCGGGTGTGGGCGCCCATGACGATCATGTCCACATCTTCGTCACGCGCTTTGCGCAGGATCTCGCGATGGGGCACGCCTACGGCCGCCTCCAATGTAACGTTTTCGGTGTCCTTGAGCAGGTCGGCATACGTGTTGCGCATTTCTTCTTTGACCCAATCGACATAATCGGGATCGACTTGTTCTCTTTCCCCGGTGCGCACATCGGTGACAAAGGGGCTGAAGCCATGCGTGGGAATGCCCAGCACATGAAAGACGATGAGCCGCGCATCCCATTTGAGCTCCAGATCAAATGCGACTTTGGCCGCATTGTCACACACCGGCGAAGCGCTTGTGGCAAACAGGATTTTTTTAAACATGGTTTGGCTCCTTAAGTTGGCACGCTTTGGGTGTGCCGTGAAAGCTGAGTTCCCAGGCAATGCTGTCGATCAATTCAAAAAGGCTGTATGTGGTGTCGAAAGTAAAAACATCCATCCGGTCTCCGAAAACCACATGCCGCAGCACCCCCAGGCGCAAAGGCATATCCAAAAGAAAATCCAGTGCCAATGAGCGGATTTCGTGGGGCGAATCGGTCTGGGCGGCGCTGAACCCTTTTAAGGAGTTGTAGATGTCGATGCGGGCGCGACCCGGATGGCCGACCATTTCGATGGTTTTGGTCAAAACGAGTGCGTCGAAGGCCTGCCAGCGGCAGTCTTCGGCAGGGGCTTGCCGGTACTGCTGCAGCAGCAAAGGATAGAGTTCTCCCAGCTGAATCAGGATGGGATAAATTTCAAACAGGTGAAAATAGGTGCGCAGCCGGCATGCATCCGCAAGCAGCACCTGATGGCCGAGATAGGCCAAAGGGGCAACGACGATGGTGCGGCCATCGGTCAGCAAGCGTCCGTCCGGTTGCAGGTGCACCTGGTTCATGATCGACCTTTGTTTAGTCGTAATCGTCAGATGTTGAATCGGTGACCTGCCCGAACCGATTCAACGCATCGACGCTTTGAAAAATCGACACTATTACTCTTCTGGTCTCAAATGTTCGGGTACGATGACCATTTTCAACAACAACGGCTTTAAAAATGACCAGCGGATGCCGATGTGGTAAATCTCTTCGAGGTCGCGAATGGCATCCCAGCAGTTGTGGCAGGGCGACACCACAAGCTTGGCGCCGGTGGCCAGAATCTGGTCGCGCTTGACCTTCAGGCCCACGTTGCGCTGTTCGCGATAGCGTCCGATACCATTCAGTCCGCCGCCGCCGCCGCAGCAGAAATTGTGTTCGCCGCAGGGTCGCATTTCGCGAAAATCCTCGGCGATGTAGCTCATGATCTCGCGGGCGCACTCGCGCAGGCCCGCATTGCGGATGTAGTTGCAGGAATCCTGATATGTCACCGGCTCCTTGATCCTTTTGGCCGGATCGATTTTGAGCTTGCCGGTACGCAGGGCCTCGGCCACCCACTCCACGTAATGAAAACTCTCCACCGGGGTTTGGCCTGTCTTCAGACCGGCCCAGTAAGGGCCTTCAATCACCGTGGCGCGATAGGCATGCCCGCACTCGGTGACCACCATGCGCTTGGGTTTCAGGCGCTCCATGGCGGCATAGACGCTTTCCACCTGCTTTTTGCAGCCGACCCAGTCGCCGGCGAACATGGCCAGGCTGGTTTCTTCCCACCCTTCGCTGGGTACCGTCCAGTTTTCGCCGGCCAGGTGAAACAGGATGGCCGCTTCTGCGAGATCTTCGGGGTAGTGCTTCACCTCGCGGGCATTGACTGTGTAAATGATGTCGGCGTTGGGCTTGTCGACTGGAAATTCCAATCCCGGCCAATCCTCTTCGTACTCTTCGCACATCCAGCCGCAGGTCTCCACCCAGTCGTCGGTGGTCACATCCATCTGGGCACGGTAGATGCGGTGCATGCCCGAGCCGATCTTCAACTCCCAGGGAACGAATCCCTGTGAGAAAAGAAGTCCGCGCAGGTAGCTGAACATCACTCCCATGTCGATGCCGAACGGGCAGTACATGCCGCAACGGTTGCAACAGGTGCAGCGCGACCAGGCCGTATCCATGGCGTAGTGCATGAAAGCATTGTCCACCTTGCCTTTGCGACGCACCATGTCGCCGAGGGTGGATTGGATTTTGTACGAGGGCACCTGCGTGGGGTCGCGGTCGTTGGCCAGGTAGAAGAAACAGCTGTCGGCGCACATGCCGCAGCGCGCGCAGATCTCCAGCCAGGTGCGCAGCCGCGACTTGAGCGACTTTTGTATGGTGGCCCACAAAGCCGGGGTGTCCACATCCAGCAGCTTCATTTCCTCATAATACTGCTTACCGCTCTTGTCCGCCAACAGGGCCTGCAGTTGTTCTACAGTGTCCACGGGGGTTTTATTGCAAAGAATTCCTTCGGGCATAGTTTATACCTGTATGTAAAAAATTTTGAATGGATACTACCAGGGCAGGCCCTGGCTTTTCATGCCGCCGCGCTTGATCCCATAATCCATGCCAATCTGGGCTCTCGACAGGAAAAAAAGCAGTGCGTGCGACAATTTGGTCAAAGGCACGGCAATGAGCATGATTTCTCCGGATAGTATATGCGCAATCAACCAGAATGAATAGTCGCCGATCTGGTGGTAAGCCAGAAAGCCCGTAAAGAACGGCGTCACCACGATCAGCAGCAGCGCGATATCGTAGAAGGTGGTCAAGATGCGGACTTCAGGCAATGCGATGCGTCGCAGCATGATGAACAAGGCCGCGATCATCATGGCCACCGTCAGCGTGTCGGCAACCGGGTCGGGAAGGGCCGGCAGTCGGAAGCCCCAGCGTTCTTCAAGCAGCAGATTGTGACCCAGCAGGAAAATAGGTGTGATAATGATGCCGATATGAAACACGAACACCAGCAGCGTGAACCCCGAATAGAAGCGCCAGCTGTGCGTGCCATAGGGTATCAGCCAACTCACGATCGACCGCGCGGCGCCTTTGACGCCGTAGCCCGTGTGGTGCCCGTAGCTGACCCTGTCCAATTGCCAGTTCAGACCTCTGATGTACCAGACGAAGCGCCAGATCAGTCCGAAAAAGAAAACACTGAAAGCGATCCAGGCCAACGGGCCGGTGACAAACTCATACATGCGCGACTCCTTGCATGATATTCACTATAGTCGTTCCGTAAACGTCCCTGGCCGGGACTAGGAAAAAAGACAGCATCGTCACTCCTTGTCCCTGCCGTTTAGAAAGCGCCAGAATGCCGGCAGCGCCAGCAACGCCATCAAGATAAGGATATAGAGTATATTTTTCGTGTGGAGCATGAACTCCTGAAAAGTATGAATGGTTTCCATGAATAACCTCCTGATTAATGCGCATCATAGTCCGGATGGGTGTACAGGATCGGCATGCGCGTGACGATGAACCGGAAAGCGAGGACGCCGAGGGTGACGATGAACAGCGAAATGCCAATCTCCATCCAATGGGGGAAATAGCGGTCTTCGGACGGCAGGTACCAGTTGAATGCGATCAGGCTGATGTTGAGCCGGTTGACGACAATGCCCAGTACGGTCCATCCGGCCGTCCAGCCGATCAGGCTGAGGTTTTTATCACGCACTCCGATCGCGTAGCCAAAAGCCGGAAGGGCGACGAACCCGAGCAGTTCCACCAGGTACCAGGCGCCAAAGCCGGTCGCCAGGTAGTGCCAGTTGTTGTCGGCCGCGATGCCGATCACCTTGACGACGAAGTAGCCCGCCAGAACCCAGGCCGCCGCCTTGCCGAATCCCAACATCACATCGGCCTTGGCCGCCAGGTGCTCGGCATCCATTTTGTCCTTGAAGTAGCGATGCGAGAGCCCGCCTTCGAAAATCACCATCGAAAGCCCGGCGATGATGCTGGTGACGAAGAAGTAAATCGGAATGTAGTTCGAATACCACAGCGGATGCAGCTTGGCCGGAGCGATCAGAAAAAGCGCGCCCAGCGAGCTCTGATGCAGGGTGGACAGGATCACGCCCAGGATGGTCAAAACGATCGTCAGCCTGGTCACGATTGCGCGCGCGCGCTTCAAGCCCAGCCACTCCATGGCCGCCGGTGAGTACTCGATGAAGAGCACCGTCAGATAAAGGGCTACGCAGGCGGCCACCTCGAACAGCAGGGAGGTTGTTCCGCGCGAGACCAGAAAAGGGTACGGCAGCCGCCAGGGCTGCCCCACATCGTAATGCAGGGCCAGCACCACCAGGGCATAACCGAGAAAACCGGTCAATATGGCGGGACGCACCGCGGCATGGTACCGTTTCATGCCGAAAATGTAGACTGCGGCCGAGGTGACGTATCCGCCGGCTGCCAGGGCTACGCCGACCAACAGGTCAAAGGCGATCCATAAGCCCCACGGATAGTAGTCGGACAGATTGGTAACGGCACCCAATCCGAGCGTAAATCGCATTACCGTTATGATCAGCCCCATCACGACAATGAGCCCGGCGACCACGTTGAAAGGCGTCAGGTAGCGTTGGGGAGAGCGGGTTGCGTCATTGACCATGTTGATGTTTCCTCCTACTCCTGCTCCTTGGCCTTCTCAGCGGCATCCAGGGCTTTTTTGACTTCGCGTTCAATGGCGGCGGCCTTGTCCTGGTCCGCTTTGTCCAGGGCTGCCTTAAGCTTAACTTGTGCGTCGGCCTGCGTGCGGGTCACGGCATCGGTCACCGCGACTTGCTGTTCTTCGGCGGCTATGCGATCCTTGCGCTTGGTGATCGCATAAATGCCGGTCAGCAATACCGGCCACAATCCGACCACTATCGGCACTGCCCCCAGTGCGCCGGCGGTGAACTCACCGGCGGCCCTGGTGCCCAGATCTTCGCGCAGGCCCACCTCGCTGAAAGCCGGGCCGGAAAGATACAGCCAACTCGTGCCGCCCATTTCGTGTTCGCCGTAAATGTGATCCACATAGCGGTCCGGATAGGCCTGAATACGGCCGCGGGCCACTTTGAGCAGTTCGCTGCGACGGCCGAAGACCAAAGCTTCGGTCGGGCAGGCTTCGACACACCCGGGCAGTTTGCCTTCGGCCAGACGCGGTTGGCACAACGTGCACTTGCGAACTTTGGGATCGAAGGCACTGTCATACTCATAGGCCGGAATGTCGAAGGGGCAGGCCACCATGCAGTAGCGGCAGCCGACGCACACTTTGGCATTGTACACGACCGGACCTTCGGGGGTCTTGGTGAAGGCTTTGACGAAGCAGGCCGATGCGCAGGCCGGTTCCAGGCAGTGGTTGCACTGTATTTTGACAAAGGTGGGCTGCACGTCGCCCTCGGGTTGAAACCGATTGACAATCGTGTAGGCTTCGGCCGTGGTGCGGCGCTTGTTTTCGAGCACGGTCAGATCGTCGAAAGGCCGATCGGGTTGGGGCAATTCGTTGACCGCGTTGCATGCGGCCTCGCATTTTCGACAGCCGATGCATCGGGTGATATCGTGCAATACGGCGCTAGCGTCCGGATATCCTTTAAACTCTTTATTAGAGGCGGCCTGGGCCTTGCGGGCGATAGTACTGGTTACCCCTGCGGCACCGATCCAGCCTAAAAATGTTCTGCGTGAAATCGACATATATAGTTACCTCAGTTATTTATTCTCCGATGACGCGCGTTTGGCATGACAGCCGGCGCAATCACGGTTGTCCGGTTTCTCGATCCCCATCTGATCGTGGCATCGAAAACATTGTTCATGAAAAGCCGCCATCAGGCCTGGCCGATTTGGATTCAGAGCATCCGAGGTCCTCCCATGGCAGGCCCCGCACTGCGGCGGTTTGAGCGATGGCGGACTGTTGTGGTGGCATCCCTGGCAAAGGGTGGTCGGCTGCACATGGAATGCATTGGCCAGCCTGTGATCGCGGGTCAGTTCGGCCAGTTTGAGCACGATCTTACGATGCGGCATCTGAACTGCTTCGAATTGTTCCACAAGATGACCGATGGGCACGATCTCGGGGATGTCCTGCATGTCCGGCATGGTTTGGCTCTGCGACCGCGTCGCCGCCAGTTCCGCGGCCAGACGTTTGACCGCTTCGGGTTCTTGCGGGTACTGCTCCCCAGCATAGGGCACATGGCAGACCTTGCAGGAGGTTTGTGCCGACCAGACCCGCGCTTGCGGAATGCTGGCATGGCAACCCGCGCAGGCAGGCTTGGCCTGTTCCGCGTTGTGGCAGCCGACGCAGCTCATGGGGGCATCCGGCTGATGCGTGGCCTGCGCCAGTTTGACATTTTTACCGTCCACATGTCCGGCCAGCGTGTGGCAGTCGGCACACGCGGCCAGGGAGGCATGATGGCAGGTGCGGCAATTATCGGTATAGCCTTCATGGGGTTTGTGGGCAAACGGGGTGCGGGCCATGCGTGCCTGCAGCGGCGCGTCCGGATCCGGCATCTTGTCGGCGTGCGTCTTGACCAGGGTGATATCCGGCTGATTGCGTTCAATGCGCGGGGGATCGGCAACCTTTTCGATCAAAGCCTGCTGTTGGGGGCTATGGCAGCCGGCGCATTCCAGGGGGCCGGCGTTTTTTCCCTCGGACCGCTGCTGGCGGTGGCATGCGACGCAGGCGGTATGCGCGGCAAGGCGGATAGAGATGCGGTTGTCCTCCGTCTGATCCTTGTGGCAATAGACGCACGACGATTCCTGACCCTTTTCATAATAAAGGGTTTTGGTCTCGGCATTATACTGGTGGTGACAGCGCTCGCATTTGTTGTCGCTGGCCTTGACGTGCCGATAGTGCAATGAGTGATCCATTCCAATGGGCTGCCAACCGCTTAGAACCTGCGCATCCTCCACATGACACTCGCCACAGGTCACCGGGCCGGCGTCTTTTTGCTGCGCCCGGTTCTGTTTATGGCAACTGATGCATTGATCGTGATAAAGATCCATGACTTGCCGTTTGTCAGTATCTTCTCCTGTGCGCTGGAACTGGATGGACAGCCGCTTTTTCTCCGCGTTCATCGGGTGACAGGCGAGACAGTCCTTTTTCTCCTTGGCCAGCGCTGCGGTATGCTGGTCGTGCAGAAAAGTCACGGGCGGCCTTTCCAGTGGACCGAAGGCTTTCAGAGTATCGATCACGATAATATCGGACCGAGGTTGTTCTGTGATGTCCGATTGCCTGGCCGCGGCCAACATGACGAAGATGCCGGCCAACCCAATGAAGGCGGCACCCCATAGAGGAGCCTTGATGTGTCGGTTCATACGCATGCCCATCGTTACGAGTCCTTGATAGCAAACACAGTGGTCCGTGTAGTTTATGCAACCGGCACGGGGTTCAGCATTCCGGCCGACATATGGTCGTCGAGCAAATCTTGCAAAGTCGTGCTGTCATAGATATCGAAGGCCGCTGTTTTAACCTTTTGCCACATGACTGAGAACGCACAATTGCCGGCAAACGGACAACTTTGCTGCGATATGCAGGCCACACACTCCGTCAGGGGTGGGTCTTTGTGCACGTACCTGAGTACATCACCTACGGTGATTTCCTGCGGGGATTTGGCCAGAACGTATCCGCCATAAAACCCCCTTTTGGATTGGACCAATCCGCTGCCCTTGAGTTGATGCAGAATCACTTCCAAAAACCGATGCGGGATGGCTTGCGCAGTGGCGATCGCCGAAATTTTGGTTGGACCCTGGCCGGAACGCTTGGCTAATTCATACACAGCGCGCAAAGCGTATTGACCTTTTTTGGGCGGGACAAGCATAGGCTCCATCAACGATTTTCAAGTCAAATCCTTTTCTTGACTTTTATAGTCAAGATGCTTTTGCGCCGTCAAGGGTTTTTTATCTGAGTCGGCTTCATCGAAATGAAAGTTGGAAGGTTACACGCTTTTGCGTGAACTTTTATGAGTATTTTACTCATGTTTTTATTTTTACGGCCGAGATACTGCAGATGGGGATTGTCGAGATACCAAGCGCAACATGCGGAGGTCACTGGTGGCGGATAAACCAACCTACGAAGAACTCGAGCAAAAGATTGGGGAATTGGGTGACATCTTAAAAAATATGACCGCGTCCCATGCGCAGTTGCAGCAGGCTGAATTCAGTTATAAAAATTTTGTCGAAAATGCGGTAATTGGAATTTACAGGGCCGATGAAGAAGGCCGTTTGCTGATGGCCAACCGCAAGATCGCTGAAATGTTTGCGTATGCCTACACGCCTGAAACTCCCTCTATCCACGATGTGCGCCAGTTTTACGCTGAGCCTGCTCTCAGGGACATTCTGATCGAGGAGATCAAAGGCACGGGCTTTTTCAGATGCAAGGAAGTGGCCTTAAAGAAAAAGGATGGCATGCCGATCTGGGTCGAAATTCAGGCGCGCACCATCACTACCCAAGATGGCAAAATGATCTATGAAGGCGTAGTGCAGGATATCACCGAGCGCAAAAAGGCCGAACGGTTAAAGGCCCAGTTGATCCAAAGCCAGAAAATGGAAGCCATTGGCCAGTTGGCGGGTGGTATCGCCCATGATTTTAACAATATTCTGGGTGCCATACTGGGATACGCCCAATTGGCGCAACTCAATACGCTCGACAATCCCGGCCTGCGCAAGCACATCGATCAAATATGCGTTGCCGGTGAGCGCGCCAGAAAACTTGTGCATCAGATACTCGCTTTCAGCAGCCAGGTCAAAACCGAAAAAATGCCGATCGACATGCGGCCGGTCATCGTGGAGGCATTGAAAATGATTCGGCCTCTGATTCCATCGAACATCGCCATTCGCCAAGATATCAGGGCTGCATCCGGAACGGTGATCGCCGACCAGACACAGATTCACCAGGTGATTATCAACCTGTGCACCAATGCCTACCAGGCCATGAAAGCCGATGGTGGTGTCTTGTGTCTGGGACTTGATACGATTTGCATTTCGACTCCCGAGATGTCCTATTCTCAACACGTGCCCTGCGGTCGCTATCTGCGGATGACGGTTTCCGACACCGGCCGCGGCATGGATGAACGGACGCTGAGCCGCGTATTCGATCCGTATTTTACGACCAAGGAGATCGGCGAAGGCACCGGTATCGGTCTTGCCACCGTTCACGGTATCGTGCAGGAGCACGGCGGGGTCATTCAGGTTCACAGCACACCCAATAAGGGCACGACCTTCAAACTGCTTTTTCCTTTAGCCGAAAGCAGCGCCCATCCAACACCTTCTCCGCAGATGGCCTTGCCGTGCGGTACAGAGTCGATCCTGCTGGTCGACGATGAAACCTCGCTGCTCGAAATAGGCCGCGAACTGCTGGAAAAGTTGGGATATGCAGTAGAGACGCACTTGCATCCGCTGGAAGCCGCAGCTGTGTTTCGCAGACAACCCGAAAAATATGATCTGGTCATCACTGATATGACCATGCCATGCATGACCGGTGATCGATTCGCCCAAACGGTCAAAGCGATCCGGCCGGATATCCCCGTGATGCTGTGCACCGGATTCGGCTACAAGGTGCCTTCGGAAGCGATTGAAAAAGGCTATTTCAAACGCGTTCTCATGAAACCCTTGACGCTGGCCGATTTGGCCGTCACGGTGCGCGCCCTTCTGGACGAGGTGCGGGATGTGCACCATCATTAATCATTTTTCTGTTGCGAGCGGGACTTCTGCGTCAGCGGCAGCCGGATGGCAAATGCGCTGCCCTGGCCCTGCTGCGAAGTGACTTGGATGCTACCTTGATGCATGTCGACTATCTTGCGCGAGAGCATCAATCCGATACCTGTTCCGCGACTGCCTTTGGTGGTAATGAATGCTTTAAACAACTTTTCACGCACGGCTTCGCAAATGCCCCCGCAGTTGTCCTTTACATGGTATTCGATGCCGTCAGCGCATGCCGTCACCCCAATGTCGATCAGCGGCTCGCTGCAATGGTCGTTTTCAATGCAGGCATCCAGCGCATTGCTCACGATATTGAGCAGGCAGCGATAGATGCTGTCGGCTTCCATCTCCACCATGGGCAGTTCCTGCGCGCAAGCCAAGCGCAGGCGGATGTTGTTTTGTTCGGCGCGCGCGCATATCAACTCATAAACCGCCTGCAGCGGATCGCGCGGGTCGGTCGGTTCGAGGCGGGGCATTCCGGGTTTGGCAATGTCGAGCAGGTCCAGAGAGAGTTGCTCGATGCGGGTCACGTTATCCCGGACCATGCGCCATCCCTGGGTCAAGTAGTCTCTATTGTTCAGGGACAACCCTTTTTCGACCACGAAGACGCCGCCTTTGAGACCGCCGGTAATGTTCTTGATGGCATGGGCCAATCCCGCGGTGGTCTCACCCATCGCGGCCAGGCGTTCAGCATGGATCAGCCGATGCGTTTTCTCTTCGACGAGTCGTTCGAGATTTTCCGTGTACTCGCGCAATTGCGTCCGCAGGTGAATGCGCTCGCAGGCCCGTTTGAGTGACACTTCCAGCAGGTTGTCGTCAATCGGTTTTGCGATGTAATCGGTGGCATTGTATTTGAGGCTCTGGATGGCCAAGTCCATATCGCCGTGCCCGGTGATCATAATGACCTCGGTGTCGGCATCGCGTTTTTTCAGCTCCCGCAACAACGCGATGCCGTCCATGCCCGGCATTTTAATGTCGGTGATTACAATGGGCGGATGCAAGGTGTCGAACAGTGCCAATGCCTCGTGGGCATCGGAGGCTGAATGGACTTGAAAGCCCCGGTCGGTCAGAGCGATATCCAGGACCTTGCGAATGCCCTCTTCATCATCTACCAGGAGAATGTTTTGGGTCATGTCGGGTCCGCCGGAATAGGAAATTCTATAATAAAACAGGCGCCGCCGCTAGGGTTCGGCCGCGCGTAAATCAGGCCGCCACACTCTTTGATGATGCCATAGCTGATCGAAAGTCCGATTCCGGTGCCTTGTCCAACTTTTTTAGTCGTGAAAAACGGTTCGAAAATTTTTTCCAACAGCGCATCCGGAATGCCTTCGCCGGTGTCGCATACGCGCACCGTGACCTTGTCCCCCTGCTGCGCCGTGGATAATGATATGGCATGCGGCCCGTTCTGACCCGCCGCGCAACAGGCTTCGATTGCATCGCGCGCATTGACCAGCAAATTGATGATCACCTGTTCCAGACGTGCCGGATCCCCCATGATATCCGGCAGGTTCGATCCGAGTTCCCATGCCATATCGATGCCGCGAACTTTGAGTTGCTGGCTGAATATGTCGGAGGCCTGTACAAGGATGTCGTTGATCTGGATTTTTTTCAGGTCCGGGTCTGTTTTGCGTCCGAACTGGCGCATGTGACTGATGATTTTGGATGCGCGGTCTACATGCCGGTCGATTTCTTCGGCCAGGGTCAGCAGAATATGATCTTCGATCGGTTGCTTGTTGCGCAGCTTGCGCATGAAAAAACTGCTGGCCGTTTTGATGACCGATAATGGCTGATTTAATTCGTGCGCCACGCCTGTAGCCATTTCTCCCAGTGTGGCCATCTTGCCGGCCTGGATTAGTTGCTGTTCGGTTTCCAGGCGCTTGGTGATGTCGCTGACCGTTACCAGCAGCACTTTGGTTCCCCCATATTCGGATGGCGATACGCGGATGGTGACGTAGCGCTGCAGGCCATCTTTGCTTCGCTGTCTGGCCCGTTCGATCACCGTGTCCGTGTGGACGTCCAGCAATCGGTCGGCGTCGCCGGGGTCCCTGAACAGCTCCCTGAACGAGTGCCCCAACAGTTCATGGCGTCGATAGGTGTAAACGGAGGCGACGCTCTCATTGCATTCCAGAATGGTCAACCGATTGGGATCCAGCGCAAACACGGGAATGGGAATATTGCTGAAAATGGCCCGGTATTTCTTTTCCGATTGGGCCAGTTTTTCTTCGAGGATCTTACGATCGGAGATATCCAGGTTCATCTCCATGGCCGCCACGATGCGACCTTCCGCATCCTTGATGGGTGTTGTGCGTACGATCCATTGCCGCAGGCTGCCGTCCCTGTCCACGGCGGTCTCTTCACTGTTGTGCGACAACCCATCGGTAAACGTTTTTTCAACCGGGCAGGGTACACATTTACTTTGTCGGCCTTTGTACGCCTGGTAGCAAAAATCTCCCGGACGTGGAGAAAATCGGTCGGCAAACTCACGATTGTAGCCGATCAGGCGATAATCGCGATCTTGCACGGTAATAATGCAGGGCACCGTTTCGAATAGATTCTGGTACTCGTCGCGCTGCTGATTGAGCGCTTTGGCTTTGTCGCCGATCGCTCGCCCCATTTGATTGATCGCATCGGCCAGTTCCTGTAATTCATCCTGTTGGTGGACCTGCACCACGGTGTCGTAATCGCCGCTTTCAATTCTGCGGGCGCCGCTGATCAACCGTTTGACAGGCACGGTGACAAATCGAAAAATGATGATGACGATCATCAAACCGGTGGCCCCGAAAATGCCCGCCGCCAACAAGATGAAATTGCGTCTGTGGGCCACAATTTCTTGGTCCACGCTCTTGAGGGACACCACCAGATCCAGGGCGCCCAAGACCTTTTTGTCAGCCGGGTGCACGTGGCACGCGTCGCTGGCGCAACCGGTTTCGTTGTAGACCGGACTGATGATGCCCATCTGGCGGTAGCCGTCGGCTGAGCGTGTCATTCGCAGGCGCTGGGCGAGATTCAGAAACGTTTCGGGCGGCTCAGCCTTGTGACAAATGAAACAAGCTTCGTCCTTGATGTTGGTCTGTTGTTCCAACTCGTCGGCGTGGTTCGAAAATTTAATGCGGCCTTCTTTATTATAGATGCGGATACTTTCGATATCGTTCTGGCGGGCGACGTTGTTGATGATATGCTTGATATCGTCGCGGGAGTTGATCATCATCGCATAGTGCGCGCCCAGTCGTATGGTATTGCTCAGACGGTCCACATTGGCGGCCAGATCCCCCCTGAACTTGCTCTCGATATACCGAAGGTGGAAATAGCCCCAGAAACACAGCGATACAAGGAGGATGGCCCCCACGCTCAGCAGCAGTTTGGTAACAAGGCTGTTGTGCAGTTTTGGGTGAAAGGCGCTCATAGGTTACTTTCGCGTTGCGGGCGACACGATGTCCTGTGGTGACCTTAACATTGTTGTTTTCGTATACGCCGGGAACTCTTTTTCAGGATAACCGAATATCGGTAAGGGGTCAACGAGGAGCCAGAAAGTTCAGCGGCTTAATTGTCTGCGTACCCATGTTTTTAAAGGCAAAACCCTTGTCATCGATCAGCGGCCATGGTATGGACGCGATGAATCCAGACCTGTGCCGATGCCGGATCACCGGCGCGGCCTCATTGATTTCGGGAGGTTGACGCTATGGGCCCTGCCAATCGTTTTGCGCCTTTTGTGGCACTTATTGTTCTCTTTGCAGTCCTGCAACCGCTGCTGATCGCCGTCGATCTGCAACAGACCCCGGCCAGGGCAGCCAAAGCATTCATCCGGGACTACTACTATCTCGATCCGGCGATGCAAAAGTGGCTCTGCACGGATCCGGCCGAAAGCCGCGAAGCAGTTGACGCATATCTGCAATTCAAAAAGAACGAAGCCGCTCAGCGCGGGTTCGATGTTTCTTATACCAGGCATTTGTTCACCAAACTGCATGGGGAAACGCTCAGCCGCGAAGAAGACTCGGCCCGCGTTCACATCTCAGGCACTACCCGCGTGGCCATCAATCCGGTGTTCATGGTGATTGGAAAGTTGTTCGGTCTCGGCCGCGATTATCCGGTGGATGTCACGCTGGAATTGATCAAACAGAACGGGCGCTGGCGGGTGTGCGGCTCGGCGTTGTGATGTGTATCGATTCGCATTCTTGAGTTTACCATTATCGGGTAACCATTGGACAAGAGGGGCGGGGCCCATGTCGGCAGCGCCCCTTATTTTTTTTGGTTATGCACTCCGCTCCAGTGATTATGGGCGAAGTGTCAAGGACTTCCCCATGTTGCACGCTTTGACGTGCATGCTTTTGGTATCTTATGACACCTTATACCTGTGCCTACTGGAGCGAACTGCATAACCATATTGTTTTTAAAGGCGCGGAGCGAAAATGTGATGAAAGACTACCCGGAACAAGTCGACCAATGGGTAAAACGCCATGGTGTGCGCTATTTCGATGAAATGACCAATCTTGCAATCCTGATGGAAGAGGTTGGGGAGGTGGCGCGGCTCATGGCGCGCATGTATGGCGAGCAGAGTTTCAAGGGCGCTCACCGCACCCGGGAGGACTTGGCCGATGAATTGGCCGATGTTATGTTTGTACTGACCTGCATAGCCAATCAGACCGGCATTGATCTGACTGCCGCACTTGCGCGCAATCTGGACAAAAAATCCCAGCGTGATCACCAGCGCCATTGGAACAATCCCAAATTGAAGTAGCTTCATGCATGGCTGGTCATTCTTGCCTTGCCGCAAATGGTGGTTAAGTTATTGATACGATTAGACCGAATCACCGAATCAATGATCCGAGGAGGAACAACATGAGCAAGACATCGGGTGCGAATACCAACGATTGTATGAACCAATGCGAGGATAAATTTGTCCGCTGTACGGGTCACATGCCCTCCGGATGCATCGAGGAGTTGAGGACATGCCGCGAGAGCTGCCGGTTGCAGCAGAGCAGCTGATTTCCGCTCGACCCGTTCGAGACTATGATAGGTGAATGACCGTACAACCGGTCGTCATGAACACATGGCCGCTCGAAAACTCACCAAGGGCCCAGGTTCCATCGAACCGGGGCCCTTTTCTGTTCTTAGTGGGGCCTTAGTGGGGCCGGTCCTGCATACACTCCATGTCGAGTTAATCTCATATACGCGGCGTACCCTTTCGGTGACCTCTTACGTGTGTCAATTCTGGAGGTCGGTGTTTAACGACACCCATTGTGTCTTAGTATTGGTTTTATGGTCATGCAGTTCGGCGTTTCAAATCACGTTCCGATCGCGCCAGATTGCAGGAGGTGCTCAATGAAAAAAGTGATCATGCTGCTCTTCATCCTGGGTGTGGTGCTCATTGGCGGCTATCAGGTGTCATCAAGCAAGGATCCGGAGAAGCCGCCCGAGAGCAGTGCAACCCACACTGAATCAGCCGTCTTTGCCGGGGGTTGTTTCTGGTGCACTGAAGCGGATTTTGAAAAGGTTAACGGGGTGATATCGGTCGTTTCCGGGTACACGGGCGGCCGGGCGGCCAACCCGACTTACGAGCAGGTATCGGCGGGGGGCACGGGCCACATTGAATCCGTAAAGGTGATCTATGATCCGCAGCGCATAAGCTATGAACAGTTGTTGGGCGTATTTTGGCGCCATGTCGATCCTACCGATGCCGGCGGCCAGTTCGTCGACCGCGGCGATCAATACCGCAGCGCTATTTTCTACGCCGATGACATGCAGCGGCTTTCGGCCGAATCTTCCAAAAAACAACTGGATGCTTCAGGTCAATTCAACCAACCCATTGTAACCGAGATTTTGCCGCTGGGTCCCTTCTACGAGGCTGAAACATACCATCAGGATTATCACAAAAAGAATCCGATCCGCTACCGAGGCTATCGATCGGGCTCCGGTCGCGATCAGTTCCTTGCAAGGGCTTGGGCCAAGGACAGATTCGCATTGAAAGAGGGCAAGATGAATGCAAACACCGATTTCAATACCATTCCCGATGCTGAGGCATTGCAAAAACGGTTGACGCCCCTGCAGTATCGCGTTACCCGGCAGAACGACACTGAACCGCCCTTCGACAATCTTTACTGGGACCATCATGGCGAAGGTATATACGTGGATATCATTTCCGGCCAGGCGCTGTTCAGTTCGACGGACAAATACGATTCCGGGACGGGTTGGCCGAGCTTCACCCGCCCGCTTGAACCGGACAATGTGATCGAAAAAGAAGATCGCGGGTTTTTCATGACGCGGACGGAAGTCCGTGGCAGGCAAGCCGACTCCCACCTGGGACACGTCTTCGAGGATGGACCCCCGCCTACCGGATTGCGCTACTGCATCAACTCAGCGGCACTGCGATTCATCTCCAAGGAGGACCTGCAAAAAGAGGGCTTCGGGCGCTACCTGGCGCTTTTTCAAGATGAGACAAAGTGATCGTCGGCCCGTTCAATCCGGGGCATAGTTGTAACTATCCAACAACAGGCGGTCTTGAAGACCGCCTCTTTGTAATTGAATTTAAGGTTCCGCCCGCTGCTGGAGTGAGCCCGAGGTGAAAAGCTCCTGAGGCCATGCAACTAGTAGCTGCTGTAGCACAATCCGTCCTGATATCTCGGATCGTCCAGGCGTTCGGATATATTCACCCTGAAATAATCCCCGATCGGCTGGAGGATCTCGGGGTTTTGCGTCCATACCCGGCGCGCCGCCGAGAGCACCACATCCAACCCGCTGCGGGTCATTTTGCCCAGGGGTTGCCGGCAGGGGCCGGAGGGCATGCCCAACAGGCGCATCAAGGTTTTGACGGCCAGCGGATTGCGGGCGCGACAGACCACCGCTTCGCCATGGGCCGTGCGCTCTTCCGTTTTGACAGTGACCAGATCGTAGAGCGGTGCAACGGCTTTTAACAGGGCTTCGGCCGCCGGCCGATCGCCGCTGTCCAGTTTTTGCGCCAATTGCGTCACCGCGTGTGGCGCAATGTTGCTGACCACCGAGATGACACCGGCAGCGCCAATGGCAGGATCGGTCATCATCTCGAATGTCATGCTGTCGTCACCGGAAAAAATAGTGTAATCGGGCCCGCAGCACGCACGCGTGCGGCGCATGTTTTGCACGTCGGCCGTGGCTTCTTTCACCGCGCTCACATTAGGGTGGTCTTCATACAAAAGGGCCAGATCCTCAGGCAGCAGTTGGGTGCCAGTGCGTCCGGGAATCACATAAGGAATGATCGTCAGTCCTGAAAACCGATTGGCAATGGGCGATACATATTCACGGCGGATTTCGAGCGAGCTGGGACCATTGTAATAAGGGTCCATCAATAGCACGGCATCGACATTTTGCCGGGCGGCATGTTCCGTCGCGTCCATGGCCTCCTGCGTATTGTTGCTGCCGGTTCCGGCGATGCACAGGCAGTGGCTTTTGCTCAAGCGCGCCACACATTCAATCACGGCATTGTGTTCGTTCCAATCCAGCGTCGGGCTTTCGCCGGTCGTGCCCACAGCCAGAATACCCGTGGTGCCGCCCGCGATTTGAAAGCCCACCAATTTTTCCAGTCCCTCATGGTCCAGCTTGGTCCCATCCTGAGTGAACGGCGTCACCAGGGCAGTATAACATCCGGGTTTCATGCTTCCCCCTCTTTTGTTTATATATTGTGATTCCGGGTTGGGTGGCGAGTCGTCCGATCAGGGCCGGCAACCGATCCGGTGCCGGCCCCAGCGTTTTAATCCAATAGTGGCTGATGCCGCAACTTCGGCACAGCTTCTCTGACGGAAAGACGATCGGATGGGCGGCGTCGCGCGCAGGCCGACCGCTTTGAATCGCGGGTGTGGTGATGATGCTTTCATGCATTAAAATTAGAGAAGCCCCGTCTTTGTGTCAAGCGCTTATTTGTGCAGGCCCGAAATACCTTGACAAGTGCAGGCCTGCATCATAAGCGAGTGAGATCGCTTGGAGGATAGGGCGAATGTGCGCGGCGGTTCTGTTTAGCCTCAACGGCAAATTTATCGGGCGGCCCCTTGGGGTAACCGAGTAGTGATAGGATATGTCAACGATGATCAAATCAAACAATATCGACGAATATATCGCCATGCAGCGGCAGGCTCTTGCGGGTAATTCCGAATGCGGCACGACCCATTACAATCTCGGCGTGGCGCTGATGGGCAAAAAGCAGTATGCCGAGGCGGAAAGATCATTTCACGCCGCGATTGAATGCAGTCCTACTTTGGCCGAAGCCTATGTCCAACTGGGCGGCTTGTGTCTGAAGCGCGGCGATCTGGACGGCTGCCTGGACTGGAATACGCGGGCGGTGAAGGCACGGCCTGGTTTTTCCGAAGGGTATGGCAATATCGGATTTGTCCATATGCAAAAGGGCGAATTGGAGGAGGCCATCAAGGCTTTGCGCAGGGCGACCGCATTTAATTTCCGTTTTGTGCAGGGGTATACCACGCTGGCCACTGCGCATTTGATGCGCGGCGAAGTGGACGAGGCTATCGAGGCCTGCGTTCAGGCGCTCAAAGCGGATCCGAACTTTCCGGTCGCGCACAACAACCTGGCCATCGCTTACCTTGAAAAGGGCCATCAGGAAAAGGCCAAAAAGCATGCCATGCAGGCTATGGCGCTGGGTTACGAGGTCGCTCCGGAGATCCGCAAGGAATTGGCGTTGGATGTGTAGCCAACGTTTATTGGATTCTTTCCAGTGTGACATGAAGAGGTATGCAAAATTAGGACCTTAGTGGAGTGTTTCGTGGGTCAGCCACCCACGGCCGTCACAGCTGAAACCCCCCAGTGGGCCCTGCCCCTTCCTACGGACCGGCATATGCCGGCATTTGACAGCCCATCTGACATCACTTACGGCGATTATTTCACGGCGGTATGCGACTATTTGTCACCCCAACGCGTCCATCACCTTTTGGGGGCGGTCGCGCGCGTGCTCGAACGCCGCCTTGCCAGCGAGCGGTTGGCGGGCATCCGTATCCATCTGATCAAACATGGTGCTTTTTACCATCCGGCGCTGCTCACCTTCGATGTGGGGGGCGATTTGGTTTCCCTGGTGGTCAATGTGGCGGTAAGCAATACGGGACGCTGCCGTTTGCCATCCGAGACGGCCTGTCTGCAGGCTCTCGAGCGCGATTTTGCGGAAGACTGGATCCCGCGCGTGTTCGACAGCGGGATCGGATGCGTTCCCGGCCAGCCCCCTTTGCCCATGTTTGCGGCCGAATGGTTCGCGGATTTCCATGAGCTTCATCGGATCAGCAGCCCGGATGATCATCAAGCCTGGGCCGTCTGGGACGCGGTTCGCGGTCCATGGCATCTCGATGAAACACAGGTGGCCGCGTTTTTTCGCCAGTCCATGGCCATCCTGACGTGCTATTTCGACCCGCATACCCTATGTGCCATTATTGATTGGCATCATGCGGCCGGCGATTTCGTTGTTCAGGAAAACGCTGGCGCCCTTGCGGTGCGACTGATCACGGTCCGGCGGTACGCGCCGCTGTTCCAACTGCATGCCGATGATTCGGTGGGGTTGGAAACCTTGCTGGATGCCCTGGCGGTTTTTTTCATGAGGTCCTCTTTATGGATGCGACTGGATCGCGTGGATGGCGTTGGCGCGCTGGTCTGGGCCGGCGACCACACGGTGGCGCCGATGTGGCAAGGCTTCATACAGGGGCTCGAAAGTATCGCGCGGCGCAACGATTTTCCGGTTTCCTTTGTAGAAGGTGTGCGACACTATTTCGCCAGACATCAATGCAATGACTGGCAAGAGATTGGCGAGGCAATTGTCGGGCGCTGTGCGGCCGATCTGCCTGAAGCGGCCCTGATGAGCGCTCATCTGGGTGCGCATGTCGCGGTTTTGCGTCAAAGCATCCATTCGTCGGTTCTTTGAATCGGGTTCGCCCCTTCGACGGCTTCCTGCGCAGCGATAGTTGGATGACTCGGCGAACAACGAAGGAACGAACCACCGGCAGGGCTTTTTTATTGACAAGTATGATCAACCTCAATATATCTCGAACCTTTGATAAATCATATAATACCGTAGATATATGGTGTGGCCACCAGTTTCGATAAATACTGAAAAAACAACGCTCAACGAATACGAGAGGAGGTGACTTTTTTCACATTAGCCTGTTTGTTCTGAGTAGCATTAGAATTCGTTACAACAACCTTATGGAGGAAAAAAATGGCAAAACACGAAACCCCGATGTTGGACCAGCTTGAATCCGGACCGTGGCCAAGCTTCGTGTCTGACTTGAAACAGCAGGCCGAAAAAAGGGCTAAAAACAAAGAAGGCATCGAGTTCCAGATTCCCACGGACGTGGTCGAGGATCTTTTGGGCATTCTCGAACTCTCCTTTAAGCATGGCCGGACCCACTGGAAACACGGCGGTATTGTGGGTGTATTCGGTTACGGCGGCGGCGTCATCGGCCGTTATTGCGACCAGCCCCAAGCCTTCCCCGGCGTGGCGCACTTCCACACCATGCGCATCGCCCAGCCTGGCGGCAAGTTCTATACCACCGCTTTTCTGCGTCAACTTTGCGACTTGTGGGACCTGCGCGGTAGCGGCATCACCAATATGCATGGTTCCACCGGCGACGTCATTCTGCTGGGTACTACCACTCCCCAGTTGGAAGAAATATTCTTCGAACTGACCCACAAAATGAATCAGGACCTGGGCGGCTCCGGCTCCAACCTGCGCACCCCGGCCGACTGCATTGGCCAGGCGCGTTGCGAGTATGCCTGTTACGATACGCAGGACCTGTGCTACGACCTGACCCAGGAATACCAGGATGAGTTGCATCGCCCGGCTTTCCCCTACAAATTCAAGTTCAAGTTCGACGGCTGCCCCAACTGCTGCGTGGCCTCGATCGCCCGCTCGGATCTTTCCTTCATCGGTACCTGGAAAGACGATATCAAAATTGACCAGGAAGCTGTGCAGGCCTATATCGGCGGCGAGCTGAAACCCAATGCCGGCGCTCATTCCAGCCGTGACTGGGGCAAGTTCGACATTCAGAAAGAGGTCATCGGACGCTGCCCGACCGAGTGTATGGCCATGGACGGCAACACCTTGAAGATCAATAACCGTGAATGCACCCGCTGCATGCACTGCATCAACGTCATGCCCCGCGCTCTGCGCATCGGTGACGAACGCGGCCTGTCCATTTTTGCCGGCGCCAAAGCCCCGATTCTCGACGGCGCCCAGATGGGTACGCTGGTGGTGCCCTTTATCGAAGCTGAAGCCCCCTACACCAAAATCAAAGAGACGGTCATCGAGCCGTTGTGGGATTGGTGGATGGAAGAAGGCAAGAACCGTGAGCGTATGGGTGAATTGATGAAACGCCAGGGACTCCAGAGAGTGATTGAAGTTCTGGGCGTTGATCCGGATCCGCGCATGGTGCAGGAGCCCCGTTCCAACCCCTACATCTTCTGGAAGGAAGACGAGGTCGAAGGCGGTTTTGAGCGCGACATCAACGAGTTCAGAAAATATCATCAGCGATAGGAGGGGACATCATGGCTTTTATTTCTTCAGGGTACAATCCGGAAAAACCGATGGAAAACCGCATTACCGACATCGGTCCGCGAAAATATGATGAATTTTATCCGCCCGTCATTGCCAAGAACAAAGGGCAGTGGCTTTACCACGAAATCCTTCAGCCGGGTGTCCTGGTCCATGTGGCCAAATCGGGCGATGAGGTGTACACCGTGCGTTGCGGCGGCGCCCGCCTGATGACGACCTCGCTGATCAATGAAATTTGTGACCTTGCCGACAAACACTGCGGCGGATATGTGCGTTGGACGACCCGTAATAACATTGAGTTCATGGTCGACAACAAATCCAAAGTGCAGCCCCTGATCGACGATCTGTCCGGCCGCAAATTCGACGGCGGCAGCTTCAAGTTCCCGATCGGCGGCACGGGAGCCGGCGTTTCCAATATCGTTCACACCCAGGGTTGGATCCACTGCCACACCCCGGCCACCGATGCTTCGGGACCGGTCAAGGCCGTCATGGATGAAGTCTTTGCCGATTTCCAGAGCCATCGCATGCCGGCACCGGTACGCGTTTCTTTGGCCTGCTGCCTGAACATGTGCGGCGCCGTGCACTGCTCGGACATCGCCATTCTGGGCTATCACCGTAAACCGCCGATGCTCGATCACGAGTATCTGGACAAGATGTGCGAAATTCCTTTGGCCATCGCGTCTTGCCCCACCGCCGCCATCAAACCGGCCAAAGTGGAAATCAACGGCCAAAAGCTCAATTCGGTAGCCGTTAACAACGATCGCTGCATGTACTGCGGCAACTGCTACACCATGTGCCCCTCGATGCCCCTGGCGGACAAAGAGGGTGACGGCATCGTCATTATGGCTGGCGGCAAGGTCTCCAACCGCATCAGCGCGCCCAAGTTCTCCAAGGTCGTTGTGGCATTCATTCCCAATGAGGCGCCGCGCTGGCCGACCGCTTCCAAAGTGATCAAAAACATGATCGATGTTTATGCCAGCGACGCCCGCAAGTACGAGCGTCTGGGTGACTGGGCCGAGAGAATCGGCTGGGAGCGTTTCTTCGAGAAATGCGAAATCGATTTCACCCATCACCTGATCGACGACTTCCGTGATCCGGCGTACTACACCTGGCGCCAGACCACCCAGTTCAAGTTCTAACCAAAAGATCTATCCGACAATCTACAACGGGGGGCGTTTTACGCCCCCCGAGCCCTTAGACCCGCATCGGATGAAGGGGGATAATTATGGAATACGAAGAGGCAAAACAGAAGATTTTGGAGGAGCTCACCAAAAAGTTGAAGAGCAAATCCAAATTTTACTTCAACGACTTGGCCAAGATCATTGAGACCAAACCGCGCGATGCCAAAAAGATCGTGAACAAGATGGTCGAAGAAGGTGCATTGGAGTATTGGTCCAGTGGAAGTACCTCCATGTACGGCATGCCGGGTACCGGCAAACAGGCTCACACCGAGGGCGAAGACTAAACTTCGCTGTGCAATTGATTCCTCGGCCCCGATTCGATGAGGTCCTTGAAACAGACGCCAACTCAGCACTCGCCCTCTCGCTGCCCAGGAATGGTCATTGCCGCACTGCGCGGCGGGTCGGGTAAAACGATTTTTTCTGTCGGCATTATCGCTGCGTTGCGGAACCGAGGTGCTACAGTTGCGCCCTTTAAAAAAGGGCCGGACTATATCGATGCCGGCTGGTTGGCTTTGGCCGCCGGCCGGCCTTGTTATAACCTGGACACCTTCCTGATCGACGCACCCATCATTGAAAACTCCTATCGACTGCATACTGATGGCGTCGATGCCGCCGTCATCGAAGGCAATCGCGGAATTTACGACTGCATCAACACCGAAGGACAAACCTCCACGGCTGAGCTTGCCAAACTGCTCGACCTGCCGGTCATCTTGTGTCTCGATGCCACCAAGACCACTCGCACCATGGCTGCGGTGGTCGCCGGATGCCTTCAGTTCGACCCCGCCGTGCGCATTCAGGCCGTGGTCCTCAACCATGTGGCCGGCGCACGCCATGAGAAAATCCTGCGCGATAGCATCGAACAGTATTGCGGTATCCCGGTGATCGGGGCAATGCCCAAGTTGCGCAAACAAAGTTTTCCCGAACGCCACATGGGCCTGGTGCCGACCTATGAACACCGGTGGGCCCAGGAAGCGGTCGGTGTCATTGCCGAACTGGCCGAAAAATACATCGATATGACCGCCGTGGCCGGTCTTGCCCAAGTTCGACTGCCGGATCGATCCGCTGCCGTTACCTTTAAGAACCCGACTGCTGTCCGCGCCAATGAGACAACCACGGTTGCAGCGGCTGCCACGGACCGGGTGCGCATCGGCGTTGTTCGCGATTCGGCCTTTCAGTTCTATTATCCCGAGAATCTGGATGCCCTTGTTCAGGCCGGCGCCGATTTGGTGGTAACAAGTCCCCTTTACGAAGACACGCTTCCCGATGTGGACGCATTGTACATTGGTGGTGGATTCCCGGAAACCCATGCCGCCCGCCTATCCAAAAATGTGGTCTACCGCGAGCAGATCAGGCAATTGGCTGAAGCTGGACTGCCCATCTACGCCGAATGCGGGGGCCTGATGTACTTGGGACGCGAATTGATTCTGGAGGAGGGTACTTTTGCGATGGCCGGTGTGCTGCCGCTCTCCTTTGGTTTTTCCAAACGTCCCCAGGGCCACGGGTATACGATTGTGCGTGTCGACCGCCCCAATCCCTACTTCAAAGTCGGACAAACCCTCAAGGGCCACGAATTTCACTACTCCAATGTCCAGGTATGGGATGCTGACCTTGCAAAGACCGCCTTTGCCAGCGAGCGCGGCAGCGGCCTGCGCGAGGGACGCGATGGATTGTGCTGCAACAACGTGCTGGCCACCTATACCCACATTCACGCCCTGGGAACCCCTGAATGGGGTCCGGCCCTCGTGGCCCAAGCGCGTGCCTATCGTGCGAAGCAAGCTCGGTAGAATTCACTCCTTACGATCATGTCTCGCAAGTCATCTGCGCGCCCTCCCGTTTAACTCAGCTTGACAACCTGCCCGCACCGTCTTAATAATTTCGGACAATCTATATCATGGTGAGTGGCGCGAAGGAACTGGCCTTACGACCGCCCGGCAACCTGTCCATCAAGGTGCTAAATCCAGCCCGCAAGGGGAAACATGAGGTCTGTGGCGACAACATGGACTGACCTCTCCTGTGTGAGAGGTTTTTTTATGGGCTCTTGACTTTCATCTTTCCGCTTTCCACTTTCTGCCTACCCACAAGGAGGGCTTTTCATGAACGATATATTCAAAGGATTCGCCACCCAGGCCATTCACGGTGGACATACGCCGGACAGCGACACCCGTTCACGTGCCGTGCCACTGTATCAGACCACCTCATACACCTTCGATGATACGGCTCACGCGGCTGATCTGTTCGGTCTGCGTAAGTTCGGCAACATTTATACCCGTATTATGAACCCCACCACGGATGTGCTGGAACAGCGGATCGCGGCTCTGGAAGGCGGCGTGGGCGCATTGGCGGTTGCCTCGGGTCAGGCCGCCGAAACGCTGACCATGCTTACCCTGGCGCAGGCCGGCGATGAAATTGTAGCTTCGACCGACTTGTACGGCGGAACGGTGAGCCTCTTCAGCCATACTCTGCCCCGCATGGGGATCAACGTACGTTTCGTGCAGCCCGGCGACTTCAACGGCTGGGAGCAGGCGATTACCGACAAAACCAAAGCCTTATTCGTGGAGAGTATCGGCAACCCTAAACTGGACATCGTCGATATCGAAAAAATCGCCGCGATCGGCGCTGTCCGCGGCGTTCCCCTGGTGGTGGACAACACCGTGACATCTCCGTATCTGTTGCGACCCTTTGACCACGGGGCCGCCATCGTGGTGCATTCGGCCACAAAATTCATCGGTGGTCATGGCACCTCTATCGGTGGCATTATTGTCGATTCAGGGAAATTCGATTGGGCGGGCTCCGGGCGGTTTACCGCTTTTCAGGACCCCGACCCAGCCTATCACGGTCTCAAGTTTCTCGAAGCCTTTGGAAACATGACCTTCATCCTGCGGGCCAGGGTGCTGGGACTAAGGGATATGGGTGCGGCCATCAGTCCGTTCAATGCCTGGCTGTTTTTGCAAGGCCTGGAAACATTGCACCTGCGCATGGCCCGCCACTGCGAAAATGGACTGGCCGTGGCCAAGTGGCTCCAAGATCATTCCTGCGTGGCCTGGGTGCGCTACCCTGGGCTGTCTTCCTCGCCGACGTTCGGACTGAAAGAAAAATATCTGCCCAAAGGACAGGGCGCCCTGGTCGGTTTCGGCATTCGCGGCGGTCAGGCGGCAGCGGTCAAATTTATCGAAAGCTGCAAACTGTTCAGCCACTTGGCGAATATCGGCGATGCCAAGAGCCTGGTGATCCATCCGGCATCCACCACCCACGAGCAGTTGGGCGAAGAGGAGCAGCGCGCGGCCGGCGTCACCCCGGATTTCATCCGCCTCAGCGTGGGTATAGAAGACATCGATGACATTCTGGCCGATTTGGATCAAGCGTTGAATCAAGGCGTTGGTTGTACCTTATGACGTATCTTTTCACTATAAACCACAGCGGTTGTACAGAAATCGGATAGGTTATGGATTGCAATTCCGTCGGACTGGTTAAACCACAGACGTTCACATTCGGCACCAGGGATGATCCCCTCATACTGGAATCGGGCCATTCGCTGGGACCGGTCGATATCGTATATGAAACCTACGGGGTCCCCAATGAGGATCGCTCAAACGCCATTCTGATCCTGCATGCGCTGTCCGGCAATCACCACGCGGCCGGTTATCATGACCCCCGCGACCGGGAACCCGGCTGGTGGGACGGCATGATCGGGCCGGGCAAAGCCTTTGACACGTCGCACTATTGGGTGATTTGCTCCAATATTATCGGCGGCTGCAAGGGGTCGACCGGTCCGCTAAGTATCGATCCTGGCAGTGGGGAGCCCTACCGATTGCAGTTTCCCGTAGTGACCATCGGCGATATGGTCAATGCCCAAAAAAGGCTGATCGACCACTTGGGGATCACGCGCCTGCACAGCATGGCGGGAGGCTCCATGGGCGGATTTCAGGTGCTCGAGTGGCTTTTGCGCTATCCCGAGATGGTGCGTTCAGCCATCTGTATTGCTTCGGCCGCACGCCTTTCAGCCCAGGCGATCGCTTTCAACAGCGTTGGACGCACGGCCATCATCCGCGATCCTGAATGGAAAGAAGGGCGCTACACCGGCAAGGGACCCGAACAAGGGTTGGCCATCGCGCGCATGGTAGGGCACATCACCTATCTTTCGGAATTGCTGCTGGACACCAAATTCGGACGCCGGCTGCAGTCGGCCGACCAGTTCAGTTACAATTTTACTTCCGAATTCGCTATCGAGAGCTATCTCAATTACAAAGGCAGCACATTTACCCAGCGTTTCGACGCCAATAGCTATCTTTTCATCACCAAGGCCATGGATTACTTCGATATCAGCCGTTCCTACGGCCCGCTCAAACACGCTTTCGCCCGGGTGCTGGCGCGTTGTTTGTTCGTCTCATACAGCAGCGACTGGCTCTTTCCGACCAGCCAGACCAAGGAGATGGTCAGCGCGCTGCTATCCAACGGCAAACCGGTTTCTTTCATTGAAATCGATTCGCCTTACGGGCACGATGCTTTTTTGGTGGAAGAAGATAAACTTGCCCGTATCCTCTCCGGATTTTTGAAAGGGATGGATGTGGAGGTGGCCGCATGAGAACGCACTATGTGGACCGCCTGAGCCGCACGGACCGGGATGTGATCATGACCCTGGTGCCCGAAGGGGGGAAGGTCCTGGACTTGGGGTGCGGAGATTGCAGCCTGCTCAGTGAACTGGTGGCCAGGCGCCGAGTTCAAGGGACTGGCGTGGACATCAACGGCGCGCAACTTGTCAATGGCCTCGCACATGGCTTGAACGTCTACCAGGGAAATCTGGATGAAGGGCTGGCCGACTTTCCAGACCGCTCATACGACTATGTCATTTTGAACCAGACCCTGCAGGTGGTCAAAAATCCATTGCTGGTGCTCAATGAGATGTTGCGCATCGGGCGCTTTGGAATCGTGGGGTTTCCCAATTTTGCCCAATGGAAACTGCGCAGCGGCCTCTTCTTTGGCGGCCGCGCACCCAAATCGCCCGCGCTTCCATTCGAGTGGTACGACACGCCCAACATCCGGGTTCTTTCGATCAGCGATTTCTTCGATTATTGCCGGCTCCAGAACATTCAGCTGGTGCATGAACGCTATCTGGTGTCCGGACGCTGGCTGCGGACTTTGCCCTTGCCGCTGAGCAACCTGTTATGCCAGATCGGTTTGTTCGTGATAACGCGAGATCATCGCGTTACTTGATGCACAGCACCGGACAGGTGGCATCCAGGATGACCTGGCGTGATGTGGAGCCGAAAAGCAGTTTGCCCAGTTGCGAACGCCGGCGCAATCCAATGACGATTTCATCCATCTGATTCGCACTGGCATAACGGACAATGTCCTCGGCCACAGACAGTTCCTGGTTTGACATCTCCAGCTTGCAGGCGATGTTGCAGGCCTTGCACAGCATTTCGGAGTCTTTTAGCCCTTCCTGCAGTCGGTTGTTCTGGGGACTGTCGAGCTTGCCTGCCCCGGCTGCCGTGAAAATGTGCAATTCGGCTTGCATTGACTTGGCTCTTTTCTGGGCGACCAAGAGGGCGCGATGCGCCATTTCCGATCCGTCATATCCAACCATTATTTTCATTTCATTCACTCCCTTGAGGAAAAACAAACAGCCGGCGACCGGCATTGAAAAGGAGCTAAAATGCCAAACAGACTGGCCAAAGTCAAGAAGTTATACAGCTATTGTCAACTCGGAAGAAAATCGTTACAGTCCTGAAACTGTGAATCTGCTTGAACTCACATACGACCAGCTTGTGGATCTCTTTCGCGAACGCTACGGTCGAGGCGCTTACCATTCGGCCGCATTGTACCGCGGTTTTTATACCCATGCGGGCCTGGCGCTGAATGCCCTGCCGGCCTTTGCGGCGTCACCGCGCCTGGCAGCGCAGGTCGGCAGTGACCTGAACTGCATACGGCCTGAAGTGGCCGATCAGGTCAGCGAAGAGGGCGTCACCAAACTGGTGTTCCGGTTGACAGATGGCTTGACCGTGGAAACGGTGATCGTCCCGATGACGCACCATACGACCGTGTGCATTTCGAGCCAGGTCGGGTGCCGAATGGGATGCCGGTTTTGCGAAACGGGCCGCATGGGCCTGCTGCGTCAACTGTCGGCCGCCGAAATTGTGTCCCAAGTGTATGTGGTCAAAGTGCTTCTGGGCTGGGCGGTGCGCAATGTGGTGTTCATGGGCATGGGCGAGCCGCTGGACAATTTGGAGAACGTGCTGCAAGCGATTCGCGTGCTGACGGACCAGCGCGGTCTGGATATCGCCCTGCGCCGTATTACGGTGTCCACTTCGGGGGTGTTGGAAGGCATCCGGCGGCTGGCCGCCATGGATTGGCCTCAGCTGAAATTGGCCGTCAGCCTGAATGCCGCCAATGACGAGGTGCGCAGTGCGCTGATGCCCGTCAACCGCCGACACGATATGGCTGCCCTGAAGCAGACGCTGCAAACCTATCCCTTGGCGCGCGGCAATGTGCTGTTGATGGAATACGTCCTGATCAAGGGGGTCAACGATCACCCAGAGCACGCGCGTCAATTGGCCCGATACCTGGAAGGACTGCCGGTGCGGCTTAATCTGATCGCTTACAACCCCCGGCACAATACACCCTTCGAAGCGCCCACCCAGGAGGATGTCGACCGCTTTCACCAGGCGCTGATCGCCCAGCATGTTTTCGTGCGCCCCCGAAGGTCCAAGGGCGCGGGGATCTGTGCGGCCTGTGGGCAATTGGGTGCATTGTGCAATCCTGCCCGCTGACCTATCCGGCGTTTAACTTCAATAGGGTTGCCGCATTGCGCCCGCAGATCTTTTGTTTGTCTTCCGGACCGACGCCGGATTTTTCGATGTCGTCCAGATAGCGGTTGACCGAAAGCAGGGGATAATCGGTTCCCAGCAGGATTTTATCCGGCCCGGCCAGTTCGATGGCGAGCCGGTAGATATCGGAGCGGTAAAGAAAAGGTGAAGCCGCGGTATCGAACCACACATTGGTCAAGGCCTGGGTGACCTCTTTTTTCATCAAGGTGTACCAGAATAGGCCGCCGCCCCAGTGCGCCAGAACCAGCCGATTGTCACAGTATTTTTTCACCAAAGCGTATATCTGGGCCAGGGTGTTGTCGGTTTTGCCGGGGTAGGCGTGACCCACGGGTTCGTTGGTATGAATCATTACCGGACAGTCAAACCGGCGCGCCAGGGCCATGATCTCATCCAAAGCGCCTGAATCGGTGCACGCCATTTCCGAACAGTAGAAAGCCAGTTCACCCACGCCAGCCATGCCGGCGGATAGACAACGCTCTACTTCGGCCGGTGCCTGGGCCTGCGCGGCATCCATGCAGCAGAAGCCGATAAGTCGGTCCGGATACCGTGCAGTAGCCTCCATAATATAGTCGTTGTGGCGTTTAAACGTGTCGGCTGCGCACCAGGGAAAGCCGAAGGTCACGGCTTTGTCCACCCCTTGGGCATCCATTTGCGCCACCAGTTCAGCGGCGCCCACCAGCTTGGCCTTGGGGGACGCATAGAGCAGTTCGAAGGCCGGTTCGTTGTGAAAAAAACGATCGCGACGGTCGCGGATCGCAGGCGGAAAAATGTGGGTATGAAAGTCGATCAGCATGTTGCGTCCTACTCTTTTGATATAATCAAAACGGTCGCGCTCGAATAGCGCTGCCTGAATTTTACGAAGCACTATTCCATACCATACGGCACGGCGATTTTAAAGGTTGGGTAAAGGCAAGGTCAGTACAACAGGGTGCGGTGCACAATGGCTATTCTTGATACACCGCTAAAGCCGGTTTACGCGAATACCTGTTCGCTTAGCAAGATACCGCAGTTTCGCGCGGTCTCCATTGTGGGTTCATGCAAGACATTGGTCAGCACCATGTCCAGCCCGGCGGCTGCCAGCATGGGCAGAAAAGCCTGCTCCAGGGCTATTTTTCGGGGTAGCGGCATTGGGCCGGATGCCAGGTTGGACAGACCCGCCATGGTGCGCACATGTGTTCCCAACAGGTCGGGCAGGTGACGGATCAGGGACAACACGGCTTGGTTGTGGCGAAGACCATTGTCCCAGGTTAAGGGGGTAATGACCGGATCGATGATCAGGCGCGCGGGATCCAGTCCGGCACGACAGTAGGTTTCGAAAAGCGTCACCGCTACTGCCATCATCTCATCTTCCGTTATGGGCACCCGGCTGTGCGCATCCAACAGATAGCCCACGATGTCGGATGCGTGGGTCTGGGCCAGCGGCAGAATGTGTTCCAATTTGATCGGTTCCAGGGAAAAACCATTGATAATCGGGCGGTGGCGTGCGGCCTTCAGCCCCGCCGCCATGGCCGCAGGATTGGTGGTGTCCAGCATTACCGGAAGATCCGCAACTGACTGAACAGTTTCCACCAGAAACGCCATGCGCCGTTCCGGCGATCGCTTGAGTGGCCCGCAATTGATATCGATGGCATGGGCGCCGGCCTGTGCACACCGTTGCACCATAGCCGAAATCGGTTGCGAGTCCAGCGTTTCGACGGCCTGGGCGATGACCGGATTGATGACATGCAGATTATCGGCGATGATGATCATCTGTTTTGCGCTACGCTCCTTATTCTATGCACGAAACAACTCGCAAATAGCGTAACAAAGCCATAGCGTCAATACGATCGTTCAAAGTTGTGCACCCACCCGGATCACCGGGGTTTTCAGCACGATAGATATGGCGCCAAGTAAAGAACTCATAACATCACGCTGCGTGCCAAGGTTTACATGCGATTGCCCTGATTGATGGGCTCTATGATGTGGAATTTAAGCGATTATTGTTGTATATACGTCGGAAGTGGCGTCCGGCCGGAGTCGGGCGTCCTTTTGTTTCGGCAAGGACTTCATTGTTTTTCAATACGATTGGAGCGATCATGTTCAATGATCGGGGAAAGGAGTTTGTCATGGTTAAATTGGAAACCAGTATGGGCGATATCTTTTTGGAATTGGATTCGGCCAAGGCGCCGAAAACGGTGGCCAACTTTTTGGATTATGTGAACCGTGGCCATTATGACGGTACTATATTTCATCGCGTGATCGATGGCTTCATGATTCAGGGCGGGGGCATGACCGCCGATATGAAGGAAAAAACGACCGGTGCGCCGATTGAAAACGAAGCTGACAATGGTCTAACGAACGATACCTACACGGTGGCCATGGCACGCACCATGGACCCGCACAGCGCCACAGCACAGTTTTTTATCAATGTGAAGAAAAACGATTTTCTGAACCATACTGCCAAAAATGAACGCGGCTGGGGTTACACTGTGTTCGGCAAAGTGGCCAAAGGTCACAGCGTGGTCAACAAGATCAAGGCCGTGCCCACAGGGCGCACCGGCATGCACGACGATGTGCCCAAAGAGGCGGTTACGATCGTCAAGGCCGAGGTGGTCGAGGCCGACCAGCCCGCTTGATGCCCCCTTATGGCCGCCCCTCGCCCGACAGTGAGCGAGGCGGCCATCCGGAGCCAGAATCGCGTAGGGGGCCGCATTGTGCATTATAGATCAATGCTATTGCTGTGAAGCCCGGGCTCTTTCGGGTATGCGCGCGGGTGCTTGTACAAGATCGGGCGATCCTGCAATCCGGTCGGGCGGCCGTCGCGCGGAAATTTTTGGCTTGAGCCCGGCCCATGGTCTGGTCTAACATCAGAAAAACTGCTGCTGAAAAGGAACTATCTATGAGCAAGACCACGGAAACCGAGAACATGGCCGTGTTCTGCGATTTTGAAAACGTTGCCCTGGGCGTGCGCGACGCCCGTTATGATGATTTCGACATCGACAAAGTCTTGGCCCGTCTGCTGCTCAAAGGCAGCATCGTCGTCAAGAAAGCCTACTGCGATTGGGAACGTTACAAAGATTTCAAGGCGGTGATGCACGAGGCTGCTTTTGAAATGATCGAGATACCGCATGTGCGCCAATCGGGTAAAAACTCGGCCGATATTCGTATGGTCGTCGATGCCCTTGACCTATGCTACACCAAATCACATGTGGATACGTTTGTCATTGTCAGCGGAGATTCTGATTTTTCGCCCTTGGTGAGCAAGTTGCGCGAGAATAATAAAATCGTTATCGGGGTTGGCGTGAAGAATTCCAGCTCAGATTTGTTAATTGCCAATTGCGACGAGTTTATCTATTACGATGATCTGGTTCGCAAAAAAAAGCAGCGCAAAAAAACCCCGCGAAAACCGGCGCGTCAAGGTGCCAAACCGGCCGTTCCCTGCAATGTCCCCGACAGCATTCCTGAAAAGGATGCCGAGGAGCGCGTTCAGGAGGCCTTGGATTTGATTATGGAGACCTTGGAGGCCCTGGCCGAAGAGCGCGGGTCGGAAGAAAAGATCTGGGGCTCGATGGTCAAGCAGACACTTAAGCGGCGCCGTCCGGGGTTCAATGAGTCCTATTTCGGTTTTCGCTCATTTAACCGCTTGCTCGAAGAGGCCGCCTCCAGAGACCTTATGGAACTTGAACTCGATGAAAAATCGGGTGGGTACATCATCAAACGATTCCACCAGGAGGAATAGCCCGATCCATTCTCAATGCACTCCTCACCATCCTTCACAGCGGTTGCATGAACCCTTCGCGATGTGATGTGGATGCCCTTTGGCGTCTGTAATCTCTGATACCATATGAAGAGCTGGCATACCTATTGCTTTTATTTGCGCCATGGATCATCGGAAATCTCTGATCGCGCCCGTGAGAGGCGTCTCTGCCATTTTGAAAATTCTGGAGATTCACTAAAAATCAACTTCTTTGCCGCAGGCATCCATGTTGTTCAGTGCTGCCGATAGGCTATTTGGGCACCTGCAGAGTCAGGACGGTTACCAAAATGTCTCAGACGTCGACAAAAACGCAATCGGGCAACTGCGAATGCAGCCGCCGGCTCAGCGCAACACCCACATCGCATTCCCGTCGTTCCTCCAGTCGCGGTCAATCTATTGACGGTGAAAACGTGGAAATGGCGCCATTGGCCCGCATATTGGTTGTCGAAGATGATCCGAATGTCGCCACGGTGCTGGAAGCCCGTTTACAAACGTTCGGCTATGAGGTTTGCGGCATAGCGCCATCCGGTCCGGCGGCGATCCGTGGTGCCGTTGAAAACCAACCCGATCTGATATTGATGGATATCCTGCTCGAAGGCGACATGAACGGCATCGAAGCAGCCGAACTCATTCATAACCAGATCAATGTTCCCATCATATTCATTACCTGCCTGAGCGACCAGGGTATGTTGGACCGCGCCATCAAGGCTAATGCCTACGGGTACATACTTAAACCGTATGACAACGCCGAGCTGCGATATACGATTCAGATTGCTCTGCTGAAGTACACTGCGGCCAAGGAACGCGAGAAACTCATTGCCGAATTAGAAAAGGCATTGCTCGAGGTCAAGAGACTGAGCGGTTTGCTGCCGATATGCGCCTCCTGCAAGAAAATTCGAGATGAAAACGGCAGTTGGCATCAAATTGAACAATATATCCACACCCACTCTGAAGCGGATTTTTCTCACGGCATCTGCCCTGAATGCGCGACCCGGCTCTACCCGGAAGTATACCCTCTGATCAACAAGCGCTGATAAACGGCCTGTTCGCAAATACGCTGGCATTCGGCACCCGAGTCGCTGCCTGGCTCGGCAACAAGCTGCTTATAGGCGCGCTTCTCGCAAACCACTCAGGGCTGGCCTTTTGAACAATGCCGGTCGTTCGCGTCGGACGGTTCGGTCGGATGGATCTTAAACCAGCGCCGCAACCATTGAAAAGCGACATCTCCACGCATCTTGGCATTATTGATCGGGATGATTCCGACACGCATGGAAACCTTATTATCGTCGCCCCATGGCCACCAGGCCACGCATAATACCAAATTACATAAGGGATGAGAGGTGAAAACGGCCTGGCCGGGCATTAACCCGAATTGGTCGTCGATCCACTGGGTGACACCGGTTGTATTGGGCGGGTTGGATGAAAAATTCCAATGATGGCGGAACTCCTTGAATAATGGGAAAAATACCAGTTCGGCATCATCGCCTTCCAGGACCACAATGGCCATGTTCCGCTTTACATCCCATTGCCAGGAATACGATGATGGAATGTTCAAACAGATTTTTCGGCAAATTTCCTGAAAAGGCGCTAAATCCTCCAATCGGATTCGCATGGGGGTTCCTCGAAAGCTGTGTTTGACTGCTATATTCTCCGCTTGCCACCTTTTCTGATATCGGTCATACGCGTTAGATCTTTAACTTGGAATCTTTGACTTGGAACGTTAACGTCGGTATGATGCTTGCGGATGCCGGTTTGTTGCGTTCGATTGTCTATGCGCGTTCATGGCAGTGGAGGAAACATGCGTGGAAGAGTTTGTCTTTTTATTGTTGTGTGGCTTGCCCTTGATGCCACGGCGTACGCGCAGCCGGTCGAGACACTTTTTGGTTCGCCTGTGGCCCAAAATGTCATTGCCGGCACCCAGATGGTTTTCCCGGTATATTTCCACAATCCGGAACCCGCGCCCATATCCATTGTCTTGCCACCGGTGTTGACGTGTCGGCTGGTTGCTTCAGAAGAGACATTTCAGGTCACGGCGCAACGCATCGATCCAGCCGAGACCGCCATTATCCTTGTGACGGCCAAGGGGTATTTCAAAAGCTTGTATGCGCTGGATTTACCTGCAACCCTGGAAGGACCGGTGCGCCTGACGGCCGGTGAACTGAACGCTCCCGGCATGGTGTTTACGGTGGACAGCGCCGCCCCCACTTTTGCCGAGACCCAGCCTGCCCCGCCGCCCAAGGAACAAGCGCAAAGCGGTTCGCAAGCGGACATGCGTGTGTTTGTGAATGCATATCAACCCTACGCGGAAAATCTCTCCTACTATAATCCGATGTACTTTCTGCTCGGCGTCGAGCCTGAAGAGACAAAATTCCAAATCAGTTTCAAATACCGCTTTTTAAGTCCTGATAAAGTGGTTTCTCAAAAGCATCCATGGGTGCAGAATTTTTTCTTTGGTTATACGCAGACCTCATTCTGGGATCTCGAGTCCGATTCCAGGCCTTTCGAAGACATCAGCTACAAACCAGAAATTTTTTACCAGTCCGGGAATATTCAAACAGGCCTCGATTGGCTCAATGGGTTGTTTGTGCAAACCGGTTTTCAGCATGAATCCAATGGCAGCAGCGGCGATTTATCGCGCAGCACCAATTACGCCTATATCGAACCCAGTTTGGTTTTGCTCGACGAAGGCACCTTTACCGGGTTGAGGTTCTCTCCACGCTTTTCGGTTTTTATCAACAATAATGACACAACCAATCCCGACTTCGAAGATTACCGCGGGTACTTCGGTTTGCGGTTCACCTTCGGCAAGGCCGATAGCCTTGTCTTCGATTCCAACATCCGTTTCGCATCGGAAGGCACCTCCATTCAGGTGGATCTGACCTACCCCTTGCACCGTTTGTTCAATGATAACCTTGACCTCTATCTTCAGGTGCAATACGCCAACGCCCTGGCGGAAAGTTTGCTGAATTACACCGAAAGAACCGAAGCGGTGCGCATCGGCATCGCCATTGTGCGATGAGATGGCGTAGGTCCGGTACTACATCGCGAAGGATGGCGGATCGGACACCTTCAGCAGCAAGTGTCGAAGCGACTGTGAACCGGGGGCTGGGGATTACCAGGAAAGCGCGTGATAGTATCCGGGGAAGCAGTTTACAGATCATGTGCATGCAGCGCGTATTCCCACTGGGGAAGTAATTTGCCGGAGGGGGTTGAGGCAGGAGGGTGTGTTGCCGCAACTAAAAAAGGCCTGCCGAGGTTCGGCAGGCCTTTTAATTAGTGATGTCGACTTTTTTCTTTATCCGTGCGTCTCTTCCTTGACGCCGATGGCCATCTTGTAGAGCACGGTCAAAATCAATGCACCGATCGCATAAATGCCAACGGTAATGACGATCTCGGGCCCGCTAGGCGCGTATTCGGTAACTTCGTGAAGGGGGTTGGGCACGAAACCACCCGAGATCATGCCCAAGCCTTTATCGATCCAGGTTCCGCCGATGATCGCGGCGCAGGCAACGGCCAGGGTCGTTTCATTCTTGCGGGTGGAGGGATTGACGGTCAGGATGATGCCCAGGGCCATCAGCCCCATCGAGGTCCACATCCAGGGCACCAGGGCGTTGTGCCCGTGGAACCCGACAAACAGGTATTTGATATGGTCCATGTGCTCGGGAATGTTGCTGTAAAAGGCGACGAACACTTCGCATAGAAAGAAAAAGACGTTGATGCAGATGGCGTAGGCTACCGTTTTGCCGAGGCTCTGAATCTGCTCTTTGCCCGGGTCGAACTTGGTGGTGTTGCGGATGAACAGGCACAGCAGGATCAGCAGGGACGGACCGGCGGCAAACGCCGAGCTGAGAAAACGCGGTGCCAGGATGGCCGTCATCCAGAATCCGCGGCCGGGCAGACCGGAGTACAGGAAAGCGGTCACTGTGTGAATGCTGACGGCAAATGGGATCGACAGGTAAATGATCGGTTTGAGCCATTTCTGGTAGTGCACGCCGTTGCGCTCGGCTTCCAGAACGTTCCAGCCCACGACCAGGTTGATCAACAGATAGCCGTTAAGGACCATGGCATCCCAGAACAGAACGCTGTTGGGCGTGGGATAGAGCAGCACGTTCATCGCTCGCGAGGGTTGGCCAAGGTCGACGACGATAAACAGCAGACACATGATCAGCGCGGCAACGGCCAGGAACTCACCTAAAATGGTGACCTTGCCATAGGCCTTGTAGTCATGCAGGTAATAGGGCAGCACCACCATCACGCCTCCGGCGGCCACACCGACCAGGTAGGTGAAGTTGGCGATATAAAAGCCCCAGGAGACGTCCCGGCTCATGCCGGTAATGCCAAGGCCAAACTGGAGCTGCCACAGGTAAAAGATAAACGCGGTACCGATAACAGCCGTCAGGCCCGCGAGCCAGGTCCAATAACTTTTGTTTCCTTTTAAGGCTAAATCAAGCATACCCACCTCACACGATGTAGTAGACGCACGGTTCAGTGCCTAAACTCGGTTTGCGTCGAATGGTGAAATTCTCACGTAGCGCATGTCGCACTTCCGAGTCCGGATCGGTCAAATCTCCGAACAGCAAGGCGCCACCGGAGGCCTCAACGCAGGCGGGCCTTTGGCCGACGGCCAGCCGTTCCACGCAGAAATTGCATTTTTCCACGACGCCCTTCATGCGCCTGGGAAACGTCAGGTTGATCTCTTTTTCATTGAGCCCCAGGAGTGGATCTTTGAAGTTGAAGCTTCGCGAACCGTAAGGGCAGGCGGCCATGCAGAAACGGCAGCCGATGCAGCGGTGCATGTCCATCATCACGACCCCGTCGCTATCGCGCTTGAACGTGGCCTTGGTGGGGCAGGCTCGCACGCACGGTGGATTCTGGCAATGGTTGCACAGCACCAGGTAGGGGCGGTGTTCGACCTCTTCACTCATGTAGTTGCTGGTGTTTCCCGGAAAGGCATTGTGAAAATGCGTTTCCCAGATCCACTTGATTTCGTGATTCTTCTCGGTAAAGTGAGGCACATTGTGCGTTTTGTGGCAAGCCTCGATGAGCGGCTCCAAATCATGGTCGGTTTTCAAGCGGCGGGTATCGATCACCATGGCCCATTGCTTGGCCTGCAAGGCCTGGTCGCCCGTTTTCAACGTATATTGCGGTCCATGTTCAGGGGCGGCGGCCACAGCCTTGATCGCCGGATGGGCACTGAGGCCCACGGCGGCGATGCCCGCCATCTTGATAAAGCGTCTGCGGCTGCTTTCCATTATTTGTCTCCTTTGGGGTTATCGATGTGGCAGTCCCAGCAGTAAGGGTTCACGGAAGCGTAGTTGTGACAGCGGTCACAAAACTCGGCCTTGTTGGAATGGCAATCCAGACAGGTGTTGGAGAGGCTCATGTCGAATTCCTTGCCGTCGGCATTGACAAACTGGCTGACGCCATCGCGTACCACTTTGAGCCGCCACACATCGAGCAACTGCATGTGCTCGGTCTTCATAAAGTCGGTGGGCATGACACACTCTTTGGCCGCTTTGGCCTGTTCGGTCAGGACCACTTCAGGCGCCGGCGCTGCCTTCCCTACATTGAACCAGAAGGGGAAAGAAAACAGGCCTACGAACAGGATCAGGCCCAATACGATCCATTTTTTATCATTCATCGGCTTCCTCCATTCCAGGCAGCGGCTCGCCGCGCAGGTCCGTCGTTCGTTCTTGTTCTCCGGGCATGATCAGGGCGTTGGCTACCAATTCAGTCATACCGGTGACGTCAACGCCGGGTACCCAATAATCCATGGCCGCCGGCAGGGCTGCCCGATCGATGGCGCACACGCAGGCCAGCATGTTCACACCATGTTTTTCATGTACATATTTAACGGCGTTCGAACGAGGCAAAGCACCGGCCATGCGCTCTTCCATATTTTCACCGGCATTGAGACCGGAGCCACTGCCGCAGCAGAAGGTCTGCTCGCGAATGGTGTTGGCCGGCATCTCAAAAAAATGGTTAGCCACACTTTTGATCACATAGCGCGGTTCGTCGAGCATGCCCATGCCGCGCGCCGGATTGCACGAATCGTGGAAGGTGACGATCTTGTTGTCGTTGCGGCTCGGATCCAGATCCAGTTTTCCGTGTTTGATCAGGTCCGCCAGGAACTCGGCGATATGCACCATCTTGGTGGACTTGGCATTTTCAAAACGCGTCCCCGTGATGGGGTTGACCGGTGCCTCCATGAAGTCGGCCGGGCCATTCATTGTATCCATGTATTGGGTGATCACGCGCCACATATGGCCGCACTCGCCACCCAGAATCCATTTGGGTTTAAGGCGTTTGGCTTCCAGGTACATTTTGGCGTTGAGCCGCTTCATGGTTTCATGTGACGTGAACGAACCGAAATTGCCGCCCTCGGAGGCGTAGGTGCTCCAGGTGACATTCAGTCCATACTTTTCCTTGAGAAAATGGAAAAGAAGCAGGTACCCCATGGCTGTGTAGGTACCCGGATCGGCAAACACATCGCCCGAAGGGGTGATGAAAAGAATGTCGGCATTCTTCTGATTGAAGTTGGGTTCGACTCTGATGCCTGTGATCTCTTCGATATCATCGCAAAAAAAGTCGATCATGTCCTTGAAGGCGTGCGGCTGGATGCCCAGGTGGTTGCCGGTGCGATAGCAGTTGGCCACGGGCGTGGCGATCCAGTCGATGTTCAGGCCCAACAGGTTGAGCAGTTCACGACCGAACATGGTGATTTCGGCCGTGTCGATGCCGTAAGGGCAGAACACGGAACAGCGCCGGCACTCGGTGCACTGAAAGAGGTAGTACCACCACTCTTTGAGCACATCGATGGTCATGGGGCGGGCGCCAGCGTAGCGTCCCAGCAGCTTGCCCATGAGGGTGAAGTCATTGCGGTAAACTGAACGCAGCAGCTCGGCGCGCAGCACCGGCATGTTCTTGGGATCGCCGGTGCCGATGAAGAAGTGGCATTTGTCGGCGCAGGCGCCGCATCGCACACAGATGTCCATGAAGACTTTAATCGAGCGGAATTTCTCCAGCCGCTCTTTGAAGCCTTCGTGCAGGATCTGCTGCCAGTTCTCGGGTAATTTCCAATCCTCTTCGATCGGATTCCATGGACGCGCATTGGGCAGTCCCAGGTATTCGACGCTTTTCGGATTGGATGCATAGCAGTACATGCCTTTGCGGATGTTGACCGGCACATCCATCCATTGTTTCGCCGGCGGGCGATGATCTATTTGGATAAGCTCTTCGGCTTTCGGTGTCTCGTCTGCCATGGTTTACTCCTTCTCCTCTTCCGTCATTTCTTCAGGCGCTGATTCGGGCATTTTATCCACCGGCAATCCGGCCTCGACCATTTTTTCACGGAACTCGTTTTCGTATGCTTCGTAGGTGTGGACCTTAACCGGGTAATTCCATGGGTTGACGTGACGCACCTCGCGCGTGTTGGCCAGCATGTTGCGGGTGGGGCTCAGGAAGATGCCGCCCAGATGCATCAGCTTGCTGAACGGAAAGTAGGCCAGCAACACGCTGACGAAGAACAGGTGGATATAAAATACCGGACTGATGGCGGCCGGAATGCTCGGCTGGAACGTCACCAGACCCATGGCCAGTTGCTTGATGGCCGCAATGTCAACTTTGGTGAAGTAGCGCATCAGAATGCCGGTAAAGGCGATTCCCATGATCAGCAGCAACGGGAAGTAGTCCGAAGGCAGTGAAATGTATCGCATGTTGGCGATGAACAGACGCCGCAGGAACAGATAGGCCGCAGCCGCCAATAGCACCAGGCCGGACATGTAGACACCTGGCAGACCGAATTGGACGCTGTCGTACAGGATCTCCAGGCGGAAAAAGCCGTCCACGGCTTCGAGCATTTGAATAGCCCCGGGAACCGGCTCAAGGAAAAAACGCATGTGGCGCAACAACGTGACCAAAAAGGCGTAGTGAAATGCCAGGGCACCGAGCCACAGGAAGATTTCCAGGTGGTAGCTCAGCCGGTTACCCTCATTCATTTTCATGCGGGTGTTGCGGAACAGCGACCGGAATGTCAGTATTTCCAGGGCCATGCGCACGAAAACGCCCGTTTTGCTCGAAGGGTTGTCGAATTTGGCCTGTTTGATCCACGGCAGCGAACGCTGCTGGCCGCCCGTGGTGGGGATAGCGAACGGTACGGCCGATCGCGACCAGCCCATGACGCGCCGCACGAACCCCACGACGAAAACTGCTACGGCCAGATACGGCAGAACGATCCCGAATAGCCAGGGGAGAGCCGGAGCCCCAACCCAAGCGATCAGGGCCAGCGCAAAGATCGCCAGCAATGATGACATGTAAAATTTATTCATCTACCCGCACCTCACTCTGGGCCGCATCATGCTGTCGCGGCCTATCCATATGAAAAGGGTTTAAACTGCTCAGACGGCTGCTCACCGTCTGACGAAGCCGTTCACTCACCGTCCGGTTCCTTGATCAAACCTGCTCGGGCGAACGCTTTGTATGTACGCGACTTCATTTCGTTGGCTTTAAGGTCATTTATTTTTTCACGGCACTGCATGTAAATATCGAAAGCCGTCAAGGCCATCTCGTCGATCAGGTGCTCCATCCGCTGCAACTCTTCGCTGCTGCGTTGATTTTCGGGTACTTCGTCGCGGATGATGCGTTTCAGCTCAAAAACAAAACGGGTGGCCCGGGCAGGCGTGAAATCCTGTATGGCGCGGATGCGAATGATCGGATCAAGCGCCTCTTGGACGCTTTTAACGTCGAATCCGGCCCCTAGAAGATCGATCAGGGTGCGCAGACCTTGCAGCGTCGTCTGACCCACCGGGTTGGCGAAAGGGTCTGACTGACGGCGCAGGAAACGAGCGGTTTCGGCAGGATAGGTATCTACCACCTGTGCGAACCATTTTTTGACGATGGGATCTTTTTTCAGCCCCAGTTGCTCAATTAAAGCCATGTGGCATGTCCAATAGTGCGGAATTGAATTTTGCATGCGTTTTCCGGTTTTTATCCGGGAGCCTCGATGGCACCGCCAGGCCATACAGGCTTTTGTACATCAACCAAAGACGGATCTATAGTCAAGATGGTAGTCCATGTCAAGGATAAACCGGAGGGTAAAATGACTGAAATCATAGTCATTCTGTCGATTCGTGAATCGATGATGCAGCATTGGTCATTCCAACAATTCGACCATTCGGCGGATAGACGAATAACCGTTTTAACAATTCACGAATCTGGTTATCCACTTCGGTCAAGTGAGCTACGGCGAAAACCCCGGTGATCCGGGTGGGTGGTCCGCGCCACCATCCATTCGATTAAGTGAGGCTATAAGGCATGCTCCGGACGGGCCGCAAACTCGCTGCGCTCAAACAGCCTGGTAGGGTGGGCATCGAGTAGCCCGGTAGGGTAGGCATCGCCCACATTGTCTTATGTTTATCGCCTCTGAGATTGGCCATGTTCAACGTTTCTTCGCTATGGTCGATCGGTGTCTATCCAATCGCTTGGGTGATATCAGTGTCAGAAACCGATGATGTTGGTTGCGGGGAATAGCGGTGGGCAATGCCCTGGGCAATGCCCACCCTACAAGGGATTGACGTGGCACGGACCACCCACCCGGGTCACCTCCTTCGGGGCCAATCCCGAAAACGCCAATAGTCACTGGCGCGAACTGGATAACCAAATTTACGAATTCACTGACGATAAGGCTTTTTCCAGGGGGATTGCTGGTTTCGGCGGACATCCGCCAGTGCCAGATAGAAAGCACCTATGGTCAATTCGGCACAGTGGAAGTGGTCCGCAGGCAGGCTTTCCAGAGCGCCGGACACATCTTCGGGCGTGATTTCCCAGGCTTTGCTCAGCGAAAGGCCTTCGGCCAGATCGACAAGCGCATTGGCACAGGCATTCGTATTGACGCAACCGTTGAGATGGTAGGCCATATTTTGGATATGGTCGTCGCGGACGATCAGAAAAAATTCGACCGAGTCGCCACAGTCGCCCGTTTTTTGGCCGCGGCCGTCCGCATTGGCCAGACGTTCCTGGCGATCGGTGCGAAAAGCCGCTTCAAGAAATTTGATGGAATGGGATTGCCAGAAATTGGCTTGGGGATCATTCATGGTCGTTTGCCGTTAACCTGTTGCCCTTGGGCATTTGTTTGTTGTTCATCGGCCGGGAACTATAAAAGAGGATAGGTATTTTTGTCAAAGGCGAAAATTACGGCGTGACAGGCAGCAGGTCGATGACCGTGATCTCAGGGGGGGCAAACAAGCGTATCGGTGGGCCCCATGTGCCAGTGCCACGGCTCGTGTATACATGACTCGTGGGGCCAATTTCGTATAGGCCATTGATCATAGGATAAAATAACCGAATCACGTAACCGAAGGGGAAAATCTGGCCGCGATGGGTATGTCCGGATAGTTGCAAATCGAACAGGCCCTCGCTGGCGGGTCCGGATACCGGTCGATGCTTGAGCAATAGCCTGAATATGTCTGTGGGTAATGCACTCAGCAGGGCCGCTTCATTCGGATTGTCCTCGGATGCCACGGCAGGGTCGTCCACGCCGGCCACTGCGAGCAGCTTTTTAATCATGATGCTGTCATTGCGCAAGATGTGAAAGCCGGCGGCTTCGGTGAAGGCAAGGGCCTCATCCAAGCCGTGATAGCTTTCATGGTTCCCGGTTACGGCAAATTTGCCCAGGGGGGTCACAATCGATTTAATAAGCTTGGCCAGTTCTGGCGCGTTTCGTAACGGACTATCGACCAAATCTCCGGTGGAAACAAGGATGTCTGGCTGTGCTTCCTGAATGGTGGTCAGAATGGGGGCCAGACGGCCCGGATAAAGCATGGTGCCCAGGTGCAGGTCCGTAATCTGAACGATGCGCACACGCCCGGTTTCAGCCTTTATCTTCGGGGTCTGAAAGGTCAGATGCTCGGGGTGCACGCGATAGGCACTGTACGCGCCGTAGATCATCAATCCGGCAGCGGTGAGGGCGACCAGGGAAAGGCTATGCCGCCGCAGGAGCATATAGTTGGTCAAATCGGCATTGACGATTTGTTGAAGGCCGGCAACAAAAAGGTGATACAAGTCGATCGGGGCCGCCACACAGACGAAAATGAAGATGTATCCCATCCAAACGTACCCGATCCAGGTCATGATCAAGGCGAAGGTCGGAAAATCGAAGGCCGTGAGAACCCGCGCCAGAATCGGCGCCAGCATCATAAAGCCCAGGAAGGCCAGGAACAGGTAGTAGCTCCAGTATTCCAAGTACAATGCACGCCGTACCTTTATGAGGACGTACAGGTGCAGCGCTCCGTAAACACTCAGGAATACAGCCAGAAAACCGATCCAGCGACTCAAATTCCCCATTCCGTCAACCTCGGCCGAATACTATCAGCGAATAGATAAGCAGGAACCGGTTCCTATCTCATTTCAATCCGAAAAGAAAGTCTGTGGGCGAACTCAGATTTTTGTGACTGTTACGAGCACATCCCTTTTAATTCTTGAGGCAACTTTCGGGTTTCCGACCCGGATCCCAGTAATCCGTGCCCAATCCGAAAGTGAAGTTTTTGAGCAGTTGTCTTGTAAATGCCCACCCCAGCAATTTAATTTTTAGTGAACTCGCGCAGCACAGTCGTCGCGTATGCGCCGCTGGGCAGGGTGAATGAGAAGATCAGGCCCGAGAGGGCCGCTTCGATGGTTATATCATCGAGATACAGGATAGCCTGGCGGCGGGTGCCGGGAGACTTCAGGCGCCGGAAGTCCTGCATGTCAAGATCGAAATCCTTCAATATCTGGGTTTCCTGCGATTCGGCGTCGTTTGCTGCAGCTTTCATCTTGGGGCCGAAAATGGGGCCGGTGTAGACGATCGCCCCGCTGGCAAAGCGTTCGTTGGCCTCGACCGGGTCTTCAACCACGAAGAGTCCGCCCGTGTCGGTTTTCTGGGCGACATCCCCTGAAAGAATCGTTCGGTATTGGCCGCGGCCTATTCGTTCGGAGAGCCACACATTATACAGGGCGCTTTGAAGCACCGAGACCATAAAGGCATCTTTTTTGTCGCGCGAGACCTGGCGCTGTTTCAGAAGGCGGATGGCCCGGTCGATGTTGGCCATTTGAATGCCGAAGCGTTGCTCGCCGAAAAAATTGGGCATGCCGCGCTGCCGCAAAGCGTCCGCGATAGCCTGAGCCCGTTCAAGAGACTCCGAAGGAACCTGTGACAGCAGGATTCGGAAACGATTGGCTGCCACATGGCCTGTTTTGATCTTGTTGCGGTGGCGGTTCATGGCCAGCAATTCGAAAGGCAGATCGGTCAATCGGTGCTGGCTTTCGGTCAAGCTCATGCGTAAAGGTAAAAGCAGAGAAAATGTCTGGGTGGTCACAGCCTGTTTGTCCTTGCGCCCGCCCCAACCGATGTCCGCACTTTTTATGCCGAAGCGTGCGGCCAGTTCGGCGGCTACCTCTTCGGTATTCCAGCCTTGCCGGCGCACGGTGAGAAAAACATGTTCACCTTCGCCGCACGCTGCGTAAGGCAAAATTTCTTCCACCTGAAAATGTTCCGGCGCGACTTTGATGGCGCCACCGATACCGGGCAGGTCTTCGGTAATATACGGCAGCTGCTGCATCGCTTCTTTCAGACGCGCGGCACGCTGATCGGCAGATGGATTTTCTTGCGTCATCCGATTTTCCATAGGTCTTCGGTAAGAGATCTAAAAGACTGATTTATCTTGTTTATCTTAGGCTTTCAATAAATGCAGCCACGGCATCCGTTCCCTGTTCTTCCATGACCCGGATGGTCTGGGTGCCAATGACCGCAATATCCACTTTCCCCCTGAGATAGTCAATATCGGACTTGTCTTTGACACCGAACCCCAAAGCCAGCGGTAAAGGCGTGGCGCGCCGGCAACGATCCAGATAGGCTTGCAGATGAAGGGAGAAATCGGTCTGCTGTCCGGTAACGCCTTTGCGCGCCACGCAGTAAATGAATCCTTGGGCATGTGTGGCGATCTCTTGCATGCGGGATTCGGGGCTGGTTGGGGAGTAAATGAAAATCGGCGCCAAAGTGTTCTTCGCCATGGATTGCAGGTAGTCTTTGCCCTCCTCGTGGGGCAGGTCCGGCACAATTGCGCCGCGTACCTTGCAGCGCGCAATCTCCTGCGCAAATGCCGCCACGCCGAACTTATAAAGAATATTATAGTAGGTCATGAGCAGAAAGGGGATGTCGAAAGTACTTGCCGCTTTTTCGGCAAACCGCAGACAGTCTTTTACGGAGGTGCCGTGGGCCAATGACGCTTGGTTGGCCTTCAGGATCACCGGTCCATCGGCAATCGGTTCCGAAAAGGGTATCTGCAGCTCCATTAAATCGACGCCGGCCGACACCATCGCCCTGACGATGTCGAAAGAGGCTTCAAGGGAAGGATACCCGATGACAATGTGGGTCATCAGCAGAATATCTTTTTTCTTCCGACGATCACGAATGTAAGTTTCGAGCATGTGGATGTCCTTTTAAAATTGGAAAGTAAAGTTCAAGTTCTCTACTTCGGGTGCGAATTGTACAATCATAGATAAGGTTTCAAGTGTCAGGCGTCGGATTGCTTCATGCCCCGTATTGCGCCGCTTTCTTGCGGATGAACGCCTGCCAGGCCGGATCGCCGAAAGCATCGGCCACTGTGAAAATATCTTTGTCGCCGCGGCCGGATTGGTTGATGATGAGGATGTCCTCGGGCGACATGGCGGGTGCCTCCTTGAAAGCCTGAGCGAAAGCATGCGCTGATTCCAGTGCCGGAATCAGTCCCTCCCGGGTCATGGTCAAGGACATGGCGGCAATGACCTCCTCGTCGGTGGCCGCTTCGAAGCGCGCACGACCGTTTTCCTTGAAATGCGCCAGAATGGGCGATACGCCGATGTAGTCCAACCCGGCGGCAATGCTGTGCGTTTCGCGCATCTGGCCGTCATCGTTTTGCAGAAAATAGGTTTTATATCCTTGTGCCACCCCTATACTGGCATCGGAGGCCTTCAGCCGCGAGGCGTGCCGGCCGCTTTTAAGTCCCTTGCCGCCGGCTTCGACTCCCACCAGTTCCACCGGATCGTCCAGGAAGCCCGAAAAGAGGCCCATGGCGTTGGAACCGCCACCCACACAGGCATAAACGCGACTCGGCAGTCGCCCCTCCTGCGCGAGGATTTGGCGGCGCGCCTCTTGTCCGATAATGGATTGGAAATAGGTCACCATTTCCGGAAAAGGATGGGGACCGCAAGCCGTGCCCAGTACATAGTGGGTGGTGTCCATGTTGCCGACCCAATCGCGGAACGCTTCATTGATAGCGTCTTTCAAGGTTCGTGTACCATCACGCACCGGCACCACCGTCGCCCCCAGGCGCTCCATCCAGAAAACGTTCGGCCGTTGGCGCTCGACATCCACTTCGCCCATGTAGATGGTGCATTCAAAGCCCATGCGCGCAGCCATCGTGGCCGTGGCCACGCCGTGCTGCCCGGCGCCGGTCTCGGCGATGACGCGCGTTTTGCCCATCCGCTGTACCAGCAGACCCTGGCCCATGACATTGTTGGCCTTGTGCGCGCCGGTATGGTTCAGATCCTCGCGTTTGATGTAGATTTTGGCGCCGCCGAAATGCCGGGTCAGGTTGGCGGCATGGGTCAGCGGGGTAGGGCGTCCCGAATAGTCGGTCATCACCTTTAAATAGGTCTGCCAGAAGTCGGGATCAGCCTTGGCCTGATCGAAAGCGGCTTCCAACGCCTCGAAAGTGGCGACCAGAATTTCAGGTAGATAAGCCCCGCCGAACTGGGTGTAATAGCCTCGTCTATGCATGCGTGATTCCTCCGATAGTTTGTGAAAATACAAATCGTTCCGTGCAGCACCACAACTCGGAAAAGACCCCCTGGGGCGTTGGCGCAAAATCGAGCCAGCGGCAGACCACGAGCAGGGGTGCCCGGGGGGTCACTTGCAGGTGGCAGGCATCTTCGTTGCTGGCGTATCCGATCCTGAAACTTTGTTTGCCGCCTACCGGCCGCAAGTAGAATTGTTCATCGGCAATGGCGGAAAGAGAGCGTCCCTGCAGATCTATTGTATCAATGCCGGCGAACAGTTCGGGATGCAGGTATATCCGTTCAAGCAGCACCGGTTCGCCGGCCACCAGGGTGAGCCTGGCCAAATGGTATGCCTGGCGCTCGTTGAACGGGTTGTCAGCGGCCCCTTGCAGCGTTTTCAGACCTACCGGGCCGAGCAGGCGTGTTTCCACCGCGAAGCCCTTCTTGCGGAAAGAAAGGCTCGTCCCGTCGAGGGAGAACAGGTCCACTTCCTTGGGCGGTTCGCACACATAGGTTCCTGAACCGCGCCGGCGGACAAGCAGTCCTTTGCGGACAAGCAGATCGATCGCCTGGCGGATCGTCGGTCGACCAATGCCATGGACGGCCGCCAACTGGTGTTCGGATAGGATGCGGCTGCCGGATGGGTACTCGCCGGCTCTGATTTTAGCTATCAGCTGATCGGCCAGTTGGCGGTACAAGGGAATCGGTGCGTCAGGGTTCAGCATGGTCTGCTTTCGGGTGATGTTTAGCCGACTATGCGTGTAATTGGTAAAGTTGTCAAGACAAATTCGATAATGGTGGCGCGTACCGGGCAAGTCATGATAAAGACTCTTATTTTAACTGGCTGGGAAGACGCAAGCAAATGAAACCGCTATCTTCGAAAATTCAAATTATTCTCACGGATGCGTACAGCTTTTTCACGCAGCATTTCTTCCAGATTGCAGCCCTGTGTCTGCCCTTCCTGTTCGCTACCACGCTGTTTGACTTTATCCTGGGCGTTCAGTTTCGCGCAACACCCATGGCTTTGCTGGCGCCCCTGGCATTCAATCTTCTCATTTATCCTGTCTATACGGCCGCCTTGATCCAGTTGATGGCCAGGCGGGCCAGGCAGGAGCAGCCCAAAAACGGCGATTTGGTCATGGCGGCGATTCAGCAGTGGGCGCCCCTGTTTGCCTTGAAGGCCATCATGGTTTTTTTGATCGGTGTGGGCATCAGCTTTCTGATCCTGCCAGGCATCTGGCTGGGCGTTCGCCTGGCGTTTGCCGAGTTTTACCTGGTATTATTTGGAATGAAACCACGCGAGGCCCTTGTTAAAAGCTTCACGGATACAAAAAATCATTTCGTTATGATTTTAATTTTAATGGCAGCCACCTATGTTCCTATTCTCGTATTAGGGTTGACGGCCGATCAGCTGATCCAGCTGATCTCATCCAACGATTTTTTTAGAATTATCGTCAATGCGGTCTGGTCTTTAATTGGCCTGTTCGTGAACGTTGTTCTTTTCAGAACTTTTATGGAGGTATTGTCCGAAAAGACCGCAGAAGGAGTGCTCCCTTGAAATTTTCGGAAGCCAGGCAGGGCCGTATATTCGTATTGCGTCTGGAAGACGGCGACGTCGTGCACGCGACCATCGAACGCTTTGCCCGTGAGCAGGATATTCAGGCGGCGGCCCTCATCATTTTCGGCGGGGCCGATGCCGGCAGTCGCCTGGTTGTGGGTCCACGGGAAGGACGCGCCGACGTTATCGTACCCATGACACGCCTGTTGGAAGAAACCCATGAGGTCGCCGGTACGGGGACATTGTTCCCCGATGAAAACGGAACGCCTTTGCTGCACCTCCATATGGCCTGTGGGCGCGAGGAACGAACCATCACCGGTTGCATTCGCGAGGGGGTCCACGTATGGCATATCATGGAGGTGGTGTTGTTCGAGCTGGTGGGATGCACGGCCCGGCGCGTGCCGCAACCGCCCATGGGCTGGAAATTTCTCGAGCCATAGGGGAGTGTATTCACCCCAGCCACGCTTGGAACACCCCATGTTCGCGCAGGATATTCATCCCGATGGCCAGCAGCACCAGTCCGCCGGCGGCATCGGCGTAGCGGCGAATAAGTGCCGCCTTTGAAATGCGGGTGCCCAAGTGCATACCGAAAGTGGTGAATGCCGCGGCCACGATGCCGATGACCAGTGCCGGCCACCAGATGGAGACGTCTATCATGGAAAGGCTCAATCCTACAGCCAGGGCGTCCAGGCTGGTAGCAAACGATAACATCACCATAGTGGCGCCCTTGGTCGGGTCTTTCGGAGCAACCGGGTCGTCTTGGGGACGGAGCGCTTCGCGCAGCATGCCCTGGGATACGACGAGCAAAAGGGCGAAAGCCACCCAATGATCGTACCTGGCAATCTGCTGGCGGATTGTCAAGCCGGCCGCCCAGCCAATGACAGGCATCAGCGCCTGAAACAATCCGAAATGCCAGGCCAACCTGAAATTCTGGCGGAAGTTGATCTTACCCAGCTTGATGCCGGCCGCAATGGCCACCGCAAAAGCGTCCATGGCCAAAGCGATGGCAATGGCGGCGATATTGAAGAGCGTCACGGCACATTCCCTTTGTTGAGATTGAGAATAGAACGAATGGTATTATCTTTCCGCTGCAAACCCGGTTAGTTTGGAGCATGTGGACATTACCCCGATCAAAGGATGGATTCAATGGACAAATGGGAAGAAAAACTATCGTGCGCGCTTGCCTGCCGACGCTGCGAAACCCGCCTGAACCCTGAAGACGGCCGCATACTGTCGGTCTACGATCATGAGCCGGTGTGCCTGGCATGCAAAAAAGAAGAGGAGCGGCGTCCGGATTATGAGAGCGTTTCCAGAGAGACGATCGGCGCCTGCATGGCCGAAACGGAAGTGATGTACAGCGACCCGGGCGGGTACTGTTTTCACCATTTTTACCCTTTTACCTGTAAATGAGCAGGTGTAATCGAACTGAGGGTCTTCCGAGTATCGGCGCATGGGGCATGTTGCGGTCGTCAACAGCTTGCTGATTGCGCATGGTTGCAAGCCGTCCATTTTCTAACCAGCGGCTAACGAGATACTCACATTGGCCAGCATATACTTTCGATATATGGGGTATGCAAGAGAGATGAGGTTTCGTGCCCCGAGGATCGCACGTCGGCAAGTTCACTGCCTTCTTTTAACAATGAGCACTCCGGTGAGGCCGGCTATGGAATAAAATGGGCAAGGAAACCATATTGGTGGTCGATGACGAAGAGGACCTGCTCGAGTTGGTCCGCTTTCATCTCAGTCGCGAAGGGTACGCTGTAATGCTTGCGGAAACCGGCGAAGAGGCGTGGCGCAAGGTGCGCGGAAACATTGTCGATCTTATGGTGATTGATCTGATGCTGCCGGGCATCGACGGCTTGGAATTGACGCGCCGTATTAAAAGCGACGATCGTTTACGCGCGATTCCGGTCATCATGCTGAGTGCCAAAGGCGAAGAGGTCGATATCGTGACCGGCCTGGAACTGGGCGCCGATGATTACATCACCAAGCCTTTCAGCCCACGCGTGCTTTTGGCCCGTATACGGGCCGTGTTCCGGCGAAAAATTGAATCCCGGACAGGGCAGGAGGATATGATCCATATCCACGGATTGTCCATCGACAGCGGCCGTCGCACCGTGCTCGTCGAAGGGACGCCGGTCGATCTGACATACACCGAGTTCCAGGTGCTGACATTTCTCGCGGGACGTCCGGGCTGGGTGTTCACACGAAGTCAGATTGTGGATGCCGTGCGCGGAGATGATTATCCGGTCACCGACCGCAGCGTGGACGTGCAAATCGTCGGTTTGCGTAAAAAGTTAGGCGATAGCGGTTTTCTGATCGAAACCGTGCGCGGCGTCGGCTACCGGTTCAAAGACAGATCATGAGCCAACGCAAACGCCTCATCGGGCAGCTTTACCCATCCTATCTACTGCTGGTGCTGATCGTTCTTGTGGCCACCGGCTGGTATGCCTCGCGTGCCATGCGCACTTTCCACCTGGCACAGATCCACCGTAATCTTCTGTACCAGGCCCTTTTCCTGGAACCGCAGGCACTGCCATTGATCGACCCCCTGGACCGAAAGGGGCTGGATCGTTTTTGCAAACGGATCGTCGTCGGCACCCCCATCCGTTTGACCATCGTGCTCCCGGACGGCTCGGTCGCCGGTGATTCGGAAGCCGATCCGCTCGCGATGGAAAATCATGGCGATCGGCCGGAAATCAGGCAGGCCATCCAGGGTGACACGAGCAGCGCGTCTCGTTTCAGTGATACGCTCGGTCAGCACATGGTTTACTTGGCCTATCCCCTCACACCGGATGCCAAGACGGTGCAAGGCGTTTTACGCCTTTCCATATCCCTTTCGGCTGTAGACCACCAACTGCATGCTTTGTGGCTGCGATTGGGTACGGGGGGCCTTCTGATTGCCTTGATGGCCGCGATCGTGTGTTTGGTGATCGCACGGCGTATCAGCCGGCCGCTTGAAACCATGCGGCGTGGAGCTGAACGTTTTGCCAGGGGTGAGTTGTCGCATCGATTGCTTGTGCCCGACACGGCTGAGCCGGCTGAACTGGCCCAAGCCATGAACCTGATGGCCCAGAAGTTGGAGCAAAAAATGGCCGATATCGTTCAGCAGCGCAATGAGAGCGAGGCGGTGTTGGCCAGTATGACCGAAGGGGTGATCGCGCTCGATCCGCAAGAACGTATTTTGCATTTGAATGCTGCCGCCGTCCGTTTGCTGCGTGGCGATCACACCCTGCTGGGCCGCAGCATCCAGGAGGTAGTGCGCAACTGGGAACTTCATCGCCTGATACGGACCACGCTGGACCAAGGCGTTCATTCCCAGGGGGACATCGCCCTGTATCACAAGGGTGAGCAGGTATTGAACGCCCGCTGCACGCCCCTTTTCGATGCCTCCGGCGGGCGTATGGGGGCCTTGCTGGTATTAAGCGATGTCACGCAGATACGCCGACTCGAAACCATGCGCAGCGATTTCGCAGCCAATGTGAGCCATGAAATCAAAACACCACTGACAGCCATCGTGGGCTTTGTAGAGACCCTTTGTGAGGGCGTGGTGACCGATCCGCACGAAGCGCAGCGCTTTTTGCAGATCATCCTCAAGCATGTAAAGCGCTTGACCACCATCGTGGATGATCTCATGCAGCTGGCGCGCCTCGAACAGGGCGGGGAAGGGCGTCAACTGGTTTTAAGACCTGGCGCCATCAGCCAACTGCTGCAAGCGGCAGCCCAAATCTGTCGCGTGGAAGCAGCTGAAAAGGCCATCGTCATTGATATCGCTTGTGCTGCAACACTCACGGCGCCCATCGATAGCGACTTAATGGAACAGGCGGTCGTCAATCTTTTGAATAATGCCATCAAGTACAGTCCGCCAAACAGCCGCATCTCGGTTTCGGCCCGCAAGGCGGATGATCTTATCCAGATCGTTTTCGCGGACCAGGGTATCGGCATTGCCCAGCATCATCTGCCACGCCTGTTTGAGCGTTTTTACCGGGTTGACCAAAATCGCAGCCGCCGGATGGGCGGAACCGGCTTGGGGCTGGCCATCGTCAAGCACATCGTGCAAGCGCATGGTGGCCAGGTTTCCGTGGAGAGCGTCGAGGGGCAAGGCAGTACCTTCACCCTATCTTTGCCGGCGTTATAGGGCACCCACATTTGTGAATTGACATTGCTATGAAAGGTTGATAGTCAAACAATTGATATAATTGAAATAGGATACCAGCGGCCGCCGATTGAACGCAAACTGAAACAGTGCCCCCTGATGCTGAGCGAACAAGAAAAGCTGGATAGCCTGACGCGCCTGGGAATCGAGCTGAATCAGATCAATGATCTGGATATCCTGATGGAGCGTGTCCTGACGCGGGCGCGCCAATTTGCCAATGCGGATGCAGGTTCGATCTACATTTGTCAGAACGGATTTCTTTTTTTTTCCTACACTCAGAACGACACCCTGCATAAAAAGCTTCCCCAAGGCGCCAACCTGATTTATTCGACCTTCAAAATTCCTATCAATACCAAAAGCATCGCCGGTTACGTGGCGTCGACCGGGTGCGCTTTGAACATCCCCGATGTGTATGACCTGGAGGCCACGTTACCCTACCGCTTCAGCAAGCAATTCGATGAAACGGCCGGCTACAAGACCCAATCCGTGCTGACCATTCCCCTGATGACCAGTTCCAAAACCATTCTGGGAATCCTTCAAATCATCAACGCCCAGAATGCCTCCGGCAAGATTGTCTCATTTTCAGCGCAGGATGTGCGTATGATGCACCACTTTGCCGCCGTGGCATCGGTGGCCCTGGAGCGGGCTCAAATGACACGGGCCTTGATTCTGCGTATGATCAGCATGGCCGAGATGCGCGATCCGTTCGAAACGGGTCCGCACGTGAACCGTGTTGCCGGGTTTGCAGTCGAGATCTATGAACAGTGGGCCATTCGGCATCGTATCGACCGCACTGTCATTGACAAAACACGTGATGTCCTGCGTATGGCGGCGATGCTTCACGATGTGGGCAAGGTGGGCACTTCCGACCTGATTCTCAACAAGCCTGCCCGACTCAACGCCGATGAGTACGAGGTTATGAAAGCGCATACGATTCAGGGCGCGCGTCTGTTTATGCATCAACAATCGGACTTTGATGAAGCGGCCGGCATCGTTGCTCTGAACCATCATGAGCGCTGGGACGGTCAAGGTTACCCCGGGCACATCGATTACCGCAGCGGATTGCCGCTCACGGGATATATGCGCCCTGATGGACGCGCCCCTGGAAAAAAAGGAACCGAAATCCCCCTGTTCGGTCGCATTGTGGCGGTGGCCGATGTGTTCGATGCTTTGAGTACCAAGCGAACGTACAAAGAAGCCTGGAACGAGGAAGAAATTTTATCCCAGATCGAAAGAGGATCCGGCAGCCACTTCGATCCGGAACTCGTTGAAATTTTCTTCAGCCGCTATGACATGTTGCGCGCCATCCAAAAACGTTACTGTGAAGACGCGGAACACCTTTAAGCCTTTATAGCCAGCCCCCTTTTGAGACCGCATCTCGCTGCCGTGAAGAACATAAATGTCGGCCGATCACTTTTTTAAAAGGATCTGCTTGTAATCCGAGTAACATGCGTTATTTTTTCGCTACTTTGGGTACGTATCCGGGAGCGCGCATGCTCCCGATGCAGCCCTTTTTGACGGCGAATGGTGCCTGCGCGGCGTTGTACACCAACTGCCCGCATTGATCGGCCCTACGTATAGGCGCCGGGCGGCGCATCGGTCGTTCGTTTTTATTTAACGATAAGGATGGGCGATGAGCAGAGACATAAAAGATATCAAAAAAGATATTCTCGATCAATTCAGGGCCATCGAAGGCGAAGAAAACGACGTGATCCCCGAAAATTGGTTGATCGAAGAATATTTGCCATTTTTAAACTCCTTTGAAAAGCGTGACTTTGAAAAAGCCATCAAGCAACTGGCAGCCAAGGGCTTTCTCAAATATGAGATGAAAGGTTCGGTTCCCAAACTCAAACTCACCGAAAAAGGGGCCAATTTGATCCATTGACGACGCATCGACACACGATGTGCGGGCACAGGCAGTTGCCTGCCGCCCGGTAACTTGCGATGTGCCATCGCGCAAAGAGACCTTCCGGTGTGAGCGCAGGGAATGCACCTTTGACGGTTGCCGGCCGGAATCGATTCCAGCCGGCATCCGGTTCCTAGTTCTTTCCGCCATCCGTTAAATCAGCGTAGATTTAACTCCCGATCAGCTCATCGTATGCGAACGTCACCGTTGATATCCCTTCCTAAAGCATTCATTGTTTTTTATCGTTGCGTCCGGTTTCCGCCAAGGTGCCGCGCACGACGCTGCCTCGGCCGTATCGTTCGGAGATGGCGTCCAAGGCGCGATCCAATTGCTCCCATTGTTGACGATGGCGTACCTGTTCATCGGCAAACAGTGCTTGCTGCACGGGCATGTTTTCCGGTATCAGATTGCCGGCACCCACTCCGATCAGCCGGATGGGTTGCGTCAGGGCGAAAGCAGTGAGCAAACGCAGCGTTGCCTGATAAATAGTATCTGATGACTGAATCGGTTGCGGCCACGAATGGCTGCGGGTATGCTGCACGAAATCAGTGGTTTTGAGCTTCAGGGTAATCGTGCGTGCCCGCAGATGCTGAGCCCGAAGCTGGCGCGCGACAGTTTCGGATTGCGCTAAGAGGCAAACCGCCAGGACAGCGTGGTCCGCCGTATCCTGCTCAAGGGTGGTTTCGCTGCTTACCGATTTGGCTTCGCTCTCACATACCACGGGTGTGTTGTCCCTGCCCTGGGCCAGAGCCATTAAACGGTACCCGAACTTACCCAATTTGCGCACCAACTGTTGCTCGGGCCATTGCAGGATCTGACCCAAGGTCTGAATTCCCATGCCAGTCAAACGCTGCCGGGTTTGGGCGCCGACGCCGGGTACTTTTTCAATGGCGAGCGTTTCGATAAACAGGGGCATCTGCTCTGGGGTAACGATCGTCAACCCATCGGGTTTGTTAAAATCCGAGGCGATTTTAGCCAGGAATTTGTTGGGGGCGATGCCCACGGAACTGGTTAACCCGGTCTGTTCCCGGATGCGGGTTTTAACGGCCAATCCCGTCTCGTGCGCTGTGCCATGCAGTCGCTGGCAGCCGGAGATATCTACATAGGCCTCGTCGATCGATATAGGCTCGACCAATGGGGAAAAGGTTCTCAGAATGTCCATGATGCGCCCGGACAGTTCGGCATACCGCCGGCGTCGCGGCGCAACGATGACCAGGTGCGGACATTTCAGACGGGCCTGGAATATCGGCATCGCCGAATGGATGCCGTACTTGCGCGCTTCATAGCTTGCGGCGGCCACAACCCCGCGATGAGAACCGCCTACAACCAGGCATCGGCCGCGCAGTGCCGGGTCGTCGAGTTGCTCGACCGAGGCAAAGAAAGCGTCCATGTCCATATGTAGAATCGTTGGGCTTGCCATTTCTTACAATTTTGTTATGATGATGAAAAAAATAACCTTCCTCACGTCTATGAAGCGGACCCGATTGGATTAATTTGCATGAAACGGATCGAAGAAGTCACCCTTTTCTATGAAATCAGCCAGGCGCTCAGCGAGCATCTGGAACTAAAAAAATCCTTATATAAAGTCTTGGATATCCTGTCCAGTTCAATGAATATGGTGCGTGGCACCGTATCTATTCTTGACCTTTTAAGCAATGAAATCAGCATCGAAGTGGCCCACAGCCTGTCGTTGAGCACCATTGAGCGGGTGAAATACAAGTTGGGGGAAGGGATTACCGGCCGCGTGATTCAAAGTGGCAAGCCCGTGATCATACCCAAAATCAGTGAAGAGCCGCTGTTCCTCGACCGTACGGCCGCCCGCAAGAAGCTCAAGGATTTTGAAGAGCTCTCCTTCATCTGCGTTCCCATAAAAAAAGGCAATCAGGTGATCGGCGCGCTGAGCGTGGATCGCCGTTATGACGATGAGGATTACTCCCTCAAAGACAGTCAGAAAATGCTGGCCGTCGTGGCCACCATGATTGCCCAGCACGTGATCAACCTGGAGATCATCCGGCGTGAAAAAGAGCAACTGCGGGCCGAAAACCAACGCCTGCGCGATGAACTGGAAAACAAATACCGCATCACCAATATCGTCGGCAACAGCAACAAGATGCGTGAAGTGTTCCAGATGATTTCGCAAGTATGCAAGAGCAATGCGACCGTGTTGATCCGTGGCGAAAGCGGCACCGGCAAGGAGTTGGTGGCCAATTCGGTTCATTACAACAGCAACCGCGCCAAAGGGCCTTTCATTAAAGTCAACTGCGCGGCTATTCCCGCCAACCTGATCGAAAGTGAACTGTTCGGCCATGAAAAGGGCGCTTTCACCGGCGCCATCAAGCAAAAACTGGGCAAATTCGAGCTCTCCCACAGGGGCACCTTGTTTCTGGATGAAATCGGTTCGATCGGACTGGATGTACAAGGCAACCTGCTGCGTGTGTTGCAGGAAAAGGAGTTCGAACGGGTCGGCGGGCAGCGCACCATCAAAGTGGATGTGCGTATCATCACGGCCACCAATAAAAACCTGGAGCTCGCCGTCGAAGAAGGATCGTTTCGCGGCGACCTGTATTACCGGCTCAATGTTTTTCCTATCTATATGCCACCGTTGCGCGAGCGTAAAACTGATATATTGCTGTTATCCGACTATTTCCTTGAAAAATACTGCAAAGAGAACGGTAAGGAGATCAAACGGTTTTCCACGCCGGCCATCGATATGTTGATGGACTACCATTGGCCCGGCAATGTGCGCGAGCTGGAAAATTGTATCGAACGATCGGTGCTGCTGTGCGACGGCGGCGTGATTCACAGCTATCATTTGCCTCCTACACTGCAAACCGGCAAAGAGTCCGGCACGTTGCCCGAGTTGTCGCTGGATGATGCCGTGGCCAACCTGGAAAGGGAAATGATCATCGATGCCCTGAAAAACTCCCGCGGTAATATCACCGCCGCCGCTGAGGTCCTGAAAACGACGGTACGTAAATTCGCCTATAAATCAAAACGGTATGGTATTCATTACGGGCAATATCGGTGATGGCGCCTCTAAGATGGCAAAGACGCCAACGATCTTGGGTAACCTGTTTGGGCAGAGGAGCCAGGCGGTAGTGAGCAAACCCACCTACGAGCAGTTGCTGGAAAGAATTCACATACTGGAAAGCGAGGTGGCCTCCCGCCGCGCTGTTGGCGTGTCGCTCAACGGTGTGCAGAACGGTTCTGAGGGTGTACCGGACGATGTGCCTGATTTGGAAGCCCGTTGCGAGCGGCTATTTCAGAATCGGGCCGTGGGCATTCTGTTGGTCGACAAGGCCCTGCGCATACTGCGGGCCAACGATCAGGCATTGCGGATTTTGGGCTACTCCCACGAGGAATTGATGCGCATGCGTATTCCGGACATGCTGCACCCGGAAGATATCAATGCGCAGCCCATCATCACCATCGATGATATCAGGGCTTTGCCAAGGGGCATGACCTTGGAGCGGCACTATCGGCGCAAAGACGGTCAATATGTACCCGCGGAGGTCCATCTGAGCGTTTTTGCCCCGCATATCATGATGGTCCTGTTTCAGGAGGTCACTCTCCGGCTGAGCACAGAGGAGGCCTTGCGCAAAGCCAATGAGGCCCTTGAGATGGTATACTACAGCGGTCAGGCCGCCATTGTGGGCATGGATCGCCAACAGCGGGTCGCGTTCTGGAATCCCGCCGCCGAAAAGCTATTTGGCTGGAGCCGAGAGGAGGTCATGGGCAAGCCGTATCCCGCGGTGCCCGAAGAAGATCGGCAAGCATTTGAAGCTTTTTTTGGCGAGGTGATGAAAGGTCGCAGCTATAACTATCTTGAAATAAAACGCAGACGCAAAGATGGCGCTTTTTTTCACGCTGTTTCGTCGGCGGGACCCTTGCGCAATGAAATCAAAGAGGTCAATGGACTGATCGCGATCCTGTTCGATATTACATCGCGCAAGCAGGCCGAAGAGGCCCTCAAACAGAGTGAGCAGCTCTACAGGTCGTTGGTGGAAAATACGCAGGACGGCTATTTCATCAGTGAACTGCCGTCCGGACGCTTCGGCTTTCTGAACAACCGCATTTGCCAATTGCTGGGCTATAGCCCCCGTGAAGCGCTTGCACTGACCTTGTGGGACGTTATCGAAGCCAGTGATCACCGTTCTTTGCAAGAGGCGCTGGCGCATTGGCAAAAAGGCCCTAAGATTGGCGCGGCTATGATTTTCAAGGCCAAGCGTAAAGATGGTACTTCTTTTCGGGCGGAGATTTCCGGCGCACCGGTTACTTTCGCGGACCAGCCCGCCATTCAGGGATTGCTGCGCGATATCACCGAAAACGAACGTTTGCAGGTGCAGCTGCAGCAGGCACAGCGCATGGAGTCCATCGGCACGCTGGCCGGGGGTGTCGCCCATGATTTCAACAATCTGCTCATGGCTATTTTGGGCAACACGACCCTGGCCAAACTCGGCGTGCCACCGAAACATCCGATCAGCGAACGTCTGGAAAACATCATTACGTATGTACAGGATGCATCCTCACTGACTAAGCAGCTGCTCGAGTTCGCCAGAGGAGGCAAGTATGAGGTCAGGACGACCGAATTGAACGTTTTGGTCGATAAGACCGTTCAAATGTTTGCCAGGACGAAGAAAGAGATCTCCGTTCACACCACATTGAGTCCTGATTTGTGGGCGGTCGAGGTCGACCGGGGCCAGATCGAGCAAGTTTTGCTGAATTTACTGGTCAATGCCTGGCAGGCCATGCCCAAAGGCGGTCAGATCTCGGTCGAAACGGCCAACACGGTGCTGGATATCTCGTATACGGGTGCCTACGGCGTTCCGCAAGGCAATTACGTACGCCTTAGCGTGGCGGATAACGGCGTCGGCATGGACAAAGCCATCCAGACCAAAATTTTCGAACCCTTTTTCACGACCAAGGATCGCGGTCGCGGCACTGGCCTGGGGCTTGCGTCGGCCTACGGAATTATCAAAAATCACGAAGGCATTATTAACGTGTACAGCGAGGAAGGTAAAGGGTCGACTTTCACGCTTTACCTTCCGGCTATCGAAAAACCGGCGGTTCAGATCAAGCCGCCTGTGAAAACGAAAACATTGACCGGAACGGAAAATATTCTGCTTGTGGATGACGAGACCATGATCTTGCAGGTCGGCAAGGCGATGCTGACTCATCTTGGCTACCAGGCCCGGGCGGCATGCAGCGGTCAGGAAGCTCTGGATGTCTTTGCTGTGGAAAAAGGCAACATCGATTTGATCATCCTGGATATGATTATGCCGGGCATGAGCGGCGGCGAGACGTATGACCGCCTTAAATCGATCCGGTCCGATATCAAAGTGCTGCTTTCCAGCGGCTACAGCCTCAGCGGCGAAGCGTCCCGTATTCTGAAACGAGGATGCAACGGGTTTATCCAAAAGCCCTTCAATATGGAGGAGTTGTCTTGTAAAGTGCGAGAAGTGCTCGATGCGGGCGCATGCCTGGCATAAGACAGCGTATGGATGCGCGTCCGCGAATAATCCCGATCAGGTACTCTCGGGCCGGCCGCACTCCTTGCAGCGGCCATCCGGTCCGATGACGCCGATACAGTTTCCATCACTGCAAAGCCTGCGCCCGGACCATTCATCATCATCTTCGGCCATGGCATCTTCTGCGCTTTGCCAGGCTTGCCCGCTTGCGTCTTCCGCCCCCATGGTGTTACCTGCGATTTCATGTTCGGGCGCAGCCTCGGCCTCATCGTCGGGGGCCGATGCCGTGAAGTCCGGCAGTTGGCCCGCATAAGGCTGGCCGCACTCCTTGCAGCGGCCATCCGGTCCGATGACGCCGATACAGCTTTCATCACTGCACAGGACCCGCTGAGCCCACTCCCTGTCCGGATTTACCTCTTTGCTCTCGTTATCCATGGCTACCCTGTTATCCTTCCCGCTTGATTTGCAAACCGAACGCTTGTCACGACACTATACCTTTCGAAAAAAAACTTGTCCACCGATCATCATTAGAATCATCATTGATGGATTCGTAAAAAGTCCACATCTGCCATTCGAGTAGTTCTGGAATCGCCATTCAAGCTGGAGGGGCGAACCTTGTGTTCGCCCGGTGCGTAAATGTCGGTTAGTCCCTGAATGAATGGACACCTTGATGATCACGATGCGCTGTAGGGGCGTGGGGCATCGCCCTAAATGGCGCGGCCTTATTCTCCCGCACCATAGTAGCCTGGAATGGTGGCTTTGCACCCGCGCTGGGCGACCGCCGGTCGCCTCTGCGGGTGGCTCCCCTGCGACAGCACGGCAACGAGGGTTTGTGTAAGGTCCGGCAGAAATGTCGGTCTTTTGATTTCTGGCACAGATCTCGTTCTATTTATGGGCGCACCTTGTGTTTGAATTTCCAAATGCGGTTACCCTGGCTCTGGAAACCAGGAATCGCATGTAGCCAGGTAGGGTGGGCATCGCCCACCATTTATTTGCAAATGGTCATAGGTGATCTGTGGTGCGGATGGCTTTGAATGACACGGTGGCAGGCAACGCCCCGCCCTGTCCATAAATGTTGATGAAAAATCATGTCGGATTATCGCCAGCGCCAATACCAAAGGTGCGACTTGTTTTTTTTATCGTGGTAACTTACCAGCGACAGAAATTCCTTACCCTGCCGGAAAACCGGCATGCTTTGCGAATCCCTTCAATCCAGCGCCTATGGTGGTGGGCAATGCCCACCCTACAACGCTGCCATTACATTATCGATTGGAATTATGATGAAGACCGCAGTCGAATACACACCGGCTATGGGCAGGAAAACATGACTCGCCTTCGCCGATTTGCCATTAGCATTATCAAATCCCGAAACAGTGCAACACAGAAGATGAGACAACTCATGCTCAATGTCGCTTGGTCTTAGATTATCTGCGCATCACCGAAAAATTCATGCGCCAACTCCTTTCGGAATTAGAACAAACTTACCGTGCTCTGGGAACCCTTGCGGATTGACAGTACGGTGAATATCGGTATAGGTAGGACGATATGTAAGAAAGCGGCTATGCAAGTAGCGGGAAGGTGGCGTGTGAGAGTAGACCAGCCAGTCAGAGGTATCAAAGTCGGACGCAACGATCCGTGTCCCTGCGGCAGCGGCAAAAAGTTTAAACGCTGCTGTCTGGCCACAGCGGAAGTCGTGCGTCCCAAAGTGCATCCCCAAAAGCCCAAGATCAGGCTGAAGTCCGCCGTCGACATTGTGGGGATCCGGCGCGCGGGGCAGCTCGTGGTCGCAACGCTGGACTTGGTGGAAAGCAGAATCGCGCCTGGTATTGCTACGGATGAGATCAACCAGTGGGTGCATGACTATACGATTCAGAACCACGGCATCCCGGCGCCACTCAACTACCGGGGATTTCCCAAAAGCGTGTGTGTGTCGATCAATGAAGTCATCTGTCACGGCATTCCAGGACCCCAGCGCCTGAAAGACGGCGATATCGTCAACATCGACGTGACAACCATTCTCGATGGCTACTATGCGGATGCCAACAAGACCTTCTTCGTGGGCGAACCGGGTCCGGAGGCCCGCAAGATCGTCGATGTTGCGCGCCAGAGTCTCAAAGAGGGCATCGCCATGATCCGGCCAGGCCACAGTGTGGGCGATATTGGTTGGGCAATCCAAGCCTACGCGGAGGGGCAGGGGTGTTCCGTGGTACGTGATTTCGTCGGCCATGGCGTTGGCTTCGATTTTCACGAGCCGCCCCAGATCCCTCATTTCGGTCAGCGCGGGGATGGGGCGCGCCTGGTGCCAGGCATGGTGTTCACCATCGAACCCATGATCAATCTGGGCGGGTATGATTTGATCATCCTGGACGATCAATGGACCGCAGTGACCAAGGACGGTTCGCTCTCAGCCCAATTTGAACAGACGATTTTGGTGACCGAAGAAGGCAGCGAAAGTTTGACCCCCTATCCGCTTTGATACACCCCCCACAACCAACTTGCCGCGATGGCAGCGGCCATCATCAAGATGGCGGCCACCTGATAGGCCCAGGGGCAGATGCGCCCCACCATGCGGGTATATAGGCCGCCATTGGCCAGTCCGGCGCCAAACCCCAACAGATGCGCCAGTATATCGGACTGAGGACCTGTTCCCAGCCAGCCGACCAAAGCCAACCCGCCAGCCAGGGGGATCCAGGGCCGCAGCCGCCCGGTACGGTCGTGGTGCCACTGGCGGAAAGACGATGCAGCGCAAAGGCCCACGGCGGCAAAGACCGCTGTCGAGGCACCCACCGCCAGATGGTTGTGACCATACCACCAGGCCGTCAAAAAGTTTCCCTGGGCACCCGACAACACCATTAAGAACCAAGCAATTCCCCAACCATACGCATTGGCTGCAAAAGTGCCAAACAAGGCCGCTGAAGCCATATTGGCAAGCAGGTGGGCACCGTCACCGTGTAATAGCAGGGCGGTGATGCAGCGAAAAACTTCCCCGGCCATGATTTTCTCCGCATCAGCACCGAAGGCGGCGAAAAATGCCCTTCGCTGCGGTCCGGAGCCGGTGGCCAGGTGAATGATAAAAATTATCGCTACAGCGTAAACAGCTGAATAAGAGCGGATATGCGGCGGCTGCGCAGGGGGATTCTCAGCGGTTGGATTTTCGGAAAGATAAAGAGCGATGGCCTTTTTGGCCGGACCACGCCAAGCGTCTGCGACCTGAATGGCGTGATGCATGCCCATGGCATAAACAGAATGCGGAATACGTTCCGCCGAAAGGACCAAGCTGTATGTATGCGCCTGCTCTGCACTGAGCCGGGCAAATAGGGGCGATTGTATCATCTGGCTCGGCGGCTGGCAGTTACAGCGCTTGTTGGCGTGCTCCCGGGCTAAAAGTCGTCCGCAATACTGTCGGTGCCTTTCTTGGCATCGACGACGCCGGTTTCTTCTTCGTCGTCATCGTCTTCTTCGCTCTCATCTATTTGCTCGGCCATCAAGGCTTCTTCTAGACGCAGCTTTTGCATTTGTGCATTTTTAAGACGATGGGTCTGATTGTAGGCATCGATCGCAATGCGCGCCATTTTTTCCCCGCCCATTTTCAAATACAGGAATACTGCCTCCAAACCCTGGGGATCATTGCGCAAACCGGCTACCATGTGCGGTAGAAGGCGTTGAAAAGATTCTCTTTGTTCGGGGGGTATCTCAAAACCGTTTTCCATGCTGGCTCCTTGCATTGACTGATGACGAATGCGCGCAAAGTATAATCAAGTGCTCCTAAATGTAAAGGCATTAATTGCAAAGATGACGTCATGAAGCGTGTTTAGCGTTTTCTATTCTTCGCGGTTCAGCAAACCGCGATTACCCCGTTCAGGCGCCAAACACCAGAACAGGGTAACCGCTTTTTGAAATTCAGCTCTTTTAAGACTTCTCACCCTATTGTTTCGAAAACGCTGCCGCTCACCACGGGTGCGGACCCGAGGGGAGACGCCCCGCGCGGCACTTAACCCCTTTTCACCTGTAGGGGCGAACCTTGTGTTCGCCCGCGTGCGACGCACAGCCTTCATCAAGGACCAATGGTCGTCATACACCCCGGGCGAACACAAGGTGCGCCCCTATCGAGTAGAACGATGTTCCATGTCTGAAATGCAGCCCAAACGCAATGCGGTTACCCCGTTCAGGCGCCGAAGCCTTCTTGACAGTGTGGGGTGCATTCTCTATAAAGATCCGAAGCGTGGTTTTTTCTTCATTTGCCCGCGTTTTCTTTTCTTCGCTGTCAACCGGAACCAATGCGGGCAAGAAAGGCGATCATGGACCAAACAATAGACAAGAATGCATGGGTGTATGTGGTGGTGCAGAATCCCGGTGGCAACGAAACCATTGTGGGACAGCACGATGCCGAACACGATATACATTTTGTTCCTGTTTTCAGGGATCGTGACAGCGCTTTGCTGGGCGTCACAAAACTGGTCAAGGAGCCTGGCCAGACCTTCGAAATACAGGCGATCATCTATGACGATCTCTTGCGTTACACCGCCGAGGGCGGTTTTTTGATCTTCATGCTGGATGGCCATGGGAACATAGCGTTTAAACTGCGCCCGGATGGTCAGCCGCTTTAATCGATACTAGCGTTTCGGTATTGTTAACCCGCTATGACACGCATTATTACCCGGCCCGATTTCGATGGCGTTGTATGCGCGGTGCTGCTCAAGGAGGTATTGGGCGAAACCACTCCGGTGGTTTGGAGCCAGCCTAACGTGATGCAGCGCGGCGCAGTGCCGCTGCGCGCCAAGGACGTGGTCGCCAATCTCCCTCTTGCAGGAGATGTCGCCCTGTGGTTCGACCATCACGTCTCCAATGCGACCGACAGGTCTTTTAAGGGCCTTTACCGCATCGCGCCATCGGCGGCGCGGCTGATCTATGAGTATTTTCATGATACCTTGAAGTCGCGTTTCGAAGAATTGGTCCGGCAGGCGGATAAAATCGATGATGCGCAGCTCAGCATCGATGAGATACTGTATCCTGAACGGTATCCCTATGTTTTGCTCTCGATGAGCATTTCCACCCGTAAAAAGTCCGATGAGGCCTACTGCGATCATCTCGTCCACCTGTTGCGTACGCGTTCCATCGAACAGCTGCTTGTCGATCCGACTGTGCGGCAACGGTGTGATGAAACGGTAACCGTCAACAAGGCCTATGAAAACGAACTCTTGCAGTACACAACCTTGCATGGGCATGTGTCTATCACTGATTTCCGTGCCTTGTCACCCGTGCCCGACGGCAATCGCTTTCTGGTATATTCTCTATTCCCGGAAGCCAACGTGAACGTCAAGCTGTATCATGAAGGCGCGTATACCGTGATCAAGCTGGGGCACAGCATTCTAAACCGAACCTGTCAGGTGAACGTGGGCAAACTGCTCTCCCGCTACGGCGGTGGCGGTCATCGCGGCGCCGGTGCCTGCCGGTTTGAGAGGGAACATGCCGACGCCCCTATTGCCGAAATCCTCGCCACGCTGACCCGAAATCAGGCCTGATCCGGCTTTGCCTCGGTGCGCCATTGCCATCCTACCGATCGGGTGTTTCCCGTATTGCAAAAATTGAATTCATGCTGATGGTTCCACAACAAGGGTCAAATATCTGCATGGTCGGTACTGCTGGTGGTATTGCTGCTGTCGCCATTGGCGGGATAATCGAGACAAGCGCGCCCATGCCAGGCGTGAGAGAGGGGGAGATTCAATGGCACACCGATTACATATCTCCAAGCAGGAAAATGCAACTCAGACGTGGGACCCGGACCGGCAGTTGCGCAATGCTGTTGCGGAAAGGGATCGTTTCCTCGAGCGATGTCCTCAATACCGCGGTCTTCAACAAGAGATCGACGATCTGTTGGAAAAAGCCGGGTCTGCCGACAACCGCATGGCTGTACTGGCGTTGCTCATGGAATCCAAGCTGATCGAACTGCATGGCCAATTACAGCGTCTCAACCGAATCCTGCTGTCCGCCCAAGACCGTTAGCTGATGGACAAAAGAAAAGTGCGCAGATTCACCTTCTTATTTTGAAGGCGCAGTTTGCTGCGAATGCTCTGCCGGTAAGCTTCCACCGTACGGATGGATAATTTCAGCAAATCGGCGATCTCACGGTTTTTCTTGCCTTGGCGGATAAAACTGGCCACTTTCAGCTCCGCGGTCGAGAGGCCGTAAAACTGCATCGAAAGATGGCGTGAAAAGCCGCAAGTAATGTCCCCCATGTTGGATTCCACAATATCCAGATAGGTTTGGACGGATGCGTCAGCGCTTTCTTTCTTGATCTTGTTCAAATAGGGCATCACCAGTTTTTTGACATTGTACATCACCCGTTCTTCCAAGGCGCGTTTATCGGTTTCGCGGCGTTTGAGCAGCACTTTCAAGGCTGTGTTGACTTCCTGAAGGTTGACCTTTTCCGTCATCAATTCGGTTTCACGAACCAGCAACCGCTTTTCGGTCGCCCGGCGTTCATCGATCTCTTTTTGCAGTTCCATGTTGGCTTGCAGCAGTTCCGAGGTGCGGATGCGCACCTGTTCCTCCAGCGCTTCCTGGACTTTGATCAACGTTGTCTGGTCTTGAACTCTTTCGGTGATGTCGCGGCAAACGCCCTCCTGCCGAATGAATCGCCCCTTTGCATCAAAACGGTTGGTACAGTTGGCTTCGAACCAGCGAACGTCGCCTGATGTGGCGCGTATACGGAACTGCTGGGTTCGGGTGCGATCTTTTTGCGCGGCGATCACTTCAAGGTAGGCACGCACCACCCGGTCGCGATCCAGAGGATGGATAAATTCAGCGAAATAGCGGCCGATCAACGCTTCTTGTGTATAGCCGTAAGCGGCCACCGCTAGATTGACGGTCGCAAGGGTTCCGCTACCGTCCAGTGAATACACCACATCGGGAATGTTCTCGACCAGCGACCGATACTGCAATTCACCTTGGCCTTCACCCTCGTGGTCGGAATTCCCGTTGAACACGGACCGTTGCATGCAGTGCCTCCAGTGCAGAGATCGCCTTCATCGCAATGATAGCTTTCCGCCAACGCCGCCGCTTGTCATGCAAACGGCTAACCGCCTTGTCGCCCCGTACCGAAAATAGTACCCCTTGTCAAAAGGAAAAAATTCATTAGCTGTTGCCTTGACGGACGATCAGGGGTAGTAAAGCCTCTTTATGCAGAAAAAAGCGAAAGCGAGTACGATCTCATGAAGCTTGGTTTGATTGGACTGCCGGGCGCCGGCAAAACCACGTTGTTCGAAGCGTTGACCAAATCACAACTGGATGCGTCCCAACGCAGGGAGGTTCGTATCGGCACCGTACGGGTGCCCGACGAACGGGTCGATCGTTTGGCGGCCATGTATCAGCCGCGCAAAACCATCTATGCCCAAGTCGAGTATCTGCTGCCCGCGCCGGCCGAGCATGTCAAGGAGTCGGGCCGGGAGCAGAGCATCTGGACTCAGGTGCGCGATTGCGACGCCCTGCTTCACGTGGTGCGCAACTTCAGTGGATACGGCGGGGAGCCGGCGACCCCCAAAGCGGCTTTCCAGGCGCTCGATCAGGAGTTGATCATATCGGATCTCATGGTTGCGGAAAAGCGGCTGGAACGCCTTGAACTGGACCAACGGCGGGGGAAAAAGCCGGACCCCGAGGAGGTCGCGCTGGTGCGCCAATGCGCCGAGCACCTCAATCACGAGATTCCACTGCGTCGTTTCCCGCAATTGACGGCTGCCAAACAGCTGCGCGGCTACGCCTTCTTGTCGGCCAAGCCCTGTCTGGTGCTGTTCAACAACAGCGATGAGGATGCCGATTTGCCCGCTGCCTCTGATTGGGTGAGCCAGGAGACCTGCCTTCCGATTCGCGGCAAACTGGAACAGGAGCTGGGCCAGATGAACCCCGATGAAGCCGGTGAATTCATGGCTGAGTTCGATATCCGCGACTTGGCCATGGATCGCGTGATCCATGGGTCCTATGCGCTGCTTGGGTTGATCTCTTTCTTTACCGTCGGCGAAGATGAGGTACGGGCCTGGACGATTGCCCGGCAAACGGCGGCCGTGGATGCGGCCGAGGTGATCCATTCGGACATCAAAAAAGGTTTCATTCGCGCTGAAGTTTTGGCCTACGACGATCTGATGGCCGCCGGCAGCTACGCTGAGGCCCGCAAGCAGGGCACCGTACGCTTGGAAGGGAAAACCTACGAAGTCAAGGATGGCGACATTATCAACTTCCGGTTCAATGTATGATAGTCGCAGGGGCCCCGGTCCATCCCGACGTGGTTCGGAGCCTGATTTCCGGAAGGATAAGTTCACTATCATGAGTGATGACTGGCGCAAGCTGCTGTCCCGAAGCATTCTGCACCCGGGCGATTTGCCGACGACCCTGATCTCGGATGCCGACCGCCTGGCAGGGGTGATCGGTGCCTTTCCCATGAAGGTCAATCCCTATGTCCTCTCTGTGATCCAGGGGGCCGGAGATCCTATTGCCCGGCAGGTGCTCCCGCATCCGGATGAACTTGCCGACGCCGACCGGTCGTTGGATCCCCTTGCCGAAGAGTGCCAATCGCCCGCGCCGCAAGTCATTCATCGTTATCCCCATCGCGTGGTGCTGCTGGTTTCCGATCAGTGCGCGGTGCATTGTCGTTTTTGCATGCGCAAGCGCCGGGTGGCCGGTGGCGGCCAGGTATCGTCGGAAGCTGTTCACCAAGGTCTGCAGTATATCCGCGAGCGGTCGGACATCAACGAAGTGATTCTGTCTGGCGGCGATCCCCTGATGCTGGGCGACCGCAGCCTGATTGCGATTTTGAAAGCCGTGCGCGCGATCGCACACATTCGGGTGTTGCGGATTCACACGCGCATGCCCAGCGTTCTGCCGCAACGCGTGACCCCGTCGTTGGCCGGCCAACTGGCCGCGTTCCAACCATTATACATCAATATCCATTTCAACCACCCGGCCGAACTGACGCCCGCGGCGATCTCGGCCTGCCGGCGACTGGCCGATGCGGGCATTGCACTGGGCAGCCAGACGGTGCTGCTCAAGGGTATCAACGACACTCCCGAGGTACTGCACCGGTTGTTGGACACTTTGCTTGCCAATCGGGTCCGGCCCTACTACATCCATCAGGTCGATCCGGTGCCGGGAACATCCCATTTCAGAGTGCCGTTGAACGAAGGCTTGCGGATCATGAATGCGCTGCGCGGGAAACTCTCCGGCTTGGCGATGCCCCATTTTATGGTCGATCTGCCCGGCGGCGGGGGTAAAACGGCCTTGTTGCCGGAGTGTGTGGAGGAAAGAGGCCACCCGCAGTGGCGCATCCGCAATTGGCAAGGCGAGCTGTTCAAGTATCCGTGTCACTGAACCGCACCGTGTGCCGATGCTATAATCGCACGAGGATTCTACTTCGCTGTAACTGAAAAGGGCGGCACGCGGCCGCCCTTCAACGGATCGGAAAAAAAATTCTCGTTATCCACTTCGGTCAAGTGAGATACGGGGGTGGGGTGACGTAGGAAAAACCCCGGTGATCCGGGTGGGTGGTCCGTGCCAATCCCGAATAGACTTCGCCAATAGTCACTGGAGCGAACCGGATAACCAAAAAAGAAATAAACACTAAACGACAGACGCTTTCAGGGCTTTGCCGGCCGTAAATTGGGGCACTTTGCGGGCTTTGATCTTGATTGCTTCGCCGGTGCGCGGGTTGCGGCCAGTGCGTGCCTTGCGCTTGGAAACCTTGAAGGTACCGAACCCCGTCAGGGTGATTTTGTCCCCCTTCTTTAATCCTTGGGTTACGGTCGCCAGGAGGCTGTCCAGAGCGGCCTCGGCCTCTTTCTTGCTGTTCATGTTTTTGGCCATTTCACTGATCAATTCACTTTTGTTCATTCTTTTTCCGTCTCCTTTCACCTTTTTTGAGGCAACGTGCTCCCGGCGCGTGTGGAAAACGACGACAGCCGTTTTGCCGGGAATTTACAGAATACGACGAAGATGCATCGATATGCGTCGCATTTTTTTTCGAAAGTCTTCTAACCGGGGCGTTATGCCCCGGACACCTTTTCAAATGCTTCCATCTGGGTTTTGCATTGGATACAGTAGGCGGTCACCGGCCGTGCTTTAAGCCGGGCCAAGGAAATCTCATCGCCGCAGGATTCGCAGATGCCAAACGACCCGTCTTCGATCTTGGCCAGAGCGGTCGTGATTTTTCGGATTAAATGGCTTTCCCTGTCCCGAATGCGCAAGGTGTAGTTGCGATCACTTTCCAGGGCGGCCTGATCCAGCGGGTCGGCAGCCCATTCGCCGCTTTGGACCAGCGTGCTGACCGTTTTTTCCGCCATGGTAAGCAACTCATTGAGCTGCTCAGTCAATTGATTTTTGAAATAAACGATATCTTGGGGGTGTATAGCTTCCATGGTTTTTCGCTGCCTTGGCTGATCTTTATGTTTGTTCCGTTCGTGTTGCAGATCGTGCAACCGAAATGAACGGGCACCTGCCCCAGGCCCTTTAGGGTGGGCCCCCCTTTGGTGACGAGCAGCCTTATCACATCGTCGGGTTGCTAAGCAACGGCGGACAGCTAGAGATTTTCGATGATGTTGTATTTTTTTATGGTGATCATCCGTGTCGCTTTTTTATCCCGTTTGACCTTACCGCTGGCTTCGATGCATTTCTGAACCAAATCAATGAAAGCAGCGCCATTTTCGATCCAATACTCCTCATCGTCGGTCGCACTCAAGGCCACTGCGGTGACTTGGTCCTCTTCATCCCATTGCACCGGCATGACGATGCCGACCAGGGTTTCATGGTCATTCCTACTTTTTTTCTTAGGCATATGTCAGCTCCCTCAATGCCTACCGCCGATAGCCGATTTCGCATGAACGCTTTGCGTCGCTGTGTGCACGTTCAGGTAGCGGTGCGACAGGCGAGTGAAAGAGGCCATCAGCTATTTGGCGAGGATTGTATACGAAATAACAGTGATGATTTTCATATCGTCACGTTCTTCGACCGTTCCGGAGATCTTCACCTGGGTGTTCATATGGTTTTCAGCCATGTCGTTGCCTGCTGCTGTATCCGCGATTTCATAGATCTGGCCTGCCGTGACGAGTTGATAATTGTCGTTTACTTCGCCGACGATGTCGTAGTTGGTTGCCAGCGACGGTGTTCTTAGTGCGACCCCCACGGTCATCGTCAGAGCGGCCAGGATCCAGCGCAGTTTGATCGCGTTTTTCATTTTGCTCTTTTCATAGAAGCGGTTTTCAAACCAATCGGTATCCTGTCGATAGCAATCGATAGCAACAGGCATGCCAGCAGCATTCGGTGGAAAACATCAGCAATTTGCGGGATTGCAGATGAATACGCGGACTGACGGAGCCTCATTGTGAGGCTGAAAGCCTCCCGGTATGTGGTCCCGTGCTTGTAATTCATTGGTAGTATTAAGAAATTGGATAGGAAGCCAAGATTCCGGTTTGATGATGATAGGAAATGTGAGTTCCGAAGGTATTGCTACCTGATCACCCCATTGCGCTGGCATTCAGCCATCAGCGTTTTTTTCAGGTCGTCGGGTCGCGTTCTTCCTTGAGCAGGCAGCAGGCGATCTTATAGGCGGGGCGTCCGTCCGAAAGGTAGGTCAAATTCTGGGGCTGGATCAATTTATTCATGACACAGCCTTCGGCAATATTCAGATTGAACAGGTCGTTTTCATTGAGCGGGTTGGTAGTGACCAATCGGCTGTTTTCGAAGGACAGGCTGTGCAGGGGGTAATCTTCGCACAACGGGCAGCGGTATACCCGACCGTTAGGAAAGACGAAGTAATTGTCCGCCACGCGCCCAGCGCAGTCGAACGGTTCATCCGGGGCCAGATAGACCTTGGGATAGATGACGCGGATGCCCTGGCGGGACACCTTGGCGGCTACCGCAAAGACATGGTTCTCCCATTCAGCGCGGCTGACTTGCAAGGGCGGGGCGTCGGCAGAACTGCCGACCGCCGATTGACCGCGCAGCCCGATCACCTGGATGAAAAAGCGGTCGATGCCCAAATCGGCCAGCAATGCTGGCATGGCAGCCAGTTCCTCCAAGTTGAGACGACTGACCGTGAAGATCAAACTGGTCTGGAATCCTTTGGCTTTGGCCCGGCGGATGCCGTCGGTGCAGGCTTCGAACGATCCCTGGCCGCGGATCGGATCGTTGGTCGCGGCTGAGGCGCCATCCAGGCTGAAACTGATCACGTCGACCAATGCCGGCGTGGTTCGTTCGAGGATGTCGTTGAAAAGATAGCCATTGGTGTCGATGGTGATCGACCCGTATCCCAGTCCGCGGGCAGTGCGTACCGCTTCAGGCAGATCCGGATGAAGGGTGGGTTCTCCGCCCAGAAAGATAAGATTGGCGGCCGGCGCTCGTTCGGCCAGCGTGCGCAGCCATGCGTTGATGTCTTCGATGCCCAGTCGTCCCTGGCCGTGTTGGCTCGGGTTGATGTAGCAATGCCGGCAGCGCAGGTTGCACTGGGTCAATATGTGGAAAAAGACGTTGGCGGCGTTTTTTGAAAAATGGACTGTTCGGGTCATCAGAAATTTTCAATATATCGTTTGGACGCGGGGGCTTGGGGTTTGGGTGGTGTAGGCGTCGTATCACTTCTTTTGGCTTCCCGTTTGGCCCTGACCAATTCCTCGTTGGTCAAACGCAACCGTATCGAGATATATTCGGCAAAAATGCGATACAGGAGCAACAGGAAATCCAGACGGGCTTCTTTTTCACCGGTGTTGGCCATTCGGTTGCCGGCCGCTGTGTCCACGGCCAAACAAACGGTTTGGCCGATGGCATGCACGGAAGCCGATCGGCTTTGATCATCGATGATGCGCATCTCACCGAAGATTTCACCTTTGCGGCTGATGGTGCTGATCTCCTCGCCTTCTTTGGTGATGCGGATTTTGCCGGAAAGCAGAAAATACAGCCAGGGGTCCATATCCCCTTCCTGAATGATCTGTTCGCCATCCTCGTACTGGCGGATCTTGCTCAGGCGCAGCAGCTTTCCCAAATTGCGGGTCTCAAAATGCTTGAGCGCCTGAATCGACATGAGTCGCTGAATATTTTCTATATTTTCCTTCAGATATTTGGATTCGATCATGGCGGTCTCCTGACACGAGCCTTTAAATATAAAAAAGACAATACGCTTTTGCATGATGAAAAGGCAAGGATAAAGTCCAGGGCAATCGCATGTAAATCTTGGTTCAACATAAGACAACGGTGGGCGATGCCCGCCCTACCTGATGACTATTGGCGAAGTGTTAAGTGTAAAGTTTAAAGTGTAAAGGGAGGCATTCTGTCGATTTGATAGGGTCACCTCCCCATGTTGCGCGCTTTTACGTGCATGCTTTTGTTAAAGTTAAAGGTTCTAAAAAATGACAATATAACCTTTTTAGGGCACCCATACCAATGTCTTACTGGAGCGAACTGCATAACCATATGGATTAATTTTCTTCCAGACACGCCTTGGACAGGTTCTGGTCGAAATCCACGGGGTAACAGCCGTCGAAGCAAGCCTTGCAAAAATGCGCGCCCGGGTCGGGCACGCCCGTGGCGTCGAGCAGGCCGGGCAAACTCAGATAATGCAAAGAATCCAACTCAAGATAGCTTTCCAGTTCCTTGACGGACATGCGTGCAGCGATCAACTCGCCTTTGGTCGAAAAGTCGATGCCGTAATGGCAAGGGTGCCGGTGCGGCGGGCCAGCCACTCGCAGGTGGATGCGTTTGACGCCTAGTTCGCGCAAGGCCCGCACGCGCGTTTTGGCCGTCGTGCCGCGGATGATGGAATCTTCGATGATGATGATGTCCTTGCCTTTGAGCAGTTGCTTGACGGGGTTCAGTTTTATACGCACGCCGAAGTCGCGCATGCTTTGGGTCGGCTGGATGAAGGTCCGTCCCACATAATGGTTGCGGATCATGCCCAACTCGAACGGGATGCCCGAAGCTTCCGAGTAGCCGAGTGCAGCGTAAGTGCCTGAATCGGGGAAGGGCATTACCAGGTCGGCCGAAACAGGCGCCTCCATGGCCAGGCGGCGCCCATGGGCTTTGCGCATCTGATAGACATTGCGCCCCATGAAGGTACTGTCGGGCCGTGCAAAATAGATGAATTCGAAGATACAGAAGGCGCGTCGCCCGGATTCGGGTAGATGCAGGCTGCGTGGCCCATTCTCATCGATAATGACGATTTCACCCGGGTCGAGCTCGCGCACGAACTCGGCCTGCACCAGATCGAGGGCGCAGGATTCAGAGGCAAGCACCCAATGGCCATTGAGTTTCCCCAGGCACAGCGGCCGGAAACCGTGTGGATCGCGAATGCCGATCACCTCGCCCTGACTGGTCAGCACGACCATTGAAAAGGCGCCCTGCAGACGCGCGGCTGCTTCGATCAGAGCTTTGTCTAAACCCAAGTGCAGATGACGCACGAACAGGTGCAAAAAAACTTCACTGTCCATGGTGGACTGGAAAATCGATCCATTCTCTTCCAGTTCGGATTTGAGCTGCTGGGCATTGACGATGTTGCCGTTGTGGCCGACAGCATACGCTTTATGGCGGTGGCGCACGACGAAAGGCTGCGCATTGGCCAGAACCGAGCTGCCGGTAGTGGAGTAGCGCACATGGCCGATGGCGCTGGAGCCCTTCAGCTGCTCCAACTGCTCCATGGTGAATACGTCCGAAACCAATCCCATGTCGCGGTGTTCATTGAGGACACCCTCCTCGACCGCGCTGATGCCGGCGCTCTCCTGCCCGCGATGCTGTAAGGCGTAAAGCCCGAAGTAGCACAGCTTGGCCGCTTCCGTATGGCCATGGACGCCGAAAATGCCGCACGCTTCGCGGGGGTGATCGTCTTCCGAGCCATGGTCCGGGGTAGCGTCTGGATTTAAGAAGTTCAGGTTCATTGGTTGAGATTCCTTGTTTCGTTAGCCCGTTCATTTGTTGGCCGGTGGGTTGGCACTGCTTTACCCGTAGCCGAGATTTCGTTGGCTGGCGGTTGTCGTTTGGGCGTCCTTACGGGCAAACGCTGATGATACTCCTGTATGCACTTGACCCCCAGCGCCTGGGCCTTGAGGGCCGCCACAGCTTTGCTGACGGCCAGGGCGCCGGCGGCGGTGGTCACGTAGGGGATGCCATACTTCAGGGCGGCGCGCCGGATGACGTACCCATCCTTGCTGGAGGTGTCGCCCGAACCAGTGTTGATCACCAGTTGAATCTGGCCGCTCTTGATGGCATCTTCCACGTGCGGCCGTTGCTGGGCCAGCTTGCTGATCTGCCGGGCCGTTATGCCGCGCTCGTCCAAAAAGGCGCAGGTGCCGCTGGTGGCCATAATGGCGAAGCCCAGGCGCACAAATTCGCGTGCCACCGCCACGATGGCCGGCTTGTCGCTTTCCATGACGCTGATAAACACCGTCCCCTCCACGGGCAAACGCTGGCCGGCCCCCAGTTGGGCTTTGGCATAAGCCGAACCGAAATCACTGCCAATGCCCATCACCTCTCCGGTGGACTTCATCTCCGGTCCCAGCAGTGTATCCACATGGGGAAAGCGGTCGAAGGGCATTACCGCCTCTTTGACCGACAGGTGGGCGGGAATGACCTCGCGCGTCAAGCCCAGTTCAGCCAGGCTGCGGCCGAGCATTATCTTGGTGGCCAGTTTGGCCAGTGGCACGCCGGTGGCTTTGCTGACGAACGGCACTGTCCGCGAGGCGCGCGGGTTGACCTCAATCACATAGAGCCGATTTTCCTGAATGGCATACTGTACGTTCATCAGGCCGATGACATTCAGTTCCGCGGCCATGGCCTTGGTGGCCTCGGTGATCTCATCGATGAGCACCGGCGGGATGCTGTAGGGCGGCAGCACACAGGCCGAGTCGCCGGAGTGAACGCCGGCGGCCTCAATATGCTCCATAATGCCGCCGATGATCGTGCGCTGACCGTCGCAGATCGCATCCACATCCACCTCGACGGCATTTTCCAAAAATTTATCGATCAGCACTGGATGGCCCGGCGAGACCAGAATGGCCAGGCGCGTGAAGTTTTCCAGTTCACGTTCGTTGTAGACGATTTTCATTGCCCGTCCACCCAGAACGAACGATGGCCGCACGATGACCGGGTAACCGATGGCGGCCGCCACCTTGCGGGCTTCTGCGAAGCTCAGGGCAATGCCGTTGGCCGGCTGCACCAGGCCCAGTTTGCGCAGCATGGTTTGAAACTGTTCACGGTCCTCGGCCCGATCGATGCTCTCCGGGCGGGTGCCCAGAATCGGAACGCCTGCTTTGGCCAGTGGGGTGGCCAGATTGAGCGGCGTCTGGCCGCCGAACTGCACGATGACGCCGAAGGGTTGCTCTTTTTCGACGATGTGCAGCACATCCTCCTGGGTCAGCGGCTCGAAATAGAGCTTGTCCGAGGTGTCGTAATCCGTGGAGACCGTTTCAGGGTTGGAGTTGACCATGATGCTCTCCACACCCTCCTCGGCCAGGGCAAAGGCGGCGTGCACACAGCAGTAGTCGAACTCGATGCCCTGGCCGATGCGGTTGGGGCCGCCACCCAGGATCATCACCTTTTTCTTGTCCGAGACGCGCGCTTCGCATTCGGTTTCGTAAGTCGAATAATAATACGGCGTGGCTGCACGGAATTCAGCCGCGCACGTGTCGACCAGCTTATAGGCCGGCCGGATCGCGCGCGCCTTGCGCTGCTCGGTGATGCATTCGACCTTCTCACCCAGCAGATAGGCCAGCTGTATATCGGAAAAGCCCATGGCTTTGGCCTGCCAGAATTGCTCGTCGGAAATAGTGTGCAACTGCATCTGCTTGAGCGCAATTTCCATATCGACGATTTGTCGGATCTGGTGCAAGAACCAGGGGTCGATGCCGGTGAGCTGGTGAATGGCGTCGATCGACTTGCCCGCCAACATGGCGTAGCGCAGGTAAAAAATGCGTTGGGAGTTGGGGGTGACCAACTTCTGTTCGATCTCGAAATCCGACGGGAAGTCGCCATCGGTTTCGATGCGGTCGCGGCCGTCGGCACCCAGGCCGTGGCGCCCGATTTCCAGGGAACGCAATCCCTTTTGCAGCGCTTCCTTGAAGGTGCGGCCGATGGCCATGGTTTCGCCGACCGATTTCATCGCGGTGGTCAGCAGGTCGGGTGTTTCGGGAAATTTCTCGAAAGTCCAGCGTGGAATCTTGACCACGCAGTAGTCCAGGGTCGGCTCGAACGAGGCCAGGGTCTGCCCGGTGATGTCGTTTGCAATTTCATCCAGGGTGTAGCCCACGGCCAGTTTGGCGGCGATCTTGGCGATGGGAAAGCCTGTAGCCTTGGATGCCAGGGCACTGGAACGCGAGACGCGCGGGTTCATTTCGACCACGATCATCTCGCCATCTCTGGGATTGACGGCGAACTGCACATTCGATCCGCCCGTATCCACGCCGATTTCGCGCATGATGGCCAGCGATGCGTTGCGCATGAGCTGGTACTCGCGGTCGCTCAGGGTCTGGGCCGGTGCGACCGTGATGCTGTCGCCGGTATGCACGCCCATGGGATCCAGGTTTTCGATGGAGCAGATAATGACCACGTTGTCGGCGTGATCGCGCATCACTTCCAGTTCGTACTCTTTCCAGCCCAACACCGACTGTTCGAGCATGATCTGCTTGATCAGACTGGCATCCAAACCCGATTTGGCCACCAGCTCCAGATCGTCGGGATTGTAAGCCACACCGCCGCCGGTGCCGCCCAAAGTGAAGCTGGGCCTGATGATCAGCGGATAGCCGATCTGCGCCGCAATGACGTGCGCCTCATCCATGGTGGTGGCAAAGCCGCTCTGAGGGATGTTCAGCCCGATGCGCTCCATGGCCTGGCGAAAAAGATCGCGATTTTCCGCTTTTTGGATGGCTTCCAGGGAGGCGCCGATCAGTTCGACGCCATATTCTTCGAGCACGCCCATTTCGGCGACTTTGACGGCCGTGTTCAAACCGGTCTGCCCGCCCAGGGTGGGCAGCAGGGCATCGGGCCGTTCGGCCGCAATGATTTTAGCCACGGTTTCGGGTGTCACCGGTTCAATATAGGTGCGATCGGCCGTTTCCGGATCGGTCATGATGGTGGCCGGATTGGAATTGACCAGGATCACATAGTAGCCTTCTTCTTTCAGGGCTTTGCACGCCTGCGTGCCGGAGTAATCGAATTCGCAGCCCTGGCCGATAATGATGGGACCGGCGCCAATGATTAGAATCTTATGAATGTCGGTTCGTTTAGGCATTGGTGTTTCGCTGATTTTAAGTCGTTATTTGGATGATTCGTTCACGATGGGGCCGATTTGTAGTTTCGCCGAATGAACGCATCCGACGAATACATCTCTTTCACATCAAGTCCTTGAATGCGGTGAACAGGTAGCGCGCGTCGTTGGGCCCGGGCGCGGCCTCGGGATGATACTGCACGGCCAAAAGAGGCAGCCTTTTGTGGCGGAAGCCTTCCAGGGTGTTGTCGTTAAGGTTTATATGGGTAATTTCGACCGCGTGCGGGTCCAGGCTGCCGGCCTCCACTGCAAAACCATGATTCTGCGAGGTGATCTCCACGCGACCGGTCAGCAAGTGCTTGACCGGGTGGTTGGCCCCGCGATGCCCGAATTTCAGCTTGTAAGTTTTTCCCCCTAAAGCCAAACCCAGGATCTGGTGGCCCAGGCAGATACCGAAAATCGGTCGATAATCCAGCAATGCCTGCACCTTTCGAATGCCATAGTCCACCGGCTCGGGATCGCCCGGGCCGTTGGATAAAAAGATGCCGTGCGGATTCATGCGTTGAATGGTATCCGAATCGGTAAAGGCCGGAACCACCACCACTTCCATGTCATGCTCGGCCAAATTGCGTAGGATGTTGTATTTAATGCCGAAATCAATGGCCACCACCGATGGCCGCGTATGCCGCTCGCGCCAGATGCGCGTGTTCAGCGGCGTTTGGGCCGTGTCGATGATTTCCGGACGGCCGTTGACCCAGCGGTACGGCTGACTGCCGGTGACGGTTTTGGCCAGATCGAGACCTGCCATGCTTGGCAGTTGGCGGGCTTTGCGCACCAGTTCCCCAGGGTCGCAAGCCGCCGTGGAAATGATGGCCCGCATGGCGCCGGTTTCGCGGATGTGGCGTGTCAGCGCCCGCGTGTCCAGGGCGTCGACACCCAGGATGGTGTTGCGGACCAGGTAATCAGCCAGGCTTTCGGTCGCCCGGTAGTTGCTGTAATTTGCCTGGTATTCACGGATGATAAAAGCCGTCACCTGGACCCGATCCGATTCCATATCTTCCGGGTTGATGCCATAGTTACCGATCAATGGATACGTCATGGTGACCAACTGGCCGCTATAAGAGGGGTCGGTGAGCACCTCCTGATAGCCGCTCATGCTGGTATTGAAAACCACCTCGCCGCCCACTTCACCGGGTCCGGTGAACGATCGGCATGCAAAGGTGCGTCCGTCTTCTAATGCGAGAATTGCTTTCATGGTCGTTCATTCGTCAACTTATGGGTCGTTAATGGTTAAATCGTCACATTGATTTTCGCGTTACTCAAGTCGAGGGGTTAAATCGTCAATTCATTGATTTGTCAATTGGTTATTCATCGGGAGCGTCTCGGTTAACCCCCTATCGACCGTCGTCAACGTAAACTCGATCAGCCGACGCATCAACGATTTAACCCATCGGTGCATTCTCTATCAAATTCCACACGCCGCACGGACACGCCCCAGCGCAAAAGCCGCAGCCGATGCAGCGGTCGCTCGATACCACGTACTCGAAGCGGCCTTCGCTGAGTTCTTGCCGGCTGATGGCGCTTTCCGGGCAGGCGGCCACGCAGATGCCGCAATCGCGACATTGACCGCAGGAGGCGCATTGGCTGCCGCAATGGTCCAGGTTTTCATAGCGCACGATGCGCGGGTCGAAATATTCCAGGTGAACCCGTTGCACGTCGATGATTGTGCGCGGATCGGCCGTGGGCCGCTTACCGCCGATCACATCGTCGATCGTCTGGCCGGCCTGGCGCCCGGCGCCGATCGCGTCGGTCAACAGGCCGGGGCGCACCGCATCGCCGATGGCAAAGATCTTGCGGTTGGAGGTCTGATAATGATCGTCCACTTTGATGAAGCCGCGTTCCACAGCCACATCGTCGGGGAGAAACGCCAGATCGGGGGCATCGCCGATGGAGACGAATACGCTATCGGCCGCAATGATTTCGCCTGTGTCCAGTTGCACCCCCTCGGGCGTGACAGCCTGTGTGAAAACCGGCCAGCGGAAGCGCGCGCCGGCCTTTTCGGCTTCTTCGCGTTCCTTGCCGAACGAGGCCGGCGCCTGCACATCCAGCAACAGGATATCTTCGGCGCCCAGGCGTGCTGCTTCGGTGGCCACGTCGCACCCCACATTGCCGGCGCCGATGATCACCACCTGCCGACCGACGGTGGCCGTGCCGGCCTTGGCTTCAGCCAGAAACTCAGACGCGGCAATCATGCGCTCCTTGCCGGGAATCGGCAATAAGCGCGGTTTTTGCGCGCCGGCGGCGATCACCACAAAATCGAAATCCTCGACGAGTTGATGAATGTCGGCCTGGTTCAGGTGCTGCTGCAGGTGCACATGCGGAATCACCTGACCGATGCGATCAATTTCAGTGTCGAAGACCTCTTTGGGAATGCGGCTGTTCGGTATGGCTGCCGCAATTTTGCCGCCCAGCGTCTTGGCCGTATCGTAGACCACAGCTTCGTGCCCCTTGAGGCGCAGCTGCCAGGCCACCGAGAGGCCGGCCGGGCCGCCGCCGATGACGGCCACCCGTTTTCCCGAAAGGGGCGGCAGTTCGGGCATTTTGGCCGCCAGGCTGGCTTGCCCGAGCCGGGTCACATCCACGGGCGGCAAAAACAGCGTTTGCTTGGTGCACGACTGCATGCACAGGTGAGGGCACAAATAGCCGCATACCGTGGCTGGAAACGGCGTGTAGGCCAAGGCCATGTCAACGGCTTCGTCCACTCGTCCCTCGCGCACCAGGCGCCAGCGGGTCTGGACCGGGATGCCGGTGGGGCAGGTGGCTTCGCAGGGGGCCTTGTATTTGTAATTTTCCCATACGGGCACGTAGCGGCGCAGATCGCCGTGGGTGATCAGGCCGATGGGGCTGCGATCCAGTTGTGTCAGATCGCCTACCAGGCCACCTTTGCCCAGTGTTTGCTCCCACACCTGCTTGCGGAAATCATTCATGGCGCGCTTGGCTTTGGTGACGCGCTCCTGGGGCGTGCGCGCACGCAGGCATTGCCATTGTTCTCGCTTGGAGAGCAGGGTGTACAAAAACTCGTGTTGTCGGGTGTGCCGCAGGTACGCCCGCAGACCGGCGTTCAACCACTGCCAATCCGTGTCGGTGATCGGAACCAGTACGGCGTCGGTCTGGCTGAATCCCTGGTGGGGGCCTCTGAAAAAGACCTTGCCCCCCACCATGCCGATCAGGGGACGGTAACCGAGTACGTTCTTGGGATTTTGGGCCTCGTGGCCGCAGATGATCGCCACGCCGCCGGCCATGAACTCGCCGAAATAGTCACCCACCGACCCGAGCACCCATAATTCCGGGGCGTCGAAGCGCGGGTTGTGCTTGGTCATGGTCATGCCGCGGGAACCGATGTTGCCGGTGACGTAAATCTTGCCTTGCGCCATGGCATTGCCCACGCCATTGCCGGCGTTGCCATGGACCACGATGTGGGCGCCGGCATTGAGCCAACCCACATCGTCCGACGCCGGGCCCATAACATCGATCCGGGTGTTGGGGGAACCCATGGCACCCACGCGCTGGCCCACCGGTCCGTTGATTTCCACATGCACCGGTTGTTCGCCGGCACGCCAGAGCCGCCCGCCGAGACCATGCTGGCCATAGGCATCGATCTTCAAGCGGGTATACCCCAGCGCCAAAGCCGCCTGAATCTTTTCTTCCAAAACACGCGATTCGATGCGGTCGTTGTTTTCTCTACCGGAAATGGCGAAATAGTCTTTGCTGTTCATCGTATTTCCTCAGGCGAAGGAATAAGTGGAAGCAGGCTTTCTTCCTCCCACTTTTTTAAACTACATACTTAATATTCAACCGTTCGGACGCATGATAGTCGCTGATCCCGAGTGCGTCCGCCATTCCGATGGGCAGCGTGGTGGAGCGGCCCAGTGGGGCAACGATCTTTTTCAACTCGGTATCGAATGCCAGGAAGGCGTCCACGACGCGTTCGGCCACCTTGTCCACATCCAGGCGCCGATAGAGTCGCGGGTCCTGGGAGGTGATACCTTTGGGGCACAGGCCGATGTTGCAGATGTTGCAGCGATCGGTCTCCGACCCGAGGCAGCCGGCGGCGGCCTGCATGATGTATTTGCCGACCTGCACACCGCTGGCCCCCAGCATGATGAGGGCCGCGGCATTGGCGGCCAGGTTGCCGTTCTTGCCCACGCCGCCGCCTGCAAACAAGGGGATCTCGTTCTGTTTACCCACCTTGACGAGGGTCTGGTAGGCGTCGCGAATATTGGTGGCGATGGGATGGCCCATGTGGTTCATGGAAACGTTGTACGCCGCGCCAGTGCCGCCGTCTTCCCCATCGATGGCCAAGCCGGCGGCGTAAGGATTGCGCGTCAGGTTGTTCAGCACGGCCATGGCCGTGGAGGTACCCGAAATTTTAGGGTAGACCGGCACGCGAAAACCCCAGGCCATGGACATCGACTGGATCATCTTGGCCACGGACTCTTCGATCGAATACTGGGTCTGATGCGTGGGCGGGCTGGGCAGGCTGACGCCGGCCGGCACACCGCGGATGGCGGCGATCAGATTGTTGACTTTGTGCCACATCAAAAGTCCGCCGTCGCCCGGCTTGGCGCCCTGGCCGTACTTGATCTCGATGGCACAGGGATCTTCCTGCATTTCGGGCAGGGCATGGATGATTTCGTCCCATCCGAAGTAGCCGCTGGCAATCTGTAAAATCGTGTATTTCAAAAAACGGCTGCGCAGCAGGCGTGGCGGGCATCCGCCCTCTCCGGTGCATATGCGCACGGGCATGCCCAGTTCCTCGTTCAGATAGGCCACACCCATTTGCAGGCCTTCCCACATGTTTGGTGAGAGCGCACCAAAAGACATGCCGCCGATGAGCAGCGGGTAGATTTCGCGCACCGGAGGCATCCATCCGTTCTCCTTATAAAAGCGGATGTTCTCTTCGGGCGGCAGAACCCGCCCGAGCAGCGTGCGCAGTTCGAATTCGTGCCGGCCGGCATCCAGGGCCGGGTCGGTCAGCATGGAGATGCGGATGAACTTGATCTGGTCCAGCAATCCGCCCGGCACGTTGCGCCGTCCGCCGCGGCTGCGCGGAGACCCGCCGCGGTTGATGTGGTAGCGCAACTTGTCGGATTCGTCCGCGCGCATGGGCATGATCGCATCATTGGGGCAGACCAGGTTGCACATAGCGCAGCCGATGCAGGCGTATGCGGGGTCGGTCTTTTGGCGGATGCCATGGTACACGTGGTGCGCGTTGGAGGGCGGTGCGGCGATATCCAGCGAGGTATTGAGCACGCGTTTGCGGAACACGCCCAGTTCAATAGCATGCACCGGGCATACTGCAGTGCAGCGGCCGCACAGGGTGCACTTGTCTTTACTCCATGCTATTTGCCAAGGCAGGTCCTTGACGCTTAACGTGGAAGGCGTAATGGGTCGGTCTGGGAACATGTGGCAATCTCCTGGCGATCCGGACCGACCATGGTCGTATCCAGATGCATGGGCTGAAAATCTTTACTTTTATCGCGGTTCGGTATGGCGGCATCCAACCCGCATATTTCCGAGGAAAACGCCCAGCAGCCCGGTTTGCCGCCGACCACACCGGGACGCAGTTTTTTGCGATCCTGGACCATGAAGAGGGTGTGATCCGGCAGGCACCCGATGACGCAGTTGGGGCCGTCGGTCGTCAGCGGCCGGCAGCTGTGCTTCAACTGTTTGAGGAACCGGCCATTGGGATGGGCCTCGAGCATGTCATCCTGCAAAGGCGTGATGACGTGTTTGTAAGTGTCCAACCCAAGCCCCAGGTGCTGCACTGTGTAATGCAGAATGTGGGTGAACACCTCCGAATCGGATTGGTAGCCGGTATAACCCAGCATGCCGCGCGAGAGCAGGTATTCGCGGATCGGCACGAAGGCGGTGTTTTCCCCGTTGGTCATGGTGGCGTAGCCCTGGATGAAGAACGGATGGCAGGCATACAGATTAATGGCATAGTTGGTATTCTGCCTGCCCTGGGCCATGATCACGCGGGCGTGAAGCTCCTTGCGGTCGAGGTTCAGATGCCGGGCCACTTTCATGGGATCCCCGATTTCTTTGATCATGATCACGTCCGGCCAGAAGGAAAAAACAATCATATCCTCCTGTTCCTCGCCCATGGCGCGCAACTGCAGGCGGATGCGGACCAGGCGGTCATAGATCTCCTGCTGGGGCAGGGCATCCCAGCCTTCCGGATACTCATAGGCCCGGATCAGGTAGACGTCCCGGCGTGGTGTGCCGGGCAGCGCGACTTTGGGCACCTTGATCGAAATCTTGTATTTGGTCATGAAGCCCAGATCCATCATATGGCGGTCCAGGCGCTTGATGCCCGCCTCGGTGAAAATGCCCGACAAAATCGGCGCATCTTTCAGATCCTCGAATGGGCCGGCCAGATCACGTAAAAATATGCCCACGCCCGACCCATCGTGACCTTCGCGCATGACATCCATCGCCTCTATGGCCACCATGGGGGACAAAGGCGTTTTGCTGGTGATGGCAAATAAACGGCACATAATTTATCTCTTTCCTTTTCTCACGAAATCAGGCCTTCGGGTGAATACCTTTCAAAATTCTATAAAATTCTATAATGACAAATTTGTAAAATCAATACCCATCGAAATACATAATTGTCGAAAGTTCCGCACCGATTTTAAGCAAACGCGCTATCCTTCTTGTGGCCTTAGTAATGGTAATCGCATTAAATCGGCCGCATCCGGGCTTGTCTTGGCCCTGTACGGTTTTTCTGCTATATAGGACCTAACATCGTGCGCGGCCCGAACTTATATTCAAAAACTATGCCATTGCAAATAAAGGAACCGCTATGACGTCACTGCCACCTGATCTTGACAAGGAGGCCAGTTCCCGTTGGGATTCCGTGCGCGAGGCTTTTGCCAATGAAGGATTGGCGCCGCCTGTTTTGGGCGCCATCGAACGGCCGTTGGCGCGCGCGTTTCTTTTCAGCGATTTTGTCAGCCGGCAGGTACGGCGGTATCCCCGGCTTCTGACCGATCTGGTGGACAGCGGCGACCTGCACATCGATTACGGCACCTATGGGCATCGGGAACGGCTGGTGAAAATATGGCGGGATCTTTTCGGCCAGGTGCCGTTCGGGTGGGAAGGCGGCAACGACCCCACTGATGCGTCCCGCGCGGCGGCAGGTCTTGCCAAAGATGAGGTGATGCGGCTTTTGCGAACGTTTCGGCGCCGCGAGATGGTCCGCATTGCCGTGCGCGATATATGTGGATGGGCCGACCTGAATCAGACCTTGAGGGATTTGTCGATGTTGGCCGATGTTGCGCTCGGCGCGGCGTTGGATTGGCTTCATCTGCGCGAAAGCGCTGCCTGGGGGACGTGTCAGGACCCCGATGGCCGTACGATGAGCCTGGTGGTGTTGGGATTGGGCAAACTGGGCGCCAATGAATTGAATTTTTCGTCCGATGTCGATCTGATGTTCGCCTACCCCGCCGAAGGCCGGAGCAGCGGAGGGGCCAAGGGCGTGACGGATCATAGAACCTTTTTCACACGGATTGCCCGTGAACTGATCCAGGTCATCGGCGCTGCCACCGCCGATGGTTTTGTGTTCAGGGTCGATGCCCGCTTGCGGCCTTTCGGCGATGCCGGTCCGCTGGTCATGACGTTCGATCGGATGGAGGATTATTACCAGGAACAGGGCCGCGAGTGGGAACGCTATGCGCTGATCAAGGCGCGCGTGACGGCCGGCGATCATACGGCCGGCCAGCGGTTGCTGGCCCGTTTGAAACCTTTCGTCTACCGGCGCTACCTGGATTACGGTGCTTTCGACGGTTTGCGTGAGATGAAAGCGCGCATCGCACTGGAGGTGCGCAACAAGGGGCTGCAGAACAACATCAAGTTGGGCCCGGGCGGCATCCGCGAAATCGAGTTTTTCGGCCAGATGTTCCAGTTGATTCGCGGCGGGGTGGCGTCGGACCTGCAGATACGGCCCATCCGAGACGTGCTTGCTATCCTGGTGAAGAAGCGGTTCATCCCCGAAGCCGTGGGGCAGGACATGGACAGCGCGTACGTTTTTTTGCGCACTGTGGAAAATCGCCTTCAGCAATGGGCCGATCAGCAGACCCACCATTTGCCTGACGACGAGACGGCCCGACTGCGCCTTGCCGCTGCCATGGGGTTCGCTGATTGGCACGGCCTCGAGCGGCAGCTCGCGTTTCACCGACAGCAGGTCCATGGCCATTTCGACGAACTGCTCGCGCCGGCTAAGGCGGATGCAGCCAACGATTCCGACCAAGAGGATCTGAAGCTGCTCGAAGGGCTTTGGCAGGGGCTGATGGACAAGGCGCATTTTCAGGAGAGCATCCGGCGGCTGGGCTACCAATCCCCTGGCGAAGTTCTGCGTCAGATCACCGCCTTGCGTGAAGATCGTGGCCTGCAGGCATTAAGCCGCACCGGGCGCGAGCGCCTCAACCGCCTGGTACCGCTGGTGCTGCGTGCGGTGGGCCAGGCCGAACAGCCCGACCTGGTGCTGGGGCGCATATTCGATTTAATCCGCGGCATTCGGCAGCGCACCTCCTATCTGGCCCTGCTGCTGGAAAATCCCTCGATCTTGGGCCACCTGGTCCAACTGGCCGGCGCCAGCCCCTGGATTGCCGTTTTTTTGAGTCGGCATCCGGTATTGCTGGATGAATTGCTCGATCCGCGTACGCTTTATCTGCCGCCGCGCCGCCAGGCCTTGGCCGAAGAGCTGACCCAGCGCCTGGCCCAGGTCGATCCCGAAGACCTGGAGTATCAGATGGAGGTCCTGCGGGTGTTCAAGCAGGTCAATGTGCTGCGCGTGGCCGCCTCGGATATCACCCATGTGTTGCCGCTGATGAAGGTCAGCGATCATCTGTCGGATATCGCCGAGGTGGTGGTGGCAGCGGCGGTAGACCTTTGTTTCCAGCAACTGGCCTTGAAACATGGCCGGCCGGCCTGCAGCCTGAGTCATAGCGGGTGCGAGCGCGGCTTTGCCGTCATCGCATATGGCAAGTTGGGCGGTTTGGAACTGGGCTATGCGTCCGATCTCGACCTGGTCTTTCTGCACGCGGCCGAGCCGGGGTACACCAGCGCTGCGGACCGTGCGCTCGACAATGCGCAGTTCTTCAGCCGGTTAGGCCAACGCGTACTACACATGCTCACCACCCACACCGGGGCCGGTGTCTTATACAGTGTGGACATGCGACTGCGGCCCAGCGGGACATCAGGCATGCTGGTCAGCCACGTGGAGGGTTTCGGCGAGTACCAGCGCAAGGATGCCTGGACCTGGGAACACCAGGCCCTGATTCGCGCCAGGGCCATCAACGGCGACCCGGCCCTGCAGCGGCGTTTTGAAGAGATCCGCCTCGAAATCTTGACCCGCCCCCGCGATCCCGACCGTCTCAGGCAGGAGGTGATTGATATGCGTGCGCGCCTGCGCAGTACGCAAACCGCCGTCGGCCATGGGCAATTCGAGATCAAACACGGTCCGGGCGGCATCATCGATATTGAATTTCTGGTGCAGTATCTCATCTTGCGGCACGCCCACCAAAGCCCGACCATCGTGCGCTGGACCGACAATGTGCGCCTGATTCAGGCCTTGAACGAAACCGGCATTCTCGACGACACGACCGCCTACCGTCTGCGCCGCGCGTACCTGATCTACCGGGCTATGGTCCACCGCCTCAACCTGCGCCAGCAATCCGCACGCGTGGGCGACGATCGTTTTCGCGCATCGCGCCGGTTCGTCGTCGAAACCTGGAATCGTTTTCTCGGATAGAATGGTGTTTGAAGCAAGGAGACGCGTCAGAAGCATTATCCGGTCATTATCCGGTTGACAGCGTTTCTCGATCGGAATAGACATGTCCCTGTTTGAGAATTCGTGAGAACATTCCGAGGGAACCATGGAACTGGTCGTCCGCGATGTTTCCGCTCTATTGAAAGTTTCAGAAAAGACCGTCTACCGCTGGATCTCCCAACGCAAGCTGCCCGCCCATCGTATCAACGAACAATATCGCTTCAACCGCACCGAACTTCTGGAATGGGCGACCGCCAACCGCATTCCGGTATCCACCGATATTTTGAAAGAAGATCGCCCGGATCAGTTGCCGGGATTGGCCGAGTCCTTGCGGACGGGAGGTGTTTTTTATCGGGTGGACGGCGCGGACAAGGCGACCGTCTTGTCCGAGGTGGTTCGGATCATCCCTTTGCCGCATGCGGTGGATCGCGCGTTTCTGCTGGAGGTGCTTCTTGCCCGCGAGTCGCTGGGATCGACCGGCGTGGGCGACGGAGTGGCCATTCCGCATGTGCGCAATCCCATTGTCCTGCACGTCCGCCATCCCATGGCCGCATTGTGCTTTCTGGAACATGCGATCGATTTCGAGGCTATCGACGGGCGTCCGGTCGATACGCTTTTCACCATCGTCAGCCCGACGATCCACGGCCATCTGCATGTGCTGTCCAGGCTCTCTTTCGCTCTACAGCAACCGGACTTCAAGGCGGTTATCGCACGCAAAGCGTTGCGTGAGGAGGTGTTCAACGCCGCTGCGGCTATCGACCGGCGCCTTGATCGTGCGGTGGGGCAGGGAAGGACGCTGACATGACGCTGCTCTTGATCTGCCTGGCCCTTTTGCTGGCGGGTGCCGCGGCTTGCGCCCTGCCGCTGCGCAGCGGTGTAATCGGACCGTATGCCGCCACCGGCGCCGCTGTGTTGGCCAGTGTGGCCGGATTTACGACCCTGATCACCGGCGCGATGCAGACGGTGACACTTCCGGTGCATCTGCCATTCGATACCCTGCGCCTGGGTTTGGACCCACTCTCGGCGTTATTCGTGCTGTTGATCGGCGTGATCGGCGCCCTGGCGGCCGTGTATGGCCGCGGGTATCTGGCCGGTCAGGACCGTCGCAAGACAGCCCTGAGCTGGTGCTGGTACAATTTGCTCGTGGCGGCCATGCTGCTGGTGGTGCTGGCGCGCACGGGGTTCATTTTCCTGGTTGCCTGGGAAGTCATGTCGCTGGCCTCCTTTTTCCTGGTGGTGCACGATCATGAAAAAAGCGGCGTCCTGCGCGCCGGCTGGATCTACCTGATTGCCACCCATCTGGGCACCGCGTTTTTGCTGGTCATGTTTCTACTGCTGGGAAGAGATGGCAGTCTGGATTTCGCGCACCTCGCAGCGGCCGGTGTTTCCGCCTCGCTGGTTTTCGCATTGGCCCTGGTTGGTTTCGGCACCAAGGCCGGCTTTGTGCCTTTGCATGTCTGGCTGCCCGAAGCCCATCCAGTGGCCCCGTCGCACGTGTCGGCACTGATGAGCGGCGTAATGATCAAAATCGGCCTGTACGGCCTGCTGCGCGTGCTCACCTTTCTGGGGCCGCCCCCGGCAGGGTGGGGCTGGACACTGGTGAGCATCGGGGCCGTCACCGGGTTGACGGGCGTTCTTTTCGCTTTGGCACAGCACGATCTCAAACGTCTGCTGGCCTACAGCAGTGTGGAGAATGTAGGCATCATCGCTTTGGCGTTGGGCATGGGCTTGCTGGGGATTGCCGCGGGCGACCCCGTTGTTTCGACCCTTGGTATTTGTGCGGCCCTGCTGCATGTGGTGAATCATGCGCTTTTCAAAAGCTTGCTCTTTTTTGGGGCCGGTGCGGTTATACATGCCACCGGTACGGATCGGATGGACCGTTTAGGGGGCTTGCTGCGGCTGATGCCGCGCACCGGCACCGCTTTCCTGGTAGGGGCGGCAGCCATCAGCGCACTGCCGCCGCTGAACGGCTTTATAAGCGAGTTTCTGGTCTATGCTGCGGCATTCAAGGCCGTGAGCGCCGGCACACACCCCTGGAGCGGCCTGGTCGCGGTGGCGGGGCTTGCCCTGATCGGCGGTTTGGCGGCAGCCTGTTTCGCCAAGGCTTTCGGAATCGTTTTTTTGGGGGCCCCGCGCAGTGCCGCCGCCGTTCAGGCCCACGAAGCGTCCTTGAGTATGAACGGTGTCATGGTTTTGCTGGCAGTGCTGTGCGTCATGACAGGCCTGGGCGGTCTCTGGATGGTGCGGTGGGTGGCGCCGGCCGCATCCCAGCTGCTGCCGCCAGACATGACAACCGATGCGCTGCAAACGCTTTTCGACATGCTGGGGCGGATCGGCTATGCGGCTCTGGCATTGATCGCCTGCGCGGCAGGGCTGTATGGCCTGCGCACCGCTTTGCTTCGCCGCAGGGAGGTGCGACAGGATGAAACATGGGGCTGCGGCTATGTGGCGCCGACCGCGCGCATGCAATACAGCGCCTCCTCTTTCGTCCAGCCCATCGGGGTCATGTTCGCCGCGCTCCTGCGTACCCGGCACTATCTGCATGCCCCGCATGGTTTATTTCCGACCGGCGCCCGTCTGCACACCGATACGCCCGATGTTTTCGTGCAGAGCCTTTTCGCACCGGCGTTGCGGGTACTGGTCCGCCTGGCGGCCGCATTTCGCGACCTGCAGCAGGGGCGCACGCACCAGTGCATTCTCTATATCGTGGCCACCTTGCTGCTGCTGCTGATTTGGCATTTGGGATAGACCGCTGTTGAATAGCCACACGCAACCAAATTTCCTGGAGAAACGTCATGGCGTCACCAATCGACAGAATACCAACACTTAACACCTAACTCTCCGGCGAAGCCGGATTCGGTGATCTTCATGCGCTACGCGCTTTTGCATATCCTGTTCGCCCTGGCCTTCGCCCCTTTGCTGGCGGGTGTGATCAACCGGGTCAAGGCCTTTTTCGGGGGACGCCGAGGACCGTCGTTGCTGCAGCTCTATTACGATCTTTTCAAGTTGCTGCGCAAAGGCGCCGTTTATAGCCGGACCACCTCGTGGGTCTTCCGGGCCGGGCCTTGCATCGCCTTGGCCGCCGTTCTTCTGGCGCTCGTGTTGACGCCGCTTGGAACGACCCCGGCCCTGCTGGCTTTTCCCGGCGATCTGCTGCTGGTGGTGTACGCGTTGGGGCTGATGCGTTTTGTCACCGTGCTGGCGGCCCTCGATACCGGATCGGCTTTTGAGGGCATGGGTGCCAGCCGCGAGGTGCAGTTTTCGGCCTTGGCTGAAGTGGCCCTGCTGGTCGGTCTGCTGGCCGTAGCGGCCCGCGTGGAAGCTTTTTCGCTGAGTGTGCTGGCGCGCCAGGCTTGGTCGGGCGGCATGGCTTGGCCCTCGGATGCAATCCTGCTGCTGGTAGCAGCCGCCCTGCTGGTGGTTTTGTTGGCTGAAAATGCCCGCTTGCCGTTCGACGACCCCAACACGCATCTGGAATTGACCATGATTCACGAGGTCATGATCCTGGATCACGGCGGGGTCGATCTGGCCATGATCGAATATGCCTCGGCCCTGAAGCTATGGGTTATGGGCGCTATTCTGGTGTCGCTGGCGCTGCCGCTCCCTACGGCGCAGCCCATGCTGAATCTGGTCGCCGGCCTGGGTGCAATAATGGTTCTGGCGCTGCTGATCGGGGTCATCGAATCGGTCATGGCACGTCTGCGGTTGGTGCGCGTGCCGCAACTGCTGGTCACGGCCGGCATCCTTTCGTTTCTGGCTGTCATGGTGGCGATGAGGTAAATATGCAGGCTGTGCGGGAAATATTGGTGATTGTGCTGATTCTGCTGAATTTCAGGCTGTTGGGCACCAGTCGACTGGGCGCCTGCGTTCAGACGGTGGCGCTGCAGGCTGTCGTGATCGGCCTTTTACCGTTGCTGGGTCCGCGCCTGCCGGCTCCCTGGGTGATTGCCATGGTGGCGGCGGCCACGCTGGTCAAGGCCGTCGTGCTGCCGGCTTTGGTGCGGCGTGCCCTGCGCGAAACCGGCGTGGTGCGCGAACTCGAGCCCCTCATGGGCTATACCCTTTCCATCTTGACGGGTACCGGATTGCTGGTGCTCTGTTATCTGGCCGGCCGACAGTTGCAACTGCCGCAGGGCGGGGCCGGCCAACTGCTGATTCCTGCCACATTGTTCACCATGCTCACCGGTCTTTTCCTGATCGTCGCCCGGCGCAAAGCCATCACTCAGGTGCTGGGGTTCCTCGTCCTCGAAAATGGCATTTACCTGTTCGGGGTCGCTTTTGCGGTACACGAGCCCTGGCTGGTCCAAACCGGTGTGCTGCTGGATGTTTTTGCGGCCGTATTTGTCATGGGCATCACCATTTATCAGATCAACCGCGAGTTCGATCACATCGACACAGACCGGTTATCGACCCAAGGTTTGAAACGATGATCTGGGCATTGATCCTGGTTCCGGCCACTGGCGGCATTCTGGCATTTTTGCCGTTGGCCGTTCGTTGGCGGCGCGTCTTGCTGGTGGCCACGGCGGCGCTTCATTTTGCGCTGGTGCTGGCATCATGGCAGGTGCCGGCCGCGCTTAGCGCCGCCGACGGCTGGCTGGCCATAGATGACGCGGCCCTGTTGTTTTTGACCATCAGCAGCACGCTTTTTCTGGCCGCGGCCCTGTATGCCATCGGATACCTGAGCACCGACACCAAGAAACCCATTCGCGACTATCTGGAAGGGTTCGATTTTGGCAACCGGCCCGAGGGGATTTTTATCGGATGTCTGCTGCTCTTCCTGGCCACCATGTCGGCCGTGGCCCTGGCCCAGCATCTGGGTCTACTGTGGGTGGCGGTCGAAGCCACCACCCTGACCAGTGCACCGTTGATATACTACCACCGCCACCACCGCAGCCTGAGTGCGGCCTGGAAGTACTTGCTGATCTGCTCGGTGGGCATCTCTTTGGCCATGTTGGGCAATTTCTTTCTGGCGGTGTCTACCACTGCCGCGGGTGCGGGCAAGGAAATTACACTGCTGATACCCGTGCTGCTGGACCATGCCAGTGTTCTTTCGCCCACTTGGCTCAAGGCGGCCTTTTTGCTGATGCTGGTCGGCTACGGCACCAAAATGGGCCTTGCACCCATGCACACCTGGCTGCCGGACGCCCACAGCGAGGCGCCATCTCTGGTTTCTGCCCTGCTTTCAGGGGCGTTGCTCAATTGTGCCTTTTTGGCCGTGTTGCGCATGCAGTCCGTTCTGGCGGCAGCCGGCATGGGTGGTTTCGGGCGCAGCATGCTGCTGCTGTTCGGTCTGCTCTCGATGCTCTGGGCGGCGATGCTGTTGATTGCGCAGTCAGACTACAAGCGGCTGCTGGCCTATTCCAGTGTGGAGCACATGGGCGTGCTGGCGGTGGGGGTCGGCCTGGGCGGCGTGGCTGCTACGGGTGCCATGCTGCATGCTGTCAACCATTCGCTGGCCAAGGCAGGTCTTTTCCTGGTAGCCGGCAACATTCTGGCGGCCTACCGGACCAAGGATATCCTGTCCACTTGGGGGCTGCGCCATACCCTGCCGTTTTCAGGTTTTCTGTGGCTCGCAGGCATTCTGGCGGTTGTCGGATCACCGCCCTTCGGACTTTTTACGAGCGAATTGATGATTCTCAAAGGGGCTGTTGACACAGAGCGCTGGGCAGTTGCCGCCGGCTACCTGGCGGCGTTGGGAATCGCTTTCGGGGCCATGATGTGGGCCGCCTTGCAGATGGTCTACGGCAGCGCCCCGCGCATGCCCAAAGAGACGGAACAGAAACGCGACACCTTTCTCTCCGTAGCGGCGCCCGGGTTGCTGACCGCCGGCGTGCTTTTGCTGGGGCTCTGGATCCCCGGACCGCTGGAAGAGATGGTGCAGCGCGTGGCGGCTTTGTGGGGAGGGGCGCTGTGACCGATCACCCCGTGGCATATATCTTCAACGGCCAGGTGCTCGACCGCACGGATGTTCCGGTGATGCCCGTCACACGCCTGCGTAGGATGACCATCGATCATGTCAGTGGCGGCGGGTCTATTTCGGCCCTGTTCGCTGTTCCGCAGGGTGATCGGTTCCGCATGCACACCGTGCTGTGCGATCCCGAGCGCGAGGAACTGGCCGTGTTGGCCGCTGATGTGGACAACGCCTACCCGGCCTTGACCCCGGATTGCTGGGCAGCCAATTGGTTTGAGCGCGAAATTTTCGAGCAGTGCGGCGTGCGTCCCACGGCCCACCGCTGGCTCAAGCCGCTGCGGTTTCAACCGCAAGCACACGGCGTGGCCGCTCCCCTTGCGGGGCTGGCCGATTTTTTCAGCATGAAAGGCGAGGAGGTTCATGAGGTCGCCGTTGGGCCGGTGCATGCCGGCGTGATCGAACCCGGCCATTTTCGTTTTCAATGCCATGGTGAGACGGTCCACCACCTGGAAATTTCTCTGGGGTATCAGCACCGCGGCGTCGAGCGGGCCCTGATCGGCGGGCCGGACCGGCGCAGCCTGCATTACATGCAGACGCTGGCCGGCGATAGCACCATCGGTCATACAGGCGCTTACTGTGCGGTGCTGGAGAGCTTGGGCGGTATCCAGATCTCACGTGCAGCCGAAACCATCCGGGCGGTGGCTGCCGAATTGGAACGCATGGCCAACCATATCGGCGATCTGGGTGCCATGGCCGGCGATGTGGGTTTTTTGCCGACGCTCAACTACTGCGGTCGCATCCGCGGCGATGTCCTCAACCTGACCGCGCTGCTGTGCGGGAATCGTTTCGGCAGAGATCTGCTCACACCCGGTGGCGTTCGTTTCGGCTTGGACGATGCGCGCCGCGCCAAGCTGCTGCAGGGGCTGGATGAGGTGGAAAAGGATCTGCAAAGCGCTGTCCCCCTGATGTTCAATGCGCCTTCAGTGATGGCCCGATTTGAAGGCATTGGTGCACTCACGGCAGATCTGGGGCGCCGGATCGGCCTGGTCGGGCCGGCCGGTCGGGCCTGCGGTTTGGGCTATGATGTGCGCAACCGGCTGCCTTATGGCGCGTATCGTTTCGACACCGTGCCGGTGGTCACCTATCCCAGTGGCGACTGCTTCGCGCGGGCCTATGTGCGCTGGCTGGAACTGGAGCAGTCGCTGGCTTTCATTCGCCGGCAGCTTTCGGCTTCCGGGTTGGAAAGCGAAATTCTGAAAGCGTGTCCCGCCTTACAGCCCTGCAGCCTGGTTGTGGTTCTGGCCGAAGGCTGGCGCGGAGAGATATGCCATGTGGCGGCTACCGATCGGCAGGGGCGATTTGCTTTTTACAAAGTGGTCGATCCATCGTTCCACAACTGGTTCGGCCTGGCGCAAGCCTTGCGGGGTCAGCAGATTTCCGATTTTCCCCTGTGCAATAAAAGTTTCAATTTGTCTTATTGCGGACATGATTTGTAAAAAAAGAAAACTTTCTTCTTTCTGCTTTCCATTCATTGCAAATTGAGGAACTATGCTCAGTATTCTGAAAGCGCGTTTGCAGCAGGAGCATCGTACAATGGCCTATCCGGCCGGTCCGGCCCCAGAACTGCCCGATCGTTTTGCCGGCCGGCCGTTGATTCGCGCTAAGTGCCAGGAGAATTGTAGTGCCTGTCTCGATGGTTGTCCGGTGGGAGCGCTGCGCCGGGCGGGTGAGGGTGTCGAACTGGACATCGGCCGTTGTCTTTTTTGTCGCGCTTGTGTGGCGACTTGCCCACAGGCGGCCATCGTGTTCAGTCGCAATTACCAGTTGGCTGCGGCGCAGCGGTCGGACCTGCTGGTGCGCGCCACCTCGCCGGAACGTGCCGAGGCCCTTTCGGCCACGGCCCGCAAATACTTCGGCCGCTCGCTCAAGCTGCGCCAGGTTTCGGCCGGCGGATGCAATGCCTGCGAGGCGGATGTCAATGTACTGGGCACTCCCGCCTGGGACATGGGACGCTTCGGCATCCAGTTCGTGGCTTCGCCCAGGCACGCCGACGGCCTGCTGATCACCGGGCCGGTCACCGAAAACATGCGCCTGGCATTGGAGAAGACCTATGCGGCCATACCGACGCCGCGCATCGTGATCGCCTGCGGCGCTTGCGCTGTCAGTGGCGGGCCCTACATCGACCACCCCGAGACCCACAACGGCGCCGGCACGCTGCTGCCGGTCGATCTTTATATCCCGGGCTGTCCGCCGCATCCCCTGACGATTTTGGACGGGCTGCTGCGGTTGATCGGAAAGCCCGTCCCGGCCGCCATGTCCAGCGCACACCTTAAGCCTCACTAAATCTCATGGCTGACGTCGCGTAGACCCCTACCCGGATCACCTCCTACGCGTTCATCCCGAAGTGACGCTTAAACAGCGGAGGTCAATCTGATGTATGCTTCGTGCGTGCACATCCAAATGGCAGAAATGCCGACGGTTTAATCTACTGCTCGAAGCGGATGGTCAAGGCATATGCGCCATCTTGAAGTTTGGTTTCCACCGGATAATCGCCTTTCTCGAACACCTTGAGCATGGATCGGTTGGATGACAGCACGTCGGCCGTAAATCCCATCAGCCCACGCTGAATGGCGTGTTGAACGAGCATGCGGTAGAGAAAGGTGGCGATGCCCAGGCCCTGATAGGCTTCATCGACGACAAAGGCCACATCCGCGTAAGGCCGCCGCTCGTGCTTGACGTAGCGGCCCTCCGCGATGATCAGCTCTTGCCCGGTTTCGCCCGTCAAGCCTACAATCGAGAGCACGTTGCGGTAATCGACGTTTACATACTCCTGCATTTCGGTATGCGGCATGGTCTTGATGGGGGCGAAATAGCGGTAGTAGATGGCTTCATCCGAAAAACGATAGAAGAGGCGCCGCATCTGGTCCTCGTCGGACGGCTTGATGGCTCTGAAACGCACCCGGACACCGTTTTTGAACGTATGCTGGGTGGCCACCTCCTGAGGATAAAAACGGGCGCTTTCAGCCAGAAAGAGCTGGTCCTGGAAGAGAATGCGGGCCTCCTTGGCTGCTTTGACCAGGCCCGGGCGGTCCTCGGGGTGGGCGATTTCAATCAGGGCCTGGGCTCTTTCGCGCAGCGTCCGGCCGCGCAGGTGCGCCGTGCCGTATTCGGTGGCCACGATATCCATCGATTCCGGTTGATTGAGCAAGTTGGGCATATCTTCAACCGACAAGCGCACATTGGGCTCTCCTTTGCGGTTGCGGCTGGGCAGTGCGAGGATGGAGTAACCGCCCTGGCTGATCTGGGTCCCATTAAAAAAATCGGCCAGTTGCCCAGGGCCGGTCGTCACGTTGCCTTTGCCGATGCTCATGGCCGCGCGTCCGGAAAGATCGACCCGGCGCGCGGGAATGATCACCACAAAATTGGGATTGCGCCCGATGTCCATGGCGTTGAAGACCCGGTCGACACTCTGGAATTCCACCAGCGGGTTGTGATCGAGCCAGCGCATCAGCTTTGGGCTGCCCAGGGCAAAGCCGGTCAGCGACCGGCCGCGGAACAGGGCCTTCTTGCGGTTGCTGACCGCGCCGCTTTGGACCAGTTCCATCAGGGCGTCGGTAAAAAAAGGCGTGTGGATACCCAGGTCGCGTTTATGGATGAGGTGCTTGGGCAGGGCCTCGAAAAGGGGGCCGATGCTGTAAGAGAGGCAACTGCCGTCCTCGATGACCGAAGCCACGACCGCTGCCACCTGGTCGAAGACATCTTCCAGCGGCCAACGGGCAAAATAGATGGGTGGATCGGTCGACTTCACCAGTAAATCGAAATCGGTGACCGGCACAAAGGTGTCGCCGTAGGTGAACGGCACCTGATCATTGATTTCGCCTACGATCAGCTGCGCCTTTTCCATCGCCGGCCGGGCCACGTCCAGACCTACGCCCAAGCTGCAGTAGCCCTCTTCGTTGGGGGGCGTGATCTGAATGAACGCCACGTCGATGGGTATCTGGCCGGAACGGATCAAATCGGGAATGGTCGAAAAACGCGATGGGATCAGATCCACGTGGCCGGCGTTGATGGCATCGGAGGCCACCCAGCCCGAAAAAAAGGTTCGCAGACGGAATTTATGGGACTGCAGCGCTTCCAGGGAGATCGCGTCCCCGAAACTGACCAGCTGGATCAGGGTCAGGTCCTGCAGGTTGTACGCCTTGGAGGCCATCAAGTGTTTGACCAGCGTGCGCGGTTCGGCCGTGCCTGTGCCGATAAATATGTTCATACCCGGTTCAATGCGGCTCAGGACGACCTCCGGCGCAACGACGCGTTTGCGCCAGTCCGATGTTCTGGGAGCATTCATAGGCTATGCCTTTCTGGCAGCATGGGGCATGCCGCCGGAGCAATCAGGGGTGAATTTATGCTGCAAACATATTCAATGCCGAATGCAATGTCCAGAAGGTTGCCTTAAGATCGTTGCACCGTGCCGGCGTCGTACGCGCATGCGGGTACGCTGTTGCCGCAAATAATGCTTGACACCCACCCGTTTTCCTCTTTATGTAGCGCACAATAACCTGAGAGAGCCTCCCTTATGATGACAGCCGGACAGAACCAAGATCGCCTGATGAACACCAATTGGTGGTGGCGCCTGTGGTGTATTCGTGCCTGCGGGGCCTTGCCGATCGTCTGATCAAACCAAGTGGCAATTCAGGACCGTGGGCCGAACCGCTCACGGTCCTTTTTTTTTTGCGCAACGGTCGTGAGCCTGACAGTCAGCGCCAATAGCATGAAAAGGAGAAGGTATGCTGTTACGCAAGTTCCCGGATCAAGCGCAGTTTCAAGAGTTGGCGCGCACGCACAACGTCATCCCCGTGGGGGTCGAGATCCTGGCCGACATGGAAACACCCGTATCGCTGCTGGCCAAACTTTATCGTCCACAAGGGTCGATTTTTTTGCTGGAAAGCGTCGAGGGCGGCGAAAAGTGGGGCCGCTACAGCTTTATCGGCACTTCGGCCCACGCCGATGTCCGTGTGTTTCGCGATACCGTGCAGGTGACCACCAAAACCGGAACGGAAAAAATCGTCCATCACGGCGATCCGCTGCAGGCGCTTAAAACGTTCCTGGGGCGTTTCAATCCGGCCGCCCTGCCCGAATTGCCGCGTTTCTGGGGCGGTTTGGTCGGGTATCTGACCTATGAAATGGTCTCATTTTTCGAGACGCGCGTTCCGAACCGGCTGCCAGATGAAAAACCTTTGGCCCACTTCATGCTGCCGGAGGAGCTGCTGGTTTTCGACAACATCCGCAACACCCTCATGTGTCTGGCGCTTGGCTTTATCGACCGCCCCGAAGCGGCCGGGCATGTCTATGCCGCAGCCGCTAACCGCCTCAACCAATTGCTTCGCGTCATCAGCATGCCGCTGGCTACTCCGCCGGTGAACCTGGCGCCCTTTCCCCTGTCGCTGCAGCCGGTGCTGGACGAAGACTCTTTCCGCCGCCAAGTTGAAACCGTCAAAGCCTATATCGGCAAGGGCGACATCATCCAATCCGTGATTTCGCAACCGTTTACCTGTCCCGCACCGCATGACGTGCTGGCGCTCTACCGTGCCCAGCGCTTTATCAACCCGTCGCCCTACCTGTATTTCATGCACCTGGGGGACATGGTGCTGGCGGGTTCTTCTCCCGAAACCATGGTGCGCCTGGAAAATCGCGTCGCCACTTTGCGCCCCATCGCCGGTACGCGGCCGCGCGGGGCCACCGAACAAGCCGATCGGGCGCTGGCCGACGAGTTGCTGCAAGATGAAAAGGAGCGCGCCGAGCATCTGATGCTGGTCGACCTGGGACGCAACGATCTTGGCCGTGTGGCGCGCACCGGCACCGTACAGGTCACCGACCTGATGGTGGTCGAGCGTTACTCGCATGTGATGCATCTGGTCTCAAACATTATCAGTGAATTGAAACCTGCGTGTGACGTCTGGGATTTGCTGCGCGCCGCTTTTCCGGCCGGCACCCTGAGCGGTGCACCCAAGGTGCGCGCCATGGAGATCATCGACGAAATGGAGCAGTCCCCGCGAGGCACCTACGGCGGTGCGGTCGGCTATATCTCCTTCAGCGGGAATATGGATATGGCCATCACCATCCGCACGGCCTGCGTGCAGGATGGAGTGATGACTGTGCGCGCCGGGGCTGGCATCGTGGCCGATTCCGACCCGGAGCGTGAACGCGAGGAGACGGTCAACAAGGCCATGTCCGTTCAAAAAGCTTTGGCTTTGGCCCAGATCGGGCTTGATAAGGAGAGCCGACAATGATCCTGATGATCGATAATTACGATTCGTTTACCTACAATCTGGTGCAATATCTGGAAGAGATCGGTGCGTCGGTGCAGGTCGTGCGCAATGACGTTGTGGATGTAACCGGCATCGAGACACTTGCGCCAACCGCGCTTGTGATCTCCCCCGGTCCGGGAGGACCTGACGATGCAGGTGTTTCGCTGGCGGCCATCCGGCACTTTTCCGGGCGCATACCGGTCCTGGGCGTTTGTCTGGGGCATCAGAGCATTGCGAAGGCTTTCGGCGGGAAGATCATCGGCGCACAGCGCCTGATGCACGGTAAAACATCTTCCATCACCTGCGATGGTGAAGGTCTGTTCAGAGGTGTCAACAAGCCCTTCCAGGCCATGCGTTATCATTCCCTGGCCGTGGAGCGCGCTAGTCTTCCCGACTGCCTGAAGATTACGGCTGAATCGGAAGACGGCGAAATCATGGGCATCCGCCACACCAGCCACACCACTGAAGGCATTCAGTTTCATCCCGAATCGATCATGACCACGATCGGGAAGCGCTTGTTGCGCAATTGGGTAAAAATAGTGGGGTAAAGCCTGAAACTCTCCGAAGAACCAAACCACAGAGGTTTATGGCCTTACGCGAACGTCTTGAAGGAAGAGACACAAAACCCAAAACACTCAAGAGGAATTCCCATGTTCAAAGACTACCTGAAGCGTATCATTTTGCGTCAGAACTTGTCCGCTGAGCAGATGTCCGAGATGATGAATCACGTGCTGACCGGTCACGCCACCGAAGCACAGATCGGCGCCATGATGGCGGCACTGGCCACCAAGGGGGAAACTTTCGAAGAGTTGGCCGGCGCAGCGCAGGCCATGCGGCGCAATGCCAGACGCATTCAGGCGGTGGGCTCGCCGGTGGTCGATACTTGCGGCACGGGCGGCGATGGGGCGCAGAGTTTCAATATCTCCACGACCACTGCTTTTGTGGTCGCCGGCTGCGGCGTGACAGTCGCCAAACACGGCAATCGCGCGGTTTCGAGCAAGTGCGGCAGTGCCGATGTTTTGGAAGTGCTGGGCGTGAAACTGGATACCGATCCCGAAATTGTCGAAGAAGCCGTGCAGACACTCGGCATTGGATTTCTTTTCGCGCCGCTGTACCACAGCGCCATGAAGTTCGCCGCCAAGCCGCGCCAGGAGCTTGGTGTGCGTTCAATTTTTAACATGCTGGGGCCTTTGACCAACCCGGCTTCGGCCAACTGCCAACTGCTGGGCGTTTTTGCGCCCCAATTGACAGAAATGTTCGCCCAGGCGCTCAAGCTGCTGGGCACCCAATCGGCCATGGTCGTGCACGGGCATGACGGTCTGGACGAAATCAGCGTATGCGCGCCCACGCGGGTCAGTGAACTGAAAAACGGCGTCATCCGAACGTATGACATCCATCCCGAGCAGTACTTTGGACGCCTGGCACAACCCGAAGAGATGGCCGGCGGAGACCCGGTACAAAACGCCGCCATTACGCGCGCGGTGCTGGCTGGAGAAATGGGCGCCCGTCGGGATGTCGTGCTGATCAACACCGGCGCCGCATTGCTTGCGGCCGGCAAGGCGGAGACCTTGAAGCACGGCATCGAACTGGCCGCGGCCGCCATCGATCAGGGCAAGGCATTGGAAAAGTTGGAGGGGCTGGCAGCCTATACGCAGGAGAATGGATAGGCCCGTCAGCCCCTCGGCGCGTGGATCCGTTGGCTCTTTGGTCCTGATTCCGTGTTTTAGCGGAGAAGGGGAGATCGATGAATATCCTGGATAGAATTGTGGCGGATAAAAAGGAAGCGGTGGCGTGTGCCTCCCGTACACTGCCGGAGGCCGAGTTGCGGGATCGGATCGCCGATATGCCATGGGTTGGACGTGGGTTTGAAGAAAGGCTGATGCGGCCCGGACCGGGCGGTGTGAACGTCATTGCCGAAGTAAAACGCGCATCGCCTTCCAAGGGGGACATCTGCAAGGATCTGGACGCGGCGCAGTGCGCCCGTGACTATGAAGCCGGCGGCGCGGCGGCTATTTCGGTGCTGACCGATACGCCCTATTTCAAGGGCTGTCTCGATGATCTGCGCAAAGTGCGCGCCGCGGTGGCGTTGCCGGTGCTGCGCAAAGAGTTCATTATCGCATCCTACCAGTTGTACGAGGCGCGCGCCACAGGTGCCGACGCCGTACTGTTGATCGCGCGTATTCTGGCGCCTGCGCAGCTTACGGAACTGCTCGATCAGACGCATCAACTGGGCATGGGGGCCCTGGTCGAAATCCACAGTGCGGACGATTACGCCGCCGCGCATATGGCCGGCAGTCGCCTGATCGGCATCAACAATCGCAATCTGGCCACCTTCGACACCGATTTGCAAACCGCGATGGGGTTGAAAAATCTGTTGCACCCCGGAGAAGTGGCGGTAGCGGCCAGCGGCATCAACCGCCGCGCGGATATCGAGCGCAATCTGGCCGGTGGCATCTTTAACTTCCTGATTGGTGAAAGCCTGGTGCGGGCCCCCGACCGGGTGGCTTTTCTGAAATCGCTGATCGCGCTTGTGGAATGCCCGGCCCGTTAGCCGGCTGCGCATGGGGCCTGGATTTCTCCTGCTTTTGGGTCGATTCGTTTCGATCCATGCGGGCAGGCCAACCGTCCGTGCAGCCCACATTACCGGTCGCGGTCCACCCTGGTCACCACAGCCTTCGCGCCGCGTGCGCCTCCGTGCTGCGTGCACTTTACACTTTACACTTTATACACAACCCTTTACAGTTGCCGCTGAACGGGTTCCAGCCGAGTGACACAAGATGGTATGATGATTCCGATAGAAAAAGGGGCGTGGCCCCAAATTAAAATCTGCGGCCTGACCGTGCCGGAGGAGGCCGCGGCCTGTGCAGTTATGGGTGCCGATGCCATCGGTTTGGTTTTCTATCCTCCGAGCCCGCGGCATCTGCAATTGGCGCAAGCGGCTGCCATCACAGCGAACCTGCCCGCCACTGTTCGTGCAGTGGGGGTATTCGTCGATCCAACTCGCGAAGCGTTGTCCGAAGCCATTTTGCAATGCCGGTTGCAGGGCGTCCAACTGCATGGTGCTGAATCGCAGGCGTTGATCGATCAGGTGCAAAAGGATTTCGGTGTGTTCGTGATCAAGGGGCTGTTCGCTGCCAAAGCGCCGCGATTGAAAGATGCCGTGAACTATTCGGCGGCGGCATTCCTGCTGGAATGCGGGCGAGGGCCCCTGCCGGGCGGTAATGCATTGGCCTGGGATTGGGCCGCGGCCGCCTCGTTATGTAGACAATATCCCACGGTTCTGGCCGGCGGCCTGCGTGTGGACAATGTGACCGCCGCGGTGGCCGCTGCGTTGCCTGATGCCGTGGATGCCAGCTCCGGATTGGAATCCGCGCCCGGACGCAAGGATCTGCGCCAGGTAGAGGCGTTTATCGCGCGTGTACGCCAGACCGCGCCGCTTTACGTGCAAGCGGCCAAATCATTGCGGCCCGTTTTTGTCTAGGGCGCGGCCGTAGCCACGGATTCTCATTCGTGTATAAATTATGCCAAGATGCCAGGGCGGATCAAAGCGGCGTAAGGTCCTTACCAGCGCAAGCGCAGGCGCCGCGCGCCCCTACCAAGTTACCATGCAACAGGCCGGCGCAGCCGGGTTAGGGAGAAACCATAATGTCCGTGCAAATAGTCGATGGATTGAAAGAGGCGATTCTGCTCGAGCGCCGTGGCCGCGCTTTTTACAAGCAGGTTGCGGCAGGCACGCAGAATACGATTGTGCGTGAATTTTTTGAGACCATGGCCGATGAAGAGCACCGTCACATGTTGGTCCTTGAAGATCAATTCAGGAATTACCACCAGAATCAACGTCTGGCGGATTTCGATAGCCGCGCGAATGTCGAAAAGCCTCTGGCGGATTTCGTGTTGACCGATCTGCTCAAAGCGCAGATTACCGCGGCCAGCTTTGAAGCTGCGGCCATTTCAGCGGCGATGCTCATGGAGGAACAGACTATCACGCTGTATGCCGATCGGGCGCGCCTTTCGACAGACCCTAACGAAAAGGAGCTTTTCCGTTGGCTGGCCAACTGGGAGCATGGCCACTTGACCTTTCTGGTCGGACTGGAACGTGATATCCGCGAGCAGGTCTGGAACGATCGCCAGTTCTGGCCTTTTTAACACAATCTGGTTATGCACTTCGCTCCAGTGATCACAGGTATGGGGTATCATAAGAAGGTTACGCTGTGATTTTTAGAACCTTTAACAAAAGCATGCACGTAAAAGCGGAAGGTGAGCATGTCAAATCGACAGAATGCCTCCCTTTACACTTTAAACTTTACACTTAACACTTCGCCCATAATCACTGGAGCGAACTGCATAACCAAATAACACAATATGGTTATGCAGTTCGCGCAAGTAAGACACACAGATACAGGGTGTCTAAGAAGGTTACATTGTAATTTTTAGAACCTTTAACAAAAGCATGTACGTCAAAGCGTGCAACATGGGGAAGTGAGCATATCAATCGACAGAATGCCTCCCTTTACACTTTAAACTTTACACTTAACACTTCGCCCATAGTCACTTGAGCGAAGTGCCTAACCAGATAACACAATTCAGAAAGCGTTCCCATCAACAGCTGTCTGGCGTGGCCCATACGCCACCGGCCGGAGCAGAGGAAGAGATTCGATCGATGCTCTCAAGCAATATGCCAAAGTCGGCCTATCCCGATCACCCGCGCACGGCTGTGGGGGCCGTGGTATTCAAAAAGGATAAAGTGTTGCTGGTCCAAAGAGGGCGCCCGCCCGCACAGGGGCAATGGGCCATTCCGGGCGGCAATGTCCGTTTGGGCGAAACTTTGCAGCAGGCTGCCGAGCGGGAAATAATGGAAGAAACAGGTATCGTCATTGCCGCGCGTGAGCCTGTGTTTACTTTCGACGTGGTCGATCGGGATGATGAAAACCGCGTTCGTTTCCATTATGTCATCGTAGATCTGGCCGCCGATTACCTCAGCGGTGAACCGCGTCCAGGCGATGACGCGATGGCCGCGCGCTGGGTGGGTGCCAACGAACTGTCCACGTTGTCCGTCAATGCCGTCACGCGAGCCTTGCTGCAACGCCATTTCCAATTCGGGGGTGGTTGACATGGAAGGGACGCTTGCCTGCCTGCGATTTTGCCGGAATGCCTGGCTGAGTCCTCTTCAGCCATAAACGACTTGTTCAGCGGTGAAGTAGGTGGTCTTGGAAGCGATCTTCTTGTGTTGGATGGGCAGACCGTTGGGACACGTCTTTTTGTTTTTATGATGCACGCGCATGAAATCCCTGACTTCGCCGCTGATGGCGTCCGGCGCAATTGCTATAATTTCAGAGATCGAACGTTTCAGCACGCTTTCGATCGTTTGAAAAAGATGGGCAACGGCCTGCTCGGGAATTTTACCAGCCTGCGATTCGGGTGAAATTTTTGCGGCCCACAAGATCTCATCGGCATACGCATTTCCAATCCCTCGAACAATCGCCTGGTCGATCAGAATCGCTTTGATGTTCTTTGAACGCTTCTTGCGCAATACGGCTTTCAGGTAATCCAGTGAAAACTGATCGGACAGCGCGTCAGGGACACTTGGCAAAGGTTTGTCCAAGCTGACGTTCGCCAGGCCCTTGGGATCCGAAATGACCAGATAGAATGGATGCATTTCCAAAGCAAAAAGTTTATACGGGACCTGCGCGATATCCGTCCCAATGGAAAAAAAGCCGTTCAGCATCAGGTGAACGCCGATGTGATGCCCTTTGCCGAATCGAAAAAACAGCTCCTTGCCGTTTCTTTCGATCGCCGCAATGGTGTCGGATGCCAGGACGTCGATGTCCGCCTCGCCGGAAAGGGTCAACTTGCGCGGGTTGTATACAAGGACCGCATCGACCTTTTTTCCCACCACCTTTTTTGTCAGGTTCTTTCGATAAACTTCAAGGTCAGGAAGTTCAGGCATAGTGACACCTCTTGTACCCGCTTCTTCAATGGTCAAACACCGGCCGCTGCCTGGAGAAATATCAGGTGATCAGGAACCGTTTGGCTTCATTGGGGGTGACCGGCAGAACCGATAAGGCCTCCGTTTTGCCGCCTGTGATGACCATCACGGCCGTAGGCGATGTCTCGGGCGCTTTGCTGTATCCGGCACAGATGGACGCGGCCAGGAAGCGCATGTTTTCCGGGCCGCCGCCAGGCATCACCACGGTCGGGCCGGGTCGGTTTTTGACTTTGAAGATCGTGTCGTTTTCAGGGCTGCACAACTCGGTCAAGCGTTCGTTGTCCTGTTGCGTGCGGCCGACAATGATCTTGGTCGTTGCGCCCAAGCGCATGTGACGGCCGTGTTGCAGCAGGTGCAGGGCGTTGGGTGTGAGCGTCACGCCATGCGCGATCAAATCCTTCAACCGGCGCGAGTAGCCTGGATCCGTCAGCAGGCAGCCGCCCGCCGGCGTAGGGTATGAAAGAATTCCGAAGCGCTCGGCCATCGCCATCTGGGGTTTGCGCGATCGACCGCTCAGATCGAGCAGGAAGGCCCGATCGACCAGGCCCTGCTGTTCCATGGCCGTTTCGGGCAGTCTCCGGGCGCTCAGCGGCCTGAGGATGAGATTGTCGAAGCCCGAGCGTTTGGCCACGTAGCGCAGCGAAGAGGCCGTCTGCGACATCGGGCGCTGGCCCAGCACTTCACCGCTGAACAGGAAATCGAAGCCCCTGGCTTGCATGAACTGGCCGGCTTTGTTGAACATCAGCGCGTGGCAATCCATGCACGGGTTCATGTTCTTGCCGAAACCGGCCGGTGGATTTTTGAGCATCTCCAGGTAATCATCTGTAATATCCATGACATGTAGCGCGATACCCGTCTGTTCGGATGCCTGGCGTGCCTTCTGGGCCGAGAAAAAAGGGGTTTCAAAAACGATCCATTCGACATGAACCCCCTGATCGCGCAACACGAGTGCCGCGAGCATGCTGTCCAAGCCGCCGGAACAAAGCCCCAATGCACGTCTTTTCTGGGTCATTTCCATTCCCGTTGATTCGAAAAATCGTTAAGTCGTTGATTCTTTATTCGCTAAGCCGTTGAACTCTCGTTATAAATTGCTTGTAACGAATCAACGATGCAACGAAAGATAAGGAAAGGGGCCTGAATATGTCAAGAAAACCCAAAAGTCCAACGCAAATTCATTATCCGGATCAGTCCAGAGTCGGCGTAACTCATTACGCGTGTCAATATACAGCGTCGATATCAAGGGTGGAGCGTTGTCCTAAGTTCTTAAAGTTTTCGTTCATCCATGATTCTGCGGCGCGGTATCCCACATCGTGCAAATGCTGCAGGAATGCCCATTCGGCATTGAGTTTGCTTGATACACTAAGGTCAATAAGTTCTTCATCCGCATTGATACGGTGAAAAAATGTATTCTTGATTCCATTTTCTTTCATGTCTTGCGATTCGAGCAATTTTGTCATCATGGCAATCGTGCGAACTTCCTTTATCAACGAGGCATTAAAAGATATTTCATTGATACGGTTGAGAATATCAGAGGCCTTTTGTGGAATTTCATTACGAACAATCGGATTTATCTGTACAATCATAATATCGCGCCCGCCGCATTCGGTAACCAGCGGAAACAGGGCCGGGTTTCCCATGTAACCACCATCCCAGTATGCCTCCCCATCGATTTGCACAGCATGAAACAGAAAGGGTAGGCATGCTGATGCTATTACCATGTCTACTGTCATCTCTTCGCGGCGAAATATCTTTTGCTTGCCTGTACGCACGTTTGTTGCGGCAACGAACAGCTTGATTCCTTCGGCATTGCGCACATGCTCGAAATCGATCAGAGAGGCAAGTTGCACGCGGAGCGGGTTTATATTCAAAGGATTCAACTCGTATGGGGAAACCAAGCGTGACAAGATATCAAAGAAAATGAATCCCGGCGAGGTATCTAGTGTCCAGCGCCCGAGCATTCGATCCAGGGTTGACCGCTGGAAGGGCGAAAACATGGCAGCCTTGCTGATCGAGGCCCAAAAGTGGTTTAATGCCTCGCGGGCGCCTTCTTTTCCGCCGCGATCCAGACCGTCGGCCAATACGACAGCGTTCATTGCCCCGGCACTGGTGCCACAGATCCCTTCAATTCGGATTCGATCGTCCAAAAGGAGGTAATCCAATACCCCCCATGTGAAAGCGCCGTGTGAGCCGCCCCCCTGAAGTGCCAACTCAATTAGTTTCATGTTATCTTTCCTATTTTCTATAGTTATATATTGCACGATTCGGCCTGTGAATAACTTCTACATTCCAGGATCGGCAAACGCATCAATTGATTGAAAGTAACCATTGCGATGACACAATTCAGAACCAGAAGGGCAAGCCTGATTTTTTGAACTCGAAACTTCGGGAAAAGGACACTGACGAGGATCACTGTTTTGAACAGTACGGCCATCTGAAATTCGTCACTATATAAGAACTGGTGGCCGGCCGTGCAACAAGGGCAAGCACAAATGCGGTTACCTGAAGGCTCGGTTCCCCAATATTTACATCCCGCGCGATTCATGCTATCGCTGAGCCGCACTTCACTGTGCCCATACATACGGATAACTATCCCAAAGGATTGATGCTTATGACCACTGAACGTGAATCGATAGAGTTTGATGTGCTGATCGTGGGGGGCGGACCGGCCGGCTTGGCCTGTGCCATCCGTCTGATGCAACTGGCCCGCAAAAGTGGCCGGGACATTGAAGTGGCCCTGATCGAAAAGGGCGCCGAGATCGGCGCGCACGCGGTCAGCGGCGCGGTGATGAAAACCGATGCCCTCGCGGAACTTTTGCCCGATCACATGGACAAGCAGTGTCCGGTGGAAACGGTGGTGCGCGGCGACGCCTTTTACTATCTCACCGCCGTCAAGGCGTGGGCTCTGCCGATGACGCCACCCGCCATGCACAACGAGGGGTGCTACATCATCAGCCTTTCGCGTTTTACACGTTGGATGGGCCAGATTGCCGAAGAAATGGGCATCAACCTTTTCCCCGGTTTTGCCGGCAACGAGGTACTCTATGGGGAGGACGGCCGCACGGTCATCGGCGTGCGCACCGGCGATAAAGGGTTGGGCAAGGATGGCGCACCCAAGTCGAATTTCGAACCCGGCATCGATCTGCTGGCCAAGGTGACGGTTTTTGCCGAAGGCGCGCGCGGCAATCTGGTCAAAGCCATCGCCGGCCGTTTAGGTCTGTACCAGGGCCGTCTGCCGGCGGTGTATGAAACCGGAATCAAGGAAGTGATCCAACTACCCGCGGGACGTTCCTATTTTCAAGGAAAACCGGCCAACGATATCCATTTGATGGGCTACCCGTTGGGGCTCGATACACCCGGCGGCGGCTTCATCTACGAGATGGCCGAGGACCGCATCGGTATCGGCTTTCTGACGGCCTTGTCTTATGAAGACCCCATGACCGACCCCTACGAGATGTTCATGCGATTCAAGCGCCATCCCTTTGTGGCGGACATCATCATGGGTGGCAAGGTCATCGAGCAGGGCGCGCGCACGGTGGCCACCGGCGGTTATTACTGCATGCCGCGCCTGGCCGTGAATGGGGCGGTTTTCGTGGGCGGCGATGCCGAGATTCATAACGGGCCGGCGATCAAAGGCATTCATGTCGGCATGAAGTCGGGTATGCTGGCCGCTGAGGCCATCGTGGATGCCTTGGCCAAAGAGAATTTCACAGCCGTGGGCCTGGACGGCTATCCGCGGGCATTGAACGATAGCTGGGTGAGAACCGAGCTGTGGGAAGGGCGCAACTTCACTCAGGCGCTGGCCAAAAAAGGGCTGGCCAAGTTCATTCACCTGGGGGCCCAAATGGTTACCGGCGGACGTGGTTTGAAGGACCCGCTGCCCATGCCGGCCGATGCCGACACCCTCATGCCGTTGAAACCCGCTGCGGCGCAAACAGCGCCAAAAATCAGCTATGATGGCGAACTGTATGTGGATAAGTTAACCGGCGTCTACCTGTCCAAGACCATGCACCGTGAGGACCAGCCCTCTCATCTGATCATTCCCGACCCGGCGGTATGCAGCGAGCGCTGCTATCCGAAATACGGCAGCCCCTGCACCCGCTTTTGCCCCGGCAACGTCTACGAGCTCGAAGTGGATCCTAAAAACGGCAAGGCGCACATCAAATTGAATCCTTCCAACTGTTTTCACTGCAAAACCTGCGACATCAAGGACCCTTTCGGCAATATCCTCTGGACCTGTCCGGAAGGTGGCGAAGGACCGGGATATACCATCGTTTAGTCACCTTCGTCCGGGCGAAACCTTTTCGTCCGGACAAGAGTTTTATCTTGCCTATGACCTTTCATCGGTCTGTGCGTGTGCGCGTCCGAGTGGACTGCGGCACACCCACACGTTTATCGTGCGCCAGCAACGTTACAGAAAATGGCATGGCTGGCGTTTTGCGCAGACCTATTCGCCCCGTTTTGGCTGTCTTTGGGTGAGGGCGAGCGTCCCAGCATGGGTTCATTTTCTGCCAGGGTGTAAATAATCCGGACAGTTTCTCAGGGTGTGCGTGTATTTACAGAGCCTGTGGGCTGTTGTATGTCTGTATCCTGAAGAAGAACGTTTTGCTGCAAGTGGTACGGGTATTGCTTATAATTAAGCGATACCTGTGGCGATCCAATCTAACATGGAGGAGAAAATGGCTCCCAAGAAGATAGCGGCCAAGAAGACCGTTGCCCCCAAAAAGGAAACGGTCAAGCGACGTAGAATCGAGTTTGTGTTCGAAGCACCGGAAGCTCATGAGGTCTGCCTGGCGGGCACTTTTAATGATTGGTCTTTCAAAAAACACCGGATGAATAAAAATGGCAATGGATTGTGGCGCAAATCGGTCATATTGCCAAGTGGGGTGTATGAATACAAATTTCTGGTGGATGGGCGCTGGACCGAAGATCCTGCCAACGAGCGGCGGTGCCTGAATAGTTTCGGCAGCGTAAACAGCATCGTGCATGTGCCGGAATGATCTGGACAAGGTCTCTGTCTCGCGTGGTCGTTAGAGCCTGCCCTTCTTAATGATCGCCACCAGCAGCCATATTCCCAGGAACCCCGCAGTCAGGAATCCGGCGAGACCGATCACGGAAATGCCATAGAACAGGGGTGGCATGTTGGAGATGACGATCATGGCCGAGCCGATGATCAGGGCCGCAATGATGATGGCAAAGGCAATGCGATTGCTGATCTGGTCATGCGTGATCAGCATTTTTTCCATATCCTTGAGCACCAGCGTCAGCGACATCTTCTTGTAACGCAAGGCATGGCTGATCTCTAGCAGATCTTTGGGGAAATCGTTTATAAACGTGTAGGACTGCTCGATCAGACGGGTCACATCGTCCATCAGGCGTCCGGGTGCCAGGCGGGCTTTTTTTACTTGGCGGATAAAGGGGACGGCTGCCGCGATCATGTCGAACTCGGGGTGGAGCTGCCGGCCGATGCCTTCGACCTGAGAAAGGGCTTTGAGCATCAGGAAGATATCCGGTGCGATGCGCATGCGGTTCTTAGTGGCCACTTCCAGCAGATGCTGCATCAGTTTGCCCAGTTCGATGTCCCCGAGCGGTTTGTACAGGTGGCGCCCGATAAAGTCGGCCACGTCTTTCTCCAACTGGGTGATGTCGGGCTCTTCATCCCATTGGGCCAGCTTCAGCAGCACTTCGGCCGTGCGCGGCTCGTCGTGTTGAATGACGCTTTCCATCAGTGTGACAAAAATCTCGCGCGTGGCGCGATTGACCGCGCCCATCATGCCGAAATCGATCAAACAGATGATGTTATCGGGCAATACGAATATGTTGCCTGGATGGGGATCGGCATGGAAGAAGCCGAACGTGAAAATCTGCTTGAACAATATGTCGGCGCCGCGCTCGGTAATCAACCGGCGGTCCAGTCCGGCCTGGTCGATTTTCGCGACGTCGGATGCCTTTATCCCATCAACGAATTCGATGGTCAGCATCCGCCGGCTGGAATGCTCGCGGTACACTTTGGGCACATAAATAGTTGGATCGTCCAAAAGCTGCCCGGCCACACGCTCCATGCTGGCGGCCTCGATGGTGTAGTCCATCTCTTTTTCGATGGTACGGGCAAATTCTTCGACGATCTTGACCGGCCGGTGGAAGGAGAGTTCTTCGATGTGCCGCTCGATCAAGGTGGCCAGATGAAGCATGATTTCCAGATCGACCTCGACGATTCTCTGTATCCCGGGCCGCTCGATCTTGACCACCACTTCATCCCCATTGTGCAGGCGGGCACGGTGCACCTGTCCGATCGAGGCCGAGGCCAGCGGCTGAGGGTCGAGGGTCTCAAAAATCAGCTCGTGGGGCCGGCCCATTTCGGACGCAATGGTTTTCGTGAACGCATCGAAGCCGAAGGCCGGCACTTTGTCCTGCAGCTTTGAAAATTCATTGATGAAATCCACCGTCACAAGGTCGGGGCGCGTGGATAGCACCTGGCCCAGCTTGATGTAAGTGGGGCCCAACTCTTCCAGGGCCATGCGGATGCGTTCGGCGCGCGTGAGTTTTTCAAGCCGGTCGCGGCGTTTGCGCGAAATCATCTGCAGCCCGATTTCGATGTACTGCTCGATCCGCAACGTTTCGATCAGATCGCCGAAACCGTACTTGAAGAGAACCCCCAGAATCTGGCGGTACCGGTTCAGATGGCGGTAAGTGCGCCCGAGGACGCCAATTTTGCGAATACTGATCATGATACTCCGGCTTGGAAAATGGCTGTTGTGCGCAAGGAGAGGGCCGTGATCCGTTCAGGCCATGCGGCATGGGGGTGCAGGACAGCCGGAGAACGGCAGGCCGCGCCGCTAACCGAACAAAGGTGAAAACGTCTCGATCGGGTAAAATCTAGTCACTTTTGAGGGTCATGGTGTTGATAACACTCTTGAGCTCGCGAATCTCTTTTTTCAGCTCTTTGAGTTCGTCGGTGGTCACGATGTTGGTTTTTTTGAGGAACTCTTTCACGCTCTTTTCGACACGCTTTTCCAGTTTTTCCTGGGCTTCGTCGTAGCGTCTCTGAACATCGTCCATGAACTTACGACCTTCGGATTCAGACATCTCGCCTTTTTTTTGCAGTTCTTTGACCAGGTCTTCCATTTCGTCCTTGGTCTTGAGCGCGAGACCAATGCTGGCAAGAATGCTTTTTTTGACTAAATCGAACATGCGCGATCCTCCTTTGGAAGCGATAGTGTTGTCGGCAGGTTTCTTTTAGCTACCATTAATAGGGTCAACTTAAAAGTGCAAAATTGATCCGTCATCGCGCCGTTCTAAAATGGCGCTTGACTGGGAAGCCCAACTTACCTAACTTTAGGGTGTAATAACTTTCGGGTTCTACCAAGCAAGGTGTGCGGGTGGCGCTGACCATTGGCCCGATTGCCGGCGTGGGCACCCGTTTTTCAATTGGGGCTGATATGCACGCATCCACGATGACCTCGTGTATCTTCTCCTGAACACTGAATCGATCAAGGAACAGAGAGGACTCAATATTATGGCTTTTACAATTGCGTTGGCCGGCAAAGGCGGAACAGGCAAGACCACCGTGGCCGGTCTGTTGATCAAGTATCTTATTTCAAAGGGCAAAACGCCCGTCCTGGCGGTTGATGCGGACTCTAACGCCAACCTCAATGAAGTGCTGGGTCTGGAGGTCAACTGCACGCTGGGTCATGCGCGTGAAGAGATGAAAAAAGGCCAGGTGCCGGCCGGCATGACCAAGGATATCTTCATGGAGATGCGGATAGAAGAGGCCGTTGCTGAGCAAGAAGGCTTCGACCTGATTGTCATGGGGCAGCCCGAAGGTTCCGGCTGTTATTGCGCGGCCAATAACCTTTTGACCAATTGCCTGGAGCGCCTGGTGGACAACTATGCCTATGTGGTGATGGACAACGAAGCTGGCATGGAGCATATCAGCCGTTTGACCACCAATAATGTGGACGTGCTGCTCATCGTCACGGATACCTCCCGGCGCGGGTTGCAGGCCGGGTTGCGCATCGAAAAACTGTCGCGCGAATTGAATATCGGTGTCAAAAACAGCTATCTGGTGATCAACCGTGCCAAATCCGACCCCTCTGAAGAGGTGCTCGATCTGCTCGGTAAGGATGGCTTGCCGCTGGCCGGGGTGATCCCCGACGATCAGACCGTCTATGCCTTTGATCTTGACGGCCGGCCGACCATCGAGATCGATGCCGGCAATCCGGCGGTCCAAGCGGCCTATGCCATTTTCGACAAGATATTGGTCTAAACAGCACATTCAGGTTCATAGATCGTGCCGACCTCCGACGATCCTCGAAAGGCGTTGCTTGACGAACCAGAATGACCGATCCGAATATCCGCATGGCCGGTGAGCTGTTCAGCAGATCCAAACCGGCCGATACAGCAAGGGAGCAGTCATGAAAAAAACAGGTTTCCTTTTTGACCAGCGCTTTCTCTTGCATGATACCGGACCCTATCATCCCGAGCGATCGGAGCGCCTCAGCGCGATTTACCAGGGCATCCGGGACGCGGGGTTGATGTCGCATGTGTCCGTCATGCCCGCTGTCTTGACAGATATGAAATGGGTACTGGACATTCATACCCAGGAGTATGTCCGCCGGTTCGAGGAACTTTGTCTGGCCGGCCGGCGCACCTTGGATTCCGAAGACAATCAGATGTCGCGTGATACCTGGGAAGCCGCCCAGTTGGCGGTTGGCGGTGTTCTGGAGGCCGCCCGCGGGATCATGGCCGGCGACATCGACAATGCCTTCTGCGCGGTTCGACCGCCGGGACACCATGCCGAAAGCGGCGAGGCCATGGGGTTCTGCTATTTTAACAATGTGGCTATCGCTGCGCGTTATTTTCAAAAAGAATGGGGCGTGGAGCGGGTGGGAATCATCGATTTCGACGTGCATCACGGCAATGGCACGCAGCATGTCTTCGAAGACGATCCGACCGTCTATTACTACTCCATTCACCAGCATCCTTCTTTTGCCTATCCGGGCACCGGCCGCGAGTTCGAAATGGGGTCGGGCAGAGGATACGGTTTTACCAAAAACTCTCCCGTGCTGCCAGGACAAGGCGATGACGAGTATCGCCGCTTGATCGAGAAAGACCTGCTGCCGGCCTTCAGATCGTTCATGCCGCAGGTGATCATTCTTTCCACCGGCTTCGATGCGCACCAGGATGACGAGATGGCCGATATGCGCGTGACCACCGAAGGGTTTGCCTGGATCATGCGCACGATGATGGCACTGGCCGAAACCTGTTCCAGCGGGCGGCTGCTGTCCGTACTCGAAGGCGGGTATGCTTTGGAGCGGTTGCCCGAACTGGGCGCCGGACATGTAAAAATTCTGCTTGATGGCGAATAAGACGGCTTCGCCGAAGGCGCTTTCGCGCGAGTTGCGAAGGGCAACCGTCCCACTGCCCGGTGGTGGGCAAAAGGAGGAGAAAAGATGTTCGTCAGCCAATCCATGACGCGCAAAGTCATTACCGTGTCCCGCCAGACCCCCTTGGTGGAGGCCCAGGCACTGATGCAGCAGCACGGTATCCGGCACTTGCCGGTCGTGTCGGCGCAGAATCTGCTGGAGGGAATCATCACCGATCGCGATATCCGCAGCGCTTTTCCGTATCAGACGGCCAAGGGGGAATCGTCCCGGCAGGAACAAGAAAGGTTCGCCGGCATGAAAGTGGCCGACGTGATGACGTCCGATCCGATCACCATCTCTCCGACGCACACCCTGCAGGATGCTTTGCTGATGATTCAGGAGAGCCGGGTGGGCGCCTTCCCGGTTGTGGATCAGGATCGCAAATTAAAAGGCATCATCTCGGTGCGCGATCTGTTGCGTGCGTTCATCAATGTCATGGGCATCGGTCAGCCCGGGACGCTGTTGTGTGTTCTGGTCGACGACAAGGTGGGGCAACTCAAAAGGATCGTCGATGCCATCACCGAAGAGGGGATTTCATTCGGCAGCGTGCTGGTGGCGCGTTACTGGGAAAAGGACAAGCGCGCGGTATTCCCCTATCTGTTGACCAACAATGTCATCCGGGTCAAAAAGAAGCTTCAGGCAATGGGCTTTACGCTGCTGGATCCGATGAAGTGGTACCTGGATCAGCTCCCCAAGAGCGACGAGTAGCAGTGCGACGCGCGGAAACCATAATGACTTCTACTATCGACTATCAGCCGCCTTACAAGGAACTGTACATATACTACCTGAAGGGCAGGATCGCCGGGCCGGCCTTTGCCGGCGGCGAAGCGTATATCGGGAATTGGGAAGAGGCGGAGGATTCGTTTCTTTTTTTCAAACAGCCCGCTGATGCGCAAATCAGCGCATTGCTGCAGGGCCAGCCGCATTTGAGCCTGCAGGACAATTATCAAATGTCCTATGAAGAGTGGCAGGGCCATGCTGTCGCGCCCTTTGGGGTAGGGCGTCTGCAGGTTGTGCCGCCCTGGCATCCCGACGCGGCCGTGTTGGACGAAAACGGTATTCTGCTCGATCCCGGCGTGGTTTTTGGCACCGGCAGCCATCCCACGACCCATGATTGTCTGACGGCCATGCATCATGCTTTTGATGCCGGGCCGGTCCGCGATGTGCTGGACCTTGGCACCGGCACCGGCCTGTTGGCTCTGGCGGCCGTGCGCCTTGGGGCGCAGCGGGTTCTGGCATTCGACCTCAATCGTCTGGCGGTAGAGACCACCCGCCGCAATGTGGCGCTGAACGCCATGGCCGGTCACGTGCTGGTGGTGCAAGGCAATGCCGCTAATTTCATGGACATCGCCGCAGATCTTATGGTATCCAATATCCATTTCGAGGTGATGCGGCACTTGGTTTCCGCACAGGGGTTCATCCGTCAGAAGCAATTCGTACTGTCGGGGCTGCTCAGAACCCAGGCACGGGATATCGAATACCAGTTGCATCGATTGCCGGTGGACATCGTCCATAAATGGGAGCGGGACGGAACCTGGTTCACTTTCTACGGGCGCAGCAGGGTATAGCGTGGTTCCAAGGACGAGGGGCAACTATGATCATACGCTGTTGGGGTTCGCGGGGTTCCATCCCTGTGTCGGGCAGGGAATACATCAAATATGGTGGTGATACCACTTGCCTGGAGATTCGGACCCAAAGCGATGACATCATTATTGTCGATGCCGGCACGGGCATTCGCCGTTTGGGAAACCAGCTGATCAGGGAAGGGCGGTATCAGTACAATTTCCTCTTGACCCATGGTCACTGGGACCACTTGATGGGATTTCCCTTCTTCAAACCCCTGTTCCTGGACCGTTCCGAAATCCGCATGCATCGGGGACCATTCCACAAGAAGTTCATGGAAAGCATGTTCTCGAAAGTCATGGCGCCACCCAATTTCCCCGTGCGCTATTCCGATCTGAAAGCCCGGATCGTCTATCAGGAGAGCAGTCCGGAACAATTCCGGATCGGATCGGTGACCGTGATTCCCATTCAAATCAGTCATCCCAATACGGGTAAAGGATACAAGTTCATCGAAGACGGGAAAAGCTTTGTATTTCTGACCGACAATGAACTGGGATTCATTCATCCTGGCGGACTATCTTCTTCCGACTACACCAACTTCTGCGAAGGCGCTGATTTGTTGATTCACGACGCCGAATACACCCCGCAAGAATACCAAATGCTTTTTGAATGGGGCCATTCTTCCTACGTCGACGTGCTGGAATTGGCTTTCAAGGCGAACGTGAAGCGACTGGGGTTGTTCCATCTCAACCAGGAGCGCACCGACGAAGAGGTCGACCACATGGTCGACGCCTGCCGCAAAATCATCACTGAACGCGGCCGCCGTTTGGAATGCTTTGCGGTTGGGGCGGGTATGGAATTCGAAGTATAAAAAACAATGCCTTCTTTGTCTTCTCTTATCGATCAAGCAGCGCTATCCTGCGCAAAAGCGCGTAAAGCCATTGCGCTTACCGGCGCGGGCATTTCCGTTGAAAGCGGCATACCACCGTTTCGCGGCAAGGGCGGGTTGTGGGCCAAAATAGATCCGATGAAGTATGCGCACATCGAGGCGCTGGAGCGCAATCCCGCTGACGTGTGGCGCGTGCTTTTTATGGGGATTGCCGACCTTTTGAAAACCGCTGAGCCCAATGCCGGTCACATGGGTCTGCAGCGACTGGAGCGCCTGGGCGTATTGCAAACCGTGATCACACAGAACGTGGACGGGCTTCATCAAAAGGCCGGCAGCCGCGATGTGATCGAATTTCATGGTACCCACACCACTTTGCGCTGCATGTCCTGCGGGCAGCGTGCGTCCTGGCAAACCGTGCGCCTGGATGTGCTGCCGCCGCCATGTGCCTGCGGCGGCTTCTTGCGTCCGGACGTAGTAATGTTCGGCGAACCCATCAATGTCGCTTTGCTGCAGCGTGCGCAGATGCTTGCCGCCACATGCGAGGTGATGCTGGTCGTCGGCACCTCGGCCACCGTTGAGCCTGCGGCTTACTTGCCGGTGATCGCCAAACACAACGGCGCGTTTATCATCGAGATCAATCCCGAGCCTACCCCCTTGACCGATGATATCAGCAGTGTGGCCTTGCTGGGTCCCGCCGGCGCCATGATGGACCGTATCGTCCAAGCCGTGGCGGGGTACAAGGAAGGCCGGCTCTAAAACCACCCGCCGTTCACCGGTCCTACCAATGAATCCTCCCAAATAGGGTCTACTACCCATTTTGTACGACCGCCATTCATCCTAATGTTGTACATGGATGGCCCCCAATCGATGGAGAATATCGTGTCATCGGGTGAGCCATGCCATGGTCATTGAGGCCCATGCGATATGCTCACGACAAGTGTATACAAGCGTAAAAGGAAGGAACGGCTATGATGAACGCAAAGCTCCCTTATGTTATCGGCATGTCCTTTCTGTTGATGGTCTCGGTGGTGCTGCCCGCTTGGGCCGTGTCGGGTCGACAAGCCGCTCAATCCGGCGCACAAGGCCACCCGCCGAAAGCCGTGCAAGCCGATGCGCCAATTTACATCAGCCCGGCTTCCTTGCGCTTGATCCAGCAAAAATTAAGTGAACAGGGGGTTACGGCCGGCAAGGCAGATGGCATTTGGGGCCGGGCTACGGCTGAGGCGGTGCAGAGATTTCAACTCACGCGAGGGTTGGAACCGACCGGTACGCTGACCATCGAGACGATCCAGGTGCTCGGATTGCCGCGGATACTGACCGGCAGCGCCGAGCAGCCTTCGTCGCCGAACGAATCTCCGTCGCACCAGGGGGTACCCCTTTACATCAGCCCCGGACAGTTGCGTGACGTGCAGCGCAGGCTGGGCGAAGAAGGCTTTGAAGTGGCGGCGGACGGCCTCTGGGGACGCGCGACGCGCGAAGCGCTTCAAGGGTACCAATCGTCGCAGGGATGGCGCCCGACAGGCTACATCGATCTGGTCACCGTCCAACGACTTGGCTTGGACCGGGTCACTACGGCTTTAAGCGGACAGGGCCAAACCGGGATTGCGGCCATCCAACCGGTTCGGCAGTCAGCGGTCGCTCAGGCAGGGCAAACCAAACAGCGGCCAGTCAATACGTCAGGCCGCGAAGAAGCGCAGGGCTATTTCGGGCACAGCGAAGGCCTGGAAACCGGTTCCAGGATGAGGCCGGTGAACGCGCAAGGTCCGGCCCACAAACCTTTTCAGGGCCAAGGCGCGCCTTTGTACGCCGGACCGGACACGGTGAGCCGGGTTCAGCATGCGCTGCGTCAATCCGGGCACGATCCGGGCAACGGTGATGGCCTGTGGAATGCTTCGACCCAAGCGGCCGTTCGCGACTATCAGAAGACGCAGGGGCTGGAGCCTACCGGCACACTCACGATCGACACGGTTCGCAGGCTGACCGGCGGCTTCCAATTCGATACCGTTCCTGCAACGGAACGCCGCGAAGATGACTATTAAACCTCACAGCTGGAACAAAGGGTCGGCGTTCGTCTCAACGCCGACCCGTGACATCATCCCTGCGTCAGCCAACCCCCTGAAAAACCCGCGCGTTCAAGTCCCTTTAGGATGTACGGGTTCTTTTTCATCAGATTCCAGATAAATTCACTGCGATAATTTTCCGCCATTAGCAAGATGGGTCCCTGGTCGATGCCCAGGTACTGATCGTCGAACCAACCCTCGGGCGCATTCGGGTAGGTCAGGTTGAACGCGTCCTTGAAGCCGTATTCACCGTAAATTCGGTCGCCGAACTGGTTGCGGAAATGCTCCAGGGTCGGAATGGTGATTTCCGGTGCGAACGGGATTGAACCGCCGGCGGCAGTGGGGGCGATCGTGCCATCATCACGGAGGTAGTCGGCGCTCGTGCCGCGAGCCAGATAGCGATGAAACGTCAACAGCTGATCCCCATCCATGAAGGTTTTACGGCTGGGGCCATTGGAAGCGGTCAGGCCCCACACCTTACTGTCGTAGCCTTTCCAGTTTTTGGGGTTGGCGACGCAATAGGCGCGCGAGGAACGGGTCGCCCTCTGTGAATTGATAAAGTAATCAATCCCCTTGGAGCGCATGAAATCGTCCTGAATATCGCGGAAATCAATCCAGACGTGCGAGTATTGATGGCCGAAAAGCGGTCCGAAATTGATATGCGGATACTCGTAATAGGTGTCCCATGTGTAGGTCGAGGTCCATTTTTGCCATGAGGCCGCATCGATCGGGTGCGTCGGCGATCCCAAAGCCAGGATATAGAGAATCATGGCCTCGTTGTAGCCGCGCCAATATGCTTTGATATGCCCCTTTTCCGGTCGCCAGCCCATGCTGAGCAATGGCTGGTGTTTTTTCGAATAGGCCCACGGCCACTCGATGCGACGATACAAATCGTCGGCCAGTTGCCGGATTTGGGTTTCGGTGGGGGTGTCCGCGTCGAAATAGCTCTGGCATGATAGCACGCCGGCGATCAACAGGGCGGTATCAATAGTGGACAACTCGGTCTGGTGGTGGCGGTGGCCACTGTCCATGTGTAGAAAATGGTAAAAAAAGCCCTTGTAGCCGGTCGTTTCGGTTTTGCCGTCGTTTTGCGGCGCTTCCCACAAAAACTGCAAGGTGGTCAGCGTCCGTTCGGCGGCCTGATCACGGGTGATGTACCCTTTTTCAACGCCGACCAGGTAAGCGCTGAGGCCAAACCCTACAGCGGCGATGCTTGCAAATTTGGTATCGGGGTAGCGGTCCGGAGTAAGACCGTTGAGGGGGTTGGTCGTTTCCCAGAAAAAGTTGAAGGTATCGCGCTGCAGGTCGTCCAGAATGGTGAGTTGTTCGGGCGAAATTTTCCAGCTTTCGAAGATGTCAGAAGTCTGGGCTGCGCTGTGAGTGCCGATCAGGAAAAAAACGAGTGCGAAAAGAGCGATGGTGCGGTGTTTCATCAGGTACGTGGAACCTCCCTTTCAGAGGATCTATTTCTCAACATGCTACCCGCTTGCAGGCGCTACCAGCGTTTTCAGGCGCGAAGGCGATTGCAGGCCGCCGGGCTGCGGCCTCAGCGTGAAGCTCATGGGCAATAGCCTATAAGTCAGGAAATTGTCAAGGCGGGCAGATGGCGATGCACGGGTAACCGCATTTGCGTATGGGCCGCATTTCAGAAATGGAACATCGTTCTTCTTCGGGAGCGAACCTTGTGCTCGCCCGATGCGTAATGTCGGTCAATTCCGGGGCGAATGGACACCGTGATAGTCACGGTGCCCGTTGTAGGGGCGACCGGCGGTCGCCCGCGCGAACCACTGAATTTGAGTCATCGCACAGGCTGGCGCGGCCTTTTTTCTCCCGCACCCATGATTGCCTGCCCTGCCGGCTTTGCACCCGC